>Ga0207426_1000002_pt1 | contig 1249660 bp, 1024 predicted proteins | sample AraplaMF_Cvi_mMS_FD_184265 | JGI IMG/M metagenome (GOLD analysis project Ga0207426, IMG submission 184265) | Arabidopsis root microbial communities from the University of North Carolina, USA - plate scrape MF_Cvi_mMS (SPAdes) (version 2) | ecosystem: Host-associated > Plants > Roots >...
TTGCTGGCCCTGGAAAACTCTGCATTGTTTTCCCTGGTGCGGGTGAATGCAGGATCGGTAGCGATTTTGCCTGCGGCTATTTCACTTTTTCCTTTTACGAGGTACCCGCTTTTGCTTTTAAAGAAAGTGATGTTGCCAATGGTACCCTGAAGCTGGAAAATGCCTTTTTGTTTTGCCATAGTGGTAGTATTTAAACTGTTGATGAAGTGCTAAGCTTATCACCTTGCAGACAGTTCCGGAGAAGGTTTTTTGCTTACCAGGTGCAAGCTACATCAATAAAAAAGGCACAGGGGGTTGCAGGGGTTGTGCAACCCCCAATAACAGATTGACCAATAGCTACTTACACTATAAAAACAGGCAAAATGAGGTTCAAAAACATTAAAAAGAGCTTAAAGAACGGCTAAAACAGGGGTTTGACATGGCTTTCACATGGCTCAACTATGGCTTTACTATGGCTTAGGTGGGGGAAAAGTGAAAAGTGAAAAGGGAAAAGTGAAAAATGGGGCGGTTGGGGTTGGGGAATGGTTGGGAAAAAAGTGAATTGTGAAAGGTGAATGGTGAATCGTGAAAGGTGAATAGTGAAAAGGGAAAGGTGAAAAATGAAAAGGGAAAAGTGAAAAATGGGGCGGTTGGGGTTGGGGAATGGTTCGGTAAAAAGTGAATTGTGAAAGGTGAATGGTGAAAAAATGGGGGGCTGGCGGGTTGAGGATTTTGGGAAACCGGTTGAGGGAAAATGAAAAGTGAAAAGGGAAAAGTGAAAAATGGGGCGGTTGGGGTTAGGGAATGGTTGGATAAAAAGTGAATTGTGAAAGGTGAAAAGTGAAAAATGGGGCTGGCAGCTTGTGTTTGATGGAACTGGTTTGGGGAAGAAATGAAAAGGGGAAAGTAAAAGTGAAAAGTGAAAAATAGGGCTGGCGGGTTGAGTTTTACAAGAGGCTATTTCGGAGGTTTATCTGTATATTCTTTCTATCCGTCAGGCGACTTTGAGTCGCCCGACAGTGGGGGTAAAACCTGTTGATGGAACAGGGGATATGGCTTTAAGGATGAGGGTATAAAGTTCAATACACTGGCTGAAAGCAAAGGCTAAGAACGTAATAAAAATTTAAACTATCTCACAGTATATATCTTCTCCATCATCTCCGTACCAGTCACTGATAAGTGGCAACTATAACTTCAACTATTTCAGAGTATATCACTCCCCCATCATCTCCGTATCCATCACCAGTATCCTGTAATCAGCAACTTGTAACCATTCCCAAGTGCCTTTTAAAGTTGAACAGAGATGCAATCCCGCATCCTGCCCAGGTAAATTCCAAAGCCGAAGTCCCTGCTACAAAAAAAACAATCAGCACTCAACGAAAGAAAGACATACTGCAAGCTTACTATATCATCCTGCCGGATATAAGGATACGCTTATCATCTCAAATAAAAAAGCATCCGCTGAACTTACAATTCAACGAATGCTTTTAACTGTGCTGCAATTCTTGAAACCCAAGCCGGTTCAAGGCAAAACGATTCCGTTCCCGGCTTCATGTTGTATTACAAATAATTGCTTAATGCAAAAAATAAGCATTAAGTGCATTACCTACATTTCCATTTGGCATTTGTATGTGCAGCAGTGCAGCAACAGTTGGGGCAATATCCACCATATAGGCGTTATTGGTACTTGCGCCATGCGGTACGTGCCACCCCATAAAAACCAATGGTATATGAATATCGTAAGGGTTCCAGTTGCCATGCGTGGTACCTTTTAAAGCACCCTGGTACCAGCCGGGTTCCGGAATAACAATTACCGGTCCGCAACGTTTGGGATTATACCCGTTTAACGCCATATGCCTGATAGGTTCGGGAAGATTATTGTTCGCTGCATTTTCCAGATCGGCTGCCAGTTGAATACCGGGTTGGCGGACCAGCCATCTCACTGCAGTCTTTTTCACTTCGTCATAATCCAGTTTGGCAGAATCAATTCTTTCCAGGTTAAAGCTTACATGGTAATTGTCAAAGCCACGAGCCAAACCTACTACGCCAAAACGGTTGTAAAGCCAGTTGTTTAATCCGCCCTTCTCGGTTACCAGGCCTGCGGGCAAGTGATGCTCCTGCATAAAACCTACCGCATTGGCCGCGCCATGATCAGCCGTTAAAAACACTACATAATTTCCTTTACCCACCTGCTCATCTAAAAAAGAAAAGAAAGCGGCAAGGTCTTTATCCAATCTTAAATAAGTGTCTTCCACTTCAATGGAGTTAGGGCCAAACTGGTGGCCTACATAATCCGTAGAAGCGCAATTGATCGTTAAAAAATCCGTGGTATTATCCTTTCCTAATTCATAGCCGTTTACTGCAGCTTTTGCAAGATCCAGTGTGAGCGTATTACCAAAAGGTGTGGCCCTTAATGAACCGGGGCTTTTTGCATAGATATCTTTCAGGTGATGTGGAAAAACGGGTGCAGTCTCATCTTTAAACGGTCCTTCCCAGCTTACATTATCCTGCGTACTTTGCGTATAGCTGCTGATGGGGTATAAGGTTTCCCAATCTTTTGACATTAAGTGCTGCGGCCTTTTCTCCTTATTAAATTTCTTAACCCAGGACGGCAGATCGTTCATATAATAAGAGCTGGTGATAAAATTTCCACTGGCATCATCCAGCCAGAATGCGCCATCAGGTGTATGCCCTGCAGGTAAGATGGAGGCGCGGTCTTTAAGAGAAACACCTACCACTTTCGAATTAAAGTTGGTTGCTATTTTTAATTCATCAGTAATGGTGGATGCCAGCAGGTTACGCGGCGACATTTGCCCTTCCTCACAATTGCAGCCAACAGCCGTTACCGCAGTGTCTTCGGTACAATACCAATGACGGCCGGTTACCTGGTCTGGCCAATCGTTGCCGATAATTCCATGAATAGCAGGAACGCTGCCGGTATAAACCGTACTATGGCCAACTGCGGTGAAAGAAGGAAGATGGCTGATAAAAGTATTCTCAAACGTAAAGCCTTCATTCAGCATTCTTTTAAAGCCGCCTTCGCCATAGCGGTCTTTATAACGATAAAGGTAATCCCAGCGCATCTGGTCTACCACAATGCCTACCACCAGCTTTGGTCTTTCAGCCGGTGCCTGTGCCATTGTGTGATTGTTTTGAAACAGTATAAAAAGAAATAACAGCGTTGAATAAAATACTTTCCCGGATTGATTCATAACGGTAGTTATTAAAAAGATTGATTTGAAAATAAACTTGTAAATGATTGTGGTTGGATGCGTTTCTCACAGCGTTTGTATTATTCACCATTATTTGCCGGAAAAACGAAGCCTGTAACAAGTTCGTTACAGTTCTTCGCACAGCAAAGTAAACATGGATTAAATAACTTAATATGATTTATTCAAATGACCCCAATGAAATTATTGTTAAGCTGGTATAAAATGAAGTGCCACAGGCGGGCCGCGGGAAGGAAGATACAGCAAACGCCGGGCTGAACCTGTTAAAGTATAATGATCGTAATACTCAGCATAAGTTACAGTGACTGACCTGGATTGTGCTAAAGGCCTTGCAACCCCTTCCAATTGAAACTTCTTAAAAAGATGGAGGTTCTTTTTTTCTGTGATAGGGTTGATGATGGGTAACCGGGATACCTGTTGCTTCGCATGCGCCTGTTGCATTTGCTCATCCCGCAGCAGACTTAAGCCATCATAACGGTAAACAAGCAGCGATGCAAAAAATGCCAGGTGAATAGCAAACATTCCACCGGCGATCAACCAGCGGCAGGCTATTCTCCGATTTTTTTTATGGCGATAAGAATTATGCACCGGGCAAATATATAGATTCAGTAAGTTCTGCAAAAGGTAATACGTGGGTTATAAAAAATTATCCGGTCATAGTCTTGTTATATAGGTAAAGCGCCTGGGTATTGATGCGTTTTCCCCAACGTGTGTCAGTTATAATAACCCGGGCTTAAAAACTGTAAACACGATATTTAACCTGTTAAGGCATAGCTGGCCAAAGGATGATCAGCGTCGCATTGAGAATAGTCATCAGAAAACTCAATGTAAATTGGCGTTGCATTACTTTGATCTTTTGTAAGGCTTCCGGAAATACAATGCTTTTTCACTTCGAGGAATGCAGTAAAGAGATAGAATGATCTGATATTCCGGATGTTTGCTGTTTGCTATAGTCTATATTACTAAAGAACAGTATAAAATAAATTCTGTTCAAAACGAATATGACACTTACTGAAAGCTCATCTATTTGCAATAATTAACCAGGGCTTTACTATCTGAAACCCTGACCATATATAGTTAGTATGATATGAATAATTGAACTCTTATTTCTAAATAATGATAACTGATTTATTTAGACATAAACCAAATAACAGCTTATTCATTTTATCATGAGTTGGTCTATGTTATTGATATGGATGTTTGGGATTTACGGGTTGCTAATCTGTCATGTTTATAATATATATGTATAATCTGTAGCTTATTAAGTATTGCTTACAGGCACTAAATAAAATGATAGCGGTAAATAAAAAGTGTGGATAAGTGTTTTCAAAAAACACTAAAGAATTACTTGGTTTATTGCTAAGTATTTTAGTATATTTGTCTAACAAACATCAGTCCTATCAACGGCAGGGATCATAAGCTAAGTCTGGTCTTGCACGTTTTTTCTTCGGAGTAATACTCATAAAAGGGAACTGTTTATCAATGAGTGTTTTCAAGCCTTTGTGCGCTATCCGGGGTACCTATGATGCTATTTTAAGCGATAAACATATAGCATTAAGAATTGAAGGTGTTCTTCAGAGACGGAAGTTTTGCCTGTTTTAAAACAGATATCTGTGGTAAAGCATGCTGAAACCGTCTCGCGGAATGATGCTCGCAGTTGAGTGGTATTTGATACTACATCAGCCTGCTGGTTATTAAATGAATTCATTACCCTGCAGGTAATAAGTAACCGGTATGCTTTGTAGTGATTGTACAAATCAGCGTGCGTTAATAAACAATATCTCATAATAATTAAAAGGTAAACTATGAACACTGGTAAAACTAAATAACAAGATTGTCCATTTTATTCCAGGGTAGTATAATCAGCACAGAGCGTATTAATTGATTGTCTTGTTAGCTAAAACTCGGATATAATAACTAAATGATAAACATTTATTCCGGAAGTAAACTTAGATAACAATATGATCAGAAAAATACTCGAAACGGCCTGAATGATCAGCCCGTGGAAGTACACTATGTACTAGAATTAAATTAAAGTTATTTCGATGCCTTAAATATTTAGGGTAAAAAAGAAGTATTACAGTGCCATAGCTGGCTTTGTAAAACTTAGGATCATTTTATCAACACACTATTCAATCATTTTTAATAACAAGAAAAATCTCTGATTATGACAGAAAAAGCAACACTGGCAGATCTGAAGCTTTACAATGGAACAGCTTCAAACGAAGTAGTTAAACTACATGGGTATTATACCGTTGGCGATGGTGGCGGCGGTGAATTTGTTTGGGATGCAGCTTCAACAGCTACAGCAAACGACGGAACAATAGTAAAAGCACCTTTGGCAACCGGAAGGTGGCTAAGAATTTACAGTGGCCACGTAAATGTTAAATGGTTTGGCGCAAAGGCAGATTTTGTTTCTACAAGTACGCCTGGAACAGATGATACTGCAAAAATTCAGAAAGCATTAGATTGGCTGATGATTAATGAAAGTGGCGGTACATTATTTTTTCCTGAAGGAAAGTATAATGTGAAGGGCACCTTGTATGTTGATCCCCCATCTCCTAATTTTCAAAAACCAATCACGCTGCTGGGATGTGTTGAGGATACCAAGGATGGCTTAACAAATCCTATTCTTTCCGGAACATCATTGGTAAGGTATCTTCCACCGGCAATAACGGGTTCTTCTGATCCAAACCGGCTTTGGAAAGAAGAATTAATAAGGGTTAATTATACCAAAGATGGCTATAACAATTTACCTGGTCTTACCCTGTATTGTGGCCTTACAATTGATGGCTTTAACCTTATTGCTTTGAATGATGTAGAAGCCGGCGGTATAAAAATGTTCAGAACCAGGGGAACATACAAAAACATAGCCTGCCACAGTTTGAAGTATTTAATCGATCAGCCTGCGGTTGATGCAGCCGGTACCGTTAAGAATTATTGTGATCAGTCAACTTATGAAAACCTGAGGATTGTTAAAGCAACTGACTCCGGTGTTAACCTAAATCACAATGATGGAAGTAATATTAGCGGGTTTTACTTTGAATATCCTAAAAGCACCTGTAAGCATGCAATCAGTTTAACGCTTTGCAGCAGTATTAATATCAGCGGTGCTGTTAGTGCCAATGATCCGGCAGTTACTTTAACAAGCGACAGCAGCCTGTTTTTGTTAGACAATTGTAACAATATCAGCCTAACCGGGATACATATGGAGAATATCATTTTTAAGGCTGCCTTTGAAATGAAATCATGTATTGGGGTAGCCATTAAAAATATCCATGTGAGGTTTTCAAGTTATGATGTAATGAGCATAACAAACTCAAAAGGCATCGATATTAATGGCTGGCATGCCTGGGAAGATAAACAAACAGGATACTTTGACATCAGGTATTATGGAACGGCTGATTTTAACCAGTCTATTACCTGGGACAATTGTTTCTTTGAAAAATATACCACTGCCGGCGTACAGCGGGATATTCTAATAAAAGACGCACAATTGAGTAAATACAGTCATGGCAGAATTATTCACGCACATGTTTTTTGGGATGATACCGCCTGGAAGGTGCTTGATAGCAGGGGTACCGATTTAACGGTAGCTGCAGAAGGGCCAAAAGTAATAGCAAAATGGGCTACCACGTTTGATGCGGATGGTGTTACTTTCGAGGCCCCCTATAATCTTGTTTCTATGGTGGTGGTTTCCCCGCATTATACGATTGGTACCGGCCCGGCTCATACACCGCAGGTTGTTCAGTATACCCCGGAAGTAAGGGTTCAGTTTATTGATACCGCGGGTACAGGTTCCAGGGTTACTACCAGGGATAAGAAAATGAACTTCGATGTAATATTAGCTCAGTATTAATGATCATCAAATTTCAACTTCAGCAGAAAACGCAAATGTTGGTCATTGCCAACGGAAGAATATTCTTGCTGATAGGTTGGTTAAAAGGGGGGATTTCTATCCTCCTTTTTAATTACTTGTAAAAGCTGGTCATATATAACCTGTACAAATTATAAATCATCTATTCCCCATTTACTAGTATTTCCGAAGAATCGAAAGTCTTTTTAAAGTAAAGTCTTTCCGCATCTCCATCTGTATATTTTACAGGCGAAATGGTAATAGCTGCCCAACCCAGCCTGCTCATATAGTTTAAAACATCTACCGAGCTTCTCAGTTTGTTTACCGCTTTTAACCGGGTGATCACATCACTGTTTTTAAATGCAAAAAGACTATCACTTTCTCCAAAGTAAACAGTTGCTTTTACTTTTGCGGAAAATCCGCGGAATGAAATGATAACTGCGCAATACTTATCAATTTTCTCCTGCCCGATAGATTTGATACATAACGAAATTGCAAACAGGAAAGACAGGAAGATTTTTAGTTTCATAAGGTTCGTTTTAGTAAATGTATGTATCAGGTAATTTGCCGCAGCGGGGAAGCTATAGCTTTAAGAAAGTATTCAGAAATTGTTATTTCCGGAGGCAGCCCGGCTGGTGGCTGATAGTTTTCTTGTTGTGTAACCTGTTGATACAAGGGTGAAATGATCTGTAATCTATTTAGCCGCGCCTGCCGCTTAGCGCACTTAGAGGATAGCCACGAAGTCTCAAAGGCACGAAAGATTTTAAGTTAAACCATATGGAAGTATAAAAAAGCATCGCTACTTACCCTCAAAGGATGATAGCAAAGCATACTTTTCTAAATAAACTTAATTAACAGCTTTTCCTGGTGTGCCTTCAAATCTTCGAGGCTAAAAAAACATAGACAATTATACTTGCTGGCTAAAGATGTAAGAGGCTCCCCACCGTCGGGCCACTCAAAGTCGCCTGACGGATAAATAGAATGAATAGACGAACCACCCTCCCGATACATCTCTTATAAAAGTTTAACCCGCTTGCACCCATCTTTCACCATTCGCCATTGACCATTCACCTTCCCCAAACTCAGCAGCCACCTTCTCCCCATTCACCTTTCACTTTTCCCTTTTCATTTTTCACTTCTTCCCCAAACTCAACCTGTCACCCATTTTTCCCTTTTCCTTTTTCACATCTCCCCCCAAACCCAACCTGTCACCCATTTTTCACTTTTCCCTTTTCCCTTCTTCCCCAAACCCAACCTGTCACCCATTTTTCACAATTCACCATTCACCATTCACTTTCCCCCACCTAAGCCATAGTAAAGCCATGGTTGAGTCATGTGGAAGCCATGTCAAACCCGTTTTTTATGCTCTTTTTAATCTTTTTTAGTTTTTCCAAACATTATTTTGCCTATTTTTTTTATGCAAGTAACTAGCTGTCAATCTGTTACAGGGGGTTGCACAACCCCTGCAACCCCCTGTGTATTATGGTACAATGTAACTTGCATTCCGGCAGGGATAAGTAACAGTTCGGGCGGCACAGTTAGGGGGTAAATGCAACTCTTTTTTACACAGTCCAAACTCGTATAATCATGATCAAACAAAAAGTGGAATCTGCAAACCCGGGGATTTTAGATAGTAAGACATTTTTTCAGCCACGGAACTCATCAGTAATTTGCTTAGCAGTGCTTGTTATTTGGCTCTGGGGAGCAAATAATTTACAACTTCACATTCACCACTTCCGTGGGTGCGTATCCATACTGCTTCTTAAAGGCATAAGAAAAATGAGAGAGATTTTCAAACCCTACTTCCAGGTATATATCTACGGGTTTACGTTTCTTTTCAGTAAGCTGAAAATGCGCAAGCTCCAGCCTTTTTTGTGTAAGCCATTTTTGCGGCGTGGTATAGAAAGCTTTTTTAAAATCTCTTTTAAAAGTGGTGAGGCTTCGGCCTGTTAAATAGCCAAACTTATTTATCGGCATATTGAACATAAAGTTTTTCTCCATGAATTCTGCCAGGTTAATTTTCCCCGGCTCTTCAAAATTGCCAATGTTGCCGAATAAATCCGGGTCGATGATCTTTACTATTGAAATTGCTTCATCCAGCTTGCCTTCTGCAATGCTTAACGGTAACTCATTTTTTAAATCAAAGTAGGGGAGCAGGGAGTTAAAAAGACTGTCCAGCAATGGATGCCTGTCCGTAAGATGAACCCCCGTTTTTGCGCCGGCATGCACCGGTTTCAAATGGTGCTTTATAAAATATTGCTGCATGGCCTCCGGGGTAAAATAAATGGCCACAGATTTATACGGTCTGCCGTCTTTAGGAGTTTTAATCACTTTCGCCAGTTCATTTCTCGGGAAGTAAATGGTATCACCTGCGCCAACTGTGTAACGAATATCAGGCAAAATAATGATCATCTCTCCTGATATCATTCGAATCAATGTATTCTTCTCCACAATCAGTTCATTGTTGTAATACTTCTCTTCTGTACAGGTAAGAAAAATATTTGCTTTTGATACCGGGTGCGATGTGTGTATTACCATGCTATTGATAATTTACCTCAAAATTAAGACTGCAATTACTAATACCAGGCAGGCTGCATATTTGCCAACAGAGGGGCAGCAGCGTGCTTGCGCGTCATTATATTTTGAAAGAAAGGCCAGTGCCGGTACTGATAATTAACCCGGCAAGGCTATTTCATCCGCAGATAAGATTGTTGCGTAAGTGAATAATTTAGATGGGATACCAAATTTATTTAGCCATGACTCTTAACTGGGATATGATCATTTCTTTTACTCCCAAACCCTATATGGCATCAACTAAACCTAAATCAGTTGTTGTCAAGGTATTTACGCAGTTGTGCTTCAATCTGACCGCAGGAAACAAAAAATGGTTTCTCAGCTATTGCAATATTAAAATCATTTCCTGTAACAGTATAGCTACCCTGGATTTTACCTACCGGGGTTGATAATGAAAAATCACCGCGGGAAGTATCCCCGGTCAAATTACCACCTGCACCTGCCACTGCTTTTGTGGCCTTGTTCACAAGTTCTTCTGCACTGCCATTAAAACTGATAGAGAAATTACACATAGCGACTATTTGGGTAAAGATAGGCTTTCACAAACAACGGTTTGGCCGGGCAGGTAAAAATTGATGATGCTAAATTTTGAAAATAATGTTGATAGTGTATTGATTTACACATAAATAAGGGATGCTGTTATTGTAGAGAAATACTTCTCCAAAAAAATATCCCAATAAAGTCTATTATTTTAGTAGGATTTATATAGTTTTGCGTTAAATGAAAAAAGACCTTCTATCTTCTGTTTTAAGAAAGCACATTTGTTTTGCCGTGAATCATGGCGTTTCTGCACAGCTTTCCTGTTGTCCCGGCGGGGCAAACTAATACCACCTGCATCTTTTTGATGCGATAGCATATCAACACAACAACAATACATTACCACAACTATATCATTATTATGAAAAAAGTAATACCCTTACTTGCACTGCTTTTACTTGTTTTTACCCAATTGTTTGCACAGGAAAATCAACTGGTTGAAATTTCCGGAACAGTTACTGACCAGGATAAGAAAGAAGCTATTGATGGCGTGAGTATACAGATTAAAGGGACTGTTGCAGGTACCGTGACTGATAAAAAAGGAAATTTTAAACTGAAGACCAGGCTTAAGTTCCCTTTTACCCTGCAGGTTTCATCGGTAGGTTACCAGCCGCAGGAGTTTAATGTAACCGGTCTTGATACCAAGGTTGAGATCGCACTTGCCACCCAGACTTTCCTGGGCAGGGATGTGGTGGTTACAGCGTCCAGGGTACCGGAGAGTATTCTTAAATCACCCGTAGCGATTGAGAAGCTTGACATCAGGGCGATTAAGGAATCTCCCGCACCAAGCTTTTATGATGCACTGGAAAGTGTAAAAGGTGTGCAGATGACCACCTCCAGTCTTACGTTTAAAGTGCCCAATACAAGGGGTTTTAATATTCCCAACAACTTCCGTTTTATGCAGTTGGTGGATGGTGTTGATATGCAGGCTGCCACCCTGGGCGTTCCACTGGGTAATGCCATCGGGCCAACAGAACTGGATATTGCCAGCGTTGAAATTACACCCGGTGCAGCTTCTGCCTTATACGGTATGAATGCAATTAACGGTATGGCCAACCTGATTACTAAAAGCCCCTTTTTATATCAGGGGTTGAGCGTATATCAAAAGACAGGTTACAACCATGTGGGCGGTACCGGGCGTGATCTTAGCAACCTTACAGAAACTGCTATCCGCTACGCAAAAGCTTTCAATAACAAGTTTGCATTTAAAATAAATGCAAGTTATATGCGCGGTACAGACTGGTTGTCTGATACAAGAAAAGATCAGAACCCTAATAATCTTAAAACAGCCAATCCTTCATTTCCTGCATTGAATGGAGATAATAATGCTGTGTATGACGGATGGAATAAATATGGTGATGATGCGCTTGCCGGTAGTAATACCGTTTCGCTTACCGGATTAACGATTGATGGCAAAGCCAACCAGACACTCACCGTTGCAAGAACGGGCTATTGGGAGAAAGACCTGGTAAGCCCAACTGTTGATAACCTTAAACTGGATGCGGCACTTCATTATCGCCTGAATGATCATCTGGAGCTTTCTTATGATTATCGTTACGGAAAGATGGATGGTGTTTTTCAGCGCGGCAACAAGATACAATTGGATAATGTGATCGTACAAAATCATAAAATAGAATTAAAGGGTGATAAATTCCTGATCAGGAGCTATGTGTCATTGGAAAATACCGGCGATTCATACAATGTAAAGCCGCTGGCAGATAATATGGATTTGTATAGCGGGGGAAGTAACAGTGCCTGGGGTACCAAATACAAAAATGCCCTTAATGATTATGCAGTAAAGAATGGTGGCGACCTTAATTCTTCCAACCTTGCAGCAGCTACCCAATATGCAAGACAGGCGGCAGATGCAGGCAGGGCAGAACCCGGAACAGCGAGGTTCGATTCTATTAAGAATGTGATCAGGCATATCAATAACTGGGATATCAAATCAAGCCTTATACCTGATGCCCCGGTAACAGGTGGTGCTGCGCTTGTACAGAAAAGCCGCATGTATCATACAGAAGCGCAATGGGATCTTTCCAATCATATCCAGTTTATCAACCTGTTGGTAGGCGGTGATGCACGTATTTACCAGGTAATCCCTGACGGTAACAACTTCGTTGACTTCAGCAGGCCTATTGCAGACCGTAATAAACCATTGGCTGATGGTTCATACGGTAAAGATGTGATCTATAAAAAATTCGGAGGTTTTGCACAGGCTACCAAAACTTTTCTTGATGAAAGGCTGAAGCTTTTTGCGTCACTCCGTTACGATTACAACCCGGAATTTACCGGCAAATTCACACCGCGCCTGGCAGGTGTATATACCTTGAAAGGCGTTCATAATTTCAGGTTTACTTACCAGCAGGGTTATCGTTTCCCGGCCTTGTTTGAAGCGCTTTCTTATGTAAATAATGGTCGTGTAAAAAGAGTAGGTAGTCTGTCATACATTAATGACGGTTTAGGATATCTTGATAACAGTTATACCCAGTCATCTGTTGTAAATTTCAACGCAGCGGTAAAAGCGGCAGGTAACACAGATGCGGCGGCCCTTGCCAACCGTGATTTACTTGTTGTTGCCAATCTTCCAAAAGCAAGACCTGAAAAGATTGTGTCTTATGAGATTGGTTATAAAACAGTTTTACTGAACAATAAACTGGTAATTGATGCTGATGCTTATACCAATACCTATGACGGCTTTTTAGGGCAGGTTCAGGTGTTTGTACCTAAAGGTGAGAAGGTAGGCACAGATGCTGCCGTGATCGCAATGATTGATCGTAACCGTGATGCCACTGCTGCAAGCGGAGACAATGCGGCAAGCAACGGGCAAGACCGTTACCGTGTTTATACCAATGCAAAAAACAAGTACACGAATTATGGTTTTGCACTTGGCACTACTTACCTGTTTTACAAGAAGTACACTATTGGTGGTAACGTAAGTTATAACAAGATCAAGTCTAATGAAACCAATGATATTTTTGTTACCGGTTTTAATACGCCTACCTGGAATGCGAACGTATCTTTTGGTAACAGGGAAATTGCTAAGAACCTCGGCTTTAGTGTTGCATTCAAATGGCAGGAAGCATTCCTTTGGGAAAGCCCGCTGGTTACTGCACAACTGCCATCCTTCAGCACTATCGATGCACAGGTTACTTATCGTGTACCGGAAGCAAAAGCAAGTATTAAATTTGGCGGATCTAACCTGCTGAATAAAAAATACCTGCAATATGCCGGCGGCCCTACCTTAGGTGGCTTATATTATGTAGCCGTAACCTTTGATGGGTTACTTACTAAATAAACCGCTTAGAAGATTATTTAAAACGATCAAATCCGCATCATTGTCTACCAGTCAACAGATATTAAAAACAAACCGCCTGCTTCCGCTTTTTGTAAAGCTGGAGAACCTTCGTTTCTTAATTGTTGGAAACGGGGAACAGGCAATTGCAAAGCTTCAGGCGATACTTACACAATCGCCTGAAGCTTTTGTTACCTATATAAATCCTGAGGTAGATGAGCAGGCAAAATCCATTGCAGGTAAGCATAGCAGCGTTCAGATAAAAGAAAGAAGTTTTCAGGTAACAGACCTCAGTAATATAGATGTCGTAATTGTTGCGCTGGAAGACCGGCGGCTTGCAGGTAATATTCTGAAGGCAGTAAAAGAGAAAGGAATTTTACTGCATGATACGGCGCATCCCGAACATTCAGATTTTTATTTCAGCAAACCTGAAGATAGCCTTGCAGATTTTCCTGCTTCGGAAACGGTTTATCTTAAGGGGTCAGCCAGATCTTCTGAGTACACAGATGTAAATGATAAAGAAGGAGAGAAGCGGTGGAAGAAAATTGCTTCACGTTGTGTGTTTGCTTTTTTCTTTATGATTTTAGGCCATTGGCTGTTAAGTTATGTTCCGTTTGATGGTGTCTGGTTTTCTGTGGTAGAAGGTTTTAAACAACTGGATGATAGATTTTTCTGGATGATTGCCACGGGCTTTTTCGCCCAGTTGGTAGATGGTGCGCTTGGCATGGGATATGGCGTAACCTGTACAACGGTTTTATTGTCATTAGGCATTAATCTTTCCGCCATCAGCGGAAGCATACATACCGCGGAAATGTTTAGCAGCGGCGCTTCCGGTTACAGCCATTACCGCTTTGGCAACGTAAATAAAAAGCTCTTTAAAGTATTACTGATACCTGGGATTGTTGGAGCTGTGGCAGGTGCTATATTATTATCAAAGTTTGGCGATAAATATGCAGATTATGTGCGGCCATTGCTGGCTGCTTATACGCTTATATTGGGGTTGCGTATTATTCTTGTTGCCTTTCGCAAGAAAAAGAAACCCGGTAAAGTAAAGAATGCAGGATGGCTGGCGGGTGCCGGAGGTTTTCTTGATTCATTCGGTGGTGGCGGCTGGGGACCGCTGGTAACAAGCACGCTCATCGCAAAAGGACGTACACCAAGGTTTGTCATCGGTACAGTTAGCATTACAGAGTTCTTTGTAACCTTTGCTACCGCACTTACCTTTTTCACACAAATTGGTATCAGCCATTGGCAGGTAATACTCGGTTTAATTGTTGGCGGTATGGTTGCTGCACCACTGGCGGCGCGTTTATCCGGGAAGCTGCCTGTAAAAACATCTTTTATCGCTGTAGGCGCTATGGTTATTTTCTGGAGCCTGCGTATACTTATTAAAGCATTACAAACAATTCTGTAAACTTCGTAGAAACTTTCTTCCCTTTATATACCTCTCTCTTAACTGACGGCTTTTAATAAATTGAACCGCAATTAAATTTGGCGGTCAATTGCGGATGGGTAATCTTTGAGCAAAAGAGAAACATCCATAATTTAAGGCCTATGTTATACGAAAACACCGGATCAGCCTTCGATGAAGATCAGTTAGATAATCAGTCACCAGAGCCCGCCCGCATAAGCTTTTTTCAATCGCTTACAGAAGACTGGTGGGCGGTAATTATTGGCAGCGTATTCATCCTGGGAATCCTGGTCATTTCATTTTTATCAGATAGCTTTAAGTTCACGGTACCTGTTTATCAATGGGCAAGCATGGCTGACCTCACCGGTAAAGTGCTTACCATATCTAATATCGCCGGTATCATTTTCATAGGGTTATTGTTTGCCTCGCTTTCTGCTATAGCGATTGCTTTATCCGGAGGAAATGTAAAGCGTTACCTCGCCGGTTTTGGTCTTATCTTTTTGTTGGGTATCATTTCATTAATAATTGCAGGTAACAAAACCATCAGTTATTACGGGATCGAGTACGTGGTATTTGCTTTGTTTGCCGGTTTACTGATAGGCAATCTTACCACGATCCCTTTATGGTTAAAAGAAGCTGCACGTTCAGAATTCTTTATTAAAACAGGATTGGTAATCCTGGGCTCGAGTATACTTTTTACAGATATTGTAAAGGCAGGTTTACCGGGAATATTACAGGCAGTACTGGTAGTAAGTGCCGTGTGGTTTTTTGCACTCTGGCTAAGCCGTAAGTTAAAAGTGGATGATGAATTTGGGGTGATACTGGCTTCGGCAGTGGCTATTTGCGGCGTATCGGCAGCTATTGTTGCCAGTGGGGCCATCAAGGGTGATAAGAGGAAGTTGTCTTATATAACTGCATTGGTATTGTTGGTTGCTATTCCTATGATGATATTGCAGCCCTGGGTGATACGTTTATTAAACGTTCCGGAAGTTGTTGGCGGCGCCTGGCTGGGTGGAACCCTGGATACAACGGCCTCTGTTACTGCTGCCGCTGCCCTGGTAGGTCCGGCTGCATTAAAAGCCGGAGTGATTATCAAATTTTCTCAAAATGTCTTAATAGGTGTGGCTGCATTCTTTATTGCTTTGTGGTGGACTTATCGCAAGGGTGCTGTTAAACCAGTTGACAGTAACGAACCAAAGCCGGGATTAGGCGTGGTATGGGAACGCTTTCCAAAATTTGTACTCGGATTTATTGCCGCTTCGTTGTTGTTTTCTTTCCTGATACCCGCATCAACTACAAAAGAAGTGAGCGGGATACTGAATGCGCTTCGCACTATTTGGTTTGCATTGGCCTTTGTCGCCATTGGACTGGAAGCAAGATTTTCCGATCTTGTAAAAATTGAAGGCGGCCGTCCGGCATTGGCATTTATTGGCGCACAGCTTTTCAATGTCGTGTGGACGCTCTTATGGGCATACCTTCTTTTTGGCGGCATCCTTCTTCCTGCACCTGATATTAAATAGACCTGTTAATTATATATTATCATGAATACAAAAGAACTCTATCAATCATATAAAGAAAGGTTACAGAAAATTTCAGATGTAAAATATGCAGCGGCGGTACTTCAATGGGACCAGGAAACTTACCTGCCTGCCAAAGGTGCGGCAGCAAGAGCGAGGCAGCTTGCCACACTTAGTGAAACTGCGCATGAGCTTTTTACGCAAGAAGCATTGGGTGATATTTTATTAAAGCTGAAAGATGCTGAAGGCTTAACGGATACAGAAAAGAATAATATCGCATTGAGCCTGGAAGAATTTGAAAAGCAGAAGAAGTTCACGCCTGTTTTTGTACGTGAAATGAGCGAGGCAATATCCGCAGCGTTTTATGCCTGGATAGATGCGCGTAAGAAGAATGACTTTGCTGTTTTCAGGCCTTCACTTGAAAAGCTGATTACCCTTAAGAAGCTGGAAGCTGATGTGTTGGGTTATGAAGGTCATCCCTACAATGCAATGCTGAATGAATATGAAAAAGGGGCTAATGTAAAAATGCTTGACCAGCTTTTTGAGGATATCACTTTACCGCTTCAGCAAATTATACAACAACGATTACAACGTCCGGTGGATGATCAGTTCCTGCATCTGACATATCCCAGGCAACAGCAATGGGACTGGGGCATGTACCTCGTAAAAGAATTGGGCTTCGACCTGGAAGCCGGTCGCCAGGATATTTCAGAACATCCGTTCACCACCAATTTTTCGGCTAAGGATGTTCGTATTACCACACGCATCAGCGAGAATGATTTTGCCAATATGACCTGGAGCTGTATTCACGAGGTTGGTCATGGGTTATACGAACAGGGTTTACCGGATGAAGAATATGGATTGCCATCGGGTGAGTATGCATCGCTGAGTATACATGAATCTCAAAGCAGGTTATGGGAAAACTGTGTAGGAAGAGGAAGGGCCTTTTGGCAATATTACCTGGGTAAGCTGAAGGATTTCTTCCCGCAGCAACTGGCGGGTATTGAGCCCGAGCAGTTTTACCAGGCTATTAATAAAGTGCAACCTTCCCTTATTCGCACAGAGGCAGATGAAATCACTTATCATTTTCATGTAAAGATTCGTTTCGTAATTGAAAAAGAATTACTGGAAGGAACATTGAATGCAGCGGATATTCCGGAACGATGGAATCAATTATACAAAGACAATCTTGGTGTAATTGTTCCTGATGACAAATCAGGTTGCTTGCAGGATGTGCACTGGAGCCATGGAAGTTTTGGGTATTTTCCTACTTACAGCCTGGGAAGTTTCTACGCAGCACAATTCTACATACAGGCCGTAAAGGATATTCCAGACCTGGAACATACAATTGGTAACGGAAATTTAAAACCCTTGCTGGACTGGTTACGTATTAATATACATCAGTATGGAAAAAGATATAAGAGTGAAGAGCTGTGCCGTAAAATCACCGGGGAGCCTTTAAATTTTAATCATTTTATTTCATACCTGAAGCAAAAAGAATAATAATAAGTGCTATTTTTACAATTAATATCCGCAACCTGTATTTCTTATTAATATGTTGCTATACATCACCACCCTTTAAAAGCTACTTCAGTTTTCGTCAAATAGTATGTATCGATTTTAAGCAGCTAAATATTTTTAATCGGTTTATAATATGTACATGCTATAAATGGCAATGTATTTGAAGAAATAAATAAAATCAAATATCCTACGTTGAAAAATCTGCAACCTTGCTTAAGGTTTGCGTGCTGTACAATATTGCTTATACTCGTAAGCGCTGTTGTATATGCACAGCCAAAAGCATCTTTTACTGCTAACGTAACATCTGGCTGTCCGCCTTTGGTGGTGCAGTTTCAGGATAAATCCACTGACTCTCCTACATCATTTAAATGGGATCTTGGTAACGGTACCGTCTCCACTGAACAAAACCCCGGCGCTGTATATGTAAATCCCGGCACTTACACGGTAACACTCGAAGTAACAAAGGGCAATTCAAAAGACAAGCATACAGAAACAGGATATATTGTAGTATATGCACTTCCTGTAATTGATTTTTCTGTTTCTTCTGAAAATGGTTGTACTCCTTTTAGCCCGGTATTTAAAGATCTCAGCACCGCAGGCTCCGGCGAAATTGTAGAACGTTTATGGGATTTTGGTGATGGCCAGATATCAAATGAACAGGCCCCTGCCCATACTTTTACTTCTAATGACAGCTTTGATATCACCTTGACAGTTCGCAATAGTTTCGGCTGCCGTTCTTTTGTGGATAAGAAAGGATTTGTAAAAGTAGGTGGTGGCATGAAGGCTGATTTCTCTTATAGTTATGCCAATGCCTGCAAGCCACCAACACCTGTAAATTTTAAAAATCAAACAACGCCATCCGGCGCTTATACTTACCAATGGAACTTTGGTAATGGCACTGTTTCGTCTGTTACAGAACCTTCCAATACATACAATGCTTCGGGTGATTTTATGGTTCAACTGGTAGCTACAGATGTGAATGGCTGTGCTGATACGGTAAGCAAATCATTATCAATCGGCGCAGTAAATGCAGCATTTGAATTGCCCTCTGCCAAATGTGTAAACACGGTGTCTGCTTTTGTGAATACTTCTTCGCCGCAACCGGTAAGTGCCGTTTGGTATTTTGGTGACGGTACTTCTTCCAATAATATTAATACAACACATACATATAAAAATACAGGTAGCTACCAGGTAAAGATGGTTGCTGATTTTGGAAGCTGTAAAGATTCAATAACAAGACTTTTTACAGTTTCTACAAAGCCTGTTATTGATTTTTCTGCAACAGGTAACCTGGCCACTTGCAGCGTCCCCAATACTGTTCAGTTTAATAACGCCAGTACCGGTGCGGTAAGTTATGTTTGGAGTTTTGGTGATGGCAATACGTCTACACAAGCAACCCCCAATTATACGTACACAACCAAAGGCACTTTTAATGTAAAGCTTGCAGCTTTTAATGCAGATGGCTGTGGAGATTCAATTACCAAAAGCGGTTTCATTAAAATGGGGCCGCCGGTAATTTCCAAGTTTACAGATGTACCTTTTAAAGTTTGTGCACCGGCAACAGTTCCGTTTAAGCCGGTGATCAATTCCCCTGAACCCTTATCTGTTTATTCGTGGGATTTTGGTGACGGTACCAGGTCTGCTGAGGCAAATCCTGTTCACACCTATCATCAGCCTGGATCTTACACAGTGTCACTAATTGTTCAGACATCCGGTGGATGCACAGATACGCTTAAGTATGTGAACGCTGTAGTGGTAGGAGAGCGGCCAAAAGCGAAGTTTTCCGCAGATCCTGTTACAGCTTGCGCCAAAACGTCTATCCAGTTTAAAAATGAGTCAGAAGGCAACATCACTGATTGGGTGTGGGATTTTGGTGATAAGGGAACCGCCGCACAACAAAACCCGGGACATATTTACAGGGATACTGGTCGCTTCACTGTTACACTTGTTGCCATTAGCGGTGGTTGTACTGACACTGCCGTAGTGAAAGACATGATTTATATTAAACCTCCGGTAGCGAAGTTTAATGCGGTTTTTGAATGTACATCACCTTTAGACAGAACCTTTAGAAATGGTTCTATCAATGCAAATACCTGGTCATGGGACTTTGGTGATGGCGAATCATCAACAGAAATTAACCCGAAACACGCCTATAAGACACCGGGTACTTACACTACAAAACTTATTGTAAATAATGGTCAATGCCAGGATATACAGGTTAGCACCGTAAAAGTGGTTGATGAACATCCATCCTTCGATTACTCCTCTGGCACCAGGCAGAATGAACTCTGCCGGAATGAGCTGGTTTCTTTTACTGCCAATAACTTTACCGCCGATAATATCACTTCTTTCAAATGGATGTACGGTGATGGTGCTGCAAGTTCAGAAAATAAGTTAAACAGTAAAGTTTCTTACAGGTATATTAAGACCGGCACATTTGAACCTTTCATGGTGGTAAAAGATGTATTGGGTTGTGTTGATACAGTGAAGAAGGCTTTACAGTTAAATATATACGGTGCTACCGCAGGCTTTTCCAACGATGCGGGAACCTGTATTAATGGCATCATCAATTTTAAAGATGCATCCAAAACAGATGGTACACATACAATCACCCAATGGACATGGTCTTACGGCGATGGCAGCAGTGATTCATATCCATCCGTCACAGGTTTTCAACACCGTTATACGATAGCAGATTCATTTAATATTCAACTGAAGGTGACTGATAATTTCGGCTGTGTGGATTCTCTTGTAAAAAAGAAAGCAGTGATCATCACCAATCCGCTTGCTGATTTCAGAACAAAAGATTCTGTAAAGTGTACTGCGAATAATGTACAGTTTACAGATATATCTTCCGGTATTGAATTAAAGTATGCATGGGATTTTGGCGATAATAGCCAGTCAACAGTTAAAAATCCGGCACACAAGTATGCACAGGAAGGCACTTATGCTGTAGGGTTAACCATTACAGATAAATTTGGCTGTACTTCATCTGCAAGTAAGCCGGCGTTTGTTACTGTGTCAAATCCTAAGGCTTCGTTTAGTGTGAGTAATACATTTGCATCCTGTCCTCCATTGCTTGTACAACCTGTAAATAATTCAACTAATTATGCTTCTATGTCCTGGAGTTTTGGGGATGGCGTAATTGCTTCCTCCGCTACACCTTCGCATAACTATACACAGGGTGGAAGCTTTAATCTAAAACTTACTGCAAAAGGATATGGTGAATGTTATAGCGATACGACCATACAAATTGTATTAAAAGGACCTAGTGGCAGTATTAGCTATCCGGCTCTATTCTCCTGCAGCCCTGCGACGGTGAGGTTTAAGGCAACAATGAAAAACGCTAACAGCCTTGTTTGGGATTTTGGTGATGGGAACACAAAGCCTGGAACTGTTGACTCCATTGCTTACACTTATGCTGATGCAGGACGTTATGTGCCTAATCTTGTATTAGTTGATGGCGACAATTGTAAAGTAGCAATACCTGGCAAAGACACCATCCGCGTATCAGGTATTAAAGCACTGTTTAACGAATCATTATTAAGTCAGTGCGATTCTGCTGTTTATCACTTTAAAGATTCAAGTATTGCAACAAATGATGCCTTCAAAACTTATGATTGGGTATTTGGAGATGGTACATCAGCCAGTAACACCACTAACCCCGTTCATGCATACAACAAGTCTGGCAGGTATACCGTACGCATGGTGGTGAATTCTGCCGGCGGATGTACAGATAGTTATAACATTCCGCTTGATATAAAAGTCAACCCTAGCCCCTTTATAAGCATTCAGTCGCCAGATACTGTTTGCGTAGCTAGCACCGTAAATTTCACCGCAAGCAATACAGACAGCAATCCTGTTCGCTGGAACTGGCAGTTTGATGGCAGTAATACTTCTAACCAGCAAAGTGCCGGTTATAGTTTTAATAATGGCGGTAATTATACGGTAACCCTGGTAGCGGAAAATGATTTTGGCTGTGCAGATACCAGTAACAAAAAAATCAATGTCTTGCTACCTCCGGCTGTGGATGCAGGAGATAATATTGTTATCTGTAAAGACCAGACAACGGTATTAAAAGCTACAGGTGCTACTACTTATTCCTGGGTAACAAATGCTACGCTTAGCTGTGAGACCTGCGCATCACCAATTGCTGCTCCTGATCTGGAAAGAAATGTTTATTATGTAACGGGAACCACTGTTAAAGGATGCTCCTCAACAGACTCCGTATTGGTGGAAGTTAAAATGCCATTCAAAGTAGTAGTGATGGGTCAGGATACCATTTGCGCAGGAGAAACGGTGCAGTTAAAAGCGTCAGGTACAGAAACCTATCAATGGAGCCCGGCAACACAAATTACAAATGCTACCAGCGCCGTAGCCACAGCATCGCCAACAACAACAACAACGTATACAGTAAAAGGAAGTGATATAAAAAGCTGTTTCAGTGATTCAGCCTCTGTTACTATCATAGTCTACCCTAAACCCTTATTTAATATTGATGACAGTGCCATTACTATTAACATCGGTAGTAACAAAGTGCTCACGACTACCAGCTCTGCAGATATAACTTCCTGGCAATGGTCACCAGCCAAATGGTTAAGTTCATCCACTTCACCCAACCCGATCACTGATGCAAGGGCAGATATTACTTATACAGTAACGGCATCTAACCCCGGTGGTTGCAGTACCACAGACCATATTACGGTAAAAGTATTGTGCAATAACGCCAATCTTTTTGTGCCCAATACCTTTTCACCCAATGGTGATGGTTCCAATGACTGGTTTTATCCAAGAGGTTCCGCTTCTTATCTCAATATAAAATCGATGCGGGTATTTAATCGCCTTGGACAATTGATGTATGAGCGAACCAATTTTAAAGCCAACAGTGAAAGTGAAGGATGGAACGGTACCTATTTGAACAAACCACAACCTGCAGATGTTTATGTGTATGTAATGGAAGTGGTTTGTGATAACAACAGCATATCAGTACTTAAAGGAAATATTACTTTGTTACGATAGATGAAAGGCCAACAGACCGGGCAATATACCCAATAGAAAGCGATGAATGGTGAATGCAACCTTGAATGCATTGTGTTAATAAAAACAATATCCAGTTAAATGAAAAACTTTTACGTAAAGTTGGTAGTCATGAGCTTGTGCCTTCTGGAGATAGCCCACGCGCAGGACGCACATTTCTCACAATTCTTTGAAGCGCCGTTATTGCGCAATCCTTCACTGGCAGGCCTTTTTGAAGGCGATGTACGTGTACAGGCAGTGTATAGAAACCAGTGGAGCAATGTGACTGTTCCTTTTAAAACAACCTCTATCAATGCTGAATACAAGCAACCGGTAGGTGAGGGGTATGACTTTGTAACGATGGGTATGCAGTTGCTGCAGGATCGTGCCGGCACTACCAATTTCACCACTACCAATGTGTTGCCTGCGTTAAATTATCACAAGTCTTTAAGTGGCGATAAGAGTCAATATCTTTCACTGGGTTTTATGGGGGGATGGGTGCAACGTCGCATTGACAGAAGCAAGATGACTACCAACAGCCAGTTTGATGGTACGGGTTGGAACCCTTCCATGCCGGATGGTGAACAACTGCTGAATACAAATTACAATTACTGGGATGCAAGTGTCGGTATGTGTTATAACTCAACCATAGGTAACAATACAAATGATGTGTTTTATATGGGTTTGGCTTATCATCATTTCAACAGGCCAAAGAATTCTTTTTATAAAAATCCTGATATAGAATTGAACGCCAAATGGGTAGTTTCCGGTGGTGTTAAATTTGAAATCGATGAAATTTCTTATCTCTCCATCCAGGCTGATTATAGTAAGCAAGGCAGCTTTTCTGAAACAATTGCCGGTGGCATGTATTCTTACAAGATAGGCCCGGAACCGGAGAACCCTGATTACATTATCAACTTCGGCGGGTATTTACGTTTAAGGGATGCATTTATTCCTGTTGTAAAATTGGATTATCATCCTTTCTCAGTGTCTTTAAGTTACGATGCAAATATGTCACAGTTAAAAACAGCCAGCCAGGGCAATGGCGGAATGGAGCTGGCTATTACATACAGAGGTTTCTTAGACAGGGAAAACAGCAGCCGCAACGCGGTGCTATGCCCTCGGTTCTGAACATAGAACAAAAGCAAATGGTACGGTTGGCTCTTCGTGTTTACGGAGGGCCATTTTATTTTATCAGGGTATATCTTACGCCAAAGAAACCGCGGATGCCCTGCAGCGAAGCATAATTGTATTCCGTATCAAAAGTATAGCCGTTGGGATTGTTTACGGGATCGTTAACGTGTTTGTCAAAGGGATCAAACGGACGCATCAATGAATATTTGGGAACATAATTAAAGAGATTCTTGATGCCTGTATAACATTCCCAGGCGCTGCCGAACTTCTTTGATAACTGGATATTGGCAATACAGAACCACGGTGAATATCCCGGCCGGTAATCATTTCGCTGTAAAGGAAGCCGCATAGGGCCATTCCACTGACCGGTAAGATCTATAGTAAAACTTCCGGGGAATGTATAGCTGGCCACATAGTTGCCTGACCATTTTGGTGCATGCAACTGAATGATCTTCTCCTGTTTGCCGGATGAATTATTGCGTACCTGGTAAACATCCTGGTAAGTAATGCCTGCAATAATTTTTAACGGGAAAGAGAAGTTTGCCTCAGCATTCAGCGATACTCCCCGTGATACGGCATGACCTTTTAAATTAGCATAGATGATCTTTTCCGGATCAGTATCAAAATCCCCGACAATCTTATTGGTGAAGTATGAATAAAAGCCGGTGATGTCAATACCGATGGATCCACCGGACAAAGGAACCTTCAGGTTATAATTCAGGTTACTGTTGAATGATCTTTCCGGTTTCAAAGCTTCCGCAATAATTACCTGTCTTGCACCGGTTAGCGCAGAATGGTCTTCTGTAAAAAGATTTACCACCCTGAAACCTGTACCAAAACTGGCGCGGATGGTGTTATTAAGATCGGGAGAAAACTTGTACCCGATCCTGGGAGAATGAATATTCCCATGATACCTGTCATAATCATAGCGATAACCGGCCAGCAGTTTATGCTTGTCTGCCAATACCCATTCATCCTGTATGAATATACCCGGCAAGGGTGTAGTTGCGGGCTGGTTCTTACTGCCATCTGTGGAAGCTGTAGCCGGTGTATTATCATCATATTTGGTATAGCGGTAAGCCGCGCCAATCAGCAGGTTATGACTGCTGCCAAGCTGCTTATCCCAATACATTTGCGCAAATGCCACTTTTTGATTTGCGATAAATGAACGATAACCATAACGCGAATCCTGGTCGTGTGTATTGTATGAGAACTGCAGCATGATTTTTTCCTTCAAGGGTAATTGGTAAGCGCCTATCATTTCCCATCGCCTGGTATAAACACTCTCGCCGTAAATGCTGTCGCTTCCACGCCAGGCTTTGCTCCAGTTGGTTTGCCCGCCCCAGCGGTCTTCGTCTACAAAACGTACAGCGATGTTGGCAATGCGGTTATCCTTACGGTCAAAGCTCCATTTATTAAAAACTGAAACCCTGTTCTGAAGTGTTACATCTGTAAACCCGTCATTGTTTTTATCGTACCGTTGTTGATAATTGAAGTAATTAACCCCCAGCAAACTTTGGGCACGTTTAACCTTGAATTTTACCGCAGCATCAAGATTATATTCCTGCCAGGTGGTACCCATTACATCTATACTTACTACCGGTGCTTTTACCGGATTTTTGGTAATAACATTAATGATGCCGCCCATGGCCTCAGAGCCATACAATGATGCTGCCGGACCTTTTACCACTTCCACACGCTCTACGATGCTGTTGGGTATAGCACTTAGTCCATATACCGTAGAAAGTGCGCTTACAATGGGCATCCCATCAATCAATACCATCGTATACGGACCTTCCATTCCATTAATATGTATGTCACCGGTATTACAAACGTTGCAATTTAGTTGAGGTCGTACGCCATTGATCATGCCTACTGATTCAAAGAGACAGGAGGTGGGATTTTTCTGAAAATACTTCGGAGTGAATACTTCTACAGGTATCGGGCTTTCGGCCCTGCTCATCGCTTTCATGGTACCGGTAACTACTACTTCATTCATACTGGAGGTAGTAGATATAAGTTGGATATCCATCTCCTGATGGCGACCTGCTGGTATAGTGATCTTTTTTTTGAATGTTTCATATCCCACCGAAGACGCCTGAAGCAAGTAAGTGCCCGGTGATATATTCCTGAAATGATAGTTGCCAAAGCTATCTGTCACAGCACCAAGCTTTAGTTCTGTCAGCAGGATGCTTGCAGAAAGAGGCTGGCGGTTTTCAGCGAAAACCTTTCCGTGTAGTTGCGCCTGCTGTGCATTTACAGACAGGCAAACAATGATAGAGATGATAAATAAGGGTGAAATGTGTCTCATATTTTTATTAAAACCTGATATTATTTTTAGACTTGTCTAAAAAATGATTTTAATAAATCTAATAAAATATTTTAAACTACCAAATAGAAAATAGTCTAATAAAACAAAGACCTCTACTGTAAATAGTAAAGGTCTTAATCCTGAAGCTTTAATAAATTATGATTTACCAGAAGCGAAACTGAACACATTCCATAATGCTTCCTCTTTCTGTTTAGGACCACTGCTTTCAGTAGTTCGCCTGCTGTAACCGCCGCCGCCCATCCGGCCCATTCCCATCCCCATACCGCGCATGCCTCCACCGATACCCATACGCGGCATCATGCGGGGAGTATTAGTTGTCATTCGCTGATCGTTATACCTGCCGGATGGTGGCCGGCTATCAGCAAGCACCCCCGTTATTATACCGATGCTGAAATTTTTCTTCAATGCTTTTTTATTAAGGCCATCTTTAAATAGCAGGTTCACGGGTATTGAGGCTTCATATACCAGTGAGCTGTCATTATCAATCCTAAGCGCCAGTTTAATACCATTTTTATTTGATGTGCTGCTATACCTTCCGTTTTCTATACCAAGAAAACCAGTCGTATTATATGTATCTGCATTCAATAGTAAGGCGGCTTCATCGTTTACCTGTTGCCTGTTATTGTTGGGTAGCGGGTAAGCCAGGGATATGCTCTTGTGCTTCTCGGCTTTGGGGTCAAAATATAAGGTCATTCCCGCTTTTAATATCCGCCGTTTCATCTCATCATCTTTGGTAAGCATACAGAGGTAAATGTTTTGGTCGTCATTGGTGATATTATAGGATAAGGTGTACTCGCTGTTGCTGTATCGTAAAGGTAAAGTCCAGTCGCCGGCATTTCCATCAACAGAAACGGTTTCTGACTGGTAATGATTCTGCGGTGCAAGTTCATGGCTGCATGAAGTATTCATTGTAAGCATACAGCTACCGATGCAAGCATATAGAAGCTTCTTCATCTTTTTATTTCAATAGTAAAATCGCTTCTGTAAAAAGTATTGCAAAAAACGACCAACGCCGGCAGAATAAAGATCAGCTTTGATCAATCATCTACAAGTTTGTAAAAGTATCATATTGGCATCGTTAACAATTACCCATAATTATATAACAACGCCTGCTGCATCAATAAGGAAATTTGTGTAATAAATAATTGGATGATGACACATCAGTATATTATCAAAGGTATGACCTGCAACAGTTGCGTGGCAAGAGTAAAGAGCGAACTATTAAAACTTGGCGATGTTCTTTCCGCAGATGTTCAGTTAAATCAACCGCAGGCAACTATTACCATGAATCAGCATATTTCAACGAACGCATTACAGGATGCAGTACATAAAGCTGGCAATTATAGTATTCAGATGGATATAAACCAGCCATCTGAAATGACAGATGAAGAAACTACCAAAACATGGTTACAAACATACCGGCCTTTATTACTGGTCTTCGCCTTTATGCTTGGTATTTCATTGCTCACTTCATTTAATAACGGTTTTTTTCATTTTATGCAATGGATGCAGCAATTTATGGCCGGCTTTTTTCTTACTTTCTCTTTTTTTAAATTTCTCAATTTAAAAGGTTTTGCAGACAGTTATAGTTCTTATGATTGGCTGGCCAAGAAACTGTATAATTATGGGTATGTTTATCCGTTTATAGAACTCGGGCTTGGTATAGCTTATCTTACCGGCTATCAACCTGTCGCAACAAATATCATTACTATAATTGTTATGGGGTTTAGCAGTATAGGCGTAATACAAGCCGTAGCTGGTAAGCGTAAAATTCAATGCGCATGCCTGGGTGCAGTGTTTAACCTGCCTATGAGTACGGTTACCATTATTGAGGATTTGTTAATGGTGATGATGGCAACAGGCATGTTGCTCCTGTAACAATTGAATTAGTTATTTGTTAGAAGATTACCTGATCTTTATCGCTAAAAAAACGTATTGTAAAAAGCTCTTCAAAATGAAAACGATAAATTTCATGAACGTTAGAAAACCACTGAAGATATGTTTCATAATCTTTTGAAGATGGAGATATCAACTCGTTTTGGTAACGGATCCAGTATATATGAAGATGCCTGAAGTCACGTGTAGTTAACCCCTGCTCTTTCAATAGCATTTGTATATCTAGTTCATATGCAAGAGCTACACTTACCATTTCTTCTAGCTCAATATATTTTTCCAGGGTAGGTATAAGTACGATTAATTCTTCGGGCAGTGGTATTTGCAGTACATCGAATTTTCCCTGCGCAGGATCTTGTGAAATGATATCGAAAAAAGGAAGCAACTTGTTTTCCCGGTCTGATAATATTTCCTGCTCCCAGTAATTGCAGGCTTCGTGCCACATATCAATATCAATAGTAAGAAAAAGTAATAATTCATCCAGATGTTTTCCCTTTACAAGCCATGCCCTTGTTGCGGCATAATCAATAAATGAAATTCCGTGAATCGTATTCATAAAGGTGATTGTTTACAGTTGTTAAATAGGGTATCAGAAGATCCTGATGCTACTTGCATTAAACACCTGAGCTTTTAATTGTTCAGGTAATAGCTGTCGCAGCTTATTTTATAATAGAAGCATTAAATCAACTATTATTATTGGATTCGGTTGAAATTTTTTGCTTTCGTTCTAGAATGAATGTTGACTACATAACACTTTTATGTAAAACTTAATGCCTATGAATTACTCATTAATGCGACGAATACGAAAGTAAAATACAATTCCTGGTGGTAAAAAAAAGTCTGAGTACAGTTTGAATAAAAGAAATTTTAATTAGCTTAAATGCAGGACATGTTTATTCACTTTGGATTGCGTATACAGGTGAGGTAAAATCATCTGATGTTATTGCTGTGTTTTATTAGAATTGATGATCAATCCGGGTTTGGGTAATATCCGGGCAGAGGTTCCGGATTTTTCCGCACTGGTTTTTGGTTCTTTTGATAGTTTGTTCCATAAGAAATCCGGTAGCAAAGGACGCAACAACTGGCCGATATATGTTTGGGGGAATACTTCATGTATGCCAAAATTTTTAGGCTCTTCCGGCGGGCAAACATAAGTGCCAAATAGCTTGTCCATTAACGGGGAAATGTTTGCGTAGTTGCCTGCATCCCGCTCAATGTCATGATGCCAGTGATGCAGTTCCGGGGAGCCGATCAGTAATTTCAGGGGGCCTAATGGTAACCGTACATTCGAGTGAATATAAATTGCCCAGATTCCCCTGAATGCAACAACAGCAGCAAGTACATTTAAATCAAAACCCATTATAAAAGCGGGAAGATTAATGAGGCCAATCGTATAAATCGAATCCAAAGGATGTTCGCGATGTGAAGCAAGCCAATCCATATGTTGTGCGCTGTGATGCACTTTATGAAAACGCCATAGAAAATCTATTTTATGTTGAAGCCGGTGGCCCCAGTAAATCAATAGATCACTAAAGAAAATCACTTCAATAGACTGCAGCAACAAAGACTGTTTTTGAATAACGTGTCTAAACCCGTGTGGAACCCAGGTATTGACCCATGTGTTAAAATAGCTCAGTGCCCATAAAACAAGGCTACTCCATAAAAAGTATTGACCAATAAAAAAACAGAAATCAAGAAGCCAGTGGCGACGAAAAACCTCCTGACCTTTTTTTGCCGGAAATACTTTTTCCATCGGAATAAATACAAATGCAAGAAAAATAAGGCTGGCGCCGGTAGCAAGCATAAGTTTATACAAAGATGGCATCTTTAATTAGATTTAGGTTTGGCTGTGGAGTCTTGTTTGGTTTTGTGCAGGTAGGGTCTTATGCCAAGGCTGTCTGTAAGTAACTGAGAAATTGACAGTGGTTTACGTATTGCTTTAGTTTTCTTTTTAGAGGAAGTGCTGAATAAATCTGTTTTGGAATCTGTTAGTATAATTACTTTAGACGAAGACATCAATAGGTTGCTGGATGAGTCTTTCTTTGCAAAAGCCGAATCCCCGGCTTTCACCGTGCCGCCATTTGAACTGGTTTGAATGCTGGTTGCATCTGCCGGAAGATGGGTATAAAAATAACCTGTACGATATACTATAAACAACGTAACCAGTGAGAAAAAGAAGAACAGCGTTACTGTCTTAACTGCAATAGAACGATGCATAATACATTGGTTTAGGAATAAGACTGCATTTAATCACTATCTGAGAATATAATAAAGCTAATGTAAAAACCTGCTACATATAAAGACTTTAAGGAAACATTATTATTTCCCCAAACCTTCCTGATAGCACTTGCGGCAACGTGGTTCATAAGTATCTTTTTCGCCTAATAAGAACTGGTGGGCGTCTGCGGACCGCCGGTACGAATTGTTTGCAATATTTCCGCATTTTACACAAATGGCATGTAGTTTGGTTATGAATTCCGCAGTGGCGAGTAATTGTGGCATCGGGCCGAAGGGTTTGCCTTTAAAATCCATATCAAGACCTGCGACAATCACCCTTATGCCGCGTAATGCTAAAACCTCGCAAACATGTACAATTTCGATATCAAAAAACTGGGCTTCATCAATACCGACTACATCAACGTCCTGAGCATAAAACAAAATAGTTTGAGAATTCTCCACCGGTGTGGAAGTAATCGTATTGGCATCATGGCTCACCACATTTTGCTCGTCATATCGGGTATCTGCGGCAGGCTTAAAAATCTCCACTTTAAGATTGGCAATGCGGGCTCGTTTCAATCTGCGGATCAGCTCTTCTGTTTTGCCACTGAACATAGAACCACAGATAACTTCAATCCATCCACGCTTATCACCGCTGATTGTAGGCTCAATAAACATTTTTCAAAATCTTAATATTTGTCCAGAAATTCCTTTGTAACTTTAACTGATTACTTACTAACTCCCAAATGTATTACATCCCATGGAAAGAGTGGGCGCATTAATAGAACGATTGACTGAACAATATCAGGAGCATGAGTCAGCCTCGCAGTTATTAGTAACCGTGCAAACCCTGCTGGCTGAGTTACAGCAGGAAAAGAAACCTGTACAATCCACCAAAAAGATCGCAGTTATTCTTCCTTCCAACAATAATATAAATCACGTAGTGCCGGTTGAAGTTAAACAAGCCGAACCTGTGCCTGAACCGAAGCCGGTTCTACGTAAAGTGGAAGAAGATATTCCCGTACAGCTACCTGTAAAAGAACTGGTGCCTGAACCGGTGAAAGAAGAATATCATGTAGCTTTTGATCCTGTTAAAGAAGTTCCTACACTTGCACACCAGGATAAGGAGCTTCTGGAGATCAACGAACTGATTGGTGTAAAAGAAGAAAGCCTGAATGAGAGGTTAAGGATTGAGAAACTTGAACTTGCGGCGGTACTGAAAGAAGCGCCGATCCGTGATTTGAAAAAAGCCATTGGTATAAACGACAGGTATTTGTTTGTAAATGATCTTTTCAGGGGCGATGAGACCATGTATGAGCGAAGCATTAAAACCATCAATTCCTTTAATATACTGGCCGAGGCTCAATACTGGATACAGCGCGAACTGAAGGTGAAGCTTGGTTGGAACGATTCAACAGAAGCTGTCAGGCATTTTGATCAGTTGGTGAGAAGACGTTTCTCCTGAATATAATTAAGAATAGTTCCGGTAGCCCCGGTTTTAGACTGTACATAACTGCCTGCATTTTCGCAGGCTTTTTTGTAAGCCTCCTTATCAGTAAGTAACTGGTCTAATTGTTCTTCCAGCTCAATAGCGTCCACCACGCTAAATGCACCTCCTTTTTCAAGTAGTTCAACTGCTTCAAAATATTTCTCGTACACCGGGCCAAATAAAACTGGTTTTTGATAAACAGCGGCCTCCAGCACATTATGCACACCATCACCGCCAAATCCACCGCCTACAAAGCTGATGTTTGCATGTTTATACAAACTGCTAAGCATACCTATATTATCTATAATCAGCGTGTTTACTTCTTGTAAGGGAATACCGCTTTTTAAAAGCTGCATATACGTGGAATAGCGGATGGAATATTTATATAACGAATCACATTCCCTCAAACGTTCTTCTCCTATATCATGAGGCGCAATGATAAAACAATAATCACGATGTGTGTTGGCGTAATGGTCCAGTTCTTCATCATCTTCCGTCCAGGTACTGCCAGCCACAATCGTGGTTCTGCCTGCACAAAACTCTTCAATTTCAGGAAGGCTTTTTGGAGAAGCTGCAATTTCTTTTACCCTGTCAAACCTGGTATCACCACTAACCATCATGTTGTTTATCTCAATCCCTGACAGCAATTGATACGACGCTTCATTCTGTAAAAAAAGGTAATGAAAGCATTGCAACATCTTCCTGTGAAATTGTCCATACCGCTTAAAAAAAGGCTGACTTTTTCTAAAAATCCCGGAAACCAACAACAATGGTATATTTCTTTTTTTTGCCTCATGCAGGTAATAATACCAGAACTCATACTTTACGAATAGTACGAGTGAAGGTTGTACCAGGTCATAGAACTTTCTTGCATTTACTGCGCCATCCATGGGCAGGTAAAAGATATAATCAGCCCCGGAATATTTCTTCTGTACCTCATAACCCGAAGGAGAAAAAAAAGTAAGTACAATTTTACAGGATGCGTATGTTGTTTTTAATTTCTCAAGTAATGGACGGCCCTGTTCAAATTCACCAAGTGAGGAGCAATGTATCCAGATGGTCTTGCTTTTGTTATCTGCCAGTGCAGTTGTAATCGTTTGAAAAATATTCTTTCTGCCTTGCACCCATTTTCGCGCTTTGGGGTTAAAAAGGCCAAGTATTCCTGCAACAACAGGATAGAGCCGGATGAAGATGTTGTAAAATGGTTTACCCATGTATCAGGTGTAAAGGCGTGAAAGTAAAGAAATGCTCAAATAGATTACAAATTAATCTTTTAGATTACCCCATGTCATCTAAAAATCATACCAATAGCTCCCGGTATTATATATATTGTACAGTTCAGGTAAATAAACCATAAGAAACAACTACAGATATAAATAAGTAGTTTTGCGGCTCTTAAAAAAGGTAGTATGAAGCCAATTCAGATGGTTGATTTAAAGACCCAGTATCATAAGATAAAAGCAGAGGTTGATAATGCAGTATTGGATGTTCTTGAAAGTTCCGCTTTTATTAATGGAAAACAGGTGCAGGAATTTGCTGATGCATTGAGCGCTTATCTTGGCGTAAAACATGTAATTCCCTGCGCCAATGGAACCGATGCCCTGCAAATTGCAATGATGGCATTGGGGTTAGAACCTGGTGATGAGGTAATCACACCTTCCTTCACTTATGTGGCAACAACAGAAGTAGTTGCTTTGTTAAAACTTACGCCCGTTTTTGTAGAAGTAGATAAACAAACTTTTTGTATAGATCCGGAGGCTGTTAGAAAAGCCATCACGCCAAAGACCAAAGCGATTGTTCCTGTGCACCTGTATGGTCAGCCTGCGAATATGGAAGCCATCATGCAGATTGCCGCCGAGCATGACCTGTACGTAATAGAAGACAATGCACAGGCTATTGGGGCCGAATACACCTTTAGCGATGGAATAACAAAAAAGACTGGTACGATTGGTACGATTGGAACTACTTCCTTCTTTCCCTCAAAGAACCTGGGTTGTTATGGAGATGGCGGCGCCATTTTTACAGATAATGATGAGTTGGCCGTAAAGATGCGGATGATTGCAAATCATGGCCAGAGTAAACGTTATTATCATGATATGGTTGGCTGCAATTCAAGGTTGGATACATTACAGGCCGCTATATTAAAAATCAAGTTAAGAGACCTGGACGATTATATACAAGCCCGCAGAAAAGCCGCTGATTTTTATGATGAAGCATTTAAAACACATCCAAACATCGAAGTTCCTTACAGAGAAAAAAAATCTTTGCATGTTTTTCATCAATATACATTAATATTGCACCACGCTGACCGGGACGGACTAAACCAACATCTCGCTGCACGCAACATCCCCTCAATGATCTATTATCCTGTGCCAGGACATAAACAGAAAATGTTCCATACCTATAATTCCAACTCTTATCATTTGCCTGCAACGGACTGGCTTACGGAAAGAGTAATTTCATTACCAATGCACACTGAACTTGATGATGAACAATTGCAATATATTGTGAAATCAGTATTAGAATATATACACTAAATTCTTAAAACAAAAAGCAATGAAAATCTCCGTTGTAGGTACGGGCTATGTTGGACTTGTCACCGGCACCTGTTTTTCCGAAACCGGCAACTATGTTACCTGTATTGATATTGATGCAGAAAAAGTAGCAAAACTCTCCGGTGGTGAAATCACCATCTTTGAACCCGGACTTGAAAAGTTATTTACCCGCAATCTTAAAGAAGGCCGTCTGGCTTTTACTACCAACCTGGCCGAAGGCATTAAAGATGCTGAAGTCATATTTCTTGCCCTGCCCACGCCTCCGGGTGAAGACGGCAGCGCAGATCTTAGCTACATTCTAGGGGTAGCTGAGCATATTGGTAAACTACTTACAGATTATAAAATTTTAATTGATAAGAGTACCGTTCCTGTAGGCACCGCAGAAAAAGTTGCCGCAGCCGTACGTAAGAACTATTCCGGCGAATTTGACGTCATCAGCAATCCTGAATTTTTACGTGAAGGTGTTGCCGTAGATGATTTTATGAAGCCTGACCGTGTAGTTATCGGTACCACTTCCGAACGTGCCCGTAAAGTGATGTCAGATCTTTATGGCCCGTATCTCCGCCAGGGAAACCCTTTGATTTTTATGGACGAAAAATCTGCTGAACTTACCAAGTATGCAGCTAACTCTTTTTTGGCCACAAAGATTTCTTTTATGAATGAGATTGCTCAGCTCTGCGAAAGAGTGGGCGCAGATGTGGATATGGTTCGCAGGGGTATCGGAAGCGACGAACGTATTGGCAAACGTTTCCTGTTTCCGGGTATTGGTTATGGTGGAAGCTGTTTTCCCAAAGATGTAAAAGCGTTGATTAAATCTTCTATAGAGCATGACTATGATTTTAAAATCCTGCATGCCGTAGAAGAAGTAAACGAGTCACAGAAATTACACCTGGTACCGAAAATAAATGAATTCTTTAACGGGGATTTGAAAGGCAGGCATTTCGCTTTGTGGGGACTTGCCTTTAAGCCCAATACAGACGATATTCGCGAAGCGCCGGCCCTGTATTTGATCGATGCTTTAACCAAAGCGGGCGCTACGGTAAGTGCTTTTGATCCGGAGGCGATGAAGAATGTTCAAAAGGTATTAGGATATAAAGTTGCCTATGCGCATGATCAATATTCCTCCTTACAAAATGCAGATGCGCTGATCATCGCAACAGAATGGAACGAATTCAGAACACCTGACTTTGAAAAGATATCTGCACTGTTGAAACAGAAGGTGATATTTGACGGCAGGAACCTGTTTGATGTTGACCGCGTACGTGAAATGGGCTATCATTATGTAAGTATTGGCAGACCCTAAATTGTTTACCTAACATCAAAATTAATTATTGCTCATGTCAAAGAAAAGAGTGTTGATCACAGGTGCAGCCGGATTTCTCGGTTCACATTTATGCGATCGGTTTATAAAAGAAGGTTATCATGTAGTAGGGATGGACAATCTTATTACGGGTGATCTCAAAAATATAGAACACCTGTTTAAGCTGGAAGATTTTGAATTCTATCATCATGATGTTTCGAAATTTATTCATGTGCCCGGTGAACTTGATTATATCCTTCACTTTGCTTCACCTGCAAGCCCGATAGATTATTTGAAGATCCCTATCCAGACTTTAAAGGTAGGGTCTCTTGGAACCCATAACTGTCTTGGACTTGCAAGGTCAAAAGGCGCAAGGATACTTGTAGCTTCCACGAGTGAAGTATACGGCGATCCATTGGTGCATCCTCAACGGGAAGAATATTGGGGCAATGTAAACCCGGTGGGCCCAAGAGGTGTGTATGATGAGGCAAAACGTTTCCAGGAAGCAATCACCATGGCGTATCATACATTTCACGGGCTTGAAACCAGGATTGTGCGGATCTTTAATACCTATGGTCCGCGTATGCGCCTTAATGACGGCCGTGCATTGCCTGCATTTATCGGCCAGGCTTTAAGAGGAGAAGATCTTACCGTATTTGGAGATGGCAGCCAGACAAGAAGTTTCTGCTATGTGGATGATCTTATCGAAGGCATCTATCGCTTATTGTTGAGCGATTATGCAAGCCCTGTAAATGTTGGTAACCCTGTAGAAATTACCCTTAAAGAATTTGCAGAAGAAGTATTAAAACTTACAGGTTCTTCTGTAAAAATTTCCTACAAACCACTACCGGTAGATGACCCCAAACAACGCCAGCCGGATATTACCAAGGCCAAAGAAATACTTGGGTGGGAGCCCAAAGTAAGCAGGGCTGAAGGCTTGCGTATTACTTATGAATATTTCAAATCTTTACCCAAAGAGGAGTTGATAAAACAACCCAAGGAGTTTAAAAGCAAATAGCATATTTATCAAGTATAAGGAAAGCTGCGCGGCATTATTTGTTTGCGCAGCTTTCTTGTTTTATTTTGCACCCATCATTATGGAAAACAAAACAATCCTGGTTTCAGGAAGCAACGGGCAACTAGGACATGCATTACAGGTATTATCATCTTCAACCAACTACCATTTCGTTTTTCTAACAAGGGATGAACTGAACCTTGCAGACCCCTTAAGCATAGCAAAAGTATTTGAAACCTACCGGCCGGTTTATTTTGTTAACTGTGCCGCATATACTGCCGTGGATAAGGCTGAAAATGATCAGCAAACAGCTTATACTGTTAATAGTGAGGCGGTGGGCGAAATTGCCAGGCAATGCGCTGCATTTAATACCAGACTTATACACGTGTCAACAGATTATGTGTTTAACGGAAGAGGTGAAAAACCATATGTGGAAGATGAAAAAACAGACCCGGTAAACTATTATGGTTATACCAAATGGATGGGGGAGAAGCTGGCATTGGAAAACAATCCTGCTACAGCCGTCATCCGTACCTCCTGGGTATATAGTTATCATGGAAATAATTTTGTAAAAACAATGCTCCGCCTGATGAAAGAGCGCTCTGAAATAAGAGTGGTAAGTGATCAGGTGGGCTCACCTACCTATGCATTGGATCTTGCAGAAGCAATTATCCGGATAATTGGTAGTGCTGAAGATAATGCTGCAGGATTTGTACCCGGTATTTACCATTTCAGCAACCAGGGCATTATTTCCTGGTACGATTTTGCCTGTGCTATCCGCGATGCAGCAGGCCTTACCTGCCGGGTGCAGCCGATATCTACGGAAGAATATCCCACGCCCGCCAGACGTCCCGGGTATTCAGCTATGAGTATTACACGTATCAGCAATACTTATGGGATCCCTTTAAAAGATTGGAAGCTGCGTTTAACAGAGTGCCTGAAACATCTTTAATAATACCTTATTATTGTTTTTATTCTGCCAAAGAATCCGGTATTACGGTTGTTTCAAATGAAATAAAAAGCAAGTCAGTTGCCAGCTTTTTGTGATTAACTTATCATATCGTTCCCGCGGCAATATGTTATTTCCATACATTAATTATTACAATGAATAACATAAATATCCTATCTCCAAAAAGCTTAATTTGAGACAGCGTTATCGCTTCTTAATGAGCAGGCATGGGTAAACTAAAGTATTTTCCTTTTGGCGAAAGTTTTGATCTTCGCATGGGCACTTCTGTATTTACAGACAAGGATACACTTGTGGAAGTTGATGAGCTTCACTACCTGCATGAGGTTAAAGCCAAAAGGGTATTGTTACAAAAAGATCATCGTTATTACTATCGCTCAAATGATAATACCTTGCCGGCGCAATGGGATGTGGTAGATAAAGTGTTGCACAGTTTGGCTACTGCAAATCCTGCCAATTTTATTCTTCAGAAAGAGAGAAACCAATGGCATTGGCAAAACAAAAAGCTACAGGAAGAATGCACTTTTACTTTTGGAGATGAACAGAGCTTTTCCTGCGAACCTCTTGACTGGGTTGGCAGACAAGTACAGGAAGACCTGGTGATATTAAGTGATGATGAAAGTGCTTCTTTGGTTGCAGGACAACTATGTTTTGCAAACGGATGGTCACTGGATGATAAGTTCAATCAGCCCTTTTTAGCCATTCATGCGCCAGCACCTGCAATGATTGGTCCTACGATGGTAAGTGCCCAAAAGCTCATGGAAAAGATCCTTGATAAAAAACCGGTATGGCGATGCAGCTGGAACTTTAAAGTTTCCGGAGAACTTGATCTGTCGTCACAACATAATCTACGCTACAATCAGTTTTTAAAAGAAGTAGCGCCAACACTTACGACAGATAACATCGGCGCACAATTATACTTAAGACTGGAAAGACAAACTGTAAGCCGGTTACCAAGATCAAACCACATCCTCTTTGGTATACACCTGTACCAATATACTTTAGATGAGGCCTGTCTTGATAAAACACAGGCCACGCAAATGTTGAATGTTTTAAAAACCACGCCTCCTGAAATGATGATGTACAAAGCCATTACTCCTTTTGAAAAACCTTTGTGTGAATACCTTGAGAATATTATCCGTCAATAACAAACGGTTTAAATATTTGCCACAAAGACTCCAGGGAACGGTATTTTCTATAGAACCTGCGTTTTAATTTCTTTATTTGCCGCCTGGTGTATTCGTGGCGTTCACTTTTTTCTCTGTCAGCAGTATTTATTCATCAAACCACATATCTTTTCTTAAACGCCAACGGGCTTTCACCTGTTACTTTTTTAAACAGTTTGCTAAAGTGGGCAATACTATCAAACCCAACTAGGTAGCCGGTTTCAGAAATATTCTTATCCTGCAGCAGCAAAGTCTTCGCCTGGTTAACACGGTACTGATTTACAAAATCAGTAAACGTCATCTTTGTTTGTTTCTTGAAATAGCGGCAGAAGGCAGGTGTACTTAAATGCACTTTGGAAGCGATCTCGTTTACATCGGTACGCTGGTTATAATTGGCATGAATATATTCGTACACAGATGACATTCTTATCTTATCATTCAGGAATATTTTAATGGCTGTATCTGTTTCATTCAGAACCGTCACTTCTTTGGAAGAGGCAAGTAACTGGAAGATATTTAACAGCAGCAGCAACTGGTTAAAATGTGTGGCGGCCTGCATTTGTTTCAATAATGCTACTACCTTTTGTTTAGTGGTTCCAGTAAAAGATAAACCCATTGCAGCTTTCGTAAAAAGCGCTTTTATATTGGCAAATTCAGGTGTATGTTCAAAAGCATTGCCCATAAAATCCTCTTTTAGTTGCACTACAATCTGGCGATAATCTGTTTTTAAACCATAATCAAAATTCAGGTGAGGAATGTTAGGGCCGATTAATACAAGATCACTTTCTATATAGCCGGAAACGTGTTGCCCCACATGTCTTATACCCGCAGAAGCCTCTACGTACACCAGTTCATATTCGGGATGATAATGCCAGTAAAAATAGTTTTTGAGGCTGGGCATAAACAACTTGAATGACTGGCCCTTTGCCGGCAAAACAACTTCCCGCTGAATTTTCATATCACTCATACTGGCCTTTTTATATGATTAATTTAGGTAAAAAAGTCAATAGGATACAAAAAATGATCATTGGGGATGTTAGCCAACCGAATGTTATGACGGAATTTAGCAGTATCAAATCACAATAAAACTTGTCATATGGTACAACAAACGATGGCTACAATGGCTCCGACGATGATCCCTAATAATGCTCACAAAGAGATACCTGGTAATCCATCCACCGCCACCAGCAGTCACCTTAAGCTAAACGACCGGAGCAACGGTGAACCTTTACGTGTTTTAAGCGAAGAAGACTGGAAGTTTTGGATAACCAATGGTTATGTGATTATCAAAAATGCAGTACCAAGAGAACAGGTAAAACGAACCGCGGAATTTTTATGGGAGTTTGAAGAGAAGAATCCTAATGACCCTGAAACATGGTATGCACCGCCACGTGCAGAAATGCAGATGAAAGAACTTACCAATACCGGCATGGTGGAAGTATATAATCATCAATACTTGTGGGATAATCGCCAGGTTCCTAAGGTGCATGCAGCTTTTGCCGATGTATGGGGCACTGAAAAATTGTGGTGTACAATTGACCGTGCCAATCTTAATATGCCTTTGAGGCCCGGTTTTGAATATAAGGGATTTATACATTGGGATTATGATCCTGAAACCAAACCTCAGAATGTACAGGGCGTATTGGCACTGGCAGACCAGATGGATGAGGAAATGGGGGGCTTTCAATGCATTCCAGAACTGTTCAGAACGTATGATACCTGGAAGCTGACACAGCCTGAAGACCGCAATCATTTCAGGCCGGATATTTCCGGGTTTGAGTTGGAAAAAGTGAAACTGGAGGCCGGTGATCTTCTGATCTTTAACAGCAGTGAGCCACACGGCATCAGGCCAAATAAAAGCAAAGATAAAGTGCGCATTGCCCAATACATTTCTATGATGCCTGCGGAGGAAGACAATGAGCCCCTTCGTGAGTGGCGCATCAAATCATGGCGCGACAGAATTGCCCCAGAAGGATATGCTTTTCCAGGAGATCCGCGAAACTGGGAGCAAACAAAATATACAACGGCAGAACTTTCATCATTGGGTAGAAAATTGCTGGGACTGGACAGATGGTAAATTAGGAATTGAATTTTTTCTGAAAATGAGTTATACTTCAAATTAAACTTCAAATAATTGAAGGTGTATTTACTGTAGCATGCTCTTGCTTCATAATAATCTGAACGATGAACGGATTGCGACGCAACATGGATGCCACAACTACTGAAGCTGGTATCATAAAACAGTATTTAATGTCTTAAATGATCTTGCTTTCAATAAATTAGCATTGATCATTTGAATTTAAGATTGATTGCAAACAGGCTGTTTGCACTACTTCTCCACAACCCGAATTCTTAAATAGAAAATCTAGCGGTTTTCGCTTATGTTCGCGGTTGATAAAACCTGAACAAGTGAGACTAAAAAGCTTAGAAATAAAAGGGTTCAAAAGTTTTGCCGACAAAACCGTTGTAAGTTTTGACGAAGGCATTACCGGGATTATTGGCCCTAATGGTTGTGGCAAAAGCAATATCATCGACAGCATTCGCTGGGTGATAGGTGAGCAAAAAATTTCTGCGCTGCGTAGTGAAAACCTGGAGGCGCTGGTGTTCAACGGGTCTAAAACCCGCAGCCCAAGCGGCCTTGCAGAAGTAAGCCTCACTTTTGAGAATACCAAAAACCTGCTTCCAACAGAATTTAGTACGGTGACAGTTACCCGTCGTTTCTTTAAAAACGGGGATAGTGAATATCGCTTGAATGATGTGGCTTGTCGCCTGAAAGACATCCATAATCTCTTTATGGATACAGGTGTAAGTACAGATAGCTATGCCATCATTGAACTTGGTATGGTGGATGACATCATCAAAGACAAAGAGAATAGCCGCCGCCGTATGCTGGAGCAAGCTGCAGGCATCACCATTTATAAAACACGCAAGAAGGAAGCCAAAGCAAAACTGGATGCCACCGAGCAGGATTTAAATCGTATTGAAGACCTGTTGTTTGAAATCAACAACCAGTTAAAGGCGCTGGAAAACCAGGCGAAGAAAGCAGAGAAATATTACGAGATCAAGAAAGATTATCGTGAAGTTTCTATTGAATTGGCTAAGGCTGCATTGGAAGGGTTTAATATCACTTACAAAGAGCTGAATGAACAACAGGAAGCAGAAACTGATAAACGTGTAGCACTGGAAGCAGAAATTGCTACCGGAGAAGCTGCAGTGGAACAGGAGAAAGTTGGTTTTATTGAGAAGGAGCGAACCCTGCAATCCATGCAGCATGAGTTTAATGAGCTTCAGCAAAACCTGCGTGGCAAAGAGAATGAGAAAAACCTGGCTTCTCAAAAATTACATTACCTGAAAGAAAAGGAAACAGGGTTAAAAGACTTTTTACAAAAGGCCGAAGGGCAACTAAAAACCATTGAAGACTCTATTCAATATACCCAGTTACAGGTAAAGAATGAAGAAGAACGGCTGGCAGATCTTCAGGACAGGGTAGAAACATCACGTCTTGACATAGAAGACAAGCGTCGTTCCTTTGATGATAAACGTACTGGGCTGGATGCTTTGCGTGGCAAATACCAGCAAATACAACGAAGCCAGTTTGATGCGGAAAAGAAAGTGGCCGTTGCGGATACTTCTATTCAAAATCTTCAACGTTCACACGCGCAGTTAAGCGATGAAAAGCAAAACCGTTCTTACCAGGTTCAGCAACTTGATAATGAACTGAAAGAAAAAGAAGAAGTGCTTGCGGGTAAGCGTGAAGACCTTCAGCAGTTACAGGAACAGCATGAAAGAACCAAAGAGCAGATATTTGAAACGCAGCAGGTACTTGAAAAACTCCGTAATGAACTTGCGGAGGAGACCAGGAAACTGGATGCAAAACGCAATGAACATGATCTTTTAAAGAGCCTTATCGATAGCATGGAAGGCTACCCTGAGAGCGTGAAATTCCTGCACAACAATTCCAACTGGAGAAAGAATGTGCCCATTCTTTCAGACCTGATTTATGTACAGGAAGAATATCGTGCTGCAGTGGAAAACGTATTGGAGCCTTACCTTAATTATTACGTGGTTGATAATTTGCAGGAAGGGTTACAGGCCGTGAACCTGCTGGATGCCAATAAAAAAGGGAAAGCCAACTTTTTTATACTGGATAAATTGGCCGGTCATGGAGAAGCTACGCATCAGCCTGCAAATACCATTAAAGCAATTGATGTAATTGAAGTAGATGATCAGTATTACAAACTTGCGGAACTTCTGCTGGGTAATGTTTACATCGCGGAAAATGATGATGCATTAAATAACAGCAACGGCGCCATAGTGTTGGAAAAAACGGGCAAGTATGTAAAAGGAAAATATACATTAACCGGCGGTAGTGTTGGTTTGTTTGAAGGAAAGAAGATTGGTCGTGCAAAGAACCTTGAAAAGTTACGTGATGAAATTGTATTGCAGGATGCTGTGGTAAATTCTCTGAGGTCTGAGATAAAGCAAAAGCATAACGAAGTCATTAATTACAATGAACAATTAAAGGAAAATGCCATCAAGCAAACGGAAGCTGAAATTAACCAGCTAACCAACCAGGTATTTGCCACAAAGAATAAAATTGAAAATCTGCAGTCGGCGCAAAGCAATGCGCAGCAACGCATAGAAGATACAGATCTCCGTTTACAAGACGAGCAGGATGCAATTGCAGAGACGCGAGAAAAACTACAGGAACTGAATGATCAGTTAAAAGAGACCAGCGAAGGGTTGAAAGCCGTGGAGCAGGATTACCAGATAGCAGAACAGGAATACAATTTTGCTTCTGCTCAATATAATGAAAGCAACCTGCAGCTTACGCGCCAGCAAAGTAAGATCACTGCTTTAAAGCAGGAACTTACATTTAAGCAGAACCAGTTGAATGAGCTGCACGTACAGGTGGAAACAAATACAAAACAACTGTCAGAATCATCAGACAACATAACCGCAAGCGAAGATGCTTTGAAAAATGCGGAAGCTTCTTTGCTTGAATTAATGTATAAAAAGGAAGAGGAAGAAAAGAAGTTGAATGAGGCTGACCAGACTTATTATACACTGCGTAATGCATTGCAGGAACGGGAAAGCGAACTTCGCCATAAAGTGAAGAGCCGTGAAATGATTGAACACCTCTTAAGCGAAATAAAAGACAAACTGAATGAATTAAAGCTTCAGCTTGCGGGAATGAAGGAAAGATTAAGCGTGGAGTTTAAAGTGGAACTGGATGAGATTTTAGACCAGGACAGAACCACTACTTCTACGGTGGAGGAACTGCAGGCGATTAATGACCGGATGAAAAAGCGCCTGGAAAACATGGGCGAGGTAAATCCTACAGCCATTGAAGCGTTTACTGAAATGAAGAAGCGTTACGAGTTTATCCTTGAACAAAAGAACGACCTGGTTACTGCCAAAGACAGCTTATTACAAACGATACAGGAAGTAGAAGCAACCGCCAACCAGCAATTCCTGGATACCTTTAATAAGGTGAAAGATAATTTTCAGAAAGTATTCAAAGCGTTGTTTACTGAAGAAGATACGGCTGACCTGATCCTGGAAAATCCTGAAAACCTGGCAGAAACCGGTATCGACATCGTTGCCAAGCCAAAGGGTAAAAGACCTTCTTCTATCACCCAGTTAAGCGGTGGCGAAAAAACATTGACTGCAACCGCGTTGTTGTTTTCAATCTATCTTATCAAGCCCGCGCCTTTCTGTATCCTTGATGAAGTTGATGCGCCACTGGATGATGCCAACGTTGGTAAGTTTACGCAGATGATCCAGAAATTTAGTGAGAACTCCCAGTTCATTATCGTTACGCATAATAAAATGACGATGAGTGCTGTAGATGTAATCTATGGAGTTACCATGCAGGAACCTGGTGTAAGTAAATTGGTACCGGTGGATTTCAGGAGTTTGAATTAACAGAAAAAATGATCGTTACAGAGGTTGGTAGCGAAGTCATGTATATAAAAAATAAACCGGGGTATTGCCCCGGTTTTTATATTTAAAGAAACCAATAATCTTCAGCGTCTTTGGGAACAGGCTTTTCTACAAGCGTCTTGGTGATTTTATTCAGCTCGCTTACCTTATATTGAAAGTCGCCTTTTAATTGTTCCCGTATTTGTTGAAGGTTGCTTAATACTTCTTCCAGTTCTTCAGGCAATAAATCGTTCAACACTTCCTTAAGTCTTTTGGCAACAGTAGGAGATTTTCCGTTGGTGGAAATAGCCATCTTCACACTCCCGCGTGAAACGATGGAGCCAAGATAAAAATCGCACAGATCGGGTTTATCGGCAACATTAATCAGCTTGCCGCGCTGCTTTGCATCGTTCCTTATTACAGCACTTAATTCATAATCATTTACTGCCGTAATTACAATATCGGCATCATCTAAAAATGATGGTTCGTAGGGTGCCTGAATAAGTTGTAAATGTTCAAAGCTTAATGCTAATTCAGCAAAAGCGGGCAGTACTTCCTTTGCAACTACTGTAATGGCTGCTGCAGGTGAATTTTTCGCAATGGCAGTCAGTTTTTCCAATGCTACGTTACCGGCTCCTATTAACAACAGCTTCATCTGCTCCAGCTTTAGAAAAACCGGAAACAAATGATTGGCAGTTGTTGATCCAACAGAACTGTTAAATACTTCGTTATTTACAGCAACGTTCTCCATAGCACTTATTTATAGATCATCCACTAGTTAACGATGCCTTGCCGAACAATAAAGTCGCCAAAGGCTTCTTTCTTTTTACGGTTCTTGCTAAAGTTCTCCAGCAACCCATCAAGCTCGGTAAGAATTTCTGTTTCGTCCAGGTTTTCTTTGTACATCTTGTTCAGGCGGGTACCTATTGCATCTGAACCAAGATGTACATTATACTTGCCATATCCTGTACCAACAAAACCTATTTCAGATATATATGGCCTTGCACAACCATTGGGGCAACCTGTCATTCTTATACTAATGCCTTCCTGCTGAAGTTTGTGTTTATCCAGCAAGGTTTCAATTTTAGTGATGAGGGAAGGAAGATAACGCTGTGCTTCCGCTAAAGCCAAAGGACATGTGTTGAATGCAACGCAAGCCAATGCATTTCTTCTCACCGGGGAAGCTTTATCCGTGTTGGCAATGACGCCATATTTGGTGAGGATGCTTTCAACAATTTCTTTATCTTCTTCTTTAATATCTGCAACTATAATATTCTGGTTGCAGGTAAACCTGAAGTTGGCTTTTTCCAATTGAGCAATTTCAAGAAAGGCTTGTTTAAGCTGCACCTGTTCATCATCCAGTACACGGCCGCTTTCAACAAAGGCGGTATAATACCATAAGCCTTCATGGTTTTTATGCCAGCCATATTCATCGTTACGGTAAATAAGATCCGCTTTTCTTGCAGGTTCAAATACCACACCGGCACGCTTTTCCACTTCTGCTTTAAATGCGTCTACTCCCATTCTGTCCATAGTATACTTAAGACGGGATAACTTACGGTCACTCCTGTTGCCGTTATCTCTCTGCACGGTAGCAATTTCATATACCACTTTCAGCATATCCTCTGTCTTCACAAAGCCGAACATACTGCCAATTCTTGGATAAGTGTCCGGGTTGCCATGTGTTGTTCCAAGGCCACCGCCGGCAGCAATATTAAAACCTACCAGTTTATCTTTTTCAATAACCGCGATAATACCAACGTCATTGGTATATACATCCACATCATTATAAGGTGGAATAGCAATGGCAATTTTAAACTTGCGGGGCAGGTAACGGTTTTCATACAACGGGTCTTCTTCGTTTACTTCTGCAAGCTTCTCTTCATCGAGCCATATTTCATAATAAGCCCTTGTTTTAGGAAGCAGCTCATGGCTTATCTTATCCGCATATTTGAATACTTCTTCAAAAACAGGGGAATACTTGGGATGTGCGCTACAGGTAACGTTCCTGTTTACATCTCCGCAGGCAGCAATGGAATCGAGTTTCATTTTATCAAAACCACCAATTGTTGGTTTGATGTGCGATTTTAAAATTCCATGCAATTGAACCGTCTGGCGTGTAGTTATTTTTATTACACCTGTGGTGTGTTCGCCTGCCACATGATGCAGGGCAACCCACTCTTTAGGTTTCAGCAAACCACCAGGTAAACGCAACCTGATCATAAAAGAATATAAACGCTCCAGTTTCTTCGCAGCACGCTCTTCCCGCCTGTCCCGGTCATCCTGCATATACATACCATGAAACTTGATGAGGCTTTGATCATCTTCACGTATAGCGCCAGTATGTTCATCATGAAGGCTTTCCTTCAAAGTACCTCTTAATCCATGACTGGCTTTCTTTATTCTTTCTACCGGTGATTCACTCATTTTATTTTAGTTGTCGGTCGTTTTAATACTTAGTTCAAATTCAAATGTTCAACGCTGCTTACAGCTCGCCTTTCACAACGTCCTAGTACACATCTTTATGATACCTGCCATTCTCATGTAAATCGTGCAGATATTCAGCGGCAGCCACACGGCTGATATTTCCTTTTTCAGAAATGATATCAATCAGTGCATATTCTACATCCACGCTCATTGGTTCTTTACTGCCGCATACATAAATATGCGCGCCATTTTGAATCCACTGATAAAGATCATCTGCCATTTGCATCATGCGGTGCTGCACATAAATTTTCTCCTGCTGGTCTCTAGAAAACGCGGTGTTTAATTTGGTAAGAACACCTGTTTCAAATAGTGCCTGTAAATCCGTCTGATATAGAAAATCTGTTACGAAATGTTGTTCACCAAAGAACAGCCAGTTTTGGCCCGAAGCGCCTTGTGCATCACGTTCCATCAGGAATGAGCGGAAGGGCGCAATACCCGTACCAGGCCCGATCATGATCATGTCAGCTTCTGCTGCAGGAAGCCTGAATGCGTTATTCTTCTGAATATAAAATTTTAACTGGTCGCCTTCTTTTAATAAAGACAGAAAGTCTGAGCAAAGACCAAAACGCTCATGTCCGTCAACATTAAACCTGCTGCGGCTCACAGTGATGTGCACTTCGTTTTCACCATGTGCGGCAGGAGAGGAGGATACTGAGTAAAGTCTTGGTGCGATAGGCTCAAGAACGGTTACCAATCTTTGTATATCAATAGTTGTATCGCAGTTCTCGCAAGGGTAAATACGCAGCAGATCCACAAGATCCATGCGAATGGAAGGAATGTCTTTGCCTACCAGCTTTGCATAATTCTGTACCACGCGTTCGGGCAGGTATTGAATATTAATTTTAGAGGTAAGCAATTCCTGCAAAGAAGCAGTTTGTTCACGGAAGAGATATTGTTCTTCCGGGCTGGCCTGCAACAACTCAGTGATCTTTGCAACAGCGGAAGGCTTATTAAAAGCAATGATGCCGATAGAGTCGCCCGCTTCATATTCAATGGTATCTTCTGCTGCAATTTCTATATGATAGGTTTCTTTATTAGAACCACGGTCATTCAGATCGATCGTTGTTACAATCGTACCATCATAAATCTTCTTACCTGTTTTTGCTGCTTTGGCTTTTACCGGAGCTGCAACAGCGGCGGATGATTTGCTTAGAGTGGCATTGATGAGTTCGTTGATCCAATCCTGTGCGTCGCCTTCAAAATCTGTATCACATTTTTTTAAAGGAATGATGCGTTCAGCGCCAAGCTCTGTCAACCTCACATCCACGTCTTCCCCCACTTTACAAAACTGGGGATAAGAAGAATCACCCAATGCAAGTACGCTATATTTCAGACTGTTGAGCGAAGGGGTATTCTGCAATAAATAATCGTAAAACTTTTTTGCAGCGGCGGGTGGTTCACCATCGCCTTGTGTGCTGATCACCACCAGTAAGCAGGATTCCTTCGAGATATCATTGATGCGGTATTGATCAAGGCTTTTCAGCTTTACAGGTACCCCTTGTTTCTTCAGGCGTGCACTAAAGTCGGTCGCTACTTTTTTTGAGTTGCCTGTTTCAGTGCCATATACCACGGTGCAGTTTTCCAATGCAGGTGTTGCTGCGGCAACTGTAGTTTCAGCAGCCGTTGCTGAATCGGGATGAATCAATGCACTCAGGTAACCACTCATCCAGATGAGTTCGTCACGTGATGCATTCCTTACCAGTTCACGAAAGGATTGTAATTTAAGCTCTGCTAACATTGGCCTCTTTTTGAAAGTCGTTGAGTAATTGAATTAATTCAGGATAATCTTCCAGTGGTTCAAAATAATGTTCCCTGCTAACGTTGTTTTTCTGCCAGTTAAACTGTTGGTATAATCCTGCCACTTTACCCATGATAACGATGGATGGGCTGATAAATGTTTGATCAAACCCGTTATGATAAAAATCCTGTAAGCTGGATAGATAAACGAACTGCTGTGGTGTGGTAGCCTGCTCTATCACCATAAAAGGTATCGTGGGTTCAGCTCCTGCATCCAGCAATTTACCGGTTACTTCATGCAATGCTTTTCCACTCATATACAACACCAGTGTATCTTCAAACAAAGCCAGTTGCTTCCACGCTTCTTCCGATATAGCTGTATGCGTATAATAAGTAAGGTATCTTACGCCTGTTGCATGGCCCCTTGCTGTAAGCGGAACGCCGGTATATGCAGACGCACCCGAAGCCGCAGTAATGCCCGGTATAATTTCGTAGGGTATGCCGGCTTCCTTCAAGGTTTCCAGTTCATCAAAAATGTTGGAGAATAAAGCGGTATCGCCACCTTTCAGGCGAACAATATTTTTATATTGCCTGGCTAGGTTTACCAGCAGGCGATTGATTTCTTTCTGTGAAGTAGACGCATTGGAACCACCTTGCTTACCCACGGGTATCACTACTGCACCTGGTGTAACATATGTTGAAATAATAGCTTTGCTTACCAACCTGTCTGTTACTACAACTTCTGCCTTGGACAGTATTTTTGCAGCTTTTACCGTAAGCAGATCCGGATCACCAGGACCGGCGCCAACAAGAAATACTTTCGCAAGGTTACTGTTGTCTTTGGCAGATGTATAATTAATATGCTTTGTAAGATCTTTCATTCTAAAATGTTCAGTAGACAACGATGATGCTAAACAGCCTTTGCAACTTCATGTGCGGTGGTAGAATGTAAACCGCACTCTTTGGAATTTTTATCTTCCCACCACCAGCGGCCAGCCCTGAAGTCTTCACCTGGTTTAATAGCCCTGGTACAAGGTGCACAACCGATGCTTACAAAACCTTTGTTGTGAAGTGTATTATAAGGAATGTTGTTCTTATACACATAGTTCGTAAGCTCCTCTGTTGTCCAGTATAAAAGGGGATGGAATTTGAGTATCTTATTACCTTCATCCCATTCTACCTGTGAAAGCTGTTGCCTGTCAGGCGAATGTTCTGCACGCAGCCCGGTTACCCATACTTCATTGCCTGCCAGCGCACGTTTAAGCGGCTCTACTTTTCTTATATGGCAGCAACCTTTACGCAGATCAATTGATTCATAAAAAGCATTAGGCCCATTTTGCTGAAGATATTGTTCCAGGTCTTCGTTGTTGGGATAGTAAGCTTTTATTTTGGTATGATACTTTTCATTCGTCCTGCTCCATACATAATAAGTTTCATCAAAGAGACGGCCAGTATCAAGCGTGAATATATCTATGGGAAGTTGGTTGGTAAGGATCATGTGCGAGATCGCCTGGTCTTCCCAGCTAAAACTGCTTGATAAAACAACCTTGTTTGGATGCTCTTCTGAAATCAGTTTAAGCGCATCTTCTTCTTTTAGTCCACTTATTTTGTAGGATAATTTATATGTTTTTTCAAAATTGTTGTTGGTCATATCTGCAGAGAATTTCAAGTAAAAATGATCGGTTAACTATTGTTGTTTGTATTGTGCATCAGCAACACATTTGTTTACAGCAACAACAACCGGAAGAAAGACAATATGAGGAGGAAAAAAACATTAGTCCACTGATTTAGTGGTAAAATTAAATCAGCATAGGTATATCTCCAAATAAATGCACTTTTTTGTAAAACTTTAATAAACTAACAATCATTATCTGAAGATGATACTGGCTGAAACCCTTTACTGCAAAGCGTTTCAGAAAACTTAAAATCTACTATTTTGGTAGGAATTGTATGACCTGTGAAAGTCTTATTCATCTTATTGGCAGCATAAATAACATTTATGAAATTGATGAATTTATGTATGCATCTCGGTCACACAGGCATGATTTTTACGCTTAGGAGATGCCTCTTTGCCGGATAATTTATTTGAACTATAACGGGTGATTGCTTTATTACGACTGTTTGCTTTCCTTTATTTTTGCTGAAAGAGCTATAGAATGGAAAACTTAACGGTAATATTAATTGTGGTACTTGCATTGATATTGGCATGGGCGATTTTTTATATTGTTCGCAACAATAAAACCAGGGGAGAAACGGCCAAAGAAGGGCCAGCCGTACAAATGCAGTTGCAGGCATATGAAAGGTTAACGCTTTTGGTAGACAGGATTGCGTTGCCTAACCTTATCAGCCGTGTAAACCAGGGCGGTTTAAGTGCACGGGAAATGCAACTGGTGCTTACAAAGAATATTAAAGAAGAATTTGAATATAACATCAGCCAGCAGATTTATGTGAGTCCGGATGCATGGACAGCCGTGAAAAACCTTAAAGAGCAAAACCTGCTGGTGATTAACCAGTTTGCCAATGCGCTGCCTCCGCACGCCACGGGCCTTGATCTGAATAAATTGTTGCTCGAATTTCTCATGAATGATAAGAAAGGAAGCCTGCATGAAGTTGTAAGCGAGGTACTGAGTTACGAGGCAAAAAAGTTATTTTAGTTAACTTTGAATAAAATGATATTATGGCAGTTGAAAAGATTCATCCGCCGCTAAGTAATATACAGGCAGAGCTTTTGAAGCTTTTTAATACTGATATACCTGAGGAGCATCTTGTAGAGCTAAAAGAACTGATGGCCAGGTTTCTTCTTGAAAAGGCAAGAGACAAGGCTGATCGTGTATGGGATGAAAAAGGGTATTCAGACGAAAAGCTTGAAAAGATGCTGAATGGCAAATAAGACAAATCTTAGGATTGTTTTAGATACAAACGCATTACTACGATGTATTTCCCGCAGGTCTGCTTATAAATCTGTGATTGACCAACTTTTTTCAAAAAGATTTGAATTATATATATCCAGCGATATTCTACTTGAATATGAAGAAAAGTTAACAGAATTCTTTTCTGCTGAAACCGCTGAATTGTTTCTTGGTGCTCTTACGCTGCTTGACAATGTTAAGAAAACAGAAGTTTACTTTTTTCTGCAACTAATCATCATCGATCCGGATGACAATAAGTTTGTAGATTGTGCATTTGCCGGAAATGTACATTACCTTGTAACAGATGATCGTCATTATAATATCTTACAAGAGCGTTCTTTTCCAAAAATTAATATATTGAAGCTTGATGCATTCAAAGATTTGCTTGAAAATATAATGTAATCATTATAAAAGCTTCGTATGGAAAAAAGATTCACCGACAGCGGCATTGAAATTAAACAGGTTTATTCGCAGCAGGATATAAAAAAAGGAGATGATGCCGAACTGCCGGGTGAATTCCCTTTCACCCGTGGCATACAACCTGATATGTATCGCAGCAAGCTGTGGACCATGCGACAGTATGCGGGATTCTCCACTGCAGAAGAAAGCAACAAAAGATATCATTACCTGTTGTCACAAGGTGTGATGGGATTGAGTGTAGCGTTTGATCTTCCCACACAAATTGGTTACGACAGCGATCATGCATTAAGCGAAGGTGAAGTGGGAAAAACCGGCGTAGCTATTGACAGCCTGGAAGATATGGAACGTTTGTTCCACAAAATCAAACTTCAGGATATCACTACCTCCATGACCATCAATTCGACTGCTTATATCCTGTTGGCGTTGTATGTTGCTCTTGCCAAAAAACAAGGCGCAGACCTGTCAAAAATATCGGGCACTATTCAGAATGATATATTAAAAGAATATGCAGCCAGGGGTACTTATATTTATCCGCCTAAGCCTTCCATGCGTATCATCACAGATATCTTTGAATGGTGCAGCAGGGATTTGCCCAAATGGAACACCATCTCTATCAGCGGTTATCATATCCGCGAAGCAGGAAGCACCGCTGTACAGGAAATTGCATTTACCTTAAGTAATGGAAAAGCATATGTGAAAGCTGCATTGGAAAAAGGACTTGATATTAATGTATTTGGCAAGCGTTTATCTTTTTTCTTTAATGCGCACAATAATTTGTTTGAAGAAGTTGCCAAGTTCAGGGCAGCCAGAAGAATGTGGGCAAAGATGATGAAAGAGCTGGGCGCAAGTGATGAGAAAGCAATGATGTTAAGGTTTCATACGCAGACCGGCGGCAGCACACTTACCGCACAACAACCGATGAATAATATTAGCAGGGTAACCATTCAAACACTTGCTGCTGTATTTGGCGGAACGCAAAGCCTTCATACCAACGGGTTTGATGAAGCATTAAGCCTGCCTACGGAAGAAGCGGCAAGAATTGCATTGCGTACGCAACAGGTAGTTGCTTTTGAAAGTGGTGTTACAGATACGGTTGATCCTTGGGCCGGGAGCTATTTTATAGAAAATCTTACGAATGAAGTAGAAGTAAAAGCCTGGGAGCTTATTGCAAAGATTGATGCGATGGGTGGCAGCGTAAGCGCAATTGAAAAAGGCTTTATACAGGAGGAAATTGCACGCAGCGCATATCAATACCAGCAGAAGGTTGAAACGGGGGAGAAGATCATTGTTGGTATGAATAAATTTTCCGTAGCTGAAGAGCAGTCAGTTCCGTTATTTAAAGTGGATGATCATAAACGCCAGGTTCAGTCAGACCGGCTTGCAAGTTTAAGGGCATCCCGCGATGCGGTGAAAGCCACGCAATGCCTTCACCATATAGAAGCTGCAGCAAAAGAAAACACCAACCTGATGCCCGTGGTAATTGAAGCAATGGAAAATCATTGTACGCTTGGAGAAGTAGCAGATGTTTTACGAAACGTGTATGGTGAATATCAATAAGCAACTATTCCGCTTTCCGTTCATCAAATTTTAACAACGGTATAGAAATTGATATTATAATTTCCGCATTCGATTGTAAAAATCAAATACATTTTTTTATGAAAAAATTACTCGCCTTATTTATGTTCGGTTCGGTTGCTGTAACCTCAATTTATGCACAGAAGGATGAAGACAAATCCAAACGTCCGAGTCCTCCGGCCCAGGTTTCTCAAACCATCAGCAGTGGAGCTAAAGTTACCATTGACTACAGTGCTCCATCTGTAAAGGGAAGAACTATCGGGAAAGACCTGGAGCCCAAGCAGGGGCAGGTTTGGCGCGCAGGTGCTAATGAAGCAACTACTTTTGAAGTTAGTAAAGACGTGTCTGTAGAAGGTCAGCCTTTGCCGGCAGGTAAGTATGCCTTTTTTACACTTGACAATGGCGATGGTTCATGGACGTTGATTTTTAACAAAACATGGAAAACCTGGGGAGCCTATGACTATGAAAAGAACAAAGCTGAAGATGCTTTGAAAGTAAATGTTAAGCCTGGAAAAGGCGCGGTAGCTGAAAAGCTTGCTTATAAAATTGACAAAAGCGGTAAGGTGTCTCTGCTGTGGGGTGACCTTGATGTTGCTTTTAACGTAAAATAAACATATCTGTTATAAATGGAAAGCCCGGCAAATGCCGGGCCTTTTTTTGTGCTTATATTTTGTAAAGTTTAGCAATAAGAACGTTGCTTTATACTTGCCGGATTAAAAGACATTAAGCAACTATTTTATCGGCTCGGGTTTAACACCTTCAAAAGTAATTTTTACCGGAAGGATTTTACCATCTTTATCAAAATGCATTTCATCAATACATGTTACACGATGACCGGATTTTGTTTCTCCCAACGGTCTGCGGTGATACACGATGTACCATGCATCTTTCCCCGGTACTTTTATTACTGAATGATGGCCTGCGCCGGTAGCAACTGCGGAATCCTGTTGCAATACAGTTCCCAGACGCTCAAAAGGCCCAAACGGAGAATCTGCGATAGCATAGGCTACGCGATAATCAGGACCGGTCCAGCCGCCTTCAGACCACATAAAATAATACTTGCCCAGGTGATTAAACATAATCGGCCCTTCAACATAACCTTTTGGTGTAATCTCTTTGTAGGTACTGCCGTCAGGAAAGGTTTCGATTCCTGTAAAATCAGCTTTCAATTTTACAATATTGCAGTGGCTCCAACCACCATAGATCATGTAGTATTGACCATCTTTATCCTGGTATACGAACTGATCAATAGGTTGCGCGCCATTTTTAATTTCCCCGATCAATGGTTTGCCGAGGTAATCTTTAAAAGGTCCTTCGGGTTTATCAGACACAGCTACGCCAATTCCCCCGATCTCATTTTCATGAACATCATTGGCGCTGAAAAAGAAATAATATTTGCCATCTTTCTGAATGATTGCAGGGGCCCACATTGCCTTTTTTGCCCATTTTACCTGTGAAGAATCCAGGATATGCGAATGCTTTTTCCAGTGTACAAGATCCGGCGAAGAAAATGCATCAAAGAAAACCTGCTTTTCATAAACATCTGAATAGGTTGGATAAATCCAGTAGTTGTTTTCAAATATTGCAGCTTCCGGATCGGCATACCAACCCTTAAAAACAGGATTTCCGGATTGTTTTTTTGGCAATTCTTGAGCTGCTACGCCACCAACTATCATCAAACTAAAAATACCTGCAAGGCTTTTCTTCATGCTGTGAAATTTCCGCCAATTTAACACGATATAACTAATAAACAATAGGTGTCAATAACGCTTTGATCATCCCGGGTAACACTTACTGCAGTTTGGTTTTAATTTGATCATCTGCAACACTATAAGTGATTTGGATATTGTATGCTTTTTCGCATGGGTAGAAATCTTAAACGGAGAGCAGGTTGCATGTTTGGTTTGTACTGGCAGGGTTTATGATGTTGTAGTATTAAAATCTTTGTTATGGATACCAATCGTCTTTCCGAAAGTCTCCGTACTTCCCTGAATGAACAGCTAACTAAAGAAGCACATGCTTCACAAATTTACCTGAGTTATGGCTCCTGGGCCGCGGCTGAAGGCTACAATGGCATTGCCAATTTTCTCTTCAGGCATGCGCAGGAAGAGCGCAATCACATGATGAAAATACTGGAGTATATACTGGAACGTGGTGCTAAAGTAAATATTGAAGCAATACCGGCTCCAGGCGATCTGCCGGCTAGTGTGGAAGATTGCTTTGAGAAAGTTTTTACCCAGGAAGTGGAAAATACCAAAGCGATCTACAAAATAGTAAAGCAAAGTTTTAATGAAGAAGACTGGGCTACCTGGAATTTTATGCAGTGGTTTGTAAAGGAACAGACAGAAGAAGAAACGATGGCGCTTGAACTGTTAGACAGGATTAAAATATCCGGTGGGAAAGCTGCTGGTGGTGATGCATTATACAATCTTGACCGCGACCTGGAGAAAACACCCGATGATGCAGTACTGGCGGAAGAGAAAACGGCGGACAATCCTTAATGCATCGAAAAAATAAAGCTCCGGCATTTGAAGTGAATGCCGGAGCAATAAGGTTCAGGGTGCAATACGATGGGTTGCTTTGTTGTTTTAGTAAGGGGAAGCCGTTCTATGTAAAGGGTTTAAAGTTGAATCGGGTAATATGATTATCACTCCGTAATGATGATTGCTAGTGTTGTTTTTGATAAAAGAAATCATTCCCGCTAAGCACCGGGTTAGCGCCGGCCAAACCTTCTTCTTTTATATCCAGTACAAACTGTTTAAAAAATATCTCCATCATCCATTCTTCGAAAGCAAATTCAAAATCGTTTGCAGGTTTGTCTTTAATATAGAAGGTTGCTTTCTTTTCAGGACAAAATTCAAAGATCAGCTCAATAGAATCAATTTGCTGTGGCTTAAAGATGGCAATGCCATCCGCATTGGTAGTTGATTCCTGTTGTTGATGAGCGCCATTTATTTTGCAATACACATGTTGTCGCGCAAATGCATTTTCACTGGCAATCTTTATCCGGATATTTTTCCCCGTTTGAGATTGGTGAAGCAGCTTAAAATCTGGTCCAGGCGCAGCTGCACCTGTAAGCAGTACCTGCCCGTTTTTAACGGTCCATTTGCCTTGCCCGTAACGGTCAAGTGCTCCCTGCGAAAATCCAAACTGGAAACTGCTGTCTGCACTCAACTTTAATCCGCAGGCAGTTTCCATTATATTCACAAGAAAATATTCCCCTGGGATGGAACTGTTGGTTTGTGCCTGCATCCGGTAAGAAATTAATAAAAAAAGGAGGTATAAGAATTTGTACATGCCGGCTGTTATTTGCCCTGCAAAGATGCAGCATGTATCTGGCTGTTCATAATCCATCCTGCTGAAACAACCCTGGTAAAAATTAAGAGGTGGTAAACCATGTTTCAGGCGTTCGTAAAGATTACTGGTTACAATCATTTATCAGCTTTTGACAACAGTTGATGCACCAGGCAAAACATTCACCGCCATCAATCTATACTTTTGCTTTTCAGGTATTGCTGGGCAACCTGCTTATGTATACCGGTCAATCACTAAAGTATGAAAGTAACAATCGCCGGGGCTGGTATTGGCGGGCTCAGTACTGCCATTGCATTAAATAAGATTGGTATCAATCCTCATGTTATTGAATCTGCACCAGAAGTAAAAGGCGTTGGTGCAGGCCTGGCGCTTGGTGCCAATGCAATGAAAGCCCTTCATAAATTGGGGATAGCTGAAGAAGTGATGGCATGCGGACGTGTGCTGCCATACTTTGTGATTTATGATGAAAAAGGCCGCACCATTACCAGGACAGACAGTGCCCGGATGGGCAAAAAATACGGAACCGATAATTTCACCATCCACCGTGCCGCCTTGTATGATTATCTTCTTACGCAAATCGATACAGCCAATCTGCATACCGGCAAAAAGATAGTGCAGGTAGATCAGATGGAAAAAGTTATTCGTCTGTCTTTTGCAGATGGAACCTTTTGGGATACGGATGTGCTGATTGCCGCAGATGGCATTCATTCCTGTATCAGGCAAAGCTTGTTACCGGATGCGGTGCCAAGATACGCTGGCTATACCTGCTGGCGGGGCGTGATTGATAATTCCGGCATGCAGTTAACGGAAACATCCGAAACATGGGGAACGGCCGGCCGGTTTGGCATCGTGCCTCTAACGGAAAATAAGATTTACTGGTTTGCCTGTATTAATGCGGCATATGATGATCCGGCGATGAAGGCTTTCACGGTAGAACAACTGCGCAATCATTTTAAACACTTTCATCAACCTGTTCCCGCTATACTTGCCCAATCAAAGAATGAAGACCTTTTATGGAACGATATCCTTGATCTTAAACCTGTGAATCGATATGCATTTGGGAATGTAGTGCTTGTTGGTGATGCGGCTCATGCAACTACACCCAATATGGGTCAGGGTGCGTGCCAGGCAATTGAAGATGCGGTAGTGCTTGCCGATGAATGGACTAAACATGCACATCCAGCAGCAGCATTTAAACAATTTGAAAAAAGAAGGCTTCAAAGAACGCATTACATCATCAACACTTCCCGCCGCATTGGCGTAGCTGCCCAAACAGAAAACCGCTTCCTGGCTTTCGCTAGGAATACGCTCTTCAGGTTGTTGCCGGAATCAGTAAATGAGCGACAGTTTAAAAAGCTCTTCGATATTGAATTTTAGAGAAGGCATCAGGCGATTATTTCGGATCGTTCTGGCTGGTGGTATTTTCTGCTGCTCGCTATATATATACCATTCCAGGCTTTTTAGCGGCTTCAGGCATTTCTGGTATCCCATTCTTCCATACTCTTTTCTTCTTACATAGCGTTCTCCATACAGCAATGGCAGCTAAAAAACCAATCAGTTATTGATTGACTTAAACGATTGTTAATTCCTGCCAGCGGTTATTTAAAACATGATTTATACCAGTCTCAATTAGAAACGCGGTTTTCCCATATATGGAATTTTCTGAAAGTATTTTTATGTAAGTGATTGATAGTTAATTGCTTCGTGTTTTGGCATATCGATTGAAAACAACAGATCAGGTTTTTCATAGGATATTGGATTAGAAACGGGGCCGCATTTCAATGCAAGCCCCTTTTATTTAAACAAGAGCATGAGCAGCAATAAAAATAGTGAGTTATGCATTCCCTGAAATCTGTACTCAAGTTTATAGATCTTAACGGTATGACGCTTGAGGAATTTGAAATTGAAGCAAGGCTGGAGCCAGGATCCGTAAGGGATGCTTTTCAGTCTTCTGCTGAACTTAAGAATGGTGATCTTAACAGGATCATCGCACGTTTTGGCCCTGAATTTTCCAGCCTTGGATTTATCATCTTTTCGCTGGAAGGATGGCCCGGGAACCATAACGACTATGCCATTATCGAAAACGACCTGAACATGTTATTTTTCGGAGATAAAAAATAGTCATTTTATATTAAGCCATGCTTCTGGCTGGCCTTTTACAACCCTAACCTTTTATGCATTCACTAACCGCTGTATTGAATTTCATTCTGCTGAATGAAATGACCATCGAACAATTTGAGGATTTCGCAAAACTAAGACCCGGAACACTTACAGATGCGTATGAAATTTCTGCTGAACTTAGTAATGCTGACCTTAACAGGATCATTGCCCGCTATGGCCGCGACATGATGGATCTTGGATTTATTATTTGTCCGCTTGGCGGCTGGCCCGGTAATCACAATGATTACATGATCATTGAAAACGATCTGAATATGATGTTTTTTGGCGATAAAGAACTCAACCGCCATTAGTACATTTCCCCGTTTTAAAATCCTTTTTAATTTGTACCGGATGCAGGCGATAAGATTAACTTACCGATACCGGTTCACGTATGAATAAGTAACGATACGTATAATCTTTCGTCTGTTGAAAACACAAGGGTTTAAGCCCTCAGTAAATCCCCTTAAATAACCTGTTCCATCTTGGTTTCCATGAATTGTTTTCATGACTGAACCAGATAAAGGAAGCTTTGCCCACGATAGATGTTTCCGGCACAAACCCCCAGAAACGGCTGTCCTGGCTGTTATGCCTGTTATCACCCATCATCCAGTAATAATTATATTTAAAAGTATAGCTGGCAGCAGGCTTATCATCAATCAGGAAGCCGCCGGGAGTATCCTGCAACCTGTGCCCCTCGTATACGGTAATTGCACGGCGATATATTTCGATGTTTTCTTTGGTTAGTGTTATGGCTACCCCTTTCTGCGGAACAAGCAAAGGCCCAAAATTATCTTCATTCCATGCATGTATGTCTGGCTGAAAAGGAAAAATATCCGGATCGGCTGCTTTCTTTGTAAGTGGTTGAATGCCGGTAACAAAGGGCTGATGCTGTACTTTTTCCCTGGCAGCAAGTGTAAGATTCATAATAAAGCTATGTGGCCCGGCCTGTACAAAGTCGTTACTTGTTTCAAAATCGTCTCCATCTGTATTGCTGTCGAATTGAAGTCCCAGTTCTTCCTGCAAAAAATCCTGGCTGAAAGTCTGGCCGTTTGTTTCCACCACATATTCCATTTGCGCCCCCGGGGGGATTGGCGCCTGTTGACCGTTCACATACACGATACTATTTTTTATTTCCAAATGGTCGCCGCCAACGGCAATGCAACGTTTGATGTAATTGTCTGTTTTATCCGGCGGATGAACAAGAATCGGGTAATCTGCCATTAACCGTTCGCGGTTGCCTGCATATTGCTTTCTTAATACATCATAATACGGGCGTTTGGTGCCATATTCAGGAAGGTTGATAATGGTATCTCCATAAGGCAGGTTAAATACCACCACATCATTACGTTTTATGTTGGTTAATGCCGGTAATCTTTTATAAGGCAGTTGTACCAGCTTTGTATATGACGGAGTAGTTTCGCTGCCCGGCATCAGGTTATGCACAAATGGAAAACTTACCGGTGTTTGCGGTATGCGTGGCCCGTAGCTGAACTTATTTACAAAGAGAAAATCGTTCACCAGTAAAGTCTTTTCCATACTTCCGCTGGGAATGGCATAAGCTTCAAATAAAAACGTGCGGATAAGTGTAGCAGCAACTACAGCAAATACCGCAGCATCAACCCATTCCCTGGCGGCAGATTTTTTATATTTTCGAATTGCTTCTTCACCTACAAAAGCCGTTTGCGCAGAATAGCCGAGGTATGGGAAGTAGGCAAAAGGAAAAAATACACACAGCGTATGGCTGAGCAAAGAAACCTTGCCAAAATTCATTACAAACAGGATGGTGATCCAGATGGTAATGAACTGCCCGGCAATGGGGATGAACTGTAGCCAGAACCATTTCTTTTTAATATTACATTGCTCAACAATACACCAGGTGTTGTAAAAAGGAACCAGTGCTTTCCAGGCAGGAATACCGGCTTTTTTAAACATTCCATATAAACCCAGGTGCCAGCCAATGGTTGCGAGTATAAAGATTGTCCATCCCATAATTAGTTGTTTTAGATAAAGGCTTCTATAAAAATAACTATCCTGATGAATGCAGGTGTACTTCCATACATAATTCACTTTTTTTTATCAGAAGGTTGGTAGTGTTATGAGAGGAGAAGGATGGTAAACTTTGATGACTGACATTTCACAATAAAACACAGGTTCTCTAAAAGTAGTAGTTAAAAAACTGTCCTAGCATTTTGCAGCTAAGACAGTCTTGCTGAATAAACCCCGTTCCGTGGTATGGTTTAATAGTTATCAAACCTCATTTTAAAAGAGCCGTCTTTGCGGCAACACGATGAGTATCCTTTGCATGGATGGCAGTGTTATTGCAATAAAATTTTATTCAAACTATCAGCTAATTAAATCTATTAATTCCCTAAACGATACTGTAAAGTGAGAAAGCAATTTGAAAAGCCCATTGAAGAAGAACATATCCCGGCGATGGCAAATACAATCATCAGGTAAAGACAATCTAAACTACAAATATCCCCGGCAAAATCAAAGTGTTTAAACAAAAAAGTTTTTGATGGAGATTTGGAAATGCAGTCGTTGTTTATTGAAAACAAGAGCTAAGATTGTATATTCTGTTAAAGCAACGACCGCTATCAAATCTTATGCAATAATCAACTATGCCTTGGCGCATTACTTCTATCCATTGAATTTATCTGCTCGAAATTTTTATATCGTTTCTGTTTCCTGTTTTGGCAGTAAAAAAGAAAGTACATCTATGATTTTTATAAACTCATAGAAGAACGGATGCTCAATAGTATGGTCAATACGTTCGTGTTCCCAGGTTACATGAAAAGGAATATGACCGGCATGACCACCAAGTGCAAGCACTGGCAGTACATCAGATTTTAATGAATTTCCAAGCATCAGGAATTCTTCTGGTTTTATATCCAGGTGTTTTATCAGCTTGCTGTAATCACTTTCCTGCTTGTCGCTCATGATTTCTATATGATGGAAATAATGCCCCAGGCCTGATTTTTTCAACTTACGTTCCTGGTCGAGTAAATCGCCCTTGGTTGCTACTACAAGCCTGTAACATCCGGCAAGTGTTTTCAATACTTCTTCCACACCTTCCAGCACTTCTACTGGTTTATTCAGCATATCGCGGCCAAGTTGTATTACTTTGTGCAGGTCACCTGCAGGAACGGTATTGCTGGTTACCCGCAGCACTGTTTCCAGCATAGATAAAATAAACGCTTTTACCCCATAGCCATACAGCGGCATATTTTCAATCTCTGTTCTGAACAATTCTTTTGCACTGGCATGGCGCGGAAGATAATCTTCCAGCAGTATCATAAATTGTTCTTCGGCTTCCCTAAAGTAAGGTTCATTCACCCATAGCGTGTCATCTGCATCAAAGGCAATGACCTTGATTTTGTTCAACATAATTATCGGTCTTTACGATTGTTGCAAAAATAAAAAGCCGTTAATTCTAAAACGGGATAATTGTCCCAACCTGTCGATAGTATTACTTCATTTATAGCAGGATATGCCATTGCAGCTTATGAAAAAACCTCTCAGATAAAATAATACCGGCGCTTACAATCATTATAAGCGCCGGTATAAGAAACTTTAATTCTATGAATCGATACTAATGCAATGTGGGGTCAAAACTTCCTCCCCAGTCTGCATTCTGTTCCAGCTTTTTGGTTTTACCAATAATGCTTTGCGGAATAGGTGCGAAGTAATACTTTTCCGGAAGCACATTGATTTTTACACCGGTTTGAGGAACCTGCAGCATGCTATACTTGAAGTTGGTTTCAGCAAGCTCGTTCTTGCCACCAAGTTCTTTGGCCTGTGTTAAAGGCATCTCGGTTCCGTTGGCTTGTATCGCGATTGATTCAATACCATACTTGGCAACATTGTCCATTACGCTAAACATTCTCCAACGGCGCAGGTCATTAAACCGGAAGCCTTCAAAACAAAGCTCTACATTTCTTTCAGCCATAATTGCCTGGCGCATGGCAAGCCTTTCTGTTGCTTTTATTCCATAGTTGCCATCGCTGCCTGCTTCTATGCCGGCACGTTCACGAATTTGCTTCAATATGTCCAGCGCTTCCGCAAGATGACCTGTTTCATTGGCAGCTTCTGCATAGTTCAGCATCACTTCAGCAAAACGCATCAGCACATAATCTATGTCGTATTGTTGTACGGCGGCCTGCGTTAAATCAAGCTTTGAATTTTTAAGGATGAAGAAGCCCGAATAACTGTCGTTGTTGGTGGAACGGTCGCCTGAATTGGGATTGATGCCAAAGTTATCCAATGAATTGGCAACACCTAACGCAGTATACTGACGATAACCGGAAGTGGTGCCTGCAACAGGATAGGTTTTTGCATTCCATACAAATGACTTGTCGAAGCGTGGATCCCTGTTCTCCCAATAGGTTTGCAAAAATGCAGCATCGGTTTTATAGTATTTCCCTGATGCATCATTATAAAGCCTGCCATCTTTCATTGGTATCGACTTAATAAAATTCCACGTTGGATTCGCCCATGGATTGCCCCGGCTTAAGGAACCCGGGCGTACACCAAAATCCCAGTTGGCTACCTTGTTTGGAAATTTATTAATGACAGAAAAAACAACTTCGCTGTTCTTCTCCGCCAATGCGATGTTTGAATAATCATCTACCAATGAATATCCCTGCGACTTTAAATCATCATAGGCTTTTTTAGTAACGGTATAAGCGTCTGCCCAATAGCTGTTACTCCACGGGCTGGAAGGATTGAATTGCGGCGATGCTTTGTACAACAATACCCTTGCCTTAAAGGCCAGCGCAAAATTGCCATCAATCCTGCCCCAGTCTGACGAAGAAGGAAGAATATGTTGAGGCAATAAAGAGATAGCCTGGTCAAGGTCTTCAATTAAAAAATCAAAGCATTCTTTGGTTGAATTCCTTGGTATATCGAGGCTATCAGTATACCTGTCCTGCGGTACTTTCAGGTAAGGTACACCGCCATGGGTAGTAACCATGTAAAAGTAAGTGTAGGCCCTTAGAAAATAAGCCTGTCCCAGTACCTTGTTCTTGTCAATATCATCCAAAGAACCGAGTGGCGCATCCTGTATTACCTGGTTAATCAAACGTACCCGTGTATAATCCCAGTTGCTTAATGCACCGTTGGTAACTGTAACTGCATCAGGATAAAAAGGCACGCCTGTTAACTGGTCGCTTTGCCCATCTGCAGATGGGTTCCAGTTGCCAAATACCGCATATAAATTAGCCAGGTAAGCATTGGCCAGGTTGGGGTCGTTCCATACCTGGTCGGGACTGTAATTGTCGATATTTTTAATGTCCAGTACTTTCTTACACTGTGTAAAAGAAAGTATCAGTAACATATACAAAAGTAATTTTTTCATGGTTGATATTTTGCCGGTTAGAAACTAAGATTGAGGCCAATGGTAAAGGTTTTCATTACCGGGTAGGAGTCATAATTATCCTGCTCCGGGTCCTGGAATTCCTTCATTTTTGAGAACGTAAAAACATTGGTAGCATTAAAGAATAACTGGGCGCGGGTAAGGTATGCTTTCTGCATCCAGTTGCCCGGCAAATTGTATGCGATATTGATATTTCTCAATCTTAGGTAAGCGCCGTTCCTTATCCAGAAAGTAGAGGGGTCGGTGCCTGATTCAATCCAGTTTTGTCCCACTACACGCGGGTATTTTGCATTGGGATTCTCAGCTGTCCATACATCGCCCGCCCATATAGGATAGTAGGTTCTGAAATTGCCACCCCACTGCCTAATGCCCTGGCCATCCAGGTTGCTAATCATCCTGTCGTAAGCGCCTACGCCTTGCAATAATGCGGCAACGGAAAGACCTTTCCAGGTAACATTAAAGCCGAGACCGAAGTTGATGCGCGGACTGTTGTTGTTACTCAATACCTGGTAATCATTCTGGTCAATCTTTCCATCTGCTCCGGGTTTATAACCATCGCCACGTATATCTTCATATACGATAGCACCCAGGTAGGGCGTTCTGCCATATTGAGTAAATCCGGAGGACACCAGTTTATCAAGCTCTGCCTGTGTGCGTACAATGCCCAATGCCTTTAAACCAATGAGCCTGTTGGCAGGCTGACCAATCGCCGATTGCCAGTTTAATGCACCGCCCGGCAGATAGTCAGGACCCTGGTCGAGTACATCCCAACGGTCTTTGGAGAATCCTAAATTGCCGTATACAGAAAAGGATACATTTTTAGAAAACCTGTCTCTCCATTCCAATGAAACTTCCCATCCTTTAAAGGTTCTTGCTGCATAGTTTTCCGGCGCCAATGACTGCCCATAGGTATCAGGCAAAGTAACCGTACGCGAGCCAAGGATGTTTTTCATCTTGTTTTGAAACACATCAAACTTACCCGACAAACGCCTGTTTAGTAAGGTGAAATCCAGGCCGATATTCGTGTTGGTGATGGTTGCCCATGTTACATTCGGGTTGGGTGTACTTCCCGGTGCAATGGTGGTATACAGGTTATCGCCGAACATATATGAACCTGCATTCTGATAATAGTAAGTATAAGAAAATGCAGGGATGGGGTTGTTGTTTACATCCAGCACATTACCTGTGGTTCCATAAGATGCACGCAGTTTTAAATCATTTATCCAATCAACATTATCTTTCAGGAAAGCTTCTTCTGATAACCTCCATCCCAATGAAACAGACGGAAAGAAACCCCATCTTTTTTCTTTTGAAAACAAGGTATTACCATCATACCGAAAAGAAAAATCTGCGAGATAACGATTAGCAAAACCATAGTTAAGCCTGCCTATCCATGATTGTCTCGCACCGAGCGCTTCGCCTGCAGTGCCATACCTGTTTTCTGCATCGTTGGAATACACAAACATCTGGTCAATAGAAGTTAGCGGGTCGTAACCGGTAGCAAGTGTTGAGTAATTATGATTCTCAGCCTGCTCAAATACTGCCATCGCATCTATGCTGTGTTTGCCAAATATGCGGTTGTAGTTAATGAATCCATTTAACTGGTAATTCCATCCTGTTTGCATATTGTATTGCAGGAAGGGCAGGTTCTGGCTAAAGGTAAACGTATTGGTTTGGTTAGGGTCGGGTGCTGCCGGTATAAACCGGTTGCCATCCGGGTCAGCAGAAAGAAATACGTAGTTCTTTTGAAAAGTAAGGAACCATTTGCGTAGATAATCATTGGCTTCATAGTTACCCATGAGTTTGGCACTAAGCCCTTTTACAAACTTATCCAGCTTTATATCCAGGGTTAAAATAGAACCCAGTTGACGTCTGCGTGTTTTAATATAGCGGTCGCCTACAACCTGGTCAATTACATTCCATGATTGCCAGCTCCCTTGTGGTGTTTGTACAGGATATTCCGTTACATGTGTTGCGGGCGTGCCGTCCTTTTCCAGGTAGAAAGGATATAGTTTAGGCCAGTTAAAAGTAACGCGGTATAAGTCGCCTACGTTATAGTCATCATCACCGGTAAAGGGCCAGTAAAAACGGTCATTGCTTTGCTGTGCTGCGGAAACATTCAGATTGAGTGTAATGGCATCCGTAAGCCTGGCCGTAACATTGGAGCGTAGGTTGAATTTCTTATAATCCAGGTTGGTATAAGAACCATTTTCGCCGGTATAACTTAACAGTGAATAATAACTGATTTTATCACTGCCGCCATTTACGCTCAGCATATATTTCTGGGTAGCTGGTTTTCTCCATATCCAGTCGTTTACATTGTACGATTTGTCCTTGAAGTAATCAAATTCTGCCTGGCCATTGGGCAAGGGGTCACCATTAAATTCAGCCACCCTGTTTTGATAGATTAAATCGTCTGTAGCAGTGGTTAAATCAGACAGTAATGTTTTAGTTGGTGAGGCCTGTGTATAAGACGTTTGAAAGTTGAAGGAAGCTTTCTGTGCAGTGCCTCTTTTTGTAGTAACCACCACTACGCCATTGCCCGCTTGTGAACCATAGATAGAGGCGGTGGCAGCATCTTTAAGAATACTCATCTGGTCTATCTCGTTAGGATCGAGCGCATCAAACGCTTCCTTCGTCCTGATGATGCCGTCAATAACATACAAAGGCTCTCCAAAACTTCCTCTTACCCTTATCGTAGAGCTGGCGCCCGCCAACCCGGAAGTATTTACAACCGTTACGCCTGCCGCTCTTCCTGCCATTGCATTGGAAAGGTTGGCAACAGGAATATCGTTGATGGCTTTCATGTCTACAGAAGATACCGCTCCCGTTATATTGGCTTTCTTTTGTGTGCCATAACCTACCACTACCACATCATTTAAAGCAGCGGTTTCGGTAGCCATCACAACGTTTATTTCTGTTTTGTTGCCAACAGCAATACTCTGTTTCTTATATCCTACAAAACTGAATTCCAGTGTTGCATTTTCAGGAGCATTGATTGTGAACTTTCCCGAAATATCGGTGATCGTTCCTTTTACACCACCGCTGATGGCAACGGATATACCAGCCAAAGGTTTACCGGTTTCATCTGTTACTGTTCCGGTAATTTTTACAGAGGGAGTTGTTTGCCTCGCATTCACTTGTATCGAGGCAACTAAAAGAATTGCTATAAGATTAGCAATAAGCAGGAATTTGGATAATGCCCGTGGTTTACACGGTGCATTGTCAAAGTTTCTCATAATCATAATAGGTTTAGCTTATAAAATTTGGTTTCTGACATGCTGTTGACCACTGGTCAAACAGTTGCGGGTATGTTATAATCATTCCCATTTAATACAAAAAGTATTGTATAGCAGCTTACCTCCTTTTTACAGGTATTAAATAATGAAGGGAAACAATCTTGGACTTATAAGAAGGGATTACATTTATCAAAGCTGCAGCACAGCCTAACGCATTTTTTGAAGCCTCATGCCTGTTGCCTCAGGATATTTTCTTAGATACAATAACGGTTAGCTTACAACTATTGCCTGTTGATCATAACAACAAACCATACAAAAGAAACAATAGCCAGTTTTGATATAGCCATTCAATGTAAATGAATTCGCCAATAAAATAAACAGTCAAACGATTGCGTAAAATTTGTTTTATACAATGGATAGCTTACCGTATTTGTTGAATGGAAATTGATCTTAATGAAGAAAAAGCGATGTAGCTCCTGACGCTGTTGGGTAACACTTAAATACCTTTCATAACAGGTTTTAATATCGGGAAATACATCAATAATTTTGTAAGGCAGCTTTGCATTAACTACTCAACATCTGTAGCATTTTGTATGTTTAATATAAGATAAAAGAAAAGGTTGAAGTGATTGAATGCTTCAGTTGGTATATTTCTTATTTTTCGTTCTGCAAACAACACTGTAAACAAGAATTTAATGCATAGCATATTACCATTTTTGCTGGCAATGATTGCTGCCATTGTACTGTTGGAAATGTGGGCAACAAAACTAAAGATCGCTTATCCTATTTTGCTGGTGGTTGCCGGTTTGCTCCTTAGTTTTATTCCGGGGTTACCTGCGGTAAAGATCAATCCGGACCTCATTTTTTTTATCTTTCTTCCACCACTTTTGTTTGAAGCAGCCTGGTCTATCTCTTTTAAGGAGATGAAAAAATGGTGGCGCATTATTGGCAGCTTTGCCTTCCTGGTAGTGTTTTTTACAGCGCTATCCGTAGCCGTGGTGACCAACTATTTTATTCCCGGTTTCTCACTTGCAATGGGTTTTGTACTGGGCGGTATTGTATCCCCTCCGGATGCGGTAAGCACCAGCGCCATCATGAAGTTTGTAAGGGTTCCAAGGTCTACCTCGGCAATACTGGAAGGGGAAAGCCTGCTGAATGATGCCTCATCATTGATCATCTTCCGGTTTGCATCGGTGGCAGTAGGTACGGGGCAGTTCATCTGGCAGGAAGCAACGTTTAGCTTTTTATGGATGGTTGTGGGCGGTGTTGGCATTGGATTGTTGCTGGGATACATTTTTGTGAAAGCACACAAGTGGTTGCCAACGGATGCTCCTTCAGATATTGCACTCACGCTTATTGAACCGTATTTTATGTATTGGGTGGCAGAACAACTGCACAGCTCCGGCGTACTGGCGGTTGTAAGTGGCGGACTATACATGTCTAACAGGCGGTTATTCTTTCTCAACAGCACAAGCCGTATACGCGGCTATAGCGTATGGGAAAGTTTTGTGTTTATTCTTAACGGCATCGTGTTCCTGGTGATAGGTCTTGACCTTCCTGAAATTGTAGATGGATTACGTTCCAAAGGTATTCCTTTGTCTACTGCAATCAATTATGGTTTACTGGTAACGGGTGTGCTGATTGTTGCAAGAATTATCAGCTCCTATACTGCTATGGTAGCCACGCTTATCTTTAGACCTGGTGTGGCGCCTGCCGCCAACTCCAGCCGAACAAGATGGCTGATGCCGCTATTGCTGGGATGGACTGGCATGCGGGGTGTTGTATCGCTTGCCGCAGCATTGTCAATACCGGTAGCTTTCTCAGATGGTACCGCTTTCCCCCAGCGAAATCTTATCCTGTTCATCACCTTTGTAGTAATACTGCTTACATTGCTGGTACAAGGTCTTACACTTCCTTACATCATAAAAAACAGCGGTTTGTTTGACCGGTTGCTGGACGTTCCAGAAGAAGTAGAATTACAAAATGTAAAACGAAGCCTGCGTGAATATACTTACCAGTTTCTCAGGAACAAATATGACAATGAGTTGCACGATCATGCAGGTATGCAAAAAATGCTGCAGCATTGGGAAGAGAAGCGTAAAGCGGCTGATGATGACTGGATGAATGAAAAAACAAAGGTCGTTTTCATGGAGATGCTGGAAAGTCAACGCAGGTTCCTGGCCGATCTTAATAATGATCCTGCAGTAAGTGAAGAAATTATCCGCAGACAATTGTACCAGATAGACCTGGAGGAAGAAAGGCTGAAAATGTTGTGATGAGAGACTCGGTTATTCTCCAGAAATTTCAAATAAGGTATCGTTCATCAGCGCACAAAAACTGTTCGGTTTCGTACACTTACACAAATACTGTTTTGATCAAATCCTTACTGGTAAAGTATCCTGGCATTGGCATAACTGTTGTTACGCTAAAGATTCAATCTTCTCTTTATGTTTAAAAACTACCTCAAGACGGCCTGGCGTAATGTAAAGAAAAACAAGCTTTTTTCTTTTATCAATATCCTGGGGCTGGCACTTGGCATAGCCACCTGTTTCATTATTATGCTGTACGTACAGGAGGAGTTGAGTTATGACCGGTTTAACACGAAGGCAGACCATATTGCGAGGATTGTATTTCATGCCAATCTTAATGGTGGCAAGATTGATGAAAGTGTTTCTATGCCACCGGTAGCTGCTGTTATGAAAAAGGATTTTCCTGAAGTGGAAGATGCTACCAGGGTTCTTGGATTTGGTAACCCAAAGATTATTTATAATGATAAGTCATTTAAAGATGATCAGTTTGCTTTTGCAGATGTCAACCTGTTTCGTGTGTTTACCCTGCCAGTGGTAGATGGCGATCCTAAAACCGCACTTGAACAACCGTATTCAGTGGTGATAACAGAGAAGACGGCAAAAAAATATTTTGGTAACGAAAAGGCCATTGGCAAAACCATTATCCTTACACCCACAAATAATCAGCCTTATAAAGTAACGGGTGTTATAAAAGAAATGCCCGCCAATGCTCATTTTCATTTTGATATGTTTGGTTCAATGGCAGGCTGGCCAGAAGCTAAATCAGATTCGTGGTTATTTGGCGGGTATCATACCTATCTGCTATTAAAGCCCGGCACTGATCTTAAAAAAATGGAAGCACGTTTTCCTGATATGGTAGAAAAGTATATGGGGCCGCAGATTCAGCAGCAGATGGGCCTTAGCCTTGCTGAGTTTCGTAATAAAGGCAACTCACTTGGTTTTGCATTGCAACCTTTAACAGATATTCATTTGAACTCATACACGTCAACAGAATTTGAACCCGGTGGTAACAAAACCTATGTATATATTTTTGGAGGTGTAGCCTTATTTATGATACTGGTGGCTTGCATCAATTTTATAAATCTCTCTACGGCAGGTGCATCTAAAAGAGCAAAAGAAGTAGGCGTAAGAAAAGTGATTGGTTCAGGACGAATTCAACTCATTAAACAGTTTTTATCAGAGTCTATGCTCATCACCAGCTTTGCATTGTTCATAGCCTTTGGACTGGTGATATGGGCATTACCCGCCTTTAATGAAATCTCAGGTAAACAACTTCGTTTTGATGTAAAACCGGCTGTTGCCTTTGCATTGCTTGGCCTTGTTGTAGGCATTATTGCAGGGCTTTACCCGGCATTATATCTTTCTTCTTTTAAGCCTACAAAAGTATTAAAAGGGAAGTTTGTTTCCGGAACCGGCAGTATGGGTTTAAGAAGCGGGTTAGTGGTGTTCCAGTTCTTTATCTCTGTGTCTTTAATTGTGGGGACAATCGTAGTGTATCAGCAAATGAAATTCATCCAGCATAAAGACCTTGGCTTTAATAAAGAACAACTTATTACCATCCCTAACTCCTGGGCGCTTGGTAAGAATGAACAGGTGTTTAAGCAGCAGTTGTTACAGGATCCCCGTATTTTAAGCGCTACCGCATCATGGTATAAACCCGCAGGTCCAAGTAACTATAACAATGCACTCGCTTATCCACAGGGTAATGACCGTACGATTGTTGGCGGTGTAGACTTTCATGTGGATGAAGCCTATATACCCACTATGGGAATGCAAATGGCAAGCGGCAGAAATTTTTCCAGTGAATTTACTTCTGATTCGTTCGCGATCGTATTAAACGAAACGGCCGCCAAAGCATTGGGTTGGAACAATACGACAGCAATTGGTAAAACGGTGATCAGGCAAAATAGTCCTCGGGGAACAAATCAAGCTTACCATGTGATTGGGGTGGTGAAGAATTTTAATTTTAAATCGCTACATGAAGCAGTGAGCCCTTTATACATGAGCCTTTTTCCTGAAGGTGGCCTTATCTTCAAAATACAAACAAAAGATATTGCCGGTCTATTGGCAACAATGAAAAACCGCTGGGACAGCTACAAAACGGAAGAGCCTTTCACTTATAATTTTATGGATGATCTTTTTAATAAGACCTACGCAACCGAGCAGAAAACGGGTAAAATTCTTAACCTCTTTGCTGTACTAACCATCTTTGTTGGTTGTCTTGGATTGTTTGGCCTGGTTACCTATACCGCAGAACAACGCACCAAAGAAATAGGCATCAGGAAGGTGTTAGGTGCGAGTGTAATACAGGTTACACAAATGCTCTCCAGGGAGTTTGTAAAGCTTGTACTGATAGCTTCAGTTATAGCTTTGCCTGTATCCTGGTACGCAATGAACAAATGGCTGGAAAGCTTTGCCTATCGTATTCATATTTCCTGGTGGGTATTTCCGGTGGCGGCGTTGTCTGCACTATTCATTGCATTGTTTACCGTAAGTTTCCAGGCGGTTAAAGCGGCACTGGCAAACCCGGTAAAAAGTTTAAAGAATGAGTAGTTAGCTCACCAGGGCAGTATTTGAACAGGCATCAGGTATAGTGCATAATATATTAAATCAGGTACAGATCTGCTTTCAGTTTTTAATAAGTGTAAGCGCTGTGCCTTTGTGCGCAGCAATATGATCAGTTTTGTCGCTTTTAATCTCATATTGCGGATCATCTGCACTGGCATGATGGGTGTAGCCTTTGTAGGCAAAATCTTTTGTATGCACTTTGATGATGATACCGGTTACGCGACCGGCTTCCGAGTTCCAGCTTACATGGTCGCCGGCTTTATAATGTTTTTTCATTGCTAGGTTATGGATGAATTAATACCTGTCTGCAAAACTTATTCAGGAAACATATATACCGCTAAAATGATATCGGGTTACAAAACAGGTTTACATCTCTTCAGCAAACACTTCTCCCAATAGATGCGCACGGCTCCATTCTGATAATGATACCATGATTGCTCTTAGTGATTCTCCTTTTTCGCTCAGGCGATATTCTACACGGGGCGGTACTTCAGGATAAGCTTTGCGTATTATAATACCATCCTGCTCCAATTCTTTCAGGTGCCTTGATAGTACTTTCAATGCAATGCCCGGCATGGTTTTGCTCAACTCGCCAAAACGCATCGGCCCCTTCATCAGTAACCATATGATAGGTGGCTTCCATTTACCACCAATAATATCAATCGTTGCTGTAATGGGGCATTCTGCTGCTCCATGTTGCCTGCCCGGAATTTTTTTTAGCGCCATAATGCATGCTGTTAAAGAATTACAACTTTTATGTCACTACCAGACAAAAAAGTAACTACTTGACAAAAGTACAGTATTGTGCTACGTTTGCATTCTAATAGAAAAATATGAAAATAATTATTGTAGGTGCCACAGGCACTATCGGAAAACATGTAGTAAAAGCGCTAGAGAAAGACCATGAAGTGGTGAAGGTTGGTTCCAAAAGCGGCGATGTTCAGTTGAATATGAATGACCCGGTTGCAATTAAGGAATTCTATGAAAAAGCGGGAGCTTTTGATGCACTCGTTTGTGCCAGTGGTGATGGGCATTTCGGGCCACTTGGTAAAATGACCGATGCTGATTTTCGCGTAAGTGTAAACAGTAAGCTGATGGGGCAGGTAAACCTTGTATTGATTGGTCAGCATTACATTAATCCCAAAGGATCATTTACACTTACATCCGGCAGTCTTGGTGAAGATCCGGTGGTATTGGGTGCTTCGCTCAGTTCAATAAATGCTGCTGTTAATGGCTTTGTAAAAGGGGCTGCAATTGAGCTGGAGAATGGGGTACGTATTAACGCCGTTGCGCCTGATGTAGTAGAAGAGTCTCCCGGTTATTTTCCATTCTTTCCCGGCCATGAACCGGTATCTATGCAAAAGGTAACGCTGGCTTATCTTAAAGCAGTGCTGGGTGCGCAAACGGGCCAGGTTTATACTGCGAATGCGTAGGATTATGTCAGCTCGTGGATGATGTGTTTGTAAGCTACGAGCTGACATAAAATAGAACCCCCTGGCATTATAAATAGTAATCCGGCGAATATTTTAGTAACCAGTTGCAATTCTCATCAAAGGAAGTTTTGCTGATAATTTTTGATCAGCTATCAGTAACAAATAAACCGGGTATTTATTCTCCGTTGTTCGGTTGTATTTTTGCTGTATAATTCTTTGCATGCCAGATCAAAAGACTTTCACCGATATATCACTGACACCTGTTCACTTTGAGCATCTCAGGCAAACACCTTTACAGCCAAAGGCTGTAGGGTTTCCTGCAATTGTTTCTTCTTTTAAGCACATGCTTAAATATATGTCGATTACCGATGCATGGAAGGCTTCATTTGCATTAAATCAAAAAGGTGGCTTTGATTGTCCGGGTTGTGCCTGGCCAGATCCTGATGATGAAAGATCACACCTGGGGGAATACTGTGAGAATGGTATTAAGGCCATTGCTGAAGAGGCACAGAAGAAAAAGATCACGGCTGATTTTTTTGCAAAACATTCCGTGGAAGAAATGGGTGGCTGGACTGACTTTGAGCTTGGTAAACATGGGCGGCTGACCATTCCAATGTTATTGCAGGAAGGAGCATCGCATTATACGCCGGTAAGTTGGGAAGATGCCTTCAGGCTTATTGCGACAGAAATTAATACAGCCACGCATCCTGATGAAAATGTATTTTATACTTCGGGCCGAACCAGTAATGAAGCAGCCTTTCTTTACCAGTTGTTTGTAAGGATGGTGGGTACCAATAACCTGCCGGATTGCTCCAATATGTGCCATGAAAGCAGTGGCTCCGGACTTAGCGAGACCATCGGTATTGGCAAGGGCACAGTTACACTGGAAGATATTCACCAGGCAGAGTTGCTTATTATCATGGGGCAAAACCCCGGAACGAATCATCCGCGCATGCTTTCCGCGCTGGAGAAATGTAAGAACAATGGCGGTATCATCATCTCGGTAAATCCATTACCTGAGGCAGGGTTGATGAATTTTATCAATCCTCAAAGTCCCGGCAAAATCCTTTCCGGTGGAACCAAACTCACAGATCTTTTTTTACAGGTGCGCATCAACGGAGATGTAGCTTTATTAAAAGCAATTGAGTTGTTGTTGTGGGAACAGGAGCAGCAACAACCGGGTTCTGTATTCGATCATTCTTTTATCAATCAGTATACCGGCGGTTATGATGCTTTTATTAACCAGTTGCAAAATCATTCATTAGAGGAATGCATCACGCAGTGTGGTGTGCCGGAGCCGCTGATACGGCAAGCTGCAAAACTTATACAGGAGAAAAAGAACATTATTGTTTGTTGGGCAATGGGATTGACCCAGCATGCAAATGCAGTTGATAATATTAAAGAGATCGTAAACCTGTTGTTGCTGAAAGGCAGTATTGGTAAACCTGGCGCCGGTGTTTGCCCGGTGCGTGGCCACAGCAATGTACAGGGCGACAGAACAATGGGGATATGGGAAAAGCCACCTGCGATCTTGTTGAAAAAATTAAAAGAACATTTTCAATTTGAACCGCCAACAGAAGATGGTTATGATGTAGTGCATTCAATTAAGGCGATGCATGAAGGTAAGGTAAGACTGTTCTTTGCCATGGGGGGTAATTTTTTATCAGCTACACCGGATACAGTGTTTACGGCCGCCGCTTTACGAAAAACAAATCTTACAGTGCATGTGTCAACCAAGTTAAACAGGAGTCATCTTGTACATGGTAAACAGGCGCTGATACTTCCTTGTCTTGGACGCACAGATAAAGACCTGCAACAAGATGGATGGCAGATGGTAAGTTGTGAAAATTCCATGGGAGTAGTTCAATCTTCGCAGGGTGTATTGCAACCTCCTGCAGGTACCTTGTTAAGTGAAGTGTCGATTATATGTCGTTTGGCGAAGGCAACCCTTGGAAGCCGTTATACAGTTGACTGGAACGCATTTGAAAATAATTATGATACCATCAGGGATGCGATTGCAAACGTCATTCCCGGCTTTGAAGATTATAACAGGAAGATAAGGAAGCCCGGTGGTTTTTACCTTCCCAACGCAGTGAAGCAGCGCGGGTTTAAAACAAAAACAGATAAAGCTAATTTTAGCGTACTGCCTTTGCCAAAGCACGAGTTAAAAAAAGGTGAGTGGTTGATGATGACCGTGCGCAGTCATGACCAGTTTAATACCACCGTATATGGTTTAAATGACCGGTATAGAGGCATACACCAGGAGCGAAGAGTCGTAATGATGAATGAAGCAGATATGGCGGAAGCAGGATTTCAAAAAGATGAGGTAGTGGATATCATCAGCCGGTATAATGAAGAAGAACGTATGGTGGAGTTATTTAAAGTAGTACCGATGCCTATCGCCAGGGGATGCGTGGCTACTTACTTTCCTGAAACAAATGCATTGGTAAGTATTCATTCAGTAGCTCATACCAGCAATACGCCGGCTTCAAAATCGGTGATTGTACGCTTGAAGAAACATCTGTCATCTTGAAAAATGTTATTGTACGGAAAGGCTTTTTACATAATCATATATTGCTTTCTGTGATTGTACGGGATGCGTATTGTTTGAAGAAACAGGTGTATTATGCAATGACTCATCTAACTGTACCGCTTGTACGTTATCATCTAGTTGCAGCTGAATGATATGCAGGAGTTGTGCTTTAATATCCTCATCTTTTATGGGAAAGCAAACTTCCACCCGGCGATAAATATTACGGTTCATCCAGTCTGCACTGCCCATATAAACTTCTTTATCTCCATTATTATGAAAGATAAAAATGCGGCCATGCTCCAGGTAACGGTCAACAATCCTGGTGATGTTTATATTTTCACTCATGCCAGCTATACCGGGTATCAGGCAGCAGATGCTTCTTACAATTAACTGAATTTTTACACCGGCTTCAGAGGCGTCATATAATTTGGCAATCAGGCTTTTTTCTTCGAGGTTATTTAGTTTGATGATGATATGCGCAGGTTTACCCTCTTTCGCAAATGCAATCTCACGATCAATCAGCGCTATAAATTGCTGTTGAAGATTGAATTGCGCCACCAGTAAATGCCTGAATTGTAAACCGGGAAACTGGTCTGCATGTTCCCGGTAGGCAAGAAACATAAACAACATTTCCAGCTCTGTCACCATAGCCTTATCAGCCGTAAATAAAATATGATCTGTATAAAACCTTGCCGTACTTTCATTGAAGTTACCGGTTGCAAGAATGGCAATATAATCCAGGCGGCCATTGCTGCGTTTTCTTTTCACCAGCCCTGTTTTTGCATGAACTTTTAAACCGGGAATACTATTGATGATCTTCACACCCGCAGCCTTCATTTTCTTACTCCACTTTAAATTATTGGCTTCGTCAAAACGTGCCTTTAGCTCAACAAATACCGTGACTTTTTTACCGTTTTTTGCAGCGCTTATCAGCGCATTTACAATACGGGAATCACTGGCAACACGGTATAGGGTAACATAAATTTCTTCCGTAGCTGCGTCTGTTGCTGCCTCGCTAAAGAAACGGATTACCGGGTGGTAGGCATGATAAGGAACATGTAACGCGATGTCTTTTTCCAGGATGGTATCCAGCAAGCTCTTTTCATTGCTGATGTCTTTGTGTGCTACTGCGGGCCATCCCTGGTAAGACAAAAGCTTATAATCATTCAATGGTAATGAAACAAGATCTTTCAGGTTATGATAGCTTCCACCTTCTACAATATTCGCAGAATTAATACCCAGCGTTTCAATCAATGTATGTACAATACGTAAGGGCGCATCCGGTTCATATAGAAAACGTGTGGCAAATCCCGCATCTCTTTTCTCCAGTTGCTTTTCAATCTTATCAGCAAGATCACCGCTATATTCATCCTGCAGTTCCAGCTCTGCATCACGGGTTATTTTAAAGCTGAAGCTTCCGGCAATTTCAAATCCTTTAAATACTTTATCAAGGTTGGCTTTGAGTACATCATCCAAAAAAATGATATAACGGATCTCTCCCTGTTGCAGGCTGAAGAACCTGGAAACAGCATCAGAAGGAATATTTACAATCACCAGGTGTTCTTTCCCTTCACTATCCTTTAAAATAACCAGCAGGTATAGTTTGTTATTCTCAGGAAAAAATTTCTGTTGATAATCTTCCAGCCAGAGTGGTTGTATAAAACATAATACCTGCGAGTAAAAATATGCTGTTATTGCAGCCTGTAATTCCTGTGGAACAGGCTCTTTATACAGCAAGTGTATTTTATGTTGCAATAATTGAGGCAGCAGTTCCTCTCTTAATAAGGTTCCAAAGCGGTTGAGTTGTGCAGCAATCATTTGGTTGGCTCCGGCTAGTTCTTCCCCATGATGCTGTATTTCCGGTGCTGCGTTTTTTACCTGCGAAATCGCCATCAGGGTGGGAATACGTACCCGGTAAAATTCATCCAGGTTGGAGGAATAGATCGAGAGAAATTTTATCCGCTCAAATAAAGGCACTGCATCTTTCGCCGCTTCTTCCAACACCCTGCCGTTAAAGCCCAGCCAACTGATGTCTCTGGAGAAATAAGAATACACAGGTTATGCTTCTTTATAGGTAAGAACGGCTATCAGGAATGCAACCACTGATACAATAATGCCGAACATAAAAATATTATATCCCTTACGCAGCAACTTATATTTTCTGCCAAGCACTACGCCCTGCGCATATACGTCGCGTATAAGGCTGCCATATAAGAATTCATAGTCATCCATTACCTGGCGCATGCCCCATGAATATTCATCCAGGCTCATCTTATAAAAGTTGCCAAAGAATAAGAGATTTACATCCTTTGCCTCAATGGCTTCCCTGGTAAAAGTACCTGACGGAATAGTGGGCCTGGTAGCGAGTATTGCAAACACCATGGTAATAACACTGGTGGCCACCAACAGGAAGGCCGGTATGGTAAGATGAGGGTATTCATCCAGCTTGCGCAGTAACATACTCAGCAAAACGGAGATGATAATAGAGTTCACGGTTAATAAAAGGTGCGCCTTATTATCGGCCATGTCACTCAACCGCTGATGGTTGGTAGAAGAAATGCGGAACATCGTTTCTACGCCACGGTCAGTTTTTACAGGTGTTTTCTTATCTTTCTTTTTATGATGATCGTGATCGTGATCATCTTTGTCGTTTTCATCTTTTGCGTCTTTGTCGTGTGTAACCAATGCTTCAGGTGTTGCTTCTTTTTCTTTCTCTGCTGCTTTTTTGGTCAGCTTTTCCAGGTTGTCTTCCTTTGTTTTTTCCAGTAAAAGTTTTGCATAATCCGTATGAAAATGATGGCTTTCCAAAAAGTGGATAGTGCTCTTGCGCCAATCGTTTTTATCGATATTAATGTCTTTAGTGATTTCTGTTTCCTTACGCATCAGTTTATTGCGTTCACTAAAATCTTCGGTTCCAAAGTGAAAAAGGTCTGCATCACAAACAATTTCTTCCAACAGGTTTTTGGGTTGCTGTGGTATCTTGGTGGCCCTTATACAACCTTTTACCTGTTCAATGGTGGCTTCATCAACTTCCAGTTGTACAAGGTAATCCGCAGCAAGACCAGCGCTTTTTTCCTCGTGTCCCGCAGGCTCTGCTACAAAATAACCCAGATCATGAAAATAGGCAGCCGTAACGGTTACAAAAAAATCATGATCATTCAACTGGTAATGATTTGAAATTTGAGTAGCCGCATTTACAACGGCTTTTGTATGTTCGCTGTTGTGATAAACAATTTTGGGATTGGAATGATTGGCATAAAACTGGTCTATATATTCCTTAACACGCTGTATAAGCACCTGGTAATTCATATGCATCGGTAATTAAGCGTTTATAATGGTATTTTTAAATCGACTTATCATGAATAATAAAATGGTTAGCGGCCTGTTTTTCTCAGCGATCCTGCTGTTTATTTCCTGCCAGACAGTGTCATTCAAAAGCCCTGCAGGTTATAACTTAAAGGAACCGCAAATAACAACTTTAAAAGAATCTTTGCACGAAATATCCGGAATAAGTTTTTTAAATAATAAACCGGATACCATTTATGCAATTAATGACGAAGATGGAAAGTTATTTTATTTTGGCTTACAAAATAAGAAACCACCCTATGTTAAGTTTGGCAAACCCGGTGATTACGAGGATTTGACCATTGCGGAAAATAAGATAATCATTTTAAAAAGTGATGGTGATTTGTTTGCTTTTGATGTACAAAACGTGAATGCCGAAAAAATTGACAGCCCCGTTATTACAAAAGGCGCGATTCCTAAAAATGAATATGAAGGATTATATGCAGACTCGCTGAACAAGCTATATGTATTATGTAAAAACTGTAAGGGCGATAAACCTTCCATGTTTGTGAAAGTATATCGTTTATCAGGAAACCCTGCCGGTAATTTTACTGCCGATGCCATTTTTCATATTGATGTGCCTTCCATCAAGCAACTGATTCATGAAGAAAAACTAAGTTTTCATCCTTCCGCCTTTGCCATACATCCAATTACCAAACAATGGTATATCCTTTCATCGGTAAATAAATTGTTGGTGATCACAGACCCGGATTTTAAAGTGAAGGAAGCATACAAACTAAAGCCGAACCTCTTCAGGCAACCGGAAGGAATTGCTTTTGATAAAGGAGGTAACCTTTATGTGTCCAACGAAGGCAGGGATGAAGATGCGGATATCCTTTTCTTTAAATACCAGCCGCCTGCCAGGTAGTAGTGACATTGTGTTTATATTTCAGGATTTATTATTGTCGAAACTCATCCGCATTTCAATCAGCAGTTTTTTAAACCCTGCTTTTTCATACGCTTTAATGGCAGGCTCATTGTTGTTGTACACCAGCAGCCTCACTTCATCAAGACCCTTCTTACGAGACCAGGCAGTAAGTGCATCAACAATCATTTGGTTAATACCTTTGCCACGGTATGCAGGAACAACATACATAAAGCCAAGAAAGGCGTATCGCTCAAAATTATTATAATGGTCACCTGCCCTGATGCGCACGTGACCGCTACCAACGAGTTCATTATTTACTTCTGCCACAATCACCTGTACGTCACTGTTTTCAATCATGGCAGCAAGGTCATAATAATTGAAGGTTGATGGAATCAATGTATCATCAAACGGTCTTTCTGCGTTGATGATGGCCTGTTCAAATTGTAATAGCACGGGTAAATCTGATGCTGTTGCGGGTCTTATAATAATATCATTCATAAAGTAGTTATTGAATGTCTGTCGGATGGATGATAATCGATTTATTTTAATGCCTGTTCCAGGTCTGCCAGCAGGTCCTGTATATCTTCCAGTCCTACGCTCATGCGCACAAGGCCATCTGTAACACCTGATTGCAGGCGTTCTTCCCTTGACATACCGGAATGTGACATGGATGCAGGATGAGACACGAGGGTGTCTGTCGTTCCCAGCGAAACTGCGCGTACGCATACTTTCAGTTTGTTGATGAATTGCACGGTAACATCAAACCCGTCTTTTAATTCAAAGCTTAATACGGCGCCCGCATGTTTCATTTGCTTTTGTGAGATGGTATAGTCAGGATGAGATTCCAGTCCGTTATAGTTCACCTTGGCGATAGCAGGATGCTGCTCCAGGTATTGCGCCACGAGCATCGCATTGCTGCAATGCTGCTGCATACGTAAAGGCAGCGTCTTGATGCCCTGTATCAGTAAAAAAGCATCAAAGGGATTCCCTGTGCCACCCAGTAATTTACTTACACGGTGTACCTTGGTTTTCATATACTCTACGTCCCTGCCAATTAAGACGCCACCAATTGCGCTGCCATGACCGTTAAGAAATTTTGTGGTGGAATGAAAAACAAAATCAGCACCATATTTAGAGGGTTGCTGTAAATAAGGCGTGGCAAAAGTATTGTCTACCGTTACCTTTTTGCCATATTGTTTTGCAAGCTTGCAAACGGCTTCTATGTCCACGCATTGCATGGTTGGATTGGCCGGCGTTTCAAGATGTATGAGTTTAATAGAAGGATGTTTTTGCAGGAAATCCTCTGCCAGGTTCAAGTCACGCAGGTCTGCAAAATGTGTTTGTACGCCAAAGCCCGGAAGAAAACTTCCGAGAAATTCATGCGTGCCACCGTAAAGCGACTGGCTTGCAAGTACTGCATCACCCGCTGTAAGATTAGATAGAAACATGGTAGTCATCGCCGCTTGCCCGCTCGCATGCATTAAAGCCTTTAAATGCAGCGGCTGTCCGTGCTCATCCTGTAGCCGGAATGCCTCCAGCGAAGCGATCAATTCTTCCGCTACGGCGGCTGTTGGATTACCAAATCTTGAATAGGTAAAACCAGGCTCTTTACCGGTAAAGCGGTTCATGCCTTGCTCCGCACTATCAAAGGTAAAAGTAGATGTCGCAAAAATAGGAGTGATATGTGCATGTTGGGCTTGTTGTTCCTGGCCTGCATGTATGGCCACTGTACTCATGCCGTTTGGCTGATCTGTTGTCATGAAATTTCTTTTGGTTCATCAATGATCATTCGCTGCAAATTCCACTCATTCATTTGGCTGATGTGGATCAATAATAATTAAAGGCTCCAAAGCTACTGTAATTGTTATGTTTGTTGCACCGCAAATTCCTTGATATGGGCATCGAACATTTCTGGACCTTTTTTATTACCACACTCATCTTCATGATCACACCGGGTATTGATACCTTTTTTATACTTAATAAATCAATAGGTGAGGGGCATAAGGCCGGTATTTACGCCAGCTTTGGAATTATTTGCGGGGTACTTGCACATACCAGTTTTGCAGCGCTTGGATTGTCTTTGCTGATAGCAAGGTCTGCATTGGCTTTTGCCATGTTGAAGTATGCCGGGGCCGCTTATTTATTATACCTGGGTATAATAAAGATCATTCGCAATGAAAAAATGAAAGCGTTTCAGCAAAAGCCGGTGACCGTTAGTTCCAGCCGGCAGAATTTTTTTTCGGGTTTTGTGACCAACGTGCTTAATCCAAAAGTTGCGCTGTTTTTCCTGGCGTTCTTTCCTCAGTTTATCAGCCCTTCTTATATCAGCTCACCTGTTCCTTTCTTTGCTTTAGGAGTTACTTATGCTTTGATGAGCATGGTTTGGTTTTGCGGGCTGTCTTATTTCGCTGCTGCATTCTCTGCAAAATTATTGGCCAATGAAAAAGCTGGTTCCTGGCTGGATAAAATCTCCGGTCTTGTTTTTATCCTGATGGGTTTAAAGATTGCTTTTACCAAAAAGTAAAAGACCCGCATATTTTATATGCAGGTCTTCCTATTTAAATGGTCAGTTTATTTTAATAATGCCATCTTTTAAAAGCTTCCACACCTGCATACTTGGTAAGGCCAAGCGATGCATATAAGTTGGCCGTGTTGGCATTACGCTCTTCAGCACGCTGCCAGAATTCTCTTGCATCGCTGCCCTGGAAAGGAACCATATCTTTCTGGCTCTGGTGAATAAAGATGCCAAAGCGTTTTTTCATTACCTGGTCAGGGCTCATTGGAATGGCCATTTCAATATCAGCAATATCCCATTCCTGCCATGCGCCTTTGTATAACCATACCCAGCAATCATTCACCCATTCATCACCGGCTGCTTTAATACGCTTAAGACTTTCAAATACGATATCAAGACAAACCTTGTGTGTACCATGCGGATCAGCAAGATCGCCTGCGCAATATACCTGGTGAGGTTTGATTTTTCTCAATAGTTCCATCGTAAGTATCACATCTTCTTCGCCCATTGGTTTTTTCTCAATGGTACCTGTTTCATAAAAAGGCAAGTTCTGAAAATGCCATCTTCCTTCTGGAAGGCCAACATATTTACAGGTAGCTTTTGCTTCGCATCGTCTTATCAAACCTTTAATGCTTCTTATCTCCTGTGTATCTATCTGGTTCTTCTTTTTGCCTGCGAGGAAGGTTTGCGCATCAGATAAAATCTGTGAGCTCTTGTGTGTATCCATGCCAAACATATCTTCAAAGCCTACAGCAAAGTCGAGAAAGCGTGTAACAAACTCATCTGTAACCGCAATGTTTCCGCTGGTTTGATAAGCGACATGTACTTCGTGCCCCTGGTCGTGAAGACGCATAAAAGTTCCACCCATGCTGATGATATCATCATCAGGATGCGGTGAAAAAATGATGCAACGTTTTGGATAGGGTTCGCTTCTTTCAGGATGTGCAGGTATCACAGCATTTGGCTTGCCACCAGGCCAGCCTGTAATGCTGTCGCGCAACATGTAGAACACCTGAAGATTTATTTCATAAGTATCGCCCTTTTCAACCAGCAGGTCACCAAGGCCATTTTCATTATAATCAATACTGGTAAGACTTAATACGGGTTTATTAAGTTTAGTGGCCATGCTTGTAACCGCACGTTTAATCATTTGAGGTGTCCACTCTACTTCACCAGCCAGCCACGGGCTTTTAAAACGTGTAAGTTCAGAAGCTGTATTTTCATCCAGAACAAAAGTGCAGTTATTATGTTGCTGCAATATGCTGGCCGGTACCTGTTCTGTCACCTGTCCCTCTACTGATCTTGCTACAATCTGGGCTTTGAATCCCCAGGCCATTAAAATCACACGTTTTGCTTTCATAATGGTACTGATGCCCATAGTAAGTGCTAAACGCGGAACCTTGGTAATATTCTGAAATTCCCTGGCATTTGCAATACGTGTGCTGTTGTCAAGATTTACCAGTCTTGTTTTGGAAAAAATGCTGGAGCCAGGTTCATTAAACCCAATATGACCATTGTTACCAATACCCAATACCTGCAAATCAACACCACCTGCATCTTCAATCAATTGTTCATACTCAATGCAGTGTTGTTTAATATTTTCCTTATCCAGTTCACCATTTGGAAGATGAATGTTGGAAGGGTCAATATCAATATGATTAAACAGGTGGCGATGCATAAAACTCCAGTAGCTCTGGTAAGCATCTTTCTCCAAAGGATAATACTCATCCAGGTTAAAGCTGATCACGTTTTTAAAACTTAAGCCCTCTTCTTTATGCAACCTTACCAACTCTGCATACATACTGATAGGAGTGGAGCCTGTTGCAAGTCCAAGTACACAAGGCTGGCCTGCTGCCTGCTTTTCTTTGATTAGTTTGGCGATTTCGGCTGCAACGAACCTGGAGCCGTCTTTGGGGTTACTAAAAATTTCAACCGGGATTTTTTCGAAAGAGTCAACCATTTTCATGTAACAATTGATTTTGAGTGCAGCAAATGTATTGTTTACAAGTGAGAAACCGGAACTCAATCGTTTGCTTTGGCAGGAATAGCCATGAATTGGATAAGAAAAACACAGCGTATAATCCGAATGATGAGGAGACCATCACCTGCTATATTCCGGGAGGTTAACATCAGTAATGAAAAAACTGATTTTAATTAATAACGGGAATGAAAGACATTAGTAGCTGGCGGTGGATGTACAAATTATAAGGATAACAATCGCGGGTACTTTTATTAACTGCTTCATTTATCTATTCTTATACAAGTCTTTTTGATAGTGCCTTATATATTAATTGTATAATGTACATTTATTGCAAAATCGTCATTCATGTCTTGCCGCTTTACACATACACAGTTGTTGATTTGGGTACTGCTATTGGGAGCCATCAATCTCAACGCCCAACAGTCGACGATAACAATTGAAACAGACCTGCAGTCAGCACAGGAAAAAATAAAACCTATCTGGTCTTTCTTTGGGTACGATGAGCCTAACTATACGTATATGAAAGACGGGCGCAAGCTGCTTGCTGAAATTGCAGCTTTTAATAAAGTACCGGTATGTGTGCGTGCACACAACCTGCTGACTACGGGAGATGGTACCGCGGCTTTAAAATGGGGATCTACAAATGTTTATACAGAAGATGATAAGGGCAACCCGGTATATCAATGGAATATTGTAGACTCCATTTTTGATACCTATGTAAAGAATGGAATGAAACCCATTGCTGAGATTGGTTTTATGCCTGAAGCACTTTCTTCACACCCGAGTCCTTACCGGCATTACTGGAAACCCGGACATCCATATGATGAGATTTATACGGGTTGGGCCTATCCTCCCAAAGACTATAAAAAATGGGCAGCGCTGGTGTATGAGTGGGTAAAACATTGCGTGCAGCGCTATGGTGAAAAGGAAGTAAACTCTTGGTGGTGGGAGGTTTGGAATGAACCTAATATCAGTTACTGGAAAGGAACACCGGAAGAATATCAGCAGTTATATGATTATGCTGCAGATGCCGTAAAAAGGGCTTGCCCCGGCACACGTATTGGCGGCCCTACTTCTACAGGGCCATCCTGGGATAAGGCCAATCTTTTTCTTAAAAACTTTTTAGCGCACTGTGCTTCCGGGACCAACTATGCCACCGGCAAAAAAGGCGCCCCGCTGGATTATATCAGCTTTCACGCAAAGGGTAGCCCCAGGGTGGTTAACGGTCATGTGCGTATGAACATGACCAGCGAGTTTAAAGACATCGAAAACGGCTTTGCTACCGTTGCGGCTTCTGCATTTAAAAAATTACCGATCATTATCGGCGAATGTGATCCTGAAGGTTGTGCTGCATGCGGCATGACGACCAATCCGGAAAACGCCTATCGCAATGGTACCATGTACTCAAGTTACACGGCCGCTTCTTTCGCCAGGATATTTGACATCGCCAAACGATATGGCGTTAATATGGAAGGAGCAGTAAGCTGGTCATTTGAGTTTGAAGACCAGCGTTGGTTTGATGGCTTCAGGGATCTGGCAACCAATGGTGTTAATAAACCCGTGCTTAATATATTCAGGATGTTTTCGATGATGGAGGATAACAGGTTACCGGTTACCAATGCATCAGCCTTACCGTTGGATACACTTATAAAAAGCGGAGTACATTCAATCAGCGCAGATATTGATGCGTTTGCTACTGCTGGTAAAAACGGTAGCTCGGTAATGCTCTGGAATTATCATGATGATGATTTGCCTGCAGAAGATGCAGCGATAGAACTGAAAGTAAAGCACGTACCTGCAAAAAAGATTTTGGTGCAACATTACAGGGTTGATAAAAATAACAGCAATAGTTATGAAGTATGGAAGCAAATGGGATCACCACAGAATGTAACGCCTGAACAATATGCATTGCTGGAAAAGGCAGGACAATTGCAATTGCTTACCTCGCCTCAATGGGTGATGCCTGTAAATAATGAACTGGTATTACATCTAACATTACCGCGCCAGGCAGTGTCTTTAATAAAGATCAGTTATGAATAAGAGCTGTTTGTTTAATATCATCATTTCAATTTATTCCTATTCATGAAAAAGATATTATTGGTATTATGTTTCCTGATTGCAGGCAAAGCGATCATCGCACAGCAAAAAGAAAAAAATGTATTGCTCTTTGCTTATTTTAAAGACAATGGTCAGGATGGATTGCATCTCGCCTGGAGTAAAGACGCTTATGAATGGCAGGAACTCAACAACGGGCTTTCATTTCTTACTCCTGCAGCCGGCGATGATAAATTGATGCGCGACCCTTGTATCATTAAAGGTGCGGATGGATTATTTCATATGGTTTGGACGGTAAGCTGGAAAGAAAAAAGCATCGGTTATGCCAGCTCACCGGACCTGGTTCATTGGAGCACTCAACAAACAATTCCTGTGATGGCCCACGAAACAGATGCTCTCAATTGCTGGGCGCCTGAATTGTTTTATGATGAACCTTCAAAACAATATATGATCTATTGGGCCACCACCATTCCCGGCCGTTTTAAACAAGGTGATACCAGCGGTGATGGCAAGTATAATCACCGCATTTATTATATGCTTACAAAAGATTTTAAAAACTTCACTAAAGCTGCCATCTTGTATGATCAGGGCTTCAACGTGATAGATGCCAGCATTCAAAAGAATGGCACTCAATACCTGATGTTTCTGAAGGATGAAACGCTGAAACCAGTCGCTGAAAAAAATATTCGCATTGCAATAAGTGATCAGCTTACCAATGGATACCAGCCACCTTCATCAAAGATCACCGGAGACTACTGGGCTGAAGGTCCGTCTGCGATAAAGTTTAATGGAACCTGGATCGTTTATTTTGATAGGTATATGCAACATAAATATGGTGCAGTAACATCCGCAGATTTAAAGAACTGGAAAGATGTTTCTGATCGTTTGAAGTTTCCGAAAGAGGCAAGACATGGAACAGTCATAGAGATTTCTGAGAAAGAGTTAAACAAACTATTGGCTGAAGGCAATCAAAAATAATTTATCTGTTTTGTAGCGATGCATTGAATTATCTTAACGTACTAATATCTAACCTATATCGCTTATGCTTTCCTATATACATCGTTCTGCTTTATGTATTGCCATCCTGTTACAGATAAGTGTTGTTCATGCACAGGAAACTATCCGGCAATATCTTTCCGGTACGGATAAAGATCATACGGTTCAATGGGATTTCTTTTGCACCAAGGGGAGGAATAGCGGTGCATGGACAAAAATTGCCGTGCCTTCTAACTGGGAATTACAGGGGTTTGGACAATATACCTACGGGCATGACACCAACAAGATCAACGAAGAAGGACTATATAAATACAGGTTTGAAGTACCGACAGACTGGAAAACAAAAACTGTTCGCCTGGTATTTGAAGCGGCAATGACAGATGTGGAAGCAAAGATCAATGGCAAGTCATGTGGATTGATGCACCAGGGCGGTTTTTATGAATTCAGGTATGATGTGAGCAAGCTTTTAAAATATGGCCGCCAGAATCAACTCGAGGTAACCGTGCATAAAGCATCTGCTAACGCGAAGCTTGAGAAGGCGGAAAGGGGAGGTGATTTCTGGGCCTTTGGGGGAATCTATCGGCCGGTATATTTAGAAACTTTGCCATCATCTTTTATAGATCGTACAGCTTTTGATGCACGTGCAAACGGAGAATGCAACCTTCAGGTTTATACCAGTGGTGGCCGTCATGGTGATGTATTGGAAACCCAGGTGCAGCAACTGGACGGGACAACAGTAGGCGATGTAATGAGTACTGAAATTTCCGGTGATGGATTGACTAACTTAAAGAAAAATTTTACCGGCATTACTACCTGGAATCCTGAACATCCTTACTTATATGAAGCCAGGATTTCACTTAAACGTAATGGCCAGGTACTTCATACCATTCACCAGCGTTTTGGGTTCAGAACAGCAGAACTGCGTCCTCATGAAGGCTTTTATCTTAATGGCGTAAAAGTTGTTTTTAAAGGAGTGGATCGTCACAGCGAGTGGCCTACTACCGGCAGGACTTTGAGCCGTGATATTCATCTGCTTGACATAGGTTTGATGAAGGATATGAACATGAATGCTGTGCGCATGAGTCATTACCCGCCGGATAAAGCCTTTCTTGATTTATGTGATTCTCTTGGGTTGATGGTGCTGGATGAACTTACCGGCTGGCAGGCTGCTTACGATACCGTTACCGGTCATCGTTTGGTAAAAGAACTGGTTGAGCGTGATGTGAACCATCCTTCGATATTGATATGGGATAACGGTAATGAAGGCGGCTGGAACAGGGCATTGGACAATGACTACGCAATGTATGATCCTCAACACAGATTGGTGATACATCCGTGGGAGAGATTTAATGGTACCGATACCAAACATTACCCTGATTATAATTACATCACAAATACTGCGTTGTATGGCAGGGAAGTTTTTTTTCCTACAGAGTTTATGCATGGTTTATATGATGGCGGTCATGCAGCGGGTTTGGAAGATTTCTGGAACCGTATGCGCCAGTACCCTTATAATGCCGGCGGGTTTCTTTGGGCTTTGCATGATGAAGGTGTTATACGAACAGATAAAGACAGTGTGATGGATTGCCACGGTAACAATGCGCCTGATGGCATCGTTGGTCCATTTCGTGAAAAGGAAGCCAGCTATTACGCCATTAAGGAGATATGGAGCCCGGTGGTTATAGAAATGCCAACAATTCCTTCCGGCTTTGATGGCAGAATTCCTGTAGAAAATCGTTACCATTTTACAACACTTGATGAATGTACTGTTGAATATAGTTTTGTAAGTTATCCTGCTCCATCCAGCGATCAGTCTCCAAAGCCGGGAATAACCGGGAGTTTAAATATGCCGGCTTTGAAGCCCGGCGAAAAAGGCTTTCTTAAAATATCATTGCCACCTGAATGGCAACAATACCAGGCTCTCTATATAAAAGTATTGGATGCGCAAAAAAGAGAAGTCATCACGAGAAGCTGGCCTTTACAAACAGCAGCATCTGTTACGGAAGCTGCGTTGCCAAAGCATCCTACCAGCGTTGTTACATATGCTGCAGAGCAGGGATTATTAAAAGTGCACAGTGAAAATATCGACTATTATTTTGATACAACTACCGGCTTATTGTCAAGAGTGGTAAAAGACGGGCAACAAAGTATCTCATTGTCCGGTGGACCGATAGTTACAGGCACACATCAATCTCTTCAGGCTTTTCATTATCATAAGGATGGAGATACATTACAGGTTACCGCAAGTTATTCAGGTGATGGAAATTCAATGATGAAATGGACATTTATACCCGGCTTGCCAGCAAAACTCTCTTATAGTTTTCAGCAAAGGGGAGAGGCAGATTATTTTGGCATCGGCCTGCAATATCCTGAAGATAAAATAAAGGGGATGCGATGGTTAGGTCGTGGTCCATACCGTGTATGGAAGAACCGTATGCAGGGCATGCAGTACGGGCTTTGGGAGAAAGCATATAACAATACGGTTACAGGTGAAAGCTGGAATTACCCGGAGTTCAAAGGCTATCACAGCAACCTGAATTGGGTAACTATAGAAAACTCGGAATCCAACTTTACGGTTTATGCAGCAACTGATGCATTGTTCCTTCAGCTTTTACAACCAGCCAGGCCAAAGGCTGCGGGCAATGACAATACTTCACCTGCATTTCCTTCAACAAGTATTGGTTTCATGCATGCTATTCCACCCATCGGCACCAAATTTCAACCGGCGTCTGTTATGGGGCCACAAAGTCAGAAGAATGTTTCACTTAATGGTTCATTCTCCGGTGAGCTTTGGTTTGATTTCAGGTGATTTAGCAGGAAATTGGTGAGGATGTTTGTCATAATAGTTCTAAATATTACCAGCGTATAAAGAAAATAGTTCGGTTTATATGAAGATTGCATATATCATTTACAGTGGGGTGGTAAAATATGAGGCAGCCAACGGGTTTAATGAATACACCGATGTGTTACCGTATCTGCAAAACAAAGGGCTGGATATCACCAGCGAAGTTTGGGATGACCCTAACGTTGACTGGACAAAATACCAGGTTGCTTTACTTAAAACGCCCTGGGATTATCATGAAAAATTCGATGCGTTTAATAGCTGGCTTAACAAAATGGAATCTCTCTGTATTCACTTGCTAAACAGTTATGAGATTGTAAGATGGAATATGGATAAGCATTACCTGGAAGACATCATTACTTCCGGGCTGGAAGTGATACCGTCAGTTTTTCTAAAGAAGAATTGGAAAGATGATTTGAATGCACTCTTTGAGCAACTTAATACAGAAAACATTATTATCAAACCATGTATAAGTGGCGGTTCTAAACACACAATTACTATTCATAAAACTGATGCTGTGCCTGCTTATGACAAGGTAATACAACTGCTTGCAAAAGGAGATTTTATTGTACAGCCTTTAATGAAAGAAGTGGAGAATGGGGAGCGCTCTTATATTTTTTTCAATAACCACTTTAGTCATGCTATATTAAAGAAACCCAAAAAAGGTGATTTTAGGGTACAACAGATTTTTGGCGGAACCATTGAAACATTAGAACCAACATCTTCAGAAATAAAACATGCATCTCAATATGCAGAACGTTTTGCAAAAGATACATTATATGCTCGTGTTGATGGATTGATGGTAAATGGTCGTTTTGTATTAATGGAACTGGAATTAATTGAACCATTTTTATACCTGTCATACGGCGAACATGCGATGGAAAATAACTATCAAGCATTGTCCGGACGATTGAATAAATTTAAAGTCGCTAAGCCATATTCTCACAATTAAATCTAAATGCCTTTTACACTGTTTATTTCGGACAATACTTTTACAAACAGTAATACTTTTTAAATAAAACTTACCTGAATTTATTATCATCTTTATTGCTTAATAGTAATAGAGCAACACTTCCTGTACTCCGGAACCTTTGGTAATACTTACATTGTATAACAAATCGTGGAAAATTATATTCAAGTACCAGCTATTAATATCTGAATAACTTAGTGTGTACTTTTTTAACCTATCCTGCATCATTTTAGCAAATACTGTTCTTTCAAAAGAATTGTTTTTAAAATTGTATTGCCATGTTTTCTGATTGCCGATTATGATGCTTATGTATTACACTACGTTGACCAAAAAATGTCTTTACTGCTTCAACAGACTTGCAATGAAAATTCCGTTCATCAACGCATTCTTTTATATACAAATTAGCCATGGAATATTTATTCCGTGATAACTGTGTTGAATAAGCGCTTAACTGCAATTAGAAAGGCGATAAACCAATAAACTGCAAAAAATGAAGAAGGAACTTCTCTCTCAGGGCCGGGCTTTCCTGCGGCCAATGCTTTTTTTCCTGCTGGCTTTATCTGGATCTGTTATACTGCATGCGCAAAGCAAGGAGATAACAGGTAAAGTTGTTGCCAATGACAATGACAGTACGCTTGCCGGTGCGAGTGTACAGGTAAAAGGAACCAGAACAGGTACGTTTACTAAACCTGATGGTACTTTTACCATCACTGCATCACCTAAAGCTACCCTCGTAATTTCTGCACTGGGTTATGTAACACAGGAAGTTATTATTGGCGCTACCGGAAACATTAGTGTGCGAATGACAACAGAAACGCAATCACTGCAGCAGGTGATTGTAATTGGCTACGGAACGCAGAAGCGGCAGGATCTTACCGGCGCTGTAAGCTCCATAAGTGCAGCGCAGATTGAAAAAGTTCCGGTGAATACTATTGACCAGGCCTTGCAGGGCCGTGCAGCCGGTGTACAGGTAAACAACAATGATGGCGCGCCGGGCAGTGGTGTAAGCATACAGATAAGAGGTGTGGGTAGCCTTGCAGCTTATGGTAATGAACCTTTGTATGTAGTGGATGGTTATCCTATCACCGGCGGACTTAATAATATAAATCCGAATGATATAGCGAGTATAGACGTATTAAAGGATGCTTCTGCAACAGCTATCTATGGTGTAAGGGCTGCCAATGGCGTGGTAATCGTTACCACTAAAAGAGGAAAAAAAGATGGTACGCAGGTATCGCTAGATGCATATGAATCTTTTCAGTCAAACCCCAAGAAGTATAAAGTACTGAATGCACAGGAATTTGCCAAAGTGGTGGCGGAGGTAACGGCCGATCCCAGCCAGGGTAGCTTTACCCCTTTGCCTGAATGGAGCCAGCCCGCTTCCCTGCGTTCTGTAGACTGGCAGGATGCTTTATACCGTACCGGTCTGCGCCAAAACTATAACCTGGGTATAAGAGGTGGCAACGATAAAATACAAACCGCCATGTCTGTTGGGTATAATGATCAAAAAGGTATTGTAACCGGTTCTTACTTCAAGCGTTTTAATCTTGCCATGAATATTGATTATGCAATCAGTAAGTGGTTAAGGTCTTCTACCAGCGCCAAGTATGCAAGACAGGATCAGAATAATCCTTTTGGAACAGGTTCGTTGCAGCAGCTTACAGAACTGATTCCCACCCTTGCCGGTGGTAATAAACTTACTGACCAGATAAAGGATGCACAGGGTAACTACGGTTTTTTCAACCCTGTTAATACTTATACCAGAAGCTGGGGAAACCCGCTTTATACAGTTGAAACCAATGATTATAAAAACCTGAACAACTATCTTCTGGCAAACAGTTCACTTGAAGCAACAATTATCGACGGTCTTAAAATAAAAACAAATGCGGGTGTTACGGTAAGTGATTTTTCAGGCTACTATTTTCAGCCACAGGACACACGTATTTCTGATCAGTATAATTTAGGCGCTGCCAATGCAGATGCATTTTATTCGCAGGATGCCAACAATACGTTTGAATGGTTGTGGGAAAATACCTTGTCTTACAGCAAAACATTTGGAAAGCATTCCATTGATTTTGTGGGCGGCCTTTCCGCTCAAAAAAATACCTATCGTTACATGCATGGCGAAGGCAATAAGCAAATCAATAATGCACTGAGAGATTTGAGCCAGGTAAACAACCTTGTAGTAAGAGGAAGCCAGACTACCTACAGCATGGCCTCTGAATTTGCAAGGATCAATTATAAGTTTGCAGGCAAGTATTATGTAACAGGTACAATCCGCCGGGACGGTGTTTCAAAATTTGCACCGGGGCATGAGTATGGCGTATTCCCATCCGGATCAGTGGCTTGGAGAATTAAAGAAGAATCTTTTCTTCAGCATGTTAACTGGCTGTCAGATCTTAAATTAAGAGGTGGCTATGGTTCAGTAGGTAACCAGTCTTCCATCGCGCTGTTTCAATACCAGGGATTGTTCTCAACAGGCGGCCCTGCAAGCAGTGCAGATAACTATGGTTACGAGTTTAACAAAGTATACCAGGCTGGGCTTGCACCTGTTCAGCCTGCCAATCCTGATCTTAAATGGGAGACTGATTATCAAACCAACATTGGTGCAGATATCGGCTTAATGAACGGTGCGCTTACACTTACCGTTGATTATTATATCCGCAGATCAAAAGATTTTCTGCTAAACCTGCCGGTATCATCTCAAACCGGGTATAGCCAGAATCTTGCACAGAATGTTGGCGAGATCAAGAATAAGGGCCTGGAGCTTGCGCTTAATTACAGCAGCAGAAAAGGCAAAGATTTCAGCTATAATATAGGGGTCACTTTTGCAACAGTAAGCAACAAACTGATGAGCTTGAATAAAACGCTTACCTACCTGGATAACCTTGTAACAGTAACCGGATTAAATGCGAATAGCTGGGGTACTTTTAGCCGTACAAGCCTTGGACATTCCATCGGCGAATTCTTTGGCTACCAGTCACTCGGTATCTTCCAGTCAAAAGAACAGATTGATGCATTGAATGCAGCTTCCGCCGCCAAGAATCCCAATTTCCCTTACTACCAAAAAGGTGAAACCTCTGCGGGCGACCGTTACTTTGCTGATATAAATGGTGATGGTCATATTGATGCCAACGACCGCACGATACTTGGCAGCCCGCTTCCCAAATTTTATGGTGGTTTAAATTTGGATGCCACTTATAAAGCTTTTGATTTTAATGTATTTGTTTATGGAAGCTATGGCAATAAAATATTCAATTACCAGGCAAGAATGCTGGAAAGCTTCCAGGCGCCGGGTTTTGTAGGTGTTGAAAATATCGGGTACGACTATTATGTAAACCATTGGACCAAAACAAATCCTTCTAACCGTTATACCAGGTTTACTTATAACGATGACGTTATTGCCAGCAATGTGCCTTCCAGTGTATATGTAGAAAATGGTAGTTATCTCCGTTTAAAAAGCATACAGGTGGGTTATACTTTGCCCTCACAGTTGTTAAGCAGGTTTGCTATTTCCAAGTTAAGGATATATGCTTCAGCGCAAAACCTGTTTACAATAACCAATTACTCCGGGCTTGATCCTGAAATTGGTGTAGCTGGCGGTAGTGCAACAGCTTCCGGTATTGATGCGGGTATTTATCCTTCATCCAAATTCTTTACCGTTGGCTTAAACGTTGTTTTTTAATAAACTGAATCTAACACAAAATGTATAAGAAAATATTTATCCTGTTAACTGTTGTAGCCGGTGCGCTGTTGCCGTTTAGTTGCAAGAAAGGTTTCCTGCAACAGAACAATTATACGCAGCTTACCAGGGAGGCTTATTTTAATAAAGCATCTGATGGTATAGCGCTGGTGAATTCTATTTACGATACTTACCAGAATGCAGACCTTCTTAAGAAATCCATCTGGTATTACGCTAACTTTCAAACGCATGATTTTTTTAATTGGGGTAACGATCGTTTTTATAACTACTACGCAATTCCAACAACGTTCGATCCAATAAGAACTTTCTGGAAACGTGCCTATGTAGGTATTGCAAGGGCCAATACAGCACTGGAAATTATCCCGGACATGAAGGAGCGTGGAATACTTACAGAAAATCTGGCCAACCGCCTGCTTGGTGAAAGCTATTTCCTTCGCGGCCTTACCTATTACTACCTCGCAGGAAGTTTTGGCGGCGTACCGCTGGAATTAAAAACAGGCAGCGACGGGCTTGCGCCAAGATCATCACAAGACTCTGTATTTGCACAGGTAGTGGCAGATATGAAACAGGCTGCCGATTTGCTGCCCTGGAAAACAGAACTTGCTGCAGAAGACCTGGGAAGAGCCACCAAAGGTGCAGCACTTGCTTATAGTGGTGCTGCCAAAATGTGGGTAAAGGATTATGCAGGCGCCCTTACGGATTTTAATCAACTGGAAGGCAAATATTCTTTACTTGCAAATTTTGTGGATGTAAATGAATACGATCACCAGAATAACGATGAGTCCATTTTTGAAGTGCAGTTTGCAGTGAATGGTACGCAAAGCTGGGGCGCTGGAAATGAAGTGGCATGGATCTCCGACTTTAGCTGGCCGGAAGAGGTATCCAACTTTGGTTATGATTATGCGAATCCCGGGTTATACCTGTCTTACCAGGCTGGTGACCTTCGTAAGCTGGCCACCGTAATCGGGCCAGGTGATTCCAGCGTAAGCCCTGATATTATTGGCAAGGGCGGCATTAAATCTTATCCGCTGGTGATTGCAGGTTTTGCAAATAACAATGCAAAATATATAGGAGATAATGGCAAAATTATCAATACCTGCGGTACAAAATCAAACCCCTGGTATGGCTCTGATGGCGATGGGTTGCGTACCGGTTTTTATTGCGCAAAAATGTGGCGCGATCCTACGCTTACCGGTAACTCGGGTGATGGTATCATCTTTGGCGCACAGAACCAGATATTACTGCGCTATGCCGAAGTATTGCTGGATAAAGCCGAATGCCAGGCCCGCACTGGTGATGCTGATGGTGCCAAAGCAACCATTAAAAAAGTAAGAGACCGTGCATGGGGTGGCGCAGCGCCTGCGGTAATGCAGGATGGTGCAAAATATGATGGCACTGCTGCAACGCCTATTACAGACCCGCTGGAAATGGTGTACAGTGAATACCGTCATGAATTGTCTGGCGAATATTCCGTGTTCTATAACCTGCGCAGGGCGGGCATTGCGACCGAGTTTATAAAGAAGGCCTATGGCACACAGGATGGCAACACCAATATGATTGTAAATCCTGCGTCCATCATCTCTGACCAGGACCCTGACAATGGTAAAAAGATGCATGGATTATACAACACTTCACTGCCTGCCGGAAAGGACCTGTATCCTATACCGGAAGCAGAGCGCGGGCTTAATCCTAATCTTACCCAAAACCTCGGCTATTGATTAGCTTTGCTTTGATAACATAGCAGGAATGGCTTTGTAGCAGTACAAAGCCATTCCTGTTTGTTGCTGCTTGCTGAAGAATGCAGTGAACGTACAAGTGAGTGACACAACGAAAGCATGATAGCAGTACATATGCCTGCTTAAAAAACATTATCTTTTAGGGCTTAACCGAACATCTTGCTATGAAACGGGTACTCCTGTTACTATTTCTTATACCGGTATTATGGTTTGCTGCATGCAATACCGGGAGCAATACATTATTTGAAGAAATTAATGCTTCACATTCCGGTATTGATTTTACCAATACCATTACAGAGAATGATTCTATTAATCCGTTGGACGTGGTAAATATATATAACGGTGGCGGGGTAGGTGTGGGTGATTTTAATAATGATGGTTTGCAGGATTTGTATTTTACAGGCAATATGGTGTCTTCCAAACTATACCTGAATAAGGGTGGTTTTGTATTTGATGATGTCACCAGCCAGGCAGGTGTGGAAGGCAAGCAACGATGGGCAAGAGGTGTAGCAGTGGTTGATATAAATAATGACGGGCTGATGGATTTATACGTGTGTAATACCATTAAAAAAGATTCGCTAGACAGGAGGAACATCCTATATATCAACCAGGGCCCGGACAGTAACGGAATACCGCATTTTACTGACATGGCGGAAGCTTACGGCCTGGATATACATGTACAATCAACCATGGCAGCTTTCTTTGATTATGATAATGATGGTGACCTGGATATGTACCTCACCGTGAATGAAGCGTCTACAGGTTATGGTGCGAATATATTCCGTGCTGTAAGTACAGCAAGCTCAAGCGTTGGCAGGTTATACAGGAATGATGAAGTTGCAGGTAAGCCTCATCCTGTGTTTCATGATGTATCCAAAGAGGCCGGTATCACGCTTTCCGGGTTTGGCCATGCCGCTACAATCTGTGATATCAATAATGATGGCTGGAAAGATATCTATGTTTCTAACGATTTTCTTTCCAACAATCTTCTTTACATCAATAATCACAACGGTACTTTTAGTAACCTATCCAAAGTATATCTGAAGCATACTTCTTTTAACGCGATGGGGCAGGATGTTATCGATATAAATAACGATGGTTTGCCAGACATTGTAGAACTGGATATGAGCCCTGAAGATAATTACCGGCGAAAGACGATGTCTGGTTCCAGCAGCTATCTTACCCAGCAGAATTTTGATTTATACGGTTATCAATACCAGTATGTTCGCAACACGCTGCAGCTTAACCAGGGCGCCTGTTTAAAGGAGAATGATTCTATGAGTTTGCCCATGTTTAGCGATATTGGATATATGAGCGGCATTGCACAAACAGACTGGAGCTGGACGCCGCTTGTAACTGATTTTGACAACGATGGCAACAGGGATATTATCATCACCAATGGTTTCCCGAAAGACGTTTCTGACCGTGATTTTATTGCCTACCGACAACAATCCACCACGCTTGTTACAAAAGAAAACCTGCTGAAACAAATACCGGAAGTAAAGCTGCATAACTATGCATATCGTAACAATGGCGATCTTACGTTTGCGGATGTAACAGGTACCTGGGGCTTTTCACTACCCACTTTTTCTACCGGTGCTGTATACGCAGACCTGGACAACGACGGTGACCTTGATGTGGTAATCAACAACATTAATGATAAGGCGCTTTTATATAAAAATAAGGAGCGGGACAAGAAAGATTCCGCAGGCAGTTATTTAAACGTAAAGCTGATAGGCGATGCAAAAAACAGGAACGCGGTAGGAGCTGTCATTAGTATTTATTATGACCACGGAAAGAAGCAGGTGTATGAAAACAATCCATACCGGGGCTATTTATCAACCATGGGTCTTGAGGCGCATTTTGGCTTAGGCAAACAAACAATGATTGATTCTGTCGTTATCCGTTGGAGTAGTAATCTTAAGCAAACATTAGCACAGGTAAAAACAAACCAGGTATTAACGGCCAATATAAAAGATGCGGTTGCCAATACAATAGATCTTAATAGCGTCTCTTCAAGAGCTGGTTTGTTTAAAGAAGTCACACAGCAGTCAGGTATTAAATACACGCATCGGGATTTTGATGTGGTCGATTTTAATTTACAAAGCCTGTTACCGCATAAGCTTTCCTCTTATTGTCCAGCCCTTGCAGTGGCCGATCTTGATGGCAATGGACTGGATGATCTTGTTACAGGGGGTAATACCTCTAACCCTGCACAGATATTTTTTCAGCAGAAACAGGGAGGCTTTATACAGCAAGCAATTAAAGTACCTTTTGCCGGTGATTATAAAGATGAAGGGATCGTATTATTTGATGCGAATGGAGATAGTAAACCTGATATTTATTTTACCACCGGAGGGTTTAAGGAGGCGGATGGAAATACTTCTTACCAGGACAGGCTTTTGATTAATCAGGGGAATGGAACTTTTGTTCAGGATACCGTGGCGTTACCCCTAAACAACGGCAGTAAAATGTGTGTCCGTGCTTTCGATTATAACAGGGATGGTAAGCTTGATCTGTTTATATCCGGCCGGGTTAAACAGCAACATTATCCGCAGCCGGCAAGCAGCTTTATTTTAAGGAACGATAGTGATAACGGACGCTGCAGGTTTACCGATGTTACCGGCGAAGTAGCACCTGCATTAAAAGATATCGGTCTTGTTTCCGATGCATTGTTTACTGATTTTGATAATGATGGATCAGTTGATTTATTGCTCGCAGGAGAGTGGATGCCCCTGACTTTCTTGAAGTATAAAAACGGCCGGTTTGAGAATGTTACGCAGTCTACAGGTATCGGGCAAAAGTCAGGCTGGTTTAATTCTATTGTAGCCGGCGATTTCAGGCATACGGGGCGCACCGATTATATTGTCGGTAACCTGGGACTGAATAGTTTTTACAAAGCAAGCGACACTTATCACGTTTATATCACGGCTAAAGATTTTGATAAAAACGGAGGATATATATCCATTCCGTCTTTATACCTGCCGGATTCTGCCGGCGTTAAAAGAGAATTTCCTGCAAACGGAAGAGATGATATTATTGAGCGGATGCCGGCATTAAAGAAACGATATCCCGACTATCGTTCTTTCGCCCATGCAACAATGGAAGAAATTCTTACACCTGAGAAAAGAAAAGATGCAGTAAGGCTTAGTGCGGATATGCTGCAGTCCTGCCTGGTAAGAAATGATGGAAATGGGAAGTTTACGTTGGTTCCGTTGCCGGTGCAGGCGCAGGTATCGGTAATTAATGCAATGGTTGCAGATGACTTTGATGGTGATGGTAATCTTGATGTGTTAATGAATGGCAACGATTATGGTACGGAAGTTTCCGTTGGCCGTTATGATGCGCTAAACGGGTTACTTTTAAAAGGTGATGGAAAGGGTGGCTTCACCGCGCTGAATGCAGGCGAAAGTGGCATCTGTATTCCGGGGGATGGAAAGGCACTGGTAAAATTATTAGATAACAAAGGGAGATACCTGGTTGCCGCAAGCCAGCACCTGGATGCGCTTAAGGTTTTTAGTTTGCGTAACGATCTTTTAACCATTCGTATTAAGCCTGACGACCAGTTTGCGCTTATTAAATTCAGCGATGGAACTGTACAAAAACAGGAGTTCTATTTTGGGGATTCTTTCCTTTCGCAGTCGTCGAGATTTATTACCATAAACAAGCATGTGGTAAACGTAACCATTACCAGTAATAGCGGTCAATCACGCATAGTCGCATTACCAAAGTAGAATATCAATGCGTCAGGTTTACAAAAGCCACTAAGGACAAAACATCAAATACTTTAAATTTCCTGAAAGAATCTGTAAAAGCCGCTTAAAAAGCGGCTGTAAGGCATTTGCGTAAGATAATGTGCCCTATTTTCATGTCAGAAAAAACGTACAGCCACAATTACCAGCTTAGCCAGCATAGAAAAACGCTCCACAGTTAGTTTCAAATCCATATTCCAAGATTAGCCGGGTTATAGTTATTTATTCACTTGTTAATGCATATTTATGCTTGAAAATAAACCTGCGGCGAGGATACTGATAGCGGATGATAATCCAAGCATGCTGTTATTGATTAGCCATCTGTTAAAAGGGCATGGTTATGAATACCGCGCATTGAATACTGTTGAACGACTGTCTGAAAATATACGGTCTTTTCATCCTGATCTTATCCTTTTAGATGTATGTATGGGCGTGGAAGATGGAAGGAATAGTTGCCTCGAAATAAAAATGAACCCGGACCTTGCTGATATACCGGTTGTTTTAATTTCAGGTCACCCGATGGATGCAGAATCTGTGGCAGATTGCGGGGCTGCCGATTTTTTGTCCAAGCCTTTTACCGTAACGGAAATGATAACTACTGTTGAAACGTACCGTGCACATCCTGTTATAACTGAAGTGCTGGCTTAGTCGCCGGCAGTCAGTACTGATCTGTTAAAATGTTGCATCCTCCAGGCCGTATTGCTTTATAATATCGGCAGGAACTCCTTCCCACTTATTGGGAACATTACCCAGGTATCCCAGGTCTTCAATACCCATTTTACTGGTAAAAAAGCCGGTAGCTACTAGATTTCTCATCCTGTCAAAAAAAGCTACGCCCTGATGCATGTCAGGTTTTGCTTTGGCAGGATAAGCAATTTCATCCAGCACAGTGAGTTGCTGTTCTTTGGTACAATCAACAAATGCATTGTCAAATCTTTTCATACACTGCAGGTCAAGCCAGCGCAAGCCACCGCGCATCGGCACCTGGTGATCAGGCATATCTTTTACAATAAATTCAATAAACTCAGGCACTTTGGCATCTGAAGCTCCTCCGGACTTTTGATCTTTAGGAATAATGATATCGCCAAGTAAGGTGATTGTTGCCATTTCATGTGCAGTGAAGAAAGTTTCTGCATTCAGCTTTTTGTCTTTTTCTATTTCAATCGGCTGCCGGTCCGGCTGCGCATTGTCTTTGCTTACGGCAGCAGTTGTTGCATTTTCCTTGGTATCCGTTTTACAGGCATCCAGTAATAACCCTGCTGAAAGTGCACCAATGCCTAATGCTTTTAATGATTTTCTCCGATCCATAAATATGATGATTGAAGTGTGTTAGATATTCATTTGTTTACGCTGCTCTACAATGTATTCAGCCGTTCTCATGGATAGTGCAAGAATCGTCCATGTGGCGTTCTTATCCGATTGCTGTACGGTTGGCCCGCCATCTACTACAAAAAGATTCTTGCAGTCATGCGCCTGGCACCATTTGTTCAGCACAGATTTACGCGCATCATCACCCATTCTTGTAGTACCTACTTCATGTATAATACGCCCTGGCGCTTCAAGGCCCCACATATCTTCCGGGCCATGTGGTGCTGAGATAGGAATGGCGCCCATCTCGTGAATAATCCTGCTAAACGTTTCCTGCATGTGCTTTGCCTGGTTTATTTCATCACTTGTCCATTTATAATGAAAGCGAAGTACAGGAATGCCATACTTGTCTACCACATTAGGATCTATCTCGCAATAATTATCAATACGTGCCATGCCTACGCCACGGCCAGCCATTCCGAATTGTATGCCATAGAAACGACGATAATCCTCTTTTAATAATGCGCCATAGCCACCCGCATCTTTCTTTTTACCATCTTTTGTGGGTAATGTTCCATTTAGTTGGGGAACATAACTTCCAAAACCATAACCAGGCATTCCCATGCCTCCGCCAAATTCAATGTGATAGCCGCGGGGGAAATCCAGTTTTTTATTATCTAATACCCAGGGGCCATAAATGTTGATGGTTCCTGTAGCATCTTCATTAATCCTTTTGCGATCCAATAATTGAGGTAATATGCCCGCTTGCGAAGCACCTGTAGAGTCTTGCAAATATTTACCCAATAACCCGCTGCTGTTGGCGAGACCATTTGGATAAACCTGTGATTTGGAATTGAGCATAATACGGGCCGTTTCACAGGAACTCGCGCCAAGTATTACCACTTTGCTTCTCACTTCATATTCCAGCATGTCTTCCTTATTCACATAAGATACGCCTGTTGCCTGGCCGTTCTTGTCAGTTAATACCTCTCTCACCATGGCGTTGGATATCAGCTCCAGGTTGCCTGTCTTAAGCGCTGGTATAACCAGGCAGGAGGAGGAAGAGAAATCTGCATATGCCTTACAACTTCTGCCACATTGCCCGCAGTAAAAACAGGTACCACGGTCTTTATTGCCCGGTAATGGTTCGGTTAATACAGAGCCTCTTCCGGGAATTACTTTTACACCCGCTTTTTTGGCGCCCTTTATAATAAATAATTCAGGGAGTCTTGGCTTGGGTGGTTTCATAAAGATACCATCGGGTTCATTTTCCAAACCTTCCACAGTGCCATAAATGCCAAGCAAACGGTCTACTTTATCATAATAAGGTTTTACTTCATCGTAGGTAATCGGCCAGCGTTCACTTACACCGTCATCCGGTTGAAAGTCTTTGGGTCCGAATCTTAAAGAAATCCTTCCCCAGTGATTGGTACGTCCGCCAAGCATTCTTGAACGAAACCAGTCGAATGCTGTATTGTCTTTCTTTGTATAAGGTTCTCCCTCCAGTTCCCAGGAGCCGAAGGCTGCATCAAAATCTCCAAAGCCTCTTTCTTTGGTGCGTGCACCACGTCTTGGGGATTCATAAGAAAATTTTAGCTGTGCAGAATGTTTGGCCGGATCAAAATAGGCACCGGCTTCCAGCATTAATACTTTTACGCCTGCATGTGCAAGCACATAGGCTGCCATGCCACCACCTGCCCCTGAACCAACCACAATAGCATCGTAAACTTTTGGTGATTTCTTTACCTGGTAATTTCCCATATAGCAAAAGTGTGAAGGTGTATTTACAATTAGTGAAACTAATATAGCGATGAGTGATAATATCTCCAAAGTTTTTCTGTAGGTGACGGATTAAATGCTGCAGGTATCACCTGTGTATTAAAAGATCAGCTCATCGTTTATTGTAACAATGCAGAAAAGATATAAACATCGTTGATATTGAATGTTGCATAATCCCGGATAATGCTGGCAGTATAAGCAACAACCCCGGTAATGAAGCCGGGGTTGTTGCTTTATCTTATGAATAGAGTAATTAATAACCTGGATTCTGGTACATCTTTTCCGGGTCAAGCTGATACTCGCTGTAAGGTATCGGGAAATAATAATCCTTGGTGGTAAAGTTCGTGAGCGGAGAATTATCATAGTCCGCCTGGCTCTTTGCATGAAAATAATCCACCAGTTCCTGCGCATTAAAGAACCTGGTAAGGTCGTGCCAGCGGTGATGCTCAAATGCCAGTTCTACCCGGCGCTCATGCAAAATGGCCAGCTTTAAAGTTGGGTATTTTGCTGCATAAGAGGCATCTGTCATCATCGTTGCATAATCCGGTCTTTGCGCTCTTGCTCTTACCATATCAAGATACTTGATGGCTGTTGCATTATCATTCTGGTACATATACAATTCGGCAATGTTCAGGATAATATCAGCATACCGCAACAGTATCCAGTCATTACCGCCATAGCCTTTATCTGTTGCTGTAGCACTTGCATCCCTGAACTTGGTAATAAAGTAGCGGGAAGTTGCTGCGGCATATTTAACAGAGAAATCTGTACGTACATCACCTGTTTCAAACTCATTCTGCAGGTCTTTGGTAAATAACCCGCCATCGCCCTGTGAAGGGAAAAGTGAATTGATCGTTTCTCCCTTAGCCTGGTTATTTCTTGCCAGTGAAGAGGAATAATTCTGATCGCCCTGTTTGTAAACAATCTGGAAGATGATCTCACCGTTGGTTGACTTCTTGTTTACATCAAACACATCTGCAAATGATATATCGGAAAGGCTGGCAAATGTTTTTTGCTCATAACAAGCCAGCAGGTATGTTTTGGCATTGTTCAGGTTCTCTGTTTTTCCTTCCGTAAGGCTGGTTGCCATGGTTAAGTAAACCTGCCCAAGCAAACCATTCACCGCCTGTAGCGATGCGCGTCCTTTAGCTGCTATAGGTTGTGTTACCGGTAGCTTGCTGGTAAGTGCATCTTTCAGGTCTGTAACAATCTGCTCATACACTTTTTCCTTCTTTTCCCTGAACGTTAAAGCGGTGGCTTCCTCCGGTTTGGTAAGTCTTTCCGTTACCAGCGGCACATCACCAAATTCCTTTACCAGGTTAAAATACATATAGGCACGTATGAATTTGAGCTCGGCAATGTATTGTGATTTGGTATCCTCACTTGCAAAGCTGATCTTATCAATCAACGACAGGATAAGATTGGCCCTGGAGATAGGAACATACAATGCAGACCAATGGCTGTATAAATAACTGTTGCTGGGAACCAGTGAAAAGGCAGAGAACTGAAAAGGCTCGCCATTGTTGGATTGGTTATCTGTTGTGTTTACATCATCTGCGCGGTCATCTGTCCAAAGCTGTGCGCCTTCGCCTACGCAGTTACCACTTCTTAATGCCTGGTACACACCATAAACTCCTGAAGCGATATCAGCTTCTGATTTATAGGAAATATCAACAGCACCGGCATTGGGATTGGTTTGCTCTACAAAAGATTTGCTGCAGCCGCCAAGCCCGGAAAGCAATAACAGGCCGGCGCTGATAGAAATAATATGTCGCATAAAATTCTTTTTTGTTTTGGCGGATAATTAGAACTGGATTTTTACACCGGTATTGAAAGAGCGGATCAATGGATACTTGCCATAATCTACCCCAGGTGTAAGGTTAGATCCGTTATTAAAATCAACCTCAGGGTTATAGCCTAAGTATTTGGTAATGGTGAAGGCATTGTCTACAGATACATACCATCTTAAACCGCTGATACCAACTTTTTTGGTGAATGCCAGCGAGCTGAGATTGATGCCTGCCGTAATATTGGTACACCTGAAGAAAGAGCCGCTTTGCAGGTAGTAATCTGAAAGACGGGTGCTGTTGCTTTGTGTACCGCCACGGGATGCCCTGTACTCATGGCCATTACCCGGTTGTGCCTCACTCCTGTAACGATCATTGATGACCGAATACTGGTTGCCGGAACCTTCCATATTCCTGATATAATAGTCCTGGCCATCAATAATCTTATTGCCTTTGGAACCATTGAAAGAAGCACTGAAATCAAAGAAGCGGTAATTCAGGTTCAATCCAAACCCATAAGTGAAATTTGGATAAGGACTGCCGATAACATCTTTGTCTGCATCTGTAATTAACCCGTCTCCGTTTTTATCTTTAAAGTAAAGATCACCCGGGTTTAACGGGGTGGAAGAGTAGGTGGAAATGGGGAAACCTGTAAGCTTGTACCCTGCAGGAAACTTGTTGCCATTTGCTTTGTAAACCGCGAGGTCTGCATTTACATTGGCCATATCTTTTTCTCTCACCATTCCTGCTACTTCCAGGCCATAGAAAGAACCTACAGGCGATCCTTCTCTTGTTACATGGGTAATATAACTTCTTTCGGCACCGTTGGTTTGAATTTCGCTGGCGCCGCCAAGACTGATCACCTTATTTTTATTGGCAGTGATATTACCACTTACACTTAAATTAAAGTCTTTTGACTGGATGGCTTTTACGTCTACCTGCAAGTCAAATCCTTTGTTCTGAATGTTGGAGTTGCGGAGGTTGGTAAGTACTGTATTTGTGCCTGATAAGGAAGAGATATTTTTATTATACAGCAGGTTAAATGATTTACTTACGTAGTAATTAAAGTTAACGGAGAGGCGGTTATGTAAAGTGGTCGCATCAAGTCCAAAATTGTATTGGGAAGTTGATTCCCAGCCAAGTTTGGGATCAGTAATACCACCTGACCATGTAGCATTGTAAACGGTGCTTCCGATTACCTGGCCGCCGGTTCCGGTAACACCTTGTTCGTAGCGGTAGTTGGGGATATTGTTATTGCCGGTTAAGCCCCAGCTTGCCCTTAGTTTAAGGGTAGAGTTTTTACCCAGCCAGTCTGTATAAAAAGACTCGTTGGATAAGGTCCAGCCGGCAGAAACAGAACCAAATTTACCCCAGCGGTTTTGCGGACCAAAACGGGAAGATGCATCCGTACGGAATGAACCGGTTAAGAAATATCTTCTGTCATAGTTATACACTACTCTTGCCAGGTAAGACAATAAGGTAACGGTTGATTTACCTGTGTTGGATTGTAAGGAAAAGTCACCGGGCGTAGAACCCACAGCGGTAATTTCTTCCACCATGTCATTGATAAAGTTCTTTGCTGCTACAGCCAGGATATCTGTTTTGGTTTCCTGCGCAGTATAACCACCAAGGGCATCAATGCCGTGGCGGCCAAATTGTTTCTTGTAGTTAACGGTAAACTCTGCAAGTTTATCCTGTATCGTCAGGTTTTGTGCAGCGGCATTGGCGGCCAATACAGATTGGGATGATCCCGGAGGATTGATGCCATTGCTGAGATTGGTGGGATAATAGTATTGATATTTTTCTGAATAAGTTTCTCCGCCAAGATTTACTTTGAAGAAGAGATTTTTAACCACTTCATAAGTAGCATTGGCATTGTAGCTTGCCCTGTTGCCTTTGCGGGTAATTTTTACTCTTTGAGCAAGTGCCAGCGGGTTTTCAATACCCTGGAAGGAATAGCCATAGCCATCTGTTTGTGCACCGGCGCCTTTGTCTGCAGTAGCTAACGTACCGTCTTCATTGTAAGCAGGGAAGATCGGCATGTAAACAAGCGCACCCAGGATAGGGCCCTGGTTAAAACGGCCTTCCTGTACCTCGCGGTTGTCTGTATTGGTTAAATAAACGCTGGAGGAAACTTTTAATTTGGGAGAAAGATCTGCGTCAATATTTGCACGCAGGTTAATTCTCTTCTGGTAAGTACTGTTAAGAATACCCGGCTGGTCAAGATACCCTCCGCTGATAAGATAACGTACACCCTGGCCTCCACCGGAAAAAGAAAGGTTATGTCTTTGTACAATGGCATTATCATACAATACATCCTGCCAATCGGTGTTATACTTTGGCTGTATTGCTTTCTGGGAAGCAAAGTCATATAGGTCTTTCAGTATACATACCGAGCACCCGGTTTTTGTTTGCCCGGCTTTTACCACACGTGTTGCATTGTCATCAGAATAAAAAGCATCGTCCCAGGTAACTCCCTTGGAAACGAGGATGTCTTTATAGTTGGCGTTTCGTCCGTTGATAAAAAGATCGGCAAATTGATTGGCATCCAAGAGGTCTACTTTCTTGGCGAGCTGCTGGCTGCTTAACTGGAAATCATAGGTAAGCCTTCCCTTACCCTGTTTTCCTCTTTTGGTAGTGATTAATACTACACCACCGGAAGCCCTTGAACCGTAGATGGCTGCTGAAGCGGCATCTTTCAGGATTTCAATAGACTCTATATCATCCGGGTTAATAAAAATATCATTTCCGGAAGTTCCGGGATTAAAACCACCGGTGCCATTACCTCCGTTGCCCTGCCCCTGGGTTACGTTACCACCCACCGCATAACCATCAATTACATATAAGGGTTCTGAACTGGCATTAATAGAACCGATACCACGTACTCTTATTTTTGCACCGGAATATGGAGCACCGCTTACCTGCGAAACCTGTACACCCGCAACCTTACCAACAAGTGCCTGGCTCAGGGTAGGAGTGCTCAGGTTAAGTTCACTTGCTTTTACGCTGGAAATAGAACCTGTTACATCGCTTTTTCTAAGACGCTGGTAACCCACATAAACTTCATCCAGTTGATTCACATCTTCCTTCATGCGGATGTTCAACGCTCCGTCTGTTGCCGGAACTTCCTGCTCTGCATAACCTGTAATAGAAAATACAAGTGTTGCGCCCTCCGGTACTTCTAATGAAAACCGGCCATTGACATCTGTTGCTACTCCTTTCTTCCCGTTTTTAACCCTTACGGAAACTCCGGGAAGCGGTTGATTCTTTTCGTCTGTTACCGTACCGGAAACTTTTTCAAGTTTGCCCTCATAAGCATAAGGGTGTTTCTCTGCACGAACTGCAGGTTGTGCTACCACAAAGGCCGCAGCAAGCATTGCCGAAACCCTGCCCGTGCGCAACAGCTTTCCCAGGTAGTTACCATTAAGTAATTTTCGTTGCATGTTTTGTGTATTATTCAGTGATTGTTTACTGTATTGATTATTCGTTGGTTATGGTTGTCTTTTTGTACAGGTGGAAACGTTTTGCTTATACATGTCCTTTTTTACAATTATGTTCCCGGTTTTGAAAACCATGATAAAAGATTTTATACCGTCCTTTACCTTTTTAATATTGCCGTTCCCGATGTTTGAATGAAGAAAATATGGTTGACATTGCCTCCGTCAAACCCGACATCGGCATTGTCACACCTGACATTGGCATTGTCACACCTGACATTGGCATTGTCACACCTGACATTGGCATTGTCACACCCAACATTGGCATTGTCACACCTGACATTGGCATTGTCACACCTGACATTGGCATTGTCACACCTGACATTGGCATTGTCACACATGACATTGGCATTGTCACACCTGACATTGGCATTGTCACACATGACATTGGCATTGTCACACCTGACATTGGCATTGTTACACCTGACATTGGCATTGTCAGACTTCACATCGGCATAAATATTCCTGTTGCCAACAATTCACCATTCATTTTTCACCATTCACTTTTTCACTTCCCAATCTCCATCCTGTTCACATTGTTACGTCTTGAAGAACTTACCGCAATACCATTGCTGAGGGTACCTAAAAAACTGAAACCTTCAAGTTCATCCGGCCTGTCAATGTCTTCCACTCTTACTACGGCCTCTTTACCATCAGCAATAGACTTTTCAAGGTCCAGATAGGTAAAGCGCCATCCGCGGCCTTCTGTTTTATTCTGGATCAGCAGCAATTGACCTTTTTCTGCAATCCAGTGCAGGTTCTGTACCCATGGACTGCAGGAGAATTTTTTGTAAACAACACCCGGCCCGGAGGTTTTGTCTGTTTTCGCCAATGCGGAAGGATCGTATAAGCGTACTTCATTTGCTTTACCGCCATAATCTGCTGTTGCCACAAACCATTTGTGCTGGTATTCCACATATTCGGGCCTGGTGCCTTGTATGCAGGCATCATCTTCAATGGTGTTTAAGAGGTTGCCATCAAGGGTATGTGTGTTTTGCAGGCCCTGCCAGTTAACGCAGTAGATCACCGCTCTCCATAGCGTTCCTTCTTTATTAAGTCTTATACTGTTGCCAATAAATACTGGGTCGTTTTTATGTACAGCGATGCCGGTGGGGTGATTGATCACATCGGTATCATTAAGGGTAAGCCTTATCTCTTTAGCCACGGGTATTAAGCTGTCCTGCTGCAGGCGGTATTCGCGTATTACACCCACCTCGCGGTCTCCATAAAGAAAAATTCTTCCGTTTTGATAAGAAATCCCCTGGCAGGCGCCCAGAGAGTCGATGGTAACGGCGCGGGTAATTTTCATGCCAGGATCATTATAGGTAAATGAAGCCAGGCTTAAACACAAAAGCACTGAAATGCCGAAAAATAAGGCTCTCATAAACAATATTTTAGTTAATACATTAGCAATACTGCATATGGCAGAGCTCAGGGCAATCGTTATAACAGCTACGGATCCAGAGGTTCTGCCGGGTTTATCTGCAGGGCATCTGTAGATGGATAAAATTCCAATGCCGTTTCACTTAACCGGTTACCATTTTTATAAGGCGCTTCTTTAAGTTCCTTTAAACAACGGTTGATAAGCGTTTTCTCAATCATACTGCTTTGTCCCCTGGTGGTAACGGTAATGGCAGGTTTATTAAAGGGGAATCCATACCTGAACATCATGCGTACGGTATTACGCATGTTAGTGGTGGTATGCCTTGCATGGGGATCAATAAGAATGGCACTGGCGGGAATATGTAATTGCTCCACCAGGTATTTTTTCATTTCTGTGGCCTCACAGAATTTGGTTTTGTAAGGATGTACCTTGCCTCCTGAAGTAACAATAAAAGGGGCTAACCCTTTCCTGTATTGAATGGCAGCCAGTCTGCACCGTATCATACCTTCCGCGCTTAATGCAACAGCAGGTTCTTCAGGTCCGGCGCCAGGTATCATGATCAGGGAATATTTGTATTTATTCCAGGAGGTCGTTTTAATGCGGTTAACAGCAGCTTTGTTTTCCCCGGCGGTCATGGGTTCAAAGTCTGCGGCCTGTTCCCGTTCATTTATTTCAATAAAAAGTAATGCGGCAGTAAGCGGCAGGCTGTAAAAAGTTTTTGCTGTATCATTTGCTTCTGCAACAAGAGAAGCGCTGTTATACAACAGGCTTGTGTATCCATTGCTGTGTACATTAAAAGCAATTGAATCTATGTTGGGGTAATTGGGTTTGTTACCTTCTGCATATACGCCTATGGTATAATTAATTCCTTCGGCATCCTGTTGCCAGGCTTTTGCTAATAATTCGTTTGCCGGTAAGTTGTGAAAAAGAATATAGCAACCGGAAGGTATCAGGTGCTGTTGTACCAGTTTACCAAGCGCATTTGTTGGCCGGTACAATGCCTTTAGTTTTTGCCCTACCTGTTGTATTACCGTATCACTGAATTTAAGATAACGGGTGTAACATAAACGGTCTTTATCGCAGTTGGTAAGTGCCAGCTTTAGTGAGTCCTCCTGTTGTATCGCCAGTTGTTGTAGCGCTGCATCTGCAGAAAGTAATTTCTTTACTTCGGGTAATTCCTGCAAAAGTGTAAGAAGGTAATAATTTTTGGATGATACATAGTTATTGCCTGACACTAACTGGTAGTGTGCCTCCGGTTGTTGCTGCTGTGAAAAAACCTGCGGTGAAAACACCAGCAACATACATAATACTAATAAAAGAAGTGATAACCGGGAGTTCAACATGTGCATTTTATTGGGACCGCAAAGTTTAGCTGTTTGCTTTTTGTGCAGAAGAACAGGAGCCGATTTAATAATTAGGTAGCTTAAATTTTACGTTTTTATAATAGGGTGGAGCAGGGGTACCGCGTCCAGTATGGCTTTGAAAGAAAAAACTTATTTTCATTAAAACGGATGTGGTTATTGAACGGCGTAAAGAGAATTGCTGAAATCACCGGTAGTTCCTGTTACAGAATACAGCGTCATATAGAGGGATAAGTTTTAGTATGGTCATTTTTTCTAACCTTAAAGCACATATGAAAAGAATTACTTTATTATTGATCGGCTTCATGGCATGTAACTTTTTGCCGGCCCAGGTTCAGGTAGATGCTTCAAAATTCAACAAAAAAGGTGAGGTAGTTACCACAGTAAAAAATAATGTACTGAGTGTAAAGTGGCCTTCGGGTATGCAACAGCAAGGTGAATTACAACTGGCATTGAATAACGGGGAACCGCTCTTTAAAAAAATACTTTCTATTTCCAAAACCAAAACGAGTGAAGTTGCTGCGGGGTTAGATCCTGCGTTTATGCTAACTGTTGGCAAACGAACATTAAGTGCTTCCAGCGGTGGCTGGGATGTTTTTTTTGATAAAGTGCCTACGCGGCCATATCAGTCATACACGGTTGAGTTGAATAAACAAACCGCGGCGGTGGAATCGCAGGGTTCAAGAACAATCATTACTATCGGGCAGGTGCAGGCAGCTTCTTTTACCGGTAACCTGGAGATCACGTTGTATAACGGCAGTCCGCTGATTAACGTGGCTGCTGTAATGTCTACACCCGCTGATTCAACTGCTATTCTTTATGATGCCGGCCTTACCACTACAGTGCAACCCTGGAAGAAGATCAACTGGTCTGATACAGATGGAAAATTACAGTCAGTTGCGGCCGCTTATGAAGACAGCAGCCATAACCTGGCGGTGAAATACCGCACAGTGATCGGCGAGTCGAATGGTGGTACACTGGCGGTTTTCCTTGCCCCGCATCAATATTTTTACCCGTTAGATGAAGCATTTAACCTGCGTTTTGTATGGTATGGTGCTAACTATAAAAATAAACTTCCTGGGTTTGGATTGGGCATTCGCCAGGAACCGGAAGGGGATAAGCGTTTTGTGCCATGGTTTAATGCGCCACCGGGTACCAAACAGCGATTGAATTTCTTCTGCCTGTTAAATGCGGGCAATGCTTCCTCTACATTGGAGATGGTTAAAAAATTCACGCATGGCGACCGCTATACTGCGTTGCCCGGTTATAAAACTATGACCAGTCATTGGCACAACGAGTTTATTATGCAGGTGGTGCTGGCAGGGAAACCCATACCGGATACGCCTTCTTTTGTAAAGGTGTTTAAAAACAGCGGGGTGGATATTGTACACCTGGCAGAGTTTCATTACACAGCACACCCTAAGGGGCCGGATGATCAACGCTTAAAAGAATTAAAGGCGCTGTTTGAGCAATGTAAAAGATTATCTGATAAGAACTTTTTACTGCTGCCGGGGGAAGAGCCCAATGAGTTCTTCGGTGGTCACTGGCTGGCGTTTTTTCCCAAACCGGTTTACTGGATTATGTCCAGGCGCCCTGGAATACCATTGGTAACCAATGACGCCCAGTATGGTAAAGTGTACCGTATTAATGATAAAGATGATATGCTTAAACTGCTGGAGCAGGAACATGGCCTGGCGTGGACGGCACATGCGCGTACCAAGGGTTCTGTCGGTTACCCGGATAACTATAAATCGGAGCCGTTTTTTACCTCAGACAGGTTCCTGGGAGCGGCATGGAAAGCAATTCCAGCCGATCTTTCACTGCCAACACTTAGTAAACGAGTGCTTAACCTTTTAGATGATATGAATAACTGGGGGCTTAGAAAGCATGCAATTGCTGAAGCCGACCTGTTTACCATTGAACCCCACAATGAGATGTATGCACACATGAATGTAAACTATCTTAAACTGGATAAAATACCTGTATTTACCGAAGGATGGCAACCCATACTGGATACCATGAGTAAAGGGAACTTCTTCTCCGGCACCGGCGAGGTATTGTTTCCTTCCTTTACTGTGAGTGGAAAAGAAGCGGGTGACTCAATAACCCTGGCAGCAGATGGTAATGCCAAAGTAGTCATGGATATTGACTGGACCTTCCCTTTAAGCTTTGCCGACATTGTTTCCGGTGATGGCAGCCAGGTGTACCATGAAAAAGTGAACCTGGATGCCACCAAAGCTTTTGGAAAACGAAAGTTTACCTTCCCGGTAAATCTGAAAAACAGGAAATGGGTACGTGTAGAAGTATGGGACGCTGCTGCGAATGGATCGTACACACAACCGGTTTGGATAAAATAAACAGGATTTTGACCGGTGGTTTAACCACGTGCTGCGGAGATAGTACTCCGGCAAAAAATAATCGTCTTAGCCAGCAATATTGCCTGCAACTTTGCCGGGCAATATTGTTTGCTGCCGTATGAAGCTGATTGTTGTTGCATCGTAACAAACAGCAAACCGTTCTACAGCAGCTACTGTATTTAACGGATAATATTAACCATGTGAAATCATACAACCAAAAACACCTCCTGATTGCAGTACTGGCCATCTTTGTTATTACAGGCGCGTTTACTATTGACGACTTCCAGTTAAAAGCAATGATGTTCAGGTTTGAAAAACTCAAACAGAATTACCCGCAGGAGAAAGTACATCTCCACCTCGACAAACCCTATTACTCAGTTGGCGATACCATTTACTTTAAAGCCTATGTAGTAAATGCTGAGAAAAACCTGCCATCCGGTATCAGCAGCCAGCTTTATATTGATCTTATCGCAGATGACAGTATTGTAAAACAATCCATTCTCTTGCCTGTATGGAATGGCATTGCGTGGGGCAGTCTTGCATTAAATGATACGCTGGTACAGGAAGGCAACTATCGTATAAGAGCTTACACCAACTGGATGCGCAATTTTGACGAAGCTTTCTTTTTTGATAAAATACTTCCCATCGGGAATGCCTTTAACAACGAAGTATACAGTACCATAGTTTTTGGAACTGACAGCAGCAGTGATAAAAAGCGTTCTGTTGCAAAACTGCAATACCAATCTTTAAATGAACAGGCTTTGGCCGGGAGGGAAGTAAGTTTTTCCTTCTTGCAAAATGGGAAAGAAGTGGCCAAAGGAAAAGGGGTAACTGACAGTAGCGGCAAGATCAACATCGGGTTTGATCCTGCTATTATGAATGGTGAATTGCTTACGCATATTAAAACAGGCAGAACCACCGTAACCAAACGAACTGTATTTAACCTGGAGAAAGGCGTGCCGGTGATTCGCTTTTTTCCCGAAGGTGGTCAATTGCTTTACGGCTTTCATTCCAAGGTGGGATTTAAAGCAACCGGGCCCGATGGACTTGGGATAGCTGTCTCCGGCGATATTTTAGACAGCACGGGTAAAAAAGTGGCTGACTTTGCTTCCGGCTTTGCCGGTATGGGCAGTTTTGAGTTTACACCCTTTTCGGGTAACAGCTATTTTGCCAGGGTTAATTTTGGTGATGGTAGTACAGTGCAGACAAAACTTCCTTCGCCGGTTGAATATGGGTATTTATTACAGGTAGAAGATAAAGAAGATAATCAACTGGAAATAAAAATGTCTGCCAGGCAAAGTTCCGGTTCCAATGAGGTTTTGCTGGTCGCCCAACAGCAGAATACCATCAAGTACATGGCCAAGACTACTTTAGGTAATGCGGGTTACAGCGGCCACATCTCCACGAAAAAATTTGTTACCGGCATTGCGCAATTTACCATGTTCAATGCTGCCATGCAGCCTGTTGCAGAACGCCTGGTGTTTGTAAATCGGGGAGATCAGCTTAATATCAATTTATCTGCCGATCACGAAACTTACGGTACAAGACAACCTGTTAAAGTTGCCATTGCAGCAAAAGACGAAGAGGATAACCCGGTTTCCGGAAGTTTTTCCATTGCGGTGACCAATACAGACAAAGTTCCTTACGGCGAGGATGAGGACCCCACTGTTTTAAGTGAACTCTTACTCGTATCAGACCTGCGTGGGTATATAGAAAGACCGGCATATTATTTTGCTGATAATACTGCTACCAGGAAAAAAGAACTTGATAACCTGATGCTCACACAAGGATGGAGGCGTTTTATTTGGAGCGACCTGATGACGGATAAATTTCCTGTTATAAAATACAAACAGGAGAAAAGTCTTACGATAAGCGGTAAGGTTACCAAACCTACCGGTGAACCTGTAGCAAAAGGAAAGGTAAATATTCTTGCCAGAAGTGGCGATGGGTTTGGTATGGATACCGTAACCGCTGAAGACGGCAGTTTTAAATTTGATGAGCTGGAGCTGGAAGGAGACAGCATTCATTATATGATTAACGCCACCGATATTACCGGAAGCAATGATGTAAAAATATCAATAGATAGCATGGCACCACAGGCTGCCATCTACAAAACATCTGCGCCTGCTGCGGCAAAATATGCTTCCATGCAAATGTTTACTTATTTAAAGAACAGCAGCGAACGTTTTAATGAATTGAGAAAATATGCACCGCTGCCGGAGAATAAATCCGGTTTGAAAGAGGTGGTGGTAAAAACCAAAACGGTTTCTAAAATTGAAGAGGCGGTAGCGCCATCTGCTAATTTAAACGGGCCCGGAAATGCTGACCAGGTGATCACTTATCTTGATTTAAAAAACTGCGTAAACCTGGGAAATTGTTTGCAGGGAAAATTAACAGGCATCATCTTTAAAAGAATATATGATTCAATGTCTGGCACAATTAATCTTCTGGCCTATTCCACCCGTGGTTTTGGCAGGCCGATGGTAATAATTGTTGATGGTGTTGAAATGCGGATATCAGGTGGTGGCATCTCTCTTGATAATTTTCCAGCCCAAAATATCCAGAGTATTGAAGTGTTGAGAAGCGGTAACTATCTTTCTGTATATGGAACGAGGGCTGCTGCAGGCGCTTTGATTATTACTACCAAGCAGGGGGGGATTAATTATGATAATTTCCCAACCCAGGATAATACTCAGTTAAAAGGGTCGTTGTTTACATCTTCCAAAGTGTACCATAGCAGCCGCGAATTTTATGCACCTGTATACGAACCTTCTGTCGCAAGCCATGCCGGAAAAGATTTGCGCAGCACCATCTTCTGGAAGCCGGATATTATTACCGACGAATTTGGTAAAGCTTCCTGCATGTTTTACAATGGTGATGTACCCGGAAATTACCGCGTAGTGCTGGAAGGCTTATCTGAAAATGGCAAGCTGGCAAGAAAAGTGGTCTATTACAAAGTTCAATAATCATCAAACCTAACAAATGAAATACTGCCTGCTTTTACTTTTTATAGTATTGCCTTTTACGTTATGGTCGCAGGAAGAAATATCAGGAAAAGTAGTGTCAGAAAAAGGTAATCCTGTAGTTAATGCAAGTGTATACATTCCCAACACTTCCATTGGTACTTTTACCAATGCCAGCGGGGAATTTGTATTGGGCAGATTACCCCGCGGCAATTTTAAACTGGCGGTATCTGCTATCAACTACGAGACTGCGATCAGGAATATTCCACGCGGTTTAAGACAGGTAAAACAAATCATCCGCTTAAAATCAAAAGTGGATGAGCTGCAGGAAGTTGTCATCAGGCAATATGATAAAGAAGGATGGAAGAAATGGGGCGACCTCTTTATCAACGCATTCATCGGTGAATCATCTTATGCACAGGACTGCCAGATCATGAATAAAGATGCTGTTCGGTTTATTAAAGTTAGCGGTACGGATGTCATCAGGGCCTATGCGGCAGAACCCCTGATCATCGAAAATAAATCACTCGGGTATCAATTAAAAACCGAACTGGCAGATTTTGAGTACAACCTGAAAAGTAACGAAGTTGATTACCAGATCTATACTTTTTTTACACCGATGGAAGGCGCTGAGGCCGACAAGAAGAAATGGAAGCAGAACCGTGAAAAAGTATATAACTACTCACTGATGCGTTTCATGCGCAGCTTATACGATAGTACCAGCCGGGAAGAAGGTTACGAGATACACATCATTGAACATAAGGCCAATGCAGAAAAGGAGCGGGTGCAGGAATTATATAAAACGGCAATGGCAGAACAGCAGGCCGGTGGAGATAAAAGTGCAGCGCAGGGTAAAAATGCGGCAAAAATGATTGAGAAAAACTGGCGCAAAGATTCTGTGAGGTATTACCGCAAGATTCTTCAGCAGGAAGACCGGGCTAAAAAAGTGCATCCCGAAGTATTGGAAGCTACACGCATTGTACAAAAAACAGATAGTGGTACAGTGATACTCAGCTTTGATCAAACATTACAGGTAACTAATCGTAAGTTGAAAGAGCCCGTAGAGTACATAAATTATAGAACCGGAGTAAAAAGCAATACGCGTTTAGATGATGCCATGCAGCAACAGGTAACAAGCGATGCGCCGTATACAGAGCTTTCACTTACACAACAAATACCGGTAGAGATAAATGGCAATGGTTACTTTAATAATATTGATCTTTTTATCAATGGTTTTTGGGGATGGTGGGAGAAAATGGCTGTTAAGCTGCCTTATGAATATTCACCGGATGAATAAGGTAAAAGATATGGCTCAATTGTTTCGCTGTCGGCTTTGATAGTTTCCACCGGATAAAATAAATCAAATACAAGTCAAGATATCCATTGTAAACCGTGATTGAATCGGGTTACTTTGTATAAAATTGTTGCCATGAATACAACTGTTGCGCTGCCTGCGCTGGACGAATCAAAAACCATTTCTGCGGAAGAAATAAATGATTTCAGAAAGAATGGTCATGTGCTGATAAAGGAAGTTCTTAATGAAGAGGAAGTTGCTGCCTACCGTGAGGTGCTTTTGCAGGCTGCTGAGAAATTTAACGAGGAGAAGAGAAAACTCGAAGACAGGGATACCTATGGAAAAGCTTTCCTGCAGATCATGAACCTGTGGACGGTGGATGAAGATGTAAAGAAATTTACACTTGCCAAACGTTTTGCGAAAATTGCAGCAGACCTGCTGGGTGTTGAAAACGTACGCATTTACCATGACCAGGCATTGTTTAAAGAACCCGGTGGTGGCCCTACACCCTGGCACCAGGACCAGTATTATTGGCCCATTGATACGCATAATACGGTTACCATGTGGATGCCTTTGATAGATATTAATGAAGAAATGGGCATGCTCACTTTTGCATCCGGATCACATACCAAAGGTTATGTTTTTGATACCGCTATTTCTGACGAGTCTGAAACTGCTTTTGACGATTTCGTAAAGAATAACGGATTTCCCATAGTGAGGCCAAAATCGATGGATGCGGGAGATGCTACTTTTCATTACGGGTTTACCATACATAATGCACCCGGCAATAGTTCTGATGCCATGCGTGAAGTAATGACGATTATTTATGTAGCAGACGGCGCACGCATTACAGAACCCAAGCATCAATACCAGATCAATGATCACAACAAATGGCTGATGGGCGACCCGATTGGTGGTACCGTGTCTTCCGCATTAAACCCATTGGTTTTATAAGTATACTTAATCAAAGTTATTGTTCAGGCCTGCGGCATCAGATTGCTGCGGGCTTTTTCTTTTGCCTGGTTTAAAGTTATAGTTGCTACAGGTAATGAACGGTTCACCCTTAAGAATAAATTAATTTTCAAAGGTTTGTTTTAGCAATTCAATGATTGCAACCGATGATAGTGAATTTTTGGTGCTTCAATCCCGTATTCATGTTGGGGCCAACCTGTAAAAACGAAACTGTTTTATGACCTATACTGATGAGATAAACCAGCATCCGATAAGTGGGTTTACTCCCGGGCAACTGGAAACACTGCTGTCTGCCATGCATGATCTTGTGTTTGTTCTGGATCATCAGAGAATATTTATTCACTGCTTTCAATCAACTTCCTCAGACCTGCTGATACCCGTGGAGTTGTTTATCGGAAAACCGATCGGGCAGGTGCCATTTCCCCCGGAGGTATTGCAGATACTTGACCAGGCAATGACAGAAGTTGCTGCCACTGGCAAAACCAAATCTGTGGATTATCATCTTTTATTACCGGCGGAAGTAAAATGGTTTAATTGCAATATCTCTTTAATACCGGCATCGGGTGAAGACAAGGGCGGTTTTCTTGCGATTGCCAGGGATATCACAGATAAGACCAACGCAATGCTGGCTTTGCAGGCAAGTGAAAAACAATTGTCGTTACTTACAAATAATATCAATGACCTGGTAGCGCTCTATGATACAGATGGGATACTTGAATATATATCACCTTCTGTAAAACCTTTGCTGGGGTATCAACCGGGAGAGCTTATCGGAAAATCCATCACTATAATCGTTCATCCGGAAGACGCGGAAATGATGAGCCGGGAGTTTACGCCGGGATTGTTTCCGCAGGAGCAATCTTATATTACCGAGTATCGCTTAAAACATATCAGCGGGCAATGGCTTTACTTTGAGACCAACAGGAAATTTATCTGCAACGAAGCGGGCATTGTTACCAGTATCGTTGCAACCTGTCACGATATCAGTGCCAGGAAAAAGGCGGAACAAGCTTTAAAGGAGAGTGAAGAAATCTACCGCAGCCTGGTAGAGAGTTCACCGGCAATTATTATGTTGCTTGACCGCAATGGCAATTATTTATTCTCTAACAGCAATGCGGTAAAGTTTGCAGAAACGTATTACCGGGATGGGGTGGAGCGCAACAATATCAAACACTTTATTAGCGGAGATGCCGGCAAGCAGTTAATAGCTGCTTTGCATCATTCGATTGACGAAAATGAAGGGCATACACTCGATGCCGCTATTATAAGAAACGGAAAAAAAATATGGTTCAGGGTAAGTCTTCAACCCGTACTTGATTCTTCCCGTAAACCGTATGCAGCATTAATGAATGCGATTAACATCACTGAAAACATAGAATATCGTGAATTGCTTGAAGCGCAAAATAAGGAGTTGCAGGAAATCAATTTCCTGCAGACACATACCATAAGATCCCCGCTTACCAATATACAGGCCCTGCTTAACCTGGTACATATGGAGGAGCTTGGCAACGATAATCTTACCTATCTTAATTTATTAAGACTTGCTACGTCGCAACTGGATGAAGTGATAAAACAAGTGGTTAGCAAAGCATCAAAATTGTTACCGCCACCGTGATAATTAAATAACAGGCTTTTCAGAAAAGATGATTTATTTTTTTTACTGGTTATTGAATCATCCACCGCATCATTATTTTTACTCATGAACTTTTCTATACAACCAACATTGGAGAACGATAAAGCATTATTACTACCGCTTCGGCAGGATGATTTTAACGCTGTTTTTGCCGTTGCCTCAGATCCGCTGGTTTGGGAACAGCATCCTAATAAAGACCGCTGGCAAAAGGAGGTATTCACTACTTTTTTTGAAGGCGCGATCAACAGTGCAGGTGCATTTAAGATCATTGATAAAAGCAGTGGGGCAGTAGCCGGTTGCAGCCGCTTCTATAATTATCAGCCGCAGGAGTCATCCATTATGATCGGCTACACGTTTTACGCAACCAGGTGCTGGGGAACGGGATTGAACCGCTCCGTAAAAAAGCTGATGCTGGATTATGTGTTTCAATATGTAGATCGGGTGCTTTTCCAGGTGGGGGCAGGTAACAGGAGATCACAGATTGCGATGGAAAGACTTGGCGCCGTAAAAACCGGTGAAGAAGAAGTTGCCTATTACGGCGAACCGACAAAGCTGAATTTTGTTTATGAAATATTGAAAGATGGCTGGGCCGGTAAGCTGTAAGCTTTGAGAAAAGGGCCTAAGCTGGAAATTGGTAAGGGGTAACATTCTGTACCTGGTCATCTAATAGTTCGTTAGGATGTATTCCCAAGTGTATAAATCTTTCTATATTTGAATTTTGCAAATAAAAGGAGGAGGGATGAAAGAGATAGCCAATATGTCGCTGGACGAGTTTTATCAAAAGGCGGCAGATTTTACCGGTAAGGAAATTACTGCACTGCTACCGCCTGGTATTAATAAAGAGATCGGCCACTTTAATGTGTTTAACGTTGCCGAAACGATAGAAGAAGTAAAGCGTAAAGCGATCATGCCTTATAACAGGAGGGCCTATTATAAGATAAGCCTGTTACGCGGCAGGAACCGTGCAGAATATGCAGACAAGGTAATAGAAGTAGAGAAAAACGCACTGCTGTTTGCAACGCCTAAAGTGCCTTATCACTGGATACCCAAAGATGCAAACCTCTCCGGTTACTTCTGCATATTTACGGATGAATTCCTGGTTAGAAATAAAAGCGGGGTAGAGCTGGATGATCTTCCCATCTTTCAGGCGGGTGGTTACCCGGTGTTCCAGATAAGTGATGAACAGGCAGATGAAATTGCCCTGCTCTACAGGAAAATGCAAAAAGAAATTGCTTCTGATTACGCCTATAAATATGACCTGCTGCGTAATTACGTGGTGGAGCTTATTCATTACGGCCAGAAGCTGCAGCCATTGGCGGTTACGTACCCCAGGGCAAATGCTTCTGCGCGGGTCGCATCTCTTTTTATCGAGTTGCTGGAACGACAGTTTCCCATTGAATCACCACAACAAAAGCTGAATCTGAAGTCGGCCAAGGACTATGCTGACCGTCTTGCGATTCATGTAAACCACCTGAATAAAGCATTGAAAGAAATTACGGGTAAAACAACTTCTGCTATTATCAGCAACCGGCTGGTACAGGAAGCAAAGATCCTTTTAAAACATACCGACTGGAACATTTCTGAAATAGCCTACAGCCTCGGGTTTGAAGAAGTAGCTCATTTCTCAAATTTCTTTAAAAAGCAAACCTCGGTGGCGCCACTTATATTTCGTTCCTGATTCATTATTTGAATTTTGCAAATAATGGATTGATGCAGACAACAGCACTTCCTGTAATTTGTATCAACTTTGCACTACTAAAAATTTACAAACATGAGTACAGGAAACAAAATTGCACTGGTAACAGGCGGAAGCCGCGGACTGGGAAGAGATATGGCCATCAATCTTGCAAAAAAAGGGATTGATGTAGTACTTACTTATCATAGCAATAAAGCAGAAGCAGACAATGTAGTTGCGGAGATTGAAGCACTGGGGCAAAAAGCCGCTGCCTTTCAGTTGGATGCCGGCAACAGCAAGTCTTTTGAAGGTTTTTTTAAAACAGTAACAACACATCTGCAGGAGCAAACCGGCAGCACTAATTTTGACTTTCTTATCAACAACGCCGGTACTGCCTTGTATGCACCCTTTGCAGAAACAACCGAAGAACAGTTTGATACTACCCTGAACATTCATTACAAAGGCGTCTTCTTTCTTACCCAGAAAGCGTTGCCGTTTATCAATGACGGCGGTCGCATTATCAATATATCTTCCGGTCTTGCACGTTTTTCATACCCTGGTTCTTCTGCGTACGGCTCCATGAAAGGTGCTGTTGAAGTACTTACCAGGTATCTTGCAAAAGAACTGGGTGCTAGAGGTATTGCTGCAAATGTGGTGGCGCCGGGTGCCATTGAAACAGACTTTGGCGGGGGACATGTAAGGGACAATAAACAAGTTAATGACCAGATTGCCGGTATTACCGCTCTTGGTCGCGTTGGTTTGCCTCACGACATAGGCAGCGTAGTTGCTTTCCTGTGTACTGACGAAGCTAAGTGGATCAACGGCCAGCGTATTGAAGTATCCGGTGGTATTTTTCTTTAATAGTATAATAAAGTAAGTTGCAGGAGGGAATTGCATAATGCGCTTCCCTCTTTTTTATTATATGATGATTGTTTCTAAAATCATCTGCGCAATCTAGCCTCCGATAAATTGCACTTCTGTCTGTGGCTCCTGAGGAGTACTTTCCCATGTATTCATGGCATTTCGATGAATATTCATCACTAAAACACAATCATCTTATCCTTATTAAACCAAATAATTTCCTCACTTATCATCCAACATTCAACACTTAACATTTATCATTCAATATTTATCATATTCCATCACCCTGGTATTAACCCCTGCAGCTTTTTAGCATTCAGTATTTTAATATCCTTTCCCTGTGTGCGGATGATCTTTTGTTCGGTGAGTTCATTAAAAAATTTAAATACGGTTTCATAAGTGGTGCCGGCATAGGAAGCTATGTCCTGCCGTATAATGGTTACGGCAATATAACCCTCTTCATTGATGCCGAAAGTCTGCTGTATATCAAGCAATGCTTCTGCAATTCTGCCCTTTACTTCCATATGTGCAAGGTTACGCATACGGGCTTCGGCTTTCTGCATTTCTTCCATATAAAACTGCATAAGCCGGTAGATAAAAAAGTGGTTGGTTTGTAAAGTAGCTTCCAGGAATTCATCGGTAATAAAACAGGCGCGTGTAGTTTCAAGTGCTGTAGCAGATACTGGATAGGTCTTGTTTCCCCCAAGCCCGCGGTGACCAAGGATATCGCCCCCTTTTGCAAAACGAATGATCAACTGCTTTTCCTCTCCCCATTGCTTATACACTTTAACTGCGCCGGAATAAATAAAGAAGATACCCTGTACCTTATCCTGCTCATTAAAGATGCTTTCCCCCTTTTTAAACAGCCAGGTGGTTTTTTTTAAAGCAATCAATTCTTTCCAGCCGGGGAAGCAGTTGGTACACAGGAAGCAGTCAGAAACATTACAATTCACCTTTTGCATAAGACAATAATACTGGTTTAATTTCAGATGACTTCACACAAGTAAATATTGCACAAATAATATTTTAAAAATAATTTCTGATAAAAAAATCAGTAAAACATTAAATAGATAATATTTTTGCATTCTAATTAAGTACGGATGGTCAAACAGAAAAATAGTATTCCCATTGCTCCCTCACTCGCTCAGTATCCTAATCCCAAAGAAAAACGCCGCAGGTATATTGTTGATAAGCGTGTATTTTACCTGGCGGTACAGGCAGTCTTAAATGCAGTGGTTATCGGCATTGTTGCGAGAGGGCTGGTTTACCTGATTGACCTTATTACCAACCTGGTATTTTATGGAAAGTTTTCCTTTGCTTCAGCCTCTCCTGCAGGCCATCATCTTGGGTTATGGGTGATTTTAATACCTGTAGCCGGAGGTTTGCTGGTGGGTCTTATGGCAAGGTATGGATCGAAGGCCATCCGAGGTCACGGTATTCCTGAAGCGATGGAAAAGATTATCCTGGAAGAAAGCCGTATACCGCCGGTCATTACTTTTTTAAAGCCATTATCTGCTGCCATCTCTATTGGCACGGGTGGTCCTTTTGGCGCGGAAGGCCCCATTATTGCTACCGGGGGTGCATTCGGTTCGCTTACCGGGCAGTGGATGCATATATCACCCGCGGAACGTAAGATCATTTTATCAGCAGGCGCCTGTGCAGGTATGTCTGCCATATTCGGAACACCTCTTGCCGGTGTGTTACTGGCAATAGAATTGTTGTTGTTTGAGTTTTCACCAAGATCAATCATACCGGTAGCCCTGGCTTGTGTAACAGGCGCTGCCATGCACTTCTGGCTGTTTGGCAATAAGCCTGTTTTTGAAATGCCATTGATGACTGCTCCTTCAGATAAAGCCATTGTAATTTATATTGTGCTGGGAGCTGTTATCGGCGTAATTGCATCACTGGTTTCCAAGTCTGTTTACCTGGTAGAAGACCTGTTTGAAAAGATACCTGTACACTGGATGTGGTGGCCTGCTATTGGCGCGATAGCGGTAGGTATAACGGGATATATTGCCCCGTACACACTTGGTGTAGGATACTCCAATATTGAGCATTTATTATCAGGTACGCTGCCCCTGTCTTTACTGTTTGGGTTATGTTTTCTCAAATATATATCCTGGGTAATTTCATTAGGTAGCGGTACTTCCGGCGGAACACTTGCGCCCTTACTTACCATTGGCGGTGCAGTGGGTGCTTTACTGGGCGTAATCACCTTAAGATTATTTCCTTCTGCAGAGATCAATCTTCCTACAGCAGCATTAATTGGTATGGCTGCCATGTTTGCGGGTGCATCCAGGGCGTTGCTTACTTCTATCGTTTTTGCACTGGAAACAACAGGTAATTCCAATGGCCTTATTCCATTGCTCGGGGCTTGTGTAATGGCCTATGCCGTATCCTTTGTTTTTATGAAGGGTGGGAGTATTATGACAGAAAAGATACAACGCAGAGGTGTTAAAACGCCTGATAGCTACACACCTGATCTTTTACGTACAGCAACTGTGCAGCAACTAATGGTACCGGCAACAGAAAGCAGGGAAGACTTGCCAAAAGTACTTACAACAGATGACCTAGGCCTTGCTGCCGAATTAATGGGCCGGTATGGAAAAACAGCCTTATGGGTAGTTAATAACACCGGTGATCAAAAAGTGACCGGCATGATTACTTCTGCCGCCATTCTAAAATATTACAGCAGCCGCCAGCAAAAAGAGCAGCATTATCAATCACCACGCAAAACAAAAGAGCTGCTGGTGAAGGGACGTAAAATGCTTAAACGCCAGGGAGAAAAACAACCTGGTTAACCATAAAAAAAGACCTACTATGAATTATGAATCTCCTTATCCGCACACAGCTTTTTCAAAAGCATTGCTTACCGGCCTGTTCGGTGGTTTAATGGCAACGCTCATCTGTTTATTGTATGGATTTATCTTCCGCTTTAATACAGGGTTTACCATGTCTACCATCATCAATGTGCCTTCTATTATTATTGTTTGTCATTTGCTGATGGTGATATGCGGTATGTTATACCATGCTTTCCGCCAGGCTTTTAAATCAGCCGCGCCATTCATCTTTGCAGTTTTATTTGCACTGCTGGCATTGTTCTGTGTATGGAAAACACAGGGCGTTGAACGATCACCGATTCACCTGCTTACCATCCAGTTCAGGGAATTGCTTACCGGTATGATTATTATTATCGGTGCCGTTGCTTCACTGGGTATACCGCTGTTATTTGCAAATAAAAAGTTTGAGCAGGCTGTTTTATAAAAGCCCGTTATTGATCTGCACCCATGCAGGTATATAACTGACCAGCCCGGACAGTAATGTTTTTTGAGTAGTGGCTGATATAAAGCGAACAGAGATTACCGGTCTGTTCGCTTTAATTTTTCCTGTTATCCGTGTAAAAGATTGATTCACCTGTCTTTACCTGCATACGGTGGCTTCTATTTCCAGCCGCTGTTAGCCCTATTAGATAGCCCGGCCTTCTATTTTTGCAAGCGCTTCATTATTAGTGAGAAGTTGCTCTCCATCTGCTATGTAAATCTTTCCTGCACCAGCATTTTCGGCCAAATCCCTTAGTGCCCGCTTCTCAATATCCGTAAGGCCGCCGTCGGTGTCTTCCATTGCTGTATTACGGCTTTTGTCTTAAAAAAAGATTTCTTTAAACTCAAGTCCCGCATTGCCGCCAGCAGAGTTTCATTTGCTGGATTGAAACTACTTAACACACTTCTTCTTGTTGAGAACGGCTCTGTGGCTGATCGTGTAGCTTTATCACCTGTATCCAGGTTGACGACGGTAATCTTATTGCGGCTAATCTGAATGTAAAGTTTATAGGATTGAAACATTGAGCTAATTTGAAATTATAAAGGTTTGTAATAGCAGCAGATATCCTTCCGGGACTGTGTTCACATAACGGTGGCGCTTGCCGCAGGTGGAAAATTGGAATTTTGTCTGACCATTATTGTAGGCAGCCATTTTTTTCTAAATGACGCTGTCCTATGCTCTCTAAAACTTCCACCATGTTTTTTTCTTTTTGTCAAGTTTGAAAACTGTTGGGATCACACTATAAAAAGAATAAACTGAATCTTCCAATCCGTTGTCAAACTGTTTACCAACCTTAACAAATGGATATGCTTTATTGTTATTATCAAAAACAACAGCAACCGAACCTGTCTCACTATCAACTTGCCATTGTCCGCCGTAATTCTCAATAATGCATTGTCCGATAAAGGAGCCCAACGAATTGATTAATCCCTTGCTTCCTTCCTTGTCGAAACTGCTTTTACTTCGCTCAATAAAACCTTCTATGAACTTAACAGATTCTGCATCATACTTCAGGTTTAGTTGTTTTCTAACTGATTCTGCAAGATTTTCTAATTCTTTCATGTCTGCTGTTCTAAAAAAATATTCTTTGTAAAAATGCTTTTGAAACCTGAGAACGTGTCAAACAATTGCCTGCGAACGGGTATGGCGAAGGCAGGGCTTTCTGTGTTCCGTTCGCCGATGCCAAAGCTGTTTGTTATTCTTTTGCCGAAGATAAGATTAGCAGCCGATTTATAACATCCTGCCGAAACTGAAGTTGAACAAATCGCTACTGCTAGCCCAATGTCAAACCCCACTATTGGTAATACCAATGTTGAAGACAGTTTTATGGTATAAATATTAAACTACTTTGATGACAACGAAGCTTTGATGAAAAAAACACTAATTGCGATTAAAATTATTATCACCCAAACAACTGCTTTAATATTGTCTATTTCGTTACGATATTCTGGTGTCCCATTTTCATAATTACGTATAGCTTGTTCTCTGGCTTTACGCCTGCCATATTTTGTGTTTAAGTTGTAAGTTTTATATTCCGGAAAATGATTACTATTAACTGGTTGTTGATTTTTTATTTTAGGTAATTCTGTCGCTCTAAAAGTTTCTAAGTCAGATTCGTATTGATTTGTATCAATTCCATCTTCTCTTAATGTCTTAATAAAATAATTGTAAAGTGTCGTTATGATGTAGTCATAATTTTCATCTTTTGGCAAATCTTTTTTGAATTGAGCAATTGAAGTCTTAAACAAGGTCTTGTAAAACTCCAATTTGATTTTCTCGGTCTGTCCATATTGCAGTGTAATTCTTTTGAACCCGTTTTTCAATTCAACCTCAGTAGCTTTAAACTTAGTTATGAAAAGTGTATTGTATTTATTCTCGTCAATAGGCATAGCTAAAATTAGGAACGTTATGTCTGCAAAAATTGCCTACAACGGATACGGCTTGGCGATGTGGCGGTATTTGAAAATCATCAGCCCGTAACCGTTGCTAAATTTATAACTAAAAGTTCATTGTTTATTTTGTAGCCTGGCGTTATTCTTTTGCAGAAACCGAAGCTGAATACCCTACAAAAGTTGAGAATATATTCTTCGTCCCGGCATATTGCCAAATCGAATGTTAGCGGTACGCTTTTAATTGTCTTTAACAAGAATTGATATAGCATTGGTTTCAATGGTTATTTTAGGTTGTGAGCCAGAATCAAACTTGCCATCCATATCGCCCGCAAATATCCATTTTTTAACTAATCCATTTTTTGTAAAATCTTTAGTGAAGTTTGCTAATCCTCTTTTTTTGAGTTTAAGAGCCTTGCCGCCACCGCCAGGAATACCATTTATCATATCCCATTCAGCATAAATCGTATATGGTTCAAATATTAAGTGGAGTTCATTGTCATTCCTGTACATAAATCGGCCACTGTCCATTGTTCCTGTTACTACTTTCACGATCTTTTTCTTCTTGTCTTTAGTATCGTAGATTATAAATTTTTCTGTCCCGCTTACTTCGGTTCTATCTGAATGAGGTTCCTTCGCTTTAAAATATAGCTCAATGTATAGTTTGGTTTGGTCAGCAGAAATTTTTAAAGCCGCTGTTGAAGATAAATCACAGTCTCCATCAAAATCTTTGTCACCTTTTACATGCGGTGGAATATAGGTGTGCTGTACGGCAGTTATGTCCTTTTGATTAACCCTTGACGTCATTTTGATTTTATGTCCATTTTCTTTTTGAGCAAATACAAAACAGACAATGAAACAAAAACAGGAAGTCAGGATTAATTTTAAAGTTTTCATATGTTACAATGTCAAGCCCAACTTGCATAAAGCAACTATGTTAGCGGTAGTCTTTTTTCGTAATTACATTCCGCCAATATTTTTTATAATCAAAATCGTTTTTTAGCAAGTTATATTTCTGTTGCGAAATAAAAAGGGTGTCAGTAAAATCATTATTTTTTATTTTATAAAGTCTGACTGTTGCAATTTCTTTATTGTCACTAATGTCATAATTTATTGGTGCGTTGTAAAGAAATGTTTGTTTAAATCCATCAAGCTTAAACAGGTCAGTTTCAGATATGCCTTTTATCTCATAGTTATTACTATATAACTTTTGTAAGCTGTCAATAATTGTCCATTCAAAAGCAAGTGAAATAGGTTCTGGATAAAATCTCATTTGAGTCGTGTCAAATAAATATACCTGACTGCCACGTAACAAGGAATTTTGAAAATCATTAAAGCCATCTTGGTTAATGTCTATTTCTGCTGAATTTCCGTTTGTTCCATAAGGGATTTTAAAGTTCGATTGCCACAAACCATTTTTCAATACTTGCAATTCAAGGTCGCCTAAACTATCTGGATTTGTAAACAATTTGAACTGTATCCCACGAATAGAAAAAGTATCAACGTAGCCTTTGTCAAAATTTTCAATGTTACTTTTTGTTGTATCGTATTTAAAGTAGTATTCGCCAGGTTTTGCAGAAAAGTAAGAATTTACAACTTTTAAGCTGTCTTCCTTCTTAAAAGTCTTTGCAGAATTTTTTTGTCTGCATGAAACTAACAAAAGAAATGATATAATTAAAAGGTTGAACTGTGTCATAAGGTTATCGCCAACGATTAATATCCACAATACCCAACTCCAAGATATCCAAAAATTACGGTATCAACTGTAATCGCAATCAAATATTATGGGTTAGATTTTTTATCAGGGAGCCATTTTTTGCCTGAAGTAATTATGTGTATGATAGTTTGTCCGGCGGCCCCGTATTGCGAAAGTGCGATGTTAGCTGCACAGACTTTGTGCTTTCAGGCATTATTTAATTCTTACCTAATACGCTGGCGATTGGTTTGCTATCCTGGTGTTCGTTTTCTTTTTCCAATATATAATCGATCATTATTTTTTCGTTCTTCCCTCTAAAAAAATATTTGCTTAGGTTAAGATTGTATCTTTTATTTATAAACTTTACATAGTCAAGCCATCTTTGGGATGATCTGGTATAAGTTGAAAAACGATCTATAACATTTCCGTTTTTGGTTAATAGTATTTCTGCCCAATAAATAAAAGTGTAAGAATCGGGTGAACTTGAAGAATACGTATCGTCAATCCAGTGACTGCAATATAACTGGTAGTTGTATTTTTCGCCGATCAGTATACCCAGGCTGCTACTGTCAAACGGCTTAAATTCATCAGAATCTCTACTGGTTCCCCTTTGCAGCTCAATATCAAAGATTTCTTTTAAATAAATGGTTTGGATATCTTCTTTTTTTGTTTTGCCAGCCGGCAGAACTTCTACAGGTGTATAGATAGTGTCTAGTTTGTGATCTCCATCGTAAAGGGAAAAGAGTTTAATAAGGCCAGTTACATTTTTACCGCTTTTTAAATGAACAACTCCGTTACCGACAAAATAATAACTCTGGTCGAGCGTCTTCTCTGGCCAGGCGCTTGCCAATTTGCTTTTATACAACTTTGGTGAACTGCAACCAATTGCAAGAAGGAGTATGATTGATAAAGAAAAATAGAATGTTTTCATCGCAAGACTATATTATTAACGCTCTTAACAAATTATAATAATGACTCCGATATGGATAAAAACAACACCGTAAGATCTTACCAACATGAATATACGGTATTTATTATTTTGCAGGTAACCCCCACCGGCTTTGCGTTTGTGGCGGACATTCTTATTCGTTAGCTGAATATAAACAAAAGGTTATTTAAAAATTACTAATTAATGTTGCAGGCTATGCCGCTGTAACGTAAAACATTAAGTTGACTGTAGTTTAGTATACCGTAAAGTTAATAGTAGCAGATGGGTTCATAACATAAAATACTGTCATTTCATAAGTTCCTTTGCCTAGCTTATAATTTTCAGTATTAGTCACAACCATATCGTATAAACTAAACAGTCCTTTAACGCTTTGTCCAGGCTTAAGCTGATAAGAAAATGACCTGACTTGTTCTGTTGTATAAGCCTGGGAATTCAAAATCGCTTTGTTCTCATATTTTAGAACGGATTTGCCTGTCGTTTTATTTGTTAGTGTAACGGATGTCCATGCGGGTCCACCTGTAGAAGGTTTTGGTTTGTCAAACCAAACACTTTGTATTTGCTTGGTCTCATTCAGTAGTGTCATTGTGAGTTGAATGTCGTCGCCAAGCTTAAAAGTATCGTTAGGAAGCGAAACAATCACTTTAACCTTCGGATATGGCAATGTGTCAAGTCTTTGACTTGTCGCCCTCAAACCAAACAAAAAGAGCAGTATCGCTATGAATAAAAGTGGTTTCATAAAAATTACAACCAACGGTTTGGGCTTGCTGACGAACAGCAATAGTATCACGTCAGCCGGTCTTTTGTTTTAAAATTAAATGTTTTTTGTTGGTAGCAGTACTATTATTTACGAAATGTATATTCAGCATATATTTCATAAGTGAATACAAAAATTGAAATAATCATGTATGAATATGAATTAAATTTAAAAGATTGTCGCTTCAAATCAATTTTAGGTTGAGTTTTATTTAAACTTGTTAGAACTAAATATTCGCTATAAAATGATACAAGAAAATTCACCAATAAAATAAAAAAAACTACAAATAACTGTTCTGTGAGTGTGAAGTATTTCGGTTTTCCAGGACTTACTATTTCCCAATCATACTCATTCTTATGCGGAAATATAATAGTTGGAAGAATGAAAGAAAACATCCTCATTAATAAGAAGCGAATAAGGTTTGAAATAGGAATTCCTATTAGAGTTGATATTATATTGGCAATTGAAATTTCGTAAAAAGATCTTTTCCAGTTCTGTCGAAATTTATTGTAAACGATTGCTTCGAGAAAAATAATTATAACTAACGAAAATCCCAGCAATATCCATTCACCGGCAATGAGTGGTAAGGAAGAGTTTAATAGAACCATGATTTCATTTTAGTATCGCCGCCAACGGCTCGCTGCCTGCTGATATTAAAGGAAGTAGCATTCCGTCAGCTCAAATATAAAGATAAAGATGATTAGGGAGAGGCAGTTGAATAGCTTCCGTTTGCCGCTATGGCAGCAAGCATTTGTTGTGGGCGGTACTTAGTCAGTCTTTTTAAATAGTATGTTGTGTTGCAAATGTGTGTAAATCAATAACCCTTTGTCAACTGGCTTTAAGAAATATTCCCTTGTCAGTGCAGCCAACGGGTCAAAAACTATCAGATGCTCAAACGGTGGTTGCTTTAAAGCCGAATCATGAATCTTGGTTGCAACAATAAGGTGATTGCTCAAAGGGAGGAAAGCCTGGTATTTCGGTTCACAACTTATGCAACTGTCCATAAGAAGGTTTGTAGTCCAGCCGCTGTCTGTTTTTGTTAGCAAACCATGATAAAAATAATAGCCACCTTCACCTGAAGAAACAGTTTTCTTGCCTTTTTTAAAGAATACAGGTACTTTCTGTATTGTCACTAAAGAATCTGTAACCGTTATTGTCACCTGATGAAACCAGTCTTCTTTCTTTTTGCTGTCAAAACCGTAATAAACAATATTTCCATCTATGTCAAGGTAAGGAAGGATTCTTTCATAACCTGTGTATTGTCCGCTTGGCACAGTCTGTCCAATTGAAATGTAAGTCACAAATAACAATAATAGACTTAGAGCTGTCTTCATGATAGAATTGTATTGCCTACAATGGACACGGCTTGCTGCTGTGCTGGAATTTTATAACGTCCAGCCCGAAGTAAGTGCTCATTGAAAATATTTTGTTGAAGTTATGAACTAATGTCTAGCGATGCTTGTAAAGCCTGAGTAAAAGTATAGCGACGCAATCTGTTGCTGTTTCAATGGCAAGCCCACTTTTCAGCAACATTTTGTTGGCAGCCTTTTTTTATTCAATGTTTATTAGCGTTGAAAATATAGCTTGTGATTTTATTAAATCTTTTTCCGCGTCCGTTAAATTTACAAAGCCTAATGCAATATCCTCTGACGCTTTACCATCTTCACATTGTAAAACAAATTCTATATTTTCAATTTGTATTTTTTTTTCAATGCCTAAAGCTGAAAGGTCAACCATGGTCCCTTCTTTTATTTTTCCACTTATCAGTTCGCCAAGAATAAAAAAATTCCTGTCTTTTATTTGAAATGCATTTTTAATATTAAATATACCAGTCACTTTGCTTACGTTTTAGTCAAACTTAATTATTTGGTCTGTTGGAATAAAGAGAAGATTAATTTCTTGCCCGGCTGGCGAAGTGTGTCCGCCGCTGCCATCAATGCAATGCAAGCTGTAAGGTTTGCAAGATGACAGGTGATGTTCTTAATCTTTTGAAGCGGTAATTACCGAATAGACTAAGTCATCAAGTTTTCTTCTCCAGCTTAAGATTATCGTCATTGTAGCCATCAAGCTTCTGTCCTTATTCAAAATTTTTAACCCGTTGTATAATGGGTAATCGTTTGGGTCTAAGCTGTAAGTTTTAAGTATGTCAGTATATGATTTGTCATTTGATTCCTTGTAACAAAGATTTGCCAAACTGACTATTAACTCAACTTGTGGCTCTAGTTTATAATATTGATTGTAGTCATCAACATTTTTTACTCTGTCTGTTATCGAGCTTTTAATCAAGTCTTCCATAGCTAAAAATGCTAATCGATATATTGATTCAAACTCTTTCTTTGGATTCATTGTGTTGTACCAATCGATAGCAAGTTCTTCTTCCTGTAAATACTTTACAGCATTATCTAACCCTGTCAATATCAGTTCCAGCCTCTTAAGTCTTTGGTCAAAATATGTGAGATCAGTTTCCATGTCTGATGATTGGGGCAACATTACAGCTTACAATTACTATCCGCAACTCTCAACCTCAAGATATCCAAAAATCACGGTATTAACTGTAATAATAGTCAAGTGCTTATGATTTTTATTTTTCGGTGATTAATTGTGTAAAGCCATTTTATTCCTTTGCTTTTTTTAACAGCAAAGTTTTCTTACAAGTAAATTAACGGTTTGTGTGGTTGACCGCAAAGTGGGTTTGATGATCACAATCATATTGGGCTGGATGAATGGAAAGACTTACGATGACCTGTCAGGTTGATAATCTTTTATCATCAATGATTGTAGGATATGCTTGCAATGGAGATGTTTGTTATTATTCGTCTGAGACGAAAAGCATATCCCTGCGAAGTCCGGAGACATTAGCAGAGCAGTTTTGTCAACAATTGAACAACTGGTTGTTAGTTGTATAATAAACAAGTAGCATTGGTACTATTATAACGATTGGCGCTTCATTCATTTATCTGCTTTGAAACAGGTATAAGGTTGGCTTTGTTGAAAATCTGAAGAGACGCTTAAGGTTAAATTCTTTGGATCGCCGGAAGCCTACTCATTAACGCTGGTTTTTGTGTAACAGCTTATCAATTATCGAACTTGCTTTCTTTTCGAAATCAGCATCATATCCAATGATAGTGTTTGCAATTTTTCCTTCTTTGTCAATGAAATAAAAAGTAGGAAACAATACGACTTCATATGATTTAACTACGTCACTGGCATCAATATAAATTGGATAGGGTATGTTGAAATTTTTTTTAAATACTGTAGCTGCTTCTTCATTATCTCTAAAGGTCAAACTTATGATTGCTACATTTTCATATTTTTTATGAAGTTTGCTCAATGGCTTAATGGATTCCATACAGCCCCCACAGCCGACAAAGAAAAAGTCCATCAGTATGACTCTGCCTTTAAGTTGCTCTAAAGACTTTTCTTTGCCATCCGAATCATATAAAGTCCATTCCGGTGCAACGCTTTCTATTGGTAACAATCCCTGTGTTTTTCCGGGTAATATTGGTTGCGCTTTTTGCTGATGTAATTCTTTGGGTATTGCGATCGAAGCTGTGCTAATATTATTCTGGTTAACCTTGTAATCAAAATATTGAGTTTCTGAATAATAGTTTGTAATTCCGTTACCAAATGTTGAATATCTTGCCGTAGTTATTACCAAGACAGGCATGTCTGATAGGTTGTCAATAAATAAATGTACGTCTGTATAATTATGTTCTTTATCAATAAGAGTATCCCAAACAGTAGCTATTATATGAGCGTAATTTATCGCATTAATAGTTGTGTCTTTAGTTTTTATAATTTTAGAAGACGGTTTTTCTAAACGTATTAGTACCCATTGCAAATAACCACGTAATGTGTTTTGCATATCGAATGAATAATCTATTATGTAACTGCTATCTTCTGGTATTACGTGTATTAGATTTTGTCCATTGTATAAATCGCTATAGATAAGTTGCCCGTTCTCATTTTGGGTTTCAATGTTAAATAAATAGGCAAAATTTTTGTTTTCTGGTGCTTTTACAAAGAGTGAATTGCACTGAGTAATTGCCGTGTCACTGGTAAAGTATTCTTTCCTTTTATTAATAGAGTGATAGCTTAAATTTTTATAGCTGTCAAGTTTATTAATTACATTTTGAATTAAAGAAACCTGTGCATTAACATCTAAAGTAAACATGACAAATGTGCAGCATAGGCAAAGGATAAATCGTTTTTCGTTATAAAAAATCATCATATTATTATCTTGAACTTGTTGATAGATTACTATCTTAAAATAACCATCAACAATTATTATCCAAAACTCCCAGCCCCAAGATATCCAAAAATTACGGTATCAACTGTTATGAGTAATTAATTGTTTTTTTTTATCGGGGAGTTGCGCAATTCCATTTCATTCACTCACCATTTTTTTAACAGCAAACTTTCTCGCCAGGAAAACAACACCTATCTCACCCTTCATGCTTCGCAGGACTTCCACTCAAACTTACTTGAAGCATCAATAACCATCAGGCGAATGTGAATCGCCGATAGAACCATCCAGGTTCTTATTCCATTTGCCAGCCTATTGCCAAACCTGCTGTTGGGCGCTGGCAAAGTCAGTATCACATTGTTGCCATCAGATGCCAGTTACAGTCTTGTCTAAAAGTTTTTAACTTAAAATAATTTTTTTGTTTGCGCTTAAACCCTTTTAGATCAAATTCGTAAACTCTTCCATTGTCTTGGTCCCAAATTAACTGTTTATCTCTAATAATTTTATTTGGAAATAATTCTTGTGAAACACTTTCCCAATTTCGTTCAAGGCGTTTATAACAACTGTCGTTATTCTCTTCTGGAACGCTGTATTTATTATCCATTCGAATGATTTTAAAGTCAGAGCTATCAGAAAGACTTATGTCCCGACAACGTAATAGCGAATACAAAATTTCATTTACAACCTTGCCTGCTGTTCCAATCGTGTCATTTAATTGTAGTGTGTCTAAACAGGTATTAAGTTGTTTTTCAAAAGTTGTGTATATTGGTTTTGTTGTTTTGATTTGTGTGTCGTCAAATTGAAAGTTCCAGTAATCACGATAAGTATTTGAAAAGAAGGGAATAGCATAAGTATGCAATTTGGAATTAGTGATGAGTATTATTTGTTGTTTGTCGTCAACCGAGTCCGCTTGCGAATAAAGTTTGACTGTAATAACTGGGCATCCGAAAGAAACGCTTCGTATAAGATTGTAGTTACATAATTGATTTTGTAGTTGAGGAAATCTAACAACAAGTTTATTAATTGTATTTGTTTCGCCTTGCCTTTGTCCGCAGCCAAATATTGTCGAAAACAACATCACAAGAAAAAAAAATTTATAGGATTGAATCATTCGTTTTGTCAATAAGATTCAGAACTTTTAAATTTCCACACGTTACGTATTGCTTACGCCCAACCCATAAACTTATACCATTAGGTACATCCCACAAAAAACATCATCCTTTCGTATTAAGCGGTTGAGATTATATTTTCCTTATTGTCTTTAGGGGCAATACGCCCTATAATCCCCGGTAAGCGGAGCATTTGCTTGCGGCTCTCCGGATATTCAATAATAGCCTGAATTTGGCCTGGATCCGTAAGGTTGCAGACTAAAGAAAATACATCTTTGATGTAATAAACGGGAGAAAACAACGCAGGGAAAACCTATGTAGGTGTTCCGGATACGGACTTTTATAACATCTTCAAAGAGCGTTAATGGTTAAAGCAGAATAAATTAAAAAACATCCTCTCACATTCGATGGAGGGGTGTAAACCGCAAAGTCCATTAGCATGAGACTTTTGCGGAGAAGCGCTTCGTAGCAATATTCTGATCACCTGGCAACATAAGTACATTGTGCGGAGAAAAAAATCACTTTACATAGGACCCCATGTTGCCTGCAGTAATTAGTCCGTCAGTTGTTTTGATTTTATGATGTTAAAACCAAATGCACCTTTTGAATAAGTCACATTTACTTTTGTAGAATGCTTAACTGCGTCAGCATAGCCGCAATAAAATACCAATTGTTTTTCTGTACCATAAAAGTCAATATTTACATAAGGTTGAAAACAGTTACTGCTTTTCCCTCGTCCTAAAGTTCCTTTTTTTACGATTAGAAATTGTTCTGTTAGCGATTCCTTGTCTGCGTACTGCTGGTTAATAAAAAGTAAGCCAAAGTAAAAAAGTCCACCGCCAATGCCTGCCTTAATTAAGAAAGTCCAAATTGTCGAATAGCTGCTTTTTATTAGCCAAGTCAATATTGCAAAAGCTATAATTATCCCAAATGTACTTGTCGCAAATAAATATTTTATGTCAATGATTGTTTGTCTATATATATCGATACCCCAGATTGTCAAACCGATGGAAACAAAAAATGAAACGGTCAGAATTGCGTCCCCTGTTTGCAAGGTAAATTTTTTATTAAGGCCTTTGCTTTTTCTTGTCATTAGCAGGATGGTCAAATATTATTGCACACAACCCATAAATTTATACCATTAGGTACATCCGGCAAAAAACATCATCCTTTCGTATTAAACGGTTGAGATTACATTTTCCTTATTATCGTCAGGGCAATACGCCCTATAATCCCCGGTAAGCGGAGCATTTGCTTGCGGCTCTCCGGATATTCAATAATAGCCTGAATTTGGCCTGGATCCGGAAGGTTGCAGACTAAAGAAAATACATCTTTGATGAAATAAACGGGAGAAATAATGCAGGGAAAGCTCATGTAGTTGGTCCGGATACGGACTTTTATAGCATCTTCAAAGAGCGTTAATGATTAAAAGCAGAATAAATTAAAAAACATCCTCTCACATTCGATGGAGGGGTGTAAACCGCAAAGTCCATTAGCATGAGACTTTTGCGGAGAAGCGCTTTGTAGCAATATTCCGATCACCTGACAACATAGGTACACTGTGCGGAGAAAAAAACGGAATAAATTAAAAACCGTACTCTCACATTCGATGGAGAGTTGTAAAAACTTATGTTAGCCGCTTTTGGCGTTTGAGTTTTCGCCGTGCCCAAAACATTTTCCAGTTTATCAGCCATTGTTTGTGCTCCCAGTTAATGTCAAACTTCTCTCTTTTGCATGTCAACCATGGTGGCTGCCCAACCTTGCAGTGAAGCATTGGTGAATTATGTAAAACCTTCGGTCTATGGTCTTGGTCAAGCGATGATTTTGGATAATAGCGAATGTCAACTATAGTCAACCATCTGTCGGCTCTATAAACATGCAAGTTGATGTCATACACATTGTCGTAGAGACTTTGCAGCGCCGGAATGAGTTCGGAAAGTGCGACCGGAACTTTTTTGTCGTTTTCTTTTTTCCTCAACTGTCTTTGTACTTCAAAATTTTCTTGGCTGTCTTTGATTTCTGTTAGAATGAATTTGCAATTGTCTGAAATGTCATTCCGTGTCAACTCTCTGGCTACGTCCAGCAGTTTGGGAACGGCTTCTTCTATTTCCTTTTCAAGGGTTTTTAAGGTCATGTTCAATTGTGGATTACACATAAATGTATACCATTAGGTACATCCCACAAAAAACATCATCCTTTCGTATTAAGCGGTTGAGATTACATTTTCCTTATTGTCGTTAGGGGAAATACGCCCTACAATCCCCCGTAAGCGGAGCTTTTGTTTGTGGCTCTCTGGATATTCAATAATAGCCTGAATTTGGCCTGGATCCGGAAGGTTGCAGACTAAAGAAAATACATCTTTGATGTAATAAACGGGAGAAAACAATGCAGGGAAAGCTCATGTAGTTGGTCCGGATACGGACTTTTATAGCATCTTCAAAGAGCGTTAATGATTAAAAGCAGAATAAATTAAAACCCGTCCTCTCACATTCAATGGAGGGTTGTAAACCGCAAAGTCCATTAGCATGAGACTTTTGCGGAGAAGCGCTTCGTAGCAATATTCCGATCACCGGACAACATAGGTACACTGTGCGGAGAAAAAATAAATTAAAAGCCGTCCTCCCACATTTGATGGAGGGTTGTAAACCGCAAAGTCCATTAGCATGAGACTTATGCGGAGAAGAGCTTCGTAGCAATATTTCGATCACCTGAGAACATAAGTACTGTGCGGAGAAAAAAAATATGCTGATGTATTAGATAAATTGCAAATACTTTTGTTGGCGGTTTGTGCTTTCGTTCCTGAACAAGGTATCATTTATAAATTACTGGATAGTCCTTGAACCGTTGCCTCCACTTGTCAATAGTTTTAGGGAGTCGTTCTTTATACTCCTTCTTATTAGTGAAATAATAAACTTTGTTATCGTCTATAACCGCCGCCCAAATGTCGTTCAAAGAATCGATCATGATAATATTTTCCATAAAGGTGAAAAGTCCTCTTACACCTGATGACCGAATAGTCGTGTTAAGACTGTCCAAATCTTCATCTTCAGATGTGAGTTGCGTAGAATTAACAAACAAAGAGTAGCTGTTACCAACCAAAGCTTTAAACATAGAATCTTCTTTTTCTGTTTCAAAAATTCCAAGACTTTTCAAATCTTCTGTTATTTCAACCTCTGGCAATTTCTTAGAGTTTTTATAATCTCCGCCATAAGTCACCGCCATACCCGCAGAGCAGAATCCTTGCTTTTGATCAATTGCGATAATGGAGTCACCAATTAATTTAAATTGAATTAAACATGTGTCTGATTCGTCTTTATTTAAAAATATTGCGAAATTTCCATTTATAATTGCCATCCCTTCAAGTTCACCTGTATGTCCACCGCTCGATGCAAACAATGAAAACTTTATTGAGTCATTTTTGATGATTTTAATTTCTAACGACGCATCATTTTGCCATCGGCGTCTTTCCCATTTACCCAACCACAACTTGTTAACAGTTTGTGGCGGTATAGTGTCGGTTTTTATAATGTCAATCTTAGTTATGTTGCTGGAAGAGTCATTTGAGCAACAAGTAAATGTTGTGCTAATGATCAAAAAAAGGGGAATTAAAAATTTCATTGTTGAGTTTAGAATTATGTTGTCATAGCCTGACCGCTAACGGCTCGCTGCTTGCTGACCGTTGCGGAGAGAGCGAACGTCAGCTCAAATGTAGAGATAAAGATGATAAGAGAGGCGCCGTTGAATGTCTTATGTAAGCCGCTATGGCGGCAAGCATATTAGTGGTAGTTAATTTAAGCAGCGATGTATCACTAAAAATCCATTATGCCACCGTCAATAACGAAGTATTCTTTCCATACTCCTTTATCTTTTCTGTAAACAGATAAGTCATGACTGATTGCTAAAATCTGAAAGGATTTATCGCTCATCCAAAAAGTAACCTTTAGCATAAGAAAATATTTGCCAGCCTTTATAAATATCGGATTGGTAAATTGATGCACTTTAAACATCGGTTCTTTGTGCTTTATTCCTTTAAGAGATACTGTATCTGCTCTTTCTCTCATTTTATAGAAAGTGTCAAGAGAGATTAATTTGCTATCAGGGTACATATTTTCCTTCCAGTAGGGTTGTGTGTATTTCTCTGTTTCTAAAAGTATATAGTCACGTTCCTGTCTTGTCAGGCGGATGCATCTTCTCCTGAATGTATTGTAGCGGATAAACTCCGGACCGCAAATACTGCTTCTGGTAACAGCCTGCTTTACCTTGTTTAGAAAGAAGGTATCAACTCTATCTGTGTATAAGAATGTTGCAGTATCGCTTTGGGGTCTAATGATCTGAGTTAGTATCCTACATGTATCAACTGAGCTTTGTCCACTGGATAAGTGTGGCAAAGAAAACAACAGTAGGATTAAAAAAATATAAGGTCGCATAGTATTGCCGCTAACGGTTTTGGTTTTCTGCTGTACTGGCAACAGCATTCTGTCAGCCGGATAACTTACTAAAGATAATTAGAATTATAAATGCTGCGGAGAGAGAGGTCAGCCCACATAGCAGAAAGCCACCTGTTGGCTGTGGTTCTGTCGGCTTTTACAGAGAGTTAGGCTTTTCTAAACACGGTTATCTGGTCCAGTCTTGTCAACGCTTGCTCCTTTGTATATTCATCCTTTCTTAGCTGCTCTATAAAGTCATAATTGCCCTTTTTGAATCCTTTAAGATTTGGGCCTAAGTCAAGTAAATTATACTCTTTACAATTGGCGCACTTAACAACGAAGTAGCTATAGCTAGGTATGTCCTTTTCGTATCCCATTACATAAGTTTCCAACTGTACACCACATTTAGTGCAAGGTTGCTTTAATATGTCTGCAACTTTTTCTGGGTTAAGCAGGCTTCGTATTCTGTTAACTGTTGCCAGAAAAGTCCCGTAGAGCCATTCGTCTAAACAAAAGCCAAAGTTTACGTCTGTGATTGTCGAAAGTTCATAGAAATACTCACAAATCAATTCTTTTTCTTCGGTGTCATAATCAAACTTGTTAAACCTTCTTAGATAGCTTTTAAGTATTGATTTGTATTCGTTTCCTACTGCGTTGTTATTAATGGCAATTATTAATTTGTCAGCACATTCATTTAAAAGCTTTTCTACCGCATTTGAAACTTCCGGACTTGATGAACCCATACCCATTTCATTCCAAACATTTTCTGTAAATTTTTCTTGCTGTCTAAAATCTTTAAGCTTGTTAATGATAGTCTGATTAGTCGTCATGTTTTAATTGCATATAAAATTACTGCTAACGATTACGGCTTGGCGGTCGGTCGGGAATTTGAAATACCGTCAGCCTGGTTTATCAAAGCTGATTAAAAGTACAAAGGTTTATGGAAAACTCCTGTTGCTCAATTATTAACGTCCCGCTGGAACTACAGATGCCACCGGCAATTAGCTGAAGTTTCGCGTACAGTGTGCCGACATATAGCCAGTGAGCATGTTATGTGTATTTTATTCTTGCCTTTTCTGTCTTATGAAAGTTATCTGTTCGTGAAGATGGGACTGCAGCTGATTAACGATAAGTCAACGAGAATAAATTCAGAAGCCAACATGGCATAAAGCCCCTTATTAGGAGTAGGCTCCTTTGGGGGTAGGCTTCCAATTATTTTAATTGTTGTTTGACTGCCTGGATTGATTCCTTGAGCACTTTTTTGACTTCATCAAAGGTAGTGTCAGGATGATTGTTCCAGTCCATCAGCCGATGATCTTTCACTCTCCCATTTTCATATTTTTCCAATGTAAATCTTACTATTTGCATCGCAGCTCGTCGGTGAACGTAGACGCCGGTTATGTCAATTGAAGCTTTGTAAAGGGCGCAATAGAGACTGTAGTTTCCCGTAGCAATATCGTCACTGCATTCTCTGTCATCTTGCTTATTCCACATTGAAGGGGTTGAGAGAATGGAGTCAGCTTTTTGAATTATTTTAAGATCAGATGAGTCGAACACTAAGTTACGATTGTCCTGGGTGCTGTCTTGTGCACTTGCAACCAGGGTAAGAAAAGTACTGAATATTACAAGCAGATATTTCATAGTGCTGTTTGATTAAAACCTTTGTTCTGTAAGCTTGTTGCTAACGTTAAATTGTTTATGAAATTCTAGTATTTGAAAAACGTCAGTTTCAATTAACTGCAAAAGCAAAATAGTGATTTATAGGTAAATGCTCCAACGTCCCGACATAATTTTATAAACACAATGTTATCAGCCGTTTTGTCAATATTCTCTTGTAATAATACATTTTGTATAATACTCAATAAAATGAGTAAATGATGGATAAACGTTTTCGTCTAAAATTGGCTTTTGCTTCCATACCGCATTATCTAAATCAAAGTAGGTAATCGGAATGTCGTACTGTTTAGATTTCTTCCTCAAGTCAAGGCAGACGTAAAAGTTGTCATTATAAAATCCAATAGGTATTAATTTTTGCTTTAGCATTTTTTTCGAATACTCTTGTTTAAAAAGCAAATCACTTAATTCTGCAAATGGATCCTCATACCAAGCTGTAGCCAATGTTAATCCGGGTAATTGAAAATTTCTGTCATAGCTGTAAGCGGTTAAAAAAAAGTCTTTAAACTCCTGCGGAAAAGTCAGTTTAATTTTCTTCTCAATCGTTTCAAAATCTGAATTTTGTAGGTTTGTCTTTTGTAGGACTATATCATAATAGTTCTGTTCATTCAGTTTAAGCGACCCGCTATAAAATTGAAGAAGAAAATCTTTATTGTCTTCATAATATGCCTTAAAGAAATTTTCGTTAACTGTCATAAATTTTGGAATCAGCAAATGGCTGCTAAAAACTATTATTCGCAACTCCCAGCCCCAAGATATCCAAAAATTACGGTATCAACAGTAATCAATTGTTTGTGGTTTTGATTTTTCGTTCGAAAATAGCCTTACTTGGCCTGGATCCGGAAGGTTGCATACTAAAGAAAATACATCTTTGATGTAATAAACGGGAGAAAACAACGCAGGGAAAATTCATGTAAGTGGTCCGGATACGGACTTTTATAACATCTTCAAAGAGCGTTAATGATTAAAGCAGAATAAATTAAAACCCGTTCTCTCACATTCGATGGAGGGTTGTAAACCGCAAAGTCCATTAGCATGAGACTTTTGCGGAGAAGCGCTTCGTAGCAATATTTCGATCACCTGACAACATAAGTACACTGTGCGGAGAATAAAAGGTGCTTTTATGCAAGTGTAAACTTCATATTCTTTTAGCTTTTCAAAATTCCAAAAGAAAGTAGTCATCTTGTTTTTTTCATAAGGTGCAATGTCATGGTAAAATATTTGTGTAGTAACTGGATAACATTTGTCGTCCGAAGTAATATCATTTACTTTTTCAGGTATGATTTTGTCGATGCCTTTTAAAACTCTCATTTTTTGTCCTGTGTAAACACAATATTCTGTAAAAAAGAAATTATTGTCTGTCTGAATACCTTTTATTTCAGTTATACTTTTATCATCTTGAAAGTCCTTTACAATACTACGAATTGAAAAACTATCAAGCTCTTGGTCGGATAGAATTTTATTGATAGCAGTGTCAACGAGTTGTTTGCTTTTTGACTTTGCTTTGTTACCTAATTGTTTTGCCTTGTCTTCAAGTCTATTGCAAGAAAACAAAAGTGTTGTCAAAATAAAGTAAACTATGAAATTACGAAGTGTCATAATGTAGCGTACAACGGACACGGCTTGGCGATTTGGCGGCATTTGAAAATCGTCAGCCCCTAACCGCAGCTAAATTTATAACTAAAAGTTCATTGTTTATTCTATCGCTTGGTTTTATTCGTCGGCTGGAACTGAAGCCGATTAGCGAACAAAAAGTTGAGAATAAATTCGTTGCCCCGCCATATTGCCAAACCGCCTGTTGTATGCTGCCCTTTCCATGTTGCTAAAAGCTATCAACATAATAGTCAATTTTCCCGTCTTTAGTACGAGCAAAATTAATGTCATACTTTTTCTCGTAGTTAGTCGCACACTCTTGTGAACAAAACCAACCAAAATTAGGAATTGGAACATTTCCATTTTTATAGCATTCCTCTGCAGATGGAATCATAGCATCTTCTGTCAGGCTTGCAATTATTGTGTCACAAAACTGGCACTTACAATTATCTTCTTGTTTATTTTCAGTTACAACTATTTTCATCTGGCTTGTTGCTTATTAATAAGTTTATCTAATGCCTTTTGATAAACGTTAAAGAAAAATTCATTGTCAACGATGTCTTTGTTTGTGTCAATGCCAAAAGAAAGAGTAGACATTGCTCGTCTACATTTTTCACCAACTAAAACAACAGTTGGTGTTGGCTCTGTTTCTTCAAAAGATAAATCTAGGTTGTCTCCCCAATTATATTCTAAGTCACTCAAGTCAATTAGCAACGAAAAAGGATCAAATACTGAAAGTCCAGTTGTTATTATGCCTTTTATTAATCCAGCATCTGGCGAACCAGCCGACCCATCTCTATAAGTCCCATGAAAAGAAATAACCAATATGTCGATAAGGTAAGTGTCGCGAAGATTTTTAATCTTAAAATCGTAGGTGATTGTCGGGCAATATTCTTCGATAGTTACAGATTTAAAATTCATAGGTTTTTCCTTTTTAAATAATCCCCACATAGAGTTTGGTGGTCGTTTAAAGTAGCATACAACAATTATTATCCGCAGCTCTCAACCTCAAGATATCCAAAAATTACAGTATCAACTGTAATAATAATCAATTGTTTATGATTTTTAATTTTTATCGGGGAGTTACGCAAACCCATTTCATTCACTCACTATTTTTTTAACAGCAAGCTTTCTCACAAGAATATCAATACCCACCTCACCCTTTAGCTTTTAAAAATCTTTCCAACTTTCAACAACCCAGCCATTTAACCATCAGGCGAATGTGAATCGCCCGATGGAACCATACAACCATTTAACTATTCAACAACCCTTCACCATCACGCATAAAAAAATCCCTCTTTACCAGAGAGATTTCCCCAACAAAAGATTCATCGGCTCATCATTCAAAAAATAATCAATCGCTAAACAAATCTATAGCCTTTTTCTGTAGGCCATTGCCTCTGTCCATAAAATCCTTCCAACGCAACAGCCGGAACTCCATAATGCAATAACAGCAACAGCAGGTTAGGTTCAACAAGTGTTTCAATTTGCATTCACAGAGCGCAACGGAGCCTTAGTTATTGGCTACCGTTATTGTGGAGCGTCTAATGATGGCAATAAAATGTACGAAAGATTTCCAAAGTCAACTTTGTCATTTGTCACTACAAATCTCTGATTTTGCTTTATATTGTTAATATATTTTGCAAATTCGTAAATTTTCTTTGGCCCATCGTTGCCATAAACAAAAACGTTATTTTCTGTTTTGTTTTTAGTCAAGAAGAAATTGTAACTGCTGCCATCTTCAAGATTTTTTTGAACATATTCTCTACTGAAATCAGATAAGTTAACGTCAGCTAATAGACTGTCCAAGGTATTACGATCATTGGGCTTAATTATACTAAAAAATATCTGCACTGGTTTGGGAAATCTTTGCTGTAAATAAATTGTGTCACCCTTGGTAAACTTTATTGAATAGTCAGTCGTCAAGTCGGTGTAAGAGAAAACGAAGCTGTCAAAAGGTTTCGAATTCGTTTTGCAGCTAAATAAAATTGTAAAAAGAAAAAGTAATTTGAAAATCGATTTCATTTTGTCAAATCCTTTGCATATGGGGTTTTTATGGTCTTTAATTTTTTGTCGGGGAGCTACGCAAATCCATTTCATTCACTCGCTATTTTTTAACAGCAAGCTTTCTCACCAGGAAATCAACACCCACCTCATCCTTCATGCTTTGCAGGTTTTCCACTCAAACTTACTTGAACCCTCCAATAACCATCAGGCGAATGTAAATCGCCCGATGGAACCATCCAACAATTAAACTATTCATTCCTTCAACAACCCCTCACCATCACGCATAAAAAAATCCCTCTTTACCAGAGAGATTTCAACAAAAAAAATCATCCGCTCATCATTCAACACCCACCTCAACCTTTTGCTTTTTAAAATCTTTCCAGCTTTCAACAACCCAACAATTTAACCATCAGGCGAATGTAAATCGCCCGATGGAACCATCCAACCATTTAACTACTCATTCCTTCAACAACACCTCACCATCACGCATAAAAAAAAACCTGTTTACCAGAGAGATTTCACCAACAAAAAATTCATCAACTTATCATTCAACACCCACCTCACCCTTCAGCTTTTTAAAATCTTTCCCAACTTTCAACAACCCAGCCATTTAACAATCAGGCGAATGTAAATCGCCCGATGGAATTTCAACAACCCATCAATTTAACCATCAGGCGAATGTAAATCGCCCGATGGACTTTCAACAACCCAACAATTTAACCATCAGGCGAATGTAAATCGCCCGATGGAATTTCAACAACCCAACAATTTAACCATACCACCATTCAACCATTCACCAATTCAACCATCCCACCATTTAACCATTCACACCCCCCATAAAAAAATCCCCCTTTACCAGGGAGATTTTATTTTTCTCAGTCAAATCATTTCAGTGATCATCAGCTACCGCAGTCAACCAGTTGGCTGCAGAAGGGCATTGGCCATGGCCAGCTCGTACTTAAGCGCTTCTATTTTAAGAAAGAGTACGGTTTGCCTGGCGGTATTGTTGAGTTCCAGTTGTTCGGCGACTTCCATTTCCAGCAGTTCCAGCCAGATCTTATCTTTTTGTCCTTCGCGTCCACCGGGCAGATCGTTCATCAGGAGGTTGATGATGCGGCGCATGCGATGGTATTGCAGGCAGGTGGCTTTCATATGAACATACTGTTTTCTCAATCTTGCTAAAACCCCTGTGCAATGATGTATGTGGGTGGTAATGGGCTCCCGCTCATCGCCGGGTATGCAGGCGCACACGGGCTGATCGGGCAGGGGAGTGCTCTCGGCCGGCGCATCGAGGATGAGTTTGTATAATTTGATCAGCTTGACCCAACTATAGGTGGGCAGGTTTCTTTCTTCCCGCTCGGTTGATCCTACATAGGCCCGCGAAAAACCGAGATATTCCCCGAGTTGTTCCTGGCTGATGTGCATTTGCATTCTTACTTCTTTCAGCATGTTCATATGAAATGTATTTAAAAAATTTTTTGAAAAAAAAGTTGGGTCGATCTGAAGTTGGAGCAAAAAAAATGTGGCATTTTAATTTGCCACACTTTTTTTCGCTACAGTTGTTATACCGGGTTCAACATTCGGCCGGTTAACAAAGGGTAGAAGCTTTTATACGGCACCACCGGGCGATTGGGCAGACAGTTCTGTACGCCTGCCATTGAGTGCGGTTAAAAACTCGTCGGCCTGCGTAGTTTCTGCATCTGTTTTGCCAAGCTCGTATTCTTTTATTGCCATGGCAATTAAACCGTTGGTCACTTTCCTGTCCTGCAGCAGGTATAGCTTTACTTCCAGGCGTTTCTTTTTCTTCAGATTGGCATTCAGCGTTTTGCCGGGTGGCATTGTGGCATTCACCCCATCCAGGTAATTGATCTCGGAAATAGCACTGGCAATTTCCATTTCAATATCCGGGGCGGATGAGGACACATCTTCCTGCTTTCTTTCCAGGTCGAATTCCCGGTACCCGATGGTCTTTTTATCTTTTTCAATTAACTCGATGAGAAGATCACAATCTTCTACTTTGCGGATATAACTTAAATTGTAAGCCATGATCCATGTTTTAAATTGTTAAAAAAGGAGAAGAAAGAAGTCCTGTGCTGCAGCCTGTAAGGTATACCCTTCGCCTGCCTGCGATGAAACTACTTTCCCCTTGAACCAGGTGTTCTGTATAAGTTATGCACCGGTATACGGCATCAACGGCAAACCATGAAGCTGCAATTGATTTTGTATACCACGCTTATGTTTTGGAAAGATGTTTTGAAGAGAAACGAAAATTTTAAAAAGCAGTTTTAAAATTTCCAGGGGTTGTAAAACTCGAAAGAATAAGGTTTTTTTATTTGGATTAATTACGTTAATAAATTTACGAACGAGTAAATATCAATTCCAAGAAAAAATCATTAAAAATTTATTATAATTTCTCGAGTTAATTTAACGTGAGTGGAAGTATTTCATCGATCAACAGGGGTTTAGTGCGCTTGATGTTGAGTTCCCTGATCTGCAGCCAGCATAAACTTTTAAACTGGTATTATACAAGCTAAGGCATGTGCAGATAACAACAGCAGTGCCTGGCAAGCGGTTTTACATCAGCAGGATGAAATACTACCAGATTTTCCACCACGGTTTTTTATCTTCTTTTGAAGTGCCTGTGCTTTCAGGTTTTTGCAACATTGATTTAATACGCCTTTCAGCTTCGTCTTTTGTTATCCCATTATAATAGTCGTTCACAAAGGGATGGTCAAAATCCTGATATGGGATAATTTCAGGTCTTTGGTTGCCTGTTCGGGTAAAAACTGTTGCAGGGATACTTTCTTTAAATTCATATTCAGGAAGCTCATTGCAAAGCCAACCAAAATATTGCGTTTCGTGGTTTTCATTATGGTAATTTTCAACATAGTCCCTGTAACTTTTTTCACTAAGCGAAACCCAAAGCCCATACTCCAGATTTTCACAATGGTTGGTAACTTTTTGTGTCAGGGTGCAACGTATAAATCTATCTGTTTGGCCTGGATGCGTGATGATACAATAGTCGCTGCCGATTTCTGCAATTGATTCTTTATCATTCTGTGAAAGCTTATGATAATTATCCGGCGAATTAAAAGTCAGGGCTGGCCAGTCATCGTGTTCTTCTCCACAGCAGTCACATTTATATTTTATTTGTTTTGTCATTATTGTGTATTGGTAGAAAGGTCGGTCTAAATTGTTTGTGACAGTGACCATTCGCAATTTAAAACTCCAATATATTTAAAAATATAGCATGGGCTTTATCCTGCCATAGGTAAGTGTACAAAACGATTTTACGTTTTTATTTTTCACTTCCTGCGCAGTGTTTGAACAAGATTTTTCAGGACTGCCCTAACCAGTGTAAACCTGCCGCTCCTGTCGCAGGAAACATCCAGCGCTAAAGCTGTCTGATAAGCAAAGCACTGTGAAAGCCGGTATCAGACATGCGAAGGCATGGTGCAGGTATCAACAGCGGTGCTTGTACAAACCCGGGTGTCTTACGCCATCCAGATGGTAAAATGCTCTTCTAACAAGGCTAAATGTGTAAAAGAAAAGGTAAATAAGCTTCATAACATAATTATAATATCCTTAATCAGTTATAAATAAAACAGGATTATTTATATTAGCGAACAAACCAACTATTAACATCAAGGCTTATCGCTTTTGAAAGTGCTTTTATTTATGCAAACCCTCAAATGTTCACCTGTATTACGTTGCCTGCTGTACCTTTTTTCTGTGGCGATCTGCGGCAAAGGCTTTTCCCAGAATGTTGTGCTTCCCAATGCATTTGCGCATAATGATTACCAGCATAAACGCCCGTTGCATGATGCGCTGGAAAACGGGTTTAGTTATGTGGAGGCAGATGTTTATTTAAGAGGTGGCCGGCTGGTGGTTGCGCATCGCCCTCCTGTACCTGTATTCAGCAGGAAGAGAACCCTGGAGAATTTATACCTCAAACCACTTTTTGATTCGCTTGCCGGGAACGATGACCCCGATTTGCTGAAAGTGACTTACCCGATCACCCTGGTAATAGATATTAAAAGCAATGCCGGCAGAACTTACCGCGCTTTACAAAACCTGCTGGAAAAATATAAACCCATGTTGTCTTCCTGCGAAAATGGAAAATTTGTACTCAGGGAGGTGACCGTGGTGCTAACCGGTAAGAAACCATTTAAAAATCTTTGCTGCAGTGAAAATCACCAGGTATTTATTGATGAGGATTTTAGAAAAGTGAGCCGTGATTCTGCCGCTAACAATCTTTACCCGCTGGCAAGCTGTAAATATTCTCATTTTTTGAAGTGGAGGGGAAAAGGAGAAATGCCTGATGAAGAACGGGCGAAGCTATGCGCCTACGTAAACAGGGCACATGAACTGGGCCGTAAAGTAAGATTATGGGCAAGCCCGGAAAATAAAGCGGTCTGGAAAGAATTGCTTTCCTGCGGGGTAGACCTGATTAATACCGATAAGCTGAATGAGCTCCGCAACTTTTTGCTGGCACATGACATGACGGATTCAAAAAATGACAACCGCTATTACGATAATTAAAAAATAAAAAAGGCTGCCCCATTTTATATTAGGAACAGCCTCTTTTAAAATCGTATATCTATTTGGTTTCTTAATTGGAAATCACTTCTACTCCCGGGTGTTGTTTTTCATTAAACACAAACTTTGAATCGGGAAGTGTTGCACTGGTATTGATGTTTGTTAGTGAAAACTCTATTACATTATCACTTTTATCAACCACTTTTGCTTTCGTGATCAGGCTTTTTGTTTTATCAACAAATACATTTACCTGCTTGAAGTTCTTCCTGGCGTCAATTGGCGTCATTTGTATTTCATTGTAATTGCCGGCAGATGAAACAAGCTTATAGGTAAAGTCCTTATCGTAAAAGTTGGAAAGCAGTTTTTGCGGAGTTAATGTTTTGCTGTCGTTATCAACATCACTCACGGTTACTTCATTTTCCCCGTTATAATTCCATGTTTTTGCGCCGTTGCAATAAATTTCTGTACTGCCCTGTTTTATAAAATATTGTTCGCCTTTAATAGAAATCAGGCCGCTCACAGATCCTTTTTTTACATTTTTCCGGTCTTTGGTGGTGTAAGAAAAATTGGCGGTTACGCCTTTAAAGGTTTTTATTTTACTACTTACCCCATCCAGTATTTTTTTTGCATTGGGATCGTTTTGTGCATTGGCAATCAATCCAAAACCTATTAAAAATACAAGCGAAACGTACATTTTTTTCATCATCATTCATTTTGAATTTGCAAAGATAATTTAAACTGCCGGCAGTAAGACAACGCCATGAACCAATCGTTTAAAATAAAAGGCAGTTAAAACGCTATCCTCGGTTAAATAAACCCAGGTGTGCGAATTATATACCGGAACAGGCGATGAAGACGCTTTTTTTGAAATTCTTAACTACATGGAATGTCTTTGGATATATTCTGTTCATAAATTGCCGATTTAAATGTAATTTTGCCCGCTTTATGAAGTTGATCATCCAGGTTTTTATATTCAGTGTGTTGCTTTCTTCCTGTGCATCCAAGTTTGCAAAGGTGCTTAAAAGCAAGGACAATGAATATAAATTGAAAATGGCCGAGCAGTATTTTGTGAACAAGAAATACAGTTATGCCCAGCAGCTATTTGAAGATCTGTTTCCTTATCTAAAGGGTAAAGACAGCTATGAAGATGCGTTTTATAAATACGCGTATTGCGCATATTACGACAGGGATTACCTGAATGCGGAGAACCTCTTCAAAACATATACCGAAACATTTCCAAACGGCCCCCGTGCCGAAGAATGTGAGTATATGAGGGCTTATGCTTTTTACAAGCAATCACCAAAGGTTGACCTTGATCAGACAAATACCACCAAGGCAATCGCGTTGATGCAGGCTTTTATCAATACACATGCAGAAAGCGCCAGGACAAAAGAAGCGACAGATATTATTGATAAGCTGAAAGAAAAGCTGGAACTTAAGGAATATAAAAGCGCTATGTTGTATTACAACCTTGGCCGCTATTATAAAGCATCTGCGGTTTCCTTTGCAGTGCTCATGGATAACTACCCGGATTCTAAAAAAGGAGACGAGTATAAATTCATGATGATCAAATCGTATTACAAATACGCTGAGATGAGCATCTGGGAAAAACAACAGGAGCGTTACGAAAAAGTGCTGACAGAATGTTCAGATTTCAAAGAGCGTTTTCCTGAAAGCAAGCTGCAGGAAAAAGTGGATGATTATAAAATTCTCGCAAACAATAACATAAAAAAGATACAAAATGAGCAAACTCAGGCGACAACTCAGCGCTAATACCACGAATGTGGTTGAAACAAAAAGCCTGATAGACATTAAAGCCCAGACTGGTAACCTTTACGAATCTATCTCTATCATCGCAAAGCGTGCCAACCAGATCAATATTGCATTAAGAGAAGAGTTGCATAATAAACTGGAAGAATTTGCCAGCCATACAGACAGCCTTGAAGAAATTCATGAGAACAAAGAACAGATTGAAATTTCAAGAGCGTATGAGAAAATGCCTAATCCTGCAATTCTTGCCACACAGGAATTTATGGAAGGCAAAGTGTATTTCCGTAAGAACGATGATGATCTTTTCAGGTAAGAGACCTAACAAAGTGTATTATAAAAACGACAGTGCAAAAGCTGTCGTTTTTTGTTTTTAGCGATAAATTTGAGGAATTAATTCTTCACCATTGTTTAGCGTGTATGCTTGCAGGTAAAAAAATATTACTGGGTATTACAGGCAGCATTGCTGCTTATAAGTCAATTCTGTTGGTTCGGTTACTGGTAAAGGCGGGTGCTGAAGTACGGGTAATCATTACACCTGCTGCTCGGGATTTTGTATCGCCGCTGGTATTATCAACCCTCTCTAATAACAAGGTACTGGTAGATCTATTTGATGAGGATAGCTGGAGCAACCATGTAATGCTGGGCCGCTGGGCCGATGTTATGCTGATTGCACCCTTAAGTTGTAATACACTGGCAAAGATGGCCCACGGGCAGTGTGATAACCTGTTGCTTGCGGTATATCTTTCCGCAACCTGTTCTGTAGTAATTGCCCCTGCTATGGATGAGGATATGTGGCACCACCCCGCTACAAAGGCCAATTTAAAAACCTTGCAGGACTACGGTAATAAATTGATCAATGTAGGTAATGGTGAACTGGCTAGCGGTCTTACAGGGGAAGGGCGCATGGCCGAACCTGAAGAAATTATTACCTACCTGCAACACGAATGTTTCCGGGGTGAAGCCCTGAAAGGTAAAAAGGCCATTGTTACTGCGGGCCCAACCTATGAGAATATAGATCCGGTACGTTTTATCGGCAATCATTCTTCGGGTAAGATGGGTTTTGCGGTGGCGGAAGCTTTGTATATGCAGGGCGCCGATGTTCAGCTTATTTCCGGGCCGGTACAAATCACGCTGAATAACCCGCATATACAGCAAACAAAGGTTACTTCTGCAGAAGAAATGTACCAGGCAGCAACGCAGGCATTTACCGGTGCTGATATTGCCGTTATGAGTGCAGCGGTTGCTGATTATACGCCTGTAGAAACCGCGAAAGAAAAGATCAAGAAAAATGATGGTGAACTTATTTTGCAGCTAAGCAAAACAAAAGATATCCTGAAGTCGTTAGGGGCGATAAAGAAAAAAGAACAGGTACTGACCGGTTTTGCACTTGAAACCACGAATGAAAAGGAATATGCATTACAAAAGTTAAATAGTAAAAATGCAGACCTTATTGTGCTAAATTCATTGCGGGATTCACAGGCTGGTTTTGGTTATGACACCAATAAAGTAACCATCTTTGACCGTGATGGAAATGTATATGAAACGGGGCTTGTATCAAAGCGGGAAGTGGCAGACGAAATCGTAAAAATCATTATAAAAAAAGTATTGGCACATGCATAAACTTCTTTTGTTTTTTTGCCTGGCTGCTGTTACCGCCAATGCGCAGGAATTTCAGGCAAAGGTTACGGTAAATGCACAGCGGGTAAGTTCTACGGTTGATAAAAAGATATTTACCACGCTGCAGACACAGCTTACCAATCTTATCAACAACCGCAAGTGGACGCCTGATACCTATCAGCCCAATGAAAAGATCCAGTGTTTCTTTTTGATTAACGTAGAAAATGCCGGTGATGCGAATGTTTACAAAGGCACCCTAACTATACAAGCCGCAAGGCCTGTGTATAATTCTTCCTACCAGAGTCCGCTGGTGAATTACCAGGATGCTGATTTTACTTTCAAATATGTGGAATTTCAGCCGGTGGAGTTTAATGAAAACAGGATACAGGGAAACGATCCGCTTACGGGCAATCTTACCGCTGTAATCGGCTATTATATTTACATGATCCTGGGGTTTGACTACGATTCCTTTTCTGTAAAAGGCGGAGATGCTTATTTTAAGAAAGCGCAGAATGTGGTAAACAATTCTCCTGAAGGCCGCAACATTAGCGGCTGGAAAGTGTTTGACGGTTTGCGCACCAGGTATTGGCTGGTGAATAACGTGGTTGATCCTAAAAACAATACACTGCACGATGTTTTTTATAACTATTACCGCAACGGGCTGGACAATATGTACGACAATGAAACCGTTGCCCGCGGCCAGGTATTGCAGGCGCTGAGCAAGTTCCAGGATTTTAACCAGGAGAATCCCAACAGCATGATCCTCCAGTTTTTTATGCAAAGCCGCGCAACTGAACTGATTGGCATGTTTAAAAAAGCTGACCCGCAAACAAAAAGCAGGGCCGTTGAATTACTCACCAAGCTGGATATTGCCAACAGCGAAAAATACAGGCAGGAGTTGAAATAATGAGAAAAGATTTGCTATTGGGTACGATCGCCGTTGTGATAATTTCCTGCTCTTCGGGTAAAGTGCCTAAAGATGTTATTCAGCCGGAACAGATGAAGCAAATTGTGTATGACCTGATGCGGTCTGAAGAAGCTGCCAATCATCTTAAACTGGACAGCGCTATTAACACGCTCACAAACAGGCAGCTTGTAATGTTTAATAATGTTTTTGCGATACATAAGATCAGCAGGGAAAACTTTTATAAAAGCTACCGCTATTATGAAGAGCACCCTGACCTGCATAAAGAGTTAATGGATTCACTTTCTGCTTATGCAGGCAGGGAGAAAACAAAATCCTACCAGCATGGGCCAACCCCAAAACCGGCAGCTCCATAGTTATTCTGCTGCTTCAGCAACTGCTTCTTTTTCAGGAAAAACAGTTTCGCTAAAATGACAAAGCTGATCCAGGAATCCGGACAATTTAGTGCCTTTGGAGCTTAATATGTATTCTACTCTCGGAGGAATTTCATCATAACTATGACGGATAATCAGGTCGTGTTTTTCCAGCAGCTTTAACCGGTCTGAGAGAATTGCGTCGCTGATGTATTTCAATTCTTCGCGGATATTTTTGAAACGGCTATGCCCTTCTTCAATTGCAAAGAGCACTTCACAAATCCAGCGTTTGCTAATCAGGTCCAGAAGCTCATTCAATGTACATTTCTCCTCAAGAAAAGATTGGTTTCTGTAGTTGGTGGAGGTAATCTTTCTTTCTGCCATTGGTGGTTTTTTAATAATCGCTAATAAAATAATAAGTAATTGCAGCAGGCGTAAATAATCATTGCTTTGTATAAATTTAATACGCTAAAATGCTTGTTGCCACACAGTCATTTATCCGCATTTCAAAAATGAACCAGCTAACCGGTAAACTTATTGGCGTAAATAAATATCAATTAACAACAGGCCTTTTGGTTTTCGACTGTAAATTAAAATACAAACTACATAATTTTATTGCTGACAATTAAAAAATATGATAAAGAAAATCTTTAACGCTTGTATTGCCTGCCTGTTACCTGTTTGTCTGCTGTGTGTTGTTGTTAGTGTGAATGCCAAAGACGTAAAAAAATATTACTACCAGATAAAGATATATCATCTTGCCAACGAGTCACAAGAGAAAAAAACAGGAGAATACCTGGAAACGGCTTACCTGCCTGCACTTCACCGTGCAGGCATTAAGTCGGTAGGGGTATTTACACCTGCAAAAAAAGACACAGGTGACCAATTACTTTATGTATTTATTCCGTTTAAAAGTTTTACTGAATTTGAAGAACTGGAATCAAAACTGGCAAAGGATGCGCAATACCAGACTGATGGTAAAACCTATATTGATGCGGTGTACAACGATGTTGCCTACAAGAGGTTTGAATCGATCATATTGAAAGCCTTTTCAGGAATGCCCGGTTTTGATGTACCGGCGCTTACAGCGCCGAAGCCAGAGCGCATCTATGAACTCCGCAGCTACGAAGGACCTTCAGAAAAGTACTATGTTAACAAAGTAAAGATGTTTAATGATGGCGATGAAGTAGGGCTTTTTAAACGATTAGGTTTTAATGCGGTGTTCTACGCGGAAGTATTGTCCGGCAGCCATATGCCCAACCTGATGTATATGACTACGTTTAACAGTATGGAGGAGCGTGATAAACATTGGGATGCTTTTGGTAAAGATCCTCAGTGGAAGGCTTTAACAGCAATGGAATACCAGCACAATGTTTCAAAAGCAGAGATTTTCCTGTTACACCCAACGGCATACTCTGATTTTTAGTGAAACACAGTCAGAAGTCTGGCTAAATGCTACAAGTGTCTTAAAAACGGTAAAGCAGTAATTTTATCCGGTAAATCTTATCGCCAGAGCGTTGATACTCTTTAAATTTGGGATATGAAAAATACCCCCCGTGTATTCCTCATCACCTTACTAAACCTGTGTGTTGTTACTTCGTTGTATGCGCAGCGGGGTAAGTTAAGCGGTCGCGTGTTTTCAGGTACTTCCAAAGAGGCTGTGTTGCAGGCAACAGTGCGTTTGCTAAACAGCGACTCCATCCCTTTGAGATCTATGCTTACAGATACTGCCGGCAGGTTTTCGTTTGCTGAGGTTGTTACCGGCAACTACATCCTTCAAATATCAGCCATCAACTTTGCTACTTTTAACCAGATTGTATTGCTTCCGCAAAACAATAATAAACTACATATTGATTCGCTTTTTATCAACCCGTCTTATGGTGCACTGCAGGGCGTGACCATCGTTGCAAAAAGAACTTCCATCGCTGTAAAAACAGATACAACCGAATTTGCAGCAGGCGCCTTCAAAGTAAGAAAGAATGGAAATGTGGAAGATGTGTTTAAAAAAATGCCGGGTGTTGAAGTTGATAAGAATGGCGCAATCAAAGCGCAGGGTGAAACGGTTACCCGCATATTTGTAGATGGCAAACCTTTCTTTGGTAACGACTTTAAAGCTGTTACCCAGAATTTTCCTGCGGATGTGATTGATAAGATACAGATCATTGATAAGCGCAGCGACCAGGCACTGGCAACCAATGTAGAAGACGGCGTAAGGGAAAAGATCATTAATATCACCCTTAAGAAAGATCGCAAGCGCGGTATGTTTGGAAAGGAATACGTTGGCATAGGTACTTCCGGCCGTTACGAAGCAAGGGGTAATACTAATTTCTTTAATAATGATCGAAAGATATCTGTTGTGGCCGCGGCCAATAACACCGGACGCAATGACAACAATGGCGGTGATGACGCCTCGTATGACAACTGGAACGGCATTAGTGATAACCGCCAGTTGAAGCTGAATTATGCTGATAAATTCGGTAAGAATTTTGACATGAGCGCCTGGGCAGGTTACGACAGAACCAAAACGATAAAAGAACAAAGCATTAACCGGAAGAATATTTTTACAGATTCATCTACGTATTATTCGGAAAATAACCATAGTCAATATACCGGTAACAACTATTATGCGGGTGTTTATTTTGAATACCGGCCAGATACGTTAACGATGGTAAGGTTTAATCAATCTGCCGGGTATAATAACAGCCATAATAATTTCAGTTCGGTATTCGGTTCAACATTGCCCGGCGATATAAAATGGAATGATGGTAACCGGCAAGCGGATACCAGGGCAAACACGCCCAACTTTAACGGCCAGTTTAGTGTGAACCATCGCTTTTCCGGGTCACGCAGAAATATCTTCTTTAATTTTTATAATGATATCAACAGCAACCAGAATAACAAATACAATACTTCCAATAACTACTTCTACCCGGTAGACAGTACCACGTATGATATATTGATCAACCAGCTTCAGCATGTAAGAAACCGTAATGCGAGGTTAGGTTCGGGGGTGAATTATAGCGAGCCATTGGGAGAGAAGGGATCGATTAACCTCGGTTATAGTTATAATTACACTCATAATGATGTACCAAGACAAATCTATGACTACAATAATCAAACGCAGTTGTATGATCTTTTTAATGATTCACTGAGTAATCATTTTGATAATAACACGTACAATAATGTGGTGTCGTTAGGATATAACTATAACAGCAGGAAAAGCGGTTTTGGCGTGGGCATGAAATGGCAAAATGGTATTATTGAAAGCAGGAGCTTTGGTAAGGATAGTATTTACAAACAGGATTTCCGGGGCATTGCACCCAACCTTAGCTTTTATAGCAATGGCAAAAACAAAAGACTGAATATCTATTACAATTTTAACCTGCAGGCGCCGCAGGCAAACCAGTTGCAGCCTGTGGTTGATAATACCAACCCGCTTTTCCTGAGGCTCGGCAACCCTGATCTTAAATATGCCCTTGTACATAACGTTAGGTATAACTTCAACTACTACAATCCCAAGAGAGAAACAGGCTTTAATTCCAACGCCGGTTTTTCTGCAATTGTAGATAACATTGTTAACAGTAATACTTTTAACAGCACTACCGGCGCGCAGGTATCCAAACCGATAAATATGGATGGCGCCTATAACTGGAATGCCTGGTTCTCCTACTTTCAGCCGATATTTCTTGGCAAGGATAAAATAAAATGGAACGTGAACGTATTCACCAATGGCGGAAGAAATGTGAGTGTATTAAATGGCGAAGAAAATATCAGTAACAATAATTTCGCAAGGGTGTTTATGGGTGTTACCTATGATGCGCCTAAGTGGTTTGATCTTCATACAGATGTTAGTTTCAGCAGGCAGGAAAGTGAATATTCCTTACAGCCAACACTCAACAATACTTCTTACTTTTTTAATGTAAGTCCTAACGTGACTATTACACCGGAGTCAGGTACGGAAATAAATATTGATTATGATTACCGGCAAACCACCGGGCAATCTGCTGGTTTTAATACTTCCATCAATATGCTTAATGCAGATGTGGTACATTATTTTACAGAGAAGAAAAATGTGTGGGTAAAGCTGAAAGCGTATGACCTGTTAAAACAAAATGTAAGTATCTGGAGAAACTCCGGTGAAAATTTTATACAGGATACCAGGGCCAATGTGCTTTCCCGGTTTGTAATGCTAAGCCTTAATTTTCGCCTGAATAAATTCAATACAAAGCAAGAGAATATGGACTTTATTCAGCCAGGAAGCAATCCATCCGGGCAAGGTAAAGTAGATATGTAGGCCAGGAAAATGGATGCCACAAGAGCATTATCATTCTCCAAGTTCCTGTATCAATCCTTTCAGTTGGTCAATATAATTACCGTATAATTTTTTAAGATACCATTTGGTAAAGAAGTACATGCCTGTAGCCAGTACCACCACGTATAGCGCCAGGAAAATCATTAATGAACTATTGCTTGTTGCATCTGCCTGTATATCTTTTGCAGGTTCATTGTAGCCAAGCCACATCGCAACGATCAAACAAACGGGTATCAAACCCATGGTAAACTGGAAATAACGTTTTACAAACTCCTTCAATAAAGCATATAAATTTTCAAGGTTGTTTTTTACCGGCATGGAATATTCGCCGGCCGCTTTCATTTTTTTATAGAGGTAAATCAATACAAAAAGAAAAGGAAAAAGTAAAACGGTAAAAATGCTAAAGTAGATCTTCATAGACCGGTAACCTGCCATTGTTATAACTGCTATACACACAACAATAAACAACACGCAACATACAATTTCAAACACCAGGCTTTTCTTTATTTTACCCAGCACAGAGCTGGTTTTTTTTGCCAGTAATGCAGTAATTTCTTCCTGTGTTTTGGCAGGCTGGTCCGCATCAAGCCTTTGTTTAAGATGTAATTTTAATTCATCTAATTCCATACTGCACATTTATGAGTATTGGTAAAGCTTTTGTGTTTCTTCTTTCAGTTTTGTTTTCACACGGTTCATTTTTACGGCTACATTGTTGGGGGTAATGCCAAGCATGTCGCCGATCTCTTTATAATCATAATCTTCCAGGTATAACATTACCAGTGCCTTGTCAATTTTAGACAAATGCGCAATGGCTTTATACATCGCTTTCACCTGTTCTTCTAAAGGCTCTGTATAATCTGTTTTCTCAGGAAAAATTTCAGTAGAGAGAATGGTAGGCTGCCGTTTTTCTTTTCTAAAAAAAGTAATGGCGGTATTCAATGCCACACGGTATAACCAGGTAGAGAATTTAGCATCGCCCCTAAAGCTGCCAAAAGCTTTCCATGCCTGCAGCGTAATTTCCTGGAACAGGTCTTCCCGGTCTGCATGGTCAGTCATATAAAGGCTGCAGACCTTGTGAATAATATTCTGGTGCCGGTTAAGAAGTGCTGTAAATTCTTGTTCGCTTGGCAATAGAAATTTATTTAGTGCAATGTGTTTTATAGAAGATTAAATGCGTCGCCTCATCAATAATGTCCATCTTCATTATTGCCTGGAAATCTGTATCAGTTACTTGTTCCAGTTAAACGTAACATCCACTTCAATATCCGGGTGAATGCTTTTGGCAACAGGGCAGGTTCTTGCCGCATTTTCAAGAATAGCCTCTTGCTTATCATCCAGCAACAGCGCCGCCGGAAAATCAAACACAAGTTGTACCCCGCTGATTCTCCTGGGGTTGGATGCCATCATTTTCGTAATGCCAATCGTAGTCCCTTCCAGGTCAACATTCATATCCCTTGCCTTTATACCCATAATGGTAAGCATACAGCTTCCAAGTGCGGTTGACACAATATCTGTCGGTGAAAAACGTTCTCCTTTTCCCTGGTTGTCTGTTGGCGCATCGGTTTCAACAATACTGTTACTTTGCAAATGGGTAGCCTCGGTTCTTAAATTGCCTTTATACGTGATTTGTGAAGTCATTGCTTTATTTTTATACTAAATTTACCAGTAACAAATATACATACCGTGAAGAAGATATTCTTGGGTTTATTGATCAGCACAGTAACTATAGCAGGTTTTGGACAGGAAAAGAAAACAAGAGAACAAAAGAAGCAGGAACGTAAGGATAAGATTAACCAGCTTGCCAAACAGGAAGAAGAGGGTGCATTGGTCTACAATAAACAGGGAGCTTTTGGTATAAAATTGAATACGGATGGCTATGGTATCTTTTATGAACATGGCCGTTATAAAACCATTACCAATACATTTTTGTGGTGGGCAGAGCTTGGTGAACGCAAACATTCAAAAGAAGAACGCAAAACAATCGCTACCACACAAGGACCATTCACCGTGTTGGGCAACCCTATGATCTACGGTAAGATCAACAACTTTTATTATCTTAAACTTGGTATTGGCCAGCAGACATTAATTGGTGGCAAGGGTAACAAAAACGGGGTAGCCGTATCTGCCATTTATGGTGGTGGCTTTTCTGCCGGGTTATTAAAACCCTATTTTTTAACCATACAGGATGACAACGGCCAAACCCGCGACATTCGTTACAGCGATAGTACCGCTTCTTATTTCCAGGATTTAAGCAAAGGAGTGGTTGGTTCTGCCGGCCTGTTTAAAGGTTGGGGAAATATTAAATTTGTGCCCGGTATCCATGCCCGTGCAGCGCTCCGTTTCGATTATGGCCGCTTTAATGAATTGCTCTCTGCCATTGAAACCGGTGTAAATGTGGAGTACTACACCCAAAGCATGCCAATCATGTTCGATGTGCCTGCCAAGAAGTTCTTCTTCAACGCCTACGTCTCCATTGTTTTTGGTAAAAGAAAGTAGTTATTTTTGCTGATTATTTTTTGTTGACCAGCCGCAGTGCTTCGTGGCGTCCCGGTTGTGTCACTCACTTGTACGTTATTAACCCGGCGCAGCAATGCCGCTCCGTGTTCAGCGCGTTATCTTTAATTTAAGCAGAAAGGAAAAGGAGTTATTATGCAGGAATTACCTATTATTTCAAATACCGCCATCCCCGAGGCGAGAGCCAAAAAACCCGATTGGCTTCGTGTTAAATTACCCATTGGCGAAAGCTACAAACATGTACGCAATCTGGTAGATACACATAAACTGCACACCATTTGCGAAAGTGGTAACTGTCCCAATATGGGCGAATGCTGGGGCGCAGGTACGGCTACCTTTATGATATTGGGCAATGTTTGTACACGCAGTTGCGGCTTTTGCGCAGTAGCAACCGGCAGACCGGATGCTGTTGACTGGGATGAACCGCAGCGTGTAGCAGAAGCAATTCACCTGATGAAGGTAAAACATGCTGTTATTACCAGCGTTGACCGCGATGAATTGAGAGATGGTGGGTCCATCATCTGGTATAATACCATCAAAGCGGTAAAAGCTTTAAATCCTGATACTACGCTGGAGACCCTGATTCCTGACTTTAAAGGACAGGCAGAAAATATTCAGCGTGTAATAGATGCCGCGCCGGAAGTGGTGAGCCACAACATGGAAACCGTAGAACGTTTAACACGGCAGGTGCGTATACAGGCTAAATATCGCAGGAGCATAGAAGTTCTTCGTATTTTAAAAGAAGGTGGCATGCGCACCAAGACCGGCATTATGTTGGGCCTGGGCGAAACCAAGGAGGAAGTGGTGCAAACCCTGGAAGACCTCGCTGCCGTAAAGGTAGATGTAATCACACTCGGACAATATCTTCAGCCAACGCCAAGACACCTGAAAGTGCAGCGCTTTGTACATCCTGATGAATTTGCTGAGCTGAGAGAAATCGGTTACGAACTTGGGTTTGATTATGTAGAGAGCGGCCCGTTGGTTCGTTCTTCTTACCATAGCGAAAGACATGTATTTGAAGGTTATGGCAGGAACAAATGGATGGAAGAAAAACAACTTTCCGAAGCTGTTTAGTCAACTTTGACTGATATACTTTAGCAGCCTTTGTCATCGCCGGTGGCAAAGGCTTTTTTATGTCTTTGAATATCGATCTTAAAGTAATCCGGAATCTTTGTCTTTTAATCAGCTTATTTTTACCTTGAATCGGGCTTTACATCTGCGCTTCTGAAATTCAAAGCAACCATTTCCACATAATTTTTGCTAACTTTAACTGCACCTGAAAATGATAACACCATGCCTAATTATCAACTGACTATCGATGGTAAAACACAGCAGGTTGCTAAGCATAAAGCCCACCGGCAAACGCTTATACAAACAACCTTTTACGGAAGATCCCGTATTTAAAACAAAAGGCTAACTGTTTAATCAACATGCGGGCCGCTATAATCATATGATCATGAAACATATCACTTTATCTTTTCTAATGGCATCAATATTATTTGTTGCAAACCTTCATGCTCAAACAATAAGCGGCACCTATGCAATTAAAAATGTAAAGACAGGTATCTTCATTCGTATAAAGGATGCAAATACCAAAAACGGCACACCAATTGTTGCTTATTCGCCGGTTAACTGGAAGTGCGTTACCTGGGATTTTAAAAAACAGGCTGATAATACGTACCAGTTAAAAAATCTTTTTTCCGGGAAAACACTGCAACCGGTAGGTAAAACGATTCCCGGTGTTTCAATGGAAGAACAGCCACTTGTTGCAGGCAGCGAAATGCAGCAATTTGAGTTCATATCACAAGGAAAAGATGTTTATCTTATTAAATTAAAAAATACATCCCTTTACCTGACACCGTCAGATAAAGAAGGTGCTGAAAATACCCCAATTATCCTCTCTGAAAAAACCGGCGAACCCCTTCAGCAATGGACATTGCAGGAACAGCATCCGGTTATGTAAACGGTCTTTCCGAATTAATGTTCTTAAACAGTCATCCTTAGGATGTAGAATAGTGTTGCGCTTTATTTGTGTTATGTTTTAACACGAATGAAGTAAATTAATTCTTTTGCAGAATGTGCAACCTGTTCCCGGAAGTATACGATAGTTAAGTTGATCAATTTTCAGATGCATATTTGAACACTATAATTCGTACCGGTTAGATTTTTCGTATCAGTTAAACACCCTTATTTTTTATGCGAAAAACAACCTTTATTTTAAGTTGTATTGGCGTATTGATGCTGTCGGCTTGCAAACGCAATTATGAGAAACTGCATTTTGCAGAAAGCTATGAGCGGTTTAAAGGCGGTTATGATTATGATGAACGTATCGAAAATGCGCAAACCTTCTTTCAGGAATTTGCAGCATCTTTCAACAAGGCAATTAAAGATTCCTTCCCCGGTTTTAACCAGCAGGATGATCTTGCAACAGGTGATCTGTATAAAGCAAAACTCACACTTTATCTCTCCAATACAAGGGAGGAATTATTATTAATTACAAAGGAAGGCGCACCGGAACTACGCGTGGAAGTGAGTGATTTTCCTGTACAGTACGCACTGGGTCATAACTATGATTTTGTGTATTCCAATACCGGCATAGATCCTGCTGCGCTTGACTTTGTGAAACTGTTGAAAGCATATGATCAGCAGCCTGGATTAACTGCTATTGCCAGTGATACGCATCATTATTATTTTAATGACTCACTGGAAAGTTCTAATCGTTTTATTGAACTTGGCAAACAAAGCATGGCCATATTGAATAACGTATTACTTCAAGGTAACAATGCAGGAAGGATTGTTCAGTTTAGTATGAGTGACCTCGGTTTTTTAACAGTGATTAATGGATTCAGTCATTGGAAAGATAGCGCCACCTCCCTTGGAAAAGCGCTTGCTATTGCTGAAGTAAAAAAGTATTGTCTTTCTTCGCCTTTGTTTGCACAGGCATTATCGCATCCGGCACTCTCATCGCTTGCCAGCGAAATGCTTGTAAAAGAAAAAAATATTGGTCCCGATGGAAATTCTCAATATACCTGTCAGGAGTTCCAGGCAGATAATAAGAAGCTGATACAAGCAGCAAGGGCTTCTTCCGAAAATACAGAGCTGGCAGATCACCTGGAAAAATTTCAGCAACAAAAAGCAAAAACCTTTTTATTAGCGGTTCCGGAATTTCCCGATCGTGGAGATTTTATGATGCGATGGATAGCACTTAATTTGCTTGGCCTGGCCGCATTGATTTTTGTTGGCTACTCCTTTAAAATTCATCGTTTCTTACACAAAAAAGGAGGGGTTTTGTTATTGATATTATTGCTTACGATGTACTGTAGCCCTTTCAACTTTTAATGACCAGGATTTAGTACTTCTTCCTTTGATTTTGGTCTTCGGTCTTCCATCCATTTAAAGCCGCGGAGTTTCATTTCATCGTGGTTCACCTGGCGCATGGGGAAGGTGGCCCCTTTTAACCCTACACGCATTACGACACGTTCGGGTTTACGGTTTTTAAAATAAGAGTCGATGATATCTGCGGTGGACTTATTTACACCGATGAATTTATTGTTCTCGTCCTGCGCATAGTACACACTTTCTGCGCTCGGGCCTTTGGACCGCATGTAATCAATTTCTCCTTCTTTAAAGTAAGCATTGATCGTGCGGCCTTTGATCTGGTTGTAAAAATTATCTCCCACTTTATTGATGGCCAGTGCATTTTCAAATACATACATTCGCTTAGGTTGCTTGCTAAGCGTATACATGTAAATGGTATCCCCGGTAATCTGGTTTTCCTTATTCCAAACGATGGGATTACGGAACAGGCGAAAAGTAGAATCTTCGCCGGAATAAAATAAGCTGTCACAAACTGCCTGCATTGAATCAGAATAAATCCGCACATTAAAGTAAGCTTCAAAAAAGCGATCTGTACTATCTTCTTTCACTGTGCCTGAACTATCCTTCGCCAATGCGAGCGTTTTTGGTTGTACACTATCCGGCTTTGCTTTTTGTGTAACAACAGGAAGCGTTTTTACTTTTCCTGTATTTGCTGTTTGCAGGGGTAGTTTTGCTGATGGCTTACTGCTGTCTTTTTTTATGACCGTTGCCTGCAATGGCTTTTTGAGACTGTCTCCTTTTATTTCGCCTGAAACCGTTGCACTATCTGTTTCCAACATTTCGTTGCCCACTGTATCAATGCTTTCTTCATTGTCTTCTGCAGTTTCCAGAACGGGCGCAAAATCACGCTTCAGACCATAGTCTCTTATATCCGGAACGACTCTTGATTGCTTTAGTTCAGATAATTTACCGGAGTATAATGTATCGGCACCAATGTATAAAGAGTCTCCTTCTGATTGTTTTAATATTAACACCGGGTGCAATGTTGCCAGGAATGACTTATTGCTTCGGTTGGTTTTTATATTATTGGCAACAATGCTTACACCTTGTGCCGTATCTCTGTAAACAGCATGGCCTCTTGCTTCGCCATAACCCGCAGAATCATTGGCTACTTCATCTGCATCCAGGAAGGTGTTTTTATCCAGTTGTATAGCAGGCCGTTTGCCAAAATAGGTTTTGCGTGTTTTGGCTTCGTAAAAACCGTTACTGGTAACTACTTTGCTATTGTCTTTCCCGATGATCGTGGTGGGAACGGTAAATGTTGCAATTTCCGTATCTGTATTATAAAATAAAGTATCCGTCTCAATATTGTATTCGGGGTCTTTTAGCCTTACTTCTTTTTTAAAAACAGCATCTCTTGTTTCTCCGTAATAGTAACCTTCTTTACTGGTAAGTACCGTTTGTTTCTCTACCAGTTTACCGCCTTTTAAATAAATACCAATCTTGGTAGTAGTGGTGTATTCCAGCTCCGGCGCTGTTAAGGTTCCTTTGCCATCCGTAAGTTTTACATTGCCGCGTAAGAAAGCTTTTTTCTCGTTGCCGATATATCTCAGGTAGTCAGAGTAGGTATGCACGCTGTCCGCATCATTGATATGCACATGGCCAAATGCTTCCAGTATGTTGAGGTTGCGGTTAATGATGGCGCTGTCACAATAAAAGGTTGTTTTCTCCTGCTTTACCACCACATGCCCAATCAACGATTGAAATTCCACTGTATCCTTACGCTCAAAAATCAAACTGTCAGAAGTAACAACCTGTATCCTTTTTTTTGCAATAGCAGCCGAGTCTTGCCTGGCAGCAGGGTGCTGGGCTTTCGCCAAAAAGGAAAAGCAGCTTAGAAGAAGAAATATAAAGCACGTACGTAACGAACCTATTATCATTTTGCGGGTGTATTGGTACTATCGCTCAAAGGTTTTGTGAGATAGTCTCCTTTATCTTTTCTTCCGAAAACAGAGATATTCACATAACGCTTGGGATGCACACGAAGGTCGTCCATTAAAGTGTTAAGACTACGTACGGTATTGTTAAGATTGTTATAGAGCGTCTTGTCGTTTATTAACGCCCCCAAAGAACCATCGGGTGAGCTTACTTTGTCCATTGCACTATTCAGCTTGTCTACAGAAGCCTTCAGGTTTGTTACAATGCCATCAATGTCTGCTTTTGCAAGATGTTCTGTTGCCTGCTGAACATTGGAAAGCGTGCTGTCCAGCTTGCCTTTATTATCTGCCAGTGCCCCGGAAAAAGTACTAACGTTATCCAGTGTTTTGGCAAGAGCGCCGGTTTCAGAATTAAGCATATGCTGCAATGAAGCGGATGATTTTACCAGGCTGGCAGTTGCATAGTTTAAATTGGAAATTACGCCTTGCAGGTTGCCCTTTGTGCTGGTATCAAGTACGGTATTAAAATTGCGTAACAAAGTATCAAGCGATCCCAGGGTGGCCACCAACTGGTCTGCCACAGGATTTAATTTGCTGGATACCGCATCAAAAAGACCACCACTTTTGCCGGTCTTAAGTGTATCGTCTGAATGAAGAAAATCACCTGCATTACCCAAAGCAATTTCAATAGCAGGTGTACCCAGCGGGTTATCTTTAATGGTAGCAAGTGAATTAGCCGGGATGTTGAAATCCTGGTTGAATTTTATTGTTACCAATATCTCTTTTACATTCTGATCTGCTGCTTCAATTTCATAAACACTGCCAACACGATATCCATTAATAATAACAGGATGAGAAGGTAATAAGCCTTTGGTGTTTTCATATTTGGCATAAAGGAAAAAGCCACTTTTGAAAAGACTGCGGCCTTTCAGAAAATTAAATCCAAGGATGAGTAAAGCAATTGCTATAGCAGTTAATGCGCCGATCTTAGTTTCATTATTAATTTTCATTCACTTGTTTTTATTACAGGCTTCCCGCTTAATGCTGGTGATACACCTGCAATCACGGATAATGAATCTGCATGAACGACAAAAATAAGGGGTTATTTGTAAAGCGGGGTTATTTGCAGGTAAAATTGAAAGAAGGCCTGCCAGCAGGAATTTGCTTTGCCTTCTTTTGCCCGATACGATTGTTTCACTGCTGATGACTTTACCGGTTTATACATAGCTGGTTAAAAAAATAGAAAGATCAACCATCTATTTGATGTTCATCTGGCTTATATTCGGCTCGCGATAAAACCGTTGGATATTATCGCTTAAACCTTCCTTTAAATGAAAAGACGCCAGTTTGTTAAATCTGCACTTGTTAGCGGCGCTGTAGCCGGACTTGGTGCTACCGAAACCATTGCAGCCATGAAAAATAATCCAGATCAACAGGAGTTTTACGAGTTGAGAATTTACACTTTAAAGAACAATGCCCAGCAGCAATTGGTGGAAAGCTATTATGAGCAGGCTGCTATTCCTGCACTCAATCGTCTGGGTATAAAAAATATAGGTGTGTTTGCCGAATGGCTGCCCCAGGAATTTACCAAACTGTTTGTGGTGATCCCATTTTCATCACCCGGGGAATACCTTACGATTGAGGATAGTTTAACCAAGGATGCAGCTTATCTCACCGCATCCATTCCTTACTTAAGTGCACCCGCTACGGCCCCGGCCTATGAACGAATTCAAAGCTCATTACTGAAAGCGTTTAAACAAATGCCGCAAATGGCCATACCGGAAAAGAAAGACCGCATTTTTGAATTGCGCCGTTATGAAAGTCCGTCTGAAACCACCGGCAAGAAAAAGATAGAGATGTTTAATGATGCGGGAGAAATCAGCATCTTTAAACGTACCGGTCTTATACCAGTGTTCTTTGGGGAAGCTATTATTGGCGAGGCGCGTCCCAATCTTACCTATATGCTCACTTTTGATAACATGGAAGCGCATGACCGCAATTGGAAGACCTTTATCTCAGATCCCGAGTGGAAAAAGCTAAGCGGTATGCCGGAATATGCGAATGACCGCATCCTGTCTAATATCCGGCGCACATTCCTGGTGCCCTGTAAATGTTCACAGGTGTAATTCCTGGTAATTTTTGCTGATTATTGACTTCCTTGCGATCACACCGCTGTTCGTGCTGTTTTTTATGTCCTGCGGATGATGGATGATAGTTGATGCATGATAATTAAAATATGATTATTGCACAACATCCAACTTTAAAAAGCGTTACGAGCTTAAAATCCGGGGCTCCGGGCTGCGACCATGAACTAATATGAATCTGTATTGAATCTTATAGTATTTTAACAGCCTCAAACAGAGGGCGTTGTACCAGCGTCGGGCGAAGCCAATAGGAGCTATAAAAAACAAGAATGAAATACCAAAAGCTACTGCTGATACTGGGAGTGTTGTGTTGCCTGCAAGGCTTTGGGCAATTCAGAAAATACTCAAATGACTTTTTAAATATCGGCGCCGGCGCCCGTGGTCTTGGAATGGGTGGCGCACAGGTGGCTTCGGTGGAAGATGCAACAGCCGGTTACTGGAACCCGGCAGGACTGGTATATGCATGGCAACATCCGTCCGTATCAGCCATGCATGCGGAATATTTTGCAGGAATTGGTAAATATGATTTTGTGTCTGCGGCCATCCCCATGCGTAATGGTTACCGTTCGCTGGGTATTTCAGCACTTCGCTTTGCAGTGGACGATATTCCCAATACCTTATACCTGGTGCAGCCGGATGGTTCCATCAACTATAATAACATTGAAACTTTTTCTTCTGCAGATTATGCCTTCCTGCTTTCCTATTCACAATTGCTCACTGAAGATGATGAACGCCAGGTAAGCTTTGGTGCAAACACCAAGATCATCTACCGTAAAGTGGGTTCTTTTGCACATGCCTGGGGTTTTGGGTTTGATGCAGGATTGATGTATAAAACCAACAGGTTCAGACTGGGGATTACCGCACGGGATATTACCACCACTTTCAATGCCTGGAGTTTTACTTTCACCGAACGGGAAAAAGAAATTTTGTATCTTACCAATAATGATATCCCGGTAAAATCAACAGAGCTTACTGCCCCGCGTATTATATTGGGTGGCGCTTATAACCTTGATTTTAGTGACCGGTTTCATGTGCTGGTGGAAGGAGATCTTGATTTTACTTTTGACGGCAAAAGAAATACGGTAGTCAGCGGTAACCCGATAAGTATTGACCCCCGGCTGGGTGTGGAAGCCAATGTGAGTGATGTGTTTTTTGTACGTGCAGGCATTTCCAATTTTCAGCGGGCACTGGCAGATGGCGATACGCTTAACCAGAAGAAGGTATGGATTTACCAGCCAAGTTTGGGCGCAGGTTTTAAGATCGGAAATGTGGGTATCGATTATGCTTTTACCAACCTGGCCAACCAGGGAAATCCTTTATATACGCACGTGTTTTCATTACGGATAAACCTCACTTCAAAAAATGAAGGCGGCGAAGGAAAGAAATCATATTACTTTCCTGAACTCCCTAAAGCAGATAAACCCAAAAAACAAAAAATTTACTATCCTACATTATGAAGAAACAGGTATTGATATGGCTGCTGTTACTATCCTGTATATTTCTTCATGCGCAGGTATATAATAATGAATGGATCGATTATAGTAAAACCTATTACCGTTTTAAAGTAGGAGAAACGGGACTTTATCGTATAAGTCAGTCTGTGTTGGCGGGTGCCGGACTTGGTTCAACACCCGCCGAGCAATTCCAGCTTTGGCGCAACGGGAAGGAAATTGCCATTTATACCAGCGCCGCTTCTGGAACATTACCAGCCAATGGTTATATAGAATTCTGGGGAGAAAGAAATGATGGTGTTCCCGATAGAGCATTGTATAAAAATGCAGCTTCCCAGTTATCGGACAGGTTAAGCCTGCAAACAGATACGGCTGCCTTTTTTCTTACCGTGAATGCAGGAAATAACCTTCGCTTACGGGATGCAGTTAATAATGTGGCAGGTAATACACTTGCGCCTGAACCTTACTTTATACATATCTACCGCAGAAACTATCGTGACTATGTGAACCCTGGTAAAGCCGTTTATTTTGGTGAGAATGTTTACTCTTCTACTTATGATGTTGGTGAGGGGTTAAGCAGCCTGGAAATTTATCCCGGTGCAGGCATTACGGAAACTTTGCCGTCCTTATATGTCGCCACCGGTGGGCCAGCCGCTGTATTAAATACCGGTATTGCAGGTTGTTCTATTTTCGGCGGCAGCAGAACTGTTACGGTAAGTGTTAATGGAGCCACCACCATCAGCCAGCCGCTTGGGGCGTTTGATGCAAAGATATTTACCAATACAGCCATCGCGCTATCCTCCATCAGCGGAAATGGTATACAATTGAATATTAAAAACAATAACAGCAATACCAATGATCGTATTGTAGCGTCTTTTGTTGAACTGAAGTATCCGCGGCTTTTCAATTTCAATAATGAGGCGCAATTTAGCTTTAGCCTGCCTGCCAGCGCACAGGGCAATTATCTTGAAATAAGCAATTTCAACTGGGGAAATGCGGTAACGCCGGTCTTGTATGATCTGGCTAATAACCAACGATACCTTGCCAATACTGCTACCAATGGAGTCTTAAAGTTTGCGCTGCCTGCCAGCAGTATAGAGCGATCTGTAGTATTGGTAAGTGAAGCTGCAACAAATATTAAAGCGGTTAGCAGCCTGCTGCAAAAAAACTTTCAAAATTTCTCCAATACAGCCTTACAAGGTGATTTCCTCATTATTACGAATAAGCTGTTGACCAGCGGAACCAATATGGTGGAACAATACCGGCTGTACCGTGCAAGTGTTGCAGGCGGCGGACATGCGGCTAAAATTTTTGATATAGATGAACTGGTTGATCAGTTTGCCTTTGGTATTAAAAAGCATCCTTTAAGCATAAAGAACTTTTTGAATTTTGCAAGAAACAAATTTGCGGTAAAACCCGGGTTTGCTTTCTTAATAGGCAAAGCAGTAACGTATGATGAATACCGTATGAATGAATCCTCACGTCATGCAGATGGTTTAAACCTGGTACCTACTTTTGGATGGCCCGCAAGTGATAACATACTTGCTTCTGCGGATTATAATCCTGTTGAAGCAACACCTATCGGCCGTCTCGCGGTAATTACGCAGGATGAATTAAAGAACTACCTGGATAAAGTAAAGCTTTACGAACAGCAGCAGCAAAGCACCACGCAGACAATTGATAACAAAGCGTGGATGAAGAATATTATACATGTGGTTGGGGCCAATGATGCATCGCTGGATGCAACACTTACATCTCACTTCAGGAGTTATGAAAACATTATTCGTGATACCTTGTTTGGCGGTACTGTATATAACTTCAATAAAACATCTTCAGGTCCGGTTACGCCAATTACCAATGCGTTAATGGAAAAACTGTTTGCCTCCGGCATAAGCATGCTAAATTATTTCGGGCATTCATCTGCAACGGTGTTGGATTATAACCTTAATGATCCATCTACTTACAACAACTATGGTAAATATCCCGTGTTTATGGTGAATGGCTGTAATGCAGGTAACTTCTATGCTTTTGATACGGCAAGGGAAGTGCAGATATCTTCCATTGCAGAAAAATTTGTACTGGCAAAAGAACGTGGTGCTATTGCCTTTATCGGCAGTACACATTTTGGGGTAGAGAACTACCTGGATGTATATAATTACGGGTTCTATGTATCCTTAAGCAAAGCAGGATATCATCAACCCGTATCATCAAATATTAATGATGCTGTAAAATATCTCACCGGTACGGGTTACCTGGATTCTACTTCACGATATCTTCATGCGGAAGAAACGGTGTTGCATGGTGATCCCGCTTTAATGATCAATGCACACTCCAAACCAGATTTTGTGGTGGAAGAACCACAGGTGCAGATCAATCCAACTTTTGTTTCCGTGGCCGATAACAGCTTTAATATCAAAACCTATTTTTATAATATTGGTAAGGCGGTGGGTGATTCTGTGGAGATCAGCATACGACGTCAATATCCTGACGGAACAACTGCTACACTTGTTGCAAAAAAGATACCTTCTGTAAAATATATGGATTCTGTGGTGATGGATGTGCCGATTGTTGCCAGCCGTGACAAAGGAGAAAACAAGCTTATTGTGTGGATTGATCAGCCAAATACTTACAATGAATTAAGCGAAACCAACAATACCGTAACCAAAAGTTTTTATATCTATGAAGACGAATTGCGTACGGTATATCCTTATAATTTCAGCATTGTAAATAAGCAAAACATTAAACTGGTTGCATCAACTGCGAGCCCTATCAATCCTGTTCGTCAGTGTGCGATGGAAATGGATACCACAGAACTGTTTAATTCTTCGTTTAAAATAACGAAAAGAGTGAGTGCACCAGGTGGTATTGTAGAATTTGAGCCAGGTATAAGTTTTACAGATAGTTCCGTGTATTACTGGCGTGTTGCTCCTGTGCCATCAAGTGGAGATTATCATTGGAATACCAGCAGCTTTGTCTATCTCGCTAACAGTAGTTATGGTTATAATCAGTCACATCTTTATCAACACCTGAAATCAACCACCGACCGTATTTCGCTCGACAGCATCTCCCGTACCTGGAACTATGAAGATCGTACTTCGGTATTCCAGATCACGAATTCTATTTACCCGGTAAGCGGCACCTATGATGGTGATTTTGCTATCCTGATTAACGGGTTAAGGGTTACTGCTTCCGCCTGTGTAGGGCATTCGGTAATCTTTAATGTATTTAATCCTGTTACATTAAAACCTTTGTATAACCAGGCAGTTCCTTCAAATCAATCTTCCGGCGTGTTTGGTGGTTTTATGGGAAGCGTGGCCTCCTGTAACCAGAAAAAACCTGGTACTGAGTACAACTTTGAATTCAGTTATATGGATACGACAGGCAGAAGAAAGATGCGTGATTTTATGGACTGGCTTCCCGATGGATATCTTGTTTCTGTGCGTCTTATTTTTGACCAGCCTTACGATGCAAATCCTTTCATTGATACCTGGCGCAAAGATGAAGATGTATATGGCGCAGGCAAGAGTTTATACAGCCGGTTAAAAAATGCAGGCTTCTCCAGTATTGATTCTTTTACGCGGCCCAGAACGTGGATTTTCCTCTATAAGAAAAACAATACTTCGTTTAGTGTTTCACAGCAAATGTCGCAGGGTTTATATGACCGCATACTTTTTACCAGGGATATCAATTCAGCCGATACGCTTGGCTATATCAGTTCCCCTGTGTTTGGTCCCGCAAAGGCATGGAAGCAAATTAAATGGCGCGGAAAATCGCTGGATGCTACCGGTGGCGATAATGTAAATATTAATGTGATAGGCATTACACCATCCGGCAGCCAGGCTGTATTGCATACGTTAACAGCTGCACAGCAGGATTTTGATATTTCCTCAGTTAATGCAACAACCTATCCTTATATACAACTGGTAATGCGCAATGCAGACAGTGTTCATCTCACGCCATACCAGTTACGTTACTGGCGTTTATTGTATGATCCTGTTCCCGAGGGTGCGCTTGCCCCAGGTATATTGTATAAGTTTACGGATACCCTGGGCTTGGGTGAAACATTAAATGCAGCCATCGCATTTAAGAATGTAAGTGATGTTGCCTTTGCAGATAGCATAAAAGTGAAGATGATTGCCTATGATAATAACAACAATGCCAATGTTATCCCGGTAGGGAAATTAAAAAAGCTTAATCCGGGTGATACGGCATCCATCAGTTATAGTTTAAGTACTACTGCTTACAGCGGCAGCAATACTTTGTATATAGATGTTAACCCTGATAATGATCAGCCCGAACAATATCATTTCAACAACTTCCTGTATAAATCTTTCGTGGTAAGTGCTGACAATATCAAACCTGTAATGGATGTAACTTTTGATGGTGTACACATTTTAAACAATGATATCGTTTCAGCAAAACCCAGTATTTTAATCAAGCTGAAGGATGAATCAAAATACTTATTACTGAATGATACCTCACTGGTTACCGTGCAATTGCAATACCCTGACGGCAGCATCAAAAAATTCAACTTTAATAATGATACCCTGCGCTTTATAGCAGCAACACCGGGGGCAGCAAATAACGAAGCCAGCGTTGAGTTTAATCCTTACCTCCTCGAAGACGGACAATACACGTTGTACGTTCATGGCAAAGATAAAAGCGGCAACCCTGCAGGCAATGTTGATTACAGCGTAAGCTTCCAGATTTATAACAAGCCAATGATCTCTAATCTCTTTAACTATCCGAATCCGTTTACTACTTCAACGGCTTTTGTATTTACGGTTACGGGCAGCCAGGTACCACAAAATATACGCATTCAAATACTGAGCATCACCGGTAAGATCGTTAAGGAAATTACCAAGGATGAACTGGGATCGTTGCATATAGGTAGAAACATTACAGATTATAAGTGGGACGGTACAGATATGTACGGGCAAAAGCTTGCCAATGGTGTTTATATTTACCGGGTAATCACCAACCTTAACGGCAAATCGCTTGACAAGTTTACACCACAGGATGCACTGGGCAACTCCATAGATACAGATAAATATTTCAACAAGGGCTACGGCAAAATGTATCTGATGCGATAAAATGGTTTCCATTTGTTAAAGATGAAGGGTATCAACTTTTCTTTCATCTTTGCAGCATGAAACAAGTTGGTATAGGAACAAGGGTTTTAAATTTTGTGATAGATACATTGCTTATTTTTCTGCTGGCTTACCTTGCGCACCGTACAAATTATTTTTATGCTTTCTATTACCATAAATTCTACCTGCAGTTCTATATCTGGTTTTATGGTACCCTTGTTATATACTACCTGGTTTTTGAAACACTCTTTAAACGCACGCCGGGCAAATGGTTATCTTTTACCAGGGTGGTAACCAATAAGGGAGGACGCCCGTCTTTTTTGCAAATATTAATCAGAACACTGGTGCGGCTTACGATTATCGATTGCTTTTTTATTCCATTCCTGGATAAGACCTTGCATGATTATGTAAGCAAAACGGACGTAGTAGAAATATAACTCTTTCGATTTTTCTAAGCACTTATGAAGCTTATTGGTTTCAGCAGCCTTCTCCCGGTTTAAAAAATCTTTATCAAAAGAAAGCAGGGTTTCGTTATTGCGGTACAAACAATTCTTTGCTTATCTTCAGGCGGTACATTTACGCTTACATTTTATATGCAAAGACGCCATTTCCTGAAGCTTTCTGCCTCTGCTGCCGCAGCACTTTTAGCAAGCCGGTTAACCTATGCCGCTGCAGGCGGTAAAATGTTGATAAATAAACCTGATGAAGTATGGATACGATCCGGCGATCAATGGTACCAACTTACCGCTGCGGCAAATAACAAATACAGGTATAAAGAGGTGGAGGTAACAGTAAAACCAGGAACTGGCAGTACCGGTGTGTCTGTAACTGCGGCTTCCATGCAATTAAATACTGTAAAGCTTATATGGAAACACCGGCTGGGAGCAGGGTTATTGTTTTTAGGAGATCAGTGGGAGCGTTCTTACGGCGACCTGCACTGGAATACAAATTTGCCTGCAGCAAAAGCGCCCTGGTATCTTATCGTTCGTGACAAAACCAATACCACCTGTTTTGGTGTAAAAACGGGGGCAGGCAGTCTTTGCAGTTGGGGGCTTGATCGCGATAACCTGCAGCTAAATCTCGATACACAATGTGGTGGTAACGGGGTGATGCTGGGCAAGCGAACATTACATGCGGCGGATATTGTAACTATCAGCGGGCAAAAAGAAGAAAGCGTTTTTCAAACCGTACACCGCTTCTGCGGCATTATGTGCGAAAAACCACGGCTTCCCAAACAGCCCGTGTATGGTATTAATGATTGGTATTTTGCTTATGGCAACAATAATTTTGAACTGATCAAACGGATTACCGGAATGGTAAGCGAGCTGGTAACAGATACATCCAACAAGCCATTTTCTGTAATCGATGCAGGCTGGGCCACTTATTCTCCTCTGTTGCCGGGTGATGGCGGATGGAATGACGATTTTGGAAAGCCCAATGATAAGTTTAAAGACATGCATCTCATGGCAGATGAGATCAAAAAACTGGGCATGAGGCCCGGATTGTGGATGCGTCCTTTGTGTGCCCGCCATAATGAAAATCCGAAACTTCTACTACCCAAAATTCCGGGAAGAGATAATCCGAAGAACCCTGTGCTTGATCCTACCATTCCTGAAAATATCGCACGCATCAAAAATTACTTTAGTATTTATCGCGGATGGGGAATGGAAATGGTAAAGCATGATTTCAGTACTTACGATTTGTGCGGTCGCTGGGGTTTTGATATGAAGGAAACCATTACCTCTCCCGGCTGGAATTTTAATGATCGCAGCAAAACAACCGCTGAAATCATCCTGGATCTTTATCATGCCATCAGGGAATCTGCCGGCGACCAGATTTATATCATCGGATGTAATACCATGAGTCATTTAAGCGCAGGAATATTCGAGCTTTGTCGCACCGGTGATGACACCAGCGGGCATGAATGGGCGCGTACACGTAAAATGGGCGTAAACACCATGGCTTTCAGATTACCTCATCATAATAAATTTTATGCAGTGGATGGTGATTGTGTAGGGATTACTACTGATATATCCTGGATAAGGAACAAACAATGGCTGCAGTTGCTTACTGAAAGCGGAGCTCCATTATTCGTTTCCCCGCAACCCGAAGCAATGGGGGCAGAGCAAAAAGAAGCGATCAAAAAAGCATTTACCCAAGCCGCCAAAGTTCAGCCGGTAGGGGAGCCGCTTGACTGGATGACAAGCCCCGTACCTGTTAAATGGAGGCTAAATGATAAACTGGTGAACTTTAACTGGGAATAGGCCACCGGTACAAATAATGGCGTTGTGGCGGCTTTCGCGCACAAACTTCCTACTTTTGCGCCAATGGAAAATAATGAATTCGGGCATCTGCTCGCCGGGCTGAATATCAAATCACTCAATCGAATGCAGCTTGCTGCTATTGAAGCAAGCGCAATTCACAACAATATATTGCTGTTATCCAATACGGGTTCCGGTAAAACACTGGCGTTTTTATTGCCGCTGGTAAAATCACTCGATGTTAATTTAAAAGCTACACAGGCGTTGATTATTGCGCCATCGCGGGAGCTGGCATTACAGATAGAACAGGTATTCAAAAAATTATCCTCCGGTTTTAAGATCACGGCCTGCTATGGCGGCCACTTACGTGAGACGGAGGAAAATAACCTGCTGGAAGCGCCGGCTGTTATTGTAGGTACACCCGGACGTTTGGCTGATCATCTTCGAAGAAGTAATATTAAAACTGAAAAAATAACGACGCTGGTACTGGATGAATTTGATAAGTCGCTGGAAGCTGGTTTTGAGGAAGAAGTGGCTTTTGTGATCAGTCATCTGGGAAAACTTACCAAGCGTATACTAACTTCTGCAACGGGCAATCTTGATATCCCTGGTTTTGTTGAATTTGATGATCCTCAAAAGCTTGATTTTCTTACGGAAGAGCCTAATGAGGCGCTTGCAATACAATTGCTCCGTACGGCGGAAAAAGATAAAATAGATGCCCTGTTTAGTTTGTTGTGTATGGTTGATGGTAGGTCGGCCATCGTGTTCTGCAATCACCGTGACGCTGTGGAACGTACAAGTGAACTGCTAAAAGAAAGAGGCATTTTCAGCGTATTTTACCATGGCGCATTAGAGCAGCCACAACGTGACAGTGCTTTATTTAAATTCAAAAATGGAACTTTTAATACATTAATAACCACCGACTTAGCTTCAAGAGGATTAGATATTCCAAACATCCGGTATATCATCCATTACCATCTTCCTGGTTCGGAAGAGATTTTCACCCACCGCAATGGGCGCACTGCCAGGATGGAAGCCAGCGGTACGGTCATCCTGATGCTTGGCCCCGGGGAAACATTGCCGGATTATATACCCGCAGACCTGGAAGAAATCAATTTGCCTGAAGAAAATCTTTTACCTGATGCACCAAAATGGGCAACCCTTTTTATCGCTGCAGGAAAAAAAGACAAAGTGAATAAAATTGATATCGTAGGATTTTTAACCAATAAGGGCCAGTTAAAAAAGGAAGATATCGGGCTGATAGAAGTAAAAGACTTTCATTCTTTTGCTGCCATCCGTAAATCAAAAATGAGCCATACGCTTAACCTGATAAAGGCAGAAAAGATTAAAAATAAGCGGGTAAAGATGGAAATAGCCAAGTAACCTTTGGCGGTAATCCAGCTTAATCTTCCATCTATCCTAAAAATTTATCTTATAGATTAAAAAAAGGAATATTATTCTATATTCAATTTCTGATACTGTTTGGTAGATAATTATCCTTTCTTTATCGATAAAAGATAGCTAAATCCCGCCTAATATTACCAAATGGTTATCTTTTGTTACATCTTATAAATTGCAATGTGTTCTTCCTGTTAATAAATCCTTAACATGTAAAACGGACATATTAGTAATAAATGCTCATTTTTGCGGCAAAATCACGCACACATGAGCAAATTAGCCAAACTACTGCTTAGCCTAACGCTGGGTGTATTTTCTATTGCCTTTTTGCAGGCACAGGAAACTACCTCAGAAATAAGCGGAAGCATTTTTAACAACAACCAGGCAGTTGCCGGCGCAACTATTACAGCGGTACATACACCCACAGGAACAAAGTATGTTACCAGCAGCCGTAAAGATGGCCGTTATAACCTGCCTAACTTAAGAGTTGGTGGTCCGTACACTATTACTGCAACTTTCGTTGGATTTAAAGAAGAAAAACAGGAGAATGTGGTTCTTTCTCTTGGTCAGGAATTCAAGGCCGATTTTAGTTTAAGCGCTGAAGAAAACAAACTGACTGAGGTAGTAGTTGCTACTTCCAGGCAGAACAGCGTATTTAACAACGGTCGCACAGGTAGCCAGGAAACGATTACCCGTACGCAATTGGAGCGTCTGCCAACCATCAGCCGGTCAATGAAGGATTTTACCAAGCTGGAACCAACCTCTAACGGAACCAGTTTTGGTGGCCGAAGCAACCAGTATAATAACATTACTGTTGATGGCGCCAACTTTAATAACTCTTTTGGTTTGGGAACCGGTAATATACTTGGTGCACAAACCGGTGCTGAGCCTATCAGTCTTGAAGCGATTGAGCAAATCCAGGTGAATGTTTCTCCGTACGACGTTCGCCAGGGCGGTTTCTCCGGTGCTGGTGTAAATTCTATCACCAAAAGCGGTACCAACCAGTTTAAAGGTTCTGCTTATGCATACGTGAAAGGTGCAGGAACACAGGGGTATAATGTTGAAAATACCACCGTTCTTAAAACGCCAATTACCTATCATATTTATGGTGCTTCCCTTGGTGGCCCGATTGTAAAGAACAAGTTATTCTTTTTTGCAAGTTATGAGCAGGTTAGGCAAACATTGCCGGCTACAAGCCTTGCGCCATCAGATGCATCTCACCCGGCATCTCCCGGTACTTATACCCAGGCAAATGCTGATACGATGACTGCACTTGTTGCCTTTTTAAAAGACAAGTACGGTTATGATCCAACAGCCGGTATGGGTATCAGTGGTTATTCATTTAAAACAAACAGTGATAAAATCACAGCCAAAATTGACTGGAACATCAATAGCAAAAACACCCTGACTTTAAAATATAATTATCTTAAGTCATCGTCTGACCAGTTTCCAAGCGGAAGCCGTCCATCTGGTGTTACCGCAAGTTCTCCAGGTTCTCCGGGCACCTACTCATATCCATTTTACGGTGCAGGTTACGTAATCAACAACAACTTCAATATTTATATCGCTGAACTTAATACAAGGTTTAGCAATAAGGCTTCTAACAAGTTGCAAGTGGGTTACACGGCCTTAAGGGATTTCCGTTCATCACACTCAACTTCTACAACATTTCCTTTTGTTGATATCCTGAGCGGTGGTAATATTCTTTATTCTTTTGGTTACGAACCTTACACCTATAATAACGTATTAAATACGGATGTTTACCAGTTATCAGACGTGTTTACGATGTACCATGGTGCACATGAAATAACGATCGGTACTCAAAACTATTATCGTAAATACCAGAATGCGTTTGCACCTGGTTATCGTGGTGCTTACCAGTTTAACAGCCTTCAGGATTTTTATGCAGCGGCCAACGATCCAACACTTGTAAATGCCAGCAGCTATTATCAGCAGTATTCAGCATTGAAGGGTGGAGAATTTCCATGGGCTTATGCGGGTTCTTATGAACTAAGTGCTTTTGCGCAGGATAAATGGCGCGCTTCCAGGAATTTTACCCTTACTTACGGTGTAAGGTTTGACTACACTATTTATAAACAAGCCTTTACTGATAACTCTTACTTCAATGCCTTGAAATTTAAAAACGGCGCACAATATAATATTGGAGAAGCACCGATGAGTAACCTGGTGGTATCTCCCAGGGTTGGATTTAACTGGGATGTAAAGGGTGACAGATCATTGCAGGTAAGAGGTGGATTAGGTATCTTCTCCGGAACTCCGCCTTTTGTTTGGATCAGCAACCAGGCGAGCAATAACGGTACACAGTTTGGTAATATAAATACGTCAGTACCATTTAGTGACAATCCCGTTGCTCCTTCAGGACAGCCTGCAGCTTCTTATGCAGCAGCACTTGTGTCACATGATTTCAAGTATCCTACTACATTAAAATCGAGTCTTGCGTTTGATAAAAAATTACCTGATAACTGGGTAATTACCGGTGAGTTTTCTTATTCAAAAGATATTAACGCTGTTTACTATTCCAACGTTAATCTAAATGAAGAGAACGGTTTTGCTATCACCAATGGCGGGGATGCAAGAACAAGGTACAATACCTCTTTCTCTGCTGCAACCTCTGCGTCAAATACAAAAGCGATTAAGTATTATTCAGGAAGTACGCTTGAAAACCCAACGCTTAGCTCCGTCATCCTGATGGATAACACCAGCAAAGGGTATTCATATACAGCTACTTTAAGAATTCAGAAAACTTTCAAGAACCTTTTCCTTAGCGGCGCGTATACATTCAGTGATGTAAAGAATACTGCTGAAGGTGGAAGTACCGCTTCTTCTTTGTGGAGTGGCAGGGCCGTGGCTAATATGGATCCTAATGCGCCCAATTTGCAACATGGTTCCTTTTACCAGCCTCATCGCGTAATCGCATTTGCTTCTTACAGGTTTGAATATGCAAAGCATTTTGCTACTTCAATCGGTGCCATATTTGAAGCAGCACCTGCAGGTGTTACTTCTTATGTTTACAACGGTGACCTGAATGGTGATGGTAACGCAGGCAATGACCTGATCTATATCCCTAACAGCGCAAGTGATATCAACCTGATCAACGTAGGTTCTTATAACAGCACAACACATACAGGTTCTACTACCGGTACTACTGCTGATCCAAGAACTGCCGGACAAATGTGGACGCAGTTGAATAATTTTATCAAACAGGATCATTATCTCAATTTCCGCAGGGGAAGCTATGCACAGGCAAACAGCGTATTGTATCCCTGGTTTAAACGTTTGGATCTTAACCTGACTCAGGATATTTCTATCAAGACAGGCAGAGACGAAAAAGACAGGCATACATTAAGGTTTACTGTGGATTTGATAAACGCAGGCAACCTGTTTAACCGTAACTGGGGTGTGATGAAAACAGCCAGCGTAAGCAACTTCCTGAGATTTGAAGGCATGGCTGAAGATGGAAAGACGCCTTTGTTCTCTTTCCCTTATGCAGACGGCAACAACCAGGTGCCACTGGTTAACAGCTTTGTAAATAATACCAGCATTTTATCACGCTGGCAGATGCAGTTTGGTTTTAAGTATTTGTTTAATTAAGGTACAAAGACACGGAGGCACAAGGGGACAAAGTCACAAAAGATTAAAAGTATACAATGATAGCGGAGAAATGTTGCATTTTTGAAAAATGAATAACGCTGTGCCTTCCTGCCTTTCAAACTATATAAAACAAAAACGTCTCCACTCAACCGGGGACGTTTTTGTTTTAACACAACATGCCTAAAATCGCAAGGTCTGCTTTGTGCCTCCGTGCCTTTGTCCCTTGGAACCTTTCCTTCCTTTTCAACTTAAATAAGCAAAACGTCTCCACTCAACCGGGACGTTTTTGTTTTAACACAACATAATTAAAATCGAAAGGTCTGCTTTGTGCCTCCGTGCCTTTATCCCTTGGAACCTTTCCTTCCTTTTCAACTTAAATAATACAAAACGTCTCCACTCAACCGGGGACGTTTTTGTTTTAACACAACATAACTAAAATCGCAAGGTCTGCTTTGTGCCTCCGTGCCTTTGTACCTTGGAACCTTTCCTTCCTTTTCAACTTAAATAAGCAAAACGTCTCCACTCAACCGGGGACGTTTTTGTTTTAACACAAAATGCCTAAAATCGCAAGGCCTACTTTGTGCCTCCGTGCCTTTGTACCTTGGAACCTTTCCTTCCTTTTCAACTTAAATAAGCAAAACGTCTCCACTCAACCGGGGACGTTTTTGTTTTAACACAACATGCCTAAAATCGCAAGGTCTACTTTATGCCTCCGCGCCTTTGTCCCTTCGTGCCTTTCTTCCCCCAACTTGCTGACTATTTCTCCACAATCAAATTTTGTTATTGAAAACCCTTTACCGGCTTACCTATATTTGCCCACTATGGCAAAATCGGCTTCTGAAACACCCTTGATGCAGCAGCATAATGCCATCAAACAAAAGTATCCTGATGCGATATTATTGTTTAGGGTGGGGGACTTTTATGAAACCTTTGGAGCGGATGCAATTATTGCATCGCAGGTATTGGGCATTACGTTAACCAAGCGCAACAATGGGTCAGCCTCAAGCAATGAATTGGCGGGCTTTCCACATCATGCACTGGATACGTATTTGCATAAGCTGGTGAAGGCGGGTTATCGTGTGGCCATTTGCGATCAACTGGAAGATCCCAAGCAAGCCAAAGGCATTGTAAAGCGCGGCGTTACAGAAATGGTAACTCCGGGTATTGCCACTAACGACAAACTGCTTGAACATAACAGCAATAATTTTTTAGCCGGCGTTCATTTTGAAGAAGATAAAATGGGCGTTGCTTTTCTTGATATTTCTACGGGTGAATTTTTTGTTGCAGAAGGCAACCTGGAATATGTTGATAAACTATTGCAGGGATTGAAACCTGCGGAAGTGGTGTTTCAGCGCAGCTTTCAAAAGCATTTCAAAGAAGTGTTTGGGGCTAAGTTTTACACTTATACACTGGAGAGCTGGATATTCGACCTGGCTTTTTCCACCGAAAGTCTGCTCAAACATTTTCAAACACATTCGCTTAAAGGGTTTGGTATTGAGAATATGTCTTGCGGTATCATTGCCGCCGGTGCTGTATTGCATTATTTAAAAGATACGGAACATCCCAACCTGCAACATATCACTTCTATACAACGGCTGGAGAAGGATGATTATTTGTGGATGGACCGTTTTACCATTCGTAATCTTGAAATATTAAGCAGTGGCGCCGGTGATGGTAATAACCTGCTGAAAGTATTAGACAATACAGTAAGCCCGATGGGCGCCCGTATGCTAAAACGCTGGACCGTGTTGCCTTTAAAAGATCTGAAGAAGATCAATGAGCGGCTTGAACTGGTGGAATATTTTATACGTGAGGTGGATGCACGCAAACAACTGCAGCACCTGATTAAACAATGCGGCGATATAGAAAGGCTGGTAAGTAAGATCCCGACCAAGAAGATCAACCCGCGGGAAGTAATGCTGCTGGCGAAAGGCTTACAACAAACAGAACAGATCAAGCAGATCTGCAGTGTATCTGCCAATGATTATTTAAAAAGATTGGGTGATGCATTGAATGGCTGTGGTTATATCGCCGAGAAAATCATGCAGGAAATTGTGGAAGCCCCGCCCGTGGCTGCCAGTAAAGGCGGTACCATAAAAGCTGGTGTTCATGCCATGCTGGATGAGCTTCGCACTATCGCCAGCGGCGGTAAAGAATTCCTGGTAAGCATACAGCAGCGGGAAGCGGAGAAAACAGGTATCAGTTCTTTAAAGATCAGTTTTAATAATGTGTTTGGTTATTATCTTGAAGTGACCAATATACATAAAAGCAAAGTGCCGGCTGAATGGATGCGCAAACAAACGCTGGCCAATGCAGAACGATATATTACCCCGGAACTTAAAGAATACGAGGAAAAGATCACTGGCGCAGAAGATAAGATCATGGCGATTGAGCTGGAGTTGTACGATAAAATCTTGATGGAACTGCAGGACTACATTGCACCCATACAGGTTAACGGAAATGTACTTGCTAAGCTCGATTGCCTGTTATGTTTTGCATCGAATGCCTTACAGTATAGTTATAAAAAGCCTGAAGTGCATGAAGGGCTTGAAATGGATTTTAAAGACAGCAGGCACCCGGTAATTGAAAGAAACCTTCCACCGGGTGAGGCTTATATAGCCAATGATATTTATTTGAATCCCGGTGAACAACAGGTGATCATTCTCACCGGGCCAAACATGAGCGGTAAGAGTGCCATCCTGCGACAAACCGCGTTAATTACGCTGATGGCACATATGGGAAGCTTTGTGCCCGCAACTGCTGCACGTGTTCCGCTTACTGACAAGATTTTTACACGCGTTGGTGCAAGTGATAACCTGAGTGGTGGCGAAAGTACCTTTATGGTGGAGATGAATGAAACGGCGAGTATCATCAACAATATATCTTCACGCAGTTTGATATTGCTGGATGAAATTGGTCGTGGTACTTCCACTTATGACGGCATCTCTATTGCATGGAGTATCGTGGAATATCTTCATGGCTCACCGGCCGCACCAAAAACATTGTTTGCAACACATTACCACGAGTTGAATGAGCTGGAGAATAAATTAACCGGTGTAAAAAACTATCATGTTACCAATAAGGAAGTAGGAAATAAGATCATCTTCCTGAGAAAGCTTGCGCCGGGTGGCAGCACCCATAGCTTTGGTATTCATGTGGCAAAGATGGCGGGTATGCCGCCTGCACTGATTGATCGTGCCAACGATATATTAAAACAACTGGAAGATAAGCATGTGGATGAAGCGCCCGGTGAGATAGAAAAGCCTGAAAGTCATGATGGCCCGCAGGTAAAAGATACGCGGACAAGTATGAAGCATATCGGCGCACCGCAGATGCAGCTTTCCATTTTTGATGCACACAGCGAAACATTTGAGAATATAAGGGAGATGCTCACAAGTATCGATATCAACAGGCTTACACCTGTAGAGGCATTGATGAAACTGAATGAAATAAAAGGTTTGCTGAAATAGGCAGATAGCTAAAGTATAAGGGCGAAGGTATAGGCTAAAAGGTAAAACTCTTTTTAAGAAACTTACTTACAAGTTTGCCTGTTTGCTTTTTCTGCTCACTGTATTTTCCATCTGCCAGGTACCAGAAAACAACAGTGCCGTCTGATGGCTCTACCACGAAATATTCTTTTACCCCGAACTTCTCATATTGTAGTCTTTTCTTTACCAGGTCAGCATCTTTATTTTTTGGAGAAAGCACTTCTATCACAATATCCGGTGCGCCGTAAATGCCATCTTCTTTTATAATGTTTTCATTTTCTTTTGCGATAAAAAAGATATCGGGTTGTACCGCGTTCAGGTCTCCGAGAAAAACATCAATCGGGGCGTAACATACCTGTCCAATACTTTGTTCTTCAACAAAAGAATCAAGTTTCTTAAAAATATTCTTGGAAACGGTAAAATGTTTAAAGCTGGGTGCCGGACTCATAAAGAAACGGTTATTAATGACCTGTATGGGTGTACCTTCAGGCAATAACCTGTAGATATCCACCATCGTTTTTGGCTTATGCATTAACACAGACATACCCAAATTTACAATAAGAGAACCTAACCCGGTAAAAGGAAAACTTAAAAGATTTATACCTGCAGTTTATTTATAAATCAGCACTTCCTTTTTACCATTGCTGGTCATATAACCCCGGTACATACCTTCTGTATTAAAAGGCATGGCAATATTTCCGTCTTTGTCAATGGCGATCAAACCGCCATCACCACCCAGTTCTCCAAGTTTTTTCATGATCATGGTGTTGGCGGCATCGGTAAGATTTTCCTTTGCCAGTTCCATCCGGTCACTTACAGATTTTGCCATGACCAGCCTTATAAAAAATTCTCCCCAACCGGTGCAGCTAATGGCGCAGGTAGCATTATTGGCATAGGTGCCTGCACCAATGATGGGTGCATCACCCACACGGCCAAATTTTTTATTGGTCATGCCACCGGTGCTGGTGGCCGCAGCAACATTTCCATCCATATCAAGCGCCACACAACCTACTGTTCCATACTTGCTGTCCCGGTTGCCGGGTTGCTTTAGCATGGCTTTCGGTTTGGTGGAGTCATGATCCAGTTGTGTTTTGGTAGAGTCTTCTGCACGCACTTTTTGTAAGGCATCCCATCTTTCTTTGGTATAGAAATAAGAGGGATCAACTATCGTACATCCCTGCAAGGCTGCAAATTTTTCAGCGCCTGTGCCGGTCATCATTACATGCTCACTTTTATCCATCACGGCCCTTGCTGCAGTAATAGGATTTTTAATCGTGGTCACCCCGGCTACGCTACCGGCTTTCAGGGTTTTGCCATCCATAATGGCGGCGTCCATTTCATTCCTGCCTTCATTGGTAAACACCGCGCCTTTACCAGCGTTAAACAACGGGTTATCTTCAAGCACTTTAATGGCCGCTTCTACTGCATCCACTGCGGCACCACCCTTGGATAGCACAGCATACCCCGCGGTAAGCGCATCATTAATACCCTGCTGGTAAGCTTTCTCTTTCTCCGGCGTCATCTGGCTTTTTAAAATAGTACCGGCGCCGCCATGTACCACCAGTGCAAATTTCTTTGTTTGGGCAGATGCGATATGCATAAGTATTAGCAAAACAATTACAGAACAAATTCGTTTCATGGTATGATATTAGTGCAAGAACGTTTGCAAAAACGTAACGATCTGCATATCACGAAGCTAAGCTGAAGATTGATATAAAAGTACAAGTGTGCGACGCAACGGCAGCTTAATACGTGATTCGGCTGCCGGGTACATAAAAAGTCCGCGCCTGCATTTAGGTGTTCAATGTAGAAGTTATACGTTGATTGCGTGTTGTAAGCTATCTTTATTTTTTTAAAACTCGTGACGTCTGAAAAAAATAGTGAAAATAGCTCCCCGCATTCTGCTTGGATTTTTGGGTGTGTTTGTGGTGCTGCTGGCCTGGATTTATAATATACTTCCACCGCTTTTTTTAATAGGGCTCCTGTTATTTACTGCATTAACCGTATGGAAGCCCAGGCTTGGGGCGAGAATATTACTTTCTCTCCTTGGGCTTGTTTTGCTTGTATGGCTGCTTATACAAACTGAATTTGTTCAAAACATCATCATCGGAAAAGTAACGGCTAAACTCTCCAGAGAACTTAAAACAGAAGTACGCATTAGTAAAGTAAGCCTGTCTCTTTTTAACCGGCTTAACCTGGAAGGAACGCTGGTTCGTGATCAAAAAAAGGATACGCTTTTATATGCGGGAAAATTGAAGGTGCGTGTTACAGACTGGTTTTTCTTTAAGGATAAGATTGATCTTAAATATGCCGGTCTTGAAGATGCAGTGATAAAAATGCAGCGCAAAGATTCTGTATGGAACTACCAGTTTATTGCAGATTATTTTTCACCCAAAGACACTGCGGGTATAAAACCGGCAACTAAAGATTCTGCCGCTAAGAAAAAGGCGATTGCATTAAACGTGCTGAAGGTGGACTTTAAGAATGTTACCTTTTTAAATAATGATGAATGGGTGGGATCGAGAATGCTGGTAAAAGTAGGAAGCATGATCCTGGATGCGGATACCATTGATCTTAACAAAAAACTGTTTAAGATTAATGAGATTGAACTGGATAAACCATACTTCACCATGCGTGATTTTGATGGGTTTAGACCGGATAGCCTGAAGCCTAAAAAGATAAATGATACCGGGCTTTACTTTAACAGCAGCGGTATGCAACTGGCGATAAAATCAGTAAAGATTACCAATGGTTATTTTGGTACGGAGAAGGAAGAAAAGCTGATTCCGGGCTACTTTGACAGCCATAACATATGGGTGAGCAAGCTTAACTGCAACTTTAATAATGTGAGTTTTATCAAGGATACGATTAAAGCAAAAATTGAGATTGCAGGCAAGGAGCGAAGCGGGCTGATCATTAAAAAACTGAATGCAAATTTCAAGCTTACGCCGCAAATTATGGAGTTTGCCAAGCTTGATCTGCAAACCAACCGCAGCCATTTGCGCGATTACTATGCCATGAAGTATCGCGACTTTAATGAAGATATGGGCGAGTATATTGACAGCGTGGTAATGGATGCCAGGTTTAAAAATGCCGAAGTAAGCTCTGATGATATAGCCTTCTTTGCACCGGAGTTGGGCGACTGGAAAAAGGAAGTGCTGATGAGTGGCCGGTTCCTGGGTACGGTAAGTGATTTTGATGTGAAAAATCTTTTTGTAAAAAGCGGTAATGCCACATATATCAGCGGGCAGTTTGCCATGAAGGGATTGCCGGATATAGATAAGACACAGATCACTTTTACCGACGGAAATGTACAAACAAACTATCTTGAATCTGCCGTATTGTATAAGGGCCTGAAAGATATTAAAACGCCCAACCTTTCTGCGCTGGGCGATATCCGTTTCCAGGGAAGTTTTAAAGGGACCATCAGCGATTTTATAGCCAATGGTAATGTAAGCAGCAGCCTTGGTGGCGCGTACGCCAACGTTGCCATGAAATTTCCAACGAAAGGTGTACCTTCTTATAACGGTACATTAATTACACAGCAATTTAACCTGGGTAAGTTTATAAACAGTGATGTGCTGGGCCGCGTAACTTTTAATGGTAAAGTAGACGGGCGTGGATTCTCACTTTCACAACTTAACACAAAGCTTGATGGTCAACTGGCGCAATTTGAGTTTAACGATTATAATTATCACGATCTGGAAGTAAATGGAACTTTCCAGAAGAAGTTGTTTAGTGGTGAATTCAACGCCAACGATACCAATTTCAATTTCACCAGTAATATACAAGTCGATTTAAATGGTGAACAACCCAGCTTTAATATATTAGGTGACCTAGTAAACAGCGATCTTAAAAAGCTCAATTTTACCAAGGCAAACTTCCAGTTAACCGGGCTGTTTGACTTAAACTTTTCAGGTAAGAACATTGATGATTTTATAGGCAGTGCCAAAATATTAAACGCCAACCTGATGCACGACAGCAGCCGGTTAAGCTTCGACTCCTTAGCGCTTCATGCATCGCTGGATAGCGGCGGTGCTAAAATATTACATCTGCAGAGTAATGAGTTTGATCTTACCGTACGTGGCCGCTACCAGATTCTTGACTTGCCCAATGGCTTCCAGGCCTTCCTGCACAAGTATTATCCTTCACTTATCAGTGAGCCTGCATCCATTCCAAAAAACCAGCAGCTATCCGTAGAGCTATATACCGGTGAGTTTGATAAGTATGCGCAGATCATCGATAAGAAGTTATCCGGTTTTAATAATGCATTGGTGCGTGGAAGCGTAAATACCGGCAATAAGAATGATTCATTTTATTTTAAAGCAAGCATACCACAGGTGCAGTATGGCAAATACAAACTGGAGGAAGCGAATATAGAAGGGCAGGGTAAGTATGACAGCCTGCATTTGGTGGGCGATGTTGGTAAAGTATATATCGGAGATAGTTTGTTTTTCCCCAATACTTCACTGGATATCGTTTCCAGAGATGATCACTCTGATGTGACCATTTCTACAAGTGCCAATTCAACTTTAAATGATGCCAAACTAAAGGCAGATGTGTATACGCTGCATGATGGTGTGCGTATCAATTTCAGGCCTTCTTCCTTTGTGGTGAATGATAAAAGCTGGACGCTGGAAAAGCAGGGGGAGATAGTGGTGCGTGAAAATTTTGCTTCTGCAAAAAATGTAAAATTTACGCAGGGCTTCCAGGAGATTGCAGTAGAAACGGAATATGAAGATGGCGGCAATACCAATAACCTGGTAATAAAACTGAAGAACCTTGTATTGGGTGACTTTACCCAATTGGTCACCAAAAAACCTGCGATGGAAGGCCTTGCCAATGGCAGCATTTACCTGCGCGATTTTTATGGGAGGTTTAATGCTGACGCGGATATATCAGCGGAGCAATTCAGGCTTGACAATGATTCTGTCGGGTTGGTTAAAATAAAAGCATTCTATAACAATGACACCCGAAAAGTAAGCTGGGATGTGAAGTCAGATAACGAGCAATATAACTTTACTTCCACCGGTACTTATGACCTGCGAGACTCACTAAGTTCACCGCTTGAAACAAAGATTGTATTAAACCATTCAAAGATCAGCGAGCTTAACAGCATACTTGACGGGCTCTTCTCCAATATAGATGGCATCGCTACCGGAGAGTTGACCATTAAAGGAAAACCCAATGCGCCTGTGTTGTTGGGTGATGTGAAACTTGTAAACGCCGGGATGACGGTTGATTATACCAAGGTGCATTATCGTGTAGACAGCATGCTGGTAAAATTCCAGGAAGGAGTGATTGACTTCGGAGAGTTTACCTTAAAAGATGATATGAACCGTACCGGTACAGGAAGGGGCAAATTATACCAGGAAGGATTTAAAAACATGCGGTTCGATTTTGATTTAAGCAGCAATAAGATGTTGTTGTTAAACACGCAGAAAATAGACAACAGTACTTTTTACGGGCGGGCAGTGGGTAAAGCATCCTTTAGTCTTAAAGGACCGGAGGACAACATGCAGATTACTATTAAAGGTGAGTCTAACGATACGACGCATATCTACATCCCCATGGCCAATAGCCGCCAGAGCACGGATGTTGATTTCATCGTTTTTAAACAATATGGAACCGCACAGGAAGAGCCCGATAGACAAAGCAAGATTAATGTAGATCTGGATCTTACTGCCACCAACAAAGCCGTGCTGGATGTAATACTGGATGAGCTAACGGGTGATTACATACAGGCTACAGGCAATGGCCGTTTGTTGATACATGTTCCTGCAACCGGTGATATTTCAATGAAGGGGCGTTATAATATTGACCGTGGTAAATACGATTTTACGTTCCAGTCCTTTATACGCAAGCCATTTGATTTATTACCTGATATGGGAAATTATATTGAATGGACCGGTAGCCCTTATAACGCCACAATCAATATTGATGCGCAATATACCGCAAGCAATGTGTCATTGAAAGACCTCGTGTCCGGATCACAAACACAGGCTTTAATCACCGGTGCATCCAGGAGTGATATCTTTAGTTACAGAGGAGATGTATATGTTGTTGCCGAACTTTCCGGTAAGCTAAGCCGGCCGGATATTAAGTTCCGTATCGATTTTCCGCAGTATAGTTCCATCAAGAACAACCCGGATGTTGCTACCATCATGCGAAGGTTGGAAAGTGATGAAAACGAAATGCTGAAGCAGGCGAGTATGCTTATTGTATTCGGTTCGTTTTATCCAGAAACCACGGGTACCAACAGCGATCTCGGGCAGTTGAGTGCATCCCTTGGCCTCAATACCATCTCTCAGAAAATTGCGGAACAGGTAAATAAAATCTTGTCCAACGTATTTTATAAGATTACAGGTGATAAAAGTTTTCAGTTTGATATAACCACTTCATCATACAGCAGTGCCTCGCTTACCTATGGCACTTCTGCTGGTAATAACCGTATAGACCGGCAGAATATTGGTGTGAAAATTAATAAGAGTGTATTAAACGATAAGATCATTTTTACAGTGGGCAGCGACTTTGATTTTAATGTAGGCAACACGGCTTTGCAGTCCGGGAATTTTCAGTGGCTGCCTGATATCTCTGTACAATTTGTACTCTCTGCTGACCGCAAATTAAGGATGGTGGTATTTAATAAAAGCAGCATTGACGCCCAGGTTGGCATCATCGGGCGAAAGACGCGGCAGGGTGTTGCACTTTCTTATACCAAAGATTTTCCCAAGGAAAAAATACCGGCCAACAGGCAGCAGAACCAGCCTGTAGTAAAGCCTGATGCAGTGCTTCCGCCAGATAGCACTAATGCAAAAAAAGACAGTACAAAAGCAAAGGGTAAATAAGCGCCGGCGCCTGCATTTTATCATTCATACAACAATTCTCAAGGTGCATTCATGTAACTTTACCGGCAGGAGTTGAATATGCATACAATTGAACCTTTTTATAACTGGCGCCACATGTATCTTTCAGAGGAGGATACCCGTTCTCCTTTCTATGGCAGAACTTACAGCGAGTTTGAATTTTCTCAAACGGTGTATAATTATTACATCCATCCGCAGTGGGATGATTTTGGCAGCCGCACACTTTACCTGAAAGTGATTTATGCTGACTATGAACTTAATTTTGCTGTGATTGAACTGATAGGAGAATGGAACGATGCAATTGAAAATGATATTATGACGCTGAAGCGTGATGTGATAGATGAAATGATGGCCGCAGGCATTACCAAATTTATATTGATTGCCGAAAATGTGCTGAACTTTCACAGCGGCGACCGCGATTATTACCAGGAATGGTTTGAAGAAGTTACTGACGCTAACGGATGGATCATTATGCTGAATATGCCCGAAGCAACACAGCAGGATTTTAAAAAACGTAAACTCAATTATTATATCGAGTTGATGGATTTGCCCGAGTGGCGCACCTACAAACCTTACCATCTTTTCCGTAAGATTGATAATGAACTGATGAAAAGACTGGCATAATTCTCAGATCGTCAGTAAGTCACCAAAACATTAAAGTCAATTGAACTGGAAGATCAGTAAGTACCATCCTGAACAGATCGGGTTCTGTAATGACTTCCTGGCCCATGTTGACTTTCTGACTGATTATAACATTACCTTTGCGCCTCAAAATTTAAAGTGAATTAGTCAATAAAAACGTAAAGCCAGTCTCTTTGTGGCTGGCAGTTTTTGTGAACTAATGACCTAATGTTCCAGATGATGAAGTACGAAAAGGAAATCAACCGCCGTAAAACATTTGCGATTATCTCTCACCCGGATGCCGGTAAAACCACGTTAACGGAAAAGTTCCTGTTGTTTGGTGGTGCGATACAAACTGCCGGTGCGGTAAAAAGCAATAAGATTAAAAAGCACGCCACCAGCGACTTTATGGATATAGAAAGACAGCGTGGTATCTCTGTGGCCACGTCTGTAATGACTTTTGAATACCAGCATTTTCTGATCAACCTGCTTGATACACCAGGCCACAAAGACTTTGCGGAAGATACTTATCGTACGCTTACCGCGGTTGACAGTGTTGTACTGGTAATAGACAGCGTGAACGGTGTGGAAGAACAAACACGCCGCCTGATGGAAGTGTGCCGCATGCGTGACACGCCGGTAATTGTTTTTGTAAACAAGATGGATCGTGATGGCAAAAACCGGTTTGATCTGCTGGAGGAAATTGAAAAAGAACTAAAGATCAGCCTGCACCCGATGACCTGGCCTATTAACAGCGGTAAGGATTTTAAAGGTGTATATAATCTTGATAATAAAAGCCTGCGCCTCTTTACAGCAAGTACCAAGGCCGATGATGACGATGTGATTGCCATCACCGATATAAATGATGCGCTGCTTGATGATAAGATTGGTGATCGTGATGCTGCCCAACTTCGTGAAGATGTGGAACTGATTGATGGTGTATACGGGCAGTTAAATATTGAAGATTATCTCGCCGGAAAGATTGCCCCTGTTTTCTTTGGCAGCGCCGTTAATAATTTTGGCGTGAAGGAAATGCTGGATACGTTTATACGTATTGCACCGGTACCCCGTGACCGTGAAACAAGTGTGCGTGAAGTGGCTGCAGGTGAAGATAAATTCAGTGGCTTTGTATTTAAGATACATGCCAACCTGGATCCCAAACACCGCGACCGTATTGCGTTTCTGCGTGTATGCGCCGGTAAGTTTGAACGTAATAAATACTTTCATCACGTAAGGCTTGATAAGGATATGCGTTTTAGCAACCCTTATACTTTTATGGCCCGTAGCAAAGATGTAATTGAAGATGCTTACCCCGGTGATGTGGTGGGTTTATTTGATACCGGTAATTTTAAAATCGGCGATACGCTTACAGAAGGAGAAGACTTCTATTTTACCGGCATACCTTCTTTCTCTCCCGAGATATTTAAGGAGCTGGTAAACAAAGATCCCATGAAGACCAAGCAACTGGAGAAAGGCATCAGCCAGTTAACAGATGAAGGCGTGGCACAGTTGTTTACACAGTTTGGCGGTAATAAGAAGATCATCGGTTGTGTGGGTGAACTGCAGTTTGAAGTAATACAATATCGCTTGCTTCAGGAGTATGGGGCAGCGTGTGAATTCAGAACCCTTCCTTTTTATAAGGCCTGCTGGCTTACCAGCAAAGACCAGAAAAAGCTGGAGGATTTTCTCCGGTTTAAACAAATCAATTCAGGAGAAGATAAAGACGGTCATCCGGTATATCTTGCACAGAGTGAATGGTTCTTAAATACGGAGATACAAAACAACCCGGATATCCAGTTTCATTTTACCAGCGAAATTCACAAATAAGATTACCTGCTATGATTTTTGAAACAGCTACCTTAATCGTGCGGCCTTACACGCTGAATGATGCGGAAGTCTTCTTTACAATCAATAGCAGCGAGCAGGTAATGCGTTATATACGCCCCGTTAAAACAAGGGAAGAGTGTGATGCATTTTTAAAAGAAAACCTGCTTCAGTACCAGTTACAACCAGGCTCCGGCAGATGGGCCGTAGAAGAAAAAAGTACAGGCGAAGTGATCGGGACTTTTTCTTTATTGCCGCTGGATAAAGATGCGGGTAAGCTGCATATGGGTTATGCATTGTTGCCTCCTTTTTGGGGTAAGGGTTATGCAACAGCGTTATTAAAAGAAGGAGTGGCTTATTTTTTTAAAACAAGGCCTGGCGATAAATTGTATGCAATCACAAGGATAGAAAATGCTGTTTCCGAAAAAGTATTGCTCAAGTGTGGTTTTGTGCTGGTGAGCGGGTTTAAAACTGATGAACATCTCTGGACCATTCAATCGCAATAACCACCGTCTTTTTTTATTGCCAGATCTGTGAAAAGTCAGGTTGTATTGAGCAGCCTTCTTCCGGCAAAAATTCAGGCCTGTTTTCATCAATAATAGTTGCAGGCCGATAAACCTTATCAACCAGTTCATATATTTCCAGCTTATCTTTTTCCGGATCAGCAATCAGGTAATATTTTACCCCTTGCTGTTGATAGATGTTGAATTTGGCGTGCCTGTCTTTTAGCAGCGTGGAAGTTGAAAGAATTTCAACAAGTAAGACGGGTGCAAAATCTAAATAGTCCTTCTCAATATCATCACAAACCAATAAAATATCTGGTTCCAGTATCGTATGGTCAGATATTTTATAATCAATCGGGTTATACACCCTGTAACGTCGTTTGGTATGAGATCGTAATGCCATTACAAAAGCTGTGCAGATGTTGGCTGCAATTAATTGATGACGTGGTGATGGAGACGGCATCATTGCAAAAGGAATGCCGTCAATAAGTTCCCACCTGCCTTCCCAGGCCAGTCAGTCTTCATAACTGTAATACGGCAATATTCTTATATTGTTTGTCAACCTTCACATTGTGTCTAATACCTTGCACTCACGCCTGTATAATTATGTGGCGTAATAGATTTCAGTTCTTTTTTCAAGGCTGCACTTACGTTAAGTCCGCTGATAAATTCATGAATCGATTGTTTGGTAATCTGGTTGTTGCCCCTGGTTAAATCTTTTAAAGCTTCATATGGGTTGGGGTAGTTCTCTCTTCTTAATACCGTTTGAATGGCTTCGGCAACTACAGCCCAGTTATTTTCCAGGTCGTCTTTTAACCTGGCCTCGTTAAGTACCAGTTTACTTAACCCTTTCTCTAATGATTTGATGGCGATAAACGTGTGCCCAACGGGTACGCCCAGGTTGCGCAATACCGTAGAATCTGTAAGGTCGCGCTGTAATCTTGATACCGGTAATTTACCTGCCAGGTGTTCCAGCAGCGCATTGGCTATACCAAGGTTGCCTTCTGCATTTTCAAAGTCGATAGGATTTACCTTATGCGGCATGGCACTGCTGCCCACTTCGCCTTTCTTTACTTTCTGCTTAAAGTAATCCATGCTGATATAAGTCCATATATCCCTGCACAGGTCTATAAGAATTGTATTAATGCGTTTGATAGCGTCAAAATGTGCGGCCAGGTAGTCGTAGTGTTCAATTTGCGTGGTAAACTGTAAACGTTGTAAGCCAAGCACAGCTTCAACAAATTCATTACCCAGCTTTACCCAGTCTTTGCCCGGAAATGCAATATGATGTGCATTAAAATTGCCGGTAGCGCCACCAAACTTTGCAGAATAAGGAATATGGGAAAACAGTTTCACCTGGTTATCCAGCCGCTCTACAAATACCATGATTTCTTTACCCAGTTTGGTAGGGGAGGCTGGCTGGCCATGGGTTCTTGCAAGCATGGAAACATCCGCCCATTCTTTGGCAAATTGTTGCAGGCTCTTCTGCACATTTACAATTGCTGGCAGGTATTCATGCTCCATGCAATGCTTCCAGCTTAGCGGTATGGAAGTATTATTAATGTCCTGAGAAGTAAGACCAAAATGAATCCATTCTTTGGCTTCTCCGGCACCGGCTTTTTCCAGTTGCTCTTTTAGAAAATATTCTACAGCCTTTACATCATGGTTGGTAATGCTTTCAATCTGCTTGATCTGTTGTGCATCATCAAGCGAAAAGTTTTCGGCTACCTGTTTAAACAACTGCCTTGCTTTTGCAGATAGTTTGAAGAATTTTTTATCAGCGAGAAACAGAAAGTAATCTACTTCAACAATAACACGGTATTTGATCAGTGCAAATTCAGAGAAATATTCATCCAGTTGCGCTACCTGTTTGCGGTAACGTCCGTCAACGGGGGAAATGGCGGTCAGGTTATTCAATTCCATTAAAAGTGTGCTGTTTATAATTTGTTAGCTGTTTGTTTCGGAGACCTGCTGCAGCGCAATGTTCCGAACGTAGAAGTGTGCGACGCAAGCGGCGATGCCATGAAACAATAGCAGCCCGGTTCCTAAAAAACCGTTTTCTTTGCACGCAAAAGTAAAGTAATTGAAGAAGATTAAAGTTGGGGCGGTTAGTTATTTAAATACAAAGCCTTTATTGTTTGGAATTAAGCGTTCAGAAGAATTAATGAAACAGGTGGAATTGATTGAAGATTATCCTGCGAAAATTGCCGGTATGCTGGTGGATGGTTCGATTGATGTGGGGCTGGTGCCTGTGGCTGTTATCCCAAGATTAAGCGAGTGGCATATTATCAGCGATTATTGTATCGGCGCCGAAGCAGAAGTGGCAAGTGTATGTTTGTTTAGTGAAGTACCGCTGGAAGAAACGGAAAAAATATTGCTGGATTATCAAAGCCGTACTTCCGTAAATCTTTGCAAAGTATTATTAAAACATTACTGGCAGAAAGACGTTGAATTATTGAATGCCGGTGAAAACTATATTAACGAAATTAAAGGAACGACTGCCGGTGTGGTAATTGGTGACAGGGCACTAAAGCAACGTATAGTATCGCCTTATATTTATGACCTTGCCACGCATTGGAAAGCCTTTACTGGATTGCCTTTTGTGTTTGCCGCATGGATTGCCAACAAGCAATTGCCGGATGATTTTGTGCACCTGTTTAATGAAGCAAATGCCGTAGGATTGGGCAGGCTTAAAGAGGTGATTGCTGAAAATCCCTACGACGTTTATAATCTTCATACTTATTATACAAAGAACATCAGCTACAGGTTAACGGAAGAAAAGAGGAAAGGCATGCAACGTTTCCTGGAACTATTGCCTTCTGTTAATGAAACAATGGTTGCGCAACAGGCATAAACAACGCTTTAAAATCTGCAGCATGAAGCTTGACTACAGGGCATACGAACTACCGTTTCAATACCCGTTTACCATATCTAACGGGCGCACAAAAACACACCAGCCTACGCTGATCGTGGCATTGTCGCTTGGACAATTCATTGGCTTTGGTGAGGCTCCGGCCATTGCTTATTATAACATTACGGTTGAGCAAATGATCGCGGACCTGGAGCAGAAGAAAGCTTTTGTTGAAAAATTCGCATTGACTGAACCTGAACGTTACTGGCATTACCTGCATCATTTATATCCATCCAATCCCTTCCTGGTATGTGCGCTGGATATGGCCTGCTGGGACCTGTTTGGTAAAATGAAAGGCAAGCCTTTATACCAGCTCTGGCAAACTTCCTGGAAAAATGAAGTACTTACCGATTATACCATTGGTATTGATACCATTGATAAAATGGTAGAGAAGATGAAAGCCAAACCATGGCCGGTATATAAGATAAAGCTGGGTACACCGGAGGATATAGCTATTGTGGAAGCCTTGCGTAAACATACCGACGCTATATTTCGTGTAGATGCAAATGCAGGCTGGCAACTGGAAGAAGCGTTACAAAAAATACCCCGGTTAAAAGAACTGGGCGTTGAACTGGTAGAACAACCGCTTGCCAAAGACAATACAGAAGGGATGAAGGTGCTGTATGAACAATCGGTGTTGCCTTTGTTTGCTGATGAAAGCTGTGTATTTGAGCAGGATGTTGAAAAGTGTGGAGGATATTTTCACGGAATCAACATAAAGCTTACCAAATGCAGCGGTATTACGCCTGCAATCCGAATGATAAAGAAAGCTCGTGAACTGGGTTTAAAGGTGATGATGGGAAGTATGAATGAATCAACGATTGGTTCTGCGGCAATTGCACAGTTTCTTCCGCAGCTTGATTATATAGACGCAGATGGTCCGTTGTTATTAAGCGAGGATAAGGCTAAAGGATTGCAGTATGAAGACGGCCGGATTAATATTTCACATGCACCCGGATTAGGCATCGTTCCGGTGCTATAATTGTGAATCATACAATTTTTCCGCTTAATATTTCGGTTACTGTGCTAAATTGAATAATTTACAGCTCATTAGGTCTAATATTCCATCATCCATGAAATTATCTGTCACGCGGCAGCTTTATGCAGGCTTTGCCATCCCACTGATACTCATCTTCGCCATTGCTACTTTTGCGTATAAAAATTTGTCTGACCAGGCTCAGCAACAACAGTGGATACAGCATACTTATGGCGTTATACAGCATATTAACGATATAAGGGAACAATACCGTGAAATGCGTGTTGCAAGACGTTCCTATTTTACCAGCGGGGATGCGCAATATCTCACCACTTATAAGGCTACACTGGAGAAAATGTATGGCCAGATGAAAGACCTTGACCAGATGGTGCATGATAACAGGCAGCAGGTGGTTCGTGTAGATTCGCTGCACATGAATGTTGCCACCCTGGAATCTTACTGGCAGCAATTAGGGATGTCTCCTAAAAACTACTCAAGGGATCTGCAGGATAGTCTTGGCAAACTGGAGGATCCTATCACAGCAGCCATCCGGGCTAATTTCCTTTCGCTAACCAATGAAGAAGAGGCATTGCTGATCAAGCGTAATCAAACCAACCAGCAATACCTTACAGATACCAGGCGCATTATGATGGTTTCGATTATTCTTACCCTGGTGCTTGTGTCTGTGTTGATGTATTTTATCGTAAATGAATTTAAGATAAGACAGAAGGCCGAAAAGAAATTGCAGGAGAACTTTGATGAACTGGAATTACTCAACAAGGAAAATACAGAACGCAACTGGCTTTTGACCGGTGTATCAGAATTGAACAATGCCATGCAAAGCCTTAGCAATGTACACTCCCTTGCAGAAGAAATTTTGCACAGCCTTGCCAGGTATCTTGAGTTGCCTGCCGGCGCTTTATATGCCGCAGATGAAAGAACCGGAAAGCTAAAACTTGTAAGTTCACATGGCATTGGAAATATGCCTGCTGAAACATCTGCCATTGCCGAAGGGCTGGTAACAGGTGTTGATAAGGAAGCCATCACTATAATAAAGGAAGTGCCTGCCGGTTACTGGAAAATAAGTTCCGGCCTGGGACAGCAAAAGGCCGGGGAAATAGCACTGATACCTATTGTGTTTAATAATGAACTGGAAGCAGTAATCGAGTTTGGTATTTTTGGAAGCTTTACCAAAGAAAAACTCAGCCTGCTGGAACTGGTGTCTGCGAACATCTCTGTATCGTTAAACTCTGCCGTTGCCAATGAAAAAGTTTCTATCCTGCTTTCACAGGTACAGGAGCAAAGCAATATCCTGGTAAATCAACAGGAAGAATTAAGACAGGCGAATGAAGAGCTTACCCGTCAAACAGAAGTATTACAAAGCTCTGAAGAAGAGCTAAGGGTAAGGGAGGAAGAGCTTCGACAGATTAATGCTGAGCTGGAAGAGAAGAATGAAGCCGTAGAGCTTGCCAGGGAAACCATCAGTATGAAGGCAAATGAGCTGGAGGTGGCGGGAAAGTATAAATCGGAGTTTCTTGCCAACATGTCTCATGAGTTGAGAACACCGCTTAACAGCATTCTTATCCTGGCAAAATTGCTCGCAGAAAACAAAACCAGTAATCTCACGGATAAACAAATTGAGTATTCCAAAATCATTCACAAATCCGGTACAGACCTGCTGGAACTGATCAACGATATCCTTGATCTCTCAAAGATTGAGGCAGGCAAAACAGCGTTAACGGTAGAAGAGATAAAGATCGCCCAGGTACAGGATGATATCATGCAGTTGTTTAATGAGCTGGCCAAAGAAAAGCAGGTGAGCTTTGTTACTGAAGTGGATCCCAATGTTCCTGAAACCATACAGACAGATAAACAGAAGCTGGAACAAATATTAAAGAACCTGTTGTCTAATTCCTTTAAGTTTACTTCGGCCAAAGGTGAGGTAAAGCTTCACTTCTCAAATGTAAAAGTACCTCCGTTTATTACCAGCCATCATTTAAAACATTATGATCATCTTATTTGCATCAGTGTAAAAGATGATGGCATTGGCATCCCTAAAGAAAAACAGGAACTTATTTTTGAAGCATTTCAGCAGGCGGATGGCTCCACCAGCCGCAAATATGGTGGCACGGGATTGGGGCTTTCCATTTGCCGTGAACTGGTAAAGTTGTTGGGCGGTGAATTAACACTTCAAAGTGCAGAAGGCAAGGGTAGTTGCTTTTCTATCTATATCCCGATGGTTTTACATACGCAGGAGAATACATCCAGGGCCGTACCAGATCAGCAGTTGCAGCAACCATTGCCATCTATACCGGGTGATTTTGTTGCGCAGGTAAGTATACCGGATGACAGAAGTGATATAAACGTTAAGGATAAAACCATGCTGATTATAGAAGATGATCAGCATTTCGCCACCGTGTTATCAGACTTTGCCAAAGAAAAAGGATTTAAAGTGTTGGTGGCGCTGGCTGGTGATGAAGGGCTTATTCTTGCCAAGAAGTATAAACCTTCTGCCATTATACTAGACCTGCAATTGCCTGGCATCGACGGACACAGCCTGTTAAGAATTTTCAGACAGGATGAAGAATTAAGTAAGATCCCCGTGCATGTAATTTCGGCTTCAGAAGAGATTAATAAAACCACCGGCAATGTGCTGGCTTATCTGCAAAAACCGGTAAGTAAACAGCAACTGGATAATGTGTTCACAGACCTTTCCCGTACGCTCAATGGCCAGGTGAAAAGCATACTTGTACTATCAGACAGCTACTTGAAAAATGACAGCTTTAGCCGTTTATTAAAAGAGCGGTTTACGGATGTAACCTGTACCTATGTTCAAAAAGTTGCCGATGCTGTGGCAAATCTTGAACACAATACCTACGATTGTATAGTTGCCGATGTTGGTACAAATATTAGCGCGGCACATGAAACGCTTCGGTTGTTGAAGTCCCAGATCAATGCTTCAAATATCCCGGTGATCCTCTATATAGACGCCTCTATTTCACCTTCCGATGAACTTGAATTCAAGAAGCTTTCTGATGTGATTATTCATAATGCAGACCTGTCCAAAGAAAGGCTGATGGATGAACTGGAACTTTTTTTGTATAAAATTCAGCAACAGAAGAAGCAACAGTTTCCTGCTACTGCAAAAATTACAGGAGCGAATGGCGTTAAGCTGCAGGATAAAAAAGTGTTACTGGTAGATGATGATATGCGCAATGTATTTGCACTTACAAGTGTTTTTGATGAACAGAAGATGAATGTAATAACAGCCAGTGACGGCAGAGAGGCGTTAGAGCAGATCAAGAACAACCAGGATCTTGATATTGTGCTGATGGATATTATGATGCCTGAGATGGATGGTTATGAAGCGATTCGGAAAATAAGAAATGAGCTGATGCTTTACCAGTTGCCCGTGATAGCCCTTACAGCAAAAGCAATGGCGGGCGACAGGGAGAAATGCCTGGAAGCCGGTGCTTCTGATTATATAAGTAAACCCGTAGACGTAAACAAATTACTGTCCCTGATGAGCGTATGGATTGCCTGATCTATGATTAAAGAGAACAACCTGACCAGCGATGAAATAAGAACCCTGCAGCAACTCATCTTGCAGCAGCATGGTTATGACTTTACACAATATTCTGTTGCTTCGTTTGAGCGCAGGGTTTCCCGGTTTCTTACAGTGTCCGGGTTAAAATCTTTTTATGATTTGAAATATCATCTCATTAACAACAAAGATTTCTTTACTTTTTTCCTGGAGAACCTCACCGTTAACGTAACAGAAATGTTCCGCGATCCCACGTTTTACCGGCATTTGCGGGAAGAGGTGTTACCTCAGCTGGCTACTTACCCGGTGATAAAAATCTGGCATGCCGGCTGCGCTACTGGAGAAGAAGTATTTTCGATGTGCATATTGTTACAGGAGGAGAACCTGCTTGATCGTTCTATCATTTATGCAACTGATCTCAATCCAAAAAATATAGAACACGCCAAGAAAGGCATTGTGCCGCTGAATGTGATGAAGGAGTATACACAGAATTATCATTTAAGCGGAGGTAAAAATGATTTCTCTTCTTACTATACGGCCTCTTATGATAATGTTCTTATTAAGAAAGAATTACGAAAGAGGATTGTATTTTCACAACATAATCTTGTTACCGATCATGCATTTAACGAGTTCCAGTTGATCCTTTGCAGGAATGTGCTTATTTATTTTGACAGGCCCTTGCAGAACAGGGTGATCCATTTGTTTTATGAAAGCCTTTCACCACAAGGGTTTCTGGCATTGGGTATTAAAGAATCATTGTTATTTGCAGATGACCGGAACAATTTTGAAATAGCTCAACCCCTTACAAAAATTTTTAGAAGAAAACTGTAACAGCAGATGGACGAAAACCTTTCCTTGATTGTTATTGGCGGATCTGCAGGAAGTTACACCGGCCTGTTAACCATCTTAAAAAAACTGCCGAAAAATTTTCTGCATCCTATTGTTGTAATTTTGCATAGGTTAAAGAATGTAGATAGTGATATTGATAAGCTGATGGCATCTGCATTGAAACGAACATTTGTAAAAGAACCGGAAGATAAAGAGGAAATTAAGCCGGGTTACATTTATCTTGCACCCCGTAACTACCACCTGCTTGTAGAAGAAGATGATAGCTTCAGCCTTGATTACTCAGAAATGGTAGATTACAGCAGACCCTCCATTAATGTAACCATGCAAAGTTTTGCTTCGGTGTATGGTAAAAGAGTTACAGGAATTGTGTTGTGTGGCGCCAATAATGATGGTGCAGCCGGTCTGAAATCTATACTTGAAAATGGCGGCACAGCCATTGCACAGCAACCCTCTACCTGCGAATATCCTGCAATGCCTCTTGCGGCGGTTGAACTTAACAAAGCAGCAAAAGTTTTAACGCCCGCAGACATTGGAGATTTTTTAGTTAACAATTATCCGATATAAGCTGATGGATAATGGCGGTTAGCAATAGCCATCATTTGAAACAGTCAAGAAGAACCGTAATTTTACAATATGTTTACTACCGGGGAAGACAAGAAAGTTTTTTCTGTGCTCTTGGTTGATGACAGGGAAGAAAATCTAATATCGCTGGAAGAAATTCTGGCCCAGGAAAACCGCGTATTTCATAAAGCCCGTTCAGGCAACGAAGCACTGAAACAGGTACTCAAAAATGAGGATCTCGGGCTTATTATGCTGGACGTTCAGATGCCTGATATGGATGGCTTTGAAGTTGCCAAACTGCTTAAATCCAACAGCAAGACAAGAGACATCTCCATCATTTTTGTTACCGCGATTAATAAGGAAGATCAGTATGTGCTAAAAGGGTTTGAATATGGCGCGGTAGACTATCTTCAAAAACCATTGGACATTGGTGTAACAAAAGCCAAAGTGAATGTTTTTGAGCGATTATATTTTTACCAGCGTGATCTGAGACAGGCGCTCTCCGAAACAGAACGCATCAATAAACAACTGGAGCGTTTTGTGTACATCGTATCCCACGATATAAAATCACCATTGTCTTCTATTATCACCATGCTTTCCTTATTGGAAGAAGATGATAAGATATTAAAAGATGCAGAGCTGCAGTCAAAGATTGAAATGCTTTCACAGGCATCCAACCATCTTTCTTCTATGATCGGTTCTATTCTTGATTACTCCAAAAAGAGTATATCGCAACAAACCATTGAAGAAGTAGATGTGCATGAGCTGGTAATACAAACAGCTTACCTGCTGTTCCCTCCAAAGAATATACAGATCACCACTGTTGGACAATTACCGGTAATAAATACAAGGAAACTTAAGCTGCAGCAGGTATTTCAGAACCTTTTAAGCAATGCCATTAAATATAACAACAAAGAAAATGGTTTGATTGAAGTAGGAGTGACCACTAAAAAAGATTGCTACGAGTTTTTTGTAAAAGACAATGGTCCGGGTATAGCTGAAGAAGATCAGCGCAGCATCTTTAAACTTTTTCATGTTACCGACAATATATCCAATCGTGAATCTTCTACAGGTATCGGCCTTAATATTTTAAAGATGATTATTGAAGAACAGGGTGGTAAAATATGGGTAGAGTCTGTGCCGGGAGAGGGGAGTACGTTTTTCTTTGAATGGCATAAGTAATACACATTACAGATGATGCAAAAAGTCCGGGCAAATATTTATTGCCCGGACTTTTTGTATGATAACTACCGGTTATTTACCATGAATATTCATCTTCACATTTGCGCTTACGTATACCTGGCGATTATTGGTGGTTAGCGACCAGCAGTCTGCATTTATATCTACAATCACATCAAAGTTTAGAGACACCTGGTCTGTGGCCGAAGGAACTTTATTGTTGCTCCAGATGGAAGGATCGCTCCAGTAACCTTCTTTTATGTTGGTGACAGGTATAAGCGCACAAACGGTAGTTGTTAATCCGCCGCTGCTGATGTTAGCTGTAAGATTACTTGTGCCGCCACGCGAAGCGCTTGAAAAACTGCTGTTGTAAAAACTCATACCGGTGCCTTCAACGTATGGTGCATCTGCCACTGGTAAACAACTGCTGAAATTTTTATCAAACTTCAAAATACCAAAATCAATGGAAGGGGCGCCGTTAGCAGTATTCACAAAATTGGCCCCGATTACATAAGCGCCGTCACTGTTTTTAATGATCTGCGGATGAGTGAGTAATAACTCCGGTCCTGCATCTGAGGTTACCCTTTTGCTTTGCTGTACATTGCCATTGCCGTCTGTTATTAAGAGGTAGTTGTCATAGTATGTTGAATTATATGAATCTGTAAGACCCATAATAAGATAGTTGCCATTATCATAGGGGATCATACTAAATGCAAGGTCATTGGCTTTACCTCCGTAGGTTTTGGTCCATAATAAATTACCATTGCTGTCTAATTTCGTTAGGGCAAAATCGCTAAGCCCGTTACCGGCTGATGCGGTAGAGCCTGCTATTAAAAAACCTTTATCCGGGGTTTCAATTACATCAGCCCCTGTATCGTTATCTGCACCGCCAAATGTCTTGCTCCAGACAAGTGTTCCATTGGCGTCGACCTTCATTACAAAAATATCATTTTCATTCGCCGTAGATACACCGGTAATAACAAAACCTCCATTTGCCAGCTCTTTAATGGAAGCGGGTAACAAATTAACTCCGGTAGTTGTAATAACCTGGGTCCACGTAAAGGTGCCGGCGCTATTAACTTTGGCAATAAAAACGCCTGCATCCTGTACAAAAAGATTGGCGGAAATACCTGCAACAACATTACTTCCATCCTTTGCAAGTACACCACAGCTTAATGCGTAAATGCCCAGCAGGTCAGACATTTTCTTTTGCCAGATAACAGCACCTGAATTATCAAATTTTACCATGCTTGCTTTCACCTGTCCGCTAACATCATAAGCTCCCAATGACAGGAAGTTTCCATCACTGGTAGGTACCAGGCCGTTCCATACCTGGCAGCCGCTTTCAAAACGTTTGGTCCACATGGTATCGCCGGACGCATTGAGTTTAGCCATAAAACCTCTTGCGTTATCGTAAGAGGTATCGCTTCTAACATCGGCACCTCCTGCAAGTATATAACCGCCGTCAGATGTTTGAATAATATCCCTGCAATAATTGGCATCCAGTTGTTTGCTTGAAACCAGTTTTAAAAAAGATTGGCCGGAAGCTGCATTATTCAACAGTAACAATGATAACACCGGAATAACGGCCAAGAGCTTCGGGCAAAGGGCTGCGAAAGTTTTGATTGATTGCTGCATCAGTTTAGTAATTGGTAACAGGTTTAAAAATAGCGATTTAAAGAAACTGCAAAATATTATTTATCTGAAAACAATAATTGATAATGTGATGATATTGGTTATTGATGTTGCTTAAAAAGTTTTTTATTCATCCAAAGATTTGGTTAGAATGATTTGCCAGAAAAGAAAGTAATATTTTAGCAGCAAGGTCAGTTAATCAAAACCTTAAATAATACAAACATGAAGTACCCATTTAAACTAGCGGATGCGCTTGTACCCGTATTGAAAGCTTATACCAGTCAACCTGCACCTCCCGAGGGCACACCTATGCAGGAAGTTTTCAGACAGGCATTAATAGCCGGAGCCGCACAGAGTAAAATTCAATCTGATGAGCATGTTACGGTAAGAGATGATTTTTTCACCAACAGTGAGGGCGTTGGTATACAGCTAAGAGTTTATACGCCTGTTGGTTTGCAAGGCGCAGTCCCCTGTCTTTACTGGATTCATGGCGGCGGTACCATGAGCGGTTTGCCTGAACAGGACGACCCGGTGGCTTATCAACTGGCAATGGCATTGTCTTGTGTAGTTGTATCAGTTAATTACCGGCTTGCACCGGAACATGCTTACCCTGCGCCGCTGAACGACTGTTACGAAGGCCTGGAATATGTATATCAACACCCGCAGCAATTCGGTATCAACCCGGACAAAATTGCTATTGGCGGCGGAAGTGCCGGCGGTATGCTGTCTACTTCCTGCGCCATACTTGCCAGGGATAGAAAAGGACCTAACCTGGTTCATCAATCCCTCACATATCCTATGCTTGATCATCGCGGAATTACAGATAGCAGCCATGAAATCACCAACGTTGGCGTATGGGACAGAGAAATGAATTTGTATGGATGGCAATGTTACCTTACCAATGTAAAAGATACTGTACCCTCTGTTGCTGTACCTATGCTGGCTGAAGATTTATCTGGTCTGCCGCCTGCTTTCCTCGCAGTTGGTACGATGGATGTATTACGTGATGAAACCATCGAATACGCACAAAAGCTGGCAGCGGCTGGTGTGGTTACGCAATTACATATCTATCCGGGTATGGTGCATGTATTTGATGCATTAATACCTGATGATGCTGCAACGAAGGATTTTAATGCCGCCAGGATCAATGCACTAAAACGGGCTTTTGGAGAGCTATAAACTTATATTGTACACAAGTTATATTTGTAGCGCAATGGCAGGTAAGTTATAGTTACCTGCCATTTTTATTGTACAGGTTTCATTATGCAGAAAGTAGCGTAAAATGAAAATAAGACTGTTGTATAACCTGTATGTTTGTTGTTATGTACGCTTAGCTAAAATTTCAATTTTGCACAACAAACCTTTACTTTATGCGGTTAGCCATTATTGCATTTATACTAACTTTAGCACCGGTACAAATCTTTAGCCAGTTGAACAATACAAACCAGCAGCATGAAAGCAAACCTTTTGTGCTTGGCGTAACAGACGAAATACATTCAGGACAATTATCAGAAAAACGGGTATTGAATATTTATCTGCCTGAAGGATATCACAAAGATGATACAACCCATTACCCCGTTATATACCTGCTGGATGGTTCTGCCGATGAAGATTTCATACATGTAGTTGGGCTGGTGCAGTTCAATAATTTTTCCTGGATTGATCGTGTGCCGAAATCTATTGTTGTTGGTATTGCCAATATAGATCGTCGGCGTGACTTTACATTCCCTACCACCGTTGAAGAAGACAAAAAAAAGTTTCCGTCTTCCGGCCATTCAGAAAAGTTCATTGCATTTATTGAAAAAGAAGTGCAGCCATATATTCAAAAAAAGTATCGTGGTGAATCTTTGGGGACCATCATCGGTCAGTCGTTAGGTGGCTTGCTGGCAACAGAAATTTTATTTAAGAAGCCTGAACTTTTTAACAGGTATATCATCATCAGTCCAAGTATCTGGTGGGATAATGGTTCTTTGCTGAAAGAAGATCCCGCTATCATGAAAGAAGGTTTTGCTGATGAGAAAGCCGTTTACATTGGTGTAGGTAAAGAAGGTATGGCACCTGGAAATAATCCGCATGTAATGGAGGTGGATGCAAATATGCTGGCAGACAAATTAAAGCATAAAAAGAACAGTAAACTATCTGTTCATTTTGATTACCTGCCACAGGAAAATCATGGAACCATTACCCATCAGGCTGTGTTTAACGCATTCCGCCTGCTTTATCCTGAAAAGTAGCTTGCTGGTATAAAAACTTAGGGTGACGGCAATTTGTTTTTATCATCAAAATATCGATATTCTTTACTTCCCTTTTTTATTTAAAGGAAAATAGTTGCGGAAATAATTCCCCTCATTCCATCTCTGAAAGCAGTACTATGCGTAATTTTTATTCCGCACCAGCAATGTTTGAAAGATTAAACCGGTAGCGATTTTTAGGTTTGTAAAAAAGTAAAAACTGCCGTATGTTTATAGTACGGCGGTAAAGTATAAGAACAATACGTCTTAATTTACCCGTTTTAGTTATAAAGTTTGTACCCTGTGCACCGCAAGTTTATCCGCAAGCGTTGACCATCCTGTACAAATAACTTTTCTTTATCAAGAGGCTTTGATGTTGTTGTTTTTAACTGGCAAGGTTCTTGAATATTATTCTTAAAATCCGTTTGTTCACTTTTAAAATAAAAAAAAATGAGTGCAAAACAAGTATTAATAGGAACCATTTCCGGATTGGTAGCAGGTGCTGTTGTAGGTTTATTACTGGCGCCTCAGTCTGGCAAAGAAACCCGCCAGAAAATATCCGATTCTGCTGACCAGCTTAAGAAGAAATTACGCAAGCTACGCGGACAGGCTACTGAAGATCTTGATGATCTGAAAGCAGTTTTTGAAAATGAAGTGGATGGTTTAAAAGATGATGTAAGAGCCAAAGTGCTTAAACTCATTGAAACAAGCAAGGCAAAATATAACAACCTGAAAGAAGAAGTTTCAAGCAACTAAGCAGCCAAAAAAGATTTTATAAGAAAGAGCCTATGTGTGGCTCTTTTTTTTATATTTACTGCTGTAACACTATTGAAATACATACCTTAAAACATGTCTATGCTTTTTCATCACAAACGTAAACTGCTTGTACTGGTTGCTATTGGTGCCATTATGATAGCCGGCGTTGCCTTTAACTATCCTTATAAGCAAGGCCCGGGTTATAAAAACCTTACAGTGCTTCCCAAAGACATAACACATGACAGCCTTAAAGCACTGATGGAAGAATATTCCGATGCGCTGGGTGTTAAGTGTGGTTTCTGTCACGCTCCTCAGAAAGATAATCCAGGCAGACTGGATTTTGCAAGTGATGACAAAATGGAAAAAGGCGCTGCAAGGCATATGATCAAAATGACGATGGAGATCAATGCGAATTATTTTAACTGGAATGGTTCTGCAAAACCTGATACCATTCGTGCGGTAGGTTGTATCACTTGTCACAGAGGAGATGCACATCCTGAGTTTAAAGAATTATACAAACCGAGAAAAGAAGAATAGTCGGTGAATGATATAAAAAACGGGAGTTGGCAACAGCTCCCGTTTTTTATTGCTGATGTTTACTGTTTTGGTTCTATCAGGTCCCAAAGGTTGCCGTACAGGTCTTCAAACACTGCCACCGTTCCATAAATCTCGTGTGAAGGCGGACGTACAATTTTTACCTGGTGCGTCAGCAGGTTTTGATAATCTCTTTCAAAATCATCGGTATGAAGAAAAAGAAACACACGGCCACCGGTTTGATTACCAATGCTTGCTTCCTGTTGCTCATTTGCCGCTTTTGCCAATAATAAACCGCAACCCTCAGCACCTGGCGGAGCAATGCGAACCCATCTTTTAGTACTGCTTAGCGGGGTATCTTCCAGTAAACTGAAATGAAGTTTTTGGGTATAAAAGGCAATGGCTTCATCATAATCTTTTACTACCAATGCTATCTGCGCAAGTTCCTGTTTCATAATTTTTTTGATAAGAAGTAAAAATAACCAACTACGGATTATTATAGCGGTTTCTATCAGCGTGAATAAAGTTTGCAGGAAAGATTTGTGTAATTATTACACATTGTATACTTTAGCCCGCGAAAAGCGATGTCATTGTATCCGGTGGATTGATAAAGTGATTAACAGGCGTCAATTGTAAAGTGAAATTATTGCTGCTGTATGAAACAAAACCGTTCATTACAACTACCTGTGAGTTTATACCAGCAATATTTTATACACACTACGAACGTTTGTTTGCAGGATAATTAATTAGTTACAACCGGCAATCGTTTTCTAAATTTGCACACTCAAAAACTGTAATATTTTGGCAACTGAAAAAAACATTCCCGCAACACAGCAACCGCTAACTAATATCGAAAACACCAATTTAAATGGTGCTGCCGTTACGGAAAATAAAAAAGTACCCGTGAAAAAAGCCAAGGCTGCAGCCGCGCCAAAGGCACCCAAAGAAAAGGCTGAAAAACCTGCCGCAAAACCAAAAGCGGCAAAAAAAGCAGCTCCAAAGAAAAAGGCAGAGGAGCTACCTGCTGAAACATCACCCGTAACAGAAGCTGGTACAACAGAAGTTTTGCCACAGGCACCAGTAATGAATGTGCCAAAGGAGGAAACTGTAAAACCTGTAAAGGCAAAGAAGGCAGCACCTAAAAAGTCAGCTACTGTTACCGCAACAGCAGAAAAAGCAACGATTAAAAAAGCAAAAACTGCAAAACCAAAAGCTGTTGCAGAAAAAGCTGAAAAGACCGGGGAAGTGATAAAGGAAAAGGCGGCTCCAAAAAAAGCTGCACTGTTAAAGCCCGAACCGGTGGTAACTGATGCAGTAAAAATAACAATGCCTGCGACTGTAAAGCTCGTTTTGCAACTTACTTTTCATACAAAGCACGGGCAGAATTTGTTTATCACCGGTAACCATGAAATATTTGGTAATGGTGACATTAACAAGGCACTTGCAATGCGTTATATAAGTAATGATTTGTGGAGTGCAGAGGTAGACGTGAATCCTGCTGATATCTCTGAAGCAGGCATCACTTATAATTATGTACTTCGTTTTGCTGATGGCATTCTAAGTTATGATTGGGGAAGCGATAAAGTACTGAAAGCTGATATACTATTAACGCCGCAGGTATTTATTGCTGATGCATGGAACCATGCAGGCTATTTTGAAAACGCGTTTTATACAGAGCCTTTCAGTAATGTATTGCTGAAAGAAAATTATACAGCTGTTGATATAGCGAAGCCCGCAAAAACAACACATCTTTTTAAAATAAAAGCGCCCTTGCTTACAAAAGGGCAAACAGTGGCAATTACCGGTGATGCAGAGGCATTTGGCGGTTGGAAGAAAGATTCGCCGGTACTATTAAGCAGAAAGCCTTATGAAGACCAGTTTACCGTTGCGGTAGATCTTTCTACGGCCAGCTTTCCCATTACTTATAAATATGTAGTATACGACGTAGAAAGTGCAAAGATTGTAAGCTATGAAGATGGCAGCAATCGTACACTAAAAAATGGTACTGATAAAGAGAGTTTTCATATTATTAATGATGGCTTTATTGTACAGCCGAATAATACCTGGAAAGGTGCCGGTGTTTCCATTCCTGTTTTTAGTTTAAGAAGTAAAAAAAGTTTTGGCGTAGGTGAGTTTACTGATCTGAAGTTGCTCGTTGACTGGGCAAAAAGAACCGGTCTCAAGCTGATACAAATACTGCCTGTGAACGACACTACGGCTACACATTCCTGGGTAGATTCTTATCCTTATGCAGCTATCTCGGCCTTTGCATTGCACCCGCTTTATCTTAACCTGTCACTGGTGGCAGATGCTGAAAATAAAGCATTGGTTAGTGCGCTGGAAGAAGAGCGTGCCAGGTTAAATAAGCTGGATGCGGTAGATTATGAAGCTGTTACCAGTCTTAAATGGAAGCTGATTGAACAACTTTACCCGCTGCAAAAAGACAAAACTTTTACATCCAAGGAGTATATCGAATACTTTGAAACCAACAGGCACTGGCTTACACCATATGCAGCGTTTTGTTATCTGAAAGAAAAAAACGGAACACCTGATTTTAGCCGCTGGCCCGGTCACCAAACCTATAATGCAGAAGAGATCCGCACCCTTATACAGGAAGATGCTTCTGTGAGAGATGCTATCGGTCTGTATTATTTTGTACAGTATCATTTACACCTGCAGTTAAAAGAAGCGAGAGACTATGCGCACAGCAACGGTGTAATTATAAAAGGTGACATACCTATCGGCGTATATCGTTACGGTGCAGATGCATGGCAGCAGCCCGATCTATATCATATGGATATGCAGGCAGGCGCTCCGCCAGACGACTTTGCGGTTACCGGCCAGAACTGGGGTTTCCCTACGTATAACTGGGAAAAGATGAAGCATGATGGCTTTGCCTGGTGGCGTCAGCGCTTTGAGCAGATGAGTTATTATTTCGATTCCTTTAGGATTGATCATATTCTTGGTTTCTTCCGTATATGGAGCATCCCTTACAGCGCCGTGGAAGGCATCATGGGGCGTTTTGCACCTGCCATCCCGGTAAACCTGCAGGAGCTTTATAACTGGGGCATCCCGTTTGAGTACAACCGTTTCTGCAAACCTTATATTACAGATAAGATACTCAACGATATTTTTGGAGATCAGCAGGATTATATCCGTCGCACTTTTGTTAGCTCAGACGGTAAGGGGCAATACTTTATGCGCCCTGAATTCAGTACGCAAAGACAGGTTGAAGATTACTTTTCCAGGTTTGATAAGAACCAGCATAACAAATGGCTGAAACAGGCTTTATTCAGCCTTTTATCAAACGTAATACTGTTTGAAGTAGAAGACTCTAACGGCCAGCAATTTCATTTCAGGTTTGCGATGGATTCTACCATTTCCTTTAAGCAACTGGATGGCCATACACAGTATCTGCTGAAGGAGTTATATGTAAACTATTTCTTCCGCAGGCAGGATAATTTCTGGCAGATAGAAGCCATGCAAAAACTACCCGGTCTTAAACGCGTAACAAACATGCTGGTATGTGGTGAAGACCTTGGCCTTGTGCCGGCGTGCGTACCTGATGTGATGAAACAACTGGGTATCCTGAGTCTTGAAATACAACGTATGCCCAAGAACTCAGCGCAAGAGTTTTTCCACCCTGGTAATGCGCCTTATCTGAGCGTTGTTACTCCATCTACCCATGACATGAGTACCTTGCGTGCCTGGTGGGAAGAAGACCGTAATAAATCGCAGCGTTTCTATAACCAGGTCATGGGTGAACAGGGATATGCTCCGTACTTATGCGATGCATGGGTAAATAAAGCCATCGTAGTACAACACCTGCAATCACCGGCAATGTGGAGTATCTTTCAAATGCAGGACCTGCTGGGTATGAATGCAAAGGTAAGAAGGGATGATCCTTTTGAAGAACGCATCAATGTACCGGCCAATCCGCGTAATTACTGGAGGTACCGCATGCATGTTGCACTGGAAGACCTGCTGAATACAGATGACTATAACGATGAACTTGCAGCAGCAGTGAAAGAAAGCGGCAGGTAACCTATAAAACTTATCTATAAAAACAAGGTGTTGAAGTAATGATCAATACCTTGTTTTGTTTTGGTATTGAACCTTGTTAGATCATCAAAAGAATGCAATAAAGTTTTTTAGGTAAGATTTCCTGGTGATGGTCATTTGGCACTTCTTAAAAAAAGTATTTCTACGGTTTGTATTGGTAAAACAAATGACTATTTTGTTCTATATCCCCACACATGCCCAAACAACATTTTAACACAGCATTCGATCAACTTAGAGAAGAAGTGCTTTCCTATTATAATGAACCTCCGGAAAACTATGTACCGGTTGTATCTGAAGAAAGACAACAACAGGAATTAAATCTATTGAAGGATACCGTACACCATGAACGTTTTTTCTTTTCTGTAAACATGTTCACTTTCGAGATTGAACATTCCGCAGGTATTGATAAATGGCTTGGTTACGGTGAAAATGATTTTACTTTAAAAAAATACTGGAACCATATTGTGCATGAAGGCAATAAGAAAGCTTTGCTGTTGGTATCAAACGTGATGTATAAGTTGCTGGGTACAGGTTTTTATCCCCTGGAATTCGTGGTGCAACGTTTCACCGGGGTTATTGCATTAAAACATTATGAGGGCCATTATATTGTGGCAAGAAAGGCTTCTTCTGTTTTTCAGTATGATCAAAAAAACAGGCTGCTTTCTTATATTGATGAATTTACTATCATTAATAATAATGTGGAAGAGGAGGAGCTTACATCACAAAGTTTTGCTGCCCGTATTACAAATGTTCGTGGCATAAATGAGACCGACAAAGAAGATGAAATATTATCACTTGTAACCAAGTCTTTTAATAAACTCAAAGTCTTTACAGAACAGGAATTTCAACTACTTCGCCAGATAGCCTATACACCGGGAATAACACGGGCCGTGCTTGCAGGAAAGTTTAATATTACAGTAAATACGATAAGCACTGTTTACAGCCGTCTTTTGACTAAGGCAAAACAATTTTTCGATAAGGATTTTGCAACTGTGGAGTCCGTTTCCCGGTATATGAAAAACGAAGGTTTGCTCTAGTTTCTGTTTTAAGATATAATGTTCGATATTGCCAGATATCTTTGCCATAAAATAAACAACACCTTCCTTCTCTCGAGACAGCCATCGCACCAGCACATTTTCATACCTGGATAATTTTATCATTTGTAGTTACCCTAATGACAAATGATCACTCAAAAGCATACTACTTTTAGTTTGTTGACAACCTGATGATCAATGTGCAGTATGATTTTACCACGCAGTATAGTTGGAGCCTGATTGAGCATGCCTTGCGTTTGACAAATTTTTAATTCGTTTATTCCAATTTCCTATTTACCCGGAATAGGGGGAACGCGGTTATAACAACCGCTGTGTACTTTTTTTGTGTATCAGGAAAACTTTCCCCTGAGCCCTTATTTACGACTTTATCATCAATACATATATCAACTTGGAACTCATGAAAAAAATCCTGCTGTTAGCCCTGGCAAGCTGTATACTGTCGCATGCCCAAACACAAAATCCCGATCAGTCAACTATCTATATCTTTTATCCGTGGGATAGCCAGGGGCATCATCTCTTTCTTTTCTTTAATAAAAAGAAAATTGTAAAACTATCACCCGGGGAGCGTTTGCTGTATGCTTTTAACGTGGAACAATCTGTGAAAGTTACTGTTCTTGATACCGATCATTTTATTGAACCACGGACTCTTGGTGGAAACACCAGGACCATTGCCCTGAAGAAAGGAAAAGATTTCTATTTTGAAGTAAAGGCGAAGAAAGGGGAACTGCACTACATTATTGATGCAGGCGAAGGGAAGCAAAGCTTCGAAAAGGCTTCTACACTGCAGCCTTCCAGCTATAGCTATAGTTTAAAAGATTCGATTTTTATCCGCTGATAACTCTTCTGAACAAAATAAAATAACAGTCATGAAATTAGCCCTTATTGTATGCGCCACCTTTGCTGCATGTACTTGCTTACACAGTCAGGATGTAGATAAAGCAAAGATCAATTTCGATATTATCAGGTTGCCGCTGAAAAAATTACCGGATAGTACGGAGACCTATTTTGCAACCATTAAACCAGTCACTACATCATGGGGAAATACCCTTGGTAATGTATATGATGCTGAGAAAATAGTATTGAATGGATACTATCGTTTAAACGATGCGTCGGATGCAGATGTTGTGATAAAGGCAGAGCTGAATAATGAGCTTGTTTTTGACGGTGTTACTTCCTGGTATGATACTTATACCTACAAGACCAAAACTTCAGAAATTAAATACACCGCTTACTTCTATACGGTAAAGTATATCGCGCCGAGACTTAATTATAGTATTGAAACAGGAAGCGGCCAAAAACTGGATGGAGGGTTGCTTGGGGCCAATACCAAAACATTCACTTTCGGAAGTTCGGGTTACGATAATTATTATTCGAACGAGTACCAGTTAAGGAATGCATGGGACCAGGCTAAAAAAAACATGCTTGCAGAAACAGAACGGACCCATTTTGCCTCGGGTATTGCAACTGTGGCAGCAGTAAGCAAAAATTACTGTATGCAACGATGGGGCGAAGTGTTTTCAATCCGCTATGTAGATGAAAAAAAAGGTAAAACCGAGTATGAAGATTTAAGACAGGCAAGGGATTATTTTTTACAAGGGATGAATTATGCATATAGTGACAAGGTTGAAATGATCAATAAATATATACAACCCGACTATAGCGCAAAAATGGAGTCTTTTAATAAAGCTATCGTTATTTGGGAAAAGGCGTTGGAAGAAGCCGACTTTAAAAACAGGAAGGCCCGCATTGATAAAAAGGTGGGCCGCAATGTGTACTACAATCTTGTATTGGCTAATATAATGACAAACAATTTTGATAAGGCCCAGGAATATATGCAGGGAAGAAAGGACGAGGAAACGAAAGGGTTTCTTAAAAACTTCTTAGCCGGCATAGAATCCTTGTCTGCATTTCTTGATGACCAGAAAGCCAGGGTTAAAGCCAACGAATGGCGGCCATTACTTACCACAGACAGTATTCCCTATGTATACAAAGACCCGGCCACCAGGGAGCGTGAGCGCCGGGAAGTATTACTTGCCCAACAGGCCAGGGATAAAGCCGTGAAAGACAGCATTACTGCCCTTAATAAAAAAACAGATTCAAAACAACAGAAGGGTAAAGGCCAAAAGAAAAGCAGCACACCTGCCAAAAAAGTAACCACTGCATTAGCTAAAAAGCCTTAAATATTTTATCTGCCAGGTTTCACTCACCTGCTTAACAAGGGTGTTGATATAATCCAAAAAATGAACCATTTAATTGCTATACAATGAAAAAAACAGTTGCCTTATGTATGTTATCTGTCATCTTATTTAACTGCTGCTTTTCTTTTGCTGCAGTAAGAAGAGTAGGTTTTACAGATGTGCCCCCGGTACCCAATGTAGACTATCTCACTTTTTATAAAGCGTATACGGCGGCACAGGCTGGAGATACCATCTATGTTTTTGCAGGAAAGGTGTTAGGCTCTGAAGATTGGCCAACCACCCGTAACTGGCCAATAATTACAAAGAAGCTTGTGATAATTGGGAGAGGTAATTTGCTTGATACAAGTATTGTACCCAAAGGGAATATTAACCAGCAGGTAAATGTAGGTACTACCTATATTGGTGGTCAGCAATATTATGGTACAAACTACATTTACTTTAATGCTGGTAGTGAAGGCTCAGTAATAACAGGATTTAACGGAAGTGATGGCGGGAGGATCGTAGTCGGTGCAAATAATATTAACGTTAAAAGAAACTACAACATAGGTGTAAATCTTTCAAACGTTAATGTAAGTAACCTGTTGGTAGAAAATAATTACAGGGTTTATTTTGAGGGAGGAGAATCACAATCAGCAGTGTATGATAATATCATCATCCGCAATAATTTAATCTATAGTTTTTCACTTCCCGCCAAGTTATACAAAGGAATTATTGAAAATAATGTATGGGCTTATGACAGATCTGGTTCGGCTAATGGGGGTGCAGAAAGCATGTCTTTGGCTGAGCCTTACTATTCAGGATATAAAGAGTCATCTTATATTAATTTACAGAATGGCAAGTGGCTGTTTCAAAACAATCTTATTATCCATTATCAAAGCGATGCATTAAATATATCACCTTTTGTAATTACAGGTGCAGGCAACACTACTTTCAATGATAATCTTGCAACAGCCTCCACCAACGCAACCGTATGGCCAAACAATGCATCGCCTGCAAATAAATTTATTGAACCTTCAAAAGTCAAGGATGTTTTTGAGGCTTTTCCTGCTATCGGTACTTATAGTGCAGATAGCCGTTACCGCTTAAAAGCCAATAGTCCTGCCAACAAAGCCAACCGGCCCGGAAGCATAGCAGATGCGGGAATGTATGGTGGTAATACGCCTTACAGGTTATCGACTATTCCATCTATTCCCACCATCTATATGATTAGTAGTCCGCAGGGTAACAATCCAACGGGCAATACACTTCAAATAAATATCAGTACAAGAAGCAATAATTAGTAATAATAATTCTATACAAATGAAAAAGCTGATTCTTTTATTGATGATCATGGTAACAACGGGGTCAACATTTTTTTCTTTTGCCAGAATACACAGGGTAGGGTTTACTGATGTACCCCCGGTAGAAGGCGTAGACTATACCAATTTTTATGCTGCACACCAGGCGGCTGCAAACGGGGATACAATTTATGTTTTTCCGGGAAAAAATTTGGGTGGTAGTGAATGGCCTACCTCTTATAACCGACCTGTCATAACCAAAAAATTAATTATTGTAAGTAAAGGCAACTGGTTAGATACTGCCAGTACACCACGTGGCAATAGTGGTTTACAGGCAGGTCTTTCAACAGCATATTTTGGAGCAGACTATGTAGTTTTTGACCGCGGAAGCGAGGGCTCCGTACTTATGGGGTTTGATGCAAACGGTAATAGCGTTTATATTAATACGGACAGTATAACCCTGAAGCATAATTATAATCTTGGTGTAAGGTTCGGTTCAAAAAATATCAATACCAACTACACGTTAATAGAAGGCAATTACAGGATTTGGTTTTTTGTTGATAATGATGACAATATCGATAATACTTGGTCTAATGTGACCATCAGGAATAACTTCATCTATTATTTCCAGATTCCTTTAAAATCTTATCGAAACGGTATTATCGAGAATAATACCTGGGCTGTTGATGCTACCAGCCCCAATAATGGTGGTGATCTTGTTATGTCGCTAACCCATAATTTTAATAGAACAAATATTTTCTTAAGAGGTGGTTCCTGGCTTTTTCAGAATAATTTAATGATCGGCTATTATAACTCCAATGCAGCATCAAATAATACTGAACTTAATATCACCGGTACAGAGAATACTACTTTTAATTATAATGTATCTATTCAAAATAGCAGCTTTAATGTCTGGCCGGGCAAAGGCACGGGCAATATATTTATACCGATTGCACAGGTAGCAAACATTTTTGAAGCATTCCCTGATATCAGTACTTCCAGTGCAGACAGCCGTTACCGCTTAAAGGCCAATAGCCCGGCCAACAAAGCCAATCGCCCTGGAAGCATTGCAGATGCGGGCATGTATGGTGGCAATACGCCTTACAAGTTATCGACTATTCCATCTATCCCTACCATTTATATGATTAACAGTCCGCAGGGTAACAATCCAACGGGCAACACACTTCAAATAAATATCAGTACAAGAAGTAACAATTAATTCCCCTTTTTCAATTCCAACCTTATCATCAGATAAAGTAACAAAGTATGCAGAACTTGTTTAACATAAAGAACGGCAGGCTTTGCTGGTTATGCTTTTGCCTGTTTATTGCAGGCCTGTCAAATGCACAATCTCAGCCGAATATAACCAGGGTTGAATATTATATTGATACAGACCCGGGCTATGGCAATGCAACTGCTGCCAGTATCTCTCCTGCCAAACAACTAAATGCTCAGATAACTATTAACACCGGCAACCTGGCTGCAGGTTTACATGTAATGGGCCTTCGCAGCCGTGATGCAAATAATACCTGGAGCCTTGATGAACGCTGGTTATTTTATAAAGCAACAACTTCCGTAGCGCCATTACCAATCATTAAAAAAGTAGAGTATTATGTAGATACAGATCCGGGATATGGTAAAGCGAAAAGTATATCCTTGACTGCTTCTACAAATATCCAAAACGACAATTTTAAAGTAAGTATAGATACATTAAAACAAGGGTTGCATGTATTGGCCGTTCGCAGCCAGGATGCCAACAATGTATGGAGCCTTGATGAACGTTGGTTGTTTTATAAACCTGCATTTCCAACGCCCTTACCCAATATTAAAAAGATAGAATATTATATAGACGCAGATCCTGGTTATAACAAAGCCAATGATCTTAAGATAACAGCTTCAACAGATGTTTCAAAAGAGTTTAATGTAAGTGTTGATACCCTGAAGCCAGGGTTGCATGTACTCGCTGTTCGCAGCCAGGATGCCAACAATGCATGGAGCCTTGATGAAAGATGGTTAATCGTGAAAGGTATTGCAGCGGATACCATTCCTTACATTAATGCCATTGAATATTATATTGATAAAGATCCCGGTTATGGAAAGGCGATTCCGCTCGCTATAAAACCTAAAGTAAATGATATTGCCAATCTCAATTCATTTGTAAATATCTCGTCTTTACCAACAGGTTTGCATACTGCTTTTATACGTACTAAAGATGCCAACGGGGCATGGTCGCTGGATGAGCCTTATATTTTTACCATAGCGACTGCTGTTCCCGCACCTGTGATCGTGGTAAACAGTATCGCTTTTGAACAGGTATGCAAAGGTGGCTATTTTAATATCGGCGTTCATTCAACCGGAAAGTATAATGCCGGCAATCAATTTATTGTGGAGTTGTCTGATGCTGCGGGAAGCTTTACATCACCCAAGCAAATCGGTTCCAAAAAAGATACTGCCAGTGGCCTTGTAAGCTGCACTTTACCGGTAAGTCTTTCTGAAAGTTCTTCTTATAAAATAAGGGTGCGCAGTACAAACCCGGCCGTTACCGGAGAAGTAAGCAAGCAGGGCATTACGCTCAATCGGTATGCATTGGGCAACGATACATTTGCAATAGTTGTGTGCGGTGATGCAACTGCTGATATCACCAAACTGTATAATCCAAAAGATGCAACGCTTACCTGGAGTATTGCTAATCCAACCTCTGCTCCATTAGGTATTTATAAGGTTTTTGCCACCAATGCCTTGGGATGTATGGATACAGCGCTTGTAGCCGTTAAGCAGGATATTGCTTACTGGAAAGGAACGGTAAACAATAACTGGCACAACGCTGCCAACTGGAGTACAGGTAAAGTGCCGACAGACAGTACACACGTTATTATAGAAACGGATACACCCAATAGCTGTTACATCAGCACTGCGGATGCAGAGGCGGCTTCTGTACATGTTATGGATGACAAAGGCCTTAGAATTATTACCAACAGGAAGCTGATCATAAAAGCAGCTTGTAAAACCTTGCCGGGAAATAATAAGTAAAACCTGTAAAACTTAAAGGTATGCATAGCGATTTACAGTTATATAAAAGTAAATTGAAAGATCCGGTGAATCCGTCAGTTATTGTAAGAATTGAGGCATTGAGTAATTACTCCAAGCTTTATTTTTTGAGTGGAAAAACAATGGTGGTGGCAAAGCTGATCGCTTTTTTTGAGGAAAAACTTTCTGCAGATAATTTTATAAGGATACATCGTAGTCATCTTATCAATTTTGAATATGTAGAAGAAGTAGCTGTTTGCCAGTCGAAAGTTGTTTTATTAAATGGCGACCACCTCAAAATTGCACGAAGAAAGATGCACCTTGTTAGAGGCGCAAAAAACAAAAAACATACAACGATATTTTAAACCGATCTGTTGCTGTCTTTAGTAAATTAAGGCACGAAATCAAGCAGACAATAAGCAATTTTTGAAATCTTAAACCCTTGGCAGGACTTATTCTATAACAAATTCATCAATAAAGTTCAGCTTGAATTTGTACTCCCAAATTTTACTTCCTCAACATTTCAAACTTATACTCGTTGCTTAAAAATGTTAGCTGAAAATGTATATCTGTAAATCCTTGTAACCAGGCAAGATAAAGAAGTTAATACTGTACCAATTATAAGATGAATACTAAATAAAAACCGCACTAATACTCTTATTAGCGCGGTTTTTATTTACAGATCATTTCGTTTACTTAAAAAAGTGATGTTCGAAAGCTGCAGATTGAACGCTTAAAAGTTAAAGCCCAATCTTAAGGCTGTGGTGGAAAGTGAAGAACCGCTAAGACTGGTGCTTTCATAACGCAGTGCCAGCTCGAATGTCCCAAATTGTGCGCCTATAGAAGGTGCATATGTAAAACCACTTTGCGATACGCTTGCGAGATGATCTGACCCATCATCAAAGTATTGCTTGAAAGAGGAAAACCCGATTTCTCCCATTACAAAAAAGTGTTCCTGTATAAGGTATTTATACCCTGCTTTTACAGGAATCTGTAGGCCGGCTTTGGTATCCTCGTCGTCAAAACTCTTGGGCACATAAATGAGCGCGCCGGTTGTTAGGGTGGCAAAGCCTGGCCCGACTTTATATGATCCTCTAAGTGTTAAGCCAGGCGCCACCCGATACATTTCTTTGGCGTCGCCAAGGGGCAAAGCAGCTTCAAGCCCGATTCCGAAGCTGAATGTTTTTGTTGAACTCTGGGCACTGGCAGTAAAAGCCAGGAACATGCATGCGGCCAGCATAGAGCCGGTAAAAATTCTCTTCATGATTTTGATTTTAAAAGTGATTACTGATGGTTGCAAAAGCCATTTAATATGGCTGTTATTAAAAATTGTTGAGTTTATTTTTTAGCAAGAAAGATCGCTTATTAGATAAGCACCAATCTTGCTGCTGTTGGTAAAAACAAATAGTAATTGTACTATCCTATATGGTTTAAAGCATTGACTGATTTTTAAAAAACCTGGCCACTTCCGCCACATCTTTAAAGGGAAGCCCGGTATAATCTCTTGCTTTGGCGAGCAAGCGCTGCTTATAGGTGTTGACTGTATTTTTTTCTATGTTTAGCAAAATGGCAATACGTTCTGCTACTGCATCATGATCGCCTGCTACCAGCTTTAAAACCGCAAACTCACGTTCAGAAAAAGGAAGACAGTCTGATGCATTCTCCTGCATAAATTTTTTCAGATCCATCTCATATGCAGGATCTGTATCCACAAGCCTGAATGTTACAGGTTCATTATTGTAAGTGCCGATCAGCATAAACTTGTTGAGATATTCAGTCACCTGGTTTTTCTCGTTTAACTGAAATGGAGTGATAATTCTTTTTACCAGCAAATAATATCCCAGCCTGTGCTTAATAGCATGATGCATAACAAGGCTTCCTTTAAACGGTGCAAGTTTAAAATGACCGGCACATGTCTTTTCAATTAAAAATTTTGCAATCAAAAAATGAACATCGGCGGTAGCTGGATGTAGTAAAGCATAGTAGTCGTATAGGGTAAATTGTCCGTCAGGGTATCCCAGCCATTTTTCTATTCCATAAGCTTTCACGATTTTGAAATTTTTTATGTCAACCGTAAAGAAAAAATGTTCATGGTTTACCAGTTTCTTAAGAATATTTATTTCTTTTTCCTGGTCTTCCGGCAATATCACATATGGCCCCTGTACCCTATGGCTGTGCGTGGTAAAATGAACATGTAATTCTTTTAATCTTGGCTTTAAATTGTTGGGGTATAATTTCATAATTAACAGGGTTGAACCTGTTATAAAAATAGTGTCGTAGTAATACTCAGTTTGTCATTAGGCTAACCACGATAATGAATTATTTTTTTGTGAGAATGTATGGTATACAAAGCATTTAAAATGTTGTGTAATAAACATGCAGTCACACTAAAGCAAGCACACTTTGTCGTTATTGTTTTGAGGTAGATGTAAGTGATAATCTATTGCAATTGGTCCAACAAGGTTTCAGCCTCTTTATGATAAGGTGATTTTTCCTGGTGTATAATGTTCCTGAAAACATTTTTGGCTTTTTCCCGGTCATTTTTTTTAAGATAAGTCAATGCTATGTACCAGGTTGCATTGTATTGAACATGCGGTATTTTTTGAGATTTTTTTTCTGCTGACTGTAAGTGAAAGAGCGCTGAATCTGCGCTTCCTGCTTTAAGATAACTAAGCCCTTTGTACAACTGCATATAAGCTTCATTCTTATCACTGCTGATGCCTCTTGTTTCATAATCATTCCTGGTGGCGCCGGTTACTTCTTTATAATTTCCTTTTATATATTCCTGCAGGTAATAGCTTATTTCTACAGGATCATCGGTTCCCGGACGATAATCTTTATAAGCCTGTTTATACAATACACCGGCATCTGCAAGTATTACATTTTCGGGCTCATTGGGCTTGCGGACTGTATCAATATTTTCCTGCAGGCTGTCTTTTTTAGGTATGTTCGGTTGCTGTTTTACAAGCGACGGTTTATCATAGCTTTTTACAAGGTTGTAGGTAACAATGCCTGAAATAATTATAAGAATAACTGCCGCTGCAATTTTCACCAGCCGATCATCAAACATCTTTTTTACTGGCACTGTTTCCTCACTCTTATCTGTTACTTCTTCCTCTGGATTTTTTTCTTCCAGTATTTTTTTTATACCGGCAATATGTTTATCAGGAGATTCAAATGCATCCTGTTGTCCGCCGGATAAATTATTAAGTATTGATTCTTTATCCAGGCCATAGCGCAGTATCAGTTCCTGGTGAAACTCTTGCTGCATTATCTCACTCCCGTTTACTTCCTGCATAAACGCTGCTTCTTCCTCAGCGGAAAGCTTGTCTTCAAAATAATCAAGCATTGTAGCGTATTGCGCTTCGGTCATCAGTGTGTGTTTAATCTTTCTGCCAAAAATCTTTAAAGTAATTCCTGCAGCGCCATAATTGCGCTTTAACGGAATCCTCCCTGTTACCAGTAATGGCGCTTATTTTAGCGATGGACAACTCTTCAATATAATGCCACAGTAAATAATCTTTGCATTGCTGGCTAAGCTTTTTAAATATGGCTGTTACGGTTTCTGAAAATTCCTCTGTTATTTTTGCAAAAGGCAGTGCAGTATCTGTTTGCGTTGATGCGCTAATAAGGTCTTCATTAAAAATCTCTTTGCCATTCAATCTTCTTGTCACTTTCTTAAAAAAGCCGTTCTTGAATGTCCTGTAAAAATAATTTTCAAACCTGCCTTTTGCTAATAGATAACCTCCAAGCCTTACGCTTTCTAATGCATCGGCGAGCGCTTCATTAAATGTTTCTGCTGCAATATTTTCTGCCTGCAACCTGTTCATATAACGGCTCTTAAAATAAACCTGTTGAAAAAAACGGGCTTCATATTCTTCTTTAAGGCATCGCATTATTTTTTGCTGTTGTAGCCTGTCGTTACCGGTAAAAGCCTGTACAATATTTTCATCTTTTATGGCATCCTTACAATTTTCGTTATTCATCCTGTAGGCCGCTGTTTGATTCAATAAATGTTTTATTGAAATTAAACATTCTTAGCCATCTTTCTTTTCCCATTTTAACTGTAGTTAGCAGCAATGACGGCAGTTTAAAAAATAGTATCGGGATACCATAATAAACAAACCTGCCTGAAGTAAGCATTATATTTATCCATGTAACAGGAACTATTACCAGCACTCCATACTGTTCCCTGAAAGCAGGGTTAATCGATAAGTAGTACCTGATAAATTTACTGGTGCTGGTGTATATCCGGTGCAGCAACGCTTCTCCTTTTTCTACTTCAAAATGAATTTTAACGGTAAAGCCGGTAGCCTTTTCTGTAAGCCCGCTGTTCTTTAAAACTTCATCTTTCAGCCTTTCAATTTTTTCCGGAACATTTGTGGTTAACCTTGGGAAAACAATACCTGTGTATTTACACATCATTGCATAAATAATCGGGTTGGCAACATAAGCGGTGAGCAGTAATTGCTGTAAAGGATGCTTTAGTTTATATCGGATAAATTTGAAATACAAGGTCCATTTATATAAACCCTGTCCCTGGTATTCTTTCAATATACCTGTGGCAGAGCGGCCAACAGTATGTGGTTTATTATGTATGACCGATTTATAAAATGCCGCGGCGCAAAACCCGGTAAGTGTTGTTCCATTATACATAAAGCTAACATCAATATACTCGAGCCCTTTGCTTAAATAATATCCCTTAAAATGTCTGAAACTCATGTCATGCTTTAGTGTGGCTTTAAAAATGCCATAGAGTTTGAAAAATTGCGGATCTTCTTCAATATTGTTTTTAATGATGCAGGTTTCTGTGTATGTACTTTTCATAAGCTGTTTATTTATAAGTGTTATATCTATATATAGACCGATAAATAAAAAAGGTAAACAGCACTTTGATATTTAATTTATGTTTTGTTTCTTGTGTTATCTCATTCATAACCTATAACCTACAAACAGCAACCATGAACTATCGCTTTGCATGTATCCCTGCGCTGATGATTTTTATATGTTGCACCATTACTCATGCGCAAACTACCCAGCAATTACTTGATTCGTCTGAAGCTCTTTATAGTAAGCGTAATTTTTCAGAATCCTTAAAGCTGGCATTGCAGGCTGAACCATTAATAAAGGCCGATTCCGGTGAATGGAATCATTACTATGCAACTTTTGCCAGCCAATATCTGGGGCTTATTTATGAAAAAGCAGGAGATTATCCTAATTCGATAAAATGGCATGATAAAAGCAAGGAAATTTTTGAACGACTAGGCGATACAAACAGCTATGACTATGGAGAAATGCTGATTAATTCCAGCACAGTGTTGAGCGATCTGGGAGCTTTTTCAGAAGCCGGAAAAAGGGCTCTTGCTGCAAGAAGCATATTTAAAGATGTACCGCTTTCTGAAAGCCTGGATTTCGCTTCTGCCAATAACAGTCTTGCTAATTCTTATCAATATATAGGAAATTACTCAGAGGCTGAGTTTTTATACATCGATTTGTTAAGCAAGTTTAAAAAACTGTTTGGTGATAGTAATGTTGAATGTGCTACGATGTATAATAATCTCGGAGCTGTGTATGGCAAAATAGGGTTGTATGACAAAGGGATTGAATATACAAGCAGGGCAGTTGTTAGTATGAAAAATGCCGGTGCAGATGCTACAAGGGAGTACGCATCCATTACTACAAACCAGGGATATTTTTATATGGCATTAGACAAAATTGATAGCGCGGATAAATATTTTTTACTGGCGGGATCAATTTTTCGAGAACTGCATAACCAATATTTCTATGCTGATATTCTTGGTCTTCGGGCCGGCCTGATGGTAAAGAAAAAAAAATACAAAGCCGCTGAGTCTTTACTCCTTGAATCTCTTTCATTATTGCGGCAAACGAGTGAGGCTCCTACCACCATTTATTATAAAGCTGCTTATACGCTATGTGTATTGTACAACGCAAAAAAGGAGCTACTAAAAAGGGATTCTGTTGTTAATGCTATGATGGAAAAAATAAGATTAAACGGGCGACCTGATTTTGTACTTTATCAGAAAATTTTTGCTGTTTATTGTAATGCGCTTATCCGTGAAAGAAAATACAGTGAGGCTGCCGACAGTCTTCTGTCTTTTGGTAAAGAAACATTCGAATACCTCGGGCGAAACCTGCCCGGTATGACGGAGGAACAAAAACTAGTTTACACCAACGGATTGTACCAAAACTTTGACATACAGTTTTCAATGCTTGCCGCAGGGCAAAATTCCAACGCATCTTTTGCTGAAAATGCATTGAATAGTTTAATAAAACTAAAGGGTGTTATTTTACAAAACCAGGAAGCGGTTACAAAAAAAATGAATGAGGGTGGAGATAAAAACCTGCAGTCATTGTATAATAAATGGATTCTTTATAAACAACTTTTGGCCAGGCAGTACTCGGGTGATCGTAACAAAAAATCAAAGAATATAGACAGTCTTGAAAACCTGGCAGATGCAGCAGAAAAACAACTCGCTCTTTCAGTAGCAGCAAGCAGCAAAATGGTTTCAGATAAGGAAACAACTTTTAAAGATATTGCAGGTGCATTAAAGAAAGAGGAAGTTGCGGTTGAATTTGTTCGCTTCAATAATATAAAGAGTGATGACCCTTTTGTTACAGATTATTCTTATGGAGCCTTTATTATTCCGGCAGGGGGAGCAAAGCCTTACTTTGTTAAACTATGCAGCGAAGCAACTTTGAGGAAAATAATTGAGAAGAATGGTGCAGCATCACTTGCTGAAATATATAAGCAGCCTGTTGCCGGCATGGAGAACGAACAGGTTAAAAATATCTACAACCTAATATGGAAACCGTTACAGGTAAATGCCGGCAATGCGAAGAACATCTACTTGTCACCAGCCGGCTTACTGAACATCATACCTTTTGATGCACTTCCCGGAAGCAACAAAAAAATGTTGATAGATGAAGTAAATATTCATTACTTGTACGGCACCAAAAGCCTCACTGCAAGAACTGATGATGCTAAACAAGTAGATAATTTTTCAGTGTGGGGAGGTATGGATTATAACATGAAGAGTAAAACGACAGAAAAAATTACTTCTGTAAATAAAGATACAGTTGATGATGTTCTTGTTTATGCAGGCGCTGCGACCAGCAGGGGCGGAGGCAAACTAATTCCCTGGGAGAGGCTTAATTACAGCGAAAAAGAAGTGGATGCAATTACCGGGTTAGTACAGCATGCATCAATAAAGCATGATGTGTATACCGGCAACAATGCCACTGAAGCAAATTTTAAAGCCACCAGATTCGAGTTGCCCGGCGTGTTGCATATTTCAACACATGGTTTTTATAACAGGGAACAGGCAGATGCAAACGAGGCTACGTCTTTTTTATATAACAAGCTGGTTACACAAAAAAATCCATTGCTTAATACCGGGCTTATTTTTAGTGGTGCCAATGATGCCTGGCTCGGAAAACCTTTGCCTGACAGTGTGGAAGACGGTATTCTTACCGGCTATGAAATTGCGAATCTTAACCTGGGCAATATAAAACTTGTGACACTTAGCGCCTGCGAAACAGGCCTTGGTATTATACATGCCACAGAAGGCATCTTTGGTTTGCAACGTGCTTTTAAACAGGCAGGCGCAGATAAGGTTATCGTAAGTTTATGGAATGTAAATGATAAAGCCACTTCAGAATTTATGATTGATTTTTATCAGAACATGTTAGTGAACAATCAATCCATCAGCACGGCTTTTGACAATACAAAACATAATATGCGGAAGAAATATACAGAGCCTTATTACTGGGCTGGCTTTGTTCTGCTGGAGTAAACAGTAACATATTGTAAATGCTTAAGTATACCTGATTAGCCATTGACAGACATCTTTTAGCATTTCTTTTCTGCAAGTTTACTGGCAACAGATTTTGCAATTCCTCTATATCTCCCCGAATATTATGGTAAGGGAAACAAGCCTGAATTTTTATAGTGGTTAGCTTGCTTTTCAGGTAAATACACCTATCTCTGCCATACTGTTTTAAGATAAGTGGCCGTAGAAAAACTTTCGCCATTTAGTAGTGTGGTTTCTCCGGTAATCCCGCCAACAGCTCCAAGATAATTACAGTCACTATCATAAATAAGTAAAGCTAAATCAGCACCGCAATCTCCCAGGTAAAAGGAATAAACCAATTTATGTTGAAAGGAGTATTGCTTTACAATTGCACCTGTTTCACAGGACGAGTTTTTAAAGTCATTGATGGATGTTTCAATACAGGCCGGGATTTGGCTATCTGAAGTCTGTTTTTTACAGCTAACCAGCACCAGTAAACTGATGAGGGATATCATAATAGGGTATCGCATAAGGTTCGTTTTTGTTTCGGATAACCTGTTAACGATGCTATCAGAAAATTATTGTTTCCCTCTTCCCTGATATTCGCGATGTATATCTGCAGCCCTTCGGATGTTTAATAAAACAAGGGTTTTCTCTGCATTTTCAAGGCGGTAAGCTAAAGTGAAAAATCAGCAACCGGTATAACTTCACGTCATTAAACATCCAAAAGTTGTATAAGCTTAACTCTTATGTTACTTTCCGTATTTTGTCTTGAGCTGGTCAATCAATATTGCCATACCTTCCTGGGTTTCTGTTGATGCCGAGTTAGTAAAAACGATAAATGCTTTACCTGTCTCTTTAATAATTTGCACTTGTGTTATAAATGCACCCGCATTTCCTTCATTGTATGCAATGTGATGATTTGTTGCAGTATCAAGTTTGTTAAACCAACCAAAGGAGAAGGTTGTTAAGCCGTAAAGTAATTTGTCAAATGTTTGCGGTGAAAGAATTTTTGTTTCCCCTTTAAGTCCTTTTAATTGCAGTTGAATAAATTTTATATAATCTGCTAAACTGACATTGATATTTCCTGCTGATAAAAGCCAGTTCAATTTGTAATTGTCCAGAGGTGGTAAGGGATGTAAATTGATGTCGTGTCCCCACGGCTGCAAGCTGTCTGCTAAGTTTGGGTAATCAAAACCAAAAGCAATTCCTTGTGTTTCACCAAAGTCTGTAACCAGTTTCCTGAAAGGCTTTCCGGTGACTCTTTCAAGCATCAGCCCTGCTAAAATATAATCAGCATTGGAAGCTGTTAAACCATTTTCAATTTTCATGGGTTTTTGGGAAAGAAAATATTTTGCAAGCTGAAAACGTTGCGCTGCATCGTTGCCGGTAATTTGCTTTTTTGCCGGTTTGTCGAAAGTGTAGGTATATGCCGGCAATTTCCCCCTGAAAGTTAGTAAATCCTGTAACGTAATTTTTTGATAGGCCTTTCTGCAGTGTTGTTTCAATTCTGGAAATAAGTCAATAAATTTTGTTTCCCATGTAATTTGTCCTTGTTGTACAAGCAGGGCAGAGATGAAAGAAGTAATGGCTTTTGTGTTCGAGCCGATATGGAACCTGTCATCTGGTTTGGCTTTAAAGTTTGTATTGATTCTTTGCAGACCCAAAGTTTGTGATTCAAAAATTGTGTCTGCAGAAACAACTGCAAATGCCAGTTCCGGAATTTTATACCTTACCTGATGCTATCTGCAAAATCAGTGGTGGCCTGCCCGTTTGCAACAAGAAAAATTGCCAGGGAAAACAGCGTCGTAAAAAGTCTCTTCATAGTTATAGGGTGCTGTATAAATAGGGCAGCCGTTTTATTTCCGGGAGATAAGATTTCTTGTCTCCTCGCTGCTGTCATACTTTATTTCCGCTTTTAGTTGTCTTGACAAAGCCTTGTTGGCAATCAAGATTTTTATAATGTCCGTTCTGTGAATGCCGCAGGTAAGTGTATGGTAAATAGCCTCTAAAGGTTCTTTGCATTCTTTTGTCTTATTGATTGTATAGATATTAATATAACCATCAACCAAAGCATGAACGTCGTGTTCATTCTTACATCGTCCGGCGATTTCTGTCAACAGCACACTATCACCTTGCTTATAGTTAGATACCAGCATGTTCAGGTAATCAGCAGGGATTTTTACCTTTTGTAATCGTTCTATTGCAAATTCCCGAATGTCTTTTCCTGAAAAATACTTTAGCGCTCCTGCGGCAAATTCTACAAGCCGGCTATCTTTCCTGTTTTTACTTTTTGCAAGTGATAGGATAGGCTGATAGTGGTAAGGATATTTCACCTTGTCAAATACCCGCATATATTTTTCAAGCTTTAGCTGGTTGCTTTCTTTTAAGAAATCATCGGCAAGTCTTTGGATATCTTCCTTTGAAAGTTCTTTTGCGCCAACAGTTGGTAGAGGTACAATTGCCTTGCTGTTTATTTTTTCAGATACAATTTCATAATTGTATGCAGGGCGTACTCGCTTTTGAAATTCAGTTCTGTGCTTTTTTATAGTAGCTAAATAAACCTCAACAAACTTATTGTGTTTGCTTTCTTTTTCTAATGCTTTGTAAACTTCAATACCTGGGTTTTGTTGCTGAAAATAATCGGCCATCCAGCCGTCATCCCATTCTTCCGGGTTATTAGAAATTATCTCCCCTTTTACTGCTGCAATGTATATCAGTCCTTTAATTCCGTCAATGTCAAGAATGGCGTCCTGTCCAACCCATTCAGAATGGTCAATCGGATTTTTGCTGAAACGGTCATAAATCGCCTGTCGGGCTTCTGTATTTCCTTGTTTGGCAAAGATGGCTGCAAGGTCAAAAAGTTGATCTAAAGCCCAGGTATCTTGCTGCTCGGTTTTAAGTCCGCGCAGAATTGCCTTTTGAATTTTATTCTGTTGCTTTGAAAGAGCAATGAGTTCTGAAATGTATAAAGCCCTGCTTCCTTCTGATTGCCCGTCATATGCAAAATTGGTAAGAGAAGCCTTAATGATGTAGGCAGAAAAATCAACCGTCGGGTTGCTTTGCATCAGTAAGTGCGCTTCGCCTGTTCCCCGCCTGATGGAACTTTTAAATCTTTCTTTGATCGCTTTACTATCAGTCATTAAAATCTATCTGTGAAGTGTGGGGCATCCGAAAAATGGCTACAGGTACATTTATTTCTTCAATATATAAACATACGTTGAATGCTTTGGATAGCGTATAAATTACCGGTTAAATTTTTGATGAGCAGGGTAGGGGGTAAATCCTTTCAACATAAAAGCAGAAGCTCTCTCATGCACCCGCAGACTTCTATGTATAAGTCGGGCCCGTTCTTTAACATCGGTTTCATTGTACGTTCTGCGGATGCAGTGGAAATAGCTGTTTTTACCTGCAGGGTGTTCAGTTCTTACCTTTTAACAGGCTAAGGCATTACACCCAATTGTTTCAATAAGCCCACACTATCCATAATGATCCTGCTTTCAGTAAATAAATTATTCCTGACAACGTCAATAACTATTCCCCAAACTTCAACAGCTTTACTTGTGGGTGGTATCCCCATAAACTCACCTGTATGGGTTCCTGTCCAGGTAAATCTGGTGACTACTTTTTCGCCTTCAGCAATTTGTTCATGCACTGTCCAGTGCATGTCTGGAAACCCGGTGAACATTGACTGAAGTACAAATCTTAATCCCTCTCTTCCCGGCCCTTGTCCCGGGAATGGTATATGTTCTGTAAAATCTTCTGCTACAAGATCATCAATGGCATTTAAGTTTTTCTGATTGATCACTTCCTCTATAAAGTGACCCATGAATGTTTTGTTTTCTGCGGAGTTCATCATTTGAAGGTTTTAGTTATTGGTTGCATGGTTTGCATAAAAGTATCATTCTGTTGTGATGTTTTTTGCATTCTTTGATTCATATTGTAATATAAATATATCAACCCGGGAATTTGTGAAAAGCCAAAAAGAGGAATTGATCCTGGTTAACGTTGTAAAATTCAATTTTATTCCCATGTTTGATTGTCCACTGAAAAGAGTTATTACTGCAAAGAGAATTGCATTTGTGAGATGTATCATTCGATACAACCTTTAACGGTGGAGTGTTTTTAATGGCAGAGAATCATTGATTTGTCCAGCCCTGTTGTGACAAATGTGTTTGTGGTGGACAGTTTTATTGCAAAGTTGAATACAATGAAAATGTTTTTAATACTCAACTTCACCTGATTCAATTTCTCCAACCTTGAAACCAAATGCTCTTGTTGAAATTTGTTTTATTTCTTTAATCCAGTTTATCCATTCTTGCGTTTCCATGAGTCCTGTAAATTGAAGCCCGCTCGGCTCTAATGATGCAAGGATGTGTTTTTCATTTCGATTAAAACTAAACCAATATGGAATTCCCTCTTCTCCTGATTGCCCACCTTGTCCAAACCCTATCCATCCGTTTAGTTGTTCATATATCGCGGGTATTTTGTCCCATATTTCTTTTGGAGCGTCATACCTGATATTCAGTACCATTTCCTGTTGTGTCATAAGGTTTGATCAGTTTCGAAGGGCTCATTTTTTAGTAAGACTGAATATTTGTTGCACCAGCCGCTTAGCCTGTCTAGTATGATGTAAATGGGATGGTCGCCGTTATTTTTATTTTCAATCTCCATCCAATTGCCCGAATAAATTTCGTCTTTGCTGTATTGCAAAAAAAGATTGTAAATATCCTGACGCTTCAATCCTTGAGCGGATAATTCGTAAACAAGGTTTTCGAGTTCTGCATGCGCATTATCGCGTAAAAGTATTGCCTGTATTTTAGTTGAAACGTTGCCCATAAATTGACAATAACAAATTTATTCGCACAATATAAAAACATTTATCATTGGTTTCTGTAGACATCAGTAACAAGCGCAACGTCTGTAGCAGGCTTAGTACCCGGCTTTTCTGTTTTCAATGGTCATTTCGTAATGTTCTACTATGGGGAAAGGATCATAATAGTGGTGCAGCAGTTTTTTCCATTCCTGGTATTGGGGAGATTGTCTGAATTCAATGGTATGATCTTCCAGTTTTTCCCATTCAGCAAGCAAAATGTATTTGTTCTGATCTTCCAGGCATTTGCTTAACAAATGTTTTAAATAACCTTTTATTGAACTGATATACTTGCCGGCGATTGCAAAATCTTCTTCAAATTGCTTTGTTTGCCCGTCTTTTACATATAGGATGGCTACTTCTAAAATCATGTTACCGGAATTTAAAATAACAGTTGGTGCAATCCCTGAATGTAGCAATTTTATCAGAAAATAGTGTAGATAATCCTCCCTTATCCAAATAGTTACTGCGTTCGCCGGTAGTTCTTCAAGTGCTTAAAAAAACTAACCTACTGCCTGGCTATTTAAGACTATAAGCTAAAGCAAAAAGATCAGTAACCGGTAAGGTAACAACGCAAGCAGGGGTACAGACAAAAGTTGTTTACGTACAAAGGCCTGGCAAATGCAGGTTATTAAAAACCGTCAGATAAAATCAAGCATGTATACCAGGTGGGGTACAACTGCTTGAATACTTTTATCTGCCCTGCCTTTGCCAGGCCGGTATTAAGCGTTCGCTATGTTTCTCTAACTACAACTGACCTTTATAGTTAGGGTCAAAGTCGATCATCCATTCAATGCCATACTTATCTCTGAACATCCCGAAATAGGAACCCCAGGGACTATCCGCGATAGGCATTTCAACTTCTCCTCCTGCAGAAAGCCTGTTAAACAGTTTGTCGGCTTCCTCTTTACTTTCCGCACTAATGGCAATTTTACTCCTGTTTTCTCTTTCATTTGTTCGCCCCAGGTGTTCCGGAACATCATTGGCCATTAAAACATTTTTACCAATAGGTAAAGCAATGTGCATTATTTTATTGGCTTCACTTTCTGCGATGGGAAACTCGGTGCTCGACAAGTCTTTGAAACGCATAACTTTTGCGAACTCTCCGCCAAATACGGATTTATAAAAATTGAATGCTTCTTCCGCATTGCCGTTGAAGTTGATGTGTGGATTGATGAGTGCCATAATTTTTAATTTGATTCAAATGTACTGCCCGGTGATATAACTGGTAAGGTGTAAATGCGTCAAAAATGAGGTTGTTTTGCGTCGGGTGTGTGTGGCCAGGGCTACTTAAGCCGCCAACGCATTTATTGGGGCCGGTTATTTAGCCTGTGCAGCTTCTTTTCCCCTTATCCTGGTTTCTTTGGATTTTTTAATATTCTCCTCGGTCTTTGTCAATAGTTTTACCAGGCCTAAGTCAATATGCTCTTTTTCGTTCTTAATGCTGTCAACAATAATCTGGAGTAAATAATTTTCATCAATAACATACCTGTCATAATCTCCATTAATAACATCTCCGTCAAGCATAAATACTACCGGTTTATCCTTCAGATTAGTGTATTTGTTTTTTAAAGAGGTTAGCGAAATCAATACAGGCTGGTATTCACCCTTTGTTTTTATATAGATCTGACCATAATACTTTCTGTTATTCAGCAAAGTGTCATTTTTTACGACATTGATATTTTCAATCATACTGGGGTCAAGCGTTGTCAGGAAATTGCCAACAAAACTTCCATTGATGAACCAGGCAGGTTCTTTTTCCTTGTAAGATTTGTCAGCATAGATGACGCTTATAGTACTATCACTGCCGGTAGTCTGCCCCAAGCTTGCTGAAGCCAGGAGTATACATGATAAAGCGAGGATATTTTTCATGAGAAGATGTTTTAAGTAAGATGTCTGTATAAAGCAATTTGTTCATGTTGATGTTAAGGTAAATTGATTATTGTATCGTGCCTCGGTAGTGGTAAGCGGCATAATGAATTTGTATACGCCAGCCTGTGTAGCAGAAGCCCCATATTGTACTTTGTCGTTATTCTTCTAAAGCTATTTCTTCATTAGTCTTTTCCAAATTAGCTGTTGTTCCAATTTTATATAAAAATGATATAAGTTCTGATGCTTCTTCCGGCGGTGTCATGGATTTTAAGTAGGTTCTTTTGTTGTCGCTGTAAATGATAATTGTTGTAATTATTCCATCGCAACAGTCAACGTCAGGAAACTTTAAATTTTTAAAATTACTTTTCGCTAAAATTTCTAAAAGCTGACTATATGTATCAGTGTCTAAGACACCTTTAAAGTGCCCGGATTTTGATTCATCATTTTCGCTTTTGTTTTTAAAATATTCACGATTAACAATAATGTCTTTTTTGCCGTCAACCTGAAAATCTATTTGAGGACAACTTCCATTACAACGACTTGAGTGAAATATTATTTTCTGTAGATTTATTTTGTCTTTGCTACTGGACTGTGTCCATGAGAGTTGATAAACTAAAAGGAAAGCTATTATTAAAATGATATTTCTAATGGTTGTCATTACACTTTTAAGTTTGAAGCCGTCCAACAGTTATATGTAACACAATTATCCACACAATATAAAAACATTCATTCCCCTTTACAAACTTTTATTATCACATTGGTTCTTGTATATATCACTCCCGCTTTTTATTTTCCAAAAACAGGCAGCAGCATTTTCTCCGGCATTAGCACATAAAAAGGGGAAATAAGATCAACAAACATTAAGGCAGTCTGGAAACTGCTTCCTATCCAACAGCCAAGCAGCCGCATACGTTTAACTCTTTGAGTAGCGTACAACTTCCTGTTGATTGTTTTACAATGGGCAGGGCTGACAGTAGCAAATACATGCAATCACATTCGGATAAAGTTGTCTTCACGCTGTTACACCAGTTCCTGCATAAGACACCTCTTTAGTATCGGTCATGGCGAAGCCGTGATTGAAAAAATCCGGAGGATATTTTTTCAAAGAGACTAAAGCAGCGTCGATGCAGGAACGAAGCCATGCATAACTCTCCGGTTAGTGAATATTGATTACAGAATTGCTTTTATAAATAAGTTAATTTGCATAACAGGTATTTGCATACAACCCATCGCAAAGTCCCTTGCAGGAGGCTTTGCGGAGAAAAAAAACATTTTATTTTCTAATACATCTCTAATTTATTAGTACAACGCGTTATGATTTACCAATATTTACTTTAATGATGTCCTTCAAGCTATGATACACATTAAGTAGTGGCTCTTTAATAGATTTATCATTGAAATCCTCAATTATATAGTCTAAAAAAAATAAGTCTTGTGAGTTAACTTTGATGATTGGCGTCCACGTCTCTTTATCTTCACCCAGCACCATTTGCCAACTAGACTTAAATTCTCTGTTAACGAAATACCCAATAAGGGCTATGAATTTCAAAAAATTCGCTTCAAAGAAGGCTGAATTTCTGTTTTTACTAATAGCTTTATCACACTTCATGAATAACTGCTCAGGCGTTGAACTATCTAGAGGGATCGATAAACTTGCTAACAAATCTTTTACAAGTGAATCCACCATCTTAGGAAATTCTTTACCGTACGGATTTTTACCATACAGGATTTCCCTTTTATATGGTCCACTATATGCACTTAACACTTCCAACAAAATATTCTTATTTGGATAAATTGCATATCTATCAGACTCCTGTACAATAAATCGGTCGCCAAACTGATATATAATCAAATTAGTTCTTGAATTAAAAGAGGAATCCACTAAGATCTGCCCATCACTCTTCAATTTTGTAAACTCTGCCTCTGATAATTGATGAATAATATGCTCAGAACCACTTTTATCCACGATATTAAAACTATTTTTTTTTGCCATAGTATCAACTTTATTTAAGCACCTATTCTCCTTTGCCACAAAGGATTCGCATCCACCCAAAAGTACAAGTAAAAATAGAAAAATACACTTCATGCTAAATTACTCTATCGACCATTTTATATCAACACCTTTACCACTTCCATTTCCACCCCTAGACGTGACTTTTGAAGGATCAAATTTCGACTTAGGAACTTTTGGTGTTGCTTGATAAATGGGGATTGGTTCAGAAATTTTCATCTTATTTCATTGACACCCACGACAAAAGTTCGCTTTGGTGAAAACTGATATTCTCTCCCCTCATTACTCAATACAATCTGCGTTTTCGTTTTACCGTTACCAGTTCCTGCATAAGACGCCTCTTTAGTATCGGTCATGGCGAAGCCGTGATTGAAAAAATCCGGAGGATATTTTTTCAAAGAAGCTAAAGCAGCGTCGATGCAGGAACGAAGCCATGTGGCTATAAGCTAACGTATTCACATGATCATACTGTTCACCAGGTAGAAGTAATGTTGTATTTAAGCAGCTTTCGAAATGATTCGCTGATGCTTCAGCTTCGCGCTGTTACACCAGTTCCTGCATAAGACGCCTCTTTAGTATCGGTCATGGCGAAGCCATGATTGAAAAAATCCGGAGGATATTTTTTCATAGAAACTAAAGCAGCGTCGATGCAGGAAAGAAGCCATGATTAACTTTCCGGATAGTGAATACTGATTACAGAATTGTTTTTATGAATAAGGTAGTTTGTATAATAGGTATTTGCATACAACCCATCGCAAAGTCTCTTGCAGGAGACTTTGCGGAGAAGGAAAAGTAATACTGCCAACGTTAGACGGATTGACGATGTGGCGGCATTTAAAACTCGTCAGATCGTAACCGCAGTTAAATTTATAACTGAAAGTTCATTGTTTATTCTATTGGCTCGGCGTTATTCGCCGACTGAAACTGAAGCTGATTAGTGAACAAAAGCTGAGAATATATTCGTTGCCCGCCTTATTGCCAAACCGCCTGTTGTGCGTAGTTGCTTTCTAAGATTTTAGTTGTCGTATCTTTTCCTTTACTGAAAAGTGCATTTCTTGTTCTAAGTCATTTCTTAAAAAATTGTAAACCCAGTCTGGTAACAACGGACTTAAAATTCTCTTGTAATAAATTTTGTCTTGTATTTGTCTGATTAATTTATTGTCAATTGTCTGATAGATATGCAAAATTGATAATTGATTTTCAATTAAGTCCTTTAGTTGTAAGAGATTTTCAATAGAATCTTTATTGCTTGAAATTTGCTTGTATGCAAGTATAAATACAGGAAGTGAAGGGAATAAAACGTTTGTAATTAATGATTGTAATGAAATTCCATAAGAGGATGATATTACAAAAAGTAAAGCAAAAGTGCCGATTGCTAAAGGCAAGACTGTTGATGAATATCTTTTTCGCAATGTAAAGTCATAATTGCAATTAGTACGCTGACAAATAATTGTAGCTAAATTGGTATAGACATCTTTTATTTCAGTTGAGTACCAATCGTACAGTTTATCAAGTTTATTTTTCTTTATATACTTTCTGTAGTGTCTGAAAACAATTTCATCGTCTGGCATATTGGGCAAAAGGGTTTTATTCCATTCAATCAATAAAACATTGCAATCAAATTTTTCTTGAATTGACGCTGCAAGTTTTTTTAATTTGGAAGCTTTGTCGTCAAATAATACTTCAACAAAAGAAGCTATAATGCTGTAAAGAATAAATACCCAAGCTATCTTTTCTTGTGTTTTTCCTAAGTAAGGAGTAACAAGAGAAATTAATATTGGAATGGGAACAGCAACTATTGCCTGGGTTGCAAAAAAGGATTTTCCTAAAGAATATATTTGCTTTTGCGCAGCTAAATATTTAATATTAATATCCTCGTTTTGTTCTTTAACTATGCGGTCTCCTATGTTATTCATATTTAGGGAATTTATCGCCGAATACTTCTATCCATTTATTGATTGCTTTACTTTGGTTTTTTTCTTCTGTTTCTATTTTATAAGCGTTACATCCTCTTGTATAAGCGTCATTTGCTTTTGCAGCTATTCCTACTTTTTCGTCATAAGTTAATGTATTTAGGTTGCCTTGAAACCCCTTTGGGTCTTGTACTTCGTTATAAATAGACGATTTAAGGCTGTGCCAAAAATTTATAAGATTAACACCAATGAAGTTTGATAATGTTTCTACTCCATCAAGATAGTTTAAAATAATATTTTCGAATAAATAAGAGGGTATTGTTGTCATCGCTCCTCTTTTGTTCCAATACTTTAGAGTCCTAATTAACTGGTGGGTTTTCCCACCATGTTTTGAATTAATCCTATCAATTTTTTCTTGATCAACTCGTGGGTCTGTTGCTTTCCATCCACCTTGCCCATCAGGTATGATGTAATACTTTGTATCTGTATAAAATGCTGGTACAATATCATAGCACCATTCATAAGAGTTTAAACTTAAAGTAGCTGCTTCTTGTTTTCGATGTTTTTCTGCCGATTTATAATGTTCAATTTTATCAAGTGAGGAAACTATTTTATTTATAACCTTAATTGAGTTTAATGTACCATCATCATTGCATAGCTTTCTCAATAAAGTTGCAGTTTCAGGAACAATCAAGATGTAATTCTTTCCATAGTTTATCATATTGTATGTACTGCCTTCTCCTGAAAATGTTAGTAGCAAATCAATGTCATCAAGTGGCGAAATTTTTGTATTTCTTGCAAAAGAACCGTACTTAATAGACATGTTATCATATAGTTTTGGGAAGTCAATATTTTTGTCTGGTAAAGAAATCAGTTGTCCGATTAACCAGTCACGACTACTCCTTGCAACTTTAGTTCTTTCAGAGTCAAGATTTACAAAGTCCTTATTGAGTATATTAAATGCTTCATTAACTGTTTTTGCCATAAGGTTTAATTTATTAGGGAAAGGTCTATACAATTACGAACAACGATTTATGTATTGGCGATGGTGGAGCATTTGAAAAACGTCAGCCCAACATTTGCACAATGCCCAATAGAATTACAAATGTTGAGTTTACAATTGTTAGCCCTATTATTGCCAATTCGATGTTAGCGGTTCGGGCTTCTGTCATTTGTTGTCTTTTGGCGTAATCAGAAAACATATTTCATTGATGCCTTTGTTTATTTCTATTAAGATAGTCAGAGTATCTAAGTCCCAAAATCTGCCGTCCCAAGTACCTTTATTAATTTCATTGATTTCTGTTTCCCATTGAAAATCTCCTTTTAAATTTTTGTCGTAACCAAAGAGTTTAAAAGCATTATTGATAATTCCTTCATACTCTCTAAAAAAGCTGAAATATGAATAGTTTTTTGTTTTCCTACGTAACAAAATGAAATTCTGATTATCCTCATTAATGCTTTCAATTCTATTAAAATGCCCCAAATATGTATGAAAAGGCTTTATGACAGTTGTGTCTCTGTTGAATTTAATGGACTTTTTGCTTTCTAAAACAAGTCCATTTTTAATGTCGTTAATTAGTAGTTTGAAAAATGTTCCGCTATCTTTTTCAAGAGATCTTTTTAGCAAGATAAAATAGCTAACAAAATCATTTATATGATATACTTTGGTTTCAATTCCTAAAAGTTTATAGAGTGCCTTCGTCTTTTTCAAGAAGCCATCGTCATCAGAGATAACATAGTCACAAAATGCACCGTAATAACTGTGGTATCCATCATTCATTACATTTTTGAACTTCACTTTCTTCGCTGGCTCTTTACTAATTCCAAGTAGGTCTAAAGTGAAATATGCTTGAATATAAAAATCATAATCAGTTATAGTTTTATCACCATTTGGATTTAGGTTGTTATTTACATATTCAATAAAGGATTTTTGAAGAACCGAATTTTTTAATTCATCGTTGAAGTCAATGTTGTCATACTCAATTGTGAATTTTCCATTATTTATGTGTTTGTCAACTACGTTTCGCAACCCTTTGTAAGCTGATTTGTCTTCTTCCATTGTTTTGAGCATTCCCATAAAGTGCTCAGTCCATTCCATTATTGACATTGGATTTAATCCGACTGGCAAAAACTTTCCGATTGTCTCGTTAAGTTCTTTTGGTATTTCTTGATTTTGTAAGAAGCCAAAGTCTAGTTTCTGATATTTCAGAATGTCAGTAGCATTCTTTAATTGTTCTGCTTGTTCTGGGGTTGCATAGCTCAAATCTATGTCTTCAAATATTGAAGCAAATGAAAATGGCTCACCTTCATTATCAATGTCTTTGAATGCTTCATTAGGTCGAGCCAAATAGCAAGAAGTTCTTTTGTCTAAAGCGTGATAAGAGAGATAGTTGTCTCCAACAATGCTTTCCATAAAATCAAGTTCTTTATACTTTATGTCTGTCTTGTCGTTTTTTAAATCAAGTAAATGTCCGTGAGAATAGCAGTAGAGAAACCTGTCTTTATTGTCAAGTAAGTCCTTAAGAAAGTTTTGGTATAATGTTTTTTCTCCTTTGAAAAGGTGACTGAAAATTTGCTTGTCAAAATAAATTCTCTCCATTGTTCATTGTTTGGAAGGGTCGTTTGTAGCCTGACCGCTAACACATAAACTTATGCTATAGGATATAACTCTGTGTAATAATCAAACTTGATAGCCAATCATTAAAGCATATACTTTTGTCTTATCGTTACAGCAATCCACTTTTATCATTCCAAAAGAAAATTTTACTTGGCAATCTCGTAGTGTTTTGCCTATTGCTGCTATAACTTGCGGTACTAGTTTTGTAGTATCGGGTTGCAGGGCAGTTAAATGTAAATATTCTTTAATTAATGTGGAAGTAATCCGTGAATATTTTTTATTTAGGTGTTTTGGTTGCCAAAGAGTGCACAAATAGATTCTATGGGTTTTTCAGGATGCACACTCTGTCTAGCCACCACTCATAACCCCACCATTCCTTGAATTCCCCTGCCCACTTTGCGTACCACGATCTGCCAAAGCGCCTTCCCAGTATTTATAAAAGTCACCTTTGATCTTTTTGTATTCGTCTATTTTCTCTTTGAGTCTGGCATCATCCAGGGTTTCGCCTACATACTCACTTTCCACATCATCCCGCAGCGCCCTTAGCTTGTTTACAATGGTTTTGTTTGTTAACCAGTATTTTTCAATATTCCAATAGGTTACCAAAGAAGTGGAAATGGTAATGATGGCCCCGATGATCAGCGCCACATTTTTGGCAAACGTGGTGTATTTCATTTTGTCGATCACTTCAATATTTCCGATATCACCCAGGTCTAACCCGAGGATGATGGTTGAAATACCGGCAAGCAGGATGGTGGAATATTTATAGAAGCGCACCCCGTTAAAGTAGTAGGAAGAACCTTCCTCATACCGGTTAATATCATAGTTAAGGTTTACAAGAAGTAGGTTCGCCAGTTCGGTCTGGCTCTTCAGCTTTTCAAAATCATAGGGTTTTGCGGGCTTAAAAGTGCTCATACGTACAAGGGTACCCACTGCAATAATGGTGAGTGCAATTTCAATCCCGAGTACAAAGTACGCATAAGGCTTTGGCAGGTAGTTGATAGTTGCTACGGCAAGCAGGCAGCACAGGCAAAAGAGCAAGAGGAATTTGCCGGCCAAAATTCCTTTTTTCGAGATGGAATGCCAGTCATTTGGCTTTTCCGGCTGCTTTTGTTCGTCCTCTTTCTGTTTATCCATAGCGGGGAGTTGATGTTAGGGGCTGGTTGCCTGCACACCTGCAGTAACGTTGCGACTGGTAATATATAAACGTTTTTAATTTTTTGCAACCGGTTTATCACGCTTTCCTGCCGCTTTGTTTTGCGCACCACGTACCGTCTCCCGCTGCGTTTTCAGTATCTCATCTAGCTCAGAACGCTTATAAAAAATTTTCCTTTCAATTTTTTTAAAGGGCAAAATGCCTCTGCTACGCCAGTACCGTAAAGTGCGCGGGCTAAGGTGCAGCATCTGCATCAGGTTCTGCCCGTCAAGGTATTCTTCTTTTGCCGCAACATCACTGTGTGGGCCGGCAGGGGCGGGGGTGCCTGGAATTTGTTGGAGCGTAACCATACCATTACGTTTTAAAGGGTTATCAATAATGGCTGGTGTTATTACAAAGATGCTTTACAAAGGTGGTCAAAAGGTTTTTGGACAGGTTGTTTGGAACCCACTAATTATGGTTCTCTTTAAAGTTACGACAATAGCGAGTGGTTTTCCAAATAAATCTTTGTGTATCGCCAGGGATATTTTAAGACAGTTACGAAACAACGGTCATTTTTTCATTTCATACCCGGTGTGCGTAACACTTCTTCCTGCAGCAATTTTACCGCACCTCAGCCGTAACAAACAGGTACCTCATTTTGGGATGCTTTGCCATCCCGGAAATGTATCCGGAATGACTTGATCAATGGCCTCAAAAATTTTACCGGTCAGCATATTTGTAGGGCGCCTGTCAGGTGCGAATGAGGTGCGAATGAGGTACGGCTAAACCTGCCTTTTGCCAGCGTCCGAACAAACCTCATTTCCGGCACCTTTTTTTTCTTATTCCCGTAAACACCGGTACCTCTTTTTCACCCGGAAAATAATGGAGGTATAATCTGTTTTTACCCTGGTGACATTCACCTGGTAACCCGGTGTAATCTATTTTTTTGCCTTTTTGTGCTGATCATGGAAGCGGCAATAAGCGGCAAAAAGAGGCAATAAGCGGCAAAATGCGGCAACCCCTGTACCTGTTTGATGCGTTTGCCTGCCGGGCATTGTAGCTTTGGTTTGTGATCGCCTTCATACCCCGTATGGTAACGATCCCGTCACAAAATTCTTAATGTTTAAAAAAAAGATCATGGGTATCATTAGTAAAGGGATCCTTGGTCCCGTATCAGGAACAGTAGGCCCGGTAACCGGCTCCAGTTGGAAGGGTAAAAATTACATACGCAGCAAACCTGCAGGCAAGCGGAAAAACAAGTCGGAGAAGCAGATCGCACAACAGATCCGTTTTGCAATGGTGGGCAGGTTTATCCGTGGCATGATGGCTTTTATAGACATCGGGTTTAAATCCTTTGCACTGAATATGACAGCGTTTAATGCAGCCTTTAGTTACAATCTCAAAAACGTGATCACCGGCCAGGTACCGCTGCTCGCCATCGATTACAGCCGCGCCCTGGTAAGCCGTGGTGACCTGCCCAACGTTATCGCACCTGCGGTTGCATTAACAGCGGGCGGCATACTGCATTTCACCTGGACCAACAATGCAGGTATCGGTAATACCGCGGATGAAGATAACAGCATGCTGATCGCCTATTGCCCGGTGATGGGAATGAGTGTTTTCAACATCAACGGCCCTGCCCGCAGCCAGGGTGAGGCCAGCTTGAACGTGGCATTGCTTTCCGGTGATGAGGTGGAAGTTTACCTCGCCTTCAGGAATGCAAAAGGAAAGGAAGTCTCTAACAGTATCTACCTCGGCAGTATAGAAGTAACCATGTAAACACAGTCACTGCAGCAGGCATTTTCTGCCAAGGGTTAACGGTAAAGGCAATACCTGTACGTATTGTTCTGCACCCCCGGTATGCTGCATTTTTGATCTGCCCTTCTTTATATAAAACATCGTTGGTTGGCGCCGGCGGTGTTTTATTTTTTGTATTGTAAAAAAATTAGTACGCTTTTTCTTAAGGATTTATATTTCTAAAGTAAATTTCTCTAAAAGTGACAATTCCAGGCCTCCGTTTTCGATAAATACTCTTATTAAAATAAAGTTTTCTTACACCGGTGATTTCAAGTCCAAAAAATTAATTCCTTCAAAAATAATTCTGGATAAATAATCTTTGAAAGATACATTTGATGTAAAAAAATTCTAACTATTTCTTGCATTAATGAAATATATAATAAAAACGCGTTGTGCTACTAAAAGCTTGATTTTAATTTTTAATAAAGCATGCCGTAAACCTTGCCAGCCTTATAATATTTACTTTCAAATAGCCAAAAATAGGCATAGGTTAAAAATGATAAAATTGGGTACGGGAATTTAAAAAATAGCATATACATTCCCAAATCGACAATTATTCCGATAGTTGAAGCTACATGCATTGGGATTACGCGTTTAAATCCCAAATTTATAAATACTTGCTCCATCGGATGTAAATAATCAACATATAATGTAGAAGAGCATTTACCTGTCTTGAGATCTTCTGATTGAATCATAACTTCCTCCAAGTACTCCGCCAATCTTATTTCACACAGTTCGCGAACATCTGGAGAGCTAATTTGATCTAAATGATCAATAAAATTCGCCACTGAACAGTAATGCATGTATTTGCGCTGTTTTTTGTCAAAAGCGTCGATTATTTGCTTGTATTTCTCCACGATATTCATTACTTGAATAAATCAATAAGTTTTTCTACCTGATTTATAAGTGAACTGAAATAAGTTAAAGATAACACCTTGTGCTACTAAAAGCTCAAGGCATGTTTATTTTGGATATCCTAATTCCGTTTTGAAAATTGATAAGTTGTAGAATAGATACTCCAGATAGCTTGGATGTTAGTCTGGCAGCTATTCCTTCATACGTTTTCGCATAGTTCTTCTTTAGACCCGGATGGTCGCATAGTTGCGCAAATACGGTGTCCATCATCTGTCGCCTGGATCTGTTTTTTCTTGAATATTGCCTGTGTTCGTGCTGGTTATAACGGAAAGGAACTTTCAATTTTACCTGGTAGCTTTCAAACAGGGAAACTTTATGTATGAAGTTATCTTTCTCTGCGCTCTCCGCGCCTTTGCGTGAGAAAATAATTCACGCAGAGAACGCCGGGCCCGCAGAGATAGCATGCTTAGCCTACAAACTCGTTGATCTATAAAAAGAAATAAATATCGCCAGGGAAAGTTTATATATGAAATTATCTATCTCGGCGCCTTTGCGTGAGACAATAATTCACGCAGAGGACGCCGGGCCCGCAGAGATAGTATGCTTAGCCTACAAATACGTTGATCTATAAAAGAAATATATATCGCCAGGGAAAGTTTATGTATGAAATTATCTATCTCTGCGTTCTCTGCGTGAGAAAATAATTCACGCAGAGAACGCCGGGCCCGCAGAGATAATATGCTTAGCCTACAAACTCGTTGATCTATAAAAGAAATAAATATCGCCAGGGAAAGTTTATGTATGAAGTTATCTTTCTCTGCGCTCTCCGCGCCTTTGCGTGAGAAAATAATTCACGCAGAGAACGCCCGGCCCGCAGAGATAGTATGCTTAGCCTACAAATACGTTGATCTATAAGAGAAATATATATCGCCAGGGAAAGTTTATGTATGAAATTATCTATCTCTGCGTTCTCTGCGTGAGAAAATAATTCACGCAGAGAACGCCGGGCCCGCAGAGATAATATGCTTAGCCTACAAACTCGTTGATCTATAAAAGAAATAAATATCGCCAGGGAAAGTTTATGTATGAAGTTATCTTTCTCTGCGCTCTCCGCGCCTTTGCGTGAGAAAATAATTCACGAAGAGAACGCCCGGCCCGCAGAGATAGCATGCTTAGCCTACAAACTCGTTGATCTATAAAAAGAAATAAATATCGCCAGGGAAAGTTTATATATGAAATTATCTATCTCTGCGCCTTTACGTGAGAAGATAATTCACGCAGAGGACGCCGGGCCCGCAGAGATAGCATGCTTAGCCTACAAACACGTTGATCTATAAAAAGAAATATATATCGCCAGGGAAAGTTTATGTATGAAATTATATTTTTCTGCGCTCTCCGCGTCTTTGCGTGAGAAAATAATTCACGCAGAGAACGCCAGGCCCGCAGAGATAGCATGCTTAGCCTACAAACACGTTGATCTATAAAAGAAATAAAATATCGCCAGGGAAAGTTTATATATGAAATTATCTTTCTCTGCGCCTTTGTGTGAGAAAATAATTTACGCAGAGAACGCCGGGCCCGCAGAGATAGTATGCCTGGCCTACAAACTCGTTGATCTATAAAAAGTAATAAATATCGCCAGGGAAAGTTTATGTATGAAGTTATCTTTCTCTGCGCTCTCCGAGCCTTTGCGTGAGAAAATAATTCACGCAGAGAACGCCAGGACCGCAGAGATAGTATGCCCAGCCTACAAACATGTTGATCTATAAAAAGGAGAGCAATTTGTACTGGTAATCCGGTAGAATAAAATACTTAAATCCAAGTATTGAAACCCCTGTCTTTTACATGGAAATTTGTGATGAACATTGACCGCTTTTCTATTTGTTAAACACTCAATTTGTTGCTATGAAAAAAATCGCCAGCCTATGCTGTTTTATCAGCATTTTATTTTTTGCAAAAGCGCAGGAAACTTCAGTGGAAAAAGGCAAATCCGTATATGTGGAACAAGTATCTGCCAACAATGAAGTAAAAGATTACTCCGCCGACATTAAAGATCACCTGAATGACTGGGGCTATTGGAAACTTGCGTCAGATAAAAACACTGCAGACTATGTTTTTAAAGTAAATGTAGATTCAAAAAAAGGGATCACTGCCACTTCCTGGGGCGGACAAACAGTCATCACAAACGTCGCAATTCTTTCACCTAAAGGAGATGTATTATACCAGTCCGAAAAATACGAAGCCAGTCCTAATGGGCTGAACGGGTTTAATGGTGGGCGTGCTTCTATCAAAAAACTTTTCCGTGCCATCAGGAAAAAATTTAAGTGAACAAACAGGCAAGACCAACCTGAATTTTATTTAGCAGAAAGAAAAAGCATCGCCGGTATCCAGAATATTTTGAGCGTACTCATCGCGAAGGTTTCTCCAGCTGCCCGTTAAATCTTTAAGAGAGAAAAATGCAGTGAAATATTTTTTATCTGCTTCAGTTAGATAATGCATCGATATTATCATTAGTTGGTGATCGACATGTATTGCTCAATATATTCTGAAGCACGGCCATCAGTAGGTTTTACCTCTACTAATATTGCCAGATTTCATCGTTGTATCGTAGCTTGATCTATATGCAATAAAACATTTTAAAGTAAGCCTTTATTACCTTTTGCAAGCGCATAAAAAGCAAACGTACTTCCCTCTTTCGCCTCTTACTAAGTTAATCGGGGCTCAAAGAATATTGACTGAACGATAAATGAAAATACCTGGTTTTTAGTGTAATAATTGATTGATCAAGCCATTGCCGCAGCCATCATCACCGGTTGCTTTTTCGCCTGGTGTTTTTTGATGATTAACCGCCAGCAAATGAGTGCCCCGGTGGAAAGAAATAACCAGAACAGGTCTATCAACAAAATATCATGATAACCATAATGAATACTTTGCCAGGGCCAGTTACCGGTAATGCAGCCGTTAACGATGGGGACAAGTAAACCAATCAATCCCCCGGCAAGCATACAATCGCGATTGGTTTTATATAAATCTTTGCGGATAGCCAGCAACACGCTGATGCCAAGCCAGGTAAAAAAGTAAAAAGGATAGATAAATGCCTTGCTTGCCGCGGGATATATTTTTACGGTGATAAAACTTATCGCGGTAACAGGCAGCATGCTCATACAAATGGCGAGATAGATATTGGCAAGCCATAAATTAAACCTGCGTTTCTTCTCAGGCACATTGGATTTTTCACGTGCCACCAGCCAGATCAGTACGCCGGAAATGATCACGATACAACTGCAGATGCCTAATAAAAAGTATAAAACTTTGGTAGCAAAACCGCCATAGGCGCCAAAGTGAAGCGTGTATAATATATTGTCAGCCACATCTCCGTAAGTGGTTGCCGCGTCTGGACTTTTTTCTTCTGTCACTTTACCTTCTGCAATATGAAAAACCATGTTGCCACGGCTTATCATCTTTTCTGAGGGTTCAGCCGAAGCTTCTACATGAACCTGCATACTGCTGTCTCCGTAATTCAGCATTTCTACTTCACGTAACACTACATTGCCCCATTTTTGTTTTGCCTGTTGTACATAGTTATTCAGATCAACACGGCCTGCCATTGGTTTGTTTTTAAACTCAACTTTTGATGCTCCGTAACCCATCTCTTTAAACAGGGAATCCTGGTTGCCTCCGTAATGTGCGGCAACAGCAGGCTGGGTAAACAAAGGATAACTGATGAGAAAATAAGTGCCGGTAACGGCAAATACAAACAGGAAAGGAAAACAAATAACACCAAGCGATGTATGAAGATCAGTCCATACGGTTTTTAATTTTTCCCATGGTCTGAAAACATAAAAGTTGGAAACGATTTTTTGCCAGTGTACCAGCACGCCGGTAATAAGTGCAAAGAGGAAAATAAAGGCAACCGTACCGGCAATGTAATAACCCAGGGGAAATCCAAATTTTCCGGCTTCGTTTAATGGCGCAAAGAAGTGCAGGCGATAGAGAAACTCGCCGAGATCATATCCTTTATCATAATCCTGCATGGCAAAGTTCTTTACATCAAGAGCGTAATAGCCACCGGGCGCCTTATTGGTGATGGTATCTTTGGATTCAGAAATGTATACGCCTAATTTCCTGGAGCGGTCATTTATATAGAACGAAATATCTCTTCCATGCAGGTTGTAACGATTGCTTAAGGTATCGGTAAGAAGGTTGTAATCAATCTGCTGTTTGGCAACGGTATTGTTAGGCGTGTTTTTCTGCCAGTTGGAAATTTCATCTTTGAAGAAAGAAAATGAGCCCGCAAAAAAAATGACAAAAAGTGCTGCGGTAATAATGATGCCACTAATAGTATGTGTATGAAAGTAGATATTATAACGTCGAAGGTTCATATAAATGGCAGTTTATTTTTTAGCAAGAAGAGCATAGATAAAAGGCGAAAAAAATACCAGCGATAAAAGAAGGTACAGCCCCCATACTTTCCATCCGCTTTTTGCGATAAAAGCGCCAAGCAACAGAAACGCCCATAGAATATAAGTGGAAAAATTCATCGTGATATACACTTGCTTTTTACTTACATACTGCATCAGGAACAGGTGCAGGGACAATGTAACCAGGTAGCCGCCGATGAAGCCGGCGCTTATTTTAAGTGCACGCTGCCACGGTGATGTTGTGAGATATTTTTTATTAGCTGGCATAACAAACAATTTAAAACATCAGTAATTCAATAATCATTGCTGCAGAAACAAGCGCTGCTACATGTTTCAACCGCAGGTAACCCAAAGGTGCAAGTACAACGGTAATGCCCGCCGCTGCCATTAACAACAACAGGCTACCAAAAGAACCGGCAGCCGCTCCATCTTTTATAATAAAAAAAGTAAAGGAACACACGCACAATAACATGCCGGTAATGGTCGCTGGTTTTTTATTTGATTGTGCCCATTGTTCCAGTAATCCGTTACGGGAAAGTTTGGCTTTTTTTGAGGTGTTATACAAAAGGAAAAAACCTAAAAAGCAACATGCGATAATCAACGTGAACATGTAATGGTTAGTTGTTTTTAGTGTGATGATAAACTTTATACTTTTCGTTCATTATATCAATTACAAATAGCAATGCTTACAAACGGAAAGTTGTCTGCAAACGGAAATTTCTTGGTGTACCCTGGTAAAAAAGATATTCATTAAAGTCAGGGTACCACCAGCCACCGGTTGCATATCTTTTGTTGGCAAGGTTATAGGCATTCAGGTTAATGCTAAACTTACCGGTAGTATAACTGATGGCTGCATCAAACAACGTATACTCAGGCAGGTATTTATTACCTTTTGCACTGTTCCAGCCGGGCGAAACGGCGCTTCGTTTATCTGTGTATTGCATGCCTGTTCCAAAGCCCAGGCCTTTAAGCGCACCACTGTTAATCTGGTATTTTATCCATGCATTGCCCAGGTTTTTACAGGTGCCTGAATTTTGCAGACCGATATAGGAAACTTCCTGGTCTTTGGTGATGCGTGGATTAACATAAGCATAGTTAACATTTACATACAGGTTGGCATTTATTTTCCCTGCTACGTCAAAATCTAAACCGGTGCTGCGTATCTGCCCTGTTTTAAGATAGAAACCGGGATGGTCAAAGTCTGACGTGCCTACATCATTTTTGCGCATATCATATACAGAAGCTGTAATGGAAAGCTGCTTGTTAAACAGTAAAGCTTTAATACCTATTTCATTATTGCTGCCGGTAAGCGCCGGAAGCCTGCCGCCACCAAATATGGCGCCGCGTTGTGCCAGGAAACTTTCATCGTGCATGATATAGGCAGATAAGTTTGGCGTGAATAGATACGTCAATCCTAATCTTGGGGTAAACTTATTATCGGTTACTTCATAAGCAGGATCATCGGCTGAATTATAATCCTGTCCCGTTTTTAATTGTGTAAATCTTCCGGCAACGGTTAAGATGACTTTGTTATAAAATTTGATGTGATCCTGGATGTATAAAGCCTGCCACTTATTGGTAGAAACCCAGGTGTAATTGTTGGCAGGATCCAGTTCAAGGCTTTCTTTCGGCAAGTAATAGGTAGGATTTTTAATGGCAAGCGGGTATTTATTTTCGCCCCAGTTACCATTGCTGGTACTGCCTTCGCTTCCGTTACCGTAATCAACACCCAGCAAAACCTTGTGTTCCACATGGCTGCCGGTATAAAATTTTCCATCCGCAAATAGTTGCATATTGGTAAGCCTTCCTTTCCAGTCACTGGAGAAAACATAACGATAAAAAGTGTCTTTGGTAGGACTGATGCCTTCCAGGTACATCGTTCTTCCGTCCCAATCGGTGGTCATGTAGGCAGCCTGGGCATTGATGGTCCAGTTGTCACTTATTTTATGTTTCAGGTGCATGCGGTTGTACACATCGGCGCCCCAGAATTTTGGCATGTTAGGGTCTACAATGGCAAGGTCAATTGGTAAGGCGGTAAAGTCTTCATTTACCGTGGCGGAATATTGTGAGTTGGCCAGGGTAGCAGCTTTTACATAGTTGTGTTCTATCGTGATGCTGGTATTTTCATTAAAATCATACTTTAATACAGGGCATATCCAATAGCGGTAAAAATCGCCAAACTGGTAGTACTCATTTTTTTGTTCAGCGCCAACATTTAACCGGTAGCTTAGCTTACCATCCTTTACAAAATCGCCTCCAAGATCAATGTGGGTGCGCATCATATTCCAGCTACCTAATCCAAACCCTACTTCGGCAATACGTTGATGGGTAGGTTGCTTGGTTACAACGTTTACCAGGCCCCCGGGCTCTGCGTTTGCTAACATAAATCCTGCGGGGCCCTTTACAAATTCCATGCGTTCAATCATGGCAGCATCTTCCTGCGCATTCCACCAGATAGGGCCGCCCACACCATTGCGGTACGTACCATAGGTTGCATCCATCCCGCGTATCTGGAAGGTAAGGTCAAGTTCTGAACCGTAGCTTTTAGTAATCGCACTTGAGATGCGGAAGATTTCACTTTTGGTAAGCAGACCCATATCAGTAAGTGTTTGCCTGGTAGCTACGGTGATGTTTTGCGGAACTTCAATCAGCTCTGCATTCAGCCTTAGTGAAGTAGATGCTTTGGCCGCGATATATGATTTGGTATTGGCGCTGATGATCACTTCAGATAACTGTTGTTCAGAAGCTTCCAGGCGAACAGATACCTGTGCAGTTTTACCTGCTTCCACTATTACTGTTTGTTTAAGGGGCTGGTGACCAACAAGCGTTGCGATAAGGGTATAATTGCCAGGCTTGACAGCAGTGATGTTAAAGGCCCCTTTATCATTGGTGATCACTGGTTTTATTTTATCAGAAAGCTGAACTGTTACGTAAGGGGCAGGTTTATTATCTGAGGTGATGATAACACCTGATACATCACCGGTAGTGGATTGCGCATATACAAATACAGAGGTGACCTGCAGTAAAAAAAGAAAGCAAAAGCGGGGGAAATGCTTACTCATAGATGATTTGGTTTTGGTGCTGCAAAATTCAGCGTCTTTAAAACGATGGCATGTAGTAATCGGGAAAAATGTTTTCGCGATAAGGAACTATTTAAAAAGGAAAACCCTTGTAGAAACAAGGGTGATAACCAAATACTAACTGCTTAATGAGAAAAATAGTTGCTGTTTAAAGAAAAATAATGTCCAGTACCGATGCTGCTTGTCCGCTAGACCTGCGGGCAAAGAAATGCGGCTGACGAATATGTTGAAATTCGGTTTGCTTTACTATTCTTTCCCCCGAAAGGATCATTCCTGTAACGCCACGGCCTTCAGCTCCCTTGATCTCGTAACTAATGGTAAGATCAGGCGGGCATTTAATACATATATCGGTTTCTGCTGGTACTGCTAAACCATACTGGTATTCTCCGGTGATTTTAACAACAGGCATCGCTTTTTTCTTTTATGAATGATAAAATTAGTGCCGGGATGCAGGTGTGGTTTTCCAGCAAGGATATCCGTTGCGCCCGGGCTTAATCTTTTTCTAACCAGTTGTTTGGATGATCTTCAGTTTGCTACCTGGTAATGCTGTTCTGAATAACAATTGCAAATTTGTGTGCTGAATATCTGATTGATTTATATAATCAGGAAATCCATTTACAAGATCAGGAAACATTGCTGTAACTATTTTAGTGGATGGCATTGCTGTTTTTAGTGCCGGGTTCTTTATTTCTTTCTTACATTCATCGCAAAAAGAAACACCAGATGAAACCTGTTAAGCACGTTGCTGCCATTTTGTTGCTGTTATTTGTTTTTACTGCCAAAGCGCAGCAATCTCCCAAGATTGTAAACATTGTAAATTTTATCCGGTTGCTTGAGCCGAGGGATAGCGCTATTACACAGGATGTATTGTTTCAAACAGTGGTAAAGCAGGTAGAAATGATGAAGCGATATGCATTGGGTGGAACATTTTTGCTGCAGTATGATGCGCTGATGGATGAACGTTACCAGCGCCTGCTGAAAAGTTTACCAAAAGAGATGTTTGAGATAGGCGCCTGGTGGGAGCTTCCACAACCGCTGATAGAAAAAGCAGGGCTTCCATGGCGTGGACGGTACCCCTGGGACTGGCATGCCAATATCGGGTTCTCTACCGGTTATACGCAGGAAGAACGTAAGAAACTGATCGACGTTTATATGGAGGATTTTAAAAAGATCTTCGGCTATTATCCGCACTCTGTTGCCTCCTGGTTTATTGATGCCTACAGCCTGAATTATATGTATGAGAAGTATCACATTGTAGCGTCTGCAAATTGTAAAGATCAATACGGTACGGATGGTTATACATTATGGGGTGGCTACTGGAACCAGGCCTATTACCCGAGTAAGATTAATTCCTATATGCCCGCACAACATGCAGATCAGCAAATACCTGTTCCTATTTTTCGTATGCTGGGCAGCGATCCTGTGAGACAGTATGATAATGGTCTGGGTACCGAAAGACAGGGCGTAGTTACACTGGAACCTGTTTACCAGTTTGGCGGCGGTGATTCAGCATGGGTGCATTGGTTCTTTAAAACACTGGCAGATGATCCATCCGTGGGCTTTAATTATACGCAGGCAGGCCAGGAAAATTCGTTTACCTGGAATGCAATGAAGAAAGGCTTTGATATACAACTGCCGCTGATAGCAAAACTTCTTAAAGAGCATAAGATAAAGGTGGAGACGTTGGAAGCATCCGGTCGCTGGTTTAAAAAGAAATATTCCCTCACACCGGCTACTTCGTTTTCTGTGGATAAAGATATAGAAGGGAGTGATCGCCAGACTAGCTGGTTTAACAGCCGTTTTTACAGGGCCAATTTATTATGGGAAGATGGTACACTTCGTATCCGCGACATTCATTTATTCAATGAAAAACTTCCTTCCATTTATGAAACGCAAGCTGCCACCTCCAACGAATGCAGCTTCTTTACTTTACCTGTAATTGATGGTTATTTATGGAGCAAACCGGGGCAACTTGCAGGTGCAAGATTAAAAGCCGTGATCAATGGTCAGGAAGTAGTGGTTGAAGGAGGGAAAGCTGTTTTTTCTAAAAAAGACAGCGGCACCCTTTATATCAAATGGCCACTGAAAAACCTGAAGGGAAGTTTTGAAATTACCTTTAACGACAAAGAAATCAGCATGACCCTGGTGAGTACGGAAAAAGCTGACTGGTTTTTTGAACTTACCACAGCAGATGGCGTTACGCTTCCCATAAAGCAGGTTTCGGCCAAAGCAATTGATTACAGTTTTGAACAAATGTCTTACCAGTTAAAAGCGGTGCAGGGTTCTTTTGTACAGCCATCCCAGCGTATTCCCTGGAGATTGAGCGCTGAAAATAACAAGCTGGTATTGCGCATGAGAAGTGAACCTTAAAAGTTAGCGGGGTTTATCACAACTTTTACTTCTTACCATGCAACCATGATAAAAAATCTTTTATGATTTGTGTACGCATCTCTTTAGTGCTGCTGTTGCTTGTTACGGTTTGCCAGGCTGCTGCGAAGGTCACTAATGGGCATATGTATTTTCTGAGCAGCAAAGGGGATGATCATTCAGATGGTTCTTTTAAATACCCATGGAAAACTATCTCACGATTAAATGAAATCATTTTGCAACCGGGCGACCAGGTTTTCCTGCGTGGTGGAGATACTTTTACCGGAACACTGTCGCTTGACAGCAACGATGCAGGTAGCGAAACAAAACCAATAATGATTACCGCATATGGAAAAGGGTATGCCTGGATTGATGCTGGTGACAGCAGTGGAGTACTGGTTAAGCAAGCTGGTTATATACATATTTCCAGGCTTGGATTAAAGGGCTCCGGTCGGAAAAACGGTAATACGCAGCACGGGTTTGCTATAAGCTATAGTCATCATGTGAACGTAAGCGAAATAGAAGTAAAAGGTTTTCAAAAAGCAGGGCTGATGATCTATTCCTGCGATAGCGTACGTGTTGCAAATGTGTATGCGCATGAAAACGGCTTTGCCGGCATACTGGCGGATGGTGAATACCAGCAACGCAATACGCGCCGTATTCATATCACAGATTGCAGGGCCGAAAATAATCCCGGCGATCCCACAAATTTTACCAATCATAGCGGTAACGGTATACTTGCCGGTAACTGCAGCAATATACTTATTGAATATTGCAGCGCTACCAACAACGGGTGGGATATGCCCCGCACAGGTAATGGCCCTGTAGGTATCTGGTGTTATGAAGCCGACAGTGTCATCATTCAGCATTGCATTGCCTGGCAGAATAAAACATCTGCCGGCGGGGGAGATGGTGGTGGTTTTGACCTTGATGGCGGCGTTACCCATTCCATTATACAATATTGTCTTTCCTATGAAAACCAGGGTAGCGGTTTTGGTATCTTTCAATACGATGGCGCGAGCAACTGGCATGACAATACCATTCGTTTTTGTATCAGCGAAAATGATGGCGCTGTTTCACCGGCAGGTGCAGGCGTATTTATCTGGAACAGTTCTATGGATACCAGCCAGTTTAAACGATGCTACTTTTATAACAATACTATCTACAATAAAAAAGCTGCCGCCATCAGTTATGAAGCAAAGAGCGCCAACACCGGTTTTATATTCAGCAATAACATCTTTATTGCAAAGGATTCCCTGATAACCGGTACAGGTGGTGATGCGGTTAATCAATCCAATAGCTGGTATAGTTTTAATCTAAAGATGAACGACACAGTATCCTGGCTTCCGCGTTTTGTTAACCCGGGTAAAGCGACTGTTGCCAATCCCCGAAAGTTGCGTGAATGGAAAGCGTACAAAATTTCACAGGCTGCAAGATCATCACACAAAGGCGCAGATATAAAAAAACTATTTGACATTGATGCGGGTAAATATGACTTTAACGGCATATTACTTAAAGAAAACTTTATTGGCGCCTGTGCATGGTAAAGCTTTTATGTTCGCATCAATGCACAGCTTTTCCAGCGGGTTTTATTTATTTGCAGATGTATACACATCATCATTCAGTCCAAACGCATCTTTTGAATCAGGATAAAAGAAAAATAGTTTGCGTGCAACCGTTCCGTCGTTAAAATGAAGCTCAATATTATAACCGTTTAACTGGTAGGTGCCTGCTGTTTTTTTGTTGGAGTATGCAGAAACGGAGGTGCCGAAATCAGAAGAACTTCCACCGCCGGTCTTGGCAAATGTAAACTGTCCTTTATCATTAAAGCTTATATTGGAGGCTAGAACAATCATACTTGTTCCGCCAAGTGCGGTATTGCCCCCACCTGAGATCGTTTTGTAGGAACCTTTGATCTTTTCATCATTTTGTGCAGGTCTTGTCCAGAACCAGTTCTTTTCCCATCGTTTGGTTTTTGTGCCCGTTTTTTCAGGCAAAGTAACAACCAGGGTTTTTCCTTCCTGCTTCCAGGTGCCCCATTTGTTGAGTTCTGTCTTACGAGATTGGGCGACATCAAGATCGTAAGGGCTGCAGTTGGGATATTTATAGATAGATCCGTCTGTCAAGAGCAGGTAGGGCCTGTATTCTATGATAAGCATGCCGCCTACGCCGGTTCCATATTCCATGTTAATAACCACTCCCTTTAACTCAGACGCTGCAATGCCTTTGCCAGGGGCTGTTAATGGCGTAGTTATTTTTGCTGCAGGGGTTGAACTTGTTTTAGGACGTGTAGAAGCTGTGCCTTTGCCTGGTGTAAAACCATGTTCTTTTGCAAACGTGAGAAAATGTTTAATGGCCGTATTCAGGTATGGACTTTTAACGCCATAGGGCGCTATAATTTTGGCAAGACGAATTGTTGAGTCAGACTCAGGAAAACCGATGATACTCAATACCCATTTTTTACCTGATGCATCAGCTGCTTCTGTGGTAACGGTGGTAAAGGATTGTATTTCCTTTGCTAAAACTTCTGTGGTGGGCTCCTTTAATCCGCTGGCGGTAGCTTCCTTGTTGACGGATTGTTTTATAAAGTCTTCAATCTGGTCGGCAGCGCCGGAAGCCGGACTTTTAACTTCATAGCGGAAACCTCCGCTGAAAAGACCGGGTGGTGTAAATATGGTGCTGTTGTCTGAGTTTTGTCTTTTCCAGCCGTTGATATCAGGAATATTTTCCTGGGCATAGCTATAAATACCAAGCATGATCAGCAATAAAGTATAGATGGGTGTTTTCATTTTTCGGTTTTGGTGGTGTGCATGCAATTTTCAGACCATGCATTTGCAATACGGGTGATAAAATGATAAAGTTTTATGCCGAAGTATTGTAACAAGGTGCTGTAACTTTTGCAACCGGTGAAAGAAGTTTTTATTATCAGGATGTTTGTTCATGCAACGGAACAAACAATTTGTACCTCCTTGCTGCAAGTTTTTACATTGCCGTTGTATGCTTTTACATTGCCATTGTTAAGACTTACAACGATAAATCATTTTTGACGAAAGTTTCGTCAAAAGCAACAACGGCAAAAACATTTTTATCGAAACCTTCGTAACAAATAACGAAAGCCCTGTCAAAACTTACGAGGGCAAATCCACATTTAGCGAAAGCACTGTAAAAAGTAACGAAAGGGTAGTCAGGTTTAATGAAGCCCTTGTAAAAACTTATATTGGTAAAACTACACACAACTAAACTTCCCTAAACTATTGCAAAACCTGCGTGAAATATTATCATGTGACCGGCAAAAAAATCAGTAACCAGTAAAGTATTACCGGATTGAACATATTATTTTTCGTCACCTCTAAATTTTCAGACATCAGTATTTGGGAAATGCTGTGTACTTTTTTAGGGAAGTCGCTGATAAAAATACAAGATGGATATCACCAGGTTAAACACCCGGTGGAAATTTAAAAAGCGTTACCCGTAATTTAATTTTAGCGATGGTACAGCCAAATGAAATGAACCTGAATTTTCCCATGGAAATTGCAGGGGGTATTATTGCCAGCACTACAAAAGTCCGGGAAATACTGCAGGCCAGCTATGAAGGCGATCCGCGAAAGTGAAATTGTCCGGGATCAATATTATATTGTCTTTGCGAGTGCCGATGGGCTTTCTCCAAATTGTTTTTTAAAGGCAAAAGAAAAATGAGAGAGGTCTTCAAACCCGAGATCAAGATAAATATCCGATGCCGTACGCCCTTTTACTTTAAGAAGATAATGCGCTTCATGCAGGCGTTTATGCAATAACCATTTATGCGGTGATTCGTGAAATATCTTTTCAAAATCTCTTTTAAAAGTTGCCAGGCTTCTTCCCGTGAGGTAAGCAAATCTTTCCAGCCGCACATTAAAATGATAATTCTTATTCATGAAAGCTTCCAGGTCTATCTTATGCGGTTCTACAAATTCGAACAATATATTTTTAATTTCCGGATGCGTTTCCAGCAAGAGTAACAGCCCTTCTTTCAGTTTAAGAGCTGCCATCTGTTTGTTGCTGAATTGCCCCGCATTCAGATAAGTGATTAAAGACTCCAGGAAACTCTTGAAACTATCAGTCATCTTAATTGGTACAATAGGTTTGGCTTGTTGCGCGGCCTCTGCAGTTATACCATACTCAAGACTAAAATCTTTGAGTACCTGCTGATCGAAATAAAGAGAGACAGATTCAAATTCGCCTGCAGGTGGCGGAATTTTTGTAAAGCGAAGCAACTGATTTCTCCTGATAAAGCGCAAAGCACCTTCCTGCGAGGTATAATCCCTGCTACCATCATTTAAAACAAGCGTACCCTTTACCTGGTAAGAAAGCGTGTGCCTGGGAACGAAGTGTTCGCCCTGCCTGCTTTCTTTATGGTAGCAGGAATAAACAATGCTGTTATTATCAGTATTAGCTTCTTCGCTTTTCATGAGTGCAAAGTTATTAAAGCAGCGCCGGTTAACATTTTTCGGCGCTGCTCTTTGGTCTTAAATTTATTCTATTGCCAAACCTTTTTTCTCAAGATAGGCACGGCCATACTCGGTATCAAAAAAGTTTACCGCATCATCATGATCTGTACCAAGACTCAGGTACATCCATTTTTCAAGTTCGGCAGTACGATCGGCGTCGGCCTTCTTTAGTAACTGCACTGCTTCACTGCCAAGTACCAGGTGGGCAGGCGCATCTTCAGCTTCAGCAATTTGTATCATCGCCTGTGCAGCTTTTGCCGGGTCACCTACCGGTTCAAATTTGCCGGAGGTAAGAAAAGCTTTGATGCCGCCAATGGTATCATCGTAGTCTGCAATATCAGGGGCAAAGCTCATGGAAGCGCCTGCCCAGTCTGTACGAAAACCACCAGGTTCAACAGAAGTTACTTTAATACCCAACGGGGCTACTTCTTTACGTAAAGCTTCAGAAAAACCGGACAGGCCAAACTTCGCAGCCTGGTACATGGTAAGACCTGCATTGCCAATCCTTCCGCCAATAGAACTCACCTGTAAAATATGCCCGCTTTTTTGTGCACGCATATACGGCAATACCGCACGGGTTATTTCAATGGGCGCATATAAGTTTACTTCCAGCTGACTGCGTACCTGCTCATCTGTAAACGCTTCCGCTGCGCCTGTTATGCCAAAGCCGGCATTGTTTACCAGTACATCAATTCGTCCGAAGTGTTGAATTGTTTTTGTTACAGCTTCTCTTATCTGTGCCTTATCGGTTACTTCGAGTGAAAGCGGCAATACCTGTTCTCCATATGTTTGTATTAATGTCTCAAGATCCTTCGTGTTGCGGGATGTAGCTGCGAGAAGATCTCCCTTTTGAAGCACTGCTTCTGCAAGGCTACGACCCAATCCGCGGGAGCTGCCTGTGATAAACCATACTTTTTTCATTACGATCATTTTAATAATGCAAAGTTCTGCAGATAGCTGAATGGATGGTTTGTTAAAGAGCTCAATGTTGGTTTGTATAAAAGCTCATTTTGAAGGTGTTGGTTTTAAAATAAACTGGTGATGTTTAAAAGGCAGGGAGATTATAGTATAAAAAGTATAACCGGCCTTACATTTCGCAATAGCCGGCTAAAATACCTGTAACGGATATCAATAAAAATAACCCAACAGAAATGCCATCCGGGTTGGCCTGAAACTTTTTTCGTAACTGTTATTAATCATATTGCATTAGTGCGAAACCGATAACTCCTTGTCTTTTTTTATTGTAACAGCAGCAGAAGGTTTTATCGTGATACTATGGATGCTCACCTTTGAATTAATGATGGCCTTACCATGGCCTATGATTACATCTGTATTATTATCCGGCAAGTAGCCACAACTCCAGTTCAGCTTATTTTCCCAACTATCACTTACCGTGTTTGTCCAGGTATTTTCAAACCTGATTTCAAAAATATCACTAATACGCCCGTCTGCCAGGCAACGGAAACGTTTTCCATACCAGGAAGAAGGAATGTTATTCAACTGTAAATTGAAGCTGGTGGTATTGCTAAAAAAAGCATTGTCAGAAATATTCGAAAATACTCCGGCACTATCGGCCATTTGCCATTGGTAATCTGCCGCGCCGATATTGCAACGCATAGCAGCACCTGAAACCGGTGGGCAAAGTACTGTCCTGATCGCCGCATTGTAGATAAAACCACTAAGCCTGGCCATTCCTGCCGGAGTTATCACCAGTATATTACCCGAAGCACCGTTTGGAACAACAGCACGTATTGATGAGCCATTTTCAACAGAGAACCAGCTAGCGTTTACACCTCCGAACTGAACAGATGTAGCACCCTGCAAATTGCCGCCATACATTTTTACCGTATCTCCCATAGTGGCTTTTGAAGGAATAGCATAACTTACATATGGGCCGGTATAATTGAACCAGTAAGAAGAAGTGCCGCCGGCAACACTTGTGACATAAATGGCCCCACCGGACCCGCTTCCTACCGTTGCCGTGATTACGGAATCGGAAACTACTGTGAAGGCATTGGCCGGTGTACCGCTGAATGTGACTGTTTTAATATTGCAGAAATATTTTCCCTTTATAGTTACCAATGTGCCCTCTTCGCCGGAGGTAGGTGTAAAGGAGCTAATAACAGGTGCAGGCATTGTATAAATGGCTTTCCCCCATTTACTTATTATCCTGATATATGGAATGGATATACTATCTACATTGGCTTCAATAGCGCTGTCAGCTATTATCCTGAATAAAACATTGTGCCCGCCGATCTGAACAGTGTCCGCCGCTGCAAAATTCCGTCCCTTTATTATCACCTGTCCTCCCGGACTTATACAATTGTTCTCTGATGAATAAGTGCGTATCACAGGGCCTTTGTGAGTAAATCCTTTCAATGTATCGGCCCCTCCGGGTGAGGACACTACCACATCACCCGATGCAATTCCTCCAACAGTTGCCTTGATAACAGAGTCTGAAATGATCGTGAAAGATGCTGCGTTTAATCCTCCGAATGTAACTGTAACGGCGTCTGCAAGATATCGCCCCCTAATAGTTATTTCCGTACCAGTGCCACCACTGTTCGGTGTAAAGGAGTTAAGTACAGGTTTGGGAATAAATCTGAAACCAGCTAAGGAATCACTGCCGGTGGCTGTTGTTATTTTTATAAATCCGCTGCTGCCTGTATCAACCGCGGCATACAGCTCAGAGCCTGCTGAGTTTACATAGGAATAGGAGGCTGGCACATCCCCAAAACTGATAGACCTAACGCCATAAAAATTCGCCCCATATACGATTAGCAAGTTACCACTGCCTGCAGACATAGGAGATGCAAAATATATTTTGGGAGGGGGTATAAATGTAAAACCAGGCACAGAGTCGCTGCCGTACAGGGAGTTGACAACAATATTTCCAGAACCGGTATTACCTGTAACAGCAGTAATTACCGAATCGGATTTTACCTGGAATGACCTGGCAGGGTTGCCTCCGATAGTTACCGAAGAAATGGCGCGGAAATGGCTTCCCCTGATCGTGATTTCAAACCCGGCATAAGCGGTGTCAGGGCTAAAAGAAGTAATAACCGGTTCATTAGTTTTGTTTCTGAGAACAGCAATACTGGCGGATCCTGACGATGAATAGTAAGTGCCGGATACCAGGTCTGCCTTGCCATCATTATCAAAATCTGCTGCAGTTGCCCTCCACGGGTTGCCACGGATTACATTGAAATTTTCAGGCGGAGCAAAACTGATTGAGTTAACAGTACTTTCATTTCGAAGCAACGAAATTGCATTTGAATTTCCGATAGCTGCCGCAAGGTCTGTACGTCCGTCACCATCAAAATCACATGCGGTAATACCAACGGGGCTGAATTTATCTGGTAAGTTAGCAACATTGGAAAAATTAATCTTTCCGGGGCTGCTGTTGTTCTTAAAAATCGCCACAATATCAGCTTCTGTGAGTGTTGCAGCCATATCCATCTTACCATCACTATCAAAATCACCAAGCGTAAGATTGTTTAGCGGGCTTTTCAGTACGTATTCGATACGTTTTTCAAAAGCAATCCTGTTTTTTAAACCACTATTTCTTAGCATACAAATCGTATTTCCGCCACGATTAGTAACAGCAATATCTGCAAATCCATCACCATCCAGGTCGTTAATCCTGATCTCATAAGGCGCACCCTGCATGTCTGAAACAGCAAACTTTACCGCCGGTTCAAAATCAATGGTTGTTACACTGCTTTTATTCTTGAAGACAGCCACAGAGTCTGCCCGGTAATTTGCGACCACTACCTCCGGCTTGCCATCATTATCCAAATCACCTATTGCTACACCACGACTTTCCCCGCCACTGCCCTCAAACGACAATGCTTCTGCAAAAGAAATTTTTTGTACTGTGCTTGTATTCTTTAATACCAGCATAACATTATTCTCGATAGCAATCATCGCAATATCTGGTTTGCCATCACCGTTCAGGTCGTCAACCGCAAAACCACCCAGGTAGTTTTGCAGGGCTGTAAAAGTTGTTTTTTCTGCAAATGAAATTATCCCCCTGGTACTTGTGTTCTGGCGTACAGCCATAGAGGTTGGCTCTCTGTTACTGCTTGACATGAAAACCAGGTCGGCTTTTCCATCTCCATTAATGTCAGAAGGTAATACAAGACTTGCATCAACAATTAAGTCTCCAAAGTTTATCACGGGGGCAAATGAACCTGGTACAAATGCACCGGCACCTGCAGGGAATGTGACGGTAAAAGATTTTGCTGCATAAGCCGTAAGCCCTGCGGTAGTTACGGTAAAAGGTGCGTAAACAGCACCGGAGGGTATGGTAATTGTAAGCCTGTTACTTTCAGCGGATAGTACCGTTGCCTTTATAGATCCCAACCGGACAATATTACCTGAAGGCATTGCACTAAAATTACTTCCATTAATAATTACTGTATCGCCAACATGCCCTGAGAGCGGGTTGAAGCCGGAAATCACGGGCTGGGTAAAAACAACACCGGGCAACAGGATGAATACCAGGATCAGTTGGAGCGGGTACTTCTTTATCAGTTTATACATTTTCTAAAGAGTCTCTTTTAAAGGTTGAATTGGTACGATGCCAGGTATTACATTTTTTCTATGTCGCCTGTTAAGAATGTAAATATATGATCCGCAAAGAAACTCTGTGCAACCGGGAAAAAATATGTTCATCGTTATTTTTAAACCGTTGAAGTATATTCGAAGCCTATATTTGTATAAGATGGTTAATCCTATGCCCAATAAAAACTTATGAAGTAAGCGAAACCCAAACCTATTGTTTATGTTGAAAATATCTGTAACCTTAGTTTGTATATTTCTTTCCCTGTTATCTATCGGGCAATGTGATAGTCCAAGAATAAGGTACATGTCAAGTGGCATTAATGACCTGGCCGTTATTAACAAAAACGTAATGATAACTGTTGGCCCATATGGAGTGATCAACAAATCTGCAGATGCAGGCAAAAGCTGGAGAAATATTCCGGTGAATGCCGGCAACCCGCTAAACAAAGTGCAATTTACAACTACTGCGAAGGGTTATTGTGCGGGAGGGTATGGAGTTTGGAAAACGGAAGATCAGGGGGAATCCTGGTTTCCAGTATTTACCGTGCAAAATGAGTATGAACAAGGAATAACGGGTATGTATTTCACCGGTGCTGATTCGGGCTTCTTTGTAAGTAAAAACGGGTTGATTTATTCTACTGCAGATGGCGGAAGAACAATTCATACAATAATGCAGCTTGGCTATGGCAAACTAAATAGTATTGATTTTATAAACGATAGCATCGGTATAGTTGGGGGGGATGATTTCATTCTTAAAACATCAGATGCCGGCAAAACCTGGCAAAGAATAGATCTTACAGATATCAATTATAGTGTGTACGTAAGCAAAGCCAAATTTATGACCCCTTTGATTGCTTACGGGCTTTGCGCCAATGGTTATCTTCTGAAATCTGTTGATGGCGGCAATACCTGGAACGTTATTTACAAGGGTGGCGATAGTTTTACTGATTTGTATTTTTTTGATGATAATAATGGCATGTTTATAAGTAACAGCGGAGGTGTTTATAAAACCAAAGACGGAGGCCTGCACCTTGAGTTAGATATAACGGTACAAGCAGGCGATTTGGGTTTTCAGGCTATTAAACCAGATCCGTATAATGGGCGATTGCTTATTGTCGGCTCAGGCATCTATCGTCGCGGCTCCGGAATATTATCTTCAGTAAATAAGGGGGCAAGCTGGGAAACGATCAATAACAATGCCCGTTCTTACCGGCCCAAAATATTACAGGCGCTGAATGATTCTGTCTTGTTCGCAGGGGGAGAATCCGGTATCATGATGAAAAGTAATGATTATGGAGAAAGCTGGTTGCCACTGCAAAATGTACCCTCTCCCTACGGAAACGATGTTTATGGATTTTGGTTTTCCGATAGCCTTACCGGGTATGCTTCAACAGGCAATAGCTATCTTTATAAAACAAAGGATGGCGCTAAAACCTGGGATACGGTGAGTTTGCCGTTAGATATTAATGGCTCCAATTTTTTTCCAAGACAAGTAAGGTTTAAAGATTCCCTGAATGGGATGATTATGAATAATAGTATTTATACCACCACTAACGGAGGCAGGTCATGGAAGCTGGAGGATATATTTTTTGAAAACGGGTTCCTTATTGCCTGGGGTTTCAAAAAAGACGGTCAGGGGTTTGCGGTAGGATATAATGGCTGCGTAGCTGTAAGCGACAATAACGGCCTCAATTGGAAAAAGTATAACCTGAAAACAACTAATTATCTTACCAGCGTTTATTTCTACAACAATCGTATTGGCTTTATTGGTACCGCAGATACCGCCATTTACAAAACCATAGATGGTGGGGTAAGCTGGAGAAAAATTTATACAGGTATCGAATATTTGCAAATGGTTTCTTTCGCATTTAAAGACAGTTTGAATGGTTATATGGTAGGTAATAACCAGGGAGGACTTTCAAATATCTATTTTACAAAGGATGGTGGAGAAAGTTGGCAGTTTTTAACTCAGGAATCAGTAAATATTTCAGGAATAGTTGGCGAGAAGAATTTTTATTTTGCCGGCTATGATGGTCTTGTTGCAAGATTTGATAAGCAGTTAAAACCTTTGATACCAGGATATATTAACGGACCCCTAAAAGTATGTACTAATGAAGTATCATCTTATAAAGTACCGTCAATGTATAATGAAGAATATAAATGGAGCCTGAGTGGGGATGGCGTTCAGATTACCAAAGGGCAGTATGATACTATTGTTTTTACCAATCCAGGTATTTTCAACTTATCGGTAGCAATAAAAAATAACTGTGGCATAGGGCCATTGAGAACGATACAGGTTGAGGTGGTAGATTTTAAACCCTCCATAACTATTACAGATAGTTCACTCAACGTTACAAAAGGAAGTTATTATAAGTGGTATCTTAATGATACCCTGATTGCCGCCGGATCTGGAGACAGCAGCTCAATGCTTTTTGCAGAAAGGGCTGGTTTTTATAAAACCGAAGTTGTCAGTGGCTTTGGTTGCAGCCGGTTTACAGAGCCCGTTTATTATAAACCGGCACCTGTACATAATATAAGATCGGGCAACTGGAGTGTTGCTGCAAACTGGAGTAACCGCAGGGTTCCGGGACCTAATACAGATGTGCTCTTAAACTTCAATATTATTGTAGATCAGGATGCCACATGCAAATCATTGAAAACAGGGTCATATCAAATACATATCAATAAAAACGCAAACCTTTCCGTTACTGGCAGACCTAAGTAGCTTATAACATAAACTGCTTTCTGTATTTAGTACATCGTTCCAGATTCGTGTATCCAATCCTGTGGTTATTGGTGATTTCTGTTCGGGTAATTTCTCTTCATGCTGTTATCCATTTTATAGAATGTAATAATCTACGGGAGTTTAGTTTCCTCTTTGCGTAAAACAATTTCCCGATAGAGCTTCGCTATAAAAAAATTGCAACGAAATTTTGCGCCCGAACCAAAAAGAACGCCATGCGATACATCTACCTCTTAGCAGGTTTGCTTTTATTAAATACATCATTATTAAGTCAGCAGGTAAACGGAACAATCAGAGGTTCGGTTAAAACAGCGGATAATGAGCCCGCTTCTTTTGTATCCATCCTCATAAAAGAAACCAGGAAATCTATCATTACTGATGAAACCGGTGTATTTACTATTCCGTCTCTTACACCGGGAACTTATCACCTGGTATTGTCTTTAACAGGGTATGAATCGCTGGAACAGGAATTAACGCTTAAAAGCGGTGAAGAGATACCGGTAAACTTTCGCCTGCAGTTATCACGCAAACAGTTGGATGATGTAACCGTTATCGCAAACCGGCGTCGTTTTATAAAAGCGGGCAGCCCTTATGTTGCCAAGATGCCGCTGAAGAATATTGAGAATCCACAAGTGTACACCACTGTTACAAGAGCATTACTTGATGATCAGTTAAATGTGGTATATGCTGATGCGTTAAAAAATATTCCGGGCGTTATCATGCAGTTGGAAAATAACAGCGCCGGCGGTACCGTAACTTCCAGAGGTTTTTCCACGCAGTCTTTTCTGCGTAACGGGGTACCCGGTATAGTGGGTGGTGGTACGCTTGATCCGGCGAACATAGAAAGCATTGAGGCGATCAAAGGGCCATCCGGTGCATTATACGGTTCCAGCCTGGCATCCTTTGGCGGTTTGTTCAACCGTGTAACCAAGAAGGCCTATTCTTCATTTGGCGGGTCTGCCGGATATACCGGAGGAGGATATGGATTGCAAAGACTGGAGGCTGATGTTAACACACCTCTGGATAAAGAGCGCAAACTGCTTTTGCGTACAAATTTTGCTGCATATCACGAGGGCAGCTTTCAGGATGCGGGCTTTAAATCTTATGTATTTGTAGCGCCTTCCTTTACTTATAAAATATCTGATAAGACCCAACTTACGGTTGAAGCAGAATATAAAAAGGAAAAGGCCAACAGCTTTTACCGCATGTTTGCTGACGGGTCTGATGCCACCGGTGTACGTAGCCCGTTTGATTTGAAAATGGACTTTAACAAGCGTTTTAGTAATAATGATCTTTATGTAAACACCACCACGGCTAATCTTTTTGCCGAATTAAAGCACCAGCTCTCCAGGCACTGGACCTCTCAAACTTTACTTACTTTTCTTAACTCCGGTGCAGATGGTGCAAGTGGTTATTTAAGCATGAAAGCGGGCAATGATTCCATTATACGTAACATGAGTTACACTGCCTATAACAACATTGCAGCCCTGGATGTTCAGCAAAACTTCAATGGTGATTTTTCTATAGGGCACATGCGCAACCGTTTACTTCTTGGCCTGGATGTTTATACGGCTTCTTCAGAAGCAAGTTCATCAGGTAATATTGCCTATGATGTGCTCAGCGTGGCTAAACCCGGAACAGGTTATGGTGCTTTGAACAGGTTGACATTACTTGACAGGGCAAAGGGTTTATTATTTACCCGTACAAAAACAATTCAAAATACTTATGCTGCGTATGTGCAGGATGCCCTGAATATAACAGACCGCTTACTGGTGCTGGCCGCTGTGCGTGTGGATTATTTTGATAACAGGGGAACGAAGAATCTGAACCGGGATACTACCACCGGCATTTATCACCAGGCGGCAGTGTCTGCAAAATTTGGTGCGGTCTACCAGTTTATACCTGATAAACTTTCCCTCTTTGCCAACTATATGAATGGCTTCCAGAATATAGCGCCGGTACTTCAGCCGGATGGTACTACAAGCTCGTTTAAACCCAGCCAGGCCAACCAGTGGGAAGCAGGTATAAAAGCCGGTAGCGCTGACGGACGTCTTGCCGGCAGCATTAGTTATTACAATATCAATGTGTCTGACATCACCAGGGCCGATGCCCCGGATAAACCGGCCTACACTGTACAAAACGGAACACAATACAGTAAAGGCATAGAGGCAGAGCTGACTATAAGTCCGGTAACCGGATTGTTTGTAATTGCCGGTTATGCTTACAATAACAGCAGGCTTGAGAAAAGCAGCCCGGCGCTTGATGGTCTCAGGCCAACAAGTGCAGGCCCTGAGCACCTTGCTAATCTATGGCTAAGCTACCGTTTGAGCCAGGGATCGTTAAAGGGGATCGGCTTTGGATTCGGAGGAAATTATGCAAGCGAAAACCTGGTAATAGTAAGTACTACCAGCCATTACGCCCTGCCTTCTTATACTGCTTTGAATGCGTCGCTTAGCTATGATCAGCCACGTTACCGGCTTATTGCCAAAGTTGATAACCTCACCAATAAAAAATATTTTGTTGGCTGGAGCACCACTATTCCACAAATGCCCATCCGCTTCAGCGCCGGAGCCACACTTAAATTTTAACCATTTAAATTTTATATGATGAAACGTAAACTCCTTTTTTCCCTTTGTTTAATTTCTTCTTCCCTCATAGCTTCAGCACATGCACTCTGGATTGAAACGACTGTGAATGGTACCAAAGGCAAAGCTCATGCAGTAAGCGTTTACTTTGGGGAGTATGCCGAAAATGAACGCGATACCGTAAGTCAATGGTTTAGTAACCTGAAAGATGTTCAGGTTTTTATAACCGCACCGGATGGCAACAAAAAGCAGCTCAGCTTAACAGACGCCGTGGATCATTATGCAGGGGAATTTACTCCGGACCAACAGGGTGTATATACCATTGCGCTGGCGCATACAGTTGCAGATGTATATGGTTCCAGCAAAATTGAATATTATGCTACCGGCGTTGTACAAGTAGGAAATAAAAATAACGCCGGACTTTCTGCTGCTACGCATCTTGCGTTGCAACCGGTTACCGAACAGTCTGGTAAAGGAAAAGCGAACAGTGTGAAAGTATATAATAATGGCCAGTCTTCAGCAGATACAAAAGTGGTGATCAATTCACCGGATGGCTGGGTAAAAAACATTCAAACAGATGCCAGCGGGGCAATCTCTTTTCAACCTGTGGGTACCGGCCGGTACATGCTGGAAGCCATCTATTCTGATAAAACACCAGGCACTCATAATGGCAAAGCTTACCAGTCAGTATCGCACCTGGTTACGCATTGCGTATATGTAGATTAATGTCGCACATCACCTGTTGATACAATTCTAAAATGCTGTTATTGTCAAATGCAATAGCAGCATTTTTTATTTCGCGGCTATCCAGACATTTTTATTGAAAGAATCACCTTGTATAAAAAGTGCAGGTAGACAAAATACCGCGTAATATCTTCGCAGGCATAATGAAAAATGTCAATGGGCGTATTACGTGGGTGGTAACCGGTGTGTTATTTTCTATCCTCTGGGCCTCTGCTTCTACGGCAACTAAAATTGGTCTTCGGGATGCACAGCCACTGGTAATAGCACAAACCCGTTTTGTATTGGCTTCAGCAGTAATGTTGGGGATAGCCTATCTTATTACGAAGCAGCCATTACCCAAAGGCAGGCAATGGAAACAGTTGATGATTTACGGGTTGCTGAATATCAGCATTTATCTTGGGCTTTATGTAGTGGCTATGCAGGATGTAACTGCGGGCATCGGTGCACTGGCGGTAGCTTCAAATCCTGTGTTGATCGGCTTGCTGTCTGTGCTTTTTCTCGGAAAGAAACTTCAGCCTGCTGTTATCGGTGCGATTATCATCTGCATGTCTGGCGTGCTTTGCGCATCATGGCCATTGCTTGGTAACGCTTCTGTAGGTATTAAGGGATTGATGCTACTTTTTATAAGCATGTTGTCTTATTCGGCAGGCGCTGTTTATTTTTCAGCGCGGGATTGGTCGGGTCTTTCATTGCTTGCAATTAATGGCTGGCAAACTTTTTTCGGTGGCTTATTTCTTATGCCCGTAACACTCTTCTTTTATCACGGGCCATCAAATCATTATGGTACTGCCTTTTGGTCTTCTGTTACCTGGTTAGCTGTGCCGGTTTCTTTTTTTGCCGTGCAGCTTTGGTTAAGATTATTACAATGGAATGCAGTAAGGGCCGGCTTGTGGCTTTTTCTTTGCCCTGTTTCCGGGTACCTGATTGCTGCGTGGCTGTTAAAAGACCATATAAGTTTTTATACAATTGCAGGTATCGCGTTGGTGATAGCCGGGTTGCTCTTATCACGAAAAAATTCTTCAGAAGTAAAAGCAGAATAGGCTTGCGTTACTTCAGCAGGCAGCTTAACTTACAGTAAACATTCATCAGTGAAAGCAGCTTGTAATATACTGCCGGTAAGATTAAGCAGCGTTACAATCAGTATCCTGTATATGTTAACGATAACGTTACTTGTTTTACCTGTAAGTGCAAAAACGCTTCGTGTTGGTAATGATCAGACTTATAAAATGCTTGCAGCCGCATTGTCTGATGTAAAGCCTGCTGATACCATACTTCTTTACACGGGTGTTTATAAGGGCGGTTCCATCATTCATCATTTAAATGGTTTGCCTGGGCAGCCCATCACGATTATGGGTCGGCAAGGTGACAGCGTTATTCTCCGTGGCGGAAGTGAAGGGTTGATGCTGCGAAGTGTGGCTTATCTGTCAATTGAGCACATCCTCTTTGAACAGCAAACCAGCAACGGCTGTAATGCAGATGATGGGGGTGTGGTTCATGAGCCATCACATCATCTTGTATTTTCAAAATGTGTGTTCAGGAATATTGCCGGAACAGGAAATAATGATCTGCTGAAATTATCAGGACTTGATTCTTTTGCCATACGTGACTGCATTTTTCTTAATGGAGCGAAAGGTGGCAGCGGTATTGATATGGTGGGATGTCATTATGGAGTAATCAATAATTGCAGGTTTGAAAATATGGGAAGCAATGCCATACAGGCAAAAGGTGGCTCACAATTTATTCGTATCGAAAGAAACTTTTTTAATCATTGCGGAGAGAGAACGCTTAACCTTGGTGGTAGTACGGGCCTCGCTTTTTTTAGACCTGTGGATGCAACGTTTGAAGCAGCCGATCTGCAGGTGTATGCTAACGTGATCATCGGATCGGATGCGCCTGTGGCTTATGTTGGTTGTGTGCGTGTTTCTGTAGTGAACAATACTATTTATCAACCTGAAAGATGGGTGGTTCGAATACTGCAGGAAAATAACAACCCTTCCCGTTTTATACCATGCAGTAATAATGAATTTCGCAATAATATTATTTGCCACGGAAGCAAAGTAAAAACCGATTGTAATATTGGCGCTGGGACTGATGGAGGCAGCTTTCAATTTTCTAATAATTACTGGTTCCATTTACAAGACGCCGGCTGGAAAGGCCCTGTTGGTTTGCCTGTAGCAGATGCTGATGCAATCACAGGGAGCGACCCGCTTTTCACGAATATATCTATACATAACTTTACTATTCCTTTCAATAGTCCGGTTGCCGGCAAGGGATATGAAAGCAGGTTTCCGGAAAAGGATTATTCCGGCAATTTATTTAAATCCCCGAGGTCCATCGGGGCATTTGAACTACGCGACTGATAATGTCTTTGTAAAAAAACCTGATACTACCAAAGATCAGCTTTCACCTGTAAAAAATCATCCGGCAATTAGTACAGCTTTCAATATTTGGAAATTATTTCAACTCATATTAAACACATTGTAAACGTTTACAAACAGGGATGAAATTTTTTGTAGAACATTTACACACTTATCCTGCATTTCTGCACAGTTATCCTACAAAAATGCACATCCGCTGAATTTTTTTGGCAGCAATTCGTCCTGCGGCTTTCTTTGCATATCACTCTAAGTCTTTAAAAAACAAATGCTTACCTAATCTTAATCGTGAAAATTCCTGGATACCGTTACCCTTTCATTTTATAAAATTGGAAATGTATATGAAGCTAACCCTGCTTTGGGTAATGGCTCTAGGAATGTTATTGTCGTGCAAAAAAGATGCAGCTACAGACAAACCTGAACCCCCGGCGCCGACTTATGCCCTGACAGCAAAAGCGGCGGATATAAATGACAACATTGGAGGATATTATGAGGCCCTATCGCCGGAATACGCAGGCAATACCCGTAAGTACCCGCTTCTTGTTTTTTTACATGGACAGGGTTCTCTGGGCAATGGAACCACAGAGCTTTCAAGGGTACTGTACTACGGCTTACCTAAGTTGTTGAGTAAGCAAACTTTTCCGCTGAATACCAATGCGGGAGATACCCAGTATAACTTTATCGTTCTTATTCCACAGTTTAAAGAAATGCCCAATGCAGATCCTGAACAGCTAAAGGATGTGCTGGATTTTGCAAAGGCAAATTACCGCGTGGATGAATCCCGCATTTACCTTGTAGGAATGAGTATGGGAGGTGGTGTTGTGTGGGACTATGCAGGTATGAAAAATGAGTTTGCAGCAGAAATTGCCGCAATGGTTCCAGTGTGCGGGGGAAGTTTTCCTTCCAGGTCTAAAGCTGCAGTTATTGCACGCAATGCTATACCCATCTGGGCTTTTCATAATAAGGATGACCAGACTGTTGCCTTTGAAAATTCTCAGAATTATATTAGCTGGATTAATGAGAACAAGCCATTAATAGCACCCAGGTTTACTGTGCGTGACACCGGTGGCCATGATGCCTGGACTATGGCCTGTGATCCTGCTTATAAAGAAGAAGGAACAAATATTTATGAATGGCTGCTAAAGTACAAGCGATAGAGGCAAAGGAATTGATCGTTGCTGAAATACCATGAATGGGAGCATCTTTATTACAGGTATCTCAGGAACCATTTCTCCGGATGTTTTGCCCTGTAGTTGCCATACCATTTACAAATGGGATAAAGTAATAAAATAACCCCGGCCCATATAGCATATACTGCAGGCAGGCTTAAACCTGAAGGACCATTTGGCCTGCCAAACCTGAAAGAGGAAAAGTCCATTGTCTGCCAGGAATATCCCTGTGCAAATAATATAATAAGGAGTATGGAGTGAATAATGTACCAGTGAAGAAGATAATAAAAGAAAGGAACTTTTCCATACGTGCTAAGTAGCCGGACAACCCTGCCATTTGAGTGATAGATTATACCAAGAAAACCAATCGTGATACCCAACATGATGAGCGTAAATAACAAAGAGGGCGGATACTTTGATACGTTCATAAAAGAGAGAAAAGTCAACTGTGCATTTTTTTGTGATGCCCATGGAGCAGGATCTCCGTAGATATTGATCATTCGGAGAAGTATAAAAAGCAGGATGGCGCATGACCCAACCGTAAGCAAAGTTTTCTTTGATTTAACCTTATCAAGTAAGAAGATTTTTCCAAAACCAAAACCTGCCATCATAATACCCAACCATGGAATTACCGGGTAACTGCTAAAGAAAACCACTTGCTTGGTGATATTGATAAAAGTTACTCCAAAAAGAAAATTGATGGTGGCCTTTAAGACAGGTAATTGCTGAAGTGGTAATAACGGAATTAAATCATGCAAAGCAATGATGAAAACGCCGATAATGCCAATGGTTTTGCTGCTAAGTTTCAGGCATAGAGAAAGCAGGATAAACCCAATGCCGATTGTACCAATTACCTGGAACATGAAGGTTCTGAATTTTATATCAAACCATACACCAAACCCTATCACAGTAAACTCAAGTAATACCAGCCATAGTCCTCTGCTGATCAAAAAACGCCGGGTGCCTGCAAGATCATTTTGCTTTTGCATAGATAAATAAACGGAAGCGCCGGACAGGAACACAAAAGTAGGCGCACATAAATGTGTAATCCAGCGTGTGAAAAACAACGCCGGGTAAGTGGTAGCTAAATCTGTGGGGCTTTGCGCGATGGCATCCACATGAATAAGATCACGGCAATGATCAATGGCCATAATAATCATCACCAGTCCTCTTAACGCATCAATGCTTTCAATTCTTTTCATGATTGGCTTATCAGTTTTTCTCAAATGAAATTACTTCCAGTTTTCGAGGTCATCAATCCATTTTTGTGTTTTCATAGTAAGGGAAATAAGTAATGATGTTCCGCTAAAAGCAAGGGCATCAAACATGCTTGCTAAAAGATTTCCGCGATCACCTGCCGGATCGCTTATAGCCGAAGGAAGATGTATCAGCCAAACCCACGCGAAAATCATCAGTGCCTGCAGCAACGCTACTGCGCGAATGCGTATACCCAACGCAATGGCAATACCCGATGCCGCCAATGCAATGCCGGTAAAATATCCCCAATATATTTTGTCATGAATCCATTCAGGCATCACGATGTACTGAATATAAACCAAATGCCCGGTACCAAAAACAGTGATTGTAAAAAGGAAGAATAAATTGCCATAGGGGATGATCTTGCCCAGCCTGTTTATAAAAGGCGAACGGGCGTCTTGTTTAAAAGATCCTGCTATTACAAACGAGCTGCCGGCCAATGCGATCTCCTTCAACTGGTTTACCCATAACCCCTGGTGATAAATCTTATTTGGTTCAGAGATCAGTTCATAGGTAAGATGTGTGGTAAAAAAGAGCAGCAGCAACAGGTAACCAAGTATGATTGCCGCGTTGCGGCCGTTTTTATTAAGCAGGATGAATATTCCTGTAATCAGGAGATATAAACCAAAGAGGTAGGAAAAGATATTAAGAGCAGGCAGATGGTTCTGGTATGGTGAAAAGAATACGTTTCTGAAGCTGCCAAAATAAAATTGCTGTAGCCCGTACACAACTAATGCTATCGCAAAAAAAGCCCTGCCTGTTTTTATAAAATATTTCATTGGCTAAAGAATATTAAAAGGTGAACACAAGATGGGTTCAAATTACAGCGGTTATAAAAAAAGAAGTTTTGTTTTAGACAAACAACCAATAAAGTCGATGGCCGTCGTTGATCTATGGAAAGACGCAGTTGATCTAAAAAGCTGATTGGCTCATTATTTCAAGCTGTCTAAATGGGGTGGATGATTACCGGTGTACTTAAATTTGATAAAGAATTCAAAACAACCTTGCATGAAAAAAGTGAATAAAGGAGTTGTGTTTAACCTGCTGTTCTGGACGCTTTATTTTTTATATCAATGGTTTGGATTGGCTGCACTTTCAGGAGATTACAAGCTATACCTGGTGAATGCTTGTATGGCTTTTCCTCTGGCATTTATTGTGTCTGTCCTCACAGTGCATGTATTATTAAAAAGATTTTATGAAAGAGGGGAGAAGTTTAAATTCTGGATGTTCCAGATAATGATAAGTCTTGTATTGTTACTGATAAGAAGGCATATTAACTATTATATTATTTACCCGCGTTTTGCACCAATGGCGTTAAGGGTGCCGTTGTTTTCTTTCGGGAAACTGATTGTGGAAGTGGTTAATCTTTACCTTATCGTTGGGCTTTATTCACTGTTCTACCTGGCGCAATCCTGGTATGAAAATCAGCAACGTGTTCAACAGCTTTTGCAGGAAAAAACGTTAGCGGAATTAGAGTTGCTGAAGTCACAGGTACAGCCGCATTTTATCTTTAATACGCTTAATAATATTTATTCTGAAGCTTTGCGGCAAAGCCCGGGAACTGCGAAGCTGATTGCACATTTGTCAAGCTTCCTGAAATATAATTTATACGAATCAAAACAGGCGAATGTATCCCTTGACTCCGAAATACAATATCTTAAACATTATCTTGAACTGGAGAAAAACAGGTATGCTGATAAGCTGGATGCATCGGTGAATATATATGATAAGGTAAGCGACCTTAGCATCGCTCCCTTGCTTTTGCTGCCGTTGATAGAGAATAGTATTAAACATGGTATTGCTCCGGCAGTTTCACCGGGCTGGATTCGTATGGATGTTTCAAGAGGAAAGGATTATTTTGTTGTAAAGATTGAAAACAGCATAGAATTACAGGATGATATTAAGCCGGCAGATACCAGGGATCGCATCGGTTTAAAGAACGTGAAAAGACGCCTGCAGCTTATCTATCCCGGTAAACATGAATTTAAAACAACACAGGAAATGCACTCTTACCTGGCAGTGCTAAAAATTGAAATCTGAACATGATCAAATGTATTATTGTAGATGATGAACAGCCGGCAAGAGAACTGATTGCATTTCATCTTTCAGGCTTGGAAGATGTTCTTTTGATAGGAATGTTTGCCAATGCTACCGATGCATTTTCTTTCTTACAGAAAAATGAAGTAGATCTCATGTTCCTGGATATTCAAATGCCGAAATTATCAGGACTTGAGTTAATAAAATCTTTGCGCAGATGCCCGAAGATCATCCTGACCACCGCTTTTCGTGAGTATGCCGTCGAAGCCTTTGAACTGGATGTATTGGATTACCTTGTGAAGCCAATTACGCAGGAACGTTTTATCAAAGCTCTTTCTAAGTTTACCTATTATACTGCTAGTATGAATGGTAAAGAAAGTAATGCCGGCGATTTTGAAGAAGCTTATATTTTTTTGAAAGTTAACCGCGACCAGGTAAAAGTTTTTCTTAAAGACATTCTCTACATAGAAGGCCTGAAAGATTATATAAAAGTTCATACCCTGGAAAAAGTAATGGTGGTATATGAACGGCTAGGTTATATGGAAGAAAAGCTACCCGAGCATAAATTCACAAGAATCCATAAATCGTTTATCGTTGCTGTGGACAAAATAACGCATTACAATTCTGAGCAGGTGTCTATAGATGATAAACCGTTGCCCATTGGAAGATTATACAAAAAGATTTTTTTTACAAAGCTGCCCGGTAAATAATTGCAGGCAGTGGCTTGTTGAAGACTTTTCCTAAAGTCAATTGTGATGTATTCAAGTTATTGGATCCGCTGGCATTTTTTTAGAAGAAGTGAAGAAAGAGGCACAAAGAGGGTTAAAAAAGGTTAAAGGCGTAAGGCACAGCCCACCCTGTTAGAATCATCTTATATCCTTTAACCATTTTTCCCTTTTCTTTTTTCGCTTTTCACTTATTACTCTGCTCTCAACGATCTTACCGGGTTTGCCCTCGCAACTTTTATTACCTGGAAGCTTATGGTGATCAATGCGATGAATAATGCTGCAATTCCGGTAACGAGGAAGATCAGCCAGTGTATATGTATTTTGTAGGCAAAGTTCTGCAGCCAGCCATGCATAAAATACCAGGCGAGGGGAGACGCCACAAGTATGGCGATGCCTACCAGTTTTAGAAAATCTTTTGATAACAGACCTGCGATATTGATCACTGATGCACCCAGTATTTTGCGGATGCCGATCTCTTTGGTGCGTTGTGCTACCATAAAGGCCATCAGTCCTAACAGTCCAAGACAGGTCACCAGGATAGCCAGGCCGGAGAACAAAGACATTAACGATCCCAGCCTTTGTTCAGTTCGGTATAAAGCATCATACTCCTCATTCAGGAAAGAATAATTAAACGGTCTGTCCGGTGCAGTCTTGCGCCATATTTTTTCCAGCCCTTTCATCACTGATGTTAACTTTCCCGGCCCAATCCGCACCAGCACACTGCCTAACCAACGCGGTGTATTGAACAATACCACCGGCTGAATAATTTCGTGCATAGATCCGGTATGAAAATCTTTCATCACGCCTACAATTGTACCCGGGCCACTAATGCCAAGAACCACCTCTTTACCCAGCACTTCAGCAGGCTTCAATTGGTAATTCCTGAGGAAAGCCTCGTTCACAATAAATTCATTGATGGTGCTGTCGCCTTTGATCTTGGATGGATCAAAATTTCTTCCGGTTAACAAAGTGATACCAAGTGTTGACAGATAATATTGATCACCCGCAATGCCACCCACCACGTTCCAGTCTTCATTGTTTTCCGGGTGAGCCTTGATGGAAAAACCATTACCAATAACGGTTTGAAAAGGAGAGCGCCAGGTAAGCGAAGCATTCTCCACACCGGTTATTTTCCTGATATCATCTGCAAAGGTTGAAAAATGCCGGTAAACATCTTTGTTGCCTTGTATCAGCAGTACATGTTCTTTATCCAACCCAAGCCTGGTGGATTGCATATAACGTAGCTGCGATTGTACGATGATAGTGCCGAGTATTAAAGCAATGGAAATGGTAAACTGGAAAACGACCAGGCTCTTGCGAACGGACACACCCGAGCTGCCAATCTTCGTAACATCTCCCTTGAGTGTTTCCACCGGTTTAAACCTGGTAAGTACCAGTGCCGGGTAAAAGCCTGCAAGCATTGATAGCAGGATGGTTCCGCCGATGATCCATGGCAAAAAACTTTTCTCCAGCAACCTGAACGGAATTTGTTTACCCAGGAGGTTATTTAAATGCGGCATCAGCGCGTACACCAGTACTGTTGAGACGATCACGGCAAAACACGTTAGCAAAAAAGATTCTGCTAAAAACTGGAACAATAGCTGCGAGAAACTGGCGCCAATGGTTTTACGCACTCCCACTTCTTTAGCGCGAACAGATGCCCGTGCAGTAGACAGGTTGATATAATTTGCACAACCAATGAGCAATACCATCATCGCGATCACGATAAATATCCGCACATATTTAATGTCGGTAGTAGAAAGAAAATTCTTGTAATTATAAGATTTAATGTCAAAGTGTGCCTCTTTCAATGCTTGCAGCGGCAGGTGAAGGGAATTGGCAGAAGCCTGTTGGGTATTGCCCGGCGGGTTCACCCAGTTGTCAATTTTTTTTGTAAGCGCAGCCGCATTGGTACCTGGTTTTAATACCAGGAACGTGGCATAGTTGGGATTGTTCCATTCCTCCTGCAGTTCAGTACTATCAAACCCCTGGATGCTATAAAAAGAGGTGAGCATGTCGAAGCGGAAATGCGAGTTTGCAGGCACGTCTTCCATCACCGCACCGATCATAAATTGTTTTTGATTGTCGAAGCTGATGGATTGCCCGATGGGATCTGCGTTACCAAAATATTTTTCAGCAATGCTTTTCGTAATCACCAATGTGTTTGGTTTGGACAGTGCCGTTTGCAGGTTGCCGGATACCGGTTTAAAATCAAACGTATGAAAGAAGTTGGGATCAGCATAAGCAAAACCCGGTTCATCAAAAAGTTTGTCGCCATGGCGTATCGTACGGTCCGTGTACTCCGGTAAAAAGCGGGTAGCATCTTCCACCTCGGGAAATTTTGTTTTTAGTACAGGGCCGACAAACACGGGTACCGACGGCGATACAGATTGATTACCGCCCATCAGTACATCATAATTAACACGGTAAATGCGATCTTTCTTTTGATGAAAATCATCAAAGCTCAACTCATATTTTACAAAGGAAAAAATGAGCAGGCAGCTGGTGATTCCAATGATGAGTCCGGCAAGGTTGATTGTTGCTGAAATGCCGTCCTTTTTCAGTGACCGGAAAGCAAGCTGTAAATTTCTCATAAGTAAAATTCAAATGCTGGTGAACAGGATCTGCCGCCTCTTGAACTATGCGCAACAATCAATCGCATCCAACAAAATGCCAGATGCTAAGCTGTTATAATTCAGGTGGTTATTAAAGAGTTGTTGTGAAATAATGTTCGCTTACGATACAACCGGTGTGCGGTTGTGGCAAGGTGTTTACTATGAACCCGGCGATAGTGCTACTATAAAACTTCCGTTGCGTCGCACACTTGTACGGTTGGATACTTTATTGAACTTGTTATCCGGATATTGGCAACTTTAGTTTTAATTAATGCTTGCAATTCCTGAAGTGAACAACTTTCCACACTGTTTGAATTGAGGTAGTTCTCAGTACCCAAACAGCTTAATTGTTATTCTGTCCGCAAACTCTTCACCGGGTTTGCAAGTGCCGCTTTGATAGATTGAACGCTTACAGTTATCAACGTTATTAAGATAACCGATAAACCTGCCACAATAAAAATCCATGGCGTAATTGGTATCCTGTAAGCAAAGCTCTGCAGCCAGTTATTCATTATCCACCAGGACAGCGGAAATGCAATCAGCAAAGAGAAAAATACCAGCTTTAAAAAGTCTTTGGATAACATAGCGGTTATGCTGCCTGCTGAAGCGCCAACTACCTTTCTTATACCGATCTCTTTTTTTCTTTTTTGCGCGGTAAACGCAGCAAGGCCAAACAAACCCAGGCAGGAAATAATGATGGCCAGACCTGCGAAGTATTTCGACAGTGCAGAAACCCTTGCTTCGCTTACATATTGCTGCTGGTATGCTTCATCCAGGAAATTGAAGGTAAAAGGAAAGCCGGGGTTAAAGCGTTCATATAATTGCCTGATGGTATTAATGGTAGCCTGTTGCTGATTCCTGTTAATGCTTGCAACGATTGTTCCGCATTGTGGTACAAGCATAAGATAGGAGGGTTTAATCTCCGAATGCATAGATTCAAAATGAAAGTCTTTTACAACGCCAATCACCTGCATTTCTTTATTGCTATACCTGATCGTTTTTCCCACAGGATCTTTTAAATGTATGGCGTTTACGGCTGCTTCGTTAAGTATGATGGCCGATGAATCTGCACCAAAGCTTTTGGAAAAACTTCTGCCTTCTTTCACATGCATTCCCATGGTTTCCACAAAACCATAACCTACCTCAAATCCTTCAAAAAAAGTATCATCATCTTCCCGTTTACCCGGCCATTGCAAACTGCTGGTTGCAAAATTATGTCCTACCATGCGGTGATTGGTGGCGCTGACATTGGTTACGCCTGGTATGCTTTTTAACTCTGCAATAAACGCATCCTGTTTCACAGACAACTGTCCTTCTGCCGTTAAACGAAGCACATTGTTTTTATTATATCCGGGGTCTGTATTTTGAATAAACTGGATTTGCTGATAGATAATAAACACTGCAATGATGAGCATGGTAGACAAGGAAAACTGGAAGACTACCAACCCTTTTCGTGATAACAATTCGGCTGTAGATGTTTGCAACTTTCCTTTTAATATGGCCAGCGGGTGAAACCTTGATATATATAACGCAGGATAGCTGCCAGCTACAAAACCGGTAATAAGTGCAATGCCAATGATGCCGGCAATCATTTGCCCGTTAAGATGAAAGGTAATGGTCTTGCCGGTGATCTGGTTAAACGCGGGCAATAACAATACCGCAATTAAAATAGCGAGCAATAAAGCGATCACCGTAAGCAGGAATGATTCCATAAGAAACTGAACAATCAACTGGCTTCGATCTGCACCCACTACTTTTTTAATGCCCACTTCTTTTAACCTGCGTGATGCCTTTGCTGTTGAGAGGTTCATAAAATTTATACATGCAATCAGCAGGATGAATACCGCGAGTAAAGAAAATAATTTTACATATTCTATCCTGCCGCCATTCTGCACATTGCCGTTGAAATTATTGTGCAGGTACATGTCAGAAAATTTCATGGCCACCACATTCGTGTTGTTGCTATTCCTGTTTTTGGTGAGGACATCACGCACGTTCCTGTTAAAGTCTTCAATCTTTACACCAGGCTTTAGTAAAACATAATTGAGCGGCCCGGTATTTCCCCATTGTGTTACCCAGGGCTTGATGGTTCTGAAGTAGTCAAACGACAATGCAAAATCAAATTGCTGGGAGGAATTCACCGGGATTTTTTTAAATACACCTGATACAAAAAAAGTAGTATCCTGGTCAAACCGAACGGGCTTGCCGGTAATATGCTCAAGCGTGCCGAATAGTTTTAATGCAAGTTCATCAGATAGTACAATCGAACTTTTGTCTGATAACAACTGGCTGGTTTGACCTTCAAGCAATGGAAAGGAGAAGATATTAAAGTAATCCTTGTCTACATACTGACCATGGGCTTTTATATTCTGATCTTTTACAGAAAGTGTGTTTTCCGGAAACCAACCTGCAGGCGCAACTGCTGCTGCATATGCCACACCCGGAACAGACTGTTTTACCGCCTCGCTCAACCTGCCGGAAGATTCTTCTGAAAAACTGATATCACCGGCGTTGTTCTTTCTTTGTTCCATCAATTTATAAACCCGGTCGTCATGCGCAAAAAACTTGTCAAAATTCAATTCATCAGTCACCCATAAAAAAATCAGCAGGGTACATGCAAGACCTGCTGATAAGCCAAGAACGTTCAGCAAGGTAAACTGTTTGTCTTTCAAAAGATTCCGCCAGGCAATTTTCAGATTGATGTTAAGCATGATCTTGTTGTTTGTTGACAACTGCTGCACAACAACGGTTATGCCAATGACGAAAACTTTGAGTAGCAGCAGGTTGAATTGCCCGCTTGAATCTGTATCGTTCGAAAACGAACAGTCTTTGTACGGCGATGAACAGCTGCTATGTCATATTTAAAGAAGCGATACAGGTTATTAAACAACCAGTTTTCATGCATGTAAGGTGAGTGTAAACCGGAAATATTAAAAGAAGCCATCTATAAAAACAAGTGTCAAAGCGGCGTGATTAGCATGGGAGATCATATAAAAAGATGGCCATCAGATATCTGGAGAATGATCACTTAAGTGTTGGGTGAAGTGAGCAGGCATTTTTAAAAAGGAACATTTATAACTCACTATTCTTTAACCCGGGTTTATTAACTTTTCTTATACCGGGTCATCATTTTATTGCCTCTGACTTCCTAGCTGAACAGCTTTTTGCATAGCCATATAACGCTCATCCCACTTCGCCATGTTCTGGTTAAGGCCGTCATCAATATGTACAGGATCCCGGTCATTAAAATCGCCGCCCCAGCGTAGTTTCCCATCTTCCTTGATCGCTTTTATAAAAAGCCGTACCGGTTCATCTACCTGTGGGTATTTGGCCAGTACTGCTGAATTGGCTGACTTGGTTTTATTAGCATACAAAACATTCATATCAATCGCATGACCCGCCATGTGGTTGGAGCGGGTGGCTGGTTTTACAATGGCGCCGGCTACGTTGGAAGAAGTGCGGAAGGAACTGGTGACAAGGATAAATACATTCGACTGTTCTGCATAGGTATTGATCTTTGTGAGCATCGGCAAGAATTCTACATCTGCACGGCAGGGTTGACCCATAAACCTGGAAGCTTCAAACAACACCAGGGGAGAGGCTTCGGACGGTAAATTATTCGTGGCAAGATCACTCCAGCCAGCACCATAGAAAGTATTGATGTCTTTGAACATCTGATCCATTAGTGGCCTTGTCAGTTGGTCGCCATCGCTGTCAATGCCGTTGTCTTTGGCATAGGCAATCATTGCTGAGCGTGTACTGTTGCCATAAGCGCCATCAGCGCCAAATTTGGCAAAATTCAATTGTTCGCCATAACCTCTTTCCTTTAACATAAGCTGGATGGCGGTAACACTCATCCGTGTACCTTTTGAGATGAATTTCCTGGTGCGCAGGTCAGAGTTATATATCGACCAGAGCAAATACATTTCCGGGAGAAAACCATGACGTTGCAATAGCAGCCGGGCAAGATCGTTGCTGATAAGACTTCCATCACTGGTAAAGTTATTTTTTGCGGCGAAAGCAGCTACAGCGCTTACCGTGGCGGATCCATAATTACCATCTGCCTGAAAATTATCAAACTTCAGCTCACGCTTAAAGCCCAGTTCAAACAGCACTTTTTGCAGTTCTGTTACCAGGTCTTTGTTTGTTGAACCCTGGAATAATTGTTTGCTGATATCGCCTGGTTTAAGTGCTGCTTCTATAAGGGATGTTTCCATGTTGATGCTTTATTGGAATGAGGTAGTTGTTTTAAATATATCAACAATATTTTCTAAATGCAAGAGGCTGTTAAGATAAAAGGATTTTTATAACATGGGTGAATCGTCAATATAGGCAGTTGTTTTTTTGCAAATGCTTTTTATAAGTAAACGGGTGCTCAAGCCGCGTAACAAGAGCTGGTGGATAACGGATTGTGTAACTGAAGTCTGGCTCTTCATTGAAATTAACAAGCATGGTTGTACTGCAATCTTAAAACCTTTTAAACGGCCTTATTTCTTCTTTCGTTGTTCGTAAAACAAATCTATATAAGCCGGCAAGCTAAGTAAGGGTTTTAGCTCTTTCAGCACTTCTGTTTGATCAGGCATTTCATGAAAGTCGTATGCGCTTATTTTCATCGCGCAATCATATTCCCCGAGAATATTATCCAGCAGCAACAAGCCCTGGTAAGCAATTTCATTAAAATTATCTTTGGTAATGCCGTTAATGTAAATAATAATGTCAAGCGAATCGCTGCTCTCCACCGGGAAGAATTTCATGGCAGCAGGATCAAGCTCATAATCCGCCGTTTTTACTTTCATCGTTTTCAATTGTGCAATATTCATACGCTGGCGAAAGGCGATAAACTTCCAGCCCGGTATTTTAGGCGCATTTGCTGCTATTTGTTGAACAACAGGAAATAAATTGCGGTCACCATCTGCGGAAATCGTCATAGGAATAATGCCTTGTTGTGCAGGTTCCAGTTCAATGGCAAGGCCTGGTGAAATCTTTTTCACCTGTATCAATAATTCGTTTAAATATAAGTTAGGGTCCAGCTCAAAATTCGTTAATCGCGTTTGATTATTGCTGAACCATTGCCAGAAATGCGGTATGGCATCATTGGTTTGTAAGGATAGCGCTATCGTGGGTAAATTAACCTGTCCGTATGCATTATCATATGAGCATCCAATCACCAGGAACAATATACACAGACATTTCGCTTTCATAATAAGTTGTATGAAATACAAAAATACCGGCTATTATGTTTTGATTGGGATAAGAATACAGCGAGTACAGTCTTCATGGCAAGGAATTGTGGAGGCCTGATGGTACTAAACCTGTAACTGCTATGGTATGGGACATACAACCCGAACCGGCATCAACCGTTAGTTGCCACGAAACCCGGCTTTCTTCCTGTATATAAAATGCTGTTCATTAGAGCAGCGTTTTTTTATGTTCAGGAAGGACAGACCCCTGCCCATTTAAACTGCCTGTAACAGCAAGTATTTTGAACCGCACAAACATATCTTCACTATACCATTGCTCTTGTTTTGTTTTGCGGATAACCTCTTTGTGCTCCTGCATCTGATAGGCAAACGTTCTCATATGTTCTTTGGTCTGCCATATACTGAAAGTTGCCTGCTTTATCCACGGAACTTCGCCAATACCAAACGAGGTAACAAACCCTTCGGCTGTATTCATTTTTGTTGCTACGGTATTTACATTTTTCCAGAAATGGTTTAACCTGGAAAGTTTTATGGTGGCCCTGGTCAGCACAGCGATCATGCCATCATAGGCTGTTTGTTTTGGTAAATTACCAAAGCACATTTTACCATCCCATGTACCGTGTCCTTCAATAGGTTCAAGTACAAAAGTCAGTTTCTCACATTTGAAAAAATGCCACCAGGCCTCAATAAATTTGCCCGGCTGAAATGTTTGTTCTTTGCTAACGATTAATAATGCCCATTGTCTCCAGTCCGGTTTGATGTCAAAGGTTCCGTTCTTTCCGCTACCCAGTAATTTCCAGAATGAAATTTTGCGGTTCATCCATAAAGGAAAACGGAATAATGCCATGGAGATAAAACCTGCCCAGCCAAACCATCGGGGATATCTTACTATCGTGAGTATGGCGATCATTTAATAGCTTAATGTTATATTGATGAAGGGGGTTTAAATTATATTTTCACACGATAGATCAGTAAGCACATCAACAACGCCAGCAGCACAGCTACAACTATTTTATAACGCTGCCATTGCTGCTCCCATTTTCTTTTTCTTATCTCTTTATAAATATGGCTGATTACTGAATTATTGGTACCCGCAAGGTCAACTAATAATAAAGCTATTTTCTCCATTACAAAAGAAGAAAGTGGTTTGGATGCCGCCAGTAAAGCGTCCGTAACCTGTAACCTGATGCTTTCATCAGCTTCCTTTAACAATTGCCGGTTGCTCTCTGATAAAAGCGTTTGCAACTGTAACTGCAAGGCATCCCTGTCTATACGAAAAGGATCTGTTTTAGCAATCTTCCTGCCAAGGTTTGTACACTGTTGCAATAACCAGGAAGCATTTACTGCCTGCTCTTCTTTTTTGGCCGCGGAAATATGTTTAAAGAAACGTTCGTAGTTATATGCCTCTCTTTTGTTTCTATTGCTAAGAATTTCATAAGCCTCTTTGATCTCTTTAAAATGTGATTCGGCAAGCAGGTTACCTGGATTTTTATCTGGGTGAAATTGTAATGCAAGCCGGCGGTAAGCTTGTTTTATTTCTGTGGTGCTTGCTTTGGGATTGACTTTTAAAATATCGTAATAATCTCTTACATACATGAAAGGTAAAAGTAAACAAATGCGCATAAAAAACCGGCAATACTCAATTATAGCTTTGCCGGATAACTAAATTCTAAGCTTGATGATTATTTGGAAAGACTTCGTTTAACTTTTCTAACAAATACTTCACTAACATCTGCCAGTTGTGCAATTCTGGTGACGTTGAACGCTGTGTTTAATAAAAGATTTTTACCGATAAGTGTGCTTTTTTGCTCTTCACCTTCCTCTAAACCTTTTTGTTTTGCACGATCTAATAAAAGTTCTTCTATACTCATCGTTTTTTTATTTGTGGTCAATACTTCCACTGCTCTATCAACATTAATATTATTTCCAGCTTTGCCAACTGGACGTATTACTTTAAGAAACTCACAAGGCTGCGCACTTTGGCTATCAATATCTTTCTTTGAAGAAGATTCTTTGCCAATTCAATCTTTTGTTTAAACGATTCATTTTCCAGTATAGTTTTTCTTTTCAATGCAAGCAATACCCTTAGGGTGATCACCGCAAACGGATTACGGTTTGCAGCAGGTTTTTCCTCTTCCTGATCTAACACTTTAAAAGTATTGAATTGATAGGTACGTAATGTTCTAAGATAATTGTATTTGAAGAAAGGATTTATACCTGCGGTCCTGATCAGGTTATTAAAAACTGCATAAACAATGAGCATGCTTTTTATGACGAAAGATTACAGCCTGACAAGGATAACTTTATTTTCTTTTTAGATAAAGTAATACAAAATAAATAGCGATTATTTCTTCTTGATCATACTTGAACAGACTTGGATTTTCAAATAGCAGTTAGTCATCAAAACGCTTCTCCCAACTGTAAGTAAAAACCACGGCAGCCGGTGCTGGTAAAGCCATAGTCAAGGCGAAGATTTAGTTTTTCCTTTTTATCCAGCGCATAACGTATGCCGCCGCCCAGCGCATATTTAAGAGTGTGTAGAGAATAATCCATCACTTTACTGGTTACATCGCCGGTACTTGCAAAAAGCACGGCGCCCCATTTATTATATACCGGCACACGGTATTCTGCCTGTAATACCAGTTGTTGCTTATCCCTGTAACGGCCGCTATAATAGCCGCGCATAATATTATCTCCACCAAGTGCAGCCATGCTCCTGATGGGGATATGACTACCAATGTTCATGTAATTAAACAACTGAAAGGCCAGCACCTGGTTACTTTTTACCGGTATATATTTTCTTACATCCTGTACAATGTTCAGGTAATTAAAATCTGATCCCAAAGCTTTTGTAAAATACTTAACGGCAACCTGTGCATATATTCCTTTATCGGGGGAAAAGGCATTATTACGATTATCGAAAGTGGTACTTGTTCCCACCCCGGATACCAGGTATCCTTTGCGGCCAGGTACCCGTTCTTTATCAAAAACGCCTCCGGGCTCATAGTTCATACTCAATACCCGTTGCTGTTCGTAAAGCGAACCGATAAAAAAATTGCGGGAAACCTTTTTCATCAGGTGCAGATAAATATAGTATTGGCTAAACCTGTAAGATTCTTCGGCAGATTCCTGGCTGTGTGATCCGGCACCCCAGTATTTATCAGGAAAACAGCTATAAGAAAGGCGGTAATTGAGGATATACTTCTCTGCTGGAAAATAAAGCGTACCATTAATGGCAGAGACAAATTGTTTTTTGAGTGAATAAACAGCGAGCACCTGCGTATTAGAAGTGCGTGAAGTAGAATCGCAACCTGCCAGCCTGAATGTAGCGCATGTAACTGCACCGAACATCCAGCTTGTTTCCACAGATCTTGCCAGCACGGGAAATGCCAGCAGTTTTTTGCCGGAAACCGGTTGAAGGCTGTCTGATTGGGCGCTAACGGGTATTTTAAGCAACAGACATGCCATTGCAATGGCAAACAGAAAAGGGTATTTCAATTACAGTTGGTTTACTGTAACAATATAGTCAATCTAATGATACGAATGCGATAAAACTGCAAATGTGTATAATCTTCCAGTGTTATTTAAATGCTTTTGACTGCCGGATAATTTCATCAAGCGGTTGATGTTTGTGCTCCGTAAGAAGAAGATGATGTGCCTGTTCAACCTTATCAAAAACACGGGTAATAAATTGTGTTTCATCCCGGCTTAGGTTTTCATAAAAATGGGTACAGGCTTTACGGATAAGTTTATCGGCCTTATCCAGCATTTTCTTACCCTCTTTAGAAATGCTTAGCAGCTTTGCACGCCTGTCTTCCGGGTCGGTTTTTTCCATGAGCAGGCCCGCCTGTACCATGCGGTTGAGTATATCTATACCTGTAGATGGTTCCAGCAGGTAATGAAATCCTGCCAGGTCTGTCTTTCTTAATTCTTTGTGCCGGTTTACAGAATGGAGTATATAATACCATTCCAGTTCTATGCCCGATTGCCGTAAGGCAATTTTCTGGTAAACCCTTTGCATACTTGCAATGCGGCCCGTGATCCTGGCCAGGTTAAAAGACTCTTCTGAATTTACAGACGGGATTGCCTGTCTTTTCTTTTTGGCCAGGTAATGCTGGCAGAAATCTTCCACACTTTTCTTTTTTGCATTAATGTTATAAGCTTCCCATTCGTTAACAAGTTCAACCAGCGGTGACATATCAGATAAAATTTATGAGTTCTAAATTAAAATGATTTCGATATATTTATATCGAAATCGATATAATAATTATAAATGTTTATGAAAAAGTTTATTGTATTATTCAGGGAACCTGATGGCAGAAAAGATCAACACACAGAAGAAGAGGTTACATTGCATCGCAGCAATTGGGCTGCATGGTGGAACAAGTGGCAGGCAGCAGGCAATTTATCAGGGGGAAGTTCACTTACCCTGGAAGGTAAAATGATCAGGGGTAATGATAAACAGGTTGCTGACACTATTCATTATACAGGGACAGAAATTATAGGGGGATTTTTGTTGTTAAATGCTCCAAGCCTTGATGAAGCTGTTGCCATCACTGCCGGTTGTCCCATCTATGAATTTGATGGTTATGCAGAAGTAAGAGAGTTTCAGTAATTATCTTTATAAAATCGCGATCAATTACCATAACTGACAGACTATTGAACGCAATAGGATTATCCATTACATTTGCAACCTATGACACAGGAACAAATTAAAGTTTTACGGGACCGCGTTAGTGTTCTAAGGAGGTTTCTTTGACTACGATAACCGTACACAAAAAGTAGATAACGATCGCCAGCTTTCTTTGTCTCCCGGTTTTTGGGATGATAACGCCCGGGCCACGGGAATTATGAAAGAGATCAAGACCAATGAATACTGGTTAAAAATGTACAAGCAGGTAGAAACTTCTGTTGAAGATTTTGCCGTGCTGTTTGATTTCTGGAAAGCCGGTGATGCTACAGAAGAAGAAACAAAACAGGCATATGACAATGCCATATTGGCGATTGAAGATGCAGAGTTCAAAAGCACATTAAACCAGCCTGAAGATGAATTGCCTGCAGTACTGCAGATAAACCCTGGAGCAGGTGGAACTGAAAGCCAGGATTGGGCCGAAATGCTTTTTCGCATGTATTTAATGTATGGGCAAAAGCAGGGCTGGAAAGTAAGCGAACTGGATTACCAGGAAGGTGATGGCGCAGGCATTAAAACTGCTACGTTACAGTTTGATGGCCCTTTTGCTTATGGATTTTTAAAGGCGGAGAGCGGTGTTCACAGGTTGGTGAGAATATCTCCGTTTGACAGCAATGCGCGAAGGCATACTTCTTTTGCCAGTGTGTTTGTTTATCCACTGATTGATGACAGCATTGAGATTGAAGTTAACCCGGCAGACCTTGAGTGGGAGTTTTACCGAAGCGGTGGTAAAGGCGGGCAGAATGTAAACAAAGTGGAAACGGCCGTTCGGTTAAAGCATAATCCATCAGGAATTATTGTTGAATGTCAGCAAGCCCGTACGCAGGGAGAGAACAGGGAAATGGCGCTCAAGATGCTGAAAAGCAAATTGTATGAAGAAGAGTTAAAGCGCAGGGAAGAAGCTAAAAATGCCACGAATGCCAACAAGAAAAAGATTGAGTGGGGTAGCCAGATAAGAAGCTATGTGTTCCATCCTTATAAAATGATCAAAGATCATCGTACAGATTTTGAAGTGGGGAATGTGCAGCCCGTCATGGATGGTGAACTGGATGGTTTTATAAAAGCCTATCTTATGCAGGCAAAGGAAGAAGAAGTCTAAACCATTTTTTATAATCTGATAAACGCTCCGCTTTATGGGGCGTTTGCTTTTTTCATACGTTCCATTAAATATTCTAATAGTAATGTTTTATTGTAAGCCGGGCAATAAAAGTAAAAGTTGAGAAAGCCGGAGTTGAGGAAGACACGCTTAAAAGGCATCGCCATTTGTGAACCTGCCCTTGCCTGGTAAAAAACAAATCTTCGGTCATAGTAAGTATCATTTTTATCTGCTGGTATGTTTAAGAGGGCAGGAGTTGAGCCACCCAGTCTTAACAAAGATGTTTGCAGGATAACACTGTCCATAGGAATGGTACAATTTTCCAGCGCTTCTTTTAGCTGATCAATAAGCATCGGTTTAAAACCGGATAGTTGCGGTATTTCAAATGTGCCTATCAATCTGGCGAGATGATATAAAATTACAGGCCTTCTTACGTAATAAGGCGCAATAAAAGCACCATCCTTCAAATGCTCTTTGCTTTTGAGAATGCTTGTTATAAGATCGATAGTTGCCGAATCATACCGGTTTGCCGGAAAGCTATTCGCATAGTTAAAATAGAGAACATTGGCCTGAACACACAAATCAAAATCGCCATGCATTTTCCTGCCGAGGTAAGTATTATAAGCTGCAACCTTCTTATACTTTTTATAAGTGCTTTTAATTGTGCGGATGCGGGTATTGGCAAATGTATCAATCCATGATTTTGCCAGCCTGTTAATGCTGTCATTCTGCTGCAACATACTCATCAAAATCATTACCGTATCATCCGCATCTTCGGCGGTAGATAATAAAAAACTGAGGTTCTTGGCAAAGAGGCTGTGCGGCATAATCTGTTTTCCTGTGGGCCAGAAAAAGTAGATTGGTTTGCCATCTTTATTCTTAAAATAGGGATAGGCTTCCTCTGCTTTTTGGATGATTTGTTCTGCAATAATTTTTTGCGCCTGGGTAAATTCAGGAAGATATTTTCTTAACGTAAAGCCAATAAGACCGGTATAAAAAATGCCGTTATCGGGCCTGGTATTATGCGGTATCCCGGCGAAATAACGATAGGTAGGAAAGCTTCCCCGGTAAAAATCACCACTGTCTTTTACCTGCATTTGTTCCATTTGCATCAACAATTGCGAAACCAGCAATGTATCACTGGTTGTTACTTGCGACCGGCCCGGAAATGATAAGCAGATAAATAAAATTGAAACGACAGCGTACCTGGTTCCTGTTTTCAAGAAGCTCTTGTTTTATAACCTCAAATATCAGCATTAATTAAAGCGCTTCACACAACTTGAAGACTTATAAAAACAACAGTTGATTTAACCATTTCATTTGTACAAATAATTTCTCTGCATCACATACCAGCTCCTGCCTGGGAACCGCCTGCCAGTTGGCATAAAGATCTTTTCTTTTTTGCACTGCGATAAGACGGTTAAGCATCACAAACGTCATAGCAAATAATAGTTGTGAACGGCGGAGATATTTATTTGCCTGTTGTTTAGGAACGTGCAACGCATTGGTTTGTCGTATAAGTTGCTGGTATTGTTCCTTATAATATTGTTTAAGATCAGAAATGTCTTCATAATTTCTTACCAGGGTATAGATATTTTTCTGGATGTCTTTATAGGCATCAAAAATGTCGTTACTAAGCTGCAGTAATGCGCCTGTATGATACACCATTTGCTGGATTGATTCATTACGTGGCACATCAAGCGCTGTGTAATAAAACAATAATGATGATCCTCCTTTGCGGCTGGCAAGCATCTTATTTGTATCGATGTTGATAGCCGGATCTTCCTGCTGGTTGGATGCCAGTTGTGCTGCAAATACCTGCATGGATACTTCATAAAAAAACTCCTTATCCGGAATGGTGGAAACTATTTCTTTTCCATATTCCACAAATGCCTTCTGCATAAGCGTGGCAGGCTTTGCCTCAAAAGGATGTAATACAAGATGACGTATCTCCTTTTCATCAAGTCTTTCAATATCAAAAAAATCATCAAAGAAAGGTGTAACAATTCCTAGTAGCGTAAGCAGGCGGTGTTCCTTAGCTGAAAGCTCACGGCCATATAACCGCGCAAAACTTTTTCCAATAACTACCGGTACATATAAACCGTAATAATTAAAAATTTTATGTTTAAGGTATTTGTCTAACGAAGCGCCCCACTCGTTTTCTAACCGTTCAATTTCCGGTTGTATAATGTTTTTCAGATATTGTTGTTGGGCCGCACGTTCTTTTTTAAATACAACTATTTCCGGCAATAGCAACAGCAGATTCATTGGCAAGCAAGATTTACTTAACTAAGATAAGCTAATTGTATTAAGGTTGTATACGCGTTAGCCTTATAATTTCCTTTAATAGTTTAAATCTTGTTGACCATAGCTCCATATCAATCACGAGTTCTTTACGGGAAGCCTGCTGCCATTGAACAGGTAAATTGCCTTTGGCTTCTATCTTACGAAACTGTTCAAACGCCACCAGCGCATACCCGTGTATACAGGCGAAGCGGCGAATAAGGTGTAACTGGTTATCTATTGAAGCATCAGAACTTTGAATCAGCCTGATCAGGTTCTTCCACTCAGTTAAAAATAATGTTTCAGCTTCTGAGACAGAAGGGATGCGTTGTATATAGGTCTGAACACCATCCCTGATATCTTTAAAAATGTCATACGCATCATTCACCAGTTGACCAAGATATCCTGACTGGTGGATGATTTGCTTTTCTGTATCGTTCCACTCTTCATCAAGCAAATACGCAAACATGAGCGATGTATTGCCATTTTTCTCCCTGGATATTTTCATGATCTCTTCTGTACTGATATCAGTAGAAGTTTGTTTAAGCGATGCAGCCTGCCATTCGATCGCTGTTCTCAATTGATGTTCATATAAACTTGAAGGCCTTTGGCGCTTGTATAATTCTTCGTTTAAAAACAGGATGATTTTTGCTTTAGAGGACAAAGGAAGATTAGCAATATTCAATTCAAGCAATTCAAATAATTGTGAAGTTGTCCATCCTTCTTCATCAATAAGGTCGTCACAAAGAGATGACATGGCACTTACGATGGATAACCGCCATCTTTCCTGTTCATTTATTTTCCTGTTCTTCAGCAGGAGAAAGTTTTCACCGCCGGCAAGTACGGTAAAACATGGATAATAGGTTAGTACCTTTTTGCGGTCAGGCTTACTTAAGGTATAGTTTAATTGAGTACAACAAGCATCTACCAATGGGGTAAGTTCACGTTGTATAAATTTCTTTTCCTTTTGCAATCCGATGTAATAACCTGTGAAATATTGCACCAGTTGAAAATAATTCATACCGGGTCAAATATAGCAGAACGCTTTTATTCTTACAAAAGCGGCTATTTATTCTAAAAGCTGCATCCAGTCAGCCCTTGAAAAACTATCAAAAAAAGAAGCTTCAGCACTAATAAGGTCCTTCACAAGTTCTTTCTTGCTTTCCTGCAACTTCATGATCTTTTCTTCCACGGTGTTCGGACAGATTAAACGCACCGCAACAACATGCTTTTCCTGGCCCAACCGGTAGCTGCGGTCAATGGCCTGGTTCTCTACTGCGGGATTCCACCAGGGATCTAACAGGTAAACATAATCAGCTTTTGTAAGATTCAGACCAGTACCACCAGCCTTCATACTGATAAGAAAAACACGGATATTTTCATCATTTTGAAAAGCATTCACTTTTGCTGCACGGTTGGTTGTTTTGCCGGACAGGTATTCAAAAGAAATGCCTTGCTTCTTTAATTCAGGCACCAGCAGATCCAGCATGGAAACAAACTGGGAAAAGACAAGTATTTTATGCCTGGAGGATTTATTGCTGATCTCTTCCAGCAGGGTGGTGATTTTTATAGAAGCATCTTCAACCTGTTGTTCTTCTTTCAACAGTGCCGGGCTGTCACAAATCTGTCGTAACCTGGTGATGCCTTTCAGCACATACATGCTGTTCTTTTTAATATCTTCTTCTTCCGCATTGCTGATGTATTCACGAAATTCTTTTTCATACTTGGCATAAATCTTTCGCTGCGTTTCTTCCATCTCACAATAGAGTACCATTTCGGTTTTTTCGGGCAGTTCTTTTGCTACCTGCTCTTTTGTGCGGCGCAGGATGAAAGGACTGATCTTGTACTGCAGTTCCATCGCCCTGCTGCTGTCTTTAAACTTATCTATCGGGATGGAATAAATATCCCGGAAATGCTGTTTGCTGCCAAGAAGACCAGGGCACGCAAACGAAAGCTGGCTATATAAATCGAAGGTGTTGTTCTCTACAGGGGTACCCGTCATCACGATTTTATTACGGCTTTGCAGTAACCTTACTGTTTTATATCTGGTAGATAAAGGATTTTTGATAGCCTGTGATTCATCAAGAATTATATAGTTGAAACAATAGTGGCGAAGATGCAGTATATCACGCTGCAAGGTTCCATAAGAGGTTAGTATCACGTCATAATCTGCAAGTGATGCTGTATGTTTAATTCTGTCTGTACCATAAACAAGATGTTGCTTTAAAGAAGGCGCAAACCTGGTAAGTTCTGCCTGCCAGTTAAACAGGAGTGAAGTTGGAACCACTACAAGACTCGCGTTTCTTTTCTTCGCTTTTTGTAACAATAACAAGGAAATCACCTGAACGGTTTTGCCAAGTCCCATATCGTCTGCAAGACACGCGCCAAAACCCAGTTCGTCCATCAGGTTAAGCCAGTCAAGACCTTGCTGCTGGTAGTCCCTTAATGTTGTTTGCAGGTGTTCAGGAACGGGTGCATGACTAATGGTTTCAATATGACTAAGCTTATGTTCATACAAAGCAAGTTCTTCTTTCACTTCAGAAGCCAGCACTTCATCTTCATAAATATTTGAGATGGAAGCAAAGTTGATTTTTGGTGTCCTGATCAATTCATCAATAACCTCTCCCCATTCCATGTAACGCTCAATTTTTGCGATCCATTCTTTGGGCAAAACACCAAGCGTACCATCATCCAGTTGCACATAGCGGCTTTTGTTGCGAATGGTTTTATGCAGGTGCTTCAGCGATGCTTTTTGTTTGCCGAATACCACGTTAAGATGCGTATTAAACCAGTTGATACCGCTGGTAACATGTACGGTAATTTTCGGCCTATAACTATTGATTTTGTTATGTGCAATTTCATTAAAGCCATAAATGGTAATGCCGTTTGATCGCCACTCTTCAAAAGCATTCAAAAACCAGTCTTCATCCAGGAACCTTTTTTTATGCAAATAAAAGAAGTAATTGCTATGCGGTTCCTGCTCGTAAAAGTCGGGATGCTGACGCATCAGCAAAGAAATGAATTGCTTTTCCACCGCACTATCCCGCGGAACAACCACCGGCTTTCCTTTCTCATCACTGGTGTGTATCTGCCTTTTGGTAAGTACTGGGATTTCGATTTCCCCATAGCGGATAACAGGTGCGATCTCTACGTAATGATCCAGGTCGTAGAGATAGATGATCTTTTCATTAACCGGGAACATATCCTTACGCACCCGGCTATCCTCGTATTTTATATCAAACCGGTCCTCCAGCTTAGAGAGTACATCTTTTTGAAATGCATTATACCTGGTGAGATGAACCAGTATCCTGAAATTATTTTTCCGGAAAAAATCGATGGTTTTTAAGACATGATCATCTGCAATACAATAGAAATCTGTTTCCTTTTTGATGAAGTAAGTAAACTTAATATCGAGATCCTGTAAATCATGCAAGGAGTCTTCAATCGAAACCATAGCAGATACCTGGTAGAAGTGTGCTGTACGCGTTACCTGTAAGCGTATTTCTACCGGGGTTGTCTTTACTTGTATTGGTAATAATGAAGATGCAGAAACCTGGTCGTGTGATTGATCCTCATGATAATATATGCCTAAGCGCTGCGGGTTCTTTACTAAAGCCCTGATTGTTGCTATATCCGGAACATCTTTTACCTGCTGAATCTGGCTGATGGCGGCGTAAAACTTCACAGTTTCTTCATCTGTTGCGGCCCAGATAAGTGTTGATGCATTTTGCGGCTGCAGCGGATTCTTTGGTTTTCCGGCACGTGTAAAAGATGCCTGATAGAGCGTAGCGGTAAAGCTTTCAAAATAACGGTGCTTTGCAAATACCAATAGTGTTTGCGTTTCATCGCCAGATGCCTGTGGTAATTTCGCAGGGCTTAATAACTGATCTGTAAGCAGTTTGTTTGTATGATCATTTACTGCTAATAATTCTTTCATCTTCGGCCTTACATCAACTGCCTTATTGGTATATATCAACTGGAAGTAATCATCCAGGTGTTCTTCTGCTTCCAGTCCATAGTCTTTTGCGGCAAGCTGTAGTTTTTCATGGCGTAACTGTTCATCAAAAAACAGGAGAAGTTCATTGCGTTGCAACATGTTCCACAGCACCTGTGCCTGGTGCGAACAGAGATTTTTCTTTGATTCCGTGCATCCACAGGAAAGTGAAAGCGTTGCAGTAAGCGGATTATATTTTAACTCCACCATCTCCGGTGCATTTACACCAGCCAGCCGGTTAAAAAGAGCGTAATTGATATCAATCGCAATGGGAAAAATATCAAAGAATCCGCGCACACCGTCAGCCGGTTTTTCAGCACTATGACGTAAAATAAGTCCGCTGCCGAACCTGGTAAAGCTAAAATTGTCTATAATATAAATACCTTCTTCTCCTGGTATGCCCTGCATTAAGTTAATTGTTTAAAATCACTTCCGGCAATCATGAATGGATAAGTTGCTTGCTAATTACCACTACTTTTTTCTTGGGGATAGCCTTTATCTATCCAGTCTGTTTTGATATTATGTGGCAGGTTGAGTAATTTATAATTGGCAAACTGCATGTCTTTTAAAGCCGCAATTGCCGGTCTTACATTCGGGCAATGTGCAAACGGGCAACATCCACAATAAATCACTACTTCTTTTGTTTTTGGTATACCGGTCAATGCCATTTTAAACGCAACCAGGTTAGCCGAATCTTTGGTCATACCAATATCAACAGAATGCGGAATAGTAGCACCGGGTCCTACACAAATAATCAAAGGAAGATTGGCTGCCCCGGTTGTTAGCTTTTGTGCAAGTTCTGCGGGTTCCATCAATTGATTGCTGGTCCAGTTTTCAACAGATTGCGCCTTTCCCTTACAAGAATACAATAACATCATACCTAAAACAAAAAGAAAGAACCCCTGTTTCATACAATACTTTTAATAAAGATAATCCTACAATATTATAATCTATGGCACTCATTATAAAAACAAACCCTCCGTTATAAGAGGGTTTGTTTTTATATACATGTTGAATGATGGATTGTTAATCTTTCCAGGTCTTTTCACCCTTCTGCATCTTTTCCAGGGTTTCTTTATAGGTTTGTTTATCGTCTTCACCGGCAAGATCAAGTGCCTTTGTTTCCCATACGATGGCATCCTCTTTCTTTCCCATCTTATAAAGAATATTGGCGTAGGTATCCATATACCCCGGTTCGTTGTTGTCTTTAAAGCTGCGTTTGCTCCAGTCGAGTGCTTCTGCTACACAAGTCATGTCTTTGCAGTTTTCAAAAACGGTCCATGCATAGTTATTAAGTTCTTCAGGACTGCTCTTGCTGCCATATTTTTTCATGTAAGCAACTACGGCCGTTTGAAAATTGTTCCAATCGCCGGAGGATTGATAGTATACCACTTTTCCTTTTGCCAGCGCTTCCGGGGCTTGTGCCGGATACTTTTTGGTTAAAGCAGCACCGATTGCTTTCCAGTCGGTTTTTTGTGTTTTATCCTGCGGTAGTTTCCTGAATATTTCTTCGCGCATGATGATGCGATTTACCAATGCTTCGGCCTTGCCTGCACCCATCACTGCATCTACTTTAGCAGGGTTTTTAAGCATCAAAGCAAATCCTTTGTCTTTACTGCTGTTGGTAAAGTTGGTGACGAAATCCAGGTTTTCTTTTGTATATAAATCTTTCTGAGTGCCCAGGTATTCGTTGGCAATGGCTGAACCATTTTCCATATCATAGGCATCAAGTGCAGCCAACGCAGTCTTTCTTAAAAAATCAGGAGTTTTGTTTCCTTTTTTATATTGATCGATCAGTGCGTAGTATTGTTTGTCTGGGTTCAAAGCGTTCTCTGCCTTTGCGATGAACGCACCAGGATCTGAAGAGCCAACTGCCCTGTGGACAATCTTTGCATTAGGATCAAAGAACAGGTATGTAGGATATGCCTGCACATTGTATTCTTTCGCAATTGCAAAAGCATCTTTAAACCAGCTTTTTACTTCTTCGTTATCATTGGCTGTAGAGTCCAACTGAATTTTGATATTGATAAACTTGTCATTGAACACCTTGCCCACTTCTTCCATCGGAAAGATGTTTGCCGACATGTATTTACAGGGCCCGCACCAGGTGGTAAAACAATCGATAAAAATATACTTGTTTTCTGCTTTTGCCTTTTCTTTTACCTGTTGCCAGCTAAGGCCATGTTCAAAATGAATTCCTTTTTCCTGCGCCACGGCGAATAAAGGCAACAGGAAGATTGCGAGTAGTAGCTTTTTCATGAAATTTGATTTAGGTTAACGTGTACGAACAAATAGAGGCTTAAGATACTTAAGCCTCCGTTTTTTATCAAAGATTACCGGTGAATTACCAGTTTTTTAGCGATTAATTCGTTTCAGGCTTTTCAGCAGCACCTTCTGTTTTAGGCTCAATACTTATCAGTTCCACATCAAAAATGAGTGTAGAGCCGCCTTTAATTGCAGGGCCTGCATCCTGGTCGCCATAAGCAAGATCTGAAGGAATAAACAGTTTCCATTTACTTCCTACAGGCATTAATTGTAAAGCTTCTGTCCAGCCGCGTATTACGCCGTTTACAGACAATACAATAGGTTCACCACGATCAACAGAGCTATCAAACACAGTTCCATCCAGCAGCGTACCATGGTAATGTACTTTTACTTTATCCGTAGGGCCTGGCTTAGCTCCGGTACCTTCTTTAATTACCTGGTATTGCAAGCCGCTGGGCAAAGCTATCACACCGGGCTTCTTTTTATTTTCTGCAAGAAATGTATCGCCTGCAGCTCTTGTTACAGAGGTTTTATCTTTCTGTATTTTTTGCATGCAGGTCATTAATACCTGTTGCACCTGGTCAGTAGAAAGTTTAGTGGTCGTTCCTTTGAACACATCATCAAAAGCTTTCTGTACCAGCAGGCCATTTACCTGTTTAACGCCCTGGCTTTTAAAATAGGTGGCAACGTTTACACCGATGGCATAGCTGAGTGAATCGGTGGTATTTTTCAGGCCGCCAACAGTAGTGGAGGTGGCAGATGAAACAGCAGTTTTAGGTTTGGGTTTGGCCTTTGTCTGCGCCCATCCTGACAGCACGAATGTTGAGCCAGCAACAATTAATAGGATTTTTTTCATTACACTTTTGTTTATTAGCCGCCGAAATTAGCTGATTTAGGATTAAACCCGATAGAATTCCGGCGCTTTTATCCATCATTATGTTAAACCTTTTATCACCCTGTAAACCCGGCGGTGCGAAGGCCTCTTTAGTTTTGTATTTTTGCGGACAATTCATTCATTTTTCTCAAATTGATTGATGATATGGCAAAACCAAGTATTGAACTGGTAGAAGCACTGCGGGAAACTGCCCGTCGCTTACGCAATGGCGCTGCTTACGCATGGGGCAATCATGGCGCCTGCAATTGCGGCAACCTGCTGCAGGTGGTAACACAATTATCAAAAGAAGAAATTTTGCAGTATGCGCATTCCGGTATTGGTGAATGGACGGAACTTGCCCAGGATTACTGCGGCGTAACTGATGCCCCGGTTGATTTACTGATTTCCAAATTGCAAAAGCTTGGTCTTACGCCAACAGACATCCATCATATTGAATACCTGCAGGACCGTTCTGTATTAGCGCACCTGCCCGGCGGCTTCCGGTGGTTAAGCAGAAATAAACGGGAAGATGTAATTGCGTATTTTGAAACCTTCGCTGCTATACTGGAAGAATCTTTGATTGAGCAAATTCAGGTACCGCAGGAGCTGCTGGTAATATCTGCAGAGCCGGTTGTTGTATAATAGACCGCTAAATTCTAAAGGCGCAAAATGGATCAATGATATCTTGCGTTGTCACTTATTGAATGCAGAGTGTCTTGTTTGCTATACCCGATCATTCTATGGAACTAGAGAATGATGGCTTTATCAGTTCCTTTTTTTATTTTTCTATCATCATAAATAAATATCTGTGGCAAAGCGTTGAATAATCAACCTGAACATGTAGATTAGCGCAAAGCCATAGGAAAAAATGAAAAAGCGAACCTTTCTAAAGTTATCTTCTACCTTAATCGGCGGCGCCGTAATTTCACCCATGATGAGCTGGCAAAAAGATGAACAAATAAAGAACTGGGCAGGCAATCTTACTTATAGCACCAATAAGCTTTACACGCCTGAATCAACTGAGCAGGTGCAGGAGCTGGTTAAGCAATATGAAAAACTAAAAGTACTTGGCACCAGGCATTGCTTTAACAACATTGCAGATAGTAAAGACGGGTTGCTTTCTACTAAAAAACTTGACCAGGTTATTTCGCTGGACCAGGAAAATAAAAAAGTAACAGTTGGTGGAGGCATTACTTATGGCAAGCTGTCTCCTTATTTACAGCAGAAAGGTTTTGCGTTGCACAACCTCGCTTCGCTTCCACATATTTCTGTAGCAGGTGCATGTACCACAGCTACACATGGCTCCGGTGAAAAGAATGGCAATTTGTCAACTTCGGTTGCCGGTTTGGAAATTGTAAAAGCAAATGGCGAAGTAATACAATTATCAAGAGAGAAAGATGCTGAGCAATTAAATGCTGCGGTAGTAGGGTTGGGTGCGTTGGGTGTAGTTACAAAAGTTACACTTGATCTGCAGCCCGCGTTTGATGTGGCTCAACGTGTATATACCGGCTTGCCGATGGCACAGTTGAAAGAACATTTTGATGAAATTGAAGGCGCGGGGTATAGCGTAAGCCTGTTTACTGACTGGCAGTCTGATTCCATTAACGAGGTATGGGTGAAGAGCCGTGCAAACGAAGGAATAACCCAGGTTCCGCCGGATTTTTTTGGAGCCACTGCGGCAACTAAAAACATGCATCCGATAGCTGCACTTTCTGCGGAAAACTGTACGGAGCAAATGGGCGTTCCGGGCCCCTGGTATGAAAGGCTGCCGCATTTTAAAATGGGTTTTACTCCAAGCAGTGGTGTTGAACTTCAGTCAGAATATTTTGTACCGCGTGAGCATGCTGTAGAAGCAATTTTTGCGGTGGCAAAACTTGGCAAACAAATAGGACCTCATCTGTTTATTACAGAAATAAGAACCATTGCCGCCGACCAGTTATGGATGAGCCCCTGCAATGGTCAGCCAAGCGTAGCTATCCATTTTACATTGAAACAGGATTGGCCGAATGTAAGCAAGCTGTTGCCAAAGATTGAGCAGCAACTGGCGCCGTTTAATGCAAAACCTCACTGGGGTAAATTGTTTACCATGGCACCTGACCGGTTGAAAACACTGTATCCTAAAATGCCTGATTTCCTCAACCTGGTTAAAGAATATGATCCAAAAGGAAAGTTCAGGAATGCATTTTTGAACAGAAACTTATATGGTATTGTATAGTTAAGAAATCATTACTTACCAAGCTTATCTCTTCTTGCTTTTAACTCGCGCCAGGTGGTAAGAATAATACCTTCGTCTGACAGCGCCTTCCTGAAAGCAGGATCCATCATGGCCAGCATATCAGCCTTGCGCAAAGGGCCTGAATCGCTGATGTGCGGAAAGACTTCCGTAGGTGCAGTACAATGCATGATCATCATGGTTACTCCCGGCTTTAATGATTTTATTGCGGCTATATATTTCGTGGTTTTAAATGCCTGTAACTTTCTATCATCAGATTTTATATCGTCCGGAATTTTCCAGTCGTAGCTTTCATTGTGCAAGTCATCCAGCACAGGAAGACCGGCATTCCATAATAGCTTTCCAGCCGCCCTTATCTGTTGTACAAAAGCATCATCAAAATGCATTTGCTGCTGAATTAGGGTTACATGGCCTGCGGGCATCATTACGGGAATATGTTGCTCAATACCCAGTTTTATATAACGTTCAGTAAAAGCAGATGTGCCAAAAACTGTTCCCATATGTGTATCAAGATGCGTTGGCTCAAAGCCCATGCTGCGTGCACGATCCAGTTGCGCCCTCATTTCTTTGTCTACCTCATCTGCACTGGCATGTTGTACTACTTCGGCAACGCCCGGCCAAAGATCACCTTCCTTATCCGTAAGTCCGGGTACATTGGTTTTACCAGCAAGTGGCACCCATCGGTAATCTTTCCATTCAGAAGTTAAAGTAAGATGTAAACCCGCATCTATGCCAGGGTGCTCCTTCATGTAATGAACAAACGCCGGCACCCATGCACAAGGCATCATCACGCTGCAGGAGTTGGCAACGCCTTTTGTCATGGCGTTGATCGCTCCTTCATTGGAATCAAAACTCATTCCCACATCATCTACGTGCAGGATAACCACTTTCGCATTTTTGGCAAAACCAAGTCTTTCAGCATAAGTACTGTCCGGTGTTTGTGCTTGTAAAGTATAAGTGAAGAAGAGAGTGGTTAGTACCCCCAGGCAGCGTTTCATAAGCAAGCTGTTTTTAGATGAATAGAAACATACTTAAATATAAAGTATTATTTCCTGAAAGTATAGCAAAGGCAAGTTTGTTACATCCATTGAGCAGGACCGCCTTCCAGTTCTATAGGTGAAAAGTTAAGCGGCTCATCCATAAAAAAGGAAAGGATCATTTGCTGTATGCGCGGTTCACGATGAATATTGCTGTGCCCCAGGTGTTTGGTGGTAAAGAATTGAAGATTGGGCAGCTTAAGTTTGCGTGCAGCCTTTGTGTCTTCGTATGCGCAAATGGGATCGAACTGATCATGAAGCCATAGCATTTGGGCGGAGATATGCTGTACAGCTCTTGTAACAGAGAACCAGTCTGCGGGCTGCTTCCCTATATCATAGATGAGTTGATAAAATGCAGCTTCCACCTTTGGCGTAAGCGGTATATACTTCAGGAAGTTGCGTATAGCGCTGCCTGTTTCTGTGGCTGGTGCAATCAATACAATTTTTTTAGATGCATTGTTAGCAAGTTTCTCCATGGCGATCGCAAGTGCCAGGCCCCCTAATGAATGCGCCATGATGCCTTCAAAAGGGCCAAAATCTTTTTCCAGCGTTAATATCAGTCTGCTATATAAAAGCGCATTGATGGTCTTTCCATCGCTGATGCCATGGCCGGGTGCATCAAAAGCAAATACTTCAAACCCTCTTTCCTGTAATAAAGGTATGTATGCATCAAACCTGTAGCAGCAACTGTCAAAGCCATGACAGATAAGAATACGTTTGTTTTGCGGGGAACTGTTTTTCCAATGAAAACCACGGATCGTCAACCCTTCAAATTCATATTCGATGAATACCGCTTTGCTAAAAATTTCGGGCGCCTTTCTCTTGGGCTTGCCATGGTAGGGTGTACAAAAAAGTGTAAACGCTGCCTGTGCTGCTTTTTGAGGCGATAAGGCCCCGAGCGCTTTAAACTTTGTAGTATAATATCCAAATGCAATTCGTTGTGCCGGTTTCATCGTCTTTGTGATTGGTTGACTGTGGATGCGCTTTGCACAATCCACGTTATAAACCCTTTTATCCTGTTACTTTTGTGACGGTGTTAAATACGCCTTTCAGAAAATCAAAGTTATGAATGTTGTTATCATTGGAACAGGAAATGTTGCCACGGTTTTGGGAAGAATGATCGTTGGGGCTAATCATAGAGTCATCCAGGTTGTTGGACGTAATCCATATCATACGGATGCACTGGCAAAAGAGTTAAACACAAAAGCTGCATTGATCAATCAAATAAATACTTCCGCGGATCTGTATATTATTTCAGTTTCAGACAGGGCCATCGCTGAAGTAGCCGGCCAGCTTCAATTACCTGGTCGTCTTGTCGTGCATACTGCGGGCGCCATGCAGGCTGAAGTGTTGCAGCCCATCACCAGTAAATATGGAGTAATCTATCCATTGCAAAGTATAAGAAAAGAAACAGTGCAGTTACCAGTAGTTCCATTACTGGTAGATGGTGCAGATGAGAACGTTCGTAACAGCCTGTTATCCTTTGCTCAAACACTTTCTTCCTCCACAGGAATTGCCGGTAACGAGCAGCGTATGGCACTACATGTAGGAGCGGTGATCACCTCCAACTTCAGTAACCACTTATATAGCCTGGCAAAGATGTTTTGTGAAAAAGAGCATGTGTCTTTTGATTATCTGCTGCCATTGATTGAAGAAACGGCACAAAGGCTTCGTTATCATTCACCGGAAAACATGCAAACAGGACCTGCAATAAGAAAGGATTTAGATACGATGCAAAAACATCTTTCATTGCTTGATGGCTATCCGCGTCTACAGGAAATTTACCAGGTGATGAGCCATAGTATACAGGAAACTATCAGGCAATAAAAAACCCCGCGAGGAAAACCTTACGGGGATTGTTATGAGCAAGCAACCGATCACAAATGAAAACCCTTCTTTAAACATTCGCACAATAGTCAACCACAAAAGAAGGAAACTGACCCGTACAACCAACAGATGCTGTGCTGGTTATATTGATCACAGCACTAATGTAGAAACTTTATGCAAAACAAACAACTGTTTGGTTAAGAAAATTTTAGAAGAAGTAATTTTTAACTCAAATCGACCGGTCTAACTCCTGAAAACGGTTGTTTTGCAATAGTTTTGCGACCCGGTCAACCTATATAGAAATATAGGTTCGGAAATGGCCTGGTAAATTGTAAATCACGTAAAGCAGTTAAGGATATTTTGTATGAATGTGCTTGAACTTTTTAAACCGGTAACCACTTTTGTTTTTGATGTGGATGGGGTATTGACAGATGGAAGCCTTTTGCTGATGCCCGGCGGCGCCATGTTGCGAAAAATGAACATCAAAGACGGTTATGCTTTGCAGCTTGCGGTAAAGAAGGGATATCATGTGGTGGTTATTTCCGGTGCATATTCTGAGGAAGTGTTTAACCGGATGACTTACCTGGGTGTTAAACATATTTTTATGCGTGTGGAAAATAAGCTTGCCTGTTTAAACGATTTTATCAGTGAACATCAACTGGTGCATTCACAAATATTGTTTATGGGCGATGATATACCAGACATGGAAATAATGAATGCCGCCGGCCTGGCATGTTGCCCCGCAGACGCCGCAGTGGAAATAAAAAAAATGGCACACTACATTTCACCTATGAACGGGGGCTTTGGCTGCGCAAGAGATGTAATAGAGAAAGTGTTAAAATTAAATGGTAACTGGATGAACGATCTGCAGGTAAGAGCGCAATAGTGTATTTTGTTCTAATTATATTCAACAATTGTAACCGATTATATTTTGAGATTAGTAAAGGCATTTTTTAGACTGGTAAGGTGGCCCAACCTTGTATTTATTGCGGTAACACAATTGCTGTTTTTATATTGTGTGGTCCGCCCTGTGTTTGATAAAGCCGGCATCGGGCCCAATATACACGGCTGGCGGTTTGCATTGTTGTGTATTTCTTCCGTTTTAATAGCCGCTGCGGGATATATTATCAATGATTATTTTGATTTGAACATAGATCAGGTAAATAAACCGGACAAGCTGATTGTTGAAAAAATTATTCATCGCCGCTGGACAATTATATGGCACCTTGTACTAAGTATCATTGGTATATTAATGGGGTTTGTTATTGATTTTACTTCCAGCGCTTACCTGCTTGGATGGGCAAACCTGGCGTGTGTGGCATTACTCTTTGTTTACTCTATTTCATTCAAGAAAAAATTCCTGATTGGTAATGTGCTTATCTCCATCCTTACTGCGTGGGTAATATTGGTAATTACGTGGAGTGAGAACAGCCATGTTTTTTCTTCTACCTCTTTAAATGTAAATAAGATACTCAGGGTTACTTTCCTTTATTCGGGTTTTGCTTTTATTATTTCCCTCATCAGGGAAGTGGTGAAAGATATGGAAGATATGGAGGGGGACCGCCGCTATGGTTGCCATACTATGCCGATTGTATGGGGGGTAATTGCAACAAAAGTTTTTACGGCTGTCTGGCTGAGTGTATTGATCATTGCGCTGATTATCGTACAGATTTATGCCCTCAATCTTGGCTGGTGGCTGAGTGTTGTATATAGTGTGGTTTTGGTGATCGCTCCTTTGTTACTCATCTTTAAACGATTATACACGGCTACAACGCCAAAGGATTATCATAGTCTCAGCTCGCTGATTAAACTGGTGATGTTTACCGGCATCCTTTCCATGATCTTTTTTAAGATATATTCCTGATAAAGGTCTCGACAGAAAACGTCCTTTGAATGGATTATGGCTATCAAAACGTACAACAGTTAAAAGCGCTATCTTCATTTCTGCATCCATCACTAATTTGTAAAAGAATACATGCTACCTGAAATCATCCTTGCTTCACAATCGCCGCGAAGAAAACAACTGTTGCAATGGGCGGAAGTTCCTTTTGAAGTAATTGTTCGTCATACCGAAGAAAATTTCCCGGCTGAAATACCGATAGAGCAGGTGCCGGTTTTTATTGCAAGAAGCAAAGCTATTGCTGTATATGATTACCTGTCAAGTGATGAAATCGCCATTAAACCAATTCTTGCTGCTGATACGATCGTAGTCTTAGGCGACCGCATTATCGGAAAGCCCAAAGACCGGCACGATGCCATTGAAACATTGCTTTCATTATCCGGTAAAAGGCACAAAGTGATCACTGGTGTGCTTATTAAAAACGGTAAGGAAGAGATTGGTTTTTGTGATATAACAGAAGTATCCTTTCATTCAATCACCGAAGAAGAGATTTGTTTTTATGTAGATAAATACAAGCCTTATGATAAAGCCGGCGCCTACGCTATACAGGAATGGATTGGTGTCGTGGGGATTGAGTCAATCAAAGGCGATTTTTACAATGTGATGGGCTTGCCTGTCAGCAGGGTGGTGAAAGCCCTCAAAGACCTCTGATCTTTTTATTGTCATTTCTTGTTAAGATTATGGATAGAAGAAGTCGCAAACCGGAAATGCTGTGCATACAATTGCAATGGTATTTACTATTGCAAAAGAAGCGGAAAGTAAGTACCTTCAGGTAACAAGTGCTTCATTGCTGACTTTAAGCCGTACCCATGACTGAAAGGCTTCTCCAGTTTATCTGGCAATTTCAATATTTTAATAAAAGACAGTTACAAACAACCGTTGGCGAAGACTTGTATATTCTATATCCCGGCATATTGAATACGAACCAGGGGCCAGACTTCAGCGAAGCCAAAATAAAAATTGAACATACGGTTCTTGTTGGCCATATTGAATTACACCTGCTTTCTTCTCAATGGTTTCAACACGCACATCATACAGATAACAATTATCAAACAGTAGTCCTGCATGTGGTATGGCAGCATGATATGTTAGTTGAGTTACCCAATGGAGGTATTCTTTCAACACTGGAATTGCAGCCACTTGTATCAGGTCTTTTATTACAGCAATATGAAAGCCTGATACATTCGCGTGGATTTGTACCCTGCGAAGCAAGCCTGCCTTTATTAACCGGGTTAGCATGGATGGGGTGGAAGGAAAGGCTTGCCATTGAAAGACTCACCCGCAAGTCAAAAACAGTGACCGGTATGCTGGCCGAAAGCAAGCAACACTGGGAAGAAATTTTCTGGTGGATGCTGGCACGTAATTTTGGTGTTACCGTAAATATGGATTGCTTTGAACAAATCGCAAGGAGTATTCCGGTAAAGCTGCTGGCAAAACATAAAAACCAACTGATACAACTGGAAGCTTTACTTATCGGTCAGGCAGGTTTACTGGAAGATGAGTTTAAAGAAGACTATCCCGTTTTATTGCAACGGGAATATCGTTTTCTTAAGAAAAAATACCAGCTTGAACGCATCAATATAACACCCGCTTTTCTGAGGATGCGGCCTGCTAATTTCCCCACGGTAAGACTTGCACAACTTGCTAAGATCATTCATCATTCGTCACATTTATTTTCAGTAGTTAAAGAAGCTACAGATGTGGAAGAGATTAAGCAAAGGCTTAATGTAACAGCCAACGATTACTGGCACTACCACTATCGTTTTGAGGTAACAACAGAGCATAAGCCGAAAACGTTGGGAGAGCAAATGATCAACAACATCCTTATTAATACAGTAGTGCCCGTGCTGTTTGCCTATGGTGTTTATCACAAGGAACAAATATGGAGAGATAAGGCAGTAAGCTGGTTGATGCAAATTCCGCCCGAAGCGAATACAATCACCAAAAACTGGAAACAACATGGCGTTACCAACCAGAATGCCTTTGATTCACAGGCGCTGCTGGAATTGAAAAAATATTATTGTAATGAAAAACGATGCCTTGATTGTGTAGTAGGTAACCGGCTATTGAAGAACTTATAAAAGCCCGAAGCAGCCATTGCTCCGGGCAAACAGTATGATAAAATATGTTTACTGATAAAATGCGCCAAGCTTTGTTAGACTGTCTTTAATGCGCTGTTCCGTTTCGGCATCACTTAAATCTTCCGGATGGAATTTTTCACCAATCACCTTTTCATATAACTCAATATAGCGCTGAGAAATAGTGTTGATCCATTCATCACTCATATCAGGAACGGTCTGTCCTTCCTTGCCCATAAAGTTGTTTTCAATCAGCCATTCACGCACAAACTCTTTGCTGAGCTGCTTTTGTCTTTCTCCGCTTTGCTGGCGTTCTTCAAAGCCATCTGCATAAAAATATCTTGAAGAGTCAGGTGTATGTATTTCATCCATCAGGTACACCTGGTCATCCAGCAAGCCAAACTCGTATTTGGTATCTACCAGGATCAATCCCTGTTTTGCTGCAATCTCTTTTCCGCGGTTAAACAACTTCAAGGCATATTCTTCAAGAATGCTCCATTCTTTTAATGTAGCAAGACCTTTTTCAATGATCTCATCCCTTGAAATATCTTCATCATGGCCTTCATCAGCCTTTGTGGAAGGTGTGATGATCGGTTCGGGAAAGAAATCATTTTCTATTAAACCTTCAGGCAATGTTACACCACATAATATTCGTTTACCACTGTTATAGGTGCGCCACGCGTGCCCGGTAAGATTGCCGCGCACCACCATTTCAATACGAAAAGGTTTGCATTTTTTACCAATGGCAGCATTGGGTGCAGGAATGTTGAGCAACCAGTTAGGACAGATATCTTCGGTTGCTTCCATCATGTATGCAGCGATTTGATTTAATACCTGTCCTTTATATGGAATGGGACGCGGAAGAATCACATCAAACGCAGAAATACGATTACTTGCAACCATTACCAGCCAATCGTTGTTAATGGTATATACATCTCTAACCTTACCCTTATAAAAAGAAGTCTGCTGTGGAAATTGGAATTGTGCCATGCTTTGCTTAATATTAATAACGAATGGTACAAAGATTAGCATGAATTTAGTTCTAATCACATTTGTTGATAATAAAAATTTTTTGCGGAGAATAACTATAGCTATTTTGCCGCGATTTGTAAAAACTAAATTGTTTGCTCTATGAGAAATCGCATAAGTTATTATGCTTTTGTCTTGACCGTATGTCTAGTCCTGCTGTGCTTAACACCCTTTGCGCAGTCAACCATTACCGTGTCAGGATCAGTAAAGAACAGCAATAGCAAAGAAGGTGTTTCCGCAGTTTCTGTATTAATCAAAGGCTCTATAGCCGGCGCATATACAGATGACAATGGCAACTTTAAATTCAATACCACGCAAAAGCCTCCTTTCACGCTTGTTATCTCCTCTGTAGGTTTTACTACCAAAGAACTTGAATATACTTCAGAAGGCCAGCCGGTATCGGTTGAAATAGATCCTTCCTATGCATTGGGACAAGAGGTGGTGGTAGCTGCATCCCGCTTACCTGAACGCATTCTTGAATCACCGGTTTCTATTGAAAGGATAGGGGCCGCAGGCATACGTAATGCACCCGGCGCCAGTTACTACGATGCATTGGCCAACCTTAAAGGGGTAGACATCACTACTTCCAGCTATACTTTCAAAACGGTAAGCACCAGGGGCTTTAATGGAAGTGGAAACCTTCGCTTTAACCAGTTGGTAGATGGTATGGATAATACCGCACCGGCATTAAATTTTTCTGTAGGTAATGTAATTGGTCTTACAGAACTGGATGTAGATAATATGGAGTTGTTATCCGGTGCATCTTCTGCTTTGTATGGTTCCGGCGGTATGAATGGTACGTTATTGATCAACAGTAAAGACCCTTTTAAATACCAGGGTTTGAGTGTACAGGTGAAGCAGGGTATTATGCATATCAGTGATTCAAGGCATGGCGCTTCTCCTTTTTATGACTGGGCATTTCGCTGGGGCAAAAAAGTTTCTGACAGGTTTGCTTTTAAAATAGGAGGGGAGTTTATTAAAACGGACGACTGGCAGGCGAATGACAGTACCAATTTGTTACGCAATAATGTAGACAGTAAAATAGTACCGGGCACAAGGGCTTCTGATCCAAATTATGATGGCGTAAATATATATGGTGATGAGGTGAGTGCGGGAATGGGCTCTTTTGCCCAGGCTGCCATTGCGCTGGCGAACCTGGGGCCAGCGGCCAGTATTTTAGATGCTATGATCGCAACCGGCAGGTCTTACCAGGAAATTAACGCGGCATTAGGCGCAAACCCACAACTTCAAGACCTACAAAAGATACTTCCATTTTACATGGGTGCTAAAAAAGGTATTTATGGCAACCAAAATGTAAGCCGCACAGGGTATGCTGAAAAAGATCTGGCCAGCTACCAGTCTTACAATTTTAAACTGTCAGGGGGCCTGTACTACAAACTTGGAAAGGGTGTAGATGCGTCTCTTACTGCTAACTGGGGCCTGGGTACCAGTGTATATACCGGCTCTGACAGGTATTCGCTGAAGAATTTCGCGATAGGCCAGTATAAACTTGAGTTTAAAGCAAAGAATTGGTTTCTCAGGGCTTATACAACACAGGAAAATTCCGGTGATTCTTATGCTACAACATTAACGGCTATCGGCATTAACAGGACCTGGAAAAGTGATCAGGATTGGTTTGCGCAATATGTAGGAGCCTATTCCCAAGCCGTTTTAAGCGATGTGCCAGCGGCAAATGCCAACGCTTTGGCAAGAAGCTATGCAGATGCAGGTATGTACAAGCCGGGGAGTGCTGAATTTATCAACGCTTATAATAAATCTGTTACTACTTCCATTAGTAAGGGAGGGGTAAGTACAGGTGGGTCACAGTTCGCAGATCATTCTTCTTTATACCAGTTTGAAGGGCAATTGAATCTTTCTCAGTATGTAAAAGTAGTAGAGGTACTGGTTGGTGCCAGCTACCGCTGGTATAATCTTAATTCTAAGGGAACGATCTTTGCAGATGATAACGGGCCAATAAAAATAAGTGAATACGGAGGTTATGTGCAGTTGCAAAAGGCTTTGTTTAATGATGTGCTTAAGCTTTCTGCTTCCGGCCGGTTTGATAAAAATGAAAATTTTGAAGGACGGTTCACTCCGCGGGCCACAGCCACTATAAAAGTTGCAAAAGACAATCATTTCAGATTTTCTTACCAGCAAGCGTACCGTTTTCCCAACAACCAGGATCAATGGATCAACCTTCAAACGCCAGGTGCAATACTCATAGGTTGCCTTCCCGCTTTTGAAGATCGCTATAAATTTTCCACGAACCCTGTGTACACATCCGAAAGTGTACTTGCTTATCGGGCTTCCTACAATTCTGTCACAGGCGCGGATGCAACACTGTTAAAGCAGGCAACTTTTGCCAAAGCCAAACCTGAAACAATGCAATCTTTTGAAATTGGCTACAGGGGCATTATTGCAAGCAAACTTTTAGTAGATGCTTACTATTATTTTAGCAGGTACAAAGATTTTATTGGCCGTGTTGCTGTTGCCCGTGGCAATAATACGCAAACAGATATGCTAAGCCCATTTACTACCACCAATTTTTCCTTTGTAACAAATAGCCAGACGCCGGTAAAAGCCTACGGCTGGGGCATTAGTGCAGAATACCAGTTATTCAAAGGATATAAAGCAATGGCAAATCTTTACGGTGATAAACTTACAGATGTACCTGCAGGTATCGTAACACAGTTTAATGCGCCAAAGATTCGCTATAATCTCGGTTTTGCCAATGCGGATGTATACAAAGGCCTTGGCTTTAACGTGATTTATAAATGGCAGGACAAGATTCAATGGGAAGGAACCTTTGGTACCGGCGAAATCCCATCCTATGGCACACTTGATGCGCAGGTTAGTTATAAACTTTCCCAGCATAAAATCTTATTCAAGCTTGGCGGCTCCAACCTTTTAAACAGGTACTATCGCAGCGCATTTGGCAATCCATACGTTGGCGGATTATATTATGTAAGCATAGGTTACAATGTTTTCTAAACATAAATCATTTATATAAAACAAATGCCCCGGTTGCCCCGGGGCATTCTTGTGTAAGGCCATTTCCTTTTCCCGGTGAAAAACATTTGTCTTTTGTAAGGCATAAACTTTTATTTTTGCCCTGCTTTTCAAAAAAACAATACAAAATCTTATGCGACAAATTGCTTTTCGTGAAGCGCTGCGTGAAGCCCTCAATGAAGAAATGAGACGTGATGACCGCGTGTTTTTAATGGGTGAAGAAGTTGCTGAATATAATGGCGCTTATAAAGTTAGCCAGGGAATGCTTGCTGAATTCGGACCCAAACGTGTAATTGATACACCCATTACAGAACTTGGTTTTGCTGCTATTGGCGTGGGTGCGGCCCAGAACGGGCTTAGACCGGTGATCGAATTTATGACCTGGAACTTCGCAGTACTGGCGCTTGACCAGATCCTGAATACGGCCAGCAAAATGCTTGCAATGAGTGGTGGCCAGATCGGTTGCCCGATCGTATTCCGCGGCCCTAACGGCAGCGCTGGTCAGCTGGGTGCACAACACTCCACCGCTTTTGAAAGCCTGTACGCAAATATTCCCGGTATTAAAGTTGTATCTCCTTCCAACGGATATGATGCAAAAGGTTTATTAAAACAAGCCATCCGCTATGAGGAAGACCCGGTAATGTTTATGGAAAGTGAGGTTATGTATGGTGATAAGAGTGAAGTTCCTGCAGACGAATATTACATTCCCATCGGAAAGGCCGATATTAAAAGAGCAGGTAAAGATGTAACCATCGTTTCTTATAATAAAATGATGAAGGTGGCACTGGGTGCTGCGGCCGAGCTTGAGAAAGAAGGCATCAGTGCAGAAGTGATTGATATCAGATCTATACGCCCGCTGGATTGGCATACCATCCTGGAAAGTGTAAAGAAAACAAACCGCCTGGTAATCGTGGAAGAGCAATGGCCTATGTGTTCTGTTTCTTCTGAGATTGCCTATCGTATACAGAAAGAAGGTTTTGATTACCTGGATGCGCCAATCCGCCGTATTACCTGCGCTGATTCGCCCATGCACTACTCACCTACATTGATCAATGCTTACCTGCCCGATGTGCCACGCACCATCAAACTGGTAAAAGATGTGATGTACGCTAAGAAATAAGTTTGTTAAGATAGTTCTTGTTAAATCCCGATGTTTGTAAAAGCACCGGGATTTTTTATGTAAGTTGCTATTGGCGGCGTCCTCGCCACAAATCATTATTTTATTTTATCGCCTTTGGCGATTTGAGTCAGTTTTTTAGGAATCAAACGGTATAACTTTCATGAGACTTCTGTTGCGTCGCATTCCGTTCATCTGTAACAAGCCCTTCAGCAGGGGCATCCTGTTATATCTATGCGTATGCATGAACTTAACAGCGGCTTTTTCCCGGCAAACAGACAGCCTTCGCTTTTTAAACGACACGACTACGCTTAACAATGTAACTGTATCGGCTTTTGCCGCTAATACACAATGGAAGGAAGTGGCTGCAGCGGTAGCGGTTATTAACCAGCCGCAACTCCATCGTTTTGAAAATGCATCACTCATTCCGGTCATTAATACGGTTCCCGGCGTTCGCATGGAAGAGCGGAGCCCCGGAAGTTATCGCTTGTCCATCAGGGGCAGCCTGTTGCGTTCGCCCTTTGGTGTAAGAAATGTAAAGCTTTACTGGAACGATATTCCTTTTACAGACGCAGGCGGTAACACATACCTGCAACTGGTTGATTTAAACCAGCTCTCTTCCATAGAAATCATTAAAGGACCGGCCAGCAGTTTGTATGGCGCAAACACAGGCGGTGCGGTAATCCTGCACCCGGATCTTGGTTCCGGTAAAGGCAATCAGTTTAATGCAGGTATTGGTGGCGGTTCGTATGGGCTATTTAATGAACATGCCGGCTGGACAAGCAATTCCGCTTCCTTCAACTCATCCCTGCAGCAATCGCATTTGCAAAGTGATGGGTATCGCCAGCAATCCCGTATGCGGCGCGATGCAGTCAAATGGAACGGTATATGGAACCTCAACAGTCATCAGAAACTTTCCTTCTTCCTGGCGTATACTGATCTGTATTACCAAACACCCGGCGGACTCACCAAACAGCAAATGGATTCTGCACCAACTATGGCTAGAGCAATCGCCATCAGCCAGAAAGCAGCCATCTATAACAAGACCGCGTTTTCAGGGTTCTCTCTGGCCTCCACACTTTCAAAACAATGGAATAATATCACCACGGTTACTTTAAACCATACAGACTTTACCAATCCTTTTATCACCAACTATGAAAAAAGGAACGAGTGGAACTACGGCGCAAGAACTTCTTTTGATTATCATTTAACCAGTGAAACCGTTTCGCTTCACTGGCTTACCGGTGCGGAGTGGCAGCAGAATTATTCCGCCATTGATGACTATGATAACAACAAGGGCGAGCAGGGTAATGTGCAGTTTAAAGACCAGCTTTATGCAACCCAGTATTTCCTTTTTACCCAGTTGAACCTTACACTTCATAACAGGTTTTCGTTGCAGGCTGGTTTAAGCAGTAACAAACAACTACTTCGGTATAAAAGAGCAAGTGACCCATCTTTCAAATCTTACATTAATAACAATACAAATACCTTACTGGCGCCAAGGTTTAGTTTGTTATATAAGCTCACGAACTCGGTATCTGCCTATACTGTGGCGGCAAAAGGATTTTCTCCGCCTACGCTTGCTGAAGTACACCCGAGTGATGGCAATTATTATAACCTTCAACCCGAACGGGGCTGGAATTATGAAGTGGGATTAAAAGGCTTTGCCATCAAATCTTCATTGGAATTTGATGCTTCTTTCTATTATTTTACCTTGAACAATGCCATTGTGAGAAGATTGAATGATGCCGGTGCGGAATATTTCGTGAACGCAGGCAAAACAGTTCAGAAAGGTGTTGAAGTCTGGGCCAGGTATCATGTACTCAATAACCGCGATCATTTTGTGTCAAATTTGGCGATAGGCAATAGCTTTACTTATCAGCCTTATCGCTTCGATAGCTATATTTCTGGAAGTAATGATTATTCAGGCAACAAGCTTACCGGTGTGGCCAGCACTGTTAATGTAACTTCTGTTGACCTGGAAACAAACAAAGGAATTTATACAAATGCTACACTCAACTGCACAGGTCGCATTCCGCTGAATGATGGTAACAGCATTTATGCAGATAAATACCAGCTTTTGCAATGGAAGCTGGGTTACAAGCGTCAATGGCAGGCTTTTCAACTTGATTTTTTTGTGATGGCAGATAACCTGCTCAATCAATCCTACAGTCTTGGAAATGATATCAATGCAGCGGGTAACCGTTATTTTAATCCATCAGCCCGCAGAAATTTTATTATAGGAACAAACGTCAGATTCTGGTAATCATTCATTAACTTAATACCTGCTTTATATCGCGCAGCATAAATAGAAACCGGTGTTACGCGTTGCGGCATATAAGCAGCAGTAAAAACGGCGAACAGCAAACTTCCTTATATTGCAGCCCAAAATTAAACCCGTATGTCAAATATTCTGATCGTTGATGATGAACGTGCGATTCGTAATGTATTAAAAGATATTCTCGGCAACGAGGGTTTTAAGGTTACAGAGGCGGCTGACGGTGAAGAAGGATGGAAGTTCTTTACATCAAGTAATTATGATGTTGTACTCTGCGATATAAAGATGCCAAAAATGGATGGCATCGAATTTCTTACAAAGGCCGGTGAAACAAACCCTGATGTTCCCATCATCATGATCAGCGGTCACGGCACCATTGAAACCGCTGTGGACGCCGTAAAAAAAGGTGCATTTGATTACATCTCCAAACCACCGGATCTTAACCGCTTGCTGATCACCATCCGCAACGCGATGGATAAAAATGTGCTGAGCAAAGAAACCCGTGTATTAAAACGCAAGGTTGCAAAGGTGCAGGATATGATTGGGGAGAGCGATGCTATCATGCGTATCAAAGAAACGATTGAAAAGGTAGCGCCTACAGATGCAAGATGTTTGATCACCGGTGATAACGGGGCTGGTAAAGAACTGGTGGCCCGCTGGATACACGCCAAGAGCAACCGTTCTGAATCCCCGATTATTGAAGTGAACTGCGCGGCCATCCCCAGTGAATTAATAGAAAGTGAATTGTTTGGTCACGAGAAAGGTTCCTTTACTTCTGCGATAAAGCAACGTATCGGCAAATTTGAACAGGCCAACGGCGGTACGCTTTTTCTTGATGAGATTGGTGATATGAGTTTAAGTGCGCAGGCAAAAGTACTGCGTGCATTGCAGGAAGGAAAAATTACCAGGGTAGGAGGCGATAAGGAAATACCGGTTGATGTTCGTGTGGTTGCGGCTACCAATAAAGACCTGATGAAGGAAGTAGAGGAGAAGAATTTCCGGTTAGATCTTTACCACCGTCTTGGTGTAATTCTGATACATGTGCCTTCTTTAAATGACCGCAGGGAAGACATTCCTCTGCTGGTAGATAAGTTCCTGAGTGATATTGCTGAAGAATACGGACAGGCCAAGAAAACCTTAGATAAAAAAGCGATGGAAGCCTTACAGCAACATAACTGGACGGGCAATATCCGCGAGCTTCGCAACGTGGTGGAAAGGTTGGTGATCTTATCAGGAAAGATGATTATGCCGGAAGATGTAATGAACTATGTACTTCCCAAATAAAGGCCTTACTTAACTGCCTTGCAGGAAGATGCTAATATAAAAAAAGAAAAAACGGTAATCGTTGTTGCCGGGCCAACCGCAGTGGGCAAAACAGCTTTGTCACTGCAGCTTGCCCGGCATTTTAATACCGCTATCCTCTCAGCCGATTCACGGCAGTGCTACCGCGAAATGAATATCGGCGTAGCCAAACCCTCTGCAGAAGAACTTGCGCTGGTAAAGCACTATTTCATCAATTCACATTCAATTAAAGACGATGTTAATGCAGGCACATTTGAGCACTATGCACTGCAGTCGGTAAATGAAATTTTCGCAACCAATGATATTGCTGTAATGGTTGGCGGCACCGGGTTATACATCAATGCGTTTTGCAATGGTATAGATGTTATGCCGGATATACCTGCCTCTATACGCGAAGAAATCATCCATCAGTATCAAAAACATGGCCTTGCCTGGCTGCAACAACAATTGCAAAAGGATGACCCAGAGTTCTGGCAGGTGGCAGAACAGCAAAACCCGCAGCGGTTAATGCGAGCGCTGGAAGTAATACGTGCAACAGGACTATCAATACTTTCTTTTAGAAAAGGCTTGCAGCAACAACGACCATTCAGGATTATTAAAACAGCGCTGCAATTACCCAGGGAAATATTGAATCAACGCATCAACCAGAGGGTAGATCAAATGATGGAAACGGGATTACTTGCCGAGGTTGAATCATTGCTGTCTTATCGTGAATTAAACGCCCTGCAAACGGTGGGCTATCGCGAACTGTTTGATTATTTTGATGGCAGTAAGTCGTTAAGCGAAGCGGTTGAACAAATAAAAATTAATACCCGGCATTATGCAAAAAGACAAATGACCTGGTTTAAAAAAGATAAGGATATCACATGGTTTGATACAGGTGATGATAACATTATTCATTTCCTGGAAAACCTGTTAATGCAGTGATAAACGGAAATAAAAACGCCGGTAGTTGTTAGCACCGGCTTTCCTGTTCTCTATTGTGTTTCTTACTATTTTATATCTGCGCTGATAAGTTCCGTTGTGGCGCTTGTACCCATCGAGGGTTTCATTTCACTATAAATAAAACCGATGTTCTTTGCGTAATAGTAGTCTGTAGTTGTTGACATATCAAAGTTAAACTCAGGTGGCAGGTTCTCAACCTGCGGGGTGATCTTTAACTGTACCTGTATTACGTCATTATATACTTTACCGTTCACCTGTTTGCTGATTCCCCTGTTAATGATCGTATATTTAAAATCCTCCGTTTGCCCGTTAGCCAATGTAGTTTGGTTTCCCCAGCTTGTGCCTACTGCCAGACCTGTTTTAAGGTATAGCATTTCCAGCTCGGTTGGTACCTGTTGCTGATCAGCCGTAGTCACCATACCGGTACCGCGTTGATAGTATTCATTATTAACCTTTCTTTGGTAGGATTCAGAAATGCTTCCAAGTATGTTGCTGCTGAATATTCTATAGGTGTTTGATTGCATTACAGTATCGCGACCGGTACAGGTTACATCATAATTAAAGCTGGTATCCATCGCAGTCTGCGACATTCCCATTAATGCCATCAGCTCTTCCATCGTTATACCAAGCGCGGATAAATTTATACCGGCAAACATGGTTGAATCCATCTTAAAAGTTTGGTGGATTTTATAGGTCCATTTGGAATTTGCAGTTGTTGGCATGTAAGTACCTGAATCGTTAGTGGAATTGCCTGTGCTGTCTGAGCCATTGATAACACTGTCTTCGGGATTCCATTGCAGTTCTTTTTGGCAGGAAGTAATAAGCAGGGTTGCAGACAATAAGGGTAGAAGAATTTTCTTCATATAATTTTTAAAGGTTTAGTTGATCGCAAAAATAATGTGCTTATTTTTTATTCCAAATTAAGTTTCATCATTAGCTTCCTTATATATGGTTATCCAGGTTTTACCAAAAGGTATTGACCTTTGCTGATTGGATGTTTGCAGTGTGTCCGAAAATTAATTATTAACTATAGCTGATGTAGAAAAAATACCCCATAAAAAAAGTGTGTTAGCAATGGCCAACACACTTTCAATATTGATTTAAAGAGACGAATCTTAATTCTTTTGCGGGCTTTCAAGCAACTTAAAGAACTGATCAAGCTGCGGAAGAATTACAATACGTGTTCTGCGATTTGCGGCCTTTCCTTCAACCGTGTCGTTAGATGTTACCGGTACATATTCACTGCGGCCGGCAGCAGTCATCTTAGCCGGTGGTATTCCGTATTGATTTTGCAGTATCCTTACAACAGATGTTGCCCTCTTCACACTCAGGTCCCAGTTGTCCAGCAACACTGCATTTTTATAAGGCACATTATCTGTGTGACCTTCCACCATGAACTCGATATCAGGCTGGTTAAGCAGCACTTTTGCTACTTTACCTAACACCACTTTTGCCTCTTCTGATACATCAAACTTGCCGCTTTTAAACAGTAATTTATCAGAGATATCGATATATACAACACCTTTATCTACCTTGATATTGATATCTTTATCATTCAGGTCCCCGACTGCACCTTTTAAGTTCATTACCAGTGCCATGTTGAGTGAATCTTTACGCGCCATCGCCTTTTGAAGATCCTGTATATAGAGATCTTTTGCACCAATATTATCCAGTGATTTCTTGATGCTTTCTGCCTGTGATCCGGAGATAACAGAAAGATCTTTTAACTGGTTAAGTACCTGGTTATTGTTTTGTTTTAAACCTTCCACCTGTTCATTCAGATTGGCGATCCTGGACTCATAATCAGCACGGCGTCGTGAAAACTGATCAGTAGAGTCTTTTGACTTTTGTTCGCAATCTCTTAGTTTACCCTGCAATTCAATATAAGCACCGTTCAACTGTCCGTATCTTCCTTCTGCTTCTCTAAGTTTTTTAGGGCTTACACATGAATACATAGCACCAAGTGATGCTACAACAATAAAAGCATGATGTGACTTCATATATTGATTTAATTTATCCTTCTCTTTATAAATCCGTGCCAATTTCACCACAGATCACATTTGTAATATAAACAAGTATTTTAATTGGCTGCAGCTTTGGCATGAATATTTATTTATCAATTGTTAATCAGACCTCTATATCACGCTTAACGATGATTGTTAATGAAGAAAAAAATTTTTATCAGTTTGGCTGTATTGCTTGTACTTGCGACCGGAGCTTACTTTTACCTGCGCAGTAAACGGCTTACTGATTTTGAACCGCTGATCAAAGAAAAATTACAACAACTTGTTAAGGAAGGTTCCAACGGGCTTTATGCAATTGCGATCGGGAAGATTGATATAGACGTGCTTCAATCAAAGGTGGTATTGGTTGATATTGAACTGAAATATGATACAACTGTGTACCAGCAACGATCTTCGTCAGGCACTCAGCCGCACGACCTTTTTACGATTGCGGTAAAATCTATTACAATAGACGGACTTACACCGATAGATATTCTTAAAAAGAAAGATATCCGTTTGAATAATCTTTCTATAGAAAATCCCGTGATAAAAATATACCATACAGGGCCTGCCGAAAAACGTACAGATTCAACTACTTTATATCAACGCATCACCAAAGAGATCGGATCATTTGGCATTGAAAAATTTTCATTGGTGAATGCTGAAGTTACTTACGTTAATACCATCACTCATGCAGAAGAACGTTTCCCGGAATTGCACATCAGCTTTGATCAATTACTGATAGATGAATCAACGCAGCATGATTCGTCAAGGTTTCTATATGCGAAGGATGCAGGGATAACCGTAATCAAATACCAGCGACGTACAGGTGACAGCTTATATACACTTGCGCTTGATAGTGTGTTTATACAAGCATCTAGGAAAGAAGTAACTATTAAGAGGTTCCAGTTAAAACCATTGTTAAGTAAAGCGAAACTCAGAGAAGTATTAAAGCATCGTAAAGACAGGTATGATATCAGCTTTAACGACATTAAGATATCTAACATTAACTGGTGGGGGTTTGTAACGAATGACGTGGTAAATATTGAAGAGATTGTAATGGCCAACGGAAGTGCCGAAATTTATTGTGATAAAACGATACCCGTAAAAAGCGTGGCTTCCAATGACAATTATCCGCAGCAGCAACTTTTCAGGATGAAGATACCTGTAGACATAAAAAAAATCAGGATCAAAAATCTTGATTTCATTTATGCTGAGTTTAATGAAGAGTCTTTAAAAGAAGGCCGTATTGTTTTCCAAAATACGAATGCAACGATTACCAATATCACTAACATACCTTCAAATATTGCATTAAATCCAACCCTTAAAATTGATGCGCATACCAGCTTTATGAAAGCAGCTCCGCTGGACGCAGGATTTACGTTCAACCTGGCCCGGCAGAAAGAGGGTATATTTTCTGTATATGCAGACCTGGGAACGATTGATGGAAAGTTACTCAATCCCATCACTGAACCGCTTACCATGGTAAAGATCAATGAAGCGACTGTTACCGGTTACAAGATGACAATGCAGGGAAACAATAACAATGCAAACGCAAAAGTGCTGCTTACCTATCATGATCTGAATGTGGCAGTATTGAAAAAGGATGATAATGGTAAGATGAAAAAGCAGGGAATCATGAGCTTTATTGCCAATACTTTTAAGCTAAATAAAGAGCACCCGAAAAAAGGAAAAACTGCCGTTACGTATCCTGGTTATTACGTTCGGCAAAAAGATAAAACCTTCTTTAGCCTGATATGGAAAACGATGCTGGAAGGAATCAAAAAGACCGTAGGGTTATAATTTAATATACGCAGTAACGTTAAATAACAGGTTGCACAGCTTATTACTGTATACAACCTGTTATATGAAAGCATACGTCAGCCAAAGACTTCTTACATAAAAAATTGTTCTAAAATAATCTTGCCATCTTTTACCTGGTAAACACACAATTCTTCCCACGTGGCTCGTTCCTTACCTTTCATTGTTATATCCATTGTAAGCGTAAAGGCAATAACGTTGCCGGCAATTAAAGGTGCTGATATTTTGTTGCTATGCGATTGTTCTGTCATCGCTTCAAATTTTTTACCTTTCTCTATCACGGCGTCAAGGCCCTTTGTTTCTTTTTCAAAATCCGGTGTTGCTAAAGGTTCAATGCTTACAATGTCTTTGGAGTAAAGCTCTTTCTGTGCAGTTTCGTACTCGTCCTTTTCACAAAATGAAATAAGACGGTCTGCAATTTCTTTGGTAGTCATAATGATTGTTTAATAAAAACGGTACAAACAGCCTGCCAGTCATTCGCTGAAGATTTATTAAAATATAATGAAGCTGATATTAGGAGGTATATATCAGATAAAGGTTCTAACTCCTGAAGCATTATACGTTTCCCTGAATTCTTTAGGTGTGCAATTCTTTTTCTTTTTAAAGATGCGGTTAAAATTACTCATATTGTTGAAGCCGCATTTATAAGCTACTTCCGTTATATGTTGCGTGGTTTCAATAAGCATGCGTGATGCATGACCCAGCCTTATTTCATTTAACGTATCTACAAAGGTTTTGCCGGTGCGTGATTTGAAAAATCTGCTAAAGGCAACCTCTGTCATCAGCGCAATTTTTGCTGCTTCGGCAAGTGTAACATCCTTGTCAAAATTATGGTTAAGGTATTCCATTACTTTTTCTACACGCCTGCTGTTATAAGACAGACTTTCTATATTACTAAATGATGAGTCAGATAAGAATCGCATGTTCCTGGAGATGGAAAGATCATGCAAGATGGACATGAGTTCAAGTACAGAATCAAAGCCATGTTTCTGCGTAAGTTCAATTAACCTTGGCATGATATATTGCGTGGTCTCCCGGGAAAATAGAATGCCTCTTACAGATCGTTCCAGCATAGAGCGGATAAAGCTCAACTGGTTTCGTTGTAAGAATTTGTCATCAAACAAGTCGCGGTGAAACTGTATCGTGATTTCCTTGATTTCGTTACTGTTGCATTTATGCGTAAACCATCCATGTTGAAGGTTTGGGCCTACCAATACCATTTCCAGGTCAGTTATTTCACCTATATGATCACCCACGATACGTTGTGCATCTTTAGCGTTGTAGATAAAATTCAATTCAAATTCTTCATGATAATGTAATGGAAAGTCGAATTCCTTTTTCACCCTGGAGAACATTGTAAAGCAATCATTCTTGGTAATAGGGATAATTTCCCTTAACAGTTCACTACGCATATGTGCGGAATAATATTTAGCAGCAGATGATTTAGAATACGTCAAAAGTAAATAAAAACAAATTGAGAGCTAAAAAAATATCATTACAAAAAGACATACTTCAAAGCTCAACTTTTCTCGTATAAAAACATTTTGACGAATCGCTTATAGCAAGAGTTATGGAAAGGTAGTTTTATAGAGATGCTGTATTGCCCTGTTTATAGGGCATGCAAAACGTTTTTTGATATTATACTATAAAAGGATGTTTTATTATTCCTGATAATTGCAGCTGGTAATTGGGATTGTTTATTACCTGAAGAAATGCGAAAAACATTTTTATTTCAAGGATTAGATAAAAAAGTATCAGTTTCATATCCTCTCAAAAAATATCTTTGATGTAAACCGACTGCTATATGATTAAACAACTTCAGCGATTGTGTGCGCTATTACTTGCGCATTTTTTCCTCACGGCTGCCTATTCCCAGGAACGGACTATCACCGGTGTTATTTCAGACAAAAACGGAATCCCGTTATCAGATGCAACTGTTACGGTTAAAAATCTCAGGCGACATGCGGTATCAGACAATCATGGCGCTTTTAGTATTAATGTGCCGGCAACTGCTTCTGTATTGGTAATTACCTATGTGGGAATGAAGCCGCTGGAAGTTTCTGTGGCTAACAAAACGAACTTGCTTGTTACGCTACAGGCCGTTGATTCAAAACTGAATGATGTGGTGGTGATTGGTTATGGTAAAGCAAGACGGGCAAATCTAACTACGGCACAAAGCTCAGTATCTGCAAAGGAAATTGAAAAGACCGTAAATACAACTCTTGAACAAGCAATACAGGGACGGGCCGCTGGCGTGTATATCACACAAAACAGCGGGCAACCGGGTGGCGGTATGTCTGTTACCATTCGCGGTATCAGTTCTATCAATGGTAATACAGAGCCGCTGTATGTTGTGGATGGGGTACAGATACAAGGTGGTGGTACAACAAATTCTTCCAATCCGCTGGCTGGTCTTAATCCTTCAGACATTGATGATATACAGATATTGCAAGGCCCTTCCGCAACGGCTATCTACGGTTCACGCGGCACCAATGGTGTAATTCTGGTAACCACAAAACGCGGCAAGACCGGCGAGGCAAAAATGAACTATGGCTTTCAATATAATATTCAAACAACACCAAGGCATTTGAAAGTAATGAACCTGCCGCAGTATGCACAGTTGGTAAAAGAATATCATGCTATTGCCGGGGGAACAACACCTGAAGAATTTCTTGACCCAACGCTTCTTGGCAATGGTACAGACTGGCAGGCAGAATTGTTTAATAATGCTGCTATGCAAAAACACCAGGTAAGCGTAAGTGGCGGAGGCAGTAATACAACGTATTACATGTCCGGGGAGTATTTAAAGCAGGATGGTGTTGCTGTAGGTTCAGGCTTTGATCGCTATAGCTTTCGCGTAAACCTGGATAATAAACCGAGGGAATGGGTTACCCTTGGCGCAAATCTCAGTTTTAATCAAACCAATGAAACATTAACCACAAGTGCAGATGCGATTATCTCCAACGCGTTACAACTCACCCCTCAGATACCGGTGAAAAATTTAAATGGAGATTGGGGTGGCAGTAACGATATTAACGGAGGTACGCAATATGCACCTGTTAATCCTATTGCCCTTGCCAATGTAAGAACCAATACCAGTCGCAGAAGACAGTTTATCGGAGGTCTTAATGCAACATTCAACCTGGCAAAAGGATTGACTTTCAGAACAGCTTTTTATACTGATATTAATTACTCCAACTCTTTATACTTTAATCCAACATATAATTGGGGTACCAACGCGTTTAACGACAATGCTTCGCTTAGTAATACAGTAGGTATGAATACTTACTGGAACCTGAATGAAATGCTGGAATATAACCGCCAGTTTGATAAGCATAATATAGGCGTCATGGTAAGTCATGAAGCACAGTCTTCCAAATGGCAAACGATCAGTGCAGCCCGTTCAGGTTTTCTTACAGACAACGTCTTTGATCTTAATGCAGGCTCTACCAATGGGGCTACCAACGGCGGTGGTTCAGGACCCTGGGCGATGGAGTCTTACCTTGGAAGGCTTAACTATAATTATGATAACAGGTACCTGTTAACCGGAACTTTCCGCCGTGATGGATCAGCCAATTTTGGTCCCGAAAACAAGTGGGGATCTTTCCCATCAGTTTCGGCAGCATGGCGTGTTTCACAGGAAAGTTTTTTCAAAGTACCATTCATCAGTGAGCTTAAATTACGCGTTGAAACCGGGTTGACAGGCAACAACGGATGGGGTGGAATTTATTCGCCTTTGGGATCAGGTCCTTCAGATCTTGGAACAGGTTTTCTTCCTACACAATATGGTAATCCCGCTTTAAAATGGGAAGAAACAAAAACAAACAATATCGGTATCAATATCGGTCTGTTAAAGAACAGGATCAGCATTGAGGCTGATTATTATGTAAAGAATACCAACAACCTTATTATGAGCAAACCGCTTCCCTGGTATATGGGAACAAGTGGTACCGGCGCAGTTGGTAACCCCAACGTTAATATCGGCGAGCTTCAAACAAAAGGATGGGCCTTTACGATTAACTCAACCAATATAAGCACGTCCTCTTTTAAATGGGAGAGTAGTTTAAATATCTCTGCTTTTAAAACGACCATTAAGAAATTTTATTCGGATGCGGCATTTGTAGATCGCATTTCGTGGTGGCTTGATAACTGGACGCAGAGATCATCCGTAGGACAGCAGCCCTGGTTATTCAGGGGATATATAGCGGAAGGGTTATTCCAGTCAGTAGATGAGATCAATAACAGCCCTGTCCGCAAAGATAATAATGGAAACCGTTTGCCTGCAGATCCAACATCAGGCGTATGGGTTGGCGATGTTAAGTATAAAGATATCAGTGGCCCCAATGGCAAGCCTGATGGTGTGATAGATGAACGTGATGTAACCAATATTGGTAACCCATGGCCGAAATTTTTTGGTGGCTTTACCAATACATTTACATACAAAGGTTTTGAGTTAAGCGTGTTGCTTACAGGCACTTTCGGACAGGATGTTTATAACCACATCGCTAAAGTAAATTCCAAAACATCTACAATCTATATCAGCAGGAACCTTTTGGAAAATGCGATCAACTATGCCAGGGTTGCAATGAAGGATGGCAGTCCTTACCTGGAAAACCCGGCTACCAATATTCCACGTTTTACAAACTCTCAGATTGCGAATGATAATAACGAAAACATCACCAGCAGCAGGTGGGTAGAAGATGGCTCATTCCTGCGTATCAAAAATATCTCGCTGTCTTACAATATACCGGAATCGTTTATCGCAAAACAAAAAGTGGTTAAGGGGGTAAGGGCTACACTGGGTGTACAAAACATCGCTACGATCACACATTATTCAGGGTTTGATCCTGAGATTGGCGCTTATGTAGGCGGTAACACTTACGCCGGTAACCAGGCCATCGGTCTTGATAACGGCAGGTATCCGCTAACTCCCATTTATACACTCAGCCTGGGTGTTAACTTTTAAAATCTTGTCAAATGAAAAGGATGAAAAATCAATATATAACGTTTGCGATAATCGTACCGGTGCTGTTAATCTCAGCTTGTAAAAAAAGCTTTCTTGAGAAACCTCCGTCTGATTCAATTGTAGATGCCAGTTTTTATCAGAATGATGAACAGGTGCTGGCCGGTACCAGTTTGTTATATAGTAAAGTATGGTTTGATTATAATGATAAAGCCTCTTACAATCTTGGAGACTTCCGTTCTGGTACAGCATTTTCTGCTTATAATGATCGCGGTAATGTGTTGTTTAATACTACTGATATTACACCCGAGAATGGTGCGGCATGGCGTTCCTTTTTTATCGTGGTTGGTCAGTCCAATCTAACCATGACCAACATCAACAAGTATGCGGGTGCAGCAGTTTCTCCCAATATTAAAAAGGTGGCCATCGCAGAATGCCGTTTTATGAGAGCGCTGGCCTATCGTTATCTTACCATGAACTGGGGGGATGTGCCAATCATTGAAAATAATGTTGACCTCATTAATGATACTGCGCTCAGCAGGAATACATCTAAAAGTGTATGGCGTTTTATTACCCGTGAAATGCGGGCGGTGGCGGAAGACCTTCCGGCACTTCCGGTACAAACAGGAAGAATTACCAAATGGTCTGCAGAGGGAATGCTTGCCCGCTTTTATCTTACGAGGGCCGGTGTTGAATCCAGTGGAGGCAGCAGAAATCAGCAGTTCCTCGATAGCGCCAAATACTTTGCGGAAAGAGTTATCCGCAACAGTGGCCAGTCCCTGCTGAAAACATACGATGAACTATTTAAATACCCTTATGATAATAAACCGGAATCTTTATTCGAATTACAATGGGTATTTCTTCCCGGAGACCAGGGTTATGGCGTAGGCAACAGTGTGCCTTCTTACCTGAACTACAGTCCCGAAATAAGTGTTGACGGATGGGGTGGTGATAAAGCTGCTACTTGGTGGATGTTGAGTCAGTATGACGGTATTAAAACAATTGACGCCAGTAAAATGAAGGGGCGCACACTTGATCAAAGATTAAGGGCAACATATATGTTACCTGGTGCTTATTACCCGGAAATAACACAAACCTTAAACGGCGCAGATCAAAAACTTGTGTTCCCGTTTTTAAACCAGGATGTAAATTTTGCAAGCATCAAAAAGTATGTGGTGGGCAAGGCTGCAGACCTTGGTGTTCCTATACAGGCACAGCGCTATCCTAATAACACTTATATGCTTCGCCTTGCAGAAATGTATTTGATCTATGCAGAGGCTGTTTTGGGCAATAATACTTCCACCAGCGATGCCACTGCTTTTGAATATTTTAATGCAGTTCATACACGTGCAGGTTTATCTAAACGGCTTGCTGCCGATCCTGTTACCAACGCACCTGCACCGTTAACGCTGGATGATATACTGAAGGAACGCTTTATCGAATTTGCCATGGAAAGTATGGCCTGGTATGATCTTGTAAGCCTTCATTACTATAACCCGGAAAAAGCTTACAGTATCCTGAATTCACAGGACAGGGGCGTGTATAAAATTACTCCTGATGCATTTCCTAATCCCACAGAATGGACGTTTGAAAAAACATCATGGGCAACTACTGACAGAACGATTAACGCCAATTCCGGCAATTTTCTGTTACCTATTCCTGCAGATGAAAAAAGCCAGGCGCCTAACCTGTCTAAACCGGCAGTTGACTATCCTTAGTATATCATAAAATGTTCATTCTCAAAGAAAATATCATGAAATCTCTGCATAAAATTTTATTAACGCTTTTCACATTTCTTGCGGCGGCCTTGCTGCTCGCCTCCTGCAAAAAAGACAATGCACCAAATAACGGTGAACCTCGTGTGCGTTATGTACGTATCACTGATCCGGCTTCGGCAGACTCATTACTCATTGGTGCGGGCCAGGGTCAATTGATTGCTATAGTTGGTGAAAACCTGCAGCATACCACAGAGGTTTGGTTTAATGATCAGCAGGCATTTTTAACGCCTACTTATATCAGCGATAAATCTATTATTGTAAGAATACCAAGCCCTATACCTGAACAGGTGACCAACCAGGTAAAGCTTGTTTTTTCAGACGGCAAATCCCTGCTATATGATTTTACGGTTGATATAAGTAAACCCGTAGTAAGCAGTATGTTTTGTGAACATGTGAATGAGGGCGGGGTTGCAACAATACGGGGAAACTATTTCTATTCTCCTGTGTCAGTAACATTTACCGGCGGGGTAACCGGTGAACTCGTGTTTGCAGATGATGATTCTTTACAGGTGATTGTTCCGGCTGGTGCATTACCCGGACCTATCACGGTAAAAACAAATTTCGGGGAGACAAAATCTGATTTCTGGTTTAGGGATAACCGCAATATGTTTATCGATAGTGACCCTTATGAAGGATGGTGGAATGAGTCTTACGTAGTGTCAAATCCGGCTGCCGGTGATCCTCCGAAAATTAGCGGTAACTATATCCGGTACAGGAAATTTACCGGTGCATGGAGCTGGAATGAACTTGCCGGTGGCCCTGCGGCCAACATGCCCCAGCATAGTAAGAACATTCCGGATGCAGCCATTCTTAAGCCCGATGAATACAACCTGAAGTTTGAAATAAATACGGTCAAGCCTTACTCGGCAAGTGCCATACGCATCAATGTGGCGCTGAATGCGCAGGACAACGACGCGTATCAATGGGCGCCTCCGTTTGATACCAGGGGCCAGTGGCAAACAGTCACCATTCCCTTTGAAGAAGTGGTGGCGAGTTATAAAGTAAAGCCCACTATTAATCCTGATGGTTATTGGTGCAGGTTATTGGTACAAGGCCCCGGCGACCTCGATGCAGACATCTGCTTTGATAATTTCAGGGTAGTACCCAAAGTGCTTAAGTAAAGCGCCTTATTCAATCATACTTCAACAAACATCGCATGAAAACAATATATAAAAGATGGATGCTTTATGTGCTTGGCTCTGTACTTTTAGGCGCAGCAACCTACTCCTGCAAAAAAGATAAAAACGAAGTTTCTTCTAAAATAGAGTTGTTAAGCTTTGGCCCGACAGGCGCCAGTCCCGGTGATACTTTACGGTTTATCGGTAATAACCTGAATCTTGTTACCGCTATCAACTTTACCGGCAATACTGCTGTGGTTGATCAAAAAGAGTTCATTCAGCAGACTGGTGAATTGATATTGCTGATTGTACCAAACTCGGTAGAAAAAGGGTTTGTTACCTTGAAAACGCCACAGGGTGATATCGTAACAAAAACACAGCTCAATCTTGGGGTTGTCCCGGTGGTTACTGCAATAACGGCTAAGGCTCGTCCGGGTAGCGAAGTAACCATTACCGGCAATTACCTTAACTGGGTAACGCGGGTAACTTTTGCCAACGATAAAGCTGTTGATAGCTTTGTTAGCCGTGCCATTGATAAGCTGGTGGTAAAGGTGCCGGAAAATGCACAAACAGGAACGCTGGTGCTTTCTTATGGCGGTACTGAGCCCGAAGACCTGGAAACAACAGATACATTGCATGTAACCTTACCTGTGGCTACGGCAGTTACCCCTAATCCTGTAAAGCATAAAACCAACCTGACCATTACAGGTACTGATCTTGACCTTGTAAAAAAAGTATTGTTTACAGGCATGGCTTCACCTGATACAATATTCGTGAGTCAGTCTGCCACACAACTGGTAGTCGCTGTGCCTTCTGGCGCAAAAACCGGCGTGCTTACACTTATTGCTGCATCGGGTGTATCTACCGTTACCGGTATGGATGTGGCTGTGTTGTTGCCTTCTGTAACGGCATTGAATCCCAACCCGGCAGATGTTGGAAAAGACCTAACCATTACAGGCGCCAATCTTGACCTGGTAACAGCTATTTCTTTTGTGGGAGTGGCAGATTCAGTTACCGGTTTTGTTAGCCAGGCGCCGGGTAAGATTGTTGTGAAAGTACCCATAGGCGTATTAAAAGGCAAGCTGACGCTGATGGTGCTTAACTCCACTTTAAAAGTAGAATCAGATATACTTGATATTAATGGCGGGTTACCACCACTGGCAGATTTTCCGCTCGCAATTTATACAGATGAACTTCAGAACACTTTCCAGGACTGGTCTTACACAACGGTGCATGATTTTAACAGCACAGCCAATGTACGACAGGGTGATAAGTCAATCCTGGCACAATATGCAGATGCGGGTTACCAGGGATTAACATTTCATGCAGGTACGGCAGCAGCTACGTCAGGATATTCCAAGCTGGAGTTTTCTGTTTTTGGAGAAGCAGGTACTGATGGAAAAAAACTAAATATAGTAACCAATGGTGCGTATGATAATCCATACCAGGTAACCGTTGTACAAGGAGAGTGGACAACATTCAGTTTGTCTTTGTCAGATCTTGGTTCACCCACTGCTATCAGTGAAATTGTATTGCAGTCTGCCGGTTGGGGTGGTATACTTCATATAGACCATGTAGGGTTAAGATAAACAAATACGTTTTGCTTTATATAGCTTATATGCAGAGACTTTTAATACATCCTGGCAGATACCTGGTCATTATGCTGGTAAGCATGATAGCAACATCCTGCTCCAAAACCAGCAACACTCCGCCGCCAACACCAGGCGGTAATGATACTACGGTTACTGTACCTGTAGAACCCCAGGTTGACCCGGCTATTGCGGCTACCATGGGTTTCTTCCTGGATGACTGGCAGGCTAAAACATTTGCTGTGCCTGATGCTGTAGCAGCATCGTTACCTGCTGCTGCCGATCAAACCATCACCGTAAACCTGGCAAAAGTAATCACCAAAATACCGTCATCTATCTTTAGTGATAATGCTAATTTATGGATGGGGCAAATGATCACAGAACCGGTGCTGATGAATTATCTCAAGGTAAAACAACCAGGTATTATACGTTTCCCGGGTGGCAGCATCAGCGATGTATTTTTCTGGAATGCAGAAAAGAATATACCTCCGCCAGATGTACCCGCCGTGTTAAAGAATGCAGATGGAACTGAGCAGGCTTCTCCGTGGTGGTATGGAAAGAACCAGGAAAGCTGGACCTTCTCCCTTGATAATTATTATCACCTGTTGCAGCAAACGGGAAGTAAGGGATTGGTCACTGTAAACTATGGTTATGCCCGTTATGGTACCAGTGTAAATCCCGTTGCAGCCGCCGCACATCTTGCCGCAGAATGGGTAAGGTATGATAATGGCAGAACCAGGTATTGGGAAATTGGTAATGAAAATTTTGGCGATTGGGAAGCTGGTTACAGGATTAACACTGCTGGCAACAAAGACGGGCAGGCTGAATATGTTACCGGCGATTTGTATGCACAACATTTTAAAGTGTTTGCAGATAGTATGCGGGTAGCTGCACAGCAAACCGGCAAGCCTATCCAGATTGGTGCAGTGCTATATGAATCGGAACCACAATCATGGCAAACCAATACGGTTAAGACCTGGAATACAGGCTTGCTATCTAACATCAATAATCAACCCGACTTTTATGTAGTACATAACTATTATACAGCCTACAAAACCAATGCTTCTGCAAACGAAATATTGGCCACCGCCGCAAAAGGAACTGCTGATGTAATGAATTATTACAAACAAACCATGCAGTCGCGTGGCGCTACCGTAAAGCCATTGGCGCTGGATGAATGGAATATAACTTCAGAAGGTTCCAGGCAGCAGGTATCTTTTATAAATGGCATGCATGCTGCCATACTATTACAGGAAGCCATTAAGAATAATTATGGAATGACAAGCCGGTGGGATTTGGCAAATGGATGGAGCGATGGGAATGATCATGGTTTATTCAGCCTGGGCGAAACAGGATCAGGTGAGGTAAAATGGACGCCAAGGCCTGCTTATTATTGCATGTACTATTTAAATAAAATGATGGGCGACCGGATGGTGGAAGTTATCAATAGCAATACTTCGTTATATGCTTATGCATCGTCTTTTACTTCAGGGCAGGCAGGGATATCTTTAGTGAATACATCCACAACAGCGATCAATGTAAAAGTGGATGTTAAAAACTTCAGGCGGGGCTCGAAAGTTTATTGGTATCAGCTAACGGGCGGCAATGATAATGGTGACTTTTCGCGTAAAGTAATCGTAAATAATGCAGGGCCTTCCGGCGTAGCAGGCGGACCGGAAAGCTTCCAGTCAGTAAAAGCAAATATGGCTACGCTTGGTACTGATTTGATATTAACGGTGCCGGCAAGAGCTGTGATATATGCAGTAGTTGAAAAACAATAAGAGTGAATTGATCATAAAAAACAACAGATGAAACAACGCTTGTTGATGATTGTATGGATTATTTGCATGGCTGTTAAAAGTCTTGCACAGGATACTTTGTTACAACCTGCAGATAAAGATGCATCAGTGCAGACTGTAAACCTTTATCGCAATCTGTTTAAGTTAGCAGAGAAAGGTTATATGATCGGTCACCAGGATGATCTTGCTTATGGGGTTCACTGGAAATATAAAAAAGATAGCAGCGATGTAAGAAATCTTACAGGCGATTACCCTGCCGTGTTTGGATGGGATTTAAGCGGCCTGGAGCTTGATCACGATAAAGACATTGACGGCGTGCCCTTTAGCAACATGAGGGCATATGTAAAACAGGCTTATGAAATGGGTGCTGTAAACACCTTTAGCTGGCATGCAGTAAGTCCGTTGGGTGAAGGAAAAACTGCATGGGATACTACTCGTGGAACAGTCACCAGTATATTACCCGGCGGTCTTAATCATGCACTGTTTAAATCCTGGTTGGACAAGCTCGCAAATTTTCTTGGCTCGTTAAAAGGAAGCAGGGGAGAGGTGATCCCTGTATTGTTTCGTCCCTTTCACGAGTTAACAGGCTCATGGTTCTGGTGGGGTAAAAATGAAACAAATGCAGAAGATTTTAAAACATTATGGCGTTTTGTGAATTCTTATCTCCGGCAGGAGAAGAAACTAAATAATCTTTTATATGTGTATAACACCAGTGGAGATTTTGCATCAAAAGAAGAGTTTTTGGAGCGTTACCCCGGTGATGATGTAGTAGATATGATCAGCTTTGATACTTATCAGTATGATGATCCGCAACAGTCCGGTCAATTTATGCATAACACCTATCGCATGTTGGGTATGTTGCAAGAGATCGCTAATAATAAGCGTAAACTTTTTTCACTTGCGGAAACAGGTTATGAGCAGATACCTTACAGTCGCTGGTGGACGGAGACACTTGTTAAAGCAATCGGTGATCATAAAATATCCTACGTGTTGCTTTGGCGTAATGCCGGCTGGAATGAATGGATGAAGCCACCACACATGCATTATTATATTCCGTTTAAGGGAGATGTGTCTGCGGAAGATTTTATTAGGTTTTATGATATGCCGCAAACGCTTTTTCAGAAAGAAGTTAAGGCAGAACGGTTGTATGAGTGATTATGTGAGAAGTCATTCGTGATACGTGGAGAGGTTATTATATAAGTTTCTACTCACGTTTCGCGACTAACGCTTCACGAATAGTATCTGCGTTACATATAAATGAACATTTGACGTCAGCACTAAACGATGCAGGCAAAACAATCGCATTACAACAGAACAGTTTGATATCTTAGAAAGAAAATATCGGAATGAAATTACAACTGGCAGATATACTCATCATCGTGGCTTACCTGGTAACTATGTTGATGATAGGTTGGGTCTTGAGAAAGAAGGCAAGGGCAAATAAAGAAAATTATTTGATGGGGGGAAAGTCCTTGCCCTGGTATATGCTTGGGTTAAGTGATGCCAGTGATATGTTTGATATAAGTGGCACCATGTGGATGGTTGCCCTGTGTTTTGTATATGGCATGAAGAGCATCTGGATACCCTGGCTTTGGCCGGTCTTTAACCAGGTGTTTATGATGATGTTTCTTTCAAAATGGTTACGTCGCTCTAATGCTACTACCGGCGCTGAGTGGCTGGCAACAAGGTTTGGCAGGGAAGGACGTGGAGTAAAGTCATCGCATAATGTAGTGGTTGCTTTTGCATTGCTTAGTTGCTTTGGATTTTTGGCATATGGCTTTATAGGCCTGGGAAAATTCGTGGAAATTTTTATTCCCTGGCATATTGTGCAGCCTTATGTTCCGTTTACCGTTACTGAAGCTTACGTGCCCCATTTCTATGGAATCGTCTTTACATTATTTGCAATGTTCTATTCCATATTGGGCGGTATGCACAGTATTGTGTTGGGAGATTTTATCAAGTATTGTGTAATGACTGTTGCGTGCATTTCCATTGCCATCATAGCAGTCATTCACCTGAAAGAGCAGCCATTAAATGTGCCGGAGGGCTGGTACAATCCTTTCTTTGGATGGAAGCTTGATTTAAACTGGAGTAACCTTATTGCAGATGCCGGTAAAAAAATTGAAGACGACGGTTTCTCTCTGTTCTCTGTATTCTTTATGATGATGTTGTTTAAAGGGGTATTTGCAAGTCTTGCCGGGCCGGCCCCAAATTATGATATGCAAAAGATATTATCAACACGTTCCCCAAAGGACGCATCTAAGATGAGCGGATTTGTTTCTATCATATTGTTGCCGGTACGCTATTCAATGATCATCGGGTTAACGGTACTTGCGTTATTATATTATCACAGGCTTGATTTGCGTACTCCGGGCGGCGGCGTTGATTTTGAAAAGATACTGCCATCTGCCATTAACAACTTTTTACCTGCGGGTATTATGGGCCTGGTGATCACCGGGTTGCTGGGTGCATTTATGGGTACGTTTTCGGGTACACTTAATGCGGCACAGGCGTACATCGTTAATGATATTTACCTGAAGTATGTAAATCCGAAAGCTTCCAATAAAAAGGTAATGCGAATGAATTACCTCATTGGCCTGCTGGTAGTGCTTATTGGTGTGATCCTTGGCTTCTTGGCAAAGAATGTAAATACAGTACTGCAATGGATTGTAGGTGCTTTATATGGCGGTTATATTGCGGCCAATGCATTAAAATGGTATTGGTGGCGCTTTAATGCAAGTGGCTTTTTCTGGGGTATGATGGGAGGGATCATCCCGGCTTTATTGCTTGCTGTTCTCAAGTATTTCGATGTGATATCCGGCCTCGATCTTTACTATTGGCCTATCCTCTTTTTGATCTCTGTCGCAGGTTGTATTGCCGGTACTTATGCTGCACCGCCTTCAGACATAGAGACACTCAAAAAATTTTATACAACAGTGAGGCCATGGGGATTCTGGAAGCCGGTTCACCAACTGGTGATTGCAGAGCAACCCGACTTTCAACCCAACAAAAGATTCAGGCTGGATATGTTTAATGTGGTGCTTGGCATCATAGCGCAATGCTGTTTAACACTATTGCCTATGTACCTGGTGCTCTGGTTAAAATTGCCGTTGTTGTTAACGGTAGTAATTCTTTTGGTGATCATCTTCATCCTTAAAAAAACATGGTGGAATAAACTGGAAGACTAACATAAAATATTCAGCCGGTAAGTGATGGCTTACTATACAAAAGTTACAACTAACATTCAAGAATATTATATAAATGCCCCACGTTATGAGTGATAATTTTAATGAACGGTTGAAAAGAATGGAACACGAATACACTGCGCTGCTGGCACGTGTGAATCAACCTGTAACAGAGAGCAACGGAGTGTTCACCAGGTACCAGCACCCGGTGTTAACGGCAAAGCATGTACCGCTTAACTGGCGTTATGATCTTAACCCGCTTACCAATCCTTTTCTTATAGAAAGGTTTGGTATCAACGGGGCCTTTAATGCAGGCGCTATCAAATGGAATAATAAATACCTGCTGGTTGCCAGGATGGAAGGCGTTGACCGTAAATCTTTTTTTGCCATTGCGGAAAGTAATAATGGTGTTGATGGTTTTGTGTTTCGTGACCGCCCGGTTGTTATTCCTGAAACAAATGATCCGGATACAAATATTTATGATATACGTCTTGTTCAGCATGAAGATGGCTGGATATACGGGCTTTTCTGTACGGAGAGAAGAGATCCTGCTGCGCATGCCTTTGATCAGTCAGCGGCCATTGCCCAGTGTGGCATTGTGCGTACAAAAGATATGGAAACATGGGAACGCCTGCCAGATCTTATAACGCCTTCGCCGCAACAACGTAATGTGGTACTTCACCCGGAATTGGTAGATGGCAGGTATGCTTTTTATACTCGTCCGCAGGATAGCTTTATTGAAGCTGGCAAAGGTGGTGGAGTTGGTTTTGGTCTTACTGATTCGATGGAGAACGCTGTGATAGAAGAAGAAAAAATCCTTGATAAAAAAGTATATCATACCGTATACGAATTAAAGAATGGCCTTGGCCCTGCACCGATTAAAACAGCAAAGGGCTGGCTTCACCTGGCACATGGTGTACGTAATACTGCCGCGGGTCTTCGGTATACTTTGTATATGTTTATGACTGCGTTGGATGACCTTACCAGGGTGACGCATAAACCGGCCGGTTACTTTATGGCGCCTGAAGGGGAGGAGCGTATCGGCGATGTATCCAATGTAGTATTCAGCAATGGATGGATTGCTGATGATGATGGAACTGTTTTTATTTATTATGCTTCCAGCGATACCCGTATGCATGTTGCGGTATCGTCTGTTGATCAGTTGGTGGATTATGTGATGAATAACCCCGAAGATGGTTTTCGGTCAGCGGCTTCTGTGGAAACACTTAATCAACTTATTGAAAAGAATAAAGAGTACGAGGCAAAAACAGCTCTTTCGGCAAAGCACAAAATTCATGTTGAATGAGTGGGAAGATGAAAGATTTTCAGCAGCAGATACGCAACGAATCAGATGCCATATTAGAGTATTGGCTTCGGCATTCCATTGATGAGGTAAATGGCGGTTTCTATGGACGAATAGATGAAACTGATATAGCTGATCCACGTTCTATTAAAGGGGTAGTTTTAAACGCCAGGATACTCTGGACTTTTTCAGCGGCTTATAATCATACCGGAAAAGAAGTATACCTGCAGACTGCACGCAGGGCCTTTCATTATATACTTGATCATTTTATAGACCGGGAATTTGGCGGAGTATACTGGAGCCTGGATGCAAAAGGCTTGGTGTTTGATGGAAAGAAACAGGTATACGGTCAGGCCTTTGTTTTATATGGGTTGAGTGAATATTATCTTGCTTCAAAAGAGGATGTTGCATTAAACGAAGCGACACAACTTTACCAATTGATAGAGGCACGAAGTCATGATAAGATAAATGATGGTTACGAGGAAGCGTTTGCCCGTGACTGGTCTGCCATGGATGACCTCAGGTTAAGTATAAAAGATGTAAATGAAAAAAAGACAGCCAATACACATCTGCATGTAATTGAAGCTTACGCCAACCTGTACCGTGCCTGGCCTCAGCCAGAGTTAGCGGAGCATATTGCCGGTTTGCTAAATTTATTTCACACACGTTTTATCAATCCTAATGACTCACATCTTAAACTATTCTTTAATGAAAAGTGGATTGAAAAGCCAGATGTAATTTCTTATGGTCACGATATAGAAGCAGCATGGCTTTTACTGCAATGTGCAGAAACAATTGCGGATGAATATTGGACCAGGATATTTCAGCAACACGCAGTAACGTTATGTAATGCTGCTATGCGCGGACTTGATAAAGACGGTGGTTTATGGTATGAATATAATCAGGCATCCCGTCAACTGATAAAAGAAAAACACTGGTGGCCACAGGCTGAAGCGTTGGTTGGTTTTATAAATGCTTACACCTTGTCTGGCGATCATCAATATTTTCAAAAAGCAATTGATAACTGGCATTTTATTACCCGGCATATCATCGACAAAGAAAATGGCGAATGGTATTGGGGGATTGATGAAAATAATACAGTGATGCCGGGGCAGGATAAAGCAGGTTTCTGGAAATGTCCTTATCATAATACCAGGGCCTGTATTGAGCTGGATAAACGGCTATTCAATTTAATTCACACATAAAATAATTGTGCTTCATCTACTGCCATCATTGATAAGTCCCTGCCGAAAACGATCATCAAATAAGTAGTCCACTATGTAGCGAGAACATAAATTTTCTTATTTCAATCATTTTTTATTGTTTATCAATAAATATTTATTTACTTTTGAGCAATAAAAAATTTGTATGACAATAACTATAACTGCTGTACAAACGCTTAGGCTACTGTACATTTTTTCATGGATCATCTTTGTGGGTATTTGCATACAGGCCGGAAGTTTTATTGCGAATGCCTTCTTTTCCCTATCCAATCCGGCCGTGGTAAAACATTTATGGCATGAAGTTGATCTGTCAGATCTATTCAATTACAACCGCGGCTATTTCTTTACTGAAACACTTATCATGAGTATTGTTGCCGTATTGAAAGCCTGCATCTTTTTCCTGGTGATTAAATTATTGCATGATAAGAAGCTTAGCCTTTCCCAGCCCTTTAGCGCAAAAGTCAGGCGTTTTATTTTTCTGCTGGCATACCTGTCATTAGTTATTGGCCTGTTCTCAGTATATGGAGTAAGATATGCCGAATGGCTTACCATGCAGGGTATAAAAATGCCGGACGCGCAGTATTTGCATTTAGGAGGTGCTGATGTATGGCTGTTTATGAGCGTTATTCTCTTTGTGATTGCCTACATTTTTAAAAGAGGAATAGAAATTCAGGAAGAAAACGAATTAACCGTATAACCTATGCCTATTATTGTAAACCTGGATGTAATGATGGCTAAGCGGAAAATGTCGTTGAATGAACTTTCTGAAAAAGTAGGCCTTACGCTGTCTAACCTTTCCATCCTTAAAACCGGAAAGGCAAAAGCTATTCGGTTTAGTACACTCGAAACTATTTGTAAAGTACTGGACTGCCAGCCTGCTGATATTTTAGAGTATAAGAATGAATAATTGCAGCTTTTTATTAGCGTAATTTTTGTCATGTTCACAGAGAAGAAGTTTGGCTGGATAAAAAAAATCCTGGCTAGCTTTACGCATGCAGCAACTTGTCCTCAGCAAATCACAGGCGCGAAAAATTATTCTTCATGCAGCGGCACTGGTAAAGACAGCTCCGTTTGGTAAAGGTGTAGAGGCCGTATATAAACTTATTGATCACCTGGGATATGTGCAGATTGATGCCAACTATGTGGTAGAACGTGCGCATCATCACGTTATTGCTTCACGCGTGCCCGGTTATAAAAAGCAATGGTTGGAAGAGTTGCAGGCAGATGGAAGGATCTACGAGTTTTTTACTGCTGATTCCGGCTTTATGCCCATGCGGGAGTTTCGGTTTTCACTTCCTGTAAAACAGGGGTTTCTTGCCAATCGAAAGTCTCTGACCCAGGCAGAAATCAACCTGATGGATAAAACACTGGATCGCGTTGCACGTGAAGGCCCGTTAACAGTAAAAGATTTTGACAATGACCGGGAAGTAGCCAGCTCTGGCTGGTGGGATTGGCGTCCTTCAAAGATTGCTCTTGAGCGGTTATATATGGACGGCAGGTTGATGGTAACACGTACACAGGATTTTCAAAAACTGTACGACCTGCCTGTTAATATATTGCTGCCGGATATTGATATTACAGAGCCAACACCCGAAGCGTTTGCCCGGCATATCATCAGGCGTTGTTTAACATGTATGGGTATTGCCTATGCAAAAGAGATTTCGTGGCGTGCCCGTTTTGTAAAAAACAACCTGATCAAACAAGAGCTGAAGAAGATGGTGGAGGAAGGTGAAGTTCAGCAGGTATCTGTGGAGGAATTACCAAAGGCAACACTGTATATGCTGCCGGTTTATGCGCGTAAAAAAATAACCCTTTCAGAAGATGTATTTATTCTTTCACCTTTTGATATACTGAATGTCTTCCGGCACCGCCTGAAAGATTTTTTTGATTTTGATTACCAGATAGAATGTTTTGTACCGGAACCTAAACGCAAATATGGTTATTTCTCTTTGCCAGTATTGCAGGGAGATCGTTTTATTGCCAGGATGGATTCAAAGGCGGATAGAAAAAAGAAGATATTGATCATACACAACCTGCATTTTGAACAAAAAGATTTAACAGGTACAACTATTGACAATTTTATAACTGCATTAAAAAACTTTGCAGCCTTTAACCAGTGCGAAAAAATTACCATCAGCAAATGCAATAACAGTAAATACCTGAAAGTAATTAATGCTGTTCTTTAGATTGCTTCAATCAGGATTTATTATTCAGCATTTAACATTTTGTCCACTTAACCCTTTGTTGAAAACCTTGACAGACGTGGCTTTGGCAGAATTTCTTATCTTTGCCATTTCAGTTTTATCAGCACTATGAAGATTAGAGCAGCAATTATAGACATGAACAATCAGCAACCCAACCAGGGGATGCGCTGTATACGTGAGATACTTAATCAATGGGGTGAAGCCAACAATTATGATCTTGTATTTGATGAGTTTGAAGTGCGCCAGCAATTACAGGTGCCGGATTTATCTTATGACATTTATATATCCAGCGGAGGGCCGGGTTCACCTTTGGAAAGCAAGGACAGCGAATGGGAGAACAAGTATTTTAACTGGATAAGCGAGGTGGAAAAATGGAATGAGCAGGATAGCAATTTTCCTAAGAAACATGTGTTTTTTATCTGCCATAGTTTCCAATTGGCATGCCGTTATTTTGATGTAGCAGAAGTTCGTTCGCGAAATTCAACGGCTTTTGGCGTATTTCCCATTCATATGCTGGAAGAAGCCAATAACGAAGTGGTGTTTGAAGGATTGCGTGATCCTTTTTATGGTGTTGATAGCAGAGATTTCCAGGTGATTCAGCCAAAACAGGATCGCTTAAAGGAACTTGGCGGAACCGTTCTCGCCATTGAAAAAGACAGGCCGCATATTCCGTTGGAAAGGGCTGTAATGGCAGTAAGATTTAATGAGTACTTTATAGGGACACAGTTCCACCCCGAAGCAGATGCGGTGGGTATGAGTATGTACCTGCAAAGAGAAGATAAAAAGCAAACAGTGATCACTAATCATGGCGAAGAAAAATGGCGCAGTATGATTGAGCAGTTGAATGACCCTGATAAAATTATCTGGACGTATAATCATATTCTTCCAAACTTCCTGAATATGGTAGTGGGGGAGTTGGTTGAAGTTGAATAAAGTTGTTTCAGAATAATCAATCAAAAAAATATCCCGTTGTAAAAGAGCGGGATATTTTTTTGCCGGAATACATCCGGGCATGATAAATAAACAATGCAAATACCAAAGTATTATGATGAACGACAACTTATCAATAAGCTAATATTCCATCCTCTTCTTAGTGTATTCATTATTTATTTCCTATTTTGCCGGTAAATTAGCGTTACGTGAACAGGTACGATCATCTGATCCAGGAATATTTACAGCAGAACAAGAGCCTTGCGTTAGAGAAGATAGGGTTGTTTACTTTAACAAGTGAGCCCTTTGTAACAGAAAATAATAACAATACGGGTCTTTCAAAAATTGAGTTTACCTACGACAGAAGGACAGCAACTTCCCCGGAACTTATTGAATATATAGCAGCATCGCTGAATAAGAATAAAAATCTTGTGGCCGCAGATATTGAGTCATACCTGCTGGAGACAAGACAGTGGATCAACATCAGCAAATCTTACCAGTTGGAAGGTATGGGTGAAGTTGTGATGGATAACAGCGGTGCATTGGCCTTTCGTCAAACCATTCCGCTTTCACCCAAAGAAGAAGAAAGCAGGAGGCGGCGGCCACTTCCCAAAGAAACAACTTATGCTGAACCGGGACGCCGCAAAAGAGGTGGTGTTTTCGCTTTTGCAACCATCATCATCCTCTTGATTTTAGGTGGTATTGGTTGGGGTGCCTATACTTATTTTTTTGCGCCTAAAAAGGGGCTGGCATCAAATGATCAGCCGGCGGCAAGTTCTTCCGATACTACACCTAAAACACCGGACACAACCAATCAGCCTCCCAGGACAGATACAGCTTCAACTGCTCCCACCACTGCGGCACCTGTTGCTTCCTCCACCGGGGCCGATAGTAATCATTACAAGTATATATACGAACTCACGCTTAGCAAAGAGCGGGCGATAAGCCGCACAACGCAACTAAATACATTTGGTAATAAAGCAGGGTACGACAGTGTTGCAGGTGGCGCCTTTACACGTTATCGTCTTTATATTGATGTAACGGCATCCAGCACAGACACCTTAAAAATAAAAGATTCTTTAACGAGGTACCTGCAACGCAGCATCCTTATCAAAAAGTATTAATCTTCTCATTTAAAGCAAAGTGATAGCCTTGTCAAACACCATGGCCAATATAACTTCAGGCCGCTATCACCATTGTATCCACATTTGTGCAACTTACAGACATGGTATGCATGACTTTGAAAGCGCATATCGAAATACTTTGCTACATTTCAGTATAATTTGATGTAATGGCACGTAAAAACAGTAAGAAGAAGCATAAGGGAAGTAGTTCACCACATTTACAGGCTAAGAAAGGAACACTGGAGGTAACGCGTTCGGGCATTGGCTATGTGGTAATTACAGATGGAAGCGGCGATATACTTGTACGGCCCGGCAATTTTAATACAGCGCTCAACGGCGATCTTGTAACGGCCCGTGTGATCAAGGAAAATCTGAGCAGCGGCCGAAAGGAAGGAAAGATTGTAGAAGTTTTACAGCGCAAACAAACGGAGTTTATTGGTACCATTCAAATGGCAACCAACTTTGCTTTTTTTATTCCGGACACGGACAAGCCCATGCCTGATTTATACATTCCGCTTGATAGCCTGAAAGGCGCGAGGAATAAACAGCGTGTGGCTGTGCGATTGGTAAAATGGGAGAAGGATGATAAGAAGCCTGTGGGGGAAGTGATCTCTATACTTGAAGCCGAAGAAGAGAATGATATTGCAATGAAGGAGATCATTGCCGAGAATGGGTTTCCCTTATCATTTCCAGATGATGTAATGGAAGAAGCTGCCCGTATTCCTGATACAATTTCCAGCGAAGAAATAGCAAAACGCAAAGATTGCCGCGATATACTTACGTTCACCATTGACCCGGTTGATGCCAAGGATTTTGATGATGCATTATCTATAAGAAAGCTAAAGACGGGTGTGTATGAAATAGGTGTTCACATTGCAGATGTAAGTCACTACGTGGTGCCTGATACAAAGCTGGATGAGGAAGCATATAAACGTGCAACTTCTGTGTACCTGCCTGACCGGGTGAACCCTATGTTGCCTGAACATATCTCCAATGTGTTATGTTCGTTGCGGCCAAATGAGGATAAGCTTACCTATGCTGCGATCTTCCAGATAAATTCAAAGGCAGAAGTGAAACAGTATTGGCTGGGCAAAACAGCCATCCATTCAAATCATCGTTTTACCTACGAAGAGGTGCAGGAAATTATCGAGAAAAAAGAAGGCATTTATAGTGAAGAAATATTGCTGTTGAATACTCTTGCGCAGAAATTACGCAAGCAAAGATTTACTAAGGGCGCTATCAATTTTTCTTCGCAGGAAGTTCGTTTCCGCCTGGATGAGAAAGGAAAGCCGATCGGCATTGTTGTAAAGGAAAGCAAAGAGGCACATCAGTTGATTGAAGAGTTTATGTTGCTTGCCAATAAAACGGTGGCAGAGAATGTTTCAAAAGTAAAACTGAATAAAAAAGATATCCCGTTTCCTTACCGTATACATGACCAGCCTGATGAACAAAAGCTGGCGCCTTTTATAGAGTTTGCAAAAAGATACGGGCATCGTTTTGATATAAGTTCACCCGAACGTATTGCCGCAAGCTTTAACCAGATGCTGGCCGATGTGAATGGCAAACCTGAACAGCACGTATTGGAACAGTTGGGCATCAGAACCATGGCGAAAGCCGTTTACTCCACAGAGAATATCGGGCATTATGGTTTAGGGTTCCAGTTTTATTGTCATTTCACTTCACCTATTCGTCGTTATCCTGATGTGATGGTGCATCGTGTGCTTGATTCGGTACTTGCCGGAAAACCTGTGGCTGATAAAAAAATGGAAGAGAAATGTAAACACAGCAGTGAACGAGAACGTGCCGCGATGGAAGCAGAGCGAAGTTCCAATAAATATAAACAGGTGGAGTTTATGAAGGAACGGCTTGGCGAAGTTTATGAAGGTGTAATAAGTGGTGTATCAAGCTTTGGTTTTTGGGTGGAAACTGTAGAACATAAATGTGAGGGCCTGGTAAGCATTGCAGGTTTAAGTGATTATGATGATTTCAGACTGGTGGAAAGCGATTATAGTCTTGTAGGCAGAAGAAGTGGCAGGACTTTTAAAATGAGTGATAAGGTATGGATACGTGTAGTAGCTGCCAATCTTGATAAACGTCAATTGGATTATGAATGGGTAATGAACGGTGGCGCAGGCAAGGAAGATAAAAAAGAGAAGACCGAGGGCAAACCAGCAAGGAAAAAAGGTGGTAGGAAAAAGAAAGAGGAGTAAAGCAAAATATCCATTACTACTAAAGTCTGGTATAATTGAGTATGAAACCACAGATCAAAACCCTTCGCGTTTATAACAAGACTGCGGATGATGGTTACAGGGTTTTGGTTGACAGGCTCTGGCCTCGTGGTTTAAAAAAGGAAGATGCTCATCTTGATCTTTGGTCAAAAGAAATTGCACCTACAACCAACTTACGTAAATGGTTTAATCATCAACCGGATTTATGGCCGGAGTTTAAGCGTAAATATCTGGCCGAATTAACAGTTAACAAAGCGGCTGATGAACTCATCAAAACCCTGCATTACAAAAAAATAATCATATTATTATCTGCTGCAAAAGACGAGCAACATACGCACTCGCTTGTTTTGCGTGAATTCCTCTTGGATAGACTTTAAGAAGTGCCTGCATTTTAATCGTACTGAATAACCATTCCGTTTTATACAATTTCCTCTTTTCTTACCTGAATAGTTTTGTGATGTAAAACAATACTTCATCATCAAAACATTTTAAAGATGCAAATGCATAAAACATTTACCTGCGTAATATCCGCATTGCTATTTATCATCATTCACATAAGTGTTTCGGCTCAGTCATCTGATAGTACCACCATACAGGAAGCAAGAAAAGCCATTTCAGCAAGTAATGCGGTGTATTTCCAGGCTTTTATTAAAGGTGATTCTTCTGTTTTTATAGATCGTTACGCAGAAGATTGCTGTATCATGAGTCCTAATGAGTCAGCAATATGCGGTCCTGACGCCGCATTAAAATTCTTTAGAAAGGCTTACTACGATTATGGATTAAGAGATGGAAGATTTATCACAAAAGAAATCTTTGGTATTGGTAAAAATTATGTAGCTGAAACAGGTTTGTGGGAATCCTATGATATCAATCATCTTTTAATGGATGAAGGTAAGTTTTTGGTACTATGGAAAAAGACCTTGAAGGGATGGAAGATGTTCAGGGATTCGTTTAGCAGTAACCGAAAGCAGTTATAAGCCCGGCATTTATATAACAATATCCGCTCGTAACACTTGTAATCCGGTTATGAAAATCATTATATAAGGTTCACCTGAATTTTCACTGCTATCTTTACTTTATAAATGAGGCGAATATGGTGACATTTGAAACAAAATGTTATGAAAATGACTGGGAGTTTATTTTGATGGGCAACTATCTGCGGACAATGATCGAACGGTGTAATTACAGGTTTGCAAAAAGGGTGGTCATCATCAACAATGTAAAGGATATTGAAAAAGTAAGCTATTATGCTTCACGTAAAGTAAAAAGAGGAATTATAGATGAATATCATATAGCGGAAAACTATGCTAAAGAGGCATTGGATTTCTTTGAAATAGATCCATCTTCTTTTGATGGCGGCTACTACTACTCCATTGCAGAACTTGTTGGAATATTCCTTTGCAAAACAAAATATCTTTTGCATTTTTCAAGTGATTCGCTGCAGGAAAATAAACCTTCCGCCTGGATTGAAAAAGCTATTCAACTCTTTGAACATCGCCGGGATATTATAGTTGCTAATCCAACATGGGATTACCGGTTTGAGCATGCAGAGGAAGAATCTTTTGACCGCACAGATGATTTTGTTATAGGCTATGGTTTTTCCGATCAATGCTATTTGATAGAAACTGAGAGGTTCAGAAAACCGGTTTATAATGAAAAGAATGAAGCCTCTGCGCGGTACCCGGAATATGGTGGGGAATTATTTGAAAAGCGTGTGGATAGTTTTATGCGAAACCACCAACTCTTAAGAATCACCAGCAAAAACACGGCCTACATACACCGGAATTTTCCTAAAGAACCCAAAGAAAGATGGCGTAAAAAGTGGCAGATTTTTTTTAACCGGGTATGAGGTATAATAACTAAAGGTTGATACTGTTATAAAGGAGTGATTGATGTTTCCTGTTTGTCAAAAAAGGCGATGATGTTTGGAAAAAAGAAAAAATGGCCGGTGTATGTTACCCGTACCAATGCGATGGGTGATGTATTGTGGATAGAACCGTTGGTGCGGCAGCTTGCTCAGGATTACCTAAGGGTAGTGGTTATTACGCCATACTTCCGGCTTTTTGATAACTACCTTCTAGCAAATGTTGTATTCAAAGAAAAGCCGGGTAAGTTTGATCGTTTCTTTATGAACCGTTTCTCGCCCAAATGGCTCAAAGGCAAAGGCGTCATAAATCTTGACATGGCCTATGAAAACCGGCCCCAAATGCACGTACTGCAGGCATACTTTGAAGCCGCAGGTTATAATAATATTCCGCTTACTTATTCCAGGCTTTACGTTTCAGAACAAGAAAGATCGAAATATTCAAAACCTTATGCTTTAATACATATGGACCCCGGCTCTATCTCTTTAAACTTCCGGAATGCGCATGGTATAAACTGGTATGAGGTAACGGCCTGGTTGAAGCAGCAAGGATTAGCCCCCATCTTTATTTCAGATAATGAGGCCGGGGAAAAGTATGGAGGAAGCTCTGTTAATCCATCTCTCCGGGACCTGATATCAATTGTAAGTGATTGCACGCTGTTTATTGGCTTAGATTCCGGTCCAAGCCATCTTGCGGCAGCTATGGGAAAGGCTCCTATAATATTCTTTGGTTCCGTGAATCCCTGGTTCAGGCATATCAGAAATTCCTTTACAGGCATCATTATCCAGCATGACTGTGAATATGCAGGATGCTATCATGAAGTGGTACATGTTAACGGACAAGTATGCCGTTTGGTTGGCCGGGAAGGTATTCCCAAATGTTGCCATTTCTCCACTGGCGAAGTCATTGAGGCGCTGGCTAAAACTCTGGAAAATAAAAAGGTTGCCCATTCCTGAACAACCTTTTCGTTATAAACTTTTTGATATCTAATTATAAAGTGGGTTTACTTCCAGTTCCTTCAGATCAATATTATTGTAATTCATTATTTCATTATAAAGTGTATCACGCTCTACCGGTTCACGCCTCACCTGTTTAATAAGCGTTACTAATTGCGCGGTAGAAAGGGCAGGGGTTTGCTCTTCGCTTCCCGCCATGGAATATATTTTCGTGGTATCATCAATAGTACCATCAAGATCATTTACGCCAAAGCTTAAAGTAAGCTGGGCATTCTGCCTGCCAAGCATGGGCCAGTAAGCTTTCAGGTGAGGAAAATTATCCATATACAATCTTGCAACAGCATACAGCTTCATATCCTCAATAACGGCGCTTTCCGGCACATTGCTCATTTCATTATCGCCATTCCTGAACTTCAACGGAATAAAAGTATTAAAGCCGCCAGTCTCATCCTGCAGGTTTCTGAGCCTGTCCATATGATCAATGCGGTGCCAGTATTTTTCAATATGGCCATACAACATTGTAGCATTGCTGTGCATACCCAACTGGTGTGCTGCCTTATGAATATGTAACCATCCTTCTGCATCTACTTTATCTTCACAAATCTGTGTACGGATCTCCGGGTGAAATATTTCAGCACCGCCGCCAGGTAAAGATTTTAAGCCTGCTTCATTCAGCAACTTCATTCCTTCTTCGATACTCACTTTTGCTTTGCGGAACATATAATCCAGCTCCACTGCCGTAAAGCCTTTGATATGTAAATCGGGACGATGTTCGCTAATTCTATGAATCAATTCTATAAAATAAGCAAGATTCATTTTAGGATGAACGCCACCTACGATATGTACTTCGGTAACGGGTTTGCCATCATACTTTTTAACGATGTCCAGCATTTGATCGATACTCAGTTCCCAGCCTTCTTCACGGTGTGCATACAATCTTGAATAGGAGCAGAATTTGCAGGAGAATACACAAACATTGGTGGGCTCAATATGAAAATTACGGTTGAAATAAGTTTTATTGCCGTGCTTTTGTTCCCGTACATAATTGGCAAGCGCACCAACAAAAGGAAGCGATGCCTTTTCAAATAAAACCACTCCTTCATCAAAGCTGATACGCTGTTTATTGAGGATTTTTTCGCCAATATTTTTTAATTCCTGATCATTTACGGATGCCACGATACGGTTAACATCTTGCTGAACACCTTTCATACACCTTTGTTTTGTAGCCGCAAAGTTATTGTGGAAAGAGATACAATTAAGCGAATTAACTTTTGTTAGTAAAGCCCGGAATTATTTCGATTTACATGTGACCAGGTATTCTTTCATTACAGACTATCCACCCCATTGCTACTGATAAAATTGCGCCTGTAGCCGGATGGCGTAGCGCTCTTTACTTTTAGAAATTGCTTATTAAAATTGGCAAGTGTATTAAAGCCGCTTTCGTAGCAGATATCTTCCACGCTTTTCTGTGTATCGATAAGTTGCTTGCAGGCGTAACCGATACGTACTTCATTAAGAAAATCAATGTATGTTTTCTTGGTGCTTTTTTTAAAGTAACTGCAAAACGCGGGAACACTCATGCCGGCATGCGAAGCAACATCATTTAACGAAATGGATTCCTGGAAGTAATCAATTGTATACTGATATACTTTATCAATCCTTTCCTTATGCTTGTTATTAAATGCTTTCACCTGTTGTGTGGAAACTGCTTCATATTCCTTTTTATCAGCGATGATGCTTAAACATTCGCAAAGTTTAATGATGCGCTGAAAGCCTTTTGCTTTCTCCAGTTCTTTAATTAGAACGGAGAGCTGTTCCTTGCTTTTGCCTTTGATGCGGAGCCCCTGTAAAGAAGCTTCAAACAACTGGCGGATAGTCCGGCTTTCCGGTAAATTCATAAAATCTGTGCCCCAGAAATCTTCCAGGAACTGCACTACCACTGCACTGGTGATTAGTTCTTTATCTGCTTTCTGGAAAGTATGCGGAAGGTTGGAACCCAGGAAAAAGATATCGCCGGTATTGAACCGGCCAACATAATTACCGATAAAGCTGGTGCCTTCCCCCTCGGTAAAGTAAATCAACTCATATTCTATATGCTGGTGCCAGGGCACTTCAAACTTTGGTGTTCGATGCGTTTCTGCAACGAATGAATTATTACCTGTGAGCGGAAGTTTTTCAATCAGCGGTTTCATACATAAAGATTGAAAATTGGTAACTATCTGGTAGTATTATAAGTAAGTAAAACCAGGCCCGAGGCAGATGTTTTGGCACTGACGAGGCTCAGCTTATGTTGCTGATGAATATCCTGGAATAAGGGTTTGCCGCTGCCAAGTATTACCGGATGCACCGCCAGCCGGTAAACATCTACAAGATCCATATTTACAAAACTGGTAATCAGTTTTCCACCACCGTATAACCAAATGTTTTTTCCCGGCTGTTCTTTTAGTTGTTGTACTGTTTCCCGGATGTTTTCATTGATATAAATTGCATCACCTTCATCACCATTTTTACTGGTAGAAAAAACATACTTCGCTTTCTTTTTTATCATCTGGTAAACTTCGTACAAAGCCTTTCCATCTTTTTCTTCGGGTTGGTAATGGCCCCACATTTCATAACTGGTGCGGCCATAAAAAATAGTATCGATACTGTTGATGAAATCAATAAAATCATGCGAGCCATCGTCCTCTTCTTCATCCATGGTACACCAGTCTATTTCACCATTAGGTCCTTCTATAAAACCATCAAGCGTAACCGCGAGGTCAAGAATAATTTTTCGCATACAATCAGCTTTTATTTTATTAACTGTTAAGTTTAATGACTGCGGTGCATAATAAAGCCGCGGTTTTCTTTTTCAAAACCTACTTTAGGATAATACTCCATCGCGGTTGGTACCGATAGTAATAAGATCATAGATTGTTCACCTGCTTTCTCTTTTGTTAACTGAATCAGTTTTTTGCCAATCCCTGATTGTTTGTAGTCAGGGTTTACTGCAAGATCTGCAAGATAACTGCTCCATGCAAAGTCGCTAAGGGTGCGGGCAACACCCACCAGTTGATCGCCGTCCCAGGCTGTAACTACAAGGTTGGAATGTTCATATATTTTTGCAATCCGTTCTTTGTCTTCCACAGGTCTTGGAAGCCCTGCATGTTTATATAACTTAATTACCTGTTCTGCAGAAGGCTTGATATCTGTGCGGTAAATAATTTCCATACATATTGTTTAGAAGTGGATAAGCACAACTATATTAATCATAAATATTCATCAAATCTATTCTTTTTAGTAAAATAGTTTCAGTTTTCAACAATAAAGTTGCACTTAATGTTAGCGGCTTCCTATAATTTAGCGTGCTGTAAGATTGCATTATTTAACCCAGCGCCGTATGTTATTATTAGGTATAGATGTAGGTACTTCCTCCATAAAAGTTTCAGTTGTTGATGCACAAACACAGCAGGCTATAGCGTCTGCGCAGTTTCCTGAAACGGAGGCCGAGATTATTTCGCACAAGAGTGGCTGGGCAGAGCAATCACCGCAATCTTGGTGGCAGTATGCACAGCAGGCCATCTTAAAGGCGCATGCTTCCCAAAAATATAATCCACAGGACATTGCAGCCATTGGTATTGCATATCAAATGCATGGCCTTGTGTTGGTAGATAAAAACCAGCAGGTGTTACGCGATAGCATTATCTGGTGCGATAGCCGCGCTGTACCTTATGGCGATAAAGCTTTTAATGAGATTGGCGAAGCGAAGTGCCTGTCTTGTCTGCTCAATTCTCCCGGCAATTTTACCGCAGCAAAGCTTGCCTGGGTCAAAGAAAATGAGCCGGATATATATGAACAGGTTGACAAGTTGATGTTACCCGGTGATTATCTCGCGATGATGTTAACCGGAAGCATTACTACCAGCATTTCTTCTTTATCTGAAGGCATTTTCTGGGACTTTGCAAAGAATGAGTTATCATCAGATGTGATGAATCATTTTGGCTTTGAAGAATCTTTCATCCCCACTGTTCATAATGTATTTAGCGAGCATGGTCATGTATCAACGGCCGTTGCTAACCTTTTGCAATTAAAACCCGGCATCCCGGTAAGCTACAAAGCGGGAGACCAACCCAACAATGCATTATCATTGAATGTGCTTGAACCCGGCGAAGTAGCTGCTACTGCCGGCACTTCCGGCGTTATATATGGCGTGAGCGATGTGCTGGCCTATGATCCGCAATCCCGGGTAAACACTTTTGCTCATGTGAATTATACACAGGAGCAAAAAAGGCTGGGTATTCTTTTGTGTATTAACGGTACGGGCATTTTGAACAAATGGTTAAAAAATGTAGCGGGTTCCACATTGTCATATAATGCGCTGAATGATGCGGCGGCGGCTGTAAAAGAAGGAAGTGAAGGATTATATATCTTACCCTTTGGCAATGGTGCAGAACGTATGCTAAATAATAAGCAGGTGGGTGCACATATTCAGCAGATCGATTTGATTAAACATAGTACAGCTCATCTTTACAGGGCGGGACAAGAAGGTATTGCCTTTGCATTTAAGTACGGTTTGGATATTATGCGTGGCAATGGAATGAATCCATCTGTTATACGTGCAGGCAAAACAAACATGTTCCTGAGTAAGGTATTTACCGATGCTTTTGTAAATGTTACAAACGTACCTGTAGAGTTATATGAAAGCGATGGTAGCGTTGGCGCTGCATTGGGCGCCGGTATTGGGGCAGGTATTTTTAACAATGCCAAAGAAGCTTTTACAAAAATGAAAAAGCTGGAAACCATAGAACCAAATGGAAAGCATTTGTATGATGAACATTACGAAGTGTGGAAAAAGTATTTGAGTGATAAGTTGTAGGTTGTAAGTAATAAGTAGTACGTATATAAAAGTATGTTGCGTAGAACACAACTGGTTAAACTACAACAGACCGGTAACTTATAACCGGCAACCAGCAACCAACCAGTAACTAAAATGAAAAAATAAAAAACTGTATAACATGTCAGTATTAACAGGAGACAAAGAGTATTTCAAAGGTATCGGGCAGATAAAATTTGAAGGCCCTGAAACAGACAATCCGCTGGCTTATCGCTGGTATGATGAAAGTAAAATTGTAGCAGGTAAAACGATGAAAGATCATCTTCGTTTTGCTGTAGCCTACTGGCATAGCTTCTGCGGTAATGGTGGTGATCCCTTTGGTGAACCAACTCATCTGCATGCATGGAGTACCCGGACTGATGCTGTGGAAAGAGCAAAAGATAAGATGGATGCGGCCTTTGAATTCATCACAAAGATCAACCTGCCTTATTACTGTTTTCATGATGTGGATGTGGTAGATTATACTAATGATATTGCAGATAATGAAAAGCGTTTGCAGGCGCTGGTTGATTATGCCAAAGAAAAACAGGCACAGAGTGGTGTGAAGTTATTGTGGGGTACAGCCAACCTGTTTTCCAATCGCAGGTATATGAATGGTGCTGCTACCAACCCGGATTTCCATGTGCTTACACACGCTGCTGCACAGGTAAAGGCGGCGTTAGATGCAACCATTGCATTAGGTGGCGAAAACTATGTGTTCTGGGGTGGAAGAGAAGGTTACATGAGCCTGCTCAACAGCAATATTAAACGTGAACAGGAACACCTGGCAATGTTCTTACACAAGGCAAAAGACTATGCAAGGGCCAATGGTTTTAAAGGAACTTTCTTTATTGAACCAAAACCTTGTGAGCCTACCAAACATCAGTATGATTATGACAGTGCAACTGTACTTGGCTTCCTTCGCCAGTTTGATTTATTGAATGATTTTAAACTGAACATAGAAGTAAACCATGCCACATTAGCCGGTCATACCTTTACGCATGAACTGCAGGTGGCAGCCGATGCCGGCATACTTGGCAGCATTGATGCCAATCGCGGTGACTACCAGAATGGATGGGATACAGATCAGTTCCCCAATAATATTAATGAATTGGTGGAAGCTATGCTGATTATACTGGACGCGGGTGGCTTTGGCGGCGGCGGTATCAACTTTGATGCAAAGATCAGGCGTAACTCTACTGATCCTGCTGACCTCTTTCATGCACATATAGGAGGCATAGATACGTTTGCGAGGGCATTAATCGTGGCAGATAAAGTATTGCAACACGGTGAGTACAGCAAGCTGAGAAAAGAACGCTACGCTTCTTATGACAGCGGTAAAGGTGCAGATTACGAACAGGGTAAACTCTCTCTCGAAGATCTTCGTGCTTATGCCATTGAAAATGGTGAGCCGGCAGTAACAAGCGGCAAACAGGAATATTTTGAAAATCTTATTAATAGGTTTATCTAAACATTCTTCTGATATATTTTTCACAGGCCTCCTTTTGGGAGGCTTGTTTCTTTGATACAGGTTATTAAGAATCTTCAGGTATGTTCTACAATAATGCTGGCTAAAATTGTATAGTTTTTTTGTCATTATTAGAAAGCCCTATTTTTGCGCAACTAAACTCTTATTTAATGAAAAAGATCCTTGCCCTTACAGGCGCTTTTATGGCGTTAGCTATCTACTCTTTTGCCCAGGAAGGCGGTAATGTTGAATTTGGCGTACATGCCGGCTATAACTTCTCCACTGCAGCCAGCGGACAAATGACCAACAGTTCCTACAAAAGTGGCGTTAACCTTGGTGTTTCTGCAGATTACTTCTTTTCTGACAGGTGGAGCATCAAAGCCAAACCTTCTTATGATCAAAAAGGATGGAACGACGGATTTATTGATTTGAATGGTACCGGTAGCACTACTACCAACTATCATCTCAATTATATCACCGTACCGGTGATGGCCAACTGGCATTTTGGAAGAACACGTAATTGGTATTTGAATTTTGGTCCTTATGCAGGTTTTCTTATGAGTGCAAAAGAATCTGCACTTTCAACAGATCTTAAGCAGTATTTCAAAAGCACCGATTTCGGACTTGCCTTTGGCATTGGTGTAAAATTGCCAGTCTCAGAAACAACGAAAATTTCTTTGGAGTATGATGGCCAGAGTGGTTTGTCAGACATTGTTAAAAGCAACATGGGATCCTCTATAAGAAATGTAAGAGGTGCATTTAATGTAGGGCTGAATTTTATGATCAATTAATCTGGCTTGATTGTTTTTCCCTGGTAGCTTTCGTTACCAGGGATTTTTTTGCTCCTAGATAAGGCACCTGTAGATGTGGAAATAAGAATGACATTTTCAGGAAGCGAGATTCAATCAAAAAAATCCTTTCAAAAAAACGGGCATGTAACATGTAAAGGTTTTTTCTTTAAACTTGTATTCTAAACCCTTAACAATGCACCATATAGTGTACCCTCCATCACCATCGTTAGTGTCAGAAGAGAAGTTGAAGCCTTCGGCGTCCTTTAAAAAACAAGTAGCCAAAGTAATTGTTGCCATCGCCTGGTTTTTCGTAGTTTATTTGTTGCTGGTAATTAGTGCAGTGCTGCTTGCCGCGTTTTGCTGCTACCTAGGGTTACAAATCATCATTGCATTTCCCAAATTTATTACGCTGGTAGCTGGCTTAGGGCTGGTAGGTGTTGGGGTATCTGTGATTTTTTTCCTGATCAAATTTATCTTCTCCGTATCAAAAAATGAGAATCCGCGCAGGGTACAGGTAACGGAAACTGAACAGCCGGCGCTTTATGCATTTATCCGTCGTTTAAGTGAGGAAACCAAAACTCCTTTTCCCCGCAAGATCTACGTTTCGCCTGATGTAAACGCCTGTGTATTTTATAACTCAAGTTTCTGGAGTATGTTCTTCCCCGTGCGCAAAAATCTGGAGATTGGTCTGGGGTTGGTAAACAGTATAAACATCAGCGAGATGAAAGCGGTAATTGCACATGAATTCGGTCACTTTAGTCAGCGTAGCATGAAGCTTGGCAGCTTTACTTACAATGTTAACCGGATCATTTATAACATGCTATATGAAAACAATAGTTACACAGCTTTTCTTAATGGATGGGGAAACCTGCATGGGGTGCTTAGTTTCTTTGCAGGCATTACCGTAAAAATTGCGCAAGGAATACAGTATATACTAAAGCAAATGTATGGCGTAATTAACAAAAGCTATATGAGCCTTAGCCGGGAGATGGAATTTCATGCAGATGCAGTTGCCGCCAGTGTTGCGGGAGGTAATAATGTGGTAAGCGGGCTTAGCCGTATAGAAGTAGCTGCAGGTTGTTATAATACGGCGCTGCAAAATGCCGAAGAGCTGTTAAAGGAGAAAAAGATTGCGCGGAATATTTTTGATCATCAACGGATTATTTTTAAGCGGATGGGCGAAAAATATCAACTGCCACTTAGCAAGGATATACCAAAGGTGTCTTTTGAATTTGTGCAATCTTTTTCAACATCGCGTATCAATTACGAGGATCAGTGGGCAAGTCATCCGGGGCTTGCTGATAGAAAGGCTCATCTGGAGTTACTGGATCTGAATGTAGCGCCTGATGAAACATCTGCCTGGGTGCTGTTTCAGGACCAGGCACAATTGCAGGAAACAATTACCAGGAATCTTTATACGAGTATCGACGTAGCCAAAGATGGCGAGACTTTAGATACGCCCGTTTATGAAAACTGGTATGCGCATAAAACAGAACAGTACCGGTTACCGGAAGCCTATCACGGTTATTACGATGATCGTTTTATCGAATCAAAAGATTGGAACTTAGAAACACTAAACAGCAAACCCCAGTCATTGACTTTTGATGAATTATTTACTCCTGAAAAATCAAACCTTTTTAAGCAATTGCAAAGCAATGAACGTGATATGGAAGTGCTAAAAGCCATTCATGAAAAACAGATCAGTATTACAAGTTTTGATTTTGATGGAGCAAAGTATAAAGCAAGTGAATCAGCTCTGGTAGTAAGTCAACTTCAAAAAGAAATTGAATTGCAAAAAGAAGAAATAAAACTGGCAGATCAACAAGCCTATTTATTCTTTTACGCTATTACTCCTTCCGTGAAGAGTGAATATCTTTCTTTCCGGCAAACAAAGGTCCAGTATGATGAATATATAAAAGTGGCAGGTGACACTATTCAATGTATTCAACCTTTGTATCATGGACAATTGCAGCTGGAAGAAGTAAATGGCATTGTGAATACCTTAAGGAATAGTCATGAAATGGTGCTCAAAAGAATACTGCGTGAAACACTGGGTAGTACTATATTAACAGAAGAAAAGAACCCTGAGCTTTATGAAAGTGTACAAATTTTTCTGGGCAAACAGTATGCATATTTTATGGGTAATTCTTTTCATAATGATGAATTAAATCATCTTCATTCGCTTATTGTTGAAATGGGCACTTTTATGTATAACAACATGTTTACCCGCTATAAAAAACTACTGGAAATCCAGATAGCACTTATCAGCGATTAGAAAGCATAAATGATATTTGCCGCAGGAAAGATTGCCAGGTATAAGAAATAACGCCTGAAATATTTCTCTCAGCATCATATGCAATTGTGTTTGTATTATGGGGATCGTGCTCATTTCTTGTCACTCTTTTTCACGACATTTGCAGCCATGAGCAGCTATGATCTTTTAATCGTCGGCGGTGGGCCGATTGGAATGGCATGTGGTATCGCAGCAAAAAAGGCAGGATTAAATTATGTGATTATTGAGAAAGGCGCATTGGTCAACAGCCTGTTTAACTACCCGCTGTATATGACCTTTTTCTCTACTTCAGAACGGCTTGAAATTGGTGGCGTTCCTTTTATGAGCCTGAATGCAAAACCCAACAGGCTGGAAGCTATTGAATATTATCGAAGGGTAAAACAAACCTATGAATTAGATATCCGTCTTTTTGAAGAAGTAACCGGTGCGAAGAAAGTAAACAAAACTGGTGAAGCGCCATTGTTTGAAATCACCACATCCAAAACAACTTATACTGCAAAAAATATTGTAATCGCTACGGGGTTTTATGACATCCCGATTTATATGAGTGTGCCAGGTGAAAACCTTGAAAAAGTAAAACATTACTATCGTGATCCACATTATTATGCTTTCCAGAAAGTACTGGTGGTGGGGGCAAACAATTCTTCTGTAGATGTAGCGCTTGAAACCTGGCGTAAGGGTGCCGATGTAACTATGGTGATACGCAGCCACGAAATTGGTCATCGTGTTAAATATTGGGTGAAACCTGACATAGAGAACAGGATAAAGGAAGGTAGCATCAAGGCGTATTTTAATTCTACGATCAAAGAAATAAGAGAACATGAAGTGGATATTGAAACACCTGATGGCGTGGTAACCATTTCCAATGATTTTGTAATGGCAATGACCGGCTACAGGCCAAATTTTGACCTGCTGTCAAAGTTTGGTATCGACGCTTCTGATGATGAAATGCGATGTCCTGTTTATAACGAAGAAACGATGGAAACCAATAATCCTGGAGTTTATCTTGCCGGCGTGGTTTGCGGCGGTATGAATACCCATAAATGGTTTATAGAAAATTCGAGGGACCATGCGGATAAGATTATTGCGCATATTCATTCCATTGCACCACGGCAATCTGTAACGCCATAGTTTACCAATCGTTCATCTTATTTGATGAAAAATGGAAGCTAAAGTTTCGTTTACTTATAGCTATGTGCTTTCGGAAATTTGTCTTAAATTTGAGGACAAGTGTCTAATGTAAACTTGTGTTCTATGGCAGTTAATGATATCACCGGCAAACTTGATAGAGAAATTTCCAGCATCGTAAGACGTTCAAATTTTGACAAGAAATTACTACTGGAAGGAGGCCGCAGGATTACGTATTCTGACTTTCTCTCTAATAAAATGCTCATGATCCTTGTAATAAGGGAAGGCGTACCTTACTCCCTGTTTAACCTGATTCAACACTTTACACCTTTTACTGAAGATAACTGGGCTGATTTTTTAGATATTTCAACAAAATCCCTCCAACGATACCGTCAGACTGCCAGGAGTTTTAAGCCTATCCAATCTGAGAAAATAATTGAAATGGCAGAGGTTACTAAAGTTGGCCTTGATGTATTTGGTGCAATGGAGAAATTTAAATTATGGCTGGAAACATCTAATTTTTCGCTCGGTAGTTTAAAACCAATGGAACTTTTAAAAGATTCCTATGGGAAGGAACTGGTCATTAGTGAATTAACAAGAATTAGTCACGGAATTCTTGTTTAATGGAAGCTTACAGGTTAACAAGAGCAATGTATGCATCCGGTTTATCCGGGAAAGGTGCTGCAATAAAAGGCGCAAGATGGAACTCTGTTGGCGTTGAGATGATCTACACGGCAGGTAATCGCTCCCTTGCAATGGCTGAAGTTGCTGTTCATTTTACATTGGCAACGCTTCCGGAAGATTACATGATGGTGACTATTTATCTCCCAGACAATATCTCTTTGACTAAAATGAATGTCAGCGATTTACCTGTTGACTGGAATATCTTTCCTCATCCAAATTCAACGCAGGTCATAGGAGATAAATTTGTTGCAGAAAATAAGTACTGCATTTTACAAATCCCTTCTGTCGTAACCCAGGGCGATTATAATTTACTCATTAACCCTAATCATATTGAGTTCGGGCAGATCCGGATTATATCTGTTGAAAAGTTTCCCTTTGATAAGCGGATCTTCAGATAAAGAAATACCTTCATTTATTTAGCAAGAAATACGTTATTAAAGATTATTTGATAGTGCTTGTCATCCACACATTTCATTCAAAATAGATCGCCACTTCACTAACCATCTGATTGCAGCCCCTGTGCGAAGCTTATCCAAATAAAAAACCTCTCAAAAGAGAGGTCTTAATTTTATCATAATAAGTTTATCTCTCTACTTAAACACATCCTCAATCACCTGGCCAATACAACCGCTGGGTCTTTGAATATGTAATAAAGCCGCAAGAGTAGCTGAAATATCAGTCATATAAGTTTCTCCGTCTGTCTTGCCTTTTCTTATGCCCCAGCCATACCATAACAAAGGTATATGCGAGTCGTAAGGATACCATACGCCGTGCGTTGTACCGGTAGCGCCTCCATCAATGTAACCGGGTTTAAGAACGATCTGTATATCACCGCTGCGGCTGGGGAGATATCCATTGGAAAAGCGTTCCTTCATGGTCGCATTCAAAGTGGTGTTGCTCAGGTTTTCCAGTGCGAATACATTGGATACCGCATCCAGCTTTCCTACATAATTAATGATCCAGCGGGTAATATCTCTTTCGTTTAAATCAGTCGCGTCAATCAGCGGATGGTTCAGGTAAACCTGGTAATTGTATATGCCTGTAATAATATTATCACGCCCAAACTTGTCTTTCAATGTCTGGTTCATGTATTTTGCCATAGCGCCATCATCAACTGTACCGCCGGGCAATTTGTTTTCCTTCATAAATCCGGGCACGTGCGCTACTGCATGATCTGCGGTAAGAAACACCGTCCACTGGCCTTTACCAACCGTAGCATCAAAGAACTCAAATAATTTACCCAGTGTTTCATCCAGCTTTGCATAATCATCCAATTGTTCCCATGAATTAGGCCCGAATGTATGACCGATCGCATCGGGTGACGAAAAACTGATCGCTAAAAAGTCTGTCGCAGTACCTTTTCCCAACCGTTCATTGGTTACCGCAGCTTTAGCCATTTCCGCTGTTAATGTATTGCCATGCGGCGTGGTGAATATTTTGGAATAGTCCTGTCCAACATATTTTGTCAGGTCATAAGGCATGGCGCTGTTGGTGGTTCCAAAAGGCTTGCCCTCATAAGCTTTATCATCAGCGGTGCAATAAAGATCATAGGTTTCTTTTGGCAAACCCGGCGTCCAGTTAAGCTGGTATAAAGAGTCTACAATTTTCTTGTTGTTAAACTGTTGCACCCATTCAGGCAACACGTTCATATAATAATTGCTGGTAATAAAACTACCCGATTTGGTATCATACCAATAAGCAGCATTGGCTGAATGACCTGCGGGTAAAATAGAACCACGGTCTTTCAACGCCACGCCAATTACCTTGCTCTGGAAATTGGAAGCAATGCGCAATTCATCCGTAATGGTTGTGGTTAGCATATTGTGCGGGCTCATGGCGCCGGCTGCAAGATTGTTACTTCCAACTACCTGAACGGTTGAGTCTGATGCACAGTAAACAGGTGCGCGATGAATATTATCATACCATTCATTGCCCATGATTCCGTGAATAGAAGGTACAGAACCCGTATAAACGCAGGTATGGCCTGCGGCAGTAACGGTAGGGGTATAAGGAATAAAAGTGTTTTCGCAGGAAAAACCGTCATTCAGAAAACGCTTGAATCCGCCGGTATTTTTAAATACATCATAATAACGGTACAGGTAATCCCAACGCATCTGGTCAATCACAATACCTACTACAAGTTTGGGTCTTGCAACACCTGGTGCGGTAGTGGTTTGTTTGGTGGCTGCCTGATTGAAAGCGAGGGTAATACTTAAAAAAGAAGACAAAAAGACAAAGCATTTCTTCATTGAACAACTAGATTTATAACAAATGTAGGGGTTGAAGATATGTATAAATCGTTAAGAAAAGGTGAATGCACAGGGCGTGGACAAAACCTAAGTGGCAATTGCATTGAATCGGTTATTTTTGCCGCATTTGGCAGGGCTCTATTGAATAGAGAAGGTAAATGCTGAATCGTAACATTGATTTAATATATACCGGCAGTTTTTATATGTGCTGCGGCTATGGAAACAGATTGCTCCCTGATGCGACAGCCGTTGAAGTGTGCGACGCAACCGGGCTGAATAATTATTCCGTGGCCGGGTTACAAAAAAATATTGACTATTAAGGGATGAATTCCCTCACCATTGAAGTAAACACATATCATAATTATGGCGGATATTTTTGAACGACTCATTAAGAATTATGGCCCTATCGGGCAACATCGTGAAAGAGCGCATGGCTATTTTGCTTTTCCTAAACTGGAAGGGGAAATTGGCAGCAGGATGAAGTTTCGCGGGAAAGATGTAGTGGTATGGAGTCTGAATAATTACCTGGGATTAGCCAACCACCCGGACATTCGCAAAATTGATGGAGATGCAAGTGTGCAGTACGGACTGGCAAGCCCGATGGGTGCGAGGATGATGAGCGGAAATACAACCCATCACGAGCGTCTTGAAAAAGAACTGGCAGAGTTTGAGCAAAAAGAAGATGTAATCCTGTTGAATTACGGTTACCAGGGCATTATGAGTACGATTGATGCGCTGTGCGGAAGACATGATGTAATTGTGTATGATGCAGAAAGTCATGCCTGTATCATTGATGGCCTGCGTTTGCATCCTGGTCACCGCTACGTTTTCAAGCATAATGATTTGGAAGATTTTGAAAAACAACTGGAGCGCTCAACAGCATTGATAAATAAACAAGGCAGCGGTGGTATACTGGTAATTACGGAAGGGGTTTTTGGAATGGCCGGCGACCAGGGCATTTTAAAAGAAATTATTGCACTGAAAGATAAATATGAATTCAGGTTACTTGCCGATGATGCGCATGGCTTTGGTACCTTGGGCGCTACAGGTATGGGTGCAGGCGAGGCGCAGGGTTGCCAGGATGGGATTGACCTTTACTTTTCCACCTTTGCGAAATCCATGGCTTCTATAGGTGCATTTCTTGCCGGGCCTAAAGTGATTATTGATTATATCCGCTACAACATCCGCTCACAGATCTTCGCGAAGAGTTTGCCTATGCCGATTGTATTAGGCAACCTGAAACGATTGGAAATGTTGCGCACCATGCCGGAGCTTCGCGAAAAACTGTGGCACAACGCCTTGAAGCTACAGCAGGGATTAAAAGAACATGGCTTTGACATCGGCAAAACCAATACCATGGTTACGCCGGTATATATGAAGGGTGGGGTAGAAGAAGCAACCGCAATGGTGATGGATCTTCGTGAAAACTATGGCATTTTTTGTTCTATCGTGGTTTACCCGGTAATTCCAAAGGGGCATATTATTTACCGCCTGATTCCTACTGCTGCGCATACTGATGAAGATATTGAGGCAACCATCCGCGCATTTAGTGAAACAAAGGCCAAGCTTGATGCAGGAGAATACAAGGTTACCGCAATACCTGACATGGCTGAAGCGTAACACTGTGATTAGGTTTTAGGGCATCACCAATTATATTTGAATGCCGGCGTGATCAATAACCATGACCGGCATTTATATATCCTGTAAGAGTGGGTTATTTAGATCAGTCCTTCATCCCGTTCTTAATGGCACAATTGTCGCTTCAACCTGTAAGAGTGGGTTATTTAGATCAGTCCTTCATCTGCAAAGCTGTAATATCCTTCCTCACCCACAATAATGTGATCTATTAGTTTTATATCTATCAATTTTGCGGCTTCTTTTATCTTTTGGGTGAGCTGTTCATCCTGTCTGCTCGGTTTTACAATTCCGCTTGGGTGATTATGGCAAAGTATCAATCCCACTGCATCATGTTGAAGGGCTTTTTTTAGAATGATTCTCGGGTCGGCAATCGTGCGGTCAATACCACCTTCACTTACAATTTCATGATGAATCACCTTGTTTCCGGAATTGAGGCAAACAATAACAAATACCTCCTGCTTTTTATATTGAAGCGTGGCGCGCAGGTAACCGGCAATATCCCCGCTTTTCTGGATGGTGATTTGTTTTCGTGAGGTTGCTTCCCGGCGGTTACCAAGTTCCAGTGCAGCCACAATGCTGATGGCTTTTGCTTCACCGATACCGCGGGTTTTTAGTTTTAAAATATCTTTTACGGTAAGATTTCCAAGTTGTTGTAAATCATTATTTACAGCATTTAATAAATCTTTCGCAACATCTACTGCCGTCTTTTCCCGTGTGCCATTATTGATAAGGATGGCGATCAGTTCAGAGTTGGTTAAATGTACTGCACCCTTTAGCAGCATTTTTTCCCGCGGCCGGTCGTCTTCTGCCCAGGATTTGATACCTGTTGTTTTCATACGGCGAAAGTTTTCAATAAGATACACACAAGCATAAAAAAAATCAACATACCTGTAAAAAATCATTGGAAAGGTTAAGGGCTACCCATTATCTTCGCCCCACATTTTTATTTGCTATGAGTCATTCAGTAAAAATATTTGCCGGTAACGGATCCCATGAATTGGCGGTAAAAATTGCACATCGTTTTGGTGCATCGCTGGGGCAGGTAAATATTCAGAAGTTCAGCGACGGCGAATTTCAACCCATCTTTCTTGAAAGCATCCGCGGAGATTATGTTTTCCTGGTACAAAGCACGTTTGCACCCACTGATAACCTGATGGAACTTCTGCTGATGATTGACGCCGCCAAAAGGGCCAGTGCGTACAAGATCATCGCAGTAATGCCTTATTATGGTTTTTCAAGGCAGGATAGAAAAGATAAGCCACGTGTAGCCATTGGTTCTAAACTGGTAGCCACTTTACTGGAGGCAGCCGGTGCAGACAGGGTGATAACCATGGACTTACACGCTCCGCAGATTCAGGCATTTTTTGATATACCGGTAGATCACCTGGATAGCTCTGCCATTTTTATTCCTTATATAGAGCAACTTAAGCTGGAAACCCTTACTTTTGCGGCCCCTGACGTAGGTAGTACCAATCGTGTAAGGGAAATTGCCAGTTATTTTAATGCAGAAATGGTGATTTGCGATAAACACCGCAAACGCGCCAACGAGATAGCAAGCATGGTGGTGATAGGAGATGTAACGGGGAAAGATATTATTTTGATCGATGATATCTGCGATACCGGCGGAACACTGGCAAAAGCTGCAGGTCTTTTAAGAGAGAAAGGAGCAACAAGTGTACGTGCACTTTGTACGCACCCCATCTTAAGTGGTAAAGCTTACGAAACAATTGAAGGAAGTGTCCTGGAAGAATTAGTGGTTTGTGATACCATTCCTTTAAAGAAGGAAAGCAGTAAAATTAAAGTTCTTTCAGTAGCAGATCTTTTTGCAATCGCCATAAGAAATGCTTACGAGAACAAGAGTATCACCAGCCTCTTTATTCACTCTCAGTTGAGGAATAAAAAGTAAGGGTTACTCATTATCAGGATCATAGTCCGGAGAGCCGGTAACTATAAAGGGTTTTAAACAAAACAAAACAATGAAAACAATTACAATCGAAGGACAACTGAGGACCGAATTTGGCAAAAAAGCCACCCGCCAGGTACGCTCTCAGGAATCAGTGCCAGGTGTAATTTACGGGGGTGCTAAGGAGATTAATTTCTCGGCTTCGGCAAAGGCTTTAAAGTCTTTGGTGTACACACCGGAATTCCTGCTGGCAGACGTAAAAGTGGATGGTACCACCTACACTTGCATCTTAAAAGATCTGCAGTTTAATAAAGTAGATGACAGCCTTGCGCATGTTGATTTGCTTGAACTGGTAGAAGACAAACAGGTAGTTGCTACTTTACCGCTTAAATTTACCGGCACCTCAATCGGTGTTAAGGAAGGTGGTAAGCTGGTTACAAAGATCAAGTCTTTAAAAGTAAAGACTTATCCAAAACACCTGAGAGAAAACATCGAAGTAGATATCACTAATCTTGCATTAAATGGCAATATTCGTGTAGAAGACGTGAAGGCTGAGAATATGGAAATTCTTAACTCGCCACGTATTCCAATCGCTTCTGTAGTAATGACTCGTCAGTTGAAACAGGAAGAAGCGAAAGCAGACGAAAAGAAAAAATAGTTTTTTAAAAAGACTTACCGGGCCCTGTACAATTGTGCGGGGCTTTTTATTTAATACAACGGCCTAATGTCTAAGTTTTTAATTGTCGGTTTGGGGAATATTGGCACAGAGTATGCTCATACAAGGCACAATATTGGTTTTGATGTTGTATCTGCTTTTGTAAGTAAGCATAAAGGCGTTTTTAACCTGGGAAGGCTGGCCGAAGTAGCTGAAATTAAATGGAAGGGCCGTATCTTTATTTGCATCAAACCTACCACTTATATGAACCTGAGCGGCAAAGCTTTCAGGTATTGGATGGACAAAGAAAAAATTGCAATCGAAAATACATTTACCATTGTGGATGAGCTGGCATTGCCCCTGAATAAGATCCGGTTGCGCCCCGGCGGCAGCGATGGTGGACATAACGGCCTGAAGGACATACAGGCTACCCTTGGTACAGATAAGTATCCAAGGCTTAGATTTGGTATTGGTAATAACTATCCCAAAGGAATGCAGGTAGAATTTGTACTCGGCAAATGGTTTCCGGAAGATGTGGCCCTGGTAAACAGGAAGATGGAGAAATGTACGGAGGTGATTGAAAATTTTGCAACCATTGGCCTGGAAAAAACAATGAATCTTGCGAATAATTTGGACTTTAGTTAGCTTGATTCAAATGTTTTCATAAATTAGCGAAGAATATAATACAAGTAATAAGGAGTCGCAGCTATTTGTAGCAATCCAATATTCTTAAAGTCTATTACTTGATTACTATTTATTAAAACAATATCTATGAAGATTTTTTGCGTTGGCCGCAACTATGCTGATCATGCTAAGGAATTGAAGAACGATATACCGGAAGAGCCGGTCATATTTATCAAGCCCAAAAGTGCGCTGCTTCAATCAAACACTCCTTTTTATTATCCGGAATTTTCGAATGAACTTCATTACGAAGTTGAACTGGTACTGCGTATTTCCAAAAACGGAAAATACATACAGGCACATCATGCCTCCAAGTATTACAATGCAATCACTGCAGGGATCGATTTTACCGCCAGGGACATTCAAAATGAGTTGAAACAAAAAGGGCTTCCCTGGGAAAAGGCAAAGGCCTGGGATAACTCCACCGTCATCGGAACCTGGATAGATATTACACCCGAATTGTTGCGTAAGCCGATTAATTTTTCCATGAAACTGAACGATGAACAGGTGCAAAAAGGCAACAGCAAAGACATGTTGTTTTCTTTCGATAAGATCATTGCGCACATTTCGCAATACTTCTCTTTGAATATTGGCGACCTGGTGTTCACGGGTACTCCTGCCGGCGTTGGAGAATGCGTGGTTGGTGACCAGTTAAAAGGATATATTGAGGAACAGGAAATGTTTGACCTGGAGGTTAAATAAAAGCATCTTTTTCAATTGATAAAAAATGATAACCGCCATTTTATGGCGGTTTTTTATTGTAGTAACTATTGCGATCATTGATCTATCGCCTGGACCTTTTACAGATTTCATGGTAATCTCTGCGCTAACCTGCATCTTTGTTCTATGTTAGCCAACGATCTCTTGCTAAAGGCCTTTCACCTGATGGCTACTGCCAGGGCAATGGCCGGAATATATGAAGATAACCGCCAGGTATGCCGGTATGTTCATTCTACTTCCAAAGGGCATGAGGCTATTCAAATTGCAACCGGTCTGCAACTGTTGCCCAAAGATTTTGTAAGCCCCTATTATCGTGATGATAGTTTGTTGCTGGCACTTGGTTACACGCCTTACGAATTAATGCTTCAACTATTGGCAAAAGCTGAAGATCCGTTTTCCGGCGGCCGGGCCTATTACAGTCATCCATCCAGTATCAGCGCCGGTAAACCTCGTATCATACATCAAAGCAGCGCAACCGGGATGCAGGCAATTCCGTCTACGGGCATCGCCCAGGGATTGCAATATATTGAGCAAATGAAAGCGCAAAATCTATCAGGCAAATGGATTGATCGTATAGATAAGGAAAGCCTGGTGGTTTGCAGTTTTGGCGATAACAGTATTACGGAAGGAGAAGTAAGTGAAGCCTTTCAATTTGCAGTATTAAAGCAATTGCCGATCGTTTATCTGGTGCAGGATAATGACTGGGGCATAAGTGTATCTGCAGAAGAAGCAAGAGCCATGAATGCCTATGAATATGCCGCGGGTTTTAAAGGCATGCATCGTTTACAGGTAGATGGTAGTGACTTTGAAGCTTCTTATCATATAATGGAAGAGGCCTTTGATTTTGTAAGACAACAACGAAAGCCAGTGCTGGTACGGGCAACGGTTCCACTGCTTAATCATCATACCAGTGGTGTTAGAAAAGAGTTTTATCGAAGTAAGGAAGACCTGGAGAAACATACGGTAAATGATCCATATCCGCGGTTGCGGAATTTGTTATCGCAAAATGGTAATGCAGAAGAATTACTCATACAAATTGAAACTGTTGCACAACACACAGTGGAAACGGATTTTGAAAAAGCTATTGCTGCAAAAGAACCGGACCCTTCAACAGTAAAAGAATATGTGTTTGTTGATACGCCGGTAACAGAAGAATCAGGTGATCGGAATCCATCCGGCAAAGAAAAAGTAATGATGGTTGATGCTGCGCTTCACGCTATAGAAGAGCTGATGCAACAACATCCTGAATGTTTATTTTACGGTCAGGATGTGGGCCGTAGGTTAGGTGGCGTATTTCGTGAAGCAGCTACCCTTGCGGAAAAATTTGGAGATCACCGTGTTTTTAATACCGCTATCCAGGAAGCATATATTGTTGGTTCTACCGTTGGCTTGTCTGCATTGGGATTAAAACCAATTGTGGAAGTACAGTTTGCAGATTATATCTATCCTGGCTTTAACCAGTTGGTAACGGAGATCTCCAAATCATGTTATCTGTCTAAGGGCAAATTTCCTGTAGGTATGATCCTGCGGGTACCGGTTGGCGCCTATGGCGGCGGCGGGCCCTATCACAGCGGCAGTATTGAAACCACGTTATTATCAATCAAAGGAATAAAGATTTGCTATCCAGGCAATGGCGCCGACATTAAAGGGTTGATGAAGGCTGCTTATTACGATCCTAATCCTGTAGTAATGCTTGAACATAAAGGACTTTACTGGAGCAAAGTACCCGGTACGGAAGATGCAAAATCAATAGAACCTTCTGCTGATTATATTCTTCCTTTGGGCAAAGCAAGACAGGTGCTTAAAGCCGATGAAGCCTGTGTAACAGAGGGGCGTAGTATGTGCATCATTACTTATGGAATGGGTGTTTACTGGGCAAAAGCCGCCGCCGCATCTTTTAACGGGCAGGTAGAAATTATCGATCTGAGAACACTTTACCCGCTTGATGAAGCAATGATTTTTGCCTGTGTAAACAAACATGGAAAATGCCTGGTGCTTACAGAAGAACAACAAAACAATTCCTTTGCACAGGCTTTGGCTTACCGCATTCATCATAACTGTTTCCGCCAACTGGATGCGCCTGTGGAAGTATTGGGGGCGCTTGATTTGCCTGCTGTACCGATAAACATTTCGCTGGAAGCGGCCATGCTTCCCAGTGCCGCAAAAGTGCAGGAAAAAATTGCTGCTTTACTTGCTTATTAAAATACAATTGTGATAATATTTACGCATCAGGTTTCTATACAACTGATGGCCATGCCAATTTTCATATACCACATTTGTTCTTCCTGCATCCTGCAACCCAAAATCATCAATAAAATTCCATACAACAAAACCAATACTGCTTGAATAAAGTTTATCCGGCTCGTCTGCAAATACAACATTCATTAAGGCACAATAAAATAAATATATAGCTGCAATGCTTAATAATTTTCATACAGTAGCTCCATCGCAACAGTGATGATACCGGGTTCATTTATTTTTCTTATTTAAACAAGAGGGTGTTGTTGTTTATTCTGGCATGCGTTCTGCAATCAGGTACAGGTGATTATTAGTTATATTTAGATGGATTTCAAAAACAAGTCATACCAACACTTATGCTTATTGCACAAAATATCCGATTGGGAAGAATTATCAAAGACACCTGGCAGGTAGATATTATTATGATCATATCCTGTACAATAGCCTATCTTCTTCATAATAACCTGATTAAGTACCATCTGGAAATACCTGTTATAATACCTACTGTTTTAGGTACTGCAATCGCTTTTTTTATCGGCTTTAATAATAACCAGGCGTATGATCGCTGGTGGGAAGCAAGAAAAGTATGGGGGGCATTGGTAAACGATTCCAGGTCATGGGCCAGGGAATTGATCAATTATGTATCAGTACCCGGTGATGCCGCAAAAGAACAAATAGTAAGAACTATGATACTGCGCCACATTGCTTTTTTATATGCACTCAAAAATACTTTGCGTGGTACAAAGGAAACTTCCTATTACAGTTATCTTGATGAAGATGCAATCACTTTAATTGATCACCATTCCAATAAACACAATGCGCTCCTGCATCTACAATCAAAAGACCTGCAACACATTTCTGAGGCCGGGTGGATCGACGGATTCCGCTTTATGCAACTGGATAGTTTGCTGGTAAAGTTTTCTGATGAGATGGGCATGAGCGAACGTATTAAGAATACCGTATTCCCTACCACCTATAGTTATCTAACCAAAGTATTTATCTGGTTATTTGTGGTGGCCATTGCGCTTGTTACCAGCGCAACGCTTGGGGTATGGTCCATCTTTGTAAGCTGGTTGCTGGGTTTTGTATTTGTGTCTACGCAAATCAACGGCATGAACCTGGTAAACCCTTTTGAACATAACGCCGCTTCTATTCCTTTAAACCAGATTACACGTACCATTGAAATTAATCTGCTGCAGATGTTGAACGAACCTAAGGTGCCGGCTCCCATAACGCCGGTAAACAATGAATATGTTCTTTAAATTCTTCCTTTAATTTTGGCGCTATGTTTAAGCAACACAGATTTAGCGGAAAGGAAACTGAAATAGATATTGTGCATGAGGTTTTACAACAGGTGCTGGAAGCAAGGCCCGACAGTACTTTTATCAGCAGCCTGTTGCAGCAATACAGGGAGCGTGGCAGCCTTAGCAAAAAACAGTTGGAAGGATTGCATCAAAAAGCAGTGCAATGCAAAGCTGTGCCTGCTGCAAGGCTGGCCACCTTGCAGGCAAAGATTATTAAGATGCCTACGAAATTTAAATCTGCACCACCGTCTCCTAAACCTGAAGTGCTGAAAAACGAACACGCAGGCAGATTAATTGATGCTATTTTAAGCAAGCGCCCGGAACATAAAAGAGTATCGTTTCTAAAGTTGAAGTATGATAAAAATGAAGTACTCACATCTCAGGAGCTTGCAGAGCTGGAAAAATTTAATAAACTTTTCTGAATAGCTAAGTAAGGTAAATCCTTTGCTGTATTGCGTTTCAAAGTATTGATTGTGATATGGTTAATTGAAACAAAAATTTTTTTAAAAAAAGCATGAAAGAAGATTTGTTTAAGAAAAACATTTCCCCTTATATTTGCACTCCCAAAAACAAAGAACATCTTTGTAAAAAGGAAAAGGATCGGTAGTTCAGTCGGTTAGAATGCCGCCCTGTCACGGCGGAGGTCGCGGGTTCGAGTCCCGTCCGGTCCGCAAAAAAAAGCCTTGTAAATCGTTTTGATTTCAAGGCTTTTTCATTTGATGTTCATGCTACTGCTAATCAATAATGTTGCTGATCTTATAAAAAAGACAATCCGCATAAACAGCTTCAAATTGCTCAATAAGTTGTCAATGTACACAACGATTTAAATTTCAACATACGCTCCTCAATCAGCACTTAAATGCGTTGTACTTAATTTTAAAAGCCTTCTCATATCCAATTAAAAATTTCAGCGATGCTTTTAATCAGTTTAAAAACATGGCTGCGATCTGTATATCCTGTCGTGTGCAAAATCTTTTGATTAAATTAAATATGGATGGCACAGATAAAATGGATTTGTGCCGCCGTTTTGCACCTTGCGAATCAGTTATTAAAAAATAAGTTTTGGGCTTAACAAAATGTCAATATGCATATAGATAATGCAGCTTTGGGGCACCAAGCAATCCAGTATGTGTCATCTGTGCTCCGTTAGTAATTGTTTGCGCGCTGATAAAAGCCATTTGAATATCTACAGTAGAAGGTAAAAAAATCTTTATGGGGCCGGGTGATATAAAATCAGGCAATCCACAGGGCATCTTTATCCGTTTCTCCCGGCTTATGATAAAGTTTTATAACAGTAAGTTATTACTCACAAAATCACCATTGCAAGTGCTGTATTAGAAGAAGCCGTAAACCTGTTATGACCATATATCAATGTAGTATGGATATGTGTATGTAAAAACTCTTTCCTGCTGTAAACTTATCACCGCACGCTGATTTATTTTAATATCGAAATGCACCTCTATTCAGGCGAAAATTTTTCATAGAATAATTAAAGATAAAACCAGTCAAAAATTTTATTTCAGAACTGGAACTATTACTGTAAAAGCGATATAATTCCTGCCGGAAAAAGCAGTATGAAAATAAGGTCGCCTGAATTATCTAAAAAATATCGGACAAATTTTAAGCCGGGCGCTATTGCTTTCTCACAGAAATAACGCTACCTTTTATGTCTGAATGCCAGCCGGATGAAAAACTCAACCTTAACTTTACTGCTCCTGTTGCTGTTTTTTTCAGGGTGCAGGAAAATAATAGAAACAGTACACGAGATTAATGGTAATGAAACCTGTTGCCAGATAAAATCGATTAAATTCAGGCTGGATACTCCTTTTGTTTCTGCAACCGGCCCTTTCACGGTAAGATTTTCCTACAATGCTTTAGGCAACCCTGTTAGCGCAATTTTTGATCCTTTTGAGGAGAACACTATTGGTAGAAGTTTTCCAAACTACAGTCTTTATTTTGCGTACGATACTTTAAACCGGCTTTATCTCATTGGCTACAAGCACTATCACAACTGGATGGATCTTGTACACAAATTAACCTATGTAGGTGACAGTGTAATTGTAGATTCAACTTTTAAAGATGTAGTAGGATGGCCACACAATTATAAAGGCCAGCGTTTTGGTACAGTAAGGCATAGCCTCGATAAACAGGGACGAATTATTCAAACTTATTATGATATCGACTGGCAGTACCAGATCTATTTACCTTATCCTTATGATGCCAGCGGAAACAGAATACTTCCGGGCAATAAACCGACCCTGTATGATAATAAAATTAATTTACGGCGCACCAATAAAGTATGGCAGTATATGGACAGGGATTACAGCGTGAATAATGCGTTGGAAACTATCACGGGCGGCTACAATGCTTATGGGCTACCCAATAAAATATTACCTAAACCATTAACGGGGTATTTTCTCAATTGGGATACCCAGTTTTTTGCAGATATGGTTTTTACAGGTGCTGAAGAAGTAACTTATGATTGCGGGAAGGATGTAATTATTACAAATGTGAAGCAATAATTCCGGTGCAGCAATTGCCAACGGTTATAGAGTTTTTCTGTCTTACAACATCAACAACTAAAACAACTTTAATTTTTGCGATATGAAAAATAACACAGGTCTCGTTTTAATGATCTGCATCCTGTTAGTAAATATGGGATGCAAAAAAGCGCTGGAGCAAATTCATAATATAAATGGCAATGAAACTTGCTGCCGTGTAGAAAGCATCCATTTTACATTGGATAGCAGCGAAAGTTTTCCTTTAAGAGGCGACTTTACGGTACGCTTTAGTTATAATTTATTGGGAAACCCTACAAGTGCCATTTTTGATAAATTTGATTATACCGGTAAATCCGGATTATGGCCTGATTACAATCTTTATTTTCAATATGACAACCAAAGCCGGTTATCGGTAATCGGCTATAAATATATTGATGGAAATTACATGGCATATGTACATAAAATATTCTACCAGGCAGATTCTATTATAGTTGATTCTATCTACAGCAATGTAATCGGTTGGCCAAATAATTTATCGGGGCAGTACAACTCTTATACAAAACATCGGCTTGATAGTAAAGGCCGGATTATAACTACGTTTACAGATCAAAGTCCGCTTGACTATATTTCTATTTCTTATACTTACGATGCAAATGGAAACAGGAATTTGCATACAGACAAAACCACCGCTTACGATGATAAGACAAATCTCCGGCGTACCAATAAAGTATGGCAGTATATGGACAGGGATTACAGCATAAATAATGCGATTGAAACTATTGCGGGCGGTTATAACAGTTATGGGTTACCTAATCAAATTCTGCCAAAACCACTAACAGGATATTTTCCGTGGTTTGATACCCAGTTTTTTGCTGACTTTATATTTACGGGCAAAGAACAAATTACTTACAGTTGCAGTAAATAAATGCACACGTAAATAATTTTTGCTTTTATTGACTGATGATTTCTATACTTTCTTCATTCGTTATTGCAAATTGTTTTGTTTGCTGGTTAAAAGCAATCTTTGGAAGGTCTTTGATGTGATGAATGATGGACGAATTTTGTAATCCGCTCGGCAAACTTTCGTCCTTGTCTGTAATTTCACCTGTGTCCAGTTTAATGATTTTGGGAAAACGAAAAATATCCCATGCATATTTGTCGTCAATGGCAAAAAGATTTCCAAAAGCATCATGCATTTTAACCGGAGTAGAAATTTTATTGGATGGAATGTTCCAGGTTGCGATATGTTTTCGTGGAAGATCGTCTGGTAAATCATCATCCAATGTTTCTTCTTCAGATGACCCGATTAGTACATTACTATCGTCAATAAAGCTTGCTGTACAAATTTCGGTTCCTACATTTGGATAGGTATCAGATTCGTCAAGAAGTTCCGGATGGATGATGCATTGTTCAATATCAAATAACCTGATGCAATCCCACGGATGCCAAAACCATCCTTTACTCATAAGATATTTGCCGCCCGGACTTATTTCAAGTCTTGAATGAAAAAAGTCGGAAGGATTTCTTCCGGCTGTATTGGTGATAATTTGTCCTGTTTCCACATCTTCAAAATCAAGCCGACAATATTGAAAAGGACAATGAATTAAAAATGTTCTGCTGCCTAGCTTTAGAAAGGTTGCGGGGTATTCATATACATCTGCGAGATAATATGAGCGATTTATTTCACGCAGAAGGTCGCCATTTTTAAGTAATAAACCTTTTGTACCCAGTTTTTGATAAATAAACGCATATTGCCCGTCTGCAGAGGTGATAGCACTGTCTCCAAATCCAAAAGTATCCCTGGATAAATTTTCCGGTGGGTTATCAACAGTATATTTTGTTCCGGTAGAGGCCCAGTCGATGACAGAATTGCCTAACCAGCTAATGGTTTGTAAACGTTTGGTCTTAATAGTTTGTCTTTGCATTATTCCTGTTAATGTTCTTTAACCTTGTTTTTCTTGTAAATTTTCAGTGATACTTTGTAAGTCATTTATCTGGCAAAGTCCTAAAACTTTTCTTTCATTCCATTGCCAGGATGAATATTTCCCGGTTTCATAATGTAATGTTTTAAATATCTCCGGGATTTCACTGTCAAAGGTCAAAATGCAAAGATGCTTGTGCCCATGATCAATATAATCAATTGGATAATAAGCTTCCCAAATGGATTGTGTTAGGGAAAATTTTGTCTGTACATATACTTCGGGGTTACTGTAACTAAAAATGCAATCAAAACTCTTTGGGATTGAAAAATCCGCGTACGCATAGGAGGTAAAAACCGCAATCTCATTTTCTTGCCGTTCCAGTTTTATAAATTTTTCGTACGCAATATTTTTTTCTTTGCTTTTGAGACGTTGGATTGCTTCTGCTTTCCATGCATTGACTGTTTTTGTCAGAGAAAATCATAGTAGCAAGCAGGTATCGTTCTGATGCTGTGCAAAGTTCTTCTTTTAGCATAAATTAACTGAAAGATATGAAGATACCGGCGTTGGGTTATTTGAAAAGAGAATGATCACTGTTCATGCGTGTTTTCAGCTAATTGAAAATAGCTATAGATTTGGGATGAGTTGCGGAGTTTTTTGATGTGAATGTTATCTATAGTTTATTGATCATTCCCAACACCACCCTCGCTTCATAACCCAACGTTTTTATTTGCAGTTGAAGCAGGCTTATGGTTTCCGGGTTATTTTGTGCTAGTATCTCTTGGTGGCGGCTAATTAAAAGTTCCAGCCAAACCTTATCTTTTTTCCCTTCAATGCCTTTTGGTAAATCATTTAAGAGTAGTGCGGTGGTTTGTAAAACTTTTTCCGAACGGGTGTTGGCAGCTAGAATTAATGCCAGTTTTTCGCGGAGTTGTTGTTGTTTTTTCAGACATTCCTGGTGATGCTTTTGTAGAAAATCTTTTGAGGGAACATTTTGCTGATTTTTTACTGCGGATAAAGCTTTTCCGGCTTCGGAAAGCAATTGCCGAAGCTTTAACAGCTTAAGCATCGCTTTGGTAGATAATTCCCGGTGATAACTTTCTGCCATGGAAACAGCGCTGCGTGAAATGCCTAAATAATCGGCAATTTCCTGTTGGCTGATGCCTAGTTGTTCTTTTAGTTCTGTAATCAGTTCCATAGGAAGAAAAAAGCATACATAAAAGTTACGAAAAAGAATTGCGTAAAAAAAATGTGTCAATAAAAATGTGTCATTTTATTTTGACACATTTTTATTGACACAAATTAATTTTCTTTTCAGCAGGCGCAAACCTGAAACTACAAGTTTAAAGTTGATTTTTTTTAATTTTTTATCCAGCAATACTCCGGTAATAAAAACACTTTGGCTAAAGCCAATTAAGGGTTGCTATATTAACCCAATGCTTAAGCATTGGGTTAATGAAATCCTTTGCGGCATTGGCTTTAGCCAAAGTGTTTTACTTAAATGCTCCGGTAAAAATTAAAGCTCGTAGCCTGCCGAAGTTCAGGCAATGGTTATAAATATGTTTTATTTTTCTGCAACTCAAGTCAACAGCTAAGTTTGAAAAATTCTCTTGCTATTTAACAGATTGTTTCTAGTAAATAAAAAACCGCCGGTATAACCGGCGGTATAAATTAGTGAAGCATTTTTTTGTTAAGCTGCCAATGCTGCTTTTTGTGCTTCCATTGCAGCAATAAACGCATCTGCTTCATCAAGTTGTTTTTCAATCAGTGCAAGATCAAATTCCTGTTCCAGCAGGTTTACAGGACCTTGCTCTTCTTTTTTGGTTGTTAGCAAATACTGTTTTAATTCCAGTCGCTTTTGTTTCTTCTCCGCACTTTTCTTTGATTTGCCTTCGGGCAAGCCCGCAATGTAAATGTTTAATGAATCCAATTCTGAATTTACACCGGTAAGCTCTGCGGCATCTTCCTGTGAATGTTCAGATAAATTTTCCTGGCGCACACCCAGGTTCTTCTCACGCGCTTCCAGCGTTCTTTTTGCTTTCTTTGCAATACTGATTAGCTGGTCGCATTCTGCTTTTGTCTGCAGTCGGGTAAGGGAGTAACTCATAGAAGTATGAATTTATTTGTTTATCAATACCCCAAAATTAGTTTGCTTCCATTAATAATAATTTATTCCAGATCGTTAAGGGCGAAACTTTAATCAGTATTAAAGCCCATCTCGGATTATTGTAAAACAGACAAATTTTAGCGAGATGAATGTCAATATTTTAGAAGAATAGATAGCGATTAAAAAAATCTAAAAAATCACTCTTGTTTTCAGCATTCCCTTTACCATATCTATATTCACAACGTTTCTTCCAGCCATTTGAAAAATTCATGCTGCCAAACCATTGCATCCTGTGCTTTCAGCACCCAATGGTTCTCTTCAGGAAAATAAAGAAACCTGCTCTTGATTCCTTTTAACTGTACTGCCTGGAATGCCTGTTGCCCCTGTTCAAAACTTACCCGAAAATCTTTGCCGCCCTGTACAATCATAATTGGTGTATTCCATTTATCTACAAAATTGCTCGGGCTCTGATTGAAAGAGCGTTGCGCTACTGCATTACTTTTATCCCAGTAAGGGCCGCCCTTTTCCCAGTTCTCAAAAAACATTTCTTCAGTAGTACCATACATGCTCTTGAAATCAAAAATGCCATCATGAGAAATAAAAGTTTTAAAGCGGTGATTATGTTTTCCTGCAAGCGCAAAAACAGAATACCCGCCAAAACTTGCGCCAATACAACCTCTGCGATTTTTATCGATAAACGATTCTTTGGAAATTTCATCGGTGGCGCTCAGGTAGTCATTCAATACCTGCCCGCCCCAATCCTTACTCACCTGCTCATTCCATTTTGTTCCAAAACCCGGCATGCCACGCCTGCAAGGCGCAATTACAACATAACCCTGTGATGCGATCAGTTGAAAATTCCAGCGGAAAGAATAAAATTGTGAGATGGGTGATTGCGGCCCACCCTGGCAATACAATAAACTGGGATATTTTTTTGATGCCTCAAAACCCGGCGGATAAATTACCCACACCAGCATTTTTTTATTGTCTGTGGTAGTCACCCATCTCCGTTCAGTTTTAATCATTCCGAGCGTAGCGTAAACCGCATCATTTACATGGGTGAGTTGCTGCAGGCTTCCATCTTTTATATTGAGTGTATATAATTCCGCTGCATGGTTCATATCTTCTTTGGCAACTATCAGCGTATCACCCGACTGGCCAACAATTGCCTTCACATCAAAATCGCCTTTGGTTATTTGTTTTACAACGGGCATCATCCTGGTTAAGCCCGGATCGTTTACGCTAAACAATTGCAGCGTTCCATCTACCGGTGCAATAAAAAAAATGTCGCGATTATTTTCACTCCATTTAAAACTTTCTACATGTATATCATCTCGTGCTGAAATAAGATTTAAATGCCCGCTTCCGTTGGCAATAATAATATCCTGTTTGTCGCTTTCATAACCATCACGTTTCATTTGCAACCATGCAAGTTTTCCTTTGCTGTTGTAAGCAGGACTTATATCATATCCTTTATTGCTCTCCGTTAAATTTTTAGTGACGCCGGTAGTGATATCATATTCATATAAATCTGTGTTGGTGCTCACTGCATAACCGGTACCATATTTTTTCTTGGTAACATACAAAATATGTTTACTGTCAGGGTTCCAGATAAAATCTTCATCACCGCCAAAAGGTTTTTGCGGGCAATCAAATAATTCACCCTGCATAATATCTTTTTTGTTGCTTTTGGCGCTATCGTTCAGTGAGAAAAATACATGATCAAATTTGCCGTCTTCCCAGGTATCCCAATGGCGGTAATTCAGCGTTTCATAAATCTGTACATTACTTTTGGTAAGCTGCGGGTAAAAATCATTGCCGTAAACATTTTTTAGTTTTACTGCGTCACTATTCAGCAGGTATTTACCATCAGGAGATATGCGATCACTGGTGATTAAACTATCCGCATTTTTTATTTCTACCGGTGCACCGCCGCTTAACGGAACTTTATAAGTTTTGGTAATGGTTTTGTTCTGATCTACATCAGGCACGCCCACGGTATAAACCACAAATTGTTTGTCTTTGGAAATGCCTGTACCATTTACGCGGCCAAGGCTCCATAATAATTCCGGGGTTAATTTGTTTTGCGCATTACTAATGGTTACGGCCAGCAACGCAACAGCAATAAATAGTTTTCTCATGTATCAAATAATTAAGGGGCTAAGTTAATATTTTGCAATACATGCTTCAAATCATCACACCAACATATAGGATCGGCATGGTTCCTGTATTTCATTTCTTTGCTTTCTTTTAACTTTATTTCATGGTTACAAAAAAGAGGTGACAGTAATTAAACAGCACAGGCCTGTAAGATTGTTTAAATAAAAAATCGCACGTATGAAACCCAAAATCTTTGCTGCAACCATGCTGGCGGCATTACTTTTTTTTACTTCCTGCAAATGGTTTTCACGCAATAAAAAAGAAGACCCTTCCAAAGCGCTGATTGGCAAATGGGGCTTTGTAGCTGTTCCTGAAAAAATTGATACCACTAAAAAAGATTCCACGCTTACAGACAGTCTTGCGCTGGTTGCTGCATTGTTGGCAAAAGATTCTTTAAATGCCGGTATTGAATTTAAAACAGACAGCAGTTTTCATATTTATTCCGGCGACCAGGTGAAAGATTCCGGACGTTATTATGTTGACAGTGCAAACTATACCATCTTTATTAAAGAAGATTCTGTTTATCAGCCATTGAAGATTAAAAAACTTACCGACAGCACGATTGAATTTTTTCTTTTTAAAGACAGTTTTGCATTAAAGCTTAGAAAAAAAGCATCCTGATAAATTCTCATTTCTGATAAAACAATCAGCACATATTTTTTCAGCCCTAACCCCTTATGTAATTTTTAGAAAAACGCATCTTACAAACACACATCCTTAAAATTTATTGTTATGAAAATGCTCATGTCCGGCATGATGGCCCTTGTCATGTCTTTACTTTTCATTGCCTGTAATTCAGAGCACTATGCTTTAGAAAAAGACGTTTCTCCTAGTATCATTCTCACTGCAACGGATAGCACAAATGTTGTTGCCGATGATGCCAGGCAATTATCACAGGAGGGAGAGGCTTATGATCGTATTATTGAAAACCCTTTTGTAAACAGTCAGCAGCAACCGTTATCCACTTTTTCTATTGATGTGGATCGTGCTGCTTACAGTAATGTGCGTCGTTATATTCAGGGCGGTACGTTGCCCCCCAAAAATGCAGTACGCATAGAAGAGATGATCAACTATTTCAAATATGATTATCCGCAACCCGCAGATGAAAATCCTTTCGCTATTTATACAGAGATCGCTCCCTGCCCATGGAATGAACAACACCGTTTACTGCATATTGGTTTGCAGGGAAAAGAGATTGATAAAACCGATTTGCCGGCAGCCAATCTTGTTTTTTTAGTGGATGTTTCCGGTTCAATGAATGAGCAAAACAAACTTCCGCTGGTACAATCATCTTTAAAAATGCTGGCTTCACAATTGCGTGGGCAAGATCGTGTTGCAATTGTTACTTACGCCGGTAATGCAGGATTATTATTGCCATCAGTAAAAGGAACAGAGCGTGAAAAAATAAACGAGGCCATTGATGCATTAAGCGCGGGAGGTTCTACTGCGGGTGGTGAGGGAATTAAACTGGCCTACCAGGTGGCGCGGGACCATTTTATACGAAACGGAAACAATCGCGTGATCCTTGCAACGGACGGTGATTTTAATGTAGGTGTAAGCAGTGAGGAGGAATTAGTATCGCTGATAGAGATGGAAAGAAAAAGCAACGTATTTCTTACTGTGCTCGGTTTTGGCACAGGTAATTACCAGGATGGAAAAATGCAACAGCTTGCTGATAAGGGCAATGGTAATCATGCCTATATTGATAACAGCAATGAAGCGCGAAAAGTTTTGGTGAATGAATTTGGCGGTACGTTGTTTACCATTGCGAAAGATGTAAAACTACAGTTGGAATTTAATCCGACGTTAGCAAAAGCTTACCGGCTTATCGGTTATGAAAACAGGGTAATGCCCAATGAAGATTTTCATGATGATGCAAAAGATGCAGGTGAATTGGGCGCAGGACATACGGTGACTGCTTTGTACGAAATTATACCTGCAGGTGTGGATGATGAATTTACAAAAAAAATCCCGCCGCTTAAATACCAGGTAAAGCAAATGGAAGCAACAAACTTGACCAATGAATTACTAACGATACAATTACGTTATAAGGCGCCAAAAGAAGACAAAAGTAAACTAATCGTTCACCCGGTATTAAATGAGACTGCAGGTAACGCAACAACTTCAATTAATTTCAGGTTCTCAGCTGCTGTGGCGGAATTTGGTTTGGTGCTCAGGCAATCACAATACCAGCAAACGGCTTCTTACGAAAAAATTATCGCAATCGCCAAAGCTGCTAAAGGTGAAGATGAGGATGGCTCCCGTGCAGAATTTATTAAACTCGCAGAAACCGCTTCATTATTGGATGAGCGAAAATCAGTTGTCAAAAACTAAAGCCCGTTTTTAATTACCCATTAATTATTGTTATATGAAAGTGATCATCTTATTCACCAGTATTGCAAGCTTGCTTTTTGCATGCCGGTCATCAGAACATAAAGCAGTTGCGGATAATACGCAAACAGCAGAAGTCGCAGATATCCAGTTGGCAGAAAAAAAGGAAGAAAACAATAAAGCTAAAGCAATAGAGGATGCTAAACCTTCTATACCTTATGTGCAGGCTGCAACAGATACTACTGCCGGGCCTGTATTACAAGCCGGGCAACCTGCGGTACCTGATTGGGACAAGAAAATTATTAAAACCGCAAAAATTACGCTGGAGTTAAAAGATTACCAGACGTACAACCAGGGTTTGCATCAAAAGCTTAAAACCTATGGCGCTTATATAGCGCAGGAAAACCAGGAAGAGAATGATTATCGTATTCAGAACGTAATGGAAATTAAAGTGCCTGTAGAACAGTTTGACCAGTTGCTGAATGGCCTTGGTGGTGACGGTATAAAGCTGCTGGAAAAAAATATTTCTTCTGAAGATGTCACCGGCGAAGTGGTAGATACCAAAGCAAGGATAGAAGCAAAAAAACAGGTGCGTGCACGATACATTGAATTACTAAAGCAGGCAAAAAATATGGAAGAAATTCTGCAGGTACAAAACGAGATCAACAGCATACAGGAAAACCTCGAAGCAGCATCAGGAAGAGTTAATTATCTGCAACATGCCTCCGCATATAGTACCGTTCATCTCAGGTTTTACCAATTTACGAATGGCGCTACGGAAAAAGATTTGAAGCCGGGATTAATTACCCGGATTACCGAAGGTTTTAAAACAGGAGGGGAGATGGTACTTGAATTATTTGTGTGGGTTATTTCTGTATGGCCGGTGATTGTGGGCGCACTTTTATTGTATGCTTATTTCAGGAAGAAAAAGCAGACCAGGATGAATGTAAAAACCAATATCGGATAAAAGAATATCTTTTGAATAAGACGGCCTCACCAGTTGAATAAAAGACAGGCTCCGGCTTTAATTGGTGAGGCTTCTTCACGATAAAGAATGAATACCTTTTTGAAATGATATCAGCAGAATTGAAGAATGAATTAATGAAGCGGTACCGTTGATGAAGTTATCTTTCCGTATTAGCGAATGTGAATTATTGCCACGCTCATCAGGCTATTACTCCACCGCTTCAAATACTACTGTCTTCAACTTAAAAAGTTCTTTTCCATCATTTGCCGGATGGATGGCGATGGTATGTAAACCTGCCTTTGTGATAGAAATAGTCGCAACACAATGTTTTATAAAGAGCACAGGTTTTGATTCATCCAATGCAGAAGTTCTTAAGGTTTTAAATAAATATTGCTGATCATCAAATTCAAAAACAGCTTCCTGTCCGCTGCTTTCTTCCGGGCAACTATACTCCAGGTACACTTTATAATCACCAGGTTCTGTTACCCTCGTGGTAAACGTTGCTGCATCTGTTTTACCTTTCATTTGTGTGATGCAGGTGGCATGTTTCCAGTCGCCAAAATAATGACTAAAAGTTAGATGATCCAGCGCTGTATTACCGGAAAGCTTTGCATAAACAGCCTCCAGTTGAATTGGCGGGTATTGATTGGAAACGATGAGTGGTTTGCTTAGTCCGGGTACTGGCAATGAGCCTTGATAGTTTACTGCAAAAACGGTATTCCTGTCATCAGACAGTGCCGGCAGTGTGATAATTAAATCCGTACCCTTTTTAACCCAGGTTATTGTTTGATGATTGTCCAGTTGAGTTACCGCTGTAACGTTTGCTGTAACATCAGGCACCAGCAATAAGTTATTCTTTGGCGGCTGCATTACATGCAGGTATAAACGGCCAGGTTTTGAAGTGCTCACACCCCAGGGTTGTGCAGGAATCAACCCGGCAGTAGTGCCGTAAATACTTTCTCCAAATTTGCTTAACCATTTACCTGTTGCTGTAAGATAGCTGAGTGAATAAGGCGGAATATTTCCCTGGCCGTCAGGGCCTACATTCAACATCAGGTTACCTCCTTTGGATGCAACGTTGGCAAGTAGTTGAATGATCTCTTTGGGTGATTTAAAATTCATATCATGACGGATATAACCCCATGAATCATTATGTGTATAAATAGATTCCCATGCATCAGCAATAGGGGAGGCGGGTACTTCAGAATCGCCAAAATCAGTATAATCTCCAAGGCCTTGTCCAACCCGGCTGCTAAACAATGCCTGTGGTTGCAGTAGCCGCAGGCTGTCGATCATTTGTTGTGTTTGCGTTTTGGTTAATCCGCCGGGCATATCAAACCATACGATGCCGAGTGGGCCATAATTGGTAAGCAGTTCTTTTAACTGCGGAACAGACTTTTCACGATAGTAGCGAAGATAATCTTTTTGCTGTTCATCAAAATCCCAGGTGTTGCCACCGCCGTTCTTTTCATGCCAGTCAAGAAATTGCGAATAATAAAATCCAAACTTGATACCCCGTTTGCGTGTAGCTTCCGATAATGCCTTCATCGGATCCTTTTTATAAGGCGATGCTTTAACAATGTTGAAATCACTAACCCTGGAATCATACATACTAAATCCTTCATGATGCTTTGCTGTAATCACCATGTAACGAATGCCGGCATCTTTGGCAAACTGCGCCCATGCGTCTGCGTTAAAGTCAACAGGATTAAAACCGGCCGCAACCTCTGCATATTCCTCTGCAGGAATTTTAGCCTGGTACATAATCCATTCGCCGCTGCCATAATAATTTTTGTCCTTATAAGTACCAGCTAGCTTGGAATACAGGCCCCAATGGATAAATAAACCAAACTTGGCATCCCTGAACCATTGCAGGTCCGGCTTCTCTTTACCTATAGTTACTTTATTTGATAATGCCGTCTCTTGTGCCTGCGATGGAGGGATAAATAGAAGCGAATAAAAAACAAGTAACGATGATATTAACTTCATACAGTAATAACATTTTTCAACAAAGCCGTTATTATTCAGGTGTCTTATTAAAAGTGCTGCGGTAAAATATCAATGAGATCTACTGGTAACAATTCAATACTATTCATCTATCAAGGATTGGAGTATTAGTTACCAACCTGTTTCCAGGTAACATTACCAATGGTATTGGGTTTGCCCTGTACCGGTTCTGAAATACTGCCAACCCATTCGCCGTGCTCATTTTTCTTCATCGTTACCGTGCGCCAGCTATAAGCTCCTTTTTCGTAATCAAAGGTTTCGCCGTCATCATCATACAGCTTATAAACGCCTTCTTTTTTACCGTAATGCCTGAATTCAACCGGGGTCTTTTCATTTGCTTTTGGCGCATGTAATAGTGCCGGCTGCATTGGTATAATGGCGCCATCTCTTACAAATACAGGAATGTTTTTATAACCTTCGGCAATACTGATCACTTCTCCGTTGCCTGCGTATGAACCGGTATAAAAGTCGTACCAGTTACCGCGTGGCAGTACCACTTTGCGGCCTTTATCACCGGTGAATAATGGCGCTACCAATAAATCATCACCTGCCATGTACTGGTCCTTGATTTCTTTTATGGTAGCCTGCAGGTAAGGGTTTTCCTGAAGATTGGTATTGCTTGTTTCCTTACTGCTTGTTCCTGTAAAACCTTCTTCCAGGTTCATGGCGCGGAAGGGTGGTTTACCTTCAAAATGATACCTGGCAAAACTACTATACCAATAAGGCATCATTTGCATGCGTAACAGGGTGAGTTCTTTTACCTGTGGCTCTACATCTGCATACGACCAGGGTTGTGTACCACTGGCCCAGGCGTTGATCATTGCCATGGGGGAGAAGATCACCGTCTGCATCCTGCGTAACCATTCCTCACTATTGGCAGAAGCCCTTACTTCCGGCGTCCATAGCACACCACAAAACCCGCTGTTGATAAGCGCTGTAACAAAGTCTTCATGTTTGTAATAATCGTTATAGATCACATAGGGGTAAGCAACAGCGCCGGCATTGGATGCCCTTATCAAACCATAGGTTCGTTTATTCAATTGGCGAAACATATCTGTGCTGTACCGCTGGCATAATACACCGTAGGTTTGTCTTACCTGTTCTGCTGCAATACCTCCCGGAAACCTTGCAACATCCGGCCATAGCCAGTTATCATAACCATCCACTTCGTCTATCTTATAACCACTTACACCGGGCAATACCTGGTTATCGTGTAATTGCCCGAAAAAGACGGTTCTTGCTGGTGGCATGGTAAGGTCAGGTACAATTCCATTCCATACGGTATGGGTGGCGGTATAGGGTAAAAGCTTTTTATAAATAGGAGAGTATTTTGATACATATGGATTGAGCCACAGGTTCAGCCGGATATTCTTATTAAGCATGGCAGCAATAAACTTTGCAGGCTCCGGAAAACGTGTGGAATCCCAGCTTAAGCTGCAGGGGTACGACTTGCTTTGCCAACCAGGTTCAAGCCCTATAAAATCCAAAGGGTAACCCTTTTGTGCAAAAGAGTCCACTTCTTTTTTTACGTCTTCATCGGTTGATAAGGAGGGTACACGTTGTGTAAAACCCAATCCCCAGCGTGGTGGCAAAGGGCCTCCGCCGTTAAAGAGATTAAACCGCTTCACCGCATCCAGCGCAGTAGGTCCTTCAAAAATATAGATCTCCGCCCCGTTGGCCGGAATCAGCATTTCCACTGCATCCGAGTAAGGTTGTGACGACCAGTCTTTGTCTGTATTCCTGTCCTGCTCCTGCGGCGCATTACGGCTGTCTTTACGAACACCGGTGCCGGCATACACCTCTATGTACCTTGCGGCATTAATAAATACGCCATAGCCCTTGGACGAAACATAAAAAGGAACCGGTGCATGTGTGCGGCCATTATCAACACCATCATAATGATCCACATGAAGCCTCATGATCCTGCCACGTTGATTAACGGTCTGAAAATTCAGGCCAAAGCCATATAGCTGTTCTTCCTTCTCCAGCGGAAAACGTAACAGCGTAGCATGGTCTGCTACCTGTGCCTGTATATATTCCTTGGCAAGCGGAAAGCCTGGTTGCGGAAGATTAACCATACCCGCTTTCATAGGCGTGGCGCCTGAAGCGGTTAACAGGTTGTAGTCATCCGGTTTGCCAATCGTAGCCTTCCATACACCTGGTGCAACCATGTTCCAGGAAGGTGTTTGAGCGTGTACTTTAATTAGACAGCAATAAATAGCAAGCGTTGTAATTAACAGGAGGTTTCGTGCAGTCATGGTTGCTCTTTGCAGGCCAATATAATGCATTTGTAAATGCTCACTGTCATGAAATGAACCGGATATATGTACGACCTGTAATAATTTCTTTTGATTGGATAACTGAACTTTATGCATCATCTTTCTCTTACCGCTCATCACAAAAAACTATTATCCAAACATTTTAATTAACAACGTACGTTTTAAATCGTATGTTTGTTTTATGAAGCTGAAGAAATCATCAGAAGAGCAGGTAAACGTTCCTACACGTGCAGAACTTGACGTGTTGAAAGTGCTTTGGAAACATGGCCCTTCTACAGTGCGCTTTGTACATGATGCATTGAATGAACAGAAGGAAGCAGTACAATATACGTCTACACTTAAGCTGATGCAGGTAATGACAGAAAAGGGGATGCTGCTGCGTGATGAAACCAACATGAAGCATGTATATACCGCTGCGCTGGAAGAGGAACCAACCAAGCGTTCGCTGTTAAACCGTTTTGTGGAGCATACGTATGAAGGCTCGGTAACAGGCCTGGTGAATTCACTTCTGGGGCATGAGAAAACTTCTGCCAAAGACCTTGCGGAGATAGAAAAACTGCTCAAACAAATGAAACAGAAATAAAATATCCTGCTGTATGGTATCACAATCCTGGATACAGGCGTTTGTACTACTGCTGGTACACTCACTCTGGCAAGGCATGTTATTGGGCATTGTTGCTGCTGTTGTACTGGTGGTCACCAAAAACAGGCGTCCGTCGGCGCTTAGGTATCATCTTATCAGTTGGCTGCTGCCTTGCTTTCTGCTGGGTTGTGTAATAACATTTACTACAGAACTACGCTTGCTCCAACATCCGGGAACACCGGGCGGGCCAGGTATTTTTAGCGGGTTTATCAGTGAAACAACACTGCACCTTCAATTACAAAAGCTGATGGATTGGCTTACCAGTCACAGCGGTTTTATTGCAGGCGTATGGCTACTATGTTTTCTCTGCGAAAGCATTAAAACAGGCTTCGGTATTTATTATATCGCCAGGCTAAAGCCATCAGAAATACCTGTACCATCAACTTACTGGCAACAGGTGATAGACGGGTTTTGCATACAGTTAAACATACCGCGCAAAGTGCAGCTTGTTGAAACGGCGCTTGCGAAAATTCCCATGGCGGCAGGCCATTTTAAACCCCTGTTATACATACCGGTGGGGATGCTTAATCATCTCCCGCCTGCGCAGATAGAAGCTATTTTATTGCATGAACTTGCCCATATAAAAAGAAACGATTACCTGGCTGGCCTGTTACAGCAGTTCCTGCTGATGCTGTTCTTTTTTAACCCCGGTTTACGCTGGATAATAAAAGTGCTGAAAGAACAACGGGAACATTGCTGTGATGATATAGCGCAGGCTCATCTACAGGATAAGACCGCATTGGTGGAAGCATTGTTATGCTTTGCCAGGCAAACTGTTCATACGCCGGTTTATGCCGCTGCTTTTCCGGGAACAGGCAAACAGTTATTATATCGTGTAAGAAGGATTGCGTTGCAGTCAAACCCGGCTTTAAATAAACTGGAACGTGCTTTCTTTATCATAAGTATTGCAGCTGGTATCGGGCTTTGTTATTTGTTTGCGGCATCCGGAATAAAACCTGCAACTGCCGTATTGAATACCAGTCCGCTTGCAGCAGTGAAAACACAGCCGGTAGATGCACCGGTGAATGCAGAAGAGCAAACGCTGCAAACAATCAGTGTACCTGAAAACAGGGAGATTGTACAGGTAGTGGATAAGCTGGATGCTGATCCTGCACCTGAGACTGAAGAAACATCCCTTAACCCCGGTGAAGAATCCGTTGAACCATCCTCTGTTGAAACAGGCCTTACACCAGAGGAACTTTTGCGCAGACAAGCTGAAGCTGACCGTGCACAGGCAGCGGCTGATCTGAAGCAGGCGGAATTTGACCGGAAACAGGCTGATCTTGACAGGGCGCAGGCAGAACGTGACAGGATGCAGGCCGACAGAGACCGCGAACAGGCGGATCGTGACCGAAAGCAGGCAGACATTGACAGGCTTGCTGCAGAACAAAACAGGCTGAATGCAACTCAGCACCCATAGCCTGCTGATTTATTGATTTCATCTAAAAACATTAAGATCATGAAAAGAAATTTCCGGATGGCAATAGCCATCATGGCCATCGTATGCAGTACATCTGTTAATGCACAAACGAAAAACAGCGGTAAAAAAACAACCGTAACAACAGGCCACCAGATCACCTATCTGACTGTGGAAAGTGATTCCATCGGAGACCCGGTTAAACGCATCTCCATGCAGCGGGATGGACGCACTTATAAGATCAGGCTGATGAATGATAAGATCAGTTCACTAACAGTGGATGGCGCCACTATCGCATCACAGGATTTTTCAAAATATCAGCCAATGGTGGATGAACTGCTGGAACAGATAAAGCGCGATCAGGAGCAGGCCGAGCGTGACCGTCAACAGGCAGACCTTGACAGGGTGCAGGCAGATAAAGACCGCCAGCAGGCAGAACGTGACAGGGAACAGGCTGATAAAGATCGTTTACAGGCAGAAGAAGATCGCAGGCAGGCCGATAAAGACAGACTGCAGGCGGAGCAGGATCACAGGCAGGCTGATCTTGACCGTCAGCAGGCAGACCGCGACAGGGTGCAGGCTAATAAAGATCGCCAGCAGGAAGAACTGGATAGGGCGCAGGCTGAATTGGATCGTAAACAGGCGGAGGAAGATCGCAAGCTGGTGGAAGGACTGATTAAAGACCTGGTAGCAGATAAATTGATTGATAACAGGGAAAGTGTTTTTTCTCTTGAACTTTCTGCCGGTGGTATGAGCATTAATGACAAACCTCAAAGCGATGCTATCTTTCAAAAATACAAAGCCAAATACCTGAAGAAAGCCGGCATGCAGGTAAATTTTCACAGTGATGGCTCAACCAGGCGCATACAGGTAGGCACAAAAGATTAATGGTGGAAATATGTAAAACTACCAATGGGTATAACATGCTACTAAGCTTCAAAAGCACAAAAGGGCTACCGTGTGTAAAAAATCTTAGATGAAACCTCTGACAGGAACAGAGAGGAAGGGGAATTTATAGTGAAGATGATAAACTTACATTTTTGCTTGTGGATATTTCACAAAATGTAAAAGGCGGTGCAAATCTTTCTAATCTGTATCATCTGTATACTATTTATTTCATCAACAAACCTGCACACGGTAGCAAAAGACTTTAAAGTGAACATCATGCGGAAGTACAAGCATGGCATCGTGATTAGCTGCTTATGGAATAGTTAAAACTGGTTTGATAAGTTTCAGGCGCATTACCTGAAATTGTGAATTCATCAGACTTTTTAGTACACGAAAATTATTTTAACAATCTTAACCGGTGCGCTTCTTTTAACGCATCGGTCACCAGTTTCTTTGTTGCCTTGTTCAGATTAATTGTTGTCCATCCCTGTCTGCCCCAGCCATTCGGTATAGGAAAGATTACCTCACTATGCGGCGGACAAAATATAAACTGCGTGGCCGGTGTAAACCTCAGGTTAAGTGTATGGTCTTCCAATGAAAGTGTGGCAAAGATTTTTTTCTTAACAGTAAAAGCCGTTCTGTTAAAATGCGGTTGCTCACCGGCGCCTTCCATCGCCAGGGCGATTGCTTTGGCATCTGCTGTTTACCATAGACTTGTAATTGGTGATACGATAAAAAAATATTTCTTATTTCAGGTGCTCATTAAAAAAATCAATCGTTCTTTTCCAGGCTAGTTCCGCCGCTGCTTTATCGTAACGCGGAGTAGTATCATTATGAAAACCATGGTTGGCATTTTCATACACATAAGCTGTGTACTTTTTACCGTTTGCTTTTAAGGCGGCTTCGTAAGCGGGCCAGCCTTCATTAACACGTGTATCCAACGCGCCGTAATGCAAAAGTAATGGCGCATTAATTTTGGGAACATCCTCTGCTGCTGGCTGACCTCCATAAAACGGAACCGCCGCAGCCAGTTCAGGTACACGCACCGCCATCATATTAGAAACCCATCCGCCAAAACAAAAACCAACCACACCTATTTTCCCATTGCAGTCAGGATTGCTTTTAAGATAGCCATAAGCGGCTATAAAATCTTCCAGTATTTTGTTCCGGTCAAGTTTGCTTTGCATCTCACGGCCTTTATCATCATTGCCGGGATAACCACCCAGCGGCGTCAATGCATCCGGCGCAATAGCAATAAAACCGGCAAGCGCCACTCTTCTTGCAACATCTTCAATGTATGGATTTAAGCCGCGGTTTTCATGTACCACCACAACGCCACCCAATTTGCCTTTTGCTTCGGCGGGCTTTGCCAGTAAGGCTTTTATATTGCCGCCGCCATTAGGTGAATCATAATGAACATCCTCTGCTTTTATACGCGGGTCGTCTGCCTTTACCTGTAAGGTATTCTGGTAATCAGGCATCAGGAAACTCATGAGAGAGGTTACGGTTAAGCCGCCTACGGCATAGATCGATAATTTTTGTACAAAGTCCCTGCGGTCAATACGGTTGTGGGCATAGTCATCGTAAAGATCAAAGACTTCCTGTTGTATATCTTCTTTTTTGATGTTTTCCATATAGAGAGGTTGAGTGTTCTTTAAAATTAAGTATTTACGCTAATATCAGGGATTAGTTGCCGGCGACTTTGTTTTTAGTAACGAGGATCTTCATGCTGATACTTTATTTAAACCACCGGCTGAAAATGATCCAGCCTGTATTTTTCAATTATTTCTCTCAGCCTTTCAGTCCTGAGATGAAGAATATCCGCCTGCAGCTCCATTAGTGCCAGGTCAACTTCATCTTGTCGTATCATGGCGGTCTTTCTTTCTAAATGAACCAGTGTGAATATGATCGCTTCAGGATCATTCATTTTCTCTGGTGGTTTTGCAGCAAGCGTTTGTGAAATTTTTAATTGTTGTGTAAGCAGCTCGTGTTTTCTCTGCCTGGCCTGCAGTTTCCGGGCAAATAATTTTTGTTTTTGTTCAAGCTGATGGAGCGTGAAACATAGCCGCTGATTTCGTCGCTTCTTTCGCTTTGACGAATAGTTTATGCTTTCTACCTGTTCAACTTCTTTATGCTGTTCTATTCGGATATGCAACTGAAGTAGCTTTAAAAGTTTTTCACCGGAAAGTGTTCGCTTACCCTTTTCAATCATACAAATATTACTTGTAGAAATTTCCAGGTATACACCCAGTTGTTTTTGCGTAAGACCGGTTTTTAAACGGATTTGTTTTACTAAGCTCATAGGATTCTGTTTAAGGATATGGTTGTGAAGTTTGTAATTCAAAATTCGCAAAAATTCACAGGTTTGTGAATTTTCCTGTTGTGAAAAATCTAAAAATTCACAAACAGGAACTTCACAAATGTTTTTAAACAATCCGGTGATTTTTAATACGGATGTTTTTCGTACAAAGTATCGGGCGCCCGATGTTTAAATCTAAATACTGCTTTTGGAAATTTTACTTATACCAGATCCATTAAGTTTGCCACTCAAAGGATGATGTATATGGCAGACCTTTTAAAACAGCACCTCAGGAAATTTGTTCCGGTAACAGATGACGCTTACGCCGGTATGCTGCCCTTTTTTAAAATGATACCGGTTTCAAAAAAACAAAACCTGCTTGCCGAAGGCAGAATTTGTACAGACAATTATTTTGTGCTGAAAGGCTGCCTGCGACTATTCTTTGTAAATGAAAAAGGAGTTGAACAAACCATACAGTTTGCACTGGAAAACTGGTGGCTTGCAGACTATGCTTCCTTTGCCATGCAAACAGCTTCGGAGTTTTATATCCAGGCCGTTGAAAAAAGTGAAGTGATGGCGCTCGGATTTGCAGAACAGGAAAAATTACTGGAGACCTTCCCTGTAATGGAACGATACTTCAGGCTGGTACACCAACGTGCGCATGCCGCAGCACAATTCAGGGTAAAGACATTGTACAGTTTATCAAGAGAAGAAATGTACCTCGAATTTAACCGGCGGTTTCCTGAATTTGTTCAACGCATACCGCAATATTTGCTGGCTTCTTTTCTGGGCTTTACCCCTGAATATCTTAGTGAAATAAGAAGCAAAAAACTTTCCTGATCCGATTTTCTTAAACCAGTTTAAGCAATCACGCAATTGAGTGCAGGTAGCTTTGTGGAAACAAAAAACAAAACAATGCAACAAAGAATCAATATTGAAAAAACAAGACCGGAAATGTACAAAGCGATGTTAGGTTTATCAGGAGCCATTGGTAAATCATCTTTGACGCCCATACAAAAAGAATTGATTAAGGTAAGGGTATCGCAGATAAATAGTTGTGCATTCTGTTTAAACATGCACACACAGGAAGCGTTGAAAGCGGGTGAAACGCAGCAAAGGATTTTTGTACTGAATGCATGGCGTGAAACCGATTTGTTTACGGGTGAAGAAAAAGCATTGCTTTCGCTGGCGGAAGAAGTCACCCTGATACATGCGCATGGAGTAGCGGATGCAACCTATCAAAAAGCAGCGGAGTATTTTAGTGCAGAAACCATTGCCGATATTATTATGGCAACAGTATTAATCAATTCCTGGAACAGGATAGCAGTAAGTACTCATTTGCCGATTGTAAAAGGGTAACCTGCCAAAATCTATCATCTAACAATTGCATAAATTTTAAGCGTAATGAAGATTAGTTATGATATTCCGCAATTATTATTACGACTGGCTTTAGGACTTGGTTTTATTTTTCCTGTACTGGACCGTATCGGCTGGCTGGGTGCAGCAGGAGAAAACGGCAATGCATGGGGCAACTGGAAAAACTTTGTGGATTATACGCATACCTTGATGCCTTATATGAGCCTGTCATTCACCTCCATCATGGCGGTGCTTGCAACAGTTGGTGAAGCAGTATTTGGTATTGCGCTGATCATTGGGTATAAAACAAGACCGGCCGCTATTGGCAGTTGCCTGCTTACCCTGGCGTTTGCATTAAGCATGCTGGTGTTTATTGATTACCGCGCACCATTTAGCTATTCTGTTTTCACAGATAGCGCTGCGTCACTTTTGCTTGCAGCGATACCACAATACCGGTGGAGTTTGGATGCAAAACAGAAATAAGAAGCGAAGTATTTCGCGCAGAGATAAGATGAAAATTTCTCTGCACTTCTCCCAATTCCGCGAGAAAAAACGCTGCGGTCTCCGCGCCTTTGCATGAGAAAATATTTCACGCAGAGAACGCAAAGCCCGCAGAGGTACAAAAGTTTGTCCACGCTTCTTATGCGTATTCCGCGAGAAAAAAAACGCTGCGGTCTCCGCGCCTTTGCGTGAGAAAATAATCACGCAGAGAACGCAAAGCCCGCAGAGAGGATGAAAATGCATTCGCACGTTTTTATTTTCCTCAAGAAAAACGTTGAGGTCTCCATGTCTTTGCGTGAGAAAATAATCACGCAGAGAACGCAAAGCCCGCAGAGGTAGGATGAGAATTCATTTTTCGCACGTTTTTATACTCTTTAAAAAAACGCTGCGATCTCTGTGCCTTTGCGTGAGCCAAATCTTGTTAAAAGATCCTACTTTTTAAACGCTCCAAAATGCCAGAGTATCCCCGAAGGATCATGCAAAAAACACTCTCTTCCCCAGGGTTCATCGCGGATAGGTGTTAGCCTCACATTTTTATATTTGGCTGGTAAGTCTAATGCCTTTAATTCATTCCAGTATCGGTCTACATCATCTACTTCCAGGAAGAGCATGGTATTGTCAATCCAGTCTTTTACATAAGCCTTCTGCAGGTAAAAGGCCAGCGCACCGGTTTTAAACACTGACATGTCCGATGACAAAACGGTTTCTTCAAACCCGAGGTCACGGTAGAAACTTCTCGAAAGGTCAAAGTCCTCCGCACCAATAAACGGGCGAATGGAAATGGCATTATGTTGCATAGCGTTTATTTGAATACGAGGATAAGATAAGTAAAGAATAGCAATTGATTTGTCTTGAAAGCACCGTCTGTATAAAACTATTGTTTGATACTCATACAGTATTCGCTCATTCACAGTTCGGTGCCAAAGATTTCAACAATGCGATTTGTACAGGACCACAACGCAGCAATTGACACAAATTGAATAGAAAATGATAAGCAAGTATCAGTAGAATAAAATACAATAAGTTTTTTTTGCTAAAATTTTCCTTTGATGCAATTTCTTTCTAACCTGGCGGGTTCACTTGCTGCCAGATGCTTGCTGTTAACAATGTTATTGTTTTGCGCCGCCGTAACTTCTTATGCTGGAGATGGAGCAGATACCGGCGCTGTTTATCGTAATCCTGTCATCCCCGGCGACTTTGCTGACCCTTCCATTCTTAAAGTAGGGGATATTTATTATGCCGTGGGCACTTCTTCAGAATGGGGGCCACATTACCCGATATTCACCTCAAAAGATTTAATTCAATGGCAACAGGTAGGTTATGCATTTCCTGAAAAACCTTCCTGGACAACCGCCTCCTTCTGGGCGCCGGAACTTTTTTATCACCAGGGAAAATTTTACCTGTACTATACCGCGAGAGATACGAATAATGTATCGTACATCGGCGTAGCTGTGGCAGAGGATCCGGCAAAAGGTTTTACTGATAAAGGCATTATTATAAAGCATGGTTCCGAAGCTATTGATGCTTTTGTTATACAGGAAAGTGATGGATTATATATTAGCTGGAAAGCTTATGGCCTTGATAAGCGGCCTATCGAGTTATTGGGCAGTAAACTTTCTGACGATGGTTTAAAGCTGGAAGGCGAACCGTTTTCTTTACTAAAGGATGATCAAAAAAAAGGGATGGAAGGGCAGAGCATCGTAAAACGTAATGGCTATTATTATCTTTTTTATTCAGCCGGCGGCTGCTGCGGCGTTCCCTGTGATTACCATGTGCAGGTAGCTAGGTCAAAAACACTCCGCGGACCGTATGAATTAAACCCTGCAAATCCGATCTTACAGGCAAACAATACCTGGATGTGTTCCGGTCATGGCACACCGGTGCAGACTGCTGATAACCGCTGGTTTTACCTGTACCATGCTTATCAAAAAGATGACAATGTATTTACCGGTAGACAAGGCATGCTGGATGAATTACTCTGGGATAAAGCTACAGGCTGGCCTTACTTTAAAAATAATGGCACTCCATCTGTAACCGCGCCGGTACCGTTTAAAGGAACATCTCAAAAAATTGCTTACGCCTGGAAGGATGATTTTAGCAGCAGTAAGTTATTACTGGATTGGCAATGGAATTTCAGGAACTATACGCCTGATGTAAAAATGACCGGGCATCAGTTATGCTTATCGTCAAAACCCGGTAAAAACAATCTTAGCGGTGCAGCCATTTGCGTAAGGCCTGCAAAAGCTGATTATGAGATGATGACAGAAGTTACTAATCAAAACACAGCATTGAAAGGATTAATTGTTTATGGTGATGATAATGCAAGTGCAGGTATTGGTGTCGCCGGTAATGAAGTGCAGGTATGGAAAGTCGAACAAGGGAAGCGTGTAGCACTTAAAACAGGTATTGTAAATAAAAAGCAATCAGTACAATTGAAAATTAAAGCAACAAAGGGCTGGCAGTTACGCTTTTATTATCGTACGGATAATAACAACTGGCTGGAGCTTACTGCGGCAGATGATACAGGTTATCTTAATGCGAACTTTTTGAAGCAATGGGACCGCTGCCCAAGACCGGGACTTCATCAGCAGGGTAGTGGAGATGAGCCTGCGTGTTTTAGATATTTTGAAATTAAGTATTGAACAGGACAGCCGTAAATTTCAGGCTCCGGCCTTGGCAATCGGGTCAATTGAATTTTATACTGGATAAAAAGGATTTCTATTGTACCTGAGTGATATTTAATTTAATGTCAGATTGTTAGCCGCCTTTTCATATAACAGAAAAAAAACCACCATAAAGGTGGCCTTTGAAATATTAAACCGTCATCACTATTTTTTGTAGATGCGTGTAGCGCCATCTGAAGTAGCCTCAAAAATCATGCGTTTCCCATCTTTCTGAATGCTCACATAATACAAAGTAGCTCCGTCAGATTCATTTACAAACTCAATGGCTTCGGTAGTTGCCCAATCTGCATATTTCTGCTGTAGGGTTGCCAATGTATTTTTGGGTAATGCTTCCAGTTTTATGTGTTTGCTTTGCGCTACCATATCGCCGTTATCTGAATAGAATACCTCGTAGTTTTCATTGTTGGAGGTGAAGCTGATCTTCGTAAGTTCATCCATGTTTTTTACACTGATGTTGGTTGCACCAGGGAAAGATTTCTTAAAAGCATTGGCTCCGTTGAAGGAAAGGGCTTCAGTGCCCGCGGCAAAAGAAGTACTGATAAGTGCGATAAATAAAGCGGATGTAAGAAGTAACTTTTTCATAATTGTTGTTTGAATATGTTAGTGAATTGTTTGCTGTTAACTATAATTCCAAAGCGGTGCCAAACCGTGCCACGTACTTTAAGTATTTGAAAACCAATCTGTTTTAATTTTATTGGAAATTGAATAAGTGTACGGTTATGAAACAAAAACTGTCCAAAACGGACGGTTGTGATACAGATCGATACATGAAATTGGTAAGAAGGCGGGCTGATCGAAAGATATAAATATCAAAAGCTGGTAAACAATGCAAAATACCTGGCAGGTTCATAAGCTATTGCTTTTTATATATACCCTGGATGAGTTGAAGCCACTATAAAAAAATAAAAGTAAAAATGACAATTATTTTTTTATTTTCGGGGCCGGATACTATTTTCTGAAATCACATCGATAAAAATGTTTGTCCATATGCAAGTACAACAAGGTCTGCTTCATCGTTTTGGTTTAAAGATTGTCGTTTGTGTTGCTTTATTGCTTTTTGCAAAACATACGATCGCCCAGCAAAAAGATTTTCATCAATGGGCGGCTACACCACCAATGGGTTGGAATAGCTGGGATTGTTACGGGCCCACCGTTACAGAAGCCGAGGTAAAGGCGAATGCAGATTATATGGCCGCGCATCTTAAAGAAAGCGGATGGCAATACATTGTAGTAGACATTCGCTGGTTTGTAGGCAATGATAAATCGCATGGTTATAATGAAACAGATCCTCAGTATTCTATTGACAGCTTTGGACGTTTTATGCCTGCCGTAAACCGTTTTCCTTCAGCCGCCGGTGGTAAAGGTTTTAAACCATTGGGTGATTATATACACTCCTTAGGATTAAAGTTTGGTATCCATATTATGAGGGGCGTGCCGGTGATTGCTGTAAAACAAAAATTGCCGGTAAAAGGTACTGCTGTAACGGCTGCCGATATCTATTCCCCGGAGAACCAATGCCGCTGGTTAAAAGATATGTACACCATTGTACCGGGAAAACCTGGTTCACAGGAATACTATAATTCCATCTTTGAATTATATGCTTCCTGGGGTCTCGACTTTGTAAAGGTGGATGATCTTTCTGCACCTATTTATTTTACAAAAGAGATTGAGATGATCAGGAACGCAATTGCCCGCACAGGTAGGCAAATTGTTTTAAGCACATCTCCCGGTGAAACACCTGTTGCGCATGCAGCGCATGTACAAGCCAATGCAAATATGTGGCGCACTGTGGATGATTTCTGGGATAACTGGAAACATCTGAAAGATCATTTTGAGGTATTTGACCGATGGAATAAATGGCGCACAACAGGCGCATGGCCTGATGGTGATATGTTGCCTTTGGGAAGACTTGGCATACGTGCAGAAAGAGGTGATAACCGCATGACAAATTTTACCAAAGACGAGCAGCATACTTTGATGACCTTATGGACGATCTTCCGGTCGCCACTGATGTTTGGTGGTAATCTTCCCGATAACGACGCGTTTACCCTTTCACTTATAACCAATAAAGAGGTTTTGCATGTTTTAAGCAACAGTATCGATAATAAGCCTTTGTTTAATAACGATACAACGGCTGCCTGGACCGCTGCTGAAAAAGGCACGCGTGTAAAATATCTTGCAGTATTTAATAAAGCTGATTCAACAAAGAAAGCGGTCACTGTTTCCTTAAGTCAGTTGGGTTTTGGTAATAAGAAAGTAACTATTAAAGATCTTTGGAGCCATGAAAACATCGGGCAATTTTCAAACGAGTTTGCACCTGAGATCAATAGTCATGGTGCCGGCTTGTATCAATTAGTTGCTGAGCCCTAATGTTACTAATCCATTAGAATCATCCAGGATTTTTTACCAGACTTTTTATAATCATGAAACATCTCTTTATTATACTGGGTATATACCTGTTTGCAGGAAATGTGGTGAGGGCAAACGTTCCAGACTCAGTGTATTTGTATGCTTTTTCTTCTGATAGAACGCATAATAAAGACGGGCTGCAGTTTGCGTGGAGCAATGACCAGAAAGAATGGAAACTCATTGGCGATCATTACGGCTTTGTAAAGAGTGATTATGGCCGCTGGGATACTGAAAAGAGAATGATACAGCCGTATCTTTTTCGTGGAAAGGATGGTTTATGGCGTTGTGTATGGAGTTTGAATAACCGCGAAAACCTGTTTGCTTATGCGGCTTCTGCCGATCTTGTTCACTGGCAAAGACAGGTATATCCATTCATCAATAGCGGGCAAACTTTTTCAAGCCCGGTGGTAAAAGAAGAAGATGGCGCTTATCAGATCATTTACCAGGTGGCTGCCAACAAATATTTCCAGGTAACAACCAAAGACTTTCGTTCTTATTCAAGTCCTGCAGAAGTAACATCTGCGCTATATAAAGACGAAAGAAACAATGTGTTGCTGGAAACAGAGCAAACATCCGGCACCATCACTAAAGTTGGATGGCAAACTGTTGAGGGGTTAATAAAAACTTACCAATCGAAACGTTATGATAACATACTTACCGGTGAAACAACTTCGCAGGATGCAGAGCGGTTTAAAGACCTGGCGCCTGTAAAGGCAAGCTTCACGCCGGATGTTTCCAGGCAGAAAGATATCAGCAACATGCTTACAGGTGTTTTCTTTGAAGACCTGAATTATGCCGCAGACGGTGGGTTATACGCAGAGCTGATACAGAACAGGGATTTTGAATATCGCCTGTCTGATAAGGAAGGAAGAGATCAAACATGGAACAGTACACACTCCTGGAAGTTTACGGGCTCCGCTTCAGGCTTTGGTATCGACAGTGCATCCCCATTACATGTAAACAATAAACATTATGCAGTCTTAACCACAACAAGTGCTAACAAAGAGAATGCCTCACTTATCAACCACGGCTATGACGGTATTGTGTTACAGAAGAATGCTCAGTATACCTTTTCCTTTTTTAGTAAGAGCTTAAAGGGCAGGAACGGCAAACTTCAAGTGAAACTCACCAGCAAAGGACTTGTGTTGGCATCTGCAATAATTAAGATTGATCATCAGCAGTGGCAAAAAAAGACAGTCTTGTTAACGCCTGTCTCAGATGCTTCAGATGCGCAACTGGAGCTATTGCCACTTGCTGCCGGAAGCATGGCACTTGATATGATTTCCCTGATGCCAAAAAATACTTTTAAGCATCGTGATAATGGATTGCGCAACGACTTAGCAGAAACAATTGCAGGCATCCATCCACGCTTTATGCGTTTTCCCGGTGGCTGTGTTGCACATGGAGACGGACTTGCGAATATCTATCAGTGGAAAAATACCATTGGCCCGCTGGAAGCAAGAAAGCCGCAACGAAATCTATGGGGTTATCATCAAAGTGTTGGATTGGGCTACTTTGAATATTTCCAGTTTTGCGAAGACATAGGTGCGGCGCCTGTGCCAGTGATTGCTGCTGCTGTGCCTTGTCAGAACTCTGCTTCTGTAACTGGTTTGGGCGGTGGTCAGCAGGGTGGTATTCCTCTGGATGAGATGGATCAATATATCAATGATATTGTTGACCTGGTGGAATATGCCAACGGTGATGTTAGTACCAAATGGGGCAAGTTGAGGGCTGAGGCTGGTCATCCCAAACCATTTGGGTTAAAATATATCGGCATAGGTAATGAAGACCTGATCTCAGATATTTTTGAAGAACGCTTTACGATGATCTTCCAGGCGCTCAAAAAAAGATGCCCTGAAATTACGGTAATCGGTACTGCAGGGCCTTTCTGTGAAGGAACGGATTATGAAGAAGGATGGGCCATTATGAATAAGCTTGGCGTATCACATGTAGATGAACATTATTACCAGCCACCGGGTTGGTTTATCAATCACCAGGACTTTTATGATCAGTACGATCGTTCGCATGGAAAGGTATATCTGGGCGAATACGCAGCACATCTTCCGGGTCGCCCCAATAATCTTGAAACAGCACTTGCGGAAGCATTATATCTTACCGCTGTGGAACGTAATGGTGACGTGGTAAGCATGGCCTCTTACGCGCCTTTACTCGCCAAGGAAGGACATACGCAATGGAACCCTGATCTTATATATTTCAATAATGCAGAGGTAAAGCCAACTGTTGGATATTATGTGCAGCAACTATACGGTATTAATGCAGGTGACAGGTATATAGAAAGTAATGCTGCCATAGCATCCAATAACGATGCTGTGAAAAAACGTATTGCAGTTTCTTTTGTAAAGGATAGCAAAACAGGAGACCTGGTGATCAAACTGGTAAACCTGCTGCCGGTAACTGTACAGGCAACCATCAATACTAACGATACTTTTGCCGGAAAAATAAATGCAGCCACTCGTACAGTGTTAACCGGGAATCCTGCTGATAAAAATGTAAAACCGGTAACAGCATCTGCATCTGTTCAGGAGGCCCTTGCACCGGTATTGCCTGCTTATTCGTTTACCGTGATAAGGTTGCAGATGCGTTCATAAAAGTCTACAGAAGCTTGTTACCAGGCAACTTCAGATTTATACTGATGTTCAATACATCAGCGGTATTACTGTTTTAAACATCTTCCGCTGAAATTCCTTGTTGGTCGGTCATAATCAGCCTTTATTCATATTTCCTTTTGATTACGATAGCCGGGGATTATCTTTGAGACAACTCTTCGTAATATAACCATTACCGGCAAATACGGGGCATTACTTCGTTCCCTGTGCAAACAAACTGCCACAGGCGATATCCGCTGCCGGAGGTCTCAATCGATTAACAAAAATGAAAGCAACAAATACAAGCCGCATTTCGTCTATTGATTTTCTAAGAGGTGCGATTATGATCATTATGGCGCTGGATCATGTAAGGGATTACCTGTTCCGTGATTCCTTCTTTTATGATCCGCTTGACCTGAAACAAACAAGCGGTGTGTTATTTTTTACGCGTTGGATCACCCATTTTTGTGCGCCGATCTTTATGCTGCTTGCAGGAACTTCTGCATTTATGATCGGGCAAAAAAAATCAAAGAAAGAGTTGTCCGTCTTTCTGATAAAACGTGGTTTGTGGCTGGTGTTTCTCGAAATGATTATTGTAAACCTGGGCTGGAATTTTAATATCAGTTTTCCGATGTTTCTGTTTATTACAATCTGGGCATTGGGGATATGTATGATTGTACTTGCCGGGCTTATTCATTTACCCAAAGCGGCGATACTTATATTTTGTATAATTGTGATAGGAGGGCATAACCTGCTGGACAATGTACATGTAACCGGCAATACACTGCCTGCTTTTGGTTGGGCGCTTTTACATGAGCAGCAGTTCTTTACCTGGCAACATAAAATGTGGCTGGTGGGATACCCGCTGGTACCGTGGATAGGGGTGATGCCGTTGGGTTACTTAATGGGGCAATGGTTTGCAAAAGGCTATGATGCAACGAAACGAACAAAGAACCTTCGTTACACAGGAACCGCTGCTGTGCTATTGTTTATCCTATTGCGATGGAGCAATTTTTATGGCGACCCCGTTCCATGGACGACGCAGGCAACGCCATTCCGTACTTTTTTGTCGTTTCTTGATGTTAATAAATATCCTCCTTCCCTGTTATATTTATTGATCACGCTGGGGCCGGCATTACTAATACTGTCTATTGCCGAAAAATGGAAAGGCCGCATAGTAGACATTGTATCTGTATATGGAAGGGTGCCGATGTTCTATTATCTTATTCATATCTATCTCATCCATCTTATTGCGGTGGTAGCTTCGGCAATCATGCCTGGTCAGGACTGGCACAAGTGGTTCCTGCAACAACCCATCTGGTTTACAACAGAACTTAAGGGATATGGGTTCTCGTTGCCGGTGGCTTATCTTGTATGGATTGCCATAGTATTGTTGCTATACCCGTTGTGCAAAATGTATGACCGTTATAAACAGTTGCACAAGGACAAGTGGTGGTTAAGTTACCTGTAAACATATTGCACAAGAAAAAAAGCTTATCTCACCGTTTTTCAACATACAATTGAAACATGGCATGTATATTTAAGCATCTGTTAACCAGCTAATGCATTGCACCATGCCTTCTGTAACAAATAGTACCACGACTTCTTCCCGCCGGGAATTCTTAGTAAAAACATCTGCCGCTTCCCTGGCATTGCTATGGGCCGGCTCTGCCAACTGGGCCAGAAAAATAAGTCCTGCCGGTAAGCCTGATTCAAAATTTGCCGGGGTGCAGGTAGGCGTAATCACCTATTCTTTTCGCAGTATGCCCGGTGATGTTCAGCAGTTATTACAGTATGTAGTGGATAGTGGTATAAGCGCGATTGAACTGATGGGTGATGCTGTGGAAGCTTATGCCGGTAAACCTGCTGCCACTTTTAAACTGCCACAACCTTTGCCTGGTCAATCAAGGCCACAGTTAACAGATGAACAGAAAGCCCAGGTAGCCGCTTACCAGCAGGAAGTTGCCAACTGGCGTGCTGCAGTTGCTATGGATAAGTTTGCTGAGGTAAAGAAAATGTATAACAATGCAGGAGTTAAGATCTATGCATTTAAGCCGAATGCCCTGGGAGCGAATAATACGGATGCAGAGATTGAGTACGCCCTAAGGGCAGCTAAAGCATTAGGCGCCGGTTCTGTTACTGTAGAATTACCAACGGATGCAGCGCAATCAAAAAGATTGGGCGAATTAGCTGCAAAGCATAAAGTGTATATAGGTTATCATGCCCATACGCAGGCAACAGATACGGCCTGGGATACTGCATTAAGCCAATCTCCTTACAATTCTATGAACCTTGATTGCGGGCACTACATTGCCGCCGGTGGCAGTAATACCAAAGAAAGCCTGCTTGCTTTAATACAGGCAAAACATGATCGTATTACAACCATGCATCTCAAAGATCGTAAGAGCAAGGATCATGGAGGTGCAAATATGCCATGGGGTGAAGGCGATACACCGGTTAAGGAAATTCTCAACCTGCTGAAAGATAAAAAATATAACATCCCGGCTACGATAGAACTTGAATATGATATTCCTCAAGGCAGTGATGCGGTAAAGGAAACAACGCGTTGTGTTGCTTTTGCGAAACAGGCGTTAACCGTGTAGCTGCTGGCATTACATCTATTGTTACTAATAATAGATTTCTCCGGAAGCTGAATTTAACTTTGAAATGGATGGAAGCAGTTCGTATAAAAGAATTGCTTCCTTATTTTAATTTACAGATGCTGAATATATGCTTCGGGGAACGTGGCTGATGCTTTTAAATTTTGTGCTGGTTATTTGGTAGTTATTGCTTCCATTTTTTTGCCAAGCTTCATACGTAATATCGTTGGCTGCCATAGTTCAATTTTATGGTCTTCAATATCCATCATGTGAACAACTTTCCATACGCCGCCGTTTCAATTGTCTCTTGTATGGTAACGCTATCTTTTAAAGCTGATCAACAAGCAGTGCAGTTTCTCTACCCTGTAATACAACCGAAACATCATTTTTTTACCCCATACAGGAGTAATCTTTTGAAAGCATAAAGGGCAGGGAAGGTTTTAAATTGCTTTTTTATTCTTGTAAGAAATTCGGATTTCAATAAGTCCTGGTAATGCGGTTCCAGTTTTTCCATATAAGGTATAAGGGCAGAGCCGGAAATAAAATTGTATAGCTCCATCTCATCTGCAGCAACAATCGGATAAACTTTTAAGAAAATAACCAGGTCTTTCAATCCATTATCAAACATAATTGCTGCGTAGTCATCTATCTCCAGCAATGGCGATTCTCTTCGAAACCCTTTCAATAGATCAGCAAATGGTTTTTCGCTAACGATCGCTAACAGGATTTTGTTTAGTACATTTTCTTTTTGATAGGGCATCTGAACAGCAAACTGTCCGTTGTTGTTTAATTTGGCTATCAGCTTGGGAAACAGTTCCCTGTGATGATCTGACCATTGAAGTGCAGCATTGCTAAAAATTAAATCCCATTGATATCCTGACTCGGTAAAAGCCTCCGTTGTTGAGAGTTTAAAATTCAACCGGTCATGCACAAATTTTCCAGATTCTGCAAGCATCTCGTCTGAAGCATCAATACCGGTAAAAGAGCTATGTTCAAATTTTTTAGCCAGAAGGGATGTTTGTTCACCTGTACCGCAACCAATATCAATACCCTTGTGTAAGTATTTATCTGAGATCAAATTCATCAAATCAAAAAAAGGCTGGTAACGAATGTTCTTGAACTGGTTATAGATCTCAGGATTCCACGGCATATAAAACGGTTGAATGATTTTGAAATGTTGGGCAGTAATAATTGCGAACATCCAACAATAGTGTACGTACAGCAACCTGCAGTACAAATTAAGGCAAAAATTTTATGGCATCAGGAAGCTATGCAGGTAAGTACCAGCCGTTAAACTACTCTTATCATACAAAGCATTTCTTCGTCTGACTTATACCATTCGATACATGGATATTTATTATCAGGATTAGTATTGACCATCAATCGATGAAATACATCTTTAATACAATCTGTTTTACTTAACCAATTATGTATTGTTTCAGTTTGGTAAGCGCCTTTTTCTACTACAAGCGATTCGTAATTATAGGACTTGCCCTCACCAGGAAAAGCTTCTTCTGCCATAGCGTAGTATATTACGTTATCGCTGTCATCCATCCAGCTTATTCCATAGTAAGCACGGCTACTCCCAAGGTTTTTAAACAAGCTATCAAAAGCCTCTTTAATTCCGTTTGGAAAAGTTGTTACCTGTATACCGATTACAGGAATGTCTTCTGTTTGTTGATATAATTCCATGATGACTGCAATTGTTATTCAAAGGTAGTTTTACCAATAGAAAACAGAAGGTGCAAACAGGACAATCAAAAGGGCAATTATAGCAGGAATAATTTTATCATCATTCAATAAAAGTTACCAATTTCTTCATCCGGCTATCATCCTTTTACAGAAGCAAAAAAATCAAGTAAATAAGAAAGATTATTTTCAGATTGAAGCCCATCGATCATCTGCATGGCTTCTTCGGTAATAACTTTAATCCGGCTGCGCATCTTCTGTTCGTAAGATATAAGCGCCTGTGCAGGTGTACTGAAATTTTCAATACAAAGTGATTCATATAAGTCCAACGCATCTAACATGGCCTGGTTTACACCTTCACCAGAGGGAGGCGTAACATGGGCCGCATCGCCAAGCATCGTTATGTTAGGCAATGTTGGCCAGCTTTGATCTGCAGGAAAATAATATTGTGGCCGGGCGATAAAATAAGAATCATCAGTAATAAATATCTCGTGCCAGTCGTTGCTCCAGTCAGCAAACCGCTCTTTAAACCAGGTAAAAACTTCCTCTTTATTCTCAAAATGAATACCTGAAGTTTTTGCCCAGTGCTCTTCTTCTTGGGTACTTGTATAAAAAGACAGGGAGCCTTCGCCTTTTGCACTTAGCACCACCGTTTTCTTATTGTTTAATGCATACACTTTTCCACCATTTGTCAGGTTCCATAAGTTGGGCGCATTGGCTGCTGCATTGTAAATATTTCCTTCCACAATGGTGAAACCGGAATAGATTGGCGGAACATTTGTAATATATTTTCTAACCCTGGAATTTGAACCGTCAGCAGCAATCACCAGGTCTGCATAAGCTACTGTTCCGTTGTCAAAAATCAAATCCCAACCGCTGCCATTTTCGTTCAATGCAACAAACTTTGAGTTCCATATTACGGTGTGTTCGTGCAGAGAATCAATTAATAAATCGCGTAGCGGGCCCCGGTCAATTTCCGGGCGTGCATACTTACTTTCAAAATCTTCTGCCGGCGCATTGTCACGTTCTGTGTAATGCACCACTGCCAGGTGATCTGTAATGGTAAACCTTTCTGCGCCGGGTCTGTAATGCTTCCTGAACTCGTCTGTTAGCCCGGCTTCTTTCAGCGCCTTTAATCCTGATTCATAATGCAGGTCAAGCGTAGCGCCCTGCTGTCGCGCATTCCTTTTTTGATCTCTTTCATACACATTTACTTTTACTCCTTTTTGCTGAAGTAACCTTGCCAATGTTAATCCTCCCGGACCACCGCCCACTATGGCGACTTTTTTATTTTGTAACAACATTTGCCTGACTGTTTTGTAGCGCAAAGTTGTGATTAAGCAAACAGCCGGAATAGTAAAAAACGGTCGTTTTTCAAATGTGCCGGTCTCGTAAAATGGTGAGATAAAAAAAAGCTTCGTCTTTGTTTTCGCTTAATATTTTAGGCGTAACACCTGTATATTTTTTGATGTTTTTGATAAAATGATTCTGATCGGTGAAATTTTGTTCAGGAAAAAGTTTGCCTTCACTCAGGTGCCTGAAGGATGCCCGGAAACGGAGAATGTTGCAATAAGCTTTCAGCGGTATACCAAATTGCTGGTTGAAGTAACGGTTGATCTGGCGGCTGCTCCAATAAACTTTTGCCGAAAGTTCCTGCACCGTCAATTCACCGTTGGATGAATATAACAATTCAAAAAGTTGCTGCTTTCGTTGGTCAATTTCTTTTGGCAACAAAGAGCTTACTTTTTCAGAAAACTTTTTGCAGAAATGATCAAAATCATCAAAGTCATTTATCGTAAAGCCCCAAAAGTCTCCAGGTAAACTTTCTGCTTTATCTAAAAGTTCCGCAACGGTTTGGTGAAAAATATATTCTGCTGCGAGTAGTTTAAAACTAATAGCGCAGATACGTGTGTTTGCTGCAAGTATAGTTGGGTTAGCCTGCGTCTCTATACCCAGTAGTACAGCCTGCAATGGTTTATTTTCTGCCTGGTAAAAAATCAGGTCTATTCTTCCATCGGGCAGGCTCACAAGTTTTTTATCGGCACCTGAAGCATTAGTTAACATCCAGAAACTATCTATAAAACCGGAAAGTATTTTTTCCGGTTTATAAAGTTTGTATGTAAGCCCATGGTTCATGTTTTATTAATGCTTTTACAACAGTATTGGTATTCAGTTTTGCCGGATACTACTGATTATCCGCAATTTATCTTTTGTTTGTATTACAAGTCAGGCAGATTTTTAGATTTTTGTGATCGGGCCCCTATTTTTCTTTCTCATTGATTGTTAAAACAGATGCATTTTCACCGGGAGATGATTTGGAAATTCTCAGCCATCTTCCTGAAGATAATCGGCAAGATGCTGTTGGAATGGAGATTCATTACAAATTTTCCACAGGGGATAATTAAATAATGATAAACCAGGCACGCATCCGTGATTCATTTTATGAACAAAAAAATAAAAAAAAATTTCTTGCGTAATTACCCCACAAAAAAATAAAAAAAATTTTTTTGTGGGGTAATTGGTACTAAAAAATAATTTTAAAAAATTTGCATGAAGGCGTTTGATAAATATCCTGCTTCCTGCAGATTTTTGTACCCTGTTAAGAGTGCGGGTATTCTTTGAATAAACTCAAAGACTAGTGCATCACCATACCAAGCTCCGTAGGAGCATCCTGTTCATAGCTAATAGTAATGTGTTGGCCAAAGGCTTCATAGAATCCACCGGTGCATTAAATATATTACCAGGAAATTCAATATACAATACAGGAGGCTCCATCGGAGCCGCATCCGTTTATCACATCATGTTGCTGGTAACACGGCGCACAAATGGAGCGAAGATTTCTTGTTGCCGCTAATAATTTCTTACAGTTCCCGGCTATTGTTTTTGCTTGCGACTATAATCGTTAATGGAGGAAATGTGCTAAAAAAATAGGTGCCTTCTTTTCGAACGGTCATGCCTGCCTTGGCGAAGTGACCCGCATATTCTTCAGCATTTTTAAAATCCGAAATAATCGCCCTGCCTCCCGGTTTTAGTATCCGGTGAATTTCAATGCAGGCTTGTTTTCTTTCCTCCTTTGTATAAAGATTGTGAAGACATAAATTAGAAATGATCACATCAAACATATTATCGTTGAAATTTGTCTGAAGAATGTTCTCTGTGAGAATCTGTGTTTTTGCTGAAACATTTTCAAGTTCTGCATTCATTTTCGTTTGAGCAATGCAGTTGTTGGAAAGGTCATATTTATTAAAAATATCTATACCTGTTGCTTTGCCGGTAGTTAATTTCTTTGCCGCACCAATCATTAACAGGCCCAGTCCCGTTCCTACGTCCAGTACCTGTTCATCACCTTTCCAGTTGTAAAGATTTAAAATTCTGTCTCTGTGTTTTAGCTTGCCGAATTTAGCATATGCATACATGAATGAACCGCAAACGATTAAGCTAAGGGCAGTAAAAAACGCACTTTGTTGAAAGAAGGCAAACGCCGGTGGAAATAAGTGAGAAGGTAAAAAAGAAATTACCAGCAGCGAACAACCAATAATAAACAAATTGCGGATTACTTTAGGGGCATCAATGCCATAATCTATTTTTTTGGCCATGGTACGGTATAACTTGATAAAATTTTTGCAGAGAATGCGGATGCATTAGCACCAGTGATGGAATTACTCTACAGCAATACATCTGCCGCCTAAAAATAAAGGAAATTGTTTTGAACGGGCGATTGTTTTAACCAGCGAAGTGTTTTTTATATGACGTTATTTCCAAACAAAATGTATGAGCAGAAAATAAGATTGCGATGGGAGGGGAAATTGAAAATAAAATGGAATATAGTTTGTCATCTGTGCATAAATCCGATGCCGATATTAATACCGGGCATTAACTTGCCGAATTTGAAATAGGTTCTCACCGGCAAAATTGTTAACCGGACTTAAACCCGGAATGCTGATTTTATATGGATCGGGTAATGTGATCGCGGATAAGTAAGTAACTAATATTAAAAGACCATTTTGATCCACAGGTGATGAAAAGGATCAAAATGGCCTCGTGTTCTTTGTGGTATAATAATGTTTCTTCAGTTTCTATTTCCGTTATTCACCAACCGAGCCTGTCTCTGCATTTCCGGCACGCGTGTACTGTGCTATGATCACGCCTTTTGTAGTTACAATACTCTTGACCAACGTAAACGCAGCAGGAATGGTTCCGTTGTTGAAAAGTTTTTTCCCTTTTCCCAAAGTGAGCGGGTGAATTTTTAGCCTGAGTTCATCCACTAGGTCATTTTTAAACAATAACTGAACAAGCTCACTGCTGCCCCAAACCTGTATATCTGCGCCATCTGAACCCTTGATCTTTTTAATATCTGCAACCGTTTTTATCAGAACAGAATTTTTCCAGCCGGTAACCAGCGGGTCAGATTTTTTCAGGTTTTTAGAGAACACATACTTTGTGCCTTCGTTAATTCGTGGCCAAAAATCTCCGTGTTCCGGCCAGTAGTTAGCCCATATTTCAAATGTTTTTCTGCCTAAGAGATAATCTGTCGGCATTTTGAGTTCTTCCTGCACCACTTTGCTATATTTTTTGTCGCTATGGGGTGCTGTCCAGCCGCCATATTTAAAACCACCGGAGGTATCTTCTTTTGGTCCGCCGGGTGCTTGTATAACGCCGTCTAATGTGATCATTGACAAGACAATAATTTTCCGCATTTTAATTTTCCTCCAATAAAGTTTAGTTGTTAAGATTAATTGTAATGCCTTACAAATCTCGCCAACAAAAAATATTTGGTTGCGGTATAAATGCGACAAACCCGGGGGCTGAATGCGAAAATTTTTATGACTTTATTAAAGAGGCAGGTTGTTACAGAATATATAATGGGGCCACGTACGGAGATTTTAAGAGCAGAACTGCAAAAGGAGGGGCTTATAATGATATTGCCAATGTTAATTGGAAGCCGGTAGAAAGCTTATTACCGCTGCAGCATTATATGTTTACTAAACTATTCTAAAATTTAATTTTCAACCCTAACTCTTTTTTCATGCTGAGTAAAGCTTCTGCATTACCTTTTGCATCGTCAACAGGGCGATGTGTATGCTTCGTTTTACGCAAATTTTTAAATGTTTTGAATGTGTCTTTTTCGATGCCTTTATAAAGGCTGCCTAAATTTTGTGAGCTGAAACCGAATGGATTTACTCCAATAAAGTGATGAAAATACCAGCAAATGAACATCCAGTCAAAACCATTGTTATCGCTGATAAAAATAGGCCTGTCTCTACAGTGCTGATTAATCCAGTCTTTAAAATCTGTCATTACTTTTGCGGGGTCGTCAAAAGAAAGTGTATCCTCCCTGCTATGTCCCGACACAACCAAAGCATCAGCGATAAAATTAGCAGAAATTGGTTTGAGTTTTCCATAGAAGGTTTTATCAAGTTGCTCATCTACCAAAACAGCCCCGAAAGAAATCATTGAATAATCTCCGGGAATTGGTCATCACTTTCTATATCAACCATTATATAGGCCATCTTTCATTTCTTTTGTCCTTCTTATTTCAACGTGCCATTGGTCGGGCTCATGCATATGTTATAAGTTATGGTATCGTTTACTTTATTTGACAAGTTTATATTGTTCAGGTATCCCCAAAAAAGATCTTGCCCTATTTTACCTTCTATCATAAGCACAACATATTCGTTCGCTTTCACGCTGTCAATAAAAAAGTGTCCATTTTTTTTAGGTACTTTTTTCAAATATTTCTTTTCATCATTTATAAACAACCTTAAAATGATTGATTGTTTTTTACCTCCCAGGTCTGACATATCATTTGTAAACAGCACCGTTTCCAGTGTATCGAAAAATACAATAGGAGTGCAGGAAAAAGTAATGTCAACGGTTTTGTAACCGGTACTATTACTGAAACATGACATTAGCGGAAAAAGAATAAAGACAAGCCATAGTGATCTCATAAATCTTAATAAACGCACTTAAATTATGCTGCTAAAATATGCTGATGATATATGTTTACCGGTATTAATTCTTAAAGTATCCGGCCCCTCCACAACATCAACACCTGTTGTTACAAAAAAATGACTTGATTTACAGGCTAAACTAATCACTGATTTCACAATTTGCTCATTGTATTTTTATTCCGCCGGCATTTATCAACCAAATGATTTTATCTCCGCATTTATTCGTTCAATTTGCTTTTGACTGTATTAATTATCTTCAATTTATCTACAATAAGAAGCAGTATAAATATAGTCAAAACCAGAAAAAGGGTAGTTATCATAATAATTGCAAAGTATTTTATCGTCCACTCCAATGCAACTTTTATTCTGTGTATAAAACTGATATTCTTTTCCGTTACGCCTTCATACATGGATAATTTTACAGTACAAAATTCATTCTCCGTGTCGAAGTTTCCAAGTTCTACCCCAAGCTCCTGGGCCTTCTCTTCAATGGATAAAATTTTGTCATTAAGTGCAACAAAGTCTGCTATTTGCCCGCCTTTAGCTTTTAAGTCGTTTAGTGATTGCAATGTTTTTTCAATGGAAGCCTTTTTCGCATTAAGTTGCCTGTACTCATTTGTCTTATCAACCTTGGTGATGTCAGTTGCTTTGAGTACGCCAATTTTTTGGATAGCTAAATAGAAGCTATCAAACAGTGAGGGGTTTACACCGATGAGCAAGTGAATTTGCCTGTTGCCTTTTTGTCCAAGGTTGTGTTCATATTGAATAACTGCGTTAAATGCTTTTGTTGTTTTCCTGATGTGGTTTTCGTCTTTTTCAAATTCGGAAGTCTTTGTTTTTATTGATGCCGTTTTTTCGAATTTCTGATTAGCGGCAATAGTTGAAGAAACCTGAACATCCGCTTTCATCGCAATTGTTTCTGAAGCATAGTTTTTTCTCAAATTGTTAATGCTGCTAAAGAAATTGTCGCTGTAATCACTGTTATAGCCTGTGTCACTTGCAGTATAACCATAGATAAGACGAAAGATAAAAAGCGCAAAAAATAATACAATAAACCATCTGGCTGTTTGCCAAAAGCGGGTCTTGAAATTTGTAGTCATTTAGTTAGAGTTTTATAAAAGTTGAAGGGGTTGAATTACCGTCAACGGGCAAGTAATGAAGATAGTATATTTATTTAACCGAAACTGTTGCCAGGCGTTCTGATAAAGTTACCTGTAAGAATAAAACCTGTATTATTTAACAAAGACGAAAACTGATGTAAAGTATCGTTACAGCCTGCAACGGGAAAACAATTCTATAGGCCCCGACGGAAGATTGAAGAAGTTTGAATGCAAGGTTCAATATATTACCTCATCTGTGATTGGGCTATGGGTTTGTTTCGTATGCTGCAGTATCCATAAATGCTAACCCTTATCTTTTTAAAACCGGCTTTCTTTACTGGCAATATCTTTTGCAATTTTCTTTGCGTCCCTGGCAATTTCATGAATTTGCCCTCTTGGGCCAATCCAAAAACCACAAAAGTATAACCCGTCTTTACCAAAATATTTTTGCTTATCAATACTTACATTCAGATCTTCAAAACGACTTTTGTCAACGGTTATAATTTCAGCATTCGCTTTATTATACCCAATGCATGCGACAATCATGTCAACATCATTTTTTGTTCCGTCTGAAAAATAAACGGTGCTTCCTTCTATACGGTGAATATCACCATGAACTTTAATGTGGCCTTTGCGGATAAGTTGAATTGTACCGATATCCAGAACAGGGGTCTTGTTGTCTTTCCTTATTTCCCGGAACGGGCCATAAGACATTTTCTTTAATCCCAGTTTTGTAATATCCCCAAAAATAAGCCGCATAACAGGGGCGATGATGGCATCAGCAATGCGCGGCGGAAAACGACTCATCAATTGACTGAGTTCCAGTATGGGGATGCCTGCAAGGTCACGCGGAACAATGTTTACCGGGGAGCGGACAGACATTGATGGGAGGGCGCCCTGTTCATATAAGTCAATAGCTATTTCACAGGCTGAATTGCCAAAACCAACGACCAATACTTTTTGTCCCCTGAAATCGCTGCCGGTTTTGTACTGGCAACTATGTATGATACTTTTCGGGAAAGTTTCCATTCCCGGAAAGCAGACAGGTGCTGGGTTACCAAAAACACCGGTTGCCATCACCAGGTATTTAGACCGGAATGTTTTATGGTTTGTTTCTGTGATCCAATCATCATTTTCTCTCCTGATGGATGTTGCTTCGGTATTAAAAACCGGCTGAATGTTGAATGTTCGTTGATAATCCTCCAGGTAATTAATAACCTGCTGGCGGGTGGGGTACCGGGGTATTTTCCTGTCAAATTTTTTGTATGGTAAATTAGATGTTCTCCGGTTGGTGTGCAAATGCAGCCGCTGGTAATGATTGCGCCAGGGCCAGGCAACCTGCGCCTCCTTTTCAATGATCGTATAACTTATGTCATGCTTTTTAAAACAGGCCGCCAGGGCCAGGCCTGATATACTGCAACCAACAATGAGCGTTCCGGTTTGTGTCACCAGCATGATCGAAAAGATTAATATAATAAGAGCAGGTTAGGCCTTTGCAACTGCATATACAATCGAAGCAACAAAACTGAATTTACGAATAATGAGGTATAGAATTACTGCCATTGATTTATACATCAGTCCGGATGACGCAAAACCATGACGGGCGGACCGTTATTTCATGCTTGTCCGTTATAATTGATAATACGGCTTGTAAGCTCCTTGTGCAAATGCTGCCGTTTCATCAAAAAGACTTTTTAAATGCCGCACGTTTTCCGCGATAGTACTTTCGTCTGCACATAAAATGACGTTGATTTTTTGTAGAAGCTTTTCAGGTTTTACAGTTGCGTTTTCAAGAATGTCAATCGCCCTTTTATCACCCATCGGGTATAACTCATTGATTGCAAAGAGTGCCGTGACGATACTTTTTACGGCTCTTGTAAGACACCCGACCGTGTTATAAACGTCTGCTTTTTCAGCAAAACTTTCTGCCTGCCAGATCGTGAATGCAGCAGACCATAAAGATTGCTGAACGACAGATTGTTTCAGCTTTTCCGGATATTGTTCAACTTCAGTCTTCAACTTCCCTAATATATTATACGGATCGTACAGCGGTATGTTATAATGGGTTTCTGCAAGAAAGATCACAGACGAAAAACCATAAGGTGGTTGTTGCTCAAAATGATTTTCACAAATGCCAGCCTTGGCATTTTCGATGGTTGCTGCAACCTGGTCTATGTTTTTATACAGGAAGTCTACTTTCCCCTTTTCTGTTTTAATCCAGGCGCCCCCATTAACCCACGGCCCCCACTCATAAAAACCTGTAACGGTTGGCGTTTCGATGGTTGAATATTTTTGCGCAACCGATTTAATCTCGTTAAGGTCAAACGGGTTATCGGCAGAGTAATAAATGCCGATGTCCAGGTCAGATTTCTCCGTGGCCATACCTGTAGCATAAGAACCTCCAAGTGCTAATGCTTTAACGCCGTTGATTTTTGTTAGCTCGTTTGTAATAGCAGCTAATAATATTTGTTTGTCTTTTGGCAAGATCATCATTGGTAAAGCGTCTGTTTGGTGCCATTGGTTTGCAAATACCGGAAATGCCGGGCATGCCAGAGCGCGTAAATTTAGCAAAACCAACGTTGGTTTCGTATAAGTCAAGGGTTAATCTCATAAACTAAATAAACATTACTCTGCCCGCAGGCTTTTGACAGGATTCATCAATGCCGCCCGCATCGCCTGGTAACTTACCGTCGCCATTGTAATGAGCAGCAAACCTACGCCGGAGATCACAAAGATCCATACCGATAACGAGGTATGAAGCGCATAGTTCTGAAGCCATTGATGCATGCAGTAGTAAGAAAGGGGCATCGCTATCAGCATAGATAATGCAACCAACTTTATAAAGTCGCCGGAAAGGAGCGTCCAAAGACCCATAACGCCTGCGCCAAGCACTTTGCGTACGCCGATCTCCTTGGTGCGTTGCTCTGCAACGAAGGAGGCAAGACCAAAGAGCCCCAGGCAGGAAATAAGAATGGCCATGCCGGAGAACACCGTTGCGAGATTGCCAATCCGCGCCTCCGTATTAAACTTTTTTTGATACTCTTCATCAATGAAAGAGTAAATAAAAGGGCTTGTCGGGTTAAACTGTTTGAAGATGGGTTCCATTGCGGCAAGTGCGGTGCGTACCGGCGTACCGGGTTTCATCCGGATCAAAAAAACGGAATGACCACCTTCGCCCATAAAGATCGCAGGTTGTACCGGGTAATAGGGACTATTGCTGATCATATCCTTCGTAACCCCGATGATCGTATAGGACTTCCCCCAATGTTTGATCGTCTTACCAAGAGGGTCTTTAAACCCGAGGATACGGGCACCCGTTTCATTAACAATGGCCGCTGTGCTGTCTGTGATGTACTTACGTGTGAAATCACGCCCTTTTAGAATGTTCCACCCGATCGTTGGACCAAAATCTGCATTGACGAAAATGTCGCGGAAAGTGATGGATTTTGCTTCCTCACTCATCCCTTCCCATTCAAGCATATTATTCTGATAAAATCCGTTGATGTCCATGGAGGAGTTGGCAATAGCTGCAACCACACCTGTGCTGAGCAAGCCCTGGCGAAGCGCTTCGTAATGACTGTCCAGTTCCTTCGTATTATCTGGAACGGTGATCAAACCATCCTGGTGATACCCCAGCGGTTGATCTTTGGCAAACTGTATCTGGCGGAACACAACGATGGTGCCGATAATGAGAGCGAGGGAGATGGTAAATTGAGCTACGACGAGAATTTTTCGCGGATTGCTGACGCCTTTACCGGCTTTGAACACTCCTTTCAGCACTTGCACCGGCCGGAAGCCGGAAAGATAGAATGCCGGGTAGCTTCCTGCCAGCAGCCCGGTAAGTAGGGTACAAAGAAAAGCAAGACCCCAGAAAAGAGGATTTGTCCAGGGGAAGGTCATGGTCTTGCCAGCCAGTTGATTGAACCAGGGAAGGGTAATAGCGGCCAACGCAACGGCAAAGAAAAAAGAGAGGAGTGCAAGGAGGACCGACTCACCCAGGAACTGGGCGATGAGATGACTACGCAGCGAGCCCACGGTCTTGCGGATGCCTACTTCTTTTGCGCGTTTTTCACTGCGGGCCGTGGCCAGGTTCATAAAATTGATGCAAGCCAGTAAGAGGATAAATACCCCGATGATCCCTAGCATTCTTACGTAAGCGATACGGCCTTCGCCGATGGCATTGGCTTCATCATAATGCAGGTAGAGGTTCCGGAATGGAAGCACTTTGTAATTTTCGTAAGCGAACTTTACATAAGGGCTGCAGATATTCTTGATGCGGGCCGTTGCCTGTTCTGGGGTTACGTTACCGGCGAGACGGGCGAAGATGCGGCAATCATGGTCTTCAAAATTGCTGATATTCCTGAGCCAACTGGTTTCTTCATTGGCCATCGATATAAAAAAGCTAAAGTCATGAAGGCTGCTGTTTGCCGGCTGATCGGCATAGACGCCTCCAACGGTGAACGGGCGGCGGTTTTCATATTTAAAGGTTTTGCCGACTGCGTTTTCAGTGCCATATAGCGCAATTGCAGTAGCCCTTGAAATAAGGGCTGTATTGGGGTCGCGCATAGATTCGGCTGTCCCGCTCAGGAAATGGTAGCCAAAAATCAGCGGGAAGGTATACTCTGCCGAAGTACCGGTCTGGGAGATACTTTTACCGCCGTTCACAAGCAAATGTTGGCCGGCCCAGAGGGTCATTGCGGTTTGAGCAAAAACATCCTGGTAGTTTCCTTTTTGCAGCCAGGGATTGAGGGCCGGGGATACTGTTGTGCCTACGTAGGCGGGCGGCGTTTTTTCACTGGTCTGGCCTTTTGGCCATTGGTTTTGCATGATCTCCACAACGCGGTCCCCATTTGGAATGTCCTGGTCGATGGAAAGCTCATCAACAGCCCAGATGCCAATTATCAGGGCAATCGCCATACCTGTGGCCAGCCCGAAGATGTTAATAAAGGAGTAACCGCGATTCTTACGTAGCTGGCGGATAGCGAGTAGTAGATAGTTTTTGAACATGCGCTTGGTTTTAGAATGCAGCAGAATAGTCGCCAAAAAAGTACCTGTTTTTCTACATTTTCATAATCAATCAGTTGCGATTTTTGTGAGTTGATTAAATTGTCCGGTTTCGCACACCCTATGTTCATTTTTATACTTTTTAAGATATGTTTCCTGCGGTGTTTACAGGTAAGATGAGAGACTTGCACCAGACTTCTGCGGGATGGGGGAAGAGTATTTATTTCCCGTCTGGCAACTTCAGGTGGCTCAAAGGATAGATAAGATTCCTGATGTTCATCTTCAGGATTAATGGTAACTTTACAGTTCATATCAAAGAAGTTAATTATCCCTCGCTATCCTGAACATCCAAACATCAAATACGCATCAGTTTTTCTTTGTGGCAGTGAATTCCGGTAGTGGATTTCCGCCACAATTTTTTTGCCACAGCGAATTAAAACCTCTCTTCGAAAATATCTTTTCTGTGGGCGTTTTTAAAAACATTTTTCTTCATTAAAAATGACGAACAAATACCGGGAAATTTAAAAGCTGCATTTGCAGTATTAAAGATCACCGATTAAATTAAAATCATTATAAATAATGATTTTCAGATTGTTAAGTATAAATTGTATGGCCTTTTGTGTTAGTTAAATCGGTCCACAGCAACGATGTGTTAAACATCCACTTACATGCATTCAACGTGGTATATTTCATCTGGTTAAGAGATATGCTACGCTAAACAAATTTTGCTGCTGATTTGAGGTTACATTTGAATCAATACGCTCGCTATATGAAAAAAACAAACACCTCAACAATCAAAGCCTATTGTTCTATTTTATCTTTTTGTTTTTTGATGGTATTGCTTATTGCCGCACCAGGTTGTAACACGCCAGAAGAAAAGGAAAACAATCCCGCTACAGCACTCTACCAGTTTGATGAGAATCTTTCGCCCAGGTGGAGCAGTTTTGAAAACCCGACAGGTGAAAAAGGAATGGGTGCAAAAGAAAATGATGGCGCCAAAGGGCATCCATCCGATGCTATTGAACCCGGTGCAACAAAATTGCTGCTGAGCACCAAAGGCCAGGGCATCATCAACCGCATCTGGATTACCATCATAGATCGTTCGCCCGAAATGCTGCGGTCATTGAAGTTGGAAATATTCTGGGATGATGCCGCTACGCCGGCGGTATCCTGTCCCTTTGGTGATTTCTTTGGTGTTGGCCTGGGGAAAACCGCTGTGTTTCATAACGCCTTATTCGCAAGCCCCGAAGGAAAATCTTTTATCTGTCTTATACCTATGCCGTTTAAAAAAGCGGCCCGTATACAAATCACCAACGAATCATCCAAAAGGCTTTCGCATATTTTTTATGACGTCAATTTTCAGCAGGTAAAAAAATGGGACGACAAGAACCTGTATTTCCATGCCTACTGGCACCGCGATACCGCCACTACCCTTGGTAAAGATTTTGAAATACTCCCGCATATTACCGGCAAAGGGCGTTTTATGGGTATGAACGCAGACATTCATGCCAATCCTGTTTACCGTTCTTACTGGTGGGGCGAAGGCGAAGTGAAGATGTTTCTTGATGGTGACCAGGAGCATCCAACACTCGCAGGTACCGGCACGGAAGATTATATCGGTACCGGCTGGGGGCAAGGCGTTTTTGCAACAGACTATTCGGGTTGCCTTATTGCCGACTACGATCATTTTCAGTTTGCTTATTACCGCTACCATATTCCCGATCCCGTTTATTTTGAAAAAGATTGTCGCGTAACCTTGCAGCAGATGGGCGGCAATACCAAAGAAAAAGTGATGGCATTGATGAAAGATAAAGTGCCGCTGATACTCACTGGTTTTGATGATGCTAAAAGCGCGGTAAAGCCCTTGTTTAAAAACAAGGTTACAGATTTGAATGACCCTTCTCTGGGCGATGGTTTTGCAATATTTTATCGTTCCGATGATGTTTCTGCAACCGCCTATTTTTATTTAGATGCTCCGGCGGGTGTACTGCCACCGATGCAGCCGGTGGCGGTTCGTGTTGCGAATCTTAAGTGAGGTAGCATGAGTATTTTATTGAAAATGATGTGTTTATTCATCAGGCGACCTTGGAGTCGCCCGATGGTGCGTTATCCTCATCAGGCGGTGGCAAACCACCTGATGAGTTTTCAAGTCATAAACTTCCTGCTTCAGCAAATCATCCTTCCCATTTAATAAAAGCGTATTTTAACAACAGGTTCCTGCAACGGATTCAACCACCTTCAATTAAACAATATGAAACGGGAGATTGCTTTATGCCTGCTCTTCGCAATGGCGGTTTCATTAAATATTTATGCGCAGCACAGGCACGATAGTTTACCGCAGCAACAATTACCTGCTAATACCGAGGCGCAGCCTTTGCTGGCACAGGCGCTGCGGCTGATGGAAGCCTTACGTTATCTGGGCAGCCCATTACAGAAAGAAGATGAGTTGAAGATACAGGCGCTCAGTCACCAACAGCCTGACAGTACCATCGTATTGCGCATACAGCAAATACTCGATCCCTACTGCCTGGCCACCGTTACGATTAACCCGGAAGCAAGGGTAAGTGTTAACAGGGGGAGCGCTCCTGCGGTATTGGTACAAGGGGGCTGGAAAAGTTTCCTGGTAAAGGTGAGTAATGAGGCTGGCATTACGGCTGCACTTGAAATGCGAAGCCCCAATGCAGCGCCATTGCTGCACGGGTCGCAGGGTGGAAACCTTCCGGCAGCAGATAACGAGTTAACGCGAGGCCAGTTGGCCAGCCGTTTTTTGGAAGTAAATGTTTACCGTAACCGACCATTACAGCCAACGCTTTCCGGTCTGGGTCTTGAATATGCCGTGGTGCAGTTATATACAAAGGAACAGGGCAAGCGGGAAGCGACGATCAGCTTCAATGTAGGACACGGCACCGAAGACCTTGGCTTCCGCAATGCCATCCCCGTTTTATTCAACTGCAGGCCATCTGTAAAAGTGGTCCTTCGTATAAAAGATGAAAAAGATCAGCCTGTAATGGCTTCCTTTATTATCAAAGATGGCATTCAGCGCATATTGCCGGATAGCATCCCCGACCTGTTGAAAATTGACTATCATCACCGGTTTGCGGTTGATGAATACAATGTGTACAACAAATCTCTCACAGGGCTTTACCCGCTGCCTTCAAGACGACTTGCCCTCACGGATGAATACCCGGATTTTTTCTTTCAGCCGCAGGTGTATAGAAGTGATGGGGAGCATGTGAATCTACCACCCGGCCATTATATCGTTAGCTATACCAGGGGGCCGGAATACCAGCTTCAGACAAAAGAAATCACTGTTCCGGAAGGAGTGAGGGAAATGAATGTGGATTTTAAACTCGCCAGGTGGATTGATATGGCTCAGCAAGGTTGGTACAGTGCAGATCATCATGTGCATGCTGCGGGTTGCAGTCATTACGAAAGCCCTGAAGAAGGCGTGAAACCGGAGGATATGGTAAGACAGGTAAAAGGAGAGGACCTGAATGTAGCTGCGGTACTCACCTGGGGGCCTGGCTGGTATCACCAGAAACAATTCTTTACCGGGGCCTTAAGTCCTTTGTCTTCTAAAAATAGCCTGATGCGGTATGACGTAGAGGTTTCCGGCTTTCCTTCTTCGCATGCAGGGCACCTGGTATTGCTGAATTTAAAAGAAGACGATTATCCAGGTACCAAAACCATCGAAGACTGGCCCACATGGACAGCGCCGGTATTGCAATGGGCGAAACAGCAACAGGGTGTGACAGGTTACGCTCACTCGGGTTGGGGACTTCAACCCTCGGAAGAAACAGTGCAACTGCCCAACAATGCATTGCCTAAAATGGATGGCATCGGCGCCAATGAATATATTGTAACCGTAACGCAACACCTGGTAGATATTTTTAGTGCGGGAGATACCCCTGCACCATGGGAACTGAATATGTGGTACCATACGCTCAACTGCGGCTTCAGAACAAGGCTGAGCGGTGAAACAGATTTTCCCTGCATTTTTGATGAAAGGGTAGGTATTGCGCGCAGTTATTTTAAAGCGTCATCGCTCAGCTATGATGGGTATATGGATGCTTTAAAAAATGGCAGAAGTTATGTATCTGACGGACGAGCCCACCTGGTTGATTTTTCTGTTAACGGAACCGAAATGGGTACCGCCAAAAGTGAAGTACAGATGACCAACCCGGATATTGCACATGTTAAAGCCAGGGCTGCGGCCTGGTTGCCCGAGACTCAGGGTGATGATGAAAAGGTCATCGCAAACCGATCTCTGACACGGTCGCCTTACTGGCATATTGCAAGAGCCAGGATAGGCCGGGAAAGAAAGGTAAGGGTGGAGCTGATCTTTAACGGCCTTCCGGTAGATACAGCAGCGCTTACGGCAGACGGAAACTGGCAGGAACTCTCTTTTGATTACCGGGTTACAAGATCCGGATGGATGGCGTTAAGGATTTTCCCCGCAGCACATACGAACCCTGTTTTTATTTCCGTCGGAGGAAAACCTATACGAGAACCTGCCAGCGCCACCTGGTGCAGGGATGCACTTAACCAATGCTGGAAAATGAAACAGGGCAGCATCCGCAAAGAAGAGTATGCTGCAGCCAAACAGGCTTACGACGAGGCGCGTGTAGTGTACGAAGCGATGATGAAAAAGTGAGCAGCACAGAAGATAGGGGATACCCCGCTGCTGATAGCTGCATACGCCTGAAATGGGTTTGATACCAGTTTATTGAACGATGACTTTTTGTGTTGATTCATCAGGCGACTGTAGAGTCGCCCAATGATGCGATCACCTCATCGGGCGGTTTGCCACCGCCTGATGAGTTTTCTAGTATCGCGACAGGCTGTTCGTTAATGCCTGGTGCCAGACAACTAAGGTTGTACAGACACCGCTGCCCGAATCTGCACACGCGTGGAGCGTGCCTGATACCAGTTTATTGAACGATGACTTTTTATGAAGAATAATGTGTTGATTCATCAGGCGACTGTGGAGTCGCCCGATGAGGATAACGCATCATCGGGCGGTTTGCCACCGCCTGATGAATTTTAATTGATTGACGACAGTTGTTTGTGAAATATCGTTGCGGTAGCAGCAAAAACATGGAGAGGGTTTGATAAAGGTTCGCCTCAGTATATTGAAAATACACCCTATTGTTACTAACCACCATCAATCCTCACCGCATATCTTCAAAATCTTCAACTTCTTTATCGAAATTCCATTGTACTTCATGTTCGCTGCTGTCTGCAATTATTTTTTCAGCAACTATTTTGCTTAAGGGTTGCAGTACCGAAAAATGATTTTTATTTTTTATGCCGTAAAAGTGGGTAAACCTGTTTGCTCCCTTTTTAGCGGTTTGTTCCAGGAGGCGCAAGGAAGAAATGTTTCCCGGTTCATCCGCGCCTTCAAAAATATAAACAGGTGATTGTATAGAGGGAAGCCAGATTGCAGGGCAACGGAATGCTGATTCGTTGCTGCCTGCAGCCGTATCATACGTTAAGTATTCATCGCCATATCCTTCTACGCTGGCTACAGGTCCAAAGCTGAAAACGGCCCTGAACCTTTTGCTGCATTCCGCGGCCAGCAAGGCTTTCGTTCCACCGGTACTGTGACCGCCGAGGTAGATGCGGTTTGAGTCGATGCCCGGTTGCCTGGCCAGGAAGTCTGCAGCTGACAGTATATCGTCGATTTCGCCATAACAGGTTTCATCGTATCCCGGGTTCATATTGCCGCCTCTTTGTGAAGGATACATCATGATGATACCAGCCTTCCTGAATATCGCCGCGGATTGATCATTGTCTGCTTCTCTTTTTGTCCATACATCACCTATATCATTACCAAATCCACCGGTTATCCAAATGATGGCAGGATGATTTTTTTTATCATCGGGAAACTTGCTCAAATAAGCCGACATCTTACCGATATTGCTTTCATATTCTACAACAGAAAACAATTCTTTCGGAGGATTTTCCACAGGTTCTTTTGTTTGGTTAAACCTGACAAGTTTAGTTTTGAAATTTTTGCGCATCAATCCGAATGATGCTGCTGTATCTATAGATTGGTCATTGTTGGTTTTGTTGATGCTGCTATCACAACCGGCTAACAAAAGGGGTAATGCAATGATTAGGGATGCGAAAAAAAATTTTGTCATGATGGTTATTTGCTGAAAAAGTTATTTATGGTGAATTTATTTACAAATCGTAATATAAGGATGCAGGTGTTGAATGTTTTATAGTGACTTTCAATTAAAAAATTCTGCCTGGTGTAAGACGACGAAGGTTGGCAGACATCCCCGTTGATATGTGTACATGCGTGGAGCGGGTTTTCATACCAGTTTCTTAAACGATGTTCTCATCGGGCGGTTCAAAACCGCCTGATGAATTTTTAGTGAGGCGACGGGTAGTTCGTTGTGCTTAATCTTTGATAACTATGGTTGTGCAGACCCCACTGCTGGTATCTGTACATGCGTGGAGCATGTCTGATACAAGTTTATTAAGCGATGATTTTTTGCCGGTATATGCTTATTCATCAGGCAACTGTGGAGTCGCCCGATGATGCGTTATTCTCATCGGGCGGTTTACCACCGCCTGATGAATTTTTTATTGAGGCTACGGGTAGTTCGTTGTTCTTGATATCAGATAACTATGGTTGGCAGATCCCGCTGCGGGTATCTGTACATGCGTGGAGCATGTCTGATACCAGTTTATTGAACGATGACTTTTATGAAGAATAATGTGTTGATTCATCAGGCGACTGTGGAGTCGCCCGATGATGCGGTTCTCTCATCGGGCGGTTTGCCACCGCCTGATGAATTTTTTAGTATCGCGACAGGCAGCTCGTTAATGCCTGGTGTCAGACAACTAAGGTTGTACAGACACCGCTGCTGGTATCTGTACATGCGTGGAGCATGTCTGATACAAGTTTATTAAGCGATGATTTTTTGCCGGTATATGCTTATTCATCAGGCGACCGTGGAGTCGCCCGATGATGCGATGCCCTCATCGGGCGGTTTGCCACCGCCTGATGAATTTTTAGTGAGGCGACGGGTAGTTCGTTGTCCTTGGTCTCAGATAACTATGGTTATGCAGACACCGCTGCTGGCATCTGCACACGCGTAGAACGGGTTGATACTATTTTAAGGAAGAAATTTCTAACTCATCAGAGTCTGTAACAGGTATTTTTTTAAAACACGCCGGTTTTTATCCTTTTACATACAATACTAAACTTTAACCAGTTCCGCCAATTACCAACAGCTTCCTATTCCTTGACTCTGACTTCTATAACTCTCACTCCTCTGTGCCTTCGCCCCTTTGTGCCTTTTACAATCTAAACACCACATCATCAAACCTGAAATAAAATCGCACAGCCATCGTTTCAATACCGGACATATTTTATTTTGTATAATACATAAAACGCTCATTAAAATTAAGATAGCGTTTGGCATCTGAATAGTAGTACTTCGGCAAACTATTAAATGCTTGCTATGATCAGCAACTTCTTTAAAACTTCCTTCCGCAATCTTGGGCGGAATAAAAGACATGCAATAGTAAATATCCTTGGCCTAACGATTGGCGCAGGTGTATTTCTCCTGATTTTTCTGGTTATTCGTTTTGAGAGCAGCTTTGACAATTTTCATCAGCGTGGTAGTTTGATTTACCGGGTGGTGCGGGAAGGCAAAGACCCGCAAAAATCGTATTATGCCGGGACGCCTTTACCCTTTGCAAAAAACCTGAAGAAAGAACTGCCGCAGCTTTCCAACAGCGCAGCGATACATGCTGATTTTAATACGCAGGTGCTGGTGCCGGGCCCTGACGGTACCATCCTCAAGAAATTTAAAGAGGCAAAGGGTGTTTTTTTTAGCGACCAGCAGTTTTTTGAAATGTTCAGTTTTAGGTTTATAAAAGGCAATCCCGCAACGGCCATTGCAGAACCGAATGCCGCTATACTTTCAAAGGAACTGGCGACACGCTATTTCGGGAGCTGGGAGCATGCGATGGGGAAAACCCTGGTTGCCAGGGGATTTACCGTAAAGGTGACCGGCATCATTGAAAATCCACCAGCCAATACAGATTTTCCACTTGGTTTGGTAATGTCTTACGCCACGATGGGTTTGCAGGAAAATGACTGGGTAGGCGTATCGGATAACAATTACTGCTTTGTGCAGTTGCAACCCGGTGTGAAGCCTGCGCAACTATCGCCCCTGTTGTCCGGCTTTATCCAAAAGCATGTACCCGCCGAAAACGCGGGCTACAACCTGGTGTTACAGCCATTAAAACAATTGCATTTTGATGACCGTCTCACCAATTTTAACGGGCGCACCTTTAGCAAGAACCTCATTACTGCCCTATGGCTGATTGGGCTTTTCCTGCTATCTATCGCCTGTATCAACTTTATCAATTTATCTACTGCAGGCGCTGTTAACCGGGCAAAGGAAGTGGGTGTAAGAAAAGTACTCGGCAGCAGCCAAATACAACTGATGCAACAGTTTTTTGGAGAAACTGCCGCCACTTCATTGCTCGCTATTTGCGGTGCGTTATTGCTGGCGGTTGCCTGTTTGCCGCTGTTGAATAATTTACTGGAAACCCGGCTTGCTGTTACCGCGCTGCTGGACCCCGTGACCATATTCTTCCTGTTGGGTGCTTTTATATTGATTACGGTGCTTGCAGGCTTTTACCCGGCCCTGGTGCTTTCCGGGTTTAACCCCATTGCCGTGCTTAGGAGCAGGATGACCCGCGAGCCCGTAAAAGGAATTGGGGTAAGAAGGGCGCTGGTGGTTTTCCAGTTCGTGATTGCACAGGCACTCATCATCGCAACAGTGGTTGTAGTATACCAGATGGATTATTTTCATCATGCAGATATGGGATTTAATAAAGAGGCTGTGGTCACTGCCAACTTTCCATCCGATAGCGCTAGCCGTTTGAAGATGGATATTTTACATGATAGACTGGTCGGCATGCCCGGTATAAAAAAGGTAAGCTTCAGCAACTTTGCTCCTGCAGAGGATGGCGGCTGGGCGACCGACCTGCGCTTAACAACCAATATGACCAAAAACATCGACCTGATTGTAAACATGAAACCCGCAGATACCAGTTACTTCAGCGTGTATCATTTGCAACTTGCCGCAGGCCGTATTTATTTTCCGTCTGATACCATGCGGGAGTTTGTTGTGAACGAAACGCTATTGAAAAAACTTTCGCTGGGTACTCCGGAAAGCGTAATTGGTAAACAGATAGTGGTAGACGGGGTAACAGCACCCATTGTTGGCGTGGTGAAGGATTTTCATATCCATTCCTTAAAGGACCAAATGGACGCCGTTGTGCTAACGACGGAAAAGAGATTTTACCGCAAAGCGAATATGTTAATCGAACCAGGTCAAACGAAGCAGGCGCTTGCTTCCATGGAAAGCTTGTGGAACAGCACTTTCCCCGATTTTGTGTTTGAATATAATTTTGTTGATAAGGCCGTTGCCGATTATTATAAACAGGAGCAGCAGCTTTCTCAATTGTACAAGATTTTTGCAGGTATCGCCATTTTCATTTCCTGTCTTGGTTTATATGGGCTCATCAATTTTATGGCGGTTAAAAGACGCAGGGAGATTGGTATCCGCAAAGTGCTTGGCGCACCGGTAAGTAACATCGTGCTGCTGCTCTCAAGAGAATTTACAGTGCTTATTACGATTGCGTTTCTTATCGCCGCACCACTTGCCTGGTATTTTATGCAGCAATGGTTACAGCAGTACAGTTATCGCATAGAAATTGGCATCGGCATTTTTGCAGCGACGCTGTTGTTTTCGCTGGTGATTGCCTGGCTCACGGTTGCGCAATCGGCCATTAAAGCAGCACTTGCCAACCCGGTGAAAACGTTGAAGACTGAGTAGTGAATGGTGAATAGTGAATAGGCAATGGTGAATGGTCAAAAAGGGCGCTGCCAATTAAGATATTTATAAGGGTTCGTTTGGAGACGAATAGCATAGGGCTGCGAAGTCCGGAGACATTCGCAGAACAGGCTGAGTAGTGAATAGGCAATTGTGAATGGTCAAAAAGGGGTGCTGCCAAGTACGATGCTTAACTATCAGTAACCTTCGCTGGTTTAAGATGAAGATATTGTAGCAGGGAGGCGGTCAGTCACTCGTTCATCCGGGCATACTCTTCCTTTCTCCTGTTAAGCGTATAGCTGAAGTCTTCATTTCCTACCAGCAGCCTGCCATTGCCGTCTGTAAAAAACAAAATGTTGTCGTCTCCTTTTAATAAATAAAGGGTGTAGGTTCCGTCATCAGGCTGCACCTGATACAGGATACGTCCGTTGTCTTTTGTAATGATTTGCCACTTGCCCCTGGCCATAGTCTCCTTCCTGTAACCTATACCGTTCTTTAAATAATAGAGTGGTTTGCCGGTAATGGAATCGGCATAAAAAATGAAATACCATTTTAGCTTATTGCAAACCTGTCTTTTGTGCAGGTGCAGCAGCGAAGAAAGTTCCTGGCAGGGTGTCCGCCCTTCAAATACAAGCGGGGTTTTGATGGTGTTCCGTATGGGCTGTATGTTAAACTCATTCGTTTTGATTGGCGTGATGTTATTTAAAGCATAACTGTGTCCGCCATTGCCAATGAGCATATGATTACTCCCATCCAGGAAATGGAACAGGTTCATGTTTACTTTCAGCAATGAAATTTTTCTGCCCCGGTAACCCAGGTAATAATAGTTTTCTTTTTTTAAGAGCGTTCCTTCCAACGCAACGCTTTGGTCGTTGGTAAAGCCCGGTGTTCCGCCCTTTGCCAGCCCATAATGACATTGAAGCTTAAAGCTACCGGCACCCAGTTCTACCTTCCAGCGGATAAAGTCTAGGGAATCGGTTAACGAAATGCGGAGAAATCGTCTTACCACTTCATGCGCAGGGGTGCTACCTACATAAGTCTGTCCGCTGACTTTAACAGTGAAATACACAACAGCAACAATCAATAAAGAAAAATAGATTTTCATATTTTTTCTTACAAGTTAAAAGCTGTTGCCGGTGCCTAACGTTGTATTACACTATCCGTTCAGTTTTCTTGATGAAAAGACTGTTGACCATAGCATTCAAACGTTTGATTTTATACAGATGCTGGTATATATACACGAATAGGTGTCTCTGATACCGGGTTGCTATTTTGGGTTGTGATTGTGCTCTGCAATAGATGATTGCCAAGGTTCGTTTGGAAACGAATAGCATAACGCTGCGAAGTCCGGAGACATTCGCAGAGCGGGTTTTATGCAGATGCTGATTGTTTACACGCATGGTACGTTCAATGAGTCATTACTTGTCCTTATTATTCACTTTACATCAGTATGTATCACCTGCTTTATTTCATTAGTAAAGTATGGCCGTCTTAAACGTTCGGGTTCTATTGAAGATGAATTTTTTACCTGGCTTGTTTTGCAGCTTGCCAAAGCAATAAAAGCAATGATTAGCAGGAAGCAGTTTGTCCTGGTAGTTTATAAACTGAGGGTTGAAATATTTTGGGTTATCAGTAAGATTTATTGTCTCGCTTTGAGCCATTCTGATTGTTTGTTTGTGTCGGGCACTTTCAACCCCCTGATTTTGCTAATGCTATCAATAACACTCTCTGCTTTTAACCCTTTACGTACAAGAATTGAAGCGGCAATAATTGAAGAACGTCCGATGCCCATTCTGCAATGAACAACAACAGAAGTGCCATCCTGCAGTTTATTCAGCAAATAGGTAATAAGCCAATCGGTTTTGTCGCTTGTCCTGGGTATGTCCCGGTCTGCAATCGGGAAATTGATAAACTCAATTTCATTGTTATTGCAAATCAGTGCTTGCTGTCTTAGTCCAAGTTCACCAATTTCTTCTTTCTCAAGAAGTGAAACCAATAGTCCAACCTGCTGCTTTTTTAAGTTGGCTATTTCATCAAAGAGCCAATCATCACCTCGTGGTCTTGCCATAATGCCAAGCTTTGCGAGATTGTCAAACTTATGTATCCAATAAACTTTCGTAAACATTTTAAGGTATCCGGGCAAAGTAAGTAAACAAAATAACCGGGCTATTGTAAAGAGTCTGAAAAAATGACGAACAATAATTATTTGCCCGCAGTTCTGAGGTAAAGATATCCAAACTTTACACTATACGGGCATCCGCTTTGTATAACTATCAACAGTTTTTTTGCTGAGTCGCCGCAACTATTTTCAGACTGACGGATCTACACGCTGTATGTATGTGCCATTGCGCCACCGGGGAAAGCCTTCGTCTCTGTTAACTTCAGGTAAAGTGGTGCATTAAGGCCGCTAAAGATGGGCAGCCCTGAGCCTAATGCAACGGGGTGAACGCCCAGGTGATATTCGTCTACAAGACCTGTTGCGATGAGGCTTTGCATAAATCCCCCGCCGCCAATGGCAACGATGGGTTTCCCGGGTTCAGCTTTAAGCTTAGTGATCGCTTCGGCAAGATCTCCATCGATAATCGTAGCCCCCGTCCAGGAAGCAAAGGCAGGTGCCTGTTCTGCAGTTACCGCAGGTTCGGGATTGAAACCCTTAAATCCTTTTTTTGTAAATACGGCCTTGGGAATTTCATTCATCGGCGCGGCAAACGGACCGGTAGCTGTAGGCCAGTAAGGAGCCATTGTTTCAAAAGATTTTCTGCCCATGATGATCAACCCAGACTGACGGATTGTATTTGCACTCCAGGCTGCTGACTCCGGGTCACCGGTTTTGAAAATCCAATCGTTTTTACCATTGGCATCGCTTACAAAACCATCGATTGAAACGGACATTTTCATGATTAACTTTCGCATAATTAACTGATTTGTTTTACAAAATTACCTGGTGCATACATAAGCCATGCTGTGTTGAAACGACTATAGAAAGGGGTGATTGCGACTTCGGCAAGATTCATTGAAGAACTCAGGATCTTAAGGTCCTATTGCGGTTCTTTTGTGCTCATGCACCCCGCAAATTATATATACCTGTTATTATCATTCGGACATCCCAACCATTCTCCGGCAAGCCATTTGATGTACTAAAAGAAAAAAGTTATGAGTCAGGAAGCTTTTAATGTACGGGTTGATAACCGGCAGTTGACTATCGAACCGCAAACAGAGGAATCATCCGTCTATTACAGGGTATCAGAAAATGGCAGGTTTCTCTTTACCCTTGAACTTGATAAAGAAGGTTTCTGGCAGGCAGATGACCAGGAAAGCGATAATGAAGCACCCATCGATCTTGTATTTGCACGTGCAGTAGGAGAGGCCATTGATCAGAAGGGATAACATGAGGGCAACTTTTGTTTGCAGCGATGAATAGTACGCAAACAACTGAAGAACGAACGGTTGCATTTACTCGTCTGCCGGAATAATCTCACCAGGTTTTCACATGGTCTGGCAAACTTGGTGAGACGCGATGCATCGTGCATAAGCTGGCTATTGTTCATTAAGTAAAAACCAATGATCATGGAGGATGCACTAAAAACAGTATTGACCGAAATTCAGCATTTGAAGAACCGGATACTCGGATCAAGCAACAAGACAGAGATGATCGAGCTGCTGGAGCAGTTGGTTAAACTGGCCAGTGAAGCGGTTTCCCTCACTACCCACGATAACAAAGCATCCGGCTTTGTCGTTGATATACAACGGAAAAGTTTGCAGCTTCTCCGGGCTGATATCAGCTCCATTCAAAGCAACGTGAATGCACCGCTTGAAGCCGTCCATTTTCAGGTGAGTACGTCAATACTTATGTTTATGCTTGCTGTAATACCCAACGGCACGTACGAGGGCAACATATTTATCGATGCCCTTTATAAAAAATATGTTGCTGGAATACCTCCCGCATAACTACAGTTTAACGCTCTCCTGGTTATTCCATTCAAGATTAGCGGTGCTTGTTCAGGATGCTGCAACTGCTTTAATCGCAGCGATATCCAGCTTGATCATTTTCATCATGGCCTGCATCACGCGGGCCGCTTTCGCACGGTCAGGATCTGCCAGCAACTCGGGTAAAATAACAGGTGTTACCTGCCAGGAAAGTCCATACCTGTCCTTTAACCATCCGCAGGCCACTTCACTGCCTCCGCCTTCCAGCAGTTTCTCCCAATAATAGTCCACTTCTTCCTGCGATGTACAATTGATCGTTAGAGAGATGGCGTCAGTCAACGGATGACCAGGGCCACCATTCATTAAAATAATTTCCTGTCCCTCCAGTTCAATGGACGCGACAAGCAAGGCTCCCTCTACTCCAGGAGCACCAAGCGGATTATTTGCAACCCTTACCACCTTTGAGTTTTTAAAAACAGAAAGATAAAAGTTCATCGCTTCTTCAGCGTTATTGTCAAACCAAAGAAAGGGACTGATTTTCTGCATAGCATTTTTTTTAGATGATGAGATCTTTTATGTTCCATCAAACATCATTCCGCTGTTTTAAAGGTTGGAACAGGAAGGGGTGAGTGAGATTGAATTAGTATGTCAAGTGTAAGAACATTAACACCGGCAAATAGATTGATATACCTTCATGAGCGACTGAGGTATTATCATTACTCTGACCTAAACTCTCTTTGCATAAAACATAAGTCTTGATCCTTATATCATGCAGCATTCTTAAATAGACAGACACAACAAGAGTGTTCTATCGGGAAGTGTCCGTTTTATGCGGTATCGTCTCATAAAGACACCTGTCATCGATACCTTGTTTTTATTGCTTACCAGGGGAAACCACCTGTTTAATTTCACTGATTTGTATAACAGGCTGAACGTTGGTGTAATTTTTAAAATCATTGATAATCGCTTCCCTGTTCTGTGCAATCGCTTTATTGTATTCGGCAACATCTGAAATATAAAAATAACCTACAGCCATAAAGGGTGCTTTGTCATTAGGTGTTCTGCCGCCTATGCCTTTATCAATTTCATAGAACTTTAAATTGCTGCCTAAAAAACCAGCCACCATTGGCATATGTTTTTTTTCATAATAATCCATGTCAAAGGTCTTGTCTTCCCCGCCCGGGTAAAGTATGGTCACCTTAAATGTGCCGGTTTCTATTGCCGGGGATTGTTTCTGCTGAATGGTTTTGAAACCTAGCAGACCTATAAAAACAATGCTTAGCAGGATGCAGCTAATTTTAGTTGCCATATGAATTGAATTTAAATTTTTGTGTAATCAGTAAGTTTGACTGGCATCAACGGCCAACTGCTTGCTGTATAAGGGACCAGGCAAACCATTAACTCAAATGTAGTAATAATGCTGAATAGATATAACTGTATATATTAAAGAGAGCAACCGGGGCAGCGAGCATGCTTTATATTTTTAAAGGATGATAATGAACCCGTCTGAGTTGGCAATGCCTATCTTATTAATAAGTTCTTCCTCTTTGTTGATCATGCCATTTTAAAACCGAACATACCGCTGTCCGTTTTTATTACACAAATGCTTTCAGTCAGACATTCAATTCACTAACAATCAATACATTGCCCGATTGGAACAATGATTGAAGAAAGTTGCTATATGAGTTTACATGAACTGGCCCCGCTTGGAACGCTGTTTACGGGATTTACACTTGCACTGCTTTTGGCATTCGCCAAAAGACCCAACAAAACAGCCAACCTTTTTTTGAGCCTGGCCCTGGCCGTGGTGGTAGTATATGCAGGTAAGCTTACTGCTCTCTTTTTACCGGCCTCCGGCCCGCTGTTATATTTTTATACAAGACAACTCATTTATCCTGGCCGTACATTTCGCTGGAAAGACGCGCTGCATTTTTGCCCACTGCTGATAGCCTTCTGGCTTCCGGGCTGGCTGCTGTTGATGTCAGTCGTTATTTATTTATTCCTTGCGCACCGGATGATAGAAAAGCACTATCGCCAGTTGAAGGTGGTATTGATGGACCGGCCCCGTGTTGCTTTCCGCCGGCTGGATATCACGTTAGCCTTGCTGGGTGCTTGTTGCCTGCTATCAATATTCAATAACCTGTTTAGTTTTGCGATTGCTTTTATGTTGATGGGACTGGCCGCAGGGATAATCATAAAAACAGGTAACGATGTGCAGCCTGACATACCCACTGAAACCCTGGAAGCCAGGGAAAAAGGACGGCGATTAAAGGAAGCGGTACTGGCCGGTCGTATCTACGAAGACCCGGAACTAACCCTGGCCATGCTGGCAGCGCAGTTGAAAATTCTCCCGCATGACCTGTCAAGAATAATTAACCAGGGACTGAAAAAAAACTTCAGCGATTTTATTAATGAGTTCCGTGTGCGTGACATCGTGAGAAAAATGCAGCACCCGGCTTATGAGCATCTTACCCTGCTCGGCATCGCATACGAATCCGGGTTTAATTCCAAAACCACCTTTAACCGCGTATTCAGGGAAATGACCGGCAAAACACCCCTGGAATACAAAAAGAGCCTGAAAAAAGAAGTACCGTTTGATAACATGGCACTCCGGTCACACATGCCGCCGCTAATATTGCGTCAGGAAGGCCTCACCAATTGGGCGCCTGTAAAAATCAAACGCAGTTTTATGATTAGCAATTATGTAAAAACAGGCTGGAGAAATTTTATTAACAACAAAGTGTATTCGGCCATTAACGTGCTGGGCCTTGCAACGGGTATGGCCGTTGCCATACTCATCGCTTTATGGATATGGGATGAAGTTACGTACGACCGGTCGTTCACCAACCACAGTCGACTGGTACAGGTAATGTCCAACTCGGTTAACGACGAACAGTCAATCACCACCGAGCCAAATATATGCAGGCCCATCGCCCAGGAATTGCGCAGTAAATATGGCGCTGACTTTAAAAATGTTTCCATGTCTACCTGGGCATGGTCGCAATCGCTGGGCGTGGGCGATAAAGTAATCACCTCACACGGGCCCTGGGTAGAAGAAAATTTCCCGGCCATGTTTTCGCTTGACATGCTAAAGGGAAATATTCATGCGTTGAGCGACCCGTCTTCCATCCTTATCAGCACCTCCATCGCTAAAACATTATTCGGCGATGCCGACCCGATGGGGAAAATCATCAGGCTTGGTACCAAAGACAATTTTACCGTAGCAGGTGTGTTCCGTGATTTTCCGGACAACAGTACCTTAAGCATTGCAAAATTTTTCCTGCCCTGGAAAAAATATGTCGCCACGAACCAATGGGTAAGTGATGCTGCCAACGATTGGTTTGGCCGCAGTTGGCTTTGCTATGCCCAACTGTCTGATAATATTGACCTGGATAAAGAAAATGAAAAGGTTAAGAACCTGGTAATGGCGCACAGAAACAAGGCGGACGGCATTGAAAACATTTACCTGTATGCCATGGACAAATGGCATTTGTACAGCGAATTTAAAAATGGCAAACCTTCCGGCGGGCCAGTGCAGTTTGTATGGCTGTTTTCCGTCATCGGTGTATTTGTGCTGCTGCTGGCCTGTATAAATTTTATGAACCTCAGCACCGCACGCAGCGAGAAGCGGGCGAAGGAAGTGGGCATCCGTAAAGCGATAGGCTCATTGCGCAGCCAGTTGATTCGCCAGTTTTTAAGTGAAAGTGTATTGGTTGCCTTTGTATCATTTATATGTGCCATTATACTGGTGGTACTTTTGCTGCCCTTGTTTAGTACACTCGCTGCAAAAAACATGCGATTGCCATGGGGCAGCCCAGTATTCTGGCTTTGTACGCTGTTGTTCACCTTTATTACAGGGCTTCTTTCGGGTAGCTATCCAGCATTATACCTCTCAAAGTTTGAGCCCATCAAAGTGTTAAAAGGTACTTTCCGCGTGGGCAGGTATGCCTCATTGCCACGCAAGGTGCTGGTGGTTGCGCAGTTCACGTTTTCCATCGCACTTATAATAGGAACCATTGTTGTGTTTAAGCAAATTCAGTTTGCAAAGAACAGGCCTGTTAATTACAGGAAGGAGGGACTGATTACCGTGTATGGCATCGCAGACCTGCCTGCCAACTACGATGCGATAAGAAACGATATGCTGGCCACCGGTGTGGTGGATGATTTTGCCGGAGCTTCTGACGGTACAACTGAACTTGGCGCATGGCGTAACGGCGTTAACTGGGAGGGTAAAAATCCCAACACGTTACCCAACTTTGGGTTTATGCTGATGACGGAAGATTTTGGCAAGACAATCGGCTGGCAGGTGAAAGAGGGCAGGGACTTCTCCAGAGATTTTGCAACGGACAGCCTTTCCATGATACTTAATGAAGCTTCCGTGAAACAGATAGGTATGAAGAAAGCTATTGTAGGGCAAAACATACAGTTCGAGGGCAAGAATTACCGTGTGATAGGCGTAGTGAAAAATATCATCCAGGAATCACCTTACAAGCCCGTGGCGCCGATGATTTATGTTTCCAGCCATATCTGGATTGGTATCGTAAGCATTTCAATAAAAAAAGGCATGCCGGTAAAAGATGCTTTGGCTAAAATTGAAAAGGTGGTAAAGAAATACAATCCCAGCCTGCCTTTCAATTATGTTTTTAATGATGAGGAATATGGAAAGAAGTTTGCCGACGAGCAGCGTGTTGGCAACCTGGCAACATTCTTTACCATACTGGCTATCTTTATTTCCTGTCTTGGTTTATTTGGTCTTGCTTCCTTTGTTGCCGAGCAGCGCAAAAAAGAAATTGGCGTGCGCAAAGTGCTGGGCGCCTCCACCTGGCAGTTATGGCAAATGCTGTCAAAAGAGTTTGCCTTACTGGTAATCATTTCCTGTTTTATTGCCATACCGCTGGCATGGATGTATTTAAACAACTGGTTAAGCCAGTACGATTATCGTACCAGCATCTCCCCCTGGGTATTTGTTGTATCGGGTGTTGGGGCGCTGGTGATTACACTTTCTACGGTAAGCTTCCAGGCGATAAAGGCAGCGCTGGCTAACCCGGTGAAGTCGTTGAGGATAGAGTAGGGCATTTGCCGATAGGATACTTTCTTTGCTTACAGCCGGCAGATGGATTAACCCTGTCAACGCAGTTCCTTATTAAATGATGGTTTCATTTTTATACAACCTCCGATGGCTTCGATGCGTTATTTTTGAGAGACCGGTGATTCATACTGACTAACACCGCTAAATTCCTGTCTCATGAAATCAATATTTGACGCTTCTGTCCGGGAGGAAATTATTGCAAGAATTGACTCCGTAAGCAACGATAACAAAGCCCAGTGGGGCAAGATGAATTTATGCCAAATGCTGCAGCATTGTGTAGCCTGGGACGAATGGATACTCGGCGTAAAAAAGCCTGTTTACAAACAAGCCTTTATTGGAAAGCTGTTTGGCAAAATGGCTTTAAAAAAGGTAACGGGCAATGACCTTCCCCTGGGAAGAAATACGCCAACAACCAGGGAACTGAAGATTACTAATACCGAATGTGATATAGCAGCGGAAAAATTAAAATGGATAAAACTTATTTCACAATACGAACGCTATGACAACCCCGGTTTTGTGCATGCTTTTTTTGGAAAAATGACCAAAGAGCAAATCGCGATTATGGCTTACAAACACAGCGACCATCATTTGCGGCAATTCGGAGCGTAAGTGCATGTAAAAAGAAGTTCACTTGTTTGTAATGCTTGTGTTTACGATGCCTTGTTTTTATTTTTTGCTTCTTTATAATCCAGGTAAATGTTTACTAACGTGTCGAAATTTAAAATACCGTAAAGAATAAATATTCCAAAAGATAAAAGCTGGAATGACGGCGTCCATATTTCAACTGAAGTAATCCTGAGTCCGTAAGAATTTGTCAATATTGATGGTGTTAATGATAAGAGGTTGCAGGTGCCAATAAGCAAATAAAACCCTGTTGCCAAAACAGCTTTCTTCCAATCTTTAAACAGCAGGTAAAGCAAAACCAGGAACAGGCCAATGGCAGTATAATGGCGCCAGGTTGCATACCCATCAGTAAATAAAATTACAACCCAGCAATAAACTAAAGTGCGGTAATGATCACTATCGGTATATAAAGTAAGATCTTTTGTTTTTTCATAAGAGCTCTTCAGGAGAATAACTGTTGATTGTTATAAAAGGATCGGGCCTGAACGGAAAATAAATATCATGTAATCTAAAAACAATTCCATTAAAACTTGAGTGTTTATGCGACCATGCTTTGAGTTGTGTATTCCAGATGTTATTTGCAGCGAAACTAATGTTGCTGGTTGCCGGCCTTTTTTACAAATTGTTCTTAACCTGGTGTTCGTTTAATATTGTTTTTAAATCCTCCATTTGCCCTTCCCAGATATCCCTTTTAGGAATTGGGTTTGCTATTTGCCTGTTTTGCCAGATTAAAATCCAGTTTTTGGTTTGCGTTACCTTATATACTTTTTCCCAACTTAATTGAGAATTAAACGATTCTCCTTTCATCAGCAAATAGTCCTTGTCAAACTCGTATTCAATGGTTTCGCTTATTCGTGGGTTTGCCGCATAATTTTTCTTTACCGTAAAATAGGTAAAGAGAGGTATCAGGAATACCATCAGTAAGGGAGAAAATATTTGAGATAATGGACTTTCTGAAAACGGAGCTGTGAATACAGAGATCGCATAAATCACAACAATTATTCCCGTAAAAATCTTCGTAGAAGTTTTGTCATATGACAAAACAAAGTTCACGTTGATAAAATCTTTTTCTGTAAGTTTTGTTTTTATAATCATAAGTCAGTTTAGGGTTTTTGACAACTTTTAATCAACAGGCAAATCTACAGATAAGAGATGACTAACAAAAAACAGAATGCCTGATTTTTAGCGGAATGTATTTCTGTAGGATCGTTGTAAAATAATCAGCCATTCCTGCGCCGGCCTTCCTTATTTAAATCAGCCATCAGAAGTGATAGGTTAATGGCGGTGTTTATCATTGGCCTGGCCTGTTGAATTCTTTTGCCGATCGCGCTTACAGCCCGACGATTTTTTTGTCCAAAATATAATTTAACTCGCCTGACACTCCAGCCCTTGAACATCTTCCAATAAAAAATCACTTCCGGTTTCAACCATTCAATAATCCATTGCCGATGCGGATAAAAAAATCTCCCTTTACCGGGAGATTTCATTAATAAAATTTAACCCCTCATCGTTCAAAGTTTATCTCACACTTCTTTCTTTGAAAAACTTCCCGGCAAACTCATCTTAACTTTCAACCATTCGATAATCCTTCACCAATACTTATAAAAAAAATCTCCCTTTACCGGGAGATTTTATCAAAAAAAATCATCAGCCCACCATTTAATACCCGCCTCGAACTTTAACGCTTGAAAATCTTTCCCAAAAAATTATCTTTACGCTCAATCACTCAAAAAAAAATTTCGCGAATGCCTATAAAAAAATCCCCCTTGCACGAGGGAGATTTTTTATCTCAGCCAAACCATTTTGTTTATCGTTAATAAGCCTTACTATGCGTGATTGTATTGGTCATGGCCAGTTTATGTTTAAGTGCCTGTATTTTGAGACGTGTGTTGTTTACCTGGCATTATTATTTACTTCCATTTTTATGTTCACCTCCATTTCGGGATTAAGGTGATCTAAACGCGTGAGAAACCGGTTACTAAGTGTTGTTCCTGGCTGATATGCATTTGCGTTCTCAAACTTTCCGGCATGTTCTGCGGATGCGTTTAAATTTTTTCAAAAAAAAAATTGGGTCGATCTGAAGTTGTAGCAAAAAAAATGTGGCGTTTTAAAGTGCCACACTTTTTTTTGCTACACTTTTTATACCGGGTGGCCTGAAGAGTTGAACAGAATATTGTTATATCCATCAAACTTATTTTGATGGAGCGGCATTTTTCTTTCATCCGGTGTTTTGCACAGGTAATGCAGCGGCATACCAAACAACAGCATAAAAGAATCATGCAATTGCTTTTATATGCGGCTCTTATGTTTTGGAAAGATGTTTTAAAAAGAAACGGAGCATTTTAAAATCGCCATTCTAAAATTTCCAGGATTGTTAAGGCCGGGAGAATAAAAAAATACCAGGATGAATTGCGTTTGTGAATATACTACATTAAAGCAGGAAGGGAAAGAATAACGATTTAGAAAAAAATTAAAATTTCAATTGATCTTGCACAGCCAGCAGTGTTTATAAACGCCTGGGTGTTTAACATATTAACACACAAATCAGCGTATAATCTGCAGGGGCATATAACTTTCTGATGCTGCTGACCTGGCAGTCCAAACAGTTTTTATGTTTGGGTTGCACTAAGGAAGGATAAAAAGTGTTTCGTGCAGCTTTTTCATGAAGGAATATCAAAAAGGTATCGTACAACGTTCATGGCTTTCTGCTGTGCTGATATTCTGTGATTCTTGAGCCCAGACTGCTGAAATAAAGTCGGCCGGTTACCAAAGCCGATTAAAGATACACATGTTCGGAGAAAAGTATACAGTACAATTAATAACGTCCGGCACAAACTACAGCGGATAGATAGCTACACTTGAAGTGGCGTTATCAGCATCAAAACGGTTTGTTGCAAACAGTGTTATCCAACAATGAGCAACAATACCTGGTTCTCGTTCTCCACTCTGCTCAAATGGTCATGCAAAAGTTTAATAGCATTAAGTGTCAAGACTGCAGTTTCTTCATCACCTTCTTCTGAGAAGTTTTTATTAAATTTTTGTATTTCTGTTAATGAAAACAAGTTGGGTTCAAGCTGAGTCAAGAATGAATTTTTCTGTGTTTGAGTAAACAGGAAATGCGAACTGCCTCTTCTGTCAACAAGTTCCTTTGCAATGTCGTCATATTGGTTCGTCAACAGGTCAATGTTTTTTTCTTCTTGTAAATAGGCAAATAAGTTAGCGTAAACGTAACCCGGGCCGTTAAGGCTTTCTAATTCTGTAGCATTACCTGATAAGTAGTCCCGGTAGTTGTCTGTCACTTTTTTGCTGAATAAACCCTTTTTAATAATGATTTCAGCGTTCTGTACTAAGTTGCCGAGTTTTGATGTATCTAATAAGTAAAATGATGCTATTGCAGACATAGGAATCTAATGTTACCAGCCGTTTTGTTTCGTTGAGTTTGCAGTTAATTTCATTGATAATAGAACTGTTTGAATAAAAAACAGTCCACCTAATATCCAAAAATTAGCTATCGATTGCGCGGAACACTGTCGGTGAACCCTACGAATAGTGTCAAGATATTCTTTTGCTTTTTGTTTTACTGTGTCAATATTTTGTGTGCTGTCAATTTCTATTTTTCGCATTGATATTATATAGTTGTTTTTTGTTGCTGCAAGATCAAAATTCATAAAGTTGTCAACAAGTAAATACAGCAGAAGCCCTAATGAAATTAACTGCAAAAACTTTCTAATTATCATTTGTTACCGGCTGCTTTTTATGTTGTCAAGAACATTAAGAAGTTTTTTACGAAGTCAAATTTTGAAGGAAATTGTCCTTGCAAAACTAAAATCACTCTGCAAATAGGAACTTCGTTTTTTATTATTTGTTCTGCCTCTATAATGTGTTTGATTTGACACATTGAAAAAGTCCTCTCAAAATATCTTCTGAACTTGAAATGTCGGACTTGACTTCAACACCGATTTTAAATTTAGGTATTTCAAACAATATATCAAGTCTGTCTCCCGAAGGCAACGTGTTTAGCTAATACTGAATAATAAACACGAATGCCGCTTTAGCATACCGGACTAAATAAGGATAAGTTTGTCTTGTTCTTGATTGAAGTACTTTGTCGCCGTTTAAAAGATTTTTGTCGTTAATCATAATGTGGATTGGATCGCGTCAAAATTACCGGTAACAGTTAACGGCTTCCTGTCTGTGCCGGGATTTTATATTCGTCAGGAACTAAAGCCGCTTAAAAAACCAAAGTACAAAATATATTCTGTTGTTCATCTGCGTTGGGTCAACCGGCATAGCAGCAAACCGCATGTCGGCTGTAGTTCTATCGGGCGATTCCGGTCAGGCTCGCATTTTCTTTCATTTCTTCTTTGTTGATTTGATGTTGCCAAAATATAAAGTATTGATATAGGCATCCCGGGCAACAGCAATGTCAGGAATTCCGTCTTCATTAAAATCGCCAATGGCGAAGCCATATACATCACCATTTGAATCACCAAAAGAAACCGGTGTAAAATGCCCCCGCCCATCACTAAATAATATGGTTGACGGGGCTTTGTTATGACCTATAATAATATCCATTTTTCCATCCTTGTTCAAATCAGCGACTGTTAAAGCATAAGGCACTGGCATTGCAGCTTCTAATGAAATACCTGCGGAGAAGCTTTGCTCTTTTTGTCCAAAATACAAAAACACTCCTTTCTCTTCGTCCGAAGCGACTATATCAAGTAAACCATCTCCATTAAAATCTGCTACGGCAGCCATACGAAAGACAGCGTCTGGCGGACCGAATGGAATACGCCGGGATTCAGGAAATGTAAAATCCGGACCACCCAAATAAACATAGCTCTGACCACTATCACGATACGGCACTACCAAATCAATGAAACCATCTTTATTAAAATCGGCAGGCGTTATTGTAGTAGAAGGATAATAGGCGAATTTGATGCAATTGTCATCAAAATGTCCTTTCCCATTATTTAAACAAACATAATTGAAAGTATGCGCTACATCACCTCTGTTCGCTGAAATGAGGTCGGGTAAACCATCTTTGTTGACATCAGCAACGGATAAATTTCGTGTTGGCTTGTCAGGAGTTCCAAATTCAGACCCAATGGTAAAATTGCCTTTTCCATCATTAAAATAGACCAGTTTCTTGTCGGGTGCATCATTGCTTACTGCAATGTCTGGAAAACCATCTGCATTGAAATCAGCAACGGCGCCCGTATAGGAACGGTCTTTTACGACTCCAAGATCATAAGTTTTTTTTATTCCGCCTTTTCCGTCACCAAGAACAATCTTGTCTACAATGGGCCAATGTCTTCCTTTTACCAATAGAATATCGAGATGTCCATCACCATCAAAATCAGCAAAACTTACATTTGCCGTTGTATCAATGTTTGTTTCCAGCAATAGATATTTATTGTAGTCCGGAAAATTATTAGCAGATTTTCCTTGTTTCTGATCAGTCGCATTTACATTCTTCTGAGCAGAAATGTTCTGCATCATTGTGCTTGTAAGGCATAGAATAAAAAAGTAAGTTTTCATGCTAATTATTAAAAGTTATACTTTTTAACATCATTTGAAAGTTCGCCAAACTACAGCCAACGGGCACGGCTTTCTGCAGGCGGCCATTCAGCGACGCGTCAGCTGATAACCGGTGCTGATTGAAAATATATCGTTGAAGTTATGTACAAAAGCTGATAGTTGTTCGTCTGACCGAACCGAAGCTGGGATTTGCAATTATCTGATATTACAATGTCACGCCTAACTTGCATAAAACCAAATGCTGGTGGCAGTTTTGTCAGCTTACAACACAACCATACTTATTGATTAATGTCCAGTAACCATTAATTTTTTTATAAAGTCGGTAGCAACTTTCGTAGCAATGTCGTCCACAATAAAATGAACAATAAATAAAGCATACATCCTTCGCACGGTTAAAATAAGGGAGCGATAATTGAAAATAAGCGATTGAACTAGTCTTGGTTTGTGTCGACCTTACTTTCTCTTGCATTTTCTTTTCACTTTTGATAGTTGCGCTATCAAAAGTCTGATTTGTCCAAACCTGTTTTGTTTTCTTTTTTACACTTTTGGCGATAATGTCAACATCGTCGGTTGTTAAAGAAGTATCATTGCCATACAACTCTTTAAAATCCATATCACTTAAATCGACAACTCTATCGACAATAAAAAATTTTGCCTTCGTTAAGTCTTTATAAAACCCATTTTCAAATTGCGAAAAGAAAGTGTCAATTTCACTTCTCTGTCCAAAATCTATTTTAGAAGTAGAAATGAATAGTATTAGAATTAAGAGTGATTTCATTTTTCTGTTAATAATAAAAGTAGCATTGTTGTCGGATTTAAAATTGTCACCAACGGCAGACTGTGAAAAAAACAACTCATTTGGTGAAAGTATTCGTATCCTTATTCAACTATAAAGTCATATAAACTATTCTCAGGACGTTTATTTTAGTTTTTTCACAGTCTGACGGACAAGGCTTTCTGCAGGTTGGGAATTAGAAGTATTCCGTCTGCCCGGAACGGCTGCCGATTGAAAATATATTGGTGAAGTTATATACAAAAGTTGATAGTTATTCGTATGCCGGAACTAAAGCTGGGATTTGCAATTAGCTGATGTTACAAAGTCAAGCCCAACTTGTATAAAGTAATGTTATGGGTAGGTTGTCTATGGAAAGCCTCGTGATAACTTCAATAAATTTGTATCTGATTTTAGTATTAAGAAACTATGTCCATAAATAAATTCTGTTCCATTCTCATATGCGTCTAACTGTATGTATTCATTGTCATCACTAAACTGAATGTGATAATTATAGTATACGTTTAGATTTTTTCTGTGAAGCACAAGCTTGCCAGGACTAATAAATTCGATGTAATCGTTTGTAACTGTATCCTGTCTTATTTTAGTCAAATCGCATACAGATGTCAAAGATAATTTGTCTAATGGAGTACTCTCTTTCCATTTTCCTTTAAAGATTTGAAAATATTCTTCACTTTTAGTTGCTTTCTTTATTTCAAGCGACTTTAAGTAAGTTCCAAAAATTTGTTGCTTTATTTTAAAAAATGTCAAGTTTTGCCAGTCGCAAAATCGATATATTTTTATTGTGTCTCTATCCTTGATTACAGTATAGCATTGAACATATGAGCTTACATTTTTTTCTTTGCAAGGTGTCGTGTTGTATTTTTCGCTTAGTGATAAAAAAGAATCTATGATTTTTGTTTGAGATATATTTAACTCGGCCTCAGATAAAAAAACCTTGTCTGTATTAGGATGAGAGATGCTCCCAATAATTTTACCGCCAATTTTCTTGAAATTCAGTTCTTCGTATGACATTACTTCATCGCCATATTGAAATCCAATTTTCAAATTACTGAAAGAACTTTTCGGGATTTGACATTCGGCAAATAAAACCGTTGTCAGAAAAATTAATAGGAGAACGTGTCTTAACATTCGTGAAGTCTTTTAAACTTGCTCATAACATTTTCGGGCTTTGCGTTCGGGTGGGTTCCGTAGCACAAAGTATCAATTTATTATTAAATTCATTAGATCCACAAAACTCAAAGTTTCCACAAAGGTGGGCTGAATTTCATTCTTTTCCAGGCTGCTTGAATAAGGAAACATTTCGGGTTGCCATCTGTGGCTTTTTAAAAGCGTAAGTTCTTTTATTAAATATGCCTGCTTACCGTTGGTGATATTGATTTTTTTAGCTTTCCGTCCCGGTAGAGAAAATGGACATCAAATGACTTACTTTGCGTAATAATGTTTATGGCCGAATAGATAAACACCGGTTCTGCTTCTGCCGTATAAAACATCGTATCACATTCAAACATTTCCTGTTTCCACCTGTAAACCCAATCTGCGTAAGGGTTATCCATCAGGTTATATTTATTTTCCGGGATAATGGCTTTATCAGGATTTTATTATTCAGGGCAGGCCGTTTATTAAGCTTGTAAAAGGACCCGAGATCTATCTTATCATACCTGCTTTTTTTCTCTTTCAGTATTTTTTCAGCCTCCTTCAATTCCTGTTGATTGAGAGAATGCTTAATCAAAGCTTTTGTAGATGAGAAGGCAGGTTTATAAGCAGCCGCTATCTCGGCCCAAACCAACGCCTGAATTTTTAGTTGTTCATTTTCGCTTCCTTTTTGCAGATAATAAAGAGAAAGCATTCCCATAGATTCCGGGTGATATTTTTCAGCAGCACTCAAGAGGTAGTGTTCCGCCAAAGAATCGTTTTTTAAATCAAGCCCAGGATTTAAATAGCAAGAGCCAAGAACAAATTCAGCCATCGCATTACCCGATTCTGCAAATGGTTTCAACAGTTTAAAAGCTTTCATATAGTCTTCAGCATCAAAAGCCTTCAGCCCTTCTTCATAATTTTTGTTTTGACCAAATGCTGGAGCCAGGGTAGCAAGGAATAAAAACAGAAAGAAATATTGTCGCATTTACAGGGTTTTAGTATTGGAAGATGATTGGATATCCGGGTTGATTCTATGAGTTAAATTTTATTGTTGAAGATAAGGATTATCGCTTTATCAGGTGTATGAATGCAGGTTTACAGCAGTGAAAACGTGAAGTTTATTCTTTTTATCTTTATTACAGCCATGTAGTTTATACCAGGCCTCTTACCCTGTTTAATATTTCTGTTGCAGCTTCTATCTCTTCCTTTTTGTTGGATATGCTTTCAATATTAAAACCAACAGGTATCTTTTTGGAAGATGCAAATGCTAAAATCTCATTAGCTATATTGATCGAAGTCCTGATGGATTCCTGCAATATATCCTTTGAATGTTTTAAATCGTTATATAGCCATGCGGGTATTTCTATTCCCAGCCATTGCATAAATTCTAATGTTCTGAAAGATCCGCACGGACTAAGCGTAAAAAAGATTGGCCGCGCTTCAACACCCTTTACTATAGAAGCATAATAATAGTCTGATAATAGATTTTTGACAGCATCCAGGTTATAAACACATTGAGATACAAAAAAGCTGCAACCTTGTTCTGTTTTTTCAAACAACCGCTGATGCTCATTGCCTTTTTTGGTATGCCGCTCAGGTATGGTAACACCGCCTAACAACAGGTGGTTGAATTTATTTTTTTTAATTGCATAGGCATCCGAAAGAAGAAAACCAGCTTCTGTTGCCTGCGTATTGGAGGATGCACCCACAAATACCAGGTGCTCTAATTGCGGATTATTATCCAGCCATGCTTCAAAACTATTGTTGTTTTGGTTGGCGATGGATTTATAAACAATAACAGGTGGCGTTATTGCATGTAGAAATTGTTGTAAATAGTTTTCGGGAGGTACCGTTGGTATAAACGGATAAGTTCTTGGTTCGTTGGTCCTGTGACTTTCATCCTGGATGTCATACAAAATAACACCGTCAATATTGAATTGGTTAATCCGTTCAATTTGTTTGCCGGCAATTGCCTCCAGTTTAGAGGCATCCGTGGTTATTTTTGGTGGCGCAAAGCTGTATAAAATGATCCCGTGGTTATTGTTTTCAATTTTTTCTCTTAACGTCATTCTTATTGTTGATGATGCTTGGGTAAATTGTTTCAATTATGTTGCGATACGTTTAACTTATTTCGTTAGGTGCACTTACTAAGCGAGAGTGAATTTTTAAAGAACGATTGTAACCTTTAAGGTACTGCAAGCGAACTTCTTAATCTCCGTTTATTTCAGGTTTCGCACCCTCAGGAGGCTTTCCAGTTCCTGTTTATCATACCTTGACTTATTGATTAATTTATAAGCAAAAAACAACGGGATAAGCGTAAACAATCCTACACTGTTTTTTACAATGCTGTAAAAGATAATTCCTAACAAAAAACCAATGAGGACAGCATTGATAACGGATGTTGATTTCATTTTCTTTGCTTCCTGCAGCAACTCCTGGTCTGTTAATTCTGATAGATTTCCTTGCGCCATGTCTTTACTTTGTTGGTGATGTTTTTAGTTTGGTCTTTTATAATAGCTATTGATGTTTTGGGATTTTTTATGCCTGCGGTTTCCGGGGCAAATGTCAATAAAATAAAACCTGGTCAATTGAAAAATCCGTGGTAATGCTATCATATCTGATGCAAACCTGCATTAAGAACAGCTTTTACCCTTTGAATTTGAAATCTCCTGATTATAAAAAATTTTATCTGAAATAGATTTGTATGGTTTAGGAATTATATGTGAATTCATGAAATACAAAATTTACTTCATTGTGTGCAGTTCTGCTCTTAAATGAAGGCAAACTTTATTATGAACGCAATATACAGGTTTGTAAATGCTTATCGGGTTTATATACTTAGCAGTTACATTGATTTGGCTTTTTCTATGACTATATTTCCGTTCTGTAAAGTGGTTTCAAAAAGGGGATACGGACCCCAATTTGAAAGATAATGGTTTATTAATACTAAACTTTTTGTATAGTTTTAATAAATCTTCTACTTTTATATGACTAACTTAGTATTGAGGGACATGTGCTTAATCACAATCTTCCGTTAAAACAATAATTAGTTTAAATATACCGAAGGACAAACTGCTTACAGTATTTCAACCTTCTATTTGTGTTGCTGGTTTTTGGGCAGATCTGCATCAGTAAACCAGTATGCTGCTTGTTGCAGCAATCGTTTTCACGTGGCGTTATGGTGCGGGGCGGAGCTATGCTTTATATCACCAATTTATAAATCTAAACCAATGGTCAGAGTCACCTCCAACACAAAACATCTTAAGTGGTTTTTTGTGCTGCTGTTCCTGCTTGCTTTTGTATTCAATCCGCAGGTTTACGCACAGCAGTCTTCGATTGTTAATGGTACTGTTCAAAACGAAAAAGGAGAAGCGCTTCCCGGCGTAACGGTAGAAGCTACAAATCTTTCAACAGGGAATGTTGCGAGAACTGTTAGTGATGCAAACGGTAAGTTTTCATTTGCCAACCTGGAACCAACCGGCACTTTTCGATTTTCATTTTCTTATGTAGGATATGCTGCCTACCAGTTGAACAATTATAAGCTTAAGGCAGGAACGCAATCTGTTTCTGCAGTGATGTCGGAAGCAAATGCGCAACTTGACCAGGTAGTGGTTACCGCGCTTGGTATAAGGCGTGAGAAAAAGTCACTAGGGTATGCCACACAAAAAGTAGACGGGGCCCAGTTAAATGAATCACCTGCTTCCAACTTTGTAAATAACATTGCCGGTAAGGTTGCTGGTGTTAATATACAGGGCGCAGGTGGTGTAGGGTCTTCTTCAAGAATAACTATGAGAGGTGAATCCTCACTTAATATGGGGAACAACCAGCCTTTGTTTGTGATAGATGGCGTACCTATTGGTAATGACCGTGCAGCCAATACCAGCGGCAATGCGGACTATGGTAATAGTGCCGCTGAGATTAATCCGGCAGACATAGAATCTATGAACGTATTAAAAGGGCCCGCCGCCGCTGCATTATATGGTTCAAGGGCAGCTAATGGAGCCATTGTTATTACTACTAAAAAAGGAAGCAGCCGCAAGGGAATCGGCGTTAGTGTAAACTCTTATTACTTTAATGAGCAGGTGGCCAGGTTACCCAAGTTTCAAAACAAGTTTGGGCAGGGCAGTAATGGTTCATATAAGGGTTCCAATTTTGGTGCAAGCTGGTCTATTTATCCCAATGGGGAGAATGATGATTATGATGAAAGCTGGGGACCACGCTTAGACAACAATACTTCGGAAGCACAGTTCGATTCGCCCACTACCAACGGTTTTCGCGGTGGTGACGTTGCGCTGAATAACCGCGGGGATATTATCCCTACACCATGGGTCTCTCAGCCTGGCAACATAAAAGACTTCTTTGTGAACGGTAATAAATTTTATAATAACATAGCCTTTTCAGGCGGAAATGATAAAGGTGATTACCGGCTTTCACTCACTTCTCTTAATGAAACGGGTGTTATCCCAAACAATAACCTTGACAGGTATACAGTGAGCCTTAGCAGCAGTTATCATTTGTCTGATAAGTTAACCTCTTCCATCAATATTAATTACTTAAAACAGGAAAGTACCAACAGGCCGGATAATGGTTATGGCCGTAATACTTTTATGTACTTCTTTACATGGATGGGGCGTAACGTAAACATCAACAGTCTTAAAAACTACTGGCAGCCCGGGTTAGAAGGTATCAGGCAGTTTCAGTATAACTATGGAGAAAATCATAATAACCCATTCTTCATGATGTATGAAAACACAAAGGGCCAGCAGAAGGATCGCATTTATGGGAATATAGCGTTTGATTATGCTTTTACAGATCATTTAAAACTTAAGCTTCGTACAGCACAAGATTCCTACGATGATTTCAGGCCAATGCGCTGGGCTGTTAGTACTGTTGATTATGAGAGCGGACGTTATGAAGAAGTAAGGTTAAAATATGCAGAAAGAAATACAGATCTGTTGCTCACTTATAATAACAAAACAGGCAATGGAGATTTTGGCTATACGCTTTCAGCAGGCGCCAACAGGTTTGATCAATCCGGCAATAATCAATCAGCTGCGGCCCCCCAATTACTGGTGCCTGGTGTTTATAACCTTGGCAATACTTCAAGTCCGTTGGTGGCAGGTAACGGTAGTAGTAAAAAGCGTATCAATAGTGTATATGGATTTGCCAACCTTAGTTATAAAGACTACTTGTATGTAGATATTACTACACGTAATGATTGGTCCAGCGCACTGCCGGCAAAACATAATTCCTATTTCTATCCTTCCGCAGGATTAAACGCCAATCTGAAATCCCTGTTGAAAATTCCGGATGTATTAAGCCAGGCGCAATTAAGATTTAGCTGGGCGCAGGTTGGTAATGATGCATCTCCATACTCAATTTTAAATACCTATGGTTACGGCACACCATGGAATAGCTATTATTCACTCGTTGGCCCGGGTACATTATTGAATGCCGATTTAAAACCTGAGATTACCACTACTTATGAAATAGGTACTTCGATCGCATTTTTGAAAAACAGGTTAGGTATTGATGTGTCTTACTATGATATACGCTCGAAAAACCAGGTATTGAGTTTGCCGCTGGTACAAAGTTCTGGTGCAGGTTCTAAAATGATTAATGCCGGCCTGATAAAAAACTCAGGGTTTGAAGTGATGTTAAACGCAACACCTGTAATGGGCCGTGATTTCAAATGGAACCTTACCGTTAACTGGTCGCACAATGTGGGCAAGATTTTATCACTCACCAATGAAGTTGATAAGATTGTGCAGGCAGCACCGGGTGAGGATGCATCTATACAGGCAAGGGTAGGGGAGAAAATGGGAGCTATCTGGGGACCCGGCTATCAAAGGGTTGCAGACGGAAAGATGAAAGGAGAAATTATCATCTTTAATGATGCTTATCCTCGTCCAACGAGCGAAGACATTTATTTAGGCAACTTAAATCCTGACTGGATCGGAGGTTTTTACAACCAGTTTACGTACAAGAGTTTTAGCCTTAGTGTTTTGATAGCAGGTCAGTCAGGCGGCAAATTTATCTCGCGCTTTTACAATAAGGCAGCAGGTGCAGGCCAACTTATTGAAAGTGAGAGAGGCCGCGAAGCAAGAGCCGCAGGTACTGAATACAACGATCCTTATTATATACCAGGTGCAGCCCAAATGGCAGATGGTTCTTATGAACAAAATTCCACAAGCACAGATGGTACATATAGCAAAGGTGTTTATGGTACCAATGCACGTTATTTTATCAAGAAGCCATTAGATCACATTTCTGAAGCGCAGTTATTCAGTGCAACATATTTTAAGCTGAGGGAACTGTCCATCGGTTATAGCCTTTCTTCTAAACTACTTGGAAAATCATTTGTAAAAGGTGCCCGTGTTTCTTTAACCGGAAGAAACCTTTTATTATGGACACCCAAAAGCAACCAGCATTTTGATCCGGAAGTATCAACGGCAACCGCTGGTGACGGTTTAATACCGGGTTTTGAAAATATGAGTACACCATCTACCAGAGAAATAGGCATCAGCCTGAACCTGAATTTTTAATGGCAAAAAATTAATCAATGAAAAAGTTCATACCGGTATTATTACTTGCCACATTAATTATGGCTGGTTGTACCAAAAACTTTGACTCCATCAATACCAATCCAAACTCACCGGACAAGGTTACAAATGTGGGTCTTCTTCTTCCTTCCGCAATGCGCAATGCGTTCAACAGTAACTTTTATAATTCCTATGCAAGGGGAAGTATTGCAGCCAACCTGCTTGCTTCAGACTATGCAAGTAATTTTAGCAACTGGGCAAGGTCTGATGCCAGCAGCTATTTTCTCTGGAACTATTATGATTATATACGTGACCTGAATGATGTACTTAAACTGGCCGATGAACAATCCCTGAATAATTATAAGGGTATTGCACTGGTGCTTCGTTCATGGATGTTTCAATGCGTAACAGATATGTACGGACCCATACCTTTTCGTGAAGCGGCCAATGCCAAAATCTCGGGCATCAATACCCCAAAGTATGAGCAGCAGGATGCCGTTTATGCCGGCCTGTTGAGTGATCTGGAAGAAGCTGTTACTTTATTGGGAAGCAGTGAAGAAACGGTGGTGGGAGATATTCTGTATAGCGGAAATATCAATAACTGGAAGAAGTTTGCTTCGGCAATGATACTTCGTTTGGCATTAAGACAATCCAAGCAGGTTGATCCATCTGCCATTATGAAAAACATTGTGGAGCATGCTGATAAATATCCTTTGTTTACCTCTTATGCTGATCAGGCTTCGCTTGCTTATTTAAATGACAGGCCGGAGAACAACTCTCCTTTTTATAATTCCGGAAACGGCGAAAGCGGCACTAAAGTAACCAAGCAACTGGTAGGATATTTTAAGGCAATGAATGACCCGAGATTGTATGTATATGCATTGCCAACACCGGCAAGCAGTGCACAGGACGCGAATGGTAACAGACCTGACCCCAGCCTGTTTAAATACGAAGGTGATTTAAATGGTATTGGTGCTTTCCCCAGCCCCAATCTTTCTTCTACCAACGGAATGTTATGGATGTCCAAGCAGTATAGCCCGGAGCTGGCGCCAACAAATGCTGCGCAGGCCATCATTATCAGTTATTCTGAAGTGCAGTTTATCTTGGCGGAAGCCGCAGAGAAAGGATATATCTCCGGTGGCAGTACCGCTGCTGCAAGCTATTATCTGAATGGCGTAAAAGACCAGTTTAATTACTATTCAAAACGTATACCCGACAATTTTGCTTCTGCCTATTTTAAGCTTACTTCTGCCAGCGTAATTCCTCCGGATAGTTATTATACACAGGATGAAGTTGTCTATAGCGGCAGCGAACAGCAAAAGCTGGAAAAAATATGGCTGCAAAAATGGATCGCCATGTATATGGTAGGATATGAGGCATGGAGCGAGTGGCGCAGAACAGGTTTCCCTGATATTCCCATTGGTCCTGTTGGCCCTGGTTATATTCCCAGAAGAGTGATGTACCCGGCCGATGAAATGCGCATCAATGAAACCAATTATGATGAAGCGGTGAAATGGCTGGGCGCAGACGATTTAAAAACGCATGTTTGGTGGGATAAATAAGTACCGCTGTAACCCACAGCGCATCAACCCTAACCCCCTTAAAATTCTTTTGGCAAATTTTAGCATTGTAAGCTTAATAGGCTGCCTGTACATATACAACATACACGAGTCTGCATCAGCTTATTCATTCATTGAATGATCAGGAGAAAGAGACCGGCCAAGATATTTCCCTTCCCGAAACTCTGTCGGTGTTACCTGGAATTTTGTTTTAAACACCGTAGAAAAATAGGCCTGCGAAGAAAAGCCCACAGCACATGCAATTTCAAAGATGGTCTTGTCGCTGTGCGTAAGCAGGTACCTCGCTTTTTGAAGACGAGCCTGTAACAGGTAGTCACTTACGGCGGCGCCGGTTAAGGCTTTTATTTTACGGTTGAGTTGTACCCTTGAGATACCGAGCTGGTGCGAGATGTCTTCGGCGGTTATCTTCTCATTATCGATATTGCGTTCTACAATCGCGCTGAATTCGCTCAGGAATTTACGTTCCGTTTTCCTGGGTTGCTGCGACCTCGATTCAAAGGAAACACTGCTGGCATAATGCTCCATCAGCATCAGCCTGTTCTTTAATAAGTTTTGAATCGTTTCCAGCAAGTGTTCTATGTTAAAGGGTTTTACGATGAATGCATCCGCCTGTTTTCTAATGCCCTGCAACTGGTCTTCCATACTTCCCCTGGCGCTTAACAATACCACCGGTATGTGAGAGGTGCGTACATCCTGTTTCAACAGTTCAGTCAACCCCAGTCCATCCCTGGAAGGCATGATGATATCCGATATCACCAGGTCGGGTATTTCTTCAAACGCTTTTTCAAGACCTGTTTTACCATTCTCTGCTTCGGTTACTTCGTAATGGGTGCTTAAAATTTTAACCAGGAAATTTCTCAGCTCGGGGTCGTCTTCCACCACCAGTACGGAATGTTCTTTTTCCCCGCATATATGTTCGATGGGTGTTGCTGCAGTAGCTTCCAGTGCACTGGCATAAATTTTCAATTCATCATAAGCAACGGGTAATTGCGGAAGATGCTGCCTGAAGTTCTCCTGCCGGAAATGTTCTTTACCCAATGGAAGCTGTATCTCGAAGCTGGTACCTTTTCCTTTTTCACTTGTTACGGTGATGGTGCCTCCATGCAGTTCCACCAGTTGTCTTGACAAGGCAAGGCCAAGACCCGTTCCCATAGATGCGGCGCGATGATTGCCCTGGAAGAATGGCTCAAATACATGCGCCAGTTCATCCGCTTCCATACCGATGCCGGAGTCTTCTACACGGAGTATGGCTTTGCCTGCCATAGCTTCAGCCGTTACGCGTATATAACCGCCGGCAGTACAAAATTTAAATGCATTGGAAAGCAGGTTGAACAATACTTTGTCCAGCATGCCTGTATCAAACCAAACGGGCAGGGCAGAAGTCTTCCGGATGAATTCAAGTGCGATGGAATGTTTGGCTGCGATTGGCCTGAAGGCTGCAACAATATCCTCTGTAAAGCGAACCAAATCATTCTCCGTTACACTAAGCTGCATACGCCCTTCATCCGATTTACGGTAGTCCATCAGCTGGTTTATCAACCTGAGTAACCTCATCACATTCTTTTGCGCCATACGCATATTTTCCTGCAGGCTATGATGCAGCCTGGGCGAAGAAAGCGTGTCTTCCAGCGGCCCGAGAATCAGCGTTAGCGGTGTTCTGAACTCATGTGAGATACCGGTGAAGAAATTCAGTTTGGCTTCCGTTGCCTCTTTCGCTTTCGCAGTCATCTCAATCAACTGGTTGCGTTGCAACAAAATTTCTTCGTGCTGCTTTACAATACGCCGGTTGATTTTTTTATTGCGCCACAAAGCATATCCGCCTATACCGGCCAGCGTCATCACCAGTAAAGAAATGGCCATAAACACGTTGGTCATGTTGGATTGATTCTCGTACATCTTTTGCTGGCGCACAAGAATTTCCTGCTGGCCGTTGATATCTTTTTGCTGCGCATTGATTTTATCGGTCTGCGCTTTCATAATCCGCACATTCGATGAATCTATAATAACAGAAGAAAGAATGTTCTCTTTTTTAAAAGGAACGCCTTCCAGTATTTTGAACGCCACCTGCAGCGCTTCTTCCGCACCGGTAGGACTTAAAAGCGTTGCTTTGATAATACTGTCGGCCACCATTTCAATACCTCCACCGGGGCCGGCCAGTCCGTCTACACCAACAATCTGCACCTGGCTTTCCAACCCCAGTTTTTTATATACCTGGTAAGCGCCGAAAGCCATGGGGTCGTTTTGGGCAAATACAATGTCTTTTGCATGCAGGCTGTCTTTAATACCCATCAAACGGTCGCTTGCTTTTTGCGCAATCCAGTCGCCATACAGTGTCAGTAACCGGTACTGGTTTCCTTTGCCCGAAAGCGCATCTTCAAAACCTTTTCGCCGTTCAGTTGCCGGGGTTGAACCTTCCAAACCTACCAGTTGTATTATCCGTCCGCCCGAAGGGTGCAGTGCAGTGATATAAGCAGCGGCCGTTTTGCCAATGGCATAATTGCCTGCGCCTACAAAGGCAGTATACTGGTCTGATGCAATTCTTCTGTCGAGTATTACCACCGGTATTCCTTTGTCGTAAATTTCTTTTACTACCGGTGTTAGTGAAGCTGCTTCATTTGGGGAAACAAGCAGGATGTCAATCTTTTGTTTTTCCAGTTCGCGTATCTGTTCAATCTGACGGTTGCTGTTGTCATCTGCATTGCGGTAAAGTAGTTCTGCGCCGGGGTGAAAACTAATTTCCCGGGTGGCTGCATCAACGGTTGCCTTGCGCCATTTGTCATCGCCGGTACATTGCGAAAATCCGATTCTGAATTTTTTGGGGGAAGGTGCTGTGGTAAAATGACAGCCATACAATAGCATGACGATAGCGACAACTGTCACCAGTGTTTTTCCGGAAGGCAAACTAATCATATTGCAATGCTCGGACTTTTTTGATTAACGGCCTTTTAAAATCGCGTCATCGTTTTTAGAAAAAGCGAAGCCGTGCATTTTATACCAATGATGGCCGTTCGGATTTTAGAAAACCATGTATCAAAATCGAAAATCACTCATATTATTTTTTCGGATAACTAACTGTAACCATTTGATTTTTATATAGATAGAATTCATTTCATAGAAATTTTCAATTTATAAAAAAATCAGCCTGATTTGAAAAGACAGCAATAACATCCATCCTACATTGCTTAAAATTCTAACGATGCACAGACGCCATTTTTTACAGGCAACTACACTGTTTCCCCTGGTTGCCCGCACACTGTTTAATGATGAGGCCGCTGCAAAAAACAGGTATCAGCCTGCAGATGGCAACCGGGAATTTTTCTACAGGCCGCAGGATGCATGGGCCGCTGATTTTATCCCGCTGTATGACAATGGAAAGTTTGAACTGTTCTTCCTGCTCGATTGGCGCAATCAGCAAAAGAATGGCGAAGGCACACCCTGGTACCGGATAACAACTACAGACTTTGTGCATTTTACAGAGCAGGGCGAAATGCTTGCAAGAGGTACCGCCAGCGAACAGGATGTATATGTTTTCACCGGTTCTGCTATCCGCGCAAAAGACCGTTACCATATTTTTTATACCGGCCACAATCCTCACCTGAGGCAACAGGGCAAACCTGAACAGGGTGTGATGCATGCGGTAAGCGATGATTTACGTACCTGGCAGAAAAAACCGGAAGAAACGTTCTTCGCACCGGCTGACCGCTATGAAGCAAATGACTGGCGCGACCCGTTTGTATTCTGGAACCAGGACGAGGGTAAATACTATATGTTGCTCGCAGCCAGGAACAAACAGGGCATACCAAGAAGACGGGGATTAACCGCCTGTTGCAGCTCTGCAGATTTAAAAGAGTGGAAGGTGGAAAAAGCATTTTATGACCCCGGGCTTTACTTCACACATGAATGTCCCGACCTGTTTAAAATGGGTGATTGGTGGTACCTTATCTTCTCCGAATTTACAGATAAGGTAAGAACACGCTACCGCATGAGCCGCTCCTGGAAAGGCCCCTGGCTAACACCGGAGCGCGATGACTTTGACGGCCACGCTTTCTATGCCGCCAAATCTGCTTCAGATGGCAGGCAACGTTTTTTGTTTGGCTGGAACCCGACCAGGGAAGGCAACAAAGATGATGGCAACTGGCAATGGGGTGGCAACCTGGTGGTACATGAAATTTTGCAGGAAAAGAATGGTCAGTTGGCTGTCCGGGCGCCTAAAGCGGTACTGGATGCATTTACAAAAACGGCAGCCATTGCTTTTTCTACTGGTATCGGAAGCTTCGATTTTAATAACCAGGTATTAAGCCTGAAAGCAGGCGACAGTTTTGTGACTGCTGCCGCAGGAAAATTGCCGGGTCTTGCTGCTATTACCGGTACTGCTGAGTTTGACAATCCCAATGGAACATTCGGCATCTTCCTGTACGGCTCTGACGACTTTGAAAAATGCTATTATATCCGTTTTGAGCCATCCATGCAACGGCTTGTTTTTGATAAATGGCCCCGCGCTCATTCCGAAGTAAACCAGATGGCCGAACTGGAAAGGCCTTTAAAGCTTGATGCAAAAACGCCCGTGAAATTTCAGTTGCTGGTAGAAGGCAACAAAGGAGTCATCTATGTTAATGATACCATTGCCATGAACTTCCGCACCTATGATACCGAACAAACCTCCTGGGGATTTTTCGCCAGCGAAACCAATGGCCGTTTTACCAACATTCAACTAAAGACCCTTTAACATGCAGATGAAGCAATCAAATCAACGAATTTTTGCCTGGTCACTCATCTTATCGCTCGGAGGATTTCTTTTTGGCTTTGATACGGCGGTGATTTCCGGCGTGGAAAAAACCATCCAGTCTTTATTCAGGCTTTCACCGCTCTGGCATGGGTTTACCATTTCTTCCGCACTTATCGGAACCATTGTCGGTGCCCTTGGTGCAGGCCGCCCGGTGGACAAATACGGAAGAAAACCCGCCTTACTGGTCACGGCAGTGCTCTTTCTTGTTTCTGCGATAGGCAGTGCGGTAGCGGGTTCCGTGGAGACCTTTATCTTATTCAGGTTTATGGGAGGTATTGCCGTAGGCGCTTCTTCCGTGGCTGCACCCATGTACATTTCAGAAGTGGCGCCCGCTTCCTTGCGTGGAAGAATGACGGCCCTCTTCCAGTTCAACGTAATATTCGGTATTCTCGCAGCCTATGTTTCCAATTATTTCCTGAACGGCCTTGGCGACAATGCCTGGCGATGGATGCTTGGTGCAGGTGCGGTGCCGGCGCTTGCCTGGGTGTTCCTGCTATTTTTGGTGCCGGAAAGCCCCAGGTTTTTATTGCAGGCCGGCCGGAGGGAAGAAGCGATGCGGGTATTGCAACAGGCAGGTTCAAACAGCGCCATGCGCGAAATGGAAGGCATCACACAACTGGATGGCCGCGAAAGGGAACGGCTGTTTGCCCCGCGCTATATCAAGCCGGTATCTATCGCCATCCTGGTGGCCATGTTCAACCAGTTCTCCGGCATCAACGCAATTTTATATTTCGCTCCGCGGATATTTGAGCTCACCGGTTTATCCGGCGCAGACTCGATGCTGCAACCGGTTATCATCGGCGCCACTAACGGAATTTTTACGATGCTCGGGCTGGTTATTATTGACCGCGTGGGCAGAAAAAAACTGCTGATAACAGGTTCCGTTGGCATGGCAATTTGCCTGGGACTTACCGCCCGGGCCTTTTACCAGCAGAGCTTCCAGGGTTATGAACTCGTGCTGTTGTTAACTGGTTACATTATGTTCTTTGCATTTTCCACCGGTGCCGTTATATGGGTGCTGATTGCAGAAGTGTTCCCCACTTCGGTAAGAGGAAAGGGTCAGTCGCTGGGCAGCTTTACCCATTGGTTTTTTGCGGCGATGATTACCTTTTTATTTCCTGCCATTGCCGGTCAAACAGAGCAGGGCGCAGGTCATGCTTTCCTGTTTTTTTCACTGGCGATGATAGTGCAGGCCGTCGTGGTCTGGAAGTACTTTCCCGAAACCAAGGGCAAAACGCTGGAAGAGCTTGGAGCCGAACTTTCACCCGGTCATAGCAAGACCACCACCATACTTGAACCACATTAAAATTTGTATATCCCCTCTATTTTCTAACGACTGCAAGATGCAGCCATAAAATCAATCAATATGCGCTCAACTGCTTTGCCTCAGCGCCGGCCGGGTGGCTGGTGGAGGACTACTTTGCTCATTGGTTTGCTGTCGGCCTGCTTACTGCCGGCAGCGCTTACCACAAATGCTGCTTTTTATCCGCCGCCCAAACAAACTACCGTCGTTGAAGGAACGGTAACGGATAGCACCGGCAATCCGCTGGAAGGTGCCACTGTTGCCGTAAAAGGAACAAAAACCGCTACGGCAACTGCTGCCGATGGTCGTTTTTCCATTAACGCTTCGGCGGGTGCCACACTCCTCATTTCTTATGTTGGTTATGAAACGCAGGAACTGACTGCTGCAACAGGTTCCGCCATGCGGGTGAGTCTCCGCGCTGTAAATGCCGCAGGTGAGGAAGTGGTGGTGGTAGGTTACGGCACGCAGAAAAAAGCAAGTCTTACCGGCGCCGTATCCGTTGTAAAAATGCCGGAAATAAAAGAACAGGCCATTGCCAATGGCAACATCGTAAAGGCGATGGACAAACGGGTACCGGGCATCACCACTACGTTTAACGGCAATCCCAATGGTGCAGCCAGTGTAATGATAAGGGGTAAAGGTTCGCTCAACAGCAGCACCGACCCACTGGTGATTATCGACGGTATACCCACCAACCGCGGCCTGAATGAGTTGCCTGTAAATGATATTGAATCCATACAGGTGCTAAAAGACGCTTCTGCCGCCACCATCTATGGCTCCAGGGCGGCGAATGGCGTGTACATCATTACAACCAAATCCGCCAAACGCGGTGCCAAGGCCGAAGTCAATTCGTCGGTGACTGCCGGCTTTCTGCGCAAGAACCCAATCCCGTTGCTCAATACCGAAGAACATGGCCGGGCACAATGGCTCGCTGCCCGCAATGACAAGGTAGACCCCAATTATGGCGTATATAGTTTTGAAGACCACCAGGATGCCAATGGTAACTGGGTGCTGGATAAAGTAGTGCTGCCCGAGTTTCTCGACGCCGCCAAAACAATGAAGCCTGCCGATACGGACTGGCAGAAAGAGATTTCCCGTACGGCGCTTTCCACCAATACCAATGTAGCCATTTCCAATGCAGGTGAAAATGGTTCTGCATTATTTTCTGTAGACTACCTGAAAAGTGCAGGTACAACAAAATACAATGAATGGGACAGGCTGAGCGTACGTTTAAATACACAGTACAAACTTTTTGGAGGAAGGATAAAAATAGGCGAGAATTTCAGCGCGATAAAAATGAAGTATACCGGTGGAAGCTGGCTTGCCAATACGGTAAACCTGCAATCCATCGTGCCGGTTCATACCATTGATGGCATCGGTTGGGGAGGCCCTGTGATGGGCATGAGCGACCGTAACAATCCCTTACTCGATATCATGCGTAACCGTCAGAACCATACCAATGATTTAAGATTGGTGGGCTCTGCTTTTGCGGATATCGAGCTGATAAAAAACCTGCATTTCCGCTCAACATTCGGCCTTGATTATGATGGCTTCTGGTTCAATAATTCCGTGCTGCAATACCAGGCCGGTTTTATGTCTGAAACCGTTACCCGTCTTTCTACTGACGTGAACTACGGCGGAAGCTGGACCTGGAACAATGTGCTGGATTACAGGTTCGCATTAAAAGAGCATCATTTCCAGGCGATGGTTGGCCAGGAAGCAACAAGGGCACAGGGCGCAAATATCTACGGTGCAAGAGATGGCTTTGCAAGCGAAGACCCTGATTATCTCTACCTTGATGTAGGAGAAGGCAACGTGCGCAACGGAGGTCTTGCCTGGGACAATTCGCAGAACTCTTATTTCGGCAGGTTGAATTACGACTATAAAAACAGGTACCTGCTTACGGCCATCATTCGCCGGGATGGTTCTTCCCGGTTTGGCGCAAGCAACAGGTATGCATTCTTTCCTTCCATATCCGGCGGCTGGGTGCTTACGGAAGAAGCCTTTGCAAAACAATGGACCTGGATAAACACGCTTAAACTGCGTTATGGCTGGGGAAAGACCGGTAACCAGGCAATTGATAATTACGCTTCCTATGCGCAATACCAGGCGCATTACGGGGATGATGACTGGCCGGTGAACAATGGTACGGCCTACGACCTGTATGGGGCAGACCAGGGTAACCTTCCCTCGGGATATCGCCTTTTGCAGCTTGCCAATCCCGACCTGAAATGGGAAACCACCACGCAACATAATATCGGTATCGATTTCAGCCTGCTGCGTTCCCGCCTGAGCGGTTCCTTCGATTACTATATCAAGAACACTACAGACATCCTTGTAAAACCACCAACCTTAACGGTAACAGGCTATGGCGCGGGCAGGTGGATAAACGGGGCCACGATGAAAAACTGGGGTTGGGAAGCGGTGCTTTCGTGGAACGACCGCGTAGGTGAAGTGGGCTATACCATCAGCGCCAATCTTTACCGCAATACCAACAGGTTTGTATATATCGTGCCGGAAGCGGTGGGTGCTTATCCCGGTAACGGAAGAGACCAGATTATCCTGGGCCGCCCGCTGAATTCTTACTATGGTTATGTGGTGGATGGCATTTTTCAAAACCAGGCGGAAGTAGATGCTGCTGCGGTACAACCAGGCAAGGGTATCGGACGCTTAAAGTATCGCGATGTAGGTGGTCCGGATGGAAAACCTGATGGTAAGATTGATGCAGACGACCGCACCTGGATTGGTGTAAATGAACCCAAGCTGGCCTGGGGCCTGAATATGCAGGTAAAATGGAAAAACCTGGATGTGGCCGTCTTTTTAAATTCTGAAATTGGTCGCATGGTGGGTAGTGCAACCAAATCCTACACAGATTTCTTTGGTTTCTTTGGCGGTCAGAATTATGGAAAGCGCGTACTCGACAGTTGGTCGCCCACCAACACATCTTCTACCATCCCGGCAATAACTGCGGCAGACATCAACCAGGAAAACCGGTTTTCCACCTATTTCGTAGAGAACACTTCCTATATGAAACTGCAATCCATTGTTATCGGGTATAACCTGGCAGGTCCGAATAAAAACAACTTCTTTCTAAAAGGTGCACGTTTCTTCCTGCAGGGAGATAACCTGGCCAACTTCCGCCTGAAGGGCAACACCTTCACCGGTTTTGACCCCAAGAGCCCGACCGTTGATTATCCTTTGCCCACCTCGGTTACAGCCGGTATAAACCTCAACTTCTAAAAACGATTTGCTATGAACAGAATATGTTTAATAATACTCACCATATGCTTTTGCTCCTGCGGGAGAGAGTTTCTTGATAACGCACCCAAAGGCATTGTTACCGAAACCCTGCTTGCCACGCCGGACAATGCCGATAAGATGGTGGTGGCCGCCTACGCCGCACAAGGCAATGAACGTTATTACCTGCGGCCTTTATCTCCCTGGCCTTATGGCGATTTGCGTGGCGGCGATGCTTATAAAGGCGGCGCCGGTATCGGTGATTTACCGGAATGGAATACTTCTGAAACCTTTGTAAATATGACCACCGATGAAGGCGGTACTGCAGGCAAATGGGAGATAGAGTATCAGTGTATCTCCAGGGCCAACCAGGCGCTTTCTATACTCGGACTGGTCGATTATGCACAGAAGCAGGCGAGGATTGCGGAAATGCGTTTCCTCAGGGCGAATAATTACTTCTGGCTCAAACTTAATTTCCGTCATGTGCCTTATATTGACGAAACGATACCGGTAGCGGATTATGGTAAAGTAAGCAATGATTTAAGCGATGAAGAACTCTGGGCAAAGATTGAAGCGGATTTCCAGTTTGCAGTGGACAATCTGCCAATGATTAATGCTGACGGTGCGGTTGGCAGGCCTACGAAATATGCGGCGGAAGCCTACCTGGCCAAGGCGTTGCTCTATTCCGCTTACGAACAGAATGAAAGCAACCAGGTGGTAAATATCAACCAGGCAAAACTGACCAAGGTGATTGCCCTGGCTGATGATGTATTGCAAAACTCCGGTAAAAGATTGTTTGAAGATTTTGCAGATAATTTCCAGTGCGAAACACAGAATGGGCAGGAGTCAATCTGGGCGATACAATTTTCGCACAACGATGGCACACCTAAGGGGCGCATCAATGCAACCAATGAAGTTGTGTATCCCATGGTGAAAGAGTATGGTTGCTGCGGTTATCATAGCCCTTCACAAAACCTGGTCAATGCTTTTCATACGGTGAATGGCTTGCCTGATTTTGACGGGTATAACAATACAGATATCATTGATGCAACCAGCGTAAAAAAATACGAGATTGACCCGAGACTGTTGCATACCGTTGCAATGGATGGCCTGCCTTACAAGTACAAAGCGGACTTTCTTTTTGATGGCAAAACCTGGCCAAGGCAACCGGAATCTTACGGCAGTTTTTTATCGATGAAGGAAACCGTTATTTATGATTCACCCTGCTATCAACCCGTGAATCCCTGGAAGAGTGATTCCAAGAACAGGGATGTAATAAGGGTGGATGACCTGATGTTGTTTAAAGCAGAAGCACTGATACAACTGGGCAGGCAGTCGGAAGCCTTGCCAATCATCAACGCCATCAGAACAAGAGCCGCCAACAGCACCGCAAAACTGGTAGATGTGAACGGCCAGCCGACCGGTAATTTTAGGATAGCAACTTACCAGGATGGGGTGAACTGTACGTGGTCAAAAGACTTTGCATGGAAGGCGCTTGTTTGGGAACGCAGGCTGGAAATGGCCTGTGAAGGTTTCCGTTCTTACGACCTGATGCGCTGGGGTGTAATGGCTGAAACAATGAATGCTTACTTCGGTAAAGAACGCACACGCAGGGCGCATCTTGCCAATGCAAAATTTACAAAAGGAAGAGATGAGTATCTTCCCATTCCCAAAGGCCAGATAGATTTAAGCCAGAATCTTTACAAACAAAATGCAGGTTACTAATGAACCATCGTCTTTATAAAAACAAGCGCAGTGTAAAACTGGCGATGCTATTGCTGTTGACCACGGTAGCATCCAGTGCCCAGCAGAAAGAACAGGAAGTGCCTTCTCTTTTTAATAAGAGCGACTCTGTTCCGCTTACGGTTATTCGCAGCACAAGAGAATTCCGGGAACGCTTATTGAGCGACCCGTGGCGACCGGCTTTTCATTTTTCCTTCCCGGAAGATGATGGCCGCCCCGGCGACCCCAACGGTGCTTTTTATTATGGCGGGTTATATCATTTGATGTACCTGTATAAAAAAACAGGAAGCGGTTTTGCCTGGGGACATGTTTCCAGTCCGGACATGCTGCACTGGCGGCATCATCCAGATGCGATAGAACCCGGTAACGGCGACGAAGGTTGTTTTAGCGGCGGTGCTTATGTGGATAGTTTGGGCAAAGCTTACTTGTCTTACTGGATGCTCTGGGGCGCAAAAGGAATCGGCATTGCGCAAAGTACCGATGCTGATTTTAACCAGTGGCAAAAGCTGCCGCAGAACCCTGTGATAGCTTCCACCGAATGGGGCATTACGGAGATGAAGGACGAAGCCGGAAAGCCGATACATGTAGGCTCGGCAGACCCTTCCAATATCTGGCGAAAGGATGGCAAATATTATATGCTCACCGGAAATTTGCTGGTGTTGAATAAATATGGAAGGGCCGCAGATGCACCGAAAGAGGAGAGAGGTGACCGCCTGTTTCTGTTCGAGTCCGATGACCTTAAATCATGGAAATACCAGGGCCGGTTTTATGAAAGAAATCCGTCGTGGACGGACGACTCGGAAGACAATATGTGCCCGTCCTTTTTTCCATTGCCTGCCGGGCCTGATGGTGGCAAACAAAGCGGCAAACACCTGTTGCTGTTCATCAGTCACAACAAGGGCTGCCAATATTATACCGGTCGTTATACCGGTAACCGTTTCCTGCCGGAAAAACATGGAAGGATGACCTGGAAAGACAATGCGTTTTTTGCACCGGAGGCATTAACGGATGATAAGGGCAGGCAGGTGATGTGGTCCTGGATATTTGACGACCGGCCGGACAGCGTAAAACATTTCTATGGCTGGACCGGTATGTACAGTATTCCGAGAAGTCTTTGGATGGATGCTGAAGGTACCCTGCGGATGCAACCCATTCGTGAAATGGAAGCCTTGCGCGGGCCCAAAACAACATTGGCTGATGTTAAGGTAAGCAGCGGTGAGCCTGTTAAGTTAAACCTCCCTGAAAATGACCTGATGGAAATTCAGCTTAACGTAACGCCAATTGCGCAGGGTAAGGTGGGCGTAAAAGTGAAGTGCAGTGAGGATGGGAGAGAAGAGACCGCCATCTGGTATGATGCGAAGGATGGTACGCTTAATGTAGACGCAGGAAAATCCAGTATTACCACCGGGCGCAGGATACTGGAAACAGCGCCCTTGCAACTGAAAAAAGGAGAACCGTTAAAGCTTCGCATTTTTATTGACAAGGGCATTATAGAAGTATTTGCAAATGACAGGCAGGCGATAGGAAGGGCTATCTATCCAACCTTGAATGGCAACGGTGTGCAGTTGTTTGCAGAAGGCGGAACTGCTGTATTCTCTAAGCCGCAGGCCTGGAAGTTGTTTCCGGCAAACCCGTACTGATGGTATGTTCTTTATGACATTGTTTTGAATAGCAGGCCGTGGTTTTTACCGCGGCTTTTTTGTTTGATGTTCCATCAATTCTTTTAGTCTTGCCTGCAGAATAAAGATGTGTTGCATCTTTATTCTGCAGGCAATGCAGCGAGCTTTGCATACAATTTTCTACGCATACCATGCTTTTGTAATAGTTACTTCCTGCACTAAACTCAAAAGCTATATCCTGCCATAAAACTAAAGCCATAACTTTTGCCGTAAGCAGGTCCGTGCCCTTTGTCAAGATGTGTGAAATCACTTGCAAAACGTGCATCAAAAATAACCTGGTTTCTCTTGCCTGAAGGCAAATGAACGGAGGCTCCACAGACTCCGCTGAAAGCGACTGTATTTAGATTGTCGCGAATATCTGTTGTAATACTTTCATAATCTTTAGGATGTTCGGTTAGCCTGGCTGATAAAAGAAACCCCACCTGCGGCCCTGCATATATACGCAGGGGAATATCAGCTAACCTGTAAGTAATAAGTAAAGGAATGTTCAGGTAGTTAAGGCGATACTTATTGTCAAAGCGGATACCGGCCATATCGTCTATCTGCCCTATAAAATTTGTCTTGCTGCCTTGCATCTGGTAATTGATTTCCGGACATAGCTCCAGGTGCTTTGAGATGGGTTGTATTACAAAAATACCCGTGGTAAGACCGGTTAAGAAATTGTCGCCTACAAAATTTTTAATGTTAAAATAGCTTAAGCCGGCATGCAGACCAACTTCTCTTTTCCTTTGCTGACCAGCAACAGTTAATATAGAAAAGATTAGTGCAAACAAGGCTAGCGTCAGGTTTTTGTTTTTCATGCTGATATGATCGCTTCTTTTCCGCTAACGTTGCATGCCAGCTAATATTTTTTCATTGTTTTTCTGCTTAGTCATTGGCAGGCAGGTAATCCGGGATAGAGGATTGTAAAACAAGTGGACAATATTAATCATCATCCTATCAATGCAAGACCCGGCAGTAAAGACCTTGCAATCACAGGCAGGATATATGAATTAAAGCTGCAAGTGTATACAGTGTATTTTTAACCCGGTTGTGACGGTTCCCGCTTTTTCCATTGATAAGCAGCAACAGAATTTTTCCAGAAATATTTTTCAGCAACAGATGAGCCTTTGGCATTGAAGTATTCGCGAACCAGATGCAAACCGGCATCTAAAGGCAGCCATTGGTCACTATTGGGCCAATCGCTTCCATAAAGCAACCGGTTTTCACCAAAGATGCTGAAAATCTCGTCCAGCCGGTCACGATAGAAATTCAGCTCTATTGGAATCTGTCCATCAACGCGGCGCAAAACCTCGGAAACTTTTACATATACCTGTGAACGTTTGCCAAGCTCCTGCAAATCGTCTCTATAACTTTTCAGGGTGGCAGTCTCCTTTGGGGGTGTCATCTGGGGAAGATGGTCAATCACTACCCGTAATCCCGGCACCAGGTCTGTTACCTTAACAACGGCAGCAATCAATGCCGGATTAGGGTTTGCCGTGTCGAGCACCAATCCGGCATCAGCCAGTATTTTTAAATCTGCAATAAAGGATGATTTTGAAAGCTCACGTGTAAGATCATGCCCCCATAGATTACCATACCTTATGCCCCGAAATAAAGGATTGCGTTGCAAGCTTTCGAATTGATTGCGAAACTCAGGCTTTCCCGGTTCTAGGTTGCCAATAACTCCTACAATAATGGTATCCTTCGTTGCAATATCAAGTACCCATTGGTTGTCTTCCGGCAAGGGGCTCGCTTCTACTACAATGGCACCCGAGATACCCTGAGGTACAGCAATTTTGCGATACCGCTCCGGAAGCGCCGGCTGATATAAAACGCCATCTTTCCTGGTTGGCCAGGGAACACCTTGCGGACGATTTGTGTCGAACAGGTGAATATGTGTATCAATAATGGGAGTGGCTTCATCATACGTCTTTCCAAATGTTGGAAGAGCAAGCGATGCAGAGGCGCCGGTTGTTAAAGCAAGAAAATTTCTTCGGTTCATTAACCGCAAGATAAGATGAATCGGTGCTTTAATAAATGCGCATACGAACTTCATTGTTCTTTTGCAATACATAACCCGGGTTTCACTTATCTATCGTTTCGCGGTTTCAGTAAAATGGATTGTTGGAAAATCTTATCAATATATTCATTCATCAAAAAAACTTTGAATCACAACTTTCAATACGGATGTCCATATAAGCGGAAAGGGTATACGTTTCATCAGTTGAAACAGCTTGAATTTGGAGTCACAAGGGAGCTGCCCTACAGCTAATAACATCATCAATAACCAGTAAACAGCCGGGCTGAATAAACGACCTTGCGTAACATTGACTGCTTATACTATTCTTAAAACATTTTGTTTGTTTTGAGAATACGTTATTTTTATTTCTTAAACCCTTTAATTATCAATGATGGATGATTATATTTCCTTTGAACAGATTCCATTTGGCAGCGACAATTTTGCGGATAACCCTGAACCAAGATGCCCGTGCGTATTGCTTCTTGATACATCCGGTTCAATGGCGGGATCACCAATACAGCAGTTGAATGACGGTATTCAAACCTTTAAGCAGGAACTTGAGAATGACCCTTTGGCCGCCAAGCGTGTTGAAGTTGCCATTGTAACGTTTGGACCGGTTAGCGTGGAATCTGATTTTACAACAGTAGCAAATTTTTATCCAAGAGAGTTACAGACTACGGGAGATACTCCGATGGGAAGTGCTATTTCACTGGGGATAGATATGGTTACCAGAAGAAAGCAAACGTATAAACAAAATGGTATTGCCTACTATAAACCATGGATTGTGTTGATTACGGATGGGGCGCCGACCGATAGCTATACAAAGGCTGCAAATCTTGTTAAGGAAGGCGAAGCCGCAAAGTCGTTTGCCTTTTTTGCAATCGGTGTTGAAAATGCAAACCTGTCTATCCTGCAGCAGATATCTGTACGGCCACCACAAAAACTAAGAGGTTTGATGTTTCGCGAATTCTTTGTTTGGCTGTCCGGGTCAATGAAACAGGTTTCCGGAAAAAATCCGGGTGAACAAAATACTTTACTTCCGCCTACCGGATGGACTGAGCTATGAAATGGAAAGTGATTGCCAAAAGTGTTATGGGCACCTCTCATGAACATACAGGAAAAGGATGTGAAGATGCCGTTGAATCTCGTGTTATTGAACTACCTGACCAAAGTGAAGTGCTCATTTGCTGTGTTAGTGATGGTGCAGGCAGTGCACGTTATGCCGGTGAGGCGGCAGCTTTAACAACAAGAACAATGGTTGAAGCATTTCAACAGCAGGTTCTTGAAAATAAGGAGATAGATGAGAACTCAACACGACTGGTACTGGAAACGGTTTACGATACCTTGCAACAACAGGCCTTTGAAAATGGAACAGCGCTTAACGAATACTCCTGCACTTGTATCGCTGCAGTTATTTTTGAATCGAAAGCGATATTTCTGCAGATTGGCGACGGCGTAATAGTAAGGGAAGATGGTGGTGGTTTTTATACGCCTGTATTCTGGCCATATAATGATGAATATCTTAACAGTACTTCGTTCCTGATCGATAATATCAATTTCCCTTTTTTAAAAGTATTATGTATTGATCATTGCATCAATGAGCTTTCACTTATGACGGATGGACTTCAGAACCTTACACTGAATAACGAATCGCAAAGCGTACATCAGCCATTTTTTTCTGAACTCTTTAAGTGGCTGAGAGTGGCAAATCATCACGAGCAGGTAACTATCCTGCAAGGAAAGCTTGAAGGCTATTTACACAGCCCAATTATCAACAGCCGTACAGATGATGACAAAACGCTGTTATTGGCAACCCGGTTTACATCATGAGTTCAGTTATTTATACAGGTACTAAAGGAATTTACAAAACACATGGGGTCCTTGGTAAAGGAGGCGAAGGAGAAGTGTCTGAAATTGTTGATCGGCATGACCTCGTGTTGAAATCCTACAACGAACCATTATCTGATGTGAAGATCAGGAAGCTAAGGTTAATGGTTACGCTGAATGATCCGGAACTGCAATCTTATGCCGCGTGGCCGGAGGATGTAGTTTCAAATGAACGTGGAGAGGTTTGCGGGTTCACTATGAAAAAACTAGCAAGCTATGTACCGATGCATATGCTGTTCAGCCCTCTTGACCGTAAGAAGCTTTTTCCGGATAAGGGCTATAATTTTTTAATTCATGTTGCGCGTAACCTTGCACTCGCTTTTGCAAGGCTGCATTCCAAAGGAATCATTATCGGTGATATTAATGAAGGTAATTTACTGGTGAATAGCCAGGGGATGGTGGCGATGATCGATTGCGATTCTTTTCAGTTGAAGAATGGCAGCGAATATTTTTACTGTGAGGTGGGTGTTCCAAGATATACCGCGCCGGAACTTTATGGTCTTGGTTCTTTTTCCAATAAAGTAAGAACAGAAAATACTGATTGTTTTGGTTTGGCCATCCTGTTATTTCAACTGCTTTTTTTAGGAAGACATCCTTTCGCCGGCCGCAATTTAACAAACGAAGATATTTCAGAGGAACAGGCGATCAGGCAATATTTATTTGCATATTCTATAAAAACCAAAGGTGGAAAACTGGCGCCTCCGCCCGACGCATTACCCATTAAAATTCTTTCGGAACAGTTAACCGGTTTATTCCATGATAGCTTTGAACAGGGGAATAAGCGTACCAGTGCGCTTAAATGGGTGCAGGCATTGGATCAATTCAATCAACTCATAAAAGTCTGCGATAAAAGTAAGATCCATTTATATCCTGATACAGTCACTACTTGCCCATGGTGCGATTTTAAGGAAAGAAAAAATATTGTTTATTTCCTGGATGATAGCTTGCTCAGGGAACTTGATAAATACAGGGATATCGACAGCTTCGTAAATGGGCTTAGAATTGAAAGATTAAGTTTTCCTCCCATACATCCACCGCACTTCCCGGACATCGTTCCGGAACAAATGAACAACAGTTTCAGGTATTATAGAACATACCAGATTGCAGCAGTAGCGGCGTTGAGCATACTGGGAGTTTTTATATGTTACGGTGACACTTTCAAGGTTGTCTGCGGGGCAATTTCGGTGATTATCATTAGCCAGATTTTACCATGGTCCCGTAAACTAAAAAAGAAGAGCAGGGGATACCTGGAACGCCTGGCTAAAGCCAGGGAAAAGCTGGATGAGGCTGTTGCTTCCTATAACAAACCAAAGGAACTGCCTGCTTATAATAATGCATGTACAAAGCTGGTTGAACCTGTGAATGCGTACAGGAAAATTCCACAGGAGTATAAACAGCTAAAGCAGGACATGGAAGAGCGCTTATACAATGAACAAATGAATGTTTTTCTTCGCCGTTTTTTGCTGGAGGATCACTCCATACCGGGCATCGCAGCAGGAAGAAAAAAAATACTGCATAATGCCGGTATTATCAACGCAGCAGATATTACAAAACTGAAAACATATTCTGTCCAGGGTATAGGTCCAAAATTTACCCAGGATTTGTTTGCCTGGCAACGGCAAATGTCTTCAGACTTTACTTATCATCCCAATAACGTGCAGTTGCAAATTGAACATGCAAGAATCTTAAAAATAGTTGATGACCGGAAGTCCCGCCTGAGTGACGATATCAGAAAGGCTTACACCAATCTTTTGCATATCAAAGCAGGAATAATTACACGGCAGGATCAACTCAAACATTTTATTCACCTATGCTATCGTGAAGTTGCACAGGCAACTGTTAATGTAAATGCATTTAAGGAACTTACCGGTGTGTAGTGATTCATCCTGCTCCGCCACCTTTGCTATATAAGTGTATATGTGCAGCTATTTAATTCACCGGAGATCAATGCTCGTTTTTTTTTATATTCTATCTGCGTGATCCTATCCTATCAGCCACTTACTTTTAGGTAAGTAACTCAGACATTTAATTATTAGATATGTACTTATAAAAGAGACCCACGCAATCATTGGCACTTTTACCGCGGCACTGGAAAAATATGGATTGATGTAAGGAAAGATCGTATCTAGCACTATAATATGGGCAAGATAAATGCCATAACTTTTTGCGGACAGGTCATTTACCAGCTTAACTGCAAAGGTCATGCCCGGGACCTTAATGTTTTTGAATAGCAGGAATATACCTGCTGTCATCATTGCTACATTAATGGTTTCAAAGCCCCAGGTAAGTTCCAGTTTTTCTACCACCTCCTGCAACGGCAGTAAATGTAAAAACCCATATGTTGTAATAGCATAACCGGTAACAACAAGCACTATAGCTATCATATATTGACCGGGCTGTGGTTGCATATGAAAACGCTTTATATAATTGGCCAGAATAACGTAGCCCAAAAAGCCTGAGAAATAATACAGCAGCGGGGTCTTGTTCCAGTAACACTCGCCCAACACTGCAGGAAACAGCAGGTGTATATAGGGTAGGCTCATAGCGACTGCCCACAAAGTAAGATATAGCTCCATGCCACCGCGTGTTGCTGTTTGCACCCATTGAGATATAAGTGGCGCAAACAGGTAAATACCCAACAACATATACACATACCATAAATGACCAATCTCAGTACCATAATTTACAGGTATGTGAAGTATATTCTCTATTGCCTTTTGCATACTTGCAGCGCCAATGCCATATTGATAAACTGCATACAGTACACACCATACAACAAATGGAACAACCACCCTTGTAATACGTTTTTTTAAAAATACCTTCGTGTCATTCACCGGGAAAAGGAAAAAACCTGAAAGCATAACGAACAACGGTACACACACCCTGAAAAGCGAGTTATACCAGCCCACCCACCATGCATCGGCAGAATGAAGTACTGTACCTTCCCCGGAGATATAGTAAAATTCCCCTGCGTGTATCTGTAAAACCATATAGCAAGCTACTGCCCTTAATAAGTCAAGACCAAAGTTTCGGTTGCCTTGTGTGCTGTTCATCCATCGAATATAGCTACATAACGGCCTGGAATATTATCTGCAAAGAAGTAAAATGTAAATGCCGGGTGAATAAGTGCGATAACAGGATGCCACAATTGGAATTGCCACAGGTTTAAATTGTAATTGCAGCTATACAATTTATGTTATACTATTTGGAGTTACATGTGCACAATTTGGGAATAGCCGTTTGTATTAATTATTCCTTTTTAATTATATTCGGTGAGGCATATAACTAACTGGCGCCACAATAACTTTGACCATGATTAATTGCTTGTCGGCTATAGGTCGTCCTGTTACTTTCAAAAATCCAATAGTGCAGATCACGTGCAGCAAATGGAAAACATGGGTATCCTGGCTGGTGATATTATGTTTTGGTTAAAGCCTCTTATTGAAACAAGAAAAGGATTGCTTTCTTTTAATTTGCGATTTCAATGACGGAACAATACCCTTATACAGACAGCTTCTACTGGCACCGTTTAAAACAGGGTGATGCAAATGCACTGGGGTATTTCTATGATCATTATATAGACCTGCTTTTTGGAGTGGCTATAAGACTTACCGGCAACCGTGACCTTGCCAAGGATTGTCTGCAGGAAGTATTTATTGAGTTATGGAACTATCATGCATCCTTAGGAGATGTAATTAATACGGAAGGCTACCTGGTAAAAGTGCTTAGAAGCATCGTCTTTAAAAAACAACATAAGCAATTGGTATTGGTGAGTGATTTTGATGATGAAGAAATGGACCAGGGATCTAATATTGAGGAAGCCATTGTAAAATCAGATATAGATAAAGAGAATAACAACCGGCTTCAACGCGCATTCTCAAATCTTACACGCAGGCAGCGGCAGGTGCTTGAACTTCGCTTTTATGAAGGACTGAGCTATGACCAGATTGCTGCCCGGTTAAGTATGAACTACCAGTCTGTAAATAACCTTGTGTTCAGGAGCATTTTGTGTTTACGCAGGCAAATGATCTTATTGCTTACCCTCCTTTATTTTATTGCAATAACCAGCTCCAGATAATTTTAAAAAAAAGTTTCCCAGAAATGAGTATCCATTAACATCTCCCTTCTCTTTATTAGTAATGGGAGAGCAACACTCATATTATTATAGTTATACCGAGGAACAATTTGCAGGGGATGAATATTTTCAGCAATGGGTGTTAAAAAATAATACACAAACAGAACAGTTTTGGAAAGAGTGGCTGCAGCAATATCCGCATAAAACGGCTGAAGTGCAGCAGGCCCGTGAAATGGTGTTGCAGCTTGCGGAAAATGATTATCGAGAACCGCTGCTTTCACCTGATGAAAAAGCTACGCTTAAGGAAAATATATTTCAGCAGTTAAATATTAAGACGCAAGACAAAGAGTTACCTGATATAAAACCCAAAGGTAAGTGGAGGCAATGGATTGCGGCGGCATCCATATTCGGAGGGATTTTGTTGGGTATATATTTTCTCTTTAAACCGGACGGTGCAATAACAAGCGATACCATACAGGTGGCAGCTAATGAAACAAAACAGTTATTACTGCCGGATAGCTCTGTGGTTATACTAAATGCAAACTCAACATTAACCTACCATAGAAATTTTATACAGTCGCAGAACCGTGAAGTAACGCTAAGCGGTAACGCATTTTTTAAAGTCAGACGAAATACGCAACAACCATTTATTGTGCATACCGGGTTATTGGATGTACAGGTATTAGGCACCATGTTCAATGTAAATGCATCAGGGCCTGCTGCGGAAATTGTATTAACAAGCGGCAGCGTAAAGCTAAAGACCATTGCAGAAGGTAAAGAAATGTTGATGAATCCCGGTGATAAAATGAAGTATGATACGCTTTCGAAATCTTTTCATCAAAGCCGCATCAGTCCTCTGCTATACAGTGCCTGGACGAATAGTAAATGGGTATTCAGTCAAACATCGCTGGAAGAAATCATGCACCTGGTAGGTGAATATTATGGAGTAACTGTCCGCTTTACAAATACTGCACATAAATCTTTAAAGATGAGTGCGGTGATACCTGCAGGGAGCCTGCAAATGTTGTTACCTGTGATTGAAAGAACCTTGGGCAGGCATATCCGCCAGGTAAATAATGAATTGATTATAGAGTAAGTATCACATAAGGTACTTGTTATCGTAATATAATTAATATTAACTGCTATGAAAAAACAATATGCACTACCGGTCATAGGTAAATGTTGCATGCCTTTTCTCTTTGTTGCCTGCTGTTTTGTTACTGCATTATCGCAAGACATCACGCTTGCCAAACCTTTACAGGCAAAAGATGCTAGCGGTAATTCCGGCAAGGTGACGCTGGAAAGCCTTATGCAGCAATTGCAGCGCAGCCACAATATCTATTTTAGTTTCCAGGCAGATTCACTCAAAGAAACAATGATTACATATCCTTCGGATGAAGACCGGCAGGAGCATAACCCGGATTTGCTGCTAAAAAAAGCATTGACTCCCGCAGGATTAACCTATGAGAAAGTAAACAACGTATACATTATTAAAGAGGATGTTGAAAAAAAAATCCTGCCGGAAAAAAGCGCTGTAAAACCCGTAGAAATTACCGTAAAAGGAACAGTACGGGATAGCAAGGAAGTGCTTGCCGGTGTTACCGTAACAGAAAAGGGAAGCAGCCATGCTGTTGCTACTGGTGCGGATGGTAAGTTTTCTATTACGGTATCCTCTGGAGATGCCGTACTTATCTTTAGTTATGTTGGGTATAAAACCCAGGAGCTTGCCTTGAATGGTAAAACACAGGTTGATATCACATTGGAGCAAGGTGATGCAAAGGAGTTGTCAAACGTAGTGGTAACTGCGCTGGGTATTGCGAGAAGCAAAAAATCCCTTGCCTATTCCATTGCAGAAGTAAAATCAGACGACCTGGTGAAAGCTGCCAATCCTAATGTTTTAAAATCGCTTGACGGCAAAGTAAGCGGGGTGAACCTGGTAAACATCAGCAGCGATCCCACATCCTCGGTGCTGGTAAACATACGCGGCACCACCACGTTGCCTTCCTTGAGCAGCGGCGCAGATGTATCCGTAAGATCGCAACCCTTGTATGTGATAGATGGCATCCCGGTAGGCGCCCAGACATTTATACCAAAAGACGGAGTTGACTTCGGTAATATCCTCTCTCAGTTAAACCCGGAAGATATTGAGAGCGTAACTATTTTGAAAGGAGGTAGTGCCGGTGCATTGTATGGAGCAGAAGGTGGTAATGGGGTGGTGATGATTACTACCAAATCCGGTAAAGCCGGTAAAAAAGGATTGGGTGTTTCCTACAGCAACTCAACGGTATGGGATAAGCCCTACCAGTTTATTGAAGAGCAAATGGAATATGGCCAGGGTGAACGTGCCTTTGAGTGGCAGTACGACAACACTGATACCTGGGGACCTAAACTGGATGGCAAATTTTCTGCTGATTATTGGGATGTACTTCAGCAGAAATGGCTGAACAAACCCATGGTTTCTTCCTTTGAAGACCGTGTAAAGGCTTACCTGCAAACCGGTACCACCATGACCAATAATATCAATATTCATGGTAATTATGACAAGGGTTCATTCAGGCTTTCGCTTACCAATATGGATAACAAGGGTGTTATGCCCAATACAAAGACCAATCAGAAATCAATCACCTTAAATACAGATTACAGGCTTACCAACCGTATGCGTGTATCGGTAAGTACCAGTTATATCCGCACCTTTTCTCCCAATAAAGCCAATAGTGTCGGGTCAAACAGTGTGCTGAATAATCTCCTGTTTAATTTTCCATCTAACCTGCAGCCACTTGCTCAAATGCGCAATTACTGGTTAACAGGCAATGAAGGCATTCAGCAAAACGGCGCCATCATGAAAGACGATGGCATTAATGTAGACACCGACAACCCCTGGTGGACCACCTACGAAAAGATACATCGCTTTAGCCGTGATAATTATTTTGGTAAACTTCAACTGGACTGGCAACTATCCAACCGCTTTTCCCTGCTGCTGCGTACAGGCATGGAAAATGTGAAAGAGTATTACGAGTACAGGCAGTCATGGGGTAAGACCAATATGGAAGACAAATTTAAAGATGGCGACGGCCAATATGTTACCGGCAACAACAGCAGCCTGATGGCCAACAGTGATGCGATACTTTCCTACAATAATACCTTTGGTAAATTAACACTCAATGCGTCTGTTGGCGGTAACTACGCTTACACTAACAATAACAACTTAGAGAATACAGCAGGCAAGCTTTCTACCCCTGCATTGTTCACCCTTGCCAATGCAATGCCGGGTCAGTTATATGTATCTTCTTCCGGCTGGAGCACTACTCAATCCTATAGCGTATATGGTACCGCAACACTGGGTTACGATAACCAGGTGTTTGTAGATGTTACCGGCCGCAATGACTGGAAGGGTGTATTAAGCGAAGAGAAGATCAATTATTTCTATCCATCGGCATCTTTAAGCTGGGTTGCTTCCGAATCATTAAAGCTGCCTGAATTTTTTAATCTCGTAAAAGCAAGACTTGCCTGGGCCGATGTTGGTAACGGTCTTACACGAAGAAGAAGCATCGATACATACTCCTATGATCCCACTGACTGGGGTGCCGCCAAAACAGTAAGCATTAATGCTTCACTGGTAGACAAAGACATTAAAGCCATGCACTCCGTTACAAAAGAAGCAGGTGTTGATGTAGCCATGTTGAACAACGCAATCAAATTTGATTTCACCTATTTTATCAAGGATCAGAAAGACCAGATTGATAATATCCCTACTGTACAAGGCACAGGTTATACCGGTATGCTCACTAACATTGGCGATGTAAGAAGTAAAGGCTTTGAATTTGGTCTCACGGTAAGCCCCGTAAGATCCAAGAACTGGAACTGGGATGCATCTTTCAGTTTTACTCATTACAAGGCAACCATCACAAGACTTAGCGATAAGTTTGCTCCAAACGGATATGTGTTTGCAGACTATGATGGTAAAACAAAAGTAAAGATTGCAGTAGGGGAAGAGATCGGTAATATTTATGAAGCAAATCCCATTCTGAAAGTAAAAACGGGAAAGTACGCGGGACAGTACCTGCTTAATAATGAAGGTGGTGAATTCCAGATATCCGGCGATGAACGCGACAGGGAAAAGCTGGGCAACTTTAACCCGGATTATATACTTGGTTTAAATACCACGGTAAGGTACAAGCAGTTTGCACTTAACCTGGTAGGCAGTCTTCGTAAAGGTGGTAAATATGTATCGGTAAACCAGCAGTATCTTGAATCAAACGGAAGGGTAAAAACAACTTTTGGATCAGGTGATAACAACCCGTGGTGGAAAGGTGGACGGAGTCCTGAGCTTGGTGGTCTTCCTTGGCCTGCAGCAGGTTCAAGTATGTACGCTGCTATCAACAACAACAATGACGGACAGCGTTCAGACTGGCATGATGCAAGTTATGCGAAGGGTGTATTTATCAATCCTAATTTCACAGGAGACAATCCTTCAGACGCCGATTATATTATCAACGGCGCAGACCCCAATAATACTTTCTACCAGATTCCATACAATAGCTATGGTGATGTAATATGGGACTTTGCATCTACAAGAACCTTTGACGCTACCAACTTTAAAATGCGGGAGATATCGCTTTCCTATACTTTCCCTGGCAAAATATCCAACAAGTATAAGCTTACCAACCTTACGCTGTCGGCAATTGCCAGGAATGTTTTTCAGTGGAATGCATCCGGCAGACATGAAGATCCTGAGTCTGCCTTTACCGGCGTAGGCTCTAACCAGGGAATCTTACGCGCAACCTTGCCAAGTATACGTTCCTATGGTTTCAAATTGTCTGTAGACTTTTAATACTCACCCTGTAAATAAGATTTATGAAAATCTCTCAGCATAAAATATTGATCCTTCTTTTCCTCGCAGGCATTACATCCTGTACCAAAGATGAATTAAGAAGCTATGATTCCCTGCAGCAACTAAATGCGGTGGAATCTGTAAACGATCCGTTCCTGCTTTCTTCAATCATCAAACAAACGGCCCTGTTTTATCAGGGCATGGGATATGATATAAGCAAGCTACCCGGAGCCGTACAATACATGGAACGAAATTACCAGGGTGGTGATAATTATTACTCCGGGTTTAAGTCGCCAAGCGATGATATGTATACGGCGATGAATATTTTAAAACTTGTTGACGGATCTATTGGTCTTGCACAAAAAAGAGGATCAACCACACACCAGGGAATCTTTACCATCTTCCGCGCATTACTGTTTTCTTTTATGACCGATTATTATGGCGATGTTTATTACTCAGAAGCATTAAAGGGCAGGGAAGGCATACTATATCCCAAATATGATAAACAGGAAGACATTTATAAAGGCCTGCTTAAAGAACTGGAAGATGCAAACAATATGATAGCAACAGGTACCGAACCTATCTCTGCTACCTATGACCTTATGTTTGGCGGTGATAAAGTAAAGTGGCAGAAATTCGCGAACTCTTTAAGGCTTCGCCTGCTCATGCGTGCTTCAGCAAAACTTGCAGATGCAGGAACACAAATGGCAGCCATTATAGCTAACACATCAGCTTCACCTGTTTTTAGTGAAGAGGGAGATAATGCATCTATTGCTTTTATAGGTACTACTGCAGATAATTCATGGAAGGGTGGTACGCTTAACTGGTCAGAAAATGAAGAGTTTGATAAACGACGCCCCTGCAAAACACTCGTGGATCTTTTAACCAAATTAAATGATCCGCGTATGCCTGTATGGTTTGCACCGGTAGAGCAACCGTGGACCGGTACAAAGACCATGGATGGAGTTGCGTTTAATACCACCGATCCCAATGGTTTTACTTATTCTTCTGTATGGGAATATATTAACAGGTCAAATCCGGCGATTGCCGCGCAGGCCGAAAACATTCTCGACTCCAACAAAGTGTATGTTGGTTTTATTGCAGGTATGCCGGGCGATTGGAAAAACGGCAACGGACATTATAATACGGAAGCAGGTGGAGTTGTGGGTAACTTTAAAGTATCGAGGTTCTCTAAATTGTTCAGGCAAAACAGTCATCCTTTATTAAAAGCGATGGTTATGAACAGTGATGAATTGCAGTTCATACTTGCAGAGGCGGCGGTAAAAGGATTGGTAAGTGGCGATGCTGATGCCTGGTATAAAAAAGGAATCACTTTTTCGATGCAGCGTTGGGGAATCAGTGACGATGATATTGAAAAATATCTTGCCCAGCCATCGGTGACATTGCCTGCTGACAATGCAGGCAAGCTTGCAAAGATTGCAGACCAGAAATGGTTATCCTTGTTCCTGGTATCTGCAGAAACCTATCTTGATATACGCAGAACAAGATTACCTGATATTTTCAAAAACGGCAACTTAAGTGCTTATCCGTTTCCATCAAGGTATCGTTATCCGGGTAGTGAGCTTGGTCAGAATAAAGATGCTTATGATGCAGGTGTGGCCACGTTAACACCTGCTGTGGATGATGAGTTTTCAAAGATGTGGCTACTGAAGTAATTGATTGTTCAGTAACCAATTCACCACTATACATAGTTCATTTGCATGAGTAAAATTTTATACGCCATCGGTGTATGCCTGTGTTTTGCATATCATCTCGGGGCGCAGGAAAAAGACATGCCTTTCAAACAGCCGGTATCAGTAAAATATAACATGTCGTTGCTGCCAAAGGATGTTGTTCTTAAAAAAGTAGTTGTTGATTATAATGATATAGTTTATGTGCTTACCAATAAGGGGCTCTACTATGTAAGTGGTGAGCTTTTGGTAAAAGATTTAAGATATACGCCCCTCGCAGCAAAAGACCCAGTAGATATTACTACCCGTGAAGTGACTGGCCACTTATATTATCTTTTTAATGATAAACTACTTACCAACGGTTATGCAGGTATGCCTTATACCACGTTGCCTTCCGGCAAATACCTTAAGGTTGCAGTAATGGAAAATGGAGATGCCCTGCTAACCGGCCGCAGTACGATGGCTGTAGTCAGGGGCGGCAAGTTGGCTCCATTAGGTGAACCTCCGGCAGATATACTTTACCTGTGCGTTGAAAAGAATGTCTGTTATGCACTTACCAGAGATGGGGTATACAAATTTGTGAATGACAGATTTGAGCTATTGCATAAAGGCTCAGGTTTGCAGGCAATGAGTTTCCGGGATGATGAAATCATCCTGGCCACAAAAAATGGTTATTATGGTATTCACCAGGCCACAGGCGATTCCTCTTTTACCTTGCAATCTAAACTGCCCGTTCCTTCCGTCAATTGCCTGTTAACGGTTAATAATGAGGTATGGGCGGGTACTGAAATGGGGGCATTTATGCGGCAAAGTGATGCACAGTACAGGTATTATGCTTCCTGGCGTTGGTTGAATGAAGATCATGTGATCAGTATGGCTTGTAACAGTAAAGGAGATGTTTACGTACTTACTCCATCGGGCTTAAATAAAATTGAATTTACCACGCAAACCCTGCTGCAGAAAACAAAGGTTTTCCAGGATAATATCCGGAAACGGCATATCCGTTACGGATTTATTTCGAATGTTACATTACAGCGTCCGGGGGATTTAGCCACAGCACAAATGACTGACACGGACAATGATGGTTTATGGAGTGCCTTTTATCTCGGCAGCCAGGCTTTTCGTTATGCAGTTACAAAAGATAAAGATGCAAAACGATACGCATGGGAATGCTTTGAGGCTTTTGAAAGAATATTATCCATAAACCCGTTAAAGGATTTTCCTGCCAGAACTTTTGAACGAAAAGGTTTTAAGAATTCAGATCCAAAGGCATGGCTCGATTCGCAGGATCCTGAGTGGGAGTGGAAGGGCACTACCAGCAGTGATGAGTTCGTGGGCTACATATGGGTGGCTGCAGTGCTTAATGAAATGATAGCAGAAACTGAAACAGAGAAACAACGGGTAGCTTCTTTTATTGATAAGATACTCATGCATATCATCCGTAATAATTATTACCTTATTGATGCAGATGGAAAGCCCACGTTATGGGGGAGATGGAACCCGGAATACATCAATTCATTTCCTTTTTCTGTGGGTGACCGAAAGCTTGGAAGTACCACCATTATTGCCGGGTTACAACTGGGTTATGCATTAACGGGCAAAGAACTCTACAAACAGGAAGCATTCAAACTGATCAACGAATATGGCTATTTAAAGAACATGCTTACTTCATATACTGCAATCAAGGCCACGCCTGATGTGGTTCATATGGGCGTAAACCTGGGCGAAGGCGGATGGAACCATTCAGATGATGAGATGGCTTTCCTCACATATTGGGTACTATATCATTATGCCTTTAACGATACTCTTCAACAGCAATATAAAGGGATCATTCATGACCATTGGCAAATGGAAAAACCGGAAAGAAACGCGGTATGGAACCTGGTTAGCCTTGGTACAAAAGGCGCTTTCGATGAAGCTTCCACGCTATGGCACCTGCGTGAATTTCCCATGGATCTTGTTCGCTGGGATGTCAGAAATTCACAGCGTAAGGATATAGAACTATTGCCTGCTAACTTCCGCAAGCAATCAACCAGAATATTACTTCCTCCAGGTGAAATGCCGATGCATCGCCACAACTCCAACGCATTTGACCTTGATGGTGGAGAAGGCGGCCTGTCAGAACTTGCAGGAGATGAGTACCTGCTGCCTTACTGGATGGCGAGATATCTTAAGGTGATTGAATAATGGTGCGAAGGTAAAGCCTGTTGCCGGAAAGGGAATAGCTAGCTTTTTAAAGATGACAGTTCCCAGGGAAACATCTTTCAATACTTTACAAGACACTTTTATATGCGCGATTGTAAAGAAGCTTTCGAAAAATGGTATAAACGAAGTAATACTTTGTGCAACCTTTGTTTGACTTAGAAATGCTGTTGAACAGGTACGCATGTCAGCCGGATAACTTTGCGAAGGATTCAACCCTATATTTGCAGCTTTTCTAACGAATAAACAAAAACAGATGAACAAAGGAGAATTGATTGAAAAGATTGCGGGAGACGCAGAGATCACCAAAACACAGGCCGGGGCAGTTATTGATTCTTTTATCGATGCTGTTACCAAAACACTTAAGAAAGGTGATACCGTTACCCTGGTAGGTTTTGGCACTTTTTCCGTAACAAAACGTGCTGCAAGAAAAGGGCGTAACCCGCAGACTGGTGAGACAATTAAGATCAAAGCAAAGAAAGTTGCAAAGTTCAAGGCCGGTAAAGGATTATCGGAGCGTTTATAACCAATGAACTACAAGGGCCTGCTCACTAAGCGGGCCTTTTTAATTTAAGGACTTTGTGATGTTGGCAACTTTCGATCATCAAATATTTTATCTGCATGGAATTTGACCTCGACAATCATGTAATACAATGCTGTGCCCGGGGAATGGAATTGGAAGGGCAAGGTAAGGCGGATGAAGCCGGTCAACTTTTTGACCTGGCGTGGGCTGAAGCCAGCAACGATTTTGAAAGATCTGTCGCGGCGCATTATGTTGCAAGACATCAAAAGAATATATCCGAAAAACTCAAGTGGGATGAGATCGCTTTAGCCTGTGCATTGCAATCAACGCACGCTACTATTAAGACAACCTATCCTTCCTTATATCTAAACATTGCAAAATGTTATGAAGATCTTGCTGATATTGACAATGCAAAAAAACACTACCAACTTGCTTTATCATACACTCACTACTTACCCGATGATGGATATGGCAAAATGATTAAAGCTGGTATTTTAAATGGGATCGAAAGAGTGGATGCTCATTCTTGATATCTATATAATGATGCTTAATCAGCCCGCAGACTTTTTACCGGGTTGGCAATAGCAGCCTTAATTGCCTGGTAACTTACGGTGGCAATCGCAATCACAAAAGAAAGCGCTCCTGCGAGTAAAAAGATCCACCAACCTATCTGAATGCGGTAAGAAAAATTAAGTAACCACTGGTGCATCAGTATCCACGCAATGGGAGACGCGATCACAAAAGAGAATGCTACCAGTTTCAGAAAATCCCTTGACAGCAATCCCGCAATACTTGCCACACTTGCGCCTAACACTTTACGGATACCGATTTCCTTTATACGATACTCTGCCATATAAGTGGCAAGACCAAATAACCCGAGACAGGATATAAAAATAGTGAGCCCTGCAAACAATGCTGCAAGCGTACCGGCACGCTGTTCATCCGCAAACTTTACATCGTACTCTTTATCATAAAACCTGCAGTTAAATGGATACTCGGGATTATATTTTTTGAACACCTTCTCGGCTATTTCAAGATTTGCAGCGAACGTCGGCAAAGGATTTACCCTGAAGTTAACAACGTTGTATCCAAAGATGGGGCCAATGATCATCATTGGTTTTATAGGTGAATAAGGGCTTTCAATAATAAAATCTTTTACAACTCCCACTACCTGGAAATTAATCTGGTAACCATAGATGGTTGTACCCACCGGATTTTTCAGGCCCATCGATCTAACGGCTGTTTCATTTAATATTACCGCGGTAGAATCTGTTTTGTAGATTTCTGCATTAATGTTACGTCCCTGCAATACCTTAAGGTTCATCGTTGCCGAAAAATCCTTGTCAGAACTAAACACGTTAAAGGCTAATCGTTTATCCTTTTCTGCATTTGCAGACCAATAAAAACCATTACTTGCACCCCAGCTTTCAGTAAGCGGAGAACTGGTTTGCGCTACCGCAGATGCAGCCCCGCTTTTGATCAGCTCACTTTTAATGAGTTCGTAATTCTTTCGGGCCTCTCCAAACATGATCACAAAAGCCATATTATCCCTTGAATAACCTGCATCCCTGTTTTGTGCATATTTTATCTGGTCTTTTACGATGATTGTACAAATGATCAACGCAATAGCAAAACTGAATTGCAGTACCACCAATACTTTGCGGGGAGTAACCAATGCATTCACAGCACGGAAAGTTCCCTTCAATACTTTGATCGGCTGGAATGATGAAAGATAAAGTGCCGGGTAAAGGCCCGCAATAATGCCGGTAACCAATATAAAGACGATAGCAACCAGCCAGTAAACCGGATCATGATACTGAATTGCCAGTTGTTTGCCCACCACCTCACTAAACTTAGGAAGACATAACTGAACAATCATGATTGCAAAAACGCCTGCAGCCACAGCAAGCAATACACTCTCTAGAATGAACTGCATGATCAGCGACTTTCTTTGTGCACCAACCACCTTGCGTATGCCAACTTCCTTGGCACGTTTTTCACTCCTGGCTGTGCTCAGGTTTGTGAAGTTGATGCAGGCAATCAATAAAATAAAAATCGCGATCAGGGTAAACATTCTCACCTGCACAATCCTGCCATCCACATAATTTCCATTCTCTACTTTTGAATAGAGCCATGCATCTTTATACGGCTGCGGAAATATGCTTACACTTGTTTCATCTTTGCTATGCTGTTTAACAATGTTGTTCACTTTCCTACTAAAAGCTTCCAGTGAAGCATCCTTCTTTAACATCACAAAAGTTAATATAGAACTGTTCCCCCAGCTTTCATCATCAATGCCCACTTTGGTTGCATAAGTCCATGGCAGGATATATTCAAACTTAAAGGATGTATTAGCCGGCAGATCTTTCAAAACACCGGTAACGGTAAGATAATTAACGCTGTCTACCTTCACTGTCTTTCCAATCGCGTCTTCCTCACCAAAAAGCTTCTTTGCCAACTGTTCTGTGAGCACAATATTGCTTACACTATTTAAGGAAGTTTGCGGGCTTCCTTTAACAAATGGAAAGCTGAACATATTAAAAAATGCAGGATCAGCAAAAATGCCGTGAATGCTAAAGTGCCGGTCGCCATTTGAGATTAAAAAATTGGCGCCGGAATTATTTACCCTCACCATCTCCTCCACTTCAGGGTAATCTTTTTTAATGGCCAACCCCATAGGTTTGGAGGATGTATTCCATACCTCAATACCATCATCTCCCTTACCACGGCTATTCATCAGGTAAATCCGGTCTATGTTCACATGAAACCTGTCATGACTTACTTCATTCTGAATCCAGAGAAAGATCAGGATAGCGCTGGCAATGCCAACGGTAAGCCCGGAAATATTGATGAATGAATAGAGCTTATTCTTCATCAGGTTGCGCAACGAGATTTTGAGGTTGGTCTGGAACATACCAATGTTTCACAAGTGATATGCCAATGGAAACAGTAATTCTAAATCAAATACTTAGATGGCTTCAAGGTTGGAGAAACTGTTCGTTTCCGAACAAGGAAAGTACGCATTCGTACAACTATGCTAAGGGTTGCTTTCAGATATCAGCCATTGGCCTTAAAAAATTATCTCAAACAATAATCTTCCGGTCACAACCTTTGACCGGATTTAGAAGGGCTCCGAATTAATTATCTAATATCCAAAGAGTAACTATGGTAATGATATACTACCAGATGTGTTATAGATTTGCGAGACCATTAGATGCAGGAGCCTTGATAAAGTAATATTTCCTGAACAAAAAAGCGGGACACAAGGCTACGAAATCATTAAAAGTTAGACTATGACGATAACAAGAATCGGGACTCAGGCTTCATCCGCCGGCCCGGCTGATTGGTTCACAGGCGCAGTAAGAATAGATCCGTTATTTGCTGCAAACGATGCGAGGCGTGCAGCGGCAGCCAGTGTTACTTTTGAACCTGGTGCAAGAACTGCCTGGCATACACATCCGCTTGGACAAACACTTATTATTACTGCCGGCTGTGGTTGGGTGCAACGCGAGGGGGAGGCTGTTGAAGAAGTTCATCCTGGGGATGTAGTATGGTTTGAACCCAACGAAAGACATTGGCATGGAGCAACGGCAACAACCGCAATGACACATATTGCCATTCAGGAAAACCTGAATGGTAAAGTGGTAGACTGGATGGAAAAAGTAACGGACGATCAGTATCACATTTAACCAGATAACTGAATAAACCGGTATGAACATTCGCGGTTTTAAAAAGATCCGGGTTACGCTGTATGTAACCCGGATCTTTTGATGATAACAAACTGCTTACTGCTTCTTCTTCACCGGGTCATCCGACGGATTTACATAATCAACTCCCGATGGCCCATAGCCGGTGATTTCAACAACAACCGGTTCACGCTTTGTCATGGCAAAATGATTTTGGTCTTTTACTTCAGAGTACACACTTCCTGCCGGCAGCTTTTTTAAGTCATTAGGATTAAACATATCTCCATAACCGAAATACCAGGTACCTGAAACAACCGTACCCATTCTTTCATCCGGGTGCAGGTGCGCCGGAATTTTGGTATTGGGCGCTACTTTCAGCAGGATGGTGTATAGCCCGGCTTTTGCAGGGTCTCCATGTATCACCACCACCTGAACGGCACTTAGGTTAGAAGAGCCGGGAGCGGATGGGCCGGTTGCTTTTGTCGCAATCATTTCTGCCGGGGTCATTCTTAGCTGGCCGTTTGTTGACTGGGCCTGCGTTGTGCCGAAGCAGCAGGCAAGCATTACCGCTAATGTTAGTTTTAATTGAATATGCATAGATTAGTTTTTAAGAAAGAAGTCTAATAAATCATGTTGTACCTGTTGGGTGTTTTCCTGCACCAGCCAGTGACCGGCGCCTTTGATATTTGAACCCGTAACATTCTCGGCGACAAGCTTGCAATGTTGCTCCAGGAAAGCCGCGCCAAAGTATTCTCCGCCCATGGCGAGCAGCGGCATTTTCAGTTTGGTCTTCATGAATGCCTGGTTATCTTTTGCATCCTGTTCAAAAGCGGCAAACCATCCGAAGGAACCTTTTGTGCCATCTTTAACGGCATAGGCCCGCACGAATTCAGCTACTTCTTCTTTGGTAAAAGGATTGGGTACATGACCAACCTGTGGCCAGAAGTTCGTAAGGAACAACTGCTCCCTTCCCGCTACCAGCTCACCGGAAGCCGGGAAAGCAAAAAAGCCAAACCACCATGCGGAAGCTTTTACCTGGCTCCATACCGGTTCAACGCCGGGCAGCAATGCATCCATGAGTGCCAGTTTCTTTACTTCACCCGGGTATTGCACGGCATAGGCATACGCCACCATCAGGCCAATGTCATGCCCGGCAAGGTTAATTACGGGCAGATGTAACTGCTCAATCAATCCATGCAAAGTGGCCGCAAGTGTTTTCTTATCGTAGCCGGAAGAGGGTTTGGAAGATTCTCCAACGCCGGGTAAATCAGGTGCGATTACTGTAAAGTGTTTGCCGAGTTCAGGCAAGAGCCGGTTCCACATATACCAGTTTTGACCGAAGCCATGCACCAGTAATAAAGGTTCGCCGGAGCCGCCTGTTACATAGTGAATGTTGATGCCGTTGACGGTTGCTGTCTGGTGTTTAAATCCTGCGGGTGGGTCAGCAGGTTTTGGTGTGGATGATTGACTCATGCCGTAAACAGCAGATAATAGAAAGATGCCCAATAGTAGTCTTCTCACTGGAAATTGTTTGAATAGTGCTTTCATTGAAAATGTTTTAAAGTGATGGTTGTTGTATAAAAGAGAGTAAGGATGAATTGAACTTGTCTTCTTCTTCCAGGAATAGTGCGTGGCCACTGTTTTCGAATGTTACGAGTGATGCATGCGGAATACTTTTTTGCATGATGCCGGCAAGTGCATAAGGACAAATCTTGTCTTTCAATCCATGAAAGATAACCGTCGGAACCTGTATGCCCGGCAAAGCATTTCTAAGGTCTGAATCACGCAGTGCAATGAGTGATTGTTCCATTGCGTAAGAAGAAGCCTGCAGGTTGATGGAGTTTAGCCAGCTACCCAGCTCCGCAGGTAAAGAGTTATCAGATGCAGTGAAGATACCTCCAAAGATGTTGAGCAGTTTCGGACGGTTGGTATTGTTCAAGGCGATGAGCTGGTCTACCTGTTCTTTGGGAGAACCTGCATCAAAGCCATCCTGCTTTGTCCATGAAGGCGCTGCTGCCGCAAAAAGTGCCAGTTTGCTTACATGGGCGCCTTTATATTTTTCCATGTACCGGATGCATATGGCACCTCCCATAGAAAAGCCGCCAAGTACGGCATGTTCAATCTTCAGGGTTTCAAAAACTTTGTTGATGTCATCGGCAAATACATCGTAGTTATACGTGCCATAAGGTTTACTGGAAGCGCCGAATCCTCTTAGTGTAATGCCAATAACCCTGCAATGGTTTTTCACCAGGTATTGATACTGGTATTCATACATGGCATCGCTAAGCGGCCATCCATGTATAAGCACAACGGGCTGGCCTTCGCCAAGGTCTGTGATATGCAGCCTTACGTTGGGCGCCACTTCAATAAATTCGGCCCTGGCTGCGTTTTTAGAAAACATTTTTGATTGCGCATTAACTGACAGTGATGCGAAAAGAAGGAAGGCCAGCAACGATTGTTGGCGCCTGAAGATGCCTGATAGAGGTCTGTTCATATTGATGGTGTTTTAATTGGTGAAAAATGTTGAGTTAGCCAATCCGAGATATAAAGGGCAATTTCCTGCCAGCCCGGCTGCGTCATAAACAGGTAGTTTCGCTGACCAAAACGGCGACCGGCGTGCGGATGATTTTTTGTGTTTGCGGAAGTCAGTTTCTTTCCGGTAATAGCGATGTGTAATTCCGGTAAAGCCTTCTTTATATGATTCGGGGATAAACGGCCGCGATACAATTGCTGGAGCAGCTTTGTTGATTCGGGAATCATCAGCCGGTAGCTTTCCTGCTGCCAAACACGGGGCATGCGATACGCAAAAGCCGTGCGCCACAGGCAGTAAGGAACCAGGAAGCTGGGCGATTTACCGCTAATAAGTGCGAGGCCTCTTAAAACCGTTTTGCGTATCCATTTGATGAACCCCTCTTCACTGATGAATACTGCTCCTGCAACTGCTTCTTCGTTTACCAGGTTTTCTGCAATAGCAACAGCTCCGGCATGCGCCACAACAACAGGTTTAACTTCCAGAGTGTTGATGATACTGCGGTAGTGGTTCGTTATATCATCCAGGTTAAGGTTACCAAGCTCTTCATCGGGATGCCTCGAGCGGAGAACGTCCGCAGGTGCGTCTTTATATATCCAGGATGGTGCGAGTGTCTTAAACCCGCGCCGTTCAAAATACGCCTGCCATTCCTCCCAGCAATAGTGACTCAGGCATTCCCCCGTAATAAAAATGATGGTCCTGTCTCCCTGCATGATGTAATTGCTTTGCAGGAATAATTGCCAACCTTGTTCCATTTTGTACGGGTATTGATTATCAGGCAGATAAAATACGAGGCCTTGCACAGACCAACGATATATCGTCGGTTGAATGAAATAACCAACCTTATAGCGTTGTTTTGAAATTGAATTTTAACGGCAGGCTGCCAGTCATTACCTTAGTGAGGTCACTGTAAAACAGCCATGAAATACTCGCTACTGATATTTATTGCAAGTCTTTTTTCATCCTTCTGTCATGGCCAGGATTTACATGTGGTAACCTTGCAGGAACGCGGCGATTGGAAACAGCTTTTAAACATGACTGCCAGTGAAAAAAATGTATTGTCGCTTCTTGCCGCAAGCCGGTTTTACAGTACCGATGAAGCATCTGACAAGCGTGCAGATTCAGCAATGCAGCTTGCAAACAAAGCCCTGGAGTTTGCTTCATCGCTTAAGTTCAGGGAAGGCATTGCTTCTGCCCATCTGCAACTGGCAAAGGTTTATCAGCTTAAAAAAAACTATCCCGCCGGTGTTGGTTATGCGATGAAAGCCATACAGGGTTTTACCGAATTAAACAAACCAGACCAGCTAGGCGAGGCTTATGTGCTTAAATGGTCGAATGTTACGCTTACCGGTGCTGACATTGTTCAGCGCGTTGGTTTGCTTGATTCAGCAAGTGACTGTTTCAAACATGCGAACAATAAGATAAGGGAAGCAGATTGTTACAAGGAACTCGCAGACATCTATCAACTGGATAACAAGGGTATCCGCGCCCTGGCTTTATTGCAGAACGCACTGGTACTATATAAAGCCGCGGGCTATGAACGCTTGCAGGGTGTATATGATTTGCTATGCGGAGTTTACATTATGAATGGTGATTATGAGAACGGTGTTCATCATGGATTGCTGGCTATTCAAACTGCAGAGAAACTCGGCGACACCAGCATTGCGTTGTGTACTTACTATAACCGGCTTGGAGGAGGATACAACGAATTAAAGGATACGGCAAGGTCGAGGTTATACTTCGCAAAGTCGCTTGCCATTGCGATGAAGTACAATGACCTTCCGTCCATCACTACGCTTGTATTAAATACAGCGGATGTATTACAACAGCAAAGCGACTACAAAGGTGCGCTGCTGTTTCTGAAAAATATGAGCAACAAGTACCCGGAACTTGTTACTTCGCAGCGGTTTGTTTTTTCAGTGCTGATGTTTACAACATTGCAGGGATTGAAACGATACAATGATGCAATGCCTTACCTGCATTTCGTGGAAGAACAGGTAAAAGAGCTGGATAAAAAGCCAAGGTTAAAAATGTTTGGAGAAAGTGCACTCATTAATTTTTACCTGGAGAGTGGTCAACTCAAAAACGCAGCCAGCCTTGCAGCGGATTATAAAAAAACAGAGGAAAGCTATGGCCGCATGCTGTATACAACCGACTACCTCTTGACACAGTTTAAAGTAGATTCAGCCAATCGTGATTATATCGCCGCCATCCGTAATTTTCAACGGTACAAGTCCATAAAAGATTCTTTGTTCAATGAGGCCAAAAGCAGCCAGATGGAACAGTATGCAGCGCTGTATGAGACGGAGAAAAAGGAAAAAGATATTGCCATGTTGAAGAAAGAATCCGAGGCACAGCAACAGCAGATAAAACAATCAAACACCATTCAACGGCTTACACTGGCAGCGGCAATGCTCTTTCTCGTAATTGCGGCCATGGCTGCTTACGGTTACCGGCTGAAGCAACGCACCAACAAGTCGCTGTTGCAATACCAGGGTGAGATTCATGATAAAAATGAAAAGCTGGAAAACCTGGTGGAAGAAAAAGACTGGCTGGTGAGGGAGATTCATCACCGTGTGAAAAACAATCTCCAGATGGTTGCAGGCCTGCTTTCTAGCCAGACCGAATATGTGCAGGGCGATGAAGCGGTGAAAGTTATTACGGAGAGCCAGCAACGGGTAGAAGCGATGTCTATCCTGCACCAGAAACTTTACCAGACGGAAAGCCTTTCTGCAATTGACATGAACAGTTATATCAGTGACCTTATCGAGTATCTCGGAAGTTGCTTTGATACCGGCAAGCCCGTCAGCTTCAGGCAGGTAGTGGACAGTGTTGCATTTCCGCTAAGTCATTCGGTGCCCATCGGGTTAATCATCAATGAAGCCGTCACCAATTCAATGAAGTATGCTTTTACCGGCAGAACGCATGGAAGTATATTGATAGAACTTCATCAAACCGATAAGCAGTCCTTCGAACTAAGCATTAAAGATGACGGCAACGGTATTCCTTCAGAAATGATTAACGGAAAAACCAATTCGCTGGGGTTATCATTAATCCGGGGACTGTCGCAGGATATCCGCGGAACACTTAATATTACCAATGCATCGGGAACACAGATAGCAATCACATTTCCATCACCTTTAACCCAACCAGGCTAATCCTATGTTGCCAAAGATTCTTATCGTGGAAGACCAGTTTCTCGAGGCAAACCATTTGCGGTTGATGCTTAAGAAAGCAGGTTACGGCAATTGCGATGTGGCAAGGTCTGCAGAGGAAGCGTTGACGATGCTTTCATCTTACAAACCAGACCTGGTGCTGCTCGATATATTTTTGAGTGGTAAGCTCACCGGCATCGACCTGGCGCAGGAATTAAGCAAAGCACAGATTGGCTTTATATATCTTTCTGCCAGTTCCAATGAAGAAATTCTTAATCAGGCAAAAGCTACAAGGCCTTATGGCTTTCTTGTAAAACCCTTTCGTGAAAAAGAGTTGTTGATTAACCTGCAGATTGCAGCGTATCACCGCGAATTTGGTATTGAATCGGTATTGAGAAAAGAAAAATATTTTCTGGAAAAACTGGAACAGGTACAGCAAAATCAGCAAAGTATACAGGACAAACTTCTCACCGTTGTTAAAGCATTTCAACCACTCGTACCGTTTGATTTTGCGGTGGCTGTTCATTTTGAAGTGATTCAAAACCTGGAGAAGGTCATCGGCTTTTACAGGATAGGGAAGGATGAATACCAGCTTGTTGATGCCGCAGGTTTTCAGCGACAGACGAAGCTGAAAGACCATGAGCTTGAGCAACTCGCCAAAGCTGTAGAACCTGCGGGTGATGTGAAGATTTATAACCTTGATGCATTTGATAAAGTAGCGGCGCTTTCTCCCATGAAAGCCGCGATAAAACTGCATTACGGTATGCGCAGCAACCTGGTGATACCAATACCATTAACAGGAACTGCCGGCACTTTTTTCTTTAGTTTTTTCAGTCGCGAGGCAGCAGGTTTTGACGATAAATTAATCGAGCTGTGCAAGCGGCTGCAGGGGCATCTTTCGCAAGCGTTTGCTGCCATGTTACATACGCCTGCGTCACACAAGATAAACACAAGTCAGGACCAGCGAATCCGTAACGGGAGTTTCGATAACATCATTGGAAAAAGCCCTGCCATTTTAAAAGTATTCGACCTTGTTACACAAGTAGCCACTGCCGGAACTTCTGTATTGATAACCGGAGAAAGCGGCACCGGCAAAGAAAGTATCGCCGAGCATATCCACAACTTATCCAATCGCAGAAATGGCCCGCTGATAAAAGTGAACTGTGCGGCGCTTCCTCCAACGCTGATTGAGTCTACGCTTTTTGGTCATGAGAAAGGCGCGTTCACGGGAGCTTCAGACAAACGCATCGGTAAGTTTGAACTTGCCAATGGTGGAAGTATATTTTTGGATGAGATTGGCGAACTGCCCATCGAACTTCAGCCCAAGTTATTACGTGCATTGCAGCAACGCGATATCGAAAGGGTGGGTGGGAGTGTGCCGGTGAAAGTGGATGTACGCATCATTGCAGCTACCAACAGGAACCTGGAAAAAGAAGTGGCCGCAGGCAGGTTTCGGTTAGACCTCTATTATCGTTTAAATGTCTTTCCGATTGAACTGCCGCCCTTGCGTGAACGGAAAGAAGATATCCCGTTACTGGCACAGTATTTTTTGCAGCTATATGCCCGGCGAAATGAAAGGCCGGTTAACAGCATCTCGGATAAAGCACTGCAGACTTTATTTGCCTGGCACTGGCCAGGTAACATCCGTGAACTGGAGAATGTAATCGAGCGGGCTGTACTCATGAGTCGTGGCAAAGTGGTGGAAGATATCTTCTTGCCGGTAGGTGACATACCGCAGGAACAAATGTCATCAGGTACTTCCATCATAAAAACCATCGAAGAGAACGAGCGTGACCATATCCTTTCGGTACTGCGTAAAACGGGTGGCAGGATTCGCGGAAGCGATGGGGCTGCTGCTATCCTGGGCGTTCCTCCAACAACGCTTGCATCGAAAATTAAAAAACTGGGGATTAGCAAGGGGTTTTATTAGGTGATTGCCGAAAAGCGATTGTTGTTTCTCTAATAGGTCACGCAGGCATTAATGGAGAAAAAAGTATGCTCCTGCATTAACACTTATCTATCCATATCTTGATTACTTATTTGTGGTGAAATACCTTAAAAAATCACAGTTTAGCTTACAGACATTTACAATATCATTCGGGTGCATTTATTTTCTTCCGGGTACAACGTAGTTGTTGTTCCGAAGACTTTTTGTATCACTTTATTTCCAGCTTTTATTGGGTTGCGGGCCCATTTTAAACACAAGCTGATGGCCATTAACCAATGCGGAATGTGTTAGGAACGGATGTTCAATCTGCCTGCCATCAAGCGTTACCTGCTGAATGTATTTATTTTCTTCCGAGATATTCTCTGCGGTAATCACCAGTGTTTTCGGTTGATCGTTTACTTTGTATTGAAGGGTAAGTTTGGGAAATTGTGGCGCACCGATAGCATATACACCGGAAGCTGGTGTTACAGGATAAAAACCCATTACGCCAAAGATGTACCAGGCGGCCATTTGACCGCAATCCTCATTGCCATTAATACCCAGTGGCTGGTTACGGAAATTTTCAGTAGTATGCTTTCTTACCAGTTCCTGTGCCTTCCAGGGTTGCCCGCAATAATCGTATAGATAAATATAATGATGCCCGGGTTCGTTATCATGATGGTAATGATTGTCGTTAAAATTTTCATCAAGCCTGGCTGCAAATTTTTCATTGCCGCCCATTAGTGTAATCATGCCCGGTATATCCTGCATTGCACCAAAAAGATAGGTCCATTGATCACCTTCTGTAAAGCCAGCCTGGCGGCCCAGTTTATCTTTTGGGTTTAATTGGAGAAACGTTCCATTTGCTTTTTTCGGTATAAAAAATCCTGCACTTGCATCATACAAATTCACGTAATTTTTACTCCGTTGTAAAAAAAGTTTATAGTCATTTGTTTTTCCAAGCGCTTTTGCCATTTGTGCTACGCTGTAATCATCAGATGCATATTCAATTGTACGCGAAACCGATTCTGCAGTTTTGCCAAAGGGAACATAACCTATACTTTTATATGCTGTAAGGCCGGCACGTGCTTCAAAGCCGGTCCACTTGTCACGATCAGCATAAGGCAGCAACGTGTCGTTGTCCGGGGGCACCATCGCATCTTTCAGTAAAGCTTCATAGGCCAGTTTTGCATCGTATCCACGAAAGCCTTTTATATAAGCATCTGCTATCACGGCATCGGCATGGGTGCTGATCATGATGTTTGTTTCGGCAGGGTTGGGCCACATAGGTAAGCGGCCGCCTTCTTTATACATTTGCAATAATGCGGTGATCATCCCGTTAACCCTCTCAGGCTGTGTGAAAAGAAGCAGCGGATGCAAGGCGCGGTAAGTATCCCACAAAGAAAAATCAGTATAAGATGTTCCGTTATGTATTTTGTCATCAAACGCGCTATAGTATTTGCCATATTCTGAAAACTCACGTGGAAACTGCATGGTATGAAACATGGCGGTATAAAAAATCGATTTCCTGTCTTCTGAAATACCTTCTACTTTAATCCTGCTTAAATTGTTTTGCCATACTGCTTTGGTGGAAGCAACCAACTGATCAAAATGCCATCCCGGAAGTTCTTTCTCCATGTTTTGTCTTGCCTGTTCCAGGCTGATAAAAGAAGAAGCGATACGAGCCTTTACTATTTCTCCCTCTTTCGTTTTAAAGCTGATGTAAGCGCCCATTCGGGTACCATACTGCTCTACAGAAGAAGTATTGACCGTTGCATTATCCCAGGTGCCGAATGAGGCTATTTTCTTATCAAACTGAAGGATAAAATAACCTTTAAAGTTGGGGAGTTCAGGGCCAAGTTGTGCAGATACGCGATCCGGGTTATAGCCTGTGATTTCATTGTTAAGCGTATCAATTTTTATATAGCCTTTTATCTTCTTTATCCGGTCTTCATAGTCATTTGACGGGTCTGTAAGTTCAGGGTTAAGATTTATGCCTTGTATAATAAGCTGCGCCTTTTCAGACGCGGGAAAAGTAAATTGCAAAATGGCTGCACGTGAAGCGGCGGCTATCTCTGTTTTTATTTGCTGTGACGGTGATGCATCTAACAATACCGAATAATAATAAGGCTTTGTAATTTCATTGGCATGATTAAACGGAAGCGCACGTTCTTTTGGCAATAGTTTTAATTCACCTACCTGTGGCATTACAGATACATATCCATAATCACCCATCCATACGGTGGGTTGATGGGATGCGATAAAACCCATGATAGATTTGTCTTCATATACATAAGAGGTGCGGCCCATTTTGCTTTCACCCGTTTGCGCAAGAAAATTGGTCATTGCATAGGGAAGACCAACAGCAGGCAATGTGCCGCCACCTTCCAGGCCCTCTGCAAAACCGGCAAATGGTGTACCGATGATGGTATTTACATAGTCAACTTCCTGCTTGCTTTGTGATTGTTGCGCGTGTGTTGTGCTTAAAAAAAGGACAGACGTCCAAACGAATATGGCAATTTTTTTCATGGTGATGATGTTACCTGTACTGGCAGGACAGCAAAGGAACATTGTTTTGGCAAAGAAGAAAAATTATGTGTTGATTTAATTGTACCGGCGGGGCGGGATGGGTAGTCCACATAAAATAATAGTAACGAAGATCATCTATATCATGCAACGATTATTCATTGCCGGCTACTCACTATCCATAAAGGTCAATAAGCCATGTAGCTTCCATTGCTGAAAAATGATGTGAATTTTTCACTGCTATGTGGAATACTTAATTCAGCTTGCTGGTCTAAACCTGGCAAGAATTTCATTGCAGCGATAAGGTAGAAGTTTGTCGGCATCGGTAACTTCCCCGTAGTAGAGACGCAGCCTTCCATTAGAAAGGGTAACAATATAATCTCCATCATCGGTTTTATTATGACTGATATAACTGCCTACGTTTGCTTTACTGCTGTTCAATTTCGCCAACACTGTTTCAATCTCCTGCTGCCCCGGTTCAAATGTCATCATGGCGCGAAGATAGCAATGTCAGCATTATAAAAAACTGATTTTGCAGGTATTACAACCATATGCCAGCCTGTGCATATAGATATGATAGTTAAGTTTTTTATGCTGTACTATCTATTATAGAAAGAATGTGTTAGCTGCAAAAAAGCAGGTCAGATAAAGACGCGTAGCCCGTAACAGCAATTCATTTTTGTGCCGGGGTTGCTTTTTAAAGCGATTATAAGCTACTTACGGGGTGAAAGCCCTTGTTTATCCTTACCTTTCCGCCGTGAAGAGAAAACTTGCTGCCTTTATGCTGCTGCTTATTTTTCTGGCAAACATTGCCGGGTATAAGCTTGCGTACTGGATTGCCAGGCAATCTTCATCAAATGCGTTACAGGTAAAGCTGGAGGAACAGGACTATAATCCCGATGACCTGATACTGATACATGTGCCGGGAAATATGCTTTACCATGAAGATCAGTTAGTGTTTGAACGGGTGGATGGAGAAATTGAAATAGATGGCGTTACATACACTTATGTAGAAAGAAAGATTGCCGATGGCCAGATCTGGCTTAAATGTTTATGGAACAAAGAAGCCGGACGCCTGAATGCCCTCAAAGATGATTTTCTTAAATCATCAAATGATTCACAACGACATCCCGCATCACAAAAGCAACAGGAAAAATTACCCAATTTAAATTTAGTTGCAACAGATTACGACATTGATGATGTTAGTCCCGCCAGGGAATACAACTTCCTGCCAAAAAAGCAGTATGTAACTGCGCTTACCTACCTGTTGCCACAGGTATTTCTTGCAACACCGGAACAGCCTCCGGATGGTTTCATCGCTTAATTCACTCACCACTCTCTTTTAGTCGAAAGTTTAAATCTCAACACTTCAAATCTATTCAGCTATGAATAAGTGCCTGATGGCATTGTGTGCTGTCGTGTATTGCTGTACAGCCAATGCGCAACAGCCTGATACAATCAAAACAAATATCCTGGACAGTGTTACCGTCCAGGCCAAACTATCTACCGTAGGCCGCCTCGCAGATATTGACGGCACACGTATTAACAACGGCAAGAAAAACGAAGTCTTATATGTACAAAGCCTTGATGCCAACATCACCGAAAAAACACCCCGGCAAATTTTTGCAAAGGTTCCGGGTGTATTTGTATATGATATGGATGGCGCCGGCAACCAGGTAAATATCTCCGTTCGTGGCCTTGACCCGCACAGGGGCTGGGAATTCAACATTAGAAAAAACAGCATCATCACCAACTCTGATATGTATGGCTATCCCGCAAGCCATTACAGCATGCCGATGGAAGCGGTGGATCATATTGAAATGGTGAGAGGCACCGGTTCTTTGCAATATGGTGCACAGTTTGGCGGTATGCTCAACTATGTAACCAAACAGGCAGATACCACCCGCAAAATCGGTTTTGAATCCATTAATGCAGCAGGATCGTTCGGGCTTGTAAGTACTTATAATGCCATCAGCGGCAGAATAGGAAAGCTGGATTACTATGCCTATTACAGTAACCGCAAATCAGAAGGTTACAGAGACAATGCAAAGACCACTTCCAATGCCCAATCGTTGCTGCTGGTTTATCACGTGAACTCACGACTGAACCTTAAAGCAGAACTGGGACGATCAACCTATCTCTATCGTATACCCGGCCCGTTGACGGATAGTATGTTTTATGCAAACCCACGTCAGTCTTCAAGGTCACGTAATTATTTCAACCCTGATATTTACGTGCCTTCTTTAACTGCTGACTGGACCATCAATAATAATACCCTGTTATCCTGGACAGTTTCTGCAGTAGTTGGCGCCCGCAACAGCGTTCAGTTTGATAAGACTGCGGATATCAAAGACAGTATCAACGCTGCAACCATGCAGTATAATAACAGGCAGGTGGATATCGATCACTTTAACAGCTATACTTCTGAACTGCGCCTGCTGCATCATTACAGTTTGTTTGGTGCACGGCATACAGTAACCACAGGAGTGCAGGTGATCAGCAATGACCTTCATCGCCAGCAACTGGGTAAAGGCACTACCGGAAGTGATTTTGATCTCACCGTTGTTGATGGCATCTGGGGCCGCGACATGCACTTTAAAACAAAAAACATCGCAGCGTTTATAGAGAACAGTTTTTCGCTGACAAAGAAATGGACATTGAATCCAGGTCTGCGTTGGGAAAAAGGGCATAGCGATATGTCAGGCACCATTACGTATTATGATCCCGGCAATCTTCCAAACAAGATCAATCATGACTTTGTATTACTCGGACTTAATACGCAGTACACATTCAGCAAAACGATCAATGCTTATGCTGGTTTTTCACAGGCGTACCGTCCTGTTGTGTTCAAAGATATTATACCGGCAACCACTTATGAAGTGGCGGATAAGAACCTGAAGGACGCAAAAGGTTATACGCTTGAAGCGGGCTTTCGCGGCAATAAAGGTTTTCTTAAATGGGATATTGGCGTGTTTCATCTAAGGTATGACAACAGGCTTGGAATGACCAATCAAACCAATCCTGACGGAACCACTTACCTCTACCGCACCAACATCGGGAACTCTTATACCAATGGCCTGGAATGGTTTACTGAATACAGTATACCAACAGGCCAGAGAAGCCTGTTAAGCTTTTTTACCAGTACTGCTTTTATGAATGCACGATATAAGAATGCTGCGGTTCGCTCAGGTACCAAAAACCAGGATGTGAGCGGCAACAAAGTAGAAAGTGTTCCTTCAGTAATTACCCGGAACGGTGCAACGTTCAAATTTTATGGTGCGAGTATTTCCGTACTGTACAGTTATACGGGAGATACTTTTGCAGACGCGCTTAATACCGTAAAACCTTCGGCCAACGGCGCAGTGGGGCTTGTGCCGGGTTATGGTTTGCTTGATATCAACACGTCTTTCAAAGTATCCGGTAATATAAGTGTCAGGTTGAATATAAATAATGTAACCAATAAACAATACTTTACCAAACGGCCTACCTTCTATCCCGGAACGGCTGTATGGCCTTCTGACGGAAGGTCTGTGAGTGCAAGTATTGGCGTTAGATTATAAAATACAGAGAGGTGAAAAATTTAAGAGCCGCCAGAATTATTCCGGCGGCTCTTTTTGTAAGCTTGCAATAAGTTATGACGTTTGCTTGTATAATCCTGCACTCATTACTGGCGGCCGGTACTCCCAAAGCCACCGGCACCACGATCACTCTCTGCAAGTGCTTCCACCTGTTCCCATTGAACCTGTGCTACCTGCATGATGACCATCTGTGCAATGCGCTCACCATGCGTAATTGTAAAGTCTTCGTTAGATAGGTTAACTAGAATCACTTTTATCTCTCCGCGATAATCCGCATCAATTGTACCAGGTGTATTTAAGACCGTTATGCCATGCTTCGCTGCAAGTCCACTCCTGGGCCTGATCTGTGCTTCGTAGCCCGGTTCCATTTCTGTATACAAGCCCGTGGAGATCATGGCGCGTTCCAGTGGCTTCAATGTAACCGGCGCTTCCAGGTTGGCACGTATATCCATTCCGCTTGCATGAGCGGTAGCGTATTCGGGAAGTGCGTTGTTAGAATTATTAATGATCTTGATATGAACAGACATAGAGCATATTTTATTGATGCATTGAAACTTGTTGGGAGCTAAAAGAAACAACCTGAACAGTATTTGATAAACTCCGTTCAGGTTGTTGATAAACTCACTTATTTATACTAAACTGTAATTGATAATAAGATACTATGCTTCACAACTCTTACAGCTTACCAGGCTGTTCACCATTTCTTTTGAAACGCTCTGGCTGCGCTGGTAGTAAAGTGTTTTGATACCAAGCTTCCATGCTTCAATTAATAACCTGTTTACATCTTTTACAGGAAGGTCGGCAGGTATATTAAGATTGAGACTTTGTGACTGATCGATATATTCCTGGCGGATAGAAGCTTGTTGAATGATCTCTAACTGGCTGATCTCTTTAAATGTTTTGAACACTTCTTTTTCTTCAGGAGTTAATGCCCTGAGATGTTGTACACTACCATGATTTAGCATGATGCTGCGCCAGGTATCTTCATTATCGATCCCTTTTTTCTCCAGCAACGTTTTCAGGTATTTATTCTTCCGCATGAAGTTGCCTTTTGACAAACCTGCTTTAAAATAATTGCTGCTGAATGGTTCAATACCAGGAGAAGTCTGACCAAGTATTGCAGATGAAGACGTGGTAGGTGCTATAGCAAGCAACGTAGTGTTTCTTCTGCCATATCCTTTCAGCAATTCAGGTTCGCCGTAAATCCATGCGAGATCTTTGCTGGCTTTTACAGCTTTATCCTGTATATCCCTGAAGATTGCAACGGTTAACTGCTTTGCTTTTAAGCCCTCAAAAGGGATCATATTTTTCTGGAGATAAGAATGCCAGCCAAGTACACCCAATCCCAATGCACGATGTCTTTTTGCAAATGTGTTGGCAGCTTTCAGGTAATGATTACCTTCTGTTTTTACAATGAATTCCTGCAACACCGCGTCAAGGAAAAATACGGCCAGCTTCACTGCGTTGGTGTCTTTCCACTCATCATACAGTTCAAGATTCATAGAAGATAAACAACAGATAAAAGATTCATCATCTGATGATGGCAACATGATCTCTGAACAAAGATTGCTGGCATGGATGGTGAGATTGGCATCCTTATATACCTGTGGTTTTTTCCTGTTCACGTTATCTGTAAAGAAGATATAAGGCAGCCCTTTTTGCTGACGGCTTTCCAATACCTTGGCCCATATTTCCCTTTTCTTCTGATCGCCATCGATCATATCCTGCATCCAGTAATCAGGTACGCAAACTGCATTGAAAAGATTCTGGATAGGATGACCAATATCTTTGATGGAAAGAAATTCTTCGATATCTCCATGATCAATATCCATATAGGCTGCAAAAGCACCACGACGAACACCGCCCTGTGAAATGGTATCCATGGCAGTATCAAACAACCGCATAAAACTCACCGCACCACTGCTTTTTCCATTATCGGTCACTGCACTTCCTCTCTCACGCAATGAGCCGAAATATGCGGATGTGCCTCCACCCAATTTGGTTTGCATGATCACCTCTCCCAGCTTATGCGTAATACCCTCAATATTATCCGGTATATGCACATTAAAACAGGAAATCGGAAGACCTCGTTCTGTACCCATGTTGGCCCATATAGGTGAGCTAAGGCTCATCCAGCCCCGTTCGATCATTTCCCTGAAAGCATCTTTCAGTTCCGGCTTGTATAAACGCTGGGCAGCAGCAGTGCAAATACGGTCAATCGCACCTTCCACCGTTTCTCCTTTTAACAGGTAACCACGGTTCAGGATTTGCTCGCTTTCTTCATTCTTCCACCAGAGTTTTTCCTGTTCGTAAACGCCGGCTATGTCTGGTAACTGATTGACAGGGGATGCAACCGCATCAAATAGTGTTGTCATGTCAGGATATTTTTATAATAATTAAAATAGATCGCTTGCTGAGATACTTTTATCAAACTTGGTATATTCCACGGGACGCTTTGCAAAGAAGTCGTCAAGACTATTGGAAAACACTTCTTCTTCAAACCAAAGCATCGGTGATATCTGGCGGCCACTTATATTAAACAGTGGTTCCATTCCAATTTGCTCAAGACTATCATCTGCTCTTTTCTTCATGAAATTCACGAGGTCCTGTTTGCGGATTATACTAATATCTCCCGCACTAAATATCCAGTCGAGCATACGTGTTTCCGTTTCGATGGAATGTTCTACAATGTTGCGAACACGTTCAGTCATGCTTTCAGAAAAAATCTCCGGATATTCTTCTTTCAGTTTGTTAATAAGATAGATGCCGGCGTTGGCGTGGATCTGCTCATCAACGGAAGTCCAACCGATAATATTGCTTACATTTTTCATTAAGCCTTTAAACCTTGTAAAGGCCAGTATGATTGCGAACTGACTGAAGAGGCTTACGTTTTCAATCAACAAGCTGAAAAGTATAAGAGAAGAAATGTATTCTTTTTTATCTGAGGATTTTGCATGTTGTAAGGCATCGGAAAGATAATCGATGCGCTCTCTTACCACGGGAATATCCAGCAGTTGCTCAAAGTGATTATTATATCCCAGCACTTCCAGCAAACGTGAATACGCTTCTGAATGGCGGAACTCACATTCAGCAAAGGTTGCGCCAAGGCCATTAATTTCAGGCTTTGGAAAATGCTGGTAAAGATTGCCCCAAAACGATTTTACGGCAACTTCAATCTGCGCTATCGAAAGCAGGCTGTTCTTTACCGCATTCTGTTCTTCATTACTCAAATGAGCATGAAAATCCTGCACATCCGCTGTAAAATCAACTTCCGAATGAACCCAGAAGGATTTATTGATAGCAGTGGTAAATTTCAATACTTCCGGATACTCAAATGGTTTATACTGTACCCGCTTATCAAATAGCCCCATAATAATATAATTTAGACGACAACTCCCCGCACGATAACATTTGCTATCATGACAGGCAGAAATATATCGATGAAGGAAATAAAATCGCTCTGCAGCAGGATAAAGTTCATCATTATATAATATCATTGGTAAGAAAGTAATCAACACGCTGTGTATAATTTTTGCAGCATATTTTACAAAGTCATGGCTCATTCGGAAACGGTCAATGAAATCATCTATTCCTGCTTATATCTTAATAAGTAAAAGAAAAACAGCCACTTTAAAATAACTTTTCTGCATCAAGTTTATTTGTATTGATTTATTTCTGATGAATAATGGAGTAACTATTTTTTGCTGCAAAAACAGCAGGCAGCCTATGTTAGACTGCCCGCCGGATAATTCATATCAAACATTTTAAAGTGTTATGCAGGCACATGTTCACGCAGTGTTTTTGCCGCTTCCACCATTGCGATCAACGCCTTTTTTGTTTCTTCCCAACCACGTGTTTTTAAGCCACAATCGGGGTTAACCCATAGCTGTTCAGCAGGAATAACTGCTTTTGCTTTTTCCATCAGTTTCACCATTTCTTCCCTGCCCGGAACTCTTGGGGAATGTATATCATACACGCCTGGCCCAATCTCGTTGGGATATTTAAATTCAGCAAAAGCATCCAGCAACTCCATTTGTGATCTTGAACATTCAATGGTAATAACATCTGCATCCATATCAGCAATGTTCTGAATGATATCATTGAATTCTGAGTAGCACATATGCGTGTGAATTTGCGTAGTGTCATTCACGCTGCTTGCAGAGATACGAAAAGCGCGTACAGCCCATTGAAGATATTCCTGCCAGTTCTCTTTCCGCAGCGGCAGCCCTTCGCGTATCGCTGGTTCATCAATCTGTATGATATTGATTCCTGCCCGTTCCAGGTCAGTCACTTCATCGCGTATAGCCAGGGCAATCTGTGTACATGTTTCACTTCTTGGTTGATCATTACGCACGAAGCTCCACTGAAGAATGGTTACAGGCCCGGTGAGCATTCCCTTTACATGTTTGTGTGTTAATGACTGTGCATATTTTGTCCAACGCACCGTCATCGCTTCAGGACGTGATACATCGCCATAAATAATCGGCGGTTTAACACACCGGCTGCCATAACTCTGTACCCATCCGTTTTTTGAAAAAGTAAAACCGGCTAATTGCTCACCGAAATATTCTACCATATCATTCCTTTCGAATTCGCCATGAACAAGTACATCCAGTCCCACCTCTTCCTGCCAGCAGATTGCCGCCTCTGTTTCCTTCGCAATCAGCTCATCATATTGAGCTGCTGTTAATTCTCCTTTTTTCAATTTTGCACGCCAGGTTCTCACTTCCGCCGTTTGCGGAAAAGAACCGATGGTAGTTGTAGGGAAAAGCGGAAGCGCCAACGCCTCGTGCTGCAATGTTTTTCTTACAGCGAAAGTATTGCTGCGCTGTGCGTCTTTATCAGTAATAGAAACTACACGTTGCTTTACCTTTTCGTTATGAATCAGGGGCGATGTTTTCCTGCTCTCAATAGCAGCAATATTCGCTTCCAGTACTTTACTTAATGTATCATTTGATTCGCCACTTGCAAGTTTCTTCAGGGTTACGATTTCTTCAATCTTTTGTTTTGCAAAAGCCAGCCATTGTTTAATTTCAGGAGTGAGTGTTTTCTCATCAGTTTCCAAATCAAGATCGCATGGGCTGTGCAAAAGAGAACAGGAAGAACTGATCCATACACGGTCTGCACCAATCTTATCAGTTGCTTTTTTTACCTGTTGTAGGGAAGTGCGAAAATCATTTTTCCAGATATTCCTTCCGTCTACAACACCAAGGGATAAAATTGTTTTCTTTTTTGCAAATTCATCCGTTAGTATATCGTCTAATTGAGAAGCGCATCTTACCAGGTCGAGGTGAATTGCCTGAACAGGTAAGTTTATTACTGTATCAAGATTATCACCATAACATTCAAAATAACACGCCAGTAAAATCTGTAGTTCCGGGCATTTGGCTTTGATCTCAGTATAAGTTTTGACATACAGTTTTCGTTCGGTATCTGTCAGGTTAAGTGACAAACATGGCTCATCAATCTGAATATACCAGGCGCCTGCAGCTTCCAGTTTTTTTAGTATTTCAATATAAACAGGCAATAGTTTCCCGAGGAGCTCCAGCCTGTGAAAACCATCCTCTTTCTCTTTGCCTAACAGTAAAAAAGAAATTGGCCCAAGCAATACCGGCTTGGTTTGAATACCAAGACTTTTGGCTTCGACAAATTCATTCACAATTTTGTTGGTATACAGCGTGAATGTTTGACTGGCATTGAATTCCGGCACGATGTAATGATAGTTGGTATCAAACCATTTGGTCATTTCCATCGCAGTAACATCATAACCATTTTTTTGATAACCTCTTGCCATTGCAAACAGCAGATCAATATGCGGTAACTGTTTATCCTGCATAAGGTCATGATAACGCTGCGGAATTGCACCTACCATCAGGCATAAGTCTAACACCTGGTCATAAAAAGAAAAATCGTTGCTGGGTACAAGATTAATCCCCATCGTTTTTTGAAGTTGCCAGTTTTGCTGACGAATGGAAGCGCCTGTTTGTAATAATTGCTGTGCGCTGATTTTTCCGGCCCAATACTGTTCGGAAGCTTTCTTGAGTTCACGTTGGCTGCCTATCCTCGGGTAGCCAAGACTGTGTGTTTGCATCTTGCATGCTTTTAAAAGTTAGAAAATTTTTTAAAAGCCCTTCGTTAAATAATGCTGTGGAAAAGAAATGAGGAAGCAGTGCATGGCGTTGATTCCTGAAAACATAGAACGTTACAGGAAGTATGATCATTACATCAACTTAACTCGGCTCTTTCCGCGAGAGCATGGTCAAATACAGTAAAGGCAGGTCTCCTGACTCGTAACATTGCTGCCGTCCTTCCCGCTTTTGGCAGTGGACAACATGGGCAACAACTTTTTAGTTACATACAGTTGCGGGACAGCTTGTGATTCTCACACAATTCCCTATTAATCCCACGGATGTGGGAACCTTATCTGTTTGATAAATTAAACAAAAGAACTTTGCGGTGGCAAATGTACGTTTATAGTGTATCTGCAGTTAAATTATTTCTTGTATGCAAATATTGTTACATAGGATTATATCGAAACCTATAAATCGCAAGGAGGTATTATACCATTACTTGTTATATACCCAACAACTCTTTCATCTTTGCATAACCAGCTTTGCTTAAGGGTAATCTTGCACCGGAACTTAGCAACACCAGGTGACTATCTTTTTCATAAGGATCAATGCGGGTAATAAGTTGGGTATTGATAATATAAGAACGATGGATGCGAAGAAATTGCTGAGATGGTAAGCTTTCTTCAAAGAATGTCATTGTTTTCTTTTTCAGGAAAGCACCTTCTGCGGTATGAATTTTTACATAATCGTCAGCAGCTTCCAGGTATTGTATCTGGGCTACAGGTATAATCTTTATTTTGCCGCCATCTTTTAATACCACGCGATTACTTTGCTGTGGTGAATGTGCTGCAGTTTCAAGAATCGCTTCCGTTCTTTCACTTGTACTCTTTTGCTGTTGCAGCAATTTCTGAATGGCCTTATCAAAACGGTCTTTGCTAAAGGGCTTTAAAAGATAATCCACAGCATGTGTTTCAAATGCCTTGATTGCATATTCTTCAAAAGCAGTGGTAAATATTACTGCCGGTGGATTCTCAATCAGTTCAAGCATTTCAAACCCGTTGATCTTTGGCATTTGTATATCCAGGAAAATCAAATCCGGCTGATGTTGCTGAATAGCTTTTACACCTTCAAAGCCATCATTACATTCCTGTACCACTTCTATATCAGCATAATTTTGCAAATATTCCTTCACCATTACACGTGCCAGCGGTTCATCATCTATCAATATTGCTTTCATATTGTTTGTGGAATTAAAATCGTTGTAAAAAACTGGTTGTTCTCTTTTCTTGTATTGAGTAAATCCTGCCGCATATATAAAAGGTATAGTCTTCTTTGTACGCTTTTTAAACCAAAACCGGTACCACGCAAAGGTTGGGAGGTGTCTTCGTCAAAAGGATTCTGAACAGTCACTTTTAAATGATGATCCTGCTTCTCTGCATTTACTGAAATAACCACTTCTCCAACCGTATCATACAAGCCAAACTTAATGGCATTTTCCACCACAGGTTGAAGTAACATGGCCGGAACTTTCATTGCCAGTGTTTCCGGTTGAAATACTATCATTGTTTGCAGCCGGTAACCAAAGCGTACTTTTTCTATATCAAGATATAATTGTAGATAGTCCATTTCTTCCTGCAGGGTTGTCCATTGTTGTTCTTCTTTTCTCAAAGTGCCCCGCAGAAAATCGCTTAACTGCTGTATCATGTGCCTCGCCTTCTCAGGTTGTGTTCCGGTAAGCGCACTGATGGAATTAAGACTGTTAAATAAGAAATGTGGTTGCAACTGTTGCCGCAGCTTAAACAGTTCCGCTTCCCTGGTTAATTTCTCTGCTTCTGTTTTTCTTGCGTCTATCAGTTTTTGTTCTTCCTGTGTATACCATAGCAGGCTTATCATAGACATACAGGCAACCATTAAAAATGCAACGCCAAAACGAATGGGTAAAGAGCGGCCAAGAATCAATAAATAATATTCATCACCTTTAAAAATGGTCTTTAATATTATATTGGCTAAAAAAAGCCAGATAGAAGAAGTCCCAAGACTTATAATGAGTACATACCAGTATTTTTCCCGTCTTGGCAAGTAATAACGCATGCCGTTGGTAATGGCAACGCAAAAGCCGGACATGAGTACATTGCTAACAACGCTATCTGTAACCGTAACCAAATTGCGCAGGTTAAAATAGGTTAGCACAATGGTATGTATAATGGTAATGATGGCCCACCATACCGCGGTAATAAGTCGTAATCGTTTTTTTGAAATGCTGATATTATTCTCCAAGCCAGCTATTGTTTTAGATGGTTAAATCTATCTATGTTTCACGAAAGTAAAAAGCTGTAACAAGTATCTAGTTAAGACGTATGCTTTGATGCAAACTGTTTTCCAATAAATGCGCAGCCTTTAACTGTGTAACACGTATAAAAATATCCGCATCTTCTTCTTCACGTATGCGTGAATACATTTCTGCACCATCTATCAGGCCATTTAAAAGATATACTTCGGGTACATCTATAAACTTCCAGTGCACAGGCTTGCTGGAAGCATTAAGAAAATTATCCTGTTCTTTTTCACCGAGTGATCTTGCTTTTTGAAAAGCATGCAGTTCATCATCAGCATGTACCAGGCGCAATTGCTCATCAAATTGTGGCGTATGACTGCCATCTCCGCAAATGATTCTATAAACAAGTTTGGCGAGATACCATTTCATAATGTTTGGTTTTGTTGATGAAAGGGCAGGCTTGTGATAATTTATTTTGATGCTGATGGCAGAAGGAGCAGGAGAGAAGCGGCCTCCCTTGCCTCTTCAGTTTCCTTACACCTTCTGCCATCCTGTGTATATCATTTAAAAAATGCAGCGATCTTATCCAACCAGCCGGCTTTCCTAATCCTTGTGTTGTGAAACGCACTGATCTTCCATTCACCGTTTTGTTTTACCACTACAATGGTGTTGATCTTATTCTTATCTGCAGTTTGCTGCCATTGTGTTTTTACCCCGGTAAGACAATGCACCACTGCAACACCCTCATTAATAAATTTTATTTTTTGTATATCGCCAAGCAGGGTGCTGTTTTTTAAAAAGCTGTTGAATAACTTCTGATGTGCTTCTTCATTCGCTTCCTTACCTTCCAGGTGTTCGCCCTGAAAACTTACATAATCGCTGTCTTCCGTAAAACAGGACGCGAAAAGTGGTGCGTCTCCTTTGCTCCATGCCTGTCTTATGCTATCAAATAACTGGTGGATCTCTCTTTCATCGGCGGTCATCATCATATCCTCCATCGTTACCGCATAATACCTGAATGCGGGACGGTGAATAGATGGTTGCATTACGAGTGTCATTTTTCATCAGATTATTTTGTGTAAGAATTTTGTTGTCAGTTGGTGTTGTTTGCGAATAATGGTTTTGCTGAAGTATCATGCTGTAAAGCATTCCGAAACAACCAAAACCAATAAGAATCGCCATTACGGGTGCCATTAAACGAATGTTTTAATTATTGAATCAGGAATAACTGTTGATCTCCACACCACCAAAAATGGCTGTGCCGGTTAGCACGATTGTTTTAGTGGGATCTATATTCAACGCATAGGCTGATCTTTTGTCTTCCACACCACCAAACACGGCGGTGATTTCATTCTTTACATCCCAATGTGAAGGAATATTCAGTTTTGTACCGCCGAAGATGTTGGTAAGGTCAAGCACCACACGGCCCTGTATATCCGCTTTTCCAAGATCTATTTCTGCACCGCCCATAAAACAAGTGATATCACCTCCTTTAAAGTTTTTTGATACAATCACTTTCTTGGCACCGCCAAATACAGAGGTCGCATCCAGGAAATCACCTTCGGTTGAGGTAGCATCATAGATAGGGGCCGGTGTATATTCCCAATCTTTTTTCCAGCGTGTTCTCCAGTCTTCGCGGTTATGATGTTTGGGGCGAAAAATAAACATCAAACCAAAAGAGATAAAAGCGATGGGGGCGATATAGTTGCCCATGTTTAGCTCCGGAAGTTGTTTGTCAAGCAGAAAGAGTGAGCCTACTACTAATAAAATATATCCACCCGGGTTTCTGAATTTTGACTGCACCGCAATCTTTAAACCGATGATGATGAGTATAATGGGCCAGGAAAAGATCCAGGAAGGAATACCGGCGCCCATTTTATACGCCAGCAACAGAAGACCACCGGTAATAAAAACGATGCCGGTAAAAACGCTTCCGTTGCGCTGCCTTCTTAATCTGTTATCTTGCATGAGTATCATTTTTTTGTTGTATTAATTTGATAGATCAAAGCTAAGAGGCGCAAGGAAAAACGAGAAGTTGAGATAGGTGTTATACAGGCAAAGCGTAGGTAAACGGCGGTAAATGGTAGGTGAGATTTTTTTAACCGATGAATGAATAACTACGTTTTTTTCTACCGACTCCGGAAGAAAGAATAAACCGACAGGTTATGTAGGTAAGGAAATAACCTGGAATGCGTTAAATGTTAAATAAGATAAACTGTACTAAATCAGGAAATCTTTAACCGGTATTTTTCAAGGAAGCCGGTGAAATGTTTGTTGGTAAGCAGTAATTTATTGAAGAGAAAAATGCCTAAGCTGGCGCAGGTAATACCGGCAAGCACATCCAGCACATAATGATGACTGGTGTATACTGCGGCAAACCAGATACCCACCATTACGAGGCCAAAAAACAGGTTTGCAAAGCCAAGTTTATTTTTGATGCCATAATAAAAAACAATGAGCGGATAGGCCGAATGCAGTGAGGGCATGGCCGCAAATACATTAGAGCCTTTGGCATATAATGACTGAAAGATACGCACGTTAAAAAGCCTGTCAAACCTATATAAACCCGCAGTATTGCCGGGCGTTGCCGCGTGAAAGATAAAACCATGTTGCTGTATATACCATGGCGGTGCTGCAGGATAAACATAATACACTACAAACCCCAGCAGGTTTACAAATACAAATGTTAACGCAAAACAAAGAAACTGCTGGCGGTTCTTATAAAAAAGAAAGCCTGCAAAAAGCAACGGTACCGGTATCCAGCATAAATAAAAGAATCCGCAAACCGCATCCAGCAAAGCAGAAGTATGTTGCAGCCAGTATTCGTTGGGTGTAAGCAGTATATGATTGAATAAGATGCCGAAAATATTTTTTTCTGCATTGTAAAGGCTGCCGATATGTACCGTATTAAAACGGTAATTGGGAAAAGCCTTCATGTAATCGAAAATAATCCAGTAAACGATGAATATAGAAAACCCAAGGATAAATTTCCGGGTGATGGAAGAAGCGTAATACAGTACGTTAAAAAGTGCTACGAGGAATAACTGATCAGTTTTAAAACCAACCAGCAATGCTGACAGCAGAAGGTATAAGATACATATTAACGAGGTAATAAAAATATCGCGTCTTGAGAACATGACAGGCGCACTTAAACTAACACTTTTCTTCATTTCTTATTTTTCTTTGGAAACCCTGATCTGAAAATTACATCCCAGATAGCAGTGCTAACGCCAAATCCTTTGGTATCATCATCGTAATGATGAAGCATATGATGCTGTTTTACCTTCTTCATCAGGTTACTCTTAAAATTGTAATGGTGCATTGCATAATGCATCATATCATAAATTAAATAACCGGTAATAAAGCCGGGGAAGAAGGCGAATAATTTGGTTTGATCTTTCAGTATCCACAAAAAGAGAAAATAAAATCCGATAGCAAGTGGAATACTTGCCGATGGCGGCATTACAAGCCTTTTTGCATCTCTTGGGTAATCGTGATGTACTCCATGAAAAATGAAATGGATGCGCTGGCCCCATTTGGAAGTAGGATGGTAATGAAAGATGAAACGGTGCAAGAGGTACTCGGTTGCAGTCCAAACCGCCAGCCCTGTAAAATAATAGCCCAAATAGGCTAATGCATCTATGCCGTTATAAAACGCTTTATAAGTGCAAAAAATAATTACCGGAACATATATGTATAAAGGCACTGAAAAGTGAACCTTGCTCAGGCCTTCCATCCATCCGCTTTTAAACATGCGGGTTGACTCCGATGAATTTGAAACATAATTCTTTTTCATTACTGAAAAACTTTATAAGACCGTTGATGGTCGCTTTTAAATTTTCATACGCTCGGTAACTTCTGCACCTGTTGCCGGATCCGAGCCTTTTAATTCAACATATTCAATATTCGGTTTCCAGAATGAACCGCCATTCACTCTTATGAAAATGCGGTTAAGGATTACCTGTTTTTTATTGATGGTTGCAAACACATGATAATTGTTGTCTGCCGCCTTCATTAAGTACATTGAATATTTTTTATACGATACAAAATGAAGCTCATACTTTTCTTTTTGCAGCAACTTCGACTTTACACCGTACGCGAAATTACGTTGTATAAAGTTTAATTCCGCACGTTGACCTTTTTCGGTATATCTTATCCAGAAAGTGTGCACAGGATCATCTTCATCCAGCACACCATCTTTAAAGTTAAGTTCACAAACAATGGTGTTGGTGTTGGGATCCCGTTGCAAATAAAATAACTGGTTGGGATTGCCTGTTGGCGTAGGAAAGGTCATCTCCTGCGCTTTTATACTGTTTACAAATAACACTGCTGCTAATACAACCAGCGTTTTTACAAAGATTTTGTTTTTCATTTTACGATTCCATCCTTTTTATCCAATGCTTTTTTTGCATCATATAGCCGCTTCACCGCCGTTATATTGGTAAGTATCGCCATTACCGTAATAGGTATGGTAAATACACTCATCGTTTCAAAAATATGATACCTGAACCCAGGTATATAAAGTTTATAGTTGCCGCCGATAACAGAGGCCGTAATACCACAGGCAATTGCCGAAACTGCCGTAAGGATCACCCTTTCCGGACGCTGCATCAGGCCGCCTTTATTTTGTATACCCAGACCTTCACTTCTTGCCCTGGTATAACTTACCATCATCGATCCTATCAACGCGATAAAGGCAAACAATGAGCTTAGAAAATAATGCTTTGCCACCAGGTAATAACAAATACCCAGGAACATCACTGATTCGCTGTAACGGTCTAGCACCGAATCATATAATGCACCAAAGGTAGACGTCATGCCGCCAAGACGGGCCACTTGTCCATCCAGCATATCAAACAAGCCAGCAAATAAAATAAGCCCGCCGGCCCATCCTACATAAGAAAGATCTCCGCGGTTGCCTTCTTCGCCGCCAACAATAAAAATAACAGCTACGCCGATGTTTAAAATCAATCCCGTAGTGGTAACCGTATTGGGCGTAAATCCTATTTTAATCAGCCCTCTTACAAATGGATTGATGATTTTATAAATCAGCAATTGAGCCCTGTCCCGTAATAATTTATCTGCCATATATTAAGCAATCAAAAATCAAATTTAAGTCTTGCCCTGATGCCCCAGGTGGAAATATCAGGATGATTAAGATAAGTAAGTCTTTTCACCACATCTACACGTATTAATTTGAAGATGTTGGTAACACCGGCACTCACTTCTATATAAGGACCGTTGTTTAAGGTAAATGTTGTTGGCGCACCGGTAGTTGAATCTTTTGGAAACAAAAATGCCTGGGAATTTGAACTGGGGTCATTTTCCGGCCGCACACCACCCCATAATACCTTGCCGCTGATCACTTCACGCCATTTCAGCTTTTTGAGCAACGGAATCTTGTTAAAGAAGAAACCATTGAAATGGTGGTCTGCAGTAATTGCTACATAGCGGTCACTTACAAACTCCATAAAATTCATCAGGTTATACGCTTCCAACTGGTATGAATACGTTTGGTTGGCGCGGTGAACCGTGAGTAATGGATAAGGCACTTTGCCAATAATATAACCTCCTTCCACCTTTGTGTCAGTATATCCAAGCTGGGAAAGATAGAATCTTTTGTCTATGGATAAATTGAAATTATGATAGTTATACTCACCATTCATTAACCCTTTAACGCCTGCGATATACCTGAAGTTAAAGATCGGGAACTCATTAATAATCGGGATCCTGAATATTTTTCCCTGGTAAAATTTTTCATGCGGCGCCCAACGGAATTCTGCCGAAATTTCACTGGTAGTTACATTGGGCACATTGATAAGACCCCCTGATATATCCTGTTTATTATAGATGATAGCTCCCGCCGGTGTTTGTTTCCAGTTTTTAAAACCAAATGTGTACCGGAAGTTTTTGCCAAATTCACGTACATATTCCAGCTTGAAGATATTGTTGTAAAGCCACTTATCATTATTGCCGCGTTTAAAGGAAAGCAGGAAATTATCTTCCGATACAAACTGCAGTTCCTGGCCGGGAATTTTTGTATCGTATTGATAACTGGCCTTTAAATAATTCAGCGGGTAAGAGTATACCGATTTATGATTGAAAGACCAGGTAGTAGATAAAAAGTACTTCCATTTCTGATCTTTAAAACCATAAGCCAGGTAATTCTCAAAGAAGATATTCTTGCTGAAAGTTGGGGTCGTTCGCCCGCCGGCCCTTAAACGGAAACCTTCCACAGGGTTAAAGCTGTAAAAAGTACTTACAGGGCCAAGTTCATAATTTGGCCCGACAAGTTTGTAACCGGCAAGCAGCAGCGTCATCCAATCCATCAGCCTGCGGAAAGACTTCATGTTTTTCAGGCTGTCTACATTGCTGTATACTTTAGATTCCACCTCAGAGAGTGGCTGATGCCTGTTGGCAACAAAAAAGCTGTCTGCTTTTCGGCCCGTATCTGCCAGCATCACTTCTGCATTACCGTGGTAAATGCTGTCTGCAGCGGGTTTATTTATCTGGTAATCTTTCAGCGATACCGTTCGTTCCCCAATAATACTTCCTTTAGAGCCTTGTGTTAACGCAAACTCTACAAGCATGCTGCTCATGATCAAATGGTAACGGCCATCGGGACCTCTTTCGAAATCCTGGTTTATTTTCAAATCTTTTGTCCAGTTAACGTTGGCATTTTTACTGATGGCAAATGTAATTTTCTGTACAGCGTAATTGCCATCCAGCGTAATAAACATCGTGCCTTTAAAAAGAAGATCATTAGGATTGCGCGGGTAAAAAGCCATTTTCACCAGCTTGATGCCATCCTGTTCAACCGTATCCCTTATATAAAACATATAAAAGGTAGGGGAGAGGTCTGCAATCGGGCTGAGGAACTGCGTGGTTAAAATGTTGATGTTATTGTCATAAACATCCACATTCTGGTACAGGCGGTTGAGGTAACTGTTTACGCCGCTGTTATCAATAAATTCACCATAATCTACGCGTTTCTGACCAAGGATGTAGGTCTTTTCGAAAGGAGGTTCCTTTCTTAAATATTTCTGGGATAGTCTTTCATCCAGATAAACCGGTAGCAGCGCCTTGCCTTCCATTTTGGAAGTGTCTTCATTTTCCAGCACAAAACTGAAACTTTTGAAGAGCTTACTTTTCAGCAGCTTTTCCGGTCTTTTGGTAAGCGATAATTCCAGTTTCTGATACTCCTGGTATTGAACATAATCGTAGCTGGTAGAGCGGTTTTTACTTTTGTTATCAATTACTTTTCTGATAAGTTCTACCGCCGGGTTGTTTTTGTTACGGTATTTTGCCCGTTTGTTGGTAGATACGGTCACTTCTGTAAGATCATAGGTTGGTTGTAACTCAATATTCAGGGTTTGAGCCTGCCCCGGTGTAATGTTTTGAGTAATGGTTTTATAGCCCACAAAAGAAAACTCAACCGCCTTAAGGTTGTTGTCGCTTGTTCTTATGGTATAACTTCCATCCTGAGCAGTGATTACGCCCCTGCCTCCTTTAAAGAATACACTTACAGATTGAAGTGGTGCTTTGGAGGAAGCGTCTTTCACCGTTCCCTTCACCACTGTTTGCGCAAAGGATATTGCGCTGTTGAATAACAGCAGTAAGGATACAATTACATATTTTAATCTTGCCATGTCCATCATCATAAATCAGTCAAATTAAACTTTAAACACATATTTTTTCTGCAAAGGGTAATTATATCCAAAGGCAACGATCAGTGACACAATCACCTTTGAAATAATATCATGCATATGGGCAAGTTTCACGCAAACATACATTCCAGATGTGTTTAGCACCAGATTTCCACACCAAACAATGATGTATTTCAATGCCTGCCTCGCGGTATTTCCACCGCCTGCAGAAAAAACCCAGTGTTTGCCAATTAAAAAGTTAGTGATACCGCCACAAACGGTACCTATCATACTGGCAAGAACAACATCGAAATTAAAAAATCTGGACAACAAGATGGTGATAAAATAGTCCACCGTAGAAGCAATTAACGAAGATGCATTTGCTTTTAAGAATGTAACCATCAGATCAATTTTGTTGCGATAAGAACCCCCAAAGTTAAGCGTGCATACACACCGGCTAAAATATCATCGGCCATTACGCCCCATCCGGCCGGTAACAGTTCTGCCTTTCTGATCAGCAAAGGTTTTGCAATGTCAAAAAAACGGAACAATACCAATCCTGCCAGCAGATACTTCCAGGTGAAAGGTACCAGCAACATCGTAAGCATCATTCCTGCCACTTCATCAATTACTACTTTACTGCTATCATGGCCCCAAACCGCTTCTACCTTGCCTGCACTATATACGCCAATTGCCGTAACAAGGATGAGGAGTAAAACCTGCCACAGACCGGCATGGTCTATGGCAGGCACAAAAAAGCAAATCAAACAATATACCGCTGCGGCAACCGTTCCGCCACCCTTTCCTATATACCCAATGCCGCCGGCAGTGGCCATTAATTGATGAAGCTTTATCATAATACTTCTTCCAACTGCTCCTGGTAATAATCCAGGCCAAGATGCGTGATCAGTTCTTCACCCATCATGTGACGCAGCGTATTCTGCAATTTGATTAATTGTTTAAAAATATCATGTTCCGGCCGAAGTTCGGGCAATGTTTGCGGCCATTTGAAGTAAAACGACAACCATTCCTGTATGCCGCTCATATTTGCACGCTTTGCCAGGTCGAAAAACAGGGCCAGGTCAAGCACAATCGGCGCTGCAAGAATGGAATCTTTACAGAGAAAATTGATTTTGATCTGCATGGAATAACCCAGCCAGCCAAAAATGTCAATATTATCCCAGCTTTCTTTGTTATCGCCATGCGGAGGATAATAGTTGATCCTGATTTTATGATAGATTTCACCATAAAGTTCTGGGTCTATATCCGGTCTGAAAATATCTTCCAGTACGCCCAGTTTTGAAACTTCCTTTGTTTTGAAATTATCCGGGTGATCCAGCACATAACCATCGCGGTTACCAAGAATGTTGGTAGAGAACCAGCCACGAACACCCAAAGCCCTGGCCTGTAACCCCGGCGCAAGGATGGTTTTCATCAACGTTTGACCGGTTTTAAAATCTTTACCGCCAATAGGTGTGCTGGTTTCTTTTGCCAGCTCCACCAATGCTGGTATATCGCAGGTAAGGTTAGGTGCACCATTTGCAAAAGGAACTCCCAGTTTAATAGCTGCATAAGCATAAACCATGCTTGGCGCGATCAGCGGATCATTTTCTTTCAAGCCTTTTTCAAAGCTTTGAATAGTTGCATGCACCGGTGCTTCTTCAATATATTTTTCAGTAGAGCCACACCAGACAATAACAATCCTGCTGCAATTGTTGGCCTCTTTAAAATTTTCGATATCATCCATTACCTGTTTTGCCAGGTCGTACTTGGTAGCGCCGGTTTTTACGTTATCTCCATCCAGGTTGGAAACGTAAGTTTTGTCAAACACGGCTGTCATCGGTTTGATGGCTTCCAGTTCCGGCCTTACTGCATTAAGCAATCCGGCTTCCAGTACTTTTGCTTTTGATGCGGCTTCGAACACATTGTCTTTGTATATGTCCCATCCGCCAAAAACAACATCGTTCAGCTCTGCGAGCGGAACGAAATCTTTAATCTTAGGGTAACGGTTCTCCGTTCTTTTCCCTAAGCGCAGGCTACTCATCTGCGTGAGTGAGCCTATCGGCTGGGCGAGGTCTTTTTTGACCGCCTCAACCCCGGCGATAAATGTGGTTGCCACTGCCCCAAGGCCTGGCAACAAAATACCCAGTTTTCCCTCTGCAGGTAAAATCTGTTCTTTCATGGTATTTGTTTTTTGGTTAAAAAATTCTGTTTCTATGTTACCGTCAACAAATAAGAATATTCGTCAACAGGTTTATAACCCGGTATATGTTTTATACGGAGACTTTGTATACAGCCCGTTATTCTTTTCTGTTACAGAATATCGAACACATACAAATTGCACCCGGCATAACACCGTTTACAATAGCCCCGGAAGGCAACATACACCTGAATACTTTTTTATACAGAATTGGCTTGGAGAGATTGGTTAAATCGCAGCGGCTATAAGCCTGGTTTTGAACAGCGTACGCAAATATAATGCGAACAGGTAATCCGGCAATGTCTTTAACATAACCAAAACTTAAACCTTTGATAACATTCGTGGAAAACTTGCTCTTGTTATTACCGTAGAATAGCAAGAAATACAGTTACAGGATGATGAGAGATGAAGGAATAAATGAAAAATACTTTTTATAAGGCGAAGTATTTTATATTGACTTTTCGTAAATACGATATTTCTTATACACTTTACCATTGATGTTTTCGATGCCTTTATTCATCAGGTCGTTGTTCTCCAGTATCCAGGAAGCTTCACCACCTTTGATGCCTTTTTCACCGGCTTTTTGAATAATATGAGCATAAAAACAAGCTTCGATGCCAAGTTTACGATAACCATCAATCACCCCTAACAATAATACGCGCAGATAATCCACCTTTTTTAACCCGAATAACAATTTGAAAATTCCTGTTGGAAAAAGGCGTCCGCGTTTTACTTTAATCTGCACCTGGTTAACATCCGGGATAGCCAGCGCAAAACCAATGATTTGCCCCTTGTGTTCTGCCAGCAGGCAAAAATCAGGATCCAATACCATCTTCAGGTCCTTTGCGGTATAGTTAAACTCGTTGGTGGTCATGGGAACAAACCCCAGGTTTTTATCCCATGCCTTATTATATACTTCCTTAACCTTGTTCACTTCATTTTTGAAGTCTTTCATGTTAATGGTGCGTATAATAATGTCTTTACGCTTCAGCCTTTCTGTTAAGGCGTTTAGCAGGTTAATGGCTCTTTGACTAACGGTGGAAGTTTGAAGGTCCCAGGCAAACAGGTCCATCTTTTTTGTGAAACCATAATGCTCAATAAGCGGGAGATAGTAAGGCTTGTTATAAGTCATCATCGCCACCGGTGGTTTATCATAACCTTCTGCCAGCGCACCCAAAGGTTCGTTGGTGGAAGGATTTACCGGGCCGATGACTTTTGTAACGCCTTTTGCTTTCAGCCATTTGGTTGCTTCGTCAAATAACGCTGTGGCTACATTTGCATCGTCTACAGCATCAAAAAAACCAAAGAAACCGTCCGTCGTATTATTAAAAGTGTTGTGATTATTATTCAGGATTGCAGCAATCCTTCCTTTCAATACATCATTATCATACGCCAGGAAAAGCTGTATGGAGGAATGTTCATGGAAAGGATGTTTGCCGGGTGTTAATAAATCCCGCTGCGCGATAAAAAGTTCCGGAACATAATTCGGATCACCTTTGTAAAGGTCATGCGGAAAATCAATGAAAGTGGCTAGCTGCTTTTTTGAATTTACCGGTTCAATCCGAATCATATGGCTTGTTTTTGCATTTCCCTTTTTATATCAAGAATGTTGGCCGCCTTATTTAATTTTTCCACTGCTTCTTCAATCTGGCTGAAGGAATGGGTGGCCATTAAAGAAAACCTGATAAGGGATGCGTCTGATGGTACCGCCGGCGATACTACAGGGTTTACAAACACGCCGTCTTCCTGCAGCATTTTTGTAAATAAGAAAGTTTTGTGATTATCACGAACGTAAACGGGGATGATGGGGCTTTCGGTTTCACCGGTATCAAAACCGTTTTCCTGTAAAAGCTGTAAAGCATAACGGGTATTGGCCCACAATTTTTCTATACGTTCAGGCTCAGACTGGATGATATCCAGGGCGGTAATAACACTGGCTACAGCGGCCGGCGTCATACTTGCGCTGAATATCAAAGACCTGGCTTTGTGTTTTAAGAAGTCAATTACGTCTGCATCGCCTGAAACAAATCCACCCAAAGAAGCGAGTGATTTGCTAAAGGTGCCCATGATCAGGTCCACCTTATCTGTAAGATTAAAGTGCGAAGCGGTACCTGCACCTTTATCACCAATTACGCCAAGGCTGTGTGCATCGTCCACCATAATATTGGCGCCGTATTTATCGGCAAGCTTCACAATATCGGGCAGGTTTACAATATCGCCTTCCATGCTAAAGATGCCATCGATGGCAATCAGTTTCATGGAATCTGCAGGCAGGCCGGCCAGTTTGGCTTCCAGGTCCTGCATATTGTTATGTGCATATTTAATGGTCCTGGAGAAAGACAACCTGCTGCCGTCAATAATGGAAGCATGGTCATATTCGTCAAGAATCAGGTAATCGTTACGGCCGGTGATAGAAGATAAGATACCCAGGTTAACCTGGAAACCTGTGCTAAAGAGAATAGCGGCTTCTTTGCCTGTATACTCTGCAAGTTTTTCTTCCAGCTCAATATGAATATCAAGTGTGCCATTTAAAAAGCGTGAACCGGCGCATCCGCTGCCATACTTATCCACCGCCTTCTTTGCAGCCTCAATAATCCTGGGGTGATTGGTGAGTCCCAAATATGAATTGGAACCGAACATTAATACCCTTTTGTTGTTTAATATAACTTCTGTTCCCTGGCTGGACTGAATCGTACGGAAATAAGGATAAAGTCCTGTTTCCTTCAAGTGTATGGCATCTCTGAACGATGCAACCTTCTGATGTAATTTTTTATGCATTAAATGACTCACTTTTCAAGGGATTATGAAAATGATGCGACCCGTAAAAGTACAAATTGCTAACAATAATTTAATTCAAAATTTATCCGCATATGTTGATTACTCTATACAGCAACTCTCAAAAAAAAACGTTAGCAAACAATCTTTATTGAATTATGTACTTCAAAATAATCTCAGGTATCCATGAAATTAGCTAAAATAATGTCTTTTTATGCATAAATAAAAAGAATTAATAATTGACCCCATGCCTGAAAAAACTGCGCGAAGGTAGGATATAAAAATCTAAGGTTGAGAACGTTCTCAGCAACTCTTCAAAAATGTTATTCACGTTATGTATGAATCGTTGTGACAACGATCTATAATGCGAGTTTACTAACAAATGTTTGAAAGTAACAGGCGATGTTGTTTAACCGAATGGTTAACAATAGCAGCAACTGATAACAAATGGTAGTTAATAGGGTAGGTCATGCAGGTAACCAAAAGTCCATTTGATAAATGATGCTGATTAAAGTCGATTATATTTAAAAAGTAAAGATCTTTTGCGTATCCATTTTTTCTTTTTGAACTTTCAATCAAACCGATAGATAAGCGCATTGATTGAACAAACACATAGGTGAGAAGTATCATTATCTTACAACGATAATCAGTTACTACAGCCTCTGTAACATCTTTTTCACTTGTTTAAAAAAAATGCCGGGATAAAAATGTAAAAAGCCAAAAGCTGTCAGAAACCAGTATATAATACCACTATTGATCCAATCATATGTTTGGTCATACAGGTTGTTTCCTTTTAATAAAAGTGAAAGTACCGGGCCTGGAAAATCAATTTGTAAACTGGTTATCGACAGTATAGTCATTATGGCGATAGCAAAGGCAATAATTAATTGCTTTGATTTCCACCATCTATTTAATGAAGAAAATATTCTAAGTGGCAAACCTATTAAAAAGCATAAAACAATAGTAACAGCAATCAGGCTAACAGGAATAAACGCCAGGTAAATTAATTCGTTGATGGCTTCCAGCTCTACATACTGTGCCGGACCTGTAATAAAATAAATAATATATAATATAAATGCGGTAAGGATTGATTGCAGAAGTAATATCATATAAGCGTACAGGTGAAATTAAAGCAAGTAAAATTTTTTATGGAGCAATTAAAAGATGTTTTTTTCACGGTCCTGATAACTATTAAGAATATGATGCTTTTATAGTAACCGCTCCAGCACTCCCTTTCGTTTTACAATATTCTTATAATCCCACTGGATTGCTTTTGCTTTATCAAGCCAGCGTTTCAAATCCTTGATGTTGATCTGCTCTGCAGAAGTATAACGAACCTCTGCTGCTTTAAAAGAACCTTCAGGCTGCAGGCCCTGCTCGTCAAAAGATTGCCCGCTCCAGAACATTAAACGAACACTATCTTTCAGTTTGCTATAACCCACAATGGGGTTGCCATCTAAAAACCACACCGGATGACGGTGCCATATCTTACTTTCTGCATTATTAAGATTGTCAGAGATCACTTCATTTAATGCGATGCAGATTTCCTGATCAGCGGGTGCAAGCTCTTGATGATAAGCTTGTATATCCGCACTGACGGCTGTATTGCTCGTGGTTAATTTTTTCATAACGGCTGATTTTAAAATACTGATCGTATGATGCTGTTAAGATAATTCATCAATCCATATTAAAAGTAATTTCCTGTAGTTACCGGAAATGTGACTTATCGTCATCAATAAGTTCTATTATATAATACAAGATGGGTTTCTTTGAATCGCAGAAAAGAAGTTCTTCAAAATATGGAAAGCGGCTTGTAAGTAGTTATTTAATCTTTGAGCAGTTGTTTCATGATCTTTTCCATGTCATACATATCGAAAGGTTTTTCCAGGAAAGCATCGGCGCCTGCTTCAAGCGCATCCGTGCGTTTAAGTTGGTCTGCGGAATAAAGTATCAATGGAATAGAAGCGTAAGCGGGATGTTTACGTAACATTGTAGCTGTTTGCAGGCCGTCCTGTTCAGGCATAATTACATCCATAATAATGATATCCGGCTTAAAAGATTCAATCGTATCAAAAATAGCGACAGGTTTGATTAGCAGGTAAGGTTCAAATGATAAAGCATTCATCAGATGATACATCAGGTCAAGTACCGAAGCATCATCATCTATAATAAGTACCTTTTTCATGGTGCTGAATTGGGGGCTAATGTAAGGAGTAACTTTATTGAAAACGTCAATTTTAAGTCATTTCACGTAATGTTCACCAAAAGTATCGGTTGAATAAGTGCTGCTTTAAACAAAAAACTGATTAAATGGGTTGCTATAGCTGTTTGAGAACAGGAAGCTTGTCGAATTTTTGCTACAACTAACTATTTGTTTGCCCTGTCTGTTCTTAAACAATCTATCCGTCACTGATAAACATACGCTCTTAAAATAATTGCGGATGCCTTTACACGATTGATTCGCCTGATCCATCAAACCTGTTTATAAACCTCTATCATTACAATGGTTTGAAATTTGCTTTCTCCTAACGCAACACTTATTAAACAAAGAAATTGGAAAAATTATACTTTTTAGGCATCCGGGGGGAAAATATGCCCCAGACTATAAGACGAGCTGTATTGCAAAAAGTACTAATACTGCTTTTTGTATCTGGATTATCGCTGGCAGGTGTAGCGCAAAGCACTATTGTTGCAGATACATTGCAAAGGGATTCTGTACAAAAAGCTATCTTAATTACAAAGCAAAGGGCAGACAGTATTAACCGCACCCAATATGATATCGGTGACCTGCTTCGTAATATCCTTCATCCAAAGAAAAGGGCAGATTCGCTGCATAAAAAATCCGGGATCACTATCATGCCCAACATTTCTTCTAACCCAACCATCGGTTTCCAGGTAGGGGTGAAGGCGGTAGCAGGGAAAGTGCTTGGTCACGATCCTAATACGTATATGTCAGTGGCTGCAACATCCGCATCTATTACCACCAAGGGTATCATTTATATATACCTCAGCCACAATATTTTTACGCCCGGTAATAAATGGAACCTCCAGGGAAGCCTGGTGGCAGCAAAGACAGTCACGCCTGATTTTGGTCTGGGTATTGGCCGCAAGGTAACAGGAACGGAAGAAGATGTGATTCTTGCCAACCCAAGCCGTAAAGGTTATGTATTGCATGCGCAGTACTATAATTTCAGGGAGAAGGTATACAAACATATAACGGGGAATCTTTTTGTTGGCGCCGGTGTTTCGTTTGAGGTGCGTAGAAAAATTGAGGATAAAAATAACCAGGGGGAATTAACGCCTAATAATATTTACAGTGACAGGTATGGTTTTCCCCGCGACCATTACTTTTCCAACGGATTATTGTTTAATGTTGAATATACCAGCCGTGATAACCAGAATAGTGCATTTAAAGGTATCTACGCAGATGTTGGCCTTCGCTTTAATGAAACATGGATTGGAAGCACAAAAAATGCGGGATTATTTACTACAGATTTCAGGAAGTACTTCAGCCTGTCAAAACGTGATCCAAGCCATGTAATTGCATTATGGAACTGGGGATCTTATATTTTTAGCGGTCAGCTTCCTTACCTTGAAATTCCCGGAACGGGTAAAGACATGGGTTCAAGAAGTGGCAGGGGTTACACAGTTACTTACTTCAAGGGAACCAAGTATAATTATTCAGAAGTAGAATATCGTTTTCCTATTACAAGGAATAAATTTTTGAGTGGTGTTACATTCTTCAACCTCCAATCTTCGAATGACCTGGCCGGAACAAAGTTGTTTCAGTACTGGCAACCGGGCGGAGGTGCGGGCATCAGGGTATTGTTCAATAAGGCTACCAGGACCAATCTTTGCCTGGATTATGCTTTTGGAAAGTTTGGATCAAGAGGTTTATTCCTGAACCTGAATGAAGCTTTTTAAGCGGGCCTGGAGAATGCTGTTCATATCCCCGCTATTTCCGCATTTTACCTGATGTATGGGCAAAAAAAAGGGTCTTCTGTAGAAACAGACGACCTCTAACGATTGCTTGCCATATGAAAAATCTTAAAAAAAATCTTGTTATTGTAAAAAGAGTACTTATCTTGCCCCTCACCTCTGACAGATTAATTGCCTTCTAACGATTGCCTGTCTTTTGAAATCCCCTCTTTTTTCTTTTGTTACACAAATTTATTGCGGGAAACATCGTCTGTAAAATCAATTTAGCATTCATTTGCTGATGTGTAACGCGACTTTTAAAATACAAAAGCCTTTGCTGTGTTGCGTTTCACAGGAAAAATAGTATGATGACCAACTGCAATTTTATTGCAGAAAGCAATTGTTCTGACCTTCAAAAGTTGCTATTAGTCAATGTTTTCAGCAGCTATTATTACAACCAGGTAAAATAGATGAAACAAATTTGCATGATATAACAAGCCCCTGATTAATTTTAAGTATGCGTCTTGCGACCTTGATTCTTACACCAGTTGTTTTGTTGTGTTCTTTTTTACAAGCGCAGGAGCATGACAATTTCAGTTTTCGCCACATTGATCAGTCGGATGGCTTGTTACACAATAATTTGATTGCATTGTCGCAGGATGCTAAAGGGTTTGTCTGGATACTTACCAACAATGGTCTTCAACGTTATGATGGCTCACGCTTTGTTAACTATGACAGTTCATTAAACGAACCTTCTGGTGGAAGGATGGAAGGAGGCGAATTAGATGCCAGCCGTGAAACCGACGAAGTACGGATACTGCGAAAAAACAAACTAACACTGCTCAATCTTCACAATAACCGGTTTACTAACTATGATGATAAATGTGTTTGGCAGGATACGGCTGATGGTTTTACACGGTATATAGATGAACATGGTCATCCCTGGGATTGCGGGCCGCAAGGTATTTTCCAATTATCTGATGATGCGAAGCAACTCATCAACTCTATCTTAAATGTTTACCCTTTTACAGACCATCATAGCTGCGCTATCAAAAGAGACGCACTAAACAAGCAATTATGGATGGTGGATGGCACTATAGTAACCTTGTTTGATGACCAGACGCACAAGATATATTCAACTTTATATAACCCGGTTCATCATCCGTTATTGTCTTTTTTTGATTCAGTGAAAACTAATCTCAGGATGATGATGATTGACCGGCATCACAATTACTGGCTTGGTTCCTGGGGAAACAATTTTTTTAAATACAACAGCGCTACCGGTGCAATAAAAGCCTATGATCTATCAGCCATCAGGCGCGAACCCGGTCTTCACCAAAAGATCGAGCAACCTCTGTTATTAAATGCCTTTTATGAAGATCGCCAGGGAAGCATCTGGCTGGCAACAGAAAATGCAGGCCTGTTCCTGTATCGCCCGGCAACAGATGACTTTGAGAATATCATTGTTGACAGGAACAACACGCAAAGTGTGCAATATAATTTCAAGATCAACTGTATTATGCAGGATAAGGAAGATAATATCTGGCTGGGTACAGACAAAGGCATCAGCGTATTCAATCCATACAGTTCTTATTTTACCAGTATACAACATTTATCAGGCAGGCCATCCTTACCGGATAATGAAATATTGAATCTTACACAAACAAAAAACGGAGATATACTCATCGGAACCTGGGGGGGCGGTATGGCACTGTATGATGCACAATACAGGTTTAAGCAGAACCTGGTATTTCCGGCACCTTTTGACAGGAACAAGGTTTGGTGTTTTATTACACAGGAGGATGGTAATATCTGGGCCGGTTGTCAGCACGGCTACATACATATTTATGATCCGCAAAAGCAGACCTTGAAAACATTACATCCACCGGAACTGGAGAACAGTACCGTCAGGTGCATGATAAAAGATTCAGCCGGTAATACCTGGTTTGGTTTGCATAACGGGCGGATTGCGATGTACAGTAAGAGCAGTCACCGGTTTTATCCGGCAAATAATTCTTTGCCTGACAGCAATGCTGCAGCACCGGTTCTGAAAATATTTATTGATAAGCAACAGCAATTCTGGATAACCACCGAGGCCGGTATGAAACACTTTGATCCGGTTACGAGAAAATACAAGGAGATATTTCTGCCGGATAAAAAGAATCCTGATGCTATTAATGCTATCAGTACCCTTGGGATTGATGCGGTGAATGACACTACCCTGGTTATTGGAACTGCCTTTGGCGGGCTGAATATGTTCAATACACAAACCAGGAAATTCTCTCATGTAGCGCTTGATGGGGCATTGGGTACCGGTACCATTTACGCAGTGAAAAAAGACAACGATGGCTTTGTATGGTTTACAACAGACTATCATTTATATAAATTTAAACCGGGCAGCACGAAGGCTATCCAGTTTAATCTGCCCCCTGGTATGATCAAATCTTCTTTTAACAGTATAGATTTTTTTACGCTCCAGAATGGAAGCTGGCTAACCGCTTCTACTACTGAGATCATCAGTTTTCAGCCGGGAGCAGTAGCTGAAAATAAGCTTGCTGCCAATGAACAGGTAGAGGTAACAGGTCTTAAGATTTTTGATAAAGCGATATTCATCGATTCATTTCTCACCACCCATCGTGCCATAGAACTTTCTTACAAGCAAAACTTTATAAATATTGAATTCGCGCTGCTCAATTTCTCAAGCTTGCAACAGGTGAAGTATGCATATATGCTGAGCAATGTTAACAAAGACTGGGTGGTGGCAGACAGGAGTAATGCTTCGTACACCAATCTGCCACCGGGCACTTATACTTTTCTGGTGAAGGCCGTAACGGGCACGGGCAGTACGAAAGAAACATCATTGGTATTGATTATTAAACCTCCGTTTTGGCAAACCTGGTGGTTTAAACTATTGTGTTTAACAGCATTGATAACAATAGTGTGGTTATTGATAAGCAGGAGAATAAAAACGATACGACAGCAGGCACAGATGAAACAAAGAATTGCCGAAACTGAGATGATGGCTTTGCGTGCGCAGATGAACCCGCATTTTATTTTTAACTGCCTCAACTCCATTGATAATTTAATCCAGGTAGGAGACAAGGACAAGGCAACGATTTACCTGTCTAAATTTGCGAAACTTATCCGTTTTATATTGGAGAACTCAAGGTATAATATAGTGCCGTGCTGGAAGGATATTGAAACACTTAAGTTATATCTTGAATTGGAAAGCCTGCGTTTCGGCAAGAAGTTTACATATCAGTTGGATATAGAACCTGATGTTTTAAATGGCGGTTATAAAGTACCGCCGCTGGTGATACAGCCTTTTGTGGAAAATGCCATTCACCATGGCTTACTTAATAAGACAAGCGGGGAGAATTATTTACTGGTGAAAGTATATACTGATCATTTTTTCATTCATTATATCATTGAAGATAATGGTGTGGGCAGGCAGCAGTCAGCAATGGTCAACAGCATGAATAAGCCAGGTCATGAATCTATGGGAATGCAGATTACAACAGATCGCATTCATCTTTTTAACAAGCATGGTAATGGTGCTGTAAAAGTGACGGATCTTTATGCAGCCGATGGTATGCCTTGTGGAACAAGGGTAGAAGTGCGGTTAACAAACCAGTCTTAGTAGTCATTCGGATTGATGTGCGCTGAAGTTTATGTATCAACCCCTATCTTTAACACCGCTAAATCAATACCCATAATAACAGGATGCCGGAAATCAACATAAAGGATTACTTTACTTCAAGCAAAGCATTTTTTATTGCTGTTTCCAAATACAGCGCAGCTTCTATTCCTGGTTTGTCCAGCGCAGAGGCTGATGTTGCTTTATTAAAAAAGAAACTGGAAGAAGAGCATGGCTTTGAGTGCCCTTCAGTAATCCATGATCAACAGCAACAGTACGCAAATCCATTAATCAATCCGGATGGTAATACGCTGCTTCAATATCTATCTTCTATCCAGGTAAAAGAAAATGACCGCGTAGTCATTTATTTTGCAGGGCATGGAATTGCCGTAGACAGTGATGGAGTTCCTTCAGGTTATTTACTTCCTGCAAATGCAGATCCATCTGACCCGGCAAGTTTTGTTGCGATTCAGGAAGTACTTGAGGCGGTTCAAAAACATAAATGCAAACATCTCTTACTTATATTGGATGCTTGTTTTGGCGGTACTTTCCAGTGGGGTGATTTGTCTTTGGAAGGACTGCAGGAAAGGTCAGGTACGATCTACTTTGAAAAGTTGAGACAATATGCCAATCATAAAGCATGGCATGTATTGTCTTCTGCAGCATGGCAGCAATCAACAAGCGGCATATTAAGGTTAGGGAAAAGAGAAAGAAAACCAGGAGATATAAACTCCCCGTTTGCGAAATTTCTTGCGGCTGCAATCAGCAGTGAAGCAGATATGGCTGATGGAAGTGCTTCCCCTGATGGAATTATTACGATTGCTGAACTTGGCAGTTTTCTTCAGAATACAAATGCTTCCAATAAGATTACTGTAAAAGGTGGCAATGCGGTGAACAATGGCCCCAGGCTTTATCACTTATATGCACAGGATCAAAAAAGTAACAGCCGCGGTGAGTTCTTTTTTATCAATCCCTTTGCAGTGCGTGAACGTGGCCGCATTATACTGCCCAATTTTGATCGCAGTAATCCATTCAAAGGATTAGAAGCATATAACATACAGGATAGCGGAAACTTTTATGGCCGCCAGCGTGCAATTTTTGGTGGGGATAACGAAACCGGGTTGAAAAAAGCATTTGAAGATAATGACCTGGTAATAGTAACCGGACCTGCCGGCATAGGCAAAACATCTTTGGTAAGAGCGGGGTTGTTTCCGCTTTTGAGTGATGCCACGCTCGTTAAACAAATGCAACCAGGACGGGCTCCTTTTTCTATCAACAGCCAGTTGATTAATGAACTTACCCAAAGCACAACAAAACATATCCTGCTGGTTGATCAATACGAAGAAATTTTTACCCTGGCAGAAGATCATATAGAAAGAACTGCTTTTGAATCGGCACTTGCGCAACTGGCAAATCGACATAAAGTTATTTTGACGATCAGGGATGACTTTGAACAAAGGCTTGGCAATACATTTTTTATAAATGCAGTTGGTCGTCTTTCTATTGCAACATTTAAAGTGCCTGCATTTACCAGGGCAGAACTGGAAGAGATTATTAGAAAGCCGGCCGAACAACACATGCTTTCTTACCAGGCAATAACTAATACAGCCAGGGATAACGAAGTGTTTGTTGAAAGGATTGTAAACGAAAGTTTTTCTCTTCCATTAAGTATCCCATCACTGTCTTTGATGCTGAGCGAACTCTTTTCGCAGCAGGAAAACCGGGGTCTCCCGGAAACAATATATAACCAGCTTAATGGCGTAGCTGGTATACTCAGTTTGAAAGCAAATAATGCATGGAATAAATATAAAGACGATGAACAGCAACGCGAGTTGTTTCGCTGGCTCATCTTCAGGATGATTTCTATACAGGGTGGATCAATCGTAAAAAGAAGGATTTATACAAATCTGAATTCCACAGGCGGTGCTGATAAGACATATGATGAGTTAAATTACTGGTACGATCAGACCACCGTATATCTTAAACAAATTGCCGGTTACCTGGTAGAAGAAAAATTAGTGGTTGCCGGTATTGATGAAGCAGGAAAAGCTTATATAGAACCGGCGCATGAAATATTGTTGCTTCGCTGGGAACTGATACAGGAATGGCTTGGTACAAAAGGAAATGTGCTTGCCAGCGAACAAAGCAGGATTATGTTACACCAACTGGTGAACGATAGTGCATTGCGTTATTATTTGCAAAGAAGGCGAAGAGATAAGCAACAATATCTGTGGAAGTATTCACCGTTGCTGGCCGAGACAAAAAAGAATTTATTACCGCGCCTCAATATTTATGAGGAAGTTTTTATTAAGCGTTCATGGAATGCAGGTATGCGCAGCCAGCGCTGGATGAAGGCAGGTATTGTTACCATGATCATAGGCATTATTGGCGTAGCCGCATTTTTTTATCTGCGTGCCGGTATGGCCATGCGTGCAGCAAAGAAAACTCAATCTCTGAGTTTACTGGCCATTGCGGATGCATCTGAGTTAACAGACGGTTTAAACCTGTTGAAAATTGCATATACCCGTGATTCAACCAGCCCGGAAGTTCAATCTAAAATCATTGCATTTTCAGAATACGACAGGGAAGTGAATCGTTTTCTTCGTGGGGTGGGAACTTTATCACAGGTTCCTGCACAGTTAGAATGTATGAACGATTCGTTATACGTTTTTAATGCCCCCGGAACCGTGATCTTTCATAACACTGAAGGAGATAAACCTGCAACAATTGCTGACAGCAAACTATACCCACGAATGTTGCTTGCACCGGACAAGAAAAGTATTGCGGCGTATATACATGGCTATGCTTTAAAATTATTGAATACAAATGGCGCAATTACAGACTCCCTGGCAACAGGTATCCAGGATCCGAATGACCGTCTTCAATTTCAATTTATATGGAACCGTTTATTGGTATTACTTCCGAGATTTGTAGTTGCAAGACAAGAGGGTGTTAATGATACCATTAAGCCCAGGCCTGGTTCCATCTTCACCGGCTTTTGCCCATCACCGGTGAGAGATATAATTTGGCTGGGTTGTTCAGACGGATCAATTTTTCAGTACAATTTATTATTGAGAAAGCTCAACTTTATTAAGGCGGGTGATCGTTCTGTAAAGTCGCTTACATTGCTTCCCCAGGGAAGAATTTGTTTACTGGACACCGACAGTCTTATTACTATCTACAACAGCGAGTTTGAAAAATTCAATTTTCTGAAAGCCAAAAAAGTAAACAGTATTTACGCGTTCCGCAATTCATCACGCTTATTGCTGCATACAGCTTCTCCATCAGATTCACTCATGATCTGGAACTACGAGAATGGCAGCAAAACTTTGTTGCAGCAAATGAATGATGGTGATGGATTTGATATTGCCCCTTCAGAGAAATTCCTCCTGGTAAATAATAAGAACAATGTGAATGTTCTTGATAACCGCGGAGCGAAAGTATTCAGCTACGCACTGGATGATGCTGCCGGTCTTTCGGGCGTACGTTTTACCGGTAATGACAAAGGCTTTATTGCATATTCATTTCCAAATAAAAAAACATATCACTGGAAGCTGGATAGCTCTTCCTTATTTGCGATGTATTTGCCTGATGCTTATAACATCACGGCAAATGCAATGATAAAACCTTTTGCACCATTAAGCAGGAGAGAAGTTTTAACTACTGCAGAACTGGTGAAGATGCTTTCAGCCAATCAACCAACAGCCTCTTTTACTACCGGTGCAGCAGCATCGGGAAAACTGCATTATGCATATAATTCCGGCAGCCAGGTTTTTATTCAGAATACCATTAGTATGGATACCTTTCAATGCAGGTTCTCTCCGGGTGAAAATATTCTGCTTGCAGATTTTACAAAGAAGGAAGATTCCCTCGTGATCATTACAAACAAAGGAAGAGCTGGATTAATAGCTGTGAATCGCCCAACTGCATTAAGGGAAATTACCAACCTGGATAAAACAATAAAAGTGGCTTCTTTTAATGCCACCGTAAATACTTTTTGTTTACAGGATAGCGCCTCGGGGAAGCTTGGTTTATATAAGTTGAATAAGCTGCCTTATTTTACAACAGCTATTCCTTCAGCAGTATGGTCAACAGACACCAGTTGCACTAAAATCACTTACCTGGCTGGAGATACCATTCATATGCTGGATATTGATTCCAAAGAAGAACTTACTTTCAAACTTAATGAGCGAAATATCTCTCATGCAATCATTTCGCCTGGCGCAGATCATATTGCATTTACAACTGTAACTGCAGCAGGCACCATCATCAAACTATATACATTTGAAGCAGGCAAACCAGCGCAGTTGTTGCATACGTATCAACTCTCAGTAAAAGAAAGTGATATTGCATGGCTAAAGTTTTCGCTGGATGGCAGTTATATTTTCCTGTGTCAGCGTAATTCATTTATCAAAAATTATCTTACTCCACTTGGTGCAGGTAAATGGATCAAACAAATAAAAGCCGCACCATTATCTGATATTGCCAAACAGAAGTACAGCCTGTAAGATCTTCTTCGCATAAGCGATGTTTTCAGTTTGAGACGCGTGATCTATTGTATGCTAAAGGGGAATACTGATGAAGATAATCTTCGTACCGTGTAAAACAGAGTGTGACAAGAACGTTTAATCATTCTAAGTAGAAGTGAAGCCTGGAAAAACATTAATATTATAATAGTACATCCGGCTTCCTCTATGCGTTATTAGATTAGTACAGTTAAAATTTCAGAGATGACGTTACAACTAAAAAATGTGTTTGTTTTATGTATGGTGATGACCTGCGGACAGGCATTTTCCCAAACCTGTGAATTGCCTACCAAATGGACATCCGTTGCCGGCAAACAGGCAATTCCATGGCAGGAATATCCACGCCCGCAATTGCAGCGAAACGATTGGTTATGCTTAAATGGTACCTGGGATTATGTTGGTGGTAAAAATGCACCGGATGCAAAAAGCCCGGGAACTGCAATTGCTTTTGACGGAGGTTCTGAAAAGATTAAAGTTCCTTTTTGCCCCGAGGCGTCTTTGTCTGGTATAAAGCGAAAGCAGGAAATAAATATGTGGTATCATCGCAAAATAGTTATTCCCGCTGCATGGAAGGGTAAACAGGTATTACTGCATTTTGATGCGGTTGATCACGAGGCCACAGTATTTGTAAACGGCCAGAAAGCAGGTTCACATGCGGGAGGCTATGATAATTTTGTTTTTAATATTACTTCCTTATTACAACCGGGAGAAAACAGCATTGTGGTGGCTGCATTTGACGCGAATGACGGACATACACCTTCGGGAAAAAATGGTCCCCGCGGAGATTATACCTTTACTTCCGGTATCTGGCAGTCTGTTTGGCTGGAGCCGGTTGCTGCAACTTATATTGAGCAACTGAAACTAACACCGGATATACAAAATAACCGGTTGGCCATCAGGATACAAACCTTACCGGGTACTCGTGTTAAGACAACGGCGCTTGCCAATAATAAACCCGTTGCCAACATCACGGCAACCTGTGATAACGAATTTTATCTTCCCATCAATAAACCTGTATACTGGTCGCCTGATAGTCCTTTTTTATATGACCTGCAATTAAGCCTGCTTGACGATAAGGGAAGAACCATCGATGACGTGAAAAGCTATTTTGGAATGCGGGAGATAAAGCTTGGTATGGTGAACGGAACTCCACGGCCCTTACTCAATGGAAAATTTGTAATGCAGCTTGGTTTACTGGACCAGGGATATTGGCCAGACGGTGTATTAACCGCACCTACAGATGAAGCGCTTAAATATGATATGCTGTTTACAAAGCAGGCTGGCTATAACCTTATCCGCAAGCATATGAAAACAGAACCCCGGCGGTTTTATTACTGGGCAGATAAATTAGGCTTATTTGTTTGGCAGGATATGCCGGCCATCTGGTACCAGGATGAAGACACCGCCGTAAACAGGGCTCGCTTCAGAAAAAAATTTAAAGCAGTAATGGATGATCATTATAATTCTCCAAGTATTATCGCTTGGGTTCCGTTCAATGAGAACTGGGGTGCGTTTGATGTAAAGGAGATTACAGATTGGGTTAAACAATATGATCCTTCAAGACTCGTAAATGGAAATTCCGGCTTTAATAACAACCCGGATTATCAAAAAGCTTACGGAGATCCCGGCAATGGCGATTTTGTAGATACACACATTTATGTAGGGCCTTATAAGGCTTCTATACCTGATAAACACAGGGCTGCTTCTCTTGGGGAATTTGGTGGTATCGGGCTTTTTGTACGTAATCATATGTGGCCGGTGGAAAATAATGCTTACGATTATGCAACAACTGCTACAACGCTTACTGACCGGTATGTTTTATTAATGAACCAGGTGGAGCAACTGATGAAATACCGCGGCTTAAGTGTAGCCATTTATACACAAACAACAGATGTGGAGCACGAAGTAAACGGGTTGCTTACTTATGACAGGGCTGTAAATAAAATGGAAGTGCCGCGTGTATCTGAAGTTAACCGCGCTGTGCTTAAAGCTGCAAAAGATGTGAAATGATGGTCAAAAAGATATCAGTATTGTGATAAGGTAATCACTCCCGGTGTAAACATTTCTTTATTTATATAATTGAGTTAGCCTGTGCTGATACAATGTTAACCTGTATCTGCATTACTGTGTATTGATGAATTTTTTATTGCCGATACTTTATACTTTTATAGCAACGCCTTTAGTTTAACAAATTTCTTTATGCGGGCTGCAATTGCCGGGAAACACGTTTGCATGCCACATTAAGAAAAATAAATAACCGGGATTATTCAACCTGCTATTTGCCTGCTATGAAGAATATTTTTATTACTGTCTGTCTTTTGTTTGCCTGCACGGTATTCGCTCAGAAAAAAACCTTACCACTTACAACGGCCAGGTCGCGCACCATTAATTTTGACAAGGGCTGGCTTTTTATAAAAGGTAACATTGACAATGTATTTGAAGAAAACTATGATGATACGCGTTGGAGAATGGTTGATTTGCCGCACGACTGGAGTATCGAGGATTTACCAGCTCAAATACAAGACAGCGTTACCGGGCCATTCTCAAAAGCTAGTGCAGGAAAAGCTTTTACCGGGCATACAGTTGGTGGCACTGGTTGGTATAGAAAGAAATTTTCAACACCCGCCGCATTAAACGATAAAAGCATCTATTTACAATTTGATGGTGTTTATATGCACGCACAGGTATGGGTTAACGGGCACTATCTGGGCAATCATCCCGATGGATATACTCCTTTCTATTTTGATATAGCACCCTATCTGCATAAAGATGGCCGCATAAATGTTATTGCTGTTAAAGTTCGTAATCATGGGCAGAACAGCAGATGGTATAGTGGTTCCGGTATTTACCGGCATGTGTGGTTAACTACGGTTGCCAGCCACCACATTGCACCGATGGGTGTTTATGCATATACTTCCGCATTAACGCCTGATAATGCAACCATAAACATTCAAACCACGCTTCAAAACAGGAATGCTTCTGCACAGTCATTTGTAGTGAAAACGTTAGTGCTGGATGCAAAAGGAAAACAAGTGGCTGCTGTTACAACAAAACCGGCTGCTGCAAATACCGGGCTGCAAAACCTGCAGCAACAATTATCAGTACATTCTCCAAATCGCTGGAGCGTTGATTCACCTTATTTATACCAGATCAAAACCTTGTTACTGGTAAACAATCGTGTAACGGATAGCCTTACCACCTCTTTTGGAATTCGTTCACTAAAAGTGGATGCCCAAAATGGTCTGCTGATAAATGGTAAACGGGTTATTTTAAAAGGAGGATGTGTACATCATGATAATGGTCCGCTTGGCGCCTGTGCCTTTGATCGTGCTGAAGAACGAAAACTTATGATTTTAAAGGCACAAGGTTATAATGCGATACGTACAAGCCATAATCCGCCATCTCCTTATTTCCTGGAGGTTTGCGATCGCTTAGGTTTGCTGGTGATTGATGAAGCTTTTGATGTTTGGGAACATAAAAAGCTTTTTGCTGATTCGCTGGATTATCATCACTTCTTTAAAGACTGGTGGCAGAAAGACCTGGATGCCCAGTTACTGCGTGACCGCAACCATCCATCTGTGATCATGTGGAGCATCGGCAATGAGATTTATGAACGTGCAGATACTTTCGGTATTCGTATTACCAAACAATTGATTAACAGAATAAGGGAGTTAGATAACACGAGATTAATCACCGAAGGGCTTTGCTGGTTTTGGGATCACCCCGGAAAACCCTGGGAAGACCTGGCGCCTGCATTCAAATTACTGGATGTAAGCGGTTACAATTATGAATGGCAACGTTACGCGGATGATCACCGTAAAGATCCTTCCCGGGTAATTGTGGGCACCGAAACTTACGGGCAGGAGGCATTGGAGAATTTTGATTTCGCGGAGAAAAACCCTTACGTACTCGGTGATTTTGTTTGGACTGCCTGGGATTATATTGGCGAAGCGGGAATTGGTCATGCACTCGTACAGCCGGATACGCTAAAAGCAGATAATACCATGCTTCAATCATGGCCCTGGTACAATGCATGGTGCGGCGATATTGATATTACCGGAAATAAAAAGCCTGCCTCTTTTTACAAGGATGTAGTGTGGCGTAATAGTAAGGTGGAAATTATGGTACAACGCCCTCAACCCACAGGCAAGAAAAGTCTGGCCAATAAGTGGGGCTGGCCGGATGAGTTAAACAGTTGGACCTGGCCGGGACATGAAGGCGATTCATTACTGGTAAGGGTTTTTTCGCGTGATTCATTAATAAAACTTGAATTAAACGGCAATATCATTGGGGAAGCAAGGCCTGCGGCCAATCAAATAATTACCACTTTTAAGGTTGCTTACAAACCTGGTGTATTAAAAGCAACAGGTTATAATGGAACAGTTTTATCCGGTTCAGGAACGCTAACGACAACCGGTGCGCCTTATTCAATAAAATTGTGGGCAGACAGCAATAACAGTATAGCTGCAAAAGCGAACGATATTTATTTTATTCAGGCCGGTATAGCAGATAAACAAGGGAATATTGTACCTGACGAAAGCAAACCGGTAGTATTTTCTGTAACCGGGGCAGGTGAATTGTTGGCCACTGCAAATGCCAATCCCGTTGACATGACCGGCTTTCGCAACAAAGAAAAACAAACCTTTAATGGCAGGGCTTTACTGGTAATCAGGGCAAAAGAAAAAGGGAATATACATATCCGGGCGTCTGCGCAAGGTCTTCATGCCGGTGAGATAGTTGTGCCCGTAGTGGAGTAGTCTTCTTATGTTATCAGCATCAATGTATAAACCGGGTGCATTCTTATAACTTCGGTTGGAAACTTCCGTCAACTTTAATAAAAATGCGGATTATTCGGTTGCCGGTAATATATTTGCGCAACCTTTAACCCCTTCTATCTTATGAATATCCCTTAAAAACGATCAGCTTCCCGTACAGTCATTAACTTTGTTCTCATAAATATGTTACCAGGAAAAATGGAAAAAATTGCAGGCTGGGGTAATTACCCAATGTCAGACTCTTATGTTTTTAAACCGGGTAGCGGTTCTGATTTGAAAAAAGTCCTGAACAAATCCGCTTTAGTACCTCGTGGGCTTGGCAGAAGTTATGGAGACCAGGCAGTAAATGATTCCAAGCATGTGGCTGTTTGTACAAAGATGAATCACTTTATTGCATGGGATGATGCAGAGGGAATATTGGAATGCGAAGCAGGTGTTAGCCTTGAAGAAATAATTTCTGTGTTTGCGCCCAAAGGCTATCTCCCCATGATATGCCCGGGAACAAAATTTGTAACAATAGGAGGGGCCATTGCAAATGATATTCACGGTAAAGCGCATCATATTGATGGTTCATTTGTGAATTGTGTGATCTCCTTCAAAATAATGCTGGCTGATGGCAGCGTGGTAGAAACATCCCGCACGGAGAACAGTGATTTATTCTGGGCAAATTTTGGTGGCCTTGGTTTGTTGGGCGTTATTCTGTCCGCTAAAATAAGGTTACGCAAAATTGAAACAACTTACTTCAGGCAAAAATCAGTGGTCATTCGCAATCTTGATGAAATGCTGGCCGCGTTAGAGAAATATGATCATGAATACAATTATTCTGTTGCATGGATAGATGCGCTGGCAAAAGGTGATAAGCTTGGCAGCGGCGTATTAACACTTGGCAACGCGGCAAAGCTTGATGAACTGCCGGCAAAACTGAGAGAAGAACCCTTGAAAGTGCATCCCAAAGGGAAATTGTCAGTTCCCATGTTTATGCCCAACTTCACATTAAATGGGTTTACCGTACGCATATTAAATAAGTTGATTGCTTTTGTGCAAAACTCTCCTAAAGATTTTGTACACTATGAAAAGTTCTTTTTTCCGCTGGATGCAATTAATAACTGGAACCGTGGTTATGGAAAAAGAGGTTTTATACAATACCAGTTTGTTATACCTGAGGAAAATGGCCGTGAAAATGTAGCAACAATTCTTGAGATGATTGCTGACAGTGGTTGCACCCCATTTCTAAATGTATTTAAACGTATGGGAGATGGCCAGGGTATTTTATCCTTTCCATTCAAAGGTTATACACTTGCTATCGACTTTCCGGTAACAAAGAACCTGAAGGCTTTTACCAAAAAAATGGATGCAAAAGTACTTGAAGCAGGAGGTAGATTGTACCTGGGAAAAGATGCAATGCTTGATGAAAAAATGTTTAAAGACATGTATCCGCAACATAAGCAATGGATGGCGATAAAAGCAAAGTATGATCCGCAGAATGCTTTCAGCTCGAATATTTCGCGCCGTTTAGGTTTGGATGTATAATATTTTTGTGTGTTAAGATTTCAGGCAGCTATCGTTTTGAATATATAAATCGCATTTGTTTATACTTGAAAGGAATTTACTTGTTACTACAACTTAGCATCAACAAGTTATTCTTGAAAAAAGTACCCAATCCGGAATGGAATTGAGTTATTACTAACTTAATTCCATTTTTTATTTTGAGATAGTTTCCACCAATATATAATCTCTTACACAATTAAAACAAAAGCTGTCCTCATTTTATTGATTGTCGTTCATCTTTTCAGGATGGCATTATTACAAAAGAAGTGAGATGTAAAATCTTTTTAAAAGCAATTCCCGCTGTCTGAATATTGTGTTCAACAGTAAAATAAAGTACATTTTGCAAAAGGAAAGCTTATCGTTGTTTTGTTGAAGCCCTGTTTCTGTTTTATACATTTATCTTAACGATGGTGTAAGCTGCATAAGCAAACAATTCCTATTCACTCATACATAAATATATACGCTGGAAAAAATGGAGTATTACTTTTATTTTGGTAGAAATACCTGCACTCGAAAGAGATGATGCTTAAATGATCATTCATGTTATAAACATCTGTAACAATGAGGCTTTAATACTTTTGAAAATAATAATCTTGCGCTGGTAAATATCACTTATCGAAATTTTAAAATGAATTCTGATTTGAAAAGATATTCAACAAAGATTAAAGTAAGCGTCACAAACTGCAATACAGTAATTCAACCTTGAATTACTATCTTATTACACCTGTATGGTTATTTGTACCGCAACTACTATCTCATTAGCTTTGGCTATACTAATAAGCAAAGCTGGGAACCATATATACCTAAATTAAGTTGCATCCACTTACCGCTAAATCGCAGGTAACAAAAGGCTTGTAGTATCCATACGACTTAAAGAAAGAGTTTTTTTATAGCATAAAATAGCTGTTATTCTACAACGGAATTATCTTCTGTTATTAGTCGGCATTTCCTTTCAATTAAATTATTAAAAGTCACTGAAATGCTTGTTCTGTAAGGTTTTTATTGTTCTTGTAATTGACTCACAACTGATTAAATTTATTTAAGCCTGAGGTTAGAACTAATTTAGTCATCAAACATTGTTTTTTGCTTAAAAAACTCCATCTGTGATTGTATGAAAAAAAACTCGTCGTTACTTTGCATCAACAACCTAACCCGGAAATGATGCCTTGTTAGCCACATTATATCCGTACATTTTTTTTATCCATCTTTAAAAATTAAATGAGTATGAAAGTACTTAAAACAAGGTTATTCAGTAACCCCTTTACTTCGCGCAGGTTTACAGACATTAAGCTGAGAAATTTTGCGGAAGACGTGTTAGTAAGGCTTCAAAATGCCAATAGTGAAGAAGTCTACACAACCCTTATCAACCAGTTAAACCAGGTGCTTACTGAGTTTGGTTCAGGCTTAAATGAAGTGGATTGTGCCCGTAACCACAAAAAGACAAAAACAAAAGGTTTGAATGAGGCCATCAGCGAGTTCAAGCAGGGCATGAGTGATCTTGAAGGAGTTGTTGCCAATGCATTGGGTGGTTTTAAATCGCCTGGCTACCTGGATTTTTATCCTGCAGGCGTTACCGAATATCGCCAGGCCAATCTAGACAAGCTGCCTATTCTTCTAAAACGCGTTAGCAAAGAGTCTATGGAGTATAGTGCTTTGTTGGGAAAGGATATTGCTTCCAGGCTGCAATCATTTGAATTAAAATGGCAGGATTCGCACGACAGCAAAACGACAGGTATGGCTTTAATCGCGCAGAGCAAAACACGCACTGCTGAGGCACGTATTTCACTGGAAAATAAACTGTACGAAATTCTTTACACGATGAATCAAAAATTTGCAGGCCGGGAACAGCAGATCAGGCAATTCTTTGATATTAATTTGTTATATGGAGGTGTTCGTACTAAGAGCAAGGAAAAAAATGAAAAAGAAGAAAAGCCTGTATTGTTGCCATCCGCACTTGCTGTAAACTAATATTTTAAAAATGACACTGCCCCGGATCAACTATCGGGGCAGCATGATATTAGTTACATTAATTAATAACCGGGGTAGGATCACTCCACGGTTTTGTCAGCATGTTTTATACTATGGATGCTCTATTACTTATCAGTACTTTTTTTGTAATCTCCTGAAAAGAATTTTCCTCAGCTAAAAGTATTTGGCCAATAATACGTTGGAGATGTCATCTGTTTGTTGACTCATCACTTCATACATATTTTAGTTATTGTATCCCGGTAATTGGTTGTAATCACATGGCTTAAATTCTCTGTCAGATTTTTTCTGCAATCTTAGTTGCAGTGTGTAACCAATTGCAAAAAGTTATACTCATCGATTAAGGGCTTGCTATCTTAGCCGGATGTTGACAGTAAGTGGCTTATATATTTATCCTATTAAATCATTGGGTGGAATTAGTTTAACTGCAGCTTCTCTTACAGATCGCGGCCTGAAATATGACCGGCGCTGGATGCTTGTTGATGCTGAAAACCGTTTTCTTTCTCAGCGTGAATTTCCTGTAATGTCACTACTACAGGTATCTCCTTCTGTAAACGGTTTTGTAATTACCCATAAACTGGATAGTACATTTGAAGAATTGCATATCGGCTTTGAAGAGTACACTGATGAATTAATTACCGTAAATGTATGGGACGACTTTTGTTCATGTTATACGGTGGGCAAGGAGAAAGATGAATGGTTTTCCAATGCATTAAATATCTCCTGCAGACTGGTTTACATGCCGGATAAGAGCCGGCGGCTGGTAGATGAACGTTATGCACATCAGCAGGAAATCACCAGCCTTTCAGACGGATACCCATTATTGTTGATCGGCGAAGCTTCGCTGCAGGATTTGAACGGTCGTTTATCATCACCCGTTCCTATGAACCGTTTCAGACCAAATATTGTTTTTAGTGGCGGGTCCGCATTTTATGAAGATGAAATGAAATATTTCGAGATCAACCATATCAGCTTTAATTGCGCAAAGCCATGCGCAAGATGTGTAATGACCACTATTGACCAGTCAACAGGTATTAAAAACAAAGAACCACTTGCCACGCTGAGTAAATACCGGCGTGACGGCAATAAAATACTATTTGGTCAGAACCTTTTATATGATCAACAAGGAACTTTGAGGATAGGAGATAGGATTCACGTAAGGGAAGTAACTGCACCGCTGTTTTAGCAATGTTTTCTTTGTACTATCTCCTGGCATTATTCATGTAAGTATCTACGGAATATTTATTCAGGTGCGAAAACGCAAAAAGCAAAGCAAAATATCCGCCATAGATCAATTGAATAAATACATTTTCCCATTGCTCAATCATACAGGAACCAAAGATGAGCATTATCATAATTATACTTCCGCAAATAAGCGCAACCTCTGTAAGTAAACCTATCAGTAATAGTAAACCGGTAATTAATTCGGCAAAAGGTAGTATATAACTGAATGGCGTAACCAACGCAGCCGGTAATATTGATTTGCTAAAACTTTCCACCATCCAATTACTAAAGCCATGTAGTTTGGGCATTCTTACAAGCCCGTGCCCAAACATACTTGCACCAATACACAGACGCGCAAACAGGTAAGCGGTTTGATTTTTATTCATTGCAAAAATGTTTGCTGCAAAATTCATGGAAACAAGTAGGTAACAGTATGTAAAACGATGATAAATTCTGGTACTATTATGTTATAAATTTTGACATATTGCAACTATGAGATGAGCAAGAAGTATATTACTGGTCAAAACTTACTATCGAAAAGAATTGATTAAGCAGCAACAGAACTGGCTACCTAAAATATGAGTGATTAGTATCAACGAATAAAAGGATGATATTCCACAAACGTTTTATATTAACAGACCATGTCAAGTCTTCTGTTCGCATCTTTTTCAGGAAAGATTTTCAACCCAATCATTTAGTAACCTGATTGATCTTGTATGAATAGCAGAGTTGTAGTCTATCCAGTAAAGTATTGAGATAACAGATCAGTGCGATTAATGAAACAAATCTTAAGGATGGTTAAGTTCATTCGGTTAAAACAAAACTTCAATATATTTGAAGATAAGCACTAACTAAACTTGACCGTTATGGAAAATAACACACTGCACTATGCAACACAGCATCATCCTTCAGCGCCCGGCAAGTGCCCCTTTATCAGCGGAGTACTAAAACAAAGTGCCGGCGGGGGAACGAGAAACCGTGACTGGTGGCCCGACCAGTTGAACCTGAGCATTCTTCGTCAGAATTCATCTTTGTCAGATCCGATGGATAAGGGATTTAACTACGCGGAAGAATTTAAAAAACTTGACCTGGCAGGAGTAAAAAAAGATATTGTTGAAGTACTTACTACTTCGCAGGAATGGTGGCCGGCCGACTGGGGACATTACGGTCCTTTTATGATCAGGATGGCCTGGCATAGTGCTGGTACTTACCGCATAGCAGATGGCCGCGGTGGAGGCGGCAGGGGAACGCAGCGTTTTTCACCACTCAACAGCTGGCCGGATAATGCGAGCCTGGATAAAGCGCGAAGGTTGCTGTGGCCGGTAAAAAAGAAATACGGACAAAAACTTTCCTGGGCAGACTTGCTGATATTAACCGGCAACTGTGCGTTGGAATCGATGGGATTTAAAACCTTCGGCTTCGGCGGTGGCCGTGAAGATATTTGGGAAGCACCTGAAGATGTGTACTGGGGTGCAGAAAAAGAATGGCTGGGCAATAAAAGATATGAAGGCGACCGTGAACTGGAGAACCCGTTGGCTGCCGTACAAATGGGATTGATCTATGTAAACCCGGAAGGTCCGGATGGTAAGCCTGATCCTGTTGCTGCGGCAAGAGATATCCGCGAAACATTTGGACGTATGGCGATGAATGATGAAGAAACGGTAGCACTGATCGCCGGCGGGCATACATTTGGAAAAACACATGGTGCGGCAGAAGCAGGCAAACATATTGGTAAAGAACCTGCAGCAGCGGCAATTGAAGAGCAGGGACTGGGTTGGGCCAACACTTTTGGAACGGGTAATGCAGGAAGCACGATCACCAGCGGACTGGAAGGTGCATGGACTACTACGCCCACCAAATGGAGCAATAACTTTTTTGAAAACCTGTTTGGCTTTGAGTGGGAGCTTACCAAAAGCCCGGCAGGTGCTTTTCAGTGGAAGCCGAAGGATGGTGCCGGTTCCGGTTCTGTGCCTGATGCGCATGATGCGGAAAAAAGCCACGCACCTACCATGTTAACAACCGACCTTGCATTGAAAGCAGACCCGGCATATGAAGCGATATCCAAACGCTTCTTTGAAAACCCTGACCAGTTTGCGGATGCATTCGCCAGGGCATGGTTCAAATTAACGCATCGTGATATGGGGCCCAAAGTGCGTTATCTCGGTGCTGAAGTTCCGGAAGAAGATCTCATTTGGCAGGACCCGATCACACCTGTTACGCATACACTGGTTGATGAGAATGATATCGCCGGTTTAAAAGAGAAAATACTGAACGCAGGCCTTTCCATTTCTCAGCTTGTTTCTGCTGCATGGGCTTCCGCTGCCAGCTTCCGTGGTTCAGACAGGCGCGGTGGTGCCAATGGCGCACGCATCAGGCTGGCACCTCAAAAAGATTGGGAAGTGAATAACCCGGCGCAATTAGCGCAGGTGTTGGAGCAGTTGGAAAACATACAAAAAGAGTTTAACGGAGCGCAGGCAAATGGCAAAGCAGTATCACTCGCTGATTTGATTGTACTGGCCGGATCAGCAGCAGTGGAAAAGGCAGCAAAGAAAGCGGGCTATGAAGTTAGTGTGCCTTTCACGCCGGGCCGTGGCGATGCGACACAGGAACAGACAGATATTGAATCGTTTGATGTACTTGAACCCGTGGCTGACGCATTCCGCAATTATGCTCAACCAAAATATGCGGGTAAAGCGGAAGCGTTCCTGGTTGACAAAGCGCAGCTCTTGAATCTTACCGCACCTGAAGCGACTGTACTGCTTGGTGGTATGCGTACATTGAATACAAATTTCGATCAGTCGCAACATGGCGTCTTTACAAAGAACCCGGAAGTGTTGTCCAACGACTTTTTTGTAAACCTGCTGAGCATGGAAACCAAATGGAGCCCGACTTCTGATGCGGATGATTTTTTTGAAGGAAGAGACCGGAGTACCGGAGCTATCAGGTACACGGCCACACGTGCGGATTTGATCTTTGGTTCGAATTCCGAATTACGCGCCCTTGCAGAAGTATATGCCTGCGAAGATGCTAAAGAGAAATTTGTAAAAGATTTTGTGAAAGCGTGGGTTAAGGTGATGAACCTGGATCGTTTCGACCTGGCTTAACAGAAAACGCATTAATGATTTTTGAAAGGTGTGCCACCCAGGTGCACCTTTTCGTTTTTAGCCTTCCTATATCATCTTAAAAAAGGGATCATTTCATATGCGGTTATCGTTATTGATCAACATAAAAAATCGTCACACCCAATTTCAGTCACTAAAAGCCACCATCATCTTCCCTATAAAATCAGGTTTTGTACCGCGTAGCAATAAAGATAATATTACCTGCAGCAAGTAAGACAATAATGGCACTCCAAATTAGTCCGGGCCAGGTTTGTTTCTGTATAGGTTCAAGCATTCCTGTTTTGCCGGAAACAACAGCGGCTGCCCAATAATAAGGCAGTTGTTTTTCTTTGCCCGCAGTACTTATAAACTGAAGCTTTGCTTTTTGCAGTGCTTCATCAAATGGAAATCCTTTTTGGATATAACTGTAAAATAGTTCGGTAATCCGATAAGAAGATTCATTGTCTGCGGACCATAAGTTGGCAATAGAACAAGGAATGCCGAGTGCAGCAAACCCTCTGTTAAAGCCAAACATACCTTCGCCTTCCTGCAATGCGCCTACACCGGTTTGACACGCTGATAATACGATGAGTTGTGTAGCAGGTTTGCGTTCCGGCATCAGTTCAGACAGATAAAGGGCTGAGTCTGCAAAATAGATAACCGGTTCTCCATTAGCGGTATTATCTGTTGCATGAGTATAAAGCTGTACAATATTATATTGAGAGAAATGATCCAGGAAATATCTTTTAGAAGCAGCATTTGCAACAGCAAGCTGTGGACTGGAGAAATAATTACCTAACTGATGAATAGACTGATTGCTTCCCGGTAATCCTGCCATACCTAAAGATGGTGAAAAATGAACAGGCGCCATGCCGATAAACATTCCCTGCGAATGGGCGCTGTTATTAAAATTGTTTAGCAGGAACCGGGAAGAATAAGTATAGCTGATCGCATGATTTTGTAAAAGATAAACAGGCTTTTTGTCCGTATTATTTATCAATGCTTCAAATGGAAAATAAAAAACATCGGGCGAAATAATTATCCTGCCGGGCGGCGGTTCCTTAGCAGGAAACAACAGTTGATATAGTTGATGCGAGGTTTGTACAAATAAAGGGAATTGCGCATTGGCCACCCCTGGATTTGATAGGAAGCCTTTGTAAGCTAGAACTTTTTCTTCCAATTGCTTTCGGTCGACTTTATGCAAAAGCATCTGCTCCTTTGTAATCATCATTACATATACTGCGCTATCGCCGGTAAAAAGCTCAACTAATGCCTGCTTATCTGCAAGTATATATTTTCTTACATCTGCAATATTGATAAATGCGGTATCAATAAAACTTTGATAGTAAAAGGGATTTTTACTCCTTATATTATTAACGATCTTATCACGTTGCTGTTTAAGCAGGATAAGCTCCTGCTCAAGCTGTTGTTGCTGTTCTTTATCGGCGGATGTAATGTCTATTTGTTCCTCCACCCGGCCTATCTTGCGGCTTAACTGCGTTTGCTGTAAGATGTCTTCTTCTCCCAGCATGCGTTGTTCTGTTAGCTGATCATTAAGTAAAACAGCCCTGCTTTTTTCCATGAAATACAAAGCATCTTCCTTGTTGCCGGAAAGATAGCATGCTTCTATTGCAGCTTCATATAGATTGCGGGTATTCTTTCTCCAGAATAATTTTGAGGCAGTTTCAGTTTGCTCCGGTCTTAACAGGCTGATCAACCTGTCAGCAATTTTATAAATCCTAATGGCATCCTGTGTGTATTTATTGTTAACGGTGCGCTTAGCTTGTGCCAGGAATGCATTTGCCTTATCAATCACAAGAAGAAAAAGATAATCCGCATTTCTGTATTGAAGAATCAATGCCGGATGATTTATGAGGCTGTCTTCGGTAAAGCGATGTTGAAGACAGTTAAAAGCAAGCCGAAAGTAATGTTGTGATGAATCAAACATGCCATTACGCGAAAACATATTTCCGATATTTGCCAATATAGTAAGGCTTTCTACCTGTTCCGCAGGATCATCACTTTTGTCTGCATAGCTAAGGGCTTTCCTGTAAATGCCGAGCGCTTTGGACAGTTGATTCATATGCCTGTCATACACTGAATAAGCGAGATTGTTGAGTGCCTGCATACAGCCATAACCAAAGCCAATCTTTTCCTGGCAAGTATATGCCTTGGTAAAATAGTCTGTGGCTTTAAGAACATCATTCTGTAACATTTTTATTTGGGCCATATAGCCATATAAAGCGCCAAGGTGTTGTACGGCTCCAAGCTTTATGCATTCAGCAAGTTTTTTCTCTAGTATAACCTGTGTCTCTTCATATTTTTTCCGGCCTATAAGAACTTCTGCTTTGGCAAGGAGAAATATTACCAGGAAATCAGTGCTATCTGCAGTAGTAATTACTTTGCCGGTTGCAGATTCTCCCAGCATTGCATAATAATAACGCCTGTCGTAGTCACCTACATCCGCCAATTGCTTTACTTTCTCTGTAAGAATATATAGATAATAATAATCCGGAACATTATAAGTAATTGCGGCATTGATACAACTATCCATGGCAATCACTTTTTCCCTTGGTTTATTGAGCGCCGCGTAGAACACAGATAGATTATGATAATCCTTCACCAGCAAACTTGCATCTACCCGATAATTTTTAGCCTTTTGTCTAGCATAGGTGACAGACTGTTTGGTGTAACTAACAGCATTTATAAACTCATTCAGCTTAGCATACGTAGCACCAATTCTTTGCAATAAGAGTGCATAAGATGAATCTGCCAGGGATGTACAATTTTTAACAGCGGATTCATAGCCAAGCAACTCCTTGAGTTGTGTTTTAAACTCATCCGGTTTTTTGTATTCAGCCGAAGCTGCTGACAGAAAGTTTATCCGGTTCCATAACGAATCGCTTGCCGGACATTGACCATACACAGTATTTAACGTAATGCAAGCGGTTATTAAAATATGAAAGCATAATTTTCGACGAAGCCAATATTGCCTGAATATAATCACAGAACTCTATTTATGAAACTAAAGGATGCACTGCAAACAGCATATGGCCGCATGATATGCAGCCATAATGATTGTATAAATAATGAAGGTTAAAGCGCCGGCTTTTTTACAGGCACTGTGCTAACATGCGAAAGTGATGGTATTATCGCTGTGAGGGTATCGCCATCACGCCTTATTATTGGCTCTTGCGGGTAGTTAAAGGGAACCTGCGAACCGGATGCGTCTAATGTAAAAACCTGTACTTTAAAATCATAAACAAGTGGATTAGATGTAGCTTCCATTGCACAATTGAATGGCGTTACAAGCCTGTTGCCTGCAACATCAACATTGTCTTGCAGATATTTGTTTAACCGAGACTCCAGAAAAGGTTTTTGTGCCAGGATCATGTTAGGTGTTACAGTATTCCCAAAAACAATGTTCCAGCCCAGCCAGGGTGCTCCGTCAAATGTTTGAGGTACATGTAACGTTACAAATGGTTGCGGTTCCGGAGAAGTGGGATGCTTAATGGTGGTGAATTTCTTTTCCATACAAAAGGATTATGTGTAATTGAAAATGTATGATCATCGTCACCAGGGGCTAACGGACAAAGGCTTTTTAAGGTTAAATAGGAGGAGGCTTAATGCTTACTGTAGCAATATGCGAAGAGGAAGGAAACTCAAGAAACGAACCTACCAACTCCGCTCTGTTATATCTTTTTACCGGTTCTTTTGGGTAATCAAATAACACACCTCTGCCACGCTTTACTTTTGTATATACCCTTACTTTAAAGGTATAAGTATAAAACGGAAGAAGTGTATGTAAATCTGCTAATGGCGCCATTACACACCTGAAAGGGGTTATAAGATGATTAGCCTTTACATCTACATTTGCTTCCAGGTATTTATTGAGTAAATGTTCTATAAAAGGTTTGGCCTGGTTGATAATGCCTGGTGTGATGCCTTGCTTAAAAACAATATTCCAGCCAAGCCATGGCTTTTTTGTTTTACCCAATGGAAGCTCGAGTTCTGCAATTGTTTTATCAATAAATAGCATAATTGCGTCGTGATGTTAATGCAGCTTGTTGCATGAATTAATTTTATAGACAACCGTTATGGATGATAAGGTAATACATTCTTTAGAAAAATCATAATCGTGACAACCACTGAACGGCAAATTCTTTTCCTTCCAGATCTTCATCAATAACTTCCTGCAGCAAATGTTTTGCGGCTGGCTTGTCACCTGGAGCATTACGCATCATCAGGCACAGCGCATGATAAAATTTTCCGGGATTGGCGTAAAGGTGTTGCTGTTCCAGCGCCGTAAAATATTTCAAAGCTTTGTCGTATTGTTTTACCTGAAGGGAAACAATACCTGCATATTTTTTTGCTTCAGCATCATCGTTGTGCTGTGCGGAAAGTGTTTCAAAGATTTGCAGAGATTCATCATATTTCCCGTCGTTATATAAATGAATGCCGTGTTGTAAACTATCCTGCGCTGCAGACATCTGAATGCTCAATGTTTCAAGATGGTCATGTATGTATTTTTGCGCAATTGTTTTTGGCGACTCCCGCTGCGCGAAGAAAAACCATAAACCTGCTATTACTAAAATACTTGCAGCAACAGACAACATCGCTTTCCATTGAAGGCTTTTCAATTTACCTTTTGGTGGTATAGCGTTCTGCTGATACAGCGTTTTAAAATGCTCCTTTTTTTCCTGTGTTAGCCGTTCTTTTAAAACCTGCTGTGCACTTAGATAAAATGCTACTTCTTTTGCAAAGGATGCGTCATCTGTAACCCGTTTTTCAAACGCAGCTTTAAGCTCGGGCGAAAGCTTGCCACTAAAATAATCATCTATGCTTTCCAGGATATCCATTTCATTGTTGTTATATGCTGTATAATTTCCTGAGTTTCTCCAGGCATCTCAGCCTGCTTGTTTTTGCAACATCTGCTGATTTATATTCAAGCACTGCGGCTATTTCCTTATCAGAGTAACCGTCAGCAGATAAGAGTAGCAACCGGCGACAGTTCTCACCTAACTCATCCAGTTTTTGTTTTAACAGGTGTATATCTGCCTGGTCAACCAGCGATTGTAAAATTGTTTTGGCAGTATCAGCCATCTGAAAAAACATTTCTGAGATAGAGGATGCCCGGTGTACTTTATTTTTTTCAGTCATATTCTTTCTCACCAGGTCCACACATTTATTATGATATACCTGGTAAAGAAAGGTTTTCAAAGAAGACCGTCCCTCAAATGAACCATTGATGATCTTTTCAATTACAGAAAGTACTGAATCAGCGTAAGCATCAAAAGATTCGTCATTATTTAAAGAGTGCTTGCGAATACCTTCCTGAATCAGGTATGAATACGTATTAAATAATAACTCTTCACCTTTTCGCCTGTAACTACCGCCTTGTAATAAATGCTCCAGGATATTTTTTTCCGTGCTGCTTTGGAAATCCTTATGTACAGTCATTGGCATGCACTTTTCAGCCAAAGTAGTAAAAAATCATAAAAAAGGAAACTTTGAATCGGTCTGTAAAGCGCTTTGCCTACTGTAAAATATCACACATTCTGCTTTCTATGTCTTTGGGGGCGATGCCGGGCGGGTAGATTATTATCCGGAAGACATCCTGTTAATAAAGCATTAGTTCGTAATCGTTCAATAAGGGATTACTTAAGCAGAGCCGTAGAGTTTTAATGATAGCTTTTGCTGCTGATCCAAAGCCTGTCAAACAATCTTTCCATAATTGTTCTGTCGTTGGTTAATACTTCTGCTACGCCAGGCAATACGGGTTGGACCGGAATTTTTTTATTGGCCGTTGTAAGTAACCCTTCTGTTAGCTTTATTTCCATAGAATAAACTGAATCAAGTGCTACACCTGACACGGTTTTTACAGCGCCCCTGATCATTCCAAACTCTTCAAATGGGTAAGCAGAAAGTTTAATGAGTACTTTCTGGCCCACTTTAACTTTGCCTGCGCCGTTTAAAGGAAGCTCTGCTTTTGCAATAAAGGTTTGTACCGGTGGAACTACCAGCAATACTGCATCCCCCTGGTTTACAAACTGGTTTTCTTTCCAAAAGCGGAAGAACACAACCTTACCATCAACAGGGCTCTTTACAAGATATTTCAACTCCCACTCATCCATTTGTCCACGTATTTTCTTTACTGTTTCTTTTATTTTTTGCAGCAGATCATTCTCCTGTTGCAAGCTTTGCTGCTGCAGGTCTGTAATTACTTTCTGGTATTCCGTTTGCTGTAATTTGTTTTGAAGCAATGTTGTTTTTGTTGCATCCGCATTTATTTGCCGGTTGATGAGTTCCTTCCTGCTGTTGTCAAATTCAAGCGGTGCAATTACTTTTTCTTTTACCAGGGTTGAGTCTGCCATAAACTTTTTTCTTTCCAGCATTAATTGTTCTGCAAGCAGGTGGTCCTTGTTTTGCAGTTCCTTGTCTAATTGTGCCTGGTAGTTAATTTGTGATTGCAACTGTTGCATTTTTTCTGATGCAAAATTGCGCGTGGTAAAAAAACGATATTGAGCAATTTGCTGTGCTAAATCGGCATAGCCAGCCTGCAATTCACCCAATTGAGCATAGCGGTTGATAATTACGTCTTTTAACACGGGCTCAAAATTGGCAGCCGTATCCAGCCTGATAAGCAATTGCTGAAAAGATACAACGTCTTTATATGATGCAGCATTGTCCAGCACAATAATGGTTTCGCCAGGTTGCACCACATGGTTATTCTCAGTAAGAATTTGTTTTATTTTTCCGCTTGATTGCGCAATAATCTTTACCGGTGGATTGGAAGATGCAATGTTCACATTCGTGGTAACAACATCTGGGAAATGGATGAAGCAGGCGCCTGTAAACAACATCAGAATAATCAGCAACAAAAGCATCATTCCTCTTCTTATAATCCAATGGGGCATCTTGGTGATAATATCCTGCACTTCCTCACTTCTTGCTTTTAAATGAAGCGGTGTTACAGCCACTTTATGGCCATTCATTGCTGTTGCTGCAGCTTGCGGGTTGATGTAATCATTCGTGGTCATAATACATGTTTTAATCACCTAACTCAAGTTGATTTTTTACAAGCTCGAAATATTTTCCTTTGCTCCTGGTAAGGCTTTGGTGGCAGCCTGTTTCCACAATCCGGCCGTGTTCCAGTACAATAATCTGGTCTGCATTTTTTACTGTGCTTAACCGGTGTGCAATTACTACCACTGTCTTTCCTTTAAAGAAGTATTGAAGATTTTCCATAATGATCTTTTCATTGTTTGCATCTAATGCGCTGGTTGCTTCATCAAAAAAAAGATATTGAGGATTTTTGTAGACAGCCCTTGCAATAAGTATCCGTTGCTTTTGACCTGTACTTATGCCATTGCCGGCGTTGCCAATCTTTGTATTAAAACCAAGCGGCAATTCTTTAATAAAGCTCTGCAGGTTGGCTACTTTTACAGCATGAAGCAATCGCTGTTCATCTACCTGTTCATCTTTTACGGCAATGTTCCTGGCGATGGTATCAGAAAAGATATAGCCTTCCTGCATTACTGCGCCGCATTCACTTCGCCACGCCCTTGGTGAAAGAGTAGTCAGATCGTCATCATTGATCTTGATGTTTCCTTGCGACGGATCATAAAAGCGCAGCAACAGTTTTAGCAAGGTTGTCTTGCCGCTGCCGCTGCTGCCTACAATGGCTGTTACTTTTCCTTGTGGTATAGAGAGATGAATATTATTAAGGATTAGCGGACTTGCTTCAGCATACCTGAAAGAAAGATTTTCCAGGTGAATAGTTCCGGTAACATCTGTTACCGGTAATGCCGGAACTACTGATGTGTCTGTGATTTCTGCATCCTTCTCTTCATTCTCCTTATCATGTATTTCTCCCAACCTGTCAAGACTTATTTTTGCATCCTGGGCAGACCGGAAAAATTCCAGCAATTGCTCAACAGGGCTGTTCATCTGTCCAATAATGTAACTGATGCTTAACATCATGCCAAGCGTCATGCTTCCATTCACTACTTCGCTTGCAGCTATATATGAAATGATAATGTTTTTCAACTGGCTGAAGAAAATATTGCCAGCCTGTTGATATTGTTCCAGTGCCAGTCCGCTTACATTTAGTTTGAATAACCTGGCCTGGATGCGTTCCCATTCCCAACGTTTAGGCGTTTCACAATTGTTGAGTTTAATCTCCTGCATACCTGTGATCAGTTCATACATATTTGCCTGGTTATTACTTAGCTGTTGAAACCGTTTGTAGTCCAGTGTTTTTCGTTTATGCAGGAACATCACAATCCATGCAATGGAAATAATGCTGCCAACTATAAAGACCAGGAATATTTTAAAATTGTACATGCCCATTACAACAGAAAATACTGCAAGGCTTACCAGTGAAAACAATGTATTTAACGTGCCTGTGGTAAGAAAATGCTCTATCCTGTTGTGATCATTAATGCGCTGGGTAATGTCACCAATCATACGCGTATCAAAATAGCGGATGGGTAGTTTCATAAGTTTGATTAGGAAGTCTGAGATGATGGAAATATTCACACGAGTATTCATGTGCAGGATGAGCCAGCTTCGTATAATTTCTACTGCTGTAGCACCCACAAAAAGCACAAGTTGTGATATAAGGATCATTCTGATAAACCCCATATTCTGGTGGTTCACTCCATTATCTACAAGGCTTTGCGTAAGAAAAGGAAAGATTAAGGAAAGCAGGCTACCCAGCAACATGCTGATCATAAGTTGTGCAATAAACCCTTTATACGGAATAAGGTATTTTGCGAGGAACCTGAACCCGTTTCTTTTTTCCGGCATATCCTCTTCCCGGTAAAAAAGCGGTGTTGGCTGTAACATTAACACAATACCCTGTTCGCCATTTACACTTGCCCATTTTTTTTGAAAGAGCTCTCTGTCCACTTTAACCAATCCATGTAACGGATCAGCAACCATCAGTGGCTTATTACGCTTAAACTTTTGCGGAGGCAGCACTATAAAATGATCCTGGTTCCAGTGAAGTATGCAAGGTAGCGGAGCTTCCTCTTCAAGTTGTTGCAAATTAATATGTGCAGCAACTGTTTTGAAACCTATTTTTTCTGCTGCTGCGCTAATGCCCAAGATAGACACGCCTTCCCTGGTGGCACTGCAAATATTTCTGAGGCTCTCCAGTGAAAAATTTTTGCCATAATACCTGGTGATCATTTTTAAACAGGTTGGACCGCAGTCCATCTCATCTAACTGTTTGTATGTTTTAAAAGCCATGGGTGTTGGTTTATAAATGAATTGACCTGCTTACTGTCTTCATTCAAATCTTTTTAGGTGCAGTATTGTATTAGTCGCAGAATCCTTTTAAGAGGGAAACATTAGCGTATAAAAATTGAAGCAGCAGACAGTAAGAAAAAAAATAAAGTTTTTTGTTTCCCTATTTGTCAATGCTTCGACAAATAGATATGTCCGCATTTTTTCCTCAGTCAGCCAACGATGTATGGCAGCAATCCGAAAAGGCCACAAACTAGAGTAGGGATTATCATTTAAATCAACAAGCATGAAAAAGTTCAAGTCAATCAAAACCATGGAAGGTTTTGCAGGTGAAAAATTGACCAAAGACGAAATGTATCAGTTAACTGGTGGCATGAGGTCAGTTAGTACAGGAAGTACAAAATCTGTATGTCATGTCGATGGTAAAGACGACGGAGATGATGGCGGCAGTGGTCCTATTATTATTATAGTGATCAGACCCGTAATCAGGTAATTGCTTGCAAAGTATTTCGCCGGCATCCCTTGCCGGCGAAATACTTTCTTTATGCTTAAAACGAATTTTATGATTTGCATTTTCAGTACTTCCATTGATCACTCTACCACTGACGTAATGAGATGGCTTTTTCATTTAGGTGAACGCGATGTCGTTAGGATTAATAGCGATGATGTAATTGCCAATAGCCAGATAAAGATTGACATCAGGAATGAAAAATTTTGTTTCCGGATAAATGAACGCATGATTCACCTGGATGAGATTGAAAGTGTCTGGTACCGTAAAGGAGGAAACTGGTTATGTAATCTTTTTTATCCTGTGAGTGTAGATGGACATGAGAGGTTTACCGACTATCTCAACCGGAAAATAAAACTGGAAGAGACCAAACTTTCTGAATACCTGCATTTTTTAATTGAACGTACAGTACCGGTTCTCGGCACCTCAACAAAAGGAGACCTTAATAAACTATTGGTGTTAAGTGCTGCCAAAAAAGCCGGCCTGCTGGCACCTGATTTATATATAAGCAACCACAAGGAAGGTATTGAGAATGTCAGGAAAAATACACCTGATCTTATTACCAAAGCAATGTCTGACGGACTTTATCTCTTTGACAATATGGAGAAAAATACAGGCTATTTCACCTACACAGAATCTGTTGATGATACAATGATGGAAGGAGTAGGTGAAAACATTTCTCCATCACTACTGCAAAAAAATATACATAAAAAATATGAAGTGCGTGTTTTCTTCCTGGAAGACAAATGTTACTCGATGGCCATACTTTCTCAAATGGATGAACATACCAAAACAGATTTCCGCAAGTACAACGATCAAAAACCCAACAGGTTTGTACCCTATGTATTACCTGAAGATATTGATGTAAAGCTAAAAGTATTGTTTGGTGAATTAAAACTGAATACAGGATCTGTAGATCTGATGGTAGATGAGCAGGACAGGTTTTACTTTCTTGAAATAAACCCAGTTGGCCAGTTTGGAATGGTATCTGCACCCTGCAATTATTTTCTTGAAAAACAAGTTGCGTTAAACCTTATTGAATATGCAAAGCACAGATCAAATAAAGCTGCCTGATACTTCCGCAACAAAGCTTCCGCTGGGCTATCGTAAAATATTACTTGCGCCAATACCACCTGCGGAAACGGAAGCCAGGCTAATGTTATACAATGCCCGTTATGCATTTTTTACCAAGATGGTAAACACTTCAGGTAAACCTATTTCTAAAATCATTCAATAACGAATTGGTTATGTCAATTGATTTAGTAAAATATAAGGATCATTATCTCTGCCTGCATGCAGATTGCATCCCGGTGAGAGGGGCTGTAAGATCAGTGATCTGTGATTTAACAAGAAACGAATTGATCTTCTTTCCGGATTCTTATTATGATGTGTTGGATTACTTAATGAGTGATAAGATAGATATTGTGATGGCGGGTCTTGAGCAGGATGATGAGAAAAACATTGCGGAAGAATTTGTGGCTTATCTTTTTGAACATGAACTGGGCTGGTTTGTAAAAGACCGGTCAATGTTTCCCTGCATTGAAGAGCAGTGGGATACACCTGCCATTATTCAGAATGCAATTATTGATGTGGATGAGGTACATCATGATTTCAGAAAAATTTTTAAAGAGCTGGATAAACTGGGTTGTAAAACCCTGCAGCTAAGAAGTTTTTCTAACCTTTTGAGTGTTGAAGATATTCATCAGTTATTAAACCATGCCCTGCATACCTCTGTGGAGAGTATAGAAATACTGCTAAAACATGATGCATCGGTAAGCGATGACACCTATATACAACTGGTAACGGAACAGCCGGTTATCTCAAGTCTTATACTGCATTCTGCAAGTGAAGAGCGTAAGATAGTTGCCAACTTTGGGTTTGAACAGGCTGATGATTACACCTGTAAATATATCCGGCTGACGACGCAATGCATCACTTCCCAACATCATTGCGGGGTGATCTCTATCAAAACAATGAATGCCCCCACGGTTGATAATTTTTTTGAGCATAAACTGCATAACGGTTGTCTTAACAGGAAGATATCTATTGATAAGGAGGGAGAAATAAAAAACTGCCCTTCAATGATTGAATCTTTTGGAAATGTAAAAAATATAAAGTTAAGCAGTGTAGTTAACCAGCGCAGTTTCCAGGAAAAATGGAACATTCACAAAGACCAGGTTGATACCTGCAGAGATTGTGAGTTCAGGTATGTATGTTCAGATTGCCGCGCTTATGTAGAAGACCCGTCTGATCAATACAGCAAGCCACTTAAATGCGGTTATAATCCCTATACCTGTGAATGGGAAGATTGGGCAGACAACCCGCTTAAGCAGAAAGCCATGCATTATTATAAAGTTCCGGAACAAGCCGGAATGGCAACCACAATTGCCGATTAATCTTTACAACAATCACCAAGTAAATTGCTTCGACCAAACACCTGATAAAAGTTTGCAAACCTTTCTGCACGCTAAAGATTTAAATAAAACATGGCCTCCTTAATAAACAAGAGGAATAGTCTTCACCTCTGTTGTGCCTGTAATAAAATGAACCCATTTTACATCTGTTCCTTTGGGTACAGTTGCTACAGCCATCGGTGTTTGCTGAAAGCTATTGTCTTTTGCATCATTTTGTAACTGGTAGTAAACATTCAAATCTTTGCCAGCCATCGTGGCTTTTAGCAGGGTTACTTTAAACGCTTTGCTGGTGGACTTTAAAACTACCGCAACAACAGTTTGTCCGCTAAAATCAGGCGTAACAATTTTATTGGTAGTGGTTTTAGCTATTCCGAAAAAATTGTCAAATGCATGACTGTTGGTAAAAGCAAGATAACTGGTGTCTTCAGTTAGCGGCACATCGTTTTTTACAAAGTAATTATCCAGTTGAACAAGCCCGACAGAAGATGCTGATCCATTTTTGCCTGCTGAACAGGAGAGTAGCATCATTATTAAAAATATGCCTGGGATGAATTTCATAAAGGTGAGTTTAGGCAAATAAAAGCTATTCAGATCAATGTAGGTGCTACTTTGGTAAAGTATAGTAATAAACAGGTTGATCTTTGCCTTCACTGGTAGTGAAATATCCATCGCCGGCGGGTGTAAAGCCAATGGCTTCACCTTGCTTTTCCATAGTATAAGGCAATTCCTGAGGAGGTCTTTGCAGTGTTTGCCATAAATGCTCCCCGGCTTTCCTGCGCCAATAATATACATGCGTGTAGTTCTTTACCAATACCTGTTTTCCATCGGCGGATATATCCCCTGCGGTAACCCATTTGCCAAAACCAAAACCGGGAAAATGAAGAGTGGTACGCTTTTGCAATGTTACTGTATCATTAGGATGGAAGGCGAGGGGTGCTGTATAAACCCCCACACTATCCTCACGTTTTGAAATGATGTATAACAGTTTCTCTACCGGGTCAATCATTAATGTTTCCGCGTCACGTGGATCATCCGGGTATTTTAGAAAGAGGGCGGTAGCGCTTACAATTTGCTTTTGTTTCTTCTCTTTGGCATTAACAACAGGTTCGCTGATTTTATAGACAGCAATATATTTTCGTTTGGCATTGTTATCACCAATATCGCCAATGTACAGGCTATTGTCAATGTAGTTAATTGCCATGTCTTCACAATCCCTCACCGTTTTAGTGTAATCAAGTGTTACCTGCAACTTACCAGTGACATCGTTTACTCCAAAAATAAAACTGCCGTCACCACTGTCGTTATGCATCCACATGACATGTGGATTTTTTTTGGAAACACCTATGCCGGATATTTCATCAAGCTTTTTATCGTGAATAGTACAAGCCACCTGCTGAGCATACAGATGCGTATAGTAGGAAAATAATAACAGCAACAAACAAAACCATTTCATAGTTTATTCTTTCAAAAGGTGTAGCCTTTATGCAAAAGAAATGCATGATGCTGATTAATGATGCAAATGAGGATAGTATTTATGTTAATGTTACACAGAAAAGCCAAAAGGATAATTATTGTTCTTCAAAGATCCAGAGCTTGCCTTTCACCTGGCTTTCCCTGATGCTGATACAGGCTACTTTAAATTGTTTATTCACCGGGGCGCCGATCTCCCATACCCAATCATTTACATTACTATCTGAAGCAGCGAAAACAATTGCTGCCGTTCTGTTGATCTCTTCCTGGTTCTGTGTATGATTTCGCAGGTTTGCCATCGCGGCTGCGAGAATATCAGCTTCGCAATAACCTGCATTCTCCAAATGAAGCAGCGTGGCAGCATGTTTATTTATCCACCCACCAAAGCCTTCCTCATCTACATATACAAGTGCCTGGGGCAATGAATTGAGTATTGAATTATAGCGACGATTATCTTTTTGAAGGGAGTTGGTGAGCCAGTTCTTTTGCCATAATTCTTCCAGCCTTGTTTTAACAACCGCAACAAAATTATGAAAGGTACTGGTGAAGTTCTGTGGCTCTGACCAACCTATAATAATCAAACGGCATTCATTTTTTACACATACCGGAATTAAGACCGCGGAAGAAAGCGCCAGCAGGATATCGCTGAAGAGTTGATCGTGATCGGTGATACTCTTCCAGTACACGGGTTCATACTGGTTCCTTTCAAGGAAAGTCTTAATGGGTGAAGGATCAAAAATGAAATCATCCAGAAACAAAGGCATCGCATTTTTTATCCTTGCGGTATAGGCATCTTCAAAAATAATCTGGAGCGTGGTATATGCGCCGGTAAGTTTACGGATAAGCGAAATACTTTCCGGAAGAAGATCTGTATTTTCCTTCTCTCTCATCCACTTTCCTGTTTGCAGGAAAAAATTAATTGCGGAGTTATCCCAGTTGATCACGATACAAAATGTTTAATTATTTACCACCGGTTGAATAAAAGCTTTAATGGCCAATGCTACTTCATGTGGGGCGCTAACATGCGGAAAATGCCCGTGTACGTGCACTTTTACAAGGCTGCTTTGTGGTATATGCTGATGAAGATAATCTCCCACAACTTCAGGTACAGCGATATCGTTGGTAGTTTGTACCACGAGTGCCGGTTTGGTTAGCCTGGGAAGATCTTTCCTGTAATCTGATTCAAAAATAGTTTTTGCTACGCGTAATGCAATATCCGGTCTTATAACAGATAAAGATTCTGCAAATGCAGCCGCAAGTTGAGGTCTGTCAGGATTGGCCATGGCCAGTTTGGAGAAACCGCTGGCCCAGGCATGATAGTTAGTACTCATGGCTTCATATAATGAGTCAAGCGCCTGCTGGTTAAAGCCACCAACATAACCCACGGAATCATCATTCAAATAACGTGGGCTTGCACCCAGCAACACGAGTTTTGAAAAATACTGCGGGGCGCGGATACAGGCCAAAAGCCCCGTCATGCCGCTTACAGAATGCCCTACATATATCGCGTCCTGAACATTCAGCAACCTGCAAATATCCAGCAGGTCACTGGCATAAGCTTCCAGGTTTTGGTAACGCTCGGCACTGTATGCTGCAATATCAGCTTTACCTCCGCCAACATTATCAAACAATATTATTTTATAATCAGCTTCAAAATAGGGAAGTACCGCGTTGAAAGATGTTTGATCTATGCCAAACCCATGTCCGAATATAATGGTTTCCGGGGCATCTGGGTTGCCCGTAATATTTACGTTGTTTTTCTTAAAAACGCCTGGTGTCATTGGATTAGGTTTAAGGACATGTATGGACCGAAGCTGCAAAGCAACAGCAAAATGCTCAATGAGACTGTTGTAAGTGACCTTTTAAGTTTATTTTAAAAATTGATTAAGATGTTTAATTATTTTTCAATTTCAGTGACTGGAAAATTCAACAAACTATGCTGACTTGCTGTATGCATGTTGCGCCAAACCCTGTTGATTTCTGTTGAAGGATCTGCTGCCGCAAGACCTGCAAAAGGGTAAATGTCTTCGGTCATTTTTCTTGCTTTTACAGCAAGTGTTCTGCAGGCTTCACTAACATGTTGAAGACTGCCGGCACTTTGCATACCGCTTGGCAATTCATCCCATGAAACCTGCACCGATTGATATAAGTCTTCCCTCATCTTTTGTAACATACGCAGGTATAAGGTACAACGTGTTTCCAGTTTTTGCAATGATTTTTCATCAGCATATTTGTTAGGTTGCCGCTGCGCAATAAATGAATGAAAAAGATCCAGAAAACGCATGGCCATGCCGGAGATATTCACACTTAAAGTAGCTTCTGCAAACTGTAAAAAAGGATATTGATAAACGGGCTGCTTTAACACAGCAGTGCTGTTGTTAATAAGAAACCTGCGATTGGCAGGTACAATAAGATTTTTTATGGAAAAGCTTTCACTGGCGGTTGCAATCATGCCTTGTGTATGCCAGTTCTTATCAATAGCTACTTCCTCTTTATAGAACCAGAAAGGAGCGATCTGCGGATGGCCATCCTCATCCGTCAAAATAATACCATCCTTCTCCAGCATACAATTAGCGGTAAATATACTGGCGTGTGGTGCACCGGTTGCATAACGCCAACAGCCATCTATTTCATAACCATCTTCCAGCATTTTAGCTCTACCTGTGGGTCTACCGCTACCTGCAAAACAGACTTTTTCGTTACTAAATATAGCAGTAGCAACTTCCTGTTCAAGAAACCCTACGAACCAGTTGGCGCCACTGCACAACGTTACCGTCCAGCCGGTACTACCATCTGCATAGGCCAGCCCTTCTTCTATCTTCAGCGCTTCCGGAAGTGTGAGTTCAAGTCCGCCGTATTGATGAGGTACAAATAGGTTAAACCACCTGTTCTTATATATCAGCTCAAGCTGAGCCTTGTGCAGCAAACCCTGTTCTTCTGCCGCTGCTGCATATTGTTGTATCGTTTCTCTGTCTGGTGCCGATATAAAATCTGACGGATGTTGCATGGATATTGATTTTAGATGTTCCCTTCTTTTTCTGTCCGGATGATTTTGTTCCATTTAAAATATCCCTGCGCGGCAACGATAAAAAGAAAGATGGTGAGTGCCGCATATAAGGGCAATGCTTTATGAAATAGCAGGGGTACAGCAAATGCATTGGAAATATTTAAGAGGGCCCAGTTTTCAATTTTGCGTCTTGCAAGCAGCCACATACCGGCCCAGGCCGTTGCGCTAACCCACGCATCCCACAAAGGCACTGTTGATGGTGTAAAATATCGCAGGATATAATATAGCAAAGCTGTGCCTGGCAGGGCAATAAGTAAAGTGACAAGCCATTCCCTGCTGTTGTTGCGGGATATTTTTACCGGTGGCAGATGTTTCTTTTTAATCCAATACCACCAGCCGTATACACTCATAACAATGTAGTATATATTAAGCAGGCATTCTGCAAAAAGACCTGCTTCATAAAGAATAAATACAGATAGCAGCGTAGCGGCAATGCCTGTTGGATATAACCATATCTTGTTAACCCTTGCAAATAATACTTCGGCAACACCAAGAGCGATAGCGATCCATTGTAACAGATCCGTTTCTTTCAACTGCTCAATAAGCAGCGTAAACCATTGTTGTACATTCATAAATCCTAATGATGTAACAACCCTAAGGAGCAATAAAATATTGTAGAATATGCTCATCCCTACGCCGGTATTACCCGGATCAGGTGTTTGAAAGCAGCATGTTTTAGTAATGCCCTTTCAATGGGTATAATCTCAGCCTGTTTTTAAGCATTCTCATTAAATCTTTAATGTTAATGCAAGGCACCCCTTTGAGTTTGTTGCTGCAAATGTATAGGAAAATGAAATGAAAGGATTTATTTTTTAAGGCAGAAGATGCCGGTTGAAGTGTTAGCTTTTTGCTTCCTGCACCTTGATTAAAACAGGGGCATTGTTTTTTAACGAACTAAGTTTAATACCTTTTTTATTGTCAAAGTCTGTTACAATCGCTTCATGATCATTAAAGCCAAGGTCTACAAAAATCCGGTCATCAATAATCCAGCCTTTGCCTATTAGCCGGTTGCCTTTCTTGCTAAAGCTTCCCTTTATTTCCAGGTCTTCAAACAACTCTACATAAATGGTTTCGCCATCTTTAAACTCTTTGTATTTTCCTTTTATATAGGCAGATACATAGGTAACTTTTCCTATAGCCGGGGTTTCTGTTTTTGTATTGCTGATATAGGTATGCTGATCAATTATTTTTACCGCTACATTTTCAGGATGTTTTCCGTCATTCTCTTTAATATTCACCGTCATTGAATTAAATATGCTGCTATCAGCGCCGCCGGTTGTTTGAACCGGGTTCACTATAGAAGTAAAGACGTTGTACCCAAAGTCTTTCATGTATAGTTCAGGATATTCAAACAATTCTTTTACTGCAATAATTTTATATACATACGCAGCAGTTTCGGGGTTAAGCTTCATGGAAAAATAATCCTGTCCCTGGTTTTTAATAGCCTTTGAAATATTGCCTATACCAAAGTTATAAGCGGCTGCCGTAAGCACCCAGGAGGAGATGCCATAGGTCTTTTTTATATTCAGGTAATAAGCTGCCAGCACTTTGCATGCTGCATAAGTAGATTTATAAATATTATTGCGCTCATCTTTATCAGGAGAAATTGACAGACCCATATCAACGGCTGTTTTTGGCATTAGTTGCCAAAAGCCCTGCGCCCCTTTATCGGATGTAATATTTTCAAACCCGCTTTCTACAATTGCCAGGTATTTGAAATCAAGTGGCAGGCCGGTTTCTTTTAAATAATAATCTACTACGGGAAAGTTTTGCCGGGCACGTTTACTTAGTTGCGGAAAATTCACATTCGGCATTTGCTTCCGAATAATGTCCATGAGTTTTTGCGCGACAAAATTATTTTCAACCGGTATGCGTTCTCCGCAAAAAATAATATCATGTGCCATGCAGGGAATGGCAAAGAGTAAGCTGTAGAGGAAACTTATACAGAAACGTTTTAAGATAAACCTGCTTTTCATAAACCTGTATTGACTAATGTTGTTTTTCTTTGTTATATACATCGCCGGGTATAGTTACCGATGTTTTGATTTTCTTCAACCTGTCGTTTAACTGAAATACGAAAGTTTCATCTGTAGCCATATCTGTTATTGCATTGGTAACGTAGACAAATGTTTTTTCCTTACCCGTCATCACTACCGGAAATTCTGAAATATAAATGGGGAATAGATTAATAGAACGACCTTCCGTTCCATTGCGGCTGAGTATCATTGGGCCGGTTAAAAATTCGGAAGACGCATCGTTTTGTATGTTAAATTTAAAGAAAGCATTGTCTCCTTTAAAGTCGATTCCTATACAGGATAATTTAATTCCATCAGCGCTTGTGTTTATACTAAGCCTTGGTTTTTCTTCAACAATGGCCTGTATATCTTTATTGTTTTGCCTGGAGTATTCCTGCTTGTTAAATTGTTGGTCTACAGGTGCAGCGGTAAAGTCTATGTCGGGATATTTTGCTTTCAGGCCTTTAGTGTCAATATCCTTTTGATTAGGAAAATAAATAACAGTTGATTCCTTTGCGTTGTCTGCAGGCACAGGTTTAGGCTCTTCCTGTTTTGCCTTACGTTTCTTTTTCTTTTTGTTTTCTTCCGGAGGTGCTACAACAACCGGTTCAGGTTTCCTGTTTTTTTCAACAAGTGCTTTCAATCCATCAAGCTTCCCTCTTGCTAAATCATATTGCTTATTATATATCACATAGGGATTATAAATTGAAGTATCATAAGTGGTATTCAGAAATTCATTGTAAGATGCAAGGGCGCCTTCGTAATCTCTCCTGGTAATCTGGTCATTACCCCGGTTAAATGCTGCATTAGCCAACCTGAATTTTGATTTTTCAACGTTCAGCGCACTGTCTTTTCTCTTTGCCCGAACACTCGCTGTATCAATCCCCAATACTTTTTCTACATAGGTAATTTGCTTTTTGGCCAGTCCCAGTTCGGGCTTTAATTCAGCCGCTTTTTTATACCAGACCCGCGATTCGTTAAGCGTACCGGAAGTAGCAGCAAGACTGTCACCATTATGCATGGCTTGTTCATAATCTTCATCAATTTTCTTTTGCCTTGCAATCTCTTCAATTTGTGCAGTTACTTTAGCAAGTTTACCCTGTGCATCCCCATTATCTGGTTTTAAATTACTGGCAACTTCAAATGCTTTTTTTGCTGTTTCAAGTTGATTATATTTTAAAGCAGCATTCCCTTTTTCCATTGCAACCTTAAAATCATTGTCCCGTTTTTTTACTACTGCAATGCTATCATTTACCGCCTTGATGGTTGCATTTATTTCTTCTATCTTTTGTTTAGGATAGGTTTCATTAGGTTTTAGTGAACCTGCAAACTGGTAGGAAGCAATTGCATTTTTATAATCCTTTATTTCAAGTGCTTGCTCTGCTTTTCCAATAGCGGCATTATAATTTGAGGTGGTGGTAGAATCTTTAATACGCGCCAGCGTCGTTTCTTTTTGTTTTGCAATCAGGTCTTTTGTTTCTTTTAGTTTTTGCAAAGGCAATGCTTCGCCGGGTTTTATTTTGGAAGCTATTGTATACTGCTCACTGGCAATAGCATATTCACCCGCTTCTGAGGCGTTATTGGCGAGGGTAATTGCAGTATTGTATTTATCCTGCTGCTCCTTATCTATTCTTTGTTTTTCAAGTTTTGCTTTGTATTCTGTTTCAGCTGCATCAATTTTAGCCAGTTGTTTTAGTGCAACAGGGTCACCTTGTTTGTGTTTGAGAGCTTCCTTGTAAGCAGTGCGTGCATCATCAAATGCATTGTTTTTGAAGTCTTCATCTGCTATAGCCATATAGCTCTGGAAAGTCACATAGTCGGCAGAATCCTTTTTTAATTTTTCTGCATCAGCCATCTTTTTTTCAATTTCCTTTAGCCTGGAAACAACATATGGATCATTTGGTTTTATGCTCATTGAAAGATTGTACCTGTTTGATGCAACATCATATGTTTTTTGGTTAAATGCATTATCGCCGGCTTTAACAAGGTCGCTGAATTCTTTTTCCTTTTTGGCACGTTCGGCATTTTGTACATCTAAATCTTTTTGGGCAGCTGCTTGCTTTTGTTTTGTTTCTGCATCTTTTATTTTGGCAAGGGTTACCGCATCATTGGGTATAACTTCCAGGGCTTTTTTAAAAGCATCTATTGCGCCATCGTAATCTTTCTGCAGTAAGTCTCCATCACCAATATCAATATAACTTTGAAAACTCTTTCTTTTTCCATCTTCTATTGCTGATGTTTTTGAAGCATTGAGATTAGCATCAATTTTTTTTAGCTGGCCTGTAACCCATCCATCATTGGGCTGAAGTACATGTGCCTTGCTGTATAAAGCTTTTGCTTCTTCCCATTTACGATCCCTGTAAGTATTATTTGCCCTGGTGACCAATTGACTATAGGGTTCTGTTTCAGGTGGATTGGAATACTGATTGACCGGTTCTGTTGAAGGGCCAGGAACAGGCTGCTCAGGTTTCGGTTTTTCAACGGCGGGCCCGGGTTCAGCAGACGTTTCAACGGGATTGTTTACGGGCCTGGGTTTTGTTGCCTGCCGATTAATTAGTTTCTGCAATTCCTTAAGATTGCTGTAGTCATGGTCTGTTTCGGCGGGGTCAATATTGTCTTTGTATACAATCTGAAATTTGTGGGTTCTTTTACCTTCAGCAACCATGAAGAAATAAGTGTTTTTTGTTGACTTTCTCGCGGTAATTGTCACAGTATTAGAGCCAAGGTTTTGTACTGCATAATATCCATAAGCTTCATTTTCCTCAAACTTAAAGTTTGTGACCGTTCCATTAAAAATAAAGGATGATAAGGCTGATTGAGAAACTTCTATCACAACCCCATTAATATTTTGCGCATGCACAGATTGATAAAAACAAACCTGGTATAAAAAGGCAGTAAGAATAACATTTAATATTGACTTCTTCATAAAGCAAGAATTATAACCCCAAAAAAGTTTTCTTCTTATAGTTAACGGTTAATGTAGCAATGCAGTCATTTTCTTTGCCTTGTTCCACCGATTCAATCCTGTATTTTTTGTTGCCTTTAACCATTTCGCAAAACGCGCCGAAAGTGGTGATCTTACCATTGCCATTTAATTTAGTGCTGGCCCCATTACATAAAAACATATCAAAATCCTGGACCGTTTTTTTACCTTGTACTACTTCATCCAGCATTGTCTGTAATGTTTTATTACTAATCATCTTGTGCATAGGTTTAACTTCTATCACAGGTGCAGTTGCTACCGTATCATGCTTTTCAGGTGGAGCCACGGGTGTGTTCTCCACTTTTGATTTAAATTTATCAGGGTCATCAATCAATACTGGAAGCTTATCTGATGGTATTTTCACCTTAAGCTCTTTACTCTTGTCAGGAACCACTACCACCGTTTTGGTATACCGGTTCATGCGGTCATTATCAAGGGTAAGCTGAACAATATAAGTATCAGCTAAAGGGAAATTGAAACTGGCTTCTTTTGTGGTGATTGGTTTGATGTTCTCTTTACCAACAATGCTCCATTCATACGTACTTGCTGTAAGTTCGGAGTTAAACAGTGCAGGCTGACCTTCAATTGTTTGTTCAGGGCCCGTAATGCTTTGTAAAATACGAAAGGCGGTATCCCTTATTACAGGCACCGGTTTTATCACATTCACTTTTATATAATTAGGACATTTGCCATTGATCGTTATAGTGATGGGGAACGTGCCTTCTTTTTTATAAATATGACTGGTGGTGAAACCTTCCTCTTTTTTTGTGTTGTCTCCAAAATCCCATATTACTTCACTACCTGGCGCTGTACTTGCTCTAAAAAGCAAAGGTTCGTTGGTATTGTAAGAAGAGGCAATACTATTTTCTTTGCCATTAATAAGCATAGTTACAGGAATACATGGTTTATCGGTATTGCGGGCAATGATTTTATAACTCATCAGGCCCAGGCAAATAATCACTACTGTAAGCATGGTAAGCCAAACTTTGTTGTCTATACCCATACTCCTTTTGGTGAAAATCCTTGACTGGTTCATGTTCAGATTTTTATTTGCTATTTTGTGTAGCTAAGCGTGCAACCAGGTTTTCATAAGTCGTTTTATACTGCAGCATTTCCTGTCTGGCACGATCAGCTTCATCTTTATAATTTTTAACCATTTCATCTTTTGAAGCGGCAATGCGTAGCGTTTGCTTTGCGCTTTGCAGGTCTGAAAGATTCTGAACGACATTCAGGAAAAGATTTTTAGCACTTACTGAATCGGCATTTACTTTGGCCAGCATGGCATTGATAGAACTGCTTACCTTACTATCCACCACCACGGGATTGGGAACTTTATCTGCCGAATCAAGCAGGCTTACTGTTTGTTCCATCCATACTTTAAAATCACTCAGGAAGATTCTTTCATTCTGTACTTTGGCCATCTGTTCATTTAGCTGCTCGTTCTGTTTAAAGGGAACCTGCATGCTAAAGAAAACAACAGTCACTACTATGGCGATGGTAATAATGAAAATTAAAAGAAAGTTCAGGAAGGCCTTTTTTCTTTCGGCCTGGTTAAGCGGTTTCATATATGTGTTTATAATAAAGGTTATTCAAAAAAGCGGCGCCGGTTTGGCTTCGCCTGTTGTGTATTCATAATGCCTGGTTGTTCTTCCTTCACAAATATGCCGGTGTCTTTGCGTTTGCCTATAAAGTCGAGCTTGCTTAAGGTTTCAAATAGTTTTGCTGTCACTCGTACAAACAGGGCAACTTTTTGTATGTTCCTGTTAATATCGTTATTGTCATACCTTATGTTGGCAATATTACTCAGCATGGTTTCCAGTTCTCCTTGCTTTAGTTCGCACCATTCACACAGGTAATTCATCATTTCTTCTTTGCCGGATCCAATCCTTAGATCAATCGTATTTTTCATTACTCTTGCCAGGCTGGTAATTGCTGCAAATAATGCTGCAGGTGATTCGTGCATCATTGTCCAGCGCATGGAAGTAATGGTTTGGCCAAGAAACAACATCATCCTGTCACAGAGAAACATTACCAGTTCAGAGATTTCGTTCTGCTGGTTCTTCTTAAATATTTTCTGTACAATTTGTGTGCACCTTACTTCCATTGAGGCAAAGAACTGGTCAAGTTCGGTATAAAGAGATACGAGGTCCTGGCTGGCGCTGATGGAGTAACAGGGTGGTATATAATCCTGCTCTACCCTGACGTCATTTCCATTGGATAAAATTTTTCCGATGGTAAGCGCATAAGGATGACCTGCATATTGGTTAAACTGGCTTTCACTTACTACCTGTATAGAATAGGAGGGAACTACAAAAGGATAACGCGGCGGATTCTCTGAGAGGTCTGGACTGCCTGCTGCTTTTTTATCAAAAGGATGTATAATCAAAATGATCCACCAGGTTGTTTCAGACCTTCCTTCGGTAAACTGGTAAGAGATGGCAGGAATACCGTCTGTTTCGCTATTGCCCGAAGCAGTTATTGCAGGAAGGCTTATCCTTATGCCGCCCGGTGTAACAGCCTGGCAGGAAAGAACAGCTACTCTAAGTATATCCTGGTTATCCAATGATATTTTAACACTAAAAGAGTCATCGCCTTCAGCAGAAGCCGGTAAAATACCAAATCTTATGGGAGAAACTGCAAGGGAGGATACATCATTCAATGCGTCTCTCCATGCATCATCCTGTGCAATAAAATGGTTTTTATTAATCTTCATCCCGTCTATCCAGTTAACGGGAAAATGTTTAAGCTTGTCCCTCATATAGTTCAGGCTTTGCCAGGTTTATCAAATGCGTTCGCAAATAATTACTGTATTTTCTTTAATGCCATTTTCTCTTACCGTTATTTCGGGGTCGAGTATTCTTTGAAACTGGTACCATTTGGGTTTCCTGCGAAACCACCATTCCTGCGATTCATTTTCATTACCAACATATTGAATGGGTGTTTCACTTTGCAACTCATTATAGTCGTTGATAAAATGATAGTATAAATCTCCCAGGGTCATATTTTCCGGTGCCTTGGCCCTGAAGTAAGTTTTTGCTTTATCTGTCGTTTTCTTGGCAATTACAAAGCCAATAACATAGAGTTTTTCCCTCGGGTTCTCATCAGGTAAATCTATTTGCGTACTTAAAGGGTATTGCCATGTTTTAAATTCAGCCGCAGGAATATTATAGGCGGCATCAAAAGAATTAATCACTAAAAATGGTATAAAGAAACTAATGGTACTCATTAGCATAGGGTAAAACAAATAGGAACGGTTTTGCAGGAAATATTGTAGTGATGAAAAAATAACTACGGTAAAAAAGATAATGGAGAGTCCGAAAAAGATTTCACCTAATATTACTTTGGACTTATCCTCTGCTGTAGTGGAGAAATATTTTTTATGCACCAATGCCATATGGATCATGCCAAACAATAAAAATACTGCGGAGAATATCCAGTAAATCGTAAAAAGATGATCCGTAATAAAGGTGGTAGCATATGCAACCAGGGATGCAACCACTGAAGAAGCGCCGCCATACATGATAGGTTTCTTGCCCCCGCCGGCAAACCCTTCTGCAAACTTTTTTACAATGGCTACCAGTACCATGGAGCAAGCAAGGAAAACCCCAATATACATCCAGAAGAATTTAATCGCCATACCTGTTGAGCTTTTTATTGCGCTTTACATAATTCATTGAAATGATTACTTGGTCTGTTTTCCTGATTAAGCGGAGTGTTTGATTTCCGTTTAAAAGGGCTTCAAAACCTTCTTAGGAAAAAAGAAGCTGTTGAACCGGTTAATCATTTATGCTGACTGAGTATTTTAACTATCGAAGATGTTCCGGCCTCGCTATTCCTGTTAAACAGGCAATTCGTATTTACACTTTCTAACGGCTGCAACTGCGGATATCTGCACTGTCTGTAAAAATCAAATGGTGTACAAAAACGAATTCAAGGTAAACATTTTGGTGAATACGTCCTACCGTGATTTAGCCTCGATTTACAGGGGGAAATCACAGTTTTTTTGTAAAAAATAACCTAACCTTTTGCAAAAAAACTCTCCAGTATATTTGAAGAGTTTTGTTTATTTACTGCTGTTTAAATTGTGCTTTCCATTCTTCACCATCATCCCCTTTATAGCCATCCAGTTTTACCAGGAAGCTTTTTGCAGGGAAGAAAGGTGTTATGTGAATATCAAGGAATATATGGTCTTTCTGGTCCTCATCTCTTTCAAACCGTATAATCTGGAATTTCTCTATTAGTTTGTCCGGGCCCTGAATACCATCCAGGAACTTTACAATTTGCGAGCGCAGGTTTTTTTCCATTTTTACATTCCATAATTCAAAAGCGCGCCTGTTTAAAAAATCAGACAACACTTTTGCTATAAAATCAAATACACGTACTACAGAGTAAGTTTGCATACCCAGGTTATCGCCTGTAAAAAGTGTTTTTGCGGAGAAAGGCATTACCCTGCCCCATTCTCCAACCAGTGGTACCAATCCTACATTCTCCAGCTCTGATATTTCTCCTTTCTTCTGATCAAACCTAACGGCATCCACTTCATCGATAGAACCATAGGTTTTACCTGCAACGGGTTGTGAAAGTTTAGTGCAATACATTTTACCGGCAAGTGCAGCAGAACCTGGCACATATACATCTTCTTCTTCACCCACTTCACTTTTCTTGCCCCTGCCAACAATATAGTTGCAGGTCATCATTACATTGGCCTTGTGCGGATCTCCACCGGTGAGATTGGCATCTGTAAACATATCCAGTACATCATCAGGTGATTCTATATTTTCAAAATCGGTTACCAGCATTACCTTATTCTTATAGGCCATCTTTGCCCATTTATCTACTACCGTATTACTTTTTAAATATCCTGGTATTACCATTAACGAATAGTTGTGACGCATGTCTAACCTATCGAAATTATTGGTAAGCTCCCTGTCTACATACTCAATAAAAGCGGGCTCATCCAGGTCAGTAAGTCTTTCCATAGGTGCATTCAGTAACACTACATTTTTTAATTTAGGCGATTCCGTATTCTTATAAAACAGGTGAATGGAACGATAAGAACATTCCAGTTGCCTTGTACTACTGAGCACTTTCTTCAGGTTGCCTTTAAGTAACGATTCTGCAGTAGAAGCTTTCTCTTCTGCTTTCTCCAGCATTTCTGTTACAGAGTTACTTTCGTTTAAAAGGTCAACCCATAACTGCATTTTTTTCTTCAGTTCTGCCCGCTGTTGTTTTTTATTGGCATCTGTTAGAAAGATATTTCTTTTAGCCTTGCGTGCAGGATTAAGGTTATCTGCGCCATCTACAATTGCTTCTAAAAAATCATAACCGCCAGCTTTGGCAAGTGTTGCAAGCGATTTGTCTAAAGAAGGCGCTTCCTGCTGTACCTGTTTTTCTGCCTGTTTAAGCTCCTGCACATTCGAGGTTTCTAGTTCTGTAGCCATATCATTCAATTTTTTTAAGTTCTTAAATTGTAATAGGTTTTAAACATCCTACTAACTTTCTTCCAGTTCAGTTGCAAGCGCTTTTAAAGCATTGATAAATGCGCTTTTAGCTTCCGGATTTTCAATTACATTTTTTAGCGATTTATTTGTTCTTAGTTGCTTAATCACTTTCAGGTAAGCATCATTCTCGAGGTTGAGATTTTTTAAATAGGGGCTTTGATTGGTTAGATTTTTTGCATCAAAATCTCCCAGTCCTGCAAACCTGAAATTCTCCTTGGTGGTAGAGCCATCTTCCCTGTCGAGCTCTATGTCTAAATTGGGTTGAAAATGTTCAAATACCTGTTCTACAGTTTGCAGGTCTTCTACTATTTCAGGCTTTATCGGGTCGTCATAAGTTAGCTTTTGTATAAAAAGCGTCTTGTTGGGTGATATTTCAACAAAGCCTTCACCAACAGGGTCAGGGGCAAGGATGGTAGTAGCAATACCTGGTTTTACTTGTGGCATAATACGTAAGATTTATAATGATGGGATGTAAGTTTTACAACCTGCTATTTATAGTGTATGCACCTGGCTTAAGAAGTGATTTCCTGTATGCAACCGTACCTTTATTTTACAATCGGCAGTACCTGAATTTTACTCTGTGATGGCCTTTTAAAACTATTGCGCTTAAGTCAAAAGCATTGGTCTATAAATATATTTTAGTTCAGTGATTATTTAAAATATTTATTGGTATCTATTTTATATAAAGTGGCAATATTGCTTAATGTAATAACCTTTTAAAAACCGAGTTAGTACATATATGCTTTTCAAGTGACTACTCAATCGTCCATGCCAGCTCCTCTTCCTTTAAATCTACTTTTACCGTATTGCCTTTTTTTACTTCCCCCGCAACAATATATTTTGATATAGGCCTGCGCAGCCTGTTTCTTATTACGCCTGAAATTTGCCTTGCACCATATTTAGGTGTAAACCCGTTAAGTGCGAGGTTTTTCTTTGCTTCTTCGCTAATGGTAAATGTAATGCCCTGCTTATCCAGCGCTTCCAGCAGGCTCTTCATTTGCATTTCAAAAATGCGGACAATATTTTTTTCACTGATAGGGGCAAAGGGCACGATCTCTGTAAGCCTGGCCAGAAACTCCGGCCTGAAATATTTGGCCATGATTTCCATTAGTTTATTGGAAGGCGGAAGTTCCCCTTTGTCAAACTGCTCTGCTATCCACTCACTGCCGATATTGGAAGTAAAAATGATGAGTGCATTAGAGAAATCTCCTTCTTTGCCCAGCCGGTCATGCATATGTCCTTCATCCAATATTTGAAGAAAAGTGTCAAATACCGAAGGATGCGCCTTTTCCACCTCATCAAATAATAATACGGCATAAGGCTTTTGCCTTATTTTATTTACCAGCATGCCTCCTTCTTCATAACCAACATATCCCGGAGGAGCGCCATATAAAAGCGCCGCAGAATGTTCTTCCTTAAACTCCGACATATCAAAACGAATCATCGCCTTTTCATCGTTAAACAAGAATTCGGCAATCGATTTAGCCAATTCTGTTTTACCTGTACCTGTCGGCCCAAGAAAAAAGAAAGAACCTATAGGCTGGCCCTTTTTGTTAAGCCCGCTCCTGGATTCAAGGATAGATTCTGAAATTGCTTTTACGGCATAATCCTGACCAACCACCCGGCGCTTCAGATAACTGTCCATATTAAGCAGTTTCTCCTTTTCCTGTGCCTGTATTTTACCGAGCGGTATACCTGTTTTATAAGAAATAACGGAAGCGATATCTTCTTTGCTGACTGCAGTTTTTTTGGTATCAGCCAGTACAGCTAATTTGTCAAGGCTTTGGGTTAGATAGTTGTCAAATTCCTGTACCGTTTCAAATTTATCTGTTTGTGCAGGATCATCCAGCTTGCCTAGTAATACCGGGCTTATCTTGTTCTGTAATATGCTGTTGAGCCATTTGTACTCTGCAAAAAGCTCGTGCTCTGTAGTATCTGTTTTTGCCTGTAATTCCTGCAGGTCTGTTTTTAAGGATGCGAGGTCCTGCTGATTGGTATCCACCATTAATTTAATAGCGGCCATAGTCCGGTCGAGCAGGTCAATGGCGGCATCAGGCAGTCGCCTGTCTTTCAGGTAACGTTTTGATAGTCGTACGGATTCTTTCACTGCCTCTTTCTCGATAGTAAGCTTATGGTGCTCTTCAAATTTTGCAGCAAGCCTCTCTACCATTTTCTCTGCCGCTTCTATAGTAGGTTCAGCTACATTCAATACTTCAAACCTGCGGGTAAACGCCTGGTCTGGTTCAATAAACTTTCTGTATTCGTCATTAGTAGTAGCCCCAATCACGGTTATCTCACCTCTTGCAAGCTCCGGTTTTAACAGATTAGCAGCTCCTCCGCCAATACTTCCTCCCTTGCTGTCCAGCAGAATATGTATTTCATCAATAAACAGGATGGCTTTGGGAAATTGTTTTACTTCTTTTATAATATTTTTCAGCCTGTCTTCAATTTCTCCTTTGTAAGAAGCGCCGGCAATCAGTGCACCCAGGTCAAGCTCAAATAATTGAGCGCCCTCCAGTTGAACAGGCACTTTTTTATTATTGATATCCAGTGCAAAGCCATCTATCAGTGCAGTTTTTCCTACGCCTGCTTCCCCTGTGATAATTACGTTTGGTTTTGTTCGGCGACAAAGAATTTCCATCATCATCCTTGTTTCTCTATCCCTTCCGATAATCGGGTCTGTTTTGCCTTCCCGGGCAAGTGCAGTACGTTCAACACAGTACTTGTATAATGCGCCTGCAAGTGGGGCACCGGCAGTTCCATTGGCGGAAGGTTTTACTGCCTGCTGTATGCCATCCTCTTTAAAATAAACTTCCAGTATTTCCTTTTCTTTTACAGGAAAAGATTTTAGCTGCTCGGCTTTGAATGCCACGCCAGGTTTGGCAATAGCAGTAAGTGTACAAATAGGGGAGATAAGATCGAGCCCGAGTTTAATACGTATATTATCTGCTTCTTCAAAAACGGCTTTTACTGTTTCATCACCTTTTACATTGTCTTTTACTTTTGCCACTTTCGGGTATTCATCCATACGTACTTCAGCCCAGTCAATAAGATAACCGGGGTCTTTGCCAATCGCTTCCACAAAGCTTTTAAGGCCTACGTCTTTGTGCAGCAAAGCACGCAACAAATGGCCCGGGTAGAAATATTCATTCTGGTATTCTTTGGCCAGCGACTGTGCAATTTCAACCGCAGTTTTCATTGATTCATTCAAGCCGATTGTTGACATGTATCATAGATTTGAACTTGTTATCAAAGCTTAGTGATATGTATTTCGAGAGACCTGTTCATATCCTGTTTTATTAATTTATGTTTTACAGGTCAGGCTGTGTATAAAATTTACTGAAACAAAATGAGCAAGCCGATTATCTTATAAATTCCCTGTTAGAAACCAATTCGTTAGAAAAATATACAAAAAATATTAAAACCACAATAGCGCCGTATTTTTTTAAATAAACAAATTGGTTAATATAAAATACCGGTTACCATTCAGTGTGCAATCTAAGTTCAGCTTAAGTCAACAGCAATGTGTTAAACACTGTTTTTTGAGGGGAAATAACACATTATCAAATGTGAATCAGCACAATAAGCATAATTATACTTGCACTTTTCTAATAACCTGCTTAAATTGTAGAGTCCGGCAGGCTTACCTACTTTACGTTAAATGACACATGCCCATGAGCACCGTTTTTTATAAGGTTCCATTACAATTGAAACAGGTTATTGACGGCAATGAGCTGCCCGTTTGCAGTCTTGCACAGTCAGTTGTTCAAAACCTGGAACTGCTTATTACCACCCGTTTTGGAGAGCACCGAAGCAATCCTGATTTTGGATGTGAGATATGGGAACTGGATTTTGAACTCATCAGCAGCATAAGCCTGTGGGAAGAGAAACTACGGCAATCACTGGTTAAAACCATTGCAACGCACGAGCCCAGGCTTTCTTCCATTGATATTAACCTTACGATAAAAGCAGTGGAGCGTTTGAATTACTTCAGCCAAATTCCTGAAGTACGCAAACAGGTGGATATTTTAATTACCGGTACACTACATAAAACAGGCGAACCATTTAGCTTTCGTACCAACCTTTTTCTTAGCCCTCTCTCGGTGGATTAAGAGAGAAAAGTCAGAAAGTCAAGAAGACAGAAAGGCAAGAACCAGGAAAGTCAAGAAGACAAAAGTCAAGAGGGCAGAAAGGCTTAAGGCTTTATCAATAATTAATATTGGATAATTTATTTACAATGCATTCCGAAATCAATAATTCAAAAGAGGTTATAAAAAACAGGATGCTGAAACATGCCCTTAATTTCTGGGGCATCAAGAATACAGATGATCTTGACCCTGCAGTAAAGCTGATATTGGAAGCACTCTCCACCGAGTTATACAATCTTGGTAATGATGTGAAAGATGCACAGGTAAGGGTACTGGAGAAAATAGCCAGCCTGCTGGCACCTGATTTTTTAACTACTGCCAGTCCGGCGCATGCTATAATGCATGCCATGCCCTATGAACCCATAGAACCACTTACCGTAACCAGTGCTTTTACTGCTCAGCGTAAAATTGCAGCCCGGCAGAATGATACACTTGATACCAGCATAGAAGTAAATTTTACACCGGTGGGTGATGTGCAGCTATACGATGCGGAAGTAATGCACCTGGTAACCGGTGGCATCTTATATAGTTGTGATCAATCTTTTACCCGGCAATTGCTGGCCCGGCATAAAGGCAGGTTTGCAGAAACGAATACAATTTGGGTTGGACTTAAACTGAACAACAAAATAGAGAACCTGCAGGGATTGTATTTTTATTTCGACTGGAAAAATCTTGAACCTCAACTTGCTCAACAGCTTTACCAGTTGCTCCCCCTCACCAGTTGGTATTGCGAAACTGTGGAGCTGGTTACCAAACAAGGTTTACCCTACAATACAAAACAGCAGGGTAGTGATGGCTATGGCGAAATATTTCCGGAGTATGACCTGCTGACATTGAGGGAAAATGATATCAGGAATTATTATGACCAAAGATATATATACCTGACGGGCAACCACCAGCTTAGCGCCGCATCATTAAAGCAAAACTACCCGGCTGATTTTAAACAATATTTTTCTGATAACGACCTGGCTAAACTTAACAACAGCCTGCTTTGGATAAAGATCGTTTTCCCGGCATCCATGCAGCAGGAATACCTCGATGATTTACACATTTGTACCAATACTTTTCCTATAATGAACAGGCGGTTAAATGATTTGAAATACCGACTAAAAGGTGGCAGCCATATTGTACCATTAAAAACAGAAGAGGAAGAACATTTTCTTTCCGTGCGCTCTTTATCTGATGAAGTACATGATTACAAAGCTGTTCCCTATCGTGATAAAGAAGATGAAAAAACCGGTAACTACACATTACGTAATGGAGGTATAGAACGTTTCGATACGCGTAATGCCCGCGATATGATTAGTTACCTGCTAGAACTGCTGCGAAGTGAGAGCGCTGCTTTCTCAATGTATGGCTACGATTTTATTGCTACTACATTAAAGGAAATGAACCAGAAGATAGCATTGATGGAGCAGAAGACAAGAGGTAGTGCCACTGGCGCAGAAATGCCGTATTACATCATTGTAAAACCCTTTGAAGGGCAGGATATGTTTTATGCAGAATACTGGACTACCCTGGCTGAAGTTGCCAATAATATACGTGCCGGGCAAAAACTGCAGTTGGCCAGGGGCGTTAAGGTAAAACCCGATTCGGCAACGCTGCTAACCACTACTATTGGCGGCCGCAACAGGCTGCGCCCGGAAGAAAGGTTGAATGCTTTCCGGTACGGTATTTTAACCCGCAACCGCATTGTAACAAAAGAAGACATCCGCAATTTCTGTTTTCATGAACTGGGTAACCGTATTAGTGCGGTTGAGGTAGAGAAAGGCATAGAGATGTCACCTAAAACAGGAGAAGCATTCCGCAGAACCATTGATATTGTATTAACCTCTTCAGATATTGTTGATACTGCGGAGAAAGAACGGCAGTTGCTAAACGGACAATTACTATCCAAATTACAATCCAGGTCAGGGGTGAGCAATTATTATCGGATGTTGTGGAAGGAGGGTTAATGTTAATTATCAGCATCAGGAGTCAGCAATCAGGAATTAGCCTCTTGGAAAACGGATAAATAGAAATTCATCTGAGGTTATCAACGCAACAAACCATGAGTGAAGAAAAAGATAAAAAAAACAAAGAGAAGGAAGCAAAGATGTCCTATGCTTTTTCCGGGATGGTGAACAATGATTACCGGGCGGAAGTAACGGCGGCGGAGCTGGCTGAAAATGGCACGCCATCAGACCGCATACTACTGCTTTTGCAGGGTGCTTTGAAGCGGACTTTTAGCCGCGATGTAGCTACTATTGAAGAAGAACTAAGTGATTATGACCATCGTGAATACCTGTTGATCAATACACCCCGCGAGGGTATTTACGATATGCTGCCCCAGGGACTTTTTCACAAACCCGGCATGCACCGCAAAGGGCAATCTGAAAAGGAGATCATCAAATCCATGAAAAAACGGCGGCAGGAAGAACTGGAAGCCCGCAATTTTTTCATGCCCTTTGAAGCGGGCATTAACCACCAACGAATAATGCTGGCCTGGCACGAAAACCGGCTGGACAAACACTGGCGCTACGACGATCTGCTGAAAGTATTTTCAGATCACTGGCCCATCTTTCGTCACCTGGATGCACGCCAGGCCAACCTGTTCCTCTACCTGATACCAATATTACACGACATACGAGACAATTTCCCCATGGCGGAAAACATATTGGAAATCATACTCGGTCTGCCTGTACAGATCAGTCTGCGCCGCCAGATGCCGCAGCATCCGGCCGAACCGTTCTTTTCCCACATGGGCGACGCGCTGCTGGGCGTGAACCTTACCACCGGAAATAAACTGTACGATGAAGGCATAGACGAAATTTACCTGCACATCGGCCCGGTTAGCAGGGAACAGTTTCATGGTTTTATGCCCGGCGGTAAAAATCATAATATCCTGCACATGCTTTGTGATTACCTGTTGCCGGTACACCTCGATTTATTTACAGATATAGAAATTGATACAAATGGAAAGTTTATGCAGTTGGCAGAAGAAGGGATGGATGGCAGTATGCTGGGGGCAGATAGCTGGTTGTGAAGACTTTCGCTCTATTTAAATATTGAACATAATTCAGCAAAAAATTTATGGCTTTTCCGTTACCACAACGGAACCCATATTCTGGCGGAAAGTATAATTACCGTTCAGGTTGTGCGGGTTTACATCCAGTTTTTTGTGTTCCAGCATATTCCTGGTGAGAGCGAAGTTGTAGGTTTCCTGGAAGGCTGCGTTTACCAGCGCGTCAATGCGTTTGCCATCGTCCCGTATAATCATTTCAAATTCGCCACCGAGGCCGCTAACGTTATCATCCAGCAGAAACTTGCGGGCAGTGGGTTTGCTAACCATACCCTTGAGCCAATCCCAGGATGTCATATGATAATAATTTTTCCAGTTGGCCTGCAGCTCCCATGGCCTGCCAAAATTATCAATGTAGATATCGCCGCTTTGCTGTTTCAGTGTGGTTACTTCAGCTTTTACATTAAAGTGGTTGCGGTTTAAATGATAGTATTCAAACTGCGCGGCATCGTAAGCCCGGCCCTCCCGTACTGCATCCAGCACTTTTCTTACTTCTTTTGGTTCTAAGGAATAAATCATCGTTTAAAAAATTATGGGGGAGGCGCCGCTAACCGTCACGCTGATGAACTTAGTAAATATCCGTTAACAGGTAATTCTCCGCGCTGAGCACGTTAAATTCAACATGTTCCGTGCCGTTGTAATGGCTGTAAAATTCCACTTTCAACTGCCCGTTTTCAAAACCGTTGGAAGAGATATAGCCCTTACTGTCTTTTTTAATGGTACCCCTGTTGCCAAACCCCTGTGCAACAGGCAGGTCTTTGGAAAGGTATACTACTGCATTTTTTCTTGCAGAATGATAGCTGATTCTCTGGAGCATGGATCATTGTTTTTATTGGTTATCAGGTAGTGGTTGTATTAATATGCGGGTAAGATAAAAAGTTTTTGGTTGAAGCGCAAGGGGGAATAACAGTTGAGTGGATAGTATTTTCACCATTTCGGCCTGCTGATTACTGCAGGTATGCTATCCGGTTATTATAATTTGATGCCAGGCGGATGATTTATGCTGTTAGCAGAAAACGTGTTAGCAAAATTCTGCTAACAGAAATTTTGCTAACAAAAAGTTCTGGGAGGATGGGAAGAATTTTGGCCTGCGCTGCTATGCTACTATCATCGTCCCTTGTGTCACTCACTGGTGCGGCAGGATATATTTCAGCAATCGTGCAACAATGATTGCTATTACAACAATATTAAATGGATATGAGGTAAAACTAGAAATTAGAAACGCTTAGGCATAAGGTTGGAGATCTACGTCAGTATACTGCCATGTAAGTTCAGATTGTTTTGTTGGTTCTAATTGTGACCCTTTGTTTTATGAGCAATCATGGTTGGTATTTTTCTGTTGTTGCTACTTAGGGCGGAAGACGAGTTGCTCATTACCAGAGTAGCATTTTTAGATTAAGACTTCTTTTTTATTTATATACTTATACCAACTGTGGATTCTAAGACTTTCAATAAAGTACGGGAAGTCAATGCTCTTTTACATTTTAATCTATTTCAGAAAATAAAATTTCAAACAGATTTGCAGGTTTACCGTCCAACTCCGTGTAAAAATCATTAAAAATAGAATTTAATTTTTCGACATTATCTATTCTTGAAAAATTATTTTGAGATAATATTAAATCGATATCGTTAAGTAGTTTTTCAGGCAATTTGATAAATGTCCCTATCCATACATTTTTTGCTGAAGAGTTTTCGAAGACTTTGATAGTGTATAACTTCACTTTTGAGCTTAGCCAAACCTTAATTTGATAATTTGCATCGTCACTACGGTCAATTGGGTATAATAGTTTTGATAAAAAAAAATTTATAGACTGACCATGTGAGTAATTCATGTCTTGATTATGATAAATATTAATTCTGAATCTATTTGCCATTAAATCACCAATTTGCTTTACTTCTTCTGTAAACTTGGATGTATAATCAGGTTGGTTTTTTAATCCTTTACTAATCATTTGCTGTAAATTCATTTTATTTTTTTTAGTGAAATATTATATCTAGCTTGGATACATTGTGACAATTTCGTCATGATTGTAAGTTGACCAAGATGCTGGATGTGGGCCTTCAACAATGACAGTACCACCTCGTACATCATTTCCTGTTCTATCATATCCTGTTTTCCTGCCTAAATCTGCGACCTCATACTTGATTCTTCCATTACCTTGCGGCGTGATAACTACTGAAGGATGATTAACTACTTCATGAGCAAAGGCAGCTCCGCCTTCACCAACTCTAAATTTACTTTTACCAGTTCCCTTTCTTTGCTTAGAATTAGCAGCATGGCCATGCGAATAAACATGTTGCCTTGATTGCTTAGTATAAGTAGGTGCTAAGCCAAATTCATCGAACCAAATTCCAGAATCCTTTACATAGTTATATAAATTTGAAAGGCATCCAAGTAAACCTATCGGATCCTGACTCACATACATCCCCTCCTCCACACTATAGTACCTAAACCTATTATAATACAACCCCGTCTCAACATCCTCATACTGCCCCTGGTACCTGAACGGGCAACTACCTAATTCACCTTTTTCCATCCGCACCTTGCCATAGCTATCTAATTCTGCTTCCCAGAATAGAGCACCATCATCCTTGTACATCTGGCTCGGCGTACCAAGATGGTCTGTAACAATGCTGTATTGCTTACCGCTTTTTATTTTACCCGCAGGGGCAAAACTATCCGTATCAAAGAGCCAGGTGGTTACGCCAATACCACCAGGGACGGAGCCATCAAGATTTCCATTGCCATTTACACTTAAGTCGCCAAGAATTTCGCCGGTAAGGGCATGTTCTTTCCATTCATGCAGGGGCACATTGCCATCCCAAACAAATTTAGTGATTGTGTTTTTAAATTGCTTGCTTAACCTTCTGCCTAAAGCGTCATAGGTAAATGTTACTGCTGCCTTGTCTGGCCGTATTACTTTTGTCAGCATGCCGTCATCGTTCCACTCGTATTTCCAGGCATCCCCGCCAATATGTTTTTTTTCTATAAGGTTACCTTCCGCATCGTAATTGTATTCCCAGCCGTTGGCCTTTTTTAGTTGCCCGCCTTTTGCATATATACGGTCTTTTCTTTCCTCTGTTTTAAATAGGTTGCCAACAGCATCAGGATTTCTCAATTGCGTTTCTCCATCCGGAAAAACCGTTTTGGCCAGGTTGCTCCATTTGTCGTGTTCAAACCGGGTTACGCCTTTTTCGTCTTTAACCTGCTTCAACCGGTCGTTTACATCCCATAGGTATTGCTTGCGTTTACGTGTATTAAAACTGTTGCCGGATGTATGGCCAACGGTTTGCACCACGGGCCTGCCAATACCATCCCGTTGCCAGTGATTCGTTACACCGCCGGGCAGGTAGCGTTGGGTCTCCAGGCCTAATTTATCGTGCTCAAAATTGGCAAACCAGCTACCCGCTTGCATGCGCAATACATCCCCCATCTTGTTATAGTGCTGGTCAATATCCGCACCCAGGCTGCTGGTTATTTTTGTGCGGTTACTAAATACATCGTATGCCGATTGTACCCAGTTTCCGTTAACCGTTTCTTTCAGTATGTCACCCATCACATTTCTTTCAAACTGCACTGTTGCAGATTCGTTGACTGCTTTTATCAGCTCACCATCCGGGCGGTATGCATAGGCTTCTTCCTTTGTATCGCTGTACTGAACCTGTGTTACACGGCCACAGTTATCATATCCATAGCTGGTAAACTTTCCGGCGGGCCGCAGTACTTTGGTTACCCAACCAGATGCATTGCGTTCGTAGCGGCGGGTAATTTCATCAAAGCCTATTTCTTCCACCACATTCCCTGCGGCATCAAGCTGAAAACGGTAAGGCAGGTTATGTTCATTGATGATCTTTATTAATTGCTCTTCGGTATCATACTTGAAGATGATAGTGGCGTTTGCTTCCGTGCGGCTGGTCAGTTTCCATAATCCGCGGTAGGTATAGTCAACTTCTTTTTGTCTATCACGATATCGAATTACATTGTCAATGCCATCATACTCCAGGTTAATCGTATTCCCATCAAAATCGTTCACTTTTTCAATACGCCCCTTTAAATCAAAAGCACGCCGTTGTTTGATGTCATTAGGATTTATAATGGTAGTACAATTCCCCAATATATCATAGCTATAACTGGTTAAGGCGCCATCATCGGTTTGAATAGCTGCCAGGTTTTGATCCTTATCATAACTCAACGCTGTAACTGCACCGGCTGCACTGATAATTTTGATTAATAACCCATCATCATACTGGTAAACTGTTTTAGCGCCAAGCGGATTTATTCTTACCACAAGATTGCCCTGTGCATCGTATTCCCATTTCCATTTGCCACCGGCTGCATCCATGGCCTCTGTAGGCAGTAAAGGAAATTTCGGATGAAAAAATTCCGTAGCGGTGAAACCACCTGCGGGGTCGGTACTGGTTATCAGGTTACCCCATTCATCATGGGAGTAATTTTGCTGGTTACCCAATGGGTCTGTTTCCCATTCCAGTTCGTTGTAACGGTTGTAACGATACCTCCACTCGCTGTTATTGCCGTCTATTTTCAGATAAGGTAACCCATTCCTGTGATAATAAGTTGTAACAAAGCCGAGGCTATTTTCTACAAGGGTAACCCCTTCTTTGTAAGTAAGTTTATGGTTATATATATTGCCATCTCCCCAGGTATGGATGCATCTTGCTCCGGTACCGGTGCCATCGAACCTGAAAAACCATTCGTGCCCGTTGCGCCAGGTTTCTTTTACCAGCAAATGGTTTTCGTATTCAAATTTCATCTGCTGCCCCAATGCATCAGTATGGCAAATCATATTGCCGGCTTCATCGTAGTCATAGCGGGCAATTACAAATGTTTTACCATGCGCATCAGGATGTGGCGCAAGAATATTCACAATGCGGCCTTCATCATCATTTTCTATATGCAGGATGCGGCCTGAGCTGTCTGTTATTTTGGTGAGATGCCCCTCCTGGCTATATTCAAAACGAATACCGTAACTATTCTTGTTAGAAATACTTTTGAGCAAACGGCTGCCTGCTTTAATAAATGGATCGCGATACAATCTATCTGTAAACCTGTACAATAAACCATCTACGTCTTCAATATAATAGCGCCCCTCAGCCTCGCAATGCAGAAACAGTTTTTCTTTGCGATCAAAAGTGAATTTGCCTGGCTGTGGCAATTCAAATATCACAGCACGGCCATCATTCATCCGGTATACAGCTTCATTACTTTGCTGGTTAATTACAAAGCTTACATCGTAGTTATGGTACCAGCCATGGCCAAGCGGACCTTTATAATGACTATCGCTGTACCAGGTTCGCTCCCAGGAGATAGGTATAACGCCTGGTAATGAAAAGTCCTCTTCATCAGTAAACAACATACCGCTAACCACATCAACCGGGTGGCCTGTAACGTGGCAAATGGCTTTGTGTAAGCCATCTCTCATTCCTTTGGGAACAAACTTGTTGACAAACTTGTGCAGTATTTTGGCGATACCGAAGTTTAATAATTTGGTTAGCGCGGCAATAGGATTAATTGGTGTAGGTATAGGGTTTACAATAACATTATGCGACGGAATAGCCATAACAAACCCGGTAGGCATAAACAACTGCATGGGTTCGGGTTTGTATTGTTTGCGCATCAGTTGCATGATGCCGATATCCCAGCAATCATTGTTCAGGTGCATGCCTCCGGTAAAAGGGTTGCCGTCTGCCAGCAAAAAGAGACTGCCAAACTGGGCGTGCCCCGCATTCTTTTTAACCGGAACCGGGGCAAAGCTGGAACCCATGGGGAAATGAGGGATCACTTTATTGGTAACGCCTGTGGTAGTTCTTGGAGTAAAGCCACCCAGCTTTACAGTAGCGCTCATACCTGCCATACCCAAAGCCATTGTGCCCACCGTAAACGCAAGGCTGGCGGCAGCATCGGCATCTGCATCGCCTGTAGGAGTTGGTGCAGCCATAGCAGCAGCAGTCATTACTGCGCAGCTCAGGTAATCTTTGGGATCAAAAACCGTGGCGATATAAGGATGCGGCATCGGTATCGGCGATGGAGAAGGCGGTATCATCACAAGGTGCACATCAATGCCCATAACGGGATCTAATTGAGAGGAAGCCGGTAAGCAAGCCAGGCCTTGCATAAAACTTAAGGCTTTGTATACAGGCATCAGGGCTTCTTCTGCTTTGTTGCCCACGAAACCCATTACCTGGCCATACATACCCAAAGCAGTATTTGCCGCTCCTACAGCTTTGCCCACAGTGCTCTGCGAGGCCTGTTGCCCTGCCTGTTCGCTCTGTTTGGCGGCCCGCTCTATACGCCTGTTCCTGTTTGTAACATCTGCCATGTGTAAGCTTGCTGTTTACTGCATCACTATGATGGTATGTAAGAATTAAAATTGCTTAACGATACATGTCTCCGCTTATGGTTGTATTCAATACTACGCAGCAACGGTTTTAGCAGGGTCCGTCACTTCTTCATACTTCGGGTTTTTCCAGTTCGTTATTTCTTTAAACCAATCTTTGCCATATACATCTTCAGCCGTTTCTTCCACCTCCTGCTGGCTTATATATTTAAGGTTGTTGATTTTTAGTAACAACTCCACTACCCCGGCGAAAGTGGTAAACTTTACCAGGTGCAGGGGTATTTGAAGAGACAACCGCAGAGCCGTTTCTAACGACTTGCAGGCTGCATCATTATTACCAGCCTTATCATAACAAAAGCCCGTCATGCGGTATGCTTCCATGGCCAGTATAACATCATTCGTTGAAATATAGTCTTCTGCAGCAGCATTAAAATCGGTTACCGCCTTCAGCCAGTTTTTATCTGCGGCGTACAGGGAGGCCCTTACCATAATGGCCTGTCCTTTAAACTTGCGACGCACAAATTCATCCGGTATCAAATGCTGCGATTGCTCCGCCGCATCTACTGCTTTGGTAGCAAACGCAATCGCCTTTTTAAAATTTCTATATCCTACCTGGTCATTGGCAAGCGCCGCATATACAGCAATAACCTGCCCTATCCAGTAACTGTTTTTTTCAAGGTTTTTTTGTGCAATAGCAAGGCATATGTTCCCATGTTTTTCTGCATCGTTTTCTTTCCTCTGTTCAATAGCCTGCATCATTTTAATAAACGCCTGACGGTACTGAACCGCCGGATCATTGGGATTTCCCATGGCTGCAACCTGCTGCATGGCTTTATCCATATCGAGCTGAGGCCTTAGCGTTAGTATATTTTGGGGATACTTTCCGGCGAGGCTATCGTAAAAAGAATGATTTACTGAATCATCGATTACTATTTTAAACTTTTCACTCATGCCGGCTTTCAACGCCTCCTCCAGCCAACGGCAGAATTGATATGGCTGCACAAACGATACTTTCAATACAGCCATTAAAAAAGTATTGTCAGCCATATTCAGGTAAGCCGCCAGGCTATTCATATTGTCAACAAACAACGCCGCCGGGTGTGTTCCCGGTTTGGACTTATAGTTTACCTGCCAGTTGATGGCTTCGGTTTTTATGCTTAGGGCATCTTTGTTGGAAGTATTCCAGATATGTATCAATTCCGTTAATTCATCAAGTATTGCTTTTGTATACTGTTCGTCTGCATGATAAATGCTTTCAAATATTACTGGCACATCATGATTATCTGTATCAACGCCTAACATGTATGTGTAGAAAGCATCTACCATATCTTTTTCATTTTCCTGCGCGTGAATGCGGATAATGTTTGCGCCCGGTTGAGAAGCAACTGCTTCCCATTTTTCGACAAGGGCATCCATTCGTTGTTGTATAGGATTGCTTTGTTTCAAAATAAATGTTTGGAAAATTTAATTAAGTGCAACGATAGCACCCTGCACTGCAACTTTGCCCCCTGCACTAACGGTGGTTTTGCCACCACCGTTAACGGTTGCTTCCGCATCTCCGTTTAAAGTTGCCTTGCTACCGGTAGCCGTCACTTCAGAAGAGCCCGTTACGGTGGTCTTGGTTCCACTTACGGCAACATCTCCGCCTGAATTAGCAGAAAATTCGTGAGCAGCGCTGTGAATTTTAGCATCAGCAGTTCCCTCAATATCTATGTGGGCGGCAGTTATAGTTATGGTATCTCCATCCATGGTTATGGTAGATTTACCATTTGTTAATTCAATTTTTTGGGAAGCTGTAACGGTAATTGTGTTAGTGCCATCAATCTCTATTTTATTACCAGTGGATTTATCAACAATCGTGATACCTTTTCCATCATCCAGCGATAATGTATGACCACTCTTGCTATTTAAGCTCTTGGTATTATTACCCTGCCCGCCACCGCCACCGGTTTTGCCATGAAACATACTGCCCATCACAAACGGCCTGTCCGGATGATTGTACCGGAAACATACCAATACCTGGTCACCGGCTTCGGGTACAACAACAAGACCCCTGTTTTTGGCGCCATCTTTTCCGCCACCCGCATCAGGTGTCATCACCCTTAGCCAGTCGGTCATTTCACCGCTTTGTTGTTGCCAAAGCATTTCTACGCGTACCCGGCCCATATTATCCGGGTCTTTGTTGTCTTTTACTGTGGCGATTTGTGGTTCGGCAATAGGTGTAGTTATATTTTTAACAGGTATCACTTCAAGGCTCGCGGGGATAGCTTCAAAATTATTGTAATACCGGCCGTTATCGGTAAGGTGATGCTCTATAGAAGTAATCAAAAATTTACCTGCGTCCTCCTTCTTTAATGCAATATTATCTAACACGCCAATTTTTACACTGGCTATTGCTCCAATGCAAACTGATGGGTTCTGGCTACTGCCTGATAGCACTTCAAGATCGGCTGCCATGGCTGCTTTTTGTTTTTTGACAAAATTTTCCAGGTCGCTCTTGGTTTCAATTCGTTGTGATACCGGTGTGATCACCGGCTCTGAAAAAATTTTACCGGATTCCTGTAAGGCAAAACTTGCATAAGCGTCCAGGCCGTTTACTTTATCCGGTGCATCATAGGTGTGAAACTTGTCCTCCTTTGAAACATATGAATAGCCTGTAAATGCAAGTGGCAATATGCGCAGCCTGAATTGAATATCCTGTACATCCTCACCATATGTAATATCTATCTCCGGAGAAGAGGATGGTTTGCCAAACAACAGTTCTTTTCCATCATAATAAAACCATTCACTGTACTCAGAGGAGAGCCTGTTTAAAAAATGAAAAGTGCTTTCCCTGTATTGACAGATATAAGTTAAGGGTGTAGTGTATGCAGGTGCCAGCTTTACCTGGCAGTTGGCCTGTGAAACCGCTTGTGTGGTTTGCTGTACTATTTGTTTTAATGTTTTCTTGTAGAAGGAGGAGAAATGAGCGCCTGTCTCAAGGAGTACCGTAGGGCTATAACCCCTCAAAACAAAGTCGCTGGAAAAATTATTGGATTGTTCCATTTTTACTTCGCAAACAATACCCCTGAATTCGTAGGCGTCCCCAAGATCATCGGCATTCTTGAGTTTGATTACGGCCAGCTTACCGATTAATTTTTTGGCATTATTTAATCCGAAAGTACCCAGCTTTTCCAGAACATCATATTTAACCCGTATGGCAAATTCATGATGTGCGTTAAATTGCTGGCGTATTACAACTGAACTATAATAACCCAGCTTTTGATCCTCAATTTCAATATCGGCGATGACCTGGTTTTGCATGTAAGAAGATTAAGCAAACATTTATAAAATAAACCGGCTGTCCGCCAAGTATCTTATATGGTATTGTACGGCACAATTGGCTATTTCTTCCTTCAGGTGAGGGCAGAAGAAATTATTTCTTAGCAAAAAAATAAATCAGTGGGGGCATTTCTGAACGGATAAAACAATCTCTTAAAGCCTATGAATAAAGGCGCCCCGATGTAAGCAAATATTCCGGGTACTTACAGCTTAAGCAGGCCATTCATTCTTGTGCTCAGCATTACCAATGGTAATTTTTTGCGCGGAAATAGTAAACTCGATCTGCATTGGTTTTGCGCCCTGGTCTTTGTTACTGGCTTTGTCAACGAAACTTTCGTGAAACTCGATAACATAGCCTTTTTCCCATTTTACTTCTTTCATTTTGGCGTCTTCTTCGCTTTTCTTGAAAGTAATTGCACCATCAACCGGCTTGTACTGGTTTACCATTGATTCAACAATGGCGGTGTCTTCAGTAGATTCAACAGCTAGTTTAATAGTACCGCCATAAACTCCTGAAGAGGGCCTTCCTTTTGCATCTACATCCCTGCGGAGGGAATAATCACAAGCAAGCACGTCTATATTGTCTTTGCTTGCGAATTTAAGTTTTGCATTAAATGACATGATGTTGATATTTTAAGTGAATAAAGACGAAGAGTAGTTGCAACCGTTGAGAAACAAAATAGTGCGCTTTTTTTTTAATTCATAATTTCCCGGCAAAATCTTTTGCTATGGTTTGATAAACTTCTGCGTTTCTTGATGATGGTTTCTTCCTTTCCTGGTTATACCTTATTTGCGCTCAACAGGTAATTGCTATTCTATTCTGCCCATAAATTTCGTAAGCCTGTAATTGCCGGTAAATGTGAAAAATCCCGTTTATTCCTGTTGTTTTCACCCTAAACCATTTTACGGGTTCTTAACTAGTCAATTAAATAGTATAAAACCTTTCCCGTTGTTTTTCTATCTTGTACGCGTTTGCATCTTTCCACAGCCAATGATTAATAACATCTATGAAAAAAACATTGCTCGTTGTTTGCCTTACTTATCTGAGTATTTCTGTTCTGTATTCACAAAATATGGTTACCGCTGCCATAAAGTTTACAGGTATGCTTGACAGTGTTCAGAAAGCCAAAGCAGTATACCCCTTTGATGCTGACGAACGCTATAATTTTCATTACTTTCCTATCGATAACCGCAAAGGCATTCCCCTAGATGAACTTACCCCTGAACAACAACAAGCTGGCATGGATCTTATTAAGACCTGTCTTAGTGAGCCTACGGTAAAGAAGATCAAAGACATTATACAACTGGAAGTAGTATTGAAAGCTTTGGAAAACCGCAAGCCTGATGATCATTTCCGCGACCCGGGTAAATACAGTTTTACCTTCTTTGGTATTCCATCTCCTAAAACCATCTGGGGATGGAGGTTTGAAGGGCATCATGTATGTTTTAATTTTTCATCTAAAGACAATCAACTGGTGGCTGGTACGCCTGGTTTTCTTGGCTCTAATCCAGGCATCGTGCAGGATGGGCCACAAAAAGGAAAACAGGTATTGAAGGAAGAAACTGCCATGGGTTTTGATCTTCTTCATAAGCTTACTGACGAGCAGTTGTCCAAAGCACTTATAGACACAACTGCACCGGGCGAGATCATCACTTTTGTAAGCCGTAAAGCAATGATTGAAGGCAATAAAGGAATTACCTACAGCGAGATGAATGCAGCGCAACAACAGGCTTTTCTGCAACTTGTGAGCCTTTATGTACATCGTTTCACGAAATTATTTGCTGATCAAATGCTGAAAGAAATTCAGCAGGCCGGGTTGGAGCAACTTCATTTTGCATGGGCCGGCGCACGTGATCCCGTAAAAGGGAAAGCTTATTATTATCGTATACAGGGGCCTACCTTGATTATTGAATATGATAATTCGCAAAACAACGCCAACCATATACATACCGTAGTACGCGACCTGAAAAATGATTTTGGCGGAGATCTGTTGCTGGAGCATTATAAGGCAGCGCATCAGTAGGAGAAGGCACAAAGGGGCGAAGGCACGGAGGCACAAAGAGAATAGATGCAGGGCCATGCCTGGTGTAGGGTGTGGTTGAAAACAGATTGTATACAGCACTGCGTTATCTTAAATTACCTGGCATATTTTTAAATTCCTTTGTTATTAAATAAAGATTGCTTTTTGTAGTTACGCTGATGACAACCTGTGCCTTGTGCATAGGTTAAATTGCAGTAAGAAAGCAATAGTTTGAATAAGCAAGCGGCTATTGTAAAATCCGGATTACTATATTATCTTTAAAAAATTCATAGTTGTAGTAAGTCAGTCAGATGCTGAATAGTTAGCTTGAGGGCAAGATGAGTACCTGTTTTATATCTCCAATATCTTATAGAAATATCAACCTTATTGTACCGGCCATTCTATTTATTTCGATGTAGTTTTCGGGGAAGATAAGCTGGGGATTTCCTGTAATTCAATATTCCATTTATTCAGGCAGTCACCGGTATTTATCCTATTTATTGAATGTTTTGTCCCATGCGCCAGACCTAAACATAAAGTTCGCTTAATATCATACCGGGCAATTTGGATACGCCCCTTAAAAAACGCTGATGAGATATTCTTACTTTTTATTAGCCTGGATTTTCTCTTTCATCACCGCTAACTTTCTGCATGCACAGTTGGTAAGGCATACCTATCGTTTCAATAATACACTGTCTGCATCGGAGCCGGATTGCGGGCCTGACCTGATACAATCGAAAGCCGCCGGATTTTGTGGTGCTGGGAATGATCCCGGTTATTTTTTAACCGATCAGCTACCTGTTTGTACTACCGCACGCTCGCTTTATCATACCAATCTTAACTGGGGCCTGGAGTACGAAAATCCCGGCGCCAAGATCAGTGATACATATACGATACAGATGTATGTGAAAACTACCAGGTGGGGCACGCAGCAATGGGTGCGTATTATTGATTTTTTTCCAAATTCTTTTTCAGATAATGGCCTGTACTTTAAAAAATATGATAACCACAGGTTTTGCCTGCAATTCTGGCCACAGCAAAATACCATTGGTGCATGTCCCTTTTTTGACGATACAACCTACTACCTTTTAACCTTTACAAGAAATGGAACCACAGGAATGATCGATGTGTATGTGAACAATATTTTATTTACTACCTATGCTGATGTTACCAACTTATACGTGGCCAAGCCTGGTAATCCCATCTATATTTTTCGTGATGACCCCAGTGTTCCCTGCGAATCCGGTGAAGCAAATTTTGCTTATCTCTCTTTTTCCAATCAGTATTCCAGCAAGAGCCAGGTAGATTCTGTTTATAAAAATGTTTGTTCTGTTATTAATAGTAATACTGCTGATTTTTCTATTAATCCTGCTGTTAGCTGCAGCCCATCGCAGGAGATTGAAGTTAACTACACCGGTAATATTGCAGAAAACGCTGCAGGTTATAGCTATAACTGGAACTGGGATGGTGGCACTGTAGTTTCAGGTTCAGGCAGAGGGCCTTATAAAGTAAAATGGAACGGTACCGGTACCAAAAATGTACAGCTTACTATTAAAGGTGGCGCCTGTCAACCGGAGGTTTCCGCTTCAAATAAATTGACAATAGGAAGCCTTCATTTATCAGCAACCGTGACAGATGCTTCGTGTACTGCCAACAGTAAAGGACTTATAAAATTAAAAGGAGAGGGGAGTGCCGGGTCTTATCTCTATTCTATCAATGGTATCGATTTTCAAACTACAGATTACTTTGAAACGCTACCAGGTTCTTACAAAGTATATGTAAAAGATAATAATGGTTGCAGTACTGATACCACGGTTGTTGTAAAAGCAGGTGCTAGCATACAATTACAATCTATTGAAGACACGGCCATCTGTAAAGGACAAACTATCCGTTTGGTAACCGTTACAAATGCAGCTGTCTTTTCATGGCAGCCGACTACCGGTCTTAACAGACCGGATGAATTGAGCCCTTTGGTAAGCCCTGCGGCCAGCATCGACTATATCATTACAGCTACGGCCGGTAATTGTGTTAAGAAAGATACGGTAAGCATTAAAGTATATAGCGAAGTAAACCAATCTGTCACTATAACGCCGCAAACATGTACAGGCGCATGGGGTACCATTATTGCAGTGGCATCAGGTGGTACAGCGCCATACATGTATTCGCTTGACTCATCAGTTTATCAGAAAGCAGGAGAATTTGCGACGGGCCTAGGAGATCATACAATAGATATTGAAGATGCCAATCATTGCCATTCACATGCTGTTTATTTTGTACCGGTAAAAAATGATGTCTTTGCAAAATCAATTCCCGATACAAGTATATGCAAAGGGCAGAAGATTACCCTTGTAAGCAATAGCAACGCAAATGTATATTCATGGCAGCCATCAACCGGATTGAATGATCCTTCTCTTCTTAGTCCTGATGCACAACCTAAAGAAAGCACTGATTATATTTTGAAAGCAGGCAATGGCTTTTGTGCCAGTTATGATACGGTGCGTGTAATAGTTCAGGCAGAAGTTAAAATTTCAGGCACGGTACAGCCACAGTTGTGCAGCGGGCCACAGGGAACAATCAGTGTATCTGCATCGGGAGGTATTGCTCCTTATATGTACTCGCTTAATACAGCTACCTATCAAAATGCCAGCCTGTTTACCGTCGCTTCCGGTGATTATACAATAGACGTGCAGGATGCAAATCATTGCAGCGGACATGCCATATATACAGTACCCTTGCAAAATGATATTACTGTAAAATCAATTGCAGATACAAGTATTTGTTCCGGCAAAGAAATTGTGCTTAACAGCATGAGCAATGCAACCGTATTTTCATGGCAGCCTCCCGATGGTCTCGATAATCCTTCCATACTCAGTCCTGCTGCCAAACCCACCAGGAATACCAAATATATTATTACTGCCGGCATTGGTGATTGTATCAGTAAGGATACTGTCACCATCAACATTCATGATGATATAAAAGTCAGCGCAATCGTACAGCCTCAATTATGTACAGGAGCACAAGGTACGATCAGCCTCACTGCTTCCGGTGGTAAAGAACCCTACATGTATTCACTTAACAGTGCTGCCTACCAGGGTGTAAATCAATTTTCAGTTACCGCAGGAGACTATACAATAAATGTGGAAGATGCCAATCATTGCAATGTGCAAGCGCTATATACAGTACCGCTGCAAAATGATCTTTTCGTTCAAACACTTCCTGATACAACGATTTGCAGGGGCCGGGAAATAATACTTGTCACCAAAAGCAATGCGCAGGATTTTACCTGGAGCCCTTCTGTATGGCTAACAACTTTTCATAGTATGCAACCAAAAGCTTCACCGCAGGAAAGTACCGATTATATTGTAACAGCCTCATTAAACGGGTGTACGCAAAAAGATACGGTACATGTATCTGTTATAGCATCAATCACAGTTATTACCAGCAGGGATACTACCATAGACATTAACAGCCCGGCACAATTAATGGCCTACTCACCGGAACTTGTAAATGCAAGTGGTGTTACTTATGTATGGTCTCCTTCCACCGGGCTAAGTGACCCACATATTGCTAACCCTGTTGCTACTATTAACAGCGACCAGGTTTATACAGTGATCATTCATTCTGCTGAAGGGTGCAGTGGCAGCGGCAAAGTAAACCTCACCGTAAAAAAGGGTATTTATGTATACCTGCCCAGCGGTTTTACACCAAACGCAGATGGAAGGAATGATCTATTCAGACCTCTTACTGCAGGTATAAGCAGGCTTAAAGATTTTAGTGTTTATAACCGCTGGGGAAAACGTATTTATTCAACAAGCATTTTGGGTAAAGGGTGGGATGGCACATTGAATGGCAGTCCGCAAAATTCGGGAACCTTCGTTTGGATGTTTGAGGGAGTAGATGAGCAGGGGAAAACTATTCGCAAAAAAGGAGTTGTTACCTTAATAAGATAATCAGCAACAGACCGTATTTAACTTCATCACTTCTTTATAAGTTAGTAAGCTGCTATGACGAAGGTTAAATACAATTGTCTAAATTACAAATCCTAACTTTTATAAACGCTAACGATGAAAAAACTGCTATTGCCATTACTTGTTCTTTGTACCACCATTTTAATTGCACAACAACCTGCTGAAACTTATGATACTGACGCTGCAAGTGTAGAGCATGCAGACGTGCCCAAAGGGGAAGTTTTGAAATTTACTTTTAACCAGTCAAAGATTTTTCCCGGCACCACCAGGGATTACTGGATATATGTTCCCGCGCAGTATAAAGCTGGTGAGCCTGCCTGTGTATATGTTAACCAGGATGGCATACAATGGAATGCACCGGTGGTGTTTGATAATCTTATATACCACAAAGAAATGCCGGTAACGATTGGCGTGTTTGTAACACCTGGTAAAATACCGGCAGACTCTGCCGGTAAAACACTGGCCCGCTATAACCGCAGCTTTGAGTATGATGGGCTAGGGGATGCCTACGCCAGGTTTCTGCTGGAGGAATTATTACCGGAAGTAGAAAAACAATCCACCGGTGATGGCCGCAGGATACAACTTTCACACAATGGGAATGATCGTGCAATCGGTGGTTCCAGCAGTGGCGCCGTTTGTGCTTTTACGGCCGCCTGGGAAAAGCCTGCTGCTTTTTCCAGGGTATTCAGTGCCATCGGTACTTATGTAAGTCTGCGTGGTGCAGACAGGTATCCCGGCCTGATACGCAAATATGCTCCCAAACCAATACGGATATTTTTGCAGGATGGAAGTAATGATCTGAATATCTATGGGGGCGACTGGTGGAAAGCAAATGAAACAATGGAAAGGGCATTAGCCTTTGCCGGTTATGAAGTAAATCATGTATGGGGTGAGGGTGGACACAACGGTAAACAAGGAACCGCCTTATTTCCGCAAGCGATGCGTTGGCTATGGAAAGGATGGCCATCAAATGTTGCAGCGGGGGCTTCCCAAAACCAGGTATTGAAAGATTTGCTGATAGACGGTGAAGACTGGCAACTGGCAGGTGAGGGCTACCAGTTTACAGAGGGGACTGCAGCCAATGAGCATGGAGATGTTTTCTTTCAGGATATACCTGCATCTAAAACTTACCTGGTGGCAAAAGATGAAAAACCTGTCGCTTTGAATATTGATGCCAAAAGATCAAGCGGCACCTGTTTTGATAAAGCCGGTAACCGTTATGTAGTGGCCGGCGCCGCAAAACAAATCTTGTGCTATGATAAGAATAATAAAGTGAAGGTGATTGCAGACAGTATTTCTGCCAATGATCTTGTGGTGACTTATAACGGCAATATTTATCTCACTTCACCAGATGGCAGCATTAACCCCAGTAAGTTATACCTCATAAAACCGGGTGGAGAAAAAGTGATGGTGGACCAGGGTCTGAAGTTTGCCAATGGTCTTGCTTTATCGCCGGATCAAACACAGTTGTATGTAACGGAATCTGCCAGTCACTGGGTTTGGGCTTATCATGTGATGCCTGATGGAACGCTTGCCTACAAACAGCGTTATGGCTGGTTGCATGCATTGGATACGGATGACAATGCATGGTCAGATGGATTAAAATGTGATACTGCCGGAAGAGTATTTGTTACTTCCCGGGCAGGTATACAGGTGCTTGACCAGGTGGGCCGTGTAAATGCGATCCTTCCTCTTCCTGAAGGACAGGCTTCCAACTGCTGTTTTGGCGGGCCATCTTTTGATATCCTCTATGTTTCCGCCGGTGGCAAAGTATATAAACGAAGATTAAGAACAAGGGGGGCAAATCCGTTTGACGTTCCGGCCAAACCGGTAGAGCCGAGACTTTAAAGGGTTATTATGTCTATATTGAGTTTATGATTGTTTACATCGGGTATCTGCCTTCTTTTCATATTTCATAGCAACCTTAACGAAAATCAATAATTGTTAAAAGCCGGATAATCGCCGGAAACAGCATTTGACAGCGATTGATTAACTTGCGCCCTTAATATTCTCCAAAGAGTAGCTATGAAAAAAATACTTACTGTTATAGGTAGTGCATCGCTTTTAGCGGTGGCCTGCAATAATCAAAGCAGCAGTACATCTGCCAGTGATTCTACCAGTACAACATCTGATACCGTTAGCAAGACAGATTCTGCAGCATTCGTAACCGCAGTGGACTCTTTGCAACCTACCGCTAATGAATTACAGGATGACTCTGTGTTTACTGATGGAAGCACTCCTTCCAGTTGGGCAAATGCCGGTTTTAATCACCCGGAAGCATTCAAGCAATTCCTGAAACGCTTTCAGTCATGGGTTGCAACAGATAATAAAGACAGCATTGCTTCGGTAATTGCCTATCCTTTAAAGAATCCTAAAGTAAAAGACAAAGCGGCGTTTATCGCAGGTTATGACCGCTATATGAGTGCAAATATTAAGGCGGCGGTAAAGCAGCAGAATCTCCGTCAGATCTTCCGTAATGGCCAGGGAGCGATGATCGGTGACGGTAAAATATGGTTTAACGAAACCGCTGATGGTTACAGGATCATTGGGATCAATCAATAAGCGCTTAGCAAACATTCAATCTTAAAAATCATACCATGAATATTGGATATTTTAGTTACCCCATGCCAGTGAATGAACCGGTGTTGTCTTATGCACCGGGTTCCCAGGAAAAAGCAGCGCTGAAGAAAACGCTGGCAGAACTGAAAAAGAAACAGCATGATGTACCGATGTATATAGGCGGTAAAACTGTAAAGACAGGAAAGAAGATCAGTATGCACCCGCCACATGAGATTGCACATACGCTGGGCTATTTTCATGAAGGGGATGAGAAACATGTGAAGCAGGCAATTGACGCGGCACTGAAGGCAAAAGATGCGTGGGCTGCAATGTCATGGGAAGACAGGGCGCATATCTTTTTAAAAGCAGCAGACCTGATTGCTACAAAGTATCGCAGCTATATGAATGGCACCACGATGCTTGGTCAAAGCAAGAATGCTTACCAGGCAGAAATAGACAGTGCCTGTGAAATCATCGACTTTTTGAGATTTAATGTTCATTTCCTAAGCGAGATCTATAAGCAGCAACCTATCTCTTCACCGGGTATGCATAACCGTACGGAATGGCGTCCGCTGGAAGGATTCGTACTTGCCGTAACACCGTTCAATTTCACAGCGATCGGTGGCAACCTGCCAACAAGTGCAGCAATGTGCGGTAACGTTGTGGTATGGAAGCCAGCTTACACACAGGTGTTCAGTGCGCAAATGTTTATGCGTATTCTTAAAGAAGCCGGTTTGCCGGATGGCGTGATCAATCTTATTTATGTGGACGGACCGGTATTGGGTAAAGTATGTTTTACTCATCCTGATTTTGCCGGCGTTCATTTTACCGGCTCAACCGCAGTATTTAACCAGATGTGGAAAACCATCGGCGAGAACATTCCTAACTATAAATCATATCCACGTATCGTGGGTGAAACCGGCGGAAAGGATTTTGTACTTGTACATAAAAGCGCAGATGTAGATGCCACCGTTACGGCACTTGCACGTGGTGCGTTTGAGTTCCAGGGACAAAAATGTTCTGCTGCATCCAGGGCTTATCTTCCTTCCAATATTGCAGAAGAAATAAAGCAGAAGCTGGTGGCAGAAGTGCAGACCATGAAACAGGGGTCTGTGGAAGATTTCAGCAATTTTATTAATGCGGTGATTGATGAAAGAAGCTTTGATAAGATCAGCAACTATATCGCCAGTGCAAGGAAAGATAAGAAAGCAAAAGTTATTGCCGGAGGTAACTTCGATAAATCAGAAGGTTATTTTATAGAGCCGACAATTATAGAAGCAAAAGATCCCAAATATGTCACCATGTGCGAAGAGATCTTTGGGCCGGTGCTTACGATCTATGTATACGACGCAGACGCTTTTGAAGAAACCATTGCATTGGTCAACAGCACCTCACCTTATGCATTAACAGGATCTATTATTGCACAGGACAGGGCAGCTGTTGCACTGGCAACGGAAAAACTACGCCATGCAGCCGGTAATTTTTATATCAATGATAAACCCACCGGGGCAGTTGTCGGGCAGCAACCTTTTGGTGGTGCAAGAGCAAGCGGTACCAATGACAAAGCGGGCAGCATGCTTAATCTTTATCGTTGGTTAAGCGCAAGAACTGTAAAAGAAACTTTTAATCCGCCAACAGATTACAGGTATTCATTTTTACAGGAAGCATAAGATCAACACAACTCTTATCGTTATATGTAGAGGAGGCTGTCTTTTAAACAGCCTCCTTTTTTAATGCATCTCCTAAGTTATCAGGTCGCGTATCACCACAGAAGCCGCAACGCCCCCAAAGGCCGCAGGCATATAGGAAACTGTTCCATATGCTGACTTTTTAAAATTGCTGCCATCAGTCATAATAAGACTTTCCGGCACGGGCGTTTCAGGAGAAAATACGGCCTTAATCCCTTTGCGGATATCGTATTGTTTAAGTGTTTTTCGTACCTGCTGTGCAAACCTGCAGTTGTATGTTTTTGAAATATCCGCTACCTCTAATCTTGTAGGGTCAAGCTTACCGCCGGCGCCCATGCTGCTTACCAGCCGCAGGCCGTTTTCATATGCTTGTTTTATAAAAGTGATCTTTGGGGTAATACTATCTATAGCGTCAATAATATAATCGGGTTTGTGTACAAGCTGTTCTGCTACCATCTCTGGATTAATGAATGCACGCACCGCATAAAGCTCCAGTTCAGGGTTTATCGCCAGTAAACGTTCCTGCATGATCAATGCTTTAGATACACCATGATTGGTTGCCAATGCAGGCAATTGGCGGTTGCGGTTGGTAGGATCAACCACATCGCCATCTATAATTGTCATTTTACCTACACCACTTCTGGCGATAAACTCTGCAGCAAAGGAACCTACACCACCAAGACCAACTACCATTACATGCGCCTGTGTAAGCCTGCGGACAGCAGGTTCACCAATTAATAAGGTTGTTCTTGAAAGCCAGGATATATCATTCATAACCTATTGTATTTAACCTGCTGATTTACTGAATAAAGCCCGCAAGCTAAATTAATCTTTGCGAATAAATAGTGGCCTTTGAATCCCTGATCATATTATGATGATTAAGATGTGTGTATCTTTGATGCTACGCTAACTGTGATAAGCGAGTACGCTATACCCCATAGAAGTATAAGTTTTAGAACAGACAGATGCACCTCTTCAAAACAATCGTATGCGAAAGACATCAGCCGTTTTATGCCTGTTGTTATTGCTGCAACAGGCAAATGGGCGCAACACGGCCTTGCAACGGGTTATTGTAAAATTTAAAAATTCGGTTAGTTATACGGTTGATTATAAAGCGAACAAATTCCTGCTTAAAAAACAGTACTTAGGTGTAAGGCTGCTTCAGAAAAGTCTTACCCGTATCATCTCACTCATACCGCAGGAGGCAAAAAAAACCAGGAAGCTGGCATCATCTAATCTCCTGCAGAATATTCATTTCTTACAGTTTAATAACCAGCAGACGCTTTCTTCACTGATCAGTCAGTTGCAAAAGACAGGATTATTTGAGTATGTGGAAGAAGACCAGGAGGGGAGTAGCAGCGGAATAAGAACCCAGTCGCCAGGTGATGCACTTTTTTACAGGCAATGGGGTTTGCACAACGATGGCAGCTTTGATACACAGGCAAAACCAGGTGCAGATATTGATATAGAACGGGCCTGGGCAATTACTACCGGAAACAAAGCAACCATTGTATCGATACTGGATACAGGCCTTAAGCTGGATCATCCCGAGTTTAGCGGAAGATTATGGGTAAACACGGGAGAAATACCAGGTAATGGAAAAGATGATGATAAAAACGGTTATATAGATGATATAAATGGCTGGGATTGGGCAAATGATGATAAAGACCCTTCAGATGATTATGGCCATGGTACCAATGTAGCCGGCATCCTGGCCGCCACGGGGGATAACCATATAGGATATGCAGGTATTAACTGGAAGTGCAGGATCATGGTAGGTAAAGTACTTGATGGCAATAATACAGGTTACTACTCGTGGTGGATATCGGGTATTTATTATGCTGTCGCTAATGGCGCCCGGGTCATCAATATGTCGGTTGGAGGTTCAGGCTACAGCGATGCGCTAAAAGATGCCTGCGATTTTGCGTATAAAAACAATGTGTTGGTGGTAGCCTGTATGATGAATACCAACAGTAATACCATTTATTATCCGGCAGGTTTTGAAAGTACCCTGGCTGTTGGGGCCACCACAGTAAACGACTATCGCGCCAATCCATTTTCATGGGGAGGCGGGAGTAACTACGGGCCTCATATTGACATGGTAGCTCCGGGAAATATCATCTACGGGCCGGATTATAAATCAGATAACAATTACAATGTCGCGTGGAGCGGTACTTCACAGGCAACGCCGATGGTTGCAGGCGTTGCTTCTTTGCTCTTTGGTCAAAACCCAGATGCTACAATCAATGAAGTAAAAACAACTTTGCAATCAACAGCCCAGGACACGATTGGCAACCCTGCAGAAGACAAGACCGGGTTTGATGATTATATGGGCCACGGCAGACTAAATGCTTACCTGGCTGTAAAGGAAATGTCTACTTATTATTTTGAAGGCAATGGCAACTGGAGTAATGCCGGCAACTGGAAAAATAAAAAGATGCCGCCGGCTAATCTGCCTGCAGGTTTTGAAATTGAGATTAATCCATCCGCCAATAAAAAGGAATGTATGTTAGACGTTAACCAAAGGCTGGCACCGGGGGCTAAGCTGACAATAAAACCCGGAAGCCATTTACGCATTGCCGGTGGAGTTATTATAAAGCAGTAAGGTCTTCCAACTAATTTAATAGCTTCGCATCTTATGAAAATATACCAGCAGCAGTTAACTCTTAAAGAAAGAAAGCGGGGTTTTCATCTGATCACCGGTGAAGTGTTACAGGCACTTCCGGAGATCAGCAAAATAAGAAAGGGTCTTTGCCAGGTTTTTATACAGCATACGTCTGCTTCACTCACCATCAATGAAAATGCAGACCCTACAGTAAGAAAAGACTTTGAAATGTTCTTTAGCAAAGTAGTTCCGGAAAATGATCCCTGGTACCAGCATAACGATGAAGGACCGGATGATATGCCCGCTCACCTGAAAGCATCCCTACTGGGCAGCAACGTAATTATTCCTGTTAGCGATGGAAGGCTTGCCCTGGGTATATGGCAGGGTATCTACCTGTGTGAGCATCGCAATTATGGTGGCGCCCGAAGCATTGTAATTACGGCATGGGGAGAGGAGTAGGCGCTAGAGGTTAAGCCTGTTTACAGAGAAATGGGTAAACGTAAGATATGACACAACATGAGACTCATTTCACAATTGCCCATTGACTATTCACTTAAAATCAATCACAACAATTTCTTTACTTTCTGTTATTCCCTGCTCTTTTATTTTTGCGCAATATGAAACACCAAGTAATCTTTAAATCGATAATTACCCTGCTGGTAATTAATAGTTTGTATATGACACGGATCGATGCCCAGGCAACAGATGCATTTGCCAACAACCAGGTGATTGCACATCGTGGCGCGTGGAAAGCGAATAATCTTCCCCAGAATTCCATCGCCTCTTTAAAGCAGGCAGTAGCGCTGGGTTGTGCGGGATCTGAATTTGATGTGCACCTTACTGCAGATGATTCGCTCGTGATTAATCATGATCCTGAATTTTCTGGAAAGAAAATAGAAACCAGTACTTATACCGATCTTGCAGCTACAAAGCTCTCCAACGGCGAAACCATTCCAACCTTACAACAATATCTTGAGGCAGGTTTGCAGCAACATACTACAAAACTTATCCTTGAAATAAAACCCGCAACAGAAAAACAGCATGCGATTAAAGCGACAGAAAAAGTGGTAGCACTTGTGCGACAGTTAAAGGCGCAGGACTGGATTATCTACATCAGTTTTGATTATGATGTGGTAAAGAAAATAAAAGAACTGGAGCCCCATGCCCAGGCACAATATCTTAATGGCGATAAATCCCCCGAAGAGTTAAAGAGAGATGGAATTGATGGTGCTGACTATCATTTCAGCGTATTTCAAAAACACCCGGAATGGATCAGGAGTGCAAAAGACAATGGCATTGTTTTAAATGCCTGGACGGTAAACGACGTTCCTGTAATGACCTGGCTGCTGGAGCAACACTTTGATGCCATTACAACTAATGAGCCCGAACTGCTATTTAAACAATTCGGTCGCCAACCGTAGTGCACTAATGCTTTTTAAGACTTGTTAGCGTACTGTCAATAAATGAACGCGGCATCCAATGGCTGCCAAGCAATACCGCTTCTATTGCCTTGGTATTGTTGATGTCAGTTAGTGGATTTGCATTTAATAAAAGCAGGTTTGCTTTGGCGCCTTCTTTAATTGTTCCTTCATCTGTTTTGTTGAAGTAACCGGCCACGTTCACCGTACTAGTTCTTAGCGCTTCATAAGGGGTAAGGCCTGCATCAACCATATATTTTAATTCCTGGTGTAAAGAAAAGCCGGGTACATCAAATACCTGTGGTGCATCAGACCCGGATAAAATTCCTACGCCGCTTTTATTACAGGCACTGATTAACTGCCTGCGCAACCTGATAAAATGTGCAAGCTTTAATGAATCATAAGAAGCATTTTTCATAAGGCTGGTCTTTGCGTTTATCCAATCATTGATGGTTTCTGATGACATATAAACCATCTCGGGTGACTGGCTTAATGCCTGTGGTGATTGATCTGGTGAAAACCACCGCTCGGCAAGTGCCTGCGTAGGTACCACCCATATATGATGATCTTTTAACGCTGCTGTAAGTTTAGCTATCCGCGTGGTATCAGCTTTCTGTGAAATAAACATCGCAAATAAGCCGATTTCCTGTTCCTTCATGTTACTAATACCGGGCGTAATACCTTCGATAAAACCATCCAGGTGATCAATAGAAGCATAGCCTGCATCAATTGCCCGCCAGATGCCTACATCAAAAGACACATGACCTGCAAATGGAATCTGCTCTTGTTTTGCTCTTTGTTCTATGGCTGCAAATGTTTCCCTGGAAAGTCCGGGGAGCATCTTTAAAAAGTCATAGCCAGCTTTCTTTTGTTCGCTCACCATTGCCGCTGCAGCTTCCGGATTTTTTGCACTTTGCCCACTGAAACCCGGACCGGCCGTATAAAACTGCGGACCAATCATCTCACCCGAAGCGATCATTTTTTTAATTACCAGGTGTTTGGGATGACCGAGCATTCCTCTAATGGTAGTGATTCCATTCACCGCATACAATAACAAGACATCTTTCATTGGTGCTATATCATCACCCTGTGGTACATGCGCATGCATTTCTGCAAGTCCGGGCATCAGGTATCTGCCTTTGCCATCCACAATTAAAGTATTCGCCGGAAGATTACTTTGTCCGCTTGCAGCAATCTTTAGAATTCTTCCATCTTTCACCCATACATCCTGGTTTTCGATTACTTGTTCCTGATCCATGGGAATAAGATTCACCCCTTTAAAAACGATCCCTTCCGTATTACTTGTTTTACCTGGTTGACCATTGCATGCGATACCCGTAAACGCGATGGCGAGTAAGAAGAGTGATTTCATAGCAAGACATTTTACGTTAAGTGGGGAACTGTTTTAAAGTTAGGAATTTTAGCACGGAAAGCGCATTATGTTGTCTTAATGTTACGGTGGAAATAAAATTTGGTCAATCAACATCAAGCCCTATTTTTGCACTCACAAAAAATAACAATGATTCAGAAACTGCACATCCATCATCACCATCATATCTTACCCGTACGGTAGGCCGGTGATTATGTGCAAGAAAAATATATTGTACAAAAAGGCTTACCGAAAGGTGAGCCTTTTTTATTGCCAACAATTCACTACATCAACATGTCTCAGACAAAACTAAAAATCGCGATCCAGAAATCAGGCAGGCTGCACGACGACTCTTTAAAGCTGTTGAAAGAATGCGGTATTGATATCAGCAACGGTGTAAATAAGTTAAAAAGCGAAGCAAGCAATTTTCCGTTAGAAGTATTCTTTTTAAGGGATGACGATATTCCGCAGTACATAGAAGATGCGGTTGCCGATGTTGGTTTTGTGGGCGAGAACGTAGTGTATGAAAAGAATAAAAAAGTAGACGTGGTGGAGAAGCTTGGCTTTGGTAAATGCCGCCTTTCCATTGCAGTAAGAAGGGGGGATGATTATACTGACTACAACTTCCTGCATGGCAAACGTATTGCTACAAGCTACCCTGTACTGGTTCAGAATTTCCTGGATGAAAAGAAGATCAGTGCAGAGATACATGAGATCAGCGGCAGTGTTGAAATAGCGCCGGGCATCGGTCTTGCAGAAGCGATCTGTGATCTTGTAAGCAGCGGCTCTACACTTTTTATGAACGGCTTAAAAGAAGTGGAACCCATCCTTCAATCGCAGGCCGTGCTTATAAAAAACAAAGCACTTGCCGGTGAACAGCAGGCCATCCTGGACAAGCTCTTGTTCAGAATTCAGTCAGTAAAAAAAGCAAAGAACAATAAGTATGTTTTGCTGAATGCACCTAATGAGAACCTGGATAAAATTATTTCCTTACTGCCGGGCATGAAAAGCCCTACGGTGTTGCCACTGGCAGAAAAAGGCTGGAGCAGCGTTCATAGTGTAATAAGCGAAGCAACCTTTTGGGACATTATTGAAAAACTGAAGGAAGCCGGTGCGCAGGGCATCTTGGTAGTACCCATAGAAAAGATGATCATTTAAGCAACACGATCAAGTATATTATTTGTATAGCTAATAACATGTTGTATGCAAATTATTAAATATCCGGCCAGGGAAGATTGGGATGCGATCTTGCAAAGGCCCGTACTCGACAACTCTTCTCTAAAGCAACAGGTGAGAAGAGTACTAGATGATGTAAAAGGTTTTGGAGACAACGCCATTAATAAATACACCAAGCAATTTGATGGTGTTGACCTGGAAGAATTTGCTGTTACAAAAGAAGAGATAGATGAAGCGATAGGGTTGCTTTCCGCGGAATTGCGTGAGGCAATAAAAGTTGCTGCACATAACATCATGACCTTTCATGGTGAGCAGTTATCCAAGATCAGGATCGTGGAAACAATGCCTGGGGTAAAATGCTGGCGTAAGTCAGTAGGGATAGATAAAGTAGGGCTTTATATTCCCGGTGGAACAGCGCCTTTATTTTCTACCATACTCATGCTGGTTACACCTGCAGTGCTTGCCGGTTGCCGTGAAATTGTTTTGTGTTCTCCGCCCAATAAGGAAGGCAAGCTTCATCCTGCCATATTGGTATCTGCCTATATTACCGGCGTTTCCAAGATTTATAAAGTAGGAGGGGTACAGGCCATTGCTGCAATGGCTTATGGTACAGAAACTGTTCCCCAGGTATATAAAATTTTCGGACCGGGTAACCAGTATGTGACTTGTGCCAAACAACTGGTACAGGAAGATGGTGTTGCGATTGATATGCCGGCCGGCCCCAGCGAAGTATGTGTACTGGCTGATGAAACAGCAGAAGCAGATTTTATTGCCGCCGATCTTTTATCACAGGCAGAACATGGTACGGATAGCCAGGTAGTATTGATTTGTACTTCATCATCACTGATGCGTGATGTGCAGGAACAGATAGCTGTTCAACTGGAAAAACTCCCCAGGAAAGAACTGGCAGCAGCAGCACTTAAAAACAGTAAGCTGATCTTGGTAAACGATATTAATGAAGGCGTTGCTTTGGCAAATGCGTATGCTGCAGAACACCTGATACTGGCCTGTCGTCAGGATGAAGAAATTGCTGACCGGATAGTGAACGCAGGTTCTGTATTCCTGGGAAATTACTCACCCGAAAGCGTAGGTGATTATGCAAGCGGTACCAATCATACATTACCCACCAATGGCTTTGCAAGAATGTATAGCGGTGTAAGTGTAGATAGTTTTGTAAAAAAAGTTACGTTTCAAAAGCTTACACAGGAAGGCCTTAAAGGCCTTGCCAACACTGTAATTACGATGGCGGAAGCAGAGGGACTGGAAGCCCATGCCAATGCAGTGCGGGTAAGATTATAACGGCTTAAGGTTACACCAACGCAAGAGAACATCTATTAGCAGAACATCATCTTTTTATATAAATAAACCTGTGCAGATATGCAGGACGATAAAACAATAAATACAACCACTGTGCGCACGATGCAGTTTGACCTTAGCAAAATTACAAGACCAAACATACAACGATTGGTTCCTTACTCTTCTGCCCGTGATGAATTTAGCGGCGATGCAAAAGTGTTCCTGGATGCCAATGAAAACAGCCTGGGCTCTCCGTTAACCAAGTGGTATAACCGTTATCCAGATCCTCACCAGCATGAGGTAAAGGAAGCGGTAAGTAAGATCAAGTCGATTGGTACTGAACATATTTTTGTTGGTCATGGCAGTGATGAATGTATTGACCTGTTGTTCCGTTGCTTCTGCAACCCAGGAAAAGACAATGTAATTATTTGTCCGCCTACTTATGGCATGTATGAAGTAAGTGCCAATATCAATGATATCGCAGTTCTCAAAGCCCCTTTAACGGAAGATTTTCAACTGGATCTTATTCATCTTGAAAACCTGGTAGATGAATATACCAAAGTCATTTGGATTTGCTCACCCAACAACCCAACGGGTAATTCACTTAACAGGCAGGATATAGAAACGGTACTCAACAACTTCAACGGGTTGGTGGTAATTGATGAAGCCTATATCAATTTCTCCCGCCAGCAGTCCTTTGTAAAAGAGCTGGAAGAGTATGAGAACCTGGTGGTGATGCAGACCTTTAGCAAGGCCTGGGGTTTGGCAGGATTACGTATCGGGCTTGCTTTTGCTTCTGCTGAAATCATTGATATCCTCAACCGTGTAAAACCTCCCTATAACATTAACCAAACAACCCAGGAGTTGGTACTGAAAGCAATGGAAGAAGTTGGCCAGGTAAATGATATGATACGTGAACTGGTAAGTATGCGTGATGCTTTAAGCGAAGTATTTGAACGCATCCCTACAGTAGAAAAAGTGTATCCGTCTGATGCCAACTTTATACTGGTAAAAATTAAAGATGCACGAAAAGTATATGAGTTCCTGCTAACAAAAGGCATTGTGGTGCGCGACCGCAGCAATGTAAAACTTGCTGAAGATTGTTTGCGCATTACTGTTGGTACAGAGAAAGAAAATACAGCGCTGATTGATGCACTGGCTGAATGGGTGAACCAATTACCACATGCCTGATATGGACCACTGATGCCAACGATATGAATGATAGAGATGATTTATCAGGCAAAATTGCAGAGTTGCGAGTTGGCATTTACATCGCGATCCTGATTTAACATCTGCATAGTAATCCGGACTGAAAGATTCATCACGATTGATTTTATTGCGACGTTGTAGTTATGGAAAGGCTTGTTGAAATACATTCCAAACGTACAAGTGTGCGACGCAACGAACGCTGACTATTTTACTACAGCCGGGTACATTATTCAAACCTTCCTGAACAGGCTTTGTTATTTATTAGCGGCCTGTGCCCATTTTAGAACGGGCATTATGGCTAATTTTAAGTTCTGTAAAACCTAATCAAATGAAAAAAACATCGAGGGGATTTCGTCATTTGCTCCTGGCAGTTACCGTGTGTAGTGCTACTGCCGTCTATGCATCCCCGGATTCAAGTATCATCGTTCATCCTGCTGCCGTTAAGGCGGATGCCGACAATGCAGGATTGACTTTGCCAAAAGGGTTTGGCGCGTTAAAAGTGATCGACAGTCTTAAGGGTGCAAGACATATTACCGTAACACCACAGGGAGATGTTTTTGTAAAACTCTCCGGGAAGAAAGATGGTAAAAGCATCTATTTTTTGCATGACAGTAATGGCGATGGCAAACCGGATGAGCAAACCGGTTTTGGGGATTTTGGCGGTACCGGCATTGCGATAAAAAACGGTTATCTCTACGCATCTTCTAATACGGAAGTTTATCGTTACAAGCTGGACGCTGACAATAAGGTAACCAACCCTGATGCACCGGAGAAGATCATTACCGGTCTTCTTGATCGTCACCAGCATGAATCAAAATCTGTTGCGCTGGATGATGCAGGTAATATTTACGTGAACATAGGCGCTTATTCCAACTCATGCCAGGAGAAAGACAGGACCACAGGTTCCCTTGGCCGCAATCCTTGTCCCATACTGGATTCAGCGGGAGGTATATGGCAGTTTAAGGCAGACAAATTAAACCAGACTTATGGTGATGGGGTTCGTTATGCAACAGGATTACGCAACGTGGTAGGTCTTGACTGGAACACCACCACCAATACCCTTTTTGTTATGCAACATGGCAGGGATGGATTGCACGACCTGTTTCCCGCAATGTTTGATACCAAAAAAAGTGCTGAATTACCCGCAGAATGTATGTATGAGTTAAAGCAGGGTGTGAATGCAGGTTGGCCTTATATTTATTATGACCAGTTTCAAAAAAAGAAGATCCTTGCTCCTGAATATGGCGGCGATGGCAAGAAACCCGGTGACGAAAAATTTATAGATCCAACGGTTGCTTTCCCCGGTCACATGGCGCCCAATGCCTTACTGTTTTATACCGGCAGCATGTTTCCCGAAAAGTATAAGAATGGTGCATTTATTGCATTTCACGGATCATGGAACAGGGCGCCGGAACCGCAAAAAGGTTACTTCGTAGTATTCGTACCTTTTAAAGATGGCAAGCCAAGCGGGGACTGGGAAGTATTTGCAGATGGATTTGCCGGCGGGCCGGAATTTGTATCTCCGGGTAAAGCCAAACATCGTCCAACCGGTCTTGCACAAGGCCCTGATGGCTCCCTGTATGTAAGTGATGATAGTGGCGGTACCATCTATCGTATTGTCTATAATAAATAATGTAACACTATAGCCCGGTTGAATGCTAACGGGCTCTTGACCTTATTAATTCACTACCGAAATAAACAACCGGTTCATGCTAAAACATATTCTTGTAACAATCAGTTTTTCTCTCGCAGGTTATCTTTCTCTTAAAGCGCAGGCTCCTGCAAAAGCCGTGATGGATAAGGGAAAGGAAGTGTATACACAGTATTGCCTTACCTGTCATCAGCCTGATGGCGAAGGCGTTCCCAATCTTAATCCGCCACTCATAAAGACCTCTATTACTGTTGGGGATAAGAAGCAACTGGTCACCTGGGTCTTAAGCGGAACAACCGATAAAAAAGAGATCGATGGCCAGTTCTATAGCAACAATATGCCGCCACAGGATTACCTGAAGGATGAAGAAATTGCTGCAGTGCTAAGCTACATACGTAACAGCTTTGGCAATAAAGCCAGCAGTGTTACGGCTGCCGAAGTAAAGAAGGTACGGGCAACAAAAAAATAAGATCACCCGGTTTTAATCAACCTGTCCTGATCATTAGGATTAATAAGTCGGCCAGCAATGACCGGCTTATTGATTTTTTTACGCATCATTAAGTCACTGCAATTCTTCCTTTGCCTTTCTAACTATTTCTGTATTCTTGCAAAATGAAACGTATTCTCTTTATAGACCGTGACGGCACGCTTATTAAAGAAGCACCACCTACTTACCAGATCGACAGCTTTGAAAAATTAGAGTTCTACCCATACATGTTTAAATATATGGCTGCCATAGCTGCAGAACTGGATTATGAACTGGTGATGGTGAGTAACCAGGACGGTTTGGGAACGGTTGATTTTCCTGAAGATACTTTCTGGCCTGTACAGAATTTTATTACCAAAAGCCTGGAGAATGAAGGCATTCATTTTAGTGCGTTTCACTTTGACCGCACGTTTCCGAAGGACAATGCACCTACCCGAAAACCCGATACCGGGATGTTGACAGGTTACCTTGGAAATGCAGCATATGATATTGCAAATTCCTTTGTAATTGGTGACCGCATCACCGATGTTCAGCTTGCCAAGAACCTTGGCTGTAAAGCCATCTGGATTAATAACGACGCCTCCCTTGGCGCAGCAGAAATAAAAGCTGGCACCGAAATACTTCAACCATACATTGCACTTGAAACAACCACGTGGAAGGAGATTTATGAGTTTCTAAAACTTGGGTTGCGTACGGTGGAACACGACCGCAATACCAATGAAACCAAGATACATATAGGATTGAATGTTGATGGTAATGGCGAAGCAAGTATTCATACCGGTCTTGGCTTTTTTGATCATATGCTGGAGCAGATTGCCCGTCACGGAAAAATGAACCTGACTATCGAGACCAAAGGTGATTTACATATTGATGAACATCATACCATAGAAGACACCGGTCTTGCCCTGGGTGAAGCTTTTGCAAAAGCACTTGCCGATAAACGCGGCATGGAACGTTACGGCTTTGCATTACCCATGGATGAAGCCGATGCAAAAGTGCTGATTGATTTTGGCGGCCGCAACTGGCTGGTGTGGAACGCAGAATTCAAACGGGAGAAATTGGGGGAGATGCCCACCGAAATGTTCCATCACTTCTTTAAATCTTTCAGCGATGCAGCCAAATGCAATCTGAATATAGAATGCAAAGGTGATAATGAGCATCATAAAATAGAAGCAATCTTTAAAGCATTTGCTAAAGCCATTCGTATGGCTGTTAAGAGAGACCCGTTAAGTAATTATCTGCCCAGCACAAAGGGGGTATTGTAATAAATTCTCAGGAATAAAAAAGCCGCAGCTTATGAACTGCGGCTATATCGGCATACCGGCAAATCGAGACGGCAGCTAATTATGTTGTACCCTTTCTGATTTTATAGAATTCCCAACGTTGGTGGAAGATGTGGTGTTTACACTGGATTTGGATTTTGAAGCCGGATTGTTTTCCTGCTGCTGACCAACCCGCAATTGATTCTGTATATTACTAACACCTGACACCGCTTCTGCAATATCTTCTGCACGTCGTTTATCGTTGCGGTTCTCCACAGATCCGCTTAATATAACTTCTGAACCAGCAACCTTCACATCTATGTTGGATGCATCCAGGTGATGGTCATCACTTAAGCGATCGCATACATCTTCGCGTATACGTTCATCAGACCTGCGATATTCTTTCGGTCCTTTGCCCCTGTGCTGGCCACGTTCCTGGTTTTCACTGCTACTAGACCAGTTGCGATCATTAATATTGTCGCGCCAGCTATTTTCATAGCTGCTATAATTACCGAACTGATTGCGGTTGTAGTCACCATACTGTCCACTACCGCTCCATCTTTGCCGGTCTTCGTTACCGGAAAATCCACGGTCTCTGTCATTACGATCATTTCTGTTCCAGTTATTTTGCTGGTCATTTTCGCGCCAGTCCTGGTTACTGCGAAACCTGCCCTGATTTTCATCCTCATGCCAGCGTGAATGTTGGTTTCTTCTTCCATAATCATCGCTGCCATAATCTGATGAGCCATAGTTGCCCTGGTAACCCTTCTGGTTTTGATATTCGTCTTCTTTCCAGCGATTGTCATCTCTCCATCTGTTGTAACCGTTATCTTCACCGCGTCTGCGATTATCTTCGTTCCTGTACTCCTGACCGGAATAGTTTTCACGCCTGTATCGGTTGTCTTCATTCTCGCGGTCATGACGTCTTTGATTTTCGTCGCGGTTATCATAGTCACGATAACCCTGGTTACGGTTGTTCTGTGCCATAATAATAGTTTTTGATTTATACTAGTCATTACTATAAGCATGCCCAACTGATCAGTATTATGTATTGAAATATTTTACAGGAAGAAATTGATATGAGTATTTTTTATATCTGTAGGATTGATCAATACACCTTTCCAGAAGCTGGATATAAACAGCTATTTACCTTTTAAAAAGATAAAATAAGGAAGTCTCCGCCTTGATCGTAATATCAATAAAGTAATCAAAGAATTGAAATATAAAAGTATGAGGATAAAGGCTTATTCAAAGCTGGAACAACTTAATTCAAATCGTTTTTAAACTGTTGAAATATTCTACAATTTGTTGATTGGTGGCGCTGATAATTCCTCATACTGTTAGGAGGATTATTACATGAGTATTATTTGTCTAGGGCACTGATCAGGTGATGTTTGCCCTTCAACATAAACTCCTTGCTTTGTTCAATGGCATTCATCACCTGCTCCAATATTTCTTCCGTGGTTTGCGTATAATCAATGTGAAGTGGTTCTTTAAAACGGATGGAAAGGGTAGACCCCGTTTTCTTAAAACTAAGGCCCCGTTTTGTAAAGGCCCGCCAGAAACCGTTGATCACTACAGGTACCACAACGGGCTGAAGGTTCTTAATAATATACGCTGTTCCTTTTCTGCCTGGTGCAAAAGGTTTTGTTGTACCCTGCGGAAAAGTGATGACCCAGCTTGATTTTAATGCGTCGGTAATCTTACGGGTATCTGAAGGATCGAGCCCCCTTCTTACTTCTGTACCTTCTGCACGCCAGGTACGCTTAACAGTTAATGCACCTGCCAGTTTAAAAAAGCGGCTTATAAAACTGCCATTCATCGTTTCCTCAGCCGCAACAAAATATAATCTTGTAAAAGGATTTAACAAATAATAGGGAACACCCAACCTGTTTTTCTTACGCCATTTTACTGCACAGAAAATGTGTATGAATGTAATAACATCTGCAAAATAGGTTTGGTGGTTGCTTACAAACAGCACGTTTTGCTTTGGAAGTTTACGCAGAATCTCCGTGCCTTCAATCCTGAGCCTGTTAATGATTGCCAGCCCCGGATAAGTAATTATTCCAACAATACAATAAACCAGTGCCCGTACAAATTTGATATGCTTTAAACGCGCAATTAAATTTCTCATCCTTTAGTAGGCTTATAAAAAGATTGCAATATAGGTGCTGTAAATATAATGTTAAGATAACTTAATGCAGAAATTAAGCTTATGTAATTGCCATCTTTGCCACATCCTTATTTAAAACATACAAATATGAAAAAGGTTTTATTAAGTATCTTAACAGGCATAACCATGTTAACAGCAATGGCGCAAGACAACAATCAATCAGTAAAACAAAGAACCGTTAATGTAACCGGCGTTGCCGAAATGGAAGTTGTTCCGGATGAAATTTATGTGCAGGTAAGCCTGAAAGAATACGATAAGAAAGGCGCGGGTAAAATAGACCTGGAATCAATTAAAAATAAATTCCTGGAAGCCTGCAAATCCATTGGCCTTACCGAGGAAGACGTAAGCGTACAAAGCTATTCCGGTTATGACAACTGGTGGTTAAGAAAAAAGAAAAAACAAAATCCTGATCTTAAAGCCGGTATCACTTATTCTATTAAACTCGCTTCTACCAAAAAAATGGATGAGCTGGTAGATAAAATGGATGATGAAGCCACCGAAAGTTTTTCAATTGCCAAAGTATCTCACAGCAAGATCAATCAATACAAAAAAGAACTAAAGATCAAAGCTGTACAGGCCGCTAAAGAAAAAGCGGGCTATTTGGCTGAAGCCATTGGAGAACATGTAGGTGAGGCGGTAACCATTAATGATGCGAATGAAATTACCAACGATTTTCCACGCCCGGTAATGTATGCCAATGCTATGATGAAGCAGGGTTATGCAGAAGACAGTGCATCACCGATGAATGTGGATTTCAAGAAAATAAAATTACAGTTTGAAGTAAACGTGGTTTTCGCTTTAAAATAATTTTCATACCTAAGATGAAGCCGGCGACAGCAGTGTTGCCGGCTTTTTTGTTTACAGCAGTTGCCATATCAATACTGCTTTATCAGGCAGAACTTAGTGGACCTGTCAATATTTGCAACCCCTATCTTTGCGCCACAATAAAAAGTGATGCAACTGACTACGGTTATTTTTGATATGGATGGTTTGCTTATTGATAGTGAGCCTTTATGGGGAGAAGCTGCCGATGAAGTATTTAAAATGTATGGCGTTAATATTTCTGAAGAGCAATATAAAACCACCACGGGACTGAGAACCCGGGAGTTTGTACAGTGGTGGTTTCGTTACTTTAATATTGGCGAAGAGGAACTAACCAGGGCAGAAGAAATGATTACTACAAGGGTGGCGGAAAAAATACATCAACGTGGTAATGTGATGCCGGGTGTTGAATACATCTTTGATTTCTTTCAGAAACGGGGGTTTAAAACGGGCATCGCATCGTCTTCACACTCGTCCTTAATCCAGATGGTGATTGATATCTGCGGCATCAGGAAATATATACAGGCTGTTTCCTCTGCCGAGTTTCTACCTTATGGCAAACCTCATCCGCAGGTATATCTTGAATGTGCCAAAGCGCTTAATTCCAACCCCACTGAATGTATCGGTTTTGAAGATTCTTTTAACGGTATGGTCGCTGTAAAAGCTTCCCGGATGAAATGCGTAATCGTTCCGCATCACAGCCAGCAAAAAGATGAACGCTGGGGCGCGGCCGATCTGAAACTTTCCTCTTTACAAAACTTTGGCGCCCTGCATTTAAACCTGTTGCAATAGGTTACTTCAACCAGGTTTTTCATACAAATTTTTCGAAAGAAGATTTATCTGGGAGGATACCTATTGTTTTGAGCGATCAATAATTAACTTAGTTGGCAAAACAGAAAGTTATGAGCGCTCAAAAGACTGTGATCATTACCGGGGCTTCCGGCGGATTGGGTACAGCCGTTACAAAAACATTCCTGCAAAAAGGTTATCGTGTTATTGCTATCGTTGGTTCAGAAAAATCAAAGTCAACTCTTGATAAGCATGATGCACTTGATGTACAGGTAGTAGACCTGGGTAATGAGCAACAGGCCGGGGATTTTGTAAAGACTGCCATTGAGCGTTACGGGAAGATTGATGCCGCTTTACTGCTTGCCGGCGGCTTTGCCATGGGAGGTATCAGCGAAACCAATGGTGAAGATATCAGGAAGCAACTTTCCATCAATTTTGATACTGCCTATTTTATTACTCATCCTTTGTTTGATCATATGCTGGCCAACAATAACGGACGTATCGTATTTATCGGTGCACGTCCTGCATTACAAGCAGCACAGGGTAAGAACCTGGTAGCTTACAGCCTGAGTAAATCTTTATTGTTCAGGCTGGCCGAGTATATTAATGAAACAGCCAAAGGAAAAAATGTTACAGCAACCGTGGTGGTGCCAAGCACAATTGATACTGCCGTAAACAGGCAATCCATGCCTGATGCAAATTTTAGCAACTGGGTACAACCGGAAGCATTGGCGGAGATTATTGAATTTGCCATAGGCGAACATGGCCAGAGTTTAAGGGAACCTGTACTTAAGGTATATAACAATGCTTAACATATAAATGCTAAAACTTATACCCTGATTTAGCACCTACAGTTCAGGACAGTTGTAAAAATGCACAACTTTATTTTTACGAAAGATTGTACCAGGGCCATATAGAAAATCAATTATCACATGCACGTATTACTTGGAGTTATTTTTCACTTTATCGGCGGTTTTGCTTCAGGAAGTTTTTATATACCATATAAAAAAGTTAGGGGCTGGGCCTGGGAAAGTTACTGGATCGTAGGCGGCCTGTTTTCCTGGTTGATTGTGCCGCCACTGGCAGCATGGTTAACCATCCCCGGTTTTGCAGACATTATTAAACAGTCAGGTGGCGGGGTAATTGGTATCGCATACCTGTTTGGCGTGTTATGGGGTATTGGCGGTTTAACTTATGGCCTGGGTGTGAGATATCTTGGTGTATCGCTGGGAAGCAGCATTATTCTAGGACTTTGCATGGTGTTTGGTTCTTTGATTCCATCCCTGTACTATGATTTTTTTCCAAAGGAGGGTAAGGATACTTTCAGCATGTTGGTTGGTACCAAATGGGGGCTAACAGTTATCGCCGGTTTACTGGTTTGTGTACTGGGTATCATTATTTGCGGCAAGGCCGGTACCATGAAGGAAAAACAGTTAACCAATGCCTCGGCAACAGATCCGCATGGCATAGCTGCAAAAACGGAATATAAATTCGGACTGGGTTTATTTGTATCCATCATTTCCGGTATCCTGAGCGCTTGTTTTAATTTTGGTCTTGAAGCCGGTAAGCCAATGGCTGATGTAGCGAATGAATTGTGGAAAGCATCTAACCCGGGACAGGGTGAATTTCTATATCAGAATAATGTAACCTACGTGGTGGTTTTATGGGGAGGGTTAACCACTAACTTTATCTGGTGTATGATACTGAATGCCCGCAACAAGACCTTTGGTGATTATACCAATAAAAAAACACCGCTTAGAAGCAATTATATATTTGCGGCCCTGGCCGGAACAACCTGGTTTTTACAGTTCTTTTTTTATGGCATGGGGGAAAGCAGGTTGGGCAACGGGCCAAGTTCCTGGATATTGCATATGGCATTTATTATACTGGTAGCCAATATGTGGGGATTGATTCTGAAGGAATGGAAAGGCGTTTCTAAAAAAACATTCAATACCGTGGTGTTGGGTATTATCACGATCATTCTGTCTGTGCTGATTGTTGGCTGGGGTAATTCAATGAAGTAGATGATGTGATCATAACTCAACCAGATGATAAAAAGCCTTTGCTGACAATGGACTGACTAAAACCAACATCAATAAATTTCGTTAACCCTGTCAATACAATTCAATATTCAAAATTGACTATTTACAAAATCATATTATGAAACAGAACACAGAAGTAGCAAAGGATTTCAGGTTTGTAAGTTATTTATGGGATGATGCAAAAGCGGCGGAGCTTGAAGGTGATGAAGTGGCGCTGTTGGTCTACCGTTCCAATTTACTCGGTGCAGATTTACGTCTTACCAATTATGGCGGTGGCAACACTTCCTGCAAAGTGTTGAGTAAAGACCCGCTTACAGGTAACGAAGTAGAGGTCATGTGGATTAAGGGTAGCGGTGGAGATCTGGGAAGCATGAAGAGAAGCGGCCTTGCTGCGTTATATGTTGATCGCCTTCGCAGCCTTACCAATGTATATCGTGGTATTGAACATGAAGATGAAATGGTAGAGCTGTTCAATCACTGCATTTACGACCTGGCTTCAAAAGCGCCTTCTATTGATACGCCTTTACATGGATTTCTTCCATTCAAACATATAGATCACCTGCATCCTGATGCAGCTATTGCTATTGCTGCTGCAAAAGATGGCAAGAAGATCACACAGGAATTATTTAATGGTACCATCGGTTGGGTAGAATGGCAGCGTCCTGGTTTTGACCTTGGACTTAAATTAAAACAATGTCTTGATGAAAATCCCGGAATACGTGGTATCATGCTTGGTTCACATGGTTTGTTTACCTGGGGAGATACCGCCTATGAAAGTTATATCAATACACTTGAAGTAATTGAACGTTGCGCTCAATACCTGGAAGATAATTATGGTAAAAAGGCGCCGGTTTTTGGTGGTGCTAAAATTGAATCTTTACCAAAAGAAGAGCGCTTGTCAAAAGCAGCAGCACTTGCACCTACGCTGAGAGGTTTCTGTTCATCCCAGATAAAAATGGTGGGTCATTTTACAGATGATGACAGGGTTTTGCAATTCATCAATTCTAATGATCTTGATCGTCTTGCCCCGTTAGGCACCAGTTGCCCTGACCATTTTCTGCGTACTAAAATCAGCCCGCTGGTGTTAGGTCTTACCAAAGAAGAAGACCTGTCAGATACTGCAGCATTAAAAGAAAAACTAACACCGGCATTTGAAGCTTACCGCCAGATGTATACAGCGTATTACAATACCTGTAAGCATCCTAACAGCCCCGCCATTCGTGATGCAAATCCTGTGGTAATCCTGTATCCGGGTGTGGGCATGTTTACTTTTGCAAAAGATAAACAAACAGCAAGGGTTGCGGCAGAGTTTTACATCAATGCCATCAATGTAATGAAAGGTGCTGAAGCGGTAAGCGAATACACTTCTTTACCCAGGCAGGAGGCTTTCAATATTGAATACTGGTTGCTGGAAGAAGCCAAGTTACAGCGCATGCCTAAACCAAAGGCTTTAAGCGGCCGCGTTGCTTTAATTACCGGCAGCGCAGGTGGTATTGGTAAAGCAATTGCTAAAAGGTTTGCGGAAGAAGGTGCATGTGTGGTGATTAATGATATCAATGAAGAACGCCTGGAAAGTGCATTGTCAGAATTTCAAAAACAATTTGGAAAAGATACTGCTGCTTCAACTACATTAAATGTAACTGATGCAGCAAGTACTGCAAAGGCTTTTGCACAGGCTGCACTTGCTTTCGGCGGTGTTGACATTGTGATCAACAATGCAGGTATTAGCATATCAAAACCTATTGCTGAACATACATTGGAAGACTGGGATAAATTATATGATATATTGGTGAAAGGCCAGTTTATCGTATCTCAGGCTGGCGTTGAAGTAATGCGCAAGCAAGGCTTTGGTGGTGATATTATCAACATCGTTTCCAAAAATTCTATTGTTGCTGGTCCTAACAATGTTGGCTATGGTTCAGCAAAGGCTGCACAGGCACATATTACACGTCTGCTGGCTGCAGAGTTGGGGCCGGATAAGATCCGTGTGAATACGGTAAATCCTGATGCGGTGATTGTAGACTCCAATATATGGGCAGGCGGCTGGGCCGAAGGCCGTGCTAAAGCTTATGGTGTAAAAGTGGAAGAACTTCCTGCCTATTATGCCAAGCGTACCTTGCTGAATGAAGTAATTCTTCCGGATGATATTGCAAACGCATGCTTTGTTTTTGCAGGCGGCTTAATGAATAAGTCAACAGGTAATATATTGAATGTGGATGGGGGCGTTGCCATGGGGTTTGTGAGGTAATGTGGGAAATGAATGAGTTAATGGGATCATGTGCTGATTTGCCAATAGAAGCAGTTTCATCAATGCTGCCGGATAGGAGAAATCTAATTAGTGATACCAGCATCCTGTAACCTGTTTGGGGAAATGACTTTTTTGACTTAAATGACTTTTATAAATGCCACAACTCGCATTTAAAATGCAGCTTTTTAAAGGAAATGAAGAGGAGTACAAGCGAAGGCATGATGCGCTTTGGCCGGAGATACAGGAACTGCTGGAAGAGGCCGGTGTATATGATTACAGCATTTTCCTGGATGAACCAACCGGTATCCTTTTCGCTACTTTTAAGGTAAGCGATGTGCGCCTGCTGGATTCCATTCCTCATCAGCCGGCAATGAAAAGATGGTGGGCATATATGAAAGATATTATGGAAACCAATGAAGACAATTCACCGGTTTCTATCCCTTTAAAAAAAGTGTTTCATTTAAAAAGAGCTGAATCAAAAATCTATTAACTATCGTTGTTCAGCAGCATATACAATTTCTTATCACCGGTTACCTTTTACAGGTTGCCGCTAATTAAAAACGAACGCTATGCAAATAGAAAAATATAAACTGGAAGAGCACAATCATTCGTTGCAGAAAGATCATGAACGCAGGTTTGAATTTATTGCAGATGAAGTGAATGAGGTAGAAAATATTTTACAAAAACTGGTTGACTTCCAGGTAGCCATTCCAAGCTGGGCACTGGGTACCGGTGGAACCCGTTTTGCACGTTTTGCAGGTGGCGGTGAACCCCGCAGCCTGGAAGAAAAAATTGAAGATATCGGGTTGCTTCATGCATTAAATAAATCCAGCGGCGCCATCTCTTTGCATATCCCCTGGGATATACCTGAGAATGCTGCCAACATCAAAGCATTGGCTGCGCAGAACGGGCTACGTTTTGATGCAATGAACTCCAACACCTTCCAGGATCAGCCGGGCCAGGAACTTAGTTACAAGTTTGGTTCAATGCAGCATGTGGACAAAGTTGTTCGCAAACAGGCGGTGGATCATAACATTGAAGTAATTAAACACGGTATTGAGCTGGGGTCTGAGTCATTAACCGTATGGCTGAGTGATGGTAGTTGTTTTCCCGGTCAGTTAAACTTTAGAAAGGCATTTCAAAATACGCTGGAAAGCCTGCAGGAAGTATATGCAGCGCTACCGGAACACTGGAAAATCTTTGTTGAATACAAGGCATTTGAACCTAATTTTTATTCCACTACAGTAGGGGATTGGGGCCAGTCTTATTTATATGCCAGCAAACTTGGTGATAAGGCTTATACTCTTGTTGATCTTGGCCATCATCTACCCAATGCCAATATAGAACAGATTGTTTCCTTGTTATTAATGGAAGGCAAACTGGGCGGTTTCCATTTTAATGACAGCAAGTATGGTGATGACGATTTAACCGTAGGTAGCATCAAACCTTACCAGTTGTTCCTCATATTTAATGAACTGGTGGAAGGGATGGATGCAAGGGGAATGAATCATAATACAGATCTTGGATGGATGATAGATGCTTCCCACAATGTAAAAGATCCGCTGGAAGATTTGCTGCAGTCTGTGGAAGCCATCATGATCACTTATGCACAGGCATTGCTGGTAGATAGAAAAAAATTAGCTGAAGCACAACAGAAAAATGATGTGGTTACCGCGCAGGAGCTATTGCAACAGGCATTCCGCACAGATGTTCGCGCACTTGTTGCAGAAGCGAGGTTGCGCGCCGGTGGTGCATTGAATCCGTTGGGTATTTATCGCGGAGAGAAAGTAAGAGATACTTTAATCAAACAAAGAGGAAGCAAAACGGTAGCAACAGGTTTATAGTACAACCTGGTTACATGAAAGGTGGTATATATTCCGATAGTTTTTTTTGATTAATCAGTGGCGATAGATATGGCAAATAAAATTCCCGTAATAGCAATTTATGATGTTGGCAAAACCAACAAGAAGCTTTTCCTGTTTGATGAGCATTACAGGATTGTATACGAAAAATCTGCCAAATTCAGTGAAACAACTGATGAAGATGGCGATGCCTGTGAAAACGTGGAAAGCCTTCGGCTAAGTGTGTTTGACTCACTAAGCGAAGTCTTCCGCAAAAAGGAATTTGAAATCAAGGCAATTAACTTCTCTACTTACGGCGCCAGCTTTGTATATATAGGTGAAGAGGGTTTGCCGTTAACAGCTTTGTATAATTATCTTAAAGTTTACCCTGAAAATTTAAAGCAACAGTTTTACCATGATTATGGCGGTGAAGAGCATTTTTCACATTTGACTGCATCGCCGGTACTGGGGAGTTTAAATTCAGGAATGCAGCTATATCGCCTGAAGTATGAACAACCTGATGTATTTGACAAAGTGAAATATGCATTGCATCTTCCGCAGTACATGAGTTATCTTATAACCGGTGTGCCGCATACAGATATAACTAGCATAGGTTGCCATACCAATCTCTGGAACTTTCAAACAAATGCTTACCACGAGTGGGTAACTAAAGAAGGCGTTGCTGAAAAATTGCCACCCGTTTTCCCGGGTGATGAAGTAATGCCGGGCGCCTTTGGTAATCATTACCATGTTGGCGTGGGTTTGCATGATAGTTCAGCGGCATTAATTCCTTACCTCGTTAATTTTCATGAACCTTTTGTATTGATATCCACAGGTACCTGGTGCATCAGTCTTAATCCATTTAACGATACGCCGCTTACCACCGAGGAACTGGCAAATGATTGTCTTTGCTATTTAACCTACCAGGGCAAGCCGGTAAAGGCGTCCAGGTTGTTTGCCGGTTATGAGCATGAGCAACAGGTAAAAGTATTGGCACAGCATTTCAACAAGCCCACAAACTACTATAAGAATGTTCTCTTTGATATGGGGCTGTATATAAAATTACAGGAGGAGCAGGCTGGTGATCATGATAAGAAACTTCTGCCGGCAGATGCCAAAGATTTATCAGCAATCGCTAATTATGAAGAAGCTTACCATCGCTTAATGATGGATATTGCAGCTCAGCAGTTAGTCGCCACGCGCAGGGTATTGACTGGTACACAGGTGAAGCGGATTTTTGTAGATGGCGGCTTTAGCAAAAACTCCCTGTACATGAATTTGCTTGCAATACTTTTCCCCGAGATTGAGGTATATGCGGCTTCCATGGCGCAGGCAACAGCGGTAGGCACTGCATTAAGTATTCATAAATACTGGAACAGTAAGTCATTACCTAATGATTTGATTGAGTTGAAATATTATTCTGTAACACACGACGCGGCGATATGAGAGTTGGATTGTTTATTCCATGTTACGTAGATCAGTTTTATCCAAATGTGGCCGTTGCTACCCTTGAGTTATTGGAAAAACACGGCTGTGAAGTTGTTTACCCCATGAATCAAACCTGTTGCGGCCAGCCAATGGCCAATTCCGGTTTTGAGCATCTGACAGGTGGTTGCAACGAATTGTTTGTAAAAAATTTTCACGGGCTGGATTACATTGTTTCCCCGTCCGGCAGTTGTGTATTGCATATTAAAGACCACCTGCATGATGATAGAGATGAGGCGTCTGCAAAGCAAATCCGCGGTAGAATTTATGAGCTCACAGAGTTTTTGGTAGATGTGTTAAAGATCGAAAAACTTGACGCATCCTTTCCGCATAAAGTGGGCGTGCACCAGAGTTGCCATGGTCAGCGCGGGTTAAAAATTTCACAGATGAGCGAGCTGGTGGCTAAGCCTTTCTCCAAGCCCAATAAATTACTGAATATGGTAGAGGGGATTGAGCTGATAGAGCTGGAACGTAAAGATGAATGCTGCGGCTTTGGCGGTACTTTCTGTGTGGCTGAAGAAGCGGTAAGCGCCAAGATGGGCAAAGACCGTGTGAGAGACCACGTAACGCATGGCGCCGAATTTATTACCGGCGCAGATATGAGTTGCCTTATGCACCTGGAAGGTATTTTAAAAAGACAGCAAAGCCCGGTAAGAATAAAACATATAGCCGAAATATTAAACGGCAACAAGGCCTGAAAAATTGAATGACGTTTCTTGTTGATGGAGAGATACTGTTTAATGAATGGCGGAACTGATGAAAAACGTCGCTGTACATTTAACAAAATCAAACTACACAACAAGATTAAAGATAATCTCATAAGCGGGTTTTTAATATACTCGTTTAACGGGCTCTTTTTCCAAAGGGCCCTCTTTTTTTAAAGCTGGAAGGTGGGTTGTTGAACGCATTGCCCTGTTGAAAAATGTGAGGAACGATGAAGTGATTGCGACGCAACAGCCGATGCCATGAAAACATAATGCTGGTATCTAAAATATATAACCTCTTAATTGTTTGGAAATGCATAACGAAGCGAAAGATCATGCGGAATTATCCAAAGTGTTTAATGCAGATGAACCACGTGTTGACTGGCATGACGAGACGCTTTGGTTTGTGCGCGTAAAGCGTGACAGGGCCGCGAAAAGTTTGCCTGAATGGGAGCAGTTGAGAGATACTGCCTCGCAGATAAAGAACAATGTGTTAAGCAATATGAGTGAATACCTGCAGCAGTTTGAAGCCAAAGCAAAAGAAAACGGCATACAGGTACACTGGGCGGCTGATGCCAAAGCACATAATGAAATTATACTCGGCCTGTTAAAGAAACATGGTGTGGACAGGATGGTAAAAAGCAAGTCGATGCTTACCGAGGAATGTCACCTGAATCCATATTTACAGGAAAATGGTATTGAGGTGATTGATTCTGACCTTGGCGAACGTATTGTTCAAATGCGCCAGGAACCACCCAGTCATATTGTGTTGCCGGCTATTCATTTAAAGAAACAGGATGTAAGCGATACCTTTCATGAGCACCTTCATACTGAGAAAGGAAATTATGATCCACAGTTTTTAACCAATGCCGCCAGGCTTCACCTTCGCGAAACTTTCCTTACCCGGAAAGCCGCGTTAACAGGTGTAAATTTTGCCATAGCAGAAACGGGGGAATTCGTGGTATGTACCAATGAAGGCAATGCGGATATGGGCGCCCATCTTGCAGATGTGCATATTGCCTGTATGGGATTTGAAAAGATTATTCCCATGCGTAAACATCTTGGCGTGTTCCTGCGCCTGCTGGCCAGGAGCGCTACGGGGCAGCCGGTAACCACGTACAGCAGCCATTTTAAAAAGCCGCGCAAAGGCCAGGAAATGCATATTGTACTGGTGGATAATGGCCGCAGCACGCAATTGGGTCGTAAGGATTTTCGCAACTCGCTGAAGTGTATCAGGTGTGCGGCCTGCTTTAATACCTGCCCCGTTTACAGGCGCAGCGGCGGACATAGCTATCATACTGCGATTGCCGGTCCTATCGGTTCTATACTGGCGCCCAATCTTGATATGAAACAATATGCTGACCTCCCGTTTGCCTCTACCTTATGTGGATCATGCAGCAATGTGTGCCCTGTAAAGATTGATATACATGATCAGCTTTACAAGTGGCGTCAGGTGCTGGGCAAAGAGGGCTATACAGGTTCGGCAAAAAAACTGAGTATGCAGGGAATGGCTTTTACTTTATCTCATCCATCTATGTATAAAATTGCAGGTAAGGCCGGACGCTGGTTTTTAAAGAACACTCCCTTCATCGTAAACAATAAAATGAACCCCTGGTATAACCAGCGTGAGATGCCGGAAACACCCAGGGAATCTTTTGGAGAGTGGTATAAGAAGAACAGGGGTAAGTAATAAGTTGTATGCTGAAAGTAATACGTTACAGGTTGCTAGCAAATTGTTATAAGTGATCAGCGAGCCATCATAAAGTGACAGGTTGTACGTTATTGTTTACCAGTTGTAAGTAAATTCATTAAAAATATTACCGGGTTTATGATAAATGATGAAGCCAGAAGCAGCATTTTGGAGAAGATAAAAAACAATCAGCCAGCCTTGATTGATCTTGTGGAAATACCAAGGTTTGCTCCTTATTTTGATGATGCCGTTGCCAAGTATATTGATGTGCTTACCGGTATAGGTGGCGCCGTTTATATGGTAAAAGATGATGAGGAAATTGCGGAGAAGATTAATGAGCTGTTTGTTACGGTAGAGCGCATCGTGTCTTTTTGCCCGGAATTAAAAGCGATTACCAAAGGTGCCCAGGCAAGTGATGATCCGCATGACTATGAAGATGTGGATGTTTTTATCATGAAGTCAGGATTGGGTGTAGCTGAAAACAGCGCACTTTGGATTACTGATAATGACATTCCTGAACGGGTATTACCATTTATTACCCAAAGCCTGGTGACCATTATCAATAAGTCAGACATTGTGCCTACCATGCATGATGCTTATGGAAAAATTGCCGGGGAAGATTATGGATTTGCCACTTTTATTGCCGGCCCTTCCAAAACTGCAGATATTGAACAGTCACTTGTATTGGGTGCCCATGGCCCTAAAACCATGACTGTTTTTATAAAAGAATAAGCCGGCTAAATTAACCGGCTCACTTTCTATCAGAGTATTATTGAGATTACTCTACCATTTCAATTATTTTGCTGGCAGGTACATTGGCATTCCTGATGGCAATATTTCTTACGGCAACTGAAGCAAAGTCTTCAAATGCTTTTTTGCTGATTGCATCGTCACCAATCATCGCAGGTTCTCCTTTATCACCGCCTTCGCGTATGCTTTGAACGATTGGTATCTGTCCCAGGAAAGTCAGGTCAAATTCATCAGCCAGTTTTTTACCGCCTTCTTTTCCAAAAATATAATACCTGTTATCGGGCAATTCGGCTGGCGTAAAGTAGCTCATATTCTCAACCAGTCCAATCACCGGAACATTGATCTGTGCCTGCGCAAACATGGCGATGCCTTTCTTTGCATCTACCAGTGCAACATCCTGCGGTGTGGTAACAATAATTACCCCTGTTACAGGAACCGTTTGCATCATGGTCAGGTGAATATCGCCGGTACCGGGAGGCATATCAATTACCAGGTAATCCAGGTTACCCCAATCAACATCTGTAATAAACTGTCTTACTGCGTTGCTCACCATCGGGCCACGCCAAACCACCGCATTTTTTTCATCCACCAGTAACCCGATGCTCATTAATTTAATACCGTATTTCTCCAGCGGCGCAATCATACCTTTCCCGTTCACATCACGCATAAAAGGCCTTTCGCCTCTTACCCCAAACATAATAGGTACGCTTGGCCCATAAATATCAGCATCCATCAACCCAACCTTGGCGCCGCTTTTTGCAAATGCCAGTGCAAGATTAGCGGCCACGGTGCTTTTGCCAACGCCACCTTTTCCGCTGATGACTGCAATAATATTTTTAACACCGGGCAATACCTGGCCGGCATCTTTGCGGTTGCTATTGGTATGTGAAGTAAAGTTTACTTTTACGATCGCCTTTTTACTTACCAGGAACTTTACAGCGTTAATACAAGCGCCCTGTATCATGTCTTTCATGGGACAGGCGGGGGTTGTTAATACAACGGTAAATGATACGTTATCGCCATCTATCGCGATGTCTTTCACCATGTTAAGGGTTACAATATCTTTTCCCAGGTCCGGCTCCTGAACATTGCTCAGTGCTTTCAAAATATCAGCTTCAGTCATCGCACATATTTTTGTTAAAAAAGAAAATCTGGCCGCAAAGTTAACCTTCAAGTGGGTTATTTTGTCAAATACAGCCATAAGTAATTACGCATTTAGTAAATTGTAACCCGTTAGTCAAAAAACCAGTGAATGAAGAAATTTGTACAATATGTTTTAGCACTTGCATTGCTTGGTTTTTGCATGCAGGGACGTGCCCAGGAAACCAACAACGACCCTAAAAAAGACAGTGTGGTTCAGTTATATGGTATTGTGATGACAGCAGACAGCCTTCAGGCAATTCCTGCGGCGAGTGTGTTTGTTACCGGGAAGGGCAGGGGTACACTCACCAACGACCAGGGGGTGTTTTCTATCGTGGTGCTGAAAGGGGATGATATCCGTTTTTCTGTGGTTGGTTTTAAAGACAAGCTTATTTCCATTCCTAAAAACCTGGTAGGCAACCAGTACAGCGTAATACAATTGATGGTAACTGATACTGCCTACCTTCCTGCAACGATATTAAAACCGAGACCCAGCCGCGAGCAATTTGAGCGGGACTTTGTAAGTACCCGTATACCTGATGACCCATATGAAATTGCACGTCAAAATACGGATGAAGCCAAACGCAGAGTTTTAATGATGTCTTTACCGCAGGATGGCCGCGAAGCTGTGGGTATGCAGTTTCGTCAGCAGGCTGCTAAATTTTACTACCAGGGTCAGCAACCACCTATCAATCTGTTTAACCCGATGGCCTGGGCAGATTTTATACAGGCATGGAAAAGAGGGGATTTCAAAAGCAAGAATTAGTTAGCTGCCAACAGTAACTTCGATGAACTTATTATCGTGAGACGTGAAACGATAAGTGTGAGTGCTATGCGTATCCCACATTTCCCACTTGACTATTCTTTTCATGAGATTGAAGAAGTGTAATAAGCAAGCTTTCATTCATGTTTCACATTTCACCTTTGACGAATAATAGATATACTTCTATCTGAAAAAGAGGAGGCGTGAGCTTTTCACATCTCACGCCTCCCTTTTCACGACTGATATATTTACGCAGGCCTGCTAATTCTTAAGCTTCTCTTTTTTCCTCAACATCACCGCGCCGTTTTTAAGATAATCACTGCTGATGCTTACTTCATAACGATGTTGTGAATCGGTTACGATCATCAATGCTGCATTTGGCGGAATATCTCCCAGGTTTTCTGCATACATCACCACAAGATTTTTGGCGGCCACAGAATCAACCTGAACATAAAAGCTGATAGGTTTGCGGGTATTCAGCTCTTCCTTATATACTTTAAGCTGGTCGTTATAAAACAGGCTGATGGAATCATGATCATACTCTGCATTATCATATAAATCAATCCTTACAGAGTCATCGGTCACTTCCAGTTCTTTAATAATTTGAGTATGTCTTTTGATCACTTCTTTCGCTGCCTTTACTTCAATCGCAGTTTTAGGAACTTCCACCTTTTCGCGTTTTACAATCTCCGGGTCTTCTTCCAGCAACAATGGTTTTTGAGCAATCCTTTCTTTAAGCGTTGGCTCATCTTTTTTAAGCTTTTCAAACTTAATGTTCAGTGGTGCGCAGGTATATTTATGCAGGTCTCCGGCAGAAAAGTTACCAAGCAATATGGTTCCTACTTTAGAAATACGCAGGATAAATTCACCTTCCATCAAACAGTCAACACCCATGGCAAGATCTGTATTGCGATAGTATAAAACCGGGATGGTTTTAATCCTCAGCATTCTTGATCCTTCATCAAAAGTGCCGGAAATTTTATTGCTGAAATAACCGTTACGAAAGAAGTAGTTGAATTCGCCCGTTACCCTGTTACCCTTTTGAGTGATGATAAATTCACAGAGATAGGAATTGGTGCTTCCGGCTACTGCAATGTTGCCAATGCCATACCACTTGCCGGTTACATTTTGCGAAAAAACTGAAGAACAAACCAATAAAAAAGAAGCAAAAAAAATAGATCTAAAAAACTTCATTCCTCTGTATTTGGGTAAAAGTATCAACAATCACGTTATCTCACGCCGTAGTTAACAACGTTTTGTACACATTATTATTTCAGGTAACGCTTTATTTCTTTCTCTGTATCGCGTTGTTTAATGGTCTCGCGTTTATCATGAAGCTTCTTGCCTTTGGCTATGCCAATCTCCACTTTTACCAGTTGTTTCTCATTAAAGAATACTTTTAAAGGAACAATGGTAAGACCTTTCTCTTTGGTTGCAGCCTGTATGCGTTTTAGTTCGCGTTTGCTAAGTAGCAGCTTTCTATCGTGTACTGCAATATGATTATTGGAAGTGCCCAGTGCATATTCTGCAATATATAAACCACGCACCCATAACTCGCCACGATCAAAGAGACAGAAGCTATCATTAAAACTAAGCTTCCCCTCGCGTATCGATTTCACTTCAGTACCAAGCAATACAATCCCTGCCACATACTTATCATCTATATGGTAGTTAAAATAAGCCTGCCTGTTATTCATTTCTTTTGCCATAAAAAATCACCGGGTATATTATGATCCCGGCTGTTGTACAATAAGCGTCTTTGTTGCGTCGCACACTTGTACTTTCTATACGCTGTTCAACATCTCCGCTTCGCAATTACACTTTATCAATGCTTGTTACAATCGTCTTCTAAACACAAACACTATTGTAATGATCAATAAAACTTCATCACCGTTCTTTTTTACCGGACGGCAAAAGTACAAACACCGGGAGAATAACCTGCGTTTCTTTTATTTTGCAGGTTGAATAAAAAGTGTACTTTTATTCCGTCGTCGAGTGCTTAACCTTTCATTTACTCTTTTGCCCCATTTGGTTGCTTGTATGTCTTTCCCTTTTTATCAGAGAAAAATATAGAATGCTGCCATTTTTTATCCGTGAAAGCTAAAACGTTTGTGCAACTGAATTGTGTGGTTTGAACAAGAAGTCACTTATGTAAAGTAGCCATCAGCTTATGCTGTGGCTGGCTTTGTAAGTATGCACCCGGGGGCCAATGAAAAGTTATCATTAAATGCAACTGATTAAAACTGCTTATCTGAGATTATTGCCATGCCATACACTGCGCTGTATGCTGCTGTCTGAGCGTTATCTCCCTCCTTAGTCTGGCTACTTCCGCAAGAGTTAATAAACGCATTTTGCGTAAACACTAACTACTTTTCTATGAATAATTCTTTCCCAACATCTAATACTTTGTCTATGAAGAAGAAATTTCTTTATATGATTTTATTCACACTATTGTCTGTGAATTTAATGGCCCAGATTAAAGTCAACGGCACGGTTTCCAATGCCAAAGACGCTTCACCCATTTCAAATGTAAGTGTTACAGTAAAAGGCTCCACTACCGGAACCATTACAGATGCCAATGGTAATTACAGTATACAGGTTCCTAATGCCGATGCTACACTGGTCTTCAATTTTACAGGATTTGCCAGTAAGGAATTAAAAGTGGGTACTCAAACACTGCTGAACGTTCAGTTGCAGGAAGAAGTGGGTGCATTGAGCGACGTTGTGGTAATTGGTTATGGTACGGTTAAGAAGTCAGACCTTACCGGCGCCGTTGCTACGGTTAAGAGTGATAAATTAATGGATATGCCTGTAGCCAACGTATCCCAGGCTTTGCAGGGCAAGGTTGCCGGCGTTGATGTAAATGTAAACAGTAACGCACCGGGAGCCGGCGCTAAAGTACGTGTGCGTGGTATCGGTTCTATCAATTCAAACATAGATCCTTTATATGTAGTAGATGGTGTAATTGGTGTTGATGGAAATTCCATAAACCCTAATGACATTGCATCCCTCGAAGTTTTAAAAGACGCTTCTTCTACTGCGATCTTTGGTGCACGTGGCGCCAATGGCGTTATCATCATTACCACTAAACGTGGCAGAAAAGGCGGTACCGTAGTTTCATACGATGCCAACGTAAACAGGTCTGAATTATACAGGCATGTAAGAACTTTAAACAGCGATGAGTTTGTTAAAATTTATAACGAGTCTTTTGCCAATGGCCAAAAATGGGATCCGGATGGCGCTGTACAGGTTCCTCCAAAAGCATTGAACCACACCAATTTTCCTTTATTGTTTGATGCTAATGACAAGCCTCTGTACAATACCAACTGGGAAAAAGAAACATATAAACCTGCCTTCTCACAAAGCCACCAGCTTAACTTCCAGGGCGGCAGCGATAAATCTTTATACAGTCTTTCCCTTGGTTATCTTGATCAGGATGGTATAATGACCCAATCATGGTTTAAGCGCTATTCCGCCAGGCTTACGCTTGATAATGATGTAAAAAGCTGGTTAAAGGTTGGAGGAAATATTAATATTATCAAAAGCACCCAACGTCTTGTGTCTGATGGAAATGGTTCACTGAATGTACCCAGGATGGTGACAGAGGAAGTTCCGATTGTTCCCATAAAATATCCTGATGGTACTTGGGCTGGTAATAATGATATTGCTGGTCTTGAAGGTGGTCCAAACCCTGTAAATATTGCTACGAACAGGTATACCATAAATAATAACATGCAGATGCTGGGTGATGCATACCTGCTGTTTCATATTACCAAAGACCTGGACTTTAAAACAGATTTTGGCTATAATGTAAATTCACAAAAGAATAATTTTTATTCGTCAATGGAACTGGCGCATCTTTCTGCTGATCAGGGTGGCGTGGCGAATATTAATGCTTATTCTACTTATTACTGGCAGAGTGAAAACTATCTTACCTATAATAAGAAAATCAATGAAAACCAGAAGTTAACAGCCTTGCTTGGTATGTCATTTCAAAAATACAGCAATGAAAGGGTTCGTTCTGAAACACAGAATTTTATAGATGATATCTTCCAGTGGCATTATCAACAGGCAGGTTCTGTAAGAAGCGCCAACGAATCACAGGATTATCAATGGTCAATGAACTCTTATTTTGCACGCGCCACTTACGATATCAGCGGCAAGTATTTATTTACAGCTACAGGCAGGTATGATGGCTCTTCCAAGTTTGGTAAAAATAATAAGTATGCCTTCTTCCCATCTGTAGGTGCTGCATGGCGCTTGTCTGAGGAAGATTTTCTTAAAGACAATAAGTCTATTTCCAATTTAAAATTGCGTGCAAGCTATGGTCTTTCCGGTAACCAGGAGATTGGGCAATATCAATCAATTGCACAAATACAGCCAAGTACTGTTGTTTTAAACGGAGCAAATCAATCTACCCTGTTGCCAAGTTATATAGGTAACCCGAACCTTAAATGGGAAAGGTCATTGCAATTTGATGCAGGTATTGAACTTGGCCTGTTTGAAAATCGCGTAAATCTTAATCTTGATTACTATAGCCGTGATACAAAGGATCTGCTGCTGCAAACTCCTATTCCATGGTCATCCGGTATGTATAACAATAACCAGTATGTGCCAAACGTATACAGGAATATCGGTTCAGTAAGAAATTCTGGTGTTGAAATTAACCTGAACACCGTAAATATTAAGCATAAGAATTTCACATGGACCACCAACTTTATTTTCACCGCCAATAAAAACAGGGTGTTGAAATTAAATGATGGCAATGCAGATATCTTCCCTGGTCCCAACTTCCTTGGCCAGAACTATGTAATACGTGTTGGTCAGCCTATTGGTTCTTTTTATGGTATGACAAGGTTGGGCACTTATAGCGACAAAGAAGGCGATGAGGCTGCTTCCCATGGCTTAAAAGTAGGTGACAGGAAATACATCTATAATGCTGATGGTAGCCCTTATTACAGTATTATCGGGCAGGCATATCCAAAATGGACAGGAACTTTTAGTAGTACGATAAACTATAAAAACTGGGACTTTTCTTTTGATATCCGTATTGTACAGGGTGTTAATACTGCCGCTAACTTCAAGCACTCCAGTGAAGACAGGCAAACCATTGCAAACAGTCTTGCCACTGTGCTAAACGGATGGACACCTACCAACCAGAACACCATGATTTCACAGGTGCGTAATTACAAATATGCACAGGACTCTCATTTTGATACCTGGTGGGTAGAAGATGGTTCTTTTATTCGCGGACAAAACTTTATACTTGGTTATACTTTGCCAGCTTCTTTAACAGAGAAAATGAAGATACAACGTCTTCGTTTTTATGCCAGCGTGCAGAATCTTTTCGTCATTACGAAATATACAGGATATGATCCCGAAGTGGATACATTTAACCAGAGTTACGGTTCAAACGGTTCATTCTCGCAAAACCTTGACTTCTTTGCTTATCCACGTCCACGTGTATGGAACCTGGGTTTATCTCTTGTATTTTAATAATTGATAAGTCCTGGTTACAGTACTGAGGCACTGTAGAAGATAACGTCTATCGTTAATGATTAAACTATTTTTAAGATGAAATCAACAAAAAATATACTGGTGGCAATATCCTTATTGCTGGCCTGTTCATGTACGAAATTTCTGGAGGAAAAGCCGACGAATTTCTTAACACCGGAATCAGATGTTTCCAGCGTAAAAGTAGCAAGGGCTTTTGCTGATGCGGGGTATCAAAACCTGCAGGGTCTTCTTGCGGGGCAGCCTTCTTCTTATGGCGGAAATACCTGGAATGTACTGGAATTTCTCACCGGCAAATCTGGCAGCGATTTAGGGCAAACAGGGTTTGTAACATTTCAAAACCTGTCTTACAATTCTACTTCATTCTATTTTGATACGTGGTGGAAACAAATGTACCTCGGAATAGGTGCTTGTAATTTGGCTATTCAAAAAATACCAGACATTAATGCCAGCGGGTTAAGTGATGCTGATAAAACAAATATGCTTGCAGAGGTACATACACTAAGGGCATTATATTATTTCTTCCTGGTAAGAATGTATGGCGCAGTGCCAAAAGTAACAGAAGTGCCAACAGATATTGGAGGATTGAATATTCCAAGAACTCCGGCAAAAAGTATCTATGACAGTATCGTTATCCCTGATTTATTGCTTGCAGAACAATCAACACTTGGCTGGAATGACAATACAGGGCGTGTTTCGATGAGTGCAATAAAATCAATACTGGCAGATGTTTATCTTACCTATGCAGGTGAGGCGATCAAAGGCGGCGATCAATATTATGCAGAATCTGCCAAGCGATCACTTGATGTTATTACAAAAGGCGGATATTCTTTGTTCCCCGAGTATACTGATATGATAAAGCCGGCTAATAAGAATACAAAGGAATTCATCTTCCAGGTTCAGTATGCGGCAAGTGTGCCTTCCACTAACCCGCTTACACCTTTAACTATTCCGAATTATTCAGGCATTTCACAATATTCGGATGAGTATGGGTCAGTGTATCCTACAGACCAGTTTATTAATTCATTCCCTGCTGGTGATAAGAGAGTTGGAGAAAGACAATTCTTTTATACCAAATACAAAAGAAAAGCGCCAGCTACAGACACGGTAGTATTTAGCCACCATTATATTTATAAATGGTTCGATTCTGTTGCTATTACCAATACCATAAAGTCTGATTTGAATTATACAATCTACCGGCTTGCAGATGTTTACCTTATGTATGCTGAAGCTTCTAATCGTGCAGAGCACGGCCCTAATAACGATGCAATTAGTTACGTAAATGCAATACGCAGCAGGGCAAATCTGGCGCCTATTGGAAGCCTGAACCAGGATGCCTTTGAAAAAGAAGTATGGTTACAGCGCTACTTTGAATTATGTTTTGAAAACAAAATGTGGTTTGATATGGTGCGTACCAAAAAGGTGCATAATGATGTTACCGGTAACTGGGATGATTTTGTTGGCCATAAGACAACGGCCGGCTACACATTCGCAGAAAAACAATTACTGTTCCCTGTACCAAAACAGGAATCAGATGTGAATCCGAATGTATTGCCTAATAATCCTGGCTTCTAAATTTGATTTTTTATAATACACAAAAAGCCCGTCAAAAAAAATCTTGACGGGTTTTTTGTGTATCTATCATGCATTTATTTTCTTATTGTAATCTGCTCCACCGTATACGCCATCGCATCTCTGTTATAGTAACCATAGTATTGGTTTTCTCCCAACATAAACTGGTTGGTAGCTTTCGCTTTTTTATCTATGGTCTCAAGATAATCTTTGATCTGGTCGCCGGTAGTTACCGGAACCCTCCCTCTTGCCACATTTAAAGTTTTAGGATCAAGTAACAGTTTAAAATAAGAAGTATAATAATACCTAGCAGAGGTTCTTGAATATCCTGAAAAGCCCGGGCGGTAATATAAGGACGAGTTCCATACCATTACAGGCGCTGCTATTGAACCAGCTACAGGTGCAGCACGCTGAAAACCTCCAACCCATCCGCCACTACTGCCTGATGATAATTGTATCATGTCATAAGTACCGGCAGTTATTACATATTGCCCGGTTTTATTTTTAGTAACAGTTAAACCCTCGGTTCCCTTGGTAAAAGCTTTAATTAAAGGCTTGATTTCTTCATATTCTTTTTCTTTGGCTTTTGAACCCCTGCGTTCTTCATACACCGGCTGGTATGCAAACATTCCAAAGCTGGATTCATCATTTACCTCATGTGTTTTTGAAATATTACCACTTGGTAAATCATAAATGGCTACCCTTATATTTTTTTTATTCAGGATAAGCGCAAATAATTTTTCATCTGCAAAAAAAGAGCTTACATAACTCTTTCCTTTTTCCTCTTTGGAAAAAAGCGAAGCGTGATCTATAAAATTTTCTTTGTAGCTGAAATTGGTGATATCCACTGTAAAAAGATGGGTTGGGTCATCACCGTCATTCATGGTAAAAACAAGTTTGTTCGGAAGACTGAAAATCTTCGCGCTTTTAATCGCAATATCAAGCCCGGCTTCTTCCTTTTCCTTTACCAGTTTGATGCCTTCCATGTATTCTGTAATCTCGTTTTTCTTCCTGCTTTTACCTTCAGGCACTTTAAATGGAAGTGATTTTCGCAATGGCTCACCATTCTCATTCATTGTATAAAAAATTAGCTCACTTGTTTTGTCATTCGCTGTAATGGTGAAGTATTTATTGTTATCGCTGAAGGAAATCAGCAGGCTCTCTTCTTTGGGTATTTCAAACAAAATTTTGTTGCTTACAGATTTACTGTTAAAGTCAACCGTTTCAAGCTGGTAATAGATCTTGTCTTTTGAAAAAGTCTTTTTATCTACTACTTTATAAACATAATTAAACACGTTGTTTTGCGCCGTTCCCCCAAGGTAGGTTTCGCCATTAAGATCAAATACTGTTTGTTCTACAGGTACGGTAAATTTGGAACTTACTTTAAACGCTTTGTCAACCAAAACATAATCGGCCTTTTTATTATCCTTAAGAATAAACGCGAAATTTTCGTCATTCTTTCCATCTAAAAAATAAGCGTCATAATCACTTTTGGCGAGAAAGCTTTTTTCAAACTCAAAGTTGTAAGCGAGCATTCTTTTTTGGCCATATGTCTGCACAAGAAGTGTAACAAAGACAATACAGGTAAGGGCATTTTTTTTCATCATTGAAGTTTAAGGTTGTTATATAAAAAAGACTATCACATAAATATGCAATAGCCTGTGATACAGATGTTAGTTATTTACCATGGTGTATTAGCTTTTAAACAACACCATCAACTGTTTTAAACGATCCTTCAATACTTTTCTGTCTACAATAAAATCCAGGAACCCATGCTCCAGTAAAAACTCACTGCGTTGAAACCCTTCGGGCAGATCTTTTTTGATGGTTTCTTTAATTACACGCGGGCCTGCAAAACCAATCAATGCACCAGGTTCGGCAATATTTAAATCGCCCAGCATACCAAAGCTGGCGGAGATACCACCAAAAGTTGGATCAGTAAGCATAGAAATATAAGGCAACCCGGCATCACTTAACTGTGAAAGTTTACCGCTGGTTTTGGCAAGCTGCATCAGGCTGAAGGCGCTTTCCATCATCCTCGCACCACCACTCTTGCTAATCACCATATAAGGTAACTGGTGTTCGATAGCATAATCCACTGCACGGCTGAATTTTTCCCCCATCACGCTGCCCAGAGAACCGCCGATGAATTCAAAATCCATACAGGCAATCACAATCTCTTCCCCGAGTATCTTACCCACGGCAACACGCATACTATCTTTCAGGTCTGTCTTTGCGTGAATTTCATCCAGACGTTTCTGGTAAGGCTTTAAATCAGTAAAGCCAAGAAAGTCTTTGCTGCGAATATTATCAAACAACTCTATGAATTCCTTGTTGTCAAAAAGAAGCTCGTAATATTCCTCGCTGCCTATACGATGATGGTAGTTGCATTTAGGGCAGACAAAAAGATTTTCTTTTAATTCTGTAGTAGTGCATATATAGTTACACTCGGGACATTTGCTCCAAAGACCCTCGGGTGTTTCTTTTTTATCTGCGGTAGAAGTGGTAATGCCTTTTCTAAAACGTTTATACCATTTCTCTCTCGTTTCTGCAGATGCATTAACGCCTGGTGCATCATCTCCGTCTGCGCCTGATAGATTCGTTTCAATATCCTCTTCTTTTTTCATAACTGACTTCGTGGGGATTGTTGAAGAAGGCAAAAATAAGGAGTTTGATGAATTAAAATGTTTTTACAGATGATTTCAGTCAACGGTCAAATACTTCTAAGGCAAACAGTTATCGTTTTATACTGATGGTTTATCAATAAGCGAATTGTATTTGGTATCACGCATACTAAAATAAACAAGTAAAGAAATAAAGATGCATAGGGTTACATACCAGTAATAATAACTTTCATGCCCGATATCTTTAGCCCATAAAGCAAGATACTCTGCAGTGCCGCCAAAAATAGCGACAGTTACAGAGTAGGGGAGGCCTACCCCCAATGCCCGCACCTCAACAGGAAACAATTCTGCTTTAACCACTGCATTAATGGATGTATAACCACTTACGATCAGTAAGGCTGCCATCAGTAAAAAGAATGCGATCCATAAACTGGTGGTATTACTCAAAGCTGTTAATAAAGGCACTGTTGCAAGTGTTCCTGTAACTCCAAACCCGATAAGCAAGGATTTTCTTCCGATGCGGTCAGATAAAGCGCCAAACAATGGTTGCAGCAAAGCAAAAATAAACAGCGAGCAAAAAGTGAGCAATGTTGCCTGATCTTTTGAAAGATGAACTGTGTTGATCAGGAATTTTTGCATATAGGTGGTATAGGTATAAAATGCAAGGGTTCCGCCCAAGGTAAGCCCGGCAACAATTGCAATAGCGCGTGGATGTTTTAACAGTTCTCTGAAAGCACCTTTTTTTGGCGTTTTAACTGCGCGTTGTTCAAAAGCCTCGGTTTCTTTAAGGCTTCTGCGCAAATACAATGCAGTTATGGAAAGTAATGCGCCGATAAAAAACGGGATGCGCCAACCCCAGCTTTGCAAATCTTCTGCGCTAAGCAATACACGTTGTAATAAAAGTTGAAGACCCAGGGCAATTAACTGGCCACCGATCAGCGTAACATATTGAAAGCTGGAATAAAATCCGCGCCGGCGGCTCGTAGCAACTTCACTGAGGTAGGTTGCAGAAGTGCCGTATTCTCCGCCCACACTTAATCCTTGCAATAACCTGGCAATTAAAAGTAGTAAGGGCGCTGATACACCTATTTGCTTATACCCCGGCAGAATTGCGATCAATAAAGAACCAAAAGACATCAATAAAACGGATAAGGTCATGGCTGTTTTTCTTCCACGCCTGTCGGCAATACTTCCAAATAAATAACCGCCGATAGGCCGCATCAAAAAGCCCACGGCAAAGATGCCCGCCGTATTTAACAACTGGGCGGTTGGGTCTGTTTTGGGAGAAAACGCCGGGGCGAAGTAAATGGCAAAGGCAGAGTAGGCATACCAATCGTACCACTCCACCAGGTTGCCAATAGAACCGCCGATGATTGATCTTAAACGCCGGGAAGTTTCCTGGCCGCTTTCCTGGTGCATGTGCTTGTTTATCAGCGCTGAAATTAACTTTCGGGAACCATAAATAAAAATCTCTCTTATTCACTCACGATTTACTTTTATACAGCAAATGATCAGCAAAAAATAACCTGCCTGTCTTTTTGGCTGAAAAAAGCAATCCCCTTATCTTTGCGCTCCATTTTATAAAGCACACGGCAAAAATCCGTGGCACCTTAAAAATTTCAATTATGAAACAAGGTATCCATCCGGCTTCTTACAAACTTGTTGTTTTTAAAGACATGAGTAATGGCCACACTTTTTTAAGCCGCTCTACGACTAACACTAAAGAAACCATTCAGTGGGAAGACGGTAACGAGTATCCGCTCGTTAAGCTTGAAATTTCGAACACCTCGCATCCTTTCTACACTGGTAAAAATGTACTGGTAGATACTGCGGGTCGTATCGACAAATTCAAAAAACGTTACGCGAAAAAATAAGCGTTCTTTACGTAAACGAATAGAAAATCCCTCCGCATGTGTCAAAAACATTCGGGGGGATTTTGCTTTTAATCCTGCCTTATCCACTATTTTCGTCCACTTTAAAGCAAAAACTAATGAGCCAGGCCACGAGCTATCCAAAGGAAAAAATCAATATTCTTTTTTTAGAAAATATCAGTGATAAAGCTGTTCAGCAGTTTCAGAAAAACGGTTATGTAAACGTAAAAAAGCTTTCCGGCGCGTTGGGAGAGGAGGAGCTGGTAAAAGAAGTGAAAGATGTGCACCTGTTAGGTATTCGCTCCAAAACCAAGATTACCCCTAAAGTGCTGGATGCGGCAAAAAAATTACAGGCCATAGGCTGCTTTTGTATCGGCGTAAACCAGGTAAACCTTAAAGAAGCCACCAAACATGGCGTTACTGTATTTAATGCGCCTTACAGCAATACCCGCAGCGTGGCAGAACTGGTAATAGGTGCCGCGATTATGCTTATCAGAAGGATACCTGACAAAAATATTGCTGCACATAATGGCACCTGGATGAAAGAATCTAAAGGAAGCTTTGAGTTAAGAGGCAAAAAACTGGGGATTATTGGTTATGGCAACATCGGTTCTCAGTTGAGTGTTTTAGCCGAAGCATTGGGAATGAAGGTGTTATTCTATGATATTGAAACTAAATTACCATTAGGAAATGCATCTTCTGTAGATAGCATTGAGGAATTGGTTGCTGAAGCAGATGTAATTTCCTTGCATGTGCCGGAGACAAAACAAACCAAAAACCTCATCAATGAAAGTAACCTGAAGCACTTTAAAAAAGGAGCAATCCTGATCAACTATGCAAGGGGAGAAGTGGTTGACCTTGATGCACTAAGCGAATCTTTAAAAGCGGGCAATTTAACCGGCGCTGCTATCGATGTATATCCCTGGGAACCGGAAAAGAACGGAGATAAATTTCAGACACCTTTGCAAGGTTTACCAAATGTTATACTTACCCCGCATATAGGCGGCTCTACCGAGGAAGCGCAGGAAAATATAGGTGAAGATGTTAGCGCAAAGCTTTTCAATTATTTAGAAAAAGGCATCACCTTTGGTTCTCATACGGTACCGGCGCTTAGCCTGCCGCCGGTGGAAGGTGCGCACCGCATCCTGCACATCCACTATAATGTGCCCGGTGTATTGAGTGCAATTAACACTGCATTATCAAAAAATAACATCAATATTGTTGCACAGTACCTGAAGACGAATGAGGAGATTGGCTATGTTGTGCTGGATGTAGATAAACAACTTTCAGAAAAAGCATTGGAGCTGATCAGGGAAGTAAAAGAAACCATCAAGGTTAGATTATTATATTAAGCTAAGTTCCATGTTAGGCAACGCTATAATTTTGCAGGTTGCTTAACATGGAATATTTCAATAGAGCGTAACATGAGTGAAGCAATAGAGCAGTTGAAAGAGGCCTTATCGTTTTCCCCGGAAAATGTACCGTTGCGTCTTCACCTGGCAGAAATGATGTTAAAAGAAAACCTGCTGGATGATGCCGCCACACAGTATAAAGAAGTACTTAGAAAGGAATATGGTAATGCAAAAGCACGCAAGGGGCTGGCCTCTGTGTATTACAGGCAGAAGAAATATTCTGCGGCCATTGTAGTGTTTGAAGAATTATGGAAAGAAGAGGAACTTGCCTGGGATGAGATGGTACTTTTTGTCCGCTGCCTGGTAAAGGAACAGTCGCTGGACGAAGCGGTGGAAGTATACAAAAAAGTATTATCCATCAACCCGTCTTTTACAGATCCTGATCTTGACACCATGCTCAGATCGCCTGCAATGGGCAGCAGAAATGATGATATGGATTTTGATGAAGATGAAGAAGACGATCTGTTTGGTTTTGATGATGATGGCGCATCCAAACAGCAGTTTTTTATGGAAAAGCCCGATCTTAAATTTGAAGATGTGGGCGGCATGGAGCCGGTAAAAAATGAAATAGCGCTTAAGATCATTCAGCCTTTAAAAAATCCTGATTTATACAAAGCCTTTGGGAAAAAGATCGGCGGCGGCATTTTGTTGTACGGTCCTCCGGGATGCGGTAAAACTTACCTGGCCCGTGCAACAGCAGGAGAGATCAATGCGGGTTTTATCAATATAGGTTTGCATGATATACTGGATATGTGGATGGGAAACAGCGAGAAGAATCTTCATGCCGTATTTGAGTATGCCCGTAAGAATGCGCCCTGTGTAATATTTTTTGATGAAGTGGACGCACTTGGCGCCAGCCGTAGCGATTTAAGACAAAGCAGTATGCGCCACGTGATCAACCAGTTCCTGGCAGAACTGGATGGTGCAGCGAGTAAGAATGATGGCATTCTGGTGCTGGCTGCTACCAATGCGCCATGGAGCGTGGACAGTGCGTTCAGGCGTCCGGGGCGTTTTGACCGGATCATTTTTGTAGAACCGCCTGATGAAAAAGGCAGGGCGGAAATCATTAAACAGCATCTTAAAAATAAACCGGTAGAAGTGATTGATGTAAATGCAATTGCAAAAATTACCGAAAGTTATTCAGGAGCAGATATACAGGCGATCGTTGACATTGCAACAGAATTTAAACTGCAGGATTCATTGCAAAAGGGTTCTGTGGAGAGGATCACCACAAAAGATTTACAGAAAGCCGTAAAACAACATAAGGCGACTACTACTGAATGGTTTAATACTGCACGCAATTATGCCTTATACGCCAATGAGTCGGGCCTTTACGATGAAATACTGAAATATCTGAAAATTAAAAAGTAATGATTGGCGAAAACAGGCATGTAGAAAGGGCAAGGTTATTATTACAGCAGGGCAGGGTTAAAGATGCCGAAAAAGAAGTGGGGTATGCTTTACAGCAGGACCCTAACGATGATGAAGCCATGCTTGTACTGGCGGAATGTAAGATAGACACCCGCCAATACTTGGAAGCCGTTCAGTTGCTTAAGCAGTCAGTTTATATCGACCCTTACAGTGATCGCCCTTTTTACCTTCTGGGATTTGCGTATTATCAACAGGATAATTTTAAAGAAGCCATTGCAAACCTCGACCAGGCCATACGTCTCAATCCATATCATGCCGCGTATTTCGGTTTGTATGCATACATCTATATGGAGCAGCGGAATTTTAAAGTGGCGCTGGAAAAGGCCAATGAAGGACTTGCGCTGGATGCAGAAGAACTCACTTGTTTAAATGCAAGATCGCAGGCGCTTTTCAGGTTAAAGAATAATGATGAAGCCTACGAAACCATCAAAGAGGCATTATCAATTGACCCCGACAATGCTTTTACACATACCAATTACGGGTGGCATTTTCTGGAGAAAGGTAAACACAAACAGGCAAGAGAACATTTTAGGGAAGCTTTGCGCATTGAGCCGACCATGGGCCGGGCAAGGCAAGGGTTAAAGGAATCTCTTAAAGCGAATGTTCCGCCGTATCGCTGGCTGCTGATGTTTTCTTTGTGGCTGTCTTCAAAATCAAAATCTGCGAGGTTTGGTATTATTATCGCCTTGTGGCTTGGTGTTAAACTGGCTACAACGGCCAGTACTTCCGTTGGTATGCAAACGCTGGCCTATGTTTTAATGGGTGTTTATCTTGCCTTTGTTGTTTTCTCGTGGATCGGTAATTCCCTGGCCAATTTATACCTGTCTTTCCATAAAGAAGGAAAATATGCACTTACCCCAAGTGAAAAATACAATTCCTGGACGGTAGGCGCTGTAATCCTTTTCTCCGCGGTCTTTTTTGCTATTTCTTTTGGTAAGCCAGATGCACTAAAAGATAGTTTAAGACTTGACGCTTTTATTCTTTTCTCTCTGGCAATGCCTTTGAGCCAGTTACAATATCCGCCAAATTTCCAAAGCAGGAAGCTGAACAACTGGCTGCCTATGTTACTGGTGGTTATTGGTACCATTGCCTTGATTACTTCCTTTATTAGTGAAAGTATTTTTGTGGGTATTGCGATCACCTATCTTGTCTTATTTGTACTTTTTACCTGGCTTGGGAGTTTCAGCGGTACAAAGTAAATATTGGGTTAATCGCGCAAAGCCGTTCCTGACAGGCATTATAAAGCACCCATAATTTCTTTCAAAAAAAGTCCACCGTTTTAGTATAGTTTTAAAACTCTTTGCCTTACTTTTATTCACAATTCCTACTTAGCAGGTATGAATTATAGTAAAAGAGGATATATGCCAACAGTTAAAAAGGATAACAATACGAGGGTGTTTGTAAAGGCCAGTTCCTGGCGCTTTTTTGCGACCTGCGATACAATTCTGCTTTCCTGGATTTTTACCGGCCAGATAACTTCGGCACTAAAAATAGGATTGACGGAAGTCTTTACTAAAATTGGTCTCTTTTATTTACATGAGCGTATCTGGGATAAATTGTCTTTCGGGCGCAGTTATACGGAAAGTAATGGTGAGATCATTATAAAGGATAAGCATTACCGCAGTATTGTTAAAGGTACCAGTTGGCGTTTTTTCGGAACGCTTGATACGATCTTAATCGCTTTATTCTGGACGGGAGATTACAGCAAAGCACTTGCAATTGGCGCCACAGAGGTGATCACAAAAATCGCTTTATTCTGGTTGCATGAACGTGTATGGCTTGGTATAAAATGGGGAAGGAAAGATGTTCAGGTTGAAGAAAAACTAGAGAAGAATATCAGTTTATCTCACGTAACCGCTTGATCATTACTTAGATAAGAATTTGATTATTTTATTTGCACGGGCACGAAACGCAATTGTTTCGTGCTCTTTTCTTTCTTCTATAACCAGCTTCAGCTCCGGCTTTATTTCCGGATAAAATTTGGTAAGATTATACAACGTTGTAAGTGCAAAAGCTTTTATCGCCACCGGTGTTTCATGCGTTTCAATCAGTTTAAAACAAGCGTCCATCACTTCACCATGTAAAGTTTCCGGGATTTCCACCGCTTCAAGAATGCGTAATGAGTTTCTGATAACCGCATCGTGTACGTCTTTTCGGGGTAATTGTGCAACCAATGCACTTAGATGAGGGGTGATCATTTGAGGATTCTTCTTCGCAGCCCAACTTACACACCAGGCTGCACGCTGTGCCAACCGGTGATCAGTATCAAGAAAGCATTGCATTAGGTTGTCAAAGTTTTCCGGTGATTCCACTGCAAAAGATGCAATCTTTAATGCCAGTTCTTTATCCTGAACCTTTTCTTTTAATAAGAGTTCCTTTATATTCATGTAAATCAATTATTTAAAAGCGATAATTGATTTTTCATTTCTATAATTTCCTCTGAACTGATAAAAGTTGAATCCAGTCGTTCATTCATGCTGATTTTCAGGTAGTTCATTTGACTTTCTTCTGATTTCCTGGCAGAGGAATGTAATTCCTTTACCCCGGTAAAAGCAGCCAATTCTGAAATATTATTGCTTCGAACGCCTGAGCCAGGCATAATAATAATGCGATCATCTGCTATCTCAACAAGGTCGCGGATAAGATCTTTAGCATCAAATGCATTAGGAACCTGGCCACTGGTGAGTAAACGCTGGCAACCGCACTGAATAACTTCTTCCAGGGCAGCAAAAGGATCTTTTGTCCGGTCAAAGGCACGGTGAAAGGTTACTTCCAACGGGTAAGCTATTTCTACAAGCCGGGCGATAGCATCTTTTGCAACAGAACCGTCGGCATTGAGTGCACCAATGACCAAACCATCAAATCCAAGTTCTTTAACAAGCGCTACATCTGTTAGCATTACCTCAAACTCTGCTTCCGTATACAAAAAATCACCACCACGTGGCCTGATGATAGGGAATACAGGTTTGATTACTTTTTCCCGTACTTTTTTTAAGGTTCCGTATGAAGGTGTAGTACCACCATCAAAAGGGTTTTCACATAGTTCCAAACGGTCTGCACCTGCGCTGATAGCCGCTAAAGCAGATTCAATATTAAATACCGCAATTTCAAGTGTCATAAGCAAAGTGATATAAATCAATATTTTATAACAAAAAAATCTAGAGGATATGTTTTCCTTCTACCATAAAATTCTTTTCATCAGCAAAACATACAGCGTAATCAAACCCGCTTTGTATACAATATCCGCCATATTCACCGCGCTTATTCAATGCGATAAAACCTACCTGTATTTCTTTGGCACGTTGTGGGTTTTTATTGATAATCCGTTGTACGGCTTTCTTACAGGCAGCTTCAGGAGAAAGTCCCTGGCGCATTAATTCCACCACCAGGTGGGTACCACATATTTTGATAACGTCTTCGCCCTGGCCGGTAGCCGTAGCCGCGCCAATTTCGTTATCAACAAAAAGGCCTGCGCCAATAATAGGGGAGTCACCTAACCGGCCACGCATTTTAAACCCCATGCCGCTGGTGGTACAGCTGCCGCTAAGATTTCCATTTGCATCAAGCGCAACCATACCAATAGTATCATGGTTCCAGTCGCCATTTGGTAATTTATTAGGCACAAAAGCGTGACCGCTGTTTTCAATATTGATTTTAGGTTTATACTCACTCTTTTTAAGCCATTCTCTATAGGATTTTTCTGCGTCATCCGACAGTTTTTGTTCTTCCAGCGGGAATCCTTCAGCCACTGCAAATTTCTGTGCACCATCGCCAACAAGAAAAACATGCGGGGTTTTTTCCATCACACGCCTGGCAACAGAAATCGGATGTTTTATCCGCTCCAGGAAACCCACGCTGCCGCAATTACCATGCTCGTCCATAATGCTGGCGTCAAGCGTAACAAAGCCGTCGCGATCAGGATTTGCACCAAGTCCGACACAACAGTTAAGTGAATTTTCTGTAACCATCACGCCGGCTTCAACGGCATCCAGCGCACGGCCGCCTTTTTTTAAAACTTCCCAGGCAGCTTTGTTTGCGTTGATGCCTTCTTTCCAGGTAGAAATTACAATCGGTTTAATTTCTTTTTTTGAATTACGAAATGATGAAAATGATACAGCAGAGATTCCAAGGGTACCCAAACGCAGAAATTGTCGACGATACATTAGCAATAAAATTTGCGATGAAAGTACGTTATCAACCGGTAGAAATGTGGAAACCCCTCTTCTATTTAAGTTGATATTTTTTCTTATAATTTATATTATGTTAAGTACGGTCAGAATCAAGTAGGGCAAGGATTGTAGACAAATTGGTACAATTTTTATTTACTCTACTGGTTCACTAGGAATTGATACAAGACAGAAATATACGGTTCAAACGGGCTTTCCTCAAATATCTGCGAGAAACTCGAATATCCTACAAAAAACAAGGTACAGGTCAGGTATTTCTCGGTCAGTACGTTTTGGAATTTCGTTCCGATAGAATTTTGGCTTACACGCCTTCGCATCCACGCTGTATAAATCTCGTTCTTGTTTACGATACTCCGAAAATAATCTTTATGAAGCTGCTGCGCTTTCATACCCAATTATTCACAAAGGGTATTTTGATCGCTGGTCATTCGCGCATAGCTGTAGAAAGTAAGCGAACCGGGCAATATGTCCTGAAATGAGCGCCCCTCAAATGAATGTAGCCTTTTACGCGAATAGCGTAAAATATGGCAAAAATTATCGATTCCAATTCAAAGTTAATAACCTGGAAGCCGCTTGCAAGCTGGCTTTGAAAGCAGGGGTTCCCTCCTTCTTCTTTGGACAAATGCGCTTTAAAGGCGATGATACAAAACACATCACTTCTGAAACTCGCAGAAATTTTATAAATCTATGGTAATCAATCGTTTTATAAATCCTAATGATATGAAAAATGTAATTAATAATCAACAATATGCGCAAATTTTCACTCTTAACGCTGGTACTTATTGCTGGTATAACGGCGTGCCTCTTGTCGTTGCTGACAATCTCCATTACGGGTATTTTATTCTGTGTGTTTCTATGCAAGATTTTAACTATCGCCTTATACACCAGGATGAAGAAGTTCTTTATACGGAAACGGGATATTTCAACGCCCACAACCTCATAAGAATAGCAGATCAATGGGCACCAATAAACGGCACTTATTCAGACATTAAAAGGGTTTATAAAGCTTCACAAAACAGACCCGCTTTTCAATTTCTATGAAAACGCTCATAGTTAAACAATCCAATGACACTAAGGAAAGCTCTAGTACATGCCTATCTGATAACTGCTGTGCTAGTAACCAATAACGTTCTATTCATCCATTTTAAAAAGCTTGAAAACAAACAATTTATGTACACCTGGGTAACCACAAAAAAAACGCGAATTGATAGCATAGTTTACTTGCTATGCCTCGGCGATTACAAGTATGCGACCTTCAATACACGCATAACATACAAGCAATACGCATACCTCATTGCGATGGGCGTAGATCAGCGCCCCTATTTGCTTACACGTTAATTCCGTTTTAAAATCCAAGCATAAAAAATCCGCTGTAAGAATGCAGCGGATTTAACCCCCAATGGAAAATTTTTTCCGTTTAGTAATCAAATATCATCGACGAAACTAATCTTAAAAATCTGATATCACATGTTTATTATTAAAACTTTCAAAGAATTGAGCCTTTTACAAAAGTCCGATGTAGTTGCCTGTGTCGCCACCTGGGCGAATCAAGAAATTACCGAGGTAACGCTACATTTATCGAAAGAGAATCCCAAAGTATTTTTTCAAAGAGACGGAGGTTTTGACGTAAAGACGAATTTACTTCCTTCAAGGGCGGCTTGATTCGGTAAAAGGAAGCCTTGTGCCTATGAAAACGCTCATAGTTTTTGACTTCCTTAGGTGTCAACTGTTTGCTCACTGTCAGTGTTTTACCGGTGCGATCACTAGTAAAAATTTCGTTTTCACCAAAATAGATAAATCGTAAATCAAACTCAGGGATTGTAGCAATCGTTCCCCGGAAATAGTAGGTTTCCCCAACTATGATGAGTTTGTACACGCAAACGTAATCCCAATTGTCTATGCGTACAACGGTTTCAACCATGTTTTTAACTGTCATACTGAATACTTACAAAAATCGCTTCAATCCTACCAGGTGATAAACTGGATTTATTAAGAATTGCAACTTCTCGCCCTTTTCAAATCTGACGCAGAAACGCTGCAATTCTGGAATACAGAATACTACATTTCTAATGCTAATAAAACGAAAATGATCAAATATGCATATTATCTCACTCCTTCCAGGGCGATTGCATACAGACCAAATAGAGGCCGTATTAAACCATTCACCGGGAGCAGCTTACTTCGTACTAAGTCTTACGCCAAAGCCAAAGCACGTAAAGCAGCTAAAGAGGAACAGGAAGCGTTATTGCAGGTTGATGCTGAAAGCAGGCAGAGCGCAACAACTGACTTACAGGGCGCTATGCCTCCAACAGATTTACGCCCTAAAAGGAAAACGGGAAATAACGGTTTTTTATCAGGAAGAAGCAGAACTAAAATTAGAGACAAAATGCAATGTTTCTTCAATGCCTGCCCCGCAGATTGCAAACGTCTTGTTACTCTATCCTTCGTCGGAGATGTTACAGACCGAGCAGGCGTTAAGTGCTTAGATATATTTTTAAAGGCACTGCGTAAAAAGTTTGGTAAAAGCCTTTGTTATATCTGGGTTGCCGAAAGGCAAACCCAGACTACAGGCCGGGTTCATTTTCATTTACTTTTAAATCAGTTCCTTGACGTAAGGGCATACAATGCGGTATGGACTATGATACAATACAGGCAAGGGATAAATAACCCTGCACATTCAAACGAACAGGTATTTCAAGCTGTCAAGGCTGGCAACCTGCAGAAAATATTAAACCCGTTTGATATACGCAAAATCCATTCACAGCAAGGTATACAAGCTTACCTAACTAAGTACCTTACAAAGCTTTCGCAGGATGCAGTTTTGAAAGCTACGGATAAGAAAATAGAGCCTTTAAAGTGCCGCTTATGGCATTGCTCCAAAAGAATCAGTGAGCATGCAACCGGCCAACAAATCAGCCTGGAACTATTCGAAGAAACCGGGATGCAGGAAGTAAATTTTTCAGTGAATAAACGCACTGACAAAGTATATACAGTTAATACTTTTGTACACGAATACTGTTTGATAAACACCATTTACGCTGCCGATTATTTCAACACCAAATTGAACGAATTACATATTTTAAACCAATGGATAATGAAAGGAATGCCACCGGAGGACATACCGCGCGCCGGTGCGCGATTTCTCGCCAGTATCGAACAAAACTAAAAAGCAAATCCCTTCAAATGAAACGAATTCAATGTCTTGTGGTAAATCCTATTGTAAAGCCAGCCCATTACAGATTTTTCTTTAATTGTTCCAGTCGTCAGGCAAGCAGGTACCTAGCAAATGATAAAATTATCTTGAACAAAAAGCTAATAACATTCATGGATTTTTTCAATAACTATGGTGGTTTTCCTGACCCAAAATTCAACCCGAAATGGCGAAGCCTTGATGTCCCTATCAGCGCCAATTAAAATATTTAAGTCGTACCCTTTGCAATTTAAACTGGCATAGTTTCTGTAAAAAAATTATATATACTTATCCCGTTACATACTGAAAAAATTAAGCGTTATGTTATCTCATACCTTTTCTGTTATGACAACTGACGAAGGCTTACAACCAGTTACAATTATGCTTGCTAATGGCAAAATTTATGTTTCGTGTCTTGCAAAACTTTTTAATGAAGTATTCGGCGGTTATGCCACCAGCTTTAATTATGATTGTAACCCATTTGAGTCACTCAACGGATTACTGTTTGAGTCAATATCAGATAAAATTCACAAAGTGAAAGACCCTTCCAGTCAAATTAAGCTAACACCAATTATATGACATAATAGGCCATTTCTGGCCGGTTTGGTCTTTATCCGCCAACTCTCCGAAAAAGTGTTCGTTGCTTTGTATTCACAAGCTAATAAAACGAATATTATTTTCAATGAAAACAAACAGCGCACCCCTAACAGGAACGGCACAGGTAGAAATACACAGCCGTATTATGAAGCTTCAGGTTATCCTCTCCCAGGACAAAGGAAGTTCAACAACTTCAGAAGATTTAATTGGCGCTATTACTGGCGCTGCATCTATCAAAATTGAAAAGCAAACTCCTTACGGGTCAGAAACAAAAATCTATGAAATGGATTTGCTGACACTGATGGAAATTGCCGGTTCTCATGAAGGTGCGGTACGTGCTGACATAGTAGGTACTAAACTTGTTTTGCGTGGAACTGTAGAACTGTCTTTGGATGGTGCTGAACACCTGGCAGATAACACTTTTTACGTAGTAAAATTGGTTCTTCCTGCTGGCGTATCTGGTGACCTTTTCGCAATTGATAGCCCTTTTGATGCGGCAACTCAATTGAATTATGAATCCATCCGTTTATTCGGAAATGCTCCTAAAGATGTGATCATCGACCGCGCGAAATTGCTCGCTGTTCCTAAATCTGTTCTGCGTACTGTAGAACTTATTTATGCAAACGGAAAGCAGGTAAAATACGCTCCTGAAGAAATTGAACAGGCTTTGTCTGAAATCAATGAACTGTCTTTCATCATCGACGGTAAAGTAATTGCCGGTTCTTACAATTACTACGTTATCCCGGTAAGCACTGTAAATTATGTACGTCTCGACGTATCAAGCGATGTTAACTGCTTCCTGGTGAACGAATCTTATCTGTAAAATCTAAAAAAAGCCCGTATGTCATTTATTAAAGATTTGTTCGGCGGCAAGTCCGTTGGACAAGTAATCGGCGGGGCTTTAGGTGGCGCTCTTTCTAATCCAACTACGAATACAAACACTGTCCAGTATCCTAATTCAGACTATACCGCGAACCCTTCAACGGGTTCCGGTTTAGACCTGAACAAGTACGTAACACTTCCCACTGTAAACGTAGCAGCAGACCAAAGCCAGTTAAAAACAATCCTGATAATACTGGCCGTTGTAATTACCGGCGGTATTGCTCTAATCGCTTTCAAAAGCACAAACAAAAAGTAAAATGAGTTATTCAAATTACGGTTATGGCTTCGGGGGTCAATCCTGGAGAAAACCAAACTTTAGCCGCAACTCACAGTATAGCGGTTACCGCTCTGGCCGTTCTTCCTACGGCGGCAATCAACAGCGCAAAAAACGTTCTGGCTGCAAAAAGAAAAGCCATACCAGGACGGGAGAAGATAAAGGAGTAATTATAAACGGATGGCGTACAAGCCGCGCCGGTCTTATCTCCTACGTGGCCGTTCCTGCATCAAGCAAGTACCAAACCACCAGCCTTTTGAAGATGGTTGTTAAGGTACGTCAGGGCATACAGGAAAATACTTTTTGGGGTACATGGAACAATCAAAAAGGCATACTGTATGTACAGGGCATCAACTTAATTGGCATGCCTGGAAAAGATTCTTCATTCTTTCGTAAAGGCCGATAATCATGCAAAAATTCCTGGACATAGTTGTTAAGTATAACAAACCACTCAAACAAATTTCTTTCGTGTTGGGCGCTATCCTGGCAGCAGTTGCAGCGTACACCGATTACATGGAAAAATCCATGAACGCGAAGGAAGAAATACCGGCAATCGATGGCGAATAGTATCGTATCTGCTTCGTCAGGCTTTGCAGGTGTTTTCGCTCTTGGCACAGTGGACACTTTACAACATTCTGAAACAGTCGCTACCCTGGCTTTGAAACTGATCATAACAGTTCTTTCCCTGATACCGACAATTATCACACTCCGTAAAAACAACAACAATGGCAAATAAAAAAGACAACAGCAAGTTTGTAAAGGTTGCTATCGTGTTTGCGATTATCGCTGTAGTAGCCTGGAAACTCGGCTACTTAGCGAAAGCAAAAAACTTTGTAACTGGCCTTTTCAATAAAAAATAATGAGAACCATCGGACTTATTGTGCTTTGCTGTACTGTGGCCGCTTGTGGCTGGCTTCTGGCGAAGGGTATAAACCCGCTCACCTGGGCATACACGAAAGCGATTGCCCTAAAAAACAAAATCGTTCCATCCAACACAACGGCAACTAACAGCAATATGGCACTAAAAGGAAAACTTTTAATGTAACTCCCAATAGTGAAAAACCAAACCTCCAAACTTACAGCCGTATTTATTGCGGCTGTTGTTTTAATAATCCTCGCTATGGATATTTTCAGCAGCGCAAAGGCGAAAGCCTTAGCGATAATTCGCAAATATGAAGGCTTACTTAAGGACAATAAACACGGTACTGTGTCCGCTTACCTTGACCCCGTTGGTATTCCGACTATTGGGTATGGAACAATACGCTACGCAAGCGGTGTTGCTGTACGGATGGGCGACACTATCACGTATCAGCAAGCAAATGACGAATTGCATTTTGAAGTAGATGCAGTTATTAGGTCAATTGACAGTATGGTTAAAGTTCCCATAACAAGCAATCAAAAAGCTGCTTTAATATCCTTCACTTATAATCTCGGCGCGGGAACGCTTCAAACCTCGACCCTATTAAAATTGCTCAATGGCAATGCGGATAAAAAAACGGTTGCTGCGGAGTTTGATAAATGGGTAAAGGCTGGCGGTAACACCTTGGCAGGATTGGTAAAGCGTAGGGCTGAAGAAAAACAAACATTCCTATCATGAAGAAAGTAATCGAACAAATCAAAGGCTTTTTCAAGAAGTTCCCGTACGTGGCTTACGCTTTACTGGTTGTCTTTTTATTCATCCTTTACAAGCTTGGTTTGTGGATTTATACAAAGATTGTTGGCGCTGCTGCAATGAAAAAAACGCTTGCAGAAACACCTAACATTATCAACCAGGTTAACAACACAAACGCTACTACCGGTATACGTGACAAAACCTGTCAGTCTGTAGCAGATACAGTATTTAAACTGATACAACAATTTGACCAGGACGAAAAGAAAATTGTTGCGAACATGAACACATTGCAAAACGCGAACGAAGTCATATTTACATCAAACTATTACCGCAATGCTTTTGGTGTTAGTTTGAAAGGTGAACTCGTTGACGCTCTAGCGGATGACTGGCGCGGCGGTGGTGTCCTTGGAACTATTCTTAATCCTAATGCAGAAGGTGGACGTTACAAAGACCTGAAAGCATTTATTCAAAACTCACTTTTATAATGGCAGCAAGTAAACCAGACCTGAAAATAACCAGCGATATTAAATTGCTGGCACCTGTCCCTACTGCAATTGTTCCAAAGTACACTTTGAAAAGTGCGCACGTACTGGATTTAAGGCACGACTATGTGCCGCCGTTTCCCACAACCGTGGGCGCTCCCCTGGTGATCACAGAACAGCAAAATTGCGTAGTGTCTGCATCGTTTCGTAACCGTCAACATATAGGCAACCAATTTTATTACCTGTATGATTTAACCATAACGGATTGGACACTATACAACGGTGAAATTTTCTTTCGTGTCAAGCAATACCCGGACTTTCAAAACATGGGACACATTGACAATGTTATTACGCATTTGGATTGGTTGCCTGATGAACCTACAAGGGTTAGTATTTACCCTGATACAATCCCCTTCAAACCGTACGGAATGTTTATCAGCATTGTTTTTCCTGACCGTGTAGGCGGCTTCGGTTATAGCATCCCAGAAAACTTCTACCCATTTGTTCCGCAATCTGTAGGCAGTCAGAATTTTACTATTAACGGTAAAGATCGCACCGCTTACAGCCTTGCCGGGCTTGATTCCGTGGAAATTGAAAATATCTTGTTCCAGGCCGGAAACATAGAAAGCCCGGTGTTTGCATCGGATTCACTGGATATTCTTTATTACTCCAAAAACTACTAAACCATGTTAGCATTAAAGGCACAAAGTTTAATGCTGGATGATGGTCAAGTATCATGGCAAACATCTGGCGGCGCGGCTTTGCTCCCCGACTTCAAAGGAACCGCACCTGTAAAACCTGCGGGAATTTCAGTAACAAAAACAAACACATCACAAGTAAAAACCATCCCTGTGGCAGCAACAACAACGAAGCCGACTGCAATCGCGTTAGCGGCTCCTAAACCGTTAACAAAAGCGGTTCAAACCGTAGTGAAAACCCTTACTCCTGTAAAGGCAAGTACAAGCACTCTCACAAAGATACCTGCACCGACAATTAAGCCTACTGCTATTCCTGCTAATGCAAAACCCGGTATAACAGTAAAAGAATCACCAGCAGGAACCCAAACGCTTACACCGGTTACAGTGAAAGCTACGATACCAAAGGCATCTACCCCTGCGGCTGCTGGTGTATCTAATAAATGGTTGATTATCCTGGGTATCTTCTTTGCTGCGGTAACAACCTGGTACATGTTAAAAAAGAGAAAAGGAAACCATCGTTCTCATGCACACAAATTTTAATCATCATGGCAGTTGATCCCCAAATTGCAAGTAGCGTTATTTCGACTGCCGTTTCTTTCCTGGGCGGTATATTCAAAGGGCATTCTGACTGGTGGCATTTTGACGATGAATTGAAGAAAGGTAATTATCAGAACTGTTTAAATTACATGCTTAAGTTTTACGGAAGCGGCGGTATAAATAACAACGATTTCAAAGGCGGTGTTTCTGATAATGCGGGTTCTCAAAATATGCAATGGTTTGGAAAACCGCGCTATTTATTAATCCCATTACTCGAACAAAAAACGGGAAAGTATGAGGCAAAACAATTGCACCAAATTTGTGTGAATGCCGGTTTACTACCACCTACCGCAGAATATAAAACACCTACCCAGGTGGCACAGGAAGCAGCAGACGCAAAAGCAAAGGCGGACACTGAAGCATACGCGAAAGCGCATCCAGTAGATGCCCAGGTAAAGAAAGCAGGTCTCGACCCAAATATTCTATATTTCGGACTGGGAATACCTATTTTGATTGCTTTGATCTACCTTTTGATTCGACAAATTAAAAAGCGTAGAAAATAAAATTAAGAGTAGAATAAAAAAGCCTCGGTGGAAACCGGGGCTTTCAATGCTAATAAAACGAATATTATTTTTGCAGAATCAAAGCGCTATGCTATATTTGATCTGCTAATAAAATTCCATAACGCTAAATTAGATAAAACGATGCAGAATGTAATCATCTCTCCATAACTTTTTTGTTAATACCTCCCCTCCTTTTTTCGACAGTTCGGGTACACTTTATATTATGTTAAGTAATGTTGCAAACAATCTTCCCTATTATACTTAACCAAGCCGACTTACTTGCTGATGAGAAAATATTCCTGTATTGGTTTGACCAACCTACTTGGGTCAACATATCAAACAAACTTAAACCTTGAAAACTCGACAAGTGAAATGAAACTCCTTATTATTCAGTAGTCTGTCTTTTAAAAAGTTCGTTGTGCAGAAGAGATTTAACGGGCAACTTTCAAACCGGAGATTTTTATCCGGTAACGAATACTCATAAAAATTCCAATAATAGTTACGAGGACTCCTATCCAAAGAATATTTATAAATGGAAACTCGTAAACTTTGAGAGTCAGTGCGTTATTTAATATCCCAGTTGTTTCTTTTATACCAATCTCCAGGATGCCTTTTTCCTGATCTTTTACCTTATTGAACTTAACAATAAGGTTTTGTGCACCCACTGTATCTTCCAAACTACGGAAATTATTGCCGGCTAAAGCAATACCTGGTGTTATGGAATAAATCCCTCCTGTTTGGGAATAAACCGTCATATTCAGTAACATTCCAGTTTCACCAGGATGAAAATCTTTTGTTGTATTGGTCGGATTTATATCAACCTTGTTCAACACAATAAATCCTTTAGAATAATAGGCGGTGTCTCCTACTTTTATATCCCGTGGTTGAAAACTGGTAGTATCTTCTTTGCTGGCATCCACCCAGGAGCTCACGTAAACAAAAATATCGCTGGTGGAATAATGCTTTTTGTCCGGGTTGGCGGATGGTGTTCCTTCTGCATTTTTTGCACGGATGACATCAGGGTACAGAGAAAAATTCTCCTTAGTCTGCTTATTCTGAAAATCCAGCCGGAAGAATCTTTTGTTTTGCTGCTGTACCACGCTGTCGCTTATATAAGTTACATGGTATTTTCCCATATCAGTTTGAACACCCTGGAATAAGGTAATATTTTCGGCAGGATCTTCAGTCTTCGTTTTCTCAAACAATGCAATACCTGTAGTGTTATTGCTTAATACTTCTTTTTTAGAGGAAGATAACAGCGCACCAACTAACACTAATCCGAAGCCTACATGCGCAATAGACGCTCCGGAAGCTTTCAGCTTACCATTTAATACAATCCATATATAGGAGATGTTTGCTACAACAGCGTACACTGCAGCAAAGATGGCCACATGAATCGCACCTAGAAAAGCAACACCTTTTTTCTCATAGCTTATATTTCCAAATATGCTGATCAATACACTGACTATCAATGCAATAATTGTAGGTAACAGTACTTTTTTAGTAAACACTTTTTTTGGCGTGTCTTTATAACGGAAATACTGGGTAATAGCGGTTAACACTGCAATGATGATAGCGATGAACACCTGCACCTGGTTGTAAGAAAATTCAGGATCTTCCGGCTTCGCCATATTTGTTCCCAGCAGGCTGTTGATCACCGGTACCGAGGTTTTTACACAAATAATCATTGCAGAAAGAAAAAGTACCAGTGCGCCAATAAACATCCAGAATTCGCGGCTGTAGCTGCTTTCTTCTTTTTTAATGGACGGCGTAAATTTTTGTAACTGGTAATACAACACACCAAATCCTCCGAGAAAAGAAAACAACACGAAATATGGCAGGTATAACCCGGCAATATTGGTAACTATAAAAAACAATCCCCAGCCGATCTTTTCTTTGGCGGTGGGTGCCAGCACCACATTCAGTAAGCCAAGGAAAATCGCTACGAACAAATAAAGCTGAACATTCATGCCTGCGCCTGTAAATGCATGCACAGAGGTATCTCCCAAAATTCCGCTTCTAGTTAAGAAAGTAGCGTATAAGATCAGGATAAACTGGATGGTATAAAAAAGATAGGTTGATCTTAATGAATACCCTGTGCTTTTATATACCAGGTTGGTATGTAAACCTCCTACAAGTACCAGCCATGGTACCAGCGAAGAGTTTTCCACCGGATCCCAGGCCCAGTAGCCGCCAAAACTAAGGCTTTCATAAGCCCACGCCCCTCCCATCATAATCCCGGTGCCGAGTGCTGCAGTTGAAAAACCAGCCCATGGAATGGCGCTTTTTACCCAGTCAGTATTTTTATTAACGAGCCCGCTGTAAGCAAAGGCAAAAGGAACAATGGTAGAAGCAAATCCCAGGAATAATACCGGCGGATGAATCACCATCCAGTAGTTTTGAAGGGTTACGTTTAAACCATTTCCGTCTTTGATCAGCGATAAATAATCTTTACGTAAAGCGCCTGTGGACATATCTAAAAAAGCCGGCGCATTACTCAGCATACCATCTTCGCGCATTAATATAAACGGGTTACTGCCAATTTTGGTGTCGAAAACGTACAACCCGATGATCATCGTTGCCAGGCAGAATTGCGCAAAGCTTACCACCGTCATTACCGGTGCTTCCAGCTTTCTGGTAGTGCCGATGAGTATCCAGCCAAGTACACAATGCCATATGGACCATAACAGGAAGCTTCCCTCCTGTCCGTTCCAGAATGAACTCAGCAAATATTTACTGTCCAGCCCGCGATCAGTGTACTGCCACGCGTACTTATATTCAAAAAAGTGATTCGAAATAATGTAAAACAGGGAAATACAAACCACGAATACGGAAACGGTTTCTACCAGGAAGGCAGCTCTCGCCAATCTTACCCAGCTTTGTTTTTCCTGTGGAATAACAATTTTATTTGCCTTGAAATATGCAATGGTTGCCACCAGGGAAGCAACCAGGGATAGTACCGCAAAAAAATGTCCCGCCTGCCCCGGAAGTAAATGTTCGCCTGTATACATTAGAAATAATTAGAGAGAAATAGTTACTTTTTGCCTTCTTCTGTGCTATAGCTTTCTGAGGTAGGTTTGTCTGCAGATGCATTCAGTTGTTTTGCCGTACTGGCTTCATCCTTGTATTTGGAAGGACACTTTAAGAGGATGTCCTTACATTCAAATTGTCCGTCTTTCACTTTTCCACCCAATACCAGCCGCTCGCTCTTCTCCATATCTGTCGGCTTGCTGTTGCGGTAAACCACCTGTATCGTATTACCGAGGGTATCAAGTGCGGTAAAAGAAAGATAGTTGGGATCTTTAATGGGATCGTAAACAAAAGGCTGGCTCTTATCTACCTTGGCCACAAGGTGCACAAATTTCCCCTCATTTTTTCTGGCGGAAGCAATGGTGTCGTAGGTAGTTACGTTGCCAAGATAACTGATGAGTACAGCAATGGCAACGGCAATCAGTACAAGTGCAACAATATGGGTTTTCTTCATCCTTTTTTGTTTCTGCTGCAAAAGTAGGTTCCAAATCTGATAATGGAGCAGGCATCTAAAAATCTAAATGTGAAAAACTGTTAATATCCTGCTTCAAACAGGTGAACGGTTGTTTAAAACAATGCGCCCTGTTGCAGCAAGTTTCCTTTTACATTTGCGGCATGACAAAAGTTATCCTGAAGCGCAAGATTGCGCAACGTATCGCTAACGGGCACCCCTGGATATTTGCCAACGAGGTTGATCGCATAGAAGGCCCTGTAAACAGCGGCGATACGGTAGATGTATTTTTTTATGATGATAAGTTTGCCGGAAGAGGATATATCAATCCCAAATCCCAAATAATTGTCCGGCTGCTTACCCGTAATAAGAAAGAAACCATCGATGAAACTTTTTTCTATAACCGCATAAAAGAAGCCTGGGATTACCGCAAACATATCGGGTATACTGAAAACTGCCGGTTGATTTTTGGAGAAGCCGATGAAATGCCCGCTCTGATCATTGACAAGTTTAATGATTATTTCGTGCTGCAAACATTGGCTTATGGCATGGATGCATGGAAACCCGCAATCATAAAAGCACTGGAAAAGATCTTTCAGCCCAAAGGTATCTATGAACGAAATGATGTGCCCGTTCGTGAACTGGAAGGGCTTGCCCAGCAGAAAGGGTTTCTTTCCGCACCGTTTGACACCACTATTATCATCAACGAAAATGGCCTGAAATTTCATGTGGATATAGAAAATGGTCAGAAGACAGGTTATTTTCTTGACCAGCAGGATAACCGCCGCGCCATACAGCATATAGTAAAAGGCGCTGATGTATTAGGTGCATTTACTTACACCGGCACCTTTGAAATTCATGCCGCACATTATGGCGCTAAATCTGTTCTGGGACTTGACATCAGTGCCAACGCGGTTGCACAGGCCACCCGCAATGCAGAATTAAACGGCCTGGACAAGATCTGTCGTTTTGAGGCAATGAACGCTTTTGACGTATTAAAAGCCTGGGGTAAAGAAGGTCGCGCATATGATGTGGTGATGCTTGATCCGCCGGCATTTACCAAAAGCAGGGAAAACATTCAAAAAGCCATTACCGGATATAAAGAGATCAACCTGCGCGGCATGAAGCTCATCAAAAATGGTGGGTTCCTGGTAACCAGCAGTTGCACTAACCTGGTGCAACCGGAGTTATTCCTGCAAACCATTGAACTGGCGGCTAAGGATGCCCGCAAAAAACTACGCCAGGTAACCTTTAACGCGCAGGCCAGCGATCACCCGATTGTATGGGGAATGGAAAATACCAATTATCTCAAATTTTTAATTGTGGAGGTGCGGGATAAATAATATTCCAAAAACAATCAGCGTAAACCTGCGGGAGTTTTCTCCGGCAGGTTTACGCTGAGATATTATTCTTTAACGAAAACCGACAACTGGTATTATTGTTCTGTTACCTGTCCGGCAAAATCGGATATCGTGATCACGCTATTGCCGGGATCACCGCCCATCTTAACCGAACAAAAGGAAACCCTTAGTTTTCCGTTCACATGTGAAACATACACCGTCTGGTCTGGGTGACTTTGAAAATAATACATGCCATACTTGCAACTGATGAAGACTGTATTTTCATCATCTTCACCACCAAATACAGGTTTGTTGGTGGTTGTGTAAATACCGTCTTTGGGTTCGTTATGTCCTATAGATGAGTTAAACAAAATGGTATATGTAGGATATCCATAACTACCAGACGCATACAATGACATACAATTCCAGGAAGCATCAAAGCTTTTATCTACATAAGATGCTTTAAGGTCTGGCAAGCCTGTTCCGGAGATGGTATTGCCGGTTAAGCTACAGGATGGCGTACCCTGCTTATATTGAACATCTACAAAAACACTGTCAACCACTACTCCGCAGCCAGATGATACAAGCGTACCGTAATACCAGCCTGAATTCTTAATTTTTACATCACTAATGGTAAGCGTGTTGGTGCTGTAATGTTCAGCCACACCTGAACCGGCAGGGCCAATCCAGTCATAACTTCCATTTTCCGGTTTTGCAGTAATGGTGATATCATCGCCTTCTCCGGGCGTCAGGCTTGTTGCTGTTAATTCAATACTTTTCGGGCAGTCTGTTTCTCCATCAACAAGGTCTTGTATTTGTTTTGTACATGAAGTAAAAAGACATGCGATTGCAAGTGCGGACAAGAAATGTCTCATAAAAGTTTAAGGTTGTTTTATTTAAGAGCGCAAGATTACAGAAATTTTCAATATGCTTACCGGTCATACCCTAAATTTCGTGTAAGACAATCAATTTTTAATTCCCAAGTATGGAGTGTTTTAAGGATGGATAAGCTTACCTGATAATCTTCAGGCGACTGTGGAGTTACCCGACGCGAATGGCAATAATGCCACTTCTGCACTTCATACCAGCACAACTACTCCACTTCCTGCCCGGTAGGAAGCTCAATATAAAAGACAGAACCTTTGCCTACATAACTGTTAAACCATATTTGACCACCATGCTCATCAATAATTTTCTTGCAAATGGCAAGGCCCAGGCCATGTGATTCTTCCCCATTGGTGCCCTGGTTTCCGATAGAGCCAAAAGAGGAAAATATGGTTTCTTTTTTCTCCTCAGAAATGCCGATGCCCTGGTCTTCAACAGATAGCAGGATGTCTTTATTTTTCTTTACCAGGAACACCTGTATGTCTGCGTTTTCCGGGCTGAACTTGATAGCGTTTGTAATGATATTGCTCATCACCCGCCATATTTTCTGTCGGTTTAATTTTACATACACATTTTGTGAGGTTAAGAGGATGCGCTGGTTTTTTTCCTGTGCTTTTGTTTGTAAAAGGTTCACGCACTGGTAAAGCAGTTCACCAATATCAACATCTTCCTTTTGTATACTTACCGATTTTTTATTGTTCAGCAGTTCTTTTACCAGCGTAATACAACTGGTGCAGGCGCTCTTGATAAGGGTAAGCATTTCCTTGGATTCATCTTCCTGTGTTCTTTTAATAAGGCTATATACCAGGTTCTGCACAGCGCTGATGGGGTTCTTTAAATCATGCGCTACTACCTGCATGAGTGTTGTATTTTCCTGGTGACTCTGTTCCAAGGCATGAAAGGATTTCTCCAGGTCAAGATTCTTTTTCTCTACTTCGCGTTTAAGACGTGAAGACCGTTTTAAGTTAAACCAGATCAGAGAAACGATTACCAATACCAATATCGAAAAAACAGCAGTTGCTATCAAGTATACATATTGAAGATCGCTTCTTTTTTTGAGCGCCTCATAACGCATTTCCTGCTCATGGTTCCTGGTTTCATAACCGATATTAAATTCCTGGAATGCCTTATCAATTTTGGTGAGGGAATCGGTGTACACATTATATAAATTCAAAAGCTTGTAGGCCTGTTTGTCATTACCCTGTTTGCTGTACAATAGCGATTTCAGGCGGTACCAGTTGGCCAGTTGCCATCCATCAGAAAGGGAATCAATGGATTTTTTAATGATGTCCATTAAAGCATCCGCCTTTGCGTAGCTGTTATTATCAATATACATTTTTGCAAGAAATGTTTGAGTGCTTAGCTTATAAAAAGCATGCGGAGATTCCTGTATGCTTTTCAGGAAGAATTCTTCGGCGGCTGAATATTGTTTACGCTGATCCTGTATCATTGCCTGCCCGCGAAAAATATTGGCTTTCCCATAAGCGATATCCGCTTTTTTTGTCGGGTATTTATCTTCCATTTCAGTAATCATAGCGGATACACGGTTAAAATAATAAGTGCTGCTATCCGGCATCTTCAGATTAAGATAACAATTGGCGATCCATACCATTGTACTCTGTAATTCATTTAACCTGCCAAAAGAATCGTTTTCACTGGTAAGTGCGTAGGAATAATTCTCCTGGAAAAGTTCCTTGGCCAAATTAAATTTCTGCTGCTGAAAGTAAACCATGCCCAGCCGGTTTAAATAACTCCCCGGATAAGTACTGTCACTAATCTTCTCTGTATATAAATTTTTCCCTTGCTGGTAATAGCGAAAGCCGGTGCTGTAGTCTTTTGCGTTAAAGTAAATATCTCCCTTAACAAGCAGCATTTGCACATAATTTTCACAGATGATCTTATGATCGATATGAGGGCGAAGCATTACCAAAATACTATCTACATACAGCAACGCTTTGGGAAAATCTTTTACTTCGTCCTTATAGAAATACATCTTAATATTCAGCCGGCCATCCTCATCTAATAAACCGGGGTTGGGATATTGTTTAAAAATGGAATCCATCCACCAAAATGCGGATTCTTTATTGGCATAATCAGTCGCCCTTACTTTATCAAAAACCGGTGTAAAATAATCCGGATGGTAAAAGCGTGAAGTATTTGAAGAATCTCCGGTGCAGCGGGCAAAGAATAGCAGCAACAAAAAAAGTAGTACGGTTACTACCGGGGGTGAAATATCATACGTTTTCTTTAGCATGGACGCACAAATACCATTCTAAATTTAAGACTTTTAATCAAGTATAAACAATGATTACGAAATCTTAAGCAGGTATTAATGATTTTGCCGGAAGCGATTTTCCAGAGGGAAAATTAAAATTATATATACGTATGATTAATTTTTTTAATCGCTGCCACCTGTTAATTCTTTCTCCCCCACCCCATCTTAAAAACTCGTATCTTTACTTCGAGTGAAAAACAAAAAAACTGCATTTTTTCCATCCTTTTTACCGGGCTTTAACCTTTGCCCGGGTTACACTATATCTGATTTTGAAACAAAAAACCTGTAACTTTTAAAAAGTTTCACAACAAAATGTTCCAGGAGGTGGAACTTTTTGTTAGGAAATAAAAAAAAGTTCCACCTGTCGTAAAAAACACTGCGGAAATTCAAAGAAAAAATCAGGAAAGAAGAGCAAAGCCAGTAAGTCAGAAAGAGAACGCACCTTACTAAATGTAGCGCTGCCTGGAAACCGGCATCCTTTAACCAGCTACTTCTTCTGCTTTAAAATATATGCCGCCATCTGGCCCACTTCTTCTTTTGAAAGCACCCCTTCCCATGCAGGCATTCCTTTGGGAATGATGCCGCTGCTAATAGATTTCTCAATAGCTGCTTTGGTTCCACCGTTGATCCAGGTATTATCTATCAGGCTGGGTATTTTATCCTTCCCTTCCATCGCAGCGCCATGGCAACCGGCGCAAAGCTGCGTATATAAAACTGCAGAGGTTCTTGAAGAAGTTGTTTTAGCCTGGTCATTTGCAGAAGGAGTTTTCCTCATCAACGCATCAGTCATAGTACCGGAAGTTTCCAGTACAAAGGCATTTGCTTCCGTTTTGCTTTTTGCCGGTCTTAAGCGAAGGATAAGATCAACACCGCGATCACCGGGCTGCATATTACTTTCCGGCGGGTCTACCTGGGAGGTGGAAAAATAAAGATATCCATCCGGCCCTTCTGCCAGTGCGCGGATGCGGCCATATTTTTTCTTCAGCAAAAAATTATAACTGCCGGCAACTGTACCCGTTAAACTTATATTCAGGATGGCTTCACCACGCATGCAACCAGCCATCAGGTGTCCTTTTAAACCTGGAAATGCTTTACCGCTATAAAACAACGCTTCCGCAGGGCCAATGGAAGGAGTGAATTCCAGCAAGGGACTCATCATCGCATCATGCCTGTCGCGGTGGTGTATCACGGGCCATCCGTAATTGCTTCCTTTTGTAATGCTGTTTACTTCATCGCCACCGGTAGGCCCATGTTCTGTGCTAAGCAGGTAGCCGGTGCCGGGCTGAAACGCGATGCCCTGTGAATTCCTGTGCCCGTAACTCCATATCTCATGCAAGGCCGTATCATTATGCATAAAAGGGTTATCTGCAGGAACTGTACCATCGTCATTCAGGCGCAATATTTTCCCGTTGTAAGCTTTAAGATCCTGGGCGAGCTTTGGTACATCGGCATCACCTGTAGTGATGTATAATTTTTTATCAGGACCAAATTTTAAACGACACCCGGTATGATTAAATACACCGGGAATATTTTCAATGATGGTAAGCGGATTTACCAGGCTATCATTACTATATTCATATCTCGCTACGCGGAGAAATGTATGATCTTCTTTACGATAATTATAAGCAAGGTATATAAGATGATTGCTGCTAAACAATGGATGCAGGCACAGTCCCAACAAACCCATTTTACCTTTTACCTCAATTCCGTCTACCTGCAATAAGGGTTTCTCCGCAAGCCTTTCTTTATTGTAAATACGCACTTTACCATTGCGTTCTGTAAAAAGCATTTCTCCTGAGGGAAGAAAACAAATATCCCAGGGAACAGTAAGCCCGGATGCCAGCGTATCTACTACGGCAAATGTTTCTTTGGGTGCAACACGCTGTGGTAATAAAAAAGCTGCCAGTACCGGCAATACCGCCAATAACGCAATAAGGGATCTTCTTCTCATATATGATCGGTTAAAGCTTAGACGCAATGGCCCGCAACCGGTACCAATACACCTGGTGCATCAACAGAAAAGAAGCGCGATTGTTTAACTGACGAAAGTATGAGCTGAACATTGTTGCCTAACGTATGAAGGCCTGGTCATCATCCATTCAAAACAAAAAAGAGGCTGTCAACCCCGGGGTGACAACCTCTTAAAAGTAGATGGTGATGAACTTAGAACGTATATCTTAGCCCAGCCTGCATCTGGTATCTTGAACTAAAAAAGTCTACAGCATAAGGTAACCCCGGGTTAGCCCAGGTATAGGCAGGATAACCACCCGGTGTTGTTGGTGCAGTTACTTTTAGCCCTGTTGAAGCCATGGAGTTAAATGTGTTTGGTGAGAAATACACCCTGCCCCATTTGCTGTTAAGTAAATTGGTAAGATTTACGATGTCGTAAGTGAATGTAATGGTATGTGTTTTACTGCCCACTTTCAGGTTAAAGTCCTGGCTAAACCTGAAATCAAGCTGTGTGTTCCAAGGCGTGCGGCCACCATTACGTTGTGTAAAATCGCCGCGACGTGTACGCAGGTATTTGTCTGCCTGTACAAAAGCATCAAACGCTGCAGCCTGTGAAGGATCTGCAAAAAACTTATTCAACTCAGCCGTTGTTGGAATATATACAAGGCTTTGCGACTGACCGGTACCGTTATAAGTAGTATTGATCAAACCATAAGAATAAGGCGCTCCTGAAGATGAACTGAAGAACATAGAGAACGTGGAAATATACTTGTTCATCTTACCCCAATCTAAACGGTAATTGGCGGTAGATACAATCCTGTGACGGGTATCAAAGTTGGAGAAGGCAAGACCAGGATTGTTCGGGCTGAGCGATTGGTTAAGCTGCCAGTTACTTTCCATAGAGTTACGTATACCATTGGTGATATCTTTTGCATAACCATAGGTATAGGCAACGTTTGCACTAAGACCAAAAGCAAATGCCTTATTTATCTGCGCGGTAATATTATAACGATAGCCGTCTTTTGTATTGCTCAATAAATAAGCATTGGTATAAAGCGGGTTGATCTTTGCACCAGAATAAATAGGCTGCTGATGCTTTGTATCATAAGCGTAATAAGTAGGGTTATCAACATAGTTGATCTGCTGGAATTTCAAATCATAAATCACTTTGGTGTACATACCTTCCAGGGTAAACTTCCACTGGCTGGCGGTAGTAAAATCTACAGCAAGACTGCTTCTCCATGCCTGTGGCATTTTAAAGTTGTTATCAATAAGATCCACCTGTGTTGCACCCGCAGCATTATTGATATCCTTACCCTGGTTCTTCACAAAATTTGCTTCCCCGATATTACCTGAGATCGCATCTTTTACAGGATCAGTTCCCTGTACATATGGAGTGGAAGAACGCTGATCAAAAGCGCCATAAGTAACGCCGTTGTTATAATACGCATAACCCAGCCATGCAAAAGGTATACGACCGGTGAAGATGCCTGAACCACCACGGATGATCAGTTTCTGATCACCCTTTACGTCATAGTTAAAACCAATACGTGGCGATACCTGCAACTGGCCCAGGAAATCATTTTTGATATTCTTTGGCAAGGTATAAGTATAGGTAGTTCCGTAGTTGGGATCAACAGGCGCATTGATTGTTTTATCGCTAAGCGGCTGCTTATTGGGCATATCAGCTTTATCAACACGTATACCAGGCGTAAGTTTTAATTTACCCAGCCTAATCTCATCCTGTGCATATAAGCTGTACATATTTATTTTAAAAGCTGCCGGAGGATTATCCATGATGTAATCACGGGTATTATCAGTATAGTTATAGTTGGTTCTTACCCTGTTAGGATTGTTGTTCAAAAAATCATTTACACTGCTGTAAGCCACACGCCCGTTCCAGGAATTCACAAAACCGTAGGTGATGTTATAAAACTCGTTGTGCGTACCAAAAGTGAAGGTGTTGTTGCCTTTTACCCAGGTGAAGTTATCTGTGAACTCATAGGTCTTTTGTTTCATATTGAAGATACTTCCTTCACGGTCTGTACCAAGAAATATTGTACCGCCGTTAGAAGCAATCTCAATCTGTGGCAATGCAGGGTTAGAAGAAGGTTCACGATAATCATGAATGTTTGAATAGCCCAATACAAGGCTGTTGGAAAGGTGATTGTTAAAGTTCGATTTCAATTCAGCAACGGTAGAATTCTGATTATTTACCTGTTTAAAATCGATGCTGCCAAAACGGAAATTTTGCTGATCACGTTCAAGGTTGGTTGCCTGCGAAGTAATGGTGTTGTTACGCACTGATAAACGGTTCTTGCTGTTGATCACCCAATCTATCCTGTTAAAGAATTTGTTGGAGTTGGAATAGATGGAAGTATTACCATAGCTTCCTGCGCCATTGGCCAAACCATATTTATTACGCATTACAGAATCGATGGATTGTGCCTGTGCTAAAGAAAGCACGGTATTATCAGCAGAACCCGCGGCTAATATCACCGGGTCTACACGACGGGTGATTTCTTCGTTGGTAAAAAAGAAAAGTTTGTTTTTAATGATAGGTAAACCAACCCTGAAACCAGTCTGGTAGTCATGGAAATCAGTAGGCAGTTTTGATTTATCGCCTGCATTGTTTGGCCCTACCAGAAATGCCGCACGACCATAACCATATACGGAGCCATGTACCTGGTTACTGCCGCTGCGGGTTACCGCGTTGATGCTGCCACCAAGGAAGTTACCAATCTTCACATCATACGGTGTAAGGTACACCTGTACATCCTGTATCGCATCCAATGATACCGGGTTGGTACGTGTGCTGCTGCCCGGCTGACCTGATGCATTTGTTTGACCGCCCAGGGAAGGGCTAAAACCAATGGCATCATTATTTATCGCGCCATCTATGGTTACGTTATTATACCTGAAATTGGTTCCTGCAAAAGAGTTGTTGTTGCTTTGAGGGGTTACCTTGGTAATGTCCTGTAAGCTCCTGCTTAGCGTAGGCATGTTCCTGATCTGTGTTTGCCCAAGCTGAACATTGGCGCCGGAACGCGGGGCACCACTCTTGGTTGAAACGGTTACCGTGGTAAGTGTGTTGGAAGCCTCAATCAGTTGCTGATTTAACGTATTGGAGCCGAGACTAAGATTATAATTGCTTTTATCTTCCTGCTGAAAATTTACTGAAGTAAAACTAATGCTATACGGTCCTCCGGGTTGAAGATTGTTGATAAAGAAATACCCTTTGTTGTTGGTGGTTACATGACTGGTAAAGCCGGTAGGCTCATGTTTGAGCGTAATGGTTACTCCTTCTACGGGATTGCCTTTGCTGTCTTTAACGGTGCCTGCGAACGACGAAGTGGTCTCCTGTGCAAACAGTGAAAAAGAAGCCATACAGCAAAAAAGAATGCTTAGTAACGATCGTAATGACTTTTGAAGTTTCATAAATAAACCTGTGAGTTTTGATAATTATGGTTTGATAAACTTTGAGCGGCAAACACGCAGTTTTACCCTCGTTGTATTTTGAACCTGGTAATATTGCCTGATCATTGTGCGGAGTTGCCTGGTCATTTGGTCACACTCCGTATAAATATTTTCCAGTAATGCCAGTTTTTCTTTCAGATCATCAATTGCCTGCCCTGCGGCCTGTTCATCGTGTATTTGTTCCTGCATGGAATCAATAACGATTGCAAGTGAATTGGAAAAGCTGGTATGCCTGGCCTGTGAAAGAAAGGCCATACGCTTGTTTTTAACATTGAAGAATGGAGAGATCCTGTACAGTCAATCAGATAAACAAGGGCATTTTCTACTTGCAGATTAGCAAGATCCAGGCAAATGTTCCGGCGGCGGACTGTAAAGTGAAGAAAAGTCTTCTGCCTTAAAATCAATATAATGCGGAATAGTTTTTATTTGAAGTGAGGGTTGAAAAAGGGAGAGTAACCCGGTGGTTTCTTTCAACGTAGAAAGCACCACTGAAGAAGAAAATTTATTAATTTCCTTGTGAAAAGGGTGATGATCATCATTGCTGTTTTCAGCCATCAGCGTATTATCGCCTGTGAGTTGTTCAATTACAAGTTCAGCAAACGAATCAATATCATCTACATGCCCGGCACTCTTAAGCCAGCTGCCTGAAAAGACAACCTGGTCTATATCTACACTCACATTTAATATCTGGAGCGCCACCAGCAACACAATTGCTCTCGAAATATGGTATTTGATTCTCTTCACAGAAGTGGCCGCAAAATTATAGAGGCTATCTTTTGCACCCCTGCTGATTTGTATTAATAAATCATTACCAAATAACATTACACCGCAGATCATCACTTTTGCCGGGGCTTGATCCTGTTAACCGGATATTTTTTACCGATCTTGTCAAGTTCAGAATTTCTACAGAATTGTTTATTTTATTCGCCGCCATAACGGATAGGTTATATGGCAAAAAAGCTGGCAAAAACAAAAAAAGCAGTTCATCACCTAGAGACGATAGAAAATGACGAAGTTAAGGTTTGTCACTACCGGGGAACCATCGATAAAATCCCGGAAGCATTATTGAAAGATCATAAGAAAGCTGTCGCTATTTGTTTGCTGAACGGCGCACCACTGCAGGTTCATTTTCATAAGAAAGCAACCGCTGAATTAATCAAGCAGCGTTTTATGTTGTTAACAACACCGGGAAATCTTCAGGTGCAGACGGCTAATCATAAGTCGTCGCTGAACGATGCGGTAGAATTCTTCATTATATATTTCAATAACAATTTTTTGCTGGATGTGATCCCTGCTACAGGGAATCATTTTAGCAGTTTCCGTTCAGCCATCTCAGGTAAAAAGGCGGCCACGCTTACCAGTACACCGGGCTTATTATCAGGCGAGATGAAAGTGCAGCTCTTCAATTTTTTCACCAAACGCCCGAAGTTCAAAATACTGGAAGAGACTTTTATCAGCGCCAAAAGTATAGAATTGATTAACCAGATGCTGGAAGAAGCCTTGCTGTATGCTGACGGAAGGCTGGCCGTTTCTTTTAAAGAGGAATCCCTTGCTGCCAAAGCGATGCAGTTAATGTCTGCAAAGAATTCTATCCATGATTTTACGATTAAACATCTCGCCGAACAACTTAAAACCAATGAGACTACTTTAAAGCATTCCTTTAAAAAAACTTACGGCACTACCATTTACAAATATTCCACGAATACACGGATGAGCGAAGCACAACGGATGCTTAAGGAAGGAAAAAAGGTAAGTGAAGTGGCGGGTTTACTCGGCTATTCCAATGTTGGACATTTTTCTACGGCTTTTAGCCGGTTCTTCAGGATAGCACCTGGTAAAGTAAAAATTTATTAGCCTGATTTAATTGCTGATTAGTAATAACGCTCCTACCCTGTATAACTATCATGCAGGGTAAGAGCGTTAAATAGTTGATCCACTCTTTACCAAAAGAATTGAAGAAATACAACGGGTATTTATGTGCCTTTTGATAATGGCTTATTTAAAAAAATACTCCGGTAATAAATACACTTTGGCTAAAGCCAATCAAGGGTTACCATATTAACCCAAGGTTTAAACCCTGGGTTAATGAAATCCTTAGCGGCATTGGCTTTAGCCAAAGTGCTTTACTTAAACACTCTGATAAAAAATTTAAGTTCGTAACCTGCCGAAGTTAGCAATGGTTATAAATGCATTTTATTTTTCTGCAACTCAAATCACCTGCTAAGTTTGAAAAAAATCTTTTGGCAATTAGCAGGTTGTTTTTACACCCCATCTATTTTTCTACCCGATGTTAATTTCTGTCTAAATACTACCGGAGTATTGAAAAAGGCTGTCTCTGTTTTTGTAAACATAAGAGACAGCCTCTGTAAACGATATAACTATGAATGGTTAATAGTTCGGGTTCTGTGTAATTACCCCTTTACTTTCATCAATGATGGATTGAGGTATAGGCATGTAATAATTCTTCGGCCTTGTAAACTTCCTTGCCGGAACAATTACCGCGCTGTTAAACGGCTGTAACGGAGAAGCAGATTTTGGCTTGCTTACAATTGTATCAAGGTTGATCAGCTTTTCTTTATCCCAACGTAACAGGTCATAATGACGAATGTTCTCGCCGCCCAATTCAACACGTCTTTCATGTACAAGATCATTAAACGTAGCGCCGGTTAAATCTGCTACTCCTGCCCTTCTGCGCACTACATTAATCTCGTTATCGCCGGCACCTGGCCCGCTGGTCCTGATCTTCGCTTCAGCAACTAACAAATAGATGTCAGCAGTACGGATGAGCGGCTGTTTAATACTTGCGTCAAGTCCTGTTCCATCAGCTTTAAAAGCAGTATATTTTCCCATGGAATAACCTGTTGGTGACTGGCTGGGAAGCATTCTTCCGGTGGTTTGCCCGGCCATACCGGTAAACATCTGGTAAGCATCTTTGTCAGAAATATCAATGAGCGCCTTCTGGTTAGCCACAGAATCACCAACGGCCAGAATAGTTGCTGCTTTACGCTTTGCATCAGCAGGTTCAAATGCATCCACAAAATTTTGTGTCGGGTGATGAAAACCCCAGCCTCCCCATGCACGATTGGTAAAGTAAATATTGGCTACGGCATTTCCAAAACCATCCTTACTCCATATCCCAAACAAAATTTCAGGATCATCAATCTGTTTGCTTACGGTAAAGTTATCAGCATATTCACCAGCTAATGCATAGTTGCCATTACTGATCACTTTTTGACCGGCTTCAATTGCTTTATCCAGCTTCTCCCAGGTCATGTACAATTTTGTAAGCAATCCCCAGGCAGCACCTTTATGTACACGGCCTTTATCATCACCGGTATAAGATTCCGGCAACATATCGGCTGCTTTTAAAAGATCCGCTTCAATCTGTGTACGTAATTCCTCTTCTGTATTCTTCGGTACATTGTAATTACCGGTTAATACATTGTCTTCAAGAATAAGTGGCGCTTCACCATAAATGGTTTGCAGCACGTAATAAGCATGTGCACGCAGGAAGTAAGCTTCACCCATAGACCGTGTACGGATGGCCTCATCCATGGTAGGAACTTTGGGAATATAAATGATAGCGTTATTAGCTCGGGCTATTTGTTCATACGCAAATATCCAGGTAGTTTTTATCTGGTAATCTGAAGACAATGGCGCAAAGCTTTCAATACGCCAGTAATCAGCGTGGTCACCATCTACAGAGAGGTCATCACTCTGGTCTTCAAAAACATAGTTGCCGTGTCCTACGCCATCTTCCTGGAACATAATATTGTAAATGCCTGCAACGCCAGCCAGCACATCAGTTTGATTACGCCAGTAGTTCTGTGTAGTATAATTACCTACAGGTTCCGAATCCAGCGGATGTTTTACGCAACCTGCCATCATCATAGAACAAGCAGCAGCTAAACAAGTGGAAATAACATATTTTGATTTCATAAATGCATTCATTTAAAAGTTAATGGAAGCGCCTACAGTAAATGTTCTCGCTGAAGGATATTGTGCAACATCTACCCCTCTTTGTTTGTTGCCATCAGTATATCCAAGTTCAGGAGTAAACCCTTTGTATCCTGTAATGTAAAAGGCATTATAACAGCTTACATATACCCTTGCCTGTAAATGCTGACCACCGCCAACAGGTATTTTATCAAATGTGTAACCCAGCGAAATATTCTTAAGAGAGATGTAGCTTCCATTCTCTACCCACATATCAGAAGACCGGTAATTGTTGTTCGGGTTTCTGCGGGTGAGGCGGGGAACGCTGTTACTGGTACCTTCACCATGCCACCTGTTCATTTGTTCTGCATACCAGTTGAAAACGCCTGTCGCATCAAGACCAGCTACACGATCTGCATTGTAAAGACTAACTCCGGTAACACCGGCAAAAGAAAATGCCAGGTCAAAGTGTTTAAAGCCTGCATTTGCATTAATACCAAAGACCATTTTAGGATTTGGATTTCCAAGGTACACCCTGTCATTTTCATCAATCTTACCATCACCATTCTGGTCTACAAAGCGTACATCACCGGGTTGCACATTGGCTTTATTATCATCGTTAGCAATATTGGGATCACTGTCAATGTCTTTCTGCGCCTGGTACAGACCGTTGGTTTTAAACCCATAGAAAGAAGAAATAGGCTGGCCTTCATAAGTACGTGAAGTTTCCAGCAACTGCCTGCCATAAACAACAGAACCAATATAGTTTTTGCTATCTCCATATAGATAAGTAACCTTATTCTTGATGAAGGAAGCATTGGCGCCTACAGAATAAGTAAACTCGCCTGCACGATTGCGGTAATTAAGGTCTATTTCAAAACCTTTATTATTTAATGTACCAATGTTTTGGTTTGGAATTCCTGCGATACCATAAGTTTCTGTAAGCGCAAATGGTATCAGCATGTCCTTGGTATTCTTATTAAACCAGGTAACCGTACCAGTGATTTTGTTTTTCAACAATGCAAACTCCAGGCTGATATTAGACATCTGCGCACGCTCCCAGGTAATGTTCGGGTTGGAGAGGCTGCTTACCGCTGAACCTACCACCGGTGTATTGCCAAAGTTGTAAGTATATCCTGTGCCGATGATCGCCAGGTATTGAAGATCGGGTACTGCCTGGTTACCCAGTTCGCCCCATCCGCCGGAGATTTTTAAGTCGTTAATAAAGGAGATGTCTTTAAAGAAAGCTTCATCAGAAATACGCCAGCCTGCAGAAAAGGCCGGGAAATAACCCCATTGTTTGTCTTTTGGAAATTTAGACGAGCCATCTACACGCATTGTTAAGGTAAGCAGGTACCTGTTTTTATAACCGTAATTAATCCTGCCGAAATAAGAAGCCAGGCCAGAAGAAACACCTTTTGATCCATTGTTATATTGGTAAGCAGGATTACCGTTGTTGAGGTTTCTCAGCGGGTCTGAAGGATCATCAAAACCAAGTCTGGAAGCACCAAACGCAGTTGATTTAAAATTCTGTGCTGAATAACCGCCGGTAAAATTTACGTTGTGATCTTTTGCAAAGATATTGCTGTAATTAACAGTGTACTCTTCCAGCAAAGACGTTGACTCACTCTGGCTCTGAGATAAGGAGGACTGGTTGATGGCCCTGGTTTGATTAGGCTCAGCAATCTGGAAGCCATAACCGCTAAAAAGCGTCTGGCTGTAACCGATATTGGCTTTTAGTTTTAATCCCTTTGCCACATCAACTTCCAGGTAACCATTGGTAAGAATATTGTTGTTTTTATTGTTAATTTCAGGACTTACCGCCGTAAATACCGGGTTGTTGATATCGCCAAGTTCATTATCAGCTTTAGAAGTACCCCAGGATCCATCCGCGTTATAAACCGGTATAGCCGGGTTAAATCTTAAAGCACTCCATACAGTTCCTGTTTGTGTAGAGCGTGTATCAATACTATTACCAGATGTTTGAGAGTACAGGAAGTTTTCGCCCAGCTTGAAAATCTTCAGTATTTTATGCTCACTGTTAATACGTCCGCTGTACCTTTTAAAATAGGTGTTTGCCACCATGCCTTTCTCATCATAATAGTTACCGGAGAAGCTATAGTTAGAAGTTGCATTACCGCCTCTCACCGCAAAATCAGCGTTGTTGCTTTTTCCGGTTCCAATCAATGCACGTTGCCAATCTGTACGTTGCACCGCATAGTTAGGATCATTCCAGATACTCGCAGGTTGTGAACCATCATTGGTAAATGCTTCTTTTTTAAGCGTTACCAGGTCAGGCGCAGTAAGTACATCAAGATACTTAAGGGCTTTGGAACTTCCCGTATAAGCATTTACAGAAACCTTCAACTGTTCACCAAAACTTCCTTTCTTGGTGGTTACCAGTACAACACCATTAGCGGCCCTGGTACCATATATTGCAGAAGAAGAGGCGTCTTTTAAAATTTCAATTGATGCAATATCATTCGGGTTTACATCATTCAGGCTACCTGCGGGTACTCCATCAATTACTACCAGCGGGTCTGCGCTGTTGATAGTACCTGTTCCCCGTATCCTGATGGTGGGTACAGATCCCGGAGAGCCATCTGCACGAACAATGTTTACGCCGGAAGCACGCCCCTGTAAGGCTTGTGCGGCATTTGAGATCGGCAGGTTTTTGAAGTCATCACCTTTTACACTGCTGATAGTGCCGGTAACATCGCGTTTGCGCTGTGTACCATAACCTACCACTACAACATCATTCAATGTACCTGCAGTGGCAGATAGCACCACATTGTAAGTTGTACCGCTGCCAAGATCAACGGTTTTTTTCTGGTAACCCACAAGGAAAAAATCGAGCTGCCTGGTCTCTGAACTTACTGTTAAACTAAAACGGCCTTTGTCATCGGTGATGGTACCGGCAGAAGTTCCTGTTGCCAAAACACTCACATTAGGAAGAGCACTGCCCGTTGAATCTGACACGGTACCGGTCACCACTTTTTGCCCAAACGCTGCGCTGCATAAAAGCAGGAGGTTTAAAAGAAGCACTAACCCTTTTTTCTGTTTCATAAACAATAGTTGGTTTAAAAAATCTTGTTGCCATTTGTCTAAGCATAACCATCCCATGCAGGCAACGTGCATAGGATATAAGGCTGACTACCTCTTGTTAAGAACAACTAATTTTTGACGATGATAAGCTTTGGGATAGAGAAACTGCATGTCCTGTTCTGCGGAAAACCTTTGCTGACGGTTAAGTTATATCCGATGAACGATGATTCATTGTTGGTTATAGATCCTGCTATCCTGAATGCCGGGGTATAGAGCGTTATATGCTGACTAATATTCTTTTTTGCATCCACTCAACTTCTCAGTTAAACAGGTGACTTGTTTTATTAATAATCAAAGATTCTGATTTTACTGTGATCTTATGCAACTGTTGCATTAAATTTTTTTTAAGTGTCTTTCCTTAAGATCTTCAGTGGATTAGTATGGCCTGATTTGACGTTTGTTCTACAATAAGCATTAATCGGCTTTAAATATCAAATGATTTTATCGAATATGAGTCACCTTGCGCAACAAAAATTTACGTTAACGATAAAGTGAATGGCTTACTTATTTACAAAGCAGGCAAACTGGTTCTTTTTTATCTTTTTTGAGGAATATTTTAGTACACGCCTAAAGTATGTTTGTACTTCATCAAGGCAATCACCTTTCGTAAACAATACACCACTTTTATAATAATGAATATAAATAGGTAGATATAATACATGAATGTTAGATCACGCTGCATGATATCTCTTCGGATAAAAATATTTTCTTCACTTTGCAGCCATTCGTTCAAAACTTTCCTGATATTCATTTTCTATGATGTTAAGAAACACCTTGCTGCTAACGCTTTTAATGGCTACCGGGTTTATCGCCGGCGCCCAGGATACAATTCGCCTTACAGATTATGGCTACCTGCCCGGTTCAAGAAGCAATGCCGTGCCTTATGTTATAAAAGCATTGAAGGATTGTAAAACAAAGAACAACCCGGTGCTTCTTTTCCCCAATGGGCGTTATGATTTCTGGCCGCAATATGTACAGGAAAAACTTTATTACGAATCCAATACAGATGTCATCCCTTTGCGCCGTTGTCCCGTGTTGATTGAAGGATTTCACCAACTGGAAATCGACGGTGATCATTCCGACTTTATCTTTCATGACCGCATGCAACCTTTTACGATCGACAGCAGTGAAAATATCAGCATCCGTAATGTAAATATTGATTGGGATATTCCGCTTACGGCACAGGCCAGTATTGCTGCTGTTAACAGTAACTATGTAGACGTTAGGATCAATGAGTATGAATCGCCCTATATAATTGAAAATGGCAAAGTGTTCTTTACCGGTGAGGGATGGAAAAGCCGGATGGATGGCATTATGGAGTTTGATAAAACAACAAGACAGGTAACTGCTCAAACCGGTGATGCCGGTTGTATGGGTGAAAACTTCTCTTCTTATAAGGCGGTAAGGTTGCCTAATGGACTGGTGCGTTTACAATACCCCGGAAAAAACAAACCCCAACAAGGTAACTGGCTGGTGTTAAGACATAGCGCAAGAGACCATGCCGGTACTTTTATTATCAACAGCCGGAATGTGCGAATTGAACATATGAACATGTATCATAATGCCGGGCTGGGAATACTGTGTCAATATTCAAGCGACCTGTCTTTTAAAGCGGTGAATGTTGTTCCCAACAAGGCTAAGAACCGCATCTTATCTGGTCATGATGATGGCATGCATTTCTCCAATTGTAATGGCCAGATAACAGTGGATAGCTGCCGTTTTCAATCGCTGATGGATGACCCGATAAATGTTCATGGAACTTCTGTTCGCATCATCAAAAAGATAAGTGATACAAAACTCAGATGCCGTTTTATGCATGAGCAAAGCATTGGTTTTAACTGGGCTGTTAACGGGAACAATATTGGCTTTATAGAAAACGAAGCCATGAATACAGTTGCCTCTGGCACTGTAAGTGCTTTTCAGCCGATTACTCCGGAAGAATTTGAAATTGATTTTACGGCTGCAATACCAGCCGGCATAGAAGAGGGTGATGCATTGGAAAACCTTAGCTGGACACCAGATGTACTTATCAAAAACAGTTTATTCGGCAGTAACCGGGCAAGAGGTATATTGGTTTCTACACCAGGAAAAGTGGTGATAGAAAACAATGTGTTTGAATCAAGTGGCTCGGCCATACTTATTCCGGGTGATGCGAATGGCTGGTACGAATCAGGTGCGGTAAAAGATATAACTATCCGCAACAATACTTTTACTGATGCATGCCTTTCATCTCTCTATCAGTTTTGTGACGGCATCATCAGCATTGCCCCCGAAATACCCAAACCTGACCGTGCAAAACCTTTTCACAGGAATATCCTTATTGAACATAACAACTTTCATCCGTTTGATTATCCCGTATTATATGCGAAGTCAACAGACGGTCTCTACTTCAGGGATAACAACATCACCCGGTCAACTCGTTTCACACCTTATCATTACCGGAAGTTTATGTTCTCGTTTGAGTACTGTAAAAATGTAGAGATCAGTAATAATCACTTACAGGGCGCTATCCTGGGTAAAAACATTCAGCTTACAGCAACGTCACCGGCAGATGTTAAGCTGATAAATCAATCAGACATTGCGATCCCTGCAATAAAAAAATAATAAGCAAAACGGTAGTTAGGAAGCGTGATCAGTCTTACTACCCTGCTGAATAAAAATCGGTAAAAAATTACACCTGAAATCTACACATCATAGCAAACTGAAGATATTATACCACAGCCGGCTTTCTGTAACTATTAAAAATATACTGGCCCGGCCTTTGCACTATATACAATAAGGGGAAACATTATATACATTAATTGTATAAATTCTGTGAGTGAGCAATAGCCTTATTGTTATACTCCCAAAAATCAGGTCGCTAAAAAAGCGACCTTTTTTATTTGAGTGAAGACCAGATTTTGTAAACTATTACTTATACTTTTCAGTCATGTACTTTACCCCAGCGGTAATTAACTGCCCTAAAACATGAGCGTCTATGTCGCTTAGTTTTTTAATATATACGCAGGACTTGGCAGTCTTATGTTTGCCAAAATTTTTCAGGAGCTCTTCCTTTCCTTCAAAGTTGGCAATATAGAGTGCAAACTCGGCCTTTCTTGGCGAGAAGCCCACCAATGGCGCATCTCCTTCGTAGCCGCTTTCATACTTGTAATGATAGCTGCCAAACCCGATAATGGCAGGCCCCCACATTTTAGGTTTAAAACCGGATTGCGCTTTCATTATTTCCATGATTGCATAACAATCCTTACGTTTTTGTTCATCCTCAATGGTATCAATAAAGGCGGGAACGCTGGCTGTGGTTTCAGTAGTTTTTGGTGTTGCTTTTGCCATGGCATATACATTTAGTGGAAACCTTGTAACATTGATCAACAGTACGATATCGGTATATCTTACCTCTTTCAAGATAAACAAATGAATCCAATTATTCAACCTGCAGAACAATATCAATTTCGATAATGAATGGCATGCTTCTCACCAGGTATTAAAAGGCTTTTGTGTAAGGCTGGAATTGTAGTATCGATCATCATTTGTTACTTCCGCTGATACCCAGTTTGGCAGTTCAAAAACTTCATCTTTATCAGTAAGTTCTATTTCCGCAACAATCAATCCTTTATTCGGCCCCAGAAACTCATCAACTTCCCATACATAATTTTTATAATGAATCTTATATCTTACTTTAGACAACTCTGCAATTGCAAGCTTATCAAGTAATGCCGTTGCATCAGCAATAGGAATTGCATATTCGTATTCATTTCTTACAATGCCTTCAGTCAATCCTTTTATTGTTAAAAACCGCTGGCCGCAGTTGTTCTCACGCGAATAGTCCTGTCCGGATCTGTACAGAGGTATCCCTGCCGGTATAACTCCCCTGCAGGTTTATCAAGCTGCTGCCAGAGAAGATGGTGCACTAAAAATTTCCTTTCTATCTCTAATGCCATGAGACTGGTTTTTTCAAAATTAACTTTATCATCCATAGTTTATATAAAGGCTGCAAATTAACCTGACGATCTACCGGCTGAGATTTTCAGTTCATTACTTCACTTTGTCTTTTTTAATGCATCTTTGTTTGCAGGTGTAAAAAGGACAGGACATGAAGTTGTACAAAGAAAATATTACTTATGCTTCCAGCACAGTCGTGGTTAAAGAAGAGTATTTTTCTTTCAACGACTTTCCTTTTCACTATCACCCCGAGTTTGAACTTATCCTTATTCTAAAAGGTTCCGGTCAAAGGTTTGTAGGTGATAATATTGCAGAATTTAAAAGCGGGGAACTGTACTTCTTTGGCGCCAATCTGCCCCATACTTTTTACAACAAACATCTTCCGGCAGACAGGGATATTCACCAGATAGTTATCCAGTTTGATGAATCCTTCCTGGGCAGGGGCTTCTTTGACCGCGATTGTTTTAAGCAGATCAAAACCTTTCTGGAGAATGCACGCCGCGGTTATTGTTTCTCAGCTAAGTTAACACAACAGGTAAGCAGGAAGATTACGAGGATGGTGCAGTTGAATGAAGCGGAAGTATTGATAGAATTACTATCCCTGCTGAACCAGCTTTCCGGCACAGCAGGTTTTTCTTTTATTGCCAGCGCCGGTTACCAGGTAAATGCCAACAGCAAAGACCCGGAGCGGATGGCAGGTGTATACGACTATATCTTCAGGCACTTTAATGAAGACATCTCGCTAAACCAGGTAGCCTCCGTGGCTTGTTTATCACCGGAAGCATTCTGCCGGTACTTCAAGAAACATACCCGCAAGAAATTCTCTGAATTCCTGGTGGAAGTACGCATTGGCCATGCATGTAAACTGCTGCAGGAAAACAGGCTGGGTATTCACCAGATCAGCATACAATGTGGCTTTAATAACATCTCTTATTTTAACCGCAAGTTTAAACTCATCACGCAGAAAACTCCCGTCGAATATAGAAGCGCTTTTGTTCAAAAGTCCTTTGACCGTATACATGCCGAGATGTTTGAGAGCGCTGCCAACTGATCTTCCCGCATCCTCTTTATTGCTTCACCGGAAGCCATACTTTGTAAGGACTGATTTCCCGGTTACCCACTGCATAGAATGGTATTGCAGTAAAACCGGCAGCAGAAGACCCACCTGCATTACCAGTTCCCCTGATGATATTTACACCATCCAGAAGGTCTGCTTTATAAGATAGTTTCAACGTTTCATGCTGCATCATTGCAAGAGAATCCAGGGCAAGGTTATCTGCTCCTTCCAATGCATAGACAACAGGCCCCGATGCAAGCGCAACTTTACCTTTAACAGTCTGGATGGCATCATTAGGATATACCAGCCTTGGTTGCATCGGCAATACCAGCTCAACAACATCTCCTTTCTTCCAGGTACGATGAATAGCCGCATATCCGTTCACAGGTTTTACCGGCACCTCTTTGCCATTCACTTTTAAGGCAACTGCTCCGTTTACCTGTGAACGGTAAAGATCAAAGGGATTTTCTTTACCCTCAGCCCAGCCGGGTATTCTTACCTTAAGCGTAAATGCCTGCGGCATCTGTGGCGCCACCTGTATATTGATGTTACCGCTCCATGGATATTGTGTTTTCTGGCTAAGCTGCACCTGTTGTTTTTTTAATGGTAACGTTGCTTCGCTTCCCACAAAAAGATTCACATAAAGGGCATCATCGTCATGCGCATAAATATATTGCGGCATAGCAGCCACCATCTTTAGAATCATAGGCGGACAACATGGGCAACTATGCCATGCCCAACGATGATTGTCTGTCGCTTTCAGTGGGTTTTCATAAAAGTAATGATCGCCGGAAAGGGAGATGCCAGAGAGCAGGTTATTGTATAATACCCTTTCCAGCTCATCCATATATTTTCCATCTGCTTTTAACTCATTCATCTGTTGTGTAAAAAAGCCGGCGCCAATAGAGGCGCAGGTTTCCAGGTAGGCAGATTCTGGCAGGTAATAGTCTGCACCAAAGCGTTCACCATCAGCAATTGCCCCTTCCCCACCGGTGATAAACATCCGTTTGCCAATCATATTATCCCAGTAATTGCCTGCGGTATTTATATAACGGCTGTCACCATTCTCCAGCGCCATGGCGGTAACGCCGGTAGCCAGCAGGGTGGCGCGCACCGCATGCCCTTCAATTGTTTGCTGTTGCAAAACCGGCAGATGATCCTGGTTGTAAGAGCTGTCGCTTTTGCGGGAATAACTACTTCCCGGCACGCCATAGTTACCGCGGTTCTCTATCCAGAAACGGGCAAGTGCCAGGTACCTGTCTTCTTGTACAGGAACATGCAATTTTGTTTTGAGCGAAGGTTCTGTTTTAAAAAGACGATACAACTTAATGAGTGCTTCCTCTGAACCACCGTGACCGGGGATCACGTTCTTTTTTGGTGCAGGCCCCATTTCCTTGTCCATATAATTGGCCATCTTTACCGCAACCGTCAGCAGCTTTGTTTTACCGGTGGCCTGGTAATAATGCACGGCAGCTTCAGTAAGCATCCCTGCATTATAAATATCATGCTGCCACTTATCATCACCGTCATTGGTACCCCATCTTTTGGAAGATCGGGTAAGGGTGGTATAGGTGTTGATATATCCATCGGGGTCTGCCGCCTGCGCTGCTGCAATATGGTCTACACAGGTATCGATTTTACGCTCCAGTACAGGATCGGGATGTATCACCAGCAGGTCTGCCGCGCCGCGTATTGTTTCGTACAATAATCCATCATACCAGGGTGGCCCGTCATGTGTATCAATGTCTTTCTTGCCCTGCGCTACAAGATCAAAATTCAATAAGGCATCTCTTTTTTTACCGGTCTTTGCCTTTTCTTCGGTAATGTCGGGGCGGTCAGGTGTATAGCGGCCAACCAGCTTATCCAGTACATCATAGGCGGTTACCTTTTCCCATATCCTGTATTTGGGGCTCCAGAAACTATCCGTGATCTTCACCTCTTTTAACGCAACGGGTTTTAATGGTTTGATGGCCTGGTCCTGCGCCCTTGCAGCAAGCGCCATACCGGTACATAAACCCGCGATACCTATCCACCTGAACCAATACTTGTTTACTATATATCGAATCATATAAAAAGCTGATTATTTAAATTGACTGCAAGATAATTGCCTGCCGTTGCCCTGCTTAACACTCCCTTGCTTTGAACTTATACAGGATTGATCTTTTTAGCAACATTCTTTACTGTCTATCCATTTGCCAGACGAACATCATCAGTACACGTACCATTTATTATTGCCGCCATTAACGTTCCATTGCAAGAAAAGAAATCAACAACATGAATGATGACTTTGCGGTTAGTGATTGTCGCTTTTCTACAATGCAGGGATGAATGTCAGTATTAGTTTTGCAACTGTAAATAACCGCTCTTTAAACCCCAGCTACCGGCGGACATTTCAATTATTCATTTTATATAATTATTTTATGCAACTACACAAGATCATATTCCCAGGCAATTGAAGTAACACACGCAAACGCAACACTGTATATTGCCGGGCAGGCAGCAATGAATGCCAGTGGCGCACCTGTGGGCGGAGATATGAAAACACAGCTGCAGCAATGTATCGTTAACCTGGAAAAAGTAATACACCAGGCGGGGTACCAGCCAGGCGGCATTGTAAGATTAAACTACTTTACCACCTCCATCCCTGACTTTTTTGAGCATTACGGTTTACTGATTGCCTGGCTTCAACAACATGGTTGTAAACCTTCCAGCACATTGGTAGAAGTAAAGGCCCTGGCATTCCCGGAATTAAAGCTTGGCAAAATAATGACTTGACGGATATACAATCAGCATTATCCATTGTGGGGTATATTCAGATGATGTTAAGTGTTTGGCAACAGAACAAACATGAAACATTTAATTAGTAATTTAGCAACGTATCGGGCTACAGGAATGCTAATGCCGCCTCTTTGCCAGAGCCTGAACGTTATGCAGCATTCTGTTGACTATCTTAAAATGAACAATCAACCAAGAAATATAAATACCTGCGACGAATGCATTAGCGAATATTATCCGGACACTTCGCAAATGACTAATCTTTGCCCCGAATGCGCTCACGTTTTATATGGCTATGAAAACTGTGAACATGAATTTGCCAACGAACGATGTATTAAATGTTTCTGGAATGGTAAGGCGTCTGACTACATCAAAGATCTTAAAGAAAAACAAATCAATAAGAGCGAGAAAATATTACATGTCATAGACTTTTTCCAAAGTAAATATGGTCCGACAAATATTCTTATAAATGACCATTGGGAAAGTGATAGGGAGGCAATTGGCTTGACTGATCGCAGCGGTCAGTTTTTGGCTTACATATCAACATTAAGCGACAAAGACAATATCTACTATTTGGCTTTAGAAAATCCAGCAACAGGCAACGAATTGCCATATTCGCCGGCAGGTGAGTTTAACAATTTAAGTTTGAAAGAGCTTGAAAGCCTATTAACAAAACACTTCAAATTAACTAACTAAAAAAACACACAACAGGTGGTTTTCTGCAGGTGGGTACTTCGTAGTTATTTTAACTGTATGCAGGCATAAGCAGTAGCTTAATGAAAAACACCAGTTAATATACTCAACAATAAACTTTAATTAATCAATTGAACAGCGGTTAATCCTAACTGTCAGATTAAGTCTTGACTATTTCAATTTATGAGTTGGATAAGAAAATCATTTCACTAAACAACCGTTGTTGAACGAAACATTCCGTTGCGGCTGTTGTATTATAAAGTTCCCCGTGATCCGAAACCTCACCATTCAGCGTCTTCGGCTTTCCACTAAAGATCAGGGACTTCCTCCAGGTTAAAACCGGCAAACAACAGAAGCATCCAAACAGCTCTGGCAGATGCTATTTGCAAATGGTATAATTCCTGTAAGTTGCTCATTATCGCCGGAGGCGATATAATAAAAATGCGGGGCGTCTTCGCCCCGCATACCATTGTTTTATAGCTGCTAAAATTTTCTTTTAAATGATACAATCCAGCGAAGGCGCATGATTCACTTGGTGACTTTAAATCTTTGTAGCTAAACCCACTTCTACCGGGGTGTGCACTATACTGCTTTATTATCTGGCCGGTTAGTTATTTCTTTTACTGGTACACCCTTACATAATCCACCAGCATTTGTTGTGGAAAAACACTATCATCCACACCTTTCTTTCCGCCCCAGTCGCCACCAACGGCTACATTCAGTAACAGGTGAAAACGCTGATCAAAAGGCCATTCTTTCTCGGTCTTTTTCTCATTCAGAAAAGTAAAATAATTTTCATCATCCACATACATTTCCATTTTATTTTCAGTCCACACCAACGTATAGTTATGAAAGGTATCAGAAAGATCAGTACGAAAAGTCCTGCTTCCTTTTTGTGTTCCGATGCGGTGATTATATGCGCCGGTATGCACCGTTCCATAGATGGAATCACGTTCATAACCCACATGTTCCATAATATCAATTTCACCGCTTGTTGGCCAGTCGCCGTATTTCCAGTCACTCGGCAACATCCAGATGGCAGGCCATAAACCGCGTCCTTTGGGCAGCTTCGCCCTCACTTCAATACGGCCATATTTCCAGTCGCCTTTGTTTTTACTCACCAACCTTGCAGAAGTATATTCCGCATTCTTATACGGTTCCTTAATAGCCATGATGCTTAACATGCCGTCTTTTACAGAAGCATTCTCCAACCGTTTTTCCGTGTAATATTCCCGCTCATGATTTCCCCAGCCATGACCGCCGGTATCATAGCCCCATTTGCTTTTATCGGGCAGTCCTTTATAATTAAACTCATCGCTCCATACCAGTTTCCGTTGGTGGTTGTCTTTGCCTGCATTTGTTTGTGCCTTGATTGACGTATAGCAGCCAACGGCAATCAAGGCAGCAAGTAGTACTCTTCTTTTCATGACCGGATTTCTTTTGAATGATTCAATGAATTTAGTTGATAGCATTAAGTATTATTCCTTTTGTTTACATAACATAAGATCCAGAATTTATGGGAAAATTCTGTCATCTGCTATTTGTTCATTGACACAGATTTTACAACACTGTAATACAATCTTCTCAACAATCTCATATCCCTGGTAATTATTAAAGCCTGTGCTTTTAACCCATTCCTGTATTGTAATTTTTTGTTTTGATTCGTAATCAGCCCTCTATCCAATCTTACAGTTCCTAAAAAACCGCTATCAATTGCGACATCAGAAATATAACTTAGCCGACCGGACACAAACCCAATTTCCTGATAAGGATATGCGTCAAAACGCAATTGAACTTTCATCCCGGTATCAATTTTTCCAAAATTATTTTGGCTTAACCGCACTTCTGCAAAATATCTGCTATCCTCAGGATTTATATAACCTAACAATTTACCCTGATCTACGTATTGGTTTTCCTGCAGTGGCAGCATGAAGATTACTCGTCCTGCAGCGGGTGCCTGCAATGTGTAACGTCGTAACCAGTCATCTATACTACTTTTAAAAGTGTATAGCGCTTGTTCAAAAATAATTTTCTGCTTTAGTATATCATGATCTATCTGATCTATTTCCTTTTGCTTATCACGTATCTGATTTTCCTGCATAATGATGCTCATATCTGTTTGCGGAATTGCCTTTTCATTATTCAACAATTTACTCTGCGCCTGCCTGTATTCTTCCGCAGAAATCACCTTATCCTTAAATAACTTTTCATTCATTTCAAAAGTTTTCCACGCCAACTCGTTGTCTTTTTGACTAAATTCTTTTTGTGCAGTTGCCTGTTTTTTTATACTTACAAGAGAAGCTATATCTGTATCTAACATGCCTTTTTTTCGCTTGTAAAAGCCATTCACCAAATAATCATCATACTGCTGCCATGCAGCGATAAACATTTGATAGGGTGCCTGCAATTCCCCCAGGTGCACATATTGCTCTTTTAAAGAAACAGAAATCGTATCATTACTTATAATTTTAAAATTTTCAATCATCTTACTAATTTGATCAAACAGGCGAAGGACTTCTTTAGTGTCAGCATTACTTTCAAGCCAACCTATTATTTCTCCTTGCTTCACTATTTGGTTATTCTTTGCAAATAGGGCAACCAACTTCCCGTTTTGCTTTGATACAATTTCTTTGGGTGCATTTTCTCCGGTAAGTATGGCACGGCCCTCAACTATATCCGGATATTTTATGAACCAGGTGCACGCTACCAGCACCATTAACAGTGTAAGAAAAAAGAACAATGCCCATTTTTCTACAAAATCCGGTTTACGGGTAATTACTTCCTGAGCCATTTCTGACCTTTCCGAAAAATTTCCATTAATTGATGCATCTTTCAATACATCGTTCAGCAATTCAGGGTATGCCGTTAATTTTTCTTCCATATGTTTTTTTAATACTTCACTAAAAAAGTTTTCCAGATAAAAAATCAGAAAAATTTTAGCTACCTAATTCTAACTGATTTCTTACCAACTCGTAATATTTACCCTTTAATGACGTTAATTCTGCATGTGTACCTTCTTCCGCAATTCTGCCGTTATGTAATACAACAATTTTATCCGCATTCTTTACCGTACTTAATCGATGAGCTACAATTACTACGGTTTTGTTTGTAAAAAAATGTTCCAGGTTTTCTACGATTTGCTTTTCATTATTCGCATCAAGCGAATTAGTAGCTTCATCAAAAAATAAATACTCAGGATCTTTGTACACAGCTCTTGCTATTAATATCCTTTGTCTTTGTCCCTGACTCATACCTATACCCTCTGCACCCAATTTTGTATAATATCCATTAGGTAACGATTCTATAAAAGAATGAATATTGGCTACTTTACAACTTTGCACAAGCTTATTAAAATCAACATCTTCATCATTTACGGCAATATTTCGCACAATGCTATTATTAAAAATATAACTATCCTGCAACACTGCACCACACACACTTCGCCAGTATTTGTGATTAATTAATCCAAACTTTACTCCATCAATATCTCTTGCGTTATCCGATCCTATTTTTATGTCACCGTCATATTGTTCATACACTTTCAGCAACAGCTTCAGCAATGTAGTTTTTCCACTCCCGCTTGAACCAACGATCGCCGTTATTTTATGTTCAGGAATAACCAGGTTAATATTTTCTAATACCGGATCAGCAGTAGCACCCGGATAAGTGAATGAGAAATTTTTCAGGGAAATGGTTTTACTTTCAGGAAGTTGCCGAATATATTTTTTTTCTTTACTTTCCTCATCATCCAACTGGTGAATCTCATTAAGGCGCTCCATACTTATTTTTGCATCCTGCAAACTTTGAACAAACCCCACCCATTGTTGTATGGGCCCATTCAACTGACCAATTACATATTGCACAGCAAGCATGGTACCCAAAGTAAGTTTTCCATCAATCACCAGCTTAGCCACGATAAAACTGATAATGATACCCTGTGCCTGGTTAATAAGTGTAGCTCCCGCAGATTGTATTTGTCCGTAGTTCAGGCTTTTAAAATTTAGTTTGAAAACATTCACCTGAATATTTTCCCACTCCCACCGCTTTTGTTGTTCTGCATTATTAAGTCTTATTTCCTGCATTCCCTGTATCAATTGTAATGTGGCATTGTTTTCTTTGGCATGAAGATGGAAAGTCTCGGAATTAATCTTTCTTCTTACCCGCAGAAACAACTTAACCCATAGAAAATAAACTATGCTGGCAAAGCAAAAAACAAAAAACAATTGTATGTCATAAATCATCAAAACAACTGCGTAAATAATAAAATTGAACACAGAAAAAAAAGTATTTAACGCACTACCTGTAAGAAATTCCTGTATAGTTCGATGGTCTCCTATACGCTGAAGAGTATCGCCAGTATGGTGCACATCGAAATAGGAAACAGGTAATCGTGTAAGCTTGATCCAGAAATCAGACAATATTTGTAAATTGAGTCTATTAGATATACGTAATAATATCCTGCTTCGAATAAACTCTATAATAGTTTGACTAAAGGTGAGCATTAATTGTGCAAGTAGAACAATAGTTATGTACTGCAGATTTTGAACGTTAATACCTGTATCAACAATACTTTGAGTAAGAAAGGGAAATAACAAAGAAAGAAAAGAAGTAATGATTAATGCTATGAAAACCTGGCTTACTTGCCATTTAGCAGATCTCAGGTACTGTAATATCAGTGTCCAGCTTAATCTGGATTCTTTTTGGCTTTCCAATGCATAAAAAGCCGGCGTTGGTTCCAGCAAAAGCGCAATACCTACATCTTTATTTTCTTCATTTTTGGCAGAAACCCAATGCTTATTAAACTCGGGAATAGTGTAATCTATCATTCCTTTACCAGGATCTGCAATTCTGGCAATACGCTTTGAAAGCTTTGTAAGTACTACAAAATGATTTTGGTCCCAGTGCAGTATGGCAGGATATGGAGCTTCCGTAAGTTGTTTCACGGTAATTTTTACACCTCTTGTTCTAAACCCAATTTTTTCTGCCGTATCGCTAATGCCCAGTAATGAAACTCCAGCTTTACTAAAGCCAGCTATTTGTCTAAGGGTATCAGCATTGTAATGTTTTCCATAATTCTTTGCAACCATCCGTAGACATGTAGGACCACAATCCATAAAATTAAGTTGCCGGTAACAGATAAAATCGCTCATAAGTTATATAAACAAGTATGATAAAAATCGAAAATAATAATTTTTTTTTCTATAAAATGAAATCCGAATATCTTCATATCGCCATTTGAAAACTGACACTATAATGATAAATCTTGTTAATCCATTTGCTAGCCCTATGAGACATTGCGAAGATGCCGCGGCCAGCCTTTTAAAAAACCTGAATATAAAGTTCACTAAATCATATTTGCAAAAAGAACTGATAGAGCATCCCGACTATCCCAGTCTAACTGCTATTGCAGATGTGATAGGCATATCTTATGATATCGCTTGTGCACCAGTAAAAATATCACAAGAAAACATCAAAAAAAACACCGAAATCACGACTCCTTTTTTGGCGCAAATAAGTATTCCCGAATTATATCATAGTGTATTTGCAGTAGTCACAAAAATTTCAAATGATTCTATTGAACTATATAATCCGGCAACCAAAAAAAATGAACGCTATACCGCAAGTTCTTTTGATGATATCTACAAAGGATTGATTCTTCTTGTAGAACCTGGAAAAAAAACACAGGAAGAAAAGTATGCTGCTAATCTAAGAGAAGAAAAAAGCCGTAACTTTTTTATTTTAGCTGCCTTGCTTATTATACCTGTTTTAACTATTTTTTCCTGTGTAATTTACCTAATTTCATATCCTTTACCAGTAGCTCTTTTGTCCACCGCCTATACCTTGTTAACCATAGCCGGATCTACGGTAGCAGTACTCTTGTTATGGCATGAAATTGACGAATACAGCCCTATTATTAAAAAAATTTGCAGAGCAACAGCACAAGTAAACTGTTCGGCAGTATTAAATTCCAAGCTATCAAAAGTAATGGGACTAAGCTGGAGCAGTCTTGGCTTTATTTATTTTACAGGTATCCTGCTTGCATTATTAATCGGGGGGCTAACCAGACCTGCTTTTGCCATAGCAAACTGGTTTAGTACACTTTCTGCCCCCTACATTTTTTTTTCGATTTATTATCAATGGAAAGTTGTAAAACAATGGTGTGTACTTTGCCTTATGGTACAAGCTTTGCTTTTGCTTCAATTCATTGTTGCCCTTGCGAACGGCTTTTATAAAGAAAATTTGTTTCAACTAGTTTCTTTGCAAACATGGGTAGCCTATATAACCTCATTTGGTTTTGTTTTATCGTTGATCATCATACTAATTCCTGCATTAAAAAAGGCAAAAGATAACCGGCAAAAGACTATCGAACTGCAACGAATGAAACATAACATTCACATATTTGAAGGCTTACTTGCAAAACAAAGAGCTATGGCGAAACCAGCTGACGGCCTTGGCATAACTATTGGCAATGCAAACGGAGTTTATAGGCTAATCAAAGTGTGCAATCCTTACTGCGGCCCCTGTGCAGATGCACATCCTATTATGGAGGAGATAGCGGAGAATAACGATGAGGTTTGCCTACAAGTGATTTTTACAGCTACTGAAGATGAAAAAGATATCGCACGTGAGCCAGTTCTGCATTTTATGGAAATTGCAGCTCAAAATGACCCAATACTTACTAAACAAGCACTGGACGACTGGTACAATGCCCCAGTAAAAGATTACAACTCCTTTGCAGAAAAATATATTGACTTCGCCCCTATTTCTATGCAACCAAAGAAAAACATAAATACCAACGGGCAAAAAGCTGTCAGAGCTATGAGCGAATGGTGCAAAACTGTTAATATTCACGGCACACCAACCTTCTTCATTTGCATGAACACCTACGAGAAAGAAAACGGACACCCCAAGTTTTATCAGCTCCCTGAAATGTATAGTATCGCTGATTTAAAATATTTCTTTACCATATAATTCAAATATATGTCATTGGCAAGCCAGATAAAACGCGTGCGATATATTGATTTTATGATAAGGCGAAAAGCAACCGGATGCCTGAATGATTTTGCAAGAAAAAATGGCCTTAGCAAAAGAGGTTTGCTAAATGTACTGGAAGAAATGAAACAAATGGGATTTCCTATTAAGTTTAGTAAGCAGTATAACAGCTATTTCTATGAGCAGGATGGGGAAATGGTAAAATGCCTTTTTATAAAAAAAGAGACATTATTAAGTCCGGAAGAATTAAATTTTTACCAAGAAAGAAATACAGAGAATTTATGCTTTTCTAAAATAAGAGTATTTGAGATATGTAAAGATAAATGAAAACCTTCAGTGCACAAATAGTGCACTGTGCATTTCTATTTTTGTTGCGTTAATCTATTTTTTAATCTCTAGAATTTTCACAATGAAGAAACTTAAGTTAAATGCACACAACTTTAGCTCAACACAAGTACTAACAAGAGAGCAGCTAAAAATGGTTATGGGCGGAGATGGAAGCGGAGACGGTTCGAGCAAATGCCCCAGCGGATGCTCCGGTTCATGCGTTACAAAATGCAATGGTAAAGACACTAACGGCACATGTAGTACCCACAGCGGGAAATGCTATTGTAGCGCAGGTTGTTGATGCTTTACTTTCTTACTACAGTGTACTTTAAATGAGTACACTGTGGTTTGATAAGACCCTGTTATGCAAAATGCCTCTCACTGATACTACATTTTCAATTAACACCTCTACAACTTAATTAATTTTAGCGCTTCTGTTAGTCAGAAATCATAACCACATTTGTTTAAAGGATAAACGCTCAGGCTTAGCATCATTATGTTATTAGTATTTAGATTGCTATTCTTATTTAGTTTAACAAATGCCGTATATGGCCAAAATAATAAGGAACGCCAATTAACTATAGGTGATCCGGGGCCGGCTTTGAAAATAAAAGAATGGATAAAAGGAAAACCGGTTCTAAATTTTGAAAAGGGGCATATTTATGTTGTAGAATTCTGGGCAACATGGTGCGCTCCATGCAAAGCGGCTATGCCTCATCTTTCTCAGTTGGCTCAGGAATATAAAGACAGGATCACAGTTTTAGGTATTGATGTTTATGAGCAAAAAGTAACTTTCAAAAAAATAAAACATTTCGTTGACAGTATGGGACATCAAATGGATTATACTGTTGGTACTGACAAGAACGGTTATATGGTTGCCAGGTGGCTGGAAGCGTTTGAAGAAAAGCGTAATGGCATTCCAAGATCGTTTGTGATAGATGCCCAGGGTAATGTCGCCTGGATAGGCCATCCAAAAGATCTTAAGAAAGTACTACCCGCAATAGTAAACAATACCTGGAACATTCAAGCAGAACTAAAAAAAAGAAATTTTGCAAGATACCTGGCAAATATGAATGATTCAATCAATTACAAATTGAATACTTACGTGGGTGATATTTTAAATAATGATCTAGGCAACCCCGATTCCGCACTTTTACTAATAAATAGTGCAATTATAAAAGAGCCTAAATTAAAGTATACCTATTTCATTGCTTCGCATATGTTCTCTTCACTGCTTAAAACAGCACCGCTCAAAGCCTTTGAATTTGGCAAAGAATTCCTGACAGCGGCAACTTATGAAAACTCTGGATATGCTATTATTGACAATATAAAATTATATTCGGACAGATTAATTCTTCCGGCAGAAATTTATCGCCTGGGAGCCGAAGCCTACCAATGGGAAATTCAGCATTTGCCGTATCCGGAAATTATTGATATCCATAAACTTTATAATGCAATGGCCGCATGGTATTGGCGAGCAAATGATAAGCAGAAAGCAATAGATGCTGAACAAAAAGCTATAAAAGTATTAGAAACAAAAAAAAACATTTCAGTTGCTGAATTAAAGGAATATCAATCCAGTTTTCAGAAATATCTAGCAAAATAGCAACCAACAAATTTTACAGCTTCCTTTTGTGAAAAGTTATCTAAAGAAAATTCATCTTTAACATCATTATAGTCTGTATAGTTTAAATCATACTAAACATTCATATTGGTCTTGGTTACTTATAAGGATGTTTAACTCCCTCATACCATTCAAAATTTTACAAGGACATTTTTGTATCTATATTCAAAAAAACAATGGAAACAATAAGCATTCCTACTTTTATTATCAATCTAAAACGTCGAATCGATCGTAAAAAAAATATTGAAAAAGAGTTTGAAGGACGATCTGAGTTCATAATTACATTTATAGAAGCATGTGAGCATAGTATAGGAGCAGTTGGTCTCTGGAAAACGATGAAAAATATCATTCAGGTTGCAATAGCAAATAATTTTGATTATATACTTATCTGCGAAGATGATCACCAATTCACAGAAAATTATTCAAAAGATTGGCTTCTTCATTGCATTGATGAGGTGAGAAAAAAAAATGCCGATATATTAATAGGAGGTGTGAACTGGTTTGAAGATGCTGTTCCTGTTTCTAATGATCTTTTTTGGGTGAATATTTATAATGGGAATCAATTTATAATAATTTTCAACAGTTTCTATAATAAAATTCTTGATGCAGTTTTCAGTGAACATGATGCGGCTGACTATAAAATATCAGCATTGTCTTCTAACAAATACTATATCCATCCTTTTATCTCTGTTCAAAAGGAGTTTGGATATTCAGATGCCACATCCAAAAATAATGGTACAAACCGTATGGAAGACTTGTTTGTAAACACTTCGGCAATGTCGCAAATGTTAAAAGACGCAAAGAACTTTTATGATAAGCTATCTAAAAATACCGCTATACAGATTGATCATTTTGAGAATACAATCATTCCTGTTTACATCATTAATTTAGCAGAAAGACCAGAAAGACTGGAACACGCATTGAAACAATTTAATGGAAAAACTGAATTTGATGTAACTGTTGTAAACGCTTGCAAACATGAAATTGGCGCATTTGGTCTTTGGCAAAGCATCCGAAAAGTAATTCAACTGGCCATTCACAATGATGACGATGTGATTATTATCTGCGAAGATGATCATGAGTTTACCAAAGCTTATTCTAAAGAATATTTATTTACTGATATTCTTCAAGCGCATGATCTCGGTTGCGATTATATGTCAGGGGGCTGTGCCAAGTTTGATCTGATCTTCCGGATTTCTGAAAGAAAATTTTGGACAAACTATTGTTTATCTACACAATTCATTATTGTTTATCGTAAATTTTTTGAGAAAATTTTGAATGAGCCATATGATGAAACAGTTGTCGGAGATATTAAGCTATCTCAGATGACCAGCAATAAAATGATTCTTTATCCATACATATCTTGCCAAAAGGAATTTCCATATTCAGATGTAACATCCATACATAATGAAGAAAAAGGGATTGTTCAAAGAATGTTTTCCAACAGCGAAAGACGAATCGAGCAAATTAATCCTTTCTTTATAGAACACAAGTATTAAGCAAGCTTTAAGAAGTAGTAACCAAACATCAAAATAAGGTTAGTATGAATGAGCAGTTACATAAAATAATAGTTTTTATTCTCTTTAGAAATGTCAGAAACTATATTGTAGATTGCGTTAATTCAGTATTGAATCAAGCATACAGTAATTATGAAATTTATTTGCTTGATGATCACTCTGACGATGGCACTCTAAACGAAATTGGTGATGAGATCAAACATATCCATAAGATTCAAAATAAAAGGCGATTAGGAGCGATGGAGAGCTTATTCCGCGGGTTGGTTCGATTTCCTTTTAATAATGAAGACATCATAGTTGTAGTTGATGGTGACGACTTTTTACTTGGAGAGTATGTTTTTCAAATGTTAAACGCAAAATATAATGAAGAAAATATTCTGATAACTTACGGGCAATGCATCACTAACTACGGCTATGTAAAAAAATTTATACCCTATACACGGGAAGATTTTAATAACATTAGAAATGCTTACTGGAATACCCCACACCTAAGAACTTTTAAATACAAACTATTTAAGCAGCTTTTAGAACTTGATCCAAACGTAAACTGTTTTAAGCACGAAGACGGTACTTTTTTAAAATCAACGGCAGATATGGGTTTAATGTTTCCATTATTGGAAATAGCAGGTTATGAAAATGCATTTTGTTTCCCAAATGTGCTATACTGTTACCGTTTACATGCTAATAATGATGATTCCACAGAAGAAGGCAGAAACCTGCAACTGAACACGGAATATTACATTCGAAGTAAACAACCTTTAACTCAAATTAGCTCGGTTTCAAAATAAGAATCATAGTCTAACGCATAAACATGAATCAATTCTAAAAAGTAACTTATTTAAAATTGAATGCAGAGTTTAAGTTAATACCGGGGAATTCTTGTGAACAGATGACAGGCACACTCAGTAAATTTTCAAAAACAAAACCATAACGCCTGAAAAGAAGTGGCACTGGTTCATTAGAATATTTTCAGAAGAAGCCGGAATAAGAACACTATTTACCCTTTGTGTACAATGTTATTCAACGAAAAAAGTGATCATCTCAAAACAATACATTCGTCAGCAGATTGCAGATTCCTGTAAGTTGTTCATTATCGCCGGAGGCGATATAATAAAAATGCGGGGCGAAGACGCCCCGCATAGCATTGTTTTATCGCTGCTAAAATTTTCTTTTAAATGATACAATCCAGCGAAGGCGCATGATTCGCTTGGTAACTTCAAATCTTTGTGGCTATACCCACTTCTCCCGGGGTGTGCACTATACCGCTTTATTATCTGGCCGGTTAGTTATTTCTTTTGCTGGTAAACCCTCACATAGTCCACCAGCATTTGTTGTGGAAAAACACTATCATCCACACCTTTCTTTCCACCCCAGTCGCCACCAACGGCTACATTCAGTAACAGGTGAAAACGCTGATCAAAAGGCCATTCTTTCTCGGTCTTTTTTTCATTCAGAAAAGTGAAATAGTTTTCATCATCTACATACATTTCCATTTTATTTTCAGTCCACACCAACGTATAGTTATGAAAGGTATCAGAAAGATCAGTACGAAAAGTCCTGCTTCCTTTTTGTGTTCCGATGCGATGATTATACGCGCCGGTATGCACCGTTCCATAGATGGAATCACGTTCATAACCCACATGTTCCATAATGTCAATTTCACCGCTTGTTGGCCAGTCGCCATATTTCCAGTCACTCGGCAACATCCAGATGGCAGGCCATAAACCACGTCCTTTGGGCAGCTTCGCCCTCACTTCAATACGGCCATACTTCCAGTCGCCTTTGTTTTTACTCACCAACCTTGCAGAAGTATATTCCGCATTCTTATATGGTTCTTTAATAGCAGTGATGCTTAACATGCCATCTTTTACAGAAGCATTCTCCAACCGTTTTTCCGTATAATATTCCCGCTCATGATTTCCCCAGCCATGACCGCCGGTATCATAGCCCCATTTGCTTTTATCGGGCAACCCTTTATAATTAAACTCATCGCTCCATACCAGTTTCCATTGGTGGTTGTCTTTGCCCGCATTTGTTTGTGCCTTGATTGACGCATAGCAGCCAACGGCAATCAAGGCAGCAAGTAGTACTCTTCTTTTCATGACCGGATTTCTTTTGAATGATTCAATGAATTTAGTTTAAGCAAAGTATAACAAAGCTGTACTATTCCTGTTGTAGCTAACCGTAACCGCAACAGGAATAATAAAACCAGTCTTATGCTTTAGTGAAGTTTCCTAATATTATTAAAGTAATTATTTGGATACAAGCAATTGTATTATATGGCATCATCGTTGTGTCACTCACTTGTACACTTTATACTGTGCGCATCTTTCCCGCCCGATTTGATCAGGCATCTGTATGCAGAGAGCTTTGGCCATTCCTGTTAAACATTCACACTGTTACACCAATCCCTGCATAAGACGCCTTTTTGGGTTCGTTACCGGCTTCGCCGGGATTGAAAATCCGAAGGGAATTTTTCAAAGAAGCCAAAGCAGCGTCGTTGCAGGGACGAAGCCATGCGGCTTTGAGCATAAGATCTTGCACTACCATGCTGCATGGTGAAAAAGCCTTCACTAAAAGCCATTACTTTCTTTACCTTTCAAATACACTTTTTAATATCCCGGATTCTGATGACCTTTCATCGCAGGATTTTGTCCAAGTGCATTCAATGGAATCGGCAACAGATAGTTTTTAGATTTATCAAACGACCACTGTGGTGCACCACCTGGTATCGCAGGAATTACGGTGTACGTATAACCACCACTTCCGTTGGATCGAATTTCCATTCCATGCATTACCTTGTTCAGGTTTACTTCTGCAATCTTCCACCTTAAAAGATCAAAATAACGCTTGCCTTCAAACGCCAGCTCCACTCTTCTCTCCCTGCGGATCAATGTACGCATCTGGTCTTTGCTCAAACCGGGATAAACAGCAGTTGCAGTAGGGATACCCGCCCTTGTTCTTAGCGCATCCAGCGCTTCATATACCGAACCATCCGGGCCTACGGCCTCGTTTTGCGCTTCTGCATAATTCAGCAATACTTCTGCGTAGCGAAAGAAATAATAGTTCTGTGCACTGGCGCCGCCCTGGAAAATGTTTACCGTGGTATCCATTCTTTTCTTGGTGCAATAACCGGTATTGGTATTGTCTGTAGCATCTGCGAGATCAATGGCGTTGTTGCCGGAACCTACAGCGCTTAAGAAGGTAATGCCATTAAACGTATTACCGTTATATAAAACAGACTGGCGTAACCTCGGCTCCCTGTTGACATAAGGATTTTTGGCATCATAACCGGAACCAGCATCTGTAATGGCTTTGCCATTGGCCATGCCGTAATCATCTACCAGCTCCTGTGTAGGTGTAGATCCTCCCCAGCTCAGCCAGTTGGTCCCAACATAATTCGGCCCCTGGTAGCCAATGATATTACTGCCTTGTTTTACGGTAAGATATTCGCGGTAAAGGATGCCTTCATTATTATCATTGCCTGTACTTAAAAACAGTTCATCATATTTGGGATAAAGACTGTAACCCATTTGCATTACCTGTTTGTTGGTGGCTGCAGCGGCTGCCCAACGGCTTGCATCATTACCCGGATTGTTCAACGGGCTTGCATAATACAGTTCTACCCAGCCGCGAATGGTTAAAGCAGCACCTTTGGTAATCTTACCTGCGCCATTATTGCCATTGTTATCCGGCAACATACCGGCAGCATCCGTTAATTCTTTCTCCAGGAAATTAAATGTTTCGTCGGAGGTTGCTCTTGCGTGGTAAATAGAATCACCGTCGGTATTCCTGTTATCGGGTTTTGTAATAAGGGGAATACCACCATACAACATCCATAACTGGTGATAAAAGAAGGCGCGAAGCGTTTTTGCCTCACCGATTTTTTTGGTTTTGTAAGTATCTGATAAGGTGGAACTTTCTACCCCATCAATATATACATTACACTTACGTACTTTTTTATACAACGTCCCCCACTCCAACCACATAGAAGCACCGGACCAGTCGTAGTACAACACTGTATTAGAATTGATGTTGGATTTACTTCTTGCCACCTGTGAACTGATGTTCCAGTTAAAGCCTGTCATCAGATCGTCTGTCCAACTGTCAAATGGTTCAAAAATAAAGTTATTAAGATCGGGAAGGTTACTGTAAGCATCGTTGAGCACAAGGTCTGCGGCTGCTTCCGTAGCGAATGCCGTTTCACTGCTTACTGCGCCGGTATTGGGAACTTCCAGGAAGCTGTCTTTTTTACAGCCGGCAAACAAGGTTACACAAACCAGGGCTTTTAAGATAATTCTGTTGTTTATAATAGATTTCATACTGATTGCAATTGAAGGTGAAAAATTAGAACTGAACCCTTAATCCGGCGGTTACGGCTTTTTGTGTTGGGAAATACCAGCCTCTGCCGTTGCTGATTTCAGGATCAAAATTTTCAATCGGCGTCCAGGTAACCAGGTTCTGACCAGACAGATAGATGGACACGCCACTCATTCCCCACCTGCCGGTAATACGTGCAGGAAGTGTATAGGAAATTGTTCCTGTTCTTAACCGCAGGTAAGAAACACTTCTTTGCCAGAAGGTAGAAGTTTGTGTGTTGTTGGGTGTTGGTGTGGTGGTCATTCTTGGATAAGAAGCATTTGGATTATCCGGCGTCCAGTAATCAAGTGTGGTGACAGATGCATTCTTGTTATTGTCAAAGGCCCATGCTGCAGAGTTGGCGATCTGTATCTGTCTTTGTGCCGCGCCCTGGAATAACAGGGATATTTCAAAACCTTTATAACGAATGCTGGGTGAAAAACCATATACTATCGCAGGATAGGTTGGATAACCCATCGCAATCTGGTCATTATAATCAATGATACCATCCGGTTTTCCGCCCGGACCGCTGATGTCTTCGTAACGGATGTCACCGGGATAAAGTTTATCATTCCAGGTTTGTTTGGCAATACCATCTTTTAATACACCCGGGCTTGCGAAATCATTGTTGGTAAAATAACCCATTGCCTTATAACCAAAAGGCACATCCAATGGCCTTCCTGTTTTTCTTAGGTTAGGATTGTCATACGTAGCGGGGTTTTCAAATATTTCCACCATCTTATTCTTGGCATAGGTAAAGTTGCCGCTAAATCCTACGTTCCAGTCTTTATTGATATTGTAGTTGCTGGATAGCGTTACCTCAAAACCGCGGTTCATCATTACACCTGCATTCACCTGTGAAAGATCAACACCATATTCTACCGGTACTGTTACACTCGGTGCAAGCAGCATGTTGTTTCTTTTTTCATGAAAGTAATCGGCTTCGATGCTAACCAATCCTTTAAGTATTCTCAACTCAAAACCGATATCTGTTTTCACCGCTTTTTCCCAGGTGATATTCGGATTGGCTTCTGCGCGTTCATACAAACCTTGTGTTTGTGTACCATTTAGGATGGCAGAGTTGCCGTACAACTGGAACCCGGTCTGGTATTGATATGGGCTTCCCGCAAGGTTAGCGGATTGTCCCCAGGAACCTTTGATTTTTAATTCATCCAACCAGCTTACATCACGCAGGAATTTCTCCTGGGAGAGACGCCATGCTGCAGAAAACGCCGGGAAAAATCCAAACCTGCGGCCGGGGGCAAAATAATAATGTCCGTCATAACGGCCGGATGCTTCCAGCAAATATTTATTATCAAAACCATAAGTTACCCTGTATACCAAAGAGCGCTGTTTGGTTCCGCCGGAATTACCATCATTGGTAATATCGGACTCGCCACCACCACCGGCAAAAAGCTCGGGAATGGGCAGGTTATAATTGTTTCTGCCTGCGCTAAACCGCAACGATTTTGTATTCCTGGCTTCCAGTACCACTAAACCCGTTACCGCACTTTTTCCAAAGTTTGCAGCATAGTTAATATAGCCCTGGTAGGTAAATGCCTGCGTTTGATGATACTCCTCGCTGAAAGACGGCAAAGTAGCAGGGGGTATTAAAGGATAAGTATAAGGATTGGTAGTTGTATCTATAGTATGATAAGGAAAGGCCTGATACCATCTGCGGGCAACACTGGTAATACCTGTATTATCTGTATTATATGGATCAAATGGATTGAAATCATAAGAACCTACAAATTTTACGCTCAATCCTTTTACCGGTAATTTCTGTTCGATGGAAAACTGGCTGAGCAACGTATTACCTGTGATATCTACATAGCTCGGGTTATCATAAAAATTAGCATATAAGTAAGGATGTAAGCCATTATTATAAACAAGCGGTGTGCTGTTGGCTACCGTGTTGATCAGGTTTTCAAAAATGCTCTGGTTGTTGTAACCGGCTCCGGAAAGGTTCCTGTTTTCCACACGGCCGTTTAAAGACAATGCAACCTGTGTTGTTTTAGTCGCTTGTATCTGCATGCTGGCAGACAGGTTATAACGTTGGTATTTTATACCGGGGAACATACCTTCCTGGGTTAAATAGCCTAACCCGGCGGTATATTTTATGGTTTCCGTACCACCTGTTAACGACAGACTATGACTGGAGATGATGGTATTACGTTGAATCATGTCATCAATCGGGTTGATATTAGGATATTTATCCGGATCAGATCCATCGCGGTATTTCTGCAATACTTCATCGCTAAAGGGCAAGGTAGTAGCGCCGGCATTGCGGGCGCCTTCATTTTTCATTACCCCATACTGGTAAGAATCTACAAATTTCGTAATCACCGTTGGGTTCTGGAAACCAACATAGCCATCATAGCTTAACACCGGTCTGCCGGTTTTGCCTCTTTTGGTCGTCACCAAGATAACACCGTTTGCGCCGCCCAAACCATAAGGCGCTACCGCAGCGGCATCTTTTAATACGCTGATCGTTTCCACATCAGCAGGATTTAACTGGCTGAAGTTCCTGGGTACACCATCAACAATTAATAACGGTGCAGAATTTCCGTTGGTGCCAATACCACGGATCATGATGCGTGCTGCATCATTACCAGCCTGACCGCTACCTTGTGTAAACAATACACCTGCAGCGCGGCCACCTAATGCGTTGGTAAGGTCACCTACCGGTTGCCGCTGAATATCAGCTCCCTTTACGGTGGCAACAGAAGCGGTTAAGGAGGTTTTCTTTTGAGTGCCGTAACCTACCACCACTACTTCCTCCAGTTTTTCATCGCTGGAAATAAGTTCGAAGTTTTCGGTACCCGCACCATTGATCACGCGTTCTATGGTGGTCATGCCAACGTAACTCACCACTAAAGTGTTACCACTTTGCGGAACATTGATTTTAAAATTTCCGTCCGCGCCGGTAATAGTGGAAGTCTTGCTTCCTCTGATGGTGATTGTGACGCCGGGCAATGCTTCGCCATTTGCCTTACTGGTTACTTTTCCGGTAACCTGCAACGTCTGGGAAAAAAGTTCGGAACAAAAGCCTTGCAGCAGAATGACTGCGGCCAATAGCAGTGTAATTTTCACTTTCATAAGCAATCTTTGATAAACAGTTATAGAATTGGTGTGTTAGGGGGCGGTAAAACTATCTTTAAAAATGGCAAAAAGCACTTAAAAGGAGTACATCAAAACTACATCAGCCATTCATATTCGCCTAAAACCGGTACTTCAATGATACAGCTAACTGCTTTTCCCTACATTTGTATTGCTCACTGTATGAAGAGACTGGTCGTTTTTTTTGCACTGCTTATCTTTGGCTCACCGGTATTTAGCCAGAATACAATCGCGTTGCCGGAAATCATCAATTATAATAAACAGGTTTTTAAGGCCGGTACGCAAAACTGGGATGCCTGCCAGGACAGTAACGGGCTTCTTTATTTTGCCAATAATGAAGGAGTTTTAAATTTTGATGGCTCGCACTGGCGGTTATTTCCTCTACCAAACAAAACCATTGTACGCTCCCTTGCCGCAGGACCGGATAACAGGATTTATGTAGGCGGCCAGGATGAGATCGGGTATTTTTCGCCGGATGAACACGGTCAGCTTATCTATCACTCGCTGGTTGATTTGATTCCGAAAGCTCACCGTTCATTTTTAGATGTCTGGGATATTGTTATTACCGGTAATCAGGTTTTCTTTCGCAGTAACCAAAAGATTTTCCTCTATAATAATGATAAGATTGAAGTATATCCGATTGATGGTCAATGGCTTTTTATGGGTTTAAGCCAGGAAGGCGTGATCGCGGAAGACCATCACTTTAATCTTTTATTGTTTGAAAAAGGAAATTGGCGGATCATCGTTCAAAATACCTTACCTAAAGACTGTGTTGTAACCGCTGCCGTAACGGTTGGCAAAGATTCCACCATAATCACCACGCTGAAAAACGGTGTCTATGTTCTCCAGGGCAGTAACTGTAGCCCGTTAATAACGACTGCGCTGCAGGATATTGCAGCACAAACCATTTACTCGGCTACGCTGGTAGATAAAGATCATATCGCACTGGGTACCACTGCAAAAGGCTGCTATATTATAGATAAAAAAGGAAACCAGGTACAGCATTTCTCGCGTCATGAAGGGTTGCAAAACAATAATATTCTCAGTACTTTTTCAGATCGTAATAATAACCTTTGGCTTGGCCTGGATGCAGGCATTGGGTTTGTTGCCTATAACAGTTCCATCAAAAATATCAATCCCGATAACCAGAACGAGGCTTCCGGCTATTCCAGTATTATATACCATGACAGGTTATATATCGCAACTTCCGGTGGGTTATACTCGGCTCCGCTGGGTGGAAACGAAAATAATGACCTGAGTTTTGTGAAAGCGGATTTCAGTCCGGTTCAAAATGCCCGTGGGCAGGTGTGGAATATTTCGGTAGTGAATGATCAATTGCTGATGGGGCATCATGAAGGGGCTTTCCATATTGAAAATAACAACGCGGTACCCATGGACCGGTCAAGCGGCTTCTGGACCTTTCTGCCCATGTCGCCTATCCTTCCCTCTCCTATCATGATTGCCGGCACTTATAAAGGCATCAGTTTTTACAACTATCAAAATGGCAGTTTTACAGGAACTTCCTTAAATGCGCCTTTCGAATCAGCCCGGTTTGTAACCATTGATGATAATAACATCTGGGTGTCCCATCCTTATAAAGGAGTCTATAAAGTATCCATCAATAAAAATAACCTGCCGGTTGTGGAGTTGTATGCGGAAAAGCACGGGCTTGGCAGTCAAAACAATTACATCTTCAAAATAAAGAACAGGATAGTCGCAGCAACAGAAGACGGCATTTACGAATATGATGCTACTGCCGACAAGTTTATACCCTCCGCCTTTTTCAGGAATATTTTTGGCAAAATGGTGATCCGCTATTTAAAGGAAGACCCATCCGGCAATATCTGGTTTGTGTTTGATAAGAACCTGGGTGTTGCAGATTTTTCAACAGGCAAGCCGCAGATTATTTATATCAGCGAACTCAATAACAAACTGCTAAGTGGTTTTGAACAGGTGTACCCGGTAAATGACAATAACATTTTTGTTGGGGCCGAAAAAGGCTATTTTCACATTAATTATGCAAAGTATAAGCAGAACCGTACAGCTATAAAAGCACAGATACGTGAGGTTCACATCAATGGTAAAAAGGATAGCGTATTGTTTTATGGTTACTCCAACAGCAATGCGGCTGAACAATCACCATCAGTCACCTACCAGTGGAATTCTTTTCATTTTGAATTTTCCTCTCCTGTATTCGAATATCAATCGAATATAGAATACAGTTGTTACCTGGAAGGTCATGACAAACGCTGGAGCGACTGGAGCAACAAAACTGAAAAGGAATACACTTACCTTCCTGCGGGCACTTACCAGTTTTTTGTAAAGGCCAGGAATAATCTCGGGGTGGAATCTGCCGCCAGTGCTTATTCGTTTGTCATACTGCCGCCCTGGTATCAAAGCTGGTGGGCTTATGCATTTTACCTGTGCCTGCTACTGATGGCTGCTTATGCAGTGCACCGCTGGCAGCGCAAGAAATTTTTTGTTCAGCAACAGCAATATGAAGAAAAGCAAAAACGGCTGTATGATATGCACCAGTTGGAACTGGAAAAAAATGAAAAGGAAATCGTTCAATTGCGCAACGAGAAACTGGAAGCAGAAATAAACCATAAGAATAAGGAGATGGCTTCTGCTACCATGCACCTGGTTAAGAAAGGCGAGCTTATTACCAATATAAAAGATGAACTGCAACGGCTCACCAAAAACACGGAAGATCACGGCACGCTGGATGCCATCAAAAAGCTGATCAAAGCGCTGGACCAGGATGAAAACATGGATGCGGACTGGGAACATTTTGCCATTCACTTTGATAAGGTGCACAATGATTTTTTCATCGCACTCAAAAAACAACATTCCAACCTCACGCCAAACGAGTTAAAGCTTTGCGCATACCTGCGCATGAACCTGAGCACTAAAGAAATGGCGCAGATGATGAATATATCGGTGAGAGGTGTTGAGATCAGCCGTTACCGGTTACGCAAAAAACTACAGATCTCTACCGAAACCAATTTATTTACTTATTTGCTGGACATACAGGGAAATGGTGCAGCAGCGCAGGCTACGGATAAATTATAGATCAGCTTTCAGATGCAGTCAGAATATTAAAATGTATTTGCAGTTAAGCTAAGCTGAATTATCAAAAGGGAAAACTTAAACAACTACAGGCTTCCTTAGGATCATCATTTATAGATGACATCAAATAAGTATTCCCAAAAACGTTTGCCTCCCAATATGAAATTTTTTGTTTTTATTTTCTTTTTTGCTTTGATGTGCCTGCAAAAAAAACAGCAGGAGTGTTTTTGTTAATGAATGTGCCAATAACCTAAAAACATAGCCATTGTGCTGGTTGATACATTTGATCCTATGTGTTTTTATATACATCAGGAGACATCTGACTCATATACGTTTGATAAAATATGAATTTTGTATACACCGGTTGACTCCTACATTATTTATACATGATGACATATATCTTTTTATACGTCGGCTGTCTTTCACACAGTCTGTATTAACGCAATTTCCTATACTACAAACAACACATTTCCGCAGCGCAATACATCAGCAATTAATACAACACGTTACATTACTCTTATCATAAATCAATCTGTATACACCATTCCTATCCATCCCTTTATTATATTTGAAAAAAGCTAAACGCCCGGATATACATCTACGATATTGCCATCACCAAACACAACAGCATAAATAACTCATGCAGGAACAAAACATTCAGTTTCCAGGCTCCAGGCCACACTATGAAACATTGGACGGACTAAGAGGTATTGCAGCAATTGGCATTGTGATCTTTCACTTCTTTGAATTTATTACACCGGACTATAAGGACAGTCCGCTGGGGCACGGCTATCTTGCTGTGGATTTTTTCTTTTTGCTTTCCGGCTTTGTGATTGGCTATGCCTACGATGGGCGTATGAAAACCATGGGCGTTGGCGGCTTCTTTAGAAACAGGCTGATCAGGTTGCACCCCATGGTGATATTCGGTAGTGTACTGGGCTTGCTGGAATATATTTTCTCCCCATTCAATAATGGCGTGCATGCTTCCGGCTGGGGCAATATCATTCTATCTTTTATATGCCATCTGTTTTTGATACCTGCAGATCTGTTGCAGAACCGTGGCGGCGGCATCTTCCCGCTTAATACGCCCGCCTGGTCGTTATCTACAGAATATATCGCCAATATTTTTTATGCGCTTGTACTAATACGTCTGTCTAAAAAACTGTTGCTCGTATTTCTTGCGGCATCAGCCGTGTGGCTGGTATACGTTGCTAAAACAAGAGGATGGCTTATTATGGGTTGGGAGATCCAGTTCTATTTTGACGGGTGGGCACGTACCGCATTTTCTTTTACTGCCGGTCTTACGATTTATCGTTTTAACCTGGTGATTAAAAACAGGATCCATGTAATGGTGCTGCTGGCTTTACTCGTAGGAATTTTTATGTTTCCACATGCGGACAATGACTGGCTTAGAGAATGCCTGCTGGTAATGGTTGCCAGCCCTTTATTGATTGCGTTGGCCGCAGGTACCACCACCACTGGTTGGGCAAGAAGTTTCTGCATTTTTACGGGCCGTCTCTCCTACCCGTTGTACATGACGCATATATGTATTGTATGGTCTTTCGGAAACTATTTTATGGAGCATAAACCGGCGGGTGTACAGCTATTGGCTGTTGTGCTTGTATTGCTGCTGATCATATTTTCGCTTGCCTATATGGTCATGCGTTTTTATGATGAGCCCGTGAGAAAATACCTGGTGAATAAATGGACCAGGAAAAAGGCCTGACCGGTGCAGGGTATTCAATCATCTTGCGACTTTATCTATTTGGGCAAACAGTAATTTAACAACCAGGAGGATGTGTAAAATTTACTGCGTGTTGTATATTTAACTACCCTTTATTTAAGTAAACCTCAACACCATGCATAAGATTGCTGCCAGGGTTTCCCGCAAAAGCCTTTGTATTATTTTATTACTGCTGTTTGTTTCTTTTCTGCAGGCGCAGGAAAATACTGCCATCGACTTCAAAAAAGAACTTTCCTGGCAGCAGGTACTGGATACAGCAAAAGCAGCAAACAAAATTGTTTTTGTTGATGTATATACCGACTGGTGTGTTCCCTGCAAAAGAATGGAATCGGAAATTTTCTCCCTAAAAAACATAGCAGATACTTTTAATAAAAAGTTTATCAATTACCGCATCAATGCAGAAAAAGGAGATGGTATTGATGTAGCCAAACGTTATGGCGTAACAGGTTATCCTTATTTTGTTTTTGTAGATGGTAATGGAACGCTTTATTACTCCATGCTGGGCTATCGTGATGAACGTCAGTTGCTGGCGGACGCGATGATCGCCTTCCGGGAAGTAAACAGCACAAAGCCTTATGGACTTTGGAAAGAGGAATACGATGCCAACAGATACGATGCCGTGTGGATGAAGGGGTATATTGAAAAACGTAATAAACTTCGCATGGATAATAAACAACTCATCGAAGATTATTATGCATTGCTAAAGCCTGCCGATTATATGAAAGCAGACAATCTTCTACTCATCAACGGCAGCAGCGGCATCAACCTTAATGGTAAAGTATACAAAATTGTTACCAAGGGTTTTAATAGTATATCGCCCAAAGAAGATACGCTTTATCATTTACAGGAAAACCTGCTGAATATTTTTGAAGGTGCCATCAACCGGATCGCAGTGAAAGCCATTGAAGAAAAAGATGAAGCAACCATATTGCGGGATGTGGTACCGGCACATGCCGCTTTCCCGGAAAAAGTAAGCTTTATGCCATGGTACAATAAGCAGGCGACCAACTGGAGATTTATTTTCTATCAGCATACCAATAATTTTAAAAAGGGAATGCCCGTTGCGGTTGAACTCATCAGCCGGTATTATATGAATTTAAGCGTTACACAAATCCGCAACAGGGATAGCATTATTTATGAGAAAGCGATGCAAAGCTATAAAGCCAGGAACCTGGATACACAGCAATGGAAGAATATGCAACCTATGCTTGACCGTTATTACAAAGCTTTTATCACCAACGATCACCTGGATAAATTAATGAACGCATCCAGACTGGTGTACAACAATGATGCAGGTCCGGCAGCTTTAAAAACAGCATTAAGCTGGATAACAAGAGCCTTACAAATACAAGAAAGCAGCACAACATACGAGCAGCAATCAAAAATATTGTACCGGCTTGGCAGGAAACAGGAAGCATTAACAGCCATGCAATCGGCGATAGAAAAGGCGGACAATCCCACAGACAGAAACAGGTTAACCTTATTGCTGAGTAATATCCAGGAGAATAAAAGAATATAATGCTTCGCTTATGATGATACAGGATATTGATAGTGACAGTTTTGCTGCATGGCTTGAAATGGCTGTTGAACTATGGCCTGATACCGAAAGAGAAGCGCTGGAAATTACATTCAGGGAAGAAATGCTTTCAAACAGGCATCAACATTTTATCGCAATGCACGATGAAATGTATGTTGGCTTTATTAACCTGTCGCTCCGTAGTGACTATGTGGAAGGCTCTTCAACAAGCCCCGTTGCCTATATAGAAGGTATTTACGTAAAACCTGACTACCGCGGCAGGCACATTGCGAGGCTGTTAGTTGATGCAGGCATTGGCTGGGGTAAACAGCAGGGCTGCACGCAGATTGCTTCAGACACTCCGCTAAGCAATGCAGAAAGTCAGCAATTCCATCAACATATCGGATTTGAACAGGCGGATGTGATTGTTCACTTTATTAAGAATATAGATGACTGATGATTATTACCCAACTCTTCTTCACCAGAAGGTTCATCAACCTTATGATGTTGTACAGGCATTGAAACATAAAATCCAGCAAATACTATTCTCCAAAATATCCCACATTCACTGCTTCATAAATACCGCCGGCCTTACCCGGTTTGCCATAAAACCCTTTAGCACTTATCCTAACCTGCACCTGTTGTTGCCCTTTGGTAAGTGCAGCGGGAATGGGATATAAAACATCATACCATTCACCAGGTGATTGTTTCTCCAGGCTTTGCGTAGCAACGGTGATATACTTACCCGTAGCGGTATCTAACAAGGCGATATCAAATAAACGTACATGCTGCTGATCACTGCTATCACTACCCCAGTAACGGCACTGGAGATACATGGTTCTGGCAGGATCTGCTTTAAGTGAAAAATCCATGGATCCGTTGTTCACATCAATCCATTGCTTATCCTTAAAGCTTCCGCGGTTAAGCTGTATCGCAGATAACCGGTGACTGTCTTCAGAACTTTTATCACCAATAATAAACTGATCAATTACTTGTATTTTCCGGGGCTGGTTGACCAGTGTATATCCATTATAGCTTTCTGTTACTACACTGCTGATTGGCCGGAAGATGGCGGAAGAATTATTCAACGATGCAGTAAACTCGCAGGGTTTATCGCCGGGTTTCAATGCAGCGATCAACTGTTCTGAAGTACCGTTGAAGCTGGCGTTTTTGGCACCCGTGTTTACCAATACATGCGGACCATATTTAATCGCGATATATTGCGGTGCATCAGGCATAGGTTCTGCGGAAAGCTGAAAAGGAAAATTCAACTCCAATACATCCCCCGTTTTAAAGCTATGTTCCAGCACGGCAAAACTGCCCGGTCTTTTATTCATGCTTTGTTCCTTACCATTCAGTTTTATACTGGCAGCGTTACCGGCCCACGCAGGTATGCGGATATGCAGTTTTAATACACTGCTTTTTGCCATTGTGAAACGAATGCGGCTATTGCCATTTTCAGGGAACGATGTTTCCTGTGTTAAACGAATGCCTTTCTCCTTCCAGTGAAGGCTGCTCTGATGAAGCTGGTTAATCCATAGGCCATTCTGCTGATCATGAAAATAAACGCCTTCTGAAAGACTGGCATAGGCTTCTACCCCGCTGCCATAACAACACCAGAAAGCATTCTCTTCATCACCAAATTCTTTTACTGCGCCCTGCTTCAGGTTAAGGTTATATACAAACATGCCGTTATCTGGATTCTGCTGCGCCATTACGGCATTTACAAAACGTTTCTCATAAGCATCGGCCCAGCGCTCATCCTGCGTCCAGCAGAAAGCCATTTCCGTAATCTTGTTCAGGTTATGCGAACAGCAACTCTCTCCACTTGCATGATTGGGATGCCCTGGTGAACTATTTACCTGGTAGTTGATATTATTGGGATAATGAAACAACTCACCGCCATAATCAAGTGGTGACGGATAAGCAGATTTACCGCTGATACTGCCTGTACTAAACTCATGTCCATCTTTCATCCAGGAAAGAAAGTGAAGCGTGGCGTCTTTGTAAGTGTTGTTACCTGTTAATTCATACAGATGCGCCAATCCTTGTACTGCGGGTACTTCAGTGTTGCTGTGTTCTGCATTCTGTGCCAGTTCATCACGGTTACCGGCAAGCATTTCTGTAAACCACGGACGGCTGAACGTATTGGCGAGACGAAGGTGGGCCGGATTTTTTGTGATGGCATAAAGCTTCAGCAACACATCCTGCATACCTCCGAATTCCATAAAATATCCCTGGTACTGGCCGGTATACCTGCGTGTATTTAACATGGCGTCAATCGTACTTTGATTGAGCCTGCTCATGCGCCAGCTAAAATAGCCGGCTTCTTTTACGGCAACCTCAAGCGCCTGTTTATTACCGGTAAGCGTATAAGCATCTACCAGGCCTGCAAGAATTTTATGTATCGCATAATACGGAACATCAGCGGCCTGTAATGTTTCCAGCCTGTCGAACTGAGTGCTGTTCTGCGCATTAAGATAACCGGGATAGCCGGGATAATCCGCCCCTTTTTTTTGACTCACCGCATCCTGGCACTCAGCCATACCCTGTACCAGTTGTTTCGCTTTTTGAAGAAACAAAGCAGCTTTTGCATTATCGGTAACGCTTAGCTGGTCGCACAGCTTTACACAGGCGGAAAGATAGTGTCCTGCAAACTCACCACGTACCGGAGCATCTGCAGATTCCCATCCGCCATAGCTTTTTGCAGCACGCGTATCAATACCCGCAAACACGCGGTAACTATAGAGCAACCGATCTACATTAATGGACAACAGGAAGTCCTCATTCTTCATCGTCATACGTTCCAGGCGGCTTCCGGGAGTAATGGTGATCTGCTTCAGCGGAAAGGGTTCAAGGCTTCTTACTTTTTTTACCTGTGCTTCCGCAGGCATCATATAACCGGCAAGCAAAACTATGGCAAACGTCTTCTTTACAAACGACTTCGACATTAAGCAACATTTAGTGTGTAAAGAGACGATCATCTGACCGTAATAATACCAAACGACATGGAAAAAATTATCCGCTTATGAACTGGCAGCCCGTAACATTTAGAAAGGTGAACCCGTAAAAAAACAGCTTGCTTACCGTCAAAATACGGGCATAAATGGATGTTTCCTTTTATAATTTGCAGACAGTAAAAAGGCTATTAACATCTGCGATTTTACTACAGCAACTTAAGACTGGCTTCACCTCTGGATACAGCGTTACCGTATATCCACGGCATTTCTAATTCATTTGATTTCTCATCCTTAAAATATACGTTTATGTCTTACAAAAAATCATTTTTACTGATAGCAGTAACAACCGTAGTTTTTATGATAGCTTCCTGCAAAAAGGAGGACGATCCTCCATCCGCTAAACTTGTTGGTAGCTGGAAAATGACCGGGTATATACACGATAACACAGATGTTTACGGGGCTGCAATCGGGCCGTGCATCATTGATAATATACTAACTTTTTATAAGGATTATACAGTTACTGAAGATGAAGGGTCAACGAAATGTGATGCATCAGATATGCAGTTACATACAGGTACCTATAAACTGGAAAATGACAATAAGTATCTTACAATTACTGCCGGGGAAGATTACACTACATCAGAAGTACTTACGCTTAACACAACCACTTTAAAAGTGAAAATGATAGATGGAGGCGATATAATTACTTATACCAGGATTGAATAGAAGTTCACAGCGATGATGGGTAATGAATTCGTTTAGATTTCAGAAATGAATATCCTGAGCAATGGCGAAATATACCAGCATGATGTACAATAATTTTAAAACCTTCACGGATCAATATTCTTCGCAGATACAACTTTATTTGGCAAATGGAAATGTTTAGCATCCGTACCCTTGCTCTGTAAGAACATCCTGATTATATCAATATTAAAATGCAGGGTATAGTCTCCACTAAGGCCCGCCTGCAACAACATGTCCCGTTATAACCTTCACATTCCCCCACCCTATTTTACGCTGCTCTTTTAAATCCCCCGTTTTATTATTAGATTTAATAGCACTGACAAAACCCCTTCATTAAACATCGCAGCCATGGAACCGCTTCAGCAACGTTTTTTTCAGCATGTGAAGAATATACTCCCGGCACATCTTTCCCTGGTGGAGGAAGTGGCCAGCCTCTTAAACATCAGCAATGATAGTGCTTACAGACGCATCAGGAATGAAAAACCCATTTCTTTTGAAGAGATCAAAATCCTTGCTACTCATTTTAAAATTTCATTGGACCAATTGCTTAACCTGCAAGCCGATACAGGGAGTTTTACCGGTTCTTATATAACGCCGGAGGATTTTGACTTTACCAGCTACCTGCAACTCACCTATCAGCACCTGGAAAGGATTGCCGGTTTTAAAGACAAAGCATTCTATTACTACTGCAAAGATTTCCCCTTGTTTTACTACTATGCGTTTCCTGAGCTGTCTGCCTTTAAATATTTTATCTGGATGAAGACATCGCTCAACTTCCCCGGGCTGGCGAATGTGCCCTTTAGTTTCGATTATTATATGAAACCATTTATCGATATCGGTGAAAGAATTTTCAGGATGTACACCCGTATACCCTGCACAGAAATTATGAACATTGAAAATGTGGCTACTACCCTCTTACAGATTGAATATTATAAAAAATCTTTCCAGTTCAGTTCTGATGATATTGTGTCTACACTGCTGAATAAGTTTGATGAAATGATCGATCACATACAGCGGCAGGCCGATGAAGGTGTAAAATTCTTACCTACCGAAAAACCGAACAGCACCTCTCCTAAATACAATCTGTACATCAATGATTTTGTGATTGGTGATAATTCAATTATCTGCCAGTACGATACCAATCTCATCTCTTTTATGCCGCATAGCCATATCAATTTTTTGTCTATTACAGATAACAGGTTCACCGCATACCATATGCGTTTTATTAAAAATATCATCAAAAAATCGATGCTGATCAGTGAAACAGGCGAGAAATACCGGTTCAGGTTTTTTCATCTGCTGCATGAAAAAATTGACCAGTGCCGAAGCAATAAGTTTGAGACTACCTTATAATCAAATCTTCCCTTTGCATCGCCTTTTCATTTTCTTTTGCAGTTTCTACTAATAGCCATTTTTTTTACTGCTATTTTTTGCAGCAATGTCCGTCGCTGTAGTTATAATTACCATCATGGCACCTCTGCACATCGCGTTCCCGTTCCTGTTTTGCAAATAATCATAACTGCCATTACCTAGCCGGGAAAATCAATTACCCAACGGGTGTTACGCATATTACTTTCAATGCAGAATTAGTGCTGCCTGGTATCCCTTCACTTTTCAAATCAATTTTTATGAAAAAAAATCTATGGCTTACCGCCTCGCTGATCAGCCTGTTAACCTTGTCATGCAAAAAAGACTGGGGAGGCAAAGACTTACCCTGGAACAAAGACCCTCATCTGAAGATTGCGATTGTTTCAGACATTCATTACATGCACCCTTCCTTGTTAGGTGACGGTGGTGCTGCCGGAACTGCTTTTCAAAACTACCTGAACCAGGATCCCAAACTCGTGGAGTACAGCGCCGCTATTTTTCAAACGGTATTGCAGCAATTAAAAGCTGAACGGCCAGACATTCTTTTGCTTCCGGGTGACATTACCAAAGACGGCGAGAAAATTGGACATCAGGCAATGGCAGCCATGTTACGTGAACTTACAAAATGTGGCACGCGGGTATTTGCGATTCCCGGCAATCATGACATCAATAATGCCAAGGCCAAAAAATATATCGGCAACCAGGATTACCCTGTTGAAAAAACTACCGCTGCTGACTTTGCAGCTATCTACGCCGACGATGGCTATAAAGCTGCAATATCCCGCGACGCAAATTCACTAAGCTATGTTGCACAGTTGCACCCGGGTTTACGACTTATTGCCATTGATGCCAGTAAATATGAAGAATACGGCCCTTCGGGGGATGTAGCTGCGGGCAGGATAAAACCGCAAACACAGGCCTGGATACTGGCGCAGATAGCCGATGCAAAAAAGCACCACATGGAAGTATTTGCAATGATGCATCACAACCTGATTGAACACTATACCGGCCAGTCGCAACTGGATCCTGGTTATGTAATTGATGACTGGCAAAATGTAGTAAATAAATTATCCGATGCCGGGTTGAAGATTATCTTCACCGGTCATTACCACGCCAATGATATTGCAGCTTATTCCACCAAGACCAATAAATTGTTTGATATTGAAACCGGATCGCTGGTAACAGCACCCATCCCATACCGGATAATCAGTGTACAAAATAACAGGCTGGATATAACAACAAAAACAGTACAATCAATAGCCGCCAGTTTGCCCGGAGGTTTGAGTTTTCCAACTTATGCAAACACTTTTTTATCACAACACCTGGATGGGTATTTTGGCTATTACCTTACCAACATATTGGGCGCACCGGCACCCGTAGCATCTTTTGCCGCACCGCTCTTTCGCAACGGCATCATGGCCCATTTTGCAGGCGACGAAAAAATGCCGGATGACCAGCATCAGAAGATTGAAGAACTCGCCGGTATGTCTGCACAACTGGCAGGCATCGTTACCACGCTGTGGACAGATACCGGAGAAATGGATAACAATACCAGTATCAGTTATTGATATGCGCTAAGCAGCTACCGGCAGGTTATAAAGTAGCTTGCCGGTATTTTTATTTTGTTCCACGCATCCGGCTAATAAATTACTAAACTGCCGGTTAATCATACAGGAATTCATGACCATTTAGATGACTAATTCATTAACCTGTATTGTTTTCTTCTTGGCAAAGTGTCTATCCAAAGCTATTCAAGGTAGTAGCCATTACAAGACTTTACGAAAAAGTCTGAATAAACCCTATAGATTTACGAACGCTCATATCCTAAGATAACGAACCTATGACCAACATTTATATCCAGCTACCGCAAAGTCCCTTGCAGGAGACTTTGCGAAAAAACCTGATTCCAATGTACATTAACCGAAAATGTATTCCCCGAAGCCCTTCCCCGCAATAGTCTCCGGTACGGGACTTTGCGGCATTGAGAAATTAATGGAATCCATTGTGCACAGATAAAAGTGATAAAATAAACACTGTCTGTTTCAGGTATAGATTTACGAATGCTCATACACCGGGTTAGTAACTTACGACCAACACTTATATCCAGCTACCGCAAAGTCCCTTGCAGGAGACTTTGCGGAAAAACCTGATTCCAATGTCCATTACCCGAAAATGTATCCCCCGAAGCCCTTCCCCGCAATAGTCTCCGGTACGGGACTTTGCGGAGAAGCGAAAACATTTTCAAACACAAATCAACAATTAAAATGTCCCCTAAACGTCTCAGGTAAAAGCTCGCAAAAAGATGTATACGTACCATTTTTTATAAACAACTGTGGCTTTAAACCAAAGTTGAAAACCCTGTACAAATAAAAGTTCTTAGCATTGTTTGTAGCGAAGCTCACTTCAGTTCTTGTAAGATAGATGGGTGTTTCTTTGGAGAGCTTAGTCGTTTTCACTTCAACAAAACGATCTGTTCCATTTGTATTCTTTGAAAGGATATCATATCCGGTTCCATCACCAACGTCTTTTGATATCCATTCAATTTTATCAGCCAGGTTTTCTTTCCCCGCTTTTATGAGCCGCCATTTTTCGTACTCCATTACAAGCTCCTCTCCTTTTTCACCAAGGTTGCGGTTATTCTGTTCTTTCTCAAGATAATTGACTTTAACAGGGCGATAGGTTGGCTCATCTTCTTTTACTTGGGAAACAGCGGGTTCTATGTCAACAATATTACTGAAGTCTATGTTAACTGGATTACTATTGAACGAATTTGCAAATAATTCAAATTTTGGCTTTAACTTCTCCCAATTGTCATTCAAGAAAATAGAAACCTCCTTCCCCAATATCATTTGATAATTACCTCTCGGCTTATAACCTTTTATGTAAGGTTGACCCATACTTGCCAAGATCGCACTAATATTTTGATGCTTGAATTCAATAGACCCATCACTGCGATGATTAAGCTTTGGGCTTAAATGATTTCGATGAGCTGATTTATTATATTGCTGATGGTCTAATTCGTTAACTAGCATATCAAAATAATCGTCAACAATCAATTTAACTTCCGTATTTGACCAATCTTCATTTGGCATAGGTTAGCTGGTGTTTAAAAAGGTTGAATATCAAATGTAAAAATATTTCGTTTTAAAAAATTACAAAAGTGACTTAAAAGCAAATGAAGGAATTACTCAGAAGTTTAACTTGCAGGCCAATAATTTTGTAAACATTGCTTGACTTCGAAAGTTTGTCTCAAAAAATTTGTTTATATGTACGTACCCACAGCAAAAGGATATTTTTCAGGATGCGGCGGCATGGAGGTTGGATTGATGCAGGCTGGCATAAATATGATTCAGTCACTTGACGTTGATCTTGAAGCAACAGAATGCATGAAGCAAAACCGCCTGTACTTTTCACATACTGTTATTAATGCGGATATAAGAGATAAGTTGGTATTAGAGCAGCCGACTACTGACATTATAGTAGGAACATATCCTTGCACCAAATATTCTGCTATCGCTGATATACATGGTACGCGGACTGGCGATGATCTATTTCTCCATTTTTTTCGCCATATAGCTATAGAAAAACCGGAGATGTATGTTGTTGAAAATGTTCCGGGAATGAAAAAGTTCAAAGTAGTAATGGAAGCTATGACCAAACTTCCAGGTTATTACGTAAATGTGTTTTGCCCAGTTGATGCGTCTAATTGGTTACCGCAACGCAGGAAAAGACTTATTCTCATTGGAACAAAAAAGGCCTTTTACATACATGCTCCAATACAAGTAAATAATCGGCCAAGGTTAAAAGATTTAATGGAGAAAAGTCCCGAAGTAGAAATGCCTGGGTACGTTTTCAACAGAATTAATGGAAAGTACAGAGACTTGCCGATTGTTGTTGACCCTGATCAAGCAGATGCAATTGCACCTACATGTGTTGCTCATTATTCAAAAGACTTAGGAACAAGGTTAGTAAAGGATCCAAAAATGCGCTTTGGTTTACGTCCTTTTTCAGTTAGGGAGTATGCAAGATTACAAGGGTTTCCTGATGATTTTATCTTTGAAAACAGGAGAAACTCATATAAGCTTATTGGTAATGCAGTACCTGTTCATATGGGTAAATGGGTTGGAGAACAAGCAATGAGGTACTTTAATTGAAGATCATAATCTCCCTTCTTCGCAAAGTCTCCAACCGAAGCACCTCCCGGCAATAGACCTTACAGAAGATTTTACTGATAAGCTTAAACTCTTTCAATCGCTCGTCTTTGCCCTTGCATGTTCAACAAAGTCGGACTCTCCATCCAAACCAATTCTCCCCTATTTTTGAGCAACATATGCAAACTATTTTCCCGAACATGTTTATGCTGTTGTTAAGGTTGGGAGTGATAAGCAGCTTTACCTACCTGGCCCGCTTTCCCATTGAAAAAATTAACAGCGATGCTGCGCCCAACTTATTTCTTATCCTCATTTTCGCGGTATTTTTTATAGTACCTCCCGGGTATTTTATCTGGACTTTGTCTGGTATACTGATGGTCAGGATTTCGCGGGACAAAGATTCAATAAACTGTTACTTTTTTTACAAAAAACTACACATCAACATAGCCGATATTGATAGTTATTATACAAGTAGTATCAGGTACAAATTTGGATCCTTCAAAGGGTTGTTGCTAAAGTTAAAGAATGGCGCCTGCCTTGAAATAACAGCATACAATGTCCGCTCAATTGAAAAGCTGCATGCTTTGCTCTCCAGCCATAAGATTGCTTTCAAAGGTGCCCATGATTCCAGGTTCCCGTTGAAACCAAAGCTTTGATGTGATAAAATTCGTCGTAATATTTCTAATGTTTGCCTGTAGTTCCAGAATGCTCATGTTAAGCAACACTTTCGTTCTGGATTTTCATGCAATCAAATAATGGAATCTGTTGGGTGCATAGGTGAAGGAAACAAAATAAACATTGTCTGTTTCGGATATGGATTTGAACGCTCGTATCCTTAAGATTATGAACCTATGACCAACAGCCACAGCCTACAACCGCAAAGTCCCTTGCAGGAGACTTTGCGGAGAAGCGAAAGAATTTTACGCTTGATGTTTTAAAATATGATTATATTTCAGAGTACAGAAAAAGATGCAAACACGCTATCTGTACTTACTTTTGGCTCCAATTCATCAATTGCTCAAAAGCCTGGTCTTTACCCTATTAACTAGTGCAAATGAAAAATTGCTTCAAATATTTATTGGTTTTATTTTCTCTTTTAAGTTGCGCAATGGACAGAGCAAGTGGTGGTGGAAAAATGTATGTCAAAAACCGCTCAGGTTTAGCACTTGCCGTAATCGTAAGAACAGAGAATACTATAGATAATGACGACCTGTTCCGTAGTTACAGCTTTCAAAATGTCTTACCTAAAACAGAAGGCTTGATTGACATGCCTCTTGAGATAGAGCCGATATATGTGTATGTATATGACTATGATTCTATAAGGAAATATTCAGACATAGATAAAAGCAAGCTATCTGCCGAAAAGTTTCTTCTCAAAAGCTATCATGTTGGGGCTCAAAACCTGACCGTAAAGGACACAATAGTATATCCTTAAACTAGTTTTCGTCTCGTTGGTCTTGTGACCAAAAGGTTTTTTCTTCTTCGCAAAGTGTTCATCCAAAGCCCTTCAAGGAAGTAGCCATTAAGGGACTTTATAAAAAAGTCTGAATAAACACCGTCTGTTTCAGGTATGGATTTACGAACGCTCATATACCAAGTTGGTAACTTACGACCGACATATACGTCCTGCTTCCGCAAAGTCCCTTTCAGGAGACTTTGCGGAAAAACTTGGATTCCACTGTCCATTACCCGAAAATGCATCCCCCCGAAGCCCTTCCCCGCAATAGTCTCCGGTACGGGCCTTTGCGGTACTAAAAACGAAAATGCAAATGAACCAGGGCAATACCACTTTCGCACTTTTATTATTCTGGTCAATATCCATCGCTTGTAAACTCCTGGCCCCTATCATCAGTAATACAATCAACTATAAAAAATAACAACCACATCCGGTTACCTTAAAGCGTAATAATGTATTAATCATATTGCCTGTCATATCATCCAGGCAAAACCCTGAGAACAAAACCACCTCGTTCATATGAAACTAAAAAAAGCCCTTAAACGAACCCTCTTTATCTTATCGGTGCCGGTAGTATTTGTTGTCTTGTATTTATTGGCTGCGTGGCTGTTATCCCGCATCAGTACAGGAAAAGAAGCCGGTGCACCCGGGATAGCCATTTACATTAAAACAAATGGCGTACATACGGATATTGTAGTACCCTTAAAAACGGAGGAAGCAGACTGGAGCCGGGATATTTTGTTTGCGCATACCACTTCAAAGGATTCCCTGATGCAGTTGATCGCTTTCGGCTGGGGCGACAAAGGCTTTTATTTGGAAACTCCTACCTGGAATGATCTCACTTTCAGCACTGCATTTAAAGCCGCCTTCGGCCTGGGCCATGCAGCGATGCATACCACCTATTACAAGAACGTAAAGGAAGGCGCGGACTGTGTAAAAATAGAGATCAGCAAGGAACAGTACCGCAACCTGATCAGTTATATTCGTAGCAGCTTCAGGAACGGTGCGGCAGGCCAAATTCAACATATTATCACCAACGCGAACTATGGCGCCAATGATGCTTTTTATGAAGCGGGTGGCAGCTACAGTCTGTTTCATACCTGCAATACCTGGGCAAACAATGCGCTAAAGAGCTGTGGTCAAAAAGCCTGTTTATGGACGCCATTTGACAGCGGTATTTTTTACCAGTACAGGCAATGATACACCTCCCGGTTTACTTACCGTCGGGCGACTCAAAGTCGCCTGACGGATCAATAACATTTCCCATCACCTCCTCCCCTATATTCTTCAATCAACCCGGTTTCTATCTGCACCAATCAAACCCCATCAAACCAACAATCACTTCCGTTCTTTCAATAGCTGCAACGCTAGTGCTTTCAGCAGCATCATATTTAACTAGATTTTTTATAATCAATGCACACTTTACTGTTCAACCTTTGTACATTTGTATCAGTACTTTCATTTATATCATTGTACATTTTGATCATCGCAGGATTTACAACCAGTATACTGATTTTTCAAAGCAAAGTACTTACACAAAATACCTTCCCAAAGTAAACGCGGTTACCAGGAGAGCATTGAAGAAGTGCCTGCCATGTTATATTACTCAGGTCGTCTCAACAGATTCCGGGTAACGCATCAACGTTAACGAGTAAAACTTTTGTGTATGTCATATCCTTTAAAAGGCATTAATGCCATTACAGATTGCGAGGTTCTTTACAAATTCCTCGATAACAAAAAGAAAGCACTGGCATTCCGGCAAGTCGTTATTCAAAAAAGAGCGGATGGATGCGATGAGCAGGGAGAAAAAATAGCATCGGTGCTGAAGGTTGAAAAGGCTAACCTGGCATCACTCCGGCAGGTGATGAAACAACTAACGGAAGAGGAGCAGGCCAATTTACAGAAAAGGAAGGTAAGGCTGGAGTTGGGTATAATGATTCTTGAAGAGAAAAAAGTCAGTGCCGGGTATACCGGGCTAAGTGAAAATCAGTTTGAATTAAGACTTATTCAATTACAACTGGAAGAGGTAGAACGAATGTTGGCAGACATCAACGAACGCCAGGCAGAAATACCTGTTGCAAGCGTTGTAGATATTACAGCATCAAAAGACTCTGCAGACAGCTCCCAGGGCGGATGACAGAAGATTGGAGACAAAAAATGAGTGACAAATAAAAATTGTCACTTTTTTTATGTCTCCTTTTTTTCCACTCTTTTTTTAAAAGGTCTTTCCCTATCAACCAATACAAATCGTATGAACACCTTACAAACCATCCGGCACAACCTGTGCATCAGCCAGGAACAACTGGGTAACTACATCTCCAGGTCGCGGTCGTTCATTGCCATGAATGAAGCCGAGAAAAAAACGCTGCCCGTCAAAAACTGGGTAAAATTACTCAGGCTTAACAGCCTGTACGAACAGGTGGCTGCAACGCACCGGGCGGAAGATTCGATTACCATCAGCTTTCCGCTCCCCAACAACGACCCGTCCATCCTGTTAACGCACCTGAAAAGCTGCAACAATAAAAAGGAAAAGCTGGAAACAAAGCTGCGGGACATGCAGGACAACTACCGGCATTGCGTGGATATCTGCACGGTTATTTCACTGCTAAAGAATGACCTGCCCGATGGTAAAGAAAAGAAAAAAGACCGCTGCTGGCTGGATGCCCTGCAAGCCGACATCTATGTAAAATTATTTGACTGCAGCCCCGTACTTCAACAGGTTTTGCAACTGCAGATCGCCGCCCTGCAGTTTGAAATAACAACGGGCCTGGCAATGGCCGGGGTTGAAAGCCTGGCAGATGCTGTAACCGCCCCGTCGGGCGACTCAAAGTCGCCTGACGGATAATACAAAAACAGAACACGGATAAGATGGATAGTAGGATGAGCACTGTATTTGCCCGGTAAGCAGCGCTCCGTATGTTCATGACGACTTAAAGTCGCCTGACGGATAGCACAAGAACAGCACACGGATAAGATGGATGGATAGTAGGATGAGCACTGTATTTGCCCGGTAAGCAGCATTCTGAATGTTCATGACGACTCAAAGTCGCCTGACGGATAATACAAGAACAGAACACAGATAAGATGGATGGATAGTAAGATGAGCACTGTATTTGCCCGGTAAGCAGCGCTCCGGATATTCATGACGACTCAAAGTCGCCTGACAGATAGCACAAGAACACGAATAAGTGTCTTGCCCGGGAACAGGTTTACTTACCTGGTAAATCAAGACGGTAGAATACTATGAAGATCCGTGAAATGTTTGATGGATCATTTAAGCAAATGATTATAGAGAAATATTTATCAACGGGCGCAGTAAAATATCATTACTAAAGAAGTATAATATCCGCTTTAAAAGTGACATGCCCTGCCTGGCGATGGCACCTTACCTTAAAACAGAAGCAACAGCTTTCTCCAATTCTTCTCCGTGAAGGTTCCGGCCGATAATTTTACCGGCAGTATCCAGCAAAAAATTAGCCGGCAGTGTTTCTATACCATACTGTATGGCTACTTCATTGTTCCAGCCTTTTAAATCACTTACATGTGTCCAGTTCCCTATCTCATCCTTTCTGATAGCCTTGAGCCATTGTCCACGCTCTTCATCCAAAGAAACAGATACAATCATAAGACCTTTATTTCCATATTCTCTGAATACTTTAACCAGGTTGCGGTTTTCCTGTCTGCAAGGGCCGCACCAACTGGCCCAGAAATCAATTAACACATAGTTATTCCTGAAATCTCTCAGGTTAATGATCTCACCGGAGCTATCTGCCTGTTTGAAATCAGGGGCAACTTTTCCTGGCAGAAGACTTTTCTTTTTATCAATTAATTTTCTGAAGTAAACAACCTGCGGGTTCGATTTCATTTCGCCAGATTCAAAGCTATGCGTCAATGAATCTGCTTCATCGAGATCATCAATAACAAAATAGGAGATCGTATTAACCGAGGTAAAAGATGTCGGGTATTTTTTTACAAATGATAAAACAGAGGAAAGAAATTTTTTGCTAAGCGCTTTCTTTTCGCGGGCCATCCTGTCGAAAGCAGTTTGGTCACCCGCTTTTTTTGCCGAATCATACCTGGCTTCAATCGCGTTAAAGCTTTCCTGGTTGGCATAGTATCCTGTAAAAGGAATGAATTCTGCATGTATATCCGTTTCTCTTGATCCCTTTACGGAAGCCTTCCATAGCGAATCGGCATCGCCACGAATTGTTACAGGTGCATTTTCCAGGATAAATTCCAGTTGAGTATTAATGCCTTTGACTTCAATGGAATAAAAGGTAGCTTCTTTCAAACTTCCTTTAAAAGTAAAATGGCCTTCTGCCGTTGCAATTACAGAATCTCGCGGGTGATCCTGCTTGTAAAACGACAGGTCTGTTAAATAAACAACCTTGTTAGCTGCATTGGCTAGTGTTCCTTCAATCGTATAGTTGCTGGCTGACTTATTTTTTTCAGTACATGCAAAAAAAGGCAAGAGTGCAAATAAAGCCCAGTATAAGGCGCGGGCGCATCTGAATGTAATCATAGACCTGAGATAATTGAAAACGGATTTGCGCTCAAGATAATTTTTTCCTTTTTTCTATCCTTTACAGATCAATCATTACAATGTAAAATTTTGCTAATTTCTTCAAGAGCTTGCTTTTGAAACAGCAGTCTCCGGTACGAAATTTTACAAAAAGGCCCGGATAAACCCTGTATGATCATGTATAAATTTTCGAATGGTTATACCCGCAGATAATAAATTTGTTGATCTGCATACTTATATCGCAAAATCTCTTGCAGGATAATTTGCGGAGCAGAAGACGGGCACTGTTATCAGGTTTCCACATATTCAATCTGTACGGTTTCGTTGTTGTTTTTAACGCCGGGCCATTTTTTAAATGGATGATAGTTTTTCCTGGTGTTAATGGTCACTGTATGAATATCCTTCCAGCCTGCCGTAATATCGAGACCAATAGCATGTATTGCGTAGACGCCGGTCGATTTATTATCGATTGAAATATGCACTTCAGTCAGGAGCCCGTCTTTGCGTGATCGTCCTTCCGTAACAGTCAGCATTTTCCGGCCGTCAGCGGAGATTTCCGAGAAAATTTCCTTCACATAATCAGGCGGAGGAGGCGGAAAGGCCAGTTCAAAAATTTTTTTGGAAAGACTAACCAGCAATAAATCCTGGGCATGAGCACTCAACGCATTAAGTGGTTTATCGGGATCATTAAAAAACTGTACGGCTTGCAAATCGAACGAATAAGGACCTTCTGTCGGGTCCGGATATTTAAAATTCACCAATTCATAAAGGCAAGGACTCAAAAGAACCGGAATAACAGGTTTATCAAACTTCTCTTTTCCCGCAAGCAGGCCAGGCAATTCACTATTCCTGATAAAATCAGAGGCTAAAAAGTGTTTGCTGATTAACAATACATACAATTTTGCATTATGAATAGCGCTGTTGATTCCTGCATTCCAGTTGCTGCCCGGTTGCAAATCCTGATCTGACCACGCACAAACCTGGTCCTGCATCCTTAGCGGCTCCAGATGTGTTAGCAACTGCTGTAAATATTTTTTGTCTTCGTGCGCATAACTTACAAAAATCGGCGAGCGGCTACTCATGGCGAAGTTTTGAGTTGGTTAATGGTAAATCTCTGTTATTCCCTTTGCGGGTTGTTTTCAAGTCCTGTCTTAAAAAGAAACAAACCACCAGGTCAAAAAAATTTTGTAGAGATGGTATTCTATCTACCTGACAATGTAAGAAAGAATTGGCAGGCAATCAATAGTATCACGTAAAAGGTAATCATGTAACTATCAGGCCCTGCCTCTCTTTCAATGTTTCTATATAAAGGCCTTCCCCGTAATAGTTTTCGCTGATGGCTGCAGGAAAAACGGAGGCCTGCACGTATATTAATTGCTCATCAGCTCTTTATGGATGTTACCTGCCCGTTAACCGTTGTTTTACGGTAAATAAACGGTGAAAAGCTCGTTACTCATTACATATCTTACCCGGAATTTTGAAGTGGCACAGTTTAGTTAACCAGATCTCATCAAAATCAGGTATTGAAAATTCAGACCAGTTACTCATTACTATAACTGGTTAATAGGTAACACCCGGATGCTTAAGAATATTCACTGCAGAAAGGCTAACATACACACCAAACATATTCGCTATTATCTCAACTCAACACCATGGAAAAATTTGACCTTTTAAACAGCACAGGGGTTTCGCTGAAAGACCCCCGTTATCAGGATTTGTTAGCAACCCTTCAGGGAAATATACTTAAAGGGCATGGCAGAACACATGCTTATCATCTTTTCCTTACAATAAAGCCAGGAGCTGTTTCTATTGCAAGAACATGGATTGCACAATTTGCCGGAACAGTTACAACCGCCTTTAAACAACTGAAAGACGCCGAAGAAAGAGAAACAAACCCGGAAAAAGACGGCGGTAAATTTTTCAGTTTTTTGCTTTCAGCTAAAGGTTATGAAATATTGGGTATACCGGTGCCCGGTATTCCTTCAGACAAAGCTTTTTTAGCAGGATTAAAAAACCGGACCGGCATTACCAAAGATGAAATTACTAACTGGGAAAACAGCTTTAAGAACGAAATACATGTGCTATTGATTGTTGCAGACCAGAACATCTCTACAGTAACAAGAGAGAAAGATAACATCATTGCCCAGGTTACGCCTTTTGCTGATGTGGTATTTGTGCAAAAAGGGAAAATTCTACGTAACCATTCCGGTGTTGGCATTGAGCATTTCGGGTATGCCGATGGAATTAGCCAGCCAAATTTTCTTAAGACGGATGATTCGCCTGCAACACAATGGGAGGATAATGGAGCATTGTTGAATACGGTACTCGTCAGAGAACCCGGAGAAGGGGAAAGCAGTTATTTCGGAAGTTATTTTGTTTTCAGAAAACTGGAACAAAATGTAAAGAAATTTAAAGACTACGAAAATGCATTAAGCCAGGAATTTAATCAGGAACCCGGCGATATCTATGGCATATTCAACAAACACCGGCATCAAAATAAAGAACTAGCCGGGGCTATGATAATTGGCAGGTTTGAAGATGGCACTGAAGTAATAAATCACAGCGATGAAAAAGACATTGAAGATGAATCCCAGATGAACAATGACTTTGATTATCGCGACGATGCCATTGGAAGTATTACCAATGGCTCCAAATGTCCATTTCATGCGCACATACGTATAGCCAACCCCAGGGCAGATATTGGGGAGACAGCAAAACAGATACGCCTTACCCGCAGGGGCATGCCGTTTAATGATATAGGTCGTGATGAATCAGACCTTGAAAAAGACCAGCCGGACGGAGGTGTTGGACTGCTCTTTATGTGTTTCCAATCCAGTATCACCGGCCAATTTGAAAAAATACAAGGCGGATATGCTAACACGGGAATTATTGGCAACCGAAATGTTGGACAGGATGCGGTGATAGGCCAGGGTGCCAACGCAATAGAAAAAAGCCTTCCGGTTCAATGGGGCATTAATGCACAAACCAGGCTGGTGCCCTCAACCTTCCGTGATTTTGTAACCATGCGGGGAGGCGAGTATTTCTTTGCCCCCTCCATTCCATTTCTTAAAAATTTATACTCCTCCTCTTTTTAAACCTGATAACAAGGTCGCCTGATGAATGTGCATGCGCCCGCAAAAAAACATCACTGGTATCAGATACATTCTACTCGTGTACAAATCCAAGTGCGGCATCTGTACAACCGTAGTTCTCTGATACTAAGCAATAAAAAATCGTCAGGCGGTTCAAAACCGCCCGACGAGCTGGCTGCATCATCGGGCGACTTCAAAGTCGCCTGATGAATCAACATGTGTTTGCAAAAAAATCATCACCTGGCATCAAACAAGGCCTACGCGTTTAAAGCTACCAGCAATGGTGTCTGCACAACCTTAGTTGTCTGACACCAGGCATATAATCTTAAACCACCTAACCCTTCTTAATTGGTATCAGACACGCTCCACGCGTGTACAGATACCAGCAGCGGTGTTTGCACAATCTTGCTTCTCTGATATTAAGCAATAAAAGATCGTCAGGCGGTTCAAAACCGCCCGACGAGATGGCCGCATCACCGGGCAACTTCAAAGTCGCCTGATGAATAAGCACATGTTTACAAAAAATCATCACCTGGTATCAGCCATGCTTCACGCAGTTATATCGATACCAACATCAATATCTTTACATCCTCAATTACTACCATGTATATACTGCTTAAACAACCCTGGCAAGCCCCTGCCCTTTCGGGCATTTCAAAATATCTGGCAGATGAACGAAGCGGATTAATATTTACCATAATCAGCATATATCTGTTAAATTTTCGCTCTCTTCCATAACATTGCTTACCGAAATTGTCGAGAAAAAGTGAACCCGTTTTTCATCTGGAACTAATTTTGATTGATTGTTATAAAGACGATTGAATCGATGCCAAACCGTTATAAAAACTACGATGCTTCCGGCGTGGATAATCAGCCTGCCTACGCAATGCATATGATTAATGAGGCAAGAGATGTCATTTTTTCTACAGATACATCCTTTCACATCACCTGGTGGAATAAAGCTGCGGAAAACTTTTACGGTTATTTAAGCGCAGAGGTTAAGGGTAAGCTATTACCCGACATCGTAAAACCTTCGCTCGATGCAGGAACATTCAAAAAAATTGATGATGGTATTGCAAAACACGGTTCATGGGAAGGGCAGGTAACACATGTTACAAGGGACGGCAGTGAGCGCATTATAGCTGAATCAATTGCTGCAATCAAAGATGCAGAGGGTATACGCACGGGGTATGTTTTTGTCGGAAGGGATATTACAGCGCAGCACCAGGCACAGCAAAAAAGTCATTACCAGTCAGCCGTGCTGCAAAAAATAACAGAAGCAGTATTTTCAACCGACACCTTTCGAAAAATTCATAGCTGGAACCATGGGGCAGAATTAATGTTCGGATTCTTTTGCGACGAAGTCACCGGAAAGACGTCTGTTGACCTGTTAAAACCCGTTTCTTCCGATAACGAAATTGAAGCAGCAAGAGAAACATTGCTTAAGAACGGGCACTGGCAGGGTGAAGTTGTTTACCATCATAAAAATGGTACGCCGGTACCGGTTGAGATATCAGTGTCGTTATACAAAGACAATGATGATGCGCTTCACTTCATCTATGTATGCCGCGACATTACAGACAAGAACATGGAGGCCATCAAATTGCTGAACAGAACAAGACAGCTGGAAGAAGCCAACCGGTTAATACAGGCTATGGCACTCTCCGTTTCACGGGACATGCGACGTTATCTTCATGCAGCGAGACATTCCGCAGACAAGCTTATCAAAACAGATGGACTAGAGGCCAATCCTGGTGTCATTTTGCAGATCACTGAACTCCGTCACCAGGTAGATGAACTTTTCAAGTTGTCTGATAACCTGATCAGTTTTTCAGATGTTGCCTACACGGATATTCAATTTACCGATGTAAATATGGATGCGCTTGTATTAAAATGCATCGATATGGTATTAACAGCTAAAGAAAAAATGCTGATCCGCATAAACAAGTCTGCGCTGCCCGTTTGTAAAGGTGATGCGGCGATGCTGGAACAGGTTTGGTACAGCCTGCTTAGCGCATCTGCGAGGGATGCCTGCCGTCTTGCGAAACCATCCATAGAGATAGGCAGCAGGAAGGAAGGCCGTTACCTGGTTTACTATATCACACCTTACGGTGTTTTGCAAAATGAAACGATGAACAACGATCTCAAAATCTCCTGTTCCAGGCTATCCAGGGGAAATGAGCAAAAGGATGGGGAAAGAGAGCTTAATTTTATAAAGCGGGTAGTATTGCGGCATGGCGGGAGTATTGGCATGGATCCGGCGTTTACAACAAACCCTGCTTTTTTCTTTACAATTCCTGGTCATTCCTGAGTAACCACCGTCGGGCGACTCTAAGTCGCCTGACGGATAAAAGAACAGAACACAGATGAGATGGATAGAATGGATGTTCGCGGTGTTTGGATAAGCAAGGGTTTTGATTTGAACGGATGCAACGTCGGGCCGACTCTAGTCGTCTGAAGGATAAAAGAAGTGAATGCAATTCAAAATAATCGTTTTAAAAAACACTAATACTGCTACCACTTTTTTAATTTTAATTTCCCTTAAACGAAATCTCCTTCAGCAGAACATTCATATCATTAGGATGCACCATGAAAAATATCCCTGTCCGCAACATACATGCTTATAAAGACCCTGGCACCGGCCGTTTCAGCATCCGGAGAGTGGAGGACATTCTTAGCGGCAACCCCATGCAACATGGCTTGCACCGGCACAATTTCTTTTTTGTCTTGCTTTTGCAAAAAGGGGAAGGAATACATGAGATTGATTTTTTGCCTTACCCCGTAAAAGATTATTCGGTTTTTTTATTGCGCCCGGGCCAGGTACATCAACTGTCTTTGCAAACCGGTGCGACAGGTTACCTGATGGAATTTGACCATGAATTTTATCATCCCACTGATGTTGCCGCTGCGCAACGTTTGCGCAAAGCAAACAGTAAAAATTTTTGCCAACTGCAGGTGGAATCGTTTCAAAAGCTCCATGCAGTTTTAGCCAACATCTTCGAGGAGTTCAGCAATGCATTGGAAGAGTATCGCGCAGTGATTAAAGCCAGCCTCGACATTTTTTATATTGAACTGATAAGACAAGCAAGTAATACCCCATCCCAAAATCCCATCAACAGCCCTTATACACAAGACCGCTACCAGGAATTTACAGCATTGCTGGAGAAGCGTATCGCCTCGCAAAAAAAGATGTCTTTCTATACCGGGCAGATGAATGTTTCTTCCTACCAGCTAAATGAAATTACCAGGAAAGCGACAGGCAAAACTGCTTCCATGCTTATTGATGAACACATTCTTCTCGAAGCCAAAAGATACTTGCTTGCCACTCCCGGCCAGGTAAAAGAAATCGCCGACCAGTTAGGCTATGAAGATGTCTCTTACTTTATCAGGTTTTTTAAAAAACATACCGGGCTTTCTCCTGATGCATTCCGGAAAAACTTCCACTTGAAATAAGTCCTGCTGAACTTCATCATCGTCCTACCATCACCCCTCTTCCTGATGCTACTTTTGTTATGAAAATAATTGGTCACACAAAAAATTTTATATGAAAGCAAGGCTGCGGATGTCGTTCAAAACCTGGATGGTCATTTATCCCTCTATCACCCTTTTCCTGTTTTTATTTGGAGAACAATTGTCGCCGTTTCCATTATACCTGCGAACACTTATTCTTACCATCGCGCTGGTGCCCTGGATGATGTTTATTGGTATACCCGTGCTGGAGTATGTGATGAAATTGATATCAGGTAATACAATATCCCGTCAACAAAATAAAATCACCCGCGATGAAAAAATCAGGTGAACCAGGATTGACAGACATTCCGGTCGACCCGGGAACATCTTATTTATAACTTGACTTTTTATCATTGATTTATCCTTAATTTTTATATATGCAATACGATGTAATTATCATTGGCGGCAGTTACAGCGGGCTTGCCGCAGCCATGGCATTGGGCAGGGCACTGAGAAAGGTATTGGTGATTGATAATGAAAACCCCTGCAATCAACAAACGCCGCATTCTCACAACTTCCTCACCAATGATGGCAGTATACCCAAAGACATTGCCTCCCGCGCCAAACAGCAGGTGCAGTTATATGATACAGTACATTTTTTAAACGGTTTTGCAACCAACGGCATCCGCACCGCAAACGGTTTTGAAATACAGGTGCAAACAGGTGAAACTTATACAGGCCGCAAACTGGTTTTGGCAACAGGCATAAAGGATATCATGCCGCATATACCCGGCTTTGCTGCATGCTGGGGCATCAGTGTATTGCATTGTCCCTACTGTCATGGCTATGAAGTACGGCAACAAAAAACGGGTATCCTGGCCAATGGCGATACTGCGTATGAAATGGCGTCACTGATTGCTAACTGGACGAATGATTTAACCCTGTTCACCAATGGCAAATCAATGCTGAATGAGCAACAAAAAATAAAACTGAACCAGCATCATATCACCATCATTGAAGACGATATACAGGAGCTGATACACAACAATGGCATTATTCAACACCTGCAATTTACCAACGGTTCTACAGCAGTCTTACAGGCCTTGTATGCGCGGCTTCCTTTTGTGCAGCACTGCGATTTGTATAAAGCGTTTGACTGTGCACTAACAGAAGAAGGTTATCTTAAAGTGGATGCTGCACAAAGAACAACCGTTGACGGCATCTATGCCTGCGGCGATAATGCGAGCAGGATAAGAACGGTTGCCAATGCAGTATCCAGCGGCACTACCACCGGAATTATGGTCAACAAAGCATTGATTGAAGAAGATTTTTAATCGCTCAAAAATATTAGTCGCAGTAAACGATGGCTGGAATATTTACTACCGGTATAAGGTTTATTATTTCTACATTTCGGTCTTCCTTTCTTTTAAAAAAGTACTACACAACTTAATGTTTATCCTACCAGGTAAGCCCCTGTTTAAAATAATTTTGTTGTACTGATTTTATAATTCCCGGTGCTTATTTAACGCCATCCAAATACAAAAATTTTACTGAAAACATGCTTTTACAGGGCATCCTAAACGAAGCCCGGGGGAAAGTTTTTGCCCAGCATAAAGCAGCAGCCATTTATACAATTCATCCAACCAATAAACATATCAACATGTCATCAACTATTAAATTTTTCGCGACGCTCTTTCTTCTTGTACACTCTTCAGTGCTGTTGAAAGCGCAAACAAACCGCTTTAGTATTTCCATCAATTCACTCACCACCAATTTCAATTATGGAAAATTAAACAGCGATCTGCATGCGTTTAAAAAGAATTACCGCGGGTTACAGGCCGGTGTTTCTTACCAGGCGGGTATTACAAAAATGTTTTCCATCGTTCCGGAACTTTATTTCGCTGTAAAGGGAGGAACGCTAAAAGAAAACAACCCGCTTACCATCAATAAATCAACCCTGCGCATTTATAGCATCGAACTACCGATACTGGCCCGTTTTCACTTTAACCATTTCTACCTGAATGCAGGCACTTATACCGGTTATAATACAGGCGGCCGTTTGAAGATAGCGGGTGATGATTTGGTTCCGGAAACCACTAAAAACATTTCCTTCGGCCATGCAGCAAATGCCTTTAAACGTTGGGATGCCGGTTGGCAGGCCGGAGCCGGCTATAACTTCCCGCTAAAAAAATCGGTGCTTACACTTGACGTTCGTTATGGCTATGGACTGGTAAATATTTCACGCGATGTGCAACGTTATAACCGGATGCCGAACATCAGCCTGCAAATAGCAAAACTGCATAACAAGCACTAAGCAAATCGGCCTTCGGAATACAGCTTATCAACTATTCTTTATTTAATCATTTATCAATTTATACGTATGAAAATAATCATCGTCGGTGCATCGGGCACCATGGGTAGTTATTTGTATGATGCCTTTAAAAATGAACATGACGTTGTTCGCGCAGACCGCAATAGTCCTGATGTTCGTGTGGATATTACCTCGCCGGAATCTATCGAAAAAATGTATGAGCAGGTGGGTGCATTTGATGCGCTGGTTTGTACCGCGGGGCCCACATTTGTAGGCCCGTGGAAAAACCTTACTAACCAGACATTCAGGAATGGCGTGGAAGGTAAAATGATGGGACAGATCAACCTCGTGTTAACCGGCCAGCACTATATAAATCCTAAGGGCTCCTTTACATTGATCAGCGGTGCATTAACGCATGAACCGCAAAAACATTTTGCCAACGCTTCGGCAGCCAACGCAGCGGTAGAAGGATTTGTAAGGGCTGCAGCCATAGAGCTGGACAATGGTATCCGTATCAACGCGGTTAGTCCGACTATCATCGAGCATTCCCCGCAATATTCATCGTTCTTTCCGGGCGAAATACCGGTTACCATGAAACAACTGGAATATGGATTCAGGAAAAGTGTGTTTGGCGCCAACACAGGGCAAATCATCAAACCTTATTAATCCGGTTGAAAAACCACCGTTCATCCCTGTTTGCTTGTTACCCGTCGGGCGACTTTAAGTTGCCTGGCGGTTATCTTGAGGCAGTCGGGAGACTGCCTGCTATTAAACATCCAAAGAGCGCTGCGCTAACTCTTTGGATAGTTTGGGTGCGGTATTCATATATCTGCACAATCCTGGTTATCTGACATCAAGCCAAAAAGAGGAAGACAATTCCTGATCAACGGTCAGAAGCTTACGTCTCTGCAAGGCATCCATTTAAAGTAGCCGCATACTAAGGATTGGATTGTCTCCTATAAAGCTTCACTGAAAGAATGATCCTATTTCAGCACGACATGCGGTTGATCTGCCAGCGTACAATACCTGTTACAAAAACGGACAGTAATCATTCCCTGCTTTTTTCGCATTAAAATGAAAATCAGTCGCTTAAATAAGCGGTATTTTAATTGGTAGCTATTGTATTCAATTGCAAACGATAGCTATGTATAAAAATTACCTCAAAACAGCCTTCCGCAGTCTTGCGAAGAACAGGATTTTTACTGCAATCAATATCCTTGGTTTGTCCATTGGCCTCGCCGTTTGCCTGCTGATCCTGTTTTATGTTGTAGATGAAGTAAGCTATGATAAATACAATGCAAACGCAGACAGAATTTACCGCATCACAGAAATAGCTAGTTTAAATGGTAATGAAGCCTCTTATGCCGGCAGTGAGAAGCCTTTGCTTGAAGCCATAAAAACATTTCCCGAGATAGAAAAAACGGCAAGATTCATCCCCATAACAACGTTGTTTTTATCTCCGCAGAAGTTTTATGTAAGGAAAGGCACCAATAATTTACAGGAAAGAAAAGTGGTTTATACAGCGTCTGACATCTTTGACATTTTTACATTGCCAGTTATAAGCGGAGTGCCTTCTCTTAATGATCCTCATACGGCAGTGATCACAGAAAGTACTGCAACAAAATATTTCGGGAGAACCGATGTTGCCGGACAGGCATTAACGATTAACGATACAAGCCAGTATAAGATCACCGCGGTCATCAAAGATGTACCGGCACAATCTCATTTCAACTTCGACCTGTTCCTGTCTTATTCCTCCATACCCGAATATCTTGCGGGCGGATGGGGTTATGGTGGTGTTCACAATTATGTGCTGCTTCGACCGGGTGCGAACATTGGCAAGCTGGAAAAACAGATGCAGGCGATTGCTTACGACAACTATCCGGCATCGATGCACATGAACAATAATTATATCAAATATGTGCTGACTCCGGTAACCGACATCCATCTGCATTCAGTAAGCCAGTTTGAATTAAGCAACCAGGGAAGTATTCAGCAGGTTTACCTGTTCTCAATGATTGCTGTTTTTATATTACTGATCGCCTGTGTTAATTTTATGAACCTTTCCACCGCCCGCTCTGCTAAAAGGGCAAAAGAAGTAGGTATACGAAAAGTATTGGGCTCGGCACGAAGAGCGCTCATCTTCCAGTTTTTAACTGAATCACTTCTTATTACAATTATCTCAACCATCATCGCGGTAATATTCGCATGGCTGTTAATGCCCTTATTTAACCAGATTGCAGTAAAGCAGTTGGCACTCACTTCCAAATCAATCACCTGGCTGGTACCTGCTCTTCTGCTGCTTATATTGATAGTGGGCCTGCTGGCGGGATCGTACCCGGCCTTTTTCCTGTCTGCATTCAAGCCCATCAAAGTATTAAAAGGAAAACTGTCCAATGGTTTCAAAGGAGGATGGTTGCGAAATTCACTGGTCGTTTTCCAGTTTGCCATCTCTATATTCCTGATCATCGGGACCATGGTAATTTATGACCAGCTCCATTATACACGAAGCAAAAGCATGGGTTATAACCGTGATCAGAAACTGGTGATCAGGAATGTAAATGTACTGGGCAACCAGGCAAAGATCTTTAAAGAGGAAGTGATGCAATTGCCGGGTGTTGTCAGCGCAACCATGTCTAATTTTTTGCCAACCGGCGAAGACCGTAATCTTACAGGCTTATTTCCGGAGTTGCCGATCGATATTAAAAAAGATGTGCTTTCAGAATTCTGGCCTGTTGATGAAGACTACCTGAAAACACTGGACCTTAAGCTTACAGCCGGGCGTAATTTCTTAAATGACATGGCGTCTGATTCTGCTGCGATCATCGTTAATGAAGCATTTGTAAGAAGATTTGGATTTAAGGAACCACTTAACAAAACAGTCTACCGGAACAGCTATGGCATTCAACCTTATCATATCATCGGGGTGGTCAGGGATTTTCATTACAGCTCATTAAGAGACCAGATAAAGCCCCTGGCGTTGGTATATAATGAAGACCATGGAGCGATCACTGCACATATCAAAACGGCCAATCTGCCTGCATTGATGACGCAGATGGAGAATAAATGGAAAGCAATTTCCACAAAACAGCAGTTCACTTATTCTTTTATGGATGAGGATTTTGATGCAGGGTACAGGGCTGATGGCCGTATGGGTCAGCTATTTATTGCCTTTAGCGCCCTGGCTATCCTGATTGCCTGTTTGGGCCTATTTGGTATGGCTGCATATGCCGCAGAGCAACGCATTAAGGAGATTGGTATAAGGAAAGTGCTTGGCGCAACAGTGCCTGGTATTGTACGCATGTTATCACTGGATTTTATAAAGCTGATATTGATTGCCATTCTTGTTGCTTCACCACTTGCCTGGTTTGCGATGAGCAAATGGCTGCAGGATTTTGCCTATCGCGTTAACCTGCATTGGTGGATCATCGCTATTACCGCCATCATGGCAATATTGATTGCTTTCCTTACCATCGGCTTTCAATCATTCAAAGCTGCGATTACCAATCCGGTCAAAACGCTTAAAACGGAATAATGTATTGATTTATATAAAGAAGTACTTTCTCTTTGGTGTAAAGAATCTATCCGAATCTATTTTTCGCAACAGCTCCTGGTATGGAATTTTGTGGAACGGATAGGGATACCAATCGTGTTGGTTGTAAAACCTTAGTTGCCCAACAGTTATTGCAGTCGGGAGACTGCCTGCTATTAAACATCCAAAGAGCGCTGCGCTAACTCTTTGGATAGCTTTGATGTGGTATTCATTTGTCTGCACCACATTGTTGCCTGTTATTATCCATGAACAGCGAAGACGTCAGCTAAGATCCGCCGAGCGACTCAAAGTCGCCTGAAGAATAAAAGAACAGAACACAGATGAGATGGATAGAATGGATGTTCGCGGTGTTTGGATAAGCAAGGGTTTTGATTTGAACAAATCACCGTCGGGCGACTCCAAGTCGCCTGAAGGATAAACCAGACAGGTACGGCAAGTGTTTTACTTTAAACTATCCAACGCCTTCTCAATTCTTTTGAGCCTGGTCTCTTCGGTCTTTGCGTCAGTAATTGACAATACCAATGCTTTCTTTTTGCCTGGCGCCAGTTTATCAAAGTTTGATTTGGCGGTCTTGTTTTTATCCAGTGCCTTTTGAAAATCGCCCGGCAGCTCCACTGTTCGCGGCGCAGTATCCAGTGCCAGTGTTACTTCAACGGCTTCTCCTCCTTTTACCTTTGCATTGTTACGGTTTTCCGCACTCAGGCTAATCATGAACTTCCCGTTCATTTTACCCACGGCGCTCCGGTAGCTGTAGCCATTGAGCGTAACAAGCACCAGCGGCTTTTTTCCGCCCCCTAATTGCTCAAGGATTTCTTCCGGAACTTCGATGCCTGTGTTATTTCCTGTTTGTACAATGGTCGTTTTGAATTTCATATTTGAAAGCTTATTCGTTGCAGGTAAAGTTACCGGAAGGAAGGATGGGAAATGCATCAAATCACTCGTTTGTCTTTTTTGTTTTCAGGCAACGGCATATCCTTCCTCTCAATCATTCATTGCATTATAGTACTGCAGGGAGAAGTTTTCTAAGCATTGTGTGGAATGCTTAAACTGGTTTTCTGTTGCTTCAGTTTTGTAGGAGGAAACCCAAACTGTTTCTTGAAGGCGAATGAAAAATGCGACAGGTCTTCAAAACCAACTTCCAGGTAAACATCGGAAGCGTTCATTCCTTTTTTATCCAGCAGGAAGTAAGCTTCTTTCAATCTCTTTTGTATCAGCCAGCGGCTGGGACTTTGATGAAAGATCCGTTCGAAGTCTTTTTTAAAACTGGTGAGACTGCGACCGGTGAGATAGGCAAACCGTTGTATGGCCACATTGAACCTGAAATTCCGGTTCATATAAGCTTCCAGGTCTATCTTTTCAGGAGCGCCAAAATCAAATAATATGTTAGCCAGGCTTGGGTTGTTTTTTAAAAGGATCAGCAGCAATTCTTCCCGCTTCAAATCGGAAAAATCCTGGTCAATCTTTCCATGGTTATCAAAGTAGGGAATCAGCGATTGCAAATAAGAACGTATCAACGAACTATCCCTTAGCCGAACAAAAGCTTCGCTGGATGAACTGCCCGATGTTTTTAATGGATGACGTTGAAGAAACTGTTTCAGAAAGACTTCATCAAAAATGACGACTGTTTTTTCAAACTGGTCATTCTCTTTTTGCTTTCTGTACCTGGCCAGATGATTCTTTCTTACCATGCAGCATTCACCCGGCTTCATGATATAATTTTTATGTCCGTCGTAGCCATAAATGGCGCCCTTTGACAGGTATAAAAAGAAATGTTCCGCAATAAAATGTTCGGGCGAAATTTCCGGGCCAACATAGCAGGACATTAATTTATCAGCTTTCATCAGCATATTCGAATGTAGTTATTATTTCAGGTGTTTCCACCATTGCTGAAATTGTTGTGTTGTATCTGAAAGAAGTACCGTCTCACCAATCATGGGTGTAATAAGCTGATAGGGTTTGCCAGCGGACAATGCGGTGATTTTAACCAGGGGTTCATCCCATGGATGGTTGGCCAGCGCAAACTTTGAGTTGTGTACTGGCAATAGCTTTTTCGTATTTAGGTCCATCGATGCCTTTGCTATTTCTTCAGGAAGCAGGTGCACATAATGCCACGCGCTATCATACTGCCCACATTCCATCAATGCCAGGTCAAACGGTCCATACTTTTTGCCGATGGCATCAAAATGGGCATCATACCCGCCATCACCACTGTAAAAGATGTTGTAGCCGGAAGATTGTATCACAAAGGATACCCACAGTGCCTGGTTTTGCTTCAACCCTCTTCCTGATTTATGTCTTGCTTCTTCTGTATAGATTTTAAAACCATCCATTGATACTGCCTCCTGGTGCCAATCCGCTTCTATAACCTGCGCATCAGCATAGCCCCATCGTTTAAAATGCGCTCCCGTTCCCAGGCCACAAACCACGTGTTTTACTTTTCCTTTCAGTCCTGTTGCGGTTTCATAATCCAGGTGGTCATAATGGTCATGCGAGATAAGCAGGTAATCAATCTCCGGCATACTATCCACTGTATAAATACCTGTGCCTTTAAATGCCTTTACAGAGCCTGGTATCGGCGAAGCATTGTTACTGAATACAGGGTCTATCAGTATTCTTTTTCCATCGATTTGTATAAAGCAGGAAGAGTGCCCCATCCATACAAGAACATTTGAATCTGCCGGTAGTTTGCGTAAGTCAGTTCTTATGGAAGGAATTGAATCAACAGGTCTTTTTCGCGGATATTTTTTAAAGATGGTTTTTCCAACTTCACTCCAGAAACCATATCCCTTCGCAAATGTTGGTGTTGCTGTACTATTTTGAAATTTTCCTGTCTTGAAATTGGGGGAACGTTCTATACGTTTCAGTTCTTCACCTGAAGGCAGCCTGCCGAATTTTGGATGTTGCATATAGATACAGGCAGTAATGCTTAATAGCAATGCTACGCAAATGACAGTTATGATGAACCGCTTTAACAGGACAAAGATGTTCTTCATTTTATAAAGATGTTTTAACCGCTCCATATTTCACCAGGCTTTCCGCAGCCGCAAGCAATGCTTCTTCCTTACTGTGCGGCTGCCAGCCCAATACCTGTTTTGCCTTTTGGTTACTGGCTTTACGATTAACGCCCAGCGATGGCGCAATTGCTTTTGCCTTTTTATTGAATAAGGCGGTAAATCTTATGACCCAGTCAGGAACCGTTCTCGTAGAAATTTTTGCAGTAGCGGCAGGCATTTTATTTTTGAGGAACTGCGCAACTGCCGGCAAGGTCATGGTGCCATCGGACAGTGCAAGAAATCGTTGGCCTTTTGCATCCGGACTTTCCATCGCTTTTATATGCAGGTCTGCCAGGTCTCTTACATCAACAATCGCCAGTTCTATATTTGGAATGGCTTTCATTGTGCCATCCATAATATTCTTGAGTAACTCATAACCGCTCGATAACTTTTCTGAAAGCGATGGGCCGAAAATAGCCACAGGGTTTACCACGGCAAGCTCAAGCTGGTTACCTTCCTGTTTTATGAAATCCCAGGCTGCACGTTCGGCCAGCACTTTGGATTTATTGTATGCAGAAAGACCTTTTTCATTCGGGTCTGTCCAGCTTTCTTCTGTAATCAGTTTTGAGGGGTCTTTATGACTATAACCTACCGCACCAAAATTGGAAGTCATCACCACCCGCTGAACGCCTCCGTCTCTCGCCGCTTTCAATACACGTAAGGTTCCGTCTACCGCAGGGCGTATCATTTCTTCCGCGGTATCAGGTACGCTCAGCCCGATAGGCGAAGCTACATGCAGAACATAGCGACAATCTTTAACTGCTTCATTCCAGTTGTTATCACTGTTAAGGTCAGCTTCTATAAATTGTACCCGCTCAAAAGAAGTAATGCCGCCGGTTATAAGCATTGCTATTATTTCCTGCTTTTTGCTTAAAGAGCGAACGGTGGTTTTTACCTGATATCCTTTTTGCAGTAATTGTACAATACAATGTGATGCTACAAAGCCGCTGCCACCAGTTACCAGCACATAATCGTTCTTCATTGAGTTTGCCATATCCCTAAAATTTGATTACACAAAATTCCATCGAGAATACATCTGCTGCTTTGTTGTACGGTCTTATTTTAGTTTGCTGAAAAGTCCTTACCAACACAGCTCATCCACTCAACCGGCCATTTCGTCTACTCTTGAACAGAATAAACTTAACAAACAGGCAATTTGCAGGTGATTGTTATTTTTAGTAAATGAAATTACCTTCTGCCGGATATTTCAATACGGGTATTCATATACTCATCTGGTCATTGCTGCTGGCCATACCAACGCTGGTATTCCAGGGAAGGTCTTATACAGGGTTACCTCATGGTTTTTTTCTTTTGTCGGCCCTGTACCACATTGCTGTCTTTTACCTGAATGCATACATTTTATATCCAAGGTTGTTAAACAGGAAAACCTGGTGGTTGTATATCCTGTCACTGGCGACATTGTTTATCGCTTCTTATTTCGGCAAAGTATTGCTCCTGCAGATGAATGAGAGTTTCCGTGTTACAAGGGAAACACGCCCGGTTATTCTCTTTGGTATCATCCCCTTTCTTGTTGCCAGCACGTTATATCGCCTTATCAGCGACCGGATACGTTTTGAAAAACTGGAGAAGGAAGCACGTGCTGAACACCTGGCTGCAGAGCTGAAGTATCTCCGTTCACAGGTAAGCCCGCATTTCCTGTTTAATATGATGGCCAATATGGTATCACTGGCCAGGCAAAACTCGAAATTGCTTGAACCATCGCTTATCAGGCTTTCGGAACTCCTTCGCTATATGCTATACGATTCACCTGATAAAGCCATCCCGCTGCACAAAGAAATTGAACACCTGGAAAATTATATCGCCCTGCAACACCTGCGTTTTGGTGAAGATGTGCAGGTGAGTGTAGACATCAGTAATAAATGTACAGGCTGCGTAATAGAACCCATGTTGCTTGTTCCCTTTATTGAAAATGCTTTCAAACATGGTATTGGCATGGTTAGTGAACCCTTTATTCGTATACATCTCGCGGCTGTTGAGCAGCAGTTGTTTTTCTTTGTGACCAACAGCTTTAACAAACAAAACCTCTCGAAAGATAAGAATTCAGGTATCGGGTTGGCTAACGTAAAAAACAGGCTGGAACTTTTATATCCCGGTAAATATGATTTAAAAATCAATGACCAGCAGCCCTTGTTCTCTGTTGAACTAAAAATTGATTTATTATGATGAACTGTATTGCGGTAGACGATGAAAAACTGGTACTTGACCTGCTGGTTGATGATATCCGGAAAGTTCCTTTTTTGAACCTTGTCGCACGTTGCCGAAACGCCATGGAAGCAGCCGAGGTGCTCCACAAACAACAGGTTGACCTTATCTTTCTTGATATACAAATGCCGGGGCTTAATGGTTTGCAGTTTGTTCAATCTTTAAAACAACCACCGGTCATCATCTTTGTTACGGCCTATGAAGAACATGCAATAGATGGCTTTAACCTGGATGCGATAGATTACTTACTTAAGCCGGTTTCCTTCGAGCGTTTTTTAAAAGCCTGTAACAAAGCTTACGAGCTATTTAATCTAAAGCAAAAGCCTCCGCGCAAAGAAGAGCAGCCCGGGTACTTTTTTGTTTATGTGGAGTATAGCCAGTTAAGGGTGAATGTTGCCGATATTCTTTATGTCGAGGGGATGAAAGACTATCTCAAAATCTTTCTTAATTCTTCTGCCAGGCCGGTGATTACAAAAATGAGCCTGAAGGCGATGGAAGAAAAATTGTCTGGTTACCGCTTTGTACGAAGCCATAAATCCTATATTGTTTCTGTTGATAAGATATCTGCTGTTAAGCGCGACCTGATTTGTATTGCTGACACAGAACTTCCCTTAAGTGAAATCTATCGTCCTGCTGTTGCTAAAATGCTTGCCTTGTAAGAAATCTGCACATCATTATGTGTTGTCTATTCATGTTTACGGCTTGTCTATTCAGCTATCCATTCACACGTTATGGCTGGTACTTTTGGTATAGATAATAAAGCATGGCGCAGTAGATGGCCACACAGTTGTGAGCGGTATAGAAAAGATTGATTCAATCAGGCTGCAAAGCACTAACCCGCACCGGGCAGGCCGAAGCAGATGCGCTGCTTAACAAATTACATTCACCACAAAAAACAAGAAACTATGTTTGTACTATTCATTCTAAGCAGAATTCTTTTTATAGCCAGTATGGTATTTATCATTGGCTATGTATTTGGCAACTTCTCAAAGAATGCCGCGTTAAAAACGTTTACAAAAGTTGCTGCCATCCTGGTGGTCGTATTGTTTATTTCATCCAACATTTTTTTCTTTCGGGGAGGTGTGGGAAGATTTGGTCCGCATAACGGACGGGCGGCATGTAACTGGCATCAGACTGATAGTATCCAGCATTACAGGTATTAAGTAAACAGTGATGATTCAATAAGCTTTATTGTATGAGAAAGATTTCCCGAGTTGTACGCATCCTCTTATTTATCCCTGCGGCTATCGGTTTGGCAATGGCTGTGCGCAGGGGCCTTGCTTTGGGTGGAGTAGCTACAGGCACTCCACCCTTTCCGGGGGCCAAAGGTTTTGATGCTGAGTTTTCACGCTACTCTATCATTACTTTATGTCATATACTACCGGGTGCCTTATTCATGATACTTGGGCCATTGCAGTTCCTGCCCTCCATAAGAAATAAGCATCGTACATTTCATCGCCGCAGTGGAATAGTCGTGATTGTTTGCGGGTATATCATCGGCCTTACCGCATTGGTGATGCCTTTTGTACTACAGCCCGTCGGCGGTTTGAACGAGTCAGTCGCCACATCCTTCTTTGGCCTTTATTTTTTGGTTGCGCTCACAATGGCGTGGCGTGCCATTCTGCAACGTGATATTGTTCGCCACCGGCAGTGGATGATACGTATGTTCTCCATTGGCGTAGCGATAGGTACCATCCGCCCGATAGTAGTACTGTTCTTTATCTTCTCCGGACTAACGCCACAGGTATTCTTTGGAACCGCATTCTGGCTGGGCTTTTCGCTTCACCTTGTATTGGCTGAATGGTGGATTGGTTATACTAAACCCGCTGCTTGAATAGAGCGGGTACATTGCTTTATAAAGTGTTTAATCAACCTTAGTTGTCTGATGAGTAAATAATTTGAATGCATAACTTTTCTTACCTGGTATCAGACACGCTACACGCGTGTGCAGATACCTGCAGCGGTGTCTGCACAACCTTAGTTGTCTGACACCAGGCACAAATAATTCCGGTTATAGCTGCTCATAGCCGGTGACTCAAAGTCGCTTGATGGACAATGAAGTAAATACAATTCGGAACTTCTTTTCCTACCAGGTATCAGACACGCTACACGCGTGTGCAGATACCTTGCAGCGGTGTCCGCACAACCTTAGTTGTCTGACACCAGGCACAAACAATTCTGGTTATAGCTATACATAGCGGAGATTCAAAGTCTCCTAATGGACAATGAAGTAAATACAATTCGGAACTTCTTTTCTTACCTGGTATCAAACACGCTACACGCGAGTACAGATACCAGCAGGCCAGCCTTCAATATATCTTACATCATCACACTTTTCACAGGCAACTCAAACCCAAAGCAGGTGCCTTTACCCAATACACTCGTTACGGTAATATTTACCTGGTGTAATTCCAATATCTTTTTTACAATGGCGAGACCGATACCCATTCCTTTTTTAGCCATGTTTTCTTTTTCGAGTTGGCGGTAACGTTCAAACACAAAAGATTGTTCTTCCTCCGCAATGCCGATACCCGTATCTGCAACTTCCACTTTCACACCGGCCGGCATTTGTGAGAGCCTGATGGTAATGTTTCCCCCATCCGGAGTGAACTTAAATGCATTGTCCAGCAAGTTTTGCAATACCCTTTCGGTTAAAGCAATATCGGCAAATACGGTTGCCAACCTTGCAGGTTTTTCGATGGACAGATGGATGTCTCTTTCCGCCGCTTTCAGGTGATAAGCAGCAATGATATCGGATGCCAGTTCTTCCACGGGAAACTGTTCCTTTTGCGGCGTGATGAGATTCGCTTCCAGTTTGGCATATTGAAAAAGCTGGTCTACCAGTAAGGATAATTTTTTATTGCTGTCAAAAACAACTGCGAGGTATTTGTCTCTTTCCGCAACAGACAACTGGTCTTTTTTCATCATCAATGTTTCGATATAACCCTGCATAATTGACAAGGGCGTACGAAGGTCATGGGAAACATTGGCAATCAGTTCCTGCCTGAATTTATCGGTCGCAGATATCTTGTCAATATTATCCACGATGGTATCGGCCATTTCATTGAAGGTGGAAGTAAGTACGCCAAGATTTCCCTTACCATAGCCTTCAATGCGGGCTGCATAATCGCCCTCCTTAAAACGCTTTACCACACCGGCTACATGGCAAATGCTGTCCGTTATCAGGAAGAACGTTACGATACCCACAATAAACGCCACCAGCAATGCTGTAAAGAACATGTAGCTGCTGAGCTTGACAAACAGGTGGCTGTCAAGCGTGTGTAGTACCTGTTGCTGTTTTTCGCTGGCGAGTACTGCATATACATAGCCCGTTAACTTTCCCTGTTCGAGTACCGGCGCTACGGAAAAAATACTCGGTTCACCCGGCTGTTTGGGGTTGTCTCCCATCGGGCGATGCATATCCTCCGCACTTAACCATTGCTTTATTTTAGTGATATCCACCTGGCGGATTTGTACGGTCGTATCAGGCACTACATAGTCCAGGATTTTACCATTGGTATCCAGCAAATACACTTCCACGCTCGGGTTGGCTACCATGGTGGAGTGAATGATGTCATGCGTTACCGTTGTATCCGTCTTGCCATTTTTAAAGGGTTGTGTAAAGGATGCGAGGTGACTGGCAATATCACCAAACAGCTCCTGGTGCGCGGCGGTATAATAGGTGTTTGAAAACCTCGACGCGATAATTACAAACACGATTCCCAGCACGATCAGCAGGCCGCTGAATACGGTGGTAATCTTCCAGAAAAGTAAATTGCCCCTGATGGTTCTTACTGACATGCGCTAAAGTTCTTCGTTAAACCTGTAGCCGATGCCCCAGGTGGTTAAAATATATTTCGGGTGCGCCACATCTTCTTCAATCTTCGCTCGCAGGCGGTTGATGTGGCTGTTCACCGTATGTTCATAGCCCTCAAAATCGTAGCCCCAAACCAGGTTGAGTAAACGCTTGCGGCTATAGCTTTTACCGGGGTTGGAAGCGAAAAGCGTAATCAGCTCGAATTCTTTTGGCGAAAGGTCGATGCGGTTGTTATTGAGCAGCACTTTTCTTTTATCGATATCAATTTCCAGTCCGCCGTATTTAATTAGTGAGCGGTTGATTTGTTGTTCCGCAACATCCGCTTTGTTTTCAGACCTCCTGAATATAACTTTTACCCTTGCAATAAATTCCCTTACGCTGAAAGGCTTGGTGAGGTAGTCATCGGCGCCCGTCTCCAGCCCCATCACTTTATCTATTTCTTCAGAGCGTGCCGTGAGCATCATAATCGGTGTGTGATGGTCATGCTGTCTTATCTTCCGGCAAATCTCCATACCGCTTAAGCCGGGCAGCATCAGGTCTAGTATCACCAGGTCGAAAGATGAATCCTTTGCAAGCTCCAGCGCTTTTTGCCCGTTGCTTTCCGCAAGCACATAACAACCCAGGTCGCGCAGGTGTATCGTGAGTAACTCCACAATATTCAGGTCATCTTCTGCAATCAACACACGTTTACTTTCCATAGTATGAGTAATGATTCAATATCATTTTATCGACTATTGAAATAAGTTTATGATAATACCTGCATCCGGTTTTTTATAGCAGCTTCGTTGCGTCGCAAGCACTTCATCGTTCACTCATAATGGCGACAATCTGCTGTTGCTATAAGAAGCCGTTGCTCTGCGAAGTCTCCGGACTTCGCAGTATTAAGCTAAAAGTCTGCGACTTTTCAGTATCGCCCGGAGGCGATAGAATAAATCTGCGGGGCGAAGACGCCCCGCAGAGCTTTCATCAGCACTTTGCGCCGCCCAACAAAATTGGCAAATAAAACCACACAAAACAGGCTGTGATACTTTTGTTATCTTTCTGAGATGGCTTTGGGATACCGCTTTTATTGTTTTGCAGTAACAAAAAAGCAAAACCATGAAACTTCTTCTTTCAAAAGCCTGGCCGGTATTCGCTGGTGCGGTATTGCTGGCCGCCTGTCACAAAGACGACCATCCCACACAACCGGCGCAAACAACCATCAGCATTGAAAATGTACTGGACAGTAAACCGCTTGTCGAATCCGGCACTTTTCAACAGGACGGAAAATCGCCTATCACCTTTCCGGGACAGTCGGTATCGTTTTCCTTCTCCGCTGCGAAAAACCAGCGGTTGACATTCGCCACCATGTATGGCTGGAGTAACGACCTGTTCTTCGCGCCGGAAAACCCGGGTATCACTTTATACAAAGCAGACGGAACGCCCATTACCGGAGATGTATCAGACCAGGTGAAAATCTGGGACAACGGTACCCGTGTAAACCAGGCGCCGGGTTCAGCAGTTATTCATCCCGGTACCGCAGAAACCGCTGTAAAAAATATAAAAGAAGTGAGCGGTATGGATGACTATGGTCACAGCTATCTTGCTGCATCCAAACTGATGAAGGTTAAGCTGGCTTACAATGGCAATTCAACATTTACTATCACCATCTCCAACACCTCCGGCGGCACTGCGAATGAAACGCCTTTCAGCCCCGGCGTTTGGGCGATTTCTTATGTTGCAGGAGGAAACCTGCTGCTTCCCGAGCCGGTCTATTCCGCGGGAAAAATGACTGCCAATGGTCTTACCAATATTGCAGAAGCAGGCAACAACACGATGCTTACCCAATACCTCACCGGCAAAACGGGCATCTTCACACCGCTCTCACCGGTACTGGTGGTTGTATATGATGGCCATGACAATCCTTTTTATAAAACAGGAGAAAAAGACCGCGGTGAAGGGTTGAAAGACCTTGCACAAAAAGGGAATGCAGATATACTTGCCGCATCACTCAAAACCAAAGCGGGTATTAAGGCTGTGTATGTATTGAAGGAGGCTGTGAATACGGTATTGCTGCCAAAGATTGATGGCGCAGATGGCGGCAAAGTTTCACAGGTACTTACCGTGAAGAAGGGAGATAAGGTTGCCATAGCTACGATGTATGGCTTTTCCAATGACTGGTTCTTCGCTACTACGGGCAATGATTTGGATGCTACAGCCAAGGGAGATTTTTCTTCCGCTATCGGCCTCTTTGACAATGGTACCGCCATCAATCAATTCCCCGGAGCGGGCATCACGCAGTTTAACCTGGCAGGCACACCGCTTACCGAAAGCAAGCCCATTCAGCAGGTTCCAAATCCGAATGGCTTCACCACATTACCCGCGCTTGGCAACATTATTAAAGTCACGATACAATGAAAAATGTAATCACGCTTGCAGGACTGTTGACCTTACTCGTCAACAGTCTTGCTGCACAAACCACCGATGTACGCAGGAAGGGAATTGGGATTCCTTTTCCAAACTGAAGTCACGACTTTTTGCAACTCCTTCGGGCAACCCTAACTTCCTTATGGTTTAATGAGACGCTACTGCACTTAACCCGGTATCAGGCATGTTCTGCATTTACAAATACCGGCAGCGGTATCTGAGCAACTTTGGTTGTCTGACAGCAGGGAATTAGTTGAGATAGAATTAAAGCGTCTACCTGATTTATGTGGTTGTGTATGGATGATTGATGCATACACCATCGGCATGATAGAAGACAAGCGATCATCTCGGGTAATTTTAAGTAACACTAGTAGAAAATGATGACTATCTATAATAATATAAATGTTACTTCAGTATATCCGGACTTCCGCTTATTATTCCTTATACTTTCTATTAAGGAAAAATCTTACTAAACCAAATGCAATCACTAAAAAATCCCGGCTATTTAGGCAACCGGGATTTCGTTACTTATGATCTACTAAAGAATTAATTACTTAAACATCTAGTACTTGATAAACTGCTGCATTCTGATTTGTCCTTCGCATTCCACCTGAACCATGTAAATACCAGCTGCCAACGAAGCTGTACCAAAGTAAATTTTTTGATCGCCCCTTTGGCTTATTTGCTTTGATTGTAATTTCAGGCCCCTCAGATCAAACAATGTAACCGTTGCTTTGCTGGTGATATTGTTCAATTGTAATTGTAGCTGGTCATGAACAGGATTTGGCGCTATCACAAAATTCCATGCCTTTGTCCCAATTTCTAGCGCTATCGTTTTACTATATTTAAATGTACCATCCTTATCTATCTGCTGCAGACGGTAATATATTTTACCGGAGTATACTTTTACAACATTTGCGTCTGTGAAGCTATAGCTCAACAGCAAAGTACTGTTACCTGCTGCATTCACCTTACCAACTGTTGTAAAATTGGAACCATTACTGCTACGCTGAATATTAAAATGGGTACTATTTATTTCGCCGGCCGTTTGCCAATTAAGCAATGCACTGCCGCTATTAAGATAAGCGGCAAAATTAAGCAGTGTTACCGGCAATGATCTATTATTACCAGTGCCACCACCCCCACCACCAGAAAAGCTGCTTACGCTGTATTCTGCATATTGGGTGGTATCACTTAAAACATGATACGTCCAGGTGGTATCAGAAGCCATATTACCTGGCATAATGCTAATGATTTTCGTAGCGCCGGACAGGTTCGTGGTTGGGTCCGGGTTACCATTAATGGCCTTATACATAATCAATTGCTGATTGGTAAGATGATGGGAAGGATAAGAGCCATTCACATCTTTCAAATCCTGGTTGTTATAATAAAATTTCACACCCACACTTTTATAAGGTTGCTGTGTTGGTGTAACCTGCCAGTAACGGTTCATTACCCAGTATCCCGAGGTATTTGTTATTAGTGTATTGTTGAGAAAAATCCCCCTATTGCTGCCCGCATTCTGCGTAGCTGCCAGTTTTATTGCAAAAGTGCCATCGCCAATAGTTCCAATATCCTGGCCGTTTTTATTTAACGAAAGGAGTAAAGTATCGTCACCTATATCATCAGGGGTATTGTTATTGTAAAAATAATCTGTCCAGCCATCTGTATTGGTGTATTCCCGGTTGGCATAAATAACAGCAGGCCTGGCTGGAGCTATTGTTAAAGAGCCGCCTACCGCGATAGAATCACTAAACAATGTAAGCTGGGTTGCTATTGCATTGGTAACGGCTACTTTATATATTCCTGACTTAGCCGGCTGCAGTGTTGAATCTCCTGTGACAGTAGCATACTTGTTACTGTTTCTATACCATTGGTAAGTATTATTCGAAAGCTTACCACCAGCGGAAACAAATAATTTACCGTTTTGATAATAAATGGGAATAATGGCCTGAGGAGAATACTCCAGCGAAGGTGTTTTGTCTGCCAGTTGCAATTCTTCCATCCCTGAAAAAGTGAATCTGTTATTTTGTAAACCTACAGATCCTAAAGCAGGGATTGAATCGAAACCAAGTGGAATGGGCCCGCTTAACTGGTTATTTGCTAAATTGATAAAAAACGGGTATCCTTTGAAATTTCTAAATGAATTTGGAATTGAGCCGGTGAGTTGATTATACCCCAGGTATAATGAGTTCAAAAGGGTTATATTACCGAGTTCTTCAGGAATATTTCCGGTTAGTTGATTATTGGTTAAGTAAAGGCTTTGAAGACTTTTCAATTTGCCTAACGAGGCTGGTATACTACCTGTTAATTGATTGTGTGACAAATCTAATACTCCTAAATTTCCAAGATTTCCTAAAGAAGAAGGAATAGTCCCCTGCAAATAATTTATACCTAAACTAATGTTATACAATCCTTGAAGATTGCCTAAAAAATCCGGTATCTCACCCTCTATATTATTAGACCACAGGTTTAATTTTCCTAATTTATTTAATTTACTAAAGGATGAAGGGATTTTCCCGGTTATGTTGGTAGCATAAATATTTAGATTGAATAAATTAGATAGATTACCAATACTCGCAGGTAAATCCCCGTACAATTGAAAACTATTTCCAATGTTTAACGTAATCAAGCTACTAAGATTGCCTAAGGATGTAGGCAAAATCCCTGAAATATTATTTTTTTCCAAATCCAGTACCTGCAGCTTTGTAAGACAACCTATAGATAAAGGTATAGCACCATTTAAATTATTATCCTTCAGGTTTAATTCGGTAACTCTTCCGCTTACTTTATCAACAGTTACTCCATACCACTTACTTAATGGGGTATTGGTTAACCAGTTGTCCCTGTTAAACCATCTGTAATATTGAGTAGTGGTACTTAAAAATAAATCTACCAACGCCAGGGAATCCTGCAATGCAGAAGCTGTTAAATCAGCAACAATAGAATCACTGTAAAGCGTAAGTTTTGGTGCAATGCTGTTGGAGACCAATACATGATAGTTTCCTATAGTTTCGGGTACAAAAGTTGAATCCCCATCTAAAACTTTATACAACACTTTGTCTTTATACCAATGATAAGTATTATTATTTACTGTGCCTCCAGCAGAAACGGAAAGTGCTGCTCCTTTTTTATGTAAAACAATACCGGGCTGGGGCCAATACAAAGCTCCGCTAAAAGTTTGCGTAGCAATCTCAACACTTTCAAAAGAAAATTTATTATTGGAAATGTCCAGCTTTTTTAAATTATGTAATCTTTTCATCGATGCAGGCAATGTATCTGCAAGCTGGTTTCCGGCAATATTCAATTCCTCAAGCTTCGAAAGATTTGCTATGGCCGAAGATATTTTTTTGGTAAGATGATTATCAGGAAGGTTTAATGCGATTACTCTCTTGCTAGCTTTATCAACAGTTACACCAAACCATGCAGACAATGGCTCTCCTGTTAACCAGCTTGTACTATTTGTCCATAAATCCCCGTTACTTTCCCTGTAAATACTTACCAGTGTAATTGAGTCAACAGAAGGTGCACTGCTTACAGATGCATCAACTGTATCGCTATATAATGTAAGATCTTTGACAACTGAATTGGTTACAGAAACAACGTAAGAACCGGCCTCAAGGGGGGCAAAAACGGAATCTCCTGCAATAGTAGTATCCTTAATACTATTAGTCTGTCGCCACCTGTAAGTATTATTACCAACAGCCCCACCCGCGCTTACATACAGAACATCAGCTTTTTTATGAATCACTAAGTTTCTTTGCGGGTAATAGCCAACATCATACAGGTTACTCTTCACAAGTTCTTCTATGGCAGAAAAGGTAAAATAATTACGCTCTATATAAAAAGACTTCAAAGAATTTACTTTAAGCAATGCATCAGGAATAGTTCCGCTTAAATAATTATTGGAAATATCTAAATAACCAAGGGAAGCTAACATTCCCATTTCAACAGGAATGCCGCCAGATAATTGATTTCCGGATAAATCCAGATATTTTAAATGAGTAAGACTTTCAAAAAAATCAGGAATACTTCCATTGAATTTATTATGAGATAAATCCAGGCCAATTAATGACGTTAGATTTTTAAGTAAACCGGGAATTGAGCTTTGATCAAACTGGTTAAATCCCAGGGCCAGGTATTCCAGGGATTTAAGACTGCCCAATGATGAAGGAATACTTCCCGTTAGTTTATTTTCTTCTAAAAGTAAGGTATCCAATGCTGAGCAATTGCCCACAGAACCAGGTAGTATGCCGGAAAGGTTATTATTGCCTAAGCTTATTCCAACGATCCGATGAGTATTTTTATCAACAGTAATTCCATACCATTGATCAACAGAAGTTACAAACCAGTTTGTTTTATTTTTCCAATGATCACCATTGGTACTTTTATATAAGTCTGTCAGCGCCAAAGAATCCTGCACATTCACCTGTGCAGACAAGTTTTTACACAAAAAGAGGTTAAAAAAAAGAAGGAAAGTAAAAATCAGCTTCATAGAATATTGGTTTAGAATTTCTTTTATCAAAACTAAAGCATTTCAGATCGGGTGTTCCTGAAATTTTCCTTAAACAGATGTTGTTATTGGTAAGCCCCGGCTCTTAACCCTTATCGCTAAAGCTTTAGCGATAAGCCGCATTTCACAGGTATTACGAACACAGGATTTCGTTTGGATTTGATCTTATATTAGCAATAAACAATACTTCATAGAATAAAAAACTGGAAAAGCACTTGCAAATCTTTATAAACATTTATACATTGGGAAACACGGAAATAATCTTCAGCTAAGAACGGAGAAAAATGGATGGATATCTCAAGTTAACAAATAACATGGGTCTTCTTACATAGTGAATGACGAAGTCATATCAGAACACTTCTTTTATAAGTTCACGGAAAGCGCATAACCCCCTTCATTTTTTAAAACCATTGCCATGCGTTATTTTGATTTTCATGCACATCTTATCCTTAAACAGCTTTTCAGCGACCTGCCGAATATAGACATCCGCATTAATGATAAAGATGTTACCGGCATACCAAGACTATGTACAGATTTACCCAATATTATTCAATCACAAACACACCAGAGCCAGTTGGCAAGCCTGCAGGACGAAGTATTAATCGGCGCAGTTTTATATGCCTGCGAAAGTTACCTTGCTAAAGAGGTAGTGGCTTTGAGAACATTTCTGCGAACAGAATCGAGACATAAAATGTCTGTTGAGTTATTAAACAGTATTGCAGATAACAGTTATAAATCTTACACTGATTTTATAAAAACGCGCAACATTCCGCTTTACCTGAATGCACCACAATCCTTTAATATCATCAGCAAAGAAGCGCTTGAACAGCCGTTGCCCAAAAACAAAGTGAACGTATTCTTTACGATTGAAGGTTGCCATTCACTGGTAAACAGTAACAACTTTATACAAAGGCCTGACAAAATATATCCGCCGGAAGAAATACTTGCCAACCTGGATGATTTACTGACCATGGTTCCCGTAATATCAGTGAACCCAACACACATGCAGCAATCCAGTTTATGCAACCAGGCTTTTGCCATACAGCTTACAGATGCTAAGCTTTTTATACCCGGTGAATCCGGCTTAACAGATGATGGACGAAAAGTAATACAGGGATTGTTTGACCGGCTTATTTGTGTAGATGTTAAACACATGAGCTATAAGTCGAGGATGGACCTAAGAACCGAAATTGATAATGGAAAATTCACGAATGCACAACCGCTGGTATGTACACATGCGGGTTTTACAGGCATACCTTTTAGTGAGTATACAGATTATATATTTATGAAGAAAGAGGTGAACCAATCTGTATACCTGGAAGTAGCCAAAACCATGCAAACGAAAAATTCACCTGCCAGACCCGGCGCTGCTGCATTTAATATGACGACCATTAATTTGTTTGATGATGATATAGAATGGATCGTGAAGCATGGCGGAGTTATCGGGCTTTGTCTCGACCGAAGAATACTTGGTTATGTAAGTAAATTTGATGATCATCCAACCGGTTTATCTGCAGAGTCACTTTTATATGTTGATAAAGAATTTATGTCGAAGCAGGAATGGATCGCACTCGGGTTGGAAGGCAAACCTATTGGCGGCAAGATTGATGAGGATGACTGCGTAACAGAAGCAAGCGTGGAAGAAAATGTGGAGTCAGGCATACCGGCAAGAGATCTATTCTTTTATAACCATATTTTTCTTCACATCAAACATTTTCTGCAGGTATGTTTTAATGCAGGTATCGCGATAGCAGATGCGCAGAAACACATTACACTTGGCGCTGATTACGATGGCTTTATCAACCCTTTTGTAAATATTGCTACGGTTGAAGATTTACCGCAGCTAAAGGAACATATCAAAAGAAATTTCAAATCTTATTTACAGTCATTGAATGATTCAAAACAATGGGAAAGCCAACTGGATATGAATGTTTTTATAGAAGATCTTTTTTACGATAACGGGTTCAGATTTATAAAAGAACGTTTTTCAAAAAGATAAGTTTGTTTTAGTACCTGTATGTTTTCCGGATAAGCAGGCAGCAGTAGTGTATACACAATCTTCGTTGCATTTTTTTATACAGGAACAGTACCTGCAACAGCTACCGTTTCGTCGGGCGACTCAAAGTCGCCTGACGATTAATTAAACACACCCAAATAATCTGGAAACTATCAACAGGAACAGGCACGCTCCAAGCGTGTACATATACCAATGTAAGCATGTTGGTTACAGAAATAGATGCACCTATTTACAATAGCAGGCAAGCAGACACTTCCCTGCAAATACCTTGAGATAAGTATCAACAAAAATCCCGGCTTATCAGTCGGGACGTGTATTGTAACTAATAGCTTATTTTAAGACGATACAACTATCCACTTCTTGCTTTTTTGAGATAAAGCCGTGTACCATCTTCCGCAGTTCATCAATACCAAAGGGCTTTTCTATAAAATCATCCGCGCCGCAGTTTTTTGCCATCAATGCAACATCATGCCTGGCGCTCATCAGTATCACCGGGGTAGCAGCGGTTTCTTTGTTTGCTTTAATATGCCGGCAGAGATCCTTGCCATCGCCGTCGGGAAAGGTCACATCAAGTAGCACCAGGTCTGGCCGAAAAGACAGCATCGCATAACCGTAGTGAAGGTTTTCTGCATGCATCACCTGGAACTTGTCAGATTTCAGGATAAGGGTAATAATGTCAGCATTTGCTGCATTATCGTCAACAACTAGAATTTTTCGCATGATATCTGTTTTCGCTTTGTAAAACAAAAGCCCTCTGCACAAGTAAAACCGTTCACCTGTATTAGTATATGCTTTGGCTAAAATGATGATTGTTTAAATCGTACGTGGAGCATGTTTTCAAAGTGATTGGAAAATTGGATTTTAATAGTGCAAATAAAGCGCAAAGAAAATAAATTACAGACCAAACTTTTGATTTTAAGTTGATTATAATTTACCCGGTAGACTATTTTGTATTACCCTTAGAAGAGCCGCTTAACATTAAACTATTTTGATAATATTCGTGATAAAAATTTGAGCACTTGTTATGAGTGGCCGGCATTTAATCCAAGCAATACATTTATTAATTTCCTGCAGCGAACTGAAAACACAGAAAGAATTTTTGTTATCAGAGCAAGACCTGATTGCTTCCTTAACAACCTATCTTCAGCTATATTTAATTGTACATCGTTTGTGATTATCGTAAATTACATACAAGGGATAGAACACTTACCCACTAATCCATTCATCCTTTTATTCAATTGTAAAACCATTGGATATGAAACAAAAGTGTTTTTATACCGGTAAGCAAATATTTAAAGACTACGACGAAGCGTTTGACCGCTTAATTTACCTGAACAATCATCATCCCAAAGACCCGATAACAACAAAGAGAATAAAACACCGGCAGCTAAGGCCTGGTCTTAAAAGGGTTTATTACTGTAACTACTGCATGGGTTATCATTTAACCAGCCAGATCTATTATTACGTAGGCGACCCTGAAGATAAAATCACAAAAGTGAAGATGGATCCGGAATTGCTGAAGTTGTGGCGTGCACTGCTGCCAGCAGATTATACCAGTGCACAAAAACCTGGCAAGAAAAGAAACTCTGGATATGAGCCGCGGCGCCGGTGGTCAAAACAATATAAACCGGATGATAAAAGTGCGAAACAGGTACCTGGTTTATGATATGGCTGGTTTTCAACAACAGAAATCTACTGCATGCGCAGATACCAGCAGAGGGGTATTTATGTTTCCATTTTTCAAGTATTACTAATCCCTTTGAAAAGGGAGAGAACAAATAGCTTTTCCAAAGCAAGGTTATAACGTTTGGCCTGATTTATTTTCTGGTCGCAGTATCCTTAGACCGCAGTATAAGACCGGTATCATTTAAGCGTTTGTAAAATTGCCGACAGGTATCAAGAAAGAAAGCACACTTTAGTCTGTTGCTATAACGTTCTTTCCATTTTTTTTCAATATCCTCCTGTATCCGCTGAACGCTTTTGCGTGAAAGCGCCCAATTGGTAGGTACATCATTACTAGTTTTCTCCAATGAAAGTGGTATATATTTTCCATGAAGCTCATTTTCGGTATACCGCTCAAGTTCTCCCAATGCCATGTCAGTTCGCCCAAGTCGGGTATTGTAGATTCCGCTCACAATTTCGGTTAACTCATTTCCAAATCTTACCTGTTCAAAATCATCATTCGCATCGTCAGAAAATTTTAATACTGCTACAAATGGCATTACTTTATTGCTATCGATCAATGGTTTTAATACGCGAAGAATTTCAAGCATAGTACCAGCACCTGTATTTTCTACATAACCTCCATCAATATAGTGCAATGTTCTTTCATCTGAAGCGGTAATAGCGGCGGCTGGTGAAATTAATGGAAACCTTGTACTAAAGTTTATAGCCGTGCTATAAAGCAAATCATGGTCTATTTTGTGATACATACTATCATTAAGCAGATCGCGTTCATCATTCTTTAAAAAGCCAGACGGTTTTACATTGCTGATAAAACATTGTAGTCCTGACTCTACTTCAGTGGTATTAATAAAGAAGGCAGGAAAAAGATGAGGCCTTGAATAAATGTTCTGGTAGCTTTTATTAAATATGGAAGGTGCATTATGACGAATCACTTTAAGATAACCTCTCTCCCACGCTGTTTCTAATGCAATGGCTCTGTCAAAATAGTTAATGTGAATCGGTAGAAAGAGCTGGACAATTTCGCTGTAAAACATTCTACCCAATACAGGTGATAAGAAATCAATATCGTAAAAATTTTTAGAGAGACTGTCAAAGTTATACGGAGGTCTTAATTGCGCGCTATCTTGCAAATAAGCCATCGCATTAAACAGGCTACAACCAACACTTCCGCCAGATACTGCTGAAAAAGCGTAAATAGATTTTCGCATATCGTATTTCATGAGCTTCATGAGTGTATCCTGCAAATAGCCCAAACCAAACGAAGCGTATGCGCCTGTGCGGAGAGCACCGCCTTCTGCACAAATGAAAATAACGGGAAAACGCTTTACAGAATCCGTTGCACTAGGTATAGTAACAAAACAATTGGAAGAATCTTTTTTATAACGTTCACACCAATCCTGAAAATGTTTTTCCAACCGGGGCCTGTTATCAGGAAAGCTTGCACCATCATGCCTGTATGGGTGATCGTTGTTAAAGTATGAGCTAACAATCAACATCACAAAAAGGATGAATCGTACTGACACAGCAGCATTTCTTAGTATAGCAAAATCGACAAATAACAACCCTGCATAAATACCAGACCACGCAGCAAAAGCAAAACATACAAGGCCGGGCGGACCAATAATATCCAGCCACCTGGCAGGCATTAGCGTAATCATCGTAATAATACATATGCTAACCAACACAATAGCCCGTAGCTGATTATGAAGTATTTTATAAAAATCATTATTTGATTTACCTGGCAGGAATTTGACAGGTATCTTATAAATCCACTTGTATCTGCTTTTAGCATCTTCTCTACCGCTGTATATTTCATTTGGTTCACATTTTTCACTTTCATTTTTGGTCTTTCTGATATCTCCCTCATCTTTTTTAAACTGCATTAATAAAAATTGTTCTGGCACCCTTGCTTCTTCATAAAGATTTTCTGATTGGGGAAATCTTTTTGCCCTTTCATCATCAACATCATTAAAAAATTCTGCAAACCTTATATACGAATAGCTTGCTGGAGGATCAAAATTTTCTTCTGTAGGAAGTGTGTAAACATAATTATTGTAAATACCCAATAGCCGTGCTGCCCATTCCAACTCCTGAGGTGGCAACAGTAAAAATTGGAAAATACTATTACTAGGTTTTTTAACGGGCTGTTTGGCTTCGGCCGCTTGAACAGGTTCATTTTTTATCCCGGCATTCGGGGGAAATATTTTCTTTCGTAAATCATTCCGATAGTTGATGTTAAGATAATACCTTGAAAGACCTGAAAAAATAAAAAGTAAGCTTATAGCCGGTAACCCAAACCCAAAGTATTTGCTAAAACCGACAAAGAGTTTACTGTATTGAAAATAGTTGATTGCTAAGCCAGCGGCCACAACAATAAAAGGAAATAAAAGATATGCATTAGAGATGCGCTTTTGAAGACTTTTTCTAAAACGAATTCTTTCCTCCGGCAATGAGTGTCCAGAGTTGTCTGTTACATAGATAGAATAACGCACAGCATACTCCGAAATCACGCTCCAGGTAGTTACTCCGGTCATTAACCATATATAATTACCAAACCGGTACCTGCTAACTTCCTCTATCACTATCAGCAGTACGTCTTTCCCTGCTGGCAAAACAGTAAATACCAGTAATGCCAATAAGTTAAAAACCAATAGCATCTTTGCATTCAGCAGCATACTTGCCAAGTCTGAAAAAAGATAGCGGAGCTGGATGTTTTTTCCATTTGTTACCAGGTCCTGTCCTTCGCGGAAGATGGCAGGTATAAAAAAACCAAGAAATTTTTGAAGATAATTTTTGATGAATGCAAATATCTCGTTCATAAAAACGGGTTTAGCAAAATATGATATCAGCTATTTAAAATGATAATGGTGTCTTTACTAAAGTACCCTGAATTTATTTAGATACATACCGTTAATTCACCCTATATTCTGTTGGGGCATAAAGGGATCAGTAATCAATCACAATCGTTCGCTTATTGATATACTATCTCGTTTGCACATTTTTTAGATTTTATAGTCCCTGGATGTGCCTGACTTTAGTGATTAAAGTAATTTTTATATAATCTTGACCCTCAAATACGAAAACATTGTTAATCAGCCAGCACAAGTACAGCACCTGTGTTATTTCTTTCCAATGAAAATGCACCTATCTTTAAGGGCGGCATGTACAGCGGCAATCAAATAACTTAATCTATAATTATGGAAACAAATATCCGGGTGGTTGACAAACAAGCCGGCAAAACTTTAGGCGTAGCCGGGGGAAATTATCGCATCATCGTTTCAGGTGAAGAAACCGGCAACAACTATGCAGTGATTGAAATGACCGTTCCACCAGGTGGCGGACCTCCACCACACTCCCACCCGCTTACCCAGGAAATGTTTTATGTACTGGAGGGAGAGGTAGAATTTAAAACGGAAAATGGTAAGTCAACACTGGCAGCAGGCGGCTTTGTAAATATTCCTTTTGGCGGTGCTATCCATTGTTTTAAAAATAATTCCGGCGCTGTTGCAAAATTGCTATGCACAGTAGTACCAGCAGGCCTGGAGAAAATATTTGAAGCGATTGGCATACCGGTTGCAGCCGGTGAATTTTTACCCGTTCCTGAACTTACGGAAGAACGCAAAAAGTTTTTGCAGCAACTGGGAGAAGCGCATCACCAGAAAACTTTTCCACCGGATTATCTTGATAATCGTTAATTGCGGATAGCAAACATCAGTCTTGACAGACAAACCAGCTTCTGCTCAATAAAAACTAGCATTTGCAAAGAAAGGGCTGCCGGTTACTTTGATAAATTAAAACTATTCTTACTTCTGCTAAGTAGCCTTATTGCTTTAGCATATTTGTCAAAAGCAATCGTCGGTGATTATTTGCTGGAGAAAAACGGTGTATGCATTAGTACTGTTTTGCTAACAAAAGCAGTGAGCGTAACCGGTAGTAAAGCAACCTTGTATATAAATTCAAACTGCACGGCCGCTCCTATGAAGAAAATTCATTGATTACGGATACAGGAAAAGCCGGAGGTAATGTTTGTGTGTTGATGTTGAGAAATTTTCCTTAGTAAACAGGCCCTTGAATTACTTAGATGGGAAGGTGAAGTGTGATTGAAACAGTAATTTTCAACATGCGGCTAATGAACAAGAGCAAAGAGATTACTAGTAAACTCCGGGTAAAAAGGTTCTGCTGTAAGAGTAATAATCACATTTACCAGCCATAATGTAAAAGAGTTGAACAGATCAAACCGGTATTAGAAAGTAACGACTATCAAAAGCTACCTTATACTTGATAACTAATGTCGGGATTTTACAGCCAATTTTATTAAGCTCCAGTCAGATGGTAATTTAATTGCTCTTCTTTCGTTTTCTTCATTTCCAAATCCAAATAAACTTCGCATTGACATTGTACCTGTGTAAGCTCCCCTTACCCCTTCCTGGTTAAAAATAGTGGGATAACCGGGAATTGGTTCATCGCACGCAATTAAAAAAAAGTTGTCCGTACCTACAGGTTCAACAACCTTATAACTAAATAAAGGAGTATCGTGAACAGGCTTTTCATTTTCATATTCTGGAAACCGGTTTGCTACGTTGCCCTCATTTTCATCGGGATAACACAAAGTCATCTTCCCGTTTTTATCCATCCCAAATAAGTAAACATATTTTTTACTGCCTGTATAAGTTTTAATTGACTCATTAGCCACCAGGTGAACCGTAATATCATCTCCCAACCTGACTGCTGATGTTACGTTTTTTCTTGTTCTCGTATTCACCAGGCGAATATGAAAGGGAAAGCTGCTTGAGGGTGATACCAGTTGCAGCCACGCTCTGACTTTTGTAAGCCTGGCAGCATATTGATAAATACTGTCTGCAACAGCGTTTAATACTTCTTCCTGGTTTGAGGATAGTTCAATTTTTTTTGTTTGAACCGGCATTGATTCCAGGCTATCTTTCGCGGCTGTTTGTAAGCGCCTGAGCCCATAAGAAATTTGTTCATTGGAAGTAAGTGCTCCGTATAAGGTGTAATGGGCATCAGATGGGTTATCAACAATAAGGATGTTTTTATTTTGGTTCAGCTTGTTTCTTATCGCAACTGAAAGACTGGCAAAAGGGGGCAATTCAAAATATAACGTAGAGTCCATCCCGCCAGCGTAAATAATAGCAGATTCTGATACTTCCTTTAATTCTTTTTTCCCGCTTCCGTGTGAGTTGATATAATACTTACCGCCATCAGCAAATACGCTGGTATATGGATCCTCCTTTTCCAGGTCATTTATCCATTTTACTTTTCCTGATTGTTTTAATTTTTTATCAGTCAAAGCGAAAGCACTCACTTCATCGTATGAAAAATTTGAACGGGGGATAAATAACCGCAATAAGGGTGCTGCTGTTGAAACCCAGTTTGTAACCTCAAAAAGTGCCCCTGTTTCTATTGAATCAATACTTCCCTCAATAACATAAGCACGGGATTTACTGATACCCAAAACAGTATCTATCTTAATTTTTACGCTGCTGCCCGAGTTTATTTTTGTAAGCTCATTTTCTTTATACAGGCCTAATGCATATCCACCCTGAAGTTCTATCATGCTGCCATTTTTTCCAGAAACAGCTATCGATAAATGACTGGATGATATGCCTTTGGCAAAGCCAAACAATGTTTCCTGCTGCCGTTGAATTGCGCCGGCCATAACAGGTCCCTGTCTTTTTCCATTGCTCTTTAAAATAGCCGTGATGGCCGTAAAAAGGTTTATTGCAGATGCATTGACGGATTGTTGATTTAGTGCTTTTATTAATGCAATAGTAAATGCACCGTGCGGAACACCATCTTCATCGCTTTGTTCCTCGGCAAGTTCATTATCCTGTGTAGCGGAAATAAGCAGAAAATTACCTTCCTTTCTTGTTTCAGGAGCAACAGGCCGGGATGCATCACGTGCATCATAATCAGCACCCGGCATAAATCTTTTTTTTATATCACCTAATATGGGCCCACGGGAAATTGAGCCGCTATGACAACAATCAATTATTACGGTAAGTCTAACACCTTTATCAAGAAATTGATTAAAAATTTTTGCCATTTCCTTATCACGTATGTCTGCAATATTTTTTTTCCAGGCATCTGCAGGAACGATTGATTCATCTTTTCTATCAGGCTCAGGGGATAGTGAGTTATATACCTGGCTGCCATGTCCCGCATAATAAACAAAGGCAAAATCACCCGTCTTGCTTATTTCCAGTAAAGTATTAAGATGAACAAGGATATTGTTCCGGGTAGCAGATTCATCAAAAAGTGTATCAATGTTTTTTACAGGAAAAAGAAACTTTGCAGTGATGATAGACCATATCGCTTCCACATCGTTCCTGCAGCCATCCAAATCAGTAAATACCGTCCTTCCCGTACCGGAAAATGTCTTGTAGCCGGCAGGTGCAGAATAATGATTGATACCTATCAGCAGCGCTCTTTTCTCCTGCGTTTTTGCATGCAAAAAGAAACAAGCAGAAACAAGAAGCAATAAACTCATTTTTTTCATACAAACAATGAATAGGCCTTATAATATGAAATGCTGAATATTGCGCTTACCTGACAAATGGTTTGCAATAAGACATGAACATTGATGATACTACCGGTCTTATTTTTTCTTAATATCCAGGATAAATCCACCAGCTACTTTTAATAAAGCATTTGTTTGCATAGATACTTTTCTGCAGGCGGCATTACTGTTAATGATTGGTTGATTGGTAACGCCGGCAGGTATAACCGCATCTGTATTTTCATCCGGGGCCACTCCGCAGGTCCAGTTAGCACCAGTACCCCAATCAGAAGACTGTGTACCGTTCCATGTAACTTCAAACCTTAACGTCCTTACTTTGCTTACAGCAGTATTATTGTTTTTTGTTGCGACACACCTATACCTGTACCCATACAGAGAGGAAGGAGCATTTATTAAATAGAGTATCGTACTATTAACCCCCGAGTAATTACTGTTAGCTGAAATATTAGCAAAACCGGCCCCCTGATCTACCTGCCATTGATAACTGTAACCGTCCCCAGCAGAAGCCATTACAAATGTTGTGCTGCCACCAGGGCATACCAGGCTGGTATCAGTATCCTGGAATAATGCGGATAACCCTCCATGTATAAAAAATGTAGCATATAAGTCAAGGGAATAAAACTGCAGGTATGAAGAGCTTTCATCATAAGTACCGTTTCCTGACTGCTGCATTAATAACGGTCCCTGATCTTCAGCAACCGCAGAACACAATTGGCTTGTTTTTGTAACGTTAAGATCATTGATGCCCGCTACATCTGCAATGCCATCATCAGGCTCGTCTATTAAACGTTGCAGCTCACTGTTTTTAAAATAAACCTTTACTTTCGCCGGTACCGAAGGTGCATTATCTGTTCTAATGGTAATACTTCTGTCGAGGTATTCTTTGCCAAAATTGTCTTTTCTAACATTATTGCTGTTAATATAATAGTCTGCAAACGCATAGCCAACACTATTGGTTACCGCGCTAAAATCTAGTGACGCGATAAGATGACCGTCATCATCAATGAAATATTCTTCTTTAGGGCTTCTTGCCGGTATGGGCTCAGCAGTAGCAAAATAACCTATACACGTGTTCAGGTTTGCGGGATCTGTATTGGTGTTAGCTTTACAAATTTTAAAAGCTTGCGTTACAGCATTTGTTCCTTCATTATCCAGCACAATAAAATATTGCACCCCGGATTGCAACATCCCAATAGCTATTTTTCCTGGTCCGTTGCAATTGTTAATGCCTATCCAGTTAGTATTATCACAGCCGGCTGAAGACGGTTTGTATAAATAATCAATAAAAGTATTGACTGTTGGTGAGGTAACTTGTAGATAATAAACCCCTGTAGATGATGGTGTAAATGAAAAAAGCGCTTCTTTACCTGGAGTAGCATAATTGACAGAGTTACTCGGATAAGCACCTTTAAAATTCCAGGCACCCTCCCCTGCAGGAATAGCTGCTGTTACTTCCGTACACTCTTTTACCTCAATGGCTGAATCACAATCAAAAGATGTGGTGAATTTGAGTGTGGACCATGCACAATCTCCTGTATTGTTAAATCTGATTGCCTTTACATGTAAATAATAATCAGTAAGTGGGCTAAGAAAATTGCAGGTTAAAACGGTATCGCTGTTATCTATGTTGTCAAAATTATTTGATGGAGGCTCGGAAGAATTATCTACGGTATATTGATACACAAACGTATTTCCGGAAAAATCTTTTACAGCGCTCCACTTAAAACTAACCGTAGTAGGCCCAACAGATGTTGTTGTTAAGTTTTGAGGAGCAGAAGCAAGCTCTAACCTTACATTTCCAAACTCAGATGATTGGCATCCGGGCTTTTCAGCAAGCACAGAATAAGTACCGACATCTTCCGCCGCAAACGCAAAATTAAAGCTAACATTACCCCCTCCCCCATCACCAGGCAATTTCGGCCCTTTTTTCTTGTCCTTTAAAAGTGAGTAAGTTTGATTAAAAACAGTTGAAGGCATGCCCAGATTCATTATTTCCCCTGGACAAAATGTGCCGTCACCGCCTAAAGAACTCGGCTGCGCGATACATTCACGCGTTTTAAAAGAAAATACAGACCATTCACAATTGCTTTCTGCACTGTAAAGTCTTACATGGATAAAGTATGTGGTAGCCAAACTTAGATCAGTAACAAAAACGGTATCAGTTGTTGGCCTTGCTACAGAGGCAGGCGGAAGCGGATCCGTTGTAACAGCATATTCATAACTAGAATTAACATTAAAATTTAAATCCCATCTGAACCAGACAGAATTGGAAGATACATCTACAGTGTCTAAACCAGTAATACTTTCGCATTGAGCATTTGCACGCGAAATGCAAGAAAAGTAAAGGGCAAAAACAAAAGTAAAACAATAGCGAAAAAAGAATAGGTTTCTGTTAGGATACAATCCTAAAAATTTTCTAACTGGGTTCATAATTATTTTTTTAACAGGAAAGGATTAACAAAACAAGTTGGCTCCCCGGTTAGGATAAAGGATGGAAAAAATATAATAGCTGAATTATTCTAAATCTAATTAAACCTTTCAAATAATCAAAATTATCGCACTAAAATCCACGCAGCCCATTTTAAAGGTTCTTTCCTGTATTTGTTTTTCATATAGGTTTGGGTTTGATAAAAAGCATCTTCTATTGATTCGTTGTTAAATAACTTTTTATAAAATTCGGTCATAAATTCAGAGGCTTCCTTGTCCGGTACTGCCCACAGGCTCATGATAAGATTTTGTACGCCTGCAATTTTGAAGGCCCTCTGAAGCCCGAAAACACCTTCGCTGCCTTGTATATCTCCCAATGCAGTTTCACATGCAGATAATGCAACAAGTTTTGTATTGGGCAAGTACATATTCGAAATTTCATAAGCAGTAACAATTCCATCTTCCGGTCCATCTATTAATTTCCCCTCCCAGGTGTTATTTGCTCCAGCAAAAAGAAGCCCCGCCCTAAGTAACGGATTGTCTGCCCTGCTAAAAATAATATTACCAGTCACACTTTTATTATTTTCTATATGCTTGTTGATTGGCGGTGGAAAGAAAAAACCATGCGTTGCAATATGCAAAACAGACGGAGACGATGCACCATCTAATAACTTAAAAGAAGCTTCTGTTGCTTCTGCTCCTTCTAAAATCACCACATTACTTACTTTATTTTCTGCCTGCATTTCTATATTCCTCACTTCTTCTCTTGTGCCTGGCAGAAATTGAAAACTACTTCCTCTTAAACCACCCTGTAAGGGCTGTAAAGAAGTTAACGTGCCAGCAGATACCAAGATGCCGCTATCGGGCAATGATTGGGCTGTATCTGAACTGTACTCAATCCCTCCATATAACTGAATTTTATCAGCGGGCAAAACAAAGTCTTTAACGTGTGTGCTAATAGAAGCAGTGCTGTTTAACTGAATCAACTGGTACTTATCACTCAATACCTTATCAGAAGTTATAGGCAGTGCTGCAAAAGGTACCCTGAATAAATCACCTGCTTCTGCAAAAAATATTCTATTAACACCAATCAGATATTTTTCAAGTGGTTTCCATATTAAATTGTATGCAGATCCGGATGTTGTTACCTTTTTCTTCAGGCCAATACCCCTGTAATAACTTGAGCTATTGGCTGCCTGGCTATTCAATTCCGGTATAGCGTTGAGTTGTTTCTGCTCAAACAATGAAATGAAAACCGGGGCAGGGCTATCTTTCTTTAATAACAAAGCTGCATAAAAAGTACTGTCCGTCCATCTTGAACCATTATAAAACTGAAATGCGATAAATTCAATAGCGGCATCGCCTGCGTTAAGTTTTTTTTGAATACCCTTCCAGCTTACTTCAAGCTGATGTATTTTTTTGAAAGCACCAGACTTACGTGACATTTCTTTTTCTATAATGTCTGCGCTATCCTGTATTGTGCTTACTTGTTCTGCCTGTTCTACTCCAGTCTTGGTTAATAAATAAGCTTGTCTCTTTTTCAGACTTATCCAGTCCTGGTATTGCTTAGCTATAACTGCGTCCTGCTTTTTATAAACTTCATGTCTCAGTTGCAGTGCGGCATTAAGTGTTAAGTTATGATTGAGAAGGGCTATTGTATACGCTTCCTCTGCGTTTGCATGTGAAAAGCTTTTATAATAAAAAGACTGGTACTCATCTATTGATTCATTTACATTGCCCAGGTATAATTGTTTTTCTGTTTCACTTGTAAATTGAAATATTTTTTTTAGCTGGTCAAATTGTTGATCAAAGGCTGAAGAATAAAGGTCATTTGCTTTTTTAAAGTCGTGAACGTTCCAATAAATCCTTGCAAGATTAAGCGAGTTTTGGGTATAATATGGATGCCTAATTCCAAATTGTTTCTTCCATAGTTTTCTTGCCTGCAAAAAATAATACTCGGCCTTCCTGTATTTTCCCATTGCAGCATACAATGCACCCAGTCCGTTATTGTTTATCGCCAGGCTTGGATTATCCTTGTCAAGAATCTGTTCCATAATCGCCTTTGCTTCCAGGGCAAGTATTTCTGCATTTTTGTATGCCCCCATGTTCTGATACAGGTTTGCAAGGTTATTACAACTCTGCGCATAGCTGTAATTTTTACCTGATTTCAACCTGATTTCCTTTGCCTCAAGATAAAGCCTCTCCGCTTTCCCATTCTCTGCCATTAACCCATACAAATCAGCAAGAATGTTACAGCTTTCTGCATATACCGGGTGCTCGTTTCCATATACTTCTTCCCTTATCTTTTTTGCTTCCATATAAAGCGCTTCCGCCTTTTGGTATTGCCCCAGGTCTCTGTATAAATTCGCAAGGTTGGTACAACTGATGGCATAATATGGCTTTGTAGCCAGTGAATCTTTGCCAATTAAAAGTTTTGCCCTTACTTCCCTTGCCCTGAGTGCAAGAGGTTCCGCGTTTTCATAATCACCTGTTAACCGGTATAAATCAGCCAGGTTATTGCAACTTTGCGCGAAACCTGCACTGTCTGCAGGTAATCTCTTTTCCCTTATGTTTAATGCATCTGTATAAAATTGCCTGGCAAATTCTGTATGCCCAATCTTCGAATAGAGGTTTCCAAGATTATTGCAGCTTTGTGCATACTCTGCGCTTTGAAGGCCAAATAGTTCCTGCCGGACCTTTTGAGCTTTCGTAAAAAAAATTTCTGACTTGCTATAGTCTGCAACCTGGTAGTAAAGCACCCCAAGCCTGTCAGCGTTGCTGGCATACATCATTGTTTTTGCTTCATTCCGGTTAAGAAATATGTCATTGGCTTCAAGATAAAGAGACGCCGCCTTTTGATAATCTCCGTTAGAAAAATAGATGTCTGCAATATTTTTTAATACTTCAATATTACTGCCTGATAAGGCTGAATCTTTTGGAAGGACCTCCTTTGCTTTTGTATAAAACGCCATCGCACCAGCCAGGTTCTTTTGTACCTTAAGAATGTCCGCGCTATCGCGGTAAAATTTCCAATCCTGTGCATGACAGTAAAGCGAATGCAATAAAAAAACAATGACCCACGATACATGTTTTACAAAAGACATGGAAAATGTTTTAACGTATGGAAAGTATACTCCATCTAAATTTATTATTTTTAAAAGCTACATTATAACTTATTTTAAAATGGTGCGTACTTTAAACTATTCAATCAGCCTAAGCTTTTTTTGCAGGTTTCCTTATTTGCTAAAAGCAGGGGGTCTTTATTTTAAAAGTTCTGAACTCAAGAAAAATTACCATATCTTATTTATTGTGCTGTTTGCATTGCTTACCATTTCTACCCCCTCCTTTACACAAACAAGGCAAAAAGAAAATACTGTAATTGAGTCCAGCCTTATAAAGACATCTTCGGATGAGGCTGATGCCCTTGTAAAGAACACTAACAAAAAAATACCAGACAAGGAAAATAAAAGCAGGGGCGATGTTTATGGGCCAAAATACAGTGATATTATCGTGAATAATCATACAGGTTATATTGTAGATATTTATGTAGATGGATCGTACAGGGGCACTATAGCAGCGTATGATAAACGAACTACATGGTCTGTTCCCGGCGCTACAAAATTATATGCAAAAACAATTTTCGATGATGGCACTTATTATTACTGGGGACCGGCAAACGTAAAAACAGGATATAACTACAAATGGAATTTAAAAAATTAGCAATCATGAAAATATATGCTTACAAAAAAGCGTAGGCGCATAAAGCTGGCAATGGGTGGCCAATAAATTTCACCGGGTTTGTATCCAATGAGTTTAGCAATCACAAAATCAATTAAATGAAAATCTTTTTACAACTTTTTTGTTTATTCATTTTTGCGCAAAATGGTTTTACAAAAGAGGGCATCAGTAAAAGATTAGATTTTAAATCATTTACTGTTAAAGATGGTATAAGCAATAATTATATCCGTAAAACCATACAAGATGAATTCGGCTTTATATGGGTTGCAACCATCAACGGTTTAAACAAGTATGATGGATCAAACTTCCAATTCTTTCAACAAGGAACTTCCTCAAATTCACTTCCCGGAAATGACATATCAGATTTAGCAACAGATACCCCCGGACATAAAATCTGGATTGCCCAATCTTATTTCGGAATAAGTTATGTGAACACGCTCACAAACGAGATAAGGCAGGAAATAAAATTTTCTGATAAAACTGCTTTTCCACTCCCCGATCATTGGATCACATGTATTACGATGAAAAATGACGACCTATGGATAGGAACAAATATTGGCCTGACCGTTTATAATACTAAAACAAAAAAATTTTACACTTTAGCAGATTCCGGCAATACAACTGAAAATGTTTTTAAAAAAGTAAAGACAATTCAAACAGATAAGTTTAACAATGTATGGGCTTTTTATGAAAATGGAAGTATTACCGTTTATGATTGCTTATCCAGAAAAGTTATCTATGAAACAAACATTATTGACAATAATACATTTGAAAGAAGTACAGCAATTAATGATGTTGCCTATGATAAAGACAAAAATTCTTTCTTTATCTCTACTGAAAATAAAATAATTGAGTTTGATGGTAATCTTAAGAAGCAAAATATATTGAGTATTTTATGGACGTATACATCTGAAACTGTTTACATTAAGAGAATAGATGCCAGTCATATTTTATGTGTTGGGCAAAATAGTTTTTTTGTAATTGATCCTTTAACTTATAAGATAGAAAATCTTTCAGCAAATTATATTTTAAGTACTTATAAAATTGCGATCAATAATATTTTTGTTGATCACCAGCAGGGCATATGGCTATGTACACAATCAGGAATATGGCTTTCCCATCCACTTGATTTCCCGTTTAGCATATTCAATTTTTATACCGATGCCATTGAACAAAAACATCTGAAAAGCATAAATATCATTAATAACAACAGCATTGTGATTAAATTGGAACGGGGATTTGCAATAACCAATACCCTTACCAATGAAACGAAGTATTATCCGTCTGAATATTCTTATGATTTTTTTTTAAGTTTTAATGACAGCATTCTCTATTCAAGAAAGGAAGGTATTTTTATTGCGAAAAAGACAGAGGATGTAGACAAAAACTTTTCCTCACTGGATAATTCATATCCTGAATTAAAGCAGTTAAAACATCTTGGAATAAGTGATTGTATTTTTTTAAATGATTCCGTAGATGTGTTTTTATCACGAGATAAGAGTTCAATAGTATTATGGAACTTTAAAAAACGTAAAACGTCTTTCTTGTCAGCTTCTGTTTATCCGTTAGAACTAAGTTCAACAATTAATAAAATTTATAAAGACAGCAACAATAAATTATGGATCCTTACAGATTCCAAGGTTCTGATTTATGATTTGATCCAAAATAAATTAAGAACAATTTTACCTGATAATAAATTGAGTTTGTTCTTTGATATCATTCAACTTAAGGATGCCTACTACCTGTCTAGCTACAATAACGGAATTGTTGTAATTAATAAGAATTATCAGTTAACAAACGTAATCAACAAAGAAAAACATGGATTGTACAATAACCAGGCTTTAAACCTGTTCCCCGAAAATAAGACATCAGCTTTTTTTTGGCTCACTACATCCGGCGGTTTGTCCCGCATAAATTCAGAAGATTTAAGCGTATCAAATTTTGATGTGGATGATGGTATTCCGGGAAATGGATTTCAGCTAGACTGTGGGGTTTGGGCGAAAGACAAGATATTTTTATATGACACCAAAGGCTTTATTAAAATTGAACCAAAGGGCAGCATGCTTTTCAAGCACGCTTCTCAATTGGTTGTGACCGGGTATAAGCTTCAGCAAAATCATTCTGAGTTTGATTCTGCAATGATAAATGTGCCTCGCATCCAGGTTCCTTCTGATATACTTCAGACCACCGTTTATTTTAGATTCACAAATTATATAAATACAAAAAACAATAATTACAGTTACCGGATCAGCGAATTTCAAAATGAGTGGATAAATATTGAAAAGCAAAGTTATCTTTCTTTTATTGGACTCGCCCCCGGTATATATCATTTGGAATTGAGGGGAAGTAATACAGTAACCGGGGAAAACAAATCTTCTCTTATATTGATGAAGATAATGCCGCACTGGTATCAGCAATGGTGGATAAAACCTCTTCTGTTTTGCTTTACAGGCTTTATTATCTTGTTGATATATCGTTATAATATTGGGGTTATCAGGGAAAAGAGCAGGATCAGAAAAGAATTTGCAGCGGATTTACATGACGATATAGGAAGCTCGCTTAACTCTATAAAAATATTTACCCATCTTGCACGGCAAAATCCTGACAAGTCGGATTATTTCAGCCAGATAGAAGCTATCCTTAAACAAACCTCTTCAAGCATCAGAGACATGATTTGGGTATTGGATAATTCAAATGATACGTTTGACGAACTTGTTGATCGGCTTAAGCGTTTTCTTTCACCAGTTGCAGAAGCTAATAATATCAGGCTTTCCCTTTCAATGCAAAACGAACTGAGGAACAAACCTATTTCCAAATCTTTGAAAAGAAATCTTTATTTCATAGCAAAAGAAACAATCAACAATAGTATAAAATATTCAGGTTGTGATCTCATTCAAATGAAAATAGAGTTGGAACGAGACACATTAAGAATAGCGCTAACTGATAATGGATCCGGATTTAACCTGGCTGAAGTTCAAAGGGGCAATGGCCTGGCTAATATGGAATTCAGGGCTGGGCAAATTGGTTTTTTACTTGATATTTCTTCTTTGAACGGTATAGGCACCGAAGTACTGCTTACAAGTAAAAAATGGAATTGGAAAAGTTTCTCCTGAATATTTTTCCTTACACTTTTGGTATATCCCCCGATATGTAATGAGGCAGCATCCGAAGGAAACGATATTCATCTAAATGATGAGTTTAGACCAGACACAGCAGATATTTTTTACGAAACCTTTTTACATAAACCGTAAGTTGGTTACAGGTTACTTTGCAGGTTAATTGAATATCCGGGAAGAAGATACTTTTAAAGTGGAATTCGTTTGATGCAAACTTCTTGAAAGTTGCTTTTCAAACACAAAAAAGTATCCCGGTTAAGTAAACAATGCTAATCTGTAAATACAGCATCTTGCAGCAGTGGAAACATCAAAGACCTTTTCCCTGCCTGTTCAGGTATTGCGTTCTACGCTATAAATGTTTACTATCTAAGCTGCACAACAAGCGCCTGGTAAGGTTGTAAGGTAAGCTCCGATTTTGTTTTAACCGGCAGCAAAGCATCTTTATAATTAGATAAGAGAAGCTTCGCATTTTCCATCTTCCTTTCAATATGCGCTACTGCACTCGAAGAAGAAAAATTCAGCAGCACCAATATTTTTTGTTCACCACTTTCGCGTGTGTAAGCATATACATTGGGGTTGTTCTTGTCAAGTAACGTATACTTTCCATAAACCAGCGCTGGCCTATTTGTACTGCGGAGTTTTACCAATGCCCTGAAATAATTAAGACAACTGTTGGCATCATTTTGCTGGGCCGCAGCATTGATGGTTGTATAATTTGGATTTGTTTTTATCCAGGGCGTACCGGTGGTAAAGCCGGCATTGGCTTCCGCATTCCATTGAAAAGGGGTTCGCCCGTTATCCCTGCTTTCAAACTGTTTGCGCTTTAAAAAGTTTTGTAAATCGCCACCGGTATTTTTTGCATGCTGATACTCATTAAGCGTTTGCACATCGCGGTAATCATCAATGGAAGTAAAGCCCGCATTGGTCATGCCGAGTTCATCACCATAGTAGTAATACGGCGTACCGCGCATCGTCATGATAAAAGTAGAAAGCATCTTGGAAGATAGTTCACGAAATGCAGGACGGTCATCTCCAAACCTGCTCACCATTCTAGCCTGGTCATGATTGGCAAGAAAAATTGACAACCATCCATTACCTGCAAAGGCACTATCCCAGCGGGAAAACACTTCTTTAAAATGCATCAGGCTGTAACCTTCAGGTTTGGCAATATCCACTGCATCAAAAGGATAGGCCATGTTTAATTCCCTTCGGTTTTCATCAACAAGATTATGCGCGTCTTCAAATGAATTGCCTGCACCTTCGGCAACACTCATCACATCATATTTGCTGAAGATGGCTTTATTCATTTCCTGCAGGTATCCATGAATATTGCCCTGCAGTGCGTAATACAAAGAGAAGTTCTTTTCAAAACCTTTTGGAAACAGGGGAAAGGTAGTGTCTTTGGCAGCAAACCCGAATGCATCCAGCCTGAAACCATCAACAGATTTATCTGCCCAAAACTTCATGATATCATACACTTCATTCCGCAGTTTGGGATTCTCCCAGTTAAGATCAGGTTGTTTGCGTGAAAAGTAATGCAGGTAATAAGCGTTGGTTGTAGAATCATACATCCATGCATCGTGATTCACATCAAACAAACTGTAGCGATAAGGCGGTTTGCCATCTTCCGCATTCCACCAGTGATAATAATTGCGGTAAGGGTTTTGCCTGGAGCTTTTGCTTTGTTTAAACCATTCATGCTCATCACTGCTGTGGTTCACCACGAGGTCCATCACCAGTTTAATACCGCGTTCATGTAGCCCTTTCAGCAATGCGTCAAAATCTGCCATTGTTCCAAAATCTTTCATGATGTTGCGGTAGTCGTTTACGTCATAGCCATTATCATCATTGGGCGATGTATAAATAGGATTTAACCAGACTGCAGTAATACCAAGGCTTTTGATGTAATCTAACCTGGAGATAATTCCTTTTAAATCACCAATACCATCACCGTCGCTGTCTTTAAAACTCCTTGGGTAAATCTGGTAAACCACGGCTTCTTTCCACCATTTCCTGATTGATGTATCCTGTAAAGAAGCGGGCTGCGTAAAAGCAGTAGCCGTCGTAAACAGCAGAAGACTCAGCATCAGGGGCAATCGTTGTTGCATGAAAATAATTTAACGTGTGAACGGGAATGAGAGGGTTAGATAAATATACTAAAAGCTGGTTAAATTCACTACGCGGAAGAATAAACAAACCATACTTAAAATGCATCATGCACTTATTAAAAAGCAAGCTTTAACAATCACCTGTGCTGTTTTGCTTATACTCCTGTCCCTGGTGTTATTCAAAATATTTTATCCAAGAAATTACCAGGTTCCCGCTTTCAAAAAAAGAAGCAATACACAATACTGGAAGCTGCCAGACGGCTCAACAATTGGCTATCTATTATTGCAGGCAAAAGTGATAAAGCAGCAATACCCGGTGATTTACCTGCATGGCGGCCCGGGTGGACATATCACCGACAGGGATATTCAAACTTTCTCCCTGCTGGCTGACAGTGGCTTTGCGATTTATTTATATGACCAGATCGGTAGCGGCCAATCTGCAAGGTTAAAAAACATCAGTGACTACACTGTTGCCCGCCATGTAGAAGATTTAAACGAAATCATCACACAACTAAAAGCAGATAAAGTAATACTGATCGGTCAATCCTGGGGAAGCATACTGGCTGCCATGTTTGCAGCAGCGCACCCGGATAAAGTTGAGAAAATCATCTTTACCTCCCCGGGGCCTATCTTTCCAATGCACCGGGATTTAGCGAAGCTGCAACCGCCGGATAGTTTTCATTTACGAAACCCATTTTACAGCAATGCACGCGGAAATAAAATCGCCAATAATATCCGGACAAATGCAATGTCACTTTTTGCAACTTCATTTAATATGAAGCTGGCATCAGACAAAGAAGCAGATGGCTTTATCACCTATTTAAGTTATGAGGTGAATAAATCAACAGTTTGCGATACTGCCAACATTTTGGCCATGGATGCCGGAAGCGGTTTTTATGCAAGTATAATGACGTTTAACAGTTTGATAAAAGTAGCCGACCCCAGACCAGTATTAAAAAACTTTAAGGCGCCGGTTTTAGTAGTGAAAGGGCAATGCGATAATCAGAAATGGGGATTCACGAATGAGTACGTAAGCTTATTTCAACACAGCCGGTTAGTGATCATACCCGGTGCGGGGCATTTTATTCCGGTGGAACAACAGGCGCTTTACCTGCAAACGATTAAACAATTCCTGGAAAAATAGAAGAATGCAATAAGAAACTTTTCCGGATTTTGCTAAAAAAAAAATTAAACATTTTTCTGCTAATTATATTTTTAGCCGCGAAAGTTCAAAGACACCAATAACTGGATGGAGCTCCATCAAAAAATCTTTCATTGGGTCACTCTGCGATCTCTGCCCTGCGTGATTCATCATACCAACTCTTTATGTTTTACCTTTTTGGTGGCCGGGTTAAAAAATTTGCGCTAAGCCTGTGAGAAGGGAGAAGTACCCAACTTAATCAGGCACAGGTACCAGCAGTGGTATGCACAACACTGGTTGTTTTACGCCAGCTTAAACGAAAGAAAATCTTCCGGGAATTTAATGTTCTCAAACACCTCTTGTTGTTAGAAAACATTAACCATTTACTTTTTAAAAATTTCCTCTCATCGCCACTTCAACCTGGTAAATACAATTTCTTTATACCCGGCCCTTTCATACAAAATACCCAATTCATTTTTTAATGTGCTTACAAGATCAGAATAAGCAGTAAAATCTTTTGCCTTATCCCCTACCCCTTTATCAATAAGGTAGCTGCGGGGCCAACTCTTCCCGTTATCAACGCTAATGCGTACCGTTAAATTATTTCTGTGAACGGTATCTGCGGCATTGCAAAATGCCAGTGTATTTTTTTCTAATGCAAGAATACTTCCCTGGCAAACGGGATCAGGCAAATGATGATCAACATAAGTAGAATCCCAGTTATCTCCCCCGTTATTGCTGATGGCAATCAACCTCGCTTTTGCTTCGCCGCTTTGGTCGCGCATATTCATCATTAAGCGGTTACCGTTGAGTTCTACAGCCATCGTTTCATTGCTGCCTGGAATATTTACCGTACCTGCCAGATGAAAAGTTTTTCCATGATCATCCGAATAAAAACCATGTGCCTGATAATCTTTAAAAAGCTGCTGCGGATTTCCACTGGAGTGATTGGCCGCGACAAACAATCTTCCATTGAACCTACCCTGCTTTAATTGTATTGCATGACCAGGTGTTAAAGCATAGCTGCGCCAGTCTTCACTGAAATTATATGCACTGTTAATCCGGGGTTGTTGTGGCCGGTGCACCTGCGTGGTAATATTCACCGGTGTTGACCAGGATTTTCCGCCATCTGCAGAACTTACAAAAAAAACTTCGCGTAAACCTTTGCCTTCCCTTACTGCTCTTTCATAGTTATTGCCCGTATTGTAAAAGAGGAAGATACGTCCCTGCGGGTAAGCAGGATCAAGCATATCCAACACCGGCGCGGGATTGCCGGCCTGTAAGTTGCCATTATCAATCACTAACTGTAGAGGTCCCCAGGTTTTGCCGTTATTAATACTCACTTTCATTACTATATCCACGTTCCCAAAATCACCGGCGTCATTTACCCTGCCTTCGCAAAAAGCCAGCAGCTTTCCTCCGGGCAACGCAATTATGGCAGGTATACGATAACTGGAATATCCATCTGTACGGGAAGCAAACAAGGTGATTTTATCCTGCTGCGCGAACAAAACTGTCAGCAATAAAAACTGGAACAGGATTAGCAAACTTTTTTTCATATAGAAGATTTTATTGGCAGTTAAAGATCGGGATTGCGGCGTATACCAACGATTACCGCAGTGATAAAACCGTACGCCCAACTGTTCATAATCGCACACATTATTTATTTCAGCTTGATAATTCATTGCTAAACAAAGCATTGGACAGGTGGTATATTTATTGACGCCAGTAGTACATGTAAAACCTCTTATATGCTGAAAAACTTTTTTACCACCGCATGGCGAAATCTTTTAAAAAACAGAGCGTATTCCCTGATCAACATTGGCGGTCTTGCCGCAGGAATGACGGTCACCATGCTGATTGCGTTATGGATATACGATGAAGTGACCTTTAACAAAAATCACCGGCATTATGAAAGCGTGGCCCAGGTAAGAAGATATTTTACTGACCCCAATACGCATGAAACCAATGGCGTAAGCAATATGCATTACCCTACAGCGGCGATCTTGAAAAATAATTATAGCAGGTATTTTAAACATGTGGTGATGGCATGGTGGCTGAATGATTACGCAGTTTCTGCCGCCGATAAAAAAATGGTAAGAAAGGGAGAGTTTATGGAACCGGGAGGGCTAGACATGCTCTCTCTGCAAATGTTGACTGGCAGCTATAGTTCACTTAACGATATGCATGCTGTTGTTATATCTGAATCAACAGCAAAAGCATTTTTTGGAAAGGACGATCCCATCAACAAAAATCTTAAAATAGACAATCGTATTGACGTGACGGTAAAAGGCGTGTACAAAGACATTGCCGCGAACAGCAATTATGCAGATGTACAATTTTTTGCACCGTGGAGTTTATGGGTGGCTTCCAACGATTGGATAAAACAAACCGTGGATAGCTGGGACAATAGTTCCTTTCCCATATTTGTGCAGTTGCAACCTGATATTTCCATGGCCGATGCCAATGCAGCGATGAAAGATTTTTATTTCAACAATCTTCCCAAAGAAGTAGCTGCCGGCATGAGGCAATACAAAATGCAGGCCTTCCTGTACCCGATGAAAGACTGGCATTTATATGCTGATTTTAAAAACGGGTTACCCGATGGCGGACGCATTACTTTTGTATGGCTCTTTGGCATTGTTGGATTTTTTGTGTTGTTGCTGGCCTGTATTAATTTTATGAACTTAAGCACGGCGCGTGCAGAAAAGCGGGCAAAAGAAGTTGGCATCCGCAAAACGCTGGGCTCTTCCAAAAAGCAATTGGTGCAGCAATTTTTTAGTGAATCATTTTTGGTGGTTGCGCTGGCCTTCCTGCTTTCAATGATCCTCCTGGTGTTGTCTCTTCCATGGTTTAATACACTGGCTGATAAAAAGATTACCATTCCATTTTACAACCCGTTGTTCTGGGTTATTAATCTTGCATTCATCTTAATAACAGCATTGCTTGCCGGCGCTTATCCCTCCTTTTATTTATCAGCATTCAAGCCGGTAAAAGTTTTAAAAGGAACCATCCGTTTGGGCCGTTTTGCTTCCCTGCCAAGAAAAGTGCTGGTGGTTGTTCAGTTTACGGTATCTGTGATCCTGATCATCGGAACGATTGTGGTGTACCAGCAGATACAGTTTGCGCAGGATCGTCCAATTGGTTATAACAGGAACGGGTTAATCGCCATTTCAAAAAATGATCCCGGTTATAACGGGAAGATAGATGTATTGCGGAGTGAGTTGATCAATACCGGCGTGGTGGAAAATATGGAACTTTCTTCCAGCCCGATGACGGAGATATCGAACAATTCCAGCGACTTTGACTGGATTGGCAAACAATCGCGGGAATATTCCTTTGCAGTCAACAATGTGTCTTATGGTTTTGGTAAAATGGTGGGATGGCAGTTTGTTGCCGGGCGGAATTTTTCCAGCGATTTTATTACCGACAGTACCAAAATAATCATTAATGAAACGGCGGCGAAAGACATGGGCTTTAAAGATCCCATCGGGCAAACCGTTAAGTTTGGTGGCGGCACGCAATCGCGGCAGATTATTGGTGTAATAAAAGATATGATCGTCGCATCCCCTTATGAACCGGTAAAACGTGCCATCTATTTTCTGGATGCCCGGTACCAGGCCGCAAGCCAGATGGAAATAAAAATAAATCCTGCGATAAGTGCAGGTGAAGCCTTGCCAAAAATTGAAGCGGTATTTAGGAATATTGTACCATCCGCCATGTTCGATTATAAATTTATTGATGAGGAATACGCCAAAAAATTCAGCCAGGAGCAACGTATCGGCAAGCTTTCCACCTTCTTTGCAGCGCTTGCCATATTTATTTCCTGTCTCGGGATTTTTGGACTGGCAGGCTTTGTTGCCGAGCAGCGCACGAAAGAAATTGGCATCCGCAAAGTCATCGGCGCATCGGTATTTAATATCTGGAATTTATTATCCAAAGAATTTGTTGGCCTGGTGCTTATCGCGCTGTTTATTGCAACCCCTGTCGCGTATTGGCTGATGAAGAATTGGGTGCAAAACTTTACCTATCACACCAATATTTCCTGGTGGATTTTTTTAGCAGCCGGTTGCGGTGCGCTTACCATCACGCTGTTAACCGTAAGTTTTCAATCAATTAAGGCGGCGTTTGCAAATCCTGTAAAAAGTTTAAGAGCGCAGTGATAATTCGTAAAGAATATTTTTTTCGATTTCTATCGCGGGGATATTATTTTTCCTGCTCAAAACAAAATGAGCTAAAAAAATTTTCGTCAAAAAAAATAATTGAAAATAACATTGTAGCTTTTTTTTTGTAGCAATTTAATTTGCCACAAAAAATATTGCTACACTTTTTCCTGATTATAAAATGTTGGGAAAGGCAGTAAAAGAAATTTTACTGCTTTTTTTATCCCGGGATGGAATAAAAAGTAGGTGACTGCAAAATTAAGCAGTTGATAAAAAAGGAGAGATTAAAAAAAGATGGAACGCTGATCTGCCTAAAAAAAGGAGAGCTAATGTATTTTAGCTTTGGTACGATTCAGATTCCATAGGATGTTTAATAACGATGCAGGAAGAAATATTTTTTATGTGTCAATAACTTTTGTGTCTATTTAATTTGACACAAAATTATTGACACATTTTTTATAAAAAATTTGAGCGAAAAATTGAAGAAAGACAGAAACAAAGCAGGATGTTAAATCATTCCAACTAATTCCGTCAAATCACTTCCCAACACTTACACTCATTTTTACGTACTAAACACAGATTGCAAGTTATCTTCATTTGCCCACTCATTATAATAAGTGATATCATAAGAACCAAAATTTAAGGACATGAACAAACTATTCGCACTTCTTCTTTTATGTACTACCCTTTTCACCAAACAAACTGCTGCACAGGAACTGAAATCAGCATTCTTATTTGATCTGAACCTTGACATAGACACGCCCCAGCCCATAGGGCCCGTGCCGGCAGGAACAAGAATTGTTTTTCCTTTTAAAGGAGGATCGGTAAAAAGTGATAAGATCAATGGAAAAGTATTGCCCGGCGGTGCGGACTGGGGATTGAATCTTGACTCCACAACTTTTAAAATTGATGTGCGCGGCACGATAGAAACGGATGACCATGCGCTTATTTATTTTTCCTACTCCGGCTATCTTCATGCAGACGCTAAAAAATTCGCGATGATCAACGCTGGTAAAGCCAGTGAACTCTCCCCTGCTGATTATTATTTCAGGTCAAACCCCGTCTTTGAAACCAGTGCGCCCAAATATGCGTGGCTTAATCATACGGTTGCCATAGGTGTTGGAAGTATCCCGGCGGCGGGCAAAGTTGTTTACCGGGTGTTTGCGATAAAATGATAAAATTTACTTGATCGATGCATTTAACCCTACGCTGATTTTTTTCCTTAAACTTTATTTTAGTCAGAAAACAGGCAGTTAGGAACGTGCAGCATATATTGTACGATAAGGTTTTACAAAATATGACAGATCGGTACATTAAGGTGTCAATTGGTTACCCTGACAAGGCCTGGTTAAAAATTATTAAGACAAAGATCGAACTAAAATAATGTGGAGAGAAATTTCTGCAAGCGTTCATACATTGCATAAATAAAGGCCATTTGCCTTATTGAAGGAATTTCTAATCAAGATATGACAACGCAACAAATTTCATCAGAAAAAAGGTTTGCATCTATACTGTTTGATCTTTTATTAATGACCATACCAGTGGGTATTTGCGCTATTCCCTATGCTATTTATCTTTTATCAGACCCTTTTAATCAACACACTTCTCATTCCCCAACTTTTGAATACCTGTTATATCTGCCCATTTTTGCAATGTCTTTGTATCTCTGCAAAGATTGTTTGAACGGGCAGAGTTTTGCTAAACGAAAATTTGGCCTTCAGGTGGTTGATAACAGTACTAACAACATAGCTTCCCCTTTCAAATGTTTTATAAGAAATTTCTTTTGCATCATTTTTCCTGTAGAAGTTATCATGGCCGTTAAAAATCCTTCCAGGCGGTTAGGTGATATTGTGGCCGGAACTAAATTGACAACAGCAGTAAAAAAAGAAAATACAGGTCACATTCGTTATGCGCAGGTTCTCTTGTGCGTACTTTTTTCTTTTGCTGTATATTTTATGTTGTACAAATTAATGGGAGTGATCTGAATTAGTCTTACTTAAAAAGTATACCGGCTGGTGTCCCCTCCCACTTAAATCACCCGGAACATTTTCCGGCAAACAGAACTGTTTTGCATTTCTTCCTTACAAAGTTCCGGGAAGTATTTTTACGTAATAGTTTCCTGCATTCATTTTTCCGTATCCGGTCAATTTCTTATCACTTGCAAATGTTCACAAATGTTTTTATTTTGAGTAAACAAGCGTTGATAGTACATCATGAATAAACTCTCAGATAGATAGAAAGAAAAAATATTTCTACCTGTTGGTGTACCTATCAACTGAAATCAATCTGAAACGTTCGCCGGCAAATATTTTTTTTCATTAACCTTCTTATTTCGGTGGGTGGAGGCATCCACCGATAGATGAAACCCTGAAACACATGACAAAGTTATTAACACTCAAACACTGGCAACTCTTTTGCCTTCTATTCGGACTGCCCTTTATTTTCCAGTTTGTTTATGCGGGTACCATTGTGGTCAATCAAGGGGCGGCAGTATATTTTTGGATATTTCCTATAATTATGATCTTGTTTATCTCGTTGTTTTTCGGCTGGCTTTATGCACTTAGTACAAACCTTCATAAAAAATTGCCTGCAACAGTACCTATGAACCTTAGCCTGTTTAAAACCTTTCTTATCATACCTGCTGTTTATCTTTTAGCAATATCAATTGGCATGCTTTCTATGTTTTCAACTATTACTCCAGACAACCCGCCAAATCCTGTAATTATTGTGATGATTCTTCCGGTGCATTTGTTTTCGATGTTTTGCATTTTTTATTGTTTTTATTTCAACGCAAAGGCACTCAGGGCAGTTGAATTGCAAAGACCGGTAACCTTTAGTGATTTTTCAGGAGAATTCTTTTTAATCTGGTTTTACCCGGTGGGGATATGGCTACTGCAACCACGAATAAATAAACTGTTTGACCCCGCGACCCAGGCATAAAACGATCAATTGCCAGATCAACATAACTTACATTAAAGCATAAGCCTGTGTTAGTTTTAGAATCTTTTTTAACCGAAGTAACTTCCCCAGCCTTATTAGTTAGGTACAACACTTCACATTCACCTGCTTGTTTTTAATAAATAATCATCTGCTGACGGGTAAGTTATAGTTAGACACTCATTATTGCTTTTTACATCATTGATCTTACATCTCCCCTATCCAAACGGTTTGAGAAAGCCTTTAGATGAACAGCGCTGTTTTTTTCTCCTATTTTTGCTGCCGGTTTTTAAATCAACATAGCAATGAAGAGGCATTTAAAAAGGGTTCGCAGGATAAGCAGGTATGTAATTTATAAGGAAACCCTTGTAGATGTGAGGGAAAAGTGCTGGTCTTTTGTAGGTTCCTTTTTTGGCATCGGGCTTATTGCACTTATTCAAAGTACCTACCTTTTAAAAACAGAAAATATATTCCTGATCGGCTCCTTTGGCGCAAGCAGTGTACTTATCTATGGAATTATTCAAAGCCCGTTAGCCCAGCCCCGCAACCTGATTGGAGGGCACCTGATAAGTGCGCTGGTGGGAGTTACTGTTTTTAAACTTTTGCCCGATATTATATGGATAACTGCGCCCTTAGCAGTATCGCTTTCTATTATTGCCATGCAATTCACCAAAACACTCCATCCCCCGGGTGGCGCCACTGCACTGATCGCCATCACCGGTTCAGAAAAAATAAAATCCATGGGATACCTGTATGTGTTCAGCCCTGTTTTGTCCGGAGTCATCATTTTGCTATTGATCGCTTTAATCTTTAACAATATGACCTCGCATAGAAAATATCCGAATGACGGCCGCTTTGCACGCGGCATCAAATGGATGACCAACCTGCCGGGTTATAAAGTGGAAAGAAGGTCATGATAGAATAGAGTTTTACGATTGGTTGGTTTCTTTTGCAACGGACATTAATCTGAAACATCTTCCGGCAAACAAAAACTGTATTCCATTAACTTGCTTATCCTGTTTAATCAGTAACGCTGTCAGATTTTCTGCAGCCACAAAATGCACATAAGTTTCTTATCACATGAAATCATTGATGCTTTCAGCCATACTTGTTTTTACAATACAGATATCTTTTGGCCAGGGTGATGGACCGAAAGAAATAACTCCGCAGCTTTTACAAAAACTGACAGCCGACATTGATAAACAAATTCCTGCATTTAAACAAAAGCTTTTAAAACAGGACCTGACGGCTTCGCAGATAGAATTTTCTATTGACACTTTCCGGATAGAACAATTAGTTTCCAAACGAATAGATATTGATTATTCAACCTCAGGAATGAATATAACGGTTAGCGAAATGACAGCTTCTTATGATAAGCTCATGAATAAGTATTACAGCAAACTATTGAAGATTCTTGAACCAGAAGATCAGAAAGTGCTTATAAATGCACAAAAGGCATGGCTTGCTTACCGTGACGCGGAAGCCAAACTTATCCGCACAATGACTAAAGACGTATATTCCGGTGGCGGAACTATGCAATCCAATATTGCCGTTGGCTCCTACGCGGACCTGGTTGTAAAAAGAACAATAGAAATCTTTAATTATTACGGCGATGCAGTTAAAGAAAAATAATTCTGTGCTAAAAGATTGGTGTTAGTATGACAAATAAAGTCATCGGTTGGCGGGCATCTTCACCAACTGAACAAACATTTCAGGTTGACCAGGCAACCTAATTCTCTCCAGCAACCACTTGCAAATGTTTCCAAACGTTTATATTTTGTGCAAATACAAGAATACCGGAAGCGCTCTCACAAGAGTTTCTGCCGGTAGGTTGTACGTTTCTAATCATTAATATCCATCAAACCTGCTTTTAAAAAATGTGCTTTACCGTATACATAGCAACAAACAAAGTGTTGCCCCTGGGAAGCTTCGTTCCGGAAGAAACAGATATTTTTCTTGAGCAGCTTACTGAAGAAGAAGAAAGATCACTCAGACCAAAATTTTCAAAACCAAACATTTATCATGTAGGCTCCGATACAGGTTGTTCCTGCGGTCTTTCATTTGACAGTAATTTATTTGATGACCCGGAATACGAGAAAGAGAAAAAATCACCCGCCCGGTTTATTGAACTGCTTAAAGAATTAACAGCAACGGAAGAGGTGGAATATTATTGCTGCTGGTTTGGAGACTGGGCCTTACCTGTAGAACAATCCCGGGAAATAGACATCAGGCAAATATCTCTTGACAAAAATTATTTTGACCTTACAGAAAAGGAGTTTATAAAATTTACCAGCCAATTTGTAATTACACGTTAACATTCTTTTACCGGCATTCAACATCATACCTCGGCTTTCTGTCTTAAGCCTTATACCTTCCACCCTATACCTTCCACCCTATACCTTCCACCTTATGCCTTCCACCCTATACCTTTCGCCTTGAACCTCTCACTCCTCCCCTCATTTTGGCTACGTCTTCCCTCAATTAGGCTACACGCACCCAACAGTTGCAACAGACCTTTGCCGTACAAAAAAGAATACATCAATATATGGAACAACAAAAAGAAACATCAGGCAAGGTTTGGTTTATTACGGGCAGTTCCCGCGGTTTCGGACGTGTATGGGCCGAGGCTGCCCTTCAACGCGGCGATAAGGTAGCAGCAACGGCAAGAAAACTCTCCAGCATTGCTGATCTCAAAGAAAAATATAACGACAATGTACTAACCCTTGAGCTTGACGTAACCAATGCCGAACAGGTAAAGGCTGCAGTACAGGAAGCGCACCATTATTTTGGCAGGCTCGATATCGTGTTAAACAATGCGGGTTACTCACTCGTTGGCACTATTGAAGAAGCAAAGGCCGAAGAAGTAAAAGCCATGTATGAGACCAATATTTTTGGCGCGTTGGCTGTTATCCAGGCCGCATTGCCGTTGCTTCGCCAGCAGGGCGGCGGACATATCATTGGTACCTCCAGCAATCTTGGTCATGTAGTGTTACCGGTAATAGGTTATTACTGTTCTTCCAAGTGGGCTTTTGAAGCAATACATGAAAGCCTGGCCGAGGAAGTAAAGTCTTTTGGTATTAAAGTCACTATCATAGAACCCGGTGCTTATGCAACAGAGTTTGGCAGCCAGGATTCTTTAAAGTTTGCCACCGGCCTGGACATTTATGCCGATTATAAAAACCAGTTTTTTGATACGCTGAAAAACCTGGAACGGGGCGACCCGCAGGCAACACCTGAAGCGCTCTTTAAAATGGTGGACTCAGAAAACCCGCCGCTGCGTTTCTTTTTAGGCAGTCATAACCTGCCCTGGGTGCGTAAAGCGTATGAAGAAAGGTTAGCCACCTGGGAAGCGTGGGAAGCAGTATCCAGTGCTGCGCAGGGAACCGCCAGATAGAATGACTTTTAAATAAGTGAACAATCAGCAATAACCGGTAAATTTACAGTTGCCGGTTATTGCTGTATTAACTATTGAACATGAAAAAGGAAGAACATAATCACCAGCATTTTGAATCGTTGTCTGATGTGCACCGTGCCTTTGGTTTACCCGCACCACTGCATCCATCTATCAGCCTTATTGACAATACCATCCCCGGTGTGAATGCAACCAGGCCATGCGGTTCACATGTGTTGAATTTTTATAAAATTTCTTACAAGGCGCCACTCTCCGGTAAAATAAAATATGGCCAGGGGTTTTATGATTTTGATGAAGGCGGTTTACTGTTTGCATCTCCCGGCCAGTTAATAGGCGGCAACCAGGAAACGGAAACCAGGGAATGTTCTGTGTATACCTTACTGATACATCCGGATTTTTTACTAACCTATCCCCTGGCGAAAAAGATCAAGCAGTATGGTTTCTTTTCTTACTCAGCCAATGAAGCCTTGCACTTGTCAGAAGAGGAAAAGGAAATTATCACCACCATTTTTCAGATTATTAAGAAAGAGCTCACCAGCCGTATAGATGATTTTAGCCAGGATGTGATTATTGCCCAGATAGACCTGTTGCTTAATTATGCCAACCGTTTTTACAAACGGCAGTTCCTTACGCGCAAAACGCAGAGCCATGATTTGCTGGAAAAGCTGGAAGAAATACTGGACGATTATTTCAATAAAGATAAATCGCTGGTGCAGGGCATACCCACCGTTCAATATATTTCATCACAACTAAACATCTCACCAAGTTATTTAAGCGATATGCTGCGCTCACTTACCGGCCAGAATGCACAACAGCACATTCACCATAAACTGATAGAAAAAGCAAAGGAAAAATTATCCACCACTACCCTCTCTGTAAGTGAGGTGGCGTATGAGTTAGGCTTTGAACATCCGCAATCCTTTAGCAAGCTGTTCAAAACAAAAACAAATCTTTCGCCGGTGGAATTCAGGCAGTCTTTTAATTAAAAAGGTTTTGATCCTTGATGCCAATGCAGGCATTTACTGTTGCTGATCCCTGATACCTCTGATTAGTAAATGAATCCCCGCGCCAAGTATCAGCAGGCAGCAAACGAGATAAGGGCCTGACTGACAACCGGCGCTTGTACAGGTTTGCCCCGTTAACCCGGCCAGTAATTGGCTTAGACCGGTAACAGTTAAAATGGCCCCGATGAAAATTTTATAGTGAAGCATTTGATGTAAAGGTTTGGGTTACTCATAACCAGGTGTTTAACCGGTGCAAATTAAGCAAAAGAACGTTCTGCGTATAATAAAAGGGAGCTGTCAGGTAACTAAGGTCACCAGCATTATTACTTTCACAAGTTCGACTATTGAATAGTACCCATTTAAAACGGGTGCCCTTAATATCTTCAACATGAATATTTTGTTAGTTACTGAAGAAGAAACAAAGAGGTGTTAAATAAACGTTTTGTAAAATTTGTGAGTGATGAGTTGTGTATATTTAGACAGCACCGGAGATTTTTTGATTTTTATTATTTACTATGCCCCTGGACAACTTAGCTGAAGACTTATTAGAAGCCGCTTTTGAAAGCCTGGCTCACCAATTTAAACAGGATCACAGCCATTGTGATTTCATCAAGTTAATTATTGACGAGGTAAATGGAGATACATTCACATTCCTGCTGTATAACGGTGCATCAAAGTATCATTGGGAAAGGAAAATCTGGTATAAGCAAAATGACATTGCAAAAATTTCTAACCCGGTAGACAGTTTAAAATACATCGGGCAAAAAATTATTCCCAACATCATTAAACAGCAAGGCGTAACTAACGCTGAAGAGGCAAAAGAAATTTTCCAGTTAACCAGGTCTTTATTGGAGTTGGACAGCCATGAAAAAAGTAACGAAATTGTAATTGATGGAACTGATTATCTCTTACAAATTAAACTGGCCAATACAGTAAAAGAATTTAAGTGGAAAACTATTCCTTACGGATGGGCTGTGGTAGAACAGGTTTCCAACAAACTTATTACGCTCAATAATAAAATGTATTAAGGGTTTGATCTTACCGTGAGTGCAACTCTCTGTGTAAAAATAACAGTATAGGCAGTTGACACCGTACTTTTTAGATATCTTAGTATTGGCGGATGCGGATAATAATTGTTGGCAGAAATCCATTAACCATTAGAATGTATTTAAAAGTAATAACCCGAATCTTTTTATGTTTTCTTTTATTTTCCGAATTGTTTTTCTCATGCCAGAACTCTTCATGCGATATGATAAATCTTAAAAAACTTGGGACGATTCAATTTAGAAGGTCATATACAAATCATCAAATGCTTTCTGACAATGAGTTAGATTCGCTTTCTAAATCAAATCCAGAGTTCAATCTAATATTCAAAAATTCAAACCCGGGATTGCCAGAATACATGGAGAAATTAGGATTGTCTTACAAAAATGAATTATTGATTGATCAAATTGACACCCTATTACAAGACTCTCTAACATTTCCAATTTCTTCCGGAAAAAAATATACAATAACAACAGGTCTTATTAACAATTCATGTCAGACTTTTTTATATATCAGTGACGGCAATTGCAAAGACAGTATTCTTTTTGAAGAAGTACCTATTCATCCTAATTTCCGTCTTTTAACTTATGAGCCACAAAAAAAGAAATTTATACTTGCCTATTCGAAATATTATTTTATGAATGGCGACATGTATGATGTGGCATTACTTGAAGTGCCATAAAATTACTTCCATTAACAAAGGTTTGTTGTGTCTGCAGGACTCACAATGAGATGATGTTGAGCACAACATGCGGCGCAATTAATGCATGATGTATTTCTCATTTTGCGTTGGGAATACTAAAATATCCCGGAGGATAATTTGCAAAAAGTCATGTATTGGTTTGTTGTAAGCAGCGTCAAGCAGCTAAGATTATACAGATATCGCTGAAGCCTGCGTAAGACTGTTTACATTTATCACATAATTTATGACAACCACACCCCATTTTATATACAGCCATTTACTTAGATTTTTGTTTTCTCTTATCCTCTCTAATTTTAACTACTGATTGAAGAAGATATTTTCCATATTGACAATCGCGGCATCCGGGTTACTTTCAGTTATCATTGCAACGGCGTGGATAAACTATGGAGCTATTGAACTCGGGGCATTAATCTATTTCTTTATTCCCTTGCTTATCTTAATCGGGACAGTTTTAGTATTCCTGGTAGTTGATATATTTTTAAAAGGGAAAAGAACCTTAATAACAATAAGTTTTATATGTATCAATATTCTGACGGGTATTTTAATGCGATTAGATTTTTACTACCACATCCTCAACTTATAGATACTTAGATTAAATAAGTACCACAAGCAGCAGTATTATTTCTTTAATGCTATTTCCAAAGAATCATATGCTCTCTGAAGCGGGATCAACTGAACAATTCTTTTTTTGTCAGCAGAGGCCAGCGCTTCCGCAATTTCAAGCTGCTTTGCTGAACTCGTATCCTGCTTCTTTATATTTCCCAAACTGTCTGACTTTTTATAGTAAACTGCTTTTATTTGGTCGATTTCTTTTTTGATGGTTTGCCTCCTGTTTGCAATCTTGTCTTTTTGGTTTTCACAGGAAGAAAGTAAAAGAATGGTTAGTAAAAAGAGAAGTCTCATATAATTTAATTTTGTGTAAGCTTGTGTACAACCGCATTATTGATCAGTGATTTCAAGGCCATCGTTATGGCTATCTCATAATTACTTAAACATTTAAACTAATCAGAAAGCGCCTGGGGTGTAAGATGACTTTCACCGTTGCTTACTCAATTTTCACAGCCTGCATTTTATTCCCACTGTCATCAATGTCAAAGCCAATTACCTTGTTGTTGTTGTCTTTTGTAAATTTTATTTCTGAGCCAGCCATTTCCAACATAAAGAAATCAGTATCGGAAGTAAAATAAATTTTGTATTTTGTTTTACTGTCGAGCCTTAGCATCAACCCTTCTTTTTCAAGTGTAACATTAAAGGTATTCCTGTATAGCTTGTAGTTTCCTGTGTATGATTTCAATAGTTCGTTATTTACGGTAACAACCTTTTTAATTTTCGGCGTATAAAAATCTTTCCAGTGATAAACAGCAGCGAGGGAATTGACTATTTCGCTTAAAAGGCTCCAGCTATCGGTATTTGCCATTACCACTGCTCCATTCCCATTTTCCATGCTGCCATAATATTCAGCAATAAAGCCTTCATCAGAACCACTATGGTTAAAATATTTTTCATTTCCCTTTTTAACAATAAACACGCCTAATGCTGCAGCGCTATCAATATAAGGCGTCAATCTAAGCCTGGTTGTTTCCGGGGAAAGTACTTTATTGCTTTTGCCTTGTAAGGACAGTTGTGTTTCTATAATATATTTAGCTAAATCTGTAGGCGTTGTCCACAGGCCTGCCGCCGCTTGTTCAGGATAAATATGATACTTCCCTTTCACTGCTGCCCCATCATTATAATAACCTGTTGCCAATAATTTTTCTTTATCCGCAGGCGGCGGTTGGGTATAAAAACTATTGCTCATGCCCATGGGGTTTAATACATTCTTCCACATATAGGTATCGTAAGGTTGCCCTGTTACATCCCGTAATATCAGTTGCGATATGGTAGTTCCTCCACCTGAATATTGAGATCTGAGAGATGGCTCATACATTGACCGGATCGCTTTATTGTTAGCCGGCCTTTCGCCATTTAAAATTTGTATGAGTGAAGGTATGCTGTCTCCTTTTTCATAACCATCAAATCCGTGTACGGTTAACCCTGCTGTATGACTTAACAGGTTTGCGATAGTTATTTTTTTTCCTTTAGACAGAGAGTCGTAAGGAAATTTCCATGATTTCAAATAGTTGTTAATATCTGTATAAAGATCCAGTTTGCCCTCCTGCACTAACTTTAAAATACCAACCCCGTTTAATGATTTACTGATAGAGCCTGCCTGGAATAATGTGCCTGTTGTAACCGGCCGTTGTTCCGAACTATCTGCCCAGCCGTATGCTTTTGTCCACTCGATTTTATAATCTTTTATCAATGCGATACTTACCCCGTTTACATGATTACTCTTCATTCTGTCGGCAAGCGTAAAATGCTGATTCCCTATTTGCACCCATAAACCTAAATTGTTTTCAAACTTTTTGATCTTTGCTTGTACCTCTTTAGAATAGGTTGTATTGTTTTGCGCCGATAGGTTACTCGTTTGGATATAAAAGCACAGCAACAAAGAAAATGATGCGAAGGTTTGTATGTGTTTGGTCATAACGATGTATTAAAAATTTGCTGTAAAGAATTTAAAAAATCTGTTGGGCATAAGATTGTACTGACAGTTTAAATCTTATGCTGTTTATGCAAATTGCGACCAACAACGGCGGGGACATTCATTGGTCGGCGGGTGTACAAACTTTACCAGGGTAAAGACTTTGGTTTACCACGAACCCTGCTGTTTCTTATACACATTGTTGTGCGCTGGCCGTATGTTTATTTCTGAAGCATCAGGTTTTTCAAATTAATTTTACCACATTGAATTTCATTGTTATTGATGCTGTAAAAAACATCCTGGCCTTTAATGGTAAACCCCGTTCGGATCGGGCCATCCATTCCTTTATTGGAAAGAGTTACTACATAAAAAGCACTTGATTCTTTCGCACCTATCGTCCGTTTCAATGAAGATGGTTTTGTGAGACTATTGTCCAAAAAAGATGTCAAACGGGTAAAACCATAATCATACAATGGTTCTTTAGCAATGGTCATGGTATCGGGAGGAAAAAAGAGCCGATAATCAACACCCGGGATAGAAGGCAACTCATATGGTTCCACAGGAAAATCTATTGACAACTCGCAGGGATGATCTGTTTCATTAATTATCCGCGTCCAAAATACTGCATAGATGTATTTCTTACCAGCAGGATCAGTGTAATGACCTCCACTTTTTGGAAAACTATTTTGTATGATCAGTCGCTTACCGGCAGAATCAGTATACGCATACCTGCTGTAAATCCATCTGGAATTTGCGGTGTCTTTGGTTTCTGTCCCGGTATTTTCTTTTGAGAGGCCTGGTTTATTCTGTCCTCCACAGGAGCTGTGAAAAACAACCACCAGGAACAAAGCATATATGTGTATGTATTTCATCTTTTAATATGTTAACAGTTGCATGGGCTGGCAGGGGGAAATACAGCGCTCTTTATTTATTCCCTGGTAAAAAATAACGAGAGAACCAGGCTGACTAAAACCTCTCTTTGTTTTTTATCATCCTGTCAAAGTTTGATACAGCGAATTACTTTGATATTTTTCAACCCGAAAGATTTGGATTGTAAATAAAACTGTAACCTTTGTAAATAAATCGTAAACACTGTGTTTGATAGCCGAAATCTCCTCTCCGGAAAACGTAAGTACCTGTGCGGATTGTTATTACTCTCGTTTATCTCTGTCATTTGCGCGGCTTTCAGCATGGGGGATAACAACGATTTTGATATCTCCAGGAGGGAAGTTTTACTCCGCAGGATTGGACATGAACTACTCCTGCAATCGGGCGACAGAACCTCAAGGGTGCTTCCGGTAGAAAAGATCTCCGAAAATGAATACCAGATCAGGTTTGAAAATGAGCTTTCTTTTCAGGCAGATTCACTCGTGAATACTACCCGGCGTTTGTTGGCCAAAGACCCTCTTTCAAGTGATTACGTTGTAAAGGTGCTGAACAGCAGCAACTCCGGTGTGGCCTATGGATATGCTGTATCCAAAAATAAAAAAGATGATATTATCGCCTGTTTAGGAAGAATGCAACCCAGGGCACGTTACATCATCAATATTAAGTTTAAACCGACAGGGATAAATAAAGCAAAGAGCGGATATCTCCTGGGTATCCTGCCATTTTTGGCACTGGTTGGTTTTCTTTTTTTCAGGTCTGGTAGTAAATCGCGGCCGGCCCTACCTGATAATCGGGATACTGATACGTTCACTTTGGGCGCACTATTGTTCAACCCAAAAAACCGTACGCTAAAGATGAATGAAACGACTATTGATCTTACCGCAACTGAAACCCGTTTGCTGCATATTTTTGCGTTGTCTCCCAACGAAACCATTGAGCGTAGCCGGCTGCAAAAAGAGATATGGGAAGATGAAGGTGTTATCGTAGGCCGTAGCCTGGATATGTTTATCTCAAAACTTAGAAAGAAACTGGCAGCTGATCCCAACATCAGCATTGTGGTGATACGCGGAAAGGGATATAAGCTGGAAACCGGCGCTTAAGTTGGTTGTCGCTTTACAGCGTAATGCAGGTAGCCGGCGGAATTAACATTATGCGGAATTAACATTATGTTGTACTGCTCATTTTGATATCTGCTTGAATTTTCTCTGCGTCTTTTATTTTCTTCGTTTGGTACACCATCATATTTGCAGGTTGGGGTAAACTGAATTTTATATTTTGTACCCTGCTGAAATGCAAATAACAAACAGCATAACAATCGTAAGTTGTACAGTTAATTTAACCAACTCTGTCATTGAACGATCAATCGAAATTTTAATTTTTTCTAAACCCTTTTATCTTCCGTTGCTCTTTAAATATTTGTATATTCACTAACACAATTCATCCTGGTAAAATTCTTATTTCCTGGTCTTAATTATCCTGGAGATTTTAAAATGCTCCGTTTCTTTTTAAAACATCTTTCCAAAACATAAGAGCCGCATATAAAAGCAATTGCATGATTCTTTTATGCTGTTGTTTGGTATGCCGCTGCATTGCCTGTGCAAAACACCGGATGAAAGAAAAATGCCGCTCCATCAAAATAAGTTTGATGGATATAACAATATTCTGTTCAACTCTTCAGGCCACCCGGTATAAAAAGTGTAGCAACAAAAAGTGTGGCACTTTAAAACGCCACATTTTTTTTGCTACAACTTCAGATCGACCCAACTTTTTTTTAAAAAAAATTTAAACGCATCCGCAGAACATGCTAAAAAAAATGAGAACGCAAATGCACATCAGTAAAAAATAATAGTATGGTGCTTTAAGTTTTCCCATGTTTATATCACTTTAATCTTAAATGACGAGGAAAGAAAAAGTGTAAGTAAAACAATGAAGCCAGGCAAACAGTACGCTTTCTTATAACAGGTATTCTTAAACACGCGCTGGCCATGGCAAACACAATCCTGTATGGCAAGGCTCACCAACAGCAATGAACGTTTGATAAAATAGTTTGGCTGAGATAAAAAAATCTCCCTCATGCGAGGGGGATTTTTTTTTGGCTTTGCCGAGGGATTGCTGAAGGATGGAGAGGTAAGGCGGGTTTGTGAGAAAATTTTTCAAGGGAAGAAAAGTGAAGTGGGTGTTGAATTGCCGGGCCGATAAATTTTATTGGGAAAATTTCCCTGGTCAAGAGAGATTTTTTTTTGATAATGATAGGTTGTTGTTGAATAGTTGAAAGTTAAAGTGAGTTCTGGCAGAAGATTTTCAAGAGAAGAAGGGTAAGGATGGATTTGAATGAGCGGTGAATGAGTATTACTGGTAAAATCTCTCCGGGAACGGGGAGATTTTTTTGTGCGTATTAGTGAGGGTTGTTGGATAATTAAGCGTTAAGAAAAGTTTTTGTGAAAAGTAGAACATCCTCGCCATGCATTGCCCGCCCTACCCTGCCGGTTAACTGTGAACATCATTTACAAACATGGCTTTCACAAAAAAGAAAAGAGATGCCGGCCAAGTTCAGATGATCATTACGCACTGATTGATTAATACTATCTTTAATACCAGGCCATGAGCGTACAAAACATCTTGTCTTAATCATTATAAACACTATTCATGTGAGGAAAACGTTCGTTGCCCCGCAAACTTAAAAAACTCTGCCAAAATGAAACTGCATCCCCTTCTGCAAGTGATAATGATCACCTTAATAAGCTGCACTACCCAAAAAATTTCGACTATCGCAGGCAGCGATTATGACAAAGAAAAAAACAAGACCAGCTATTTCGTTTTACCGCTTGGTTCCACCGCCATCCCCGGAGAATGGGTTAGAACAAACTATAATAAGGTAAGCAACCAGCAGTTCTTTAAAAACGGGGAAGGTATATCCATCGCCATTGCATTTACACCCATCACCGGCTATGACTTCAACAAGGACCATTCAAAAAAAGGATTTGAATTTACCAAAGCGTTCTACGCATGGGATGCCGGTTACTTTGAACAAACCCATCACCTTCAGCAGGAAAAGATAGAGGAGAATGAAAACCTGAATTATATTATCTGGCGGGTATCAGGCATTTCCAACAGCGCAAATTTTGACACCTATTTTTTATTTGGTGAAAAGAACGGGCATGCCAATAGCTTTTCCATTACGCAAACAGACAAATGGACGAAGGAACAAAAAATAAACTTCCTGAAGGAACTATACCTGCAAAATTAGGCCGATCATACCAGGCTAAGATTCCTGTTTGGCAAACAATACTCGCGTATATATACCTGCATTGCAAATCACTTAACATCAACAAAATAATAACTAACGCGGAAACCATTGGTTTCAACCGGGTTCTTTACTTATCGTCAGGAATTCTGTTTATCTTTCGTTGGCTGATGCAAATAACGCTTTGTGTTTTGCCGGCACACAACTGGTCTATAAATTCTAACACTACAACCATGAAAAAAGTAACAGGCATAGGCGGCATTTTTTTTAAATGTAAAGACCCTAAGCAAACCAGGGAATGGTATAAAACAAATCTTGGGCTAAACACCAGTGATTATGGTGCAAGCTTTGAATGGTACCACGATGCTGAAGGTTCTAAAAAAGGATTAACACAGTGGAGTGCCTTTGACGAAAACACGAAATACTTTGCCCCGTCAACCAAAGATTATATGATCAACTATATTGTTGAAGATCTGGAAGCGCTGGTGGAAGAGTTAAAACAAAACGGTGTAACGATCGTAGATGATATTCAGAGCTATGACTATGGCAAATTTGTGCATATTCTTGACCCGGATGGAAACAATATAGAGCTGTGGGAACCAGCGGAGAGTTGATTGAATTGTAAAGCAAAAAGCCGTTAACAGGGAACGTACAAAGAAGTGATCTGTGATGATGTGTTCATTCCGCCATTGCTTCTGTATGCAATCCCGGGTTAGAGATAAAAAAATTTCAGCTACCATCAACGCTAAAAACAATGTCACCTGTTATGAATATTTCCGACACACATAATGACCGAATGGCAAAAATGACTTTCGCATCAGTTTACCCGATGTATATAGCCAAAGTTGAAAAAAAAGGCAGAACAAAAGAAGAACTGCACCAGGTGATTGAATGGTTAACCGGGTATAATGACAAAAAGATGCAGCAACTCATCGATGAAAAAGTAACTTTTGAAACCTTCTTTAAACATGCTTCCTTACACCCCAATGCCCATCTTATTACCGGGATGATCTGCGGGTATCGCATTGAGGATATTGATAACCCTTTAACTCAAAAGGTAAGGTACCTGGATAAGCTGGTAGATGAACTTGCAAAAGGCAGGAAGATGGAGAAGATTTTGCGGGAAGCATAAATGTGATGTTTATTAATTAAAGATGAATAAGCTGATCCTAAAAAATTAATTGAGACAATCTTTTTATAACGACCACTTTTATTTCACTGAAATCACTTGCAGTGAATAAGACCTCTTATAGCAACTATAGTGGAATGCGTTTTTTTGAATAAGACTAACTCACCAGGGGTTTAGCTACCTGCAACTATACCGCATAGCACTCCCCTTATCCCAACTTTACAAGCGGAATAACATGATATAGCCGGGTAAATCATAAAGCGTTTTAGTTTACCGTATTCGTTTATACCGGGTGACTGGTCATTGGTGCAAACGGTCCTTCTTTTCCATTAACTCTGCTACAGTTTCCCGGTAGCGTTCATCAGGAACACATGCATCCGTTGGGCATACACTTGCACACATAGGTTCTTCGTGAAAACCCTGGCATTCGGTGCACTTATCCGGAACAATGTAATAGTAATCATTGTCAATGGGCGGATGCAAGTTCCCTGCATCGGTAATACTTCCATTCATTAACTGGTAATCGCCCTTTACGGTGGTTCCTTCCTTGATCATCCATTCTGTGCCGGGTTCATAAATGGCACTGTTGGGACATTCGGGCAAACATGCATTGCACACAATGCATTCGGTGGTAATTCTGATAGCCATGGGTTTCGATTTAAGAAACAAAAAAGCTTTATCAATAGGTAGTTAACACAAGTAAGATACTTTAAACACGGTAAATTACAGCTACCCCTCTGCACATTCCGTTTAACAAGCAGCAAATACTGGCGTTAATTTTGAAGGTTTATCCCGGGTGGTTAAAATATTCTCATTGCTTGTTCGTCTACCAACATAAATACATGTTTTAGCTATGGCGAGACTTCCTTTGATATTATTACTCTTCCTGGTGGGTGATATTTATTTTTACCAGGCGGTTATTACACTCAATCAAAATACCTGGGTTCATATTGGTTACTGGGTGCTGGATATTTTAGTCATCCTGTCTATGATTGCCATCCCGTTAATGCGAAGGGCGGGTGATAGTGCCCAGCGGTTCATTGCGGTAACCATTGCGGCTATGCTGCTCATTTTTATTCCCAAGCTGTTTGCTTCACCAGTGCTGCTGGCAGAGGATATCGGGCGGGTATTCCGCGGTTTCCCGGCAAGAAGTGTTTATGTAAGCGAGGCTGCACTGGCGCTGGCTGGCGTTATTTTCCTGGTCACTCTATTTGGATTGACCCGCGGCAGGCATTTTTATCGTGTACGTAAAGAAACCATCTATTTTCCAGACCTCCCGGAAGCTTTTGACGGCTTTACCATTACCCAGTTATCTGATGTGCACTCCGGCAGTTTTAGCAATGCCAAAGGTGTGCAAAAGGGCCTTGACCTGGTGAACACCCAGAACAGCGACCTGCTGTTATTTACCGGGGACCTGGTGAATAATATTGCCTCGGAAATGGACCCGTGGATACCCGGTTTTACCAGGCTGGCGGCGCCTTATGGAAAGTATTCCGTATTGGGCAACCACGATTATGGCGATTACATCCGGTGGGAAAATAAGGCCGCACAGGAGGCCAATCTTACACGGTTGAAAGAGATCCATGGCGAAATGGGTTTTAAGCTATTGCTTAACGAAGCGGTCACCATAAGCAAACAAGGCGAAAGTATTGCGCTTATAGGTGTGGAGAACTGGGGTAAAGGTGGGTTTCATAAATATGGTGATTTAAAAAAGGCGACAAACGATGTGTCTGACAATTCGTTTAAAATACTGATGTCACATGACCCGTCACATTGGGATAAAGTAACCGTTGATCATCATCAGCATGTTCATCTTACCCTTGCCGGTCATACACATGGTATGCAGTTTGGCATTGAGTTGTTTGGGTTTAAATGGAGCCCTATCAAATACGTATACAAGCAATGGGCTGGCTTATATGAGCAGGGTGGCAAATACCTGTATGTTAACCGGGGTTTTGGTTTCCTTGGTTTAAAAGGCAGGATTGGAATGTGGCCCGAGATAGCAGTGCTTACCTTAAAGCGCGGTGATGCCAAACAGGAAATTTCTTTTAAGTAAGCCCGCTTGTAAGAATAGCAATGTTATTTTCTGACGGTGCAGGCAGGAAAGATTGGCTGTTATAAATATCTTTCAGGTTTATTGGCCGGATATGAAATTTGAAAAGCTGCGCATAAAAGATATTGCCAAAGCACTGGGGCTGTCTGCATCCACAGTATCAAAGGCGTTGAGGGGAAGCTATGAGATAAGTGAACCAACACAGCAACTGGTGCGCACTTATGCCGCTACGCATGGCTACCAGCCTAACCTGCTGGCACAAAGCCTGCGCAAAGGCAAAAGTAAATCTGTTGGCGTGGTGGTTTGCAATATTGATAACAACTTTTTTTCGCAGGTGATTGATGGTATTGAATCCGTTGCACATCAAAAAGATTATAACGTTATTATTACCCAAACGCATGAATCCTATGAACGCGAACTGTTAAGTATACAGCACTTAATGGCGAGTTCAGTTGATGGATTGATCATTTCCCTGTCGGCAGAAACTTCAGACATCAGCCATATTGAACAACTGCATGCAAAAGGGTTACCGGTGGTTTTCTTTGACAGGGTTGATGCTTCCATCAATACCCATAAAGTTACCTGTGATAATTTTGAAGGGGCTTACCTGGCCACCAGTCATCTTGCAACACAGGGCTATCAACGCATTGCACATATTACCAGCCCCACTAACCTGTCTATAACAAAAGAAAGACTGGCAGGCTATCAAAAAGCGCTGGAAGATCATCACTTACCGGCAGAGGAACAATACACCTGCTACTGCGCACATGGCGGTATGCTTAGAGAAGAAGTGGAAGTTGCTGTCCGTTCGCTATTTAGTTTGCCACAGCCACCGGACGCGATCTTTGCGGCTTCTGACCGGTTAAGCATTACTACCTATCAGATTTTACATAGCATGCACATAAGTATACCGGCAGACGTTGCGGTGATTGGCTTTACCAACTCCTCTGCTGCGGCCATTTTCGGCCCTCCCCTTTCAGCTGTTGTACAGCCAGCATTTGAGATGGGCGCACTTGCCATGGAACAGTTGCTGCAACTGGTAACCAGCAAACAGCCTGTTACTACATTTGAAACCAGGGTGCTGGCGCCACAGTTGATCATAAGGGCGTCTGCCATAAAACCTGCCTTGCATAAGGGAGCGGTCTTATAAATGCAGCAGTAATACCAACAGCCACATTTAACAGTCTGATTATTGAATACCTGTTGTTTATTAGCTGTTTTTTAATATGTTAGCAACTTATAACCTTATTTAGCTGCTGATGAAAAAATGCCTGCTAAGCCTGCTGCTGCTTCTTTTTATATTACCGGTTTTTTGCCAGTTTAAATCGCTTGAAGAGAAAATTCTTAAGAGAGACAGCCTTAATCTTTTTAGCCCAAGGGAAAAAATATTTATCCATCATGATAAACCTGCCTATCATTTGAATGATACACTTTGGTTTAGAGGATACCTGTTAACATCCGATGAACACCTGCCTTCTGACAGCAGTGGCCTGGCTTATGTAGAAATTATTGATGCGGCCGGTAATCTTGTTAAGCGTATCAGCAATCCCTGTTACGCCGGTTCTTTTTACAACAATATCACCCTTACAGATGCTGAGTTTAAGCAAGGTGATTATCTGCTGAGAGCTTATACCAACTGGATGCGGAATTTTGGTGATTCGTTGTTCTATCAAAGTCACTTCAGAATTATTGATCCCTCAGCAGGCGAATGGAAAATCAATATCCGCAATCTTCGTTACCAGCAACAACGCCTGTTGTTCTATGCCGGTCTTACATCTGCCGCTAAGAAACCGCTTGCCAGTAAAAGGGTAACGGTAAAAGTGTATGAAAAAAAGAAGACGATCTTTCGCAGGCAGATGATCACCGATTATGGCGGCAACCTTTTTCTTGATACATTGCTTGCTACTTCCGGTACCCATCAGCAGCTTCAGCTTTCCATTGAGAGCAGTGAAAACATTTCACTGAAATTTCCGCTTACAGAGGCGTCAAAGCAACTGATAGATGTACAATTTCTCCCGGAGGGTGGTATGTTTATCGCGGGCAGGCAACAACGTCTTGGCATAAAAGCACTCAATACCTACGGCAAAGGAACAGCTATTAAAGGGATCATTAAAGACAGCAAAGGGCAAAATGTTACAGACTTCGCCACCGTGTTCAAAGGAATGGGCATCGTTTCTTTTGTACCGGCAGAAGGTGAATCTTATGTTGCTGTTCTTGATAACGGGCTTTCCTTCAAGCTTCCGTCAGTACAATCATCAGGCACCAGTTTGCAGGTGATGAATGATGCCGACAGCCTCAAAATGAAAGTAGATGCAACAGCAGATTTACATGGCCTGGCTTATTATTTTACCGCCAGCGTTAAAGGTATTACCGTGGCAAAGGGCCGTATTAAAACCACGGCGCAGCCGTATACACTGAGCCTTCATAAAAAATTATTTCCTTCAGGCATTACCGTATTCACGCTTTATAATGCTGCAATGGAACCGGTTAATGAGCGGGCCGTGTTTATATGGCAGGAAGATCAGTTGAAACTTACGATAACACCACACCAGGACATCTATCGCACGAAAGACAGTGTGATGCTCAGGTTGAAAGCGATGAATCATAACAATGAGAACATCATTGGCAGCTTTTCAATGGCTGTGATAGATACCAGCCAGGTAAAGATTACACCAGGCGGAGAGAACCTTCTTTCCTACATGGTATTAAGCGCAGATATAAAAGGGGATGTTGAAGATCCATATTACTATTTTACCCATTCATCATCTCCGGCAACTGATGCCCTGATGCTTACACAAGGATGGGTAAGTTACCAGCGTGACACTTCAACGCCTTTGTTTTCCTATGAAAAAGAATTTTTAATACAGGGAAAGGTGACGAATACCTTTAATAAACCGGTTGCCAATTCAAATATTACTTTATTCGGGAAAGAAGGCACCGGCGCAGCCTTTATATTGGATACGATGACGAACAACAAAGGCCAATTTACCTTTACTCATTTCCCTTATTTTATGAAGGATAGCATCAGCATGGTAATAAGGGCGCTGAATAAAAAAGGAAAAGCTTTTAACGTTGGCGTTGAATTAACAGAGCCTTCATTTCCATCTGTGGAGAGCCTGTCTGCAGACAATGTAAGACAGGATGATATTCTATTTGATACAGCGGCCCGGCAAACCATCAATAAACAAAAGGAGCTTGCTGCACAATTACAAAGAGATGATAATTACCTGAAGGAAGTGATTGTAAAATCAAAGCTTAGAATACCCGGCTCAAAAAACCTGAATGAAGATGGCGGTGCTGATGAGACCATTACAGAAACTGCATTGAGCAAAACGCCAAAGGTCTCGTTGCTGGAGGTATTGCAAAACCAGGTAAAGGGCTTTCATATCGGGCAATTGCCAAGGTCAACACCGCTTTACTACATGGTAAATGCGAACATCGCCCGTTTTATTATAGATGGCGTTGACCTGCATTTCTTTTATCAGCCGCCCTCCGGAACGGGCGCCCCTCCATTATTGAACAATGACTACATTATGTTTCTCCAGGGTTACCTGCGATATTTTTCAGCAGAGGATATTGCCGGTATTGAAATCATGAATTATCCCCGCTATAACAGTACCTACCGCTCCAGCTATCTTTCCATAGAAGAACGGATGAACAGCGGGCCTGCCACCAGGGATTTTTCTTTTATAGAGATCACCACCAAAACAGGCTCGGGCCCTTTCTTCAAGCGGGTGCCGGGTATGTATTTATACAAACCTCTGGCACCGGTTTTAGGAAAATTATTTTATAGTCCCAGGTACACCTCAAGAGACAGCGTACCGCTGATCGCTGATCTGCGCTCTACCATTTACTGGAATCCCGAAATTATTACAGATACAAGCGGAGAAGCAACCGTTAGCTTTTATACTTCAGAAAGCAACAACAACTATCTTATCCTATTGCAGGGAATGGATTTAAACGGCGGCCTGGGTTTTATTACACAGACATTATTTGTTGATGACAAAAAGAAAAATTAATCTCTGTGATACTATCGAATAAGCTTTATACAATATAACGGCTAAAACAAAAAAGCTGCTCATGCAATTGCATGAAACAGCCTTCTGACCTGTATCACGGGGGTAAAATCTCCGGGTTGTTTATGATCAACGCACCAGCTTTACTACTTTGGTAAAACCGTCCGTTGTTTTAATGGTTACATAATAAATACCTGCGGCAAGCTGTACAAGATTAATGCGCAGCCTGTTTTCCTGCCGGCTTTTATAACGATATACGTTCTCTCCTTTGATGGTAAACACCGCAACATCTGCAATCAACAGGTTACTCTTTATTTGCAACACTCCTGTTTGATCAAGCATGGGGTTGGGATAAACCTCCAGTTGCCAATCTTCACTAAAGCCAAGGGTTGCTGTTGGGGAATAAGTAAACGTACCGTCTTTATCAACCTGTTTTAAACGGTAATAGTTCATACCTGTTAAAGGTGTTGCATCTACATAATGATACTGGTAGCCGTTGCCTGCATTTTCCTTCCCTTGCACACGCCCGGTCTTTAACCAGTTTTTACCATCACTGCTTCTTTCTATATCAAAGTAATCATTGTTGATCTCGTAAGATGTCTTCCATTCCAGCAGCGCTGTAGCTCCCTGCTTCTTTGCCGTAAAATATTCCAGGTTTACACCAAGCACAGAGCATGATCCCTGAGAGTTCATGATACTGGCAGAGTCTTTACAACCTGCTGCATCCGTTATCACCACTTTATAATTTCCGTTGAAAGTAGTCGTAGGGTTTTGCACGGTATTATTTGGTCTGAATACGTTTAAAGTATTTGAAGCCGTCCAAACCCAGCTTACTGCACTTCCTCCATACTCAACAAGTTCAGCGTAGCTACCAAAGCATTGTATTGCAGCCATTGCAGTGGGCGCATCTACAGAAACATTTGCGGTAGATGAAGTGGCGGTACAGCCATTGGCATCCGTAACCTTCACTGTATAACTACCCGATACAGAAGGTAACACGCCTGAAGGGTTCTGCAGCCCCTGGTTACTGCTGGTGATACCAGGCCCCGTCCATAAGTAACTGCTGTAAGTACCCGAACCGCCGGATGCGGAAGAAGAAAGGCTCAGCGGTACACCTCTGCATAATGGTTGCGAAGGAACGCTTGCCGAAGCAGTCATGGAAGGAGAAGTTCTTACAGTCACGCTCGATGTAAAGGCAGAGGCAGAACAACCATTGTTATCCAGCACAAGGATAGCATAAGAGCTTCCATCGGCAGTTGGATTGGCGGTAGTATTCTGCGTAGTGGTTGTTCCTAATCCTGAACCTGAAGAGCCCGTCCATGAATAAGTGTATGGTGAAGTTCCCCCTGAAGGTGTAGAGGTAAGCGATACATTGTTATTAGCGGTACAAACAAAAGTTGTACTGGCCGCAGCGGTAACGGTTAGTGCCGGGGTAACTGTAACATTTCCTGTAGAAGCACCGGCGGTACATCCATTATTATCGGTAAGGTTTACTGCATAACTATAGGTGCCTGTTGTTGTTGGCTTGGCAGTAGTGTTTTGTGTATTGGTTGCACCAAGGCCTGCACCGGTGCCTGTGGCAGACCATAGATAAGTATAGGGGCTCGTTCCTCCATTGGGAGAAGACAGCAGGCTTAGCGTGCTGCCAAGACAAAGTTTATTATTACTGGAAGCTACAATTGTAGGTACGGGTTTTACCGTTACCTGCGCAGTAGAAGCAGTGCCGGTACAGTTATTTCCATCTGTTACATTTACTGTATAAATACCATTGGCTGATGGAATTGCCGTTGTAGTTGTAGTAGTACTGTTATTGGTATAGGTACTTGTAACAACACCCGAACCTGCCCAGGTGTACTTATAGTTCTGTTGGGTAATATTGGTTCTTGTAGCAGTAAGTGTTATGGTAGTTTGCCCACTGCAGGCAGATACGGCACTTGCAGAAGCTGTTAATGAAGGGGCGCCAAATGCGGAAATGGTTACTGTAAGCGGGGTTGTGGCATTTGTGGTGGTACACCCTCTTGTATCGGTAGCTGTAACACTGTAAGTATAGGTACCACCGGTTAACGGTGATGCCGTAGTATTTTGCGTATTGGTGACCAGGATGCCCCCACCCAAAGATTGCGTCCAGCTATACGTCCATGTATTCACTGCACCGGTTCCACCGCTCGGGTTGGAAGCCAGCGTAAGATTTTGTCCTACGCACAGGTTGGTAGAAATATAGCTTACCGTTGGAGCTACAGATGGCAAAGGATTAACCGTAACCGAGCCTGTTGTTGCCGAAGCACTACAGTTGTTGGCATCTGTTACAGTTACCGTATAAGTACCCGTAGTCGTTGGTTTGGCAGTGGTAGATGTAGCAGTATTGTTACCGGAATAACCAGATGTAATAAGACCTGAACCCGTCCATACATAGTTATAAGGTGAGGTAGTTGTATTATTTCTCGTTGCATTTAAAGTGATGGTGGTTTGGCCATTACATGCAGCCGTTGCCGCCGAACTTGCAGAGATGGATGGCGGAGTTTGTGTAGATACCGTAATCGCCGCAGTTGCAGAGGCAGAGACAGAACAATTGTTTGAATCCTTCACTACAACGGTATAAGTATAGGAACCGGCAGAAGCAGGTTTGGCTGTAATGTTTTGTATGGTATTTGCACTGGTGATGTTGCCACCTGTACTCGCCGCCCAGCTATAAGTATAAGGAGATATGCCACCGGACGGATTGGAATTCACGGTAAGACTTTGCCCGCTGCATAACTTGGGATTTGAATTGGTAACACTCACGGCAAGCCCAAGACTGGCGCTTATTACAGCCGAGCTGTCTGATCCCTTACACCCTACTGCATCTGTTACATTTAGAACATAAGTATAAGAACCGCTTTGTGTTGGGGTTGCAGTTGCTGTTGACTGATTCACCGGGTTATTTAACCCTGCGGCAGATGCGGAAGCCGTCCAGCTATAGGTATAAGGGGAACTGCCAGCGCTCACAGAAGAACTCAGGTTAACGGTTTGCCCGCTGCCGCAAAGTGAAGTAGCACTCTGGCTTACAATAACCACCGGAGATTGATTGGACGAAACAGCTATGGTAGCCGTGTCCCTTCCCACACAACCATTGGCATCTGTAACTGCAATAATGTAATTATACGATCCGGCATTGGCTTGCACTGCGGTTGTACTGCTGCCACTGGTCCCTCCTGTGATATTTCCGTTGGTAGTAGACCAGGTATAACTTGCGTAGGGTGTTACACCACCGCTTACGGTAGAGGAAAGATTGATTGTTTCAGACCTGCATACCGTTGTTTTTGAAGCAGACGCAATCGTTGTTGGCCGGGGGTTAATGGTAACCAAAACTGAAGTATCTGTAATACAACCAATAGCATTGGTAAGTGTGTAGTTAATAGATACACTGCCGGCAGCTATTGCCTGCATCAGTCCCGACGATGACCCTATGGTTGCTATGCTGGTGTTACCGCTTGTCCATACGCCACCCGAGGGTGTTGCCGTAACCGTTGCAGAGCTTCCCAGGCAAACCGAGGACGGTGCATTAATGGTTTGAATGGTGGTAGATTGTGGCGCAAGTGAAATATCATCCAGCGCAAGGTCATTACCACCACCACCAGGCCCCCCGTTTCTAAGATAAATATCAGCCTGCGAAGTGGTAGCAGTAAATGTAAAAGAATAAGCCTGCCAGTTATAATAGGCTGAACCGTTAAACCCTGCCGTTGTAAATGTATTCAGCACAACGGCATTAGAATCGCTTACACCAACAGTGATGATTGAATTAAGACCGGAGGATAAGGAAGCTGCCCAAAAATTTATTTTATAACGTATGCCAGGTACCAGGTTGGTAACACGTTTTCGGTAAAACTCATCCTGTTGAAAGGATGCATTCACAAGCATAAAACATCCATTGGCCGTACCGGTAGTATGGTCTAATAAAGAAGGGTTTGGCCAGTTGGCCGAATTATTGGCAATGGAATAATAACCATCATCAAAACGCTGGCTTGCAAAGTAGTGATAACCGGATAAGCCTACCGGCGCGGGTGCAACATAAGCGCTTGTAGTCGGCGCACTGCCAAAATTTTCAATCACCTGGTTTCCTGCACATTGCTTTTGCAATAACACAGGCACCAGCTTTTCATTCTGCACAATAATATGCACCACTTCTCCTGCGGATACATTTAATGTTGCAGAATTTGTTGCAGGGCTTGCAGTAGAATTATTTGTAGGGTCATAGATAAGCTCACCCAGGATATCCCAACCTGTTGGCCTCGTTTCCGTGAGCGTATAGGTACCGGCCGTTACCGGTATCATGATCGAATTATTATTATAAGTGGTGCGTACCCTTTCATCATCTATCCATCGTACCACACTACTTCCATCAACCGATCTTGTATAAATGGTATTAGGATTGTACCCCCAGGTAGTAATGCACCATGCCTGGCCGCCAACACCACCGGTAATTATTTTAGCGGTGGTGGGTGCAGTATTGTCCGCCACCCAAGCAGTACCGATGCGTTTGTTGATTGTACCTCCAAATATGCCAAATAAAGATCCGTCATCCGCAAAACCAACATCCGAAGAATTACCTGCCATCGACCCTAACACTGTACCTGATAAATTTGCAGTGTCAATACTTGTAGATGATCTTGTAAAAGCAATATTACCCGTGGTATGATTAATGTCGATAAAATTGGGAAGCCCGTTAGCCGTGGTGCCTGTGGTGTTTGCTGCAAAAATGCTGGTCCATGAATCTGTATAACTACTGGTACTATTGTTCTTCCAGATACTGCCATCACTGCGGGTGATTACAATATAACCGTTACCCCAGGCAATATCTGCTGCATTAATATTTGCATAAGAGGCCCTGTTATAAATAAGCGTGGCTGTATTGGTAACTCCATTAAAAAAGTAAGCATTGTTATTGGAGATATAAACAGCCTGGTTGGCCGTGGCGCCATCAACCCTGGCAACAGTAGTACCTGTAACGGATTGGGTGGAAAGCCAGGCTGCCGAAGCGGATAAATGATGGTATAATATATTACCTGTTACACTCCAGAGTTCGCCGGCACCGGTACCATGCCCGCCACCGAGGTCCTGCGAAGTGGTATTTACTAGTGCTGGTTGATCATTAAGTGAAAACGCTGATACTGTAGTAGGCCCGCCGGTAATAGTAAAAGGAAAGCCGGTGGATGGAACTGTATCTTCATTGATTGCCTGCACATGTACATAAATGTAACCGGTTTGTGCAGAAAGGACAGTTGCAAAAAAGAGAAGCATCCCTGCAAGGATAACCCCTGGAAAATACACACGGATAGCCGGATAGGTGTTAATTTTCAACTTAACCATTGAAGACTTGGATTTTAAATCACGCAGGTGCTGATCACCGCATTATATCAACGATAAAACAAAGCTTTACAGGAAACAGAAATAACTGTCTTAGAACACAGGGACGGAATATGTGGGAAGAATGGATTGTTATATGAAGAACTACCAGGTGTTTCTCCTACTACAGATAACGTATATCATTCGGATTGATAGCGCATTCATTTATCACCCGAAGAAAACACATTGTACCAAGACTGCAAATTTTTATCGGTAATACGAACCTATTCTTAATGATGATAGTCATTTCTTATTTAAGCAATTCTTAATTGCATACAAGGTTACTTATACCCGTCATCAATTTGCATCAAACAACATAAATATGAAATCTTTGCAGCATATGTACTTTACAATTATTTGAAAGAATTGTTTGAAAGAGAAAAGAAAAAGCAGGAAAATATTTTCAGGTTTCTTCAATTAAATAAAGATGAAATGCACGCTAATAATTAAAGAAATTTTAAACGATGTGTTGCCTTTAAAAAGACAGTAAACAGCTTTAAAGAGTTAAGGCGTTAATACTCCGCAGCAGCATGCATTCTTTTTTGAAGTTCAGGGTAACGCGGATCTTTTTCCAATCCTCTATAGGCCGGGTATTGCAGAAAATAGGCAACAGGCGCTGCATATTTCTCAATACATTGATAGATATGATAAAAGGTTTTGTCCATATTATCCAATGCGAACCAGACACCGGCAAGTTCTGCATCTACCACGGTACCCGGCTCTTCCTTCATTCTTTGTTCCATCTTACGAATGCACTCCATTGCCTCTTCCACCCTACCCAGTTTTGCGGATGCATAGCCTAAGCCCAGTAACCCTTTTAAGGGATGCCCCGTAAGACGATGTACTTCTTCAAAATATCTCACGGCGGTTAACCATTCTCCTTTCATGCCATAAGCCCAGCCTTTTAATTCTATGGCAATACGCATTTGGGAATCCATTTCAAGTAACTGATCAGCCTGCGCTATAGTATCATCATATCTTTCTGCAAAGATGTATATATTCCCCAGTGAATGAATTACCACGGTAGAAAGCGGGTCTTTCTTTAACGCGTCTTCCATAGTACTAACGGCATCATCCTTACTACCTGTCATTATATAATAAGAAGCCAGCAACTGGTAAGCCTGTGGTACGGCAGGATTCAATTCAATTGCCTTTTGCAAAGCCTCATATGCCTGGCGCCATTTCCACTCATAAAACAACCAAACACCTGCCCTGGCAATATATCCTTCTGCTACCATGCTATCCAGTTCTACAGATTTTTCTGCGCAGGTATGCGCTATGGTAAATGCTTCTTTTGGAGCTACCTGCCCCTGCATACCCAGTTGTGCATACGCCATCGCTTTTCTGCCCCAGGCTACGGCATAACCAGGTTCCAGCTTTATGGCTTCATCAAAACACTCAATGGCTTTGCGGGTATCTGCCGGGGTAAGTTTATTCCAGAAATGAAGTCCTTTAAGATATAAGGTATACGCTTCTATATTTTTTACCGAAGATTTTATAAGTGAGGGTGTAGCTTCAGAACGAACAATATTTTCTTTTAACCTGCCGGCAATCATACCGCTGATATCATCCTGAACGGCAAAGATATCTGTGAGGTTCCGGTCATAATTCTCACTCCAGATATGATAACCATCCCGGGCATTGATTAACTGGGCCGTAATACGAACGCGATTGCCTGCTTTGCGTACACTACCCTCCAGGATCTTATCAACATTCAATTTAATACCAATCTCCCTGATGTCTTCATTCCTTCCTTTAAAGGAAAAACTGGAAGTACGTGATGTTACCTGCAACCCTTCAACACGGGTAAGTGCATTCAACAGTTCTTCGGTAATGCCATCACTGAAATACTCGTTTTCCGGATCAGCACTCATATTTACAAAGGGCAGCACAGCCAAACGGTTTGCTGGTTGCTTTGTTTTACCCTTCAGCATTTCGCGGGACGGTACAACTATTCCGTCATTTGCAACGGCAAAAACACGAACCGGTTCACGGATGTTTTTTAATTCGAAATAGCCCATTTCTTTTGTACTGATCTCAGGCTGGTTACGCACTTCATCAAACACCTTTTCAGAAACCAGTATGCCCCCGGGTATAGCAAGCGATTCAATGCGTGACGCAAGGTTTACGCCATCGCCATAAACAGCATCATCCTCTATTGTAATATCACCGGTATGTATCCCCATACGCAGCGACACTTCCGGCGGATGCTGTAACTGCCGCTGGATATCTACGGAACATAACACCGCATCGATGGCACTTTTAAAAATGCTTAACGAACCATCCCCATAGTATTGCAATATGCGGCCATTAAACCGGGAAATGGTTGTTTCAAGTACCTCTTTTAAACGCCGGCGCTGAACTTTGGCCAACTGCTCATCCTTTTGCACCAGTGCCGTGTAGCCAGCTATATCAGCAAATAATATTGCAGCGAGTTGTCGCATAAGCGTCTAAATTAACAAAACAATGTTTATCTGTAATGCGTACGTCAGGAAGCTACCTTTTTGTTGGGTACAACTGCCTGAATGAATATTCCGTCACCCGGATGATCTTTATGTTATCAAATGAATTTTAAGCAAGCATGATTTTAAGCACTGCTTAGCATTCGATTTATCAACAACAGTATTTATAAATTTAATTTCAGAAACACTCCTTAACTATATAGTAGTCCAAAGCCTTGTACACACTGCATTTTAGGGTAAAAGGGTATACTCTGTTATCTGCCGTTGCAATGCATAAATTTTTATACCCTATGCTTGCTATAAACCTGGTCGATTTCTTCTGGTCACTTTAGTTGTGCCACCTTCAATTTAATTTTCCCACGCCCCTTGCATGCACATCTTTTTTAATATACATTTACCCATACCCAAAATTTGGCTTATGAAGATAAAATTACTTTGCTTGTTCTTAGTACTCAACCTTTACGCCCTTTCCCAGGATTACATTATCGATTCTGCTTTTGGCACCAACGGAAGAGTGATCTCCAATTTCAGCTTTCCCAACCTCAGCCCTTCCATCACCCGTGTACAGTCTGATGGAAAAATTATTACGGCTGGTGTGGCTGGTTTCAACGGACAGGATGATATCATCATCATGCGTTATAACAGTAACGGAACCGTTGATAATAGTTTTTCCGGTGATGGCGTTTTAACCATCGACATCAGTAACCAGGATGAAAGCCTTAATGCCCTTACCTTAAGTGGTGATAAAATCTTTATCGCGGGCAGCAATTACAGCACCGGCCCCAGTGGCTTTGTAATCAAACTAAACGCAGATGGCAGTTTTGACAACAGTTTTGGCTCTGGTGGAAGAGTCAATTTTGCCAAAGCGCTGGATGATGTTCAGGTTGCTTCAAATGGAAGAATCGTTGTACTTTCTGAGACGTATAACTTTTCCACATCAAAATTTGCACTCTTACGTTTAAATGCAGATGGATCTACAGACAACAGCTTTGGTTCTTCCGGAAAGATTGATGTAGCTGTAGACTATAACGGCAATTTGTATGCTTATAACGTAGTACTGTTAAACGGTGGTAAGTTTTTGATTGGCGGCGAAACCTTTAGCAGCGGCTCCAATGAAAGTGCACTAATGGCTCTTCAGCTAAATGCCAACGGCACGGCTGATGCCAACTTCAACGGCACCGGCCTCTACATATCCAACCGTGGAGAATACAATGAATACTTCGGAGGTATACAGGTGCTGGCAGGTAATACCATATTGCTTTCGGGCTATGCCCAGGAGCAAAGCCTGAGCAAATTTGAATACACCAAAATCATAAAATTGAATGCCAACGGTTCTTACGACAACACTTTTAATGGCACAGGCGTTACCCAGGTAAATACCAGCACCGGCTTTGTATCACTGGGCAGGCCTTTATTACAGTCTGATGGAAAGATGTTGATTGGCGGTATGAAAAGAGGAGTTAATAACTACAGTTATGCACTTGCAAGGGTAAATGCCAACGGCGGGCTTGACAACAGTTTTGGCAGTTCCGGTTTTGCTTCTTTTCCGGAAGGAACCGGGAATAGTTACGGCTTTTCTCTTGATCTGCAAAGTGGCAAGCCTGTATTGTTCGGAGGCAGCTTCAACGGCACCAAATATGTTTTTTCGCTTGCCCGCTTTAATACCAACGGCACGCCCGATAATGGATTTGGTTCTTCGGGCATCATTACAAAAGATGCAGGCACAGGCAAAAACAATGCAAGTGTGCTAAATGCACTGTTGTTAAGTGATGGTAAATTTTTGGTGGCCTCGCAGTATTATAATGGTACGGCAAATTCGTTACTTATATCCAAGTATAGCAGCAACGGACTTTTAGATAATACTTTTGGCAACGCTGGTCATATTTATATCGATGTTATTTCAGACCTGTTTTCTACCGATCAGTCTAAAAACAAAATACTGGGTGTGCAATCCAACGGCAAGATCATTGTCTCCTATCCTTATTATGATATCATCAATGGTATTCAACTGGAGGTTCAACGCTTTAACGCGAATGGTACTGCAGACAACAGCTTTGGCACTGTCGGTAAAACTACCATCAGTCCAGATGATAATATTGTACCCGCAGGTATTTACAACACATTGGTACAGTCTGATGATAAAATCCTGAATGTTGTTTATGGCCTGAATACTGATGAAGGATTGGAAACCTATTCTATTGTAAGGCTTACCAATAACGGGGTACTTGACAACAGCTTTGACGGAGATGGCAAAAAGTTAATGACCTTTCCTGTCAATTGCCTTGCACAGCAGGGAGATGGTAAAATTATCGCAGCCGGGGGGCAGGCTGATCAGAATACTTTCTTAAATCAGATTGCATTAACGAGATTGAATGCAAACGGCACCGCAGATAATGGCTTTAACAGTGGAAATGTAGTTGTATTTAACGATGTAAACAGTCTTAATGATATGGCTGGTTTTGTTAACCTGGCGAGTAATGGTATTATTGTTACAGGTTCACATTATATATTAAAATATAAAAATGATGGCACTCTTGATAACAGCTTTGGAGATGCTAACAGCGGTGCTTCACACCCGGATATACCCACAGTAAGAACAGGTGTCGGCATTCTTAGCAGTGGCAAGATCATGATCACCGGGTCTGGTGATGTGCTTGGAGAAAGTGCTTATTATATTGCACCGCTTAGTTCAAATGGCATTGCAGATTATAGTTATGGCAACGCAAGTGGCTGGAAGTATTTTGACATTGTTGCCGATAACAATGACGATTCATACAGCATGCAACTGCAAACAAACGACAATATCATCATGGCGGGTAAAACCACGCCCCCGTTCAGTTCTACACCTTCTTTAAACATAGAGAACTCACTAATGGTTAGGTTAAAGCCCAAGCCAATTACTGCAGTGATCTATACCTTTACCGGCAACGGCAATTTCAGTAATGCTGCCAACTGGCAAACCGGGCAGGTACCTCCTTCAGAAATTACCAGCGGCATGGAAATCATCATCAATCCACCTGCCAACAGCCAGTGTATACTTGATGTTCCGCTCACTATCAAACCCGGTGGAAAGATCAGCATCCTGCAACAAAAACAATTTGTAATAAAAGGAAACCTCATTATTAACTAAGATTAAAATAACAAGTGCAAAGAGCCCGGTATAATCATTACCGGGTTTTCTTTTTTTATGACCGGGATAAGACTTGCACTATATGCCTTTTATCAAATTATTATCTGCTTAACAGCTTCTGTAGCTACATTTGACTATGTGATGTATGTTCCAATATTTAAAAATGTGCTATGTTAAAAAGATTCACCGGGCTAATGATTGCCTGTTCTGCACTCTGTTCCTGTGCTGATAAAAAAACGGCCACAACTTCAGGAGACATTCTTTTTGAAAACCTGGATACCACAACAAGTCCGGCCAAAGATTTCTTTCAATATGCCAATGGCGGATGGATAAAGAAAAATCCTATTCCGGAAGACCAGTCGGGCTGGGGTATAGGCAACCTGGTGATTGAAGAAAACCTGAAACGCTTTAAAGAGATCAATGAAAAAGCAGCAGTATCCAGCGCTGCCAAGGGGACGCCGGAACAAAAGATAGGTGACTTCTGGAAGACTGCGATGGATACGGCAACCATTGAAAAAATGGGCTTACAACCCTTGCAACCCTGGCTCGACAAGATCAATGCCATCACTGATGCGAAGTCGTTGATAAACACGGTTGCGGAAATAAAAAAGATCGGCTCCTCCACCTTATTTACAGACTTTGTAAACCAGGATAATATGAATAGTGAGGTGATGACTTATACCTTATGGCAGGGTGGCATCGGCTTACCGGAACGTGAGTATTACTTTAAGGATGATTCCGCAACCGTTGATATCAGGAATAAATATGTAGCTTTTATTGCACAAATACTCACTATGTCCGGGCAGGATAGCGTAAGTGCGAAAGCTGACGCGAAAAATATACTCTCACTGGAAACAAAGCTTGCCAAAGCATCACGCAAGCTGGAAGACCTTCGTGATGATTATAAGAACTATAATAAGATGGCCATTAGCAGTTTGCCGGCATTAGCGGGTAATATTGACTGGAACGGCTTTTTAGCAACCACCGGAGTTAAGCATATTGATTCAGTAGTTGTGGGACAACCGGAGTTTTTTAAGGCGCTGAACGATGCATTAAAAACCACTCCCCTACCCTTATGGAAAAGCTATCTAAAGTTTAATCTCATCAATGATTTTTCGGCTGAACTACCGGAATCATATGCATTGGCATCTTTTGAATTCAACAGGTTGTTTAGCGGTGCCAAAGCAAGAAAACCCAGATGGAAAAGGGTAATACAAAACGAGAACAACCTTATTGGCGAACTCTTTGGCCAGTTATATGTAAAGAATTACATCAATCCTAAAGACAAGAAGCGTTATGAGGATATAACTGAAGCCATTCGCCAGGCACTAAAAGAACATATTGAAAAACTCACCTGGATGAGTGACAGCACCAAACAGAAGGCTTATGTAAAGCTTGCCGCGATGAAGAAGAAAGTGTACTACCCTGATCACTGGAAGGATTATTCAACTATGGAGATAGGTACGCAAAGCTATGTGCAGAATGTGATGAGTGCGAACAAATGGCATCAAGAATATGAATTAAATAAACTGGGCAAGCCTGTAGACCGCGAAGAATGGTTTATGACACCGCAAACCTATAACGCGGGTTACAATCCATCCAACAACGAAATATTGTTGCCTGCTGCGCAGTTTATTGTGCCGGGTTTTAAAGACGAAGAACTGGACGATGCGTTAGTATATGGCTATGCTGCAGCTTCTACTGTGGGGCACGAAATTACCCATGGCTTTGACGACCAGGGACGAAAGTTTGATGAGAAAGGCAATCTTTCCAAATGGTGGACCGATAAGGACTCCGCGGAATTTACCAAACGGGCGCAACTGATCATAAAACAGTTTGATGAGTTTGAACCTGTAAAGGGCTATCATGTTAATGGCGAAGCCAGCCAGGGAGAAAATATTGCTGACCTTGGTGGCATATTGCTTGGCATAGATGCTTTTAAAAAGACGGAGCAATATAAAAAAGGAGAAAAGATCAATAACCTTACACCGATGCAACGCTTCTTCCTGGGTTATTCTTTGGGATGGCTTGGGCATGTAAGAGATGAGGTATTACGCAACCAGTTACTAACTGATGTACATGCTCCCGGCAAGTATCGTGTAAACGGCCCTTTCCAGGATGTAGATGAATTTTATACCACCTTTAATATAAAACCAGGTGACCCCATGTACCGGCCGGATAGTCTCCGTGCAAGGATATGGTAACAGGTAAAAAGCTGCGGGCATAAAACCTGCAGCTTTTTACTTTAAGTTATATTTCCGTCACTATTTAATCTCTTCAATCATGCCGGTTTTGATAAGCTTGTTGTAATAGGACGCATAATGTTTCAGCATCCGCCAATCGCTAAGCTTATGATCACCTTTTAAGTTAATGCTGTTTAAAAGCAGTGTTGTATGTTGCCCACTTCCTTTTAGTAAACCGAAGCTTATTCTGTGGATTGTGTCCCGCCCCAGTACCACGTTTTCCATTGTATAATTATCAACCATACGGTTGTCGCTTGTTGCAGTATCAGGAATTGCGATAAAACCATTTGTTCTTAACAGTTCCAATATTTCTGTGCTACTCTTTTTTATACTGTATACTTTCCCAAGGTAAACATCTCCGCCAGGTTTTAAATAATAACTGCGCGGCGGGGATGTTGCCATAAATATGATACAAACCGGTAGTATTATCCATAACATGTAAGCTGAATTTTGTATGGTTTGATGAGTGTTTTCAATTTGCTTTCTTTGAATATAACGATGCGCAAGAGGCAACACTATCAAGGCTATGAAATCGGTATAATCAATAACTCTTGTAATTGGAATAAACGCTACGTGATTATATAAGCTGATAAGCCCGTCTGCCGCCGGCAGTTTCCATAACACAAATAATAATCCTGTAACAAGCGAAGTACGTTTAAGTGAAGGGAACAAAAACTGCAGGAACATCGGGAAAATCAGCAGGCCTGCAATATCAGACAACTTTCCTGTTAACCAGCTTGTATAATGCCATTTAAGGAAATGATCATTCAGTAATAGAACAATCAAGCCTATAAAAAATACAGGGTTCAGGAGAAGCAATATATTTCGCTGTTTCATTTACGGGGTATTAAAAGTATTAGTTGCAGCTTTTATATCAACCTTCTCAAATCATGCTTATCTTGGGCTACCACTATTAAATTTATAGCATTAAACATTGCTTATGAAAAAATTCCACTGCTCACTTCTCTTGCTTTCCTGTTTGTTTACGATGGTTTATGGTCAGGCGTCGAAAGAACGGTTTCAACCCACCTGGGAATCTTTAAAAAACTACCAGGTGCCGGAATGGTTTAAAGATGCAAAGTTTGGCATCTTTCTTCATTGGGGCGTGTATTCAGTACCGGGATTTGAAAGTGAATGGTATCCGCGTAACATGTACCAGCAGGGCAGTAAAGCTTTTGAGCATCATGTAAAGACTTATGGCCCGCAGAAAAAATTTGGATACAAAGATTTCATCCCGATGTTTAAAGCGGAGAAATTTAATGCAGATGAATGGCTTCAGCTCTTTAAAAAGGCCGGTGCAAAATACATCGTGCCTGTTGCGGAACATCATGACGGCTTTGCGATGTACAAGACCGCACTGTCTAAATGGAATGCTTATGAAATGGGACCGCACCGTGATGTAATTGGTGAACTTGCCGAAGCTACACGCAAACAGGGTCTTGTTTTTGGACTGTCAAGCCACCGCATTGAGCATTGGTTTTTTATGAATGGCGGAAGAAAGTTTGATTCAGATGTGAATGACCCTGCCTATGCAGATTTCTATGGCCCTGCACATGAAGAAAATGAAACGATGAGCCCGGAATATATGAACGACTGGTTATTGCGTACAACGGAGCTGGTAAATAAGTATCAGCCACAACTGGTATGGTTTGACTGGTGGATTGAGCAACCGGCGCTTGATGCTTACCGCAAAAGTTTCGCCTCTTATTATTACAACAAGGGCATGGAATGGGACAAAGGTGTAGTGTTGAACTATAAAAATGTATCCTTTCCTGAAAAAGCTGCAGTACTTGATATTGAAAGGGGCAAGCTTACCGGCATACGCGAATTGCCCTGGCAAACAGATGATGCCCTTGGTTATCAATCCTGGGGCTATATACCCGATGATCATTTTAAATCAGCAAAATACATTGTCAACAACCTGGCTGATATTGTAAGCAAGAATGGTTGCCTGTTGCTTAACATTGGCCCGAGACCCGATGGCACTATACCGGAAGAAGAACAAAAAATTTTGCTGGATATCGGCCACTGGCTTGATGTAAATGGGGAAGCGATTTATGGTACACGTACCTGGAAGATTTTTGGAGAAGGACCTACCAAAGTAGCGGGCGGTTCATTCAGCGATGATAAAGACAAACCTTTTACCGCAGAAGATATTCGCTTTACTACAAAAGGCGATACGTTGTATGCAATTGCGTTAGATGTACCTTCCAAAGACATACAGATCAAAAGCCTTGCTACCGGAGCCGGTAATGGCAAGGTTACCTCTGTTGAACTGGTAGGTAGTGCTACGCAGCAACGTTGGTCACAAACGGCACAATCTTTAAGTATCAAAGTACAAAAAGATTATCCCGCAGCAGATGGGGTTGTCTTTAAAATTTTACTGACAAAATAACAGAACAGGTAACCCGGGAAACAGGCAGATGCGTTATCGTGTCTGCCTGTTTTAATTTCATATAATAAAGCTGTTTCTCCATAACGTTCAGACTTCAGCTTTATAACATATAGTTAGCAATGATCATTCACAATTGCCTTATCTTCACCTTTGTTAAAAGTCCGTACCAGCTACCTGCATATCAATACTACAGGCTCTGCTTATCCGGACCAATTATCTTTATTAAACACTTCGTATATGAAAACAACTTTAATGCTTTTTGCTACCCTTTTCTGCATTTCTTTAAGCAACAGTTATGGCCAGTTATCAGCTAAAGATTCTATTAAACTGGTAAAGGATTCTCTCAAAATGGAAGACAGGAAAAAAGACGCCGATAAACTTGTCGCCAAAATTGCCGAACAAAAACAAAAACTCACCGAGCTGGAGGGCCAGGTGGAAGGCTTAAAAGCCGATGCAAAAGACAAGGCAGATAAGGCCAAAGAATCTATATCCGACAATGAAAAAGCGGCATCCAAACTAAGTGATGATGTACAGGACCGCAAAAAAGCGAAGGAAGCCAAGAAAGCCGCCAGCAGGGCCGCTGACGATGCCAAAGATGCGAGGAAAGCTGCCGGCGCGTTGAAAGACCTTACTGACGATATCGAGTCGCTAAAATCAAAAATAGCCGATAATGAAAAGAAGCTGGCCAAACTGCAGGCATCTATAACACCGGCCGTTACGCAGAATTAATTACGCACTTTATATCATTGGGATTAGAAGCTTCGCGATCAACGGTGTTTCTAATCCCATTCATCCTTATATACAAATTTTGGCATCTGCCAGTTGTAATGCAGGGATAGCAACCGCAGAATGAGCCCGGTTATACCAGCCACTAAAGCAGCAACGCCATCCATTACACCCGCATACTTTAAAGCAATATAAACAGCGCCGGTTACAATGGACGCACTGGCATAAATTTCTTTATGAAAAAGCAGCGGCACATCATTGCATAACACATCACGCATAACACCTCCTGCACACCCGGTGATCATCCCACTCATAAGAACGATTGGCCAGGGAAGACTTATTTCCTGGGCCACCTGGCAACCAATGATGGTAAACACCACCAATCCCAATGCGTCAAGATAGAGAAAAAGTTTCCTGAGTTTTTTCATTACAGATGCAATGATACCCGCCAGTATTGCAGCACCTGCAGTAATAAGCAGGTATTCCGGATGTTCAATCCAGGTCATTGGATAATGATTGAATAGAATGTTGCGTACCGTACCACCGCCAAGGGCCGTTACCCAGGCAATGATACACACGCCCACCCAATCCATATTACGACGACCGGCTGAAAGTGCCGCAGTCATGGCTTCCGCAGTAATCGCGATGATGTAGAGTATATGAAGCATAGGTTTAGCGAAGATAAAGGTGAAAGGGCAGAAGGTAGAAGGCTTAAGACGGAAAGCAATACTACCTGCATCCGGTAACCAGTAGCCAGCTATCGTTAACTACCTTTTCAACCCTTTTAAATAAGTAATACTCAACGGCACATTCCTCGTAACATCTGTGCTCTCATCTTCTATAAAATAATGCTGAACACCTGCCTTTTTCGCTTCCTTTAAAATAGCAGGGATATCAACCTCACCTTCACCAAGGGGTACATCATTTTCTGCGCCGGTAAGACCTGTAAGATTTCTCGGCGCGCCCTTGCGGAGATCCTTGATATGCATCAGTTTCCATCGCTTACCATATTTTTTCAGCAAGCCCGCAGGATTGCCTCCACCAAACTGAATCCAGAAAATATCCATTTCAAAAGACACATATTCCGGGTTGGTATTTTCAAAAAGATAATCCAGCAACGTGCCATTGCCATAAGGCTGAAACTCGTAACCATGAGCATGATAACACAAAGTGACACCTTGTTCTTTGAGATACTTACCCGCCTTATTAAAAACCTCTGCAGCTTTCCTGGCATCATCCAAAGTAAGTACCCCATCTTTATGCGGTATCCATGCACACATCACAAATTTGGAACCCAGTGTTTTTGCACGCCAGGCAACTGAATCAGGCTTGCTTACCAGTTCTTCATAACCTGCGCCTGCCGAAGGAATGCTGATCCCTCTTTCATCACATAGCTTTTTAAAAAGTACAGGATCTCCCGCATGACCTTCTATTTCTTTAAAGCCAAGCAGCTTAATGGTATCCAATGTTTTTACAACATCAACAGGAAAACTTTTGCGGTACGTATAAGCCTGTACGCCTAATGGTGCTGTATACAACTTTTCCTGCGCATACAACTGTTGAGCAACAACAAAGCCGATCAAAAGACCAAAAAAACATCGGGTGATTTTTTTCATGGGAAGCAGTTTTAAATTTAGCTGAGTGAATCAAATATTTATTTCTGCTTGCTCTTGTCAGGATAAGGTGGTATTGGCGGAACGCTTTGCTCTTTTGTCTTCAGCTCTTCCATCAACTCACTGATGGCACGGTTCAACTGATCATCAATACCGGCATATTCTTTAGCAGGATCATTATCCACCACGATATCCGGATCAACACCATGTCCTTCTATCACAAACCCATCTGCGAGGTAAGGCGCAAATTCAGGCCTGTTTAGAAAGCCACCGTCTACAAACGGCAGGCTTCCTCTAATACCAACTACTCCACCCCAGCTACGTTTGCCGATGACCTTTCCCAGCTTATATTTTTTAAACCGGTAAGGAAAGATATCTCCGTCGCTGGCGGAATATTCATTCACCAGTAAAGCCTTGGGTCCGTATTGGCCGGTGGGATCAGGACTACCAATAGCATTCCTTGCAAATTCATAGTAGACGAGTTGCGTATTCAAACGCTCTGTAACCAGCGGTGAAACAAAACCACCACCATTGCCACGATCATCAATGATCAATGCTTTCTTGTTAAGCTGCGGATAGAAATATTTCATAAACTCATTCAACCCTTCAATACCCATATCCGGTATATGCAGGTAACCTATCTTGCCATTGCTTACAGAATCTACATAATGAATATTACGCTGAACCCAGTTAAAATAATACAACGGGCTCTCATTACCCACAGGCACAACGATTGTTTTTCTTGCACCGGTTGCTGAAGGTTTGCTGTTTACCTCAAGCTCTACTTGTTTATCAGCCGTGTTCACCAATGCGACATAGATATCCTGCATTGTATTGGTAGCTGCTCCGTTAACACTGATGATGTAATCTCCCTTGTTTACATTCACGCCTACCTCTGTTAGCGGAGAACGAAGCTCTTTGCTGTAATTGGCTCCTTCCAGTATTTTATCAATGCGGTAGTAGCCGCTAGCATCTCTTGATAATTCTGCACCCAGTAATCCAAGTTGTATACGTTCGGGTTTGGGCTGATCTCCTCCACCTGTATAAGAATGGCCAACACTCAACTCACCAATCATTTCGCCGATCAGGTAAGTAAGATCTGCGCGCTGGTTTACATAAGGCACCAGTACACCGTATTTATCATGCATCGCTTTCCAGTCAACACCATGCATATTGGGTGCATAAAAGAAGTCACGCATCTGTCGCCAGCTTTCATCAAACACCTGTTTCCATTCTGCTTTTTTATCTACCCACAATTTCATATTACTCAGGTCAACCGACTTGTTAAGATCAGGCTTCGCCGACGGCGCATTGACAATATAGAAACTGCTTTTTAATTTGATGACCATCTTCTTTAAATCTGCACTCAACTCATAATTATCTGCAGCCACAAGAGGTACTTCTTTCTTTTCCTTAATATCAAAATAATGAAGCTGCGGCTGCTCTTCTCCATCTTTGATTTTTAAGTAATAAAGTTTGTCTTCACCAGCAGCTAAACCAAAGTAGTTGGCAGGGTCTACATTCAGTGCAATAATGCGTTGGGTGATACCATCAAGATCTACTTTAATGTCTTTTGAAGTAACGGTTGGTTTACCGGCATCTTTCTTTGTAACATCTTTATCTGTCTTAGCGGTATCAGCCTTCTTCTCCCCTACTTCATCGTTCTCCGGTGCAAACGGGCTGGTGGTTTCTTTGGCCAAAGTGATGAGATATATTTTAGCCATGTTGAGATAGGCAATCTGGAAATCCGTATTGCTGAACGTAGGATTAAAACTCCTATTAGATGCGAGGTAAAGATATTTTCCATCGTTGCTGAATACAGGGTTGTACACATCATACCATCCATCTGTTACCGGGGTCTTGTTGCCTGTTGCCAGGCTATACAACATAATTTTTCCTTTGGAGTCTCTTTCGGCCCTGCTATAGGAAATCCATTTACTGTCAGGACTCCAGCTAAAATCGCGTAACTCATTCAGGTTTGAGGTGTCTACCAACGTTACTTTTTTAGAAGCAACATCCACGTATTGTAATCGGGGTTTACGGTCGCTCCACAGGATCTTTTTACTATCCGGGCTCCAGGCGATTTCATATTTATAATTATCGCTGTTACTGGTAACCTGCACCGGTTTGCTAAAGCCATCCGGCACCTGTATATAAATTTCATCTTCGCCGGTGGCATCACTTATAAAAGCGATATACTTTCCATCCGGCGACCATGCTGCATTGCGTTCATGTACGCCATTGGTTTGCGAGAGGTTACGTGTAATTCCATTCTCGGCAGGCACGGTAAATACATCTCCCCTACCTACCATTACCAGCCTTTTTCCATCGGGTGCAATACTGGCATTCTCTAAAAACTTAGCAGCATCAATCCATTCTGTACGGCCATAAATATTGTCTGAAGCAATACGAACATTAATTTGCTTTACCTGTTCTGAAGGAAGATCCATCGAATATAAATAACCACCTTTCTCAAATACAATAGCATTATTGCCAAGGGATGGAAATTTGATATCATAATCCGTATAGTTGGTTACTTTTTTTATCTCTTTACTGTTGATGTTGTAGCAAAAGAGGTTCATGATGCGGTCGCGGTCAGAGAGAAAATAGATATTATCTCCAAACCACATCGGCTGTATATCCTGCGCAGGGTTATTGGTAATATTGATGGTTTGTTTACTGGCAAAATCATAGATCCAGATATCATCTGCCATGCCGCCACGATAATATTTCCAGGTACGGAACTCACGAAACACACGGTTATAAGCCATCTTCTTTTTATCAGCAGAAAAAGAACAAAAACCACCGGTGGGCAAAGGCAATTGCTCACTTAAACCACCATTGATATTGGCCGTATATAAAGAGCCTACAAAATCATCAAAGCTTTTTTTACGGCTTCGATAGATAATATGTTCATTGTCCCGCCAGGTGAGCACAATATTGTTAGGTCCCATACGGTCTGCGATGTTATCCCTTCCCAGGGTAGCAGTATACGTAACGCGTTTTGGAGTGCCGCCTTCAGCAGGTATTACAAACACTTCAGTATTGCCGTCATACTGACCTGTAAAGGCGATATTCTTTCCATCAGGAGAAAACCGGGAAAACATTTCATAGCCAATGTCAGACGTGAGCTTACGGGCCGTGCCACCGTTCTTATCAACCGTATATAAATCCCCTGCATAACTAAATACTACCTGGTTATTATAAATGGTGGGGAAACGCATCAGTCTTGCTTCCTGGGCATTGCCTTGTAACGATAAAACAAGCATGATGGCAATTGCCAGCGTTGAAGTACCTTTCATAAACAGCATTGATTTGTTTTAAAGATAGTAGTTAAAACGGGAATGGTCAATGCATATGTGCATGCAAATGATAAATGGCAGAAAGCGTTAGAAAATGCTATTGGGGAATGCCGTTTACAAAATCAGCTAACAAGCCGTTCGCCTGTTAGCTGATAGAGGATGTCAAGAAACATCTTATTATTTATTTGCAGGAATATTCAATTTCTATATTCATATAACTGATGCCATCCTGAGACAAACCCAGTAAAAGCCCATAGTTTTTTCCTGTGGTGGTTATTTTTGTTGGTAACCCCACACTGTTGTAGGTTAATGTAGCCGGAAGTGGGTTGTTGGTACTGTAATCCCTGTTGATGAATTGCCATATTTTATTCGTTCTGAAAAAGTTTACTTTACTGTCATATTCACGGTCTGTTCGGTTACCCGCCTGGTTATATGAATAATTTTCAACGAGAATATTTCCTCCACCTAAATCCTCGGTGTACTTGCTCACCCTTCCTTTTGCATCGTACTCATAATACATCATTACAAGGTTTCCATATTCACCAAGTTCAGGATGCCCGTTCACTGCTGTAGGAAAGAAATAGAGTGAATCTTTTACAACACGCCCGTTATTGTCATAAATGTACCTGTTCCAGGATTCCAGTGCGGCATTGCTGGAAAAGGTTGATGAATAAGTGCCGATAATGTCTGTAAGCCTGTTTTGCTTATCATACATAAAAAAGAAATTAGGCGCGCCAGTACCAGGTTGCTTTCTTATAATACTCACCGGGTCACCCACCAGGTTGTAGCTATAAGTAAGCGTATCATTAAAGCCAGGGGTGGGATCAGGAAAAATAACTTTTTGAATCTGGCAAAGGCCTGCACCCGGATCAATGTAATCGCATACTTTTTTACAGCCGGAAGAAATGATAAAAGCCGTCATAACTGAGATCGAAAAGAACACATTTTTTTTCATGGTAAAGGTTTGAAATGTTTGTTATAAATGGTTAGGATTTGTTTGATTACTTAAAAATGCACTTACACATTTCAACATCTACAGTTACACCTGGTATGCGATTTCTAAGGCCGGTTAGTCTTAAGCTATGGATACTTGAAGGGATAATGCTGGCTGGTTTCTTCAAAAGCTGTTGTCACTAAAAACTACATAATTTATATGCAAGGGTACTTCCGATCTGCCATACATCAAAAATAAGCACTATCTGCATCATATACAAACGAAGGTTTCCCATCATAGATTAAATAATTATTTTTATCACTTCAGCAAACAAACCACCAGCTTATTAGACCTGTTATGATTAAACTCCTGATAATACTATTATTGCCCTGCGGATTAATGGCACAGCAACTTCCCCGCATTGCGATTGCCGGCCTGGGCATTGAATCCAGTACCTTTTCACCAGCCACCACTAATGAAGAAGCTTTTCATGCCCGTTATGGCACACAGGTGTTTGACGCCTACCCTTTCTTTGACGCAGACTCGGCACTTCGTAAACAAGCCGTGTGGCTGCCGGCGCTGGTAGGCAAATCTTTACCGGGTGGTGCAGTTACCCGTGAAGCTTACGAATCACTGGCGAATAAAATACTGGACTCGTTAAGAAAGAATGGTCCTTACGACGGGATGTTTTTTGATATACATGGCGCCATGAGTGTGATCGGCCTTGAAGATCCAGAAGGGGATTTAATTATGCGGATAAGAAAAGTGATTGGTTATAAAACCCTGATCTCAACATCGATGGATCTGCACGGCAATGTGTCTCAAAGGCTGGCAGAAAATACAGACCTGATCACCTGTTACCGGATGGCGCCGCATGAAGATGCGATGGACACCAAGAAACGCGCAGTCATGAACCTGCTGAACAGGCTTGCCAATGGTAAAGGCAAACCATTATTTAAAGTATGGATACCCGTACCTATTCTTTTACCGGGCGAAAAAACAAGCACAAGAATAGAACCGGGCAAAAGGTTATACCAGCAGGTGGCGCCGGCCGCTTCACAACCGGGCGTTATAGATGCAGCCATTTGGATTGGCTACGCATGGGCCGATGAACCACGTAACCATGCAGTGGTGATGGTGACCGGAGATGACAAAACCATCGTTGCACGAACTGCTGAGCAACTGGCCAAAAAGTTCTGGGAAGTGCGTAACGAGTTTGTATTTGTTGCACCTGTTGCAGACCTTAAGACCAGCCTTGATAAGGCAATAGCAAGCAGCAAACATCCTTTCTTTATCAGCGATTCGGGAGACAATCCTACTGCAGGCGGTGCAGGTGATGTAACCTGGACCATCACAGAAATACTCAATCGTCCGGAATTCAAAAAGGCTGACGGACCTTCCTTAATATATGCTTCCATACCCGGCCCGAACCTTGTAAAGGCAGCAATCGCCGCAGGCAAAGGCAATCATGTAGAAGGCTACGCAGGCGCACAGGTGGATGCCCGCTATGCACCACCGGTTAAATTAAGTGGCACGGTGCAGTCCATTGTAAATGGAGATAAAGACGCTGAAGTAGAGGTAGTGGTTCGTGTAGGCAGCGTGGATGTAATCGTTACGCAAAAACGAAAGCCTTATCACAAGGAAATTGATTTTACCCGGTTGGGACTTGAACCACGCGAAGCAGACATTGTGGTGGTAAAGATTGGGTATCTTGAACCTGAACTATATGCCATGCGGAAAGACTGGCTGCTTGCCTTAACGCCGGGTGGTGTTGACCAGGATCTGGAACGATTGCCTTACAAGCACATTCAAAGACCTATGTTTCCTTTTGATAAAACAATGCAAACACCTGATCTCACGTCAAGATTTATAAACACATCGGGTGATACAAAATAATTACTGAGCCTATATCTTAAATGGTCTAAAATTTTCGGTTTGTCAACTTAAATATTCTGGTACGATTTTTTATTTAATATCAGATCATTAACCGAAAGTTTTAAAAAACAAAAAATGACAAACACAGAAGTTGCAACCGGGAAAACTGCTGCCACAGCCTCAAAACATAAATTATTGATTGTGGAAGATGAAGGCGAAATGTGCCTGTTGATTAATATGCTGCTGAATGGAAAGGGTTTGGAAATAGAACATGTAAAAACTATTTCCGCTGCTGTGGAATATCTGCAACAGGAATCCCCATCTGTGATAGTGCTGGATAACAGGTTACCGGATGGTTTCGGGTTGGATTTTATCACTTCCCTGAAAAAACAGCAACCACAAGCCAGGATCATTATGATTTCCGGTGTTGATGCTGCTGCCAGGGATGTGGCTTTGGAAAATGGGGCAGACCTCTTCCTGGAAAAACCATTTACACGTACGCAGCTTTGCGAATCGATACAACAATTATTAAATTAGGTTGCATTACTGTTATATCATGTTTTAGTGTTCATAATACGGAGAAAGCCCGCGAAAACATTTTGCGGGTTTTCATTTTCAGACGTATTGAAGATGTCTTAAAAATCCTTCACCAGCCGTTGTGAAAATGATTTATTTTCGCAACCGATGGGAAGTCGTCAAATTGCATTTACCTTAATCATTATCTATCTTTTCAGTTGCCTTTTTCTATCCTTTGTTCCGCAACCGGGCATCATGGAAAATTCGTCTTTTGATATTGATCAAAGCAATTCTCTGTTTGAAGTGATCGAACATAATCTTTTAAACAAGGAAGATGCAATACCTGATGAAGATGAGGCAACAGTTGCCGCCACAGACATGAAGATATTCTCCATCACACAGCAGGAACTTAGTATTGTAATACCGCAAAAAAAATTTTCCCGCACTCAGATAATAAAAGACCTGCAGGCAAGGTCACTCTTTACCATGGATGTCTGCAGCCCGCCACCAAAAGTATGATTTCCCCATCTGTTTTTCTATTCGTACACGTGACATTCATTAAATCTAATTTATGAGTTTTGATATCATATTGACCATCTTCCTGGTGGCATTAAACGGCTTTTTTGTAGCTGCAGAATTTGCAATTGTAAAAGTAAGATCAACACAACTGGCGGGGTTAAAGAACGTTCCCGCAAACATCGCCGGTGCAGCAAGAGCCGTAACCACTCACCTGGACAGTTATCTTGCCGCAACACAGCTTGGCATTACACTCGCATCACTCGGTCTTGGCTGGGTGGGTGAAGATGTAATGACACGCCTGATTCTAAAAGTGATGGGTTGGCTTAATCTCAGTATTGCCGAAAAAACAGCGCACAATATCGCAATACCTATTGCCTTCGCGGTGATCACTATTCTGCATATTGTGTTTGGCGAACTCGCACCAAAATCATTCGCCATCCGTAAGGCGGTAAAGACGACCATTTTTGTTGCCTTACCGTTACGCATCTTCTATTTCATTTTCAAACCTTTTATCTGGGTACTCAATAGCTTTGCGAATATGCTTTTGCGTGTATTAGGTATTCCCCCTGCCGGTGAACATGAAATACATTCAGAAGAAGAACTGAAGCTGATTATAACAGAAAGTGAAGAAGGCGGCGCCATTGAAGAAAGTGAACGGGCTTTGTTGCAAAATGTTTTCAGCTTTGATGAAAGCCGTGTAAAAAAGATCATGCGGCAACGGAAAGATATTGTAGCGCTGAATGCTTCATGGCCATCGGAAAAGTTTATTGAAGAAGCATTGAAGGAAGGTTATACACGTTACCCGGTTTACCGTGATAATATTGACGAGATTATCGGCATCGTGAATATGAAAGATATCGCGCAGGCGCTTGGTACACAGCGTGCGATTAACGTAGGTGCGATCATTCGCCCCGCTGTACTTGTTCCTGAAAGCATGAAGATCAATGACCTGCTGCGTAAACTGCAAAAGGAGAAACGTCAGATGGCAATTGTTACCAGTGAATTTGGCGACACTGCCGGTTTGTTGACTATGGAAGATATACTGGAAGAACTTGTTGGTGAAATACAGGACGAGCATGACGCGGAGGTACCAACGGTGCAGGAACAGCCTGATGGTTCATTCATTGTTAATGCACATGCCTTAATCAATAACATCAACCCGTTTTTGCCGGAACCTTTTAAGCAGAGTGAACATTACGAAACGCTTTCCGGTCTTATTATTGACCAGTCTGTACAGGCATTAGCGCCGGGAAAGAAAATAAGGATAAGCAACTACGAGATAGAAATCCTTAAAACCTACCGGAACACCGTAGAGTTGGTTAGATTAAACTATGTAGGATAATAAAGCATGTATCTTTTGTCGGGATGACTGGATTCGAACCTGCGTCCTCATGCATGCCCCAATAATATTCTTTTTATACAAGCGAAATTATTCGTCAGTAACTATTAAAGCCATCAAATCAAAAAGCAGATGTGGAAACATCCGCTCATTTGATTGCTGATATGAATATCCGTTTATTACTATTTTATCATCTCTATCACCACTGGTCCCAACAATCCTGATGTTCTTAGAGGCGCGTCTTTCGAAGGGCCGCTGATTACCCAGGTCTTTCGTTTTTCCTCGGGTTGCCCTGCATCGAATACAAGGCGGTTAAACCAGGTGCTGGTCACTTGTATGGATAATTGATTCTCGCCCTTCTTAACAGCGTCTTTTAGGCTGATGCGATAAGGTTGAGAAAGTATTTTGCCTAATTGTTTTCCGTTCAGTGTTACTGATGCGGCCATATCTACATTGCCGAGGTTAAGCATATAATCAACATCGGTTTCAATCCGGTCGATATTGAAAGTGGTACTATAAGCAGCAGTTCCCGAAAATGCTTTTCCTTCTGGCGATACATCAAGGTCTTTCCATGGCTTGAGTTCAGTCAATTTCACCGGTGCTGTAATCCCCCAACCTTCAGGAAACTCAAGTGTCCATGCATTTGATAGCGCAAGCGAATAGACCACCTTTGATTCCTTTATAGCAGGCGTCTTCGTTTTTGTATGCCTGAAAACAATAAAGCAGGAACCGGATTTAGGAAGGTTCAGTTCAATCACATTGCGCCCATCCACTTGTTTACCGGCAATAGTTTTGAACGTTCCATCTACAGGATTCCAGCACTCTGCATTTCCGCCGGTTCTGAAACTTAACTCACCGGTGAAATCTTTTCCTTTCGGTGCTGCGATAAAGTACCAGTCTGCATCTGCCGTCCTGCGATGTACCCATGATGCATCACCGCCGGTCACATCAGGTATTATCTTTAAAGATGCCAACGCTTGCTCCAGTGTACTGCCGGAAATAACGGTTCCTTTTCCAACCGTCCTGGTACCTTTCTGATTGGCGCCCCATATATTTTTAACCGCGGTTTCAAATCGCTGCTGCGCTTTATCGCTGTTCGATAGTGTTGCCAGGCTAACAGGCGCTTGTGCTATAATAGTGGCGCCTGCATTTACCAATGAGTATAATTTTTCCAATGTTTCCGGCAACATTCTCGGTGCATCCGGTATCCACAACACCCGGTACTGAATACCTTCCGGCGTAACCAGCTTTCCATCTTTTACGCTAAGCCTGTTGAGTAGCACATCCGGGTTGCAATAGTCGTATTTAAATCCTTCGGGAAAAGGCGCTTTCTGGTCAGGCTTGTGATTGAGCTCATCACCAAGATACCAAAGCACATCAGACACAGGCTTGCCTCTCTCCAGCATATAAGTGCAACGCGCCAGGTAATTGGTAAACTCCGGCATATAATCCCACCAGGTTTGCCCTCTTAAAAACGGGGTGCCTATCTGTGCGCCAAAAGACGTGCCCGGCGCTAAAAATGGCTGTTGCGGATTGTGCGTATAGGTATGAAAAACATAGTGCGTTACACCTTCTGCAGTGTTGGTATTGGCAACATCTTTCAGCATGTCAAAATGCTCATCCCAGGTTAACTGAAAAGAGGTAAACGCTTCCGCAGCAACACGCGGCTTTCCATAGATTCTTGCGGCTGAAGCCGTTGGTTTAATGGGTTTGAAATTAAGCGAACCCACAAAACTTTCACTCATCGGTTGCCAGAATTCACACATCGGCACATCGGCATACTTGAAGTATTCCATAATGTCTCCCGGCAACACATCACCGGCGGATGTTTCATATGCTACAGTTAAACCGTTGGCCTTCGCCAGTTTCGACATTTGTCCATAGTAATTCTTCGAGAAAAGTTCGTTGAGTGTTTTGCGCCAGTCAATCAAGAACCTATCAGTCGTTTCATGGTCGCTGATAACATAACCGAATAAAGCAGGCAACCATTTACGGAGGGAATAGTTGGTCACCTGTGCAAATTCGTTTTCCATGTGTTGCGTCCAGCTTTGTGTATGGCATTCCCAGCTATCTATCAGCATACCTTTCAGTAACCCGCCGGCGAGCGGTCCGTTGTTACCGGACAATCTTCCGATATAACCGGCGAAATGTGCATTTGCCCCGGACGTGGAAAGTTTATCTGCTTCCCAACCTGTCCCTTCAGCCGGTGCCGGTCCGTTTTGTTTGCCCGAATTCACATGACCAAGACGCAGAATGGTCCATGCGCCCGGTGGTGCTGTCCAGTTCAGCTTTCCATCCTTGTCCATTTTGTCTGATATATCCAGGATATCCTTCGGATTGATAAATGCCTTTGTTGATTGCACCGGATGCTGGCCATTACGTTCGATACTTCTCAATGACCACGCGGCTTCCGACTCCCAACTGTTTTTTCTTGCAGCAGCTAAAAGACGTAAGGAAGCAAGCGCCATTTCATACTTGTTGCTAATAGAAATGCGGTATTTTTTTACACCGCTTATTTCTGAACAGGCAAGCGTAATGGGCTGGTCGTCCTGCCAGTTGGATTGCGGCATATCGAGGTTAAGAATATCTTTTAGTTGCCCGTTGTCCAGCACAGCCTGGAAAGAAATTTTTACACCAGGCTCATAAGACTGACCATGATTAAAACTTTGAATACTGGGAAACTCAAGGCTTCTTACGATTACCGGTTCGGCAAACGAAACTTCTATCCAGTTTGGTTTATCTGCTGAGGCGGGAGCAAGTTTAACAGGCTTGCCTGCTTTACCTGCAAAGTAAGGTTGCCAGTCTGTTTCATTATTGCTGGTGATGGATTGTGGTATCAATGGCTTTGCTGAATCGCCGAGGGCTGTGGGGAAAGCAATCACCGCAATATCCTTGTAGTCGCGCCATGGTTCCTGGCTGGGTTGAGGTTTTACTATTGCATCGCTAACAACACTTCCACCCTTTACATCTGCACGGCTGTAAATCAGCGTACGCATGGCATTTGAAGGTTCTATCCACGGGCCACCGGAAGTTGCCCATCCGGGACAATTGTTCATCGTGAACTTAAGCCCCAGTCTTGCACATTCTTTCGCGGTATGTTTAACCGCATCATCCCAGTTGGGACTAAGACAGGCGATCTGCGGATCAACGCCGGGCCAGGGGCCGCCAAATTGCCCGTGAAAAAGTTGTATACCGGCGATACCTGCCTTTGCTATCGCTTCAAGGTCTTTGGTAATCCCTTCTTTTGATACATTCCCACCTATATAATGAAACCATGTTTCAGGATGATACTTCTTCGGTGGCTGCAAAAACGATACTTCATCATGCTTTCCGAAAGGACGATTGATTTCCTCCGGCGTAGGTAAATAAGCATTGCCGGTAACCTGGGCCGTTGCTCCTAAAAAACTTTGCAGAACAATAAAGGCGCATGCTAAAAGGTAGCTACTGGTATTTTTCATCTTCTGTTGGTGAGCATTTGGCTTACTGAATATAAAAAGTTTAGGGCTGAATGACATGGTATCAATAACCAGGGTTCTGTTCCAGGCTATTACCACTGGATTGAACCTGGTTAAAATCTATCGGAAGATAATAGAGCTTATCATTCCAGGTTCTGTTTAACAGGTTCACGCGAAGATAGCTGAAACTGCCATCGGCATTACGTGTAACCTGTGTTCCCTGTATAGGTTTGGCATCGGTTTGAGGTGCAATTTTCCATCGTCTTGTATCATAATAACGATGACCTTCCAACGCCAGTTCTACCTGGCGTTCATGTGCGATGCGGTTAAACAAGGCCGTACCGGATTCGGTGATAGCCGGCATGAAAACCCTTGCCCTTACTTTGTTTACATACACACGTGCATTCTCTTCATTGCCTAGAAAATATTGTGCTTCGGCATAGTTCAAATAGATTTCGGCCAGCCTGAAAAACTGCCACGGATAAGTATACGGCGTGGTGATGGAAACAGGCAGTGATTCATCAATAAACTTGTAAAGTGTATATCCCGTTTGTGTTGCATCCTGTCCGTTGAAGTCAGTGCCGTTTTTATATAACTGTATTGTTCTGCCGTTATACGAAGCACCATTATAGAGACAGGTGGCATAGAATCTCGGGTCGCGATTGATGTATGGGTTTTTAGGATCGTAGGTATTCTTCGGATCCGGATTAACAACACCATCAATAAACGGAATAATGCCGTCTTTCATTTCAAAGGCATCCACCAGGTTTTGAGAAGGGTCGCGCTGTGCTAGTCCACCGCTTCCCTGTGGTGCGCTAAAGAAACCGACATTGTGCGATACATCTGTTGAATAGTATTTCGCAAAGATGGATTCGCTGTTGGGTTTACCAACAAACAAACCATGAAAGTCCTCGCTAAGTGTGTAACGGTTAGCAGAGATAAGTTCAAATGCAGCGTCCGACGCAGCCTGCCATCTTGCACGATCATTGCCTGTATTGTTCAACGGGCTTGCATAATAAAGCAATACCCTGGATTTCAGCGCACGGGCTGCATCTGCACAGGCACGGCCAAGGTTGGCGCCGGACTGCTGGTCAGGTAGCGTTGCGATGGCTTCATCAAGATCTTTCACAATAGAGGTCACGCACTCATCATACGTGTTTCTTTTAATGCCGGTGAGTGTTTCATCCAGCGTAAAGGCTTTGTCGATAATCGGTACACCCCCATAGTTCCAGATTAGTTTTGCATACACAAAAGCCCGCAGAAATTTCACCTCTGCACTCATCTTCTTTTTTGTTTCATCATCAACAGGTACGCCGTCAATCTTTTCAAAGAAGATATTAAAATTCCTGATGGCTGCATAGCCTGTGTTCCAGTAATTAAAATAGCCAGACAAGCCGTTGACATTGCTCGGCGTGAGTGAAGCCTTCGCGACTGTTTGATAACCACCTAAGTCAAACTGACTATAAGAGTCATCACCGAAATATTGCATGTCGTTGGAGAAACCATCCTGCAACGCATTGTATTGCGCATTGATAAACAACTGCGGTAAACTTGGATCTGTCCATATAGTAGATTCGGAAATCCTGTCGGTCGGCGTAATATCAAGCACGTTCTTCTTACAGGAAAACGTTAATGCCGATAGAATAATTATAATGAAAATTTTGTTCATGACTTATTGATTAAAAGGTTACGTTAACACCTACATTCAATACCCTTTGCTGGTTAAGACCCCATCCCCAATTCACTTGTTCCGGACTCAGGTTGATGTCTCTGTAATTGTCGTGGATAAAGAAGAGGTTGGAACCGCTGAAATAGATACGTGCATTTTTGATACCCGCTTTTTTCAAAGCCCCGGCTGAAAAAGTATAACCGATCTCTGCTGTCTTCAGTTTTAAGAAAGCCTGGCTTCCAAAGCGCCAGGTGGTATTGGTAGTACCGGTGGCAAAGTCCTGTCCCGGAGGAGGATTAGTGCCATTCAGGTTTTCCGGTGTCCATATATCATGTGCCTGTGCTGAAGGGAAATCACCCCAGCCAACAGGATCAAATGGAAGCACACTGTATTTTTCACCATAAGCCTGTGCTTGTCCCTGGAAGCCAAGGTTAAGATCAAGCTGTTTGTAGTTGAAAGAAAAGTTTAATCCATATACAATTCTTGGGGTTGGACTGTAGGGCTGTCTTACCTGATCGAGTGAGTTGATGATGCCATCCTTATTGGTGTCTTTATAAATCAGGCCACCTGGTCTTACACCAGCTATGTGCGGCGTTTTATCAATCTGTTCCTGGCTTTTGAATATGCCTTCTGTTTCATACAGCACAACGCTACCTAGAGATTTGCCCTGTAAACGTTGCCAGTCAGGTAAACCGGGCACTTCATCCATAAACACCACGGTATTTTTTGCGTAGGTAAAATTTCCGGCAAAATTGTACCTGAAATCCTTGCTGATTTTTCTGCTATGTGATAAGCTGATTTCAATGCCTTCATTTTTTGTTTTGCCAATGTTTTCCGGAGGAAGTATCAAGCCGGTGTAAGACGGTACAGAAGAATTTCTTGGTGTGAGAATATTGCTGCGGTCTGTACGGAACAGGTCAATTTCAAAAGATAACAATCCTTTCCATAAAGAACCTTCCAAACCTATATCCGTGGTGCGTGCTGTTTCCCAGGTGATATTCGGGTTTGGTGCATTGGTTTGCGACAATCCCTGGTTTGTAATACCATTGAACGCATAGTTATTGCCATACGTATAGGAGGTTAAATACTGATAGGGGCCAATTTTATCATTACCCAACTCACCCCAGGATGCACGTACCTTTAAATAATCGATGGCCCTGCTATCCCGCAGGAAATTTTCTTTGGAGATTACCCAGTTGCCAGATACACCAGGGAAAAATCCATAACGTTTGCCAACAGGGAAATTTTGTGACCCATCGTACCTGAACTGAAACTGAAGGTTGTATTTATCCATAAAGCCGTACTGAAATCTGCCAAACAAATTTTGCCGGCCTGTTTTAACAGAAAAACCTGTATTGGATTGATTGTTCTTGTTGGCATCACCTGCAAATAATTCAGGGATAGAACCGCTTGCAAAATTTTGTCTGCCAGCAACAATCGTATAAGCATTGGTGGTGTTTTGTTCGAAGGCAACAAAGGCTTCCACGCGGTGATCCTGCGCGAATACACGATTGTAGTTCAGCTTAAGATTTGATGTAATGGAGTTACCATTAGGATACTCAATTCTCAAACTGGGTGAGGCTGAATGAGAGCTCTGGTATTTGTTGTATTGTTCTGTAACCGGGTCGTAGATATAATAATAAGTAACGCCGATCCAGTTCTTCAGGTAGTTATTGTCAAAATCATAGGCGAAGTTGCCCAGTAAGGAAAGACCATCCACGCCGGGTATTTTATATTCGGCAGATAGTGTTCCCATAAAATTACCTGCGTTGGCATTGTTGTAACCATAATTGGGATCTCTTGCCATATTGAGTGCGCTGTAACCGGCACGGCCTGATCCGTACAAGCCATTCGGATAAATACCCACCTGCGTTGGCAGGCCAAGGAAGATATGCGCCCAATCAAAATGACTGCTCACATTGTCTCTTTTTCTTCCGGAGATATCCAGCGATACCCTCAAATCTTTGGTGATCTGTGCATCTATATTCGACCTGAAATGATATTCTTTGTTATAGGTAAATGAATTGCGGAAGGGAGAATTCTGCGTTAGCAAACCGGCTGCAATAAAATACTTCACATCCTGGTTGCCGCCTGTTACAGATACATCTGCCCGTTGCTGGTTGAACCAGGGGCGCAATATTAATTTCTGCCAGTTGGTATTGGGATGCAACAGCGGATCTTTACCGTTTCTAAACAATTCCAGGTCTTCTGCAGAATAAGGCTCCGGCAATCCTTTTAAACGTTGCTGCAGGTTCACCATCGCGGCATACAGGTTTGCGTCGGCAGATTCAGGAACACGCTCCTGCTGAATAAGCGCCTGGTTATAAATAAGGCTGATCACCGGCTTCCCCGCCTTGCCACGTTTTGTTGTAACGAGTATTACTCCATTGGCAGCACGTGAACCATAGATAGCCGCAGAAGCATCTTTCAGTACAGACATGGATTCTATCTCATTAGGCGGAAGAAAACTGAGTGCATTGTAATCACGCGGTATGCCGTCTATCACATACAAAGGTGTTGCATCGCCGTTAGTGCTTTTTCCGCGGATAAAAATCTCTACAGACTCATTGCCTGGTTCACCACCACGGTTGTTGATCACTACGCCAGACATACGCCCTGCTAATCCTGCACCGAGATTGGCAGCCGGACTAAGCGCTATGTCTTTGTTTACAATCGTGGTAATAGCACCGGAAACCTTTGCTTTTGATTGCGTTCCATAACCAACCACCACCACTTCATTCAGGCTGTTGCTGGATGGCTTGAGTGACACATTTAAAGTGGGGCTTCCGTTCAAAGTTGATTCCAGCGTTTCATAGCCAACAGAACTAAAAACGATCGTACCTTCTTTACCAGGCAGCGTTAAATCATAGTTGCCCGTTGAGTCTGATGCAATACCCACACTGCTGCCCTTCAGCGTCACAGATACGCCGGACAACGGTTTGCCTGTTTCATCTGTTACTGATCCCGCAACCCTTACCGTTTCTGCTTCAGCCAACTGGTCGCCGGAGCCTGTACTTTTAATAGTGATGGTTTGCTGTATGATCGCATAGGTAATCGGCAAGCCTGTAAAGCATTGGTCAAGCACATCCTTTACTTTGGCTTTCTCTGCATGAATACTGATCTTTTTTGTTTTGAGTATATCCATCTTGCTTTCATACACAAAATGATAGCTGGATTGCTTTTCTATTTTCAGCAGGATGTTTTCCAGCGTGGTATTTTTTTCATGAAGGGTGATGGTTTGCCCGTAAACGGCAGCGCTTAATTGCGTTACCAGGCATACGAGTAAAACAAGCATTGTTTTTTTAGCCGGCAGTATTTTGGCCATGCCGTAGCAAACGGCCCCCGGCTTTGACTTTAAATTCATATTTTCGTAATGATTTAGATGAAACCTTTGAGTTCAGTGAATCAATTGATCTTGAAGCGCTAAATTTTTCGCTGGCTGGTGGCTCTAACACCGGCCAGTTTTTTTATATAGCAGCATTAGGTTAGTCAGTACCCAGGTGGTCTTTTTTTTCTCATCGCTGTTTAGTTTGGTTTGTTATACAATTTTTTTAGTTTGTTACGATAATGTTCTTTCCATCTATCTTATATTTCAGCCCCTGGAATTGCAATATCTCCATAAAGCCTTTAAAGTTTGTTGATCTTGAAATGCGCCCTGTGATGCGGATATCAGGCACATTATTTTTGTAGATAACCTGGTAACCATACCAGTGCGAGGCAATGCTCATCACCTTTTTTATACCGGCATTGTCAAACTCAAAAAGCCCTTTGATCCACGCCAGTTCTTCATTGAAATTGCCAGGCATATGTACGCTAAGACTCACCTCCTGATCAACCGTTTTTACCCTGGATTGCTGTCCGGGTTTCAGCACGGCGCTCCGGCTTCCGGCAATCACTTTTGCAGCCCCTTCCACGAGTGAGGTAGTTACAACAGGTTCATCACGGTAAGCATTCACATTAAAGCTTGTACCAATGTCTTCTATTACTTGTCCGCTGGTCGTTACACGAAACGGCAGCCGCTCATTGTGTACAACTGTAAAGTAACCTTCGCCCTGCAATTCCACTACCCTTTCCTTACCTGAAAAAGCTGCAGGATAGCGCAGGGATGAACCCGCATTCAGTATGACTTTTGTACCGTCTGAAAGGGTAACGGTGTATTTTCCGGCAGCCGGTGTTTGCAGCGTATGATAGCTGACTGATGCAGTTCTTACAGCAACACTTTGTTCGTATTGTAACTGATCATCAGCAGTCTGGCTAAGCATCGCATTTCCTTGTTCCAGGAAATGTTTTTGATTGGTGCCGGTGAGGTAAATAATACTGTCACCGTCTACGGTTAGCGTTGCTCTATATTCAGCAGGAATGATAACAGAGGAATGCTTTGCAACCAGTGTTGTTTGACTCGACTGCTCACGCTGAAACAACTGCTTCGCACCGAAAAACAACAGCAGTATAGCCGCAGCAGCAGACAGGCTTTTGAGAATGACTGACCTATATGGAGAAATAACCGGCGCAGGTTTTAATTGCTGCCATACTTCAGCAGCATCCTGCGAATAATCTGCCTCGTTGTACACTTTATTCTCCTGGTTCCTTTGTTGCAGGTACCAGCTTTCCAGTAAAGCGATTTCCTCTTCACTGGCTTCACCGGAAGCATATTTATCAAGTAAAATCTTTATTTCTTCGTCCGTCATTTGCCTGTGTTATACATACTAGACAAACAACCTGAAATGAACAGGTAGAAAAAAGCAAAAAAAATTTAAAAAAAATGCAGGATGGTCAATAATAGTAAAACGGCTTCCAGTTTAATGCGCAGCAGCTTAAGCGCATTGGAGATTTGTTTGCTTACTGTTTGCTCTGAAATATGGAGTTGTTGTGCGATCTGTTCATGCGTGAGGTTTTCCCTTCGGCTCATTTTAAACACCTGCCCCATTTTAGCCGGCAGCGAAGCAATCTCCTGTTCTATCAGGTTCTGCAATTGCCGTTCCCTTGCCTGGTGATCGGTTAGCACTTCACCGGTTAACGCAAAAGCCGCAATGGAATGCTGGTATTTTTTGTAGCGTTCCTTACGCGCAACCTGGTTCAGGAAAATATTGCGTGCACAGGTGTACAGGTAACCTAACAATGTACGATCAATTACAAGGCTTTCACGGTTTCTCCAGAGTGACTCAAATACGTCGTGGATAATATCCCTGGTCTCTTCCCGGTCACCGGTTTTATGAAAGATATGTTTGAACAGCACTTCATTGTAACGGTTATAGATTTCCTGGAAAGCAGCTACATTGCCGGCGTTGAGCAAGGCAATCAGTTCATCGTCTGGTAATGTGCAAACTTTTGAGGACATATAAAACTGGCAAGTAATTCCGGTAACAAACGTTACCAATAGCGTGCAAATTAAAAACATGGTTACGCCCATCTGTACTGAACTGTTATGATGCCGGCAATCAAAGTGCAGTCCTTCTATGGAAAACAAAGAGTTAGGAATCATAGATCAGGAAAACATTTTCTATGATCAGGCCCATAAAACATGATAAATCCACCAGACATAAAAAAAGCAGGTCGTTCAGGTTGAACATTGCGGTTCATCCACTGGTAATCGTTACAATACTTGCAGCGGTTACCCTGGTGGTATTAACCATCACATTTTTCTTTTTCTTTCTTGCCTGAGAAAAGCTTTTAATCAAGCAGCTTATTTGTTTGAGTTGCAGTCAGATTTTTTCCCTGGTTATAATATTATCAGGGTTAGCTTTTTACTGAATTTCTTATGATGAGTTTTCCTTTTTCTATCACCTGTTTATTCATAATCGCTTTTTTATTTCTGATGGATTCAAGCAACAGGCTTACTGCTTCGGCACCCATCTTTTCAACAGGCTGTCTTATCACACTGATAGATGGGTTATTCAATCTGAAAAGATCGTTGTCATCAAAGCTTACAACGGCTATATCAGCAGGAATATTCAAACCAAGATTGCGTATTGCTTCCAGCCCTGTAATACCAAGATAGTTGGTAAGAAAAAGTATTGCATCCATTTGTGGCTGTGATTTCAGGAATTCCATCATTGCATAGATGGATATTTCATAGTCGGTATCAAACTTGATTGATTTTATTAGTTTGCGGGAAACCTTTCGGCTATTGGCTTTCAAAGCGCTTTCATATCCATCGTAACGCTGCTGCATCTGTATTAAATGCATATCGTTGGTTACAAGGCCTATGTTTTGATAACCTTTACTTATCAGCAGGTCTGTTGCCTGGTAAGCACCATAAAAATTGTCCATGGCCACATAGCTAAATTTACTCTTGGGATAAAACCTGTCTACCAATACTACAGGTTTGTTCGAGTCAGTAAGTTCGGCAATCTCTTTTTCCAATCCTTCTGTTGGTGTAATAATAAAACCATCTACATGCGTATCGCTCATTAACCGTATAAGTTCACATGCTTTCTCCGGGTTATTATCGGTACTGGAATAAATTACGCGGTAGTGATGTTTCTTTGCTTCCGTTTCAATCACCTTGGCAAGATTACTAAAGAACTGGTTGGAGATATCTTCCACAATCAGCCCGATTGTTTTGGTAGAACCCGTGCGCAGACTGCGTGCAATCTGATTTGGTTTAAATTCCATTTTCTCAACAATCTCTGTTACTTTCTTAATCTTATCCTCACTTATCCGCATCGCCCTGGCCTTATTATTAATTACGAATGAAACCGTTGATACCGATACGCCTGCCTTTAAGGCGATGTCCTTAAGTGATATTTTTTTCATTAAAAATTTTTTGATACTTGACGGAAGCAATCCAGGGCAGGCTTTACATTAATAAAAATAAAATTAATTCCTTTGAAAAGAGCTTTTACTAAAACGTTTTTTTCAGTAAAGCAAAGACAGGGCACCAATATGACTATAGCACTTGGGCAGGCGTAGAAAATTTACACAACATTGTTTTAAAAAACTACTTACAGATTTTCAGGAGAAAACCTTACGATAAATTCCGTCCCCTCACCCGGCACAGAATTAACTTCTATGCCTGCATGCAGCCGTCCTGCAAATTCCTTTGCCAGTTTAAGCCCCAGCCCGGAACTATCGCTACGGATACTGTTCCAGTCAAAGATGGTGGCCAACTGTTTTGCATCCATACCAGGACCATTGTCTTTTACACCTAAAGCAATGCTGTTATTGTTGCTGTATCCGCTAAGTGCTATTCTTCCGTCAATCGGGGTAAACTTTACAGCATTGTTTACGAGGTTGCGTATAATAACGCGAAGAAAATTAGGATCAGTATGCAGGGTCAGGTTTGCCGGAACTTCATTTACTAACAAAATCTGTTTTTCAGTTGCCGTTACCTGGTTTAGCTGAATGATTTCTTCGCAGAGGCTATGCAGGTGAACCGTTTCATGGTATGGTGTAAAACTTTCCATCTGGCTTTTGGACCAGATAAGTAAATCACCCATTACATCCAATGCATTACCTGCAGCATCAGCGATTTGTTTATCGTATTTATCCTGCTCCTGTTGTGTAAACCGGTTAGGATTATTTCTGCGAAGATTGAGTAAACTCAGCAGGCTGCTCACCGGCGTTCGAAGATCATGGCTGATGATACCCAGCAATTTGCTTTTTGCTTTATTGGCTTCATCCAGTTGCGTATTCAGATCATTCAACGCTTCATTTATGGCACGTTTAATCGTATAATTCCGATAAAGAATAACAACAATAATGAGTACAAGAACGATGGCAGTGATCAGGAAATTACGGGTAAGCTTCTGGTGACTAAGTTCCTTTTTCTTAATCACGTTTTCCTTTTGCAACAAGGATATCTGTCCTTGCTTTTTCGCCGTTTGGTACTTGGTTTCCATTTCAGCCGAACGGCGTGCAGTTTCTTCTTTAAACAAACTATCCTTTAAGCTGCTATACTTTTCAAGCGAAGCGTTGGCGGAACGATAATCACCAAGTGCTGTATAACAATCAGCCAAACCCTTGTATGTTTGAGAAAGTAATTCGTTGGACCGCAACTCTTCTCCAATAACAAGCGAACGTTTGCTGTATTCCAGGGCCTGACCAGGCTGATTGAGTTTTAAATAAAGCCCCGAGAAATTATCATAAACCAATGCGATGCCATACCTGTCATTGATACTGCGCATAGAATCAAGTGCTGCTTCATAATAGCCGGAAGCTTCTTTCAGCCGGTTAATACGGGTTAAAGAAAGCGCCAGGTTGTTAAGTGCATAAGGCAACACCGTTGCTCTTACATAATGTTTATATTCACTGATCACCTGCTTGAAATAGCCAATCGCTTTTTCATTATTGTCTTGTTCCATGTAAAGAATGCCGATATCATTCAGCACATTGGAAACACCAACTGAATCCGGAACCCGCTCAAGCTGTTGTATTGCCTGCTGAAAAAAAACAAATGCTTTATCATAAGTTTTTAATACCCTGTACAGGTTACCAATATTCTTTAGCGTGCCACCTATTTTGCTCTTGTGGTTGATCAACTCAAACCAGTGAAGTGCCAGGAAATAGTTTTGAAGCGCAGTTTCATAATTACCGGTTCTGTCATTGGCAATACCAATACCGATATAAGTATTTCCCAGAAGAAAACTATCCTTTTTTATACGGGCAACAGGTAAGAACCTGTTAAACAGAGCAATTGCTTTTTCATACTCGTTCCTGTTCAGAAGAGCCCTTGCAGAATCATACACCGGCTCTCCTGTTGATTGGGCAACAATGATCTGGGAGCTCAGCATGCACGCTAATACAACCAGTGCAAAACACAGCCTGAATGGCCAATTAATTAACCACTTATACATAGTGACAGTTTAACCCGTAACATATCCTGCAGAAGCTATGCTTAATTCTTATCATCCCTGGGGCTGTAAATAATCACGGGCTCGTTAGATTGAACCGCAATGGTATCCGGTGATGAGCCCGGCCCTTTGCGTGCCGATTTAAGTATTACGTAATACTTTCTGGGACCTTTGGGTTTAAAACTGATCGTATCAGGAGAAGAACCCGGACCTGATACTTTAAGAGTGCTGCCGGATGCAGACAAGCTATTATTACTTACTTTGGAAGAAGAACAGGCCATCATTACCATCATTGAGGCAGAAAGCATGCTGAAGACAAGTGTTTTCATTGTAAACCATTTATTGTTGAACAATAGAATAAGCAATCACTTATAACCCTTGCTAATTCGGCAGGGTTGTTTGCAGGTTCTTCAGGATGGCTAATTAAGGATGGAAGGTTTTTTCAGCATGAAATTATTGATCTCATGCCGGTAGGTTTTCCCGACAGGAAGTGCAATATCGGCGGCCAGTAATTCCCTGTTTTCTATTCGTTGAATTTTATCTACTGCAACAGCATAACTACGGTGTATTCTCACAAACTTACTTTCGGGCAACTGGTCCATCAGGTTTTTTAGATTAGAAAGCGTCATGTACTTACGGCAATCCGTCACTATCCGAGTGTAATTGTTTATCGCCTCAAGATAAATAATATCATGGATAAACAAGCGATTTATACTGGTACCTTCTTTAATGGTAAGTGTATCTTTTTCCAGCTGCAAATCGTATTGAAAAGCTTTTTCCTTCACCTGGATGTATTGCTCAAAACGGCTGATCGCCTGCTGAAACCTTTGCCGGGAAAGCGGTTTAAGCAAATAATCCATCGCATGTACATCAAACGCATCCGGTGCATAAGCGGGATGATCAGTTACAAATATGCATTGCGGCGGATGACTAAGCGTTTTAAAAAAATCGATGCCGCTCATCACAGGCATATGAATATCCATAAAGACCAGCCCGATCTCCTGCTGTTGCAGGCAGGTCATACATTCCAGCGGGTTAGCAAAACTGCCGGCCAGTTTAAGCCAGGGATACTCCTGCAGATAGTCTTCAATCACCATCCTGTCTATCTCATTATCATCTACAATAAGGCAATTGATTGTGGTCATAGCAATAGTTTTATGAATGCATAAAATTAATCAAGCCCTATGGCTGCAACATGAATGCTTTGCACAGCAGAAGCTGTGATTTTACACAGTGATAAAAGTGCATTTATACAGGTGTCTCACGGGATAAAATACGTTATAAAAAAGCATTTCCCCATTGACAAAAATACCTTTTGCAAAAGCCTTTTCCTTGATGTATTTTTTTATGCCGTTCGTGTACTAAATCCACCTCATCGGTTGTGCAGCAGATAGCTTCGTTCTGCAATCAAAAAGGGACATGATGACGGAAACAGCACGATTAAAAAGGCCATTCCAGTAAAGCAGTTTTCCAGGGGCATTGGTACCAGCCGCCACAGAAAAACAACTGCTTTAGAAAGGGCCGGTTATACAAAAAAGCTTGCCGCATTATTCCTTACTCATCAACATCATTCACTTATAAACAATCAAGTATGAAACGCAGATTTTTTTCCTTGCTAACTTTATCCGGCGTATTGGGTGTGCTATGCTTCAGCAATTGCACCAAAGACCAGAACGCTCCTGTAAACACCGATGCCGCAATTGCAGCACAGCCACGCGCAGGTGTTACCCTTGCCACGCCAGACCGTATTGATGCCATTGTAAAAGATCTGGCAACAGAAAACTTCTCTCTAAGTTTTGCCAAAACATCTCCATCTACCGGCATCACCAAAACAAGCTATGGCGCTGATGGTTATGTACAGCTCGCCAGCCCAGATAAACTAAAACTTTCCGTTGATGTAAGCAGGTACCAGAAATATGTACCCATCTGGAAAAGGCCCAATTTTATTCAACCAACCTGCCCGGATATGTCCATCGACCCACGCGTACTTGAAAACCTGAAACAATACCTGATAAAAGCAAACCCTGTTGAGTTTTCCGGTCTTGTAGAGATTCCTTTCATCAAAAGCGGCGGATTTCTTGCAACAGAAAAATTCATAGGTCAATATGCAAATCTTAAACCCGATACGTTTGATAAAATCGCAGCCGGTCTTGATGGCGCAAGGTTCCTGATGCTTACAGATGCCAACAGCGGCAGAGAATTTACCCGCAGCTTTCATGGTTATGCAAACATTAATGACATCGTAATGAAACCTTATAAGAAAAACTGGAAAGATATCTTTAAACCAACCATCAAAGGTTGTTTTGACCCGATTATTCTGAAGACAATTAAAGAACGTTTGGAAAAAATCAATCCTGCTGCCTATGCTTCTTTAACCATAACACCGCTGGCAGAGAACAGGAGCATTGCAGTAATGTATTAGTATCATCTACCCTTCCTAATTATATCCCGCTCATCCTGTATTAAAGGTGCCCGTTTTTATAACTATAGCGGGCGCCTTTCTTCACCAACAAAAAAATCAAAGCGATGCCACTTAAACATAAACTCTGTTATATCCTGGCCGGTCTTCATCTTATCATGGTTGCGATGTATGCAGCACATTTTGGCGCAGTAGGCAAAGACGGAAACCAGGTATTAGATGCCGCAGCAAAGTTTGGAAAGATGACAGGCAGCAATAACATCTTCAGCTTTTTTGCGCCGGGTATATCAGACCAACCTTATGTAGTTTATGCAACCAAAGAAGCAGCAGGAAAAGAACACATTATTGATCTCACAGGCAGATCCTTTGATTTTACAAACAGGCTGAACAATATATATGGCTATCTCACTCTGCCCGAAGCCCGTTCTATACTTTCTGCAAGTCTTGCACAAACCGTATTAAACCTGCATCCTACTGCAAAAGAAATAAGGGTAGCAATGGTTGTTCAGAAAATTCCTACTATGGATGAATACCTGCAGGGCGAAAGGGTGAAATGGAAATTCTGGTTTCAAAAAGATTTCAGGAACACCACCACCACGGCGCTTCGTTAATATCTCTGTAACCTTCTAATCAATGCATCATCAAACAACGGCAATGAAAAAAATAACCACACTGATACGGCAATTTTTCCAGGCACAACTACCGGTAGAAACACTTGGCTTTTTCAGGATACTGGTAAGCGTATTTGCGATGATACAGCTTTGCGCACTACTGCCAGACTGGGCCTGGTTATATGGCCCAAAGGGTTTAATTCCCTGGGAAATCAGCGATGCACTTTCTACTAATGGGGCACCATCCTTACGCACCCTTTCGCTATTTTTTCACCTGGATGGAGCTACAACACTTTATCTTGTTACGATCATCTATTTTATGTCCTTAGGGGGATTGATGATCGGGTTCAAGACAAGATATATGGGTATGGCAGCATGGCTGATGCACCTGGTAATTAACACCACGGGAAACCTTACTGCCTACGGTGTGGAAACGTTTTTACATATTGCCCTGTTTTATTGCATGGTGCTGCCGGTAGGTGCGGCGCTTTCTGTTGACAATCGCTCCAAGCAACGCAACTATCCACCGTACCTTATTACACTAAGCATAAGAGTAATACAATTACATCTTTGCATCATGTACCTTTCCTGTGGTATTGAAAAAGCCATGGGCGAGCAGTGGTGGAGCGGGGAAGCCATCTGGATAGCTATGCAACAGGACCAGTTTCATAGTGTGAATATTGACTGGATGGCTAAATTTTCACTGGCGCCCAAACTACTATGCTGGGGTACGTTGCTACTGGAAACTTTTTATCCCGTATGCATCTTTATAAAGTCAGCAAGGAAGTTCTGGCTGGCCGGCATCTTATCAATGCATCTTTTTATCGCCGTTTTTCTTGGCCTGCAGTTGTTTGGTTTTTTGATGATATTACTAAATATAGGCGCTTTTGGCTGGCCTTATTTTAAGACTTTGTTTGATGTGGTGAAGAAGTGGAAGACAATGAAATTACAAAACGAAGTATTGGCAACGGGTCAAAACGGGATGGTTTATCCGTAACAGGCTTATCATTTATACGCATTACACCAGGTTAATTCAACAAAGTGACAGGCTCAACAGCCTGTTGCTTATTTTAACAAACAACCGCATACAATAGTTCATGCAAAATAAAACCGGCAGAATCCAATGATCCTGCCGGTAATTTTTTATGGAGCCGCCGGTGTTGCAGGCTTTGGCTCATCATCACTGTCAGTAAGGTCTTCAATTTTATCAGAAATTTTTTCCTTAAGATCAGCAGCTTTTTCTTTGGTGGCATCCCATAAATCCTCTGCTTTATCTTCTACTTTTTCCCAAACATCTTCTGCTTTTTCTTTCAGGTCAGAGAGCGTGTCTTTTACTTTATCAAAGAACCCTTCTTCCTTTTTTGTTTCATCGGCCATGATTGTGTATTTATTGGTTACATAAATGGGTTAACACCAAAATATACGTCGATTTTATTATTAATCATAGCAGTTAACATGAAAGAATTGTAACCATTTATTGCACGGTACAACAGCGCTTTCCGCGGATAACACGCATCACCCTATTTTTGCAGTAATGGAGACGAGTAAATTTCAGATGTTTGAGAACAGGTTGCTAAAAGTATATCGCCACAAAAGCAAGATTGCGCGCAGGCAGCAGGTTACCTGTTATCGTGTATATGATCATGACCTTCCTGAATTTCCTTTTTGTGTTGAATTATACGAAGACAAGTTATACCTGGCTGAATACCTGCGCAGGCATGGCATGTATGAAGATGAGCATGATGACTGGATGGAGGATTGCATTTTACTCATCAGCAAATTATTGCAGGTGCCTGTTGAAAATATTTATGTGCGGCAGCGAAAAAGAATGAGTCATCGTACAGAAGACCAGTATGAGAAACTGGAAGAGGAAAAAGAATTTCTCACAGTACATGAAAATGGTCTTCGGTTTAAGATCAATCTTTCTGATTACCTGGATACCGGTTTGTTCCTGGATCATCGTGTTACAAGACAACTTGTAAGGGAACAAGCAAAAGACAAACGCGTACTTAACCTCTTCTGTTATACCGGTTCTTTTTCTGTGTATGCAGCATCAGGCGGAGCGGCATCTGTAACTTCGGTAGACCTCTCCAAGACTTATCTTAACTGGGCTGAAGACAATCTTTCATTAAACAATCTTACAGATAATCAGAAATACCAGTTTGTTCATGCAGATGTAAAGCAATACCTCAAAACACTTTCACCCGAAAGTTTTGATCTTGTGGTGATGGACCCGCCCACCTTTAGTAACAGTAAACGAATGAAAGATTTCCTGGATATACAGCGTGATCATGCAGAGATGATTAATGATGTACTTAATGCTACATCGCCAGGCGGAATATTATATTTCAGCACCAACTATACCAAGTTCCTGATAGAGGAATCTTTGATAAAGGCCAGTGAAATCAAAGACATTACCAAGGCAACCACTCCGTTTGATTTTGAAGGAAAACTGAAGCGCTGGTGTTATAAGATCACGAAATAAAATCTGTCTGCGCTATAATTACAATGGGGAAGTCAGGAAAAAATATCAGGGAACAGAGTCTGCTGTAATAAGAGACTCCCGGTTAAAAAGTATATTATTAAAGTGGTAACTGATTGAAAATGCTTTTGCGACCGAATCCTTATCATAACGAATGCGTAACAAATACTCATAATGATCCCGCCTGCTTGTCCAGGTGTCTTCATTTGTTGTTGAATCAGTTGCAGAAGGCATACCGATAAAGAAATGGTAGTCTGTTCTTTTCTGCCCGGCATTCACACTTCTCCATTTATAGGGCACCAATGCCTCCGCCGTTTTGGGAATGGCGATAAACCATGCTACTGAATACAGAAGAACGACCAAAAAGACAATTATCCCCAATACGATAAGACTGTTCTTTTTCATTTAACTGATCAATTCAAATAATATCCAGTTCCTGCCTGGTAAATTCATTCTTTGTATTACCTGTGTTGAGCGTAGCAGCAGGTTCAAATAACATTACCCAAACTTCTTCAGCGGCATTAGGCCTGTGTTCAATGCCCTTTGGTACAATAATAAATTCACCTTCCTTAACCATTACTTCTTTATCACGAAACTCCATAATAAAGCTGCCTTTCAGTACATAAAATAATTCGTCTTCCAGTTCGTGATGATGCCAGGTAAACGGCCCTTTAAACTTCACCAGTTTTACCTGCTGGCCATTTAGTTCGCCGGCCACTTTTGGAGACCAGTAATCATTAAACTGGTTGAATTTATCAAGAAGATTGATGGTTTCCATCGTTGGCTTTTTTTAGGAGTTCCTCGTGCAGTTTTATTACCTGTGGTATCAGCAATTGTTGCTCATCATTGACAATTACATAATCGCAAAGCCGCATTTTTATCTGGTCATTTATTTGTCGCTGCATACGATTAATCACTTCTTCCCTGGATATACTATCACGATCCATCACCCGTTTAATCCGTAAAGCTTGCGGAGCAAACACACCGATAACAACATCAAGATCTGCGGCAGATCCTGCTTCAAAAAGTAATGCTGCTTCTTTTATTGCATAAGTAGTAGATTGCTGCATCATCCAATCGTTAGACGCTTTAATGGCAGCAGGGTGAACAATGGCGTTTAACTGCTCCAGTTTGAAAGCATCGTTAAATACAATGTCTGCAAGATATTTCCGGTTTACTTCTCTGCCTGCATAGGCTTCCTGCCCAAATTGCGCTATAATTTTTTCCCGTAAATCTTCATCTGTGTTCATGATATTTTTTGCCACCTTATCGGCGTCAAATACAGGTATACCAACCACTCTGAACATTTCAGCAACAGTACTTTTACCACTACCAATACCGCCGGTAAGCCCCACTTTAAATATCATATACTATCTGTTGATAAAGCAAGATAGCGTAATATCGGAAAAGCAAAAAAGCTTGCATAAGCAAGAGGCAAATCAACAGCAGGTTAGGGATAAATAAAATTTCAATGGCTACTTGCGGAGAAATATCTGTGTAAAAAAGATCACACCTTTATCATTTTTTGCCACACCAATACCACTGAGTGTATAGTTGCCTTCAATATTTTTCTTATGTCCGGGGCTATTGATCCAGCCGTCCACCACCTGTTGCGCTGTTAAATTACCATAAGCAACATTTTCTGCAGCGGCAGACACGGGGCCGATCTGGCGGGTAATATTTGTTACCCTTATCTGGAAACCCGCATGACCAAAACCACTTTTCTTTGATGCCATTGCAGTGCTATGCTTTGCTGCTTCCACAGACGCAGCATTGACCATTTTCAAGTCTGGTTTTCCCAAAGATTTACGGTGCTGGTTTATATAAACAAGTATCTCATTCTCCATGCCGGATAGATTAATATCTCCACTTGATGAACCCGGAGATGCACCCGAAGATGAGGAACCTGAAGAAGAAGAATTTGAGGAAGAGGATGTTGACGATCCGGATGATTCCGGAAACGATGATACACTTTTTTGTACATGCCTGTTACAGGCAACGAATACGAACAACAGGGGTAAAATCAAGGCTAGCCTTCCAACGCGATGGAACATGTTAAAACTATTTGCCGAACATTATTCAAGATTTATACCAAATCCATACGCTGTTAATAAAACCGGAACGACTGCTGATGAAAAAGTTCCTGCTTCTCAATTTTCTATCACCAATAAGATTTATTCGTTTTCCAGGCTTTAAAACGGATGATAGCGAAGGCCGCCATCCACCGTAATAACCGCACCGGTAATATAGCCGGCACGCGGCGATACCAGGAAGGTTGCCATGTTTGCAATGTCCTGTGGCATTCCAAAATCACCAAGTGGTATTTCACGTGCAGCAAAAGCTTTACGCTCTTCTGATGTAAACAGGCGACGGGTATTGGCAGTGTCAATCAAACCAGGCTGAAGACTGTTAACCCTTATACCATATCTGCCCAACTGACCGGCAAGTTGTTTTGCCCATACGGCAATGCTGGCTTTTGCCACTGCTGAAGCATTTATGGAACGAAGCTCATAAGTGCTGGTTATATTGAGGATAACACCTTCTTTTCTTTCCATAAAGTGAGGTAACAACTGCTGTGTAACCTGACGGTGCCGATCAAAATCCAGGGTCATACCTGCCTCCCACTCTTCTTCTGACCCTGTTACTGATAAGGCGCGGCTTTGGCCTGCATTGTTGATAAGAATATCTACATATCCCAATTCAGCCAGGGCGGCTTTGGCAATATTTCCGGGGGCATCCGGATGCATAAAGTCCTGCACAAATGTAACAGGTTCAGTTGCCCCGGTTGCGACTATTTCTTCCTTCAGGCTTTTTAATAATTCTTCATTTCTTGCAGTGGCAAACACCTTTACGCCTTCCAGTGCAAGTTCCTTTGCGATGGCGCGGCCAAAGCCCTGGCTGGCCCCCGATATTACTGCAGTCTTTGCTTTTAAATATAAATCCATAACGTTTCATTTAAGATTGATGAATAGAAAAATTTTTATCATTCAAGCGCACAACAGAAGATCATACTATTGCTTGTTTTTGATCAAACTGCCGCTGATTATGCTTTTAAAACCAGCTTTGAAATTTTCTTTGCGAAAGTAAAATGCAGCTTCTAATTTCACTGATGATACAACCAATTGTACGGCACGAACAAAAATGTAAGTAATGTCTGAGCGGAAAAAAAATTCTACCTATACACGCAATGAAACCTGCATCATCAATTGCAATCTTACTTATGCAGTGCATAAAATCGGCGGCAGATGGAAACTCCCGATACTTAGCAAGCTTGAAGAACGGAAACTTAGGTTTAGTGAGTTAAAAACGTCATTTTCCTATATGTCTGAAAGGATGCTTACGTTGCAACTGCGGGCACTGGAACAGGATGGACTTATTAAACGCACTGTTTATGCAGAAGTGCCGCCAAGAGTGGAATATGAGCTTACAGAGATGGCATTAGCGCTAAGCCCGATCTTTAAACAGTTGAGCGAGTGGGGCGACAGGCATCGTAAATATGCTGAACATCCGATTCCTTGAACTTAACTACTTCCACAAAGTATTGTCTCATCTCTCTTGTTCAAAATAATCTTCATAACAATTGTTTTTCAGGTAAGAACTACCGGAAAGCACCCTTTAGATTGCGCGTCCTTATCTATACCGGAATAATTCTTCCGCACATTGGTACAATTAATGCAACCCTATCATCATGTCAATTACAAAAGAGCAGCTTCAGGGACAAGACTATTATTGGAGCGATGTTACCCGTACCTACGATATACATGAATTTCAACCCACCCGCAAATTGTTTGACCGGCAGAATGGGAAACAGTTGGTAGCCATGATTAACTGCTATTCAAAAATGTGCGGGACACTAGATTTGAATGAATGTCTTGAGGTTGAAAAACTATTGCAGGAACATCTTCCATTAGGTATCAAGAGCGAAATATCTGTCTTTAATTGGTTAAATGCCGACAGGCTGGTTATGCCAAATCGGTAAATACTTCCTGATAGTGTGGAGAAAAAGAACCACTAATAATGTATGTAACCAAAACAAAAGAAAATGAAGAGGATTTTGGTAGCTGATGATGATGAGGATATCGTCGGACTTGTAGAAATAATTTTAAAGTCCGGTGGATACACTGTTCAATCTACTCAAAACGCGCAGGACATTGAGAGCCTCGTGAAGTCTTATGAACCTGATTTACTATTGATGGATGTTTATATGCCGCCTTATGATACCAGGAGTATCTGTAAAAATTTAAAAAAGGATGATTCTTTTCATACACCGGTCTTATTATTTTCAGCAAATATGATCAACCCGGAATCTTTACAGGACTGCCATGCAGATGGCTTTCTTGCCAAACCATTTGAGATCACCCAACTGCTTCACTTTGTTCGGGAGGGATTAGTTGAAAAGTAAAATATCTGCTATCGGAAGTTAACAACACTTATGCTTTTCAGTTATCCTGGTTTAACAATTGTTGTTATGTCTAAAAGCATAAGACTGTTCTCTAATATCACATAAGCGTCATTTTTAAGCATTCTTTGTAAAATGCTATATCAACAAAAACGATATCTGTAGTTTTATCGTACATAGCGCCATGAGAATTACTATCGCTAACCTTCCACCGGAGTTTTATGATGACGCTGTAAGAAACTTATTTATTCCTTTTGGAAAAGTGGCTTACTCGCGTGTTGTTATTAACCGCATGAATATGAAAAGCATTCGCAAAGCAGTGGTAATTATGGAAGACTTTACGCAAGCACAGAATGCCTATCACACATTGCAAGGGCATGTGGTAGAAGGTTATATTTTACAACTTACAGCAACAGTTTTGCAATAGAACACTTAGTCTCTTTACAATTTCAGAGCCTTTTCAGTGTGAGATAAAAATCAAAATAACGATACATTCGCTTGCATCTTTTTCGGTGAGGCAAAAAATCGGATGGAACAGTTTTTCAGTTGCCTGGGTGAAACATTATTTATAAAAGCAAAACTATTTTCCTTTAGGAAAACGGTCCCCGATAAGCCCGAGTTCTATACCATGTTCCAGGTATGCTTTTAAACCTGCAAGCACCCAGGTAAACCCTCCTGTAGAATCACGCACCTGTGCGATTATAGTATCAACATCTCCTTCAAAACCGCTGTTCACAATAGAGACAAAAGTGGCTTCATCATTATACACTTCAAACGTCCATTCAACAAGCGTTTGCTGGCCATTATTTCCCCATTCAATTATAATGGACTGGTTCTCCACAATTGATGTAACAACCACTTGTGTTGATACGCCGTACATCTCCCATGTCCATATAACGGTTGCACCTTCCTGCAACCTGCCTGAACTTTTTGTGAACCAAAACTTCGTAGTAATCTCAGGATTGATAAAGGCCTCAAACACTTTCTGTACCGGTTTACGGATAAGCATTGCCGTAGAAGCAGCCTGTGTTAATTTGTTATTTGTTCCCATCCTTTTCTTTTATAATAGTAAAGAATCGTTCACTGTTCAATAAATCCTTTGCATTATTACTTCTGCAAATCCGCAGGGATCACCTGCGTGCTTAATAATTCTTCAAACAATTGCCAGCGTTTCGCCTGGTCATTAGTAGTGCCGCCCTTGGACTCAACTTCCTGTTTTACCAGGTCCTGACCATAGTTATAATTGATAACATAGCTGCGATATTTCTTAATAAAATTGAGGTAGGTAACAGCGGCTTTATCTTCCAGCAAAAGATAATCAGTAAGCCAGCGCAGCACTTCTTTTTCATTCATGGTGCCGTTGATCAAACCTCTGGCGGCTTCATTACGTGCATAAGCAAGCTTTGCTCGTATGGCAAGCGCGGTAAAGTATTTATCAATAGCCGTACCGTCAAGACCAGCCAGCGGCGCAAGTACCTGCTTTATATACTGCTCCTGTTCGTTACCCGGAAATGCCACCTGTATCCCAAAATTTGCGCTACCCTCAGCAATCAGCGACTGAGGACTGAATAAAGGATAGAGGGATATCTCTACATAACCTTTATCACGATAAAGATTTTTCTCGAGCAACATATTATATACATGATGACCGGGATAGCCTTCATGACAAGCAAGATCTATTGCCCGTTCAATAAATACCGGGATGCCCGTATTCACCTGTATCAAACTTTTATAATTACCCTGGTACCAGTTATAACCACTCCAGGGTTTACCTGTAACATACTCCAGTGAGAAGTTTTCGTTTGCAGGCAGTTGGTAATGTGCTGTCGTTCTTTTTCTTGCTTCAGCAATAGCTGTTTTAAATACCGTATCAATCCTGTTTACAGGGATGATATATTTGGATGCCAGTTGCTGGTAACGTTCCGCAATACTGCCCTTACCCGTCAATAAGCTATCAAGCTGACGAAGTAATGAATCATAATAAGATGGAGTATATACCGGGGCGGCTACAGAAAACAGGTCTTTGGATTCTTCATCAAACGGATGGTATTCTCCCGAAAAAATCCTGATACGCCGGCCAAAAGCTCTTAACTGGAAGGTCATCCAACGGGCACGCGTACGCAGTGAATCAGGCACTTCGGCGCTTGTATATGCCTTCAATGCAAGCGTTAGTGTATCAACCCTTGCGAGGAAACTGTCTTTTGGAAAAACAGCTTGTTTTGCACCCGTGGGTTTTAACGAATCCGGGCCATAGTAAGCATCAACGAAATCTCCATCATACATACCAATTGCAAGACCAAGCTTTACATATCGTGTGGCGATTTCATTCAACGGCAGGTTGGTATCTGTTTTCTTTACAGTGCATGCAGCAAGCAGGCATACCAATACAAAGAGGATCTTTTGCATGATGCAAAATAATTATTTCATCCTATATTCTAAATCAGGCTCCCTGGTTTGTTGAAGCATAAGTACTGATCAACACCATTAACTGAAACACTTACCCCCATTGATTATTGATATAACCGGGCAACTATTGTTTCATTCAAATTCTTTTTGTACTTTTTGCAGTCAAAGCAGGTTACCCGCCTGAAATTGTGATCAGTTAAAAATCCATATTCCATGAAAACGAGCGCCACCCTTCAGATTATTATCCTTTCGCTTCTTATACTTTTTGTTTGTATCGGTTATGTCTTCTGGATAGGTTACACCCTTAACGACGATGAAGTTCATCCATATGTTACCGCAGGGTTAATGCTTTTAATGGCATTGGTGATTTGTTTCTTTCTCATCAGGAAAGAGATACAGCATAGCCAGTTAACGAAAGTCCGTTTAAAGCAGGACTCCCTGCTGCTTGCCAATATTTCAGACGCAGTGGTAACTACGGATGAACATTTTATCATCACCGGTTGGAACAGGTATGCAGAAGAATTATATGGATGGAAATCTTCAGAAGCCATCGGTCAGAAATATTTTGAATTGCTGAAAACCGGTTATGCTTATGGTAAAGATGAAATGCAGCAGTTATATTTTTCCAATGGATTTATTAACAGTGAAGCCGTACACTATCAGAAAGATAATGCTGCTGTAGATGTATGGATAAGCTCACGGTTATACAATAAAGATGATGGCAGTTTTGGCGGCACGGTTACCGTTGCAAGAAACATCAGCCATATAAAAAAACTGGAAGAGCAGGTACGAATAAAAGACAAGGAACTGGCTACAGTTTTTGCGCGGATAACTGATGGCATTGTTGCTATTGACAAAGAATGGAGGTATAAATACGTAAATAAGGCTGCGGGAATGTTGTTGGGCAAATCGCCCGAACAATTGGTGGGAAGAACGCTATGGGATATGTTTCCGGAAGCTGAAAAAAGCAGCTATGGAGTAATACTTCTACAGGCCATGACGGAAGAAGTTAACAAAGAGTATGAAACATACTATGAGCCTTTGAAAAAATGGTTCCAGGTGAATGTTTATGCTGATGCGAATGGACTGTCGGTTATATTTAAAGACATCACTCAACCCAAACAATATGAAGAAGAATTACGGATAAAATCAGAAGAGTTTTCTCATATTATGGAAAGCATCACGGATGGTTATATATCGCTGGATGAGAACTGGAACTATCGCTACGCCAACCGTCGCATGGGTGAAATTACCGGCGCCAATTACAAATCTCTTCCCGGTAAAAATATATGGGCCTTGTTTCCGCATTTAAAGCTGCTCAGTTTTTATCAGAAGGCGCACCAGGCCATGCAGCAAAAGTTCCAGTCTCACTATGAAGAATATGTGCCGCATTTAGAAATGTGGATTGAAAACCGTATCTATCCTTCAGACCATGGCATTGTTATTTTTATGCGTGACATCACAGAGAAGAGGGCTTACGAGAAAAAGCTGAAGGATCATGAAGAACAACTTACCCTCTTTATAGATCATAGCCCGGTTCCCCTGGCCATGTTTGATATCAACATGAAATATCTTGCATTCAGCCGATGCTATACCAGGGATTTTCACCTGGAGCCGGAAGCAGTCACCGGCATGTCAATCGAAGACGTTTTTCCTCAACTTCCTTCGCCTTGGTTTACAGCAATTAACAATTGCCTTAATGGTTCTATTGAAAAATGCGAGGAAGAATTGTTTACACTCAATGATCATACCCGGGAATGGATACGCTGGGAGATGCATCCCTGGTATAACTCACTGGGTGAGATTGGAGGTCTGATACAATTTGCAGAAATCATCAGCGAAAGAAAAAGTTCGGAAGACACTATCAAAGCTTCCATGCAGCAATTACGTGAACTGTCAGACCGGATGCAGACCGTACGGGAAGAAGAACGCACTGCGATGGCCCGTGAGATTCATGATGAACTTGGCCAGCAGCTTACCGGTCTTAAGATGGATGTATCATGGGTGAATAACAGGCTCAAAAAAACAGACCCGGTATTAAGTGGTAAGCTGGAAGAAACACGTTTGCTGATTGATGAGACCATCAAAACAGTCAGGCGAATAGCTACAGATCTCAGACCTGCCATACTTGATGATATCGGTCTTTCAGCAGCGATAGAATGGCAAAGCCGCGAATTTGAAAAGAGGTTTGCCATTCATATTCACTTCAGCAGTACTGCAGAACACGTAACCATACCGGGCAATATCACCACTGCCCTGTTTCGTATTTTCCAGGAATCCATCACCAATGTATTAAGGCATGCAGCGGCAAAAAATGTTTATGTTGTTCTTACACTTGAACATCAGGTATTGAGTCTGGATATTCGCGATGATGGCAAAGGGTTCGATCTCCATCAGCTTAGTCATAAGAAAACGTTGGGCCTGTTAGGTATGAGAGAACGAACAATCACCATCGGTGGTAAATATGAACTGAATAGTACCCCGAAGGCTGGTACACACCTGCAGGTAACCGTTCCTTTATATATTGAGAAGGCCGTGTAATTCAAAAAAACTGCGTGTACACCTTAATCAAACGATTGCGTGAATTTGCGGAATGACGTATCTTAAGACAGATAATTCGGGATATTAGCAACTTAAATCTAACCTGTTAACCATGTCAACAAACCGCAGAAAATTCCTCCGCAATATTGCACTGGGTTCCGGCGCAGTATCTATCGGTTTACCATCCCTCGCAAAAGTAAAAAACAACAACAGCGAATACGACGAGTCTGTCGTTTACAAAAGTGCACAACAGTTTAATATGTGTGGCTATGCTGCACCTAAATTAGACAAGGTACGTATAGGCATTGTAGGCCTTGGTATGCGTGGGCCTGGTTCTGTACAACGCATGAGTTATATTGATGGCGTTGAAATAAAAGCACTTTGTGACAAGTACCCTGATCGTGTAACAAAAGCACAGAAGATACTGGAAAAAGCGGGCTTGCCAAAAGCAAAGGAATACAGCGGTAATGAAGGATGGAAAGCAATGTGCGAAAGCAATGAAATAGATCTTATATATATAACTACGCCGTGGCGTCTGCATACACCTATTGCGGTATATGCAATGAAGCATGGTAAACATGCAGCTTCTGAAGTACCGGCCGCAGTTACAATAGACCAGGCCTGGGAACTGGTGGAAACTTCTGAGAAAACAAAACAGCATTGTATGATGCTGGAAAACTGTTGTTATGATTTCTTTGAATTACTTACGCTCAATATGACGCGCCAGGGCATGTTTGGAGAACTTATACACGCAGAGGGCGCTTATCTGCATAACCTGCTTGGATTAAACTTTGATAAGAATGGCTATGCCGATATGTGGCGATTAAGAGAAAACGCCAGTCGTAATGGCAACCTTTATCCAACCCACGGTCTTGGCCCGATAGCCCAGTGTATGGATATCAATCGTGGCGACAAGATGGACCACCTGGTGAGCCTTAGCAGCAACGATTTTTTGATGGGTGCCGAAGCAAAAGCAAGGGCAGCCAAGGATGCTTTCTATAATGAATTTGTAGACAAGCCTTATCGTGGAAATATGAATACCACGCTCATCCGCACGGCTAAAGGAAAGAGTATTATGGTGCAGCATGATGTAACTTCTCCAAGGCCTTACTCCCGTATACATTTGATCAGCGGTACCAAAGGTATGGCCAGCAAATGGCCCGACCCGGAACGCATTTCTTTTGGTGAAGACTGGGTAAAGGAAGATGAGTTGAAAACATTGTATGATAAATATTCTCCTCCCATTGTAAAGCATGTAGGTGATATTGCAAAGCAGGTAGGTGGCCATGGCGGTATGGACTTTATGATGGATTGGCGCCTGATCGATTGCTTACGTAATGGACTGCCGCTTGACCAGGATGTATATGATGCTGCTTTATGGAGCTCTATCAGTCCGCTGAGTGAAAAATCAGTTGCCAATAAATCAAGAACGCAGGATGTTCCTGACTTCACCAGGGGCGCATGGCAAACCAACAAACAGGTAAACCTTACGCTTGATGGCGGAGGTAATACACAGGTAAGAAAAGTTGCCGCTGAGAAATAAAATATTAAAGATATTTTTTAAGATCGAGGATAGGCTTCTCAATATATTTCCAGGACAGCATTGCAAGGCACCCCGCTATCATAATCGTTAGCAGAATATTGATAGCGGGGTGCATCTTGTTTTCAGACAATTGTATCAATATTTGTTGTATAGGAAAGGCATATAAATAAAGACCATAGGAATAGTCATTCTTCAGTTTAAAATTCAGCCTTGGATAATAAGCAAGCAGCCAAGTAAGTGAAGAGAAAAATATTAACTCATCCACATATATTCTTACAGGGATAATACTAAGGCTTCTGAGGCTAATAAATACCAGGGATATTCCCAATAAAACAAGCACCTGCTTTGTGTGTAATTTCATCACCTGCAGTGCGCTTCCAAACTGGTAAATTGCCATTAGCGACCATATCCTGGCACCATAAGCCGTGCCTTCAATCTCAAAATCTTTGATTGCCAGCAGCAGAAAAATCGCGGCTGTCACCAATGCAAACCATTTATAAAACCTTGTAAATAAAAATCCACTTACTACACAAAATGCAACCAGCAGGTAAAGCTTAAGTTCAAGCGTTAGCGTCCACAAAGAAGCATTAACTACCCTGCTGGGGTTAAGCTGAAAAAGGCCTGGCAAGTAATACTCAATATGAAACCCGCTGGCAGTAAAAAAGTATTTCCAGGTTTGGTGCTGTATAAAATACGAACGCCAGTTAAACGTACTGAATAGCGGGCCCACAATATAAATACTAAACAGCACAAGTATTATAAGCGCGGGATAAATACGCAGAACACGTTTTAATAAAAATGGAATAATCTTTTTACTTGTCAATGCGCTACGTGTTACCAGGAAACCACTGATAAAAAAGAACATGTTCAGCCTTACGCTACCCCACATTTTGTTACCTGCAGAAAACAGGTGATCATGACCATGCCCGGTGATACCGTAACTATGGGTAATGACAATCATTACAGCCAATAAAAGCCTTAATAAGGTAAAGTTGTTTTGGTGATCTTTATTATTGGCCATCGCCTAAAGATAATATAGCATCGTATATGTCTGTCACCTTTAGCTGAAACAAGCAAATCAAGTTTATTTATTTACCAGGAAGTGAACAATCCGGCAGGCATTACCCTTGCTTTTTATATTCTTCTCTTCACTGATTTGAAGATGTAGTATATGCTTGCCTTTTTTAAGATCGCTACCCAGCAGCAGGTACCAGGGAAGATGCAAAAACGAGCTCCACTCTGTATATAGATCGGCTTTTTTATAAGGCCCTTTATCGATGGCGTAAGAGATGATGCCTACATCACCGCCGGAAACAATTGCAATTCCTACAGCATTGCCAGTAAACTCAAAAGAAAGCGTTGCACCGGGTTTATCTGCGATCAATACCGGGCAATGAACAAAACCTTCTCTTGTATCCAGTCCATCCTGCGGTACCCAATCAGCATCAACCATCCAGCCGTTTTTATATTTTGCCTGCTGTACCGGCACATAACTACCATTACCAAGACTGGCCTTATTCAAAGCTTTTATATCACTCATTACTTTAATGTGTGATGTAATCATAGCTGCCTGGTCAAAACAATCTGAAAGTAACCGACTGACTGTTGCAAAATAAAGTTCCTGCCCAAAAGGAGATGGATGCAGATCCTTAAAATCATATTCCCAGCTAAACTCCTTGTTACTTAACCTGTCACTTATTTCTTTGGCAAGGTTTACAGATGGTAATCCGTAATTTGCTGCAACTAACTCTTGGTTAATAATCTCTTTAGGCACTTTACCATTTTGGTAATCGTTGGTTTTATCAGGGTCAGCAAAAGACATCATGATAATATCCATATTCGGATTTGCATTTCGCGCATGTTTTACGATTCCTTCCAATGCACGAACCTGAGTAAGACTATCTGTTCCATTCACATGATCATTCACTGCGCTTTCTACAAAAAGCAGGTCAATTTTGCCGGAGTCCAGTATATCGTTTTGCAAACGAAAAGCATGCGGCAGGCTACCCAATGAAGGTATGCCTGCGGCGATGAAATGAAACCTGGTATCAGGAAAACGTTCTTCCAGATATTTGCACACTTTAGTTCTCCATCCCGGGTTGTAAGTGATAGAGCCACCAAGAAATGCAACGGTGGCTGTTTTCTGGTGAACGATTGCCTGGAAACTATTCCTCAAGCCTTCGCGTAAGCTGATATATGATCCGGAAGAAAGCCGCGGTTTTATCGGGTACGTATTAGCGGCAATAAAATCCGCCCACTCACCCGGATGCTCAATCGGCACATGATGGCCTGATAATTCCTGCGGCCCCATGGTAACGGGGTAAATGCTTATCGGCCCACCCAGTGCAAGATAGCGTTCTGCAAACACATTGGTGTTTTCTTCGTTGGGCACCAATTTATCATTAATCCCAACGACATGCAATACCGGCACCTTATAAGAAGCAAGCCCTTCCAGGTGATCAACCGGGTTGTCATCATAAGTCATTGCCTGATCTTCTGTAAACCTGTATACTTCCTTTAATTGTTTCCAGGATGCTGAGTCACCTGCAGTTTTATACTTGCCGCCGGGCCAGCTTTTGAAATCACACACAGGCGTTTCACCATAAACACAACTAACCAATGCAGGATGTCGCTTGGCCCATCCGTAAGCATATAATCCACCCCGGCTAACTGCTTCCAATGCTACCCTTTTTGAAAAAGAGAGTGAATCCGTGAGATATTGATAGAATTGACCCCAAACCCGCATGGCATAAGGACTTCCATACTGGTTGTCTACGCTTATGTAAGCAACATAAAATCCGCGTGTGAGCAAAATGCTGTCCATGGCTGTATGCCAGTCAGGAAAAGAAGCCCTCCATACCCAGGGATTGCCGGTAAGTGCTTTCGCTGGTTTCACATAATAACCCTGGTGACCGGCGATGGAAAAATTTACCCGATCAAAACCCATCCATTTGTCCGAATGAATCTCAGATACGCCTTGGGCCGTAAGCGTTGTAAAAATGAAAAGTGATATTAGGCTGGCAAGAAGCTGTTTAAGCATAACTGGTAATATGGCTTTGCCAAACATAAAACATATTCCAGGTGAGTGTATGGAATTTTCTAACTAAAACAATCATTTTTTTACCAGGTTACACTATTGCTCAACAAACCATTCCTATTATTTCTTTTTTAGCCGTATTACATAACCTCCGCCGGGCGCCATTTTAATCGTAAGAGGTTCATTCTTTGTGACCGTTTTAGTGTAAAGCCTGTAATCGGAAGCATACCTGTCTGCATTTATTCCATCCTCGCATATTGTTGCATCATAACCGGCATCTTCCAGGAACGGCAGCGTTATAGAAAGTTCTCTTGGCGTAAGATCCGTCATGGCGCCAATATACCAGTCGTTGTTCTTCTTACGCGCTGTAACGATATAATCGCCCACCTTAGCATCCAGCACTTTTGTATCATCCCAGGTGGTGGGAATACTGCCCATTAAATCCATAAAAGCAGGTTCTGAAAAACCTTGTGAAGGATTGCCGGAGAAGAATTGCATCGGGCTTTCATATACTATAAACATAGCCAGTTGCTGGCAGCGTGTTCCCCAGGACATCACTTTCTCCGCAATGGGTTTGAAAGTTTGCCTGGTGGCATTATCCAGCAGTCCCGGCTCATAATCCATTGGCCCCGCGGTCATCCTTATAAACGGCAGCAACAGGTTATGTTCAGGCGAGGCTTTATCACTCCATATATTATACTCAGAACCCAGCACGGCTTCTCGTGCAATTGCATTTGGATAAGTGCGGTTAAACCCGGCCGGCTTAAAGGCCCCGTGAAACATGATCATCATCTTCTGTCTGGCGCATGCTTCGGCAATCTTATAGTAGAAATTCACCGCTTTCTGGTCATCGCGGTCAATAAAATCAGTCATGATAAAATCCACTCCCCATTTCTTAAACTGCTGTAATGCCGGTTCCAGTTGCTTGTCCAGCGTCATGGCAAGCGTCCACATGCTTAGCTTAACATTTTTTGATTTTGCATAAGCGGCAATCTCTTCCATATTAAGTTCGGGTATTACTTTAAAGAGGTCATTATTATCACTCCATCCTGCATCCATCATAATGCGTTCAAAGCCAAAACGCCGGGCAAAATCTATATAATATTTATAGGTTGCGGTATTGATTCCTGACTTAAACGGAACATTAAAAAGGTTCTCCGTAATGACCCATTCATCGGTGGCTTTACCAGGTGCAATCCAGGAAGTATTCTCAAATCTTGAAGGCGAGGCTAACCTGTATACCAGGTCATTACCCGGCAGGTCTTTATCTTCCGCTGCAATCATCAATACGCGCCATGGAAAGTTGCGGGTACCTTTTGTCTTAGCAATAAAATCTTCCCGCTGCGCAACATATACCTGTGAGTACAGGCCTTCAAGTATCTTTTCCTCCTTGGGATAAGGGGCAAATGTGCCCGTAAGTTTAGTACTGCCCGTACCGGAAACAAACATTCCCGGGTAATCTTCCAGGTCTGATTCTGTGATGGAAATTTTAGGGGCATTTTCAGGAGCAATCAGTACCGGCGTAAAGGCCATAGTACCACTGCTTATACTATCCAAAGGTTTAAACTGGTAAGGCTCTTCAAAGCTGGTATGAAAAATATCCTGGTTATCCCTTTTTATTACCTGCGGATAATAGACGCGATGATTTCTGGTGAAGTTGAACTCTGCCAGTTCAGTTTGCACCTGTATATTTTCTTTAAAGGAAGTTATAATACGGTAAGCAACGCCATCATCATACACCCGGAAGATGACGGCAAACTGGCTGGGCAACTTCATCACCAGTTCATTGTAATTATCAGGTATACTTCTTCGTTTTTCCGGCACGGGAGATATGATGCTGTTGTTGCCGGATGATGTAGTCCACTTTGCTTCACCCAGTTTTTCAGACAATCTCTTTCCGCCTTTCAATACCATATCAATGGCAGCAGGCACCGTTAGTGGCTGATCCTGGTAAAAGACAGCATACGTAAGCGTGTTACCGGCAAGTACAGACAATCGTATTTTACCAGAGGGTGATTTTATTTCTTTCGCTGGAGTAGCAGAGACGGGATAAGCAGATATCAGTGCGTAAATAACAAAAGCGAGGCGTATGCATTTCATAATGGCTGTTTAATAAGTGACGGGATGAATCGCATTGCTTTCAAATGCATGGATAAGATACAAAATATCATCCGTCATTGTCAATGCTTAAATCACGTTTTTCATGAGGAAATAACGGAATCCATCTGGAAACTGTTTATAGTATAAAAAATAAGCAGTGACTAAACAGCCACCGCTTTTACCATATTAATCATCCATCAAAAACTAAACCTTATATATTTATATTAAAGCTTCTCCGCATTATTACCAATGGAATAGTAACCTTTGTGAACCACAGGCGCTGCTTTACGCTTTACTTTAATATTGAAAGAAGATGATATTTTATCACTATTCTTACCAATGGTATAGTACCCCTTGGTGATGCCTTTGGCTGAAGTATCTGCAGAAGGAGTGGCTTCTATAAATGTGGCGCTTTGAAGCTTCCTGGCATTATCGCCTATTGAATAATAGCCTTTTGTTACAACAGGGGTATGACTGCCAGATTGATTATTGCCTGTTTGGGCAAAAGAGGTGATCGTTATCAGGAGCGCTACAATTAATAAAGGGAATATTTTAGTTTGCATATTATCGTATTTAGGATTTGTAAAACCGGCAGCTGATAAATCAGAGGTACAGTATTACCTGCAGGATTTACGCGCCGTCAACATTCATGATTGTACATATCATGGCACAACGATGCCTGGTAAGTATACAATTCAGTAAACATTCATGAAAGCATCAGATCCTGAATACACAATGCCTGATAATAAGCGGAGTATTGTAGTAAGGAGAAGTATTAACCGCATAGCGATGAAGCGGCTGAATATTACTGGCGGTAACTTGTTGAACCCTTTGGCAGGCAGGTATACCTGTACGGGAAACTTTTACCTTGATAAATGAGGCTACATGTTTTGCTGTACCAATAAGGCGAACCGTGCTTAACTCATCTTCTTCCTGTGATTCTTTGCTGGTATCGCCCTCAGTGCCTGCAACGATCTTATCGGTACTAAAATTCCTGCCGGCTTCTACCAGGGTTGAGCCTGACAGAAAACTTACATAAAGAAGTGTGAGTAAAACGGCAAGATATCTTTTCATACGTGTTGCTACAAAACTAATACATGATCTATATCATTGTACATGCTTTTTGTTAAATGAGTTTTATATTTATTTCAGGGCAGGGATCATATAAATGAACTTACTCAAATTTGTGCACTTTATCAGCAATCTAATTTCTCTTCCAAACCCAGCCGGTGTTTTCTTAACGTATCCTTCGCTATATCATAACCGGCATCTGCATGACGTATTACCCCAAGTCCCGGATCGTTTCTTAAGACACGGCCTAAACGTTTTGAAGCCTCTTCTGTTCCATCGGCAACGATCACCATTCCGGCATGAATACTATACCCCATCCCTACCCCGCCACCATGGTGAAGGCTTACCCAGCTTGCGCCACCGGCCGTATTGATTAGTGCGTTAAGCAGCGGCCAGTCTGCAACAGCATCACTGCCATCCAGCATGGCTTCTGTTTCCCTGTTTGGACTGGCAACAGAACCTGTATCCAGGTGATCACGGCCAATAACAATCGGCGCTTTTACCTTGCCTGTTTTTACCAGCTCATTAAAAGCCAGGCCAGCTTTTTCCCTTTCTCCCTGGCCCAGCCAGCAAATGCGTGCCGGCAATCCCTGGAAAGCAATTTTTTCTTTGGCAAGTTTCAGCCAGCGCTGCAGGCTTTCATTTTCAGGAAACAAAGCAGCAATCGTTTCATCCGTCACTGCGATATCCGCCGGGTCACCACTTAACGCAGCCCACCGGAATGGCCCTTTGCCTTCACAAAACAACGGGCGTATATAGGCAGGCACAAAGCCAGGAAAGTCAAATGCATTTTTCAATCCCCGTTCCTGCGCCCTTGCACGTATGTTATTGCCATAATCGAAAGTAATGGCGCCCTTTTGCTGTAATTGCAGCATTAGTTCTACATGAAGCTTCATACTATCAAAACTTAATTCGAGGTATTGTTTGGGGTCTTGCTTACGCAATGCATTTGCCTGTGCAATGTCAAGGGTGTGTGGTATATAACCAATCAAGGGGTCATGGGCAGATGTCTGATCGGTTAACACATCTATTTTTATATCCCGTTCTATCAATCTTTGTAACAGGTGTACCGCGTTACACAACACCCCAATACTTGCAGGTTTACCTTCTTCTTTATACTTAACAGCGGCATCTATTGCTTTATCAATATCAGTATACTTATGATCGATATATTTTGTCTCTATCCGTTTATCGATGCGCCATTCTTCCACCTCCGCAACAAGTGCCACACCGTTATTCATTGTAACAGCCAGTGGTTGCGCGCCACCCATGCCACCAAGCCCCGCCGTTATACATAGAACTCCTTTAAGACTGCCATTGAAATCTTTGTTGGCAACCGCTGCAAATGTTTCATAGGTACCCTGCACAATTCCCTGGGAGCCGATATAAATCCAGCTACCCGCAGTCATCTGGCCATACATCATCAGGCCTTTCTTTTCAAGCTCATCAAAGTGTTCCCAGGTGGCCCATTTAGGCACCAACTGAGCATTGGAAATCAAAACCCGTGGTGCATCCGGATGCGTCTGCAATATGCCAACAGGTTTGCCACTTTGTATCAATAAAGTTTCATCATTCTCCAGTGCTTTCAGCGCTTTAATGATGTTGTTCAGGGCCTCAAAATTCCTTGCAGCTTTTCCTCTGCCACCATATACAATCAGGTCTTCCGGTTTCTCGGCTACTGCCGGATCAAGATTATTTAACAACATACGTAGCGCAGCTTCCTGTATCCATCCTTTGCAGGATAAGGTTGTGCCTGTGGGTGTTTGGGGAATGAGATTTGACATATGACAAAATGATTTAACTGATTGCAATGATTAAAAATGATAGCCGCTTACAAACGATATTGCCTTCACCATATCATCATGCAACACCCGGTCTTTTTCATTAAAACTTACCTGTGCCCTGAATGCATGATATAGTTCTTCCAGCAATGGCGATGTTTTTAACGGACGCCTGAAATCCAATGCCTGTGCGGCACTTAAGAGCTCAATCGCTAAAACCCTTTCTACATTATTGATCACCCGAAGACATTTAGTGGCCGCATTGGCGCCCATACTCACATGATCTTCCTGGTTGTTGGAGGAAGAAATGCTATCCACACTGGATGGCGTACATAATTGCTTGTTCTCGCTAACAATACCGGCCGCTGTATACTGCGGTATCATAAAGCCGGAATTCAATCCTGCTTCTTTTACCAGGAATAAAGGCAACCCGCGCTGACCGCTGATCAGCTGGTAAATTCTTCGTTCACTAATATTGGCCAGTTCACTCATGGCGATACTTAAGAAATCCAGGTGAAGTGCCAGCGGTTGCCCGTGAAAATTGCCACCGCTTACAATAAGATCTTCCCCAGGGAATACATTTGGGTTATCTGTTACCGAATTGATTTCTGTAAGAAATACATCCAGCACATTACTCACAACATCTTTGGTTGCACCATGCACCTGTGGTACGCAACGGAAAGAGTAAGGATCCTGCACTGCATTTTTAGGTTGCTTCAATATCTCACTTCCGTTAAGATATTCCCTGATGACTGCAGCCGTGGCCATTTGTCCCTTGTGCGGACGTATAGCTTGTATATTTGGATGCAGCGGTTCAGTGATACAATCAAAGGCATCAAAGGATAAAGCACAGATCAGATCGGCCATGCGGATCAAATGCTCTGCTTTCTTCAGGCAATACATGCCATAAGCACTCATAAATTGCGTGCCGTTAATTAAAGCCAACCCTTCCTTGCTTTGCAATTGTACCGGCTTCCAGCCAAGCAACTGCATTACATCAGCCGTCATTGTTTTTTTACCCTGATAATACACTTCACCCAAACCAATCAACGGCAGGCTTAAGTGACTTAAAGGAGCGAGGTCACCTGACGCCCCTAATGATCCCTGGGTATATATCACGGGTAACACTTTGTTATTATACATTTCCATTAACCGCTTTACCGTATCAATCTGTACACCACTGTTGCCATAGCTAAGCGATTTTATCTTCAGCATTAACATCAGCTTTACAATATCAGCAGGAACCTCATCTCCTAAACCACAGGCATGTGACACCAGCAGGTTGTACTGTAATTGTTCTATCTGGTTTTTATCAATCTGAACATTTTGCAAAAAGCCGAAGCCTGTGTTAACGCCATACACCAATGCGTCTGACTGTTTCAATTTTTTATCCAGGTATTCACGGCATTGTATAATGCGTTCATGCGCATCAAAAGTGATGGATACCAGTTGCCGGTAATCCAGCAGGTCTTTTACCTGCTGAAAGTTCAGCCACTTTCTGTCGAGAGGCAGATAATTATAACTCATAGCAAGCGAAGCTTTAAAGATGTTGTTCTATTCGTTCAAAAATGCTTTGTTCAAGTATGTTGTCTTCTATATCTTTTAAGGCAGATAAGATCTGTTTGCTGCCTGGCGTTTCGGTTACCAGTTCATCCATAGCCAGCTTCAACGCATCCCAGATTGGTTTGATCTTCTGCAGCAACTTCTCTCCTTTTGCGGTAAGCGTGATCACTTTATGACGTGCATCTGTTTTTGAAACCGCTGATTTCACCAAACCTTTCTGTTGCAGGTTGGTCAGCAACTGACTTACAGCGGAATGAGAAACTTTTAAATCCTCCGCAATTTCTTTAATAGACAGTTCCTGCTTTTGCGACAACAGATAAAACACAGGAAACCATGATGCATCAAAAGCGATATGATGTGCCTTATATATTTTGTTTACATCATTAATAAACATATCACCCAGCCGCTTTAGACGGCTGCCGAAAATTAAAAACCCTGACTGACGATAGAAGTCCATAAAATTATATAAGTACTTATATAATTCAAAAATAAGTATTGCTGATGAATGATAAAATAGATTTTTTAAAGAAATGAATAATAAGGCCGGTTATAAACCTGTTAATCTTATCAGCCTTATAACATTATAAATTTTAAGGTCATTTGGCATGTATGGCAGGATAATTGAAACATGATAGGTCTAACCACAAAATTATAATCTATGAAAAGGACATTATTAATGGCTTCACTTGCGATCGGTCTTATTATGGCCAGTTGTGGCAGCTCGTCGGAAACAGAAGAAAACAGGACAGATTCTGCAGGCGTGATTAACGAATCTACAGATACCGCCAGTGGTAATCTTGATCAAAATGGTGTATTACAAAGCGCCGATTCAACTATTCATGCAGATTCATCTATGAAAGATAAAGATGTACCTAAAAAGTAAATATATCTGATTCGTCTCGGGTTAAATATACATTTTGCACGTACCAAAGGAGCCTTTACAAGGGCTCCTTTTTATATGTCTCCAAAATATATAAAGAGGGATAGCAGATATTCTTTGCTTGTATCTATTTTTGCGCGGCATGAAATCTTCATCGGCTTCACATATTATTACGTTGTTTAAAAAAGACCTGCTGCTTGAAATAAGACAGCAGTATACTTTTTATGGTATCCTTTTATATGTGGCTTCCACCATCTTCGTTGTATATCTTACCATGGGCCAGCCGGATAATGAAGTCTGGAATGCACTGTTCTGGGTGGTGCAGTTATTTGTGTGTATTAATGCGGTGGCAAAAAGTTTTCTGCAGGAAAACAAAGGACGCATGCTTTATTTTTATTCCATCTCCGGCGCAAGGGATTTTGTATTGTCAAAGCTGCTTTTTAATGCCGTGCTTATGGCAATCATGACCTTTCTCAGCCTTGCCGTATTTATATTGTTTCTTGGTAATGCACTTGAAAATTTCTGGGTATATGTAGGCATCAGTATGTTGGGTGGTATTGGCTTAAGCCTGGTATTTACCTTCCTTGCAGCCATTGCTGCCAAGGCACAACAACAGGCTGCGTTAATGGCTATTATGGGCTTTCCACTGATTATTCCTGAGTTATTATTACTCTCAAAAATTTCCAAAATTGCTTTTGCGCAAGTGGTACAGGCCGGTCTGGGCCAGATGATCCTGCTATTGCTGGCTTTTGATATAATGGTGATAGTGCTGGCAGTGATACTTTTTCCCTTTTTATGGAAGGACTAACATATTTTCTTTCAATTATTTCGTTCGCATAGCAAGCTTTTATATTTTTGTGAAACTAACAGATGTTTGCTCATAAGCTTTCCCCTAAATTTGCGGCGCGGTTGCGCTATCCGCTCACTAATTTTAGGAATGCTGCAGCCAGATAAAACAGATAACCCAAGACAGGATCACCACAATAAAAGTTATGTATGATTAGAAAAGCCTGGTGGAAAATATTGGCCTTCGTACTGCTGATGTACACATCTGTCTATGGTTTTTTAGTGAAGGTACCCAAGCTGGATGATCGTATGCAGCAGTCTGTCCGTAATCTTTTCTTTCATGTGCCTATGTGGTTTGGCATGATGGTGCTGTTCACCGTTTCGGTTATTTACTCTGTTAAATATCTGCGCAACAATAAAGTAACGGATGATTTTTATGCCAATGCATATGCGGCTATCGGTTGTTTGTATGGCTTGCTGGGTACAGTAACCGGCGCCATCTGGGCCAATTACCAGTGGGGCCAACCCTGGAGCGGAGATCCAAAACAAAACGGCGCCGCCATCGCATTGCTTATTTACTTTGCTTACTTTGTATTACGCGGTGCATTAACCGATGAAGAAAAAAGAGCACGCATTGGTGCTGTATATAATGTTTTTGCTTTTTGTATGCTGTTTCCAACATTATGGATTTTGCCAAGGCTTACAGAATCCCTGCACCCGGGTGGCCAGGGCAGTGAAGGAAACCCCGCACTCAACGGCAATGACCTGGATGCAAATATGCGTACCGTTTTCTGGCCCGCGGTTATTGGCTGGACCTTACTTGGCGTATGGATTGCAACTTTAAGAATAAGGCTTAGTTTGTTAACTGAAAAGAAATTAGCTGATGCGTAACGTATTTAAAACACTCCCCCTCTTAACTGTTATGATACTCATGTGTGTAATTGCACATGCAGAAAACACCTCTCCCGAATCGACTGACTTTATGCGAAGCAATGGTAAAATTTACGTAGTAGTTGCAGTAGTGGTAACAATTGTGCTGGGCATATTTATCTATCTTCTTAACCTGGATAAAAAAATAAGCAGGCTTGAGAAAGATGGGAACATCAGGAAATAAATACGGTTACTTACTGTATTTTTTATGAACCCGGCTGATTACTGCTATTAAACTTCCGTTGCGTCGCACACTTGTACAATAAGTTCTTTGCGCAGCAGGCAGTTCGTGTGTATTAATGCTTCTTAGCCTGTATAATGCGGGTATACAACCAATGCATTATACGAAGCTTAGGTTGATGCCATATATATAAAAGAGGAAGTGCTTGCGACGCAACGATGCTGCTAAGAAATGGCATCGCCGGTATATAAATAACGAATTGTTTAACGTTCAAAATTTTCGTATTCCTTCATTTACGGTCATCTTTGACCAATAAAAATTTAAAGCTGCCAAATATTTTAAACGATAGCTACCATAAGAAAATTAAAACCTATCTATTATGTCAGAACAGAATTATAGTTTCTTTGAAAGCGTAACAAAAAGCTTTGACAAAGCTGCAAAGTTTACAAGCTGGGAACAGGGATTGCTAGAACAGATAAAAGAATGTAATGCCGTTTACCAGATGAGATTTCCTATACGCCGCGACGACGGGGCCATAGAAGTTATTGAGGCATACCGCGTACAACACTCGCATCATAAAACGCCGTGTAAAGGTGGTATCCGTTTTAGTGATGAAGTAAACCAGGATGAGGTGATGGCACTCGCTGCATTAATGACCTATAAATGTGCGATTGTAAATGTTCCTTTTGGCGGTGGTAAAGGTGGCATTAAAATCAACCCGCGTAAATACTCTGCATTTGAGTTACAAAAGATCACCAGGCGTTATACTGCTGAATTGATCCGTAAGAATTTTATTGGCCCGGGTACAGACGTTCCCGCTCCCGATTATGGAACCGGCGAAAGGGAAATGGCCTGGATACTTGATACTTACGTTTCCATGCATCCCGGTGAAATAGATGCGGCAGGTTGTGTTACCGGTAAACCCGTTTCACAAGGTGGAGTTCGTGGCCGCAAAGAAGCTACCGGTCTTGGCGTTTTTTATGGTGTAAGGGAAGTGTGCAGCATGCCTGATCTTATGGAAAAAAGAGGTATGACCACCGGGGTGGAAGGTAAACGTGTAGTGGTGCAGGGCTTGGGTAACGTAGGCTATCACAGCGCAAAATTTTTCCGTGAACATGGTGCTACGGTAGTGGCCATTGCCGAATATGAAGGCGCTATTTATAAAGCAGATGGTATTAACGAAGAAGAGTTGTTCCAGCATCGCAAAGCAACCGGGTCTGTACTGAATTTCCCGGGTGCACAGAACCTTGAAAAAAGCAGTGACGCACTGGAACTGGAATGTGATATATTAATACCCGCTGCACTTGAAAATGTCATCAACGGAAGCAATGCTGAATTTGTAAAGGCAAAGATTATCGGCGAAGCGGCCAATGGACCTTTAACACCGGAAGCGGATGAAATTCTTGCACGCAAAGGCACATTGATCATCCCCGATATGTATCTGAATGCGGGTGGTGTAACCGTATCGTATTTTGAATGGCTGAAAAACTTAAGCCACGTACGCTATGGCCGTATGGAAAAACGCTTTACCGAGAACATGAACAAACATATTATCGGGCAGATGGAAGAACTTACAGGTAAAGAAGTAAAAGCAACGGAAAAGAAATTTATTGAGCATGGCCCGGATGAAGTTGACCTGGTATACAGCGGGCTTGAAGAAACGATGATTGAAGCTACCAGGGAAATCATCAATGCGTGGAAATCAAATCCTGAAATACCTGATATGCGCACGGCAGCTTATGTGGTGGCGATTAACAAAGTAGGTACCTCATATGCAGAGCTGGGCATTTTTCCATAACATGCTGTATTTATATATCAACAAAAAAGCCATTGCAAAAACAATGGCTTTTTTGTTGTATGGTAATACCGCTTCAGTTACGGCAAGCGGAAATATCTTTAAAAAATTAGCTTATGCTTGTGCAGTAGGGCCACCAAAGTTTAAAGGTATTTCAATCTGCTCCAGGTCCTGTATTTTACCGTTCAACTGTTCATAGCGTTCTACATTTTCCTGCAGTGCACGCATGAAACGTTTGGCATGCATGGGTGTAAACACAATCCTTGATTTCACTTTGCTTTTTGGGGTGCCAGGCATCACATTCACAAAATCGATCACAAATTCTGCATGGCTGTGGGTAATAATGGCAAGGTTGGCATAAGTACCTTCTGCAACTTCTTCACTTATTTCTATGTTTAACTGGCTGTTTGGTTGTTGTTCTGCCATAAGACTATTTTGGGCAAATGTAAGGGATTGAGCTTACGAACATCCAAGAAAGAAAAATGATTATCAACAAACACTCGCCGTTTTAAGCAACCCTTAAAAACATCACGGCAATAAAAAAGCCCTCCCTAAGAATAAGGACGGCCTCTAACGATTGCTTGCCATATGAAAAAAATATTTAACTGCCTTCAGCCAGCAAGCGTGACCACAACCATTCGTTTACACGGCAGTTATCGATGAGTTATTTCTTGGTTGAATCTACTTTAGTAGTATCAACATGTGCTGTTGTATCAACGTGAGTTGTATCAGGAGCAGGTGCTACAGTTGTTGTATCTGCAGAAGTTGAAGTTGTATCTCCTGAAGTAGAAGTACTTTCACCAGAACCACATGCTGCAAATGCGCCGATTGCTAAAACAAATAAAAGCTTTTTCATGTTTAGATATTTTTTGATGAGTTAATTATAAGTTTAATACCTTCTTTTAAAAAAGGTAACCCACTTGAGTAAAAAAATAAAAAAGCCCTCCCTAAGAATAAGGACGGCCTCTAACGATTGCTTGCCATATGAAAAATTCTTGCAGCTAACCGGCCCTGGCAAGGCTTATATCACTAACACCCGGTAGCTTTATATTAAATTATTTCTTAGCAGCGCTATCAATGGTAGCTTTTGCTGAATCGCCTGCAGCTTTAGCAGAGTCGATAGTAGATTTTGCAGAATCAACAGTTGCGTTTACAGAAGAATCAACTGCAGTTTTTGCAGAATCAGTAGCAGTTTCAGTTGAAGTTTCACCTGAACCGCAAGAAGCGAAAGCAGCGATAGCTAATACGAATAACAGCTTTTTCATTTGTTTTATTTTTTTGATTGATTTATGCCTATTTATACCGTGATTAGAAAAAGGTAACCCCGCTGTTCAAAAAAAACAGTAAAAATTTTTTTGGCTCTTTTTTGGGTTACTTTTACCCTTCATCCCGTATTAAAATGTAGTTTCTAAAGTGAAATCTGACAGCAACGAACAATTACTTCTGAAAGGTTTGGCAAATAATGACGGAAAGGCGATCGACACCATTTATAAAGATAACTTTAAAATGGTTCAGGCTTTTATCCTTAATAACAATGGTACTTATGATGATGCAAGGGATATTTTTCAGGAGTCGATGATCACACTTTATGAAAAAGCCAAAAGCGAATCTTTTGTACTAACCTGCCAGATTAAAACTTACCTGTATTCTATTTGCCGCCGTTTATGGCTGAAACGTTTACAGCAAATGGGTCGCTATGTAACGCCTTTTGAAGGAATGGACGATACAGTGCCCGTAGAAGAAGACATGGAGCTTCATGAAAGAAGAAATGTGGAGTTTGCAATTATGGACAGGGCGTTAAACAGTTTGGGAGAACCCTGCAAAAGCCTTTTGGAGTCTTATTATATAGGAAAGAAAGGAATGGTGGAAATAGCTCAGGATTTTGGTTATACCAATGCAGATAATGCCAAAAACCAAAAATATAAATGCCTGATGCGGTTGAAAAAATTATTTTTTGCTCAATATAATATTGGAGAGTAGCAGCGATGGAAGATATTTTACTGTTAGATTCGATTGAGCGTTATTTAAGTAACGCCATGCTTCCTGAAGAAAAAGCCTATTTCGAGCAGCTTAGAAAAAGCACGCCGGAAATAGACCAGATGGTAGTAGAACATAAGTTATTCCTTCAGCAGATGGACGAATACACTGTTCACAGGAACCTGAAACATGCTTTACATGAAAGTCACGCCAGGTTATTGGAGAAAGGTGACGTAAATGAAGGTGAAGAAGTTGCCGTAAAAGGCAAACTGGTGCAGCTATATCACAGGTATAAAAAAGTTACGGCAATTGCCGCTTCTATTGCAGGATTCACTGCGCTTACCATTAGTATATTGGTTGCGTATGTTTCCCCATCCGTTAATAAAACGCAGATACAGCAATTAAACGGCGCCATCGACCAGATTAAAAAAGTTCAGCAAATCCAGAATAAAAAGATCAATGAGCTTAACTCCGGTGTTCCCAAAGATGTGAAAGTGATCAGTAGCGGTACCGCATTCCTGATAGATGGAAAAGGTTACCTGGTAACCAATGCACACGTATTAAAAGGTTCAGGCGCAATAGTGGTTAACAATAAAGGACAGGAATTTATCGCCAATATTGTCAACATTGATCAGACAAGAGACCTTGCAATTCTTAAGATAGATGACAATAGTTATAAACCAACGGGCTCAATACCCTACTCTATTAAGAAAGGCAATATTGAACTGGGTGAGGAATTATACACTTTAGGTTATCCAAGGGATGAGATCGTATATAATATGGGTTACCTGAGTGCGGAAAGTGGTTTTGATGGTGATACGGCCAGTTGCCAGATCTCTTTAAGCGCCAACCCCGGTAACTCCGGTGGCCCGGTATTTAATAAGAATGGTGAGGTTGTGGGTATTTTAAGTACACGTCAAACAAGTGCAGAAGGTGTGGTATTTGCGATAAAGTCAAAAGGCATCTATAAAATGATTGATGAATTGAAAAAGGCTGACAGCAGCATTCAAAAGATCAAAGTTGCTTCCGGCAATTCTTCTTTGAAAGGTGTAGATCGCGTAAAGCAAATTCAACAGGTAGAAGATTATGTATTTCTTGTAAAAGCATACAATCAGCAATAAACAAATCTGTTTACATTATTATAAAAATAAAAAGCTGCCTCAAAATTTATTTTTGAGGCAGCTTTTTATTTTACGAGATAGCAGTTTAGCTTCAGGAGGCTCCGATGAAGCTTCTTACAAAAATTTCAAATCTCATATGAAGAGAAGTACCAGTTTGAGTTTATCAATTAAGGAATTTCCCAGTCCTCATCAAAGATTTATTTACCTGATAACCCGCGCTGAATTATAACCAGGTACATTCATTCTATTTCCTTCCTACATTCGCCTGCAACAAATGTTAACCGAAGTATGAATCACCATTTCCGCAGGTATTGTTTTGTTTTTGTTGCAAGCCTCTGTTTCAGTTTTTGTAATGCACAGCAAAAACCCAATGTCATTTTTATTTTAACGGATGATCATCGCTGGGATGCGTTGGGTGCAATGGGCAACCGCATTATACAAACACCCAATCTTGATCAGCTTGCTGCGGAGGGAATTTTATTTCGCAATGCCTATGTAACCACTTCCATTTGTTGTGTAAGCCGTGCAAGTATTTTAAGCGGACAATATGCATCGCGCCATCACATCAATGATTTTTCAACAGATTTTACCGATACTGCTTTGGCCAACACTTATCCCCTGTTGTTTAAAGCGCAGGGATATCATACCGGCTTTGTTGGCAAGTACGGTGTTGGATATGCACATCAGCCCATTAACCAGTTTGATTTCTGGGCCTGCACCAAACAATCGCAACCGGATTACCTGGTGAAAAGACCAGATGGCAGCACAATTCATCATACCGATAGTACAGGTAACAGTATTCTTCAGTTTTTAGATAATTGGGGAACAAAAGGACCATTCTGTTTGTCTGTAGGATTTAAAGCACCGCATGAACAGGACGGTAATCCACCGGAATTTATTACGCAACCGCGCTTTGACAGTTTATATAAAAAAATCAACATTCCTGAACCGCTTACTGCAGACAGCAAATACTGGAGCAGTTTTCCGGATTTTTTTAAAACTGATTCCAACATTGCAAGAGTAAGATGGCAACCATTGTTTGCAACGCACGATGAATATGAGCAAACCGTAAAAAAATATTACCGCCTGATTACGGGTGTTGACGAAGTGGTTGGGAAATTGAGAAAACGGTTGAAGGAACTGGGCATTGAAAAAAATACCATCATCGTATTTATGGGAGACAATGGTTTTTTCCTGGGTGAACATGGCATGGAAGGCAAGTGGTATGGTTATGAAGAATCGATAAGAGTTCCGTTGATTGTTTATGACCCCAGGCAACAAACAACAGATAAAAAAATTGATGCGCAGCAAATTGCATTGAATATAGACATCGCTCCTACGCTGCTTTCATTGGCCGGTTTGCCTGTTCCGGCAGAAATGCAGGGTTACAACCTGATGAACCCTGCTGTACATGCAAGAAAAGATTTTTTTTATGAGCATCAGTTTTTGGGAGGCCGGTTAATTCCAAGATCAGAAGGTGTTGTTGCTGCAAACATCAAGTATCTCAACTATATTGACTTTCATTATGAAGAGCTGTATGATTTAAGCAAAGACCCGCATGAAACCAACAATCTTGCACGCGAAAAAGCAGATCAATCCTTATTAAAAAAGATGAGGGAGAGATATGAAGCATTAAAAAAAGCAGTGAAATAAATAATCATTTCTTCAATGTAAAATTTATCGTGTCAAGCACTTCTACCGGCTGCCAGTTAATAATGTTCCCGGTAAAAGTCCAGTTGACTTTTTGTATCCTTCACTTTTTATGAACGAAGTGCTGAGCCGGGTTGTTTGTTTTGATTCTTACCCCAAAATAAAATCAGGAGAATAAAATCAGTAACCCGATAAAAGAAAAAGAAACAAAAGCAGAGGCAGCCAACGTTTTTTTCCTGGTCTCCTCTCCCAACGGAAACGAGTCGGTAAATTCATTTCTCCCTAAAAAATACAGGAAAGCGGCCCTGGCTGCCGTTGGCAAAAACAGCGTGAGCAGAAAACTTTCTTTAAAAGCGCCCTGGTATTTTAAATAAAAATACCAACTGCCAAGCAGCGATACCACCGTAAACATATTATCTGCAAATAACAGTATCCATCCCCACTTTCGTTTTTTATATACCAGGTAGAAAATAACGGGTGTATAAATAATACCGGAAAGCGCGAGCATCATTTGTATATTCAACACACTATCTAAACAACTAAAAATGGTTGCAGAACGACCACCACTTCTATAACCATTGTCTCTACATTCCATTATAAAGTGAACAATATTCATAAAATATCTTCCCTTTATAAAAAGTGTCCATACATCCAGTAACGCAAGTATTACTATTAAAATACGGAACCATTTGCGTGCTTTTTCATCAGGCTGTAAAACATCTTCCAGCATGTCTGCGGATTCGCCTGTTGCAAGCACATGTAGTTTTCCCGGACCGCGTTTTTTCGCTGCTTCATCAATATTTTTTGCAAGTTCAAGTTCCTCTTCGGTTACCTGGCGTTCTTTTAGCAATTCAGTTGCAGCATCTATTGCAGCCTGCTGATAATTTTCCGGCTGATGTATAATCCTTAGTAAATCGATATTCTGGTAGTGCTTAAACTTTTCGAGGAAATCAAATGTCATAACGGGGTTAATTTAGGTTGGGCTGACTTGTTTAAGGTTTGTACGAAAATACTAAAAAGGTTGTAGGAAATAACATTCATGTATAATGCCTTTTTCAAATGAGTTTATTTCAATTCTGCATCTTCTTCAAGCGCTTTGATAATTGCGTTATAAGCCTTCAACTTTTCTCTCAACAGCAACTGTTCTGCGCGGTTATTTATATTCATCGCATCCAGTGCACAGTTTTCCATCAATTCAATAGCTATTTTATCCATCGCACCTCTCCTGGTATCCACTTCACATTCGGCCAGCAGGTTCCCGGTTATTTCCAGCATACGGTGTGCGGCCTGGTATTTTTTCTCCATTTTTTCAAGCGCACTTTCCACATTCATTTTTTTGATCAGGTATTGCCGGGTTAGTTTTGTTATTCTTTTGTGTTCAACAGCAGATAATTTTAAAAGTTCTTCCTTTCCTTCTTCTGTCATACTCCAGGACTCCGGCTTGATGAGTAAAATTTCCAGGAAAGCAACTTTTTTGAGTGCGGATGACGGAATACTGCGCCGGTCGTCTTCATAATGGGATAATAAAGCTCTGCTAACGCCTAAATAATTCGCCATCAACTCCTGTGTAAGTCCTAATTGTTCGCGGATATGTTTCATAGAGTAAATTTTTAGGGAAAACCGGATGAGAAAAAATGTACATCTTTCTTTTAAAAAATAATTTTGCGACAACGGATGTCGCACTCTTTTTAAAATCGATAAAAAAGCTACAAATTTTTATTGAGAATATTTTGGGGAATCCGGGTTTCAAGAATCTGCAAGCATTACCCTGGCTTGCAATAAGGGCTATGTCGGTAACGTCATTCAGACTTAGGATAGCTGGTTTTTATTCCTGCAAAGTTTATAAAAAGCACCATGAGAATTATATTCTTTCAGGCTTTCACTGGTTTTTTAATTTTTCAATAAATGACATTAGATTTTAACATGCAACTAAAAATTCATTTTCAGCGATGCCGCCGGGTAAATATTATCCGATACCGGGTTTTGCAAAAACGTTACGCCGGGATTGAAAGACATTGCTTTTCTTTTATTGTGTTCTGAAGAAATAAAAAATGGAATACTCACCAGTGAAGTAAGAAAACCGGTGCCACCTACCAATACCAAAGAAAGGCCTTTGTGTATCGGTTCTTTTTGCTGTGTTGCCAGTATAATGCCGGTTCCCATTAGTACAGCGCCGCCTCCCAGCAAAATCCACGCAGTTTTTTTCTGGCGGATACTTTTTTGCAGGTAGTCTTGCTGTGTTTTTTCAGGCTTACTGCTTTTTTCGTGACTAACAGATTCAGGATGTTTCACCGGATGACTTTTCGTTAATTTATTTAATGCAATTCCGGCGGTGAAATCAAAGGTGCTGATGGCCCTGTATAGTGAATAGTTATTTTCATATTCTGTAAATCCGAATTTGGTAAAATGAACAGAAAAATAAGGCGCCAGTTTTGATGCGCCCATAATGCCTACGCCGCCGGATAAATAAATAGTGCCTTTTCTGCGTAAATCAGGCGACCAATCAAAAAAACTTTCAGAAGGATAAATTCCATACCCGGGATATACACCGGCGAAAAGCTTCCACTTTTGCAGCGGATAATAATATCTCACCGATCCAAACACGGGAACATATAGATGTGAATGCTCTTCAAATTTAATCGGCCTTGTACCCAGCCCAACAGAAAGATTTTTTGCTACTTCTTTATTGGCAGTAAACTCCAGCCCCTTTCCTGTTGTTCTGGAAAAAATGCCCGTTACACCTAATTGAAAATTTGATTGCGCAGTCGTGTTTTGTGATAGAAAAAATATAAATGCTACCGTTATTAAATAAATCCTTCTCATCATTATCTTTTAAGTAGTTTGGCAAACTGTTTTCCGGCTGTACGAATTAACTATTGGAAAAAGATTTGCTGTTAGTGTACCTGCAAATTACATAGAAGAAGATTGTATAAAATAAACAGCTAAAAAAAAGATGTTAAAAACGTTATACTCAAACCACCCGACTTTAAACAGTAATAAAACCTGGCACTTATGTCAGCTCAATAATCAACTATTGCTTGTTTTGTTTCTCAGGTGTGATACAGGCAAGAATAAAAATATATGTAAGGTTAAAAATATTTAAACAGTTTAGATTAATGTTGCCAGGGTTAAGATTTTTTGCCAGCTCTATTCCTGTACTAATAAATTTCAAACTCCCTTTGATGTCAATAATTGATTTTGTTTGTTTGAATAAGCACTGATTACCTAAAAATTCAATTTCTAAAGGGGATACGAAAGCCAAAACATTCATCAGTTCTAATGTCATTGCTTTTCTAAATTTATACGTATCATTAGTAAGGCAGTAATATTTTCCTGAAAATTGCGGGTGATTATCAAAATCAACTTCGTTTGGTTGAAAAATTTCAGTCAGTTTATCTGGAATTGTTTCCGGTCTTATAAAACTATTTCCAAAATCATCCCTTGTTCTTAAGTATCCCAAAAGAAACTTGTGTGCTTGAATATTATACAAAGAAGTGAACTTTCCAGGCAACGCCAGCACTGAATCAATTTCAATACAGGAAAGTGTAAACCCGGTTCTATCTTTTTGAATTATCCAGGAGTCAAGGAACTGAACATTTTGCTGTTTTGAGTACAAGTTAAACTTAGACAAATCGTTTATTATTTTCTTACCAACATGTCTTATATCAAAAGATCGCTTAGCTTCAGTCAAAATGATATCTAAGTATCCATCAAATTCTAATCTTAATTTCTCTTGTTCGGTCATTTTTTAGAATAACATTTGTCAATAAATGTTTTCATTTATGATTTCACACTCAATTAGCCTGAAACATTTAATGTTTACAAACTAGTCTTTCTATCACCCAAACCAACGGGGAAGCTTCAGTTAACGGTGATCAACTTTACCACTTGCAAAAAAATCTCGAAGGTGTTTTATTTCTGCTTTGCTTGTACAAATGATCACCGGATAAATGCTGCTGTTGTGCCGGCGCCATATTTAGTGCCATTAGGTCTGCAGTTCACCGTGCAAATGCTGAAAATATTTTTATAAAAAATATTCACTTATCACAAAAGTTGAAGGATTACGCTTTCACGATTCACTTTTTCTCAATGCATCCTGTCTCCTCTCACCTGTAAATTCGTAATTACTTCCCCTTCATAAGTCAGCCATTCTTTCCAGCGCTTGCGCACTTCTTCCTTGTCAATATATGTTTCGGCAAGTTGTATAAACAGTGTATAATGCCCTGCTTCGCTTTCCATAAAACGACGGTAAAAGCCGCGCATGTAATCATCATTCAGGCCTTCACTTAATCTTTTAAAACGTTCGCAACTGCGGGCTTCTATCAGCGCCATTGTGAGCAACTGATCAAGAAAACGCCCCAGGAAACCACCTCCCTTTTGTTGAAATGCCAGCAACCGGTTTACATATTCATCCTTCCGTTGTATACCGAGTTTTAGCCCACGCTTTTTCAGCTCCTGCAGCACCAACCTGAAATGCCCCCACTCTTCTGTAACTACCGGTGCCAGTGCGGTCACCAGTTCTTCTTTATCCGGATTTTTCTGGATCAGTGAAATACAACTGGTCGCAGCTTTTTGTTCGCAGTAAGCGTGATCGGTCAAGATGGCTTCGAGTGAAATGCCGGCAAGATCTACCCAGCGCGGATCTGTGGGCAGTTGTAAACCAAGTATATTTTTTGTATCCTGAGAAAGTTCCATGATGCTGCAAACTTAGGGCAATCGCAGTTTATCGCCAGTCACCTTTGGACGTGTGCCCGTAAGAAAATCAACAAATACTTTTACACGGGCCAGTTTCTCCCGGCATTGCGTAGTAAAATCCTGCATACCGGTAACATCACGGGCATTATAACCAATGGCAGTAATTCCTATCCTGGAAGCAATATAAAGCGCTCTTTCATTATGAAACGCCTGCGAAATAACAGTTACCGTATCCTCACCATAAGTTTCTTTTAACCGAACCATAGAATCAAAGGTGCGAAGGCCGGTATTGTCCAGGAAAATTAAAGAAGAATCAACACCTTGTTTTATCAGGTCTTCCCGCATACTTGCAGGTTCATTGAAATTTTTTCTGCTGCTGTCACCACTTATCAGCAGGTAGCTGATCTTATGGTTGCGAATTAATTGTGCAGCGGCGGCAACACGGTAAGTATAATATAAACTCACGCCACCACGGCTTCTGAATTTAGGCACACCTAATAAAATACCAAAACGATTGGCAGGAATTGCAGTTACATCACTATACAATTTCGTCTTGGCGGAGTACCGGATAATACCATCGCAACTTACAATGATTATTACCGAGATGACCAGCAACACAAACAACAAAGCAATTACCTTTCTCTTTCGTGACATGATGATAAAGATAGCTGCAAATATCAGGGATACTTTTTTGATACGCCATTTCAATGAATTATGAATGCTTATAAATAAATTAGTTGCCGGTAAAAAGCCGATGTTGGCTTAAACTTTAGATATTAGCGAAATAAAATGCTTCCATGAAAAAACTCCTCTTGTATTTACTATCGGGTTTGGCCATGCCCGCTTTGTTCAGTCAGCAAAACAACAATACCTTATTACAGGTTACCACAGCCAATGGAATTTTGGCAGGAACCGATGAATCAGGCATCTCTTCTTTTAAAGGTGTTCCTTTTGCTGCGCCACCCGTTGGCGACCTGCGATGGAAAGAACCGCAACCGGTAAAGAACTGGACCGGCGTTCGCAAGGCTGATAAATTCGGTCCACGCGCTATGCAGCTTCCGCTTTTTGGAGACATGAACTTCCGTTCGGATGGCATGAGTGAAGACTGCCTTTATCTTAACGTATGGACACCCGCCAAACAAGCTAACGAAAAAAGACCGGTACTTGTTTATTTCTACGGCGGTGGACTTGTAGCTGGTGACGGATCTGAACCCAGGTATGAAGGAGAAAGTATGGCACGCCATGGCATTGTTGCCATTACGGTGAACTATCGTTTATCGGTATTCGGTTTTCTTTCACATCCTGAGCTTAGCAAAGAATCTCCGCATCATGCTTCGGGCAACTATGGCCTGTTAGATCAATATGCCGCCTTAAAATGGGTGCAGCAAAATATTGCCGCATTTGGTGGCGATCCTCAAAGAGTAACCATTGCAGGTGAATCTGCCGGTTCATTTTCTGTAAGTGCACAAATGGCTTCACCATTGGCAAAAGGCCTTTTCGCAGGTGCCATTGGAGAAAGTGGTTCGCTGCTAGGGCCACGTTCACCACTACCATTGGCACAGGCTGAAAAAACAGGTCTTTCATTTGCCACTGCAGCCGGTGCCCAATCGCTTTCAGCGCTTAGAAATATGCCTGCCGAGAAAGTTTTACAGGTAACCTCCAAACCAGAATTCAGCCGCTTCCCGGTAACCATAGACGGTTACTTTTTTGATCAGTCGCCCACCGAAGTATTCACTGCCGGCAAACAATCAAAAGTGCCGTTATTGGTAGGCTGGAATTCACAGGAGATGAATGGAGGCGCATTGTTAGGAAAAGAAGCACCAACCATTCAGAATTATACTGCCGCGGTAGAAAAAACCTATACTACCGGTGCTGGCGAAGTGCTGAAACAATATGCGGCAGCTACCGATGCAGATGTGCAACAGGCAGCCACAGATCTTGCAAGTGACCGCTTTATCGGCTTCAGCACCTGGAAGTGGAGTGATCTGCAAAGCCAGACAAGCGGCAAACCTGTTTATCGTTATTTATATGCGAGACCAAGACCTGTTATGCGTGCTGAAATGGGCAACGCACAACCAGGCCTTGCAGGCGGTGTAATTAAAACCAATGATGCTTCTGCACAAAAAGCGCCACCGGCAAGTGGTGCCGTTCATTCCGCAGAAATTGAATATGCAATGGGCAACCTGCCAACTAACAGGGTGTACGACTGGCAGCCGGAAGACTACAAGGTTTCTGCTATCCTGCAAACCTTCTTTATCAACTTTATCAAGACCGGTAACCCGAATGGCGACGGTGTTCCTTTCTGGCCTGCAGTAAAAGCAAATGAGCCGGCGCAGGTAATGCATGTGGATGTGCAAACCGGCGCCTGGGCAGAAAAGCATCGTGAACGCTACCTGCTGCTTGATAAAATTTCGAAATAACCTGTTTTAACAACATTGCTTACCATATCATTTCATAACTAATGATAAAAAAATTATTAAGCGTTGCTACCTGCTATGCATTGCTGGCAATAAGCGTAAAAGCACAGCAAACGGATGCACTGCCCAGGAGCACCCCGGAGGCTGAAGGTGTTTCTTCAAAAGCAATTGAAGGATTTATCAATGCCGCTGCAAAAAGCAAAACAGAATTTCACAGCTTTATGCTGGTAAGGCATGGGAAAGTAATTGCCGAAGGATGGTGGAAGCCATATGGCCCCAACCTGAAACACACCATGTATTCTACCAGCAAAAGTTTTACTGCCACAGCGATTGGTTTTGCAGTAACAGAAAAAAAACTGCAGTTAACGGACAAAGTGGTTTCTTTTTTTCCGGGAGAGTTGCCGGATACCGTAACCGCAAACCTTGCAGCACTTACAGTGAAAGATGTACTTAGCATGTCTGATGGCCAGGATCCAGACCCTACTTATGCGGCAGTATCCACAGACAGTAATTGGGTAAAACGTTTTTTATCGACCCCGATTATCAACAAGCCCGGATCAAAATTTTTGTACAACTCACTGGGCACTTATATGCTGTCTGCCATCGTACAAAAAGTAACAGGTCAAAAAACAATTGACTATCTGCGGCCACGCCTGTTTGAACCGCTTGGTATAGCAGGAATGGATTGGGAGATCGATCCACATGGCATTAATACCGGCGGCTGGGGACTTCGTATAAAAACGGAGGATATGGCGAAGTTCGGTCAACTGTTCCTGCAGAAAGGCCAATGGAAAGGGAAACAGGTAATACCGGCATCCTGGGTAGAAGAAGCCTCAACTGCAAAAATTATTCAGCACCCTGACCTGCCGCAGGCACAAAAAGATTCCAGTGATTGGGAACAGGGTTACTGTTATCAAATGTGGCGCTGTCGCAATAATGCATTTCGTGGCGATGGTGCTTTTGGTCAGTTCATTATAGTAATGCCGGCGCAGGATGCGGTGATGGCTATAACGGCCGAAACACAGGATATGCAGGAAGAAATCAATCTTGTATGGAACCATCTTTTGCCCGCCATGCAACAAAACAAACAACCTGAAGCGGATAATAAGTTGCTGAAAAAAGAGCTGGCTGATCTTGCCCTTCCTATACCGGCCAAAAATATAAACCAGCAACAAGCTGCCATGCTTTCCGGCAAAACATTTCACTTATCACAGAACGAAAAAGAATTGAATGACATCCGCCTTGATTTTAAGGCTGACCAATGCACGCTTACATTAAAAAGCGATGATAAAAATTATTCTTTATCATTTGGCGCCGGCCAGTGGCAGCAGGGCGAAACAACCCGGCCAGGGCCTTACCTGTTAACAAACGTAAAAGCAAAATTTGCCGGTTTGCCTCCATTCAAAATTGCAGGCGCTTATGAGTGGCAGGATGAACATACTTTGAAACTGACATTGAGATATATTGAAAGCCCGCATTCGGAAACAATTACCTGTCACTTCGACCAGGACAACATTACCCTTGATTTTAGCAACAGTATTGAAAGGAACAAAAAAACAACCATTACCGGAACCATACAAAAATGATAGTGATACGAGGCAAGAAAAACACCGGGTCACAAAGTAGAATATTCATCACTCTTTTATTTCGTGCCTTTCATGCTTCGTGGCAAACATCATCCCGCTGTTTCATTTTTTGTATGTAATATTGGCAACAGCAGCAAGTATAAAAAGAATGATATGAAAAAAAACTTTTTTCGTTTTAAACAGATTGGACGCGGCATTTTATTACCGGCCGTTTTATTATGCACAGGCGCAGCTACCGTAAAAGCACAGCACACCGTGGCCCCTGAGATTGAGGGCAGGTGGGATATTACTGTTGATATGGCAGGAAAAATGTTACCCTCCTGGCTTGAGGTTAGCCATTCAGGCAACAGTACGCTTGTTGGACAGTTCACAAGCGTATCAGGCAGTGCAAGGCCTGTTTCCAAAATAAATTTCAAGGATGGTAAATTCAGCTTTTCCATACCTCCGCAATGGGAACAGGGCAATGGTGATTTTTCACTGGAAGGCACTTTAAAAGATGAAAAAATTTCAGGCAGCGTTACTACCCCTGATGGAAAACAATACCAGTGGACCGGTGTAAAAGCTCCTTCTCTTCGTCGTGAAGCAGAACCTGTATGGGGTGCGCCGGTTAAATTGTTTAATGGTAAAGATTTAACAGGATGGCATGCATTGGGCGAAAATCAATGGGTGGCCGAAAATGGTGTTTTAAAAAGTCCGAAATCAGGTGCAAACATTGCGACTGACCAGAAGTTTTCCGATTTTAAATTACATGTGGAATTTCGTTATCCCAAAGAAAGCAACAGCGGTGTTTACCTGCGCGGACGTTATGAAGTACAGATTGCAGACAACAAAGGACAGGAACCATTGAAGGATTATTTTGGTGCAGTATATGGTTTTATAAAGCCGCTGGAAATGGCCGCTAAAGATGCGGGCGAATGGCAATCTTACGATATCACGCTTGTAGGACGGGTAGTTACAGTTGTAGCGAATGGAAAGACCATTATCAGTAAACAGGAAATTCCTGGTGTTACAGGTGGGGCGCTGGACAGCAACGAAGGAGAACCAGGTTCAATTTATTTCCAGGGTGACCACGGCCCTGTGGAGTTCAGGAACATCACAATCACCACTGCTAAATAATAAAAGCTTCTATAAAAGGAAATCCCCGGCGTTAAAACCGGGGATTTTTATTTAATACAAATCGGCAAGCAGATCTAAACACTATAATTATCTTTCCTTAAAAACGGCAGGTTTTGCATTTCGATGAGCATACCCAGTTCTAAAGCTAAAGGCGTTTCACCGAGGCCGGGCTCTACCCAATGCTGTATTCCATTTTCATCGGTATCCAATATAAGATGACGGTTGCCATCGGGCAGATGTAAAACAAATACCAGATCGTGATAATCTCCTTTAACATCTACGTTTACCTGTACGTTGTTCCAGGGAATGCTGAATTTACTTTCCATACTTGAATGTTTATCGTCCGCTAAGATCTCCATTTATCCTTAATAAAAAAGCCCAGAGTAAGAATACCCGGGCCGTTGCTAACCTATGAAAAACACCACGCACAAAACTAGAAAGCTTACGGCCATTAGCAAATTAATAGTTTCTTAAGCAGACATGAAAAAAAACTTATATTTTATTGATGCAAAAAATTATTTATTGTTTTCAGAAATAGTTGTCGTATGGTACACATGATACTCACCTGCATGAAAAGCGAAGCATTCTCTTCGTTGCAGGTTTTTGATTTTCCCGGTGAATAATTCGTGGTATTCACCGCTTATCGCGGGATGATCAATTTCAAATGATGCATCCCCCTTACCAAGATTCAGCAATACCAATACCTTATCAGCTTGTCTTCTGCAAAGGTAGGCAAGTATATCGGCGTGATCCGTCTTAAGCAAAAGCACGGAAGCATGTTCCTGCAGTGCTTTATTTCGTTTACGTATACTCAGTAACGTCTTATAGAAATCATGTAATTCTACCTGGCCTTCCCACTCAATAAAGTCTTTTTCAAAAAAAGCAAGCCGCTTATAATTGGGTTTTTCCTGGCCGGAATATATTAACGGAATACCCGGCCAGGTACAACTAAAAACTGCTTGCGCTTTGGCGGTTACACCATATTTTTCATACTCGGTTCCCCAGTAAGTATTTTCATCATGGTTAGACGTAAAGAGTAATTTCCTCGAACCTACAGGGTAGCCTGCATATACATTCAATACTTCCTTTACCACATCCAATGCGGCTTCTCCTTTTGTATATTTTTCAAGGGCACGCATCCATTCCCAGGAATAGGTGATATCAAATACTTCATGATAAGCCAGTATCTCACATTCGGCCAGCCAAAGCAAAGGTTTTATAGCATCGCATTCACTTCTTGCTTCTATCCAGAAATCCACAGGCACCGTCCGGGCCATATCGCAACGAAATCCATCGATATCAAATTCTCTTACCCAGAATTTCATTGCCTCAATCATACCTGCACGCATTTCGGGTATTTCATAATTCAGGTCAATTACATCTACCCAGCCATATAGGCCGGTAAAGTTTCCTTTATCATCTTTACGGTACCAATGCGCATGCGTCTTCGTCCACTCATGATCATAGCCGGTATGATTTGCCACCCAATCGATCATTACTTTCATCTCAAAAAAATGAGCATGCTCAATCAGTGCTTTAAAATCTTCGGCTGTACCATATAACGGATCAATATTCGTATAGGAACTGGCTGCGTAATAACTTCCATAGGTGCCTTGCCGCTTTTCCACACTTATGGGAGTGATCGGCATTAACCAAAGCACATCCACACCCATGTTGTGCAGTCTTGGAATATGTTCTAAGAACGCTTTTAAAGACCCTTCTTTTGTATACTGCCTGATATTTACCTCATAAATATTTGTTCCGTTACCCCAGTCGATGATAGGAAAAGCTGTGCTCATGGAAATCTGTTAAACTGATGAAAGCAAACCATAATGGCAATGCTGCCAACAACAAACGCAAGTATTATACCAGCACCAAAAGGGTAATTACCGCCACATATGTTTACAAGGTTTGCAAACGCTTCAGCAGTTGCATATACTTACCTTCGCTTTATGTATAAGGATGATTTTCTAAATGCCAGGTTACAGGAACGACGGGATAACAACTTCTTAAGACAATTAAAACTACCAGGAAATCATGTTGATTTCTGCAGTAATGATTATCTAGGTATTGTAAAGAATGGGTTATTGAAGGATGATCATAATGCACACTATGCTACCGGCTCAACCGGTTCACGGTTACTCGCGGGAAATTATGCACTGATAGAGGACGCCGAGAAAATGATCGCTGATTTTCAGGAGTCACCTGCCGCTCTTATTTACAATTCCGGTTACGATGCGAATGTTGGCGTACTAAGCTGTGTTCCACAACGTGGGGACACGATATTATTTGACTCGCTCAGCCATGCATCCATCAGGGATGGAATACGTTTATCTTTTGCCGGTTCATTCTCTTTTGCGCATAACGATCTTGCTGATCTCGAATCAAAATTACAAAAAGCAAAAGGCAATGTGTTCGTGGTAACAGAATCTGTGTTTAGTATGGATGGCGATACTTGCCCGCTTACATCAATCCATGCGATATGTAAAAAGTATCATGCCCATCTTATTATTGATGAAGCACATGCCACCGGTATTATAGGCAACAAGGGTGAAGGGCTTGTTCAATCAGAAGATTTGCATCACGAAGTATTTTGCCGTATATATACATTTGGAAAAGCTGCCGGCTGTCACGGTGCTGCGGTATTAGGCAGCAGGCAATTGAAAGATTATCTTATTAATTTTTCCCGAAGCTTTATTTATTCCACCGCATTGTCTCCACAGGCTGTGGCACATATTGCCAAGGCCTACCGGGTTTTTCCGGGAATGCAGCAGGAACGAACACAACTTACTCAATTAATTGATTTTTTTCAGCAGGCACCCATGACTTATCAAAAGCTAATTTCCAACACGCCGATACAAGTTGTAATGGTTCCCGGTAATGATGCGGTAAAACAACTGGCGAAGCATTTACAGGCTGATGGTTTTGATGTAAGGCCCATCCTCTCCCCCACTGTTCCAAAAGGCATGGAACGATTGCGTATTGTATTGCACGCTTTTAACAGCCAGGAAGAAGTTACACGACTTGTTACTTCACTAAGCCGTTAGTCAACCGGCATTTACCAGCTCTTTAACAGGTACGTGAAAAAGGCTTATCATTGCCCAATATTTCCATGTAAATAAATACTATGCGTTGGTTTTTCTTAGTGCTTTGTGCTGCCATTACTGTTTCACTCATCGTGGTGCTGGATATGCAGTTGCCAGCCGGCGAAAGCAAAACGCCCAGGCTAGGTTATTTCCTTTCTCCGCAAAAAGGCTTTTGGCAAAATGCAGAAGCTGACAACAAACAATTTGATGCGGCAATCCAAAGTCCGCTTTTGGAGGGACCGGTAAATGTTTACCTGGATGAACGGCTGGTACCACATGTATACGCCACAAAAGAAAATGATGCCTACTTTGTACAAGGCTACCTGCATGCAAAATTCAGGCTATGGCAAATGGAATTTCAAACATATGCAGCAGGCGGCAGACTTAGCGAAATTATGGGTGCGCAAAGCAATGGTTCAGACTTTCTGGCCATTGACAAATTCTTTCGCAGGCTTGGAATGGTATATGCCGCAGAACAATCGTTGAAAGTTATTGAAGCCGACGCTGAAGCCAAAGCACAGGCAGACGCTTATACTGCCGGTGTTAATGCCTATATAAATACATTGGGTGAAGAAGACTACCCGCTGGAATATAAACTACTCAACTATAAACCGGAACCATGGACGAATCTGAAGACTGCCTTATTTATGAAGTATATGGCTTACGACCTGGCCGGTGCGGAAGATGATTTTGAAATGACCAATGCCAAATCTGTTTTTACTAAAGAGCAGTTTGAAAAATTATATCCTTACGGGCAAGACATCCTTGACCCTGTTATTGCAAAAGGAACACCTATTTCCAAAAGCGGGTTGATGGTAAGAAAGCCTGCCGCTGCAGACTCTTTATATTTTGATTTTAAGAAACAGGATAGCGTGCCTGTTGCCAATCTTATAAAACCCGATAAAGACAATGGCAGCAATAACTGGGCTGTGGCAGGAAGTAAAACAAAAAGCGGAAGGCCTATTCTTTGCAATGATCCTCACCTTGGCTTAAACCTGCCTTCTATATGGTTTGAGATGCAGATATCTACACCGGAGTATAATGCTTACGGTGTTAGTTTCCCCGGCACCCCATCTATTGTAATTGGTTTTAACGATAGCTGCGCCTTTGGATTTACCAATGCGGAACGTGATGTGCGTGACTACTACGAGATCAAATTTAAAGACAGCACGATGCAGGAATACTGGTTTGACAGCGCCTGGAAACAAACCAGCTTTCGGGATGAAATTATTCATATAAAAGGAGCGCCCGCTGATACGGAACATATTGCCATGACTGTTTTCGGTCCGGTAATGTATGACCGGTTTTATGATAACAAACTTCATAACGGCAAAGCTTATGCCTGCCGCTGGAAGGCCCATGACGGAAGTAATGAGCTACGCACATTTAACCAGCTTAATAAGGCAAAGAATTACAGTGATTATGAGAAAGCCATCGCTACTTACCAGTGCCCTGGTCAGAACATGTTGTTTGCAGCTAAGAACGGTGATATAGCGATAAGACAACAAGGACAGTTTCCTGCCAAATGGAAAGGACAGGGTGACTTTGTTATGCCGGGCGAAGACAGTTCTTACTTATGGCAGGGCATGATACCGGACAGTATGAATATCACGATGCGTAACCCGGCAAGAGGTTTTGTAAGCAGCGCTAACCAGATGCCATATGATACTTCTTACCAGTACTATCTCGGTGGATCTTATCCTCCTTACCGCGGCTTCTTTATCAACTGGCGGTTAAGCAGTATGCAGGATATCACTACCGGGGATATGCAGCAGCTGCAAACCAGCAATTACAACGTCTTTGCAAAACTGGCACAACCGGTACTCGCAAAATATATAGATGAGTCAAAGCTGGATGATAAAGAAAAGACCTTTTATCAATCCTTTCGTTCCTGGAATTTAAAGAACGATGCAAGTGAAAAAGGGGCAACTGTTTTTACCGTATGGTACGATAGCCTGATGAGCCTTGTTTACAATGATGAATTTTCACAGACAAAGCTGCCATTGATGCAACCGGTACAAAGCACCTTACTGGAAGCGATTACCAAAGATTCTCTTTATGAATTTATAGATGACATCAATACGCCTGAAAAGGAAACCATCGTGGATATAGTAACGCTGGCCTTTAAAAAAGCAGCACAAACGCTGCAGTCGGCAGACAGTGCACACAAGCTTGCCTGGGGTAAGTTTAAAGACAGTGGTATAAGACATCTTTTGCGCATTCCGCAGTTGAGCCGGCTGCATTTAATTGCCGGCGGAGGCAACCATATCATCAACGCCTACAAACAATTCCATGGCCCAAGCTGGCGCATGATTGTTGAGCTTACTGATGAAACGGAAGCTTGGGCGGTATACCCGGGCGGGCAAAGCGGCAACCCGGGAAGCAAGTACTATGATAATTTTGTGGATACCTGGCTTGCCGGCAAGTATTATAAAATTGCAATCGTAAGTGAAGAGACTATTAAAAAGCAACATCATTTAACAGGTGTAATGCATTTTAGTAAAAGCTAAACACAGGCACTATTCTTATCATTAATCAACCTATCCAAAACGATACAGATGAAATTTATTGTTGCTCTTTTACTAACGGCACTTTGTGGTTATGCGGCACCGTTATTTCTTCCCTGGTGGAGTTTTGCTATTACCTCTTTTCTAGTTGCCATCATTGTGCATCAAAATGCAGGAAAAGCTTTTGCAGCAGGCTTTGCCGCGTTATTCTTTTTATGGGGAATACAAGCATTGATTGCCGACAGCGCCAATCAACATTTATTGTCTGCCAAAATTGCGGATATATTAAAGCTGGGTTCATCATTTATATTGTTATTACTTACCGCTTTTATAGGTGGCATTATCTCGGCAATGGCTGCAATCACCGGCAGCCTTACAAGAAAAAACTAAGCCTGCTTGTTTTAAAAGAAGTTTGCATAATTACGGCTCTTGTTAAAACGAGGTTTAAATTTACCGTTGGTTCCTCCCCGCATTACTTCTTTAGTACTTTCAGGCCATGAAGCCCTGCACGTACTTACTGCTGCTTATTGTAATTCCGCAATTGTTACAGGCACAAAGAATCACAGGCAAAATCACCGGTGAAGCCCATCAGCCGCTGAGTTTTTCTTCTGTGAGTATCAAAGGCTCAGGTTCAGGTGTTTCGGCCAATGCGCAGGGCGAGTATGTGATAGAGGTTAAGCCGGGAAAATATACCCTGGTTTGTCAGCATGTAGGCTATCAAAAACAGGAACAGGTGATTGAAGTAGGTTCAGGCAACCACACAGTTGACTTTGTACTGGCGCTTCAGCAATACCAGCTTAACCAGGTGACTGTAAAAGCCGGTGGTGAAGATCCTGCATACGCCATCATCCGCAAAGCCATAAAAAAACGACCCGACTATGAAAATGAACTCCGGCAATTTCAATGTGAAGTATACATCAAAGGACAGTTACGTTTAAGAGATTTTCCTAAAAAATTCCTGGGGCAAAAAGTTGATTTCGAAGACGGAGATACCAGTAAAAAGAAAATACTTTTTCTTTCTGAATCGGTCTCAAAATATTCGGTGGACAAGCGTGCATCCAAAGTGGAAGTGCTTTCTACAAGGGTAAGCGGCAGCAGCGACGGCTATGGATTTGCCACACCACAAATCATCTCCTTTTATCATAATAATGTAATGATCGGGCGCAACCTGAATCCACGCGGTTTTGTTTCGCCCATCGCAGATAACGCACTGCAGTTTTATCGCTATCATTTTGAAGGAACCTATTTTGAAGACAACCGTATGATCAACCGCATAAAGGTGATCTCGAAAAGAAAATACGAGCCTACTTTCAACGGTTATATCAACATTATAGAAGATGAATGGCGTATTGCAAGCCTCACTTTAAGTGTGGAGAAAGAGCAGCAGATGCAACTGCTGGATACGCTAAAAATAGAACAGCTCTACCTGCCTGTAAACAATCAATGGATACTCAAACAACAGGTGGTTTATCCTGCTGTGAAGCTGCTGGGCTTTGATGCTTACGGAAGTTTTGTTCAGGTGCATGATAAGTTCAATCTCTCGCCTGTTTTCCCCAAACGTTATTTTGATGACATCGTTATTGAATTTAAAGACAGTTCCAATAAAAAACCTTTGAATTACTGGGATTCGATACGCCCGCTTCCATTGCAAACAGATGAAGCACTCGATTATAAGAAGAAAGACAGCCTTGAAAAACTGCGGCAGGATCCACACTATCTTGATTCACTTGATCGCAAAAGAAACGAAGTAAACCCGTTAAGCTTATTGCTCACCGGTAAAACATTCAGCAAAGAAAAGTACAAGCTGATGGTTACCGTTCCTTCGATGGTTAACATGGTGAACTATAATACGGTGGAAGGTGCGAATATCAATTTAACACCGGAATTTTCCAAACGGTTTAAAGACCAGGGGCGTTCACTTGATATAACGCCCAACCTCAGGTATGGTTTCAGTAACAGGCATTTCAATGCGCATATTGTTGCTGCTTACCGTTATGGTAAAAAGGCGCGGCAATCATTCACCTTTGCCGGTGGTAAACGGGTAAACCAGTTAAACCCGCTTGAACCGATTGACGAACGCATCAACACCTTTTCCTCGCTGCTGTATGAACGTAACTATATGAAATTATATGAAGCATGGTTTGGCCGTGCAGCTTACCGCCGTGATCTTGGAAAAGGGATTAGTATAACCATATCCGCACAATATCAGGACAGGCAGCCACTTGATAATACAACCACTTATACCTGGAAGGATTTTAAGAACAGGACCTTCACCCCTAATTACCCTGAAAATATTACCAATACAAATATCCCGCAGCACCAGGCATTGATCACCTCTGCTTCCCTGCGTTGGCAACCAGGCGCCAAATACATCAAACTTCCTGAAGCAACCTTTAATATGGGTTCCGCTTTGCCAACTTTTAACCTGCAATATCAGCAGGGCATTTATGGAATTCTTGGAAGTGATGTTAAGTACAGCAGGTGGAACTTTTCAGTAGATGATGCCATCAATCTTAAATTACTGGGAAGGCTGGATTACCGGGTGAATATGGGCGGTTTCCTGAATAACAGCAAGGTTTTTTTACCGGATTACCAGCATTATATGGATAACCAGACAAGCATTGCAACAACATATATGAGCGGTTTCCAGATGATGGATTATTATTCCTTTAGCAACACCGCAGGTTTTCAAACTTCAGCACATGTTGAGTATCATTTGAATGGATTACTATCCAATAAAATTCCTTTGCTAAAAAAATGGAACTGGTTCTTTATAATAGGTGGCAATGCATTACATATAAACAATGGTAAAGATTATGCAGAAGCATTCTTTTCTATAGATAACATACTTAAAGTAATGCGTGTGGACTTTATAGAATCTTTTCAAACAGCGCGCAAGCCAACGTTTGGTATCAGGCTGAGTGTTCCGTTTATTAAAAACAACCGCAACAATCCTTAAATTTATCAGGCAGTTTTTGCCTTCTCTTCTTTTACCTTAACGCCGCATTTCTCACGTCTTTTATCGCGGTCATGAATCTGGGTCTTGATAACAACAGGGGCAGCAGTAACGATTACTCCGGAAACAGTCTTTGATTTCATTTGATTTATTTAGGTGGTATACCTAAACAGCAACCCAAATCATGCCAGTTATAAATAGCCTTTAAAATCGCAATGAAGAATTATAGCTGCGTATTATTTTTCGCATTCGCAATCAATACGGGGAAACATACCCCGGTTTTCCGGCAAACGCTTTTTTTATGCAGGTCAGCGAAACTGGCACAGATATTTATAAAGTAGCAGGAGTTGCTTTACCCAAGAATAATATAACTATGAAACAGGAAGACTTTGACTCACTTGATATCGGTGGTTTTTTTAATTCGCTTTTTGAACATGCATCTGTTAATGGCATGATCCTGATGACCATGGAAGGCATTGTCATTTCAGTAAACCAGGCATTCACCACCTTGTTTGGTTACCAGGAAAAAGACCTTGTGAATAAACACTTCTCCATCCTGTTCAATAAAAAAGACCGCGAGTCTGGCAAACCGGAAAGAGAACTGCAAACCGTTAAAACGAAAGGCAGCGGGAAAGACCGGAACTTTATCTTACATGCCAACGGCAACGAGATATGGGCCAGCGGCGAAAGCATCCTGGTAAATAACCGCAAGGGAGATGCTTTTATGGTAAAGGTTGTACAGGACTTGCATGAACAAAAACTGCTGGAAAACTTCCTTTCCCAATCTAACGAACTGCAGGAAAACATCCTCATGACCATCAGCGATGCGTTAATACTCATCGATGTAAATAACATTGTACTCAAGGTAAATACTGCATTTACTGAATTATTCGAAACAACTGCCGAAAGCTTTGAGCGCATACCTCTTGGAAAGACAGAACATCCTTTCTGGGATGATAAAACAATGCAGGACATGGCAGCAGCGATATTAAAGGGAAATGAGTATTTATATAAGCAAAGCTTTTACTTTAAAAGAAAGAATGGTAAGAAAAGAATTATCAGTGTAAGCTCAAAACTCTTGTCAGATATGGCACTCTCTAAAGCTGTGGTGCTTTTTTCTATACAGGATGTTACCGAAAGCAAGCTGAATGACAAACGCCGAAAAGATATGATCGGTTTTATTTCACATGAGCTGAGAAACCCCTTAACAAGGCTTGGCCTGGCTACGCAGATGATAAAGGAAGTTTTACATCAAAAAGATTTTCCTGAGCTTAACAATTATATCAGGATTGCAGAGACTGTTTCATCACAGCTTAACGGTCTTGTATCAGAATTGCATGATGCAACCAAAGCCGGTTATCACAAATTGCAGATGTCAAAATCCCACTTCCCTTATGATGGTTTTATTCATGAAACTATTGAAGCGATGCAACTGTCCTGGCCTGGCATCCGCATCGTTAAGCAGGGCTCTGCGGGGCTGATGGTATATGCAGATAAACAAAGGCTGGAACAGGTACTGAACAATTATGTAAGCAATGCAATTAAATACGCCGGTGCAGACAAAGAAATCATCATTTCAGTAGAAGCCAAAGAAGGCAACGTGGTTACCTGCGTAAAAGATTACGGGCCGGGTATCAAACCGGAAAATTTGCGTCACCTGTTTAAAAGGTTGTATCGTGCTTCAGACGAGAAAACAGAGGGTCTTGGCCTGGGTTTATATCTCTCCCGGCAAATTGTAAAAGCGCATAATGGAAACGTATGGGTAGAAAGCGAGGAAGGCAAAGGCGCAGCATTTTATTTTTCTTTACCCTTAAAAAGTATGCAGCCGGGCTGATTAAAGTAAAAATTTCCCTGGTGCTATCAGAGTGTGGAATATAATACTTGCGGCAAGGCAGTGACTGCCGTATAAAACAGTCTTTTTACCGCTAAATTCTTTGATAAATCGTTTGGTACAGGTTTTGAACTTTAAAGAAGTAGAAATGCATAATTAGAAGAGGTTTAACAGTAGCAGCGGCAAATTATGATTTTCTTAAGAGAGACCTGAAGTAATTTTGTTTTACAAATAAAGACAATAAAATTTTTCTCATAAGCAGTTAGTTTTGGTTGCGGCCTGGATCTTCATCCGGGCCAAATTTTTTATAGAACTATCCTCATCTTCACCTGTTTTATTTTTCATTGCTTCTCTTGACTGATGATTACCTACTTTTGACCGCAGAAATTAATCTCATCACTTTTATATGGACTGAAAAGTCCTGGTTAACTATTCCTGTTTTGAGTATATGAGTTTTTTACATGTAGCGGATGTTGCAAAAACAATTGGCAAGGAAACCGTATTAAAAGAAACCAATTTTCAACTTCAACAATTTTATAAAATCGCTGTTGCAGGCGAAACTGGTTCGGGCAAGAGTACATTGCTCAAGATCATTGCCGGTCTGGTGCAGCCGGATACCGGCAAAGTACTGTTTGAAGGAAAACGGATTCTCGGTCCCGATGAAAAACTGATCCCCGGCCACCCGGGCATCTCCTATCTTTCCCAACATTTTGAATTACCCAATTATCTCACGGTAGCGCAGGTATTAACCTATGCCAATCAAATGTCTGAAAAGAAGGCTTCGCGTTTGTTTGAGATATGCAGGATCGATCATTTACTACCAAGGCGTACAGACCAGTTATCCGGTGGAGAAAAGCAACGTATTGCGCTGGCTAAGCTGCTGATCACTTCTCCTAAATTACTATTGCTGGATGAACCATTTTCCAACCTGGATATGATCCACAAAAACATTTTAAAGTCGGTGGTACGGGATCTTGGGGAAGAATTAGCAATCACTTGTATGCTGATTTCACACGACCCGATGGATACACTGTCCTGGGCCGATGAAATTATTGTGATGAAGAATGGCAATATTGTGCAACAGGGAAAACCAAGACACATTTATAAGAAACCTGCTGATGAATATACCGGCGCATTGTTTGGAAGTTATAACCTGCTTAGCCTTTCACAAGCAGAAGCTTTTGCCAGTTTTCACCCGCTGGAATTAAATGGCAAAGACCTGTTTATAAGACCCGAAGATTTGCGGATTGTACCTAAAGAACAACATGCGGTAAAAGGCATGGTAAAAAGGGTACGTCTTCTGGGCGCTTATAATGAAATTGAATTGGAATGTGCAGGCAGCCCGCTTATTGTAAAGGCTGCACCCTACCCGGTAAGTGAAGGTTCAGAAGTAAGCATTTCTCTTAATCCTTCAGAAGTGTGGTATATTAAAGCCTGAGCAGGTTAACTACCCAGGCTTTTACAGATATTACCATTTGATAGATACAACCACCCCATCGCTGCTGTTACCAAACTTCAACAGCAGGGTGTGTGACGTGCTATCCCAGGCTTGTTCAATATTCACCGCGGTTTTATCTGCGGCTAAAGTTGCGTTTACTTCCTTTGGAGCTGCAGGCAACAATACCCGCATCACGTTATTTGTTTCAGACGGACTTTTTACGGTAAAGCTGTATTCCTTTTGAATACGCTTCTCATCATAAACCCTTCCGGCAGTAGCCAACACTTCAGGTTGTTTGCCGTTTGCCTTGCTGATATCAAACAAATAGCATTGCGCTCCAGGCTGCACAAGCTTCTCCTTCAATACCGGTAATTGCGGATCAAACAAATCAATAAAACTACCTTTTAGTTGTAAAGGTTGTTCAGAAACACTTTCATCCATTACCGCTGAAATAAGGTAAGGCCCGCGTTTTAATAAGAAATTATTTTTCTGCTCCAGTTTCCCTGCATGCGCATCAGTTTCATAGGCGTGTGTTACCAGGCGGATTAAAGAAGTGTCCTTGTTTTTCTCAAGCGCCAGTGCTTTTGGATTTTCCCTCACCACGTAAACCTTTCCCTTTCCATATTTAAAACCTTCATCGCCGGTTTGCGCAGGAAGTTTTATTAATGAAGCCAGGTGTTCAAAAGGCGATGCATAACTGTTTCCATTGCTATTCCACCATTCCTTTACCTGCTGAAAAGGATCATTGTCGCTTCCGTAATAAATGAGTACGCCGCCTTGTTGTACCCATTTTGCAAGATGCGTATGCACCTCAGCCGATAAAGGTTTCATGTTAGCATAACTCATCACCAGCACCTTGATGTGTTTCAGGGTTTCTTCAAACCCAAGATTTTCCATATGCACCGTTTCTACCGGAACGCCACGCTTTAGCAATGGCAGTATCATCCCGTAAAAATTGGAAAGCTGCGGATCTTCATAACTGTTATGCGTAGGGAATCTTTGAAACATCATGGAGTTACCTACCAGTACGCCGATACCTGCAGACCCGTTCAATCGGTTAGCTGATGCCGGCATATTATTCAGCGAGTTCACCATTACCTGCATTTGCGTTGCATAGGCCGGCGATATGGGTTGCGGTGCGGGGTTGTTTTCCAGCTTGAATTTACCCAGGTAGATCCTGTTGGGCCAGGGCATCACTTCATAATGGTCTACCGTTGGGTAAAGCAATTGCGCTGTAAAAGTGGCCTGGTAGTTTTTCTTATAATCATCCCAGGTACGTGGCCAATCCTCAATGGGATCGGTAAGAAAATACATCCTGCGTTTGGTAGGCGCTGTCATAGAAAGCATGGAACCATATTCAAGAAAAGCAGTTTCAAATACACGCTCTTTCTTAACACCGTTAAAAAAGTTGGGTTCACGTGCAGTACCCGTCCAAACCTGGGCAATATAACCATCCATACCTTCCAGCGAGGCCAGGCTTGCTTCAGGACTTACGATCTGCCAGGAAGAATAATTGAGCAGGGAGTGCGTGGGCACATAACATTTTATATCCTTGCCGATACTTTTGCTGTAAGATTGTATATAGCTGAATACCTCCTTCAATGCCTTATAATACAAATGATATTTGAGTTTGGAAGACAGATAGGTAGCCTCCGGTGAAAGATGCTGGGCTACCCATGGCGTACCATAATATTTTTGCCATTCCCTTTTGAATGCCTCGCTGTAACCCGCACGGGCCCAGAACTCAGGCTCTTCCAGGTAAATGGCGGTAACGTCTGCATCAATGGCCCGCTTTACCACTGTTTTAAAATACGCGATATAAGAATCTGTAGGAACCGTGTAAGGTATATCCACCCCATGCCCGATCATCTTGCCGTTACGTTCTACCTGTCCTTCATCAAAATGCTCTTTGCCATCCCAGCGACCTTTAAAATAGTCTTTGTATTCGCCCCAGGCGATGCCGGTCATAAACTGCACGTTATATCCTTTGCTCCGCCACATTTTCACACGGTCTTCAAAGCTGCTGTCAACGCCGTACACAATGGCAACATCTGAACGCACATCGTAGGCCGGTTTCCAGGGTGCACTTATCTGGAAAGAGGTTTTCTCAGGCTTGCGTGTTGAAGTGCCTGGCTGCGCATACGATAACGAGCTGTGAAGGCCTGCAATAACGGCGAGTAGCTTTACGCTGTTTTTCATTGGTGCTGTATATTTGATCAGTGTTAGCGGAAAAATTCCGGGAATTAAAAAAGGGATTTTTACAGGTGGCAAAATAAGCGATTAATAACTAGTAAATTTTCAAATTTTAAATTACATTTATACAAACAACCTCCGGTATCTTATACCATTAAAGAAAAACCGCACTTTCAATATCCATCACTTATCAAGGATTTCTTAAAAATTGCGTGATCAAAAATGTAACCCATCCTCCTGTGCAAAAAAGGCACATGACCGAACCAAAGGTTGCACTACCTGTGACTGCATTATCCCCAAGCTACAGTCAAAGAAAGGGGCATTACGCATATTTACTGTTATGATTAAAAAGCTATTGCCGGCAGAAGTTGCCGGTTTACAGGCGCCCTTCGTAATGGTTGACTGGAAATGCTTATGTATGTAATCTTATTCCGGGAAAAGCAGCTTCATCTGTATCGCCAATTATTCCCGGTAAAATAAAACGAAAGTTTGCCTGCAAAGAATGTTGTTTATTCTTATTGAATCCATGTCCGGGAAAATCATTTGAATAAGTTAAACAGTAAAATCTTTGATCATGCAAATCTCTTTCTACAAATTGCTTATTGCAGTACTGATTGCAGTCTTTGCAGTATTTTATTTCAGGGTGGAAGCGGCAAGGTTCAAGCGTATTCAAACCATCACCGGAGAGCCGATTTTCAACAAGCAGATGGCACTGCTGTTATCTTTTGCGATTGCCGCAGTTGTAGTGATTGCCTTTTTAAAAAAATACCGTTTTATTTAAACGCCTTTGATCCGCCGGATAAAAGAGCGGAGGGCTTCTCTGTTCCAGCCGGTAAAGCGCCCTCTTTGTACTACCAGAAGATTGTCTTTTGCACCCTGCAGAAAGTAATGAAAAACGAACTTTTCTTCCGGGTGTACCCAACCCTGTATTTGTCCAAAGCGAAGGTCGTTGAACACCAGTGTATCATTCCATTTTTCGGCGGTGTAAAATCCCTGGGAGAAACGTAAAAGGTTTTCCAGGTCGCGGCTGCCGGTGGCGGGCTGAAGTAAATGTGTATTGCGGGGGTAATAGCGGAAGGCAATCCCCTCTCCTTTATCAAACACAGAGCGGAAACCTACATAATAACCATTATCATCTCCTGTAACTACATACCACAGCCAGCTGTTAAAAGGTGTTGGTGTAGTAAAATAACGCGTATGTGGCAAATGATGTAGTGCAGCAGTTTCTTTAAGTGCATTCTCCACCTTCCATTTATTAACGCAGCAATAAGCAAGATAAATGGTACAAACACCAATGCCTATTGCCTGCCAATATCGCCGGGTAACATACCTGCTGCGTTTAAATGCCAGCGCAAGCGTGGCGATGCCCGGCCAGATGGAGAAGAAGGGGTCTGCAACGTAAATCGCATTAAAGGAAATGCGTGCATGATTAAAGGGTTCAAACCATCCCGTACCATAATTATTAAAAGCATCCAGGAAAATATGCACCAGCATTTCCAGAAGAAAAAAAAGTATCCATTGTTTCAGCGAAACCTTGTAACGCTTGTACTGCCTGCTGCATAACCATGCAAATAGCAAACTGACAAGACCACAAAATAAAAAAGAATGAGTAAGGCCACGATGCGCAAGCAAACCATCTGTAACCGGCATCCAGAATGAGTTGACAAAATCAATATCCGGTATACTTTGCGCAACTGCACCCCAGAGCATTGCCTTACGGCCAATACGCTTATCCAGCAACGCATCACCAATACAGGCACCCAAAGCAATATGTGTTAATGTATCCATTGTATAAACCGGCATGTTTTATGAATCACAATCCCAGGTACGGTACGCTTTAAAAATTATGCCAGTACTTATCCTGTTTCAACAGGTCACCTTATCAATAACATCACTTAACTTCAATTGTTTAATCAAGCTTAACCGATGGATTGGATACTCGCCGGAGAAATTGCCTATATTATTGCCATTGCCATCGTTTGCCTGCGTATTGTATATGAAACAAGATCTGTTACCAAAACGCTGGCCTATCTTATCCTTACCGTTTTTATTCCTGTAGGCGGTCTTATTATCTACTTCACCTTTGGCACCAATCACCGCAAAAATAAATTGTATGATAAGAAGGTGATACAGGATGAAAACCTGCTTACACGCATACAACAACGCATTCAGGATTCATCTGCCAGGTTACTGAAGACCGGCGGTGAAGAAGTGCAGCATTTTAAAAGGCTTTCGCAGTTGTTGTTAACGGACAGCATCAGCCCGCTTACGGCCAACAATGAGGTAAAACTTTTACTGAATGGTGAAGAAAAATTTCCCGAAGTATTCAAAGCCCTTGAAGAAGCAAAGCACCACATCCACATTATTTATTACATTTTTGAAAACGACCGCATCGGCAACCAGTTAAAAGATATACTCATCAGGAAGGCGCGGGAAGGTGTGGAAGTCAGATTTATCTACGATGATTTTGGCAGCAGCTCCATCCGCAAAAAGCTTGTACCTGAATTGATTGAAGCAGGCGTAAAAGCTTATCCGTTTTACAGGATCTATTTTCTTTTACTCGCCAACAGGTTTAACTACCGCAACCACCGGAAGATCATTATTATTGATGGGGACATTGCTTTTACAGGCGGCATTAATGTAAGCGACGAATATATTAACAACAATGGCAATGCAGTATACTGGCGGGATACACATGTGGCCATTAAAGGTGCAGCAGCCTGGTACCTGCAATATCTTTTTATTGCAGATTATAATTTTTGTGCTGATGAAAAGCTGGAACCATCCAGGGAATATTTTCCATCAGCGCAGCTTAGCCCGGGTAATGCAACGGTGCAGATAGCCGCCAGCGGACCAGACTCTGAAACCCCCACCATCCTGCTTTCCATTTTAAAAGCCATCGGGCTTGCTTCAAAGGAAGTATTAATCACCACACCTTATTTTATTCCCGGCGAAAGCCTGCTGGATGCGCTTATTGCTACTACGCTGAGCGGCATTAGTATTAAATTATTAGTGCCAGCAAAATCTGATTCGAGATTAATTGATGCGGCTGCAAGATCTTATTACAAAGAATTGCTGGATTGCGGCGTGGAAATTTATTTGTACCGCAAAGGTTTTATTCACTCTAAAACAATGGTGGTTGATGGAGAACTTTCCATTATCGGCTCAGCAAATATGGATTACCGGAGCTTTGAACTGAACTTTGAAGTGAATGCTGTTATTTATGACCAGGAAACAGGAAAACGAATGCAGGATATTTTTTATGAAGACCTGCAACATGCTACCAGGCTGGATCCTGAAAGATGGACACGCCGAAGATTTTACAAACAATTGCCGGAAAAACTGTGCAGGCTTTTATCTCCTCTTTTATAAAACAGGATCCCTAAACCACCTGCATTACTGCCACTTTACGAGCAGGGGCTAATTCTATTATTGCTGGTTCTTTATCTTTTAATGTGGTCACCATCTCCTCTATGGGTTTTAATAATGGTTTGGCAGGCAGCAGCATTAGTTCTCGCTTTATTAACAGCGCCGCTTGTTCTGCATATACTTTATCCAGCTTTACGGGAAGCTTTCTGGAACGTCCCTTATATTCAATCACCAGGTAGTACGCCAGGCGGTGGTTCCATCCCATTAATTTTCTTAACCAATCCCGGCTGAGTATTTTTTTTGCGGGCTGTATATAGATATCGGTGATATAATGGCTGGCATACTTAACCTGGCCAATGCTCAGGTTATGCTGTGTTACCAAACATTGCTGCATGCGCCCGGTATTGACCCAAACAAAAAACAACAGTGCAAGTGTGCCCAATGCAGCAGTTGCAAGTGCATACATATGCGTCCATAAATCAGGGAAAACTGCGACAATAAAAGTGAAGGCAATAAAATAGCCCAAACTCAACATGGTAAATATGCCGTCGTTGGCCGGTATAAATTTTAGCAGCAGGCCATCACTTTTTTTATTGATGGACAGGTATGAACCTGATAATGGATATAACATGGTTAGGTTTTTCAAATGACCAAAAAGAAACTATTGGAAGTCTTCGGCGGGGTATGAAAAAGACTGTAAAAGCAGTAACGCTAAAGCAGGTGCTGACGAAGATAAACATTAGTATCCGATCTCAACGTTTTTTTATTATCACCAATAACTAACCGTTTCTGGTGCTCAGCGCTGTAGAAAAAACGCAACAAGATTTGGTTTCAGCAGTAATGGCCGCCCTAAAAAACACTTCCTAATATCACAAAGTATATAAAACAGGTGCGTTTAGCGCTCAAAACTGCACTGTTGCTGTTTTGGTGGAGTTTTTGATTTGAATCTTTAAATCACGCAAAAATTTTAGCATCATGAAAAACAAACTCACTACGGCTGCGATTATTCTATGCCTGTCCTTCTCATCAGCGGCGGTACACGCAAACTCACTTGACAAAGACGCATTACAGGCAAAAGTGGCCGGTATGAGCGAAGAACAAAAAGACGCAAGGGCATTGGAGATAAGAGATCGTGTGGAAGCCATTAAGACAATGGATAAATCATACCTTACGCGTGAAGAACGCAAAGAGCTTCGCCGTGAGCTGAAGGATATGAAGAAGGAAGCAAAATCAATTGGCCGTGGTGGTGTTTATATATCATTAGGAGGTATTCTGCTGATTATTTTATTGCTGATTATTCTTTTATAAGCATACGTGTAAAAGCACCTGTCTTAACATAAAAAAGCTGTCTCAAAAGTAAAATTTTGAGACAGCTTTTTCCTTAGATATGCACCAGGGTCAGTAACCCTGTTTCAATGCTTATTTTTTTATGTCCTTTTATCGCTTCATACCGCCCGGCATCTTTCCACCCATACCCATACCCATCGGCATTTTGTTCATCATCTTCATCATCTGGCGCATCTGCTCAAACTGTTTCATGAAAGCATTCACATCAGCTATTTCTTTTCCGCATCCTTTTGCAATACGCAGTTTTCTTTTCTGATCGATAATATCAGGATTACCTCTTTCCTGCGGCGTCATAGAATGAATGATCGCTTCCACGCCTTTAAAAGCATCATCGCTTATATCAACATCCTTAATGGCTTTACCAACACCGGGTATCATCCCCATCAAATCTTTCAGGTTACCCATTCTTTTTATCTGCTGCAACTGATCAAGAAAATCCTGGAAATCAAACTGGTTTCTCCTGATCTTTTTCTCCAGCTTTTTGGCTTGTTCCTCATCAAATTGTTCCTGCGCTTTTTCAACCAGTGATGCAATATCACCCATGCCCAGGATACGCTGTGCCATACGATCAGGATAGAACACATCCAGTGTTTCCATCTTCTCACCGCTACTCACAAACTTGATCGGCTTTTGTACAGTATACTTAATTGACAACGCCGCACCACCACGGGTATCACCATCCAGTTTAGTGAGAACAACCCCGCTAAAATCAAGACGATCATTAAATGCTTTGGCAGTATTTACCGCATCCTGACCAGTCATGGAATCTACCACGAATAAGATCTCAGTAGGATTTACTGCAGCCTTTATATTAGCCACTTCGGTCATCATAGCCTCATCAATGGCTAAACGACCGGCAGTATCTATAATTACGACATTCTTGTTCTTGCTTTTGGCTTCTTTGAGGGCGTTTTGTGCAATGGCAACAGCGTCTTTGTTTTCCCTTTCGCTGTAAATATCTACTCCGATCTGTTCGGCCAGTACAGTTAACTGGTCAATCGCTGCAGGACGATATATATCTGCGGCTACCAGTAAGGGCGATTTACCATTCTTGGTTTTAAGAAAGTTGGCAAGCTTTCCACTAAAAGTAGTTTTACCACTACCTTGTAAACCTGCGATCAATATTACTGCGGGGTTACCGGAAATATTAAAACTGGCTTCTGTGCCACCCATCAGATCTGTCAGCTCATCCTGCACGATCTTTACCATCAACTGACCCGGACTAATGGCATTGATCACCTTTTCACCAAGGGCTTTATCTTTTACTTTATCAGTAAACTCCTTGGCAATTTTATAGTTCACATCCGCATCAATCAATGCACGGCGGATGTCTTTTAAGGTATTGGCAATATTAAGATCGGTGATTCTTGCTTCACCTTTTAAATTCTTAAACGCGGATTCTAGACGCTCTGAAAGATTATTAAACATAACCGTAGTTAACTTGTGATACTATTTAGGGTTGCAAATATACAGTATTCCATCTTCTGCGTAACCTAATACAGCCGCAACGAATCGTACCCGGCGAAGGGTTTTGTTTTTACAGAAGCCAGGATAAAACTGTAGATAGATACACTACTTTAAAATGATTTGGAATTTGAACCCTGAAAGTTGAGATTTGTACAAACAATCTAAGAATCTATGATACAACGTGTGCAAACGCTATGGTTACTGGCCGCTTCGCTCTGTGGTTTTTTAACGCTGAAATTTTCTTTTTTCAGTGGTAACAAACTGGTCAATAACCAGAAGTTGTTTTTAAGCCTTACCGCTACCACCAATATCCTGCTGCTTATCTTAACAATCGCAACCGCCATCGCATCCCTGGTTATTGTTTTTCTTTACAAGGATCGTAAGATGCAATTAAGACTCACCCTGGTAACCGCGCTGGTTTCCCTTATCAATATTGCTTTCTTTTTTTCTGAGACAAAGAAATTTTTACCGAATGAAGGCAATTATGACATCACCGCATTTTTCCCTTTTCTGATACCGGTGTTCCTGGTGCTGGCAGCAAGAGGAATTTATAAAGATCAAAAACTGATCAAAAGCGTTGACAGACTCAGATAACAGGCTTTCATTAATTAATCAAACAGGTCAGAAGAAAGATAACGGTCGCCGCGGTCGCAGATGATGCAGACAATCACACCACTTTCCAGTTCTTTGGCCAGTTGTGTGGCTGCATATACAGCACCGCCGCTGCTCATACCGCAGAAAACGGCTTCTTCTTTGGCAAGGCGTTTTGTCATTGTACGTGCATCCTGTTCATCCAATTCAATTACACGATCAACACGATTACGGTCAAATATTTTTGGAAGATAAGCTTCGGGCCACTTACGTATTCCGGGAATACGCGAGCCATCGGTTGGCTGGCAACCTGCAATTACTATATCGGGATTCTGTTCTTTTAAATACATCGATACACCCATAATGGTTCCGGTAGTACCCATCGCAGAAACAAAGTGCGTAACCTTGCCTGCCGTATCCTTCCATATCTCCGGACCGGTAGTGTTGTAGTGCATTTTATAATTGTCCGGATTACCAAACTGGTTAAGCATAAGATAACCACCTTTGACCACCTGGGCATTGGCATAATCGATAGCGCCTTCCATAGATTTTTCTTTGGGCGTAAGGATCACTTTTGCACCGAATGCTTCCATTGTCAACACCCTTTCACGGGTGGAATCTTCCGGCATTACCAGATCTATTTCCACACCAAACAAACTGGCGATCATGGCAAGTGCAATACCGGTGTTTCCGCTGGTTGCTTCAATCAGTTTCATACCGGGCTTTATTTCACCACGATCCAGTGCACCTTTAATCATACCATAAGCAGCACGGTCTTTTACACTACCGCCGGGATTATTACCTTCCAGCTTGGCATAAATAGTTACGTTCTTATTTACAGGAATATTCTTAAGTTCTACTAAGGGAGTGTTACCCACAAGATCTAGAATGCCGGCCATATACAATGTTTTTCTTTTGGATCTGCAATTTCCGTGATATGAGCGAATTTATGTTCAAATATTTTGTAAGCGATAAAGAGTATCTATACAAAAGGTAAAAGATGATTGCTTACAACAATGACAGCAACAAAAAAGCTCCGTTGCGGATGGGCGAACGGAGCTATAATATACTCAACCAATGTTGCATTATAATTCGATCACTTCGGTAATGGCATCAAGATTAATTCTGCCATAGATATGCGGGAAAGCTTCATTCATTTTGGGTGAAAAATCATGCTGAAGCCGATGATGCAATTTATCGCAATCGATCACCAGTTTCAGCAATGCTGTTTTATCAGCATAATAACGTTCCAGTACGCCGGCAACCTGGTGTTCCTGGCTGCAATGAATAAAGCCTTCCAATGCTAATGACGGCGTCTCATAAAATCCATTGCCTTGCGCCGTTTCCCATTCGGGTCTGGTGGTGATATGATAAATGAATGCCATGCTATACTTATTATTTTAATATCCTTGGGATTCTTTGTTCCTGTATCATTAAGTCAGCAAGTACCATTGCCGTTACAGCTTCCATCACAACAGGCACACGCAACGCAATGCAAAGATCATGACGACCTTTTACAGAGAAGCTTTCCACCTCATTGGTTTCCCAGTTCCAGGTCTGCTGTTCTTTTGGTGTGGATGAAGTTGGTTTAATCGCGATGCGATAAACCAGTTCGTTACCATTCGTGATACCACCCACAATGCCACCAGCATGATTGGTTTTTGTTTTACCACTGGCATCTTCAATCGCATCGTTATGTTCTACACCAAACATTCTTGCTGCAGCAAAGCCGGTTCCGAATTCAACACCACGAACGGCAGGTATGGCAAAAGCAGCATGGGCAAGCAAAGATTCTGCACTATCAAAAAAAGGTTCGCCCAAACCAATCGGCAACCCATTCACCCGGCACTCTACAATTCCGCCTATTGAGTCTTTTGCATCAATGGCTTTTTGCAGTCCCTTTTCAAGATCCGCTTCACCGCCAATTTCAAGAATGGATGCTTTAACAGTTATCTCTTTTAATAACTTCTTAGCGATTACACCCACGGCCACAAGACATACTGTTAATCTTCCACTGAAGTGACCACCACCGCGATAGTCTTCAAAGCCACCGAATTTCTTACTGGCTACAAAGTCTGCATGACCGGGTCTTGGAACAGCGCGTTGCTTTTGATAGTCACCTGAACGCGTATTGTTGTTCTCAAACAATATGGTGATAGGTGCACCGGTAGTTGTATTATTGAAGATGCCGCTTTTAAATATCGGCAAATCAGATTCCTGTCTTGGTGTAGTACCTTTTTGTGTACCGCCTTTTCTTCTTTCTATATCCTCAAGAAAATCTTCCACACTTAAAGACAAACCCGCAGGTACGCCATCTATATTAACGCCTGCGCTTTCTCCATGAGATTCACCAAATATATTAACCCTTAAAAAACGTCCGAATGAATTCATAAGACCCGGCCCGTAAGGGCAGTTTAATGTGATTAAATTAATGAGCCTTTGCTGCGGCTTCCTGCACATGTACAGTTGCACCCAGGCTTTGTATATGTTCGTAAAAGTTAGGATAAGATTTGCTTACCGCCTGAGCTTCTTCAATTATAACCTCACCACTTGCTTTTAATCCCGCAACTGCACAAGCCATTGCAATACGATGATCGTGACGGGAATGAACGGTAGCACTCTTAACACCGGTCCCGCCTTTGATCAACATCAGGTTATCCTGCAATTCTATCCCGATACCTAATTTACCAAACTCTTCCTGAAGGGTTAAAGCACGGTTGCTTTCTTTATGTGTAAGACGGGATACGCCTTCAATCACCGTTGTTCCGTTACAAAACGCAGCCAGCGCAACCAACGGAGGAAAAAGGTCAGGGCAATCCGTAGCATTAAACTGGAATGGTTTTAATTCAGCCGGCCCAATCTCAATCTGGTCTGCTTGTATAGAGATTTTGCATCCACAGTCCATCAATGCAGACAACACGGCTTTATCCGCCTGGGTAGATGCAACATCCAATCCTTTTACAGTAATGTTACCTGCAATGGCACCAGCCACCAGTAAAAATGCACCGCCGCTCCAGTCGCCTTCCACCGTATAATCAACAAAGGTTGCCTGTGTATTGGCTGTCTCAAGGCCAAAATAAAATTGTTCGTAATTAATGTTGTCCGGCGACTTCAACCCAAAAGCTTCCATCACTTTCAGCGTAAGATCTACATAAGGTTTGCTCTTCAGGTTGGTTACCGTAATAGTTACATCTTTTGCATCACTGGCGGCGTAAGCCATGAGCATACCCGTTAAAAACTGGGAACTTAAAGAACCGTCAATAGTAATATTTGCAGGTTGTAAAGGGCCTGTAAGTTTCAATGGCAATTTACCGTTGTAGGAAGCTACGGCTACACCTAATTGTGGTAAAACCTCATCAAAAAAATCCATTGGCCGGGTAAGCAGGCTACCCTCGCCATTGATTGTGATTGCCTTATCATTCAGCGCGACCAATGGTGCAAACATTCTTATGCCCAACCCGCTTTCACCACAATTCACTTCATCACTCACTGCATTTACACCATTGCTTGTTACATGCAGATCACCATTAGTAAAAGACCATTCAGCGCCCAATGCTTTAATCACACCCAGGGCAGCTTTGTCATCATTTGAAATCCCGGGATTATGAATAATGGTCTCCCCTTTTCTTACCAGCGCTGCAGCGCATGCTCTTTGCATGGAGCTTTTGGAAGCCGGAGCTACAATGCTCCCTGTAACGGCTGATGGTGTTATTGTTGCAATCATTGAAAATTTCTTTTAGAAATTTTGAGAATATTTTTATGTTACCGGCGACTGTACTTATGGCATCGTCCCTTGCGTCGCAATACGTTCATCTGATGAATGAATGGCGACAGGAAGCTTTCCTAAAACATCATCACCTAAACTTTTATCATTCTTAACCATATCGCCCGGAGGCGATAGAATAAAAATGCGAGGCGAGGACGCCTCGCATAGCGATATAATATTGGTATGCTTATTTCGATAACTGCTCCAGCAAAGGTTGTATATCCCTTGTGGTCAAAGGTTTTACAACTCCCTTTCCTATCTTTTCCAGCAGTACGTAATAGATCACATCCCTTACCCGTTTCTTATCAGCCTGCATTACCTCAAGTGCCTGTGCCGCATCAAATTTTGCAAATGCGGGGAGACCATATTTCACGATTAGTGCTGCAATTTTTTCAGCGCCTTTCAGCTTTGTAAAATTAACGCTCAGGTAGGCTGCAATTACCATACCGATAGATACTGCGTGCCCATGCGGTAGCTGGTAAGTATTCTCGATAGCATGGCCTAAGGTATGACCATAGTTCAGCAACTTACGGTCACCCTGTTCAAACTCATCCTGTTGTACCACTTTGCTCTTTAACAAAGCATTGCGCTGGATGAGTTTGTTGAGTAAAATCCTGTCTTTTTGAAAGTCGGTGAGCTTATGCTGTTCAAGTAATTTAAACATCGCTGCATCTTTAATACAGGCATGTTTAATAATTTCAGCAAAGCCGTTTACCCATTCTTCTTTGGGCAGCGACCTTAAAAAACTATAGTCATATAACAGGAAGTCAGGCTGACGAATAATACCCACCATATTCTTGTAAATGCCAACATCAATTCCATTCTTACCACCAATAGATGCATCAACCATTGCAAGAATTGAAGTTGGTACAAATCCAAACTTAATGCCCCGCATATAAATGGATGCAACATAGCCAGACATATCTGTTACCACACCGCCGCCAACACCAACAATCACAGACTTGCGATCGGCGCCGAAACTGATGAGTTGCGAGATAATAGAATCGATGGTTGCCTGTACCTTAAACTCTTCACCCGGCTTTAATACAATCGTATTCCAGTCTTTAAATTTCTTCTGGTTTTTACTGAAGATATTCTCGTCTGTAATAATAACTGTATTGTCTTTCGGGGTAAGCTTTTCGAGGTGTTCAAAAGAAGCATCAAAGTAAAAGGAAGTAGATGCTTTTGAAAACTGGATGATTTTTTTTGTCATTGCACCGGGATGTCACCACATAAAATCATAGGCACAAAGAGTACACGGCTTTTGGCAATGTTTCTGTTGTGCCTATGTGGTTTATACAAATCTTCTTAAAGAACTGTCCTTACTCACTATCACTTTTAATCTTTCACTTCTCACTATCCACCATTCACTTTTTGTCTTAGCTGTTCATGATCTTATTCTGATGATTGATACTTTCCATGTGTACCGCATCAAAATATTTGGTGATGAACTCTTTGCTCAGGCCTTGTTTGTCGCCCTGTGCGAAAGCACGTTCCAGTATTTCATTCCAGCGATTGGTTTGCAGGATGGTGATGTTGTTATCTTTTTTATACTGGCCGATCTTTTCAGAGATCTTCATACGCTGACCAAGTATCTGCATCAGTTCATCATCCAGGTGGTTGATCTGCTGGCGCAGTTTTTCCAGAGCAGCATGGTATTCTGCAGAAGCCACATCCTCTTTCCTCCAGCGGATGGCAGTCAGCATTTCAGCCAGGCGCTCCGGTGTAATCTGTTGTTTGGCATCGCTCCATGCTTTATCCGGATCGATATGGCTTTCGATGATTAAACCATCAAAGTCAAGATCGATTGCTTTTTGTGCAACATCCTGTAAAATGTCCCTGCGGCCGCAGATATGAGAAGGATCATTGATCATCATCAACTCCGGATTACGGCGTTTCATTTCGATTGCAAGGTGCCACATCGGCGCATTGCGGTATTCCGTATTACCGTAAGAGCTAAAGCCACGGTGAATTAAACCGATTTGTTTGATGCCTGCTTTTGCAACACGTTCAACCGCACCAATCCACAATTCAAGATCAGGATTGATCGGGTTTTTGATCAGCACGGGTACATCCACACCACGTAAAGCATCAGCAACTTCCTGTACGCTGAACGGGTTTACAGTGGTACGTGCACCAATCCATAATACATCTACATCAAAATGCAGCGCATCTTCCACCTGTTTTGCGGTGGCTACTTCCACAGCATTCGGAATACCGGTGATCTTTTTAGCTGCCTGCAACCAGGGTAAACCCTTGGTGCCGATACCTTCAAAGCTTCCCGGGCGTGTACGTGGTTTCCAGATGCCGGCACGCATAATATCTACTTTACCGGTTTTGTGCAATCGTGTGGCAGTTTCCAACACTTGCTCCTCTGTTTCCGCACTACATGGTCCGGATATGATTAACGGGCGTTTTCCCCATTTTTCCTGCACCAACTCCTTGTTGGCTGCTGTTTCTGTGGCTTGCATATTGTGTGATTAATAATGATTGTCTTAACCAGGATTTTACTGATTATTGATTCCAATGATTGTTTATGTTAAGTTACTCAACCCTGTTGAGCAGCATAGCTAACCGTACAAGTGTGCGACGCAACGATGCTTAATTGATAGTTAACAGCCGGGCCCATAAGAGATCGTGAATTGTGAATATTTCTTACCTAACCACATCAACCCATTTTCACATTTCCCACACTGATCACATTTCCACATTTTATCTGCTGTTCGCATCATTCATCCTGATCCTTCTGCCTTTGAAATTTTTACCATCGATCGCTTTGATCATCTGGTTGGCGGCACGTTTATCAATCTCTATCCAGCTATTCATTTCTTTCATATCAATACGTCCTAAAACATCTTTGCTAAGATCGCTCATGTCTAAAATGAACTGCAAAAAACTAGCCTTATAAAAACCATCCTTCGTTCCAAGATTTACAAACAATCTTGTAGTATCACCGCCGCCACCTTGTTCTCTTCTGCCTCCACGATCTCCGCTGCGGTAATCACCACGACCATCTCCCCTTCTGTCATTACCTCTTGTGCCTATTTCTCTTCTTTCGCGCCTGTCATCCCTGGCATTCAGGTCACCTGCATTTTCATAATACTTCAAAAACCGGTCGAACTCCATAGCGGCTACACGCTTCAATACTTCTTCCTTGGTTACTTCAGCAAACTTTTCTTCCAGTAATGGTACATAGGTTTCATAATCACCATGGCTGATATCAGCCTGCAATAATTTTTCCATGAAGAAAAAGAACTGTTTGCGGCAAACATCTTTTCCACTGGGTATTTCAAGCTTGTGAAAAGGCGTTTGAACGATCTGCTGTATCTGTTTAAGACGATATAATTCGCGTGTATGAACTATACTCATACAAATACCTGTTGCCCCGGCGCGACCAGTACGACCACTGCGATGCGTGTATACTTCCACATCATCCGGTAATTCGTAATTGATAACGTGGGTAATATCTTTAACGTCGATACCTCTCGCTGCAACGTCTGTCGCAATCAGCAATTGTAAGCTCTTATCGCGAAACTGTCCCATTACCTTATCGCGCTGTTGCTGGGTTAAATCGCCATGCAAGGCATCGATATCATAACCTTCACGTGTTAACTTCTCTGCAATATCCTGCGCATCAACTTTAGTTCTTGTAAAGATGATACCGTAGATGCCAGGGTTAAAATCGATCAGGCGTTTCAATGCATCATAACGATGCTGAGCCGTAGTGACATAATACTGGTGATCGATATTCTTATTGGCAGTATTTACTTTGCCAACAGTTACTTCTACCGGGTCTTTCATGTAACGCTTGCTCACCTTGCGGATTTCCGGTGGCATGGTTGCACTAAACAGCCAGGTGCTTTCGCGGCTTGGTGTATTCTTTAGGATGAACTCAATATCATCCTGGAAACCCATGTTCAGCATTTCATCAGCTTCATCCAACACCACGTACTGAATTTGTTCAAGATTGATGGCTTTGCGTTCAATCAAATCTATCAAACGGCCTGGGGTAGCCACAACTATATGTACCCCCCTTTTTAAATCGCGGATCTGTAGCCCGATGGATGCGCCGCCATATACGGCCACCACATGCACGCCACGTATATGTTTTTTAAATTGTTCAATTTCATTTACGATCTGCATGCAGAGTTCCCTGGTAGGACAAACCACCAATGCCTGGGGATATTTTTTTTCTGCATCGATCAACTGCAGCAATGGCAAGCCAAATGCCGCTGTTTTACCCGTACCCGTTTGTGCCAGTCCAATTAAATCTTTTGTGCCACTTAGCAAAACGGGAATCGCTTTTTCCTGGATAGCCGTAGGATTAACGAAGCCCAATTCGCTGGTAGCCTTTACCAACCGCTCCTCTAATCCTAATTCTTCAAATGTTATCATTACTTATTAAAATTTGGCGCAAAGGTAACCATGATTGGCCACGTTCAGTGCTTCATTTTGCGTATTCTATTGATTATTTAGGTTAATTCTCCCTGTTTCGGCCCCAATAGTTACCCACATTTGTGCTTTAATGATGTAAATCGCATTTTTTATCATTGCGTCACTTAAACAATTTGAGTTTTTTAATGCGCAAGATCTTCCTTCGAATCCTTCATTTTCACATTTTCCACATCTGCACATTTCCACATTATTTGATAATCTTCCTGATCTTATTTGCATTCTCTATTAACTCCTGTAAGTATTCGGTATTCTCTTTTTCCAGACATGCTTTAAACTTTCGCAATTGTGAAATGTGTTCATTTAAAACATCCAATACATTTTCCCTGTTTTGCATAAATACGGGAACCCACATGGCAGAATTACTCTTTGCCAAACGCACTGTACTTTCAAAGCCCGCACTGGCCAACTCAAAAATGGCATTTTCTTCCTTTTCTTTTTCAAGTACCGTATTCGCTAATGCGAAAGAAGTGATATGCGAAATATGGCTGATGTAAGCCACGTGCACATCATGATCTGTGGCATTCATATAAACGAGATGCATACCTAATGTGCGGTATAACTTTTCGATAAGTTCTACCGCGTCAGCATCACTTTCTTCTTTATTGCAGATAACATTGGCCTTACCTGCAAAGGCTCCTTTTACTGCGGCTTCTGGGCCGCTATACTCTGTACCCCACATCGGGTGTGTTGCTACAAAACGGCCGCGATTTTTATGCCCAATAACAGCATCTATTAAACCTTGTTTGATTGAACCGACATCTATTACTATCTGTTTCTTAACCTTATCCAGCATACCCGGCAATATTTCTATGCAAGTGCTTACAGGAATAGATAAAACGATGATATCGCTTTGTTCAATTGCTTGCTCCAAACTTATAATTTCGTCCACAAGGCCTAACTCAAGTGCTTTCCCTGCATGATTTGCATTGGCTTCAACACCCACAACCTTCTTGGCAAACCCTTTGTCTTTTAAGGCCAAAGCCATGGATCCACCGATCAAACCAATACCAATGATCGCTACCGTAAAATTATTCTCGCCTACCTGTTGATTTATGCCCTGCATTGACTTGTTTACCTCTTCTTTCATAATGTAATTTATTTTGCCGCTAACTTCTGAACAGTCGCCCTGCTATTTTTTATTCTTACGATTGCTTCCTGGAATTTTTCTATACTTCCACAAAGACTCACCCTTATATAACCATTTCCCCCTTCACCAAAGATTCCACCGGGTGTAATAAACACATTGCTGTTATATAATACCTCATCAGCTAACGTATATCCATCTTTGTAAGTTGAAGGTATTTTTGCCCACATAAACATACCCACCTGGTCTTTTGAATAAACGCATTCCAAAATATCGAGCAACTCATATACCTTGGACCTTCTTTCGCGGTATATTTTGTTAACAGTATCATACCAATCTTTACCAAGGCTCAACGCCTTTGCTGCGGCCAGTTGTACAGGCAAAAACATCCCGCTGTCCATATTACTTTTAAAACGAAGCACTTCATTAATTCGTTCCTGTGAGCCACATAAAACACCCACTCTCCAACCTGCCATGTTCTGCGATTTGCTTAAAGAGTTTAACTCTAAAGCAATGTCTTTAGCTCCATCAAAACTTAACAGGCTTACCGGTTTTTCATTCAATATAAAACTGTAAGGGTTGTCATGGCAGATCAATATTCTATGCTTTTTACCAAAGGCAATCAGTTGCTTGAATACTTCATCTGACGGCAATTGACCTGTTGGCATCTGAGGGTAATTTACCCACATCAATTTTACTTTTGATAGGTCTCTTTTTTCCAATGCTTCAAAATCGGGATAATAGTTATTCTCTTCCTTCAATGCATAATCAATACATATGCCACCGGCCAGCTTAACAGCGCTTCGATAGGTAGGATATCCAGGATTGGGAACCAACACTTCATCCCCTTCATTCAGATAAGTCATACAGATATGCATGATACCTTCTTTACTTCCTATAAGTGGCAATATTTCTGTATCCGGGTTAAGCGTTACACCATACCAGGTTTGGTACCAGTCAGCAAAAGCCTTACGAAGCACAGGCGAACCTTTATAATTCTGATAAGCATGCACGTTGGGTTTAGCACTCTCCTCCTGCAATACCTTTATCACCTCTGGATGAGGTGGCAAGTCAGGACTGCCAATACCAAGATTGATGATGTTTTTACCCTGCTTATTCAGTTCATCTATCTCTCTTAATTTTTGTGAGAAATAGTATTCACCAATGCCTTCCAAACGCTTTGCTGTTACCATATGAAGTTGTATGTTTTGCTGTTGCTATTTTAGATGTTGTATGCGAAATGTTGAATGCTATATGTTATATGTTGAATGCTATATGTTATATGTTGAATGCTATATGTTATATGTTGAATGTTAAATGCTATATGTTGAATGTTACTTATCAAAATTGTTTACACATTCTTCCATTTTCACATTTACCACATTCTCACATTTCCCACATTACTTAAACCGTCTTTCCTTTTTTATACACGCCATATACTTTCACTTCTTCTGTAAGTGGTGTAATGTCTTTGATGACCTGATTAAACTGGTCAAGTGTATCAAATTCCATATCTGCATGAAAGCTGTAACGCCAATCGCTGCCAGGTATGGGGAAGCTTTGTAATTTACTAAGGTTGATGCCTCCGTCCGCTATCGCGGTTAATACTTTGGCGAGGCTTCCCCGAGAATGGTCTGTATGAAAATTCACTGATGCTTTGTTAGCGCCATCTACAGGTGCTGCTACTTCTTCTCTTTGCAATATCAGGAAGCGGGTATAATTGTTTTTCATGGTATGGATGTTTGGCCCGATCACATCCAGGTTAAATAACTCCGCAGCAAGCTTACTTGCAATAGCCGCGATATGTTTGCTTTTGTGCTGATAAATATGCTTTGCGCTTAACGCGGTGTCCTCTGTTTCAACAAGCTTCCAGTTATATTTATCCAGGTATTGAAGACATTGCTGAATGGCCATGTGATGAGAGTGCACCTCGCGGATATCTTCCAGCTTCACGCCCCTGTTCACGAGCAGGTTTTGACTAATCTGCAGGTACACTTCTCCAATAATCTTCAACCTGCTTTTCTGTAACAGGTTATAGTTGGGAAGAATGCTGCCGGCAATGGAATTTTCGATGGCCATCACACCACCATCGCTCTCTTTTTTACTGGATGCGATCTTGATTACCTCGCGAAATGTTGCACAGGGAATTACTTCTGTGTCTTTGCCGAAATACTGTTGTGCAGCTACCTGGTGAAAACTGCCTTCGTAACCCTGAATCGAGACTCTTGTACTCATCCTTGCTTTTTTATACATCCTTACCGAGGGATGGGGTAAAAAAAAGTCCCGGCTTGTTAGCCGGGACCGTATTGCTGATTGTTATTTACTTAACTCTTGGCAAACACTACCCGGCTTTCGCTTCTAAAGTAAAAGAAAAAGAAATAAAACGCAGAGTATGTGTTATTGAATAATTTCATTACGCTTCAAAGATAGAAACTTAGTAATATGTTCCAAATTTTTTTGACAATGAATAAACAAGCGTTAGTTAAATATTGCTGAGATGATGCTTTGATGAAAAGTGAAAAGACAAAGGCGGAGACTGAACCACGTATCACGATTTTATTAAAGACTGATCGTATGATTACTGATTCTTGTAGGAAACCTTTGCATTACTTCCTCCGGCACGGCATCCCTGAAACTGCTGTTACGGCCTTCTATCTTTAACATGCCTGAAGGATCGAGCGTAACCATTGCAAACAATGGATCTGCATAGTAATGTGCGCCGGTATTTGAATAAACATAAGTGGCGCTGTTTAATAAAAAATAATGTACGCCATTACGTTCACCATAACGATCATCATGATCATGCCCCATAAATACTGCCGCAACTTTACCACGATTAGACGAAGCAGTTGCTTCCATATTCACACGATCAAAAATGGACAGTATCTCTGATGCGTTACCAATCTCCTCATAAAAATCACTTAGAAAAACAGGTTGATGCATAAACACAATAATCGGCTTGCTTGTGCTCTTAAGGTCTTTCTCCAGCCAGTCCAGTTGTGTCTTGTCAGTAAAACTGCGCTGCGGTGACGGAAGTGGCCCCCAGTTAGATTTTGCATAGCCTTCTAGTGAACCATCAGGCCGTTTCAAAAAATTGCGATCCATCACCACAAAATGATATCCGCCCTCGTCGAAAGAATAATAAGACTGTGGCATGCCCCATAATTTCATGATCGTATCCTTATCACAAACATCCATATCATGATTGCCAAGCACATGGTATTTCGGGCCGTTGAACCTATGCCACTCATCCATGATACCCTCCGACTTTTGAGGGCGACAAAAATCTCCGCACTGGATGATAAAGTCGGGAGCGGCCTTCATCACCATATCCATAAAAGCTTTTATCCGTGTTTCTTCTTTATTGCCAAATTGTAAGTGATGAAGGTCTGAGATAATACCAAAACGAATCTCTGCACCTTTTTGCTGATCAACAATAACAGCAGGAATGGCAAACACTTTAGGAACAACAGATGTTCCGGCAAGCGACAGCATGGTTTGGCGCAGAAGGTTTCTTCTTGTTAGCATACGTAAATATAACCGCTTATGCTTAATCTTGTGATGGCTTTACATAAGCATAAAAAAGCCTGCAGGATAATATCGCTGCAGGCCGGATTCTTATAAGATAGTTTCTTTACAGATATCCTAATATTTTCAACATACTTTGGGCTGACTGCTCCTTTGCGTATACCCAATCAACCAGCTTACCATTCTTATCTTTCTCTACTATAATATGCTTAGGTGAAGGAATCAGGCAGTGCTTGATTCCACCATAACCACTGATCTGGTCCTGGTAAGCACCGGTATGAAAAAAGCCTACTACCAATGGTTCTTCTTTTTCCTTTGGCTGATCCTCGTCGGCCTGTTTAACTGCTTTTGATTTTACATCGCTATTTGAGGATGTAAGCTTGGGCAAAAACACTTCATTAATATGCTCTTCAGAGTCATAATAGTCATGACTATCACAGGTTATACCACCAAGTACCACGCGCTGGTATTCATTTTCCCATTTATTAATCGGCAACAATAAAAATTTCTCTCCTATGCCCCAGGTATCGGGAAGCGTTGTTATAAATGAAGAGTCTATCATATACCATATCTCTCTATCATTCTGCACTTTCTGGCTGGTAACACTGTAGATGTGTGCCATGCTCTCTCCTACTGTAAAGCTTCCAAATTCCGTATAAATATTGGGCATCGGAACCTTTAAACGTTTGCAGGTTTTTTTGATATTGCCAACAATTTCATTAATCATGAACTGGTAATCGTACTCAAACCCCAAAGAATGTTTAATAGGAAAACCACCACCAATATTGATGGAATCAAGTTCAGGACAAATCTTCTTTAACTGGCAATACAGGTTGATGATCTTGTTCAGCTCACTCCAATAATAGATATCATCTTTAATACCCTTATTCAAAAAAATATGAAGCATTTTAAGCTGGAACTTGTCTTCATAACCTTCAATCTGGTCAACATAAAACTCTAGGATATCTTTCGCTCTTATACCAAGTCTTGATGTATAAAAAGGAAAGTTAGGCTCTTCTTCTGCAGCTACGCGAATACCCAATTTAAATGGTTGTTTTACGCTACGTTTGTAGGCCTGCAGTTCCTCAATATTATCAAGTACCGGTATCACATTTTTAAAGCCGGTATTGATAAGTTTAGCGATACGGGAAGTATAGCTTTTTTGTTTATAACCGTTACAAATGATAAAAGTATCCTTGGTAATCTTGCGACGCTCATATAAACGATTGATAATTTCTATATCATAAGCGTAAGAGGTTTCCAGGTGTATATCGTGTTTCAGCGCTTCTTCTACAATAAAAGAAAAGTGTGAACTTTTGGTACAGTAGCAATAAAAATAATTGCCTTCATACTTATGTTTTTTAAATGCGTTTTCAAACAACTTTTTCGCTTTGTTTATCTGCATCCCTATCTTGGGCAGATAAGTAAGCTTCATCGGGGTACCATACTTTTTAATCAATGCCTGAAGATCGAGCCCGTTAAACTCAAGGTAACCTTCATCATTTACATCGAAACCTTCCTGTGGAAAGTGGAATGTTTGCTTCACCAGCCCGGTGTAAGTATTGTTCATCCTCTATGGGTTAGTTAAAAATTGTGAACAAAAATTTTAGTACGCAAAAATAGTTTTTTGCACAAATCACAAAATAAAAAAAACCGCAGGGGTTAAAGCCACTACGGTTTATATCAAAAAGCTGAAATAATAATTATTTAACAGACGCTACCAATGCTTTGAAGCTTTCAGGCTCATTCATCGCCAGGTCAGCCAGCACTTTACGGTTAAGGTCAAGGCCTTTTACGTTCAGTTTGTTAATAAACTCACTGTAAGTAATACCTTCTTCGCGTACTGCAGCGTTAATACGCGCAATCCACAACTGGCGGTATTCGCGTTTCTTAAGCTTGCGGCCTACATAGCTGTAGGTCTGGCCTTTTTCAACAATATTTTTGGCAACGGTATATACATTTTTACGTTTACCGTAAAAACCTTTGGCTGCTTTAAGCACCCTTTTTCTTCTAGCTCTTGATGCTACGGCATTTTTTGAACGTGGCATATTTATTTGTTTGATGTCAGAAGCGCTGTTAAACAGCGGTTGACAGGTTTTTTAAAATTTGATTTTCTGAAGTCTCTGTTAAAGAGGATTATTTTAAACGTAATAAACGCATTACGAAATCTTTGTTGGTATCACCAACTACACCTTTTTTCCTTAGAGCGCGTTTGCGTTTTTTTGATTTTTTTGTAAGAATGTGACGTTTAAAAGACTTCTGAAAGGTGATTTCGCCTGAACCTGTCACCTTAAAGCGCTTCTTTGCGCTGGAGTTTGTTTTTACCTTTGGCATTATAATAATCTGTAAGATTACTCCCTGCTGGCGGTTCCATCCATATGGAACACTTGTTAGGCCTTACGGGAAATGGAGCGCGAAGGTAAGGGTTTACAATCAAAAAGCTGCTTCCGGGTAGAAGATAAACTACTTTATTACGAAAAAAACGCTAAAAATAGTTGATTATAATCCCGATTTTTATTTTTTATCGCCTACTTACATAAAAAAGCCGGCGATGATGCCGGCCTTTTAACCATTTGTCTTACCCAAAATCGCATCAGCGAAAACTTTTGCAATTATTTCTTTACATTTTTAAACGTACTTACATAACCGTAAGTATCTACTTTCAATATTATTTTTCTTTCATTGTTTTCCATGCACACATAATAAGAGAGGCCTTCTTCTGCATGATCAAATTCAATGGTTTCAGTATTGGTGTAGTCGCTATATTTTTCACTGATGGTTTTTAATGCTGGTAAAGGCAACCTGTTCAGTTCTATATTGCGGCTTGTTACGGTTAGCTCTCCATCTGTGTTGTAAAAAGCCTGGCATTTTTGGTCATTCCAATTGAACTTTACTGAAGTATACTCGCCAACGGTTTTTACTTCAATATCAGAAGCATTGCGGAATGTTTTTTTGAAGTTTTCAGCACCTTTGAAAGTAAAGGATTTATCTGTAGTACCGGCAAATGTAAAACTGATGGCAGTTAACATAAACAAGGCGGAGATGAATAACTTTTTCATAATTGTAAGTTTTAAAATGAGTTGTGTTTGTTTTTCTTTTTAGTGTTGTTCTGCATAATATAATTCCAACCTGGTGCCAAAAGTTTTACAACTCCCAACTAATTAATAATCAATCAATTGATGATCCGTTAAAAGTTTCTAAATGTACGGTAGCGATACAACTGCACGTTCAATAGCGTACAATTGAAACAACTCAGGCAGGAAGAACAAAAAAACGCTTTTGAATAAGCGTTTAAATAATTCAACAATTAAAAATTTATCGTCACTTTCCGAAATGATAGTGAAAACCAGTACCTATTACAAGACCGTTTGAGGAAGATCCGTTATCAGTGTACCTGGCATGTGTATAACCGGCTGTAAGCTCCAGTGAAACTTTGGGGTTAAGAAAAAGTGCAGGACCAAAAGCTAATGTAAAACCGTTACTATGACCTGTTGTTTTACTTTCACTTTTTACCAGGTTGGGAACCTGAGGATTGGTCATATAGTCTGCAGTAGTAATTTCCTGGTGCTGGTTGTTGTAATTATAAGAATAGCTGATGTCTGCAAGCAGGTTTAACTTGTGCGTGTTAGGCAAAAAGTAATAGCGCAAGAACGGAGAGAGAACAAAGGTAGTTATCCGGGATTTTGAACTGACAGAATATCCTGCATTGCTGGATACAACACTGCCCATGGCATCCATATTCGTATACGATATACCGCTTCTTAAACCAGCGGATAGTCTGTTAACAACAAAATATCCGGCATCGGGAAGGAATTGAAGGGAAGTGGATTTTGTTTGGCTAACTGATGAGTTGTTTATAAAGCGGGAGTTTGTGTAAGAAAATGTTCCATTGCCTCCCACCATCCATTGGCCTTTATTAATCTGGGCATGCAATAAAGAGCAGAGCATTGTACTAAAAAGGATAAATAAAGCTGTTTTCATATGTTTAGAATTGGTTTTCGGATTTTGTAAAAACAAGGTACACCACTGCACAGCATTTTTTAACACGGGATTGTTATTGTATTTCTAAAGTTCCTTCCAGCAGGATCAGCTTTATTTTTTGAATAGCCATAATAGAAACGGAATCAGTAATCCGTCCATCATTCACCATTTGATAAGCTTCTTCAAACGATACCTTTTTTACAACAATATCTTCAGTATCCTCAGGCATTGCTTTATGTTGAGACAGACCGGTGGCAAAATAAATATGACCAAATTCATCAGTAACGGAATTGGATAGATGCATATCCAGCAACTTGCTCCAGCGTGTTGCCTTCAGCCCGGTTTCTTCCAGCAGTTCACGTTTCGCAGCATCCAAAGGATCTTCATTCCGTGGCGCGCCGCCCTGCGGAATTTCCCAGGTATACTGTTCCAGGGTAAACCGGTATTGTTTTACCAGGTAAGTATCTAATGATTGATCCAACACAATTACACCGGTTGCCAATCCTTTAAAATGGACCTTCCCATAAATCCCTTTTCCACCTGCGGGATTAATAACATCATAATGTGTAAGGTTGATCCACGGGTTATCGTAAATATTCTGTTCACCAATAATTTTCCAGGGGTTATGCTGCTCACTCATATGTATAAAATAAAGCGGGAAGATACCATATCCTCCCGCCAACTTTTTATGTTCTGTAAATTATTTTTTACCCATCGCAAACTGTATGCCGCCAAGTAAATGCTGCAGGTAAAGCGGGTCTTTATATGATTCTTTTGTATGACCCAGTTCAGTATAAAATGCCCTGCCTCCATCAAACGCATGATACCAGCTCATCGGGTGAAAATTACCATTTTCTCCACCGGTATAACTGCTTTCATCTATAGTGATTAAGATGTGAACGTCTTTATCCAGTTGAAGTGATTTGAAATTATACCATTCATCCCAGCGCTTCCAGGTATGTGGCAAATGTTTGGTGGCAATAAAAGTAGAATCAACAATTGTTAGCACTGCTTCCTGTTGTTTTGGATGACTTTTAAATTGCGCCCCTACCAGCTTGTTATACCATGGCCAATCATATTCTGTATCTGTTGCTGAATGAACCCCCACATAACCGCCGCCGGATTGTATATATTTTTCAAATGCAGCCTGCTCAGCATCTCCTAATACATTCATCGTGGTATTTAAAAAGATCACTGCTTTATAATTCTTAAGATTTGCGCCGGTAAACTTGGTGCTGTCTGTAGTAGAGTCAACGGCAAAATGATTGGTTTGTCCTAACAGTGTAATTGCAGCAATGCCTTCCGGAATCGCATCGTGATGAAAGCCTGCGGTTTTACAAAATATCAGTACCCGATCTTCCTTTTTAGCCATCAATGAAGTGAAAAGAAAAAGTGCGAAAATGGCAAGCAATAATTGTTTTTTCATGGTGGTGATGTTTTGATTGGTTGTGCATGTAAACATACATATTGTAATTGAATGAAGGGATTTGTTTACATGTGCAAGGATGCCTTCCACCGAAATTTTATTATTTGTAAGGTTGACAATACCAATTTACCTTAAATTAGTGCGTTGAATTTTCAAGCTTCCGTTGACCTCGCATTAGCAGATGGCAACCCCCGGCAGAAAATTTTGCACAATCGCACAGCTAAGTTTCAGACCTGAGAAACAAAATCATTCACGCTAACTAAAACAAAACTTGTCAATGAAACGAAGGGATTTTCTTCAATCTTCCTCCACTCTATTAGCGGGTGCGGGACTAGCTTCTTTTTTACCGTTTGATGCAATGGCCAAAAAAGCAATATCAGCCAACGATAAAATCAATGTAGCCGCCATAGGTATCAATGGCATGGGTTGGGCCGATCTTTCCGCTTTAATGAAAGTGCCGGAAGTGAATGTTATTGCGCTTTGCGATGTAGATAAAAATGTGCTGGATAAACGTGTGGCAGAGCTCGCCAAAAACAATATCAAAGTAGCTGCGTATAGCGATTACAGGCAGGTTCTGACAAACAAAGATGTTGATGTAGTGGTAATAGGCACGCCTGACCACTGGCATTGCCTGATAATGAATGAAGCCTGTGAAGCCGGCAAAGATGTGTATGTAGAAAAACCTGCCGGCAATTCCATTATAGAATGCAGGGCAATGGTTGCGGCACAACAAAAATACAAGCGCGTGGTACAGGTGGGGCAATGGCAACGAAGTAACAAACATTACCAGGACGCTGTAAACTTTGTACAATCAGGTAAGCTTGGCCAGGTTAGGTTAGTGAAGGCGTGGGCCTACCAGGGATGGATGAAATCTGTACCCAAACAACCGGACGGACCTGCTCCGGCCGGAGTTGATTATAAAGCATGGTTAGGACCGGCAGAAACCAGGCCTTTTAATCCCAATCGTTTCCATTTTAATTTCCGTTGGTATTGGGATTATGCAGGTGGCCTTATGACTGACTGGGGTGTACATATGATTGATTATGCTTTGCTGGGAATGAAGGCTGATCTGCCTAAAAGTGTAATGGCCAGCGGTGGTAAATTTGCTTATCCTGATGATGCGGAAGAAACACCGGATACCTTAACCACGGTATATGAGTTCAATGGATTCAATATGCTTTGGGAACATGCTACCGGTATAAATGATGGTCCTTACCTGCGTGATCATGGTGTGGCTTTCATTGGTAATAACGGTACATTGGTGGTAGATCGTGGCGGGTGGGAAGTAATTCCCGAGAAGATCAATGGCCAGTTGAAAATGGAAGCCGTTGAAAGACAACAAAAGGTGGATGATGGCCTGTTATTACACGCACAAAATTTTATTGATGTGGTAAAGAGCAGGAAGTTTGAAAACCTTCATACGCCTATTGAAGCAGGTGCTCATGTAGCCACTGTTTGTCAAATGGGTAATATTGCTTTCAGAACCGGTAAAAAGGTTTTCTGGGATGCAGGCAAAAATGAATTCACTGACAGCGAAGCCAACAAGTATCTTGCGGCTCCCTATCATAATGGTTATAAACTACCAAAGCCTTAGTATAACAGTTCATCTATAACAATCTTATTGCTTAAGTTTTATTTTAAACAGGAATATATGCGTAAAAAAGTTTTCTTATTAGGTAGCACGCTACTCACCGTACTTGCCTTATCTGCCCAGAACAATAATATGAAACCGGAGTTTACTGAATATTATGAACCGGTACCAAGAAAAGTAACTCCAGGCAAAGCACCGGGCGATGCGCCATCTGATGCAATCATTTTATTTGATGGTAAAAACCTTGATCAGTGGCTTTCTGTAAGTGATACCACTAAACCGGCAGCATGGAAAGTGGCCGATGGCATTATCACCATTGATAAAAAAGCAGGCGACATCAGGACCAAACAAAATTTCACAGACTTCCAGTTACATATTGAATGGCGCATACCGGAAAATATAACGGGTAGTGGCCAGGCCCGTGGCAACAGCGGTGTTTTTATGGCAGCGGCGGCAGATGGCGCCGAATATGAATTACAGGTGTTGGACAACTACGAAAACAAAACCTATGTAAATGGTCAGGCAGGAAGTATTTACAAGCAGACACCGCCATTAGTGAACGCGAACAAGAAACAAGGTGAATGGCAATACTATGATGTCGTGTGGACTGCTCCCCGCTTTAATGCCGATGGTATGTTAATTACTCCTGCAAGAATTACAGTATTGTTTAATGGCGTTCTGGTGCAGAATAATTTTGAGGTAAAAGGCAATACGCCATATATCGGTTTGCCAAGATATAAGGCTCATGGTCCTGCTCCTATCAAGTTGCAGGCACATGGCGATCCCAGTGAACCTATCAGCTATCGCAATATCTGGTTAAGGCCATTGTAATAAAATGTTTATTTGAAAGATAACCCGGTACAGATACATGGCCGGGTTATTTTTTTGCAGCTGCATGATTGTTTTTTTCTATTTAGAAGAACGATGCCAGCCTTATGAAAAGAGACGACACTTTATGGAAAGCCATACTGGAAAATATCTTTGATGATTTCCTGCGTTTCTTTTTTAGCGATGCAGATATTGAGTTCGATATGCCTAAAGGATTTCATTTCCTGGATAAAGAATTAGAACAGATATTTCCTGTAGAGCAAATAACAACACCAAAATTTGTAGATAAACTTGTTAAGATCTTTACCAAAGACAATCATGAGCCGTCCCAATAACCAATATCGCCATAAATATCTTTGTTTAGCACTGTACAATTCGTTCGAAGCAAACTGAAAAAGGTTACGTTAAACTCAAAATCACCTGATTGAACCTGTGTCCACTTATTATGGAAATCATCCGGTAAGCATTTAAAAAAGAAAAGATAGTTAATGCATTCCTGGAGATACTGCTTTCTACCCTTTCCCATCGCGGCTTGAAGAACAGCTTTGGCAAGCTCATAGTCTGATGCCTGGGGTCGCTTGGTGTGCCTGAAAAACGTTTCATTGTACTTTGCAAAATTTGTATAGGTGGTGAGCATCTCATTGAAACCGGTTTGCAATTCAGGATTGTTTTCCCCTAATGGTTTATATTTTTGAAGAAAGTATAAATCTTTGATTTATCAAAAACAAGAAAGCTGAAATTGTCTTCGTTTTGTTTATAGTACTCAAGAGAATTTTGGCTGGCAGAACTGTTATGATCAACACATCCGGCTACGATAATTATAAGACAAAGTATCATTAAAAGTTTTCTCATAAATATGTAAGCGATGTATTTTACCTGATCAACACCACCGTTCCTTTTCTATATACATCTCCGCAAATGGTCTTGGCCCTTATCTGGTAAACAAAAGCACCCGGAGGTTGCATCGTGTTTTTATACATTCCATTCCAGCAGCCCGATGGGTCTCTGGTATAAAATACACGCTCACCCCACCTGTTATATACACTGAATTCAAAGTTGGTAACAAGGCCCCAGTTCTTTACTCCGAAACAATCATTACGCATATCCCCGTTGGGGGTAAACGCATTTGGCACATAATATCCATTAGGTGCACCGTCTTTAATCACTTTAACCTGTATAGAATCAGTAGAGGTGCAATTACCATTTTTGCTTACCTGAACATAATAAGTAGTAGTTTCCAACGGCCTTGCAATAGTTGTACTTCCATAAGGACTTGACAAGGCTGTTGCCGGAGACCACGCAAACCTGGAACCACCGGTTGCTTCAAGTTTGGCAGAGCCGATAAAGCAATCGATATCATTTGATTTGGTGATATGTATTTCAGGTTTGCTTAATACCGCAATGTTAGCAGTAACAGCATTTGTAACACGACAAGCTGTATTCGTAATTGTTACCGTATACTGAGTATTCTCTGTTGGAGAAACCAAAGAAGCTGCAATGTTTGGAAACTGCACAGATGACGAAGGAGACCATGCATACACATCCCCGCCTGAAGCAGTTAATAAAACAGAATCGCCCATACAAACGATAGCTGTTTTTGGCGAGATTGCAAATACAGGTTTTGGATTAACCGATACAAGAATTGAATCGTAATTATTACAGCCATTGATACCGGTGACTTTTACTTTATATACGGTGCTGCTTTCAGGCACAACAGTGGGTTGCGGGCTCGTTACATCATCAATAGTTGTTGAAGGCGTCCAGAGATAACCTACACCGCCTGATGCAGTTAACATTGCCTTTCCTCCTGCACAAATTGCAGTGTCATTTCCGGTCATGATTACAGGTAACGGTTTTATAGTAAACCGCGTGTTACCTGTAGTTGAACAACCATCATTATAAACCGTAATTGTGTAAGAAGAATCTTGTAACGCTATTGTGGCAGGATTTAATATCGTACTATCACTTAACCCCATGCCCGGAGACCAGTTATAATGTGTAGCATTGGTTGCCGTTGCAGTAAGATTAAAAGAATCGCCATAACAAACCGGGTCAACAGACTTGATAGTAACTGAAGGCGGTGGCACCACAGCCACAGTTACAGAATCTTTTGTTTTACACCCATTATCTCCCGTAACAATAATTGAATAGACTGTTGTATCTGCAGGTGATGCAACAGGGTTATAAATATCAACGGCAGATAAAGATGATGAGGCTGCCCATTGGTAATTATTATTACCGGATGCATTTGCATTAAGCATAACGGTATTGCCCGTACAGATGGTAGTATCAGCCATGAAGAGACGGGGCGACGAAAGCGTGTCAATATGAATGGAATCCTGCTTTGAGCAACCTTGTTCGTTAGTGACTTTTACATAAAACCAGCCTGCGGTTTTTGCGAGATAAGTTTGTGTGATAGAGTTATCCTGCCAAAGATATTGAAGGCCCGGATTGGCAGCATTTAACCGAACACTATCTCCGGTACAAAAAGACGTATCTTTTCCCAAATTCACAACGGGCGGTGTAACAACCCTTACAGTAACCGAATCAGATTTTAGCGTAAGCGCTGCAAAAGAAATATCGTCCAAAGCAAAATCATTCCCAATAGTTTCCTCATTCATGTTTACAATAGAGATGGTTGCTGTTGTACTTGTGCCCGAATTCCATACTTCATAAAACTGTTCCCATATACACATGGTATTATTACTGCGGAATACATTGCCAAGCAATTTGCCATTGATGGAAAACTGTAACTGCGCAGCGTTCTGAAGCGGACTGATGGTTTGTATCCATGTAGAAAAGGCGTAGGTGGTATTAGGCGTAACCTTTACGTCCTGCGACCATACTTTTACATTTGATTGAGGCGCACCATTTACCAACATCATATTGGTATTGCCAGAACCATTATCCCTTCCCGCACAATTTCCCATTCCGCCATTCCAGGCATTGGGATTAGTCGCCACTGTATATTCACCTTCCACCGTATTGGGAGTGATAAAATGATATTCCGAAGTGAAGCCGGTATTTCCCAATGCAAAATCACCGTTAACTATCAGGTTACTACCTTGTGAAAAAGTGTGCAGGTAGTAAGTGGTGGTGGTATCAGGACGAACGACAGGGCTCGCCATATTTATTGAAGCAAACGTGTTTGCCGGTGACCAGCAATAACTCAGGGCATCCACACTATTTAACTGAACTGAATCACCTTTGCAGATAATTGTATTCGCCGTAAGGATCACATTTTCCCGGGTAATGTTAACGGCAATCGTTTTAGTTGAAGTGTCGCCACAGAGTCCATTTTTTTCCGCATACCTGATAACATAATTGCCATAGCTGTTATACACGTGAACCGGGCCGGAGCTTCCGTTTTCTTCCTGCCCATCACCAAAATCCCAATACGGAGATACTGCGGCTGCACCTCCGTTAAAGCTTACCATAAGCGGGTTACATAAATCCTGGCGGAAAGAGAAATCCGGTGTAAGCGATTGCAGGTTGATGGTTTTTATTATACTGTCTTTACAGTTATGCTGATCTGTTACCACCAGCTTAATATCGAACGTACCTTTCGCGGAAAAATTGTGGCTGGCATTTTGAGTGATTGCTGTAGTTTGATCGCCAAAATCCCACTGCCAGTTGCTGATACTTGTTGTGGAAGATGCAATTCCAGTAAAATTAAAGCCACTGCAGCTTATTGCATTCTCCTGAATTTTTACAGAATCTATCCCTTCCACTTTCACCACGATTGAATCAAGCGCTTCGCATCCGCCGGCCATTTTCACTTTCACATAATACGTTATAGTCGTATCAGGTGATGCAGTCGGGTTCGCAATCGCTGTATCAGACAGCCCCGCTGAAGGGTACCAATGATAGGAAGATCCGCCGCTCACCAGCAATTGCGCTTTGCTCTTGCGGCAAATGATGGTGTCTTTACTTTTGGTAACGGATGCATCCAGCACTACCACGGTTTTACAGAAAGAACTTTGCGTAGGCAATCCATCATCAACAGAAAGGTTAATATTATAGGTGCCGGGTTTATCGTAAGTTATGTCCGGTGGATTAACTGCCGATGAATTAGGAACACTTGAGTTGGTACAACCCGGGAACCTTAACCTCGTGAGTGAATTATTTTCAACATTGGCTACAAATGTGTACACATCTGCACCGGCCCTGAATATTTTTGATAAGCAATGAGGAAATTTCATGTTACCGATATTTCCAAGGTCTGTGGCTGTTAAGGTACTGGTGATATCTCCAGAAAAATTAAGCCTGATGAGATTATTGTATTGCTGATCTGCATTGATGATAAAGCCGGATATATTATCGCAATATTTTATCACAGATATATCCCAGGCATTATGCAGCAGTCCTCCAAAGTTCCCGAGATTTACCCCGGTGGGTGTATTAAGCAATGAACTTCCAAAATCCAGCCGGGAAAGTGTTGAACTTAATGCATTGGTAACAAACACATGCCAGTTGCCATTATCCTTGATAGCATGTAAGCCTGTTGGTCCATCCAATACACCAATATTCCCAAGGTTAACCGCTGTAGGGGTATTGGAAAAGCTGTTACTGAAACTAAACCGGGTAATGGTATTATTGCCAGTGTTAGCTGCAAAACCATACCAGTTATTATTATCCTGAAATACATAAAGGTCATGCGGATATGAAAGGCTACCGATATTTCCCCAGTTAACGCCTGTAGGGGAATTATTGGCAATATCAGTTCCCAGCTCAACCTTAACAATGTAGGAACCTACACTGTTTGGATCTCCGCCCACAATTAACAAGTACCATTTACCTTCATTTTTCACTATCTGAATGCCTTCATTAGTGGTTGGGATTAAGTTATTTACCGTTCCCAGGTCTGTAACCACCGGAGTGTTCAGCAAGCTGGTCCCAAACTCCAGCCGCATTAGTTTTCCCGGGTAATTGTTGGTCATAAACCCGTAATACTTACCATTTTCAAAAACATAATCTATGTAAACGGCCCTGTTCATCAGGTTTCCTACATTTCCAAGATTGTCTCCAATAGGCGGCTGGTTTATATCTGCGGTACAAAAATTCCAGAAGAAATTAGAACCACCTGTAGTTGTATTGGTAATCTTAACAGGTGTATTTACACAAACCGTATCAGGTGCGGTAAAGGATGGGGTAACCTCGGTAGTTTTAACGGGACATGAATCCGCAACAAAATCCGGGCAGGTAGGATTGGTGATATTCACCACGGCATTACCTATCAACGTTCCGTCCCATGCAGCGTTACCCTGTTTGTTTTTTAAATCGTCAAAAGTATAAGAAGCCAGTAACCCGTTTTGTGTTGTTGGGTTTGGCAGCGGCTGGTTCATGTATTGGTTCAACTGGGTTTGAGTTCTGGCAACCTTCCAGATACGTACATTATTGATATATCCCACCAATGTTTCATTGTTATACCCGGGTTGCCAGGCAAGATCACCTATCGTGGTAGAATAGTTGTTTGTTATAAGAGTACCGGTTGCCGGCACTTCTTTCATTAAAAACCCATTCCGGTAAAATTTAAGGCTGCTTCCATTATATACAAGGGCAACATGATAGGTTTTATTTAATTCCACCTTGCAGTCTGCCGCCGCAGCAAAATATCCGTCTGTAGTGGTTATTTCTACCTGGTTGGTTCTTAAAATGTAGTTTACATCATTAAAATCTTTATGCTTTGATACAACGTCAGCTTCATTAAGACCATAAAATTCCGTCCGGTTAAAAGTACCTTCCACGGTTAACTGATTGCCTGTAACATCAAGGTCTCCTACTTGAACACCTCCATATTGCTTTTGTAAATTTAACCAGGTACTACAGTTATTTACGGGGCAGGCATCGCAGAGGGAGGAAGGAGTAAGTGTGATATCGGTAGTAGTGAGAGGGGCGGAGGTGTTGGAAAAAGAGATATCTGTATTTGTCGGCCAGCTAAAATCAGTAACATTAAATGAGGGATTGGTTATTCCAACGATAGCTGTATCCGGATGACATTCACTATCGATAAAACCATCATCGCCAAATCCACTAATTAGGATATCATTTTTACTGCCAGCATTATCCCTCCCAACACTTATAATTTTTCCACCGATATCTGTTACACCATAAAGGCTTCTGCTTGGCGCACCCTTAAATTTCTTTGCCATCTTAACCGAACCATCATTTCGAATATAATAAAGATAACCGGCAGCCCCACCTTGCGGGCTGGCACAGCTAAGAAAGCCATCTTTAAGAACAGTAAACCCGGTATAATAATCATTGGTATAGGTGTCTGACGCCAGTTCATAAGTTTTTTGGATAGCAAAGTTCTGATCAAGTTTAAGAATAACGGGCTCCATGTTGCTATAAGAATGCCCATCAATCATATGGCCAGAAATCCAATATCCGGATACCGGATCTTTGTATATCCGTGGAACAAACATTCCCCTTGCCGTAGCGTCCATTTTTTTTGCGGTTACTACTTTTCCGGTTAGTTTATCCAGATTCATAATAAGATCGTCATAATCCCCGGTTGAGTTTTCCAGGTCGCAGGTTACAATCAGATTATTTCCCTCTTCAATAATACCAGAACCGTCCTCTCCATCACCTCTGTTAAACCGCTTTGCCCAGGTAATGCTTCGATTGTTATCAAGCTTCATCACGATAAGATCTGCAACTTGTCCAAAAACGTTCAGTATTCCTGTAACAGCGTATCCTTTGTCACTTGTTTCAATAATATCCATCCCTAAATCTCCGTAAGCTGAATTAAGGCCAAATTTTTGAGACCAGAGCAAGTTACCGGAAGCACTCACTTTTAAACATAATATATCGCCCCTGAAGTTATCGAAGGAGGTTGTTTGTCCTGTTATCAGCAGTCCTCCATCTGTGGTTAATTTTACACGCCTAACTGTTTCATTACCTACACTACCATAGGTCTTTGACCATAAGACCTCTCCATTTAAGTTAATTTTGGTAATCAGAATATTAGTAAGACCGGTAGCAGTATTTATAGAATTACTGGCTACATATAATAAGTTATCAGTTGTAGCCACCACATCCACCGCAGTATTATTGTTTGCACCGGAATAAAGATTTTGAAAAGCCTTTAAGCAGGTATTGTCTTCCAAATTTCTTTGGTTAGCCTTGGTTAATGGAAGGTTTAGATTTTTGAACCTATTGATTATTTTTTTCAGATCAACTGTATTCTGAACAGATTGTGTATATAATGGATGCTCTGCCCTGGTAGGTTTCAACTGGCAAATGGCATGTTGTAAACAACCAAATGTTACTAAATAAAATATTGTAAACAATAAGGTTAAACGAATATAGGGATGTGGGTGGTACATTTTAAGATACGGCTATTGCGGTTTAGTAGGTTAAAAAGAAATAAGTTTTGGTCTGATAGTTATGGCCTTAAGGTTCTGGCGTAAAAGTAGCATAAATTCATATTGAATAATTATTCCTGACTGTAATGGTTCTAAAATTATCTTTGCCCCGCTTAGTTTTTTGCAGTCTTATAAAATTTTAACCCGAATGAAGAGTATTTTAAGCAAAATACCATATTTGAGATACGCGTATTTTTATAGAAAAAACTCGCTTCACAGACCTGGACATTATTATTCCCCGGTTGTTGATCTTGACGAATTGGCTGCAAGAAAAGATAGCATTTTCAAGACTGATAAACCACTGGCGGGAATTGACCTGAACATAGCAGAACAGGAAACAATGTTAGACAAACTTGTAGATGCTGGAAAAAAAATTCCTTTTTCATCAACTCAAACAGAACAGTACCGCTATTATTTTGACAACAAAACTTATGCGCATGCTGATGGGTTAGCGTTGTTTACAATGCTGAATACATTTTCACCCAAAAGATTGATTGAGGTAGGTTCTGGCTTTTCATCAGCATTGATTCTTGATACTAAAGATAATTTCCTGAAGCAACCGCTTGAACTTACGTTTATTGATCCTAATCCTCAGGATAGGCTATATGGCCTGCTTCAAAAAGCAGATTATAATACCACAACTATCGTAAGCGATATTGTACAAAACACGCCACCTGAGACATTCAAAAAGTTAGAGGCAAATGATATTCTTCTGATTGACAACTCGCATGTTTCTAAAACCGGCAGCGATGTAAACTATCTGATGACCGAAGTGCTTCCCATTTTAAACAAGGGAGTTATTGTTCATATACATGATATTTTTTATCCCTTCGAATACCCGGAGGATTGGGTTTTTCATCATCGGCTTAACTGGAATGAGCTTTACAGCGTACACAATTTTCTCTTATTCAACAGTGCCTATAAAATAATTTTCTTTTCAGATTTTATTCAGCAGAAGTATAAGACGCGCCTTGAAAAAGATGTTCCCCTATTTTTTAAAGATCGTCCGGGAAGTTTGTGGATTCAACGAGTTTAATATAAGCAGCGTGGTTAGGCTAACTACCCCTTCTGCTTCTCCATCAACTGTTTCAGTTTATCCAGTTGTTTGGTAAAGCTGTCCATCATCCATTCATCGTGGGCAATTAAACGGGCATCGGCAGCTGCTTTTTCGTATTCTGCAGTTTTACCGAGGCCAAAGTAAGCTTCTGCTTTATTGACTAGTATCCAGAATTTTTGATCATTAATGATTTCCTTCTGTTCTTCGCTGATCTGCTCCGGTGATACGCTGGCCTGTGCTTCCATGGCATCTATTCTTTTGGCATCCTTCTCGCAAAGCTGAAGTACATCATTCCGCATACGCCTGGCCCATACAATGTCTGCGGTACGTTCATCCGGGGTTGCATCCAGAATGGTGGTGGCGCGGCAATCCAGCAGGTAAGCGAGATTTATACCATTATGCCTGTTATGCAAAAGATAATAACCGCGTTGATAATATAAGATGGCATCATCAAGATGACTTTCTCCCTGACCATGTTCAAAAAGATGTTTTTCAATAGAGCCGGCCAGCGCCACGGTTTCCGGATCATTGGTATGATCCAGATCGATCTTTTTTAACAGTGAAATTGATTCTTGCAGGGCTGTTACTTCATCCGGCTGTTTGGCCTGGTAGGTAGCGAGTGCAAGACGTTGAACCAGGTAAGTATTGTTGGCTATAAACCGCGGATCGTTCTCAAAGCTCAGCATTTTCAAAGCCGAGTCAAACAGGATTTTTGCAGCATCAAACTGTTTTGTTTTCAGCGCTTCTTCTGCCTGTTTAATAATGATGGATAGTGTTTGGTCGTTAGGATTTTGCCCGGCAGCTTCGTTGTCCTTTTTTGCAGTCAATACATCACTTATCTGCCTGACTACTTTTTCTGCCTTTGCTTTCAAATGCGGAGGAATCAGGTCTTCCAGAAAAGTATACACAGGGCTATCGGGTATCGCATTTTGCATTACGGCGTCAATGGTTTCATCCAGTAGTTTTTGAAACCTAAGGACTTCGAAATAATCGATGCTGTCTCCAAGATGAGTATACTTATTGATGGTGATGTGTGTAAGATCAAACGGGTAACCCAACTGGTCTTCACTAATGATAATAGTGCTGCGTGGCTTTAGTGCATGTCTTATGCCCAGCTCATAAAAAGCATTTACGTTGGCGGTGGAAATATCTGCAATCACCAGGTCTGCCGCAAGCAGTTGCTGGTACATCTGCAGATCAATAGAACCACTGTGCCTTATTTCATCGGCCCTGAAACAGGTAATACCCTTTTTCTCCACTACCGGTTTTATAAGGGCCTGGTAAGATTTATCAAGATTGAGTTTTCGACCGGTGGCAAGGTCTGTCTTTATTCCAAAACCCATAATTACAAAACAACTCTTCTGTACGATATCTGCCATAGGTAGTGCTTTTATACATGCATAAACATATCCGGGGTATATATGGTTTGAAGCAGCTTAACAACCATTCATCATTACAACCGATCTTCCAGAAATTTCTCCAGTTGCCATTGTAAAGGGCGGATATCATTTTTATCCGCAAGGGAAAGATAAATATTCCCGCCAAGATCTGCAGGCATTTTTGCGCCTTCCTCCCTAATTACAAGCACTCTTTCCTTACCTCTTGCTTTCATAAAGTATCCTGCCTCAAAAATTACATTGTCTCTTGGTGCCGCCAGGTTATCCTGATCGCTTACCAGCATATCATCCTTGGTAAAAAGAAAAATGCCGCAGGTACATTCAATGGAAGCCTGTTCAATTTCTTCAAGAATAGTATCGCCGGCGCGAAAATCAAGCGCATAGTTTTTAACACTTACCCCTAGTGATCCAAGAAAACCTGACACAGCATTTGCTGTTGACTGTGCATTACTACAGTAACCCAGGAACACACGGCGTTGACTCTTTATCTTTTCAGCCCACGTATTAAAATCACGGTTAAAAAGAACGTTGTTCTTTATCCAGGCAGCGGTCACGTCCGCCGGCAGGAAATGTATTTTTTCTCCGCCGCCTGTATAGGTAATACCACGGTTCGGCAATGTTTTTTCTGAAGCGATAAATAAGGGCACATTCATAGCAATGGCAAGGGCTCCTTCAAAGTGATTGTATTCGCTGTGCAGGTAAACAGTTGCACCGCTTTCATCTTTAAACTTCCACCTGGGCATTGACAATATAAAGGCACCCTGGCAACGGGACATCACTTCTTTGACTGATCCAAAACTCCAGCTCATGGTTGCAGATAAACCGCTGATATGAAAATACTGCACATCAAAACCAGCATTGCGCAACATATCCATCACTATGTATTTTATTTCATAATGATTGGCATCAATCGCATCATCAGCCGGTGCACTTAAGAATATTCTTTGCTTTGGTAACATGTTTCTAATATTAGGTACTAATTAAATCATCCACTGCCATCCTTAGTTTCTGCAGGTCCCCTTCTGTACAATCTATATAACTGTAGATAGCCATCATGGGGGGCATATTGTCATCCTGCAAAAAATTGATGGTCTTTATTAACGATGTTTTCTTTCGCAGTTCCATCACTTTTGCACACTGAAATTCATCCCAGCAAACATCTGACTTACTATATTCCGGTGAGAGGATGCAGATCACTGCTTTTGAACGTTGGATTGCTTCCGATATCTGTCGGATCCATGAGCCTCCGGGTGGAATTGTACTGCGGTCATAAAAAATATTAAGACCTGCATTCTTCAACTGAAGCGCGTTTACAAATTCTTTTACCTGCTCTGTTTGTTTATGCGAGTAACTGATAAAAAAATCATAATCGTTAGGAACAGGAGGCGGCGCAGGTGCCGGCTGCACAGATGGTGGCGCCTGAACTGACCTTGTGTCTGTAACTGTTTCTATCACATCTTCATCCGGCGACGGAGAATAAGCATCTTTAATATGATTAAAAATGGGCAAGGCTGCATCCACCTGCTCTTTCAGGTGAACGGTAAGTTTTATACAGTCCAATGGCAGCCCGTTCTCCAGCCAGAAAATTGCTGCATCAAGTATAGCAGGCAACATCTTTGTTAGCGGGGCTTTCTGGTTACCGCTCGCCAGTACCGGCATCGCAATACTGTTATATTGATCATTAAAAGCAAAGCTATTGATACACCTGAAAATATTGCCAACCACCTGGTCCGGTGCCACAGTGTGATGATAAGGCTCAAAACAAAGAATACGGCCAAAATGCAATTGATCCTGCACCTGTTTGCTTAATGGTTTGGATAACCAGCAACCAAGTTCATTGGCAAGATCAACTGCTTTGTTTTGCGCCAATTCTTCGATCGATAAACCCCGCTGAAAAAGTGCATCGATAAGTGTACCGGGAATGGGTTGATAACTGCCAGGATAGGCAGATACCACTAATATATCCACCGCATGTTCAGGCGGTATTGCCGTAAGATCGCCATATAGTAACTGGATAGAAGCATTACTCTGCTTGATATTTATCTCGGAAAGAAGCTGCATGAATTTTTCTTTTTAACTAACAATGATGCAACGAATTAAATTCCATTGTAGTTTTCCTATTGCCGGATTAATGTTATGATGTATGAAAAATCAAGTATCAAAATTTATGCGGGCAACACTCAGCATTCGCTTTTCACTTTTCTTTTTTCGATTTTCACTTTTCTTTTTTCACCTTCCACCACCCTAATTTAAGGCAGTAATAATCTCATCAATCCATCCAAGATCTGCCGCTGCAGCTGCTTGTTTTTTTTGCCTGATGCGTTGCAGGTTTTCAATGGTGGTATCCTTCTCCCATGGAAACGGCTCTGCCGCCAACGCCTGTTCAAGATACTCATTGGCTTTGTCTTTTTGATCATTTAATACTTCCAGTTCAAGTCCGGAAGCCTGTGCCCAGTAGTCCTTAGGATTCTGCGCAATTCTTCGCTCTATTGCAAAAGATACCAGGGGAAGATACTTATCATATACACCGCTGGTATCGCCGAGGAAGAAGAGTAAATTCAACAGGTTGATGCCAGGATAATATTCCATGGGATTAGCGTCAAAGCCATCTTTATAAGCACTGATAGATTGCTTGATCATTCCTTTATAAGCCTGTGGATTTTTATCTTTTATCTGTTCTGCTTTACGTTTATATACACTGCCAAGTATGCCACAGGTTTCCGCATTATGGCCATATTTGGTAATCAGGTTTTCGAGGATGGCCTTGGCTTTGTCCAGCTCCTTTGTTTTATTATAGGCATGTGCCAGTTCATGCTGAAAGAACGCAGAGTCATCAATTGTTTCCTGCGGAAGTTCTGTAAGCAGTTTGATAGAATGATCATTGGCACCCAGGCAACGGTAAGCCAGCAGTAAAGCAGTTACCTGTCCAAGATCAAGCGTCTTTATGTCTCCCAGCGATTGCTCTATGGTTTCCAGTGCGGTTAGCTTCGATTGCATATCGGCAGTCAGCTTTGCTTTTTGTGCCTCATCATTGGCTATCGTTGCAAAGTGACAATCTGTTTCCAATGCCCTCCACTCCTTTTTGATCGTTTCAATATCATTGATAATTTTCTTGCCATCCAGCACCCATTTTTTAAAACTTTCAGGCGTATTCTTTGATTGCGACAACACTTCTTCCAGGTCCGGATAAGGGTAGGCCTGAACTGTTTCAGCAATAGGGCTGTCGCAAAGCGGCCCATCTTCTTCCTGTTCAAGAAAATCTTTGATGAGTTTAATCGTGTCTGCGGCGTTTATTACGGCATGATTGGTAAAATCGTATTTATACATTACCGTTCGCAGAGGTCTTACATCAAAAGGCAATGCACCAGACGACTCTTCACAAATTAGCACTGTAGTAAACTTACGGCAGGCATGGCGAATACCCAGTTCATAAAACACATTGGCATTAAAGAATGTGATATCAGTAACTGCATACTTGCAAAACAATAAGCGTTCATACATTGGCTGATGTATAAAGCCCCCAATGGTTTCTTCTCTTGCAATGATAGACTCCAGCCCTGCCGCTTCAATGGCTGGTTCAATGAGTTGTTCGTAGACAAGATCAAAATCCATCTCGCGGTTCTTGTCATCTTTTTTCTTACCAAACGGCATGATGGCGAAGCATAAGTTGTTCATGAGAAGCTGGTATTTTTTTGAAATTGAATCGGCTGATGACCTAATGAATCAGTTTAGATACATCACTACGTCTTTGGAAGAGATACAAAGCAATGAAATTATTACAGGTTAAAGACCTTGTCAAAATGCTCTTCTTTCACTGTTGATGCAGCAGCCTTTGCACCAATATCATATAACTCAAAACGACTTGCGGCATTGCTCATTTCTACAAGATCATCTACCTGTTCTTTGGTATATGATTTATTCATCAAAGTGTCAAGGTCAGTCTGTGTAAGCCACATATTATAACGCAGATAACTTAGTAAGCCTTTGCCATTATTATCGGCCACCAGCAGGTCATCTTTCAGGTCTCCAAGTTCGCCATCTATCTGCCAGGCAGTGGGTGATTTTGCGAGCCATTGAAGGATAAGCTGGTTGTGCCAGCTAGCATCCTGCATAAACATGTCAGGTATCTGTTGCGCCCAGTTAAGAAGATTGTTTTTTGAAACATCTGCAGGAATCCGGTCAAGCTTGCTCATGCCCGTTCCAACTGACACTAACTGAAGATTGTCTCCCCCCATTTTCCAACGGAAAGGAAAGCCCTTTAACGTAGCTACCATCAACAGTTGCAAGGCAGGATTGTTGGCCATACTTACCCCTCCATCCACAAAGGCAGCGGTTGATAATCCTCCACCCACTTCTATCACTTGTGGAAGAAAATAAGAGGGCGCCGCAGCACTTGCCCTTACTGCTTTCCAAAGCGGAATGTCTTTATTCTTTCCGAGGTCACTATCAAAATATTTTCCACCAGGGTGATTGATCAGCGGCCATACGCTATTAGTGTCTGCCCGTTTTGCAACGATGCATAAACCTGTTTTTATACGCTCGTCGCCAAGAGTGATATCACCAAATACTTTTTCCAGTTCTGTCTCCAGGGGGCCGGCATCATAACTGGCTTTTATCAGTTCATCGATCTCAAAAATTTTCCACCATTTATATTTTTTAGCGAAGATTTTTCCGCCAAGATCAAAATACATGTTTTTAATGTCCTCCACTTTCATACCGATGGCAAGACAGGCTGCAATAATGGAACCGGTACTGGTGCCGCCAATCAGGTCAAAATAATCAGATAATGTAAAGGATGGGTTATTGCCGTTTTGAATACGCAAAACGTCTTCAATTCTTTGCAGGTAACCAAGTGTTAATGCGCCGCGGATGCCGCCACCATCAAGGGCTAATATTCTTTTGGGAGTCGTCTCATTGGACAAATGTTCTTTCAAAGGCATACAATTCTTTTTATAGATGAAGATTACAAGCGTATAATGTACAAATGTTTTTGTGGAAATGAAAATTTTTGGAGGGGAAGTTATTGATAGAAAATCAGTTCACTTGACAGCAAAAAAATGCCCTTCTACCAATGTGATAGAAGGGCAGTTAAAATGATGGACTATTATTTAGAAGTTAGGGCCACCGGTATCCCACCACAAACGGGTAGCGATATCGTCTTTGGCACCTGTGCCCATTTTGCTTACAGCATCATCAACTGCAGCCTTATTACCGAGTCTTTCAGCATTCACAAAAGGCATCCTTTTAATCCACTGATCAGCAGGAATAACACCCCAGTCACCGTTGCTGTCATTTTTAGCAACATGAGGAATTTTAGGATAACCGGTTCTTCTGAAATCAACCCAGGCTTCAAGTGTTTGTGTAAATGCAGCCAGGTATTTCTGTGTCATGATCTTCTCAAGCTTTAATTCATTTCCGTCTGCCTCATTCCACGCGATAGTTATGGTAGAAGAAGCAGTGAAGCTGTTGCGGCCGTCGATTGGATCAACATAATTGGTTGGTTTGCTGGTAGCATCTTTTATATAATCTTCAGCTCCGGCAGCGCCCCAGTCAGCATAAGACAACCTTATTCCATTTTCGTAATTGGTTTTGGGGTCACCCGCTCCGGCCCAGCCTCTCAACCCTGCTTCGGCTTTAAGAAAAGCTACTTCAGCAGCAGTAAAGTCTCTTCTGGTAGTAGTAGTTCCAAGAGGAGGCTGATCGAAATTTGCAGCCACTTTGGACATAGGAAGATGGTCTGCTTTTGCATTAATATAAGCTCCGTTCCTTATTCCTTTGTAAGGAATTGATGGGTGATCTTTCACAACACTTGCATCCGCCGGTGCAAAGTATTGTGATATCCTGCCATCCTTTAATCCAACCATAAAAGATTCTATTACCGCCCCCATGCGGGTATCATCCCACTGAAAACAAATCTGCGCCACGGGCATAATGTTTCCCAATAAGCTATTGGTGAAATTATCGCCATTGGTTTCTATCAATCCTGCAGGATCGGCCAATGCTTTTTCGCCTTCGGTTTTTGCAGTAGCCTTATCAATTTTTGATAAGCGCATGGCTAGTCTTAATCTCAAAGAATTTATTACCTTTTGCCATTTGGGAATACTACCACTATAAGCGGTAGGATCAAAACTTTTAAACCCAACATAATCCTGATTTGCCGCAAAATCTGTTTGAATAGAATCCAATTGCTTAAACATAAGCGCATATAAATCCGATTCTTTATCGTAAGGAATAGAATTCTCGGTGCTACCATAATTTGAATAGATTACGGGCCCATGAATGGCTGTTAATTTGGAAATGCCAATTACGCGTATCAGTTTTGCCCAGTCGCTAAATAAAGGTAGATTATTCGTCTGCGCCAATTCAATCACCTGCTTGGCAGGTGACATGATGCTACCATAAATTCGATCCCAGTAGGAGTTCCAACGAATATAGTAGGTCGTGTTATTAACATTGGCAACAAAGGGAGTTGGAGTACCCATAAAACCCATCCAAGAGTCATAGCACAAATCTTCCTCAATCTGGTGTCCGTTCAGGTTAAATACCAGATTCGAAAATGGCGAACCCACCAGGTTGAAATCCTGTTTCAGGCTTTCATCTGAAATCTGATTAGGGTCCTTGTTCGTCTCCGCAAAATTCTTTGTGCAGGAGTATAATGTAATCAAGCACAACAGCGCAACAATTATCTGCTTCATCTTAAATTATTTTAGTTGTTAAAAAGTAAGTTTCACATTTAACCCGAATGACCTTGTGGGAGGCAGACCGAAAATGTCATTTGATTGAACATTGTTGGCCGTACTGATAGACTGTTCCGGATCGAATGGCGCTTTTTTATAGAAGAAAAACAGGTTTCTTCCTACTAACGATATAGAAGCATTTTTGATAAGTGGATTGGCATTTTTAGGCCTGAAATTATAACCTATTACAAATTGTCCCAACCGTATGTTTGTTCTCTTATAGATATAAGGTTCCATGATGCCATTTCTGTCACCAACAGCACCATAATAAGTACGGGGATCAAGCATTGTTACAGCAGTCTTATCAAAGATTGCATTAATAGGAACGCTGCCATTATCCCTTGCAGCCGCTGTTCTTTCACTTACGCCATAAGAATCGAGAAATGCTTCTGTTTTGGAAAAGGCAACCCCTCCGAATTTTCCATTTATCAATACACTGGCGAACCAATTTTTGTAAGCGAATGTATTGTTCCATCCCAATAAGTAGTCAGGGTTAACATTGCCTACTTTAGTTTGAGCATCTTCTTTTCTTGGTGCTGCAGATGCTGTATCCAACACTATCTGCCCTGCAGTATTTCTTAGAAAATGATAGATATATACATCATTAAAAGAACCACCAGCTTTAATAATAGAAGCAAAACCTTCATTATCACCACCCACCTGGAAGCCAGGATTGGAAGCGATTAGCTCAACAATTTTATTTTTATTCTGAGAGGCATTGATGGATGTCTTCCAACTGAAGTTCTTTGAGCGGATAGGTTCTGCAGTAAGGTTTATTTCAAATCCATGATTGGTAATCTTTCCTGCATTAATATATTGGTTAACATAGCCCGAACCGGAAGGAGCCGGCAAGGTAATGAATTGATTGCTGCTGTTGTCTTCATAATACGTAACGTCCAATCCAAGCCTTCCGTCAAGAAAACGCATTTCGGCACCATACTCGTTACTTTTGATTTTTTCCGGTTTTAAGTCTGGAAAAGGCTTGTAGGAGGGCCTGCCAATACCACCAGAGGCATTATTGATGGTGTTATCCGGGTGTACCACATTAAATGGCACTTCATTAGCCGTCTGCGAAATGGAGCCGCGTACTTTTAAATAAGAAACAAACTTGGGCAGATGTATCATATCGCTGATAACAGCAGACAAACCTACTGAAGGATATAAGTAAGACTGATTGCCGGTATTTGCCAGCGTAGAGGCCCAGTCGTTACGTCCGGCTACATCTAAAAATAAGAAATTTTTATACCCGAATTGCACATCTGCAAAAGCCCCTTCTTTAATGGTTGAATAACCGGTTTGGTTGAAGATAACAGTAGGAGGCATATTAGCAAACGTAAATACGTTAGGATATAACATAGGAGTTGTTCCATTGCCAAAACTCAGACCATCATTAAAATGGTTTTTCTGATAACTTACCCCAGCCAAAGCAGTAAGATTAAAGTCTCCGAAGGTATTGTTATAAGATAAAATACCATCTGTGTATAAAGCCTGATCAACATACCTTGAATAGGACCAGGTACCGGTTTTGCTCACCGTTACAGAATTACCTCCGGCTGCATAACGGCTATCTCTTGTTACATTATTGTAATCAATATTGCCTCTTGCTTCAAATCTGAGATGGGGTGTAATATCCCAGGCAGCTTTCACGTTGGCAATTACACGGCTTGACTTTTGCAGTTTAGGATCATTGTTAAGTTCCCAGAATGGATTGTTTTGTTTTTCTTCAGTTGAGTACCAGTTCATTTTGTATAAATTCCTGGTTTCATCGAATACCTGGTAATTCTGTTTGAAAGAATTAAAATCCCTTTCCCTGGCAAAAAGATACAACCCGGTGAGCGGGTTATTATAATAGCCGGCTCCCGGACGGTTATTAGATATTTCTGAAGCGAAAATTACATTAGAACTTAACGTAACCTTATCACCAAATAATTTAGTGCTTTGGTTAAATGAAAAATTGTGCTTGCTATATTTATTGGTAGGCATTACCCCTGTTGCTGCTACATTTGAGTAGGAAAAGTAAGCAGTTGTCTTATCATTCCCACCTTGTATGGATATACCGTTTGTGATAGTACTACCGGTTTGAAAAAAATCTTTTGCATAATTTTTTTGATAGCTATCCGATTTGATATTTACAACGGGAGATTTTTGATTAATAAGATCTCTTGCTTTTAAAGGAGAGCCTGGTGACAAATCCGGAACTACCCAGTTGTAATCACCACCTGTTGTACCATACCTGTACTGAAATTCAGGAAGATCTTTTATCTGTTCTAAAACAGTGCTATGGTTTACATCTACCGATGTCTTGCCGGCTTTACCTTTTTTAGTGGTAATAAGGATAACACCATTTGCTCCCTGGCTGCCATAAAGAATAGCAGCATTGGCGCCTCTTAAAATGTTGATCGTTTCAATATCTGCCGGGTTGATGGCGGAAAGCCCGTCTCCTCCATCTGTTCCACCATAAGTGTCTGGCTGACTACCTTTATTATTAATCATCGGAACACCGTCAATTACATAAAGCGCCTCACTAAGTCCGGTAAGAGATTTATTACCTCTTAATACCGCTTTAGTTGAACCACCTGCGCCGGAGTTGCTTACCTTGATATCAAGACCAGCCGCTTTACCGTTTAAGGCATCTACGAAATTAATATTAGCAGCCTTTCTCAACTCCTCGCCGCCAACTTGCTGTGTGGCATAAGTTAATGCCTTTTTATCGCGTCTTACACCCAACGCTGTTACCACTACTTCGCTTAATGCTCCTGAAGCACTGCTGAGTGAAACAGTAACGTTGTCATCAGATGCACCTACAGAAACTTCCTTGTCTGCAAAACCAACAGAGGAAATCTGTAAAACAACATCTCCTGAAGGAACAGACAGTGTGAACTTTCCATCTGCGCTGGATAGTGTATGAGCTTTGCTGCCTTTTACTTTTACAGTGGCAGATGGAACCCCATTATTTGCTGAATCTGTAACAACCCCATTTAGCTGGCGGGACTGTGCAGATACAACATTTGCTATCAGAATGAATAGCAGAAGTAACTTAAATCTGGACATAAGTATCGATTTAGTTTTAGTAAACGAGGCTTATCGCGCCTCTTAAATGAATGACTTACTGAATGGTTGCTTTCTGTTTTACACAGGAATATTAATCAACTATGCCAAACGTTATTACAGAAGCAATTTTGCGTCTGTCATACGTCCTTTGATAACATTTCAGTTTACCGGAACAAGAAACCTCATTTAGTATAACACAGATAGTTAGCCATGATATACCAGGTAAGGATTGCCCTTAACCGTTAATGTTGCTATAGTTGTTTTAAAATAAAATGAAGAGATGATTTTGCTTCAGCCCGCGAAATATTATCGTGGGTATTAATTCTCATAAGCATAAGAGCACCGGTTGCAGACCAGGTGCGAAAAGAAACAACCTTCCCCTTAAGGGGTCTCGTTTGGGCATACCACGCAATACCCAAAATAGATGAGGGAATTGCCAGCAGCTTTTTTACTTTAAGCATAGCAGTTTAGTTTAAAAATGAAGAATCAAAATTCTTTACAAGCAATAGAACACCTAGGTAAGCAAGAAGAAGGTTGGACTAATACACATTCGGCAAATCAACTGCAGCCAACGTTTTTTTTCTCAAAAGCTAATTTCATAAATCACGGCAGAGTTAAGGATGATCTGCCATTACCACCTAAAGTTACAACCATTGAAGTGAACCTTTAAGTGAAAAGTCATGCCATCCTTTTCTACCACAACGGAACTCATCTCATAAGCAGGCCATTGATACCGTTACAGGTATTAACCATTCAGTTGAGCTATTTTGCTCTGATGCATGGCGTCTATCTGTTTTTTTATTTTCATTTCTGAATTTTCAGCAAAATTTTCCATCACTAAAGCACCAGCGCCTATTAACTCCGCCTTAGCGCCAACCAGTGAGTATTTAACATCCGTATGTTCAAAAAGCCTTGGTATGCAATAGCGGTTTAATGCCTGTTGTATAGGTGCCAGTAAGATTCTGCCAACCGCTGAACCACGTCCACTTAACAATACCAGTTGCGGGTTAACAATATGAATCAGGATAGCGATTGCTTTACCAAGTTTATACGCCATATCAGACAACAGGTCTACACAAAACTGATCCCCTTTGTTTGCTGCGGCCATAATGGCTTCGCTCAGTTTCTCCGGGTTACTTTCAGATTTCAATCCGGTGATCGTGCTTTCCCTGGGATCTTTTTTTGCCTTATCTGTTACCACCCGCAAGGTTGCTTCCGTTTCAAGACAACCGCGTTTACCACACTCGCAAAGCACTTCTCCATCTGCAATAGGAATATGACTAAGTTCACCGGCGTACCCGCTAAAGCCCCTGAATATTTTTCCGCCCACGATCATCCCCAGGCCTATACCCCACCCCACGTTCACAACCATCACCTCTCCCTTATGTTTTGCCAGACCAAATTTTAGTTCAGCCAATGCTACCACACTGCTGTCATTATCTATAGAAACCGGTATTCCCAGTTCACGTTCCAGGTACGCACAAATGGTTTCTCCGTTTTCAGGCACCAGGTAAGAATAATTAATCCCTGCTTTTATATTTACAAAGCCCGGCATTCCTATACCAATGCCCACAATTTTCTGACTGTCTACCCCTGAACGCGCAATAGCACTATTCAACAGATCTACAAGCGCCTGTACTGCAGTATCATTATTGAGCAGCACAAGTTCTTTACTTTCCACAGCAAGTATAGTGTTACCTGCCGTATCAGTAATCGTGACTTTGGTATATAGTTGGTCCATAGCAACCGCGATGATGAACATGCGCTGGCTGGTAAGGATATATACCTGTGGTCTCCGGCCTCCGCTTGATCTTGCCTGGCCTCCTTCTGTAAGAACACCTTCTGCTATTAATTCGTTGACTGATTTTGTAATATGGGGTACACTTTTTCCCAGCGTTTCACTTAACTCAACAATAGATAAAGATTTTTCGAAGTACAGTGTGCTGATAATCTGGCGTTTTAAAATGGAATCCACTGACTTCATCTTTCTATTTATTTACTACACGACTTGCTGATTGTTTATAAAGTAAAACAAACTTAATAAACGTAATGAAATTTCCAAAAATAATTTTACAATCATTTCACATTTGATGGGTGATTCAATTTGGAATTTTATTCTTTTTTTAATAAAGGATAATTTTTACCAACCAAAATATCTTTTTATAAAGCTAATGAGCTAATACACTGTATATTGGCGATAGTTACCAGTTATACATTATTGACTAACCAATTAAAAAAAGCTATATGAAAAAGATTTTTTTAATTTCCTTGTTCTTTTGCGCTACACAGGTTTTTAGTCAAACAGCCGATGAAACCAAAATTTCTGCTGCGGTGGAAGCTTTACGTGTAGCTATGGTAAACGCTGATAAAAGCGCCCTTGAGAACCTTACTTCAGAGGTGCTCAGCTACGGGCACTCCAGCGGTAAAGTAGAAAACAGGCAGGAATTTGTTGACAATATTGTGAGTGGTAAATCTGATTTTGTGAAGATTGATCTCTCTGAACAAACCGTGAAAGTAAACGGGGATCTCGCTATTGTTCGGCATAAGTTTGATGCTGAAACGAATGATGGTGGTAAACCCGGCACAGCCAGCATTTATATTTTATTGGTATGGCATAAAGAAAAGAAAGACTGGAAGCTGGTAGCCAGGCAGGCTGTTAAAGTGCCTAAATAACCTGGATGGATATTGGAGCAGATCTGTTGAAGATTTTGCAATCGGTTGTCTGAAATATGTAAACTCTGGTATTAAGAATCAATTAAAAGATCATCAATACTACACAGGTAAAACATTTTAGCATATTTTACTTCCAAATCCAATATTCATGCAATCAATAGAAGTAAAATTTCTATTTGAGGGTATTCTTTTTACAACAACCGTTCACATTTTAAAAGCGAAAGAGAACCCCAGATTAGAATTCTTTGTAACATTTACCACCAAGTATTTAATTAAAGAGTTTGGTAAAAGCCTCCGGCTTATTTTTGAGAACAACCGCTTTTCTCCTTTTTTTCCCAGCAACCAGAAAGAAAAAGAGCTCATCCGGAGTATCCAGGATGCGTTGATTAATCACACTGAAATTGTAAGGGCTGCGTAGATTTTTACACCACCTGTTTTAACTTAGGCAGAGAGGGCAAAAAATACCCGGTTGCTATGGATGCAACCGGGTAGCCAGCTTATATTTTACGTTTATAATACTGCATAAACTAAACTACACGCCTACTTCTTCAGGTTCAACTGTTTCCAGTGCAAGCACTTCTTTAGTCCATGCCCTTAAATGTGCAGCCAGTTCAACATCTTTGGATAAGGAAAGCCCGTAAGAGGGGATCATTTCTTTTAACTTATCCTGCCATTGCTGATCATTGACGCGATCTTTAAAGCAACGCTCAATCAGCGTAAGCATGATAGAAACCGCTGTGGAGGCACCCGGTGAAGCGCCCAGCAGCGCTGCAATAGAGCCATCTGCCGAACTCACCATTTCTGTTCCAAACTCCAGCACACCTCCCTCCTCTTCATCTTTCTTGATTACCTGCACACGCTGGCCTGCAACTTCAAGCTCCCAGTCTTTCATTTCAGCAGTTGGTAAAAATTCTTTTAATGCCTCCAGCCTGTCTTCAGGTGATTGTCTTACCTGGTCAATCAAATATTTGGTAAGCGGGATGTTATGAAAACCTGCTGACAGCATCGGTCTTATATTACTAAACTTGATAGACAAAGGCAGATCCATAAAAGAACCGTTCTTCAGAAACTTTGTACTGAACCCTGCATAAGGCCCGAATAACAACGCTTTCTTTCCATTGATCATACGGGTGTCAAGATGCGGTACAGACATGGGGGGAGCGCCTACAGATGCCTTTCCATATACTTTTGCATAGTGTTGTTCAATCACTTCCGGGTTAATACATTTCAACCACTGGCCGCTTACCGGGAAACCGCCAAACCCCTTGCCTTCAGGTATGCCTGATTTTAGCAATAAAGGCAACGAACCTCCGCCTGCGCCAATAAATACAAACTTTGCTTTTACAGTAAGCTTATCACCGGTTGAGATATCTTTTACAGTAACACTCCATTTACCATCTTCTTCCTGGTCAAGGCTGCGTACTTCCTGGTTAAAATGAAGTTCTACTTTTTCCTGTTCTTTCAGGTAGTTAAACAGGTTACGGGTAAGTGATCCAAAGTTTACATCTGTGCCAATCTCCATCCTGGTAGCCGCAAGCTTTTCATCATGATTACGTCCTTCCATAACCAATGGCATCCATTCCCTTAACTGTTCATGATCTTCAGCATACTTCATTCCGGCAAACAAGTGTGATTGCTGTAATTTCTCAAATCTCTTATGAAGAAAATTTACATTCTCCTCACCCCACACAAAACTCATATGGGGTATGCACTTAATAAAATCTTTGGGTGTTTTTAAAATTTGATGTTGTATAAGGTAGGCCCAGAATTGTTTGGATACTTCAAATGATTCCGCAATCTTAATTGCCTTTGTTATATCGATGGATCCATCTTCTTTTTCCGGAGTATAGTTCAATTCACAAAAGGCAGAGTGACCCGTACCGGCATTGTTCCATGCATCCGAGCTTTCCGCTGCAGCAACGTTCAGTCTTTCAAAAATAGTGATGCCTGTAGATGGTTCAAGTTCTTTAATCAGCATGCCCAGCGTTGCACTCATAATGCCCGCACCTATTAAAATCACATCTGTTTCCCTTTGTGTATGTTCGCTATTACTCATAATGCATGCAAAGATGCGACATAATGGGCTTTTTTCCTGTTTAAAACAGGACGGCAATTTAAAAGAAGAGGTTAATTATGTGTCAATAAGACGCATTATACTAACAAACTTTTGATAGCTTTCTATATAAATAACATAAACATATTCCGCAATTTCCGGGTTTTATGGCGCCCGTTGCCCCGATAATTTTGATGTATGAAAAATGAAACAATGAACACACAGGAACAACTTAACTATGAGCGCATTGCCGAGGCAATTGCTTATATCAACACCAACTTCAAAACACAGCCTAACCTTGATGAAGTGGCGGAAAAAATACACCTGAGTCCTTTTCATTTCCAGCGGATGTTTACTGAATGGGCCGGCGTAAGCCCTAAGAAATTTTTACAATTCATCAGTATTGAACACGCCAAGGAAATACTGCGTGACCAGCAGGCGACCTTGTTTGATGCAGCTTTTGAAACTGGCTTGTCCGGCACCGGCCGGCTGCATGATCTTTTTATAAAAATTGAAGGTATGACGCCCGGTGAATTTAAGAACGGCGGAGAAAGCCTTGCCATCAATTACAGCTTTGCAGAAAGCCCCTTTGGCAACCTGCTTGTGGCATCTACCGACAAGGGTATTTGTTACCTGGCTTTTGCTGATGAACCCAAACTGGCAATGGAAGAATTGCAGACCAAATTTCCGCGGGCACAATACCGGCAGATGACAGATCTTGTTCAGCAAAATGCCTTGCAGATTTTCTCTCACGACTGGAGCAAGTTGCGGGAAATAAAGCTGCACATTAAGGGTACCGACTTTCAGTTAAAGGTTTGGGAAACCCTCTTGAAAATTCCATTGGGGCAACTATCTTCCTATGCCTCTATTGCCGGTAAAATTGAATCACCCGGCGCATCCAGGGCTGTTGGTTCAGCTATTGGCGACAACCCCGTTGCGTTCCTGATACCCTGCCATCGTGTAATACAATCTACGGGCGCATTTGGCCAATATCATTGGGGAAGCACCAGGAAAACGGCCATGATCGGCTGGGAAGCGGCAAAGACCCAGATGAACTAAGATGGAGCGAAAGGTCAAAAGTGAATGGAGTATGACATCTCAGGCCAGCGTATGACCTTTCACCCCTCACGAAATTGATGATTGATCCCACCGACATCGCAATGATGAAGCCTCTGTTGCGTCGCACACTTGTACTTTCTGTTCTTTATGCAGCAATGCGTTAGCTTAACAACAGCCCGTACACCGCGTCTTATCATTTTATACTGGGATTCACTTCAAAAATGTTTCAAGCATAATATCAACCTATGTCTTTTATTCAACAAACAATCGCTGCCAGTAACTGGCCGTTAATTAAACAGCAATTAGATTCCAACGGTTATGCACTTGTAAAAAATATACTTAGCGAATCACAATGCCAGGATCTTGCAATGGATTACCAAAAAGAATCATTGTATCGCAAAACCATACAAATGGAGCGTTACCGGTTTGGTAAAGGTGAATATAAATACTTTCACTATCCGCTTCCACCACTTGTACAGGTGTTACGCGAAACAGTTTACTCTCACTTGTCAACCGTAGCTAATGGCTGGATGAACAAGCTCGGTATAGAAATGCAATATCCTGCAAATCTTAAAGAACTGCAGGCGCAATGCGCGGCCAACGGCCAAACCCAGCCTGCCGTTTTAATACTGAAATACAATGAGGGTGGCCATAACACTTTGCACCAGGACTTATATGGAAGCATTTATTTCCCCATGCAGGTGGTGCTTTTTCTAAACGAACCCGGCACGGATTACACCGGCGGTGAGTTTGTATTGGTTCAACAAACGCCACGTGCACAATCAAAGGCAATCGTATTACAACCATCTGCGGGTGACATGCTGATATTTGCTACCAACTTCAGACCCGCTGAAGGCAGCCGTGGTTATTACCGTGTTACGATGAAGCATGGCGTTAGCGAAGTGCATGCCGGCGAAAGGTTTACATTAGGTATTATTTTTCACGACGCAGGATAGTGGCTATATAACATGGATAGTTAGTTAATCAATTTCCGGAATGCACTATTGTAACAATAAAATATCAATTTTGAAGCCAGTTAAACAAAGTTATGCAGGCTACACTTTTTGAAGAAACTCCCCACAACATACTGCCTTTTGATGGAGAAGTTTTTTTCTATCCGGCTTTCTTTTCTACAGAAGAAAGTGACCGTCTGTTACAGCAACTAAAAAATGAAATAGACTGGAAACAGGAACCCATCAAAATGTTTGGCAAAATGGTAATGCAGCCAAGGCTTACCGCATGGTATGGAGACAGCGACAAAGCATATCAATACTCCGGCATTACCATGACTCCACATGCATGGACAGATAGCCTGCAAACGATCAAACAAAAAATTGAAACCGTGTCGCCGGTGCAATACAGCAGTGTACTTCTAAACCTTTACCGTGATGGCAAAGACAGCATGGGCTGGCATCGGGACAATGAGCCTGAGCTTGGCATTAACCCCGTGATCGCCTCTGTAAGTTTTGGAGGTGCAAGAACTTTCAAGCTACGTAACTATGCTGACAAGTCAATCATAAAAAGTATGGAACTCACTCATGGCAGCCTGCTGATAATGCAAGGTGCCACACAACATTTCTGGGAGCATCAGATACCTAAAACCGCATTACCGGTTAAAGAAAGAGTTAACCTTACCTTCAGGGTAATATTTTAAAAGATAGCCTGCAGTCTAATATTTCACAAAGTTTCTGATCATAGGAGCCTCATTCAATTTTATCAGTTTTAATGTATATACCCCGGCTTTATACCCGGCAACTGAAACCCTGTTGAAATTATCACCCGCACCAAGCTTAACCTGTTTGCTAAGTAATGTTTTGCCGGCCAGGTCTGTAATCAGCAAGGTTCCGCTAACAGCCTTGTCCATATACAAGTGAATATTCAGGTAATCCCTTGTCGGGTTGGGATACAACAACAGGCTGTCATTAAAATCAAAGCCTTTTACTTCTACAATCTCTGAGTAATTGAATTGCCCGTCATTATCTACCTGCTTCAACCGGTAATAAGATATGCCGGGAAAATTATTGTCATCCCTGAACTGGTATTTTTTTTCATTACCACCATTACGCAAAGAAGCAACAAATCCCCTGCTGGTAAAATTGTGTGTTGTTGCAAGTGCCCGCTCAACCTCAAACCCTTTGCTGTTAATTTCATTGGTGGTTTTCCAGTTAAGCAATGCATGTTCCCTGTCAATTCTTTTACCATCAAAACTTAGCAAATAAACTGGCAGGGTTCCGCAGTCGCCTGATAATTTGCAATGGGCAGCATTAAGCCCTGTATATAAGGATACATCCTCAACTGAAGTACTGGTAAAACTAAAGGGTGCATCTACGTAACCTTTCAGGTTTATCAACGAATCAATTGGTGACGGCAATATGATGCTTTGCGTGTTGCCGCATAGCGATATCACTACCAGCAATAGTAAAAGGCCGGAGGCACGAACACATTTTAGAAGCCTGTCCATTCTATATTTTTTTTGATATCCCATCCAAATTTTACCGGTGACCCGAGACCACCTTTACTATCTGATGGAGTATACGTCCACCCGATACGTGAAGCGTTAAAACTTATCTGTTGCTGAGGGATCGTATTACCATCGCTTAACCCTTCCGTCATCTGACTAATGGTTACATCTTCCATCTTTATTTTATAAAAGTCACCCTGCGATTCGCCAGCTTTCCTTGCAGTAACATCCACTGCTTTCAGATGTAATCCCTTTATTAAAATACCTTTGAGTTTATTGGATGCTTTATTCAAAGCCATATTCGCGATAAACTTGCCAAACGTAGTTTTGCCAACAAGTTCACCACAGCAATTGGTTATATCCTGGCCGTAAGAAGTTGCTTCGATTTCATTCTCATGACCACGCACTGCAGACTCGCCCTGAATAATTGTTCCATCACTTGCAGTAACCTTAATAAATAATCTTGTTTGAGCAAAACTTTGTGAAGCCGAAAACAGCAAAAGGAAAAGCAGAATTACTCTCATAGCTTTTTTGAAGATAAAATACTTCGCAAAATCCGGATTGTCAATAGGCAGGTAAAAACTTAGCTAAAAGTTTTTGAAAGATGTTAGTGTGCTCAGCTTTTATAATTAAAAGGCGCCGTTATAAAACAGCGCCGCTATAAATGAACCAAAGATTTTAAGGGAGATAACTATTCCTTTACCAGCTTAAAGATTTTTCCCGAAGTACCGGTAAGACCAACAGCCATGGAAGTAGCAAGATAAACCTCTCCCCGGAGGTCCTGGCCAAAGCCTTTGAGGTACATTCCAAGATGATCCGGATAGTCTTTCAATTTTACTTCTTCAAAAGGCCAGAAGTGAGTTCCTGCAAAAGCAGCTTTATATAATTTACCATTAGCTCCCCCGTCTTTTGAAAAAGAGCCAAACAAGTAATACCCATTTAAACCAGGCAGGGTAAGCCCCCTGTAAACATTACCACCAACCACAACAGTAGTAATACCTCCGCCGGAAGGGTTGGCAAAATTCTTTAACTGTATCACCGGGTCAATAAGCGGGTTGCCGGCAGTATCTTCCATGGGGCAGGCACTACGTGGCACTTCATCATTATCCGTACTAAAACAGATGGTACCTTCTTTTACATTCCAGCCATAGTTGCCGCCTTTATGCACCAGGTTAATCTCTTCCCACAAACCTTGTCCGGCATCGCCCAACAGTAATTGATGCAACCCTCCCATATCAAAAGAAAAACGATAGGGGTTACGAAAACCATAAGCATATATTTCAGGCTTGGCCTTAGTGTTTACAAAAGGATTGTCAGCCGGTATGCTGTAAGGGCTGCCGTGATTAATATCTATACGAAGCACATTACCCATCAGGTTATGATAAATATCCTGGCCATTACCTCCTTTGTTCACTTTATACCAGTCATCTACGTGGCCCGGTGCATTATCGTCTGATGCTCCGCCATCACCAATTGAAATATAGAGATAGCCATCGGGTCCAAAAGCAATTGTACCGCCGTTGTGATTTAACTGCGGATGATCTTCTTCCAGGATAACCCTTTCAGAATTAAGGTCGGCCATATCCGGGTTGCCAGCAGAAACGGTAAACTCAGAAATGCGTGTAAGGTTGTTCCAACTGGCGCCAGGCTGAGGTCCGCCGCTGCGTGGAGGAGCTGTATAAAATACATAGAATTTGTGGTTGCTGGCGAAGTCTGGATGAAAAGCCAAACTCAGCAATCCTCTTTCATCATAACCCGGATTTAGCGTTACCATTTTAGAGGTCAGGTCAAGGAAAGGCATTTTTTTACCATCCGTTTTTCCTACAATCCATACTTTTCCAATTTCATCTACAACAAATAATCTTTTGCTGCCATCAGGGGGTTCAACCACTGATAGTGGCGCAACAAAATCTCCGGCAACCAACTCAAGGTTTAGTGTTCCCCGACCAGGAATTGTATCCAGTTTTTTACAGGCAAAAAAACAACTCATGAAAATGAGGCATAAGAGCATTTTTGGGTGGATGACATTTCTCATAGATAATTTTTTATGGTGTTTGCAATCAAGAAAGCGGGAGAAGGGTGAGCACGTTAATAAGTGTATACAAATAAATACGGGGTTGTGCAGAAAGCGTTGCTTGACATGAAAATTATTTAAGCAGTTGTCTTATTTCCAGTCATTGTTTTTTTCAGCAAGGTTATCTCTTTACATGATCCGACGCAGTGATTGCGTTCTGTTACTTAAGTTTACCTGCCAGCAATTGTTTTCGCTTTTCCCAGGTTACAAGTGGCTCAGGCAGATGCATTGCATTACCCTTTTTATCAGTTAGTCCAAGTTTTTGCGATAAAGCCTTGCTTATTCTTGAAGCATGCGCAGTTAACCGGGGAAGGGATGCATGACGTTGCCGGTAATGTTTTGTAAAAAAAAGAATAGCAGTGTTAATAATAGCCATCTCTTTGCGATACGCTTTTTGTTTCCGATAAAGAATCATCAACCGCTGGTAAGGAGCTTCATTTGACGGAGACTGTTTGATGGCTTGCTGATAAGTTTTAATTGCCTGCTCCTCCTCCCCTTCTTTTTCTGCTGCCTTTGCATTTTCCATCAATGCTTTATAGGAAAGCTTTTCTTCCATAACATATAATTATACAGGATGATGGTTCTAAAGAGTGATCAGGGTGTGAACGCTGTATACTTTTTATCATGCATCCGGATGATATCTAATCAATATTCTGATTAAAAATCTGCGGCTCTCATTTATCCATGCTGTACAGGCCGATGAAAAAGCTTTCTCAATTCATTCTTGCTTTGTTCAAGTACATCCTTCTGTTCTTTAATCAGGTTAGCGCCAGCCCTGTTGATATAGAAGTTAAGCATCGACATGGCTGACCTGAACGGCGTGGTCTTTCTCCGCCTGCTGCGGGTTGCCGATCGCTTTAGTGACCGCGCTATTTCACCCGGATCTTTCAGTTGAAAAACTTTCTGCTGAAGATCCAGTGCGTTGCTGTTCCTGGTAACATCACCAGACCACTTCCCGTTGCTTTTTTTTTCTTTTTTTCATGCCGGCTGCACGTTTATAAAATGTGGTACATGTCTGCCATACTTCTGCAGGCATCAGCACACTCGGTACAGGCATCAGCACATTCCTGGCAATGCTCATTGTTATGCTGGCGACATTCCTGTGCACAAGCTTCACACATATCTGCGCAAATACCACACAGCTCCGTAGCCTTATCACTGCCCAGGCTCATCAGCTGGGCCGCGGTATAGCAGATAGCCGCACATTCCATATCCAGTTGTATACATTTTGCCATCATGGTAACATCTTCTTCTTTGGTACAGGAAGAAGCACAATGGTTACATAAAGCAGCGCACTTAAGACATGCTTCAATACAGGATTTATAATCGTGGTAAGTCATGATAACTATTTCTAAAGAAGCGATAAATAATGTGCCATACTATCGGCAGATATGATTCAAGCATGAATATTGTACCATTACCTGTAGCGAAAGTTATTAACATACGAATATGAAAACACTACTTCTACTTACCGATTTTTCACAGGAAGCAACACATGCCGCCCAGTATGCATGCCAGCTTGCCGGACAACTTCACACAGAAAGGATCATCTTGTTATATGTCTATCCATCGTTTCAACCAATTGCACAGCAGCCGTTAACAATGATGGCCGACAAGGATATGCGGCAGGAACTTTCAGGGAAGATGGAGAAACTGAAATATAGTCTGCAATCGATGCTGAATCCATCCGTAGATATCAGGTTTACCGTGGCGGAAGGTGCATTATCTGGCCTCGTAAATTTTGTAGCCAGGCAGGAAAAAGCAGAACTGATTGTTATGGGTACCACGTATAAAACCGGGATGGAGCGGGCGTTCTCGGGAAGTAATACGGTGATCCTGCTGGAAGAAAGCGAATTGCCTGTACTCGTAGTGCCGCCCGCTGCACCATTGCAGGAACTGAAGAATATTGTACTTGCTACCGATATTAAAGATGTTGAAAATACATTGCCTGTAAATGAAATAGCCAAACTGCTGGATGTTCCCGGAACCAAATTAAAGGTACTGAACATAGACGCCGGAGATCATGAAGTGACTGCTGATATGGCTGAAGAAATGTCCTCCCTAAACAGCCTTTTACAAGAATATACACCCGAATATCATTATCTGAATAACGATGATATTATTGATGGTATTGCAACGTTTGCAGATAATGAAGAAGCCTCGCTGGTAATTGTATTACATGAACAACGGAATTTTATCTCCCGCATGTTTCATGAAAGCGTTGCTGATAAATTACCATTATACCTGCATATGCCTTTGTTATCTGTAAAAAAGAAAAAATAAGTGCAAACCTATGTTTACTGCCGAAACTTATATCAACTTAAAAGAGAATTGTGCCGCGACATTTATGTGTAGCAATTTTTCCTGAAACTGTGCAAATTTTCATCGTTATGCAGATAACCAGCTCATTATTCTTTACTTATTCTGCCAAGTATATGCAAAGCACATGATTCAGTGAACCAATAAAGAAATTTTTTAGCCTATATAACTATATAGCATCCTTTAGCTTATCACCGGTTTGCAAGAAATAATCATTTAATCACTTTTCTTTTTCTAGTTTTTCTACACGCCTTTTCAGCAATTCATTCTCCTTATTAATTTCAATGAGATATAATGTTAATTCTTCTATTTTTCTAAGTAACGTTGCCTGGTTATCACCAATATCAGCACCGTTTGCTGCAATCTCCTTTGCAGACGGAACGTCAGGGAGATGCTGATTCTGTTTAATATATTTTTCAACTTCAAACAACGGGCGTAACTTATAATTCTTCCCAAAAACATAATCTGACCAACCCACGTTTGTTATAATTAGCTTCATAGCGCGTACGTTTCCCTTTACAGAAAGCTTATCGCCAGGATTAACCGTTCCGATGCCAATATTACCATTGGCTTTTACCATCAACATACTTTGGCCAGCGTTATTAACTGACAAAATATTACTTTTTGTAAGTGTTGCATTAGTTTTACTTCTTGCATCCAACACAATACCTGCATTATTGATGTCTGTTGAATTAGATACTACATCTTCTGGTTTTGCCATCAACACTAAGCCATGTGGTCTTCCGGGAGCGTAGCTGCGCCCCGAAATTTGAGCGATATAATTACCAGGAATAGCAGAGCCGTTTTCAATGCTAATATATCCTTCAGCATCATCAACGTCAGCCTGGCTAAACTTGCCAAAAGAATTACCTTGCTTGCCTACAACGTGCAGGTAAGCATCTGGTGTAGCAGTACCAAGACCAACCTTTCCATCTGCATTATATTTCACCATAATATTATCATAGGCTTGTCCCACTTCACCATGCAGGTAAAAGAGTTCAGACACACCCAATCTTCCATCTGTACCTGAAGTTGTATAAAATGTATAACGAAGTTTGGAGTAGGTTCCGTTACTTAAGAAATAGATAAAATTCCGATCAGTATTGTTGGTGACTTCTACAACGCTAATCCATGCACTTGTTTCATTCTGGTAAGCTTCAATCTTAAAGTGGGTCGCCGGCCAGGCTCTTGTCGCCCATCCAACATAGGTTCCCATTTGTGTATGCAGCGTAGGAAAACCATCGATAGTAACCACTGTAGGAACAGCTTCTGTGGGTGCAGTGGCAGTATAAGATGGATAATATTCACCATCGAACAGCCTGTTTAGATCAAGTGCCGGACCGGATTGCGTTACTGTATACCTGGCATTAGCATAAAACAATACATTCTTTTCCAGGCCAGCATAGTTAAGATTACCAGGTGGTACCAGTGTTGCTTTCACAGGAGGAGGGTTTTGCCCCTGGGCACACATATAACAACCCAGGCAAAGCATACATAAATAGAACAGTTTCATCAGCACGTTAATTTAAAAAGTTTTGTTTTTTATTTTTGATGATTGATATAAATAAACAGAGGCACTAGCCCTGTATTTGTCATCAATCCAAAGTATATAGAGCATGTATGTTGATTATCAGGGATCCTTTTGATACAATCGAAAGAAGAATAAAGAAGAAAGCATGATGAAGGGTTTTATTAAAGCAATACCAGCAGAAAGAGATATATTTTTTGTTAATTAAAGACGGTTTGAGCGAAATCTCACAATCAAAACTATACAGTAAAGATCATCTTCTTAAAAAGACTATTGAACGCGTTGTTTTTGATAATAACTGTGTCAAAAAATAAAATAATCGTGCAATTCTTTGTATCATTTCTGTCTCAGATGAAACAAAACTTGGTCTTATATATCCTCACGCACTTATTCTATCCAGCTTGGTTAAATATACATCCACCATATCAGACAACTCCTGCATTGAAAATGGCTTCTCCAGGAAATCATCTGCATAAGCATCCGCTACAGATTCCGGTTCCATTGGATGCGCAGAGAACAAGATTATAGGCATTGAACTGTAACCGTTATTTTTTAAATCCCGGCAAATGGTTCTCCCGTCTTCTTCACCAAAGGAAATGTCAAGAAATAAAATATCTGGCTGATAACTTTTTAACAACAGGTGAAGTCCCGACAACTCAGGCGTTGTTTTTACATCAACATTCTTACGCAGGAGAATTTCTTTTACAATCTCAAGAAAGCCCTGATGATCATCAGCGACCAAAATTTTTGGCAGGTACGGATTAGTTTTCATTTACAAAAAGGTAAAGGTTAAAAATATTTTGAAATCCCTCCACCGGTATTGTTTTCAATGCAGGGATTGCTGTTGCAAAAATATTGATGTAGCGGATCACTCAAATTAAAAGCCGTATAAAAAAGAAATATAATTCGGGCAACATAAGGCTTATAAAAACTCACGTCCTGGTCATTCTATTTGTTTTTACAGATCCTTAAACAATTACCCAAACCGGTTTTACCATTTTTACCTAAGAATATAGCACTACCTTCCCATTGTATATTAATTGCTTTCACTATGACATTACGCACCGCTTCATTGAAAGACCTTCAGCAACAAGGAAAGAATATCGCTTCACTGCCATTTTCTATCAGGATATTGCTTGAGAATGTGCTGCGCAATCACGATGGTTTTGGTATTACAGATGAACATCGCGATACACTCATCAACTGGCCTCCCGGTGGAACTGATAAAGAAATTCCCTTTAAACCTGCGCGGGTATTAATGCAGGATTTTACCGGCGTTCCTGCCGTAGTGGATATTGCTTCCATACGTTCTGAAGTAATCAGGCGCGGCAAAGATGGAAGCCGCATCAACCCGGCCATTCCTGTTGACCTGGTGGTGGATCATTCCGTACAGGTTGATTTCTTTGGTACCGATTATGCCTACAAAAAAAATGTAGCTTATGAATATGAACGTAACAGCGAACGTTACCAGTTACTGAAATGGGCACAGCAGGCGTTTGATAATTTTACCGTGGTTCCTCCGGGCATGGGCATTTGTCACCAGGTAAACCTGGAATATCTTGCACAGGCGGTAATAGAAAGAGATGGCTGGCTCTTTCCTGATTCGCTGGTTGGTACTGACTCGCACACACCAATGGTAAATGGCATTGGTGTACTTGGCTGGGGTGTAGGTGGTATTGAAGCAGAAGCCGCATTGCTGGGGCAACCTGTTTACTTCACCTGCCCGCAGGTGATCGGGCTTAAGCTTACCGGCAGGTTGCATGAAGGGATCACCGCAACAGACATGGTGCTTGCAATAACAGAACGATTGAGGAAGTTTGGAGTGGTAGGAAAATTTGTAGAAGTATTTGGCGATGGCCTTGACCATCTTACTGTACCGGACCGTGCCACTATCTCAAACATGTCTCCCGAGTTTGGATGTACGGTTACTTATTTCCCTGTAGATCACCAGACACTGGATTATATGCGCCGTACCAACCGTTCTGAAAAACAGGTTGCCACAGTTGAAAGTTATTGTAAAGAGAATATGTTATGGAGAGAGGGTAATGAAAATATCACGTACTCACACATTGTTGAGTTAAACCTAAACACACTGGAACCATCACTTGCCGGCCCCAAAAGACCGCAGGACCGCATAACCCTGAAAGAAGTAGATGATAAGTTTGAAGAATTGCTGGGAAGGGAATACAAACGCATGTACACACCCGAAGGCAAACGCAGGGACAATGCCTGGCTTTCCGAAGGCGGCTCCGGAACAACCTTTACTTATGAAACAGAGAAACATTCACAGGAAGATATTGTAGTGGAGGCAGATAGTCTGCAATCAGTACGCATTAAATTAAAGAACCAGGAATACGTGTTGAGTGATGGGGCCGTTACTATTGCGGCTATTACCAGTTGTACCAATACGTCAAACCCCAGTGTAATGATTGGTGCGGGCCTGGTTGCGAAGAAAGCAATAGAGCATGGGCTGAATGTAAAACCGTGGGTAAAAACGAGTCTTGCACCGGGATCAAAAATAGTAACGAGATACCTGGAGAGAGCCAATTTGTTAACTGACCTGGAAGCATTGAAGTTTCATATTGTTGGCTATGGTTGCACCTCCTGTATTGGTAACAGCGGTCCGCTTCCACCACATATTGCAGAAGCTGTTGATAAAGGCAAACTGGTGGTGGCATCAGTACTTTCGGGTAACCGAAATTTTGAAGCCCGGGTGCACCCGCAGGTGAAGATGAATTTTCTTGCATCTCCCCTGCTGGTGGTAGCTTATGCTATTGCAGGGCGTGTGGATATTGATATGCAGAAAGAACCGCTGGGCTACGATCCCAACGGAGAACCGGTATTCTTAAAGGACATATGGCCAACACAGGAAGAAATTAATGAAGCGGTAAACCATGCCGTGCAACAAACTGACTTTGAAGAAGTATATAAGGTGATCTTTGATGGCGATGAACAATGGCAGGAATTAAAAGCGCCTGAAGGAAAAGATTATGTTTGGACGGATGAATCGACCTATATTAAAGAAGCATCTTTTTTCAAAGATCTCCCGGAACATCCACAGCCGCCGGAAGAGGTGATCAACGCAAGAGTGTTATTAAAGCTGGGCGATTCTGTTACCACCGATCATATATCACCTGCAGGCTCGTTCAAGGCAGATTCACCTGCAGGCAAATACTTAACCGAACATGGGCTGGAGCCTCAGCAATTTAATTCCTATGGTTCAAGAAGAGGTAATGAAGAAGTGATGATCAGGGGAACATTTGCCAATGTGCGTATCAGGAACCAGCTTTCTTCAAGAGAAGGTGGTTTTACCCGTCTGCTTCCCGGAGATAAAATCATGAGTATTTATGATGCGGCAATGGAATATGCCGGCAGCAAAACGCCACTGGTAATACTTGCAGGAAAAGAATATGGCAGTGGTTCTTCCCGCGACTGGGCTGCAAAGGGTACTAACCTGTTGGGTGTAAAAGCAGTTATCGCAGAAAGTTTTGAACGAATTCACCGCAGCAACCTGGTGGGCATGGGCATATTACCACTTGAATATGTAAACGATGAGACGGCAGAGTCATTAGGATTAACAGGCACAGAGGTTTATTCCATCACAGGTATAAAAGAAAACCTGCAACCAGGCAAGTTATTAAAGGTAACTGCAACACCTGAGCATGGCGATGTTATTAACTTTAACGTAAAATGCCGGCTCGATTCAGCCATTGAACAGGCCTATTACCTGAATGGCGGCATATTGCAATATGTATTACGCGATTTTTTAAAGAAAGCATAACCAAAAACCAGCGATGATGAAAATAAATCACCTACTCATACTCCTGATGCTGATAGGGGTTTCCTGTGTAACCGGCAAACTCTTTACCGTACAAGGAACAGTAACTTCCATAACAGCAGGTAAAGACGGTTACATGGCAGATGTAACTGCTGAAGACGGAACAAAATACAGTGCCACAGTAAGCATAATAAAAATGCAAAGAAATTATGTGCAGTTAAAAGAAGGCGATAAAATAACTATTTCCGGTGATACCATCAGGCTAGAAGACAAAATAAATATCCTTGCAAAAGAAATTAAAAAGCAATAAGAGCCATATATCACACAGATCAATACACCATCAAACCTATAAAAATATATCACACTATTACATCAACGTCATTCAACGGCTCTCACAACTTCGCACTGTTACACCAGTCCTTGCGTAAGGTGCATCTTTAGGTTCGCTTCCGCGCAGCGGAATTGGAAAAAATCCAACGGATATTTTTTCCAAAGAAGCTAAAGTAGCGACGGTGCAAGGACGAAGCCATGCGGCTTGAGCAAAACACTTTACTATCAATCAACATTTAAAGAAACAAATCAAGCATGATTCATGTTACAAGAAAGATTTAAAGCAAGGAAAAAATCAAGTCGTTGCTATTTCGCTGGCAGCTTTATCTAACTGCTAAAAATATATCAAACTATTACATCTCTTCTCCCTCAACCGCTCTCGCAACTTCGCACTATTACACCAGTCCTTGCATAAGGCGCATCTTTAGGTTCGCTTCCGCGCAGCGGAATTGGAAAAAATCCAACGGATATTTTTTCCAAAGAAGCTAAAGGAGCGACGGTGCAAGGACGAAGCCATGCGGCTTGAGCAAAACATCTTACTATCAATCAAAGTTTAAAGAAACAAATCAAGCATAATTCATGTTCTAAGAAAGATTTAAAAACCAAGGGAAAAAAGCAAGTCGCAGCTATTTCGCTGGCGGCTTTATCTAACTGCCAAAAATCACATCATCACTACTACATCTGTTCTCATTCAACTACTCTCACAACTTCGCACTATTACACCAGTCCTTGCATAAGGCGCATCTTTAGGTTCGCTTCCGCGCAGCGGAATTGGAAAAAATCCAACGGATATTTTTTCCAAAGAAGCTAAAGGAGCGACGGTGCAAGGACGAAGCCATGCGGCTTGAGCAAAACATTTTACTATCAATCAACATTTAAAGAAACAAATCAAGCATGATTCATATTACAAGAAAGATTTAAAAGCCGTGCAAAAAAACAAGCATCTGCTTTAGAAAAAATCCAAAGAATCTAAAGAGCGCAGTTGTAAGAACGAAGCCATGCGGCTTGAGCAAAACATCTTACTATCAATCAACAGTATCCCTACTAAAAACCGTATTGATATCTACTCATTGATTACAAAAAATTTCAACAAACAAAAACATTCTCTCAAATCCTTCTTCAACATTTTATTTCGCTACCATTTATTATTCCCTATTTTTAAAAATAAATCTTTACGTATGAGTAAAGCATGGTTGCTTACCTTTTGCACCTGTTGTGCAACAATCGCTTTTTCCCAATCTTCCAAAGAGGCCGCTAACAATAACGCAAGGCCGCTCAAGTTTATCAAGAAGCAGATAGCCTCAGAAAGTTATGAGTCCTGCACAGTAGTAGATGTAAATAATGATAAGGTACCCGACATCATCTCCGGTGCTTACTGGTACCAAGGACCTTCTTATTTTACACGACACTACATTGCACCGGCAAAACAGTATGGAGAGTACTGGGATGATTTTTCTACCATCCCGCTTGATGTAAATGGTGATGGCCGCATAGACTTTGTAACAGGCGGCTGGTTTGGTAAAAAACTGGTGTGGATGGAAAACCCTGGCAACGACCAGGAATGGAAAGAACACCTGATTGCAGAAGCCGGCAATATAGAAACCACACGTTCCTGGGATATTGATGGTGATGGCATACCGGAAATCATCCCCAACACCCCGAATGATCCTTTAAAAGTATATCGACTGGTAAAAGATGCAAGCGGCAAAGGCACGGGTACTTTTGAAACCTATACCATTCTTAATAAAGCATCCGGCCATGGCCTTGGTTTTGGAGATATCAACGCGGATGGCCGCGGAGATATCGTAGTACCCGATGGCTGGCTGGAGGCACCTGCAGATCCTTACAAAGGCAAATGGGTTTTTCATGAGGAGTTCAAACTGGGCACCGTTAGCGTTCCATTAATTATTACGGATGTTAACAGCGATGGCAAGGCTGATCTCATTGTTGGCCAGGGGCATGATTACGGCCTTGACTGGTATGAACAAAAGAAAGAAGGAAGTAAATCACAATGGGTGAAGCATTCCATCGATCCCGGTAATTCACAATACCATACCATGCAGTGGATTGATATAGATAATGATGGTAAAAATGAACTGATCACAGGCAAACGTTACCGTGCACATAACGATCATGATCCGGGCTCCAATGATCCGGCAGGGCTTTACTACTTTAAATGGAATGGTGAAGCGTTCACCAAACAGGTGATCAGCTATGGCGTTCTCGGCGAAGGAAAAGGTACCGGACTTTATTTTGATGTACAAGATCTCACCGGTTCAGGCAAAAAAGATATTATTGTCGCAGGTAAAGATGGCCTGTTTATATTCTATAATAAAGGTGCGGATTAGCAGGTGATATTGCTCCGGTTTCTATAGATCAGTAGTTACATACTCAGCACAGACCATAACAGTTCAACAGAACATAGTCTTTATGTTTATGCACTATAATGAATGCTATATGAAATACATTGCCTTACCGGTTAAATGCAAGGCTTATCTTAGGCAACGGTCTCTTTTAACGATATGTCCCGGTTGCCAGGTCCTTATAAACAATTCATCTTTTAATAAAGGCTGCGTCAGCAGGCCGCAAACCAACATACATTAAATGCATGCCGGTAGCGGTATGTAAAAACCAAAGCGACTAAACACAGGTAAAACAGTTTAAAAACAACGGCAATGATCATGCGTAAAAAACTTCCCGGGTATTTTATTTTTCGTCAGCACGCATTTGCGATTCTTACGCTACTTGCGGCAGTCACACTTTTCAACGGTTGCAAAAACAGTACCGAAGAACAAGTGGTTTCTTCCGATCCAAAAGTTTCCAAATTAAAACTTCCTCAGGGCTTTCATGCGGATCACCTTTATGGTCCTTCTGAAAATGAAGAAGGCTCCTGGGTATCGATGACCTTTGATGATAAAGGACGTTTGATCGCTTCAGACCAATATGGTTCTTTATACCGGATGATTGTACCGGCAGTTGGCGACACTGTTACCAAAGTAAAGATTGAAAAGCTTAGCATACCGCCTTCTGACACTGCTAACAACAGGGTATCTATCGGTTACGCACATGGCTTGCTATGGGCATTTAACAGCCTGTATGTGATGATCAATCACAACAGTGACAGCGCCTTTACCAAAGGCAGTGGTCTATATCGCTTGCAGGATACCAATGGCGATGATCAGTTTGACAAACTTACCCTCATCAAGGCCCTGGATGGTGAAGGCGAACATGGCCCGCACAGTATTGTAATGGCACCTGATAAAAAATCATTGTATGTTATTGCAGGTAACTTCACAAAGATCCCTCAGATGGATAGCTATAGAAACTATCCCGATGGAAAGATTGATAACCTGTTGCCTTTAATTAAAGATCCTAACGGACACGACAATACCGTTAACTGGCATGGTGGCTGGATTGCACATATTGATTCAACCGGCAAAACATGGGAACTGGTAAGCTCCGGCTTCCGTAATCCGTTTGACCTTGCCTTTAATGAATCAGGCGATATGTTCACTTATGATTCAGATATGGAGTGGGATATCGGTGCACCATGGTATCGCCCTACACGTATTTGTCATGTACCAAGTGGTGGTGAATTTGGATGGCGCCCGGGTACCGATAAATGGTCTCCTGTGTTCCCCGATAACCTGCCTGCTATTCTTAACATCGGCCAGGGCTCTCCTACCAACGTTGTATACGGCGGTAATGCAAGATTTCCTGAAAAATACCGCAAAGCCATCTTTGCTTTCGACTGGAGCTTTGGTATCATCTATGCAATTCACCTTACTCCCAAAGGCGCTTCTTATGAAGCCAAAGGGGAAGAGTTTGTTTCCGGTTCTCCTTTACCGCTTACAGATGGTGTAGTTGGTCCTGACGGTGCATTATATTTCCTTACCGGTGGCCGCAGGCTTGAATCTGATTTATACCGTGTTTACTATCACGATAACACTGAAAACAAAGATCCGCTGCCGGTTGCTGAATTAACAGAAGCACAAAAATTACGCAGGCAGCTTGAAGAATACCATACTGCACCAAAGGCAGGAGCAATAGATCTTGCATGGCCCAATCTTAAACATGAAGATCGCTTCATCCGTTATGCAGCACGCATCGCTGTTGAACATCAGCCAGTGACTGAATGGCTGCCAAAAGCACTGGCAGAAAAAGATCCGGTGATATTAACCAACGCAGCTATCGCTCTTGCACGCAAAGCAGATTCAACACACGAAAAAGAAATACTTACAGCATTACAAACCATCGATTATACAAAGCTGTCTGAAGCACAGCAGATTGACCTGGTGCGTGCATTTGAACTTACCATTTCACGCATGGGCAAACCGGATGCGGCCACAGGTCTTGCAGTAGTGAATTACCTGAATGGACACTACCCAGCTAAGACCAATAATGAATTGGATCGTGAACTGGTAAAGGTGCTTGCTTATCTTGATGCACCACAGGTGGTAGAAAAAACAATGGCGCTGTTGCCTGATGTAAAAGATGATAAGAGTTCCGGCCAGGAAACTTTTACCAACTCATCTGACCTTATCATGCGTAACCCGCAGTATGGAATGGATATTGCAGGCATGTTGTCAAAAATGCCTCCCGGTCAGCAAACCTTTTATGCGGTTGCTTTAAGCCAGGTAAAAACAGGATGGACACCGGCATTACAGGATACTTATTTCAAATGGTATTACAATGCCTTCGGGTTTAAAGGTGGTCATAGTTTTGTTGGGTTTATTGATGGTGCAAGAAAGGCTGCGTTAAAAAATGTACCTAAAGACCGCTTTACCTATTTCAATAATATTTCCGGAGATTCTATCGTTGGTTTATCCGGTACAGACCTTGCCAAAGGAGCCTTACAGCCTAAAGGACCCGGACGTGGCTGGAACGTGGATGAAGCCATGAAATATGTAGACAGCGGCATGACTCATCGCGACTTTGAGAAAGGAAAAGCCATGTTTGCGGCTTCACTTTGTATCGCTTGTCATACCATGAACGGGCAAGGTGGTGTGGCTGGTCCGGACCTTACACAACTGGGCACACGCTTCTCTTATAAAGACATGCTGGAATCAATTATTGACCCCAGCAAAACCATCTCCGATCAATACGGCGCCACCGTATTTTATTTGAAAGATGGCAGCTCTGTCATCGGAAGAATGATCAGCCAGGACAATGACAAATATGTGATCTCTCAAAATCCGTTTGCACCGCTTACAACAAGAGATGTTATGAAGAAGGATGTAGAACGCACAAGGGTTTCCGAGATATCGCCTATGTTACCGGGTATGATCAACAGGTTGAACCCTGAAGAGTTGAAAGACCTGCTGGCTTACCTTAAATCAGGTGGTAACGCAAAAGATACACTTTTTAACAAGTAAGAAAACAGTAATATGGAACCGGGCGGCAATACTGCTATAAAGCTTTACTTGCGTCGCACACTTGTACGTCCGGTTCCTTTATTCAACAAGGCCTTTTCCTGCAAACAACAACATCGTGATTTTAGGAATATGGCTGGCTTAAAAACTTATTTGCTTGACCAACTGGAAAAACAAAATAGCGAATCATACACAGGTTGGCGGTATAGAGACTTCCGTACTTGATAATGGCCCCGGCCGCGGCACACGCATCGCCTGGGTAAATACAGGTACCGGTCTGCGCTATAAAGTGGTGCTGGACCGCGCCATGGATATAGCTGATGCTTTTTATAATCAATATAGTCTTGCATGGCTTAATCCTCCCGGCGTAACACCCGCACAGCCACTCTCACACAAAGGCATTGACTGGTTAAAAACATTTGGCGGGGGCCTGCTTGCCACCTGCGGACTGGCTCATGTTGGCGGCCCTGAAAAAGATGAGTATGGAGAAAGAGGTTTGCACGGGCTTATCAGTAACACACCTGCAGAACTGGTTGCTATTCAACAGCCAGACCTGGTAAGAAATAATCTTGCCATGAGCATTACCGGCATCATACGTGAAACGCAGATATTTGGCCCATCGCTTGAACTTAGAAGAACCATTTCAGGCACGGTAGGCAAACCATCTATCAGTATACATGATGAGGTTACCAATGTTGGCAATGTGGTTGCCCCGCATATGCTGCTTTACCATTGCAATTTTGGCTGGCCACTGGCAGATGAAGGCACACAAATTATATGGAAGGGCAAATGGCAGTCACGTGATGGTGATGCCAACAACAGGATATTCAATCAGCAGAATAATTTTCGTGTTTGCCCGCCTCCCATGCAGGAACACAATGGCAGCGGGGAAGATGCGGTACTGGTAGATATTGACGCAGATGAGAATGGTCTTTGCTCCTGCGGATTATACAATGAAACGCTGGGGCTGGCGGTAAGCCTGCAGTTTAACAAAACGCAATTGCCCTGGATGACCAACTGGCAACATTGGGGAACAGGTGAGTATGTAACCGGGCTTGAGCCGGGCACCAACCCGCCAATGGGCCAGGCAAAGGCGCGTGCAGAAAAACAACTGATCTTACTCGCCCCCGGTGAAACAAAAACCTACGACCTGGAAATTTCTGTATTAAATGATAAAGAGCAGGTGGCAGCGTTTATACAAAAACACCAGGGAGGATGATCTGATAACGTGGTACCAGGCTTGCTTGTTACCAGCAAAGGGCTATATTACAAACAGCAGGTTACACCATGCCGCAAAGCGATAAGAACGTACAAGTGAGTGACACAACAAATGCAGCATCGTAGTTTGTGCAGCCCACCCAAAAAAGAAAAAATATTTTATTCATTACTAACGATTACCAATGGCAAAACAAAGCATTGCAGCAAAAGCGCTCGAACAGGGAAAAGGAATTCTGCGTCTTGCACCAACGTGGGTGCCACGCTCCTTTTGTGTACCCGGCAGAAGAATAAAGCTTCATCCGGATGACTATTATGTGTTAGGCGGTGTACGCGGCGGCATTGATGAACGCTGGCTATCCAGCACTACGCCTGCCAAGAACGGGCCACTCACCGGTGAAAATGAAGGCTTAAGCTTTATCGTTTTCAATGATGGGGGCAAGGAAGAGCGTGTGCTGTTAAAGGATGCAGTAGATGAACTTAAAGGAGAACTGATCGGCGAACGTTTATGGAACGAGTACCAGAGCTGGCCGATGTATTCCAAGTTCTTTGATAATATGGGGCCGTTGCCACACCATGTACACCACAACGATGAAAAGGCTGCACTGATTGGCCAGAAAGGCAAACCGGAAGCCTACTATTTTCCACCACAGTTGAATAACCATGGCGGTGATTATCCTTACACCTTTATTGGTATCGCACCCGGTACCACCAAAGAGCAGATAAAGGAATGCCTGGTGAACTTTACCAAGGGCGATAACAAGATCACGAATTATTCCCAGGCTTATCGCCTGGAACCTGGCACCGGTTGGGATGTGCCTCCGGGATTGCTGCATGCACCGGGAAGCCTGTGCACCTATGAACCGCAAAAAGCATCGGATGTATTTGCGATGTACCAGTCACTCGTAAACGAAGCAATTATACCGGAAGAATTATTATGGAATGGCTCACCAAAAGAAAGCGTTGGCGATTTTGATTCACTGATTGACGTGCTGGACTGGGAACTGAATGTAGACCCCAACACGATGGTGAACCGTTTTATGAAACCTTTACCCGTAACCGCTTTTGAAGAAACAAAGGCAAGCGGTTATACAGAGACCTGGGTATGTTATAAATCAGACGCTTTTAGTGCAAAGGAGCTTACTGTTTTACCTGGGCAAACTGTTACCATTAAAGACAGTGCGGCCTACGGACTGATCGTAATGCAGGGGCATGGCAAGCTGGGCGAATGGGATATTGAAACACCTGCACTGATACGCTATGGACAGTTAACCAATGATGAGTTCTTTGTGAGCGAACAGGCAGCTAAAGAAGGTGTTGTCATCAGCAATCCTTCCACCACTGACCCGATTGTTATACTTAAACATTTTGGGCCCGGCAACCCGGACCTGGCGTTATAATCATTTCGTGCATTTATAAATCATCTTCAATCTGACGATATGCAAAAGAATAACTATCCCAAATTACATAATGCCACCTGGCCCGGTATCGTGGGCAAGGGGCCGGATTCAGAGCCACCGATTTCACTGGACACGCTGCTTGACCTTACCGTTAATGCAGAAGCTGATGGCGTTAAATTCGATGGTATTGATATAGGTTTATTTGAACCGCATTTTAATATTGACGAAACGGATGACGGGCTTAAACGCCTGGCCGACAGAGTAGGATCATTAGGATTGGAAATAGGAAGCCTGGTGGCGCCCATCTGGGGTGGCCCGGCCATGGGCAGTAAAGAAGACAGGGCTGTATTTGTTGATATGGTAAAGCGCGCCTGCCGTTTCGGGCAGAAGCTGCGTGAACTTGGTGTGCGTCCGAATGGCATTGTACGTATTGATTCTGCCTGCAAGCCTGAAGCATGGGCCGCAGACCCCGCAGGAAATACGCAATTAATTGCAGCTACTTTCCGCGAAGCCTGTGATGTGGCGGCCGACTATGGTGAAAGGCTTGCTGCGGAAGGTGAGATATGCTGGGGCGGTATGCATAGCTGGAAGACCATGATAGAAACGCTGGAAGCGGTAGACAGGCCCAATGTGGGCTTCCAGGCAGACATGGCACATACGCTGCTTTACCTGCTGGGTTATAACAGGCCGGAGGATCGCATCCTGCCGGAGAATTTCGACTGGAATGACAAGGCCACACTGCACGAAGGCTTAAAGAAACTTACGGCTGCCTTAAGGCCATGGACCATTGACTTTCATGTAGCTCAAAATGACGGCACCGTACATGGTACCGGCTCACACGATAAAACAGGAAGACACTGCCTTGCCACCGATCCTAACGGCAAGCTGGATATTGTGCATGATGCAGGCTACTGGCTGAGAAATGAAGATGGAGAACTTACCAAAGCCTTCAGGCATATCTGCTGGGATGGATGTATGTTCCCCAACGAGGTGATGACCAAACAGCAGACATGGAACGATATACTCGCTGCAATGGTGAAGGTAAGGGACGCACATGGATGGTACGAATAAAGACATGGCCATGATTTTACAACAACACTTTAACTTGATCTAACAATGGCAACAAAAAAAGAACTTCGTATAGGGGTCATCGGTTGTGGCTTTATGGGCCGCACCCACTCCAATGGTTATAACCGCATCCGTAATTTTTTTCCTGCGCTTGAATATGTACCCGTGCTTAAAGCTGTATGTGCACGCAATGAAAGTAAGGCGGCAGCTTTTGCCACTCAGTGGGGCTTTGAATCTTACGAAACAGACTGGAAAAACCTGATTGCACGCGAGGATATAGATGCAGTAGATATCTGCACGCCTAATGATACGCATGCAGCCATTGCTATTGCAGCGGCAGCAGCCGGCAAAATGGTTTTATGTGAAAAGCCATTGGCCAGAACCCTGGAGGAATCTCAGCAAATGGTGGACGCAGTGGAAAAAGCCGGCGTAGCCAATACGGTTTGGTATAACTACCGTCGTATACCCGCGGTTACCCTGGCAAAACAACTGATAGACTCAGGCAAACTCGGGCAGATCTATCATTACCGCGCAAACTTTTTACAGGACTGGACCATTAATGCGAATCTTCCGCAGGGTGGTGAAGGCTTATGGCGCATGGATGCAGCAGTGGCCGGATCCGGCGTTACAGGAGATCTGCTGGCACATTGTATTGATACAGCCATGTGGCTGAACGGATCCATCACCGATGTATCTGCCGTAACGGAAACTTTTGTAAAAGAACGCATGCACCAGCTTACCGGTAAGGTTGAGAAAGTAGGCATTGACGATGCCTGTCTCTTTCACTGCCATTTTGAAAACGGGTCATTAGGATTGTTTGAATCTACCAGGTATGCCCGTGGTCATAAGGCGCTGTACACATTCGAAATTAATGGGGCCAACGCTTCTATCCGCTGGGACCTCCACGATCTTAACCGTCTTGAATATTATGACTATTCTGATGAAGGGATTGTACGCGGCTGGAGATCTATCCATGTAACAGACGGCGATCAGCCTTATATGGATAAATGGTGGGTACCGGGATTGGGAATTGGCTATGAACACTCCTTTATACACCAGGTAGCAGATTTTTTACAAAGCCTGGAAAAAGGTACGCCATGTCAGCCAACTTTTAAAGATGCATTGGAAACACAGAAGGTTTGTGAAGCAGTGATTGACTCCGCCAATTCAAGGTCATGGAAAGATACCGGTGTCAGCTATAGCATTCAATAACAGAATAGCGTGAACAGCGTTGACATGTTGCACAAAAAATAAAAAACATACACATGATACACAGATTAAAACTGGTGAAGTTTTGTTCCCTGGCATTGTTGCTCGCAGCAGGCAGCCTGGAATCCTGCATGAGCCAGGGCAAGGACAAGGATTTTGTAAAAATCTTTGACGGCAAAACGCTTAATGGCTGGGATGCAGATACCGCATTCTGGCGTGTGGAAGACGGCACCATTGTGGGCCAGGTAGTGGAAGGGAAACCTATTAAGACAAATACGTTTTGTATATGGAAGGGCGGTAAGCCTGCTGACTTTGAATTCAAGGCAGAATACCGCATCAGCCCTGAAGGTAATAGCGGCATACAGTACCGCAGTGAAGAACTCAGCGATATACGCTATGCCTTAAAAGGATACCAGGCAGATATTGATGGCGCCAATACCTACACCGGTCAGAACTATGAAGAGCGTGGCCGCGGCTTTCTTGCCATGCGTGGCCAGCGTGTGGTTTTGAAGTCTAATGAAAAACCGGTGGTTACCGGCATCGTGGGCAATTCAGATTCCCTGAAAGCGCTTATTAAAAGCGACTGGAATGAAATACGCATCGTGGTAAAAGGCAATAAGATGCAGCATTATATCAATGGCGTATTAATGAGTGAAGCTGTTGATGAAGATGCGGCAAACAGCAAGTCATCCGGCGTACTGGGTATGCAGGTGCATGTAATGCCAAAAATGAAAGTGGAGTACCGTAATATTTATCTTAAGCAATTATAAGCATATCACCCCCCCAATTCTATTTTCACTCAAGTGCCTGCCCGATTCTAATAATGAATGGCGGGCACTTCTGTTAAATGGGCTTTATAAGGCGCCGTGGCCCCTGTTGCCACCTTATACATGATGGTATGTGTTTTAAGCATGCCGCTCGTTAATTCAGGATATGGCTGGTTAGTGATAGACACCACCCCGATATTATAATTCTCTCCGTCAAACCTGCCATAAAAAGGCTGGTCAACCCACTGGAAATAATGCATGCCGATCAGTTCCGGTCTTGCAAAACCCTGCTCTATATAATTACGGTAAGCATCTGCCCTGTCCTGCTGACTTAACACGCCGATAATACCTGTGCCTGGTAAACCCCTGTCTACCGCACCATGATGAAATTCCCCGATCATCACCGGCTTGCCGCTGATGCGGGCAATCTCCGCAGTTGCCGGCGGATTAATTCCATACCCGTTAATGGAGAACACATCAAACCGCTCTCCTGCTTTATACAGCAAGTCTGAGCTAAGCCAAGCATAACGCATCCCGAGGTTAAGATGATGACTATCTATTTTCTTTACTGCATCACAAGGCAGATCAATATATCGTTTCACCATGATCACGGAAAAATCATAAAAGTCTTTGTCTGCGGCTTTTGACGGGTATTGTTTAAAGGTTTGCTCTGCAAGGCTGGTAAAGTCTTTCAATATGGTATTCCAGGCACTGTTCAATGCCTGTATATCATTCTTATATTGTTTTGCAATCCATGAGATAAATTCCTGTTTGGTAGCAGATGGTTGCGCAGTACCAAACATTTCATACGCCAGGTTGTGGTAGCCAAAGGCCCACTCCGGTTCATTACGCAGAAAATAACCCACCATATAGGGATCATCACTCATGCTTTCAAGCTGCTTTGCAAATGCACCGGCATTAACAGCATATTCATCAGAGAACACATCCGGGAAATCGCGGTAAAGCAATGTTTTGGAAGAAGGGAAGTCACGCATCGGGAACACATAAGGCAGTTTGTTTTCTTTGGCAAAGGTTAGGTCAGACCAGTTGCCCACCGTATTCAACCGCAAGCTGCGCATTAGCCCTGCGGCGGATACCCCCCATTGTTGCTTGTAAGCATTGCCATATACGCGCATAAGGTTGGCCTTATAAAAATCCATGCTTTTACTTCCGCGTTCATTGTTCAAAACTTCAGCAAAGGCGGTGTCCTGCTGTTGCGGCAGCCATTGAAAAATATCTTCAATTCCTTTTACCGGTCCGCCGGATGTAAGACGCATGCCATCAACCCCAACGCTAAGAAAAGCATATCCGTCCGGGTCTGCAAGCCACCAGCGTTTACCATCAAACTCTGTTCTAAAGAAGCCGGTCGCTTTAAACTGTTTGGCTTTCCACCCACCCCAGCGGCTCCAGTCCTCAGGGTAAGCAGCATTGCCCGCCTGTTGTGTAAGGGCTTTGTTCTGATCAATAAGTTCAGCTTCGGTCTTTACCTTGCCCGGCCAGTCTTTCAAATTCCATTGCCCGAACTGGTCTACCGCTTTTTCTTCCACGGCAGCATAGGGTTCCGGTTCTTTATCCAGCAAGGAAATTCCTGCCAGTTCAAAAACGGGTGTATAGTAGGGCGCAGCATAAGGACCAACCCTCAGCACCACTTTGGTTATGTCTGCAGGATCGAGCCGGTTGCCATTCACCGTGCCCTTTAACTGGCGCGGATACCTTGGCAGAAAAAGACGTTGTGCATCAAGATAACTTAAAGGAAATATGAGCTTTGTTTTAATTTTGGGAAGAGTGCCTATCAGGCAGGAAAGCCAGGGTGTTTCTGTTGCAGAGCCTGCTGTTTGCCCGCCCTGCACCACAATTTTTTCAGAAGTGATGCTACCGGACTCTTTAAAGAATTCCACATCAATCACACCGCTGTAATCATCAAAGCCATACAATTCGGCTACCAGGTATGTTGCCTTGCTCCAATCACCTGGGTCACCTTTCTTCCAGATGGTAACACCCTTGTTGTCTTTTACAGGCCTGATGTTTAAGACCGGTTGCTGAAATATTTTACCGGTGGCAAGTAACGTACAATTGGTATTACGCGTAGCGACCGTTTTAAGATTGAACAAGACGGTGGTATCTGCTGTTTTTTCTTTAAACGACCATACAATAAACAGCAGCAGGAAAAAGTTTATAGAAATGAATAAGCGGGCGTATTTTTTCATAACAGGCTGGCAGGTTTAGCAATCATTAAAAATACAATAAAGGAAGATGCATGCTGCAGCACTTTGCCCTTTCAAAATGCCTGTTTACCGAAATACACGGAAGGAATATTTATAACGTGGATCATTAGCTGTTGATAAGACTGGTTTTGCATAACTCAGGCAAGCTTGTTGTCTTTGTACACCCGGTCAAAAACAAGGATGGCCATCTCGGGAGTTTCTGCATATACCGTAATGTTTTCTCCGTTGTCAGGATGATAAAAAGCACACCACTGATCACCCTGCTTAAAAACGGCAGGTCTTAATCTTCTTACGGAATCCGGCAGACCGATGATGCTGTACTCAAGGTTAAAGTATTGAATCGATTGTGTACGCATGGCTTTGTTGTTTATATAAATAATATTACTATGCGATGCTGGTGCAGTATTGTTAAAATTGACCCTGGCCGGAAAATCTGCGACGAGAAGCAATACTTTTACAGTACAGAAATTCAATCTACTGCTGAAACCCGGGCGTACAAGCCACTGTGAAGCCGCATGGATGATGAACTCTTAGCAGCACCAGAGGTCTTTCATGCAAACGGCGCGACCGATTACAGAAACAGTGAGAAAGAAATAAACGCGCATGCTAAAAAAACTGTAGCAATTTTATTTGTAGCATATTAAACTGCTACATTTTTTTTGCCACAACTTCAGATCGGCCTATCTTTTTTTTAAAAAAATTTCAACGAAAGAAAATCAACAGGCATAAACAAGTTAGTGCCTGGATGCACATCACTCCACCCGTGCGCTACGGAAATCATCAGACAGCAAATCATTATACCGGTTACTTCAGGACATACCACTGACATATTAAAACACCCTTCCTGCATCACCCATCCGTCATTCCTGTAAAATATCCACGCTAAAAATGCTGTCGGCCCATCTTGCTTTACCTTTATCTCAAAAAAATGGAAAACAGGGGGCTGCTTTTTATACCAGACATCAGTGGCTTTACCAGGTTTGTAAATGAAACGGAAATTGAACATAGCCGGCTGATCATACAGGAACTGCTGGAAATACTCATCAATGCCAACCAGATGGGACTGGAGATTTCCGAGATTGAAGGGGATGCTATCCTGTTTTACAAATTTGGCGAACCGCCGGCGCTGGAGACCATCTACCAGCAGGTGTCTCAGATGTTCTGTGCATTTCACAGCAACCTGGTGGCTTATGAGCATCGCCGCTATTGCCAGTGTACGGCATGTACCTCTGCAATCGGGCTTACCCTGAAGGTGATCACCCATTATGGTGAGTTTACCGGCTATAATGTAAAGAACTTCAGCAAGCTGATAGGTAAAGATATTATCATCGCGCACCAACTGCTTAAGAATGATATAGCGCAACATGAGTACTGGCTGGTGACAGATGGTTTAATACCGGGCCATGCACCTGACCGGTTTGAACAATGGATGAAATGGGAAGACAGCGAAAAACGAACAGACTCCGGTGTTATACCGTTTCGTTACACACAACTTACTGCGTTAAAGAATGACCTGCCACCCGAACATTATCCCAAACTGCAACTTGAACAAAAAGTAAAAGTACTTTCACTTACCAGGGATTACACCGCTGATATCCTTAAACTTTTTCACGCTACAGGAGATCTTAATTACCGCGGCCAATGGCAGGAAGAAGTAATAAAAGTGGAAGAGGCCGGGCACTTCCTGCCACGCGTGGGCATGCGTTGCCGTTGTATTTACCAGGACCATGAAGTGATGGTACGTGCAAGCAGTTATCATTACCAGGAGAACAGGATTGAGTTTTCTGAAGAAGAAGAACAAACACAAAACGTCACCTATTATATTCTTGAGAAAACAGGCCCGCAATCATCCAGGCTTACACTGGAATATTACCTGCCCAGAAAACCTTTTCAACAAATACGCTTTAACCTGCTAAAGAAAAGCCATTTGAAGGAAAAGCTCAACAGGTCAATGATCAACCTGGATGCATTGGTAAAGGAAATATACTGATGATTAAGCCTGTTCAGAAAGTTCTTTTACTTTCTCCAAAGCTTTTGGCCAGGTAGTTTGAAAATAGTCTTTGTATTCGTCTGTGATGTCCATATCCACTGAAAGCTCAGTATTGCCATTGATATTCTTCAGGGTATAATTTTCATGAGCGCCTGCCCATGCTTTGGCCGCCGGGTTATCATAATCTTCCACGCCGTTTTTTATTGTACCCAGGTGTTTGATAGACATAAACTCATTCGGGATATTTTCTGCCACAGAAGACACCATGCCTTCACCGGAATTGCCCAAGAAAAGAATTTTGCTCCCTTTTTTCCAATCAGTCTCTGCCCTTGAACCTTCGCTGAAAGCAGCCGTCCATTGCGGGTAGGTCACTTCATCCCACAACACGCGCCAGACTTTTTGCGGTGCAGCATTAATAGCCACATTAAAATGATACTTTTTCATACGTTAAATGTTTGGGTGATTTATTAAGCTTGCAATACATCCCAAAGTTGGCAAACATTCATGAAAACCAGGCGGTGCAATAAGGACGAAATAGGGTGCCGGATGCGCAGGTTATTTGTATTTGATGTTCTTTATTTCCGGCGGCAACGGAACAAAGCCTGTCTCTCCCGGCACGGGGTCAAAGCTTTGCGATTGCCATTTTGCCTTTGCTCTTTCAATATGGTCCTGGTCAGTTGCAACAAAGTTCCAGTAGATAAAGCGTTCTTCCGGGAAAGGCTCACCACCAAAAAAATAAATGGTAGTATTTGCAGAGATGATAAACTCGCAAAGCTGGCTGCTCTTTGCCACCAGTAATTCTTTGGGTCCGAAAATATTTCCTTCACTTTCTATACTGCCCTCCAATATATATAAACCTACTTCTCCGTACAAATGTTCGCCAACACGCACCGGCGCCTGCTCTGTACTTTTCAGTTCTACAAAATACAACGGGCTATATACAGGAACAGGAGATGTTTTACCGGCAAAAGTGCCCGCCACCAGCTGCCATAACAAAGGCCCGTCCTGCCATTTGGGGAGTGCCTCTTCTTCTACATGCGCAAAGGAAGGTTCCATTTCTTCCAGCTGTTTGGGCAATGCCACCCATATCTGCAGGCCATGCAATTTTTTCTCAGAATGCCGCAGGTAATCAGGCGTTCTTTCAGAGTGTACAATGCCTTTGCCGGCCGTCATCCAGTTCACCTGTCCCGGTTTTATTTCAACAGCAGTACCCAGGCTATCCCTATGCATAATACTTCCCTCAAACAAATAAGTTAATGTAGACAACCCGATATGAGGATGCGAGGGCACATCAAAATTTTTATACTCATTCAGCACCACTGGGCCCATGTGATCAATAAATATAAAAGGCCCCACCATTCTTTTGCTTTGAAAAGGCAGCAGCCTTCCCACCATAAAATTACCAAGGTCTCTCGGGCGCTCTTCAATGATCAGGCTGATATTAGACATAGCGATTGCAGGTTTTTACACTGCTAATATCCGCAGTTTATTTGGCTGCAAAAATTTTGATTATAAAGCAACAGGTTTGTTTTTACGGGCTGTTTTAAAACCCCAGGTACCATTGAGCGCAAAGTAACTTTTGTGTGCGGCTTTGGATAAGCCTATACCGGAAGTAAAACCAAATTGCACTTCATCATTTTTAAGATAGGCAATATTTGCATCGATGTTATGCTGCGGTGGCGATGGATTGATAAAGCCAAAACATTCTGTGGTTACCAGCCAATGCTCGGCACATTTGCAGGAAACCGTGCCGTTGTATGTGAAGGATGGCGAAGGTGAAAATCCATCCCAGAAAAGACCGGGTGTTAAGCCTGCCGTGATGCGTTGCCCAAATGCCTGCTGCACACTTAACTGGAAGACAGGCGCATAACGGTCTGCTTTAAAGTGAACGCCAGCAAGAAATGGGATAGCTAACTGACCGGAAAAAATAATGGCAGGACTATTACCGGTTTCTTTTAATACAAGATAATTAGCGCCGATCATCACCGGCTCCAGACCTGATAAATTTTTATGCAATGGCGTGGATTGGTCTCTTGCAGTAAGCATGCTTACTTCTGTATTTACTTCAAGCCGGTTGCTGATGCCATAGTGTAAGGTAAGGTTAGGATAAACATAGGTGCTGAGTGTTTTACTTACCGTTTCAATACCTGTTTCCCATTCTGCCTGGAACTCTCCCCCATCCAGCATAAACCGGCTTTCAGCCTTGTTGCGTCTCCCCTTTTTAATGGCGCGTTTTAACTGTGCGCCGGCCTGCACCATCAATGCAAGCATACTTAACAACAACAAGGTCTTCTTAACCATATACCAAAGTAATCAATAAAACAAACAGATGAAAATGCAAGGGATGTGGAAATGCGAGAACATGATAAATGGGAAAAGGATGCGGGAGATTAAACCTGCATTTACTCAATTTTCTGAATGCTGTAAGAGCTGTTATTCATTACAACTGAATCTCCCGGTTGTAAACCAAGCAGTTTCATACCCAGCGGTGATTGCGGGGAGATGACCTGTACGGTTATTTCCGCTATTTTTATCTTACCTAATGACAGGCCGATAAAGAAGACTGCTTTATCTGTTGTGATTAAACTGCCAACAGCCACCCGGCCCGGAGAAGCATTGATATCAATTCTGCAAAAGCGGTCATATTGAAGGGTTGCATCCTGCAATTGCCGCCGGTTATTTTCCTGCTCTATCTGGATCATTGCAAGGCCGGTTTCGTGCTTATCACCGGCTGTGCGTTTTGATTCATTCATGCCGCTTTCTTTCAGATCATCCAGCAACTTTTTAAACAGGTTCATCCTGTCAAGCAGTTGTTGTTTGCAGGCTTCGTAAAGTTGTGCTTTAAAGCTCATGAACATCACTATTTAATCAAACCCCATTGTTTGTTTGGCTGGCCGCCCATGGTTAGCACCAATGTACTGCCGGCTGCAATATCCCGGTAGTTAAGATAACATTTATGATAGGGTTTTCCATTAAGCGAAGCGCTTTGAATATAAATGTTCTGAGGGCTGTTGTTCTTTGCAATAATTACGAACTGTTTTTGCTTTCCATCCGCATCCGGCAAATGCATCACTACTTTGGAGAAGAGAGGACTGGTGATCTCGTACCTGTTATCTCCCGGGCAAACCATGTGAATGCCACTGGAGGCAAGTACATACCAGGCAGACATCTGGCCAACATCTTCATTACCTACCAGGCCTTCCACAGAATTATGATAGGCATTGGTACAAATGATCCTTGACCATTTCTGCGTAAGCCACGGAACGGCTAACCTGTTGAATAAAAAAGGTACATGGTGCACAGGTTCATTGGCATGATTGTAATAATCGTTCCAGGAAAAATCAGAAGGCGTTTTTTCAAAAAAATCAACCAGGTCGTTGATGGTTTTATCCCTTCCGCCAATGAGTTTTACCAGGCCATCCAGGTCATGCGGTACAAACCATCCCTGCTGATAGGCATTGCTTTCCAATGCCGGTATTTTTATACGTCCTTCTTCTGGCCAGGGCTCCCAATCACCCTGCCTGTTCTTATTATTAAACCAGCCATGTTTTGCATCAAATATATTTTTATAACTGGCTGCCCGTTTGCTGTATAAAGCAGCATCCTGCGGATGTTGCAGGCCGGTGGCAAGTCTTGATAAAGACCATTCTGCAAAACCATTTTCCAGTGTATTGGAGATATCAAATGAATGACCACGTTCCCCGTTTCCAAATTTCTCCAGCGTGTTTTTGCTATAACGATAAGCCTTGTCAACATCAAAATTCCTGATGCCTTTGTTCCATGCATCGTTAATGACCACTACGGCCGGGCTCCCGATCATACAACCACTATATGCATTTAAAAATTCCCATCTTTCCAGGTATTGTTTGCCTGATTCATCTGCAAGCGTTACAAGTGAGTTGATCATATCACTCACCACACCGGGATTAATAATGGTCTGCAAAGGAAACTGGCTGCGGAATACATCCCATCCGCTGAATATTCCGCGCTTTACAAACCCCGGAGAGCTATGCACCTGCCTGTCTCCGCCCACATAAGTTCCTTTAACATCCATCAGGTTCCGCGGATCAATCATCGTGTGATATAACGCTGTATAAAAGATAGTCTTTTGCTCTTCCGTGCCGCCTTCCACTGATATCTTTGAAAGCGCCTCATTCCAGCGATTTACGGTATTGGTTCTTACCTGTTCAAAGTCCCAGCCGCTGATCTCTGCCTCCAGGTTTTGTTTTGCCGCTTCCATGCCGGTAAACGAGATGCCCGTTTTTAACAACACCGGTTCATTATCACTGGTGGCAAAGCGCGTGAAGAAGCCGAGATGTTTGCCATGCAGTTCTGTAAAGTTGTTAATGATGGCAGCTTTGCTGATGAGAGAATCATAGCGAAGAGATTCTATGGCCTCACGTTTGCGCGACCAGTCAGCAGGTATATCAGCCGACCATGCGCCATAATCTTTTAACGGTTTGCTAAACTGCGCATAGAAATAAACAGTATAGTCAGGATGTCCGTCGCCATTACCCCAACCGCCGCCATCAGCAGTGCATTTCATCCATCCCTGTATGGTTACAGAGTCTGTCAGTTTTATATATTCTTCAATGGCAGTACCGCCTACACGACGCGCCATGTCAACCTGGATATGCGAAGCGTTGTCTTTGGGAAAAGTAAATCTTAAGATACCACTATGCGGTGCTGCAGCGGCTTCACACAGAATGTTATTGGTTAGCTTAACTGCATAGTATCCCGCTGAAGCTTTTTCAGAAGATTTATCGTAGGAGGTGCGATAACCATCGGGTAATTCTTTATGCCTGCCTGCAAAAGTTTTTATTACTCCTGCGCCCGGCGTTACTAAAAAATTTCCGAGATCACCATACCAGCCAATGCCACTCATTTGAGTAAAGGCAAAACCTTCAATAAAACGGTGTTCGTAACTATAGCCGCTGCCATTATCGCCGCCGGTGATCGTATTCGGGCTCACCTGCACCATTCCAAAAGGCGTTGCCGCACCGGGGAACGTTTTGCCAAGCCCATGGTAAATACCGGCCGCATCTGCACTGGTGCTTGCACCGATAAAAGGGTTCACATAATCTGCCGGTGATTTGGATTGAGCATTTGTATGTGCAACTGAAATCATCAGGGAAAGCAAAACAAGACAGGCGTTCTTTAGCATAGCATGATGTTAGAGCGCGGAAGATAAATAAAACAAGGCAGATGCTGATTGATGAAATGCGGCGTGAGACAAACCTGTCAACATTTGAGACGGGAATTATGATGGGTGACAGGTCTTAATCTTTTAGTTGATAAAAAAACCCGCAGACGATTAATCATCTGCGGGAATGTATGTTAATGAAATGCCTGGCATTTATATACTGAAGAATTAATGCTCCCTTCTTCCGGCCAGTGCAAACACAGACTGAAGCAGCTTTGACCAGCGGTTTTTGATTGCCTGTGCAAACGAGGGTATTGCGATCAGGGGTTTGATTACGGGAACCTGGTAAACTTCGGGATCTGTATACAACTCTCCATCTTCACCCTGCACCTTTGCACCAAGCTTAAAAGCAATATGTTTCATTTTTGCAATGCTGTCTTCATCCGGGCTGGATACGCTGATGTTGCCGGCCAGAAAATCAAAATGCACCATCTCTCCGTTTGCATATGGGTTAAACCAGATGGCGGCACCGGGATTATCATAACGGAACATTTCGCCACTCTCCAGGCCTACTTCAGAAAAATTATCCAAACGCATTTCAGGATCATTCTTCACAAAAGCCTCCCACTCTTCCATGCTGATATTGGAAGCGGTACCCGTTTCAAACCAGTTTTGCTTTTTGGTAATGTAGATTTCGTATGCCATAAGAGTTTGTTATATGTTGAATATAATCGGTTGAATGTTTTTCATTAAATCGCTGCAAAAGTAAAATGCAACGGGAACAGCGCTGCTGTGGTTTTTCACAGAAATACAGCAAAGACTTCACCAATTTTATATTTGTGGGTAAAACCCTGTTAAATGGCGCAAAAAACCTTTCTGCGGCAGGCTGTGTAGATATTTTATCCTATCGAATCGTAGCACTGTTGACAAATATCCATCTTATGATAATTTTCGTTCATGCATGAGCGACTTACATCCCCGGAAGTTTAATATCACTCGCCTTTAAGGCATCAACCAGTTTAATCTGGAAAGCCAGCTTTGCATCATGAAAGCCATGCGCAGGCAACCAGGAATTCACCTGTATCTTGTATCCATCATTTTCAATGGAAGAGATGCCGGTTCTTAATGCCGGTTCTTTTAACAGTGCGTCTACTTTGGCAGCCGTTTGTTCAATTACTTTTTTTACTTCTGCAAAGTTTACATTGAAGGGAACTTTAAATTCAATATCCAGTCTTCGTTTTCCCTCGGTGCTCAGATTGATGATGATGTCGTTGGAGAGTTTGCTATTGGGTATTACGATGGTTTTATTGTCATGCGCTTTCACTACCGTGTGAAAAATTTCGATGTTCATTACTGTGCCTTCCTGACCCTGGGCGATAATATTGTCACCGGTTCTAAACGGTTTAAACAAAAGGATCATAATACCACTGGTAAAATTCTGAAGTGTGCCGGAAAGCGCCAGGCCCGCAGCTACACCTAATGCGCCAAGCAGGGTAGCAAAAATGGTCATCTGCAAGCCTACAATCTGGAGTGAAGTAAATACCAGCAGTACCTGTAGTGCGGTAAAAATAAAATTGAGGATAAATGGCTGTAAACCCGGGGCAAAATTTTTGCGTTTCAAGGCATTTGCCATCATTTTCTTCACCTGTCTCAGAAACCAGAAACCGATGATCATTACCAGTAGTGCGATTAGTAATTTAGGCCCTACGGTTAATATCCATGAATAGATTCTGTCATAAAATTTTTCAAGGTTCATAGCAACATGCTTTTTGTTGAAAAATGCTTTGGTATCAGCTACCGTTGATCTTCAACAACAGGCAATCGTTAGGCCAGATTATTATAATACTCACATTTTCTTACCGGGCTCATTATAAAGTTTAGCAAACATTTTCCACTTTCTCATAAAAGCAGGCACCACGCCTTTACCCAATGACTTTGCGGCTGATGCAGGCAGGCGGCGTACTTCCTGTTTCAGGTTTCGCTCACTTTCGGCGATACGTGCACGAACAAGCTGTATTTCATGTTGCAGATCGGCAAGCGTATCTATGTGAGAAAGATTATGTGGTTTTCTTTTCTCCATGATCCGTATCTTGTGCAGGTGCAGTTTTATCAAAAAAGATTTCAATGATCTTATTGGCAAGAAAACCACCTACCAGTTTTCTTCCAATTGTTAGAATAAAAATTAAAAGCAGAAAATAGATACCGGCAATTACTGCAAACCCTTTAAACTGGCTGTTTAATAATACCGCAAACCAATTGCCGGCCATGATGCTTAAAAATATCAGCACGCAAAAAACAAGCACCACCATCATAAAACCCGTGAAAAGTTGTGCGCACAACCTGGAACTTTTTTCCACAGCCTGCAATTTTATCAGCGTGATTCTTTGTTCAATATATTCCTCCGCATGTGTTTTAAACGCTGCAAAAGCATCCGCTTCCTCCTTCATATGCCTTGTTTTAGTTGTTTTTGTTGCCGGAAGATGTTTCCATCTGTTAAATAACGGGTGAAAACCGTGCCAGTAGAAACAACAGGGGGCAAAACAAAAAAGGTTGCCCTGGTAAAGGCAACCTTTGAATATGTTATCGAAACTATTACTTGATTAGTTTGTCCATTTGTCGATGCTGCTGATAGCGTAAGGTTTCAGGTAAGTTCCACTTACTTTATTGCCGGTAAATACGGCGCCTGCAGACATGCTGGTTGCTGTTACATTGCAGATACCAAAGCGGTTGGCTGCACCTTGTATGCTGTTATTAAGGAATGACAATTTAAATGTAGGCGTACCCTGTGAAGCATTTCCTTTTGAGTTAATGTAAACAAGATCTTCGTTTACAAGGTTGCTTACACTAATGTTGCTTACGGTGTTACCGGACACTTCCACATCACCAACACCCAATACCTGTATAGCTACACCTTTACCACCGGTAACAACATTGTTCTGAATCTTACCGGATGCATTTCCTCCAAGAAGGATACCGCTGCGCTGCCAGTCAAGTTGTGCAAGACCGTGGTTGCGGATTGTATTGTTCTTACAGATAAATGTTCCATTCGCCATTTGAATACCATCTCCTGATACATTCTCAATCAGGTTATTTTCAATACGGCAATTTACAAACCTGAAAACTGCATTATAAGCAACACCACCTGTGTTACCAAGGTAGAACACTTCTGATCTTCCTTGTTCTGTCGGGTTGTTAAAGTCATGGAAGTAATTATCATGATAATAACAATCTGCTAAAGGAGCGGTACCGGTAGAAGGATTTTGTAAGATGCCGGCCTGCAGATGAGTAAATTCGCAACGGGCTACTTCAACATTACTGCTTGCGCCAAGTGCCAGCCCAAAGTTGCCGTATGTATTATTATCTTTTGAAACGAACTTGATACCATATTTGATGGATGCATCTCCATTACCCAGTAACTTAAAATATTTACCTGTTAATACAACATTGTAAGACTGGTAACCACCAATAGTAACCTGTCCTTTATTAATGATCTTGATGGGCTTATCACTGGTACCCTGGAGATTAAGAATTTGTACAGATAAATAGCTTCCCTGCAATACAAGTACACTACCGGGTTTTATAGAACTGGCGTTGGAAATGTATACGGTATTGTCAGTTGATTTTTTCAGGTATACCGTATCCACAGACGGCGTAGCTGCAACTGCTGCAGTTGCCACGGGCGGCTGTGCAAGTGTTAGCGGAGCAGAGATTTCATTTTGTGATTTTGAACATGCAAATAACAGTGGCCATGCACTCATGGCAAGGAGTACCTTTTTCATAACTGGGGGTAAATTTGAGCATAAAGGTTATAGCCTATTATGCAGGTTTAAAATAAGAATTGGTTAAAGCACTAATTTTTTACTTTATCAATCAATTACTAAATAAGGTAAAGGTTGTGCTGAGAAATTAACTAGCTATTTCCAAAGACAGCACCACAAAGGCAAATAGCATACCATTTGTGCCGGCCAGAGATTAAAAAACCTTAAAGAGAGCTTTAGAAAACTTTAAATAACCAAGCGGATATAATGCATATAAACAGGCATCAGGCATAAAGGTTTCATAAACAATCAACTATCACTCACCAAGCAGATTTTATTAAAAAGAAAATAGTGGGAAAATCATTTTTTATTTAAAGGTGGGGCATAATAAACCGTCATTCTGTTTCCTTTTATTACATGCAAAACATTATTTTTTTGATGAGGATATAAACATTAATCCCGCACACGAATGGCAACAAGATTTATTGCACCATAAGATAATAAAGCCCTTTCAGCAAAGTCTCTTTATATTTTTCTGCCGATCTTTAAAGCATAATAAAAGTATATGAGCGGAATTAAAGTAATCATCACAGGAGCTACAGGCATGGTTGGTGAAGGCGTTATGTTTGAATGTTTGCAAAATCCTGCTGTTTCAGAAGTACTGATCATTAACCGTAGACATTATGATTACCAGCATCACAAATTAAAACAGTTAATCGTTCCCGATTTTTTCCAGCTTGATCAGTTTTCTTCGGATATACAGGGGTATGATGCCTGTTTCTTTTGTGCAGGCATCAGCAGCGTGGGCATGAAAGAAGATAAGTTCCGGATGATTACCTACGACACAACGATGGCCTTTGCAAAATCATTATTGAAGGTGAACAATGCAATGGTATTTACGTATGTATCGGGCAGCCATACCGATAGCAGTGAACAAGGCAAACTGATGTGGGCAAGAGTAAAGGGTAAAACGGAAAATGACCTGGCCAAACTTCCCTTTAAAGCACAATACAATTTCAGACCCGGCGCCATGCTTCCGTTTGACGGGCAGCGCAACTGGAAAAGCATTTACAAAATCATTGTAAAGGTGATCCGCGTGTTTGCACCGTCAAGCGTACTTACCATGCAGCAGGTTGGCAAGGCAATGATTAATGCAGTAACGACAGGCTATTCAAAAAACATACTGGAGATTAGCGATATCAGGCAACTGGCCAAAGCATAAAAACAACAGGTTTCTGCAATAATATAATGATCATGTCGTTTGTTTCATATGGTTAAGCCAATTCTATAATATCGATTATTATCGCCTTTTACCGGCATGAAAATTATTATTCTCTGTACACGCATTTTATTTTTCCTGTTACTTACAATCCTCACTCAGGTTGGTGGTCTTATTTATATCGGCTCACTCTTATTTTATCCGTTGATACAAAGAAAAACTCATCACCGGCTTAGTAAAAGCATTCTAAAGATTGCTGCTTTTATCTTCCCATATCTCGCTTCAACCTTTTTTCTTATCCCGTTAATTGCAAAACCTTTTGGAGGACGTGTACCGCTTCCGGTTAACGGCAATCTTAAACCATTAAACATCATTACCTGTTTGCTTAACAGGCATTATGTAAACCCATCATTAAAGGAAGCAGCATCAGCAATAGCCGTGCAAATGAAGGAACAATTTCCAGGCACAACCGTTAATTACCTGGATGCAAGCTTTCCATTTTTCCATCACTTTCCACTCGTTCCACATTTAAGTCATAACGATGGTAAAAAACTAGATCTCGCGTTTTTTTATCTTGATGAAACAGGAAAGCCGATTAACACTACGCCTTCTGTCATTGGCTATGGCGCGGGTGAACCGCCAAGGGCTAACGAAATAAATACCGCTGAATTTTGCGAACGTAAAGGGTACTGGCAATACAGCTTATTAAACAAAATCATTCCCCGCAAAAACAGTCAGGAGTTGTTGTTTGACAGCACACGCACTAAAGCATTGGCTATATATTTCGCCAACAATCCTTCCATAGAAAAAATATTTATTGAACCCCATTTAAAAGCCAGGCTTCATCTTACCAGTTTTAAATTCAGGTTTCATGGATGCCAGGCTGTGCGACATGATGACCACCTGCATGTTCAGGTAAAATAAGACTTTCGAAATATTAATAAAAGTGATAAGTTGTAGTGTACAAATGTTGTCAAAAATTCTATTACCAGCATCTTCTGATTAACATTCAAAATCATGATCAATGAACTAAAAGAATGCCTTTGGAGACAGTTTGCGGCCAGCATAGATATGTTGAAAAACGCGATAGAACTTTGTCCCGATGAACATTGGGACCGTACACCAAAATTGTTTTACCAGGCCTACCATTGCCTGGTCTTTCTTGATTATTACCTGACCAATCCTCCTGACAATTTCACCTCTGCTCTTCCTTTTAGTTTTGCCGATCCGGATCATTTGCCGCCGGATGTACTTGATGACCTGGTGCCAGAAAGGACCTACAGCAAACAGGAGTCACTTGTTTATTTGCAGGCAAGCCGTGAAAAATGCAGATCAGTCATTTCAGGGCTTTCTGTTGAAACGATTAATGACCGATGGATAGAAAACCCCGGCAACATGAATTATGCTTTATTTGAAATTCTCTTGTATAACATGCGGCATGTACAGCATCACGCAGCACAAATGAACCTGTTGTTAAGACAAACCATTCACAATGCACCGGGCTGGGTAGGCCGGTCCAGCGATAGCCTTTCTCCCACCAATAAACAGATCAACCCGCTGAATAATTTTCTGTGATCAGCAAATGTTTTCTGTTATGCGATAAAATGCTACTTGTGTATGTTTGAAAGATGCGCTGAAGAATTATTCAATCAATATAAAATTTGAAAGCGCCGGCATAGATCTCCCATTTTGCAATTCATCATTTAACCGGGCAAAATGAACTGTTTTAAAGTCATTGTTTTTTTACACTGCTTGTTATTCATCTTTTCCTGCGGGCATAAGCATGCACAACCTTCTCCTGAAGTTGTCAGCGGGTTAAATTTAAAGAAAGGCCCTGTCATCTCCTGCAGCCCGGGTGGCGATGAATTTGGTATTGTTCATTTTAATGATATCAATTACAATAACGAGATTAAATCAAAACTAAATACAGCGATAGCGCTCTTACATTCTTTTGAATATGATGAAGCAGAGAAAGCCTTTGCTGATATTATTGAGCTTCAGCCAGACTGTGCACTTGCATACTGGGGCGTTGCCATGAGCAATTTTCATCCTTTATGGGAACCGCCGTCTCCTGCAGACCTTGCGAAGGGCGCAAAGGCTGTGGCCATCGCTCAATCAATCCGGCAAAAGTCAGTGCAGGAAACAGGATTTATCAATGCTGTGGCGGCCTATTATAAAAACTGGCAGCAAACTGATCCTAAAACACGAAACCTGCAATTTGAAAAAGCCATGGGGCAATTGCACCAGCAGCATCCGAAGGATATCGAAGCTACCCTTTTCTATACCCTGGCGCTGGATGCAGCCGCCGACCCGGGAGACAAAACATTAAGCAGGCAAAAGAAAGCCGGGCAGTTGCTGGACAGCCTGTACAAGAACAACCCGGACCATCCCGGCATCGTGCATTACATCATTCATACATATGATTATCCTGCGCTTGCAGCAAAGGGTCTGGATGCCGCAAGACGTTATGCAAAAGTGGCGCCCGCATCTGCACATGCATTGCATATGCCTTCCCATATTTTTACCAGGTTGGGTTTGTGGGATGATTGTATACAATCGAATATTCAATCAGTAAACGCGGCCAAATGTTATGCACAGGCAACAGGCATTAAAGGTCATTGGGATGAAGAGTTGCATGGGTTGGATTATTTAGTGTATGCTTATCTTCAAAAAGCTGATGATAAAGCTGCGATGGATCAACTGGATTATTTAAAAACCTTTACTACAGTACAACCCATCAATTTTAAGACGGCTTACAGCTTTGCAGCAATACCATCCCGCATTGCCCTGGAAAACAAAAACTGGCAACAGGCAGCCCGGCTTAGTTTGCTGCCAGCCAACTACCCCTGGAATAAATTTCCATGGCAGGAAGCAATGCTTCATTTTGCACGTTTGTTAGGCGCAGCGCACATCAATGATTTGAAGGCTGCGAACATAGAATTGCGCAAGCTGCAGCAACTACGGGATACTTTACAAAACCAGGGCGATGTGTACAAGACAAAACAGGTAGCCATACAGGTAAAGGCTGGAGAAGCATGGATAAAATTTGCATCAGGCGATAAATCCACCGCATTGCAATATATGAGTATGGCGGCAGCGATGGAAGACAGTACCACCAAACACCCTGTTACTCCAGGTGAGCTATTACCCGCAAAGGAACAATACGCCGATATGTTATTGGAAATAAAACAGTACAAGCAGGCATTGCAGGCTTATGAAGAAGCACTTCAAAAAAGTCCTAACCGCTGGAACAGCCTGCATGGAGCTGCAACTGCTGCAGAGAAATATGGCGATACATCCAGAGCTGCTTTGTATTATGGTCAGTTGATAAAAATAACAGCCCCACGCTCTGCAAGGCCTGTGTTGCAAATAGCAAAACTGTATCTGAATAAAAGCAGCTATGCCATCCATAAAACAGGTTCTTATTAGCTGCAAAAATGTGTAAGCCTGTAAGCCCAACATCTACAAAGAAAGTATCCTTCCAAAAAACAACCTTGTTTTATCATAATCTGGCTATTCCCCGGAAGGATACTTTATAATGATTATCATCACCACTCTAAACTATACAGGTTTTGTTACCAACCTGTATTCTGAATAATCAACGGGTTGTTGTTTACATCTTCTTCCGGTATGGGGAAGAAGTAATGCCTCTTTGAAAAAATCCTTGTTTCAAAAGCTTTGTGTTTATAGAAATCCGGTAATGGAGAATCGATATCCATTCCTACCGCAGGACCGTTATCCGTTTGTTCTGCTATTTTCCAGCGGCGTGTATCAAAGTAACGTACGTTTTCATAACTCAGTTCTACCTGTCTTTCATGACGAATAGCTTCACGCATTGCTTCCTTACCTGACGGAATTGCTATACCTGCTTCTCCATAACCGGGAATACCGGCTCTTTGCCTGATCATGTTCAGGTAAAGAAGTATATCTGCATTGCCCGGATCAGATTCGTTCAATGCTTCAATATAATCCAGGTAAAGATTAGCCAACCGGTATTGTACAATGATGCCGCGGCCATTATGCCAATCGCCCAAACGTGCGCCTTTACGTACTACATAACCTGTGGGGCTATAGTCATTACTAATGCCTTTGCCGCTATTGCCTTTATAGTAGAAACGGGTAACCACTTCACCTGTATTTGTATTTAACCATTTGCGGTTATCATAAGTGATGTTTACATAAAAGCGTGGTTCACGATTTGCCCATTCATTTAGTATCTCACGCTCTTTATCATCATCCGGCGCTTTAAACATACTGGTACCTGTAGCTACATATCCCGAGGTTGCATCGGTGATCGATTTTCCGTTCGCCATGAAATAAGCCTCTACCTGGCGCTGTGTTGCACCTAATCCGCCACTACCACGCACCTCTGATGCATAGCCATCATGAAAGGGTGTTGTTTCATAGTTGCGTGCATTTTCATCTTCTGAACGGCCAAAGATCACTTCAGAGTTCCAGTCATCCAGCATTACATCCCGACAGGATATAAATGCGCTGTAGTTACCATTGGCATCATTCTTCCGATAGAGAGAATATACAGAGGGCACAAACTCGTTAATAAAAGCTTTGTAGGCATCAGCAGCAAGCTTCCACTTGTTCTCATCGTACGTTTGAGGAATCAGTTGTTTGCCATCTGCATTTTTAAGCGCAGCATAATCAGCATTACCATTGTATAACGGGCTTGCCGCCTGCAACAATATCCTTGCCTTAAAAGACAATGCCACTCCTTTTGTAAGACGTGCAACATTTGCATCATTCACCGGCTTTACGGGCAGATCTGCTGCAGCCGTTTCCATTTCGGATATAATAAAAGCCACACATTCATCCATTGAATTTCTTGGAAGATTGATCTGGTCTGAGGATGCATCCACAGGTATTACATCTTCTCCCAAAAGCACTACGGGCCCATAGATGCGCACCAGGTAGAAATAAAACATGGCACGTAAAGCCCTTGCTTCCGCTTTATATCTTCGCTTTTGCTCATCATTGATATCAATAGACACCTTATCAATATTGGCAATAAAAATGGTGGCTGCGCGTATGCCCTGATAAAAGTTACGCCAGTAGTCTTTACCAAAACCAGAGCCGGCATCCCAGCTACCAATATTCACCGGGTTGGAATTTACAAACCCCCAAAGGTACTCACCTTCATCAGCGGCGCCCGTCCATATACCGGCATTGGCATAGCCTGCAAAACGTTGCGACCATTCTCTGGGTATATTGTAGTAAACGTTAGCGAGGAATTTTTCTGCGGAGGCACGGGTAGTAAATACCGCATCCTCCGTTAAGATATCATTAGGCACCTGGTCAAGGTATTTGGAACAACCTGTAATGGTTATTATCACTAGTGACAGTATAACACAGTATCTTGTTTTCATGCTTAAATTTTGTGGGTTAAAAATTGAAAAGTATGCCCAGGTTGTAGCTCTTGATATTGGGATATTTTGCACCGTTGCCACTGTTTACCGTGCTCTCTACATCCCATAACTTAAAGCTGGAGAAAGTGAAAGGATTGAACAACTGCGTATACACGGTTACTCCTTTAAACACATCTTTAAAAACCTTCCGGGGTATACGGTAGCTTAACTCCAGCGTCTTCATACGAAGAAAATCAGCCTTGCGCAACCACCAGGTACTGCTTTGTGAGTTATTCAGATTCTTATCTTCCCCGTTGGCAAGCCTTGGATAAAAAACATTGGTATTGCTTTTTCCTTCCTGCCAGCGATCAGTGATATTGCTGTACACGTTAGACAATCCTGCGCCATTCGCAAAAGGTATAATTGCATCACCGCTCAACATTACATCAGCACCACTTTGTCCGGAGAAAAATGCACCAAGGTTAAAGCCTTTATAGCCGATATTAAAACCGAAACCATATACAAGAGAAGGTACGTCACCATACCCGATCCAGGTTTGATCATAACTGTTGATAAGACCATCATTATTCAAGTCTTTGTACTTAATATCACCGGGTAACACGTTTGAACGGTCACCAGGCACTGCGCTATTGCTGATTTCATCTGTGGACTGAAACAATCCTTCTGCAACATAACCGAAACGGGAAAGTATGTTATGACCAGTACGATTCATCCATTCATACTTTTGTGGAGGCAGATCATTTTGCAGTAATTTATCACGGTTAAAGGTGATGTTGCCGCGAACGCTCACATCTACCTGTCCTATCTTACCATTGTATTCAAGTGTTCCATCTATACCCTTGTTTTCTACAATACCCAGGTTTCCATAAGGACTGTTGGTAAGGCCCATATATAATGGGATAGATTGTCTCTGAAGAAAGATGCCGGTTCTTCTTTCTTTGAATACATCAACAATTAAAGAGAGATGATCGTTCAGGGTTTTGAATTCCATACCCAGGTCTTGTTTGCGCGACTCGGCCCACACGACAGAAGAACCATAATCTGTTACACGGGTACCACGTAACTCGTTATAATCGCGGCCAAACCTGTAGCCATCTACATCATCATTCAATAGGGTAAGGAAAGCAAACCTTCTTCCGCCATCTATCCTTCCAATACCGGTAATACCATCTGAATACCTGAATTTCAAATAAGAGATCGCTCCTCGTAATGGTTTAAAAAAGTTTTCATTTGAGAGCACCCAACCCACACCAAATGCCGGGAAAACACCGTACCTGTTGTCTGGTGTAAATAACTCTGAACCGTTATAACCAACGTTGCCTTCCAGGAAGTAACGGTCATCATAAGAATAGGTTACCCTTCCTGCAAAGCCCAGGTAGCGCTCCGGTATGGATGCAGAAAAACTACTGGCAAACTGATCCTGGTAGTCATCAGCATAAAACAGTGCAAGGCCACCCACGCGATGCTTGCCAAAACTATTATCATAATTTAAAGAAGCCTGCGTATAAAAACGTCTGTTACCGGAATTGCTTCTGTTAAAGCTGAGATAGTTGCCTTCACCCTGGTATGTCATATTCAAATTGAGGGAACCATCTGCATTGCGGGGGTTGGCAGCATCAGGAAAATAAGTAGGTTCTCTTTTACCTCTTGCAGTGGTTAATGCATTGTTGGCATCAAAGGCAAAGCTTGCATTCGCACTTAAGCCTTTAGTAAAAAATGAAAGATCCTGTGTAAGCTGAAGGTTTGAGTTAACGGAGTTATTAAACTCAGTAGTGTACCCTCTGCGCGTAAGATCGGCCCATGGATTACGAAACCCACCATTCGGATTTTTACCAGGAATAAAACCACCGGTATACTCCAGCGGATATTCTGTTGGAGGTGTTGTCATAGCTGAACCAAAGATGTCCTGCGTTTCAATAAACGGACGATTGTTGTTGGTGAAGAAGCCACGTATACCAATATCAAGCTTGGTCGTCTTTGTAATGTTCATGCTAACATTGGTCGTTACACTAACTCGCTTAAAACGCAGGTCAGCATTGTAACTTTCCAGTCCACCAGTTTTAAGAAGACCACCTTCTTCATAGTAACTTACCGAGCCATAGTAACGCAAAAAGTCTGAGCCACCACTTACATTCATATTGGCACGCCTGACGTGTGCGTTCTTCTTATACAATGCATTAAACCAATCTACATTCGGGTAGAGTTCAGGGTCTGAACCATCCAGTGTTTTCTGAATATACTCCGGTGAATACTTTGCGGTTAATCCTCTCGTAGTAAAAGATTCGTTGGCTGCATCCATGTATGTTCTGGCATCGGCCATTTCCGGGATCTTCACAAAGGTTGATAAGCCTTCGCTGTAATCCAGTGAGACCTGCGGCTTGCCTACCCTGCCTGATTTTGTGGTAACAAGCACAACGCCATTAGCACCACGTACACCATATACGGCAGTGCCGGCCGCATCTTTAAGAATAGTGAAGGATGCAATGTCCTGAGGATCGATGTTGTTCAGAGATCTTTCCACTCCATCTACCAGTACTAAAGGAGAAGAAGAACCGCCTCCAAACGTAGCTATACCCCTTATCCATATATCAGCACTGTTACGGCCAGGCTGCCCGGAACGTTGTACACCAACCACACCAGATATACGGCCGGCCAGCAGCGTATTGATATTTGCCACGGGCAACTTAAGTTCTTCGGGCTTTATTGTGGACTGGGCACCCACAACGCTTATTTTACGTTGCCTGCCAAAGCCTACCACCACCACATCATTTAGACTTCCTTCACGGGTATCAAGCGTAACGTAAAGTACCCGGTTGTCAGACACAGCAACTAACTGGGGCACGTAGCCCACAGCAGTAAATGACAAGCTATCTGTCTTTGATGCACGAATAGTGAACTCACCTTTTGCATTGGTAACAGTACCACGACCGGTACCATTAACTCCAACAGAAATGTTGATCAGGAAAGTACCTGCCCTGTCACGTACCACACCTGATACGCTTTTTTGATCAGCAGCATTGTCTTGCGCATAAGCAGGGTGTATTACAAGGATACCCAAAAAGAGGAGCAGATAAGGCAAAAGAAGCCTTATTGCGTTTAGTTGATAAACGTTTACCATAGTAAGATTTTAGCAATTGTTATGGAATTTTTATGTCACGTCCGGAATGGCGAAGAATACAAGCAGTTCCGTGATAAGAAAAAATTTTTACGGCAGATCGCCGATCGTGGAAGCAGGAAGCCCGTTACACTTTTTTTCATACAGCAGTTAAATAGGATGAATGATAGGTTTAACAAAAAATATGGCAAATGGCAGTACTTAAACGTGTAACTAAGGTATGGAAAAAAAATAAACCGCCAAATTTTTTGCGATTTGATCTGCATATCAGACATTGGTACCCGATCAAAAAAGTTTACGTAACGCACACAACCACCACAGCAAGGTTGTATTTTTTGCAAGCTATTGCCAAATGAATAAGAAGACCTCCATTAAAGATATCGCCAGGATAGTAGGTGTATCCACGGCATCAGTTTCATATGTATTAAACGGCAAAGAAAAAGAAGCCAAGATTGGAAAAGAAATTGCTACCAAGATCAGGGCGACGGCTGAAAAACTAAACTACCAGCCAAACTTTTTTGCGCGAAGCCTGCAATCTGGCAGCACCAAAATGATCGGGCTTATATTGGAAGATATCGCCAACCCATTCTTTTCTCTGGTTGCACGTATTATAGAACAGGAAGCACAAAAAATAGGATATACTGTTGTTATCGGCTGTCATTATGAGAATGCTGAAAAGCTGGAAATGTTGTTAACCTCACTTTTATTAAGACAGGTAGATGGCATTATCATCAGCCCGGTTGATCATTCAGAAACACAACTAAAAAAATTACAAAAAGCAGGTATGCCGTATGTGCTGTTTGACCGGTACTTTCCTGCTGTTCCTTCGAATGCTGTTACTATCAACAATTTTGATATCTCTTACCAGGCCGTAAGTCATCTTGCAGAACAAGGTTATAAAAATATAGGGATGATTGCGTTCGCGTCTGGCTTTGAACATATGAATGACCGTTTGAAAGGATACCAGCAGGCACTAAAGGATCACCAGTTAAAGCAAAGCAAAAACACAGTTCTTAAAGTTACCTTTGATGATATGCAATCAGGCACTGATAATGCAATTTATAAAATGCTTATTGCTAAAAACCGCCCGGATGCACTGCTGTTTGCGAACAACGTTATCGGCATTAATGCATTAAATGTTATTAACCAGATGGGAATAAAAGTGCCGGAAGAAATCGGGCTGATATGTTTTGATGAACGCGATGCTTTTGATTTTTTTTATGCCCCGCTTACCTATATTCAACAAAACCTTACAGAGATTGGTGAACAGGCGCTTCGAATATTAATGAATCTGCTAAAAGGCAAACAGGATGGTATATCGAACATTGTAGTGGAAGCCAGATTGATTGTAAGAAAAAGCAGTATCCGACATACCTAATCATAGCTAATCTCATTGTCATTAAGGCGTTTCACTGACTGATGCAGTTCTAAAAAGCCTGATATTTTTAATAATATACATCCCCACATCGAGCTCATTCATTTGTATAAATGTTTCATAAGGGGGTGCATAATTACGGATAAACAATCGCAGTGAATCATCATTATGCATTCCCGAATATTTTTCAACCAGTGCAGGAGTAAAAGTATGTTCTACATAGTCGGCATGTTCTGTTTCCAGTAACCTCTTTTGTAATCTCAACGTTTGTTTTTTCTTTTTCGATTTTATAGCGTGGGCAAGAGACGTTACATTCAACAAGCTTAACTTTTTGTTACGTGTGTCCAGCGCAACTTTTCCTCCTATAGTGGCTACACTATCATGCCATTTATTGTTACCCATACTAACCTTCTGAGACCGGTAATCAAATACCTGCTCATACTCCTTCCTCCTGTCAATAGAATCAACATTATAATTGCTGCTCTTTACAGAAACCGGCTTTAACTGGTGATACATGAGGTTAACCCCGGAACTGTCATTAAGATAAATATCAGATGCTCCCGATGCAAACCAGTATTCAGGTAAGAAATATCGATAAGTATTGCTTAAATAAACGATAAAAAGCGTGTCAGTCAGATACATTCTGACAGCATATTTACCTTCTTTATCAGCATATGATTGTTCGCCTCCATTTACATAAACAAGTGCAGAATCTGCAGGCAATTTTTTAACTGCATCTTTATATATCGTTCCATGAAGGTTTACCTGTGCATGTAAACAACAAATAACACTCATGGAACAGAAAAAGCAGCTAACCTTCTTCATTTAAAAGGTCTTTGATGACCTTACCAAATATAACTTCAGCTAAAGTATAAGATGGTTAAGCGTTTGTTATAACACTTCAAAAACAAAAATCAGATGGAAGTATACTCAAGAGAATAACCCGGGATTTATTTATCAGGAAAGCAACTGATACCGGGCAAGGTTCTCAGCGGTAAGCTGAAACAGCCGCGCATTGATTTCATCACCCTCATCCTGCCTGGCAAGATCAACAGAACGGGAGATGCCGGAAGCACTACCGGTTAAACCCGCTTTAAGGGTTTGTGCTTTCATTGTATAGTCAAGCTTTTCGAAAGCGAAGAAGATCAGCTCCCAGTTAATATTACTTTGAGGATGACGCTGGTGAATCTGCTTAGCCAGCGTATAAAGCGTATCCAGGTTTATGCCATTATATTGTGCAAGGTGCAGCACCCAGAAAGAATGTATCACACCACCTTTAACAGTGGTCAGGCCAAGGTACTTCAACGGAATCGTAAAAATGATCCTTTTGCTTTGTCCCTCTAAAATAACAACATCTTCTTTATTTACTTCAACGATCGCCATACCTTTCATAAGGCAAAGTAAAGCCGATTCTCAGGGAATATAAGGCTTACCTATCACCAATTTATCCCCAGACAAATCTGCTTCAAATAAATGCGGTATACGCACCGTGTGACCATCGATATTTTTATGGCTGTGTACAGACATCAGCAGTTTTCCATCAAAGGTTTTGAACAACATTCCATGGCCGTAGTTGGCAGGTGTTACCGGCTCTTTTTCCTGCACCCAGGGACCATCCAGGGTGCCGCTTTTAGAATATGCTACCCCCTGCGTGTATACATCATAGATCCAGCTTGTCCATATCATGCCCAAACGCCCTGTGCCAGTAGTGAACAAATAGGGGCCATCAGTCACCTTATTAGGCTTATCTTTTCCATCCTTATCTTTTTCACGGCTCCATGGTGATTCGCTTGCACGAAACAAGAGCTTTCCATCCCCTACCGAGCCACTCAGATCAGGCTTCAATTCAATTTTTTCAATGGTACCGTCCAGGTTCTGCAACCATTCATAACAATATATCATATAAGGTTTGCCATCTTTATCAATCCAGAAAGTACCGTCAAGTGTTGGCTTATCAGCAGGCAGGTAAACAGCGTCCTGCATGGGAACATATGGCCCGTCAGGCTGATCGCTTACCAATACATGACTTGCACGACGTTCAATCACATTACCTTCTACCGTATCTATTTTTACGTCTCGATTGGTGAATGTGGCAAAATAATAATACCTGTTTTTATATTGATGGATTTCCGCCGCCCAGATCATCGGTTTTGGCCCCATCCAGGAAGCAGGATTTGTTTTAGCAACAGTATAAGGCCCTTCCCAGCTTTTCAGGTCTTTGCTCTTCCATAACATACCGCCGGTACCGGTCATATAATAGGTGTTTGTTTTGACATCGGCCAATATAAACGGGTCACTCAAACGGATAGAATCAAGGGGGGTATTTTTCCTGATTTCGTGTGATGTTCCTCTTTGTTGTGCAGTTGCTATTATACAAGACGACAAAGCCATTAAGAAGCACCAGATTTTTTTCATACTGTCAGCTATTTTACAGGCCTGAAGTTGAGGCAGGCATATACAAATATATCATTTGCATTTTCTAATCCATGACCTGCGGTTAATTTTAAAAATACAATGATGTGCCACACAACAGTTTCATCTGTACTTACGTTACAAAAAGAATATTGCTTAATTTTCATTGAATGATCAATCTTCATTTCATGATGTTCCCCACTCATCTTAAAATGGCCTGGCGAAACATTCGCAGGAATACATTTTTTGCAGCCATCAATATTGGCGGACTTGCCATTGGTCTTGCAGTTGCCATGCTGATCGGGTTGTGGATATGGGAGGAATTTTCTTTTGATAAATACAACCGGCATTATGATCGCATTGCCGCAGTAATGCAACAGTCTACGGTGAATGGAGAAACAGGTACTAACTACTCCTGCCCTGTTCCGTTAGCTGAAGAACTCAGGTTGAACTATAAAAAAGAATTTAAGCAGGTAGTGCTTTCCTGGTGGAATCGTGAACATATACTTGCTTATGGTGACAGAAAATTCACCCGCATCGGTAAGTTCATGGAACCTGCTGCACCTGGATTGATGGACTTAACGATGATAAACGGATCTGCGAATGCGCTGCAGGATCCATCGTCGGTAATCATTGCGGCCTCCGTGGCAACCACCTTGTTTGGAGGTGATGAAGCAATGAATAAAGTCATTCGCATTGATGACCGGCTGCAGGTAAAGGTTACCGGAATATATAAGGATATTCCGGCCACCTCAAGGTTTAAAGATGTGATGTTTATCGCGCCCTGGCAATTACTTGCATCTTCTGATGAACTGATAAAGAACGTACAGAATGAATGGGGATTTGATGCTGCAGAGATCTTTGTTCAACTGGCAGATAATGTAACAATGGAAGAAGCTTCAGCCACCATACGCCAGGCAAAATTTAATAAGATCAGGAACCAACAGGAACTTGTTGCTTACAAGCCGCAGATGCTGTTGCAACCGATGAGCCGCTGGCATTTATATGCAGAGTGGAAGAATGGTATTAACACAGGAGGTAATATACGTTTTGTATGGTTGTTCGGATGGATTGGCCTGTTTGTATTGTTACTTGCCTGCATCAATTTTATGAACCTGGCAACTGCAAGGTCAGAAAAAAGAGCAAAAGAAGTAGGTATCCGAAAGGCTATCGGTTCATTAAAAAAACAGCTTATCAGCCAGTTTATGATTGAGTCTGCAGTGATGGTAATGTTATCATTTCTTCTATCCCTGGTATTCATGCTGGCGGCGCTTCCTTTCTATAATGAATTAGCCGGCAGAAAAATGACCACGCCATGGACCAACCCGCTCTTCTGGTTGCTGGCACTAAGTTTTTGCGGAGTGACGGCTGTTATTGCGGGAAGTTATCCTTCTTTTTATTTGTCCTCGTTCAAACCCATTAAAGTATTAAAAGGAGCCTTTAAAGAAGGTGCTTTATCAGCCTTGCCAAGAAAGATATTGGTGGTGCTGCAATTTTCTGTTTCCATGATGCTGATCATCGGAACTATAGTTGTATTCAGGCAGATCAACTATGCGCAGCACCGGCCTGTTGGTTATAACAAAGATGGCTTGTTGCAGGTACAGATGAATGTTCCGCAATATGAGGCGCACCTGTCAGCGATCAGGGACGAACTATTAAAAAGCGGAACAGTAACGGAAGTTGCTGCTGCATCAAGCCCTGCTACCGGCATCTGGAGCGGGCGCAGCGGATTTGAATGGCAGGGAAAAGATCCTTCGCTTCAAACAGAATTTGGCGCTGTGGCAGTTACCCATAACTATGGGAAAGCCATGGGCTGGCAATTTAAAGAGGGCCGTGATTTTTCATCTGCATACATTACTGATTCCAATGCGCTGGTCTTAAACGAAGCGGCTGTAAAATTTATGGGACTGAAACAGCCGGTTGGGGAAACTATACAGTGGGATGATGAACCGTTTACTGTCATCGGTGTAATAAAAAATATGGTGATGGAATCTCCCTATGAACCGGTAAGGCAAACCATCTATTCATTAAAGAAAGAAAAAAATGCGTTTCTCTTTCTGAAAATAAATCCATCGATCAGCGCGGGCAACGCATTGAATAATATCCGTGAAGTACTTCAGAAATATGTTCCTGCAGCGCCTTTTGATTATAAGTTTGTAGATGAACAGTTCGACAGGAAATTTGCTACAGAGCAACGCATCGGACAACTATCCTTCTTCTTTTCTGTACTGGCCATTTTCATCAGTTGTCTCGGCTTATTCGGCATGGCTTCTTTTATGGCGGAACAACGCCTGAAGGAAATTGGTATACGTAAGGTATTGGGGGCTTCCGTTTTTAACCTTTGGAAACTGTTGTCGGGAGACTTTGTAATACTGGTTATCTTATCCTTTCTTATCGCCATACCGGTATCGTGGTACCTCATGCATCAATGGTTATTAAACTATGCCTATCATACTTCCATCACTATCTGGATTTTTATTGCCACCGGGGTATTGGCATTAATAGTAACCCTGTGCACAGTAAGTTATCAATCCATAAAAGCAGCCTTGATCAATCCGGTAAAATCTTTGCGAAGCGAATAGCTTTACGGCTATGTCTTATTTCTTTTGAAATTGCAGGATAGTATAAGAGTAAGCGGGAAAATCATATTCCATTTTATCCCCGGATAACACTACGACACTTTCTTTTGTGCTGATTGCTTCGGTATTGCCCGGCAGATTTTCAGCATGAAGATCACCAGTCAATGTCCATGCTTTCACCTCATCACTTTTAAGAAAATGCTCCAGTTGCAGTGCAGTTTTTTGTGAAGTTGACGCTGTATTGACTACATGAAGCACGAGGGTTTTACCATCTTCACTTTTAGTAGCAGTCACATCCAGTTTTCCATCTACAGATTCTTTTATCCTTAATGGCTGATAACTGCGGGAAGCCATCTGCTGTGCATAGAATGGCGGCATGCCCCACACTTTTGTGGGAGTAAAAAATATCTGGCCCTGGTCCCAGCTATTATCGTTCTGCAAATAAGGCTGCAATGCATTTGCCGGGCAGGACGTAAGTACAAAATCGCCATGCCTTCTTACCGCATTTAAATTGGTAGCATGTCCCAATGCACGCTGCATATTGTGCAAGCCACCATTCTCTTCAAAAATGGCGCACTTCATAGTTGTAGAAGGGTTCCATTGATAAAAGAGCTTGCGCATCCTGGTGAGTTCTTTGTCCACATTCAACCCGTTACTGGCATCATCACCACCAACATGATAATCCCAGTAAGCTGCCTTTCCATCCAGCGCCTTAAACACTTTTTCTGTATTGGATGATTCGGGGCGCCACCATACAGAACATACAAGATTGATGGCAGTATCCTTTGTATGAATCGCCTGGTATAAATCATTAAACCGTTCAATATAATGATCGCTGATAGCAGCGTTATCTCCTTCAAACAATACTTCTTCATTACCAATCTCTATATATTTTACCTGGTAAGGCTTGGCATGGCCATTTTCTGCACGTTTTTTACCCCATGTGGTGCTGATGTCACCATTCAGGTATTCTACCATGTCCGCAGCATCCTGCGCTGTTTCTTCAATATTAATTGCAAATGCTGCGGGAATCTGTGCTGCTTCACAATACTGGAGAAAATCTTCAATGCCAAAGCCGTTGGTGCTAAACTCGTTCCAATGTCCTGTATACGGTATTCGCTTCGCTCTGTCACCGATCATTTTTTTAAAACGGTAGCCATCCGCATTTACCATGGTGCCCGCATAACGCATAAACGTTAATCCTTCAGACATCAGTCCGTTACCAATGTCTGCCCGCATGGGAAGTCCTTTAAACTGTTGCGTACCTGCTGACATAAGCGTTACCTGGTCTATTCTCAACTTGCCGGGTTGGATGATATAGATGGCAAACCTTGCATTGGTATCAGTCGCACTGGATGTTAATGAGAAGGAATATTCCTTCCAGTTATTCCCCCTCGCATTGATTATTTGCTTTGCATAGGTTACAGATCCATCCACATTTTCCAAAGCCACCATAACCGGCAGCGGGCCGGAGACGGCCTGCAGGTAACAGGTTCCCTTCATCGTTTGCCCTTTACCAATGGCAATACCCCAACGGTTAAGGCTGAGATTGGCCACACCGGCACGTCCGTTGCCTTTCAGCAGACTTACAGTTTGCGCAGCAAGTCCGTTAAACGCATCCTGTTGTTGCAGGGAAAATGTTGCAGTCAAGTTCGCCGTTTGTATTGGATCCCACCGGTCACTCACCTGTTGATTGGCCGGTCTCACCAATGATAATGGCAGTAACTTATTACCCACTTTTAACGACATATCTCTAAAGCTTACGGGGGAACCGGCAGTACATAATCCAACCTTTCCTTTCTGTATAGGAGATTGAGTATCTATATATTCCAGCGCAGGATGCAACATATCATTTACATAAACGATGATGTGCCCATCTATAGCGTTAATACGCAGGCGATTCCATTGATCCACCGGAAATGTAATAGCTTTTTCTGCCAGCAAACGGTAATCACGCTGGTGCCGGATGAGCTTTATCTTGCCTTCTTCACGACTCAACCTGATTTCATAACCTTCCAATGCATTTTCACCGATGCCCGCGTTTGACACTCTTAATAATATGCTTGCTCCATTACCTCTGGCCTGTAAGAAACGAAGCGATACTTCTACCAAGCCATTTGTAAAATCCAGGGGTTGATATACAAGTTTGGCACTGCCATCCGGTTCTACATCCAGATCGTTTTTAGCCACCATACGCCGCGTACGTCTTCCGGGTATAATCGAGATACTTTCTTCGTTATACTCACGGTCTGCTGCCCAATATCCTCCATGCTTTTCCCATACAGTATAATTGATGCCCGAAGCAGGCTCTTCAAAACTCTCCCCCATGATTTTCTGATCATACAACCCTCCGTAAATTTCATGATTCACATCTTCAATACAGGTTCCAAACAATGTAGAAGGAATACGGTTTAATACCGAGTCCGCATCTACTGTAATATGATTACTTTGGCTTAAGGCAAACAGCGGAAGACTTATGCCTGCTATACAAAAGAGTTTCGAACAAAATTTATATACTGAACTCATACTTATATGAAAGCTTATTTTAGATACAATTATCTTACTTATACAATTGTTTTGCTAACATTATCTTGACGCTACATGGTACTGTGTTGACAAAGTACCAGGCCGAAGAATTATTTACGCTTGTTCAACAAATGCAATAATGTATCCATCAGGATCTGCAATATAAAATTCAGTGCCATAGTCCATTTTCCTGAGAGGCTGAACTACATCGACATCTGTTTGATTTAAGAACTGATAAAATGTATTGATATTTTCGATAGTAAAAAGAAGGTCAACATCTTCCCAGCGCCGGCGGTTACTTCTTTCTGCTGAATTTGGCGTACCATGTTTTAAATGTATAGACCAAACATCTTTGATTATACCGACGTAAAAGTCTTCATACAAAAAATCAATTTTAAACCCGAGTATAGTTGTATAAAACGCCACAGAACGGTTAATGTCTGTTACGATCAATAACGGGCTCATTCCTGTTATCTTTGGATGTAGCTGCATTAAGAATTATTAGTTGCTAAAGTTCGCTTTTTTCAAGTTGATATGAAGCGTATATCGTCTAATCTCTTTTTAAGTGATTTACAGCATATCTTAATTGAAAAGCGCGTGCCCCAGTTTTTATATTTGACTTTTATTCTGCGATGGAGAAAATTCTTGTAATAGACGATGATAAAGATATCCTTGAACTGGTAAGCCTGATTTTGAATGTTGAAAAAATCAGTGCAGTAGTAACGTCAGATACATCAGGACTGGAAGAACTGGTTCGAAGGGAGCGCCCTGCTATGATATTAATGGACATATGGATGCCGCTACATGATGGAAGAGATCTTTGCAAAAAATTGAAAGATATATTTCCCCATTTATCCGTATGGTTGTTTTCAGCCAATAAGATAGCATCGGAGAGCATTCTGAAATGCGGTGCAGACGGCTTTATTTCCAAGCCCTTTGATATAAAATCATTGATTGAAACTATACGCAAAACGTTCCGGGAATATCATTTAACGAATACACAATTAACCAACTAGTAAAGGCCGATTGCACACGAAGAAACAGTCTTTTTATCGTATTGGAAAGCTCTATTCATCTTTACATTCCATTTAATTATCCGGCAGAGCAACAACACTTACGATTTGTCAATTATTTCGCAGCCAGCTTACTCTTCTTAATGCCATACAGGAAGTAAATGCAAAGCCCGATTGCCATCCATATGAAGAACCAAAGCCAGCTTACGGCAGGAATTTCTATCATCAGGTATAAACAACAAAGTGCGCCAACTATAGGGATAAGTGAGTAGCTTTTTACAAAACTCAGCACTGCACAAATAATAACAAGTAACACGAACACAAGGAATAAAATTTCCTGGTAACCTTCCGCTGCTATATTGGTAATTGCATCGCCGATACGTCCGCGAAACAGGTACATAAACAATACCGCAAGTAACGGAATGATAAACCTGCCGTTGATATAAGGCAAGCGGAAAGAACCGGTTTTTCCGTTAACAGCCATCCTGGGCAGCACGAGTACACCAAAACAAACAAGTACAAACGCGAACAGGGTTCCGATACTGGTAAGCTCCGTCATCAAACTGCTGGGCAGGAATAAAGCGGGTATAGCAACAATAAAACCGGTGATAACTGTTGCAAAAGAAGGCGTATGAAATTTAGGATGTACTTTAGCAAATTGCTTAGGCATTAAACCATCACGGCTCATGGTCATCCATATTCTCGGTTGCCCCAACTGGAACACAAGCAACACGCTGGTGGTAGCAATAACAGCGCTAACAGAAATAAGATATCCTACTTTTTTTAGCTGCAGCTTTTCAAAAACATAAGCCAGCGGATCGTTCACTTTCAGCTCGCTGTAATTAACCATGCCTGTTAATACCAACGCAATCAGTATGTATAATACCGTACATATTATCAGCGAATAAATCATTCCTCTTGGCAGGTCTCTCTGCGGGTTTCGGCATTCTTCTGCAGTTGTGGAAATTGCATCAAAGCCAATGTACGCGTAAAACACCGCCGATACACCGGCCATCACACCGCCAAAACCATTTGGCAGAAAGGGTTTCCAGTTGGATGGCGTTACGTAAAAGAATCCGAGTATAATCACCAGTATGATCACCACAATCTTAAAGATCACCATGAAGTTGGTAGTCTTTTTACTTTCTTTTATACCGATATAAGCAAGAATGGTAATAAGTATAACGATGATACAAGCCGGAAGGTTCATAAAAAAACGATGACCGGCAATGATTGGTGCATTGTTATACGTATCCAAAGCTTCCCGCATACCATCAGTCAGCGCCTGCCCGGAAGCAGCCGAAGCTTCTTCAAAATTCTTTACTGCAGTGACAGGATCTGTAAGCAACCAACCCGGCAAATGAATACCAAAGCCCTGCAGCAGGTTATCAAAATAACCGCTCCAGCTTATGGCTACAACGATATTACCGATGGCATATTCCAATATCAGCGCCCACCCGATGATCCACGCCACCAGTTCCCCAAAACTTACATAAGCATACGTGTAAGCGCTTCCGGCGATGGGCACCCTGCTTGCAAATTCCGCATAACATAATGCGCTAAAACCACAGGTAACTGCAGTAATTACAAAAAGAAAAACAATACCCGGACCGCCATTATAGGCCGCAGTTCCAATGGTAGAAAAAATACCGGCGCCAATTACGGCGGCGATTCCCATAAAAGTAAGATCCCGAACACCCAACACTTTATTCAGTTGATGATGGTGGCTATCTCCACCTTCTGCATCATTTACAATTTTGTCAATAGATTTTTTACGGAATAAAGACATGCGTTGGTTCGGTTTTAATAAATCAATATCAGCAGCCACTAATGTAAGCGAAATAATAAGAAACCAAAAAGTGAGGAGTAAAAATTTTGCTGAAGTGTAGCTGGCAGCAAGTGACAGGACACTAGTTGTGGTTACAGGGTACCAGTTAGTTACCGGTTACCAGTTCCCTGATGCCAGCAAAACTTCCCACTTTACCACAATAGTCTTTCGTTTCAGGTTGGTGATACAGTACTGCAAAAGCTTTTTAACCTATAACACTACTTATTACTTTGTGCCTTCGAGTCTTTGTGGACAAATTATTACCTGCTATTGTACGCGATAATTATGCGTCACATTAACCGTTTCCTTTAAACGGATATCATCTGAGGAAGCACCTGCCATCAATATAAAATTACCAGCTTCAGTTACCCATTCCATTTTATTGTTAAGCAGTTGCAGCTCCTTTTCCGTTAACTGAAAAGATATCGTTTTCTCCTCGCCCGCTTTCAGGAAAATTCGCTCAAATGCTTTTAGCTGTTTTTCCGGCGTAACCACAGAACTATATTCATCCTGCACATATAACTGAACCACTTCTTCACCATCTATCTTACCAGTATTCTTCACCTTTAGTTTTACTGTAATTCTAAGGCAATCGCCTGTTTCCTTTACTGCAGATTGTAAGCCGCTATATTGAAAATTCGTATAGCTTAATCCATAGCCAAAAGAATACAAGGGTTTTGCTTCGCCTTCGACATAATCATGTCTTTGCGGTCTTTTATAATCATAATACACCGGTAATTGCCCTACAGATTTAGGAATAGAAACAGACAGCCTGCCAGCCGGGTTATAATCACCAAAAAGCACATCAGCTACCGCCAAACCACCTTCCTGCCCGGGATACCAGGCATTAATAATTGCAGGTATATGCGCAGCGGCCCAGCTAAGATCCAGGGGTCTTCCTTCAATCATTACCAATACAACCGGTTTGCCTGTTGCCATTACTTTTTTAAGCAACTGAAGCTGATTGCCCAGCAACTCAAGCGATGTACGGTCAAACCCCTCACCACTTTCCATATCGCTTAGCTTCTTTTTCTTTTTACTGCTTACATCTGCGGCCCCTGTATTATTAAACTCGGTTTCAAAATCACGGGCACTGCTTCCCCCCAATACCACGATGGCAACATCACTTTGCTTTACCGCATTCACCGCAGCAGCAATATCATTGTCTGTGGTATCACGAATGGAACATCCTTTTATATAATTGATCTTTGTTTTCGTACCAAGCTTTGCTTTTATACCTTCCAGCACCGTTATTACATTACTGTCAGGCTGTGGTGCTGTATAATCACCCAACTGATTATACATATTGTCGGCGTTTGGCCCGATCACTGCGACGCTTTTAAGTTGCTTGCTTAGGGGAAGCAATTGCGCCTGGTTCTTCAATAAAACAATCGATTTTCTCGCAACTTCCAGCGCCAACTGTTTGTGTTCTTTTGTATTGATGGAAGAAGCTGCCTTGTCTGCATCTACGTAAGGATGTTCAAAAAGCCCCATTGTAAACTTTAACCGAAGCACACGTTTTACGGCTGTATCAATAACAGCAATATTTACCAGCTTCTTTTCCAGTGCTTCTGCCAGGTTCTTACCAAATCCGTTACCACCAAGATCTGCATCAAGCCCTGCATTCATTGCCATTGCAGCCGCTTCCGCAGAAGTTTCTGCCACATGATGATTAAAACGAATGCCTTCAATACTGCCGAGGTCACTCACTACAAATCCTTTAAAATTCCATTGTTTACGAAGCACTTCATCCAATAAAAACTGATTGCCGGAACAAGGAATGCCATCAATAGAATTGTATGAAGCCATTACTGATAATGCACCTGCGTTGATGGCCGCTTTAAAGGGTAGCATATAGTACTCAAATAATTCACGCTGCCCCAGGTTTACATTGCCACCATTCTGGCCTGCTTCCGGTATACCATACGCCGTAAAATGTTTTAGTGTAGAAATTATATTGGTGCCGCTTGCTATAGAATTTCCCTGGAAACCTTTTACCACAGCAACGCCCATGGCGCTGTTGAGTACAGGATCTTCACCATAGGTTTCCTCTACCCTTGACCATCTTAATTCGCGGGCAAGATCAAGTATGGGGCCATAACCAACATGCGCCCCCTGCAATCTTGCTTCCCCAGCTATTGCAGCAGCCATTTTTTGTATCAAGACAGGGTCCCAGGTACTCCCCTGCCCGATCGCCGTGGGAAAGACAGTGGTACCTATTGCCATATGTCCGTGAGGGCATTCCTCCGCCAACAATACAGGAATACCAAGCCTGCTGTTTTCGACTGCATAACGTTGTATAGCGTTGGTAGCTTCCGCAGCCAGGCGTGGATTTAAACCGGTGGCCAATGTTTTCTTCGTCCAGGGGTCTGCACGCAGTGTAGCCCATAACATACCGATATGCTGCTGTTGAATTGCCTTGGTAAATTGCTCGCTTATCGTAACCCCATTACCCTGCTTTTGATACATATCCCATCCCAGCAAAGTAGCCAGTTGCCCGATCTTTTCTTCGGTGGTCATGCGTGATAACAGGTCATTCACCCTTTCCTCTATTGCAGCATTCGGATTTTTATATACAGGCGCATCCTGCTGCTTATGTTGACTCAACGTATCTTTTGTATAGAATGCGCCGGCAAAAAAAGGCTGTGCGCAAAACATCATCAGGGCGAAGAATATCTTTTTATTTACCAGCATGGGGCTATGTTATAAAAGTTCAATAATAGAAAAACCTGCTTTCGCAGGCTTGCCGATATGTTATTGTTTGACGATGCAATTTAGACAGTTCCTGTATCAATCCACCGTATATTTAAAGTATGGTTACATTTTTTGCCTGGTAAGCCTGCAACAATTTGTGATCTGCATCCAGCTCTGTAATCAGGTAATCAATCTCGCTCATGTCTGCAATCTTCATCTGCATCACAGAATTCAGCTTTTCAGAAATGGTAAGTACGGCTACCTTGGAAGAGGCCTTCATCATCGCCTTTTTTACCTGGATCGTTTCCCAGTCGGAATCGGTGAGCCCATTATTACTATCGATAGCGTTGATGCCAAGAATACATAGATCAGCTTTGATGTTGGCCAGTGAAGCAAACACTTCCCCGCTCACCACCATTTGACTGTAAGCAGAAAGGCTGCCCCCGATCATAATCGTTTTAATAAGTGGTTTATCCAGCAATTCAACCGCAGTAAGCGGGTTCACTGTAACAAAGGTCGCACGCAACGTATCCGGTATGCGTTTGATGAACTGCCTGATGGTGGTTCCGCCGCCGGTTAACACCATCATGTCATCCTTTAGCAGACTGATCACTTTATCCGCAATAATTGATTTGTCCTCCTGGGAATAGGTTTTTGCTTCCTGCCCCAGGTGATAGGCGGCCGTCATTACACCTCCTTTAATACGAATCACCTGGCCTTCATCGGCGAGTTCATTAATATCACGACGGATAGTATCTTCTGATACATCTATCAGCTTAACAAGGTCTGAAAACATCAGGCGGGTATGAATACTAACCTGCTTAATGATCAGTTTTTTACGCTCCTTTTTTTGCAGGGCCAGTGGTGCTTCTGCGTTTTGGGTGATACTGTTTGACATAACTTTTCAAGACAATCTTGGACTAAATCTATGATATATAATGGATAACAAAACTAGTGACCCTCTTTTAGTATTTAAAAACTAACCGGCTGATACATGAAAAAATAGGTAACTATTTGCACTCACTCCAAATTTCGGCCTTTCAATAACCCTTTTCTTGATCTCTATAGCTTGTTAAACGCTTCAAAACTACACTCAAAATGGATATAAATGCAAAATATTTGCACATAATATAAATGGATAATGCAAAAATTATTTTGGCAAACATAGTATTTTAAAAATCTTAGTCCCTATAAGTCAATTTTTAAATAAAAATTGAATTTTTGCTCATTGCATCAATTGCAAAATTTGAAATAATATTATTTATTATATGTGAAATCTCCTCATAATTGCAATCACATAAATCATTTCTACGTTTTTTGTGAATTTTATTGCAAAAAATTTGCATTCACATTTTTTATACATACATTCGGACATCGAATTGCGAAAAATTATCAGTCACATCTTAACCAAAGGCTTCATGAAGAAAATCAAACTAACTGTGCTACACAGCTTATTACTGGCCTTTTGCAGCTTAAGCCTTTTCCAGGCTTTGGGGCAGGGCAATACTGCAGTGCAAATTTCCGGCGTGGTAAAAAGCGCCTCAGACAGCAGCGTTCTGGCAGGCGCATCCGTTGTATCAGTGAACGATAAAAAAATCGCCACCATCACAGATGCTTCCGGGAAATTCACTTTATCTGTTCCTGCGGGCTCATCGCTGCAGGTATCTTCTATGGGCTTTGAAAAAAAGCTCATCGCACTTGAACCTGGGCAACTCAGCATTTATGTGTTGCTTAACATGGATAACAATCCATTGAATGAAGTGGTTGTTACTTCACTGGGCATCAAAAAAGATCGTAAGGCATTGGGTTATGCGGTAACCGAAGTAAAGGGAAGTGAATTTACACAGGCACGTGAAAATAACCTGGCCAATGCATTATCCGGTAAAGTTGCAGGTGTTAACGTGGCAGGCCTTTCTACCGGTCCTGGTGGTTCCAGTCGAGTGACGATCCGTGGTAACGGTTCTTTGAATGGAGATAACCAGCCATTATATGTGGTGAATGGTATGCCGATTGATAATTCAGTTCCCGGTGGCGCACCTACTGTGAATGGTATTACCAATAACGTGGATCGCGGGGATGGTATTGCAGGTATTAATCCGGATGACATTGAATCAATCAGTGTATTGAAAGGAGGAACTGCTGCTGCATTATATGGATCAAGAGCAAGTAACGGTGTAATATTGATCACTACCAAGAAAGGAAGGGCGCAACGTGGTATTGGTGTTGAATACAACTCTACAGCCACGATGGAAAATGTAGCGGTAACACCCGACTTTCAGTATGAGTATGGCCAGGGCGATGGCGGCGTTAAACCTACCACCCTTGCGGCTTCACAGGCGACCGGCAGAAGATCATGGGGTGCAAAAATTGATGGATCTACCGATTATGTGGGCGTTGACGGCAAAACCCATGCGTATGTTGCGCAAAAAGATAACCTGCAGAATTTTTACCAAACGGGCACTACTTTTACCAATACACTGTCTTTTACAGGCGGCAGCGAAGCATTCAACTACCGGTTTTCTGCATCAGATTTAAACAGTCGCGGCATTCTGCCCAAAACCACCTATGGCCGCAAAACATTTAACCTTGCACTTAACGGAAGGCTTAGCGATAAGATAAGTATTGAAGCATTGGCGCAATACAACCTGGAAACCGGAAGAAATCGTACGGGAGCCGGTGATGCACTGGGCAACCCCAACTGGACGCCTCTTGAAATTGCCAACACTGCAGATGTGCGCTGGCTAGATCCGGGTTATGATGCAAACGGCAATGAAACCATCTGGAATGATGCAGCCATTGCCTCCAACGGTTATTTCGTGATAAACAAATACCAGGAAAAAGATACCAAGAACCGTTTTATCGGCCAGGCTTCCATTTCGTATGAGCCTGTAAAGAACCTTGTTTTTAAGGGAACGGTTAGCCGTGATTTTTATAATTACAACTATGTAAACATACTTCCTACGGGAACGCTTTATATTCCCAACGGACAATACCAGGCTATTAAATCAGATGTATCTGAAACCAACAGCATGGTAACGGGCTCTTACAGAACCAGCATAGGCAACAACTTTGGCATATCATTCCTCGCCGGTGTTAACAGCCGCAAGTTTGTAAACGAACAGCTTACCATGAACGGGGCACAATTTATCATTCCCTACTTCTACAGCTTTTCAAACCTTGCTACTGCCTCCACTACGCCATATACAGGCCACATTACCACCAACTCTGTTTTTGGCTCGGCGGACTTTGATTATAAAAGTCTTTTGTTCCTGACAGTCACCGGCCGTGAAGATTGGTTTTCTACTTTAAGTATTGCGAACAACCATATCTTTTACCCAAGCGTAGGTGGCAGTTTTATTCTTTCTGATGCGGTGCGTCTTCCCTCACTTATTAACTATGCCAAGATCAGGGGTTCATGGGCACAGGTAGGCGGTGGTGCACCCGATCCATACGCCATCAACCTTACCTACAGCAATGTACCAAGTTCAGGCCCTTCATTGCAAAATGTAACGAGCGCTTCAATTTCCAATCCAAACCTGCGGCCGTTTACTTCCACAACCTATGAAGCAGGTATCGAATTTCAGTTGTTAAAGAACAGGATTGGCGTAGACTTCACTTATTACAATCGCAAGACCACGAATGACATTGTGAATACAGCCATCTCCACTACTTCCGGTTACAGTAATGTGATCTTAAACGTGGGTGAATTAAGAAACAAAGGGATTGAATTGCTGTTAACCGGCAAGCCAATCAAGTCTGCCAACTTTAACTGGAACGTAAGCTATAACATAGGTTACAACCAGAACAAAGTGATCAAACTTGCACCGGGTTTATCATCCATACAAATCGCCAACAGTGTGGGTAACTGGGCATACCTGAATCATATAGAAGGCAAACCTTTTGGAACGATCGTAGGTACGCGCATGGAAAAAGATGCGAGTGGTAATACGATCTTTAATGCAACTACAGGCTTACCTGTTGTTTCTCCGCTGCAGGAGCTTGGTAACAGCGTAGCGCCGCTTACCATGGGTTTGACCAACGAATTCAAGTACAAGAATTTCTCCCTGAATGTTTTATTGGATGGCAAATTTGGCAACAAGGTATTCTCCATATTTGAAGTATATGCGGTACGTATGGGTAAGCTGAAAAGCACGCTGCCCGGAAGAGAAAATGGCCTCGACCTGGAAGGTGTTGACCAGCAGGGTAATAAATATTCCAGAACAGTTGCTGTTGCAGATCTGCGTCCTTATTATGACAACTACAAAACTTATTCTGAATTGTTTTTGCATGATGGCAGCTTTGTCAAACTGCGCCAGATCATCTTCTCTTATAACATTCCCGTGAATAAAATCAAGTTGCTTAAAATACAAAGCGCCAGCATTTCTTTCGTGGCACGCAACCTTGCTATCTTATATAAGAAGACGGACAACTTCGACCCTGAGCAGAGCTTTACCAACAGCAATGCGCAAGGCTTCGAATCCATCGGGTTGCCACGCACCAGAAGCTATGGCTTAAACCTCGCAGTTAAATTTTAAGTACAACAAAAACTGAATCAGATGAAAAAAACAATCATATCATATACCGCAGGTTTGCTGATGCTGGCAGGAGGATTAAGCCTTCAATCCTGTGATAAAAATTTTGAAGATCTCAATATCAATCCAGATGCGTCTTCTGCGGCATCTCCCCAATATGTTTTTACCAAGGCACAATATGATGGCACGGGCAATATGCTCAACCTGCTACTGGGCACCATGCAATACACCACCAGCTATAATGATGTGGCGGGCTTTGGAAGCAAATATGTTACCAGTCAGAGTCCGCAGTCTTATACAGCGTTCAGCAATGCCTATCCAAATGAGCTGAATGAACTGGGTATTGTGATCAAGTCAGTAAAAGACAATCCTGACCAGGTAAACATGTTGGCCCAGGCGAAGATATGGAGAGCTTATTGCGTAAACAGGCTTACCGACCTGTACGGCGATGTACCCTTTTCACAATCAGTACTTGGATATGATTCTGCGCAGTACAAACCGGCATATGATGCACAGAAAGATATTTACACTATACTGCTGACAGACCTTGAGTCTGCCGCCACCAGCATGGATGCCTCAAAAACAACCTTTGGCGCGTCAGACCTTATTTACAACGGTGCAGTGGATCAATGGAAAAAATTTGCTTATTCACTGATGCTCCGCATGGCCATGCGTATGACAAAAGTAGATGCTGCTGCTGCCCAAAGCTGGGCCGGTAAGGCAATAGCGGGAGGCATCATTTTACAGGATGCAGACATTGCCAAAGTGGTGTATGTCGGATCGGGGCAGGACATCAACAAAAATCCACTGGCGCTCAACTTGTGGAACAGCGATTACATCGCGCAGAATGGTGCAACCAATACAGAAGGCGGCAAGTACCAGGATGTATTTATCAATTATCTTAAAACCAACAAAGATCCACGGCTTGGAGTGATCTCTATTGTGTATAACAACGGTACACCAGACACATCAGCGGCCATACAAAAAGGCATGGCTGATGACATCAACAATGTGAAGCCTGCCGACTTTGTTACCTACTCTGAACCAAATCCAAAAACGGTATTGTTGTTAGGGTCGCCAAGGCTTGTATTTACAGCGGCCGAATCATACTTCCTGCTGTCTGAAGCAGCATTGAGAGGATGGTACACAGCAGACAATGCAGCATCATTATATAAGAAAGGGATAGAAGCTGCCATGCGGCAATGGGCGATCATAGGCGGAAGCGCCGGAACAATCCCGGATGCACAGATTGAAGCCTACGCAAATGCCCATTCGCTTAACACCGGTGGTAACTTTAACCAGCAGATGGAGCAAATCTATACACAATTCTGGGTTGGTCTTTTTCCTGATGCACAGGAAGTTTTTGCCAGCTATCGGCGTACAGGTTATCCCGCATTGGTGCCCAACAATTACCAGGGCAATGCTACCGGCGGAAAGATTTTCAGAAGGATGTTATATCCGTTATCTGAACAGAACCTCAACGGCGATTCTTATAACGCTGCGGTAAGCAGGCAGGGCGCCGATGATTTCCTTACCAGGATCTGGTGGGATAAAGAATAATTAAATAGACAGTTTATAAAATAGCTTATAGCAGTTAAGAGCAATCATTAAGTTTTAAGAGGGAGCGTATCTCTATACGCTCCTGTTTTTCTTATTAGCTTTATACACATAAGTCTTAGGTTGCACGATAATACTTTTACATGCGAACAAAATATTTTCTTCTTTTAAGTTGCCTGCTTTTGCAACTGTGCGCGGCTGCGCAAAATGATACGGTACGGGATCAGAACGCAAGCAACTACAACCTCAATAAACCGGAACGGGAAACCTGGCTGCAGAATACCAACGACGGCATGTTTATTCATTTTAGTGTGGATGCGCAGTTGGGAGTTGTGATCAGTCATACACTGGTAGGTGCATCAGACGATTATGTAAACCGCTTCTTTACAGAACTTCCGTCAACCTTTAACCCCGCCCGTTTTGATCCGTATGAGATTGCAACATTAGCAAAGCTGGCAGGCATGAAATATATTATGTTTACCACAAAACATCATTCCGGCTTTTGCATGTGGGATACCAAAACAACCGGTTTCAATATTATGAATACGCCTTATCACAAAGATCTTTTAAAAGAATTTGTGGATGCTACACGCAAAGCAGGTTTACAGGTAGGCTTTTACTTTTCACCGGAAGATTTTAATTTTCTGCATCATCATCAACTGCCTGTCAGCCGGGATAACGTGGTAATGAACGACGCGGTAAAAAAAGAGTTTGATGAATATACCAGGCAGCAATGTGAAGAGCTGATGACTAATTATGGTAAAATAGATTTACTCTTTATAGATGGTGAACCCAAAGAAGTGGTAAAGGAAACCTGCTGGAAACTGCAGCCGGATATTCTTATTACCAGGGGTGCTTTAAAAACACCCGAGCAAATGTTGCCCGGTGTAACCATTAATGAACCCTGGCTTTCCTGTATCACGATTGGCACTGCATGGCAATACCAGCCAACCAATGACCGCTACAAAAGCGGCAGAAAACTGATTGAATTGTTGATCGAGGCAAGAAGCAAGGGTGGGTCTTTACTGTTAAATATCGGCCCCAAGCCCAACGGTGCAATGGCCCAGGAACAGGAAGACAGGTTGAGAGAAATGGCTGCATGGTATTTTATCAATAAAGAGTCGGTGGATAGTGTACGCCCCTGGGTGATCACCAATGAAGACAGTACCTGGTTTACCTGTACAGCGGATAAGAAAAACCTGTATGCGTTTATTACGGATGCAGCTTCCTGGAAAGAGGGTGACCGGAAATCTTTTGTATTTCATTCTGTAAAAAGCACGGCTGCCACCAAAGTGAGTATACTCGGTCAAAACAGCCTGATACAGGAATACAATCCCGGCAAAGATGTAAGTTGCAGGTTCCGGCAAACTGATACCGGCCTGGTGGTATCTGTCGTAAAAGCACAACGTATTTATGATGATCATAAATGGCCAAATGCTGTTGTAATAAAATTGGAAAATATTGAAGCAGCCATTGATCCCGTGCAGGTGCAAACTGATGGCGCAAAAGCCGATGCGAAAACAACTGCAACCCTTAGTGGTAAACTATTTAATTATAAAAAAGGTCAACCGGTAGAGGCCATATTTTACTACCGGGTGTACAACGGTCAAACAGAAGATCTGTATGGCGGCACATGGAGTAAAACATCCTTAGCAATGATCAATGCAGATGGAAGCTTTAGCGCGGGTATAAAAAATCTTGCCGGCGGACAGCGTTATGAATACAAAGCAGTAGTAACTTATCATCGCATCACAATTGATGGCGATAAAAAAACATGGCGTCAATAAATGAATCCAGCAATCACATACCGGGCTATATATAAATGGAGTAGTACATTTTTGTGCCTGCTGTTTTTAGTTTGCAGTCATTTCAAAACCGTTGCTCAACCCGGCATGCAGACTATGCTTCCAGTGATTCCATTGCCTGCGGAAATGCAATCATTACCTGATTCATTTATCATAGATCAAAACACCACGATCTATGCGGATACAGCGCTTGCTAATACAGTCTCATTACTTAACCTTTATCTTGCAGCAGTAAATGCAGACACGTTAAAACCAGCTGCTTCTTCCGAAATAAAGAATGGGATTGTATTGGTATTAGACAGTAACCTCGTTAAAGAAAAAGAAGGGTATCATTTGTCCGTTCACCAGCACCTCGTAAGACTCGCAGCACATGATGCAGCAGGTATTGTATATGGCATTCAAACCCTGAGGCAACTGTGGAGCGCAAAAAATGATAACCTCATGATACCGGGTTGCATCATCGCGGATCATCCAAGGTTTGCGTACCGCGGCATGGCGCTGGATGTAAGCAGGCATTTTTTTGCTCCCGCATTTATTAAAAAGTATATCGACCTTTTATCGCTATATAAATTCAACAGCTTTCACTGGCACCTGACAGATGACCAGGGCTGGCGCATCGAAATTAAACAATACCCACGCCTGCAAACAGTTGCTTCATGGCGGAATGAAACGCTCATCGGTCATAAGAAAGAATTGCCCCACAGGTTTGATGGCAGGAAATACGGCGGCTACTATACGCAGGAAGAGATTAAAGACATCGTGCAATATGCAACGCAAAGAAACATCACCATCATTCCTGAAATAGAAATGCCGGGTCATGCGCTGGCCGCCCTTACCGCGTATCCACAGTTAGGTTGTACGGGAGGCCCTTATAACACAGCTACCTTCTGGGGCGTTTTTGATGATGTATTCTGTGCCGGAAATGATAGTACGTTTTCTTTTCTGGAGCATGTGCTTGATGAAGTAATAACACTCTTTCCATCGCAGTTTATACATATCGGCGGAGATGAATGTCCCAAAACAAGATGGCAACAATGCCCCAAATGCCAGCAGCGTATGCATACCCTGGGCCTGAAAGATGAGCGTGCACTACAAAGCTATTTTATCGGTCGTGTTGAGAAATATGTAAATGGCAAAGGCCGTAATATTATCGGATGGGATGAAATACTGGAAGGAGGACTTGCACCCAATGCAACCGTTATGAGCTGGCGTGGCGAAGAAGGTGGCATAGCTGCGGCACAACAGCAGCACCAGGTAATCATGACACCGGAAAGCCATGTATACTTCGATTACTATCAATCGTTATATAAAAATGAACCATTGGCAGCCGGTGGCTATACACCTTTGCAAAAAGTATATAACTATGAACCTGCCGGTGGTAACCCGGCAGTTGCTACTTATCTGAAAGGCCTGGAGGCACAGGCCTGGAGCGAATATTTTACAGATACGGCGCAGGCCGAGTATATGATTTTTCCAAGAGCGATTGCACTTGCTGAAATTGCATGGACGGCGTCTTCGCAAAAGAATTTTACTTCATTTCTTTCGAGGGTACACCGGCAACAAGCGCTGTTAAATAACCTTCACGTAAATGCAGATTTTCACATGGATGATATCAGTTATCAGGCACAGGTAAACAGCAATCGCAGTATCGATGTCAACCTTCAATCTGTAGATACGACAAATGCTATTGATTATACTTTAGATGGTAATTTTTCGAAAAGTAAAAGCAGTCGATACAGCAACACTATCCGGCTAACCAAAAACACGACGATCAAAGCAGGCATGGGCGGGAATGATGGCAGTAACCCTCAACGTATATTTCAACAGGACTTTTATGTACATAAAGCAATCGGAGCCAGGGTATCCATACATCCTGCACCTGTAGCGCGGTTTAATACAGATCCTTCCGCATTGGTGAACGGTGTTTATGCTGGCAGTTTATACAATGACAATCAATGGCTGGGATTTAGCGGGGATGACATGGAAGCCTCTATAGACCTGGGCAGTTTGCAAACCATACAATCAGTTACCACGCATTTTCTCAACTATCACTGGCAGAAAATGTGGGCACCGTCAAAGCTTGTGATCGCAGCATCTGCAGACGGCGTTCATTACAAAAACATTTACACGCAAACAACGTTTCCGATCAATGGCATCAACCCAGTTACCGCAAAACCAGGGCAACTTAAAGCAAGGTTTATCAAGGTAAACGCTTATAACAAAGGACCATTCCTGCCGGAGAATATGGCGCAGGCGGTAAAGCGTTATTAATGATAGATGAAATAGACATCCGGTAAAACCATCACGTATTATTGCAAAATTTATTCATGATAAAACCACAGAAATTATGACGACAGAAATTATAAGTGCAGATGCAAAGCTGGAAGAACTGGGACTTCTACTCCCTCCCGCTCCCAAACCTTTGGGCGTATATAAGCCTTGCCTGGTAGATGGCAAATATCTTTACCTGAGCGGGCACGGCCCGGTACAAAATGACAAGAGCCTGATCATCGGACGCATTGGCAAAGACATGGATATGGAACAGGGTAAACTTGCCGCAAGACAGGTGGGTCTTACCATGCTTTCAACAATAGTGGCCAATATTGGCAGCCTTGATAAGATTAAAAGAGTGATCAAAGTATTGGGCATGGTGAACTGCACATCTGACTTTGAAAGACATCCTTACATTATTAACGGCTGCAGCGAACTTTTTGCGCAGGTATGGGGTGAAGAAAATGGTATTGGTGTAAGAAGCGCTGTTGGTTTTGGTTCGTTACCTGATAATATACCTGTTGAAATTGAGGCGCTCTTTGAATTAAAATAATGCGACGGATTTTTTCCTTTACAGTGTGTTGTTTGTATATCTTCATGCGTTATTGAAGGAACTGTAAAATGATCAGCGTATGTTAACCGGACATGAACAGCAACCACGCGTTGTGGCATTTGGCGAACTTGTATTAAGACTGCATTGCAGGAACAATATGCGGTTTCTGCAATCACCCGGTTATGATGCTTACTATGGCGGCTCTGAGACAAATGTTTGTGTGTTGCTTTCAAGACTTGGCATAGCGACAGAATATATCAGCCGGATTCCTCAAAACGATCTGGCGATGGCAGGTGTTCATCAATTGAAAAGTCAGGGTGTTGGCACTGCTCATTTATGTTATGGCGGTGATATACTCGGTTTATATTTTACAGAACCAGGAAACCTGATGCGTCCGTCGCGGGTGATCTATGATCGTTCCGCATCATCCTATGCTACACTAACAACAGGCATGATCAACTGGAATGATGTGCTTGAAGGTGCAGGTTACTTTCATTGGTCCGGCGTATCTGCAGCAATCTCTTCTACTGCAGCAGATGTATGCGCTGAAGCATTACAAACAGCATACGAAAAAGGTGTGATTATTTCGTCTGATTTCAATTACCGCTCTACGTTATGGCAGTATGGAAAGCATGCTTCTGAAGTAATGCCAGAGCTGTTGCAACACAGCCGTATTGTAATTGCAGACCTGGATAGCGCAGATGTTTACTACGGCATTAAAACAGACCGGGATGCAAGTATAGAAGAGCGTTTCAGGCAATGTTGCACTGCGTTGCAGGAAAAACTACCGATGTTGCAATCATTGGGAATGAGCTTTAGAAGAACTTCGGGACTTACGCATCATTATTCAGGCGCATTGATGCACCAGGGACAATATTATTTTACCGAAGGTTTTCAACTGCCGTTCATCACCGATCAGATTGGCAGCGGCGATGCATTTACAGCCGGGATTTTATATGGATTGATGCAGGAAAAAGAACCACAGTCATCACTTGAATTTGCAGTTGCCTGTGGTGCATTAAAACAAAGTATTCCGGGAGACTGGGCCATCATCAGCAAAGAAGAAGTAGAGCAGTTTGTGCAAAGCGGAACATCCGGCAGAATCATCAGGTAGTTACAGCAATCAAGCTTCTTCAATATTCATTCACAACTGATCAGTGACTTATTTATCATTGACTTTTGACTATTCACCATTCACCATTCACCATTCACAATCTCATCATGTTTACAATAGATGCTCACCTCGATTTAAGTATGAATGCAATGGAATGGAACCGGGATCTCCGGTTACCAGTCGATGATATTCGCAGCAGGGAAGAAGGGTTAACAGATAAACCCGACAGGGCGAAGGGAACTGTATCATTTCCTGAGCTTCGCAAGGGTGATATAGGAATAGTGGTTGCTACGCAAATTGCACGGTTTGTAGCAAAGGGAAACAACTTGCCCGGATGGCACTCGCCTGAGCAGGCTTGGGCGCAAACCCAGGCGCAGCTTGCCTGGTATAAGGCGATGGAGAAGGATGGTGAACTTACCATGATCAAAGATATTCCGGCACTGGAACAACACCTTCAATACTGGCAAAAAGATGCTTCACAAAAAAAGGCGATTGGATATATCTTAAGCCTGGAAGGTGCAGATTCACTTGTTACACTTGAACATCTTCATATAGCACATGCGTATGGCCTGAGAGCGATTGGCCCCGCACATTACGGTCCCGGACGTTACGCCAACGGCACTGATGCCACCGGACATTTAAATGAGATGGGTATTGCACTGATCAAGGAAATGGATCAGTTAAAAATGATACTTGATGCAACGCATTTATGTGATGATGCTTTCTGGGATGCCATGGAAATTTATACCGGTCCCGTTTGGGCCAGTCATAACAACTGCAGAGCACTTGTAAACCATAACCGCCAGTTTAGTGATGAGATGATTAAGGCCCTGATTGAACGTGATGCTGTGATTGGTGGCGCACTGGATGCCTGGATGATGGTACCCGGCTGGCAACGTGGTAGCTCAACCCCCGAGCAAATGAATTGCGATCTTGAAAAGATGCTTGATCATATGGATCATATCTGCCAGCTTGCAGGAAATACATTGCATGTAGGCATTGGCACAGACCTGGACGGTGCATTTGGCAAAGAACAATCGCCGTACGACCTGGAAACCATTGCTGATCTCCAAAATATACCCGCCATGCTTTCACGCCGTGGCTACAGTACTACAGATATAGAAAATGTAATGCACGGAAACTGGCTGCGTTTTTTAAGAAAAGCCTGGGGATGAATTTCATTGAATGGCCACAAAGATGCGAAGAAAATAAAACCTTTTACCGAACAGCTTCTTTCAAGCATTTTCTACTTAAAAAGCCACCAATAGATGAATCAATTCTCTGCGGGCTTTGCGCCTTTGCGTGAAAGAATATAAACTGCAGAAACTTTTTAAAAAGTATATTAAATTAAACCTGCTAAGATCAACTCCTCCCTGTGTAAACATAAAAAATTAATGTAATATTTAATTTCGGTTTAAGACTATTCTGGATGTGGAGATTTATTTTTGCGCCGGAGTTTGGTTTTTATACCATGGAGTTTGGTTCATCAGCGATAGTAATGCTGGCTACTCGCTTTTTACAATATCAGTTACCTGTATATTATTATTCGTACCCAACAGCATATTCCCCTTGATAGTTACTTTCTCGGCATCTGAAAGCATAACGATTTTCTTCTGAATGGCGATAGTGGAACTAACGGTGATATATTCCTTGCCATTGTCAGTACGCAGCGTGGCAATGTAGTGATCACCTTCCGCAACAATATGACTGATGATTCCGGAGATCGTAAATTCTTTTTCCCTTGATGCAGTAAGGAAACCGGCAATACCGGCAGCAACCAGAATCAGCACTATCATCACAAGCATCAGCTTTTTCATCTTTCCCTTTTGTAATCAGGAAACAATTGCCGTGCCGGATTTTCAGTCGCGATATTGCCGGTAACAATTATATCAAACCTGCGTAGCTAAGCTGGTTGCAGCGCTTCAATCTCCTGCAGGTTGGCGGTAAGCTCTTCTTGTGATAAATGATGATCCGCCAGCTTGCCTTCAAAATAATCTGCATAGGCCTGCATATCTACAAAACCATGACCACAAAGGTTAAAGAGAATTGTTTTGGAGCTCCCCTCCTTTTTGGCTTGTTCAGCTTCACGTATCACCTGCGCGATTGCATGTGTGGCTTCCGGTGCGGGAATAATTCCCTCCGCTTTTGCAAAACGAACACCGGCATCAAAGCATTCCAGTTGCTGCAGTGCGCTGGCTTCAATCAACCCGTCTTTTAATAACTGGCTGCAGATAACACTTGCGCCATGATAACGCAAACCACCCGCATGAATAGAGGCCGGCCTGAAATTATGCCCCAGCGTGTACATCGGCAGTAAGGGTGTGTAGCCCGCCGTATCGCCAAAATCATATTTGAAAACGCCTTGCGTAAGCTTGGGGCAGCTTGCAGGTTCCACGGCAATACAGCGTACCTTTTTGTTATCTGTAAGCTGGTGCTGTAAAAAAGGAAATGCAATACCCGCAAAGTTGGAACCGCCGCCAAGTGGTGCAATGATCACATCCGGGTAATCACCTGCATATTCCATTTGCTTCAGGCATTCCTGGCCGATGATGGTCTGGTGCATCAATACATGGTTAAGTACCGAGCCGAGTGAATACTTGGTATCTTCATCCGCCACAGCACGCTCGATCGCTTCTGAAATAGCAATACCCAGGCTGCCGGTGCTGGATGGATCTTTCTCCAGGATATTTCTCCCCGCCTGTGTCCTGTTGCTGGGAGAAGCATACACTTCCGCACCAAAAGCATTCATCATGATCTTACGGTAAGGCTTCTGATCAAAGCTGATGCGCACCATATACACTTCTGCCTGTAAGCCAAATTGTGCGCAGGCAAAACTTAATGCGGTTCCCCACTGTCCGGCGCCGGTTTCCGTCGCAATCCGTTTTACCCCCTGCATCTTGTTGTAGTAAACCTGTGGTACTGCCGTATTGGGTTTATGTGATCCGCTCGGGCTAACCCCTTCATACTTATAATAGATCTTTGCAGGGGTATCCAGCATTTTCTCCAGCCCGTAAGCACGCATCAAAGGCGTGGACCGCCAGATGCGATAGATCTCCTGTACCTGGTCTGGTATCTCAATAAATTTTTCTGCACTTACTTCCTGCTTTATCAGCTCCATCGGAAAAATCGGGGCCAGGTCTTCCGGGCCAACGGGTTGCTTCGTCGCCGGGTGTAAAGGCGGTAAAGGTTTGTTGGGCATATCTGCCACAATATTATACCAGTAACGGGGCATATCCGTTTCATTCAGGAAGATCTTTTTTACAGGCATTGCATCATTATTTTGAGGAAGATAATGTAAAATGGAATACAGATGAACATGATTCAATGGATAAGACTGGTTGCAATGAAAATGCGTGAAGATCAATTCATCCGTCACATCCTGTAATTGGAAAGACAGGGAATCATTTTTCAATTACCTCGCAGCTATAGCGCTGCACAAATAAAACAAACCTGCAGGATGGTTTCATTCAATTCAATCCTTTTAATTAATATTTTGAAAGATGGTCTGGTAAAAGGTTCGGGCAACAAGCTACCGGATGCAGGGTTTATTGCAAAAAATGATTAACCGGGGAGTGATAAGGTAGAACAGGCGTCATTACGCGATTGCTTCAAGACTTTCTGCAGCAAGATATTTTTGTTCGAATGCAAGCATCGCCAGCTCTGGTGTAGGAGCATAGACTACGATGTTTTTTTTGCTGCCGTTAATGTGAGATGCGCACCACTCGTCACCATGACGAAAAATAGACGGCTTCAACAACTGAACCGTGCGCGGAACCGGAATCACGCTGTACTCCGGATTGAAGTACTGTATAAAATTTGCGGGCATTTCAATGGATTTAGCTGTGATTAGAATAACCGGGTAAAACCCGGCGTGTCTGGAAGGTTAATATTAACGAAAATAATTTACATATAGAATTAAAATTATATGGTGCGGCAGCAGGCTTTCTCCGGGATTTTTTGCCTTTTTTTCAAATACAGTAGACCGGGATAACTGCTTTGTAATTTTTTTTGTGCAGTTGATGATGCTGATCTCTTTTTCATTAAACTTGCAATTGTTTAAAATCCAATATCGCTGATGCAGCATGCTACCGATTCCATTACCAGCGGGCAGATACTTCATTTGGGACAGGCACTGTTTTACCATTGCGGCCTGGAAGAAAAAATCCCTGTAAGTATTATTCATCCTTTTAATGTAGAAGGCGGAAAAACCATTTGGTTTAGCGTCTACAGTCTTCCTGTTATTACCGAATCCTCCAATGTTTTTGCAGGTGAGCTTTTCTTTTACCGTAAAAGTGTTCCTTATTGTATTACACTGGAAGGGTTGGCATATGTGGCCTCAGCTGCTTCACCTGTAATAAGGTTTGAAGTGGCTCAAATGCACCACCGCATATTGGCAACAGGCATTGAAACGGAGCGCTGAAGTGATACTGTTTTAAACAACAGTAAACGAATATTATTTGAAAAACCCCTGTTTAATATTATTGTTATTGTTGGCCGCGGCCTGCAATCCTTCATTGCCCGAGTATATCAAAAAAGATATTTTTTCTAGGGAAAATGCAGGCAGGCGGCTGGTATTGCAAATTGATGTAACCAGGTTTAAAACAGACAGGCGAGGCACAAAGTTCTGGTACCGCACGTTATTACAGGATTCAGTCATGAAGGTGTATAGCAGGGATGATTCAGCAGATGTGCAGGAGTTTTCTTCAGGATCTTTTGACCCGCTTTCAAAAGTGGAAAGTTATTAAACAAGGATGGTTATTTGACTGGTGTGAATAATCACAGTCGCCGGTTTGAATAATCCCATTGCAGAAGTTTTAAACAGGCAGCAATTTTACATCAGCAAATCACAGGGGATTATTCCTGAGCAAGCAATCAACAAGACTCTATACCCGCAAATATTTTTACACACATTTTCTCATAAGCATTTAGTTTTGGTCGGCCGCTGTTTCTACAGTGGCTTTTCTATTATCCTGTTTTCATAGCCTTGAAACTTGCTATCAGGTACCCGCAGATGAGCGATGAATTATCAATCAACGGCACTACAAAGCAATCTATTTTTTTACGAACAATCCCTTGAATATTACAATCATTTTCCTTGCGTTATCTTTTTAAGCGCACTGAAATTGTATTAATCATTATTCCTTTTACTAACTTTTTTAGAATATGGTATAATTTTGGGTAACATTGTCCGTTTTATTTATACAATCGATAGTTATATGAGTTTGGAAATTATTTTATATTGTATTGCCGCCCTGCTGATTGGTTTTGTACTTGCATGGATTATTAAGAAAGCACCTGAAGATAAGAGCCCGTTATTACAGGCCCAGTTGGAGGAAGTAAAAACGATACTGGCTTCGCTGGAAACAGAAAAGAAATATTTATCTGCAGATAAACAAAAACTCTCTGAACATACTACGCAGTTGCTAAAGGAATTATCTGTTTCAGAACAATCGGTAACAGAACATCGCACACGAACACAGGCTGCAGCAGACCAACTGGAGCAATTAAAACAGGAACATTCCGGTGAAAAAGAAAAACACTGGCAAACAAAAAAGGAACTGATCGCTGCGCAAAATGATCAGCATCGCATGAAGGCGGAGTTGCGTTTTAAAGAAGAGCAACTGGCCACTCAAAAAGAACAGGTAGAACATATCGGCGCACGTTTTGAACAACAATTCAAAGTACTGGCGCAGGATATACTAAATGAAAAAGCAAAGTCATTTACATTACAGCAGGAAGCGAGTCTTGGCAATATGCTTACCCCTCTAAGAGAGCATATCCAGTCGTTTAAAACAACCTTTGAGACAAACAATAAAACCGCTTCCGAAGAACGGATTTCATTAAGAGAGCAGATCAAATATATGATTGATCTGAACAACACGCTATCCACACAGGCGAACAATCTTACCAATGCATTGCGCGGCCAGGTGAAGCAACAAGGCAACTGGGGTGAAATGATCCTGGAAAGTATTCTTGAATATGCTGACCTGCAAAAAGGTATTCATTATTTTGTACAGGAACGCACCAGTGATGAAGATGGACAGGCATTACAACCGGACATTGTGGTACGTTACCCGGACAATCGAAGCATTGTTATCGACTCAAAAGTTTCACTACTGCACTATGAGCAATATCATACTGCAGCAGATACCATTCAACAGGATATTGCACTATCGCTGTTATTGCAATCTGTAAGAAGACATATTGATGGCCTAAGCGGCAAGAAGTACCAGGAGGCTGTGGGAGCGCTTGATTTTGTGCTCTTGTTTGTACCGGTGGAAGGCGCTTATATTACCATGATGCAACAGGACAGGCAGTTATGGCAATACGCCTATAAAAAGAGAGTGTTGCTGATTAGCCCTACCAACCTTATCGCCGCAATGAAACTGGTATACGATTTATGGAAGCGTGAAGGCATTAACCAGAATGCACAGGAGATTGCTGACAAAGCGGTTAAAATATATGAGAAGCTGGCCGCATTTATTGAAGACTTTCAAAAGGTTGGCCAGCAACTGGATAAAGCTTCTGCAAGCTTTAAGGATGCTGAGAAAAAACTGCATACCGGCCGCGGCAATGTGTTAAGCCAGGCCTCGCAAATGAAACAGAAAATACACCATAACAAACCTGTAAGGGAATTGCCCGCTCACCTGGTGGAACAAGCCCTTGCTGAAGAAGACCATACGGATACATGGGCAGACAATAAAGCAGGAGAAAATATCCCTTCGTGAAAGGTGAAACGAAAGCCATTCACGACTATCGTTTCACTTCTCAGGTAACTACGCTAATATCTTTTAAAGATGGAAGTTGCCGTATGCCCTCCAAAACCGAAAGTATTGTTCACTACGCAATCTACTTTACGATGAACAGATTTACCTGTAATGATTTCCAACCCTTGCGGAATAGCTTCATCCAGGTTTTCAGTATTGATGGTAGCTGGTATAATACCATCTCTTATTGATAAGATGGAAATGATACTTTCTATTGCACCGGCAGCTCCAAGCAGGTGACCAGTCATAGACTTGGTAGCTGTAACTGCAATCCTGCGGTCGCCAAAGATCTTTTTAACACCATGCAGTTCACCAATATCGCCTAGTGCGGTGGAAGTAGCATGCGCATTCACATAATCAATATCATCAGCAGTTAATCCGGCATCTTTCAATGCTTTTGAAATACCGAGGGAAGCGCCTAAACCATCGGGAGGAGTACCTGTTAAGTGATATGCATCTGCAGCCATACCGCCACCCGCAATTTCTGCATAAATGGTCGCATTTCTTTCCAGGGCATGTTCCAGTTCTTCCAGTATTAATGCACCTGCGCCCTCTCCTATTACAAAACCATCCCGGTCTTTATCAAACGGGCGGGATGCTTTCAAAGGTTCTTCATTTCTCTTTGATAATGCATGTGCAGAATTAAAACCGCCCACAGAAGCCGAGGTAATCGGGGCTTCAGAACCACCCGCAATCATAATCGTTGCTTTACCTAAACGAATAGTATCAAATGCATTGATGATCGCTGTATTGGAAGAGGCACAGGCCGATACCGTGCAGTAATTAGGACCATGTAATTTATGGCGGATAGAGATTACACCGGCAGCAATATCAGCAATCATTTTCGGGATAAAGAACGGGCTGAACCTTGGCGTACCATCACCAGAATGATACTCTTTTAACTGCTCTTCAAACGTACCGATACCTCCGTTACCGCTGGCCCATATCACACCTACTTCAGCCAATGCCTCAAGAGACATTGCAGTAAAATCAAGCTTTGCATCTGCAATTGCCTGGTCACTGGCGGCCACTGCATATTGCGTAAACAAATCGTATTTGCGGAGCTCTTTCTTTTCTATATACTGTTCTGCATTAAAGTCTTTCACTTCGCAGCCAAAACGTGTTTTAAACTTTGTTGCGTCAAATTTGGTAATTGGTCCTGCCCCGCTTTTGCCTTCCACGATATTTTTCCAGAACTCGTCTACGGTATTACCCAACGGTGTAATTGCTCCCAAACCTGTTATAACTACTCTTTTCATGGTATACTGTTAAGATGTGATCTTTATGACTACGTCATGTCAAATTCAGCCGGCAAAATAAAGCATAGTTTGTGATATTAATACAGATCACTGATAAGCCGCCTGGTATTGACAGTTCAAAAGATCAGCCTGCAAAATTATACCGATTGGTATTATTTAAAAAAATTTCTTTACGCAATTAACATTTACCACTATTGAAAGGCAGTCTTTAATAAGGATTGAAATAAAAAAGCCGCTGTGTTATCAGCGGCCAAAGAGATAAATTTATTGAAGTTTAAGTTTTCCATTCTTTAACAGGTACCATCCTATACCTATACTTGCCAGTGCCCCGACAGCGCCAATGCCAATACGCTTTTTTGCTGAAGCGGGTATGGAAAAGAGGCTTTTCCTGCTGGGCAATTCTGTCACCAGTTTTAATAATGGTTTGAGCGAATTTTCGTGGATGATATGATCTGCGGAAGCTCTTGCGCCTGCGGAAGCAGATGACAAAACTATTCCCAAACCTGATGCACTTAACAAGGTAACATCATCTTCTTCATTGCCCACGAACAATGTATTTTTTACCGGAACATTTAGTTTTCCTGCGAGATAATCAAGAATGGCTGATTTATCAAACACTTCACCTGCACCATTAACTATTGTAAAATAATCGGGCACTTCCACTTCGCCGGTGGCAACACTTTTTTCCATTACCAGTTTGTTGGCGAAGCTGTAATCAAAACCCAGTTTATTTTTCAGGTGACCAGCCACCACATCAAATCCACCGGATACAAGCACACAGGTGTATCCTTTCTTCTTTAATGAAGCGATGGTTGATTTGGCGTCATGCACCAATGGGATGCTATCAAGTAAATGCTGCATTTCAGGCAGGCTCATTCCTTTAAACAAGTTACCGATTGCCAACAATTGTTCTTTCGCATTCATGCCTGATGTGTAGATATCAATCAGCAACCTTTCCCACCCGTTAGCTGCCGCAGCATACAGTAAGAAATCTGTTTCCAGCAATGCATCCATTTCAAAAATGGCCATCTTTTGCATACGGCTGATTGACTCCAAAATAACATGGTCCATCTCATCCCTTATTACATGAATATTGGCCAGTGTTTCAAAGTTTTCAGAGGGAGAAAATTTTGCTTTCTGCAATATCGTTCGCGATACCTGTCTTGACATTTTGCCCAGCGCTTCCAGCGTCTGCATATTATTCCTGATAAAACCGATATTCACTTCCTTAATACGCATGCCTGCTTTTTGTGCATCTATCAGCAGGGCGATATCCACACCATAGTCATTTTCAAACTCCACTTTTGTTAAAAAAGATTTTTTAGCAGCGATCATCCCGCTTAAAGGTTGTTGAAATTTTTCCAGTGCAGGGAAAAAAATACTCAGTAGCGGTTTTGCTACCAATTGTGTTACACGGCCAGCCTGTCTGTCGAAGAAACTCTTTACAAAGTCAGCCTCATCCTTTAGAATAGGCTGAGCGAGTAACTCGACAATATTCTTTGGATAGGTTAATATATCTGCATCAAGATAAACCACCGTCTCGTAGCGCGCAGCCATCATACCTTCACGCATGGAAAGCCCCTTGCCTCTTTTAGAACTCGTAATAACCCTTGCCTGTGCATTTAATGCCTGTTCTACCGTATTGTCAGAAGAATTATCATCCACCACAATGATCTCGTGTACAATACCCGCAGGTTTTATACGCTGGATCACTTTGCTAATTGTTGCGCCTTCATTCAGCGCCGGAATTACAATACTTACCATACCATCGTTTTTTTAATGTTATCCCTGTATTTTTTCTATTGCCCATGATAACAAAAACCCTGCTACTTTCGGTAAGGCTGTTAAAAATTAAGGTTGCCACTTTTTAACATTTGTGTATACTAACGGCTGGTGATAAATTTTACAGTTATACTAACGGAAGAGTAAATCAGATGAAACTTAGCAAACCTTACCCTTTTCATCTTTTGCTGCCAGTTCTGTAAAAGTGTCAGTCTTATCTTCATCAGGCCGGTCTTTACAGGGAAAATCTTTTTCAATAATTATTTCCAGCATTGTACCTGAAGCCGTTGGCAGAGACTGATAAATGCCAACTTCTTCTGTATCCATCCATTGTTGCGCAAGCTGTTGAGGAACGGCTACCGAAATCTTGCTGTCTTTTATTTCTGATAAAAGCTGATCATGATTATTGATAGATAATTCATAGATGAATACCTGCCCGGGAAAATTCACTACTTCCTGTATAAAACCTTGCTGTTTCAGTTGAGCCAACTCAGATTTACGTACCCTGTAACGAATGGAATTGTTTTCAAAACGCAGTTTCATTTCCTCATGTATTTTATGCAAGTTAAGCCTGAATCATTTTTTCTGACCCACAATAAATATTGAAGCTGTCTTCTTTAAGAAAACCTGCAATAGTAATACCATACGCCTTTGCCAGCTCCACAGCAAGGCTGGTTGGTGCACCAATGGCACAGATAAAAGGAATGCCCGCAGCCAATGCTTTTTGTACAAGTTCATAACCCAGCCGGCCGCTAAACAAGACGAGGTAATTACTTAACGGAAAGCTTTCTTTTTCCAGCATAGCGCCAACTAATTTATCCATTGCATTATGCCGGCCTACATCTTCAGCAACGGCGATAACATCGCCGCTGGCAGTTACTAACGCAACAGCATGCGCACCACCGGTTGTATTAAATAAACCCTGGAACTGTTTTAATAAAGATGGCAGCTTATAAAGGTTGTTTACAGCTATGCGAAATTGATTATCAGCAGGCTTAAAGTGTTGTTGCGGCAAATGGCTGTCATCAGTTGTTTTGCCGCAAAAACCGCATGCTGATGTGGTTACAAGATTTCGCTGCTTGCCGCCAAGGTTTACCTGTATATGTTCTGACAACACAGCAAGAACCGTATCCTGTTGCAAAGTGTCTTGTGTATTGATAAGCGGTTTTACATCCAGTATATCTTTATTTTTTTGTATAATACCTTCAGCCAATAAGAGGCCTTTTACAAGGTGAACATCATCGGCAGGAGTGCGCATGGTAACAGTTAGCACTTCCTGTTTGCGTTGCCCTGGCTGACCATACTCAATCATAATCGTTAATGGTGATTCTATGATAATACGATCGTGCATGCCTGTTACATTAACACCTCTGCATTTATACATGTCAGCTTCTGTAAATCCCAACGCCATACAATTGATTTGAGTTGATTGAATCCTTAAAGATAAATGCAAAGAATTATTTAAGACAGATGTTCAGTAAGGCGATGAAAACTTTATCTTGTACCCATAATTGATCCTTCCACCTATTCATATACTTACGGTGCACCAATGGCCGGTTTGGTATGAAAGTAGATAGTTATCAGTATGAGTGAATTCAGGTTCCGGCCAAGGTTATTAAAATTATATTCATGCCTTATTATTCTTTTGCTTTCAGGAGCAGAAGAATCCTTATGCCAGTCGGCAACAAAAGATAGTACAGGTAACTATTATCTGAATTACGATAACGATATCATACCTCGTATTTATATTGCTGACAAGGTGCATAACCTGAAGCTTCTTTCAAAAGACGGGCAATCTTATTTTCAATATAAGCCGAATATCAATTATCGTTTGGGATTTGGTGTTACTTATCGTACGGTAAGTATCAACCTTGACTTTGCAGCAGGGGCCACCAACCCGGTTAAAGGAAAAACCGGTTCCCTTGATTTACAGTCCAACATTTATACAAAGAACTGGGCCATTGATCTGTTACTGCAATCTTATAAGGGCTATTACATCAGCACACCTGCCAATATTTTACAGGACGGTCCTTATTATACAAACCCTGATATGCGTATCACGTTCCTGGGCGCCGGCGCATGGCGTGTATTAAATGGGGATCAGTTCTCTTACCAGGCAGTAATGACACAAAGTGAATGGCAGTTAAGATCAGCAGGTTCTTTGCTGATAGGCGGCGTTGCTTATTATGGAAAAGTAAATGCACATAACCCGATGGTGCCCGAATCTATCAGGGATTCTTTTCCGCAGCGTAATGTTGAACAACTGCGCTTTATAAAAATCGGACCTGGCATCGGTTATGCTTATACCTATGTTTACGAGCAGCATTATTTTGCATCAGCAGGGCTTACCACGGCGCTGGAAGCAGGCTTTGTAAAAGAAACATCTGCTACTGATGCTGCTGATAAATTTACGGTACAACCCGAAGTCACTTTTAGAATGGGCATTGGTTACAATAGTGAAAAATGGACGGTGAGTATTGCTGCTGTTACAGCGAACATACCGGTGAATGGTGCATTATCTGCAGGAGACTATCGCTTTCATACAGGTAACCTTCGACTTACACTGGCGAGACGTTTTACGCCCAACAGTCATACCAAACAAATGTTGAAACGGGTGGATAACACATTGGATAGAATACCTTAAAATACATGCGGATAACATGCCTGATGATAGAATTCAATAAATAAGGGCGAAGAGTTTTATGTAATAAAAAACAAATGCGACTGCCAGACATAAAACTAACAATCGCATTCTATAAGTCCCCGGTTATAATGATTACTTTTCTTTGTGATGTAACTGATCCAAAGGTTTTCCTTCGGGTGTTGAGGGATCTTCATCAACCTGTTTCCCTTTGAGATCTTCATCTGTGAGTTTGTTATTTATAGATTGATCCTGCCCTGACGATTTCCCCGAACTTTGTTTATTAGTTTGCACCGTTGATGTTGCCTGACTTTGATGGTTTGTTTGAGTTTCCATAAATCTTGATTTTACATGAAAGATTTATAAAATAGCTACAAAACCATACCAGCATTATTGCTTGCTATAATTGATTAACGGCGCTGAATAGTTGGGGATTTAATGACCGGTATCAGTGGAATAGCAGCATCATACCGGCAGGTTCAATGCAGCTTTTTACAGTTAAAAAGAATGTAGTTATTATATATCAGGCGGCTGGCAAGATACATTGACAATATGCTCTAATTTTTTCCTCTTGATAAGCCGCTGAGTATAAAAGAAAGAATAGCAAAGAAAATCAGGAAATGAATTAACGCACCGGTGGTATGATATAAGATAAAGCCTAATACCCAACACCCGAGAAAGACAACACCCAGGATGAATAAAAGTACTCTCATTGAATAAAGAGATAAATTTTCATGCCAAATCAGGTCACATCAAAATGCCGGGTCAATGGTATTTATCTTATATATAATAATGAGATTATTTTAACAGATTTTTTATTGAAGATTTCGAGCCAATTGTAATTTCTGCAAATGCTAGTCACTGTTTGTTTGAGTTTATACAAGGCTGCAGAGTATAAAACCAGGAAGTTTAAATGCGTTTCCAACATTCCTCAAGCCTTTAAAGAAGCAGACCATTATCATATCAAGTTTGACCAGGCGTTACAACAGAACAAACGTACCGGTTTCTACAGCTATTTCGTTCCCGGCATATATGATGGGATTATTCTAAACAAAAAGCTACCTGGGGACTACATCTTATCTGTTTCCCTGTTGATCTTTCACCTCTTTGATGTTTAAAGGGTGCTGATCAAGTATTTTTCCCTGGAGGGCTTCCATCGCCTTTCTGGCCTGGGCTTCGTCTTCAATCTCTACCAGGCCACGCCTGCTGCTCAGGCCTGTAATAGGATTAAGGTAAATTTTTGAATACTTCACCCATCCGTAAGGGTTGAACAAACGTTGCAGGTCATATTTATCAAAATGAGCCGGAAGGCAGGAAATAGTCATACGCATATATAGCGAAGTTAACAGGATTTTCTATTCCTGTTCAAGATATTAAAGAATCTTATGTGTTTATGCAATTTCTTCTCCTGTCCAAAACACCCTGCCATCAGGGTGGTAAGTGCAATATTACCCGCTATTCACATGTTACTTAGAAGCCACCGCAGGAAAATCATGTCTTTCACATGGCAAGTTAAATTTGCCGGGTAAAGGCATTTTCGTATATGCTTTTAAGACGATAAATATTGAAAGAGAGATCGCTTCTTCTGTTTGTCCAAAAGCCTGACCGTTTATACGACCGGGCGTTAGTAAATGCTTAATTACCTATTGAAGTAAAAACATTTTATCCGGATCCGGAATTGGCAGTTCTACAAACAGCATCACCCTTTACATAACTTCATCTTTTTGGTAGACTACTCCCGATAGATTATTTTTGAGCCTTTTTACACCCCCGTTATCGCAACATGATTGAACTCAGGCAGGTTACAAAAACATTTTCAAAAAATAACTCAGAAGTCCAGGCATTGAAGAACGTAACACTTAAAGTTCCCGAAGGAAAGATCTTTGGTGTTATCGGTGCTTCCGGTGCGGGCAAAAGCACATTGATCAGGTGTATCAACCTGCTTGAAAAACCTACTTCGGGAGAAGTGATCATCAACGGGCAACATCTGGAAGCACTTTCTGCTGCTGAATTAAGACAGGCGAGAAAGAACATTGGCATGATTTTCCAGCATTTCAACTTGCTTTCTTCTGCCACTGTTTTTGACAATGTTGCACTTCCGCTAAGATTGAGCAGTAACAGCGAAACCTTTATACGGGAACGGGTTTCTGCACTTTTAAAAATAGTTGGTCTTGAAGAAAAGAAAAGGGATTATCCATCCAGTCTTTCAGGAGGCCAAAAGCAACGGGTAGCCATTGCGCGGGCACTTGCTACCGATCCTAAAGTGTTGCTTTGCGATGAAGCTACCAGCGCACTTGATCCGGGTACCACGCGTTCTATCCTGGCGCTTTTAAAAGAGATCAACAGCCGTTTAAATATCACCATCCTGCTTATCACACATGAAATGGAAGTCATCAAATCCATTTGTGATGAAGTAGCAGTGCTGAGTGAAGGAATGCTTATTGAACAAGGCGCTGTAGGCCATGTATTTTCCGCACCCGCATCAGCCATTACCGCATCTTTTATTGCTTCTTCTATTCACATAGATATACCGGTGCAGTATGAAGAGCGGTTAAGCAAAGAATATATCGAAAGCAAGCATCCTTTGCTGCGGTTAACGTTAAGCAACGGTGCGCTTGATACACCGGTGTTATCAGAAGCTTCGCGAAAGTTTAATGTTGACAATCATATCATCAGCGCGAAAGTGGATACTGCGGGCGGCGCCACCTTTGGCGCACTGCTGCTGGAAATGCGTGGTAACCGCGAGAACACCAATAATGCAATTGAATTCTTTATCAACAATCACCTGAAAACAGAATTACTGGGCTATGTCTGAATCAATGATCTGGCTGATCGTTAAAGGAGCAGGTGAGACCATACTCATGACTTTTTTATCCGGTCTCTTTGGCTTTATCTTAGGGCTGCCTGTGGGCGTATTACTTTTTATGACAAGGCAGGAACAGGTACTTGCCAACAAGCCTTTAAACAGCGCAGTAGCTGTAGCCGTAAACATCTTTCGTGCTATACCATTTATCATTCTAATCGTATGGATGATTCCTTTTACAAGAGCGCTGGTGGGTACTTCTATCGGTGTTCGGGCTGCGCTTGTTCCGTTAAGTATTGGTGCTGCTCCTTTTATTGCACGCATGGTAGAGAACAACCTGCTGGAAGTACCCGCCGGGTTGGTAGAAGCAGCCAGGGCAATGGGCGCAACTCCCTGGCAGATTGTTACAAAAGTTTTGCTGCCGGAAGCATTGCCATCGCTCATTAACAGCGCTACCATTACGTTGATCACGCTTGTGGGTTATTCGGCCATGGGCGGTGCTGTAGGTGCAGGAGGCCTTGGCCAGATCGGCTATCAATACGGCTATGTGGGTTATGATATTTTAGTAATGAATACCGTTCTTATCCTGTTGGTGGTACTGGTATTTTTAATACAATTTATTGGTGACCGTCTTTCACACAAAACGGATCATCGCAAATAATTTAAAGTGTTGATTATGCAAAAAAATTTCCTGACTGTACAGTCTCTTTCCATTGTTATATTCCTTGGTATTTCCTGTGGAAGTAAAAATAAAAATGCTGATCCTAATTTAATAAAGGTTGGGATTGAATCAGGCCTTGAATATAAAGTAGCTGAAGTAGCTCAGCATATCGCTAAAGAGAAATACGGTCTTACAGTAGAGCTTGTACAGTTTAACGATTATGTAATGCCCAACGTTGCACTGAACGAAAAAGATATAGATGTAAATGCTTACCAGCACAAGCCATTTCTTGATGTGCAATCCAAAGAAAGAGTTTATCAATTTGCGATTGTGGCCAACACTTTTGTTTATCCCATTGCAGGATATTCAAAGAGCATTAAGAAACTGGATGAGCTGAAAGACGGAAGCACGATCGTTATTCCCAATGACCCAACCAATGAAGGAAGATCATTGCTGCTGTTACAAAAACAAGGTTTATTGAAATTGAAAGATGGTGTTGGTATACTTCCCAGGATCACGGACATCGCGGCCAATCCCAAGCAGTTAAAAATTGTAGAACTGGAAGCACCGCAGTTACCAAGGGCGCTTGATGATAAGAATGTTTCTATCGCAATTATCAACAGTAACTTTTCCGCACAGGTAGGTTTAATGGCAAATCGTGATGGCATTTTTGTGGAAGACAAAGACTCACCTTATATGAACCTGATTGTTGCAAGGCAGGATAACAAAGACGAAGAAAAAGTAAAAAAATTTATCAAAGCATTTCAATCTCCTGAGGTTGCTGCGGCTGCCGATTCTGCTTTTAAAGGTGGCGCAATCAAAGGTTGGTAAATTATATACAATGCATATTGATTATGATATTCTTGTTATAGGATTAGGTGCCCATGGAAGTTCAGCACTTTACCATCTTTCAAAAACAGGATTGAAGATCGGTGGCATTGACCGTTATGCACCACCACATATGCATGGTTCCTCACATGGGCAAAGCCGCATTATCAGGCAGGCATATCATGAAGCCCCGTTCTACGTACCGCTTGTGCAACAGGCTTATGAACACTGGCGTGAACTGGAAAATATCTCCGGACAACAATTACTGTTAACTACCGGCGGATTAATGCTTGGAACAATAGAGAGCCAGCTTATCAGAGGTGCAAAACTTAGCGCAGAAACACACGGCATTTCTTTTGAGATGCTTGATAGCAAAGAAATCGCTTATCGTTTTCCTGCGTTAAATCCGGGCGAAGAAACCATTGCGCTTCTTGAAAAGGAAGCTGGCATTTTGTTTCCTGAAAAATGTATCGGGGCTTATCTTGAACAGGCAAAAAAACAAGGTGCTCATCTTCATCTGAATGAACAAGTGTTGAGCATTATTCCGCAGAGTGATTTTGTAGAAGTCACCACTAATCTCCAGGTTTATCTTGCTTCCAGAATTATATTAAGCGCCGGCGCGTGGATCAACCAATTGTTACCTGACCTGCGATTGCCTCTAAAAATTGAAAGACAAATATTATACTGGTTTAAAAATAAAACAGGCGCTTCTGCTGCGCTGCTTCCGCAAAACCTGCCCATCTATATCTGGGAATACGCAGCCTCTAAAATGTTTTATGGTTTTGGTGATTTGGGTGATGGCATTAAAATGGCGCTTCATCACCAGGGATTACCCATTTCACCGGATGCATTAACTGACGATATTTCAATAGAAGAACGCGATGAATTAATAAAACTCGCTGCCAGCTTCCTGAAAATAGACCCGGTATTCAATTTTTCAAAAGCACGCATGTACACCAATACGCCTGATGAACACTTCATCATTGATTATCTTCCTTCTGATCTGCGTATTATTGTGGCAAGCCCTTGTTCGGGTCATGGGTTTAAATTTGCCAGTGTTATCGGAAGCATACTTGCTCAAATGGCAACAGATCATACTCCATCTTTTAATCTTGCGCCATTCGCAATCAGCAGGTTTTTATAGTTCGTTTTTCTTTAGCGCATCTACTGCAAATGATACTGCGCGTGCAGTAAGCGCCATATAAGTAAGTGATGGGTTCTGGCAGGCGTTGGAAGTCATACAGGCGCCATCTGTTACAAATAAATTTTTCACATCCCACACCTGATTATTACCGTTTAGTATAGATGTTTTTGGATCGCGGCCCATGCGGGCTGTACCCATCTCGTGGATGCCCAAACCCGGCGGCTGACCTGAATCATACGCTTCAATATCTTTAAACCCTGCCCGTTCCATCATCTCCTGTCCCGTGTTGATAATATCAGCAAGCATCTGTTGTTCATTGGCTTTAAAACTGCAATCTATTTCCAGTTGAGGTATACCCCACTCATCTTTTAGTTCTTTACTTAAGGTTACGCGGTTATCTGCATACGGCAGGCATTCTCCCATACCTGTCATCCACATATCCCAGGGGCCGGCTTCTGTTAATTGTGTTTTTAAATCAGCACCAATGGTATCATTCTGCAAATCGCCGGTACGTCTTGAACCACCTGCTGCAAAAGCATATCCCCGAAGAAAATTTTTCTGTACATCTTTTCCAACATTGCGAAAGCGCGGAATATAAATACCCGTTGGTTTTCGCCCGTAATAATAACTTTCTTTAAAGCCATCATGGCTGCCCCCAAAATGTGCCCGGTAGTTATGATCCATCAGGTTGCGCCCAAGTACATCATTGGTATTTCCAAGACCTTTGGGAAAACGTGCAGAAACAGAATTGAGTAATAGCAGCGTGGTATTAAGCGTGCCTGCATTTAGAAAAATCAGCTTGCCGTAATACTCTGTAGTCTTGTGGGTTAATGCATCAATCACCCTTACTCCCTTTGCTTTATTGCCGGTCTCATCAACAATAACAGAATGCACTACGGAATGCGGACGGATCGTGCAATTGCCTGTCGCCATAGCCGCTGGCAAAGAAGCAGAAACACTGCTGAAATAACCGCTGAACGGGCAACCACGTGCACACCGGTCGCGATACTGACAAGGCCCGCGGCCATTAAGTCCTTTGGTAAGATTGGCCGTGCGTGAAGTAATTACATGCCGGCCGGGATAAGTATATTCAACAATTTCTTTAAAGTGTTTTTCAATGCAGTTCATTTCCATCGGGGGCATAAATTCACCATCCGGAAGATGTGCGATGCCATCACGGTTTCCACTAATGCCAACAAAGCGTTCTACATAACTGTACCAGGGTGCTAAATCCTGATAACGAATGGGCCAGTCAACCGCAATACCTTGTCTGGCATTTGCTTCAAAATCGAGATCACTCCAACGTTGTGTCCATCTTGCCCACATTAGGGATTTACCTCCGAGCTGGTAACCACGTATCCAGTTAAAGGGTTGCTTTTGTATATAAGGATGTTCATGGTCCTTTACAAAAAAATGTTCAGTCGCTTCTGAAAATGCATAGCAACTACTTGCGACAGGATTGTCTGTGATAACGGGCAATGGTAATGATTGCCGGTGTTTAAATTGCCATGGATCAAGGTTGGCAGTTGTATAATCTTTGATGTGTTCGATAGACCTTCCGCGTTCCAGCACCAGGGTTTTCAATCCCTTTTCACTCAGCTCTTTTGCAGCCCAGCCGCCGGTCATACCGGAGCCGACTACAATCGCATCGAAACTGTGTGTTTCTATGCCCTTCGGATTGATGGCCGGTGCGGCACTATCTTTTTGAAATCCCATCTTACTTGTTACGTTAAGTTTACCATCCAAAGACCTGCTTTACAAATTTCCGGCTGATAGCCCAGTCTTCCCGGATGCTTCTCGCCGGCGGGCGGTCAAAGGCGAGTTCTACAGCTATGCGTTTGTTATACTTCATCGCATGCAAAGTGTTTGCAATACTTTTAAAATCAGTCACCCCCTCTCCCAGCGCTTCCGTCCATTTGCCTTCCGCATCCTGGTCACGCATGTGCATGTAAACAATCTTATCGCCATAAGTTTTAATAAATTGAACAGGGTCAACCTTGCTGCGCACAAGCCAGTTAAGATCCGGGCCAAGTTTTAATTCAGGCACACGTGCTATCGTTCCTTTAAAGTCGTGCATACTGTCAGCCATTTCAAACGTATGGTTATGTAAGTTCGGTTCAATCTTATGTTTGGCCGCTATCGTGATGATCTGTTTGAGTATTGCCGCTTGAGTATCCAGTTCCTGTTCTGTTTTTTGCCTGCCTGCATCTCCTGTTGTTACCCCGATCATCGTTGCGCCTACTGCTTCCAGCCTTTCCAATACAAGGCTTATATCTTCGATGATATGTTGTTGCTGGTCCTTATCCCACATATCGCCATAATACGAACAACCGCCTACGGGAAGCTGGTGTTTTTCTATCAACGATTGAATGCGATCAACAGAACCATCATGTCTCAAGATGGATTCCATCATTTCTACACGGGCAAAGCCTGCTGCTTTCAGATCAGCAAACACCTGGTCAAGAATGGGTGTACAATCCCAGTCAGGCGGGTATTTGCTTGCATACACCCACAGATGTGCGTCTACAGGAACGGCTACTATCCCAGAAGAAAATCCCTGGAAGACAGGTGCCGCAACAAGCGCAGCCATCGACTTTAGAAATGTACTTCTTGATATAGTCACGCTCTTGTTATTTTTTATCGGGCAATGCAAATGCCACGTAGGAGTCGCCTGATTTTGTACCCAGTTTACCACCGCCACAGGCTATCACCACATATTGTCGTCCACCTGCTTCATAGGTGGAAGGCGTAGCAAAGCCGGCATGCGGCAACTGGTATTGCCATAGCAACTGGCCGGTTCTTTTATTAAATGCACGGAACATTCCATCTTTTGAAGCGCCTATAAAAATCAATCCGCCTTTGGTTACAACAGGTCCGCCATAATTTTCGGTGCCGGTTTCATTAATACCCTTCGCTTTAAAATAAGGATCTTCGCCCAGCGTTTTCTTCCATACATACTCGCCTGTATTCAGGTCGATGGCACTTAAGGTTCCCCATGGCGGTGCAATACCGGGAAGCCCGCTTTTCGTAATAAATTTATTGTACCCGGATATCTCGTAAGGAAGCACCCTGAAAGAGTCAATGGCACTCATTTGCGGAACATAATTTTTGTTTTGTTCATTCTGCAGGTTCAATACAAAAGAAGCAATTGCATCTTTGTCCTGCTGATTGAGATGTTGAAAGGCAGGCATCATACGGCGTCCTGCATTAATAAATTCCACAAAACTCCGCGGATCATATTTCTTACCGGCTTCTACGATAGAAGGATAATTACCACTGCCCTTGCGTTCAGGGCCGTGACAGGACATACAGTTTGCTTTATATAAACGCTGACCGGCCTGCAGGTAATTTTCTTTGCCTTCGGAAGGATCGGTATCAAACATCTGGAGAATCCAGGCCATTTCATTGGCATTCACGTAAAGCACACCCGTTTCAGGATCCGCTGCCGGTCCACCCCATTCACCACCTCCGTCAAACCCTGGAAAAATAATCGTTCCTTCCTTGGATTGAGGCATAAACATTTTGCCGGTATGCGTTCCCTGCAAGCGCTTTTTCATGTCTTCCAACTCATCTTTAGGAAGATAAGGATTCAGGTCTTTTTCGGTGAGCGATTGTCTTACAAAAGGCGCAGGTTTTACCGGCCTTGGTTGGGTGGGCCATAATTTTTCGCCCTCAAGTTCTGTAAAGGTATCAACCGGTACTTCTTCCACCGGGAACAGGGGCTTGCCGGTTGCGCGATCAAATACATATACAAAACCTGTTTTGGTTGTTTGTGCAACAGCGTCTACCTTTTTTCCATCACGGTTTACTTTCAACAATACCGGAGCGCTGGAAGGATCCCAATCCCAGGTATCATGATGAATGTATTGAAAATGCCATAAGCGTTTACCCGTGGCCGCATCCAACGCAAGCAGGCAATCTGCATACAGGTTGGAGCCACGTCTTTTTCCCCCATAAAAATCCATGGAGGCACTGCCAACCGGAACATATGCAATGCCGCTTTCCTTATCGATGGTCATTCCCATCCAGCTATTGGCGCCGCCTGTGGTTTTCCATGCATTGGGGTTTTCCCAGGTTTCATAGCCGGGTTCACCGGGTCTCGGAATGGTATGAAAGGACCACGCCAGTTTGCCCGTTTTTATATCATAGGCGCGTATATCTCCGGGAGCCGCATCCATTCCTTCAGACACCCTTGTGCCTGTTAACAAAAGGTCTTTGTATACCGATGGAGCAGATGTTGATGTAACAAACAAATCTTTTACACGATCCATTTCAAGACCATCATGCAAATCAACCTTTCCATTTATACCAAACGATTTTACTGCCTTGCCCGTCTTGGCATCTATACAGGTAAGATATGGCCCGGCGGTATAAAAGATACGTTCATCTTCTTTGCCATCAGTCCAGTAAGTAACACCACGGTTGTTGTTAAGATTAAAGTGACCGTTCTTGTCTTCGGTGATGGTATCATACGGAGAATACGCCCACTGCTGCTTACCGGTTGCTGCATCTATTGCAAACACTTTCAACATTGGCGATGTTGCATACATTACCCCGTTAACAATAATGGGATTGCATTGTATCTGTGAATGGGCCGATGTGTCTGCATCACCTGTATGAAACTCCCATGCCGGCTGCAGTTGTGTTACATTGGAAGTATCTATCTGCACCAATGATGAATACTTGTTGCCATCTCCGTTACCATGAGCCTGTCCCCAGCCGTCATAAGTATTCTCCTGTTTGCTGTTGCAGCCATTAAATAAATACATGGCGATGAGCGCCGCCGGCAGAAGAGCAATCGTTCTTTTTATCATGCGTTGTTGTTGTTCAGTTAGTAGCCATCATTTTGTTTCAATGCAGGGTTGGCCGTTAATACATCAAAAGGAATCGGGTATGCTTCATACTTTTTATCCGTAACCTTTTTTTCCCACCATGCATTGTTATACTTTCCAAAACGGATCAGGTCTTCACGACGAAACATCTCATAAGAAAACTCACGTCCCCGTTCATCAAGCAGTTCATTCAGTGTTAGGGTTGCGGTGGTATAACCGGCATCAGCGCTCCCTGCTTCAAAATTTCTTTTTCTTACCATGTTTACCAATTCAACTGCTTCCTGTGTTGCATTACCACCGGCAGCCCGCATAAGCGCTTCGGCCTTCATGTAATAAATATCTGCCAGCCTGAAAACCACCATGTCATTGTTCATATTTTCCAGAGCGCCGTATTCAATCTCATACTTCATATTCATTGCGCCCTGTGCTTCGCCGCCATCATAGTTAATAAGCATATCAATCTGTGGTGTTACTACCATGGGATCACCACCCCAGGTAAGCACCGGTTGTTCCTCTCCATTTTCATCTGTGTATGTTTGCGGACCAACCACCCATTGATTAATACGTGCATCATTTGCTTTATACAGATCATAGAACGATTCCTGTGTGCTGATCTTATGCCAGCCATAATAACTTACGCCATACTTATCAAACAAAATATTCTCATGAAAATTCTGTTCTGTAAAATTGAACTGCTGCGCATTACTTGCATCGAAAGGTACTACATAAATATTCTCATTGCTTAGTTCATTGTGTGCTTTAAACGGATCATTCCAGTGTTCATCCAATTGATAGTTACCGGAGGAAATGATTTCATCGCAGGTAGCCGCACAATCCTGCCAGCGGTCTTTCCCGGTGAACACACTGGCATTCAGGTAAAGCTTTGCAAGCAATGCCCTGGCTGCTGATTTGGTAAAATGGCCATACCAGCCGGCGCTGCCTTTTTCTCCCAACAAAGGAATATTTTCTTTGAGCTCTTTTTCAATAAAAGCAAATACATCTGCCGACGGACTGGGCGGTGGATTGATAACACCGGTATGTTCAACAATCGGGATGTTCTTAAAATCACTTAACGCCCAATAATAATGTAACGCCCTTACCATTTTGATTTCTGCAATCATTTGTTCCCTGGAAATTGGCAACCCGAATGATGAGACATCTTTATCTTTTATTGCATCGATAAATGAATTGCAATAGCCTATTGCCTGAAAGAGGTTTTGCCATTCGGCCAGTATCCATCCGTCTGTAGATGTCCAGGTATGCTGATGTAATCTTATCCACGCACCTTCCTGGTCTATATAACCATAGCGCACCGGCACGACTGCTTCATCTGTAGGAAATTCCTGCAATGCAAAATGTACCTGGTAGATATGTGTTTGAAGAAAACTATAGGGCAACACATAGGCCGCCATTACCTGGTCTTTGTTCTGGTAAAAGTTGGTATTGTCTGCCACGCTGTAGAGGTTCTCATCCAGCTTTTTACAGCCGGTTGAAAGGATAAGCAACGTTATTGTAAACATAGCTGCTATACCGGTAGTTGTATACTTTTTCATCTTTGCCATGTTTTGGTTAAAAATTTACGGTGAGTCCCAGGGTGAATGTTCTTGTGCTTGGATAGTAGCCATAATTGGATTCAAGCCCCGGCCCATCGGTTACCTCAGCGGTTGGATCAGAAGGATAATAATTAAGCTGCAGCTCAGGGTTGACACCTGAAAAGCCTGTTACCGTAAGCAGGTTTGTACCCGTCATGTAAACACGAACACTTTGAATGTAGGCGTTCTTTTTTACCGGTATGGCATAGCCAATCGTGAGGTTGTCAACCTTCATGTAAGCGCCGTTCTCAATATAATAACTTGAGAAAGTAGGCGCATCATAAATAGGTTGTTTTAAAGCGGAAGCAAATAAGTTATTGCGGGTATAATAGGTCCAGTTTTCATGGAACATTCTCTTGCCATTCACAGCCTTAAACCCGAGTGCACTGCGTATAAGCACGGAAGCATCAAAGTTGCCGATCTTCCAGCTACTGGTAAGCCCCATTGTATATTTTGGAATACTGTTGCCCAGGTAAGCAAAATCGCTCTCACTTATTTCACTGGCAGGCACAGACTTGCCTTCTTTATTTTTAAAGAGCCAGAGACCATCATCGGTAAAGCCACCAAATACACGGCCATAGAAAACAGCCACCGGCTGACCAGGCGCCAAACGTTGTATGGATACACCTTCTGTAACACGCGTGATATTGTGTGCCGTTCCAAAAAACTGGTCGCTCGTTACGGAGTTGATTTCATTCTTGTTGTAAGCACCGGTAAAAGTGAGGTCCCACTTAAACTTGCGGTGGTTGATAACGTTTGCATTCAGCAATAATTCTACGCCTTTGTTCTGCATCTCTCCGGCATTTGCAAAGATGGTAGGAAATACTTCCGATGGCAACTGCGCACTGTAATTACCCACAAGGTTTTTGATCTTGCGATTGTAAAAATCAAGCGAACCATTCAACCAGCCATTGTTAAACAACGTAAAATCAAGACCGATATTTACTTCTGTTTTTGTCTCCCATTTTAACAGCGGATTGGCGTTGATGGTTGGGCCATATGGCAGTATCCATGTTCCGTTTTCAGGCGTTCCGAAATACCCGTTCTGGGTGCCGCCAAAGAACGGACCAAGCGTGGCAAGAGATTGGTAAGGAGACAGGCTCTCCTGGTTACCGGTCTTACCATAACCGCCTCTTAGCTTAAGACTTTTGATAATGTTTGAATGAGCAAGAAAATCTTCCTTACTGAGTATCCATCCTCCGGACAAACCATAGAACGTTCCCCATTTGCTATCCTTCCCAAGCACCGAAGCACCTTCGCGACGTATGCTCAGGTTTAAAAGATAGCGTTGGTTATAATCATAGATGATTCTTCCAAACCCTGCAAGCAGCGTACGTTCATCTGCAAAGCTCCCGATAAATACACCGCTGCGGTTGAAGTTGGGTGTAAGATTATTGAGTGCGGTTCCTGAACCCAGGTTATAAAACTTAAAAGCATCTGTAAGAAAATTATTATTACCTGCGCTAAAACCTTCATTAAATATATCCTGGTAAGAGTAGCCTGCAATTACATTGATATTGTGTGCACCAAAGCGTTTATCATAGGCCAGCGTGCCTTCAAATACATTGTTGGTAACTGCACTTTCTGAACGCGAGGCCTGGCCGCCTGTACCATTCTGCATTTGGAAAAAATCTTCCCTGCTTGAATAAGCGCCATTTAAAAAATCATTTTTGATGAGCGAATAAGATGCAGAAGCCGTGAGTGACTGCAACAGGTGATACTTGACATTTACAGTGCCTAAAAACTTCTTTTCCTTATTATTATTGATATTGTGGGCAATGCTTGCCACCGGGTTCCATTGAAGGCCATAAGGAATATCAAAACGCTCATAATAACTACCGTCCGGATTTTTAACCGGGTAGGTCGGGTTCATGTTAAGCGATTGCGCGATGGCGCCATAGTTGGCAAAGCTTTTATTCTCGAAAGCGTTTACCAGCATTACTGAAAAATCAAGCTTATCATTCAGCGCCTTTGTATTTAGTCTGAACGTTCCGCTGGTGAATTTTCGTTGAGCGTTAAGATCGATGCCCTGGTTATCGCGATAGTTTAATGAAGCATAATAAGTTGTTCTTTCATTGCCGCCACTCAGCGAAAGGTTATGAGAATGACTTACCGGCGTTCTTGTTACTTCGTTAAACCAATCGGTAGAAGCGCCGGCATCATCTACTGCAAACCCATTATCTGTACCAAACTTTTTATACGCTGCGGCATCCAGTACTTTATATTTCCTGGCGACCACATCGGTAGTGATATAGGTACTGTAGTTCACCTGTGTTTTACCTACGGCCCCCCGTTTTGTGGTTACGATAATTACGCCAGCCGTAGCACGTGAACCATAGATTGCTGCTGCAGATCCATCTTTTAATACATCAATGGATGCAATGTCCTGTGGGGCGATGGTTTGAAGATCGCCACCCGGTACACCATCTATAACAATCAAAGGTTGTGAATTACCTTCCACCGTCGCCGGCCCGCGCAGAGAGAAGTCCGCCGTTGCATTCGGATCTGCACGGTTGTTATTACTTACTGCAAGACCCGCCACCTTACCGGCTATCAGCGTCATCGGGTCGTTGATCTGGCCCGCATTAAAATCGGCAGCCTTTATGGTGGCAATCGATCCTGTAACGGTCTCCCTTTTTTGCGCCCCGTAACCAATGATCACCACCTGGTCTAGTACCTTGCTGGATGGCACAAGCTTCACCATGAGTGTGTTCCCGGTCTTTTGTTTTACGTTAAAAGAACGTACTGTTCCTGTTTCAAAACCGATATACGATACTTCAAAATCGTAGGTATCACCGGTTTTAAGACCTTCCATTGTAAAAATGCCTTTTTCATTGGTAGCAGCCTGCAACGATTGTTGCGAGCCCTGCTTCCTGGCCTTCACCGTTGCTCCGCTCAACAGTTCACCACTTTCACTTATCACGGTGCCCGTTACCGTTGCGGGTTCCTGTGCACTTACAAACAGGGTCATAAGAAGGCTTGCCGCAACGAGCAACCCTCTAAAGGATTTCAACTCCATCATATGGCTTAACGATTATTTTATTGGGGATTATGCTGACCTGCTCCTGCAGCCTTCACTTCAAATCCGTCCTCATGTGTTACCAATTCCAACTCATTCATTTGCGCAATCACTTTTAACACAAGAGCGGCTGCATCAGAAGCACTTATATTGCCGGTAAAATTTTTCCCTTTAAGTTCTTTTACATCATAAACAATCTTCACCTGGTAATGCTTCGCCAACTGATCAAACACTTCGCTCAGTGCCGTGTTATTAAAGGCAAGCGGCCCTTCATGCTTTGCATTTACACTTTCCGTATTACCCTGCGTTTTCTGTTCTGCAGGTATGGCCGAAGCCAACATTTTATGCTCCACATTATCGTAATATACCTGCTGACCTGCAAGCAGGAAAACATCTCCCTTCCAGCCGGGAACCTGCCTGGTTGCTTTTACAACTACACGCCCTTTATACAACTCTACAGTTACGCGGCGACTGGAAGATGCAATTTTAAATTCTGTTCCAAGCGCTGTTGTAGCAAGCCCTTCTGCATTAACAGTAAATGGCCTTGCAGCATCTTTGGCTACTTTAAATATTGCCGTTCCTTCCAGCGTTATAGCGCGCCTGTTATTCGCAAACGGCGTTAAAAAACGGACGCTGGACTTAGGGCCAAGCAGGATCACCGAATGGTCTTCCAGCACAAGGGTTCTTTCCTTTTTATCCGTATTGGTGATCAGCTTTTCCACCGGCATTACCTGTTCTGTCTGCGGCTTTTTTTCAGCAGTTAACGCAGGCTGTTGCGCTGGCTGAAAAACACTTGTGCTAAACCAGGTTACTGCTGCAATCACAGCGCCTGCTGCAAGGCCCCTCCATACACGTTTGCGTACGATGGTTTTGCGTTGCTCCTTGCGGATAGACTGCCACTGCGTTTGCCAGAACGCTTCTGTTGGTTCATTCACTGTATCCAGCTCGTTCCATTCCTGTTCCGATAAATATTGTTCTGCTATTTCGGGATGTTGTTGAAGATATGCTGCTACCTCACGTGCTTCCTGTGGGTTACACGTCTTATCAAAAAAACGCTTTATCTGCGCTTGAGTCATAGGCAATAGTTGCAATTAAATAAGTAATACGCCGGATAAAGCATTATTCCTTCGGCATAAAAAAATATTTTAAAAAAAGAAGCGAAGTGCGAGAACGAGGCAAAGGGTAAAGACTTTTCTTAAATGGCGTAGCGCCTTGGTAAGATTATTATCCACCGACTTTACCGGAATGGACAACATTTGTGCAATCTCCTTATAAGAGTAGCCTTCCAGCTTATGCAACACGAAGATTTTTTTTCTTAGTTCAGGAAGAGAAGACAAAGCGCTGTTGAGTTGCATCTTCAGTTCCACATCCTGCATCAGAGAAATTGTTGCTGTTTCCTGTGTATGATCATCCAGGTTGACTGATACTGCAGGTTTCCTGTTTTGCTTCCTGATAAAATCGATCAGTACATTCCTGCAAATATAAAAAAGCTGCTGTTCAAAACTGAATTGTTCGTTCAGGGACTTGCGATATTTCCAGAGTTTTAAGAACACCTGCTGCGCCTGGTCTGCAGCATCTTCCACCGACAAATGCTTATGAATAAAATAGGCATAGACCTTTTGCCGGTAAAGCACAAAAGCCTGTTCAAAAGCGAAATCATCTCCTTGTCGAATGGCTGAAATCATAAGCCCGTTAGCTGGTTTATTCGCCCCGAAGTATAACTGTATTTTATTTACCGCATATTAAAAAGCCATCTTACACTATAACGGGGCATCGATAAATCTAAGACGTTTTTTCCAGATGCAATAAATTTTTCTCTGTTAAGCACATCCTGGTAACTGTCTTTTTGATCGACATTTAAAGAAAGTTTTTTTGCTGTACTATCCATATTCATTACTACTAAGCAACTTGCTCCGTTATACTGTAATTTATAAGCAATCGTTGAACTGTCGTTTACCGGAATCAAGCTGAGTTGACCTTTTTGCAATACACTATAATTTTTACGAAGAGATGCCAGACGCCGATAAAAATCAAACAAACTATCATGATCGTTTAACCGCATAGGTTTTCCTTTTTCGTATATAGTTTTACCACTGTAAGGATGAGATGTAATGCCTGTCTCCTGGCCATTGTACAGCATAGGAACACCAGGCAAAGCAAACAACAGGCTTGCTGCCATCTTCGTTTTTTCAGGGGAATGCGTTGTTATAAAACGAGGAAGGTCGTTGTTCTCCATAAAGCGTAACAAAGGTCCGTTAGCGGCGCTGCCTAATACCTTGCGTAATGTGCGGGCGCATGAAAACATGCCGGTATCATTAAAAACGGTAATGCTTTTTTTTGCATCATACCTGGTTTGCCAGCTCCATTGCGAAATCCATGCAAGATCATCCGTCCAGTCATAGGCCATATCAAACCCGGAACGATAAGGCATTGGTATGGCGCCTTTATCTTCAGCCAGCATCAGCAAAGATGGCTTTACTGATTTAAGTGCAAGCCTGAGCGCTTTACCAAAACCAGGACACCTGTCATTAACGCCCCAAACGGCATCAAAACGATAACCGTCTATATCAAATTTTTTCAGCCAGTAAAGACATGCCTGTGTTATCCAAGACCGCACTTCCGGGTTGTTGTAGTTCAGGTTTACCAGGTCTTTCCAGAAGTAATAAACAAACCCGCTGCTATCTTTATGGTAATGTTTTTTGTAAAGCCCCTCGCTTATATTATGCTGAAAAAAATCATAATAATGAGATTGCCTGGCATGCATCGTTACTTCCTGTGCATAAGCATGTGTAAGAGATACGTGATTGGGAATCATATCCAGCAGTACTCTCAGACCAAGGGCATGCGATTCATCAACAAGTTGCCTGAGTTGCGCTTCTGTTCCTATATCATTGCGCATGTTAAAAAAATCAGTTACATCATATCCCTGGAAACCTTTCGCTGTCTGAAAAACAGGTTGAAGCATAATCGTATTTATTCCGAGGTCTTTTAATTCTCCCAGCCTTTGCGTGATTGCAGCGATACCTCCTTCCTTTTCAAAAGCAGTTGGTGTAACCTGGTAAATGATGGCGCTATCCATCCAGTACGGTGAATCTTTTTCCGGATCAAAACATTTTACAAGTTTATCATTAACCGATACACCGGTTGCAAACCAGGATGTATCCTTATCACTAATAATTCTTAACCGGTATTCATACCAGCCATCTTCAACGGGAACAGTCAGGGTAGATTTAACAGGAATTAACTTCATCTGATGGAATTGAAACCATTGTGAATGAAGTTTACGCTGATACGGATTATCTGTTATTGTATAGGCCAATTCAAGTTTACTGTGATGCACTTCGGCCATTGGATGTATCATGGGCAAAGGACGATAGCCAAGCGTTAATATCAGTATTGCAGGTGTAGGATCATTGTCTGCCGCGCTAATTTTATTCACCGGATCTTTCAGCATTATCTCTACAGAAAAACAACCATTACTATCGGTTATTATGTTGTAAGCATCGTCATTTACCAACAGCTTTATTTCCACTTTTTCCGGCTTACTCACCTTGCCCGCTATCGTTTGCAGAGGATGCCATACTACTGCGTCACGCGTATTAAATGTAACAGAAGCACGAGCAACAAACGGGAACGATAACAACAGTAAAAGAACAATCAACATGATGTATTTCATATGTGAGAAGTTGGCGCGTGAAGGTAATCTTCCTAAATTGTTCGCCAAAAACACCCCCGATGCGAGCAAAATACCTGCTTAATTGTTTGATCTCTTTTTTATATTTCTTACCGGTCAATCGCTTGTTTTCACAAAGCCAGCAAGATCGAAAAACAGCGATTACAAATTTTTTTGAACAGCAGGCGAGCGTTAAATATTTCTACCAGGCTGCATTGGATGTAAACGCAGAACGGGTGGCATGGTGCGCCGATGGGCCCGAAGGACTTCCTGTAATTCAAATTGCTTTTTTAAAAGATACTTCCCGTCGCATAATACTTCAGGATACTACCGGCACACCATTCAATGCCACAGAGCCAGCATGGTCACCGGACGGACAAACACTTGCATTTTTGATGGAAGCAGACAGTACCGGGCATGCACAGGTTTTTCTTGCGAATCCCTCAACAGGCAGGCTAATCAACACAAAAGCGCTTACCAATTTTGATGGACATATAGATCATCTTAAATGGTCGCCCGATGGCCGTTTTATCAGTGTATTGTATGTGGCCAAGGCAAGCAGAAACCCTTCACCAATGGCTGCGCAGAACCGCGCTGTGGGCCTGATTGATTCTGCCATAAACCGTAATGTGCAGAGAGTTGCGATCATCGATCTAAAGCAAGGTGACTATCATGAAATAACACCCCCAGGTCTTTACATTTTTGAATATGACTGGTCGCCGGACAGCCGCCAGCTTGCCTACACTGCGGCGCTTCCACCCGGTGATGACAACTGGTATATTGCGCGTCTTTTTAAACAGTCTGTTCAAACTGCTGACACGGTAAGTTTATATCAACCTACTTTTCAAATTGCATTGCCACGCTGGTCAACAGATGGGAAAAAAATTGGCTTCATTGAAGGATTGATGAGTGACCAGGGCGGAACAGGCGGTGAAATAAAATATATTTCTTCAGATGGTGGCCCGGTTGTAAATCTTACACAGAACCGACCTTCCTCACCATCCTGGTTTGCCTGGCAACCCGATGGCAATATGCTGTTTTCTGAATTCAAAGGCGGATCGGTTGCCATCAATGCTTTAAATGTTATCAACAACAAAGAGACAAGTTTATGGAAGGCAGATGAAAGCATTCGCGGAGGTCTTGAAGAAATGAGCCTGTCTATCGCCTGGAAAAAAAACAAACCTGTTTTTGCTTTTCAGCGCAGTGGCTGGAACAGGCTGCCGGAGCTTTGGTGCGGCAGTACTGACAAGTTGCAACAGGTAACAACAGCAAATAACAATCAGCCGAGACAAACATTGCGCACTGCAAATATTACCTGGCAAAGTGATGGCAATGCTGTACAGGGATGGCTGATCTATCCTAAAGGTTACGACTCAACAAAGCAATACCCGTTACTTGTATTTGTGCATGGTGGCCCTGCGTGGATAAGCCTGCCCACATGGAGCCTTGCCGATTTTAATGCCACCGTTTATCCGCAGCTTGGTTACTTTCTTTTCCTTCCCAACCCTCGTGGCAGTCACGGACAGGGGCAACGCTTTACGCTCGCCAACAGGAAAGATTGGGGATTTGGAGACTTGCGTGATATACTCAGCGGCGTTGATGCCGTGTTAAAACAAACCTCTGTTGACAGCACTCGTATGGGCATTTTCGGATGGAGCTATGGCGGCAGTATGTCTATGATCGCAGGCACGCAAACCAATCGTTTTCGTGCAGCAGTCGCAGGTGCAGGCGCAGCAGATTGGGTAAGCTATTACGGGCAAAACGGCATTGATCAATGGATGCGATCTTACTTTGGTAAAACACCTTACGATGATCCATCAGCGTATGCAAAAGTTTCTGCCATGACTTATATCAAACAACATAAAACACCCACGCTTATACTTGCCGGCGAACTTGATGCAGAAGCGCCTCCGGCACAATCGATACAGTTCTGGCATGCGTTAAAAGAGCTTGGCGTTCCTACACAATTAATGATCTATGAAGGTGAGGGACATAGCTTTGAAAAATTTGATCACATGATTGATGCAAGTGTGCGGACGATTGAATGGTTTGATAAGTATCTGAAGTAACACTTTGAAGGATGAAACTAAATCGTCATTTGGCTAAGCTCAAAAGTAGTTAAGCGACATGCACTAAAACTATCGTTTATAAGATACTCACGGAAAACTGACCTGGAAACTTTTTAAAAATTATCTATTGGAACAACTGCTAAATCATTTTCTGCACAGCGGTATCGCTAAGGAGGAAGCTGCTGAAATCATAAGCTTATTTAAACTCAGGAAAATACCGAGAGAACATTTTTTTGTGGAGGAAGGAAAAACCAGCAAATACCTGGCTTATGTTAGCAAAGGTTTGTTCCAGTATTTTTATTTGAAAGACGGTAAGGAGATGACCACTTATGTATCGGGGCAAAATACCTTCCTCGCATCGGTAAGCAGTTTTTTTGGACAACAGCCTTCAAAAGAATTTGTAAGGGCACTATTGGATGCCGAAATATGGCAGATCCATTATAATGACCTTGCGAGGCTTAAGTCAGGAAATGATGCGTTTAAATCATTCTACATCGGGGCGCTTGAGCAGGTGTTGTGTGCCATTGATGACAGCCGCAGTAAACTAATCACGCTTACTGCAGAAGAACGATATGCAAACCTGCTGGAAGAGGAACCTGAACTGCTTCACCAGATACCGCTACAATATCTCGCCTCTGTATTAGGAGTAACACCCAGGCATCTTAGCCGCATCAGGAATAATATCCGTTAACATTTATTAATAGACAAATGTCCGGTAACGGGCGACGTACTCAATACAATTTTGCGTCATCAAAAACAAATGACATGAAACTCGTATTGACATCCGCCTTGCTTCTTTTGTCAGCAAGCGCCGTTCTTTCACAAAACAAATTTCCCGCTCATTACTGGAGCATTAACGGATTCAGAAATCCTTCTATCGGAGTAGAGTATCACCATTACCAGGTATCAGTGCATGGCGGCTTTTATACAACCGCGTTTAAGGCCGGCACTTATACCAATTTTGTGAGAACCGGTGTTACCTGGTGGTTTGCAGCAACAGGCAACAAAGAAATCCCTTCTTCTTTTTATGCAGGCGTTTCTTATTTACACGGGCTAAACCAGCAATACAAGTACAAAAGCGCCCTGGGTGTGGAAGCGGGCTATAGATGGATGGTATGGAAAGGTTTAAACCTGAGACTTGGAGGAATTGCTGTTGCCGCAAAAGGACAATCACTCAAATTTAATCCGACACCGGGCATCAGTTACTCCTTTCAATTTTAGTACAATGAAAACGAATCAAATCACCGGGATCTTATTTCTTGCCGGGGCCATCGGCGTTTGCATCCTTTACACCATCCTGAGCGTTACATTCAATTACCCAGGTATACTCAGGCAGGATACAGGCAACATACTTTTAAAGTTTCATAAGGGTGGTAACGGATTAATCAGCACATGGTTTTTATTTGCACTTTCCGGGCTGCCGCTGATACCTGCTTACATCATGACAGGTCAACTGCTTGAAAAGAATTCTGCACTGGCCCGGTCTGCCACTAGCATAGGTGTTACCGGGCTGATTGTTCAAATGATCGGGTTGCTTCGCTGGACCTTTGTGGTACCCATGCTGGCATCGGGTTACTGCAATGCAACTGAAGCGGCAACCCGTGAATCATTGATAATCTCCTTTAAAACCCTGCATCAGTTTGCAGGAGTATTACTGGGCGAACACGTTGGGCAGTTGTTCACGGTGACCTGGACCATCGCGATTTCCATCCTGCTTTACCGTTCGCTTATGGTACCTAAATGGATTTACCGGCTGGGGATAATAAGCGGAATGATTTATTTCCTGGCACAGGCTGAACTACTTGCTACCGTTATCCCCGGTTTACCATCATGGAACTTAGCCGGGTTTGCCGGCAGCACATTATGGCTGCTGTGGCTGATCGTTCTTGGCTGCTGGTTTTTGTTGAGAAAGAATGAATACTGAAAATTCATATTATTCAGAACGCAAACTCTTCACCGGGTTTGCCCTCGCGGTATTAATTGCCTGGAAGCTTACGGTTACAAGTGCAATAAATAAGGCAGCAAAACCTGCCAGAACAAACATCCAGAATTGTATACCTGTACGATAAGTATAGTTCTGCAACCAGCGATGCATGAGCCACCAGGCCACAGGAAATGCAATAATGCATGAAACAGTAACAAGTTGTAAAAATTCTTTCGCCAGCATGCCGGCAAGTCCTGTTAAAGAGGCGCCCAGCAATTTGCGGATACCGATCTCTTTGGTACGTCGTTCGGCAGTGTAAGCTGCTAATCCAAATAAACCAAGACAAGATATAAAAACAGCCAGCATTGCAAATAAACCGGCAAGGTTGCCAATCAACGTTTCAGATGAAAACAACTTATCAAAATCTTTATCCGCAAACCTGTATTCAAATGGGTAGCCAGGATTCTCTTTTTGCATGATATCACTCATTTTTTCTAAGGCTTTCGACAGGTTTACATTCGGCTTGAAACGCACCGCCATTACAGTTGCTGAGCTGGTGCCATTGAATAACAGCAACGGCGCACCATTGGCGTATATATCATTATAGATAAAATCTTTTATGATGCCAACAATCGTAAGCTGGTATTTTCCTGAAGTAATAATGCTTCCCAACTTGCCTTCTTTACCCATTAAACCAGCCATACCTGCATTAATAATCACGCTTGCGCTGTCTGTTTTTCCGGGATAAAAGTTCCTGCCCTCTAACAGTTGTATACGCATCGTACCCAGGTACTCAGCACTTACCACATTTGTATGAACCGGCAACTTTGCGTTTGGATTCTTGCCCTGCCAGGTATACCCATCGCCGAAACTGTATACATGAAGTGCATCATGTAAACTTGTTGCTGCATTCTCTACATAACCCGTTGCAATAAGGCTGTTCTTTATTTCACTGAAATGATCTTTCATACGGCCCTGCAAGTCCATATAAATAAGGTTGTTCTTATTATATCCAAAATCACGGTTTTTAATGTATTGAACCTGCCGGTAAACAACAATCGTTGATATGATAAGAATAACAGATGCTACAAACTGCGTTACTACAAGTCCCTTACGAATAAAGACAACCCTACCCGAGCTTTTAATTTTATTGCCCTTCAAAACTTTTACAGGGCTGAAAGAGGATAAGTAAAATGCAGGATAACAGCCCGCGATAATTCCTGCAATCATACCCATGCCTAACAGGCAACCAATATGCAGGGGATTAAATATGCCCACTGATAATTGTTTTTGTACAAGGGTATTATAAGATGGCATCAAGAGGTACAGCAATGCTATGGCCAGAATGATCGCGATGAATGACATCAATACCGATTCACTGATAAATTTTCCAACCAGGCTTACTTTATCTGCGCCCATCACTTTAAGCACCCCTACTTCTTTGGCACGTTGCTCAGACCGTGCGGTGGACAGGTTCATAAAATTGATACAAGCTATCAACAGAACGATAAATGCGATCATCGAAAACAGCCTTACATATTTTATACTACCGCCATCCTGAATGCCATTCACAAAATTGTTGCGCAAATGCCAGTCGTTCATGCTGAATAGAAAACACTGGTTAACTGCTTTATCTATCTTGGCAGACAAATAGTTTTTAAGTTTTTTATTGATTGATGCAGGGTCTGCCGTTGATGAAAGCTCCACAATCGTTTGGGTAAGATTATTGCTCCATGGCTTTAGCCAGGTGTTTGCATTTTCCCAGGTGATGTAAGGAGAAAGCCACTGAAAATGAAAATCACAGTTCGCAGGTAAATCTTTAAATACCCCGGTCACGGTATAAAGGCCATCAACGCTGTACGCCCCTTTCGCATTCATCGTGATTGTTTTACCAACAGGGTTACTGTTACCAAAAAATTTCTTCGACATGGTTTCACTAATCACTACCTCATTGGGGTTATTTAATGCTGTTTCCCGGGCGCCATATATAAAAACCAAAGTAAGCATAGAGAGCACAGACGGATCTGCATACATCCCGTTTTCTTTAATGGATTTATCTCCCAAAACAACCAGTTCATCCATCGCCCAGCTAAGACGACCACTGTTCGCAATACCCGGTATATCTGTTTTAAGCGCAGCAGCCAGCGGACCAGGAGTAGAGCCGCTCGTATTTATCCCGGCATCGCTCTGCTGGTTTTGCATCACCTGGTAGAGGTAATTACGTTTTGAAAAATTGTGATTAAAGTTTAATTCATCTTCCACCCATAAAAAAATCAGGGCTGCGCAAACAGTACCAACCGTTAAACCCGCGATGTTTAAAAAACTATACAGTTTATTTTTTTTCAGGTTTCGCCAGGCAGTTTTGAAATCACTTTTAAGCATATGGTTGCGGTTTAATTTCTGGTGAGACCACTTATGCGTGGTTTCATCACCCGAAATTATCGCTGCAGGTTGGGGTGAAAGTCCCGGATTATAACCTGGGCGTTCATTTTTCAGTCCGTTTTTATATTCTGCCGGGCTTTTTCCGGTCATTTGTCTGAAAATGCGGTTAAAGGTTGATTTGGAATTGAACCCGGCGTCAAACGCGATACCTAACAAGGTTATATGATCATAAGCAGGATTCTCCATTTTAATGATCACATCCCTCACCCGGTATTCATTAATAAAATCACTAAAGCTTTTTTTGAAGACGGTATTAATGATGCGGGAAAGTTCGTGGATGGTAAGACCAAGCTTTTCAGCAAGAGAGGGCAAATTCAGCTCCGGGTCCTGATAGTATTGACCGGCTTCCATTGTTTTCTTCAACCAGGCCCCTTTTCTCTTTAGCTCTGCGGGAACAGATGATTTAGGGTTCGGAGATGGCTGAACTATCCGTCCTCCCTGTGGTTTTAAAATCGCTGCTGCGGCAGTCCATATAGCGATTACACCAAAGCAGATGTAAAACGGAAAATAAAATTGTATGCTCAACTGATTATGATAACCAAGGTAATCTATGACCGCGCAGGCAAACCATAATGACCACAAGACCGCGGTGGCAACAAGCAAACGACGCAGCCACCTGAATTCAAGACGCGACCGGTCCATTAGAACAGGTTGCAGTTGCCGGTAGAATTTTTCTATAAGCGAATGAGACTTATAAAGGTAATTGATGATCGAAATAAAAACGAAGACCTGCAAAACCGGGTTCAATTGCCGAAAGGTTATTGTAGCATAAGTAGGCAAATTATTTCCCGCACTATCCATCATCTCCAATACCATGACGGTATATTCGAGCAGTAGCGGGCTGAAATGCAGGAGATCCTTCCAAGTAAACTGATGCTTCGGGCTGGTTATTTTCAATACATAGAGATAGATGAGCGGGCCAAATGCCAGCAGGTTTTGCATTGGCAACCTATCCCATCCGGGGATGTAGGTTTCGAGACGGAGATCAATCGCCAGTACACGCATCATCCATAAAACCATTGTTCCCAGGCCCAATGCAAGCAACCGGTTTGCATTGCGGTGAATGCTTTTGGTGAACCATAACTGCAAGGCAAAGGTTAAACCGACGCATATCATTCCAAAGAATGCCAGGTCATAAAGTGTGATATGAAAAGTATATGATTCCAAAGAACTACTTAGATCAATTGACGCTCCAAATTTTCAAATTATTAATAATCAAACTATTATAAATAAATTCCGGATTATTATTGTACCGGAAACGTACATCGCGGTGTCCGGTTTTAACCTTAAACTTTAATCATCCGGATACCATGTTTAGCGGTGACTGACCTTCAGCCTTACTGCTACTTTCTTCCCGGCTGAAACACACAGGAACATGGCAAAACCAAACATGCTGCAGCCATTCTGTTACATAAATTAAACAGGGAAAGATTGTATATTGAGGCATGGACGCAACACATTCCATGATCAGCTTTTTAGAGAAAGCCGGTAAAATATCTCCTGAAATACAGGCTTCGATTGCCTGTGAGTTTGCGGCGTTAAATCTCGGCAAAAATGAATTTTATTTGAGAGAAGGAGAAGTTTGTAAGCATCTCGGGTTTGTATCCACCGGTTTGCTGATGTATTATAAAATGGATGATCATGGCACTGAAATAGTAACTGATTTTGCGCAGGAAAATAGCTGGGTGTCGCATTATCAAAGTTTTATTAACAGGGAGCCTTCGGCAATTTTTATTAAGGCACTGGAACCCTGCACAGTCTATACGATCAGTCTTGACAAGCTATCTGCATTATACACTACGATTCCAGGTTTTGAACAGTTTGCCCGCCAGATTATTGAGGCTACATTTATGGAAATGATCAACCGTCAACTTGCTTTCCAAAGCCTGAATGCAGAAGGGCGTTATGCAAAATTCATTGATCTATATCCTGATCTCTTGCAGCGGGTACCTCAATACTATATTGCAAGTTTTCTCAACATTGCTCCGCCCTCGCTTAGCAGGATCAGGAAAAACTGGTCGTCCTAGCGTTTATTAACAAATGTGAACGGCCAGGCTTTCGGGTCATTTTAGTTTTGCATCGTTAATCGAATTAAACACTAAAATGATCTTTATGAAACGGAGTTTATTATTAATTATCGCTATCATCGCATCTTCCACCGGGCTGTATGCACAAAGCAGCAAGCCTGCCACAAAAGCCGGAGAACACAACGAAGTAAGCGTTCTTTTCGGCCTTAACCAGCCTATTGTATTCCATGGTTTTAATACTGAAATAAATTACTGGACCAGGAAATGGGTCTTTGATTATTCCCATGGTTTTGGCTTAAAGGTAGAAGGGAATAACCTGGCGGATATTTATAAGCAGCAACACCTCAAATTTAATATCGCGCATTCACTCGGCTTTGGTTTTGGGTACCGTTTTACAAAAGCTTTTAACCTGCGGTTTGAGCCAAAGGTTCATTTCTATGAAGCTTATTATGATGACCAGGACTATAAAGCCGGCAACCGGATACATAATTTCAGCACCTACACCCTAGGTCTTGGGGCTTACTACCGGTGGCAGCCGTTTGAAAAATCCAGTAATGCACTCAGGGGAATTACCATATCTCCCAGCGTAAGGTATTGGTACAAGACAGGATCAAGTCTTGGAAAGGATGGCTATACTTATGCCAATGCAAAAACGCAGTCTTCCGAAACACTAAAAGCACCGAATATCGGCCTCGGCAATACCCCTTTTGTTGCCAACATCAGTATTGGATATACCTTTTAATCTTAACTATTATGAAATACCCGGTTATGACATTGCTGTTTTGCATAGCAATCTACCAACAAAGCTTCGCCCAACTTATACCAGCTACCGGTGCATTTGACACAGGTTTTCTAAAAGCAACAACTGAAAGGATGGCAATGTTTTCCAGCAGTAATGGAAAGCCGGTTCAAAGAGGAACAATAACAACCCGTATCAGGCTTAAAGAGGACAAGATGCTCATTATTACACAGGTTTCTATGAATGGTTCGGCAGATGAGTGGACAGATTCTTCCATCGCTTACAAAACAACGGGGGAGCCTGTTTATCACAGTTCCTATAACCAGCAAAGAAGTATGGTGCTGCAGTTTGGAAAAATTATTACCGGATGGTACAGGGATAAACGTGATGGTCAGCATCAAAACATTGCAGATACTATCAGCGGAAGTTATTTTGACAGTAACCTTTATCCTTCACTTATCGGCTGGCTCCCAATGCATGAAGGATACCAGGCGGAACTGGCAGTTTATGATTTTCGTCCCGGTACAAAAAGTGGCCTGAAAAAAGTTTACATCAAACAAGTGGTCAGTGATCACTATTTAACCGATGGCCTGGGTGAAAGAAAAGTTTGGAAAGTCACGGTCATGGATGAAATCAGCCAGGGTGTTATCAGTACTTATTATTTTGATAAAACGGACCGGAAGCTCTGGAAACTTGACATTGATTTCGGGCAATCGAAAACGATACTAAAGGCCATAGAATAATCTTTAAAATAAACAACCAAAACATGACACTTTACCACACAATAAATAAACCGGCAATACAGGTTTTTGATTGCCTTACTAACATGCAGCAATTTGCTTCCGTTCACCCGGTCATCACTTCCATACAATCAAATGATGACGGAGGTTACCGGGTGCAGGAGACCTTAAAAGTTGGCTTTATCCCCGTTTCTTTCAGCTACCCGGCAACTGTTCAATCGTACCCCTTAGAAAACAAAGTGATCATGCGTGCAGTTGTTGGCCGGTTTACAAACATTGTAATGACCTTTCGGCTAAAGACTGATCGTGGCGTTACAGTTGTTGAAGAAGACATCAGCATCAGCTCACCTTTACCTATAATAACAGTTCTGGAACTGATTTTTAAAAGACAGCACCTGCAACTCTTTAAAAATATTGATGCAGCAACATGCGAAAAAGAAAGACTTTCTGGCGTTGAATAATATCCGTTAGGGCTTAACCGTATCCCAGGTTATACAGATGTTTTGAAAAAACGCTTAAAAACGAATTAAGGATTTATAAATACGTCTCATGGGCACGGTTTTGGCATATCAGTCGTCAAATATCCAAATGACAAAACCTTTATTCCATATTACCGTTGTTGACGACAATCCTGTTTACCTGATGATGATCAGGAAATACCTTTGCTCTTTAGGGTTTGAACATATTGATTGTATTCAGGACAGTACTACCGGCATTATTAATAACTGCAGGGTTCCCCATCTTATATTTCTTGATTACTGTATGCCCGAAGCAGACGGACTGCAGGTGCTTAAACAAATCAAACGGTTATACCCGGAGGTGCCTGTTGTTTTTCTTTCCGGCCAAACAGATATGGAAGTTGCGATGATGGCAATGAAATGCGGCGCCTACGATTATATTGTCAAAAATTCTAACGAATTTAAGCGGATAGAAGAAGTAATTTACAAAGTGTTTGATGAAGCTGCGCGTGGAACAATCAACGGGTTTAGCACTACCAATCACTGGTACGGCAAACCTTCAGACAAACTGGAGGCTGAAGATACCCTTATCTTCCAGCAGTAATTTTTTAATCAATTCATGCTGATCCGGCATTTTTGTTTCCCAAATTAATTGTTTGATGTCCAACCCGCTTACCATTTCAACCGAAGTCAAAGACCCGGTAACCAACTCTCTTCATTTGTTATCGGATCATATCATCCCAAAACAACAAAAGATCAATAAATATATCCGGTTGCTCAGGACCGTTTATGCATTTATACCGCCTGCCGCGAGTGATTATATGCTAAAAAGAATCCGGCTTATGTTGCTTTCACAAGCAGAGCAGTTGGAGGCATTAAAACATTACCTGATTAATATACAGAAAGGAAAAGATATTTCCGCGAAACAGGTAAACCACCTGATCCATCTTTTATGCAGGCTTCTTACATTGAGCCGCGAAACAGTGAGCCGCTTATGTGATAAACCAACGGATGACCTGCTAACGATAAAAGAATTGCTGGTTATTGCAGATCAGTTGACAAGTCTTGTATCTGATGCCGGTAATATACTTGAAAAGCATACGTCTTTAAACTTTCCCGAATCTATTAGTTTAAACTAATCCTGTTGCAAAAAATTCTTCGCTATTGCTTTAATTGAGGGAAGATGAATTACCTGCTTTTTCCCGGACATTTCTGTGTTCCTATAATGCATGAATGGTTAACATTGATGATACAATACTGAGGAAAGCAATGATACTTTTATAATATCCATCTGCTTCAAATACGCATTGTAATTGCCTGTTATTATTTTAACGACCTTTATGATCTATGGAACAAATAAAATGGTTTGACAGAAAATTCAACTTTGCATTTGAGCAAAACATTTTTCCTTCAATTATTGAAAGACTTTCAGGTACACTACTGAGACTTGAGTATAAACAACACCTGATAAACCCGGCAATTCTGAAAAATAAAATCAATAACACCTGGTCGATATTAGAAAATGTTGGCCATCTTATTGATCTGGAACCACTGTGGCAAGGCAGGTTTGAAGATATCAGGAATGGTAAAGAAGAAATGCGCCCGACTGATCTGCAAAACACTGCGACAGACCTTGCTAAACACAATGACCATAGTTTTCAGGAATTGGCAGACAAATTTAAAATGGTCAGGGCGCAAACCATTAGCATGATCCAAGGCATTAACGAAGAAATTATTTTTAAATCAGCACTGCACCCACGACTAAGAACACCCATGCGAACAATAGATTTATTCCTGTTTGTTGCAGAGCATGATGATCATCATCTGGCAAGAATTACAAAGATTTCAGAAATTATAGGATCATCAATTTGAGCTAACCCGAAGACGTAAGTACAACTTGTTGCATATGATAACTACCAATGACTGCATTTCTGAAGAAGGTATCCTATTATCAAAAAAATGATGGGACGGAAAGATCAGGTTTGTTTCCAGAAACATCCTTTGTCAAATATCCATGCGTATATTTATCCCACAACACAACTTACATAGCCTTGCTGAAATGTACAGTAGTACTTCTTATCATCTTTGTTATTGCCAGAATTACGCTGTTGAACATTTGCACTTATCTTCAACACCGGTTTTTCCGGTAAACATTTGTACATGCTGATCAATCGTAATTGTGATGCCTTCGCAAAAGTTTTAAAATTACAGATGAACTCTGAAACAAAATGAAAAATTGGAATTTGTATGAAATTGTCTGGCTCTCCGTTTTCAGCGTAGCGGCTTTTATTTTGGCTATACTAAAAGAAGATACTTTACTTGGCCTGTCAACTTTTATTACCGGAATACTTTGTGTGTTACTGGCTGCAAAGGGGAACATTATGACCTATCTATTTGGAATGTATAACACGTTTGCCTATGCCTATATATCATACCTAAATGGATTCTATGGCGAAATGGGATTAAACCTGTTGTTTTTTGTTCCAATGAATATTCTTGGATTTATTTTTTGGAAAAAGCGGCTTCAGGATAACGTGGTTGAAATGCGTCGCTTGAACACCAGGAATTTTAGCTACCTGATGCTGGCGTGTATTTTGTCCATTGCATTTTTGGGATGGATATTAGCTTTGATAAAGACTCAACATACACCGTATATTGATGCAACCACAAATGTATTGTCCATTGCTGCAACCCTGCTGATGATTTGGAGATACCGGGAACAATGGACGCTGTATATCATCTTGAATGTATTTACAATTGTTATGTGGGTAATCAGAACGCTTCGCGGAAGCTCTGATGGGATAATGATGATCATCATGTGGGTTGCCTTTCTTACAAATGCAGTCTATGGCTATTATCTATGGACGAAGAGAAGCAGTCAACAAAAATTTGCTGTGACATGAAGACTGGATTAACATTGGGAAAGTTTGCCCCGCTTCACAAAGGACATCAATATCTTTTTGAGACTGCACTAGCTGAAGTAGACAAGCTTATTGTTATTATTTACGACACTTCTGTTACCAAAATTCCTCTTACGATAAGAGCAAACTGGATCCGTGCTTTATATCCCACAGTTAAAGTTATTGAAGCATGGGACGGGCCTGAAGGCTATTCAAGTGAAAGAGAATACGAGATTAAAGAAGAGCTATATGTGAAAGGTCTTTTGAATGGTGAAACGATCACTCATTTTTATTCAAGCGAATTTTATGGTGCACACATGAGTGTTTCGTTAGGAGCAATAGATCGCAGGGTAGATGAAAAAAGAGTGAAGATACCTATATCAGCCACTAAGATTCGGGAAAATCCCTTTAAATATAGAGCGCTTATCTCTGATATAGTATATAGAGATTTAATTATCAAAGTTGTTTTTGTCGGCGCAATGTCAACCGGGAAGTCAACAATCACAGAGGAACTCGCAAAAGCGTATAAAACCGTCTTTGTTCCGGAATATGGGCGTGAATATTGGGAGAAGAACCAGGTAGACAGACGTATTACTTTTGAAGCATTTGATGAGATAGTGGTTGGGCATATAGACAGTGAAGAAAGAATTATTTTGAACGCGAACAAATATCTTTTTGTAGATACCAATGCGATAACCACCTATATGTTTTCAATAGATTATCATGGTAAGGCATCTGTATTACTCACCCAAACCGCAATAGAAAATGCAAGCAGGTACGACCTCTTTTTTCTCTGTGATGACGATATTCCATATGATGACACATGGGACAGAAGCGGAGATCAAAAACGAAAAGTATTTCACAAGCAGATTATTGCAGACCTCAATAAAAGAAAAATACCTTACATAGTTTTAAAAGGAACTTTGAAAGAACGTATGCTCAAAGTAGATAAAGTACTTTCTAAGTTTGAAAAATATACCAACTTTTATGGAAAAGGGTATGAATGAGCCGTCTTTTTCAAGTATCCACATTATCATTAAGCAGGGCACTCCAGCTTCTATAAATCCTGACACGCCAAAAATTCATCCTAACAACTACACATCTCCATCTTTTCCACTCACCGGCAAAAAATCTTTCCATCTTCTAGTATCTGCGCCTCACCTTCTTCGTCTAAGAAGGTCAATTATTAAACGCAGGTCAGGACATGACGGAGCATTAACGATCTTGGATTTTGATTATACGGAGTCTATTCCTTTTACACAGACATGACTTTAAGGAAAAGCTTGACAGCTGTAAGAACAGCATATAACGAATCAATGCAATGGACAATAACAAACTTGGCACAAAGCCGCATTATCAAATTTTAGATGGACTCCGGGGTGTGGCGGCGATTATCGTGGTACTCTTTCACCTGGCTGAACCGCTTGCCAGCAGCCACTTTGACAATGTGGTAAACCATGGTTACCTCGCAGTTGATTTTTTCTTTCTCCTTTCCGGTTATGTAATTGGTTATGCGTATGATGACAGGTGGAACAAATTAACCATCGGCGGTTTTCTTCGTCGCCGGTTTGAGCGGCTGCAACCACTCGTGGTATTGGGTATGACACTTGGCGCCATTACATTTTACTTTACCGATTCAACCATATGGCCGCTCATCCATACCGTTCCCGCATGGAAGCTGATTGTTGTTATGCTGATCGGATGGACGATTCTGCCCATCCCGCTTTCAATGGATATACGCGGCTGGGAAGAAATGCACCCGCTCAATAGTGTTGGCTGGTCACTGTTTTTCGAGTATATAGCGAATATTATGTATGCACTGGGCATAAGGAAATTATCCAATAAAGCATTGGTATGTTTTGTAGTGCTGGCAGCCGGGGTGCTTTTACACTTTGCAGTTACAAACCAAAACGGAGACGTTACCGGCGGCTGGACGCTTAATGCCCTGCACATGCGTGTTGGCATAACGCGTACCATCTTTCCTTTTTTTGCCGGTTTGCTTTTATCGCGGGTAGCCAAGCCATCCAATATTAAAAATGCTTTCCTGTGGTGCAGTTTGCTTGTTGCTGTTGTTTTATTTATGCCAAGAATTGGCGGAGCAGAACATCTCTGGATGAATGGTTTGTACGAAGCTTTTTGCATTATCATTATTTTTCCGCTGATTGTATACATCGGCGCCAGTGGTATGGTATATGGTAAAACAGAAAGTAAAATCTGCAGGTTCCTGGGTGACCTTTCCTATCCGTTATATATGACGCATTATGTGCTGGTTTATTTCTACGTGGCATGGATAAGCAATCATAAAGGTATTACGTTATCACAGGCCTGGCCATATGCCCTGCTCACCTTTTCGGGAGCGATCATACTGGCTTATGCTAGTTTAAAACTCTATGATGAACCGGTAAGGGCCTGGCTGCGAAAAAAACTGAAATAAAAAAGGAACGTCAAGCTTTACCAGGTAGCCTGTGGTAGCCCATTGTGATGGCTTTATGCAAAGCCCCATCGCAACTGGTATTACAGGATTTTCTGCTGCTGTATTTTCAAGGCGGTATCCTTACATAATATCAGCCCACTGGCTTTTGAATTTTAATAAAAATCAAACTTTGCCGGTTTTTCCATTACCCATCATACTAACTTTACACCCCTATCAACTTCTAATGAACAATGATCATCATTATATGCAAAGATGCCTGGTTTTAAGCAGGCAGGCTGCAGCAAAAGGAAACAGCGCAGTCGGTGCAGTCATTGTGAGGAATAATGAAATGATTAGCGAAGCTGAAGAAGCAGTGAACACAAAAAAAGATATCACCTGCCATGCAGAACTGGAAGCGATAAGAAAGACAGTACATCTGCTTGATACAACAAATTTATCTGACTGTATTTTATATTCCACACACGAACCTTGCGTGATGTGCGCTTATGCCATCAGGTTTCACCAGATCAAAAAAGTAGTTTACCTGCATAAGTCGAAATACCTGGGTTCAGTATCCTCTTTGTTACCATTACTTACTTCTGAAGAAGTCCCGCCTCACTGGAGCAATCCACCGGAGATTGTACAGCTTGAAACTAATTGCTAACAGTAGCCATCACCTGCACTTTATTTATCATGCTTACCAGATATAATTTCTGTGATTTAATCACCAAATGCAACTACTTCGCCTGGTAGTAAAGCAGCTTACCCACACTACTTACCGGCTGGCTTATAGCCATTCCTGTTTTAACGCGCATAATGATTTTTGGGCCTCGTTAAAAAACGCATTTGAACACGTTTTTTAACGACAGCATTTCAAGTGTTTGGGCTGTTGTACCCATCTGCTGGCCAGAATAATTTAGCAGTGTAATAGTATCGTGTTTCGGAAAAAACTCTTTTTATAAATGAATTGGCCTTGTTAAACACCTGCTATAAACAAACACATGATTTAACCAATTTTTTTGTAATCATAAAAATGATAAAATGCCCAGATTAATTACCAACAAACAAACCTCAACGGTAGCACCAGGTTCTACCAACCCGGAAGCTGCCAACGCATGTACGCTTACTTACCAGGAATATCTTGCCCAGCGGGAAGAGTTAACTGAATCATTAGAAAACCTTCAGGCACTGGCCACAGATTTTAAAGAAAACATTATTACACCCTTTCAACAGGTAAGCCCGGATATAGCAATGGGCGAATACTTTGTAATACCTGTAAATGAATTAAGGACAATGATTGATACGCCTGACAACCCGGAATTTATTCACATTTGTAATGCCGTAAGAAAACCAGGCGAGGGAGATAAGCAATTCCCTGTGGTGATATTGATGCCTGTGGCCAAAAAAAGCAATGGTACAAACGGTACAACATTCAACATTCTTAATACGGAATCAACGGTATTCCTGGAAGCATATCCATGTCCGCCGGATCCACGTTGCCCTAAAATTTCCGCCTGATCTTCTGCTGAAAACTTCAGTAAAAATTACTTGCATCACTTCAGGTGAAATTCTAAAAGTTATTCTGTACTTTAACGGAATGACCTGGTACGATGTAGCCAATTCTGTGCTTATTATTTATATATGGGCCAATCTTTTGACAGTAGTAAAACAATTTTTTACTAAACGAAAGTATTGGCTCATTTTCTTTTTTATTTACTCTTTTATAGAGTTGCTTAGCATACCAATGGCAGTAAAAGGTTATAATAACCTGCTTCTGTATTACATTAGCAAACCCCTGGAGTTTATATTCATTTCTTCTTATTTTTTTGAGGTGCTGGCTTTTAAAAAAAATATACGATTGACGGCCTTTGTTTTAACGATTGTCCTGTCTCTTGCTTTTTTATTTACTAACCATTCTGATGAATATACCTCGCTGGGTCAAATGGTTTATACCTGCTGTATACTTACTTATTGCATTATTTATTTTTACAGGATAGCTGCCAGTGAAGAATTTATTCGTCTTGATCAATCTGAGTTTTGGTATTGCACCGGGTTGTTTGTCTTTTTTGGCGTCAACATATGTGCAGATGCACCTATGAACTTCCTGATAAAAAATTATCCTGACATAGCGCGTAAATTGTTTTATCTTATCATTGCAAACAGCATTATTTTTTACCTGCTCACGCTTTACGCAATACGCAACGAGAAAACCAGGCTAACCGATGCTTAATATTTACGCCATCCTCATTATTCTTACACTTATTTTTTCTCTGCTGACCTTTTTTATTATTTACCTCACCGTTTTTCTTAATAAAAAGAAAATGGTATTTCGCCAGGAGTTATTAACGGCTCAGTTAGAAATACAGGAACAAACGTTTCACAATATTAGCGAGGAACTTCATGATAATATAGCCCAACTGGCAAGCCTGGTTAAGCTTCAGCTAAAAACAATTGACGTTCACGATATTGAAAAAACAAAGGAGCAACTGATCAGCACCGTGGATACCACCAACCAGCTGATTAAAGAAATCAGGGCCTTATCTGCAGGGCTTAATGGCGATAAAATTCTGGAGAACGGGCTTGTCAGCGCGGTAGAAAAAGAAGCCGAACGTTTGAATAAGATCGGCGTTTTTGAAACAAAACTTCAACTACAACCTGGCTTGCAATTTATGGATACCGAACGGTCATTGATCCTCTTTCGCATGATACAGGAGATACTAAATAATGCCATTAAACATAGCAACTGTCATGAGATAAATATTATTATGGAGTCTCCAATGGATCAAGGCCTTTTGATCATTATAAAAGATGATGGGCAGGGTTTTATTATAAATGAAAGAATGTTGCGCAAAGGTTCCGGTTTATTAAACTTACAGAACAGGGCCGGTATTATTAAGGCACAAATGAATATTGACAGTATTCCTGAAAATGGAACAACCATCACGATCAGGTTGCCCGCTGCATTTTAATTATATCTTCTTTACTTTTTTGATGTTTACTTCTTATTCTTACGGCTGCACCATTCACTTGGTTTGTATGGAAACGAGATAAAGACAACTTCTGTTTTTTATTTACAGGGAGGTTGCTTTCAAAAAAGCACTAACTTTAGGATTCATCAAAAAAAAGGAGGTATTCATGGAATCTACAGATAAATCATGGACGCCTTCGGTTATTATCGCGTAACCGGGCTTCTCCAAAAATAATCTGCCGGCATAGAGCCGGGGGCCACCAATAAAGGTGGCTTTTTTTATTTCCGGTAAGTTTTATTTGCAGTCGCAGTCAAATTCATTGTCCAGGTCAATGCAGGTTACCACCGTTATCTCATCATTACACGGGGCGAATATGATACGCAGGTGCTGCCTGTCATGACTGTAACCTTCCACCGCATATCTCTTTTTACATTCAGCCGCATTCAGCTCACTCTTCTTATAATTTACTTTCCCATCATGCAATATTTCCATTACTTCTTTTTCATCTATATGGCGGCATCCCATACGGCAGCGGGCATGTTTTGAATAGTTAACGTGTGCCGGGTTCCTGTTTAAGCCACGGGTACCATAGTCATTTGCGGCTGTAGTTGTCGTTTGCTGTTTTTTACGGGGATTGGTATCCTGCGGGTTACATCTTTTAACAACCAAAACCACCACCGCCAGTACAATTAAAACCAAATAAGGAAAGGCTTTTTTCGTGTTCATACTTATCTGTCTAACCTATATTAAAGAGTTTACAATAATAACCGTATTTAGCAAGGCTTTGGTAAGAATGTTTCAAAACCGCTGCTTTTTCTTCTTATACTTACCATGTTACAGCGCCCCGGGGCCAATATCACCAAACAATAAAGTATTGCTATCTTTGCGCCCTTATGGAAAAAAGGCGTTCAGTAGCATTTCACACATTGGGTTGTAAATTAAATTTTTCGGAAACCTCTACCCTTTCCCGCATGCTGGAAAATGATGGTTTTGAAAAAAAGGAATTTGACGACCTGGCAGATGTGTATGTGATCAATACCTGTTCTGTTACAGATAATGCCGATAAAGAATGCAGGCAGCTTGTAAGACGTATACAACGCAAATCTCCGGAAAGCCTGGTGGTGATTACGGGTTGTTATGCACAGCTTAAACCCAGGGAAATTGCCGAGATACCCGGCGTTGACCTTGTGCTGGGAGCAGCAGAAAAATTTAATATAGGTCAACACCTGAGAGAACTTGCGAAGGGTGACTCTGCAAAGATCAATAGCTGTGATATTGAGGAAGTTACAGGCTTTACCGCATCTTTTTCCATAAACGACAGAACACGTACATTTTTGAAAGTTCAGGACGGATGTGATTATACCTGTTCTTTCTGCACCATACCAATGGCACGCGGTAAAAGCCGTAGCGATATTATTGACAACGTGGTTAAAAATGCCGAAACGCTGGCCGCAAGTGGCGTTAAAGAAATTGTTCTTACCGGCGTTAACCTGGGCGATTTTGGAAAAGGGCCTGACGGAAATGCATCCTCTGCCATCAACGGCCGCAGCGAGAACTTTTTTGAATTGATTAAAGTACTTGATTCTGTTGAGGGCATCGAACGATACAGGATTTCTTCTATTGAACCCAATTTACTTACCAATGAGATCATTGAATTTGTGGCAAACAGTAAAAAGTTTATGCCGCACTTTCATATTCCCCTGCAAAGCGGAAGCAACCATATTCTTGGGTTAATGCGCCGGAGGTACAAACGCGAATTGTATACAGAACGGGTACAACTGATCAAGACGCTGATGCCGCATTGTGCTATCGGCGTGGATGTGATCGTAGGATTTCCCGGTGAGACAGAAGAAAATTTTGAAGAAAGTTTCCAGTTCCTCCATTCGCTTGACGTCTCTTATCTTCATGTTTTCACTTATTCAGAAAGAGCAAATACAAGAGCGCTTGAGATTAAACCGGTTGTTCCTGTGAATATCCGGCATGAGCGAAATAAAAAATTACGTAACTTGAGCTATATGAAAATGCAGTTTTTTACCCAACAGCATTCCGGGCAAACCAGGAAAGTGTTGTTTGAGGCACATGATAAAAACGGCATGATGGAGGGTTACACAGACAATTATATTCGTATTACCACACCTTATCGTGAAGAATGGACCAACCAGTTGATCGACTGGGCCATTTAATATTCTAACGAAGCCTGCTATAAGATAAACGAAAGCCAATGGGCCGGCATAATTGTATTCCTGTTGCATTGACTTTCAAAGATTTATCACCGAAAGATTAAAGCAGAAGAAAATGAAAAAATACCAGGCAATTATCAGGTTTACGATGGATGAACAGTTTATGAACCTTGTTCCTCCCCACCGTACTTATATCAACTACCTCATCAACAAAAACATCATTGAAAGTTATGCGGTTAGTATGGAATCGCAGACGGTATGGGTTACTTTTAATGCAGAAGATAAGGTGGAAGTAGATAAACATCTTGCCAAATCACCGCTATATAAATATTGGACTTACGACATTGAAGAACTCTTTGTGTATGACAGTCAAATGTACCGCTTACCAACATTGCAGCTTAATTAGCTGGTTATCATTTAATTATGATATTAATAATTATTTTATTCCGCATCTCTTTGGCAATTTAAGCAATAACCCTATTTTTGTTTCACGCTACTAACCTACCCGTACAAACACTACCCATCTATTTAATCGGACAAAGCCAACGCAAAACTTACTAACCTGTAACCATAAAAATTTTAAGGAGGTTGTTATGTATTCGTATGCGTTGTTGGAACCTGAATGTTATTACCTGGTGCAGGAAAAAGAAAGCGGACCACTAGTGCTGATACAGGTAAAAGTAGTCTCAGACAGCAGCATGTTTGTGCTGAAGTATGGTGAGGTGATTGCTATGGACTGGAAGCTTAAAACAGACAACATTTTTGACATTGTTGAGTTGTTAAGTGATGAGGTTGCCAAAGAGTGGATGAAAGTATATTATGATAATGAGGATGCTTATTATGAAGAAGATGATGAATAACCTGATAAGTGCGATTACCTGGCAATAATTTCTTATAACGGCTTTCATGACCAGGAACAAAAGCCCCGGATACACATTATTTCCGGGGCTTTTTATTTACCAGTAAATGATTGATTTTTATTCTTCCGTTTCTGTATTAATCACAAAAACATTTGACCAGCTTTCTTTGTTGGCCTGTATAAACCGTTGGTGCGCCGGATGATGAAAATACTTTTCTGAATCTTCTTTTGACTTAAGTGTTACGATATGAACATAATCATAATCCGCTGTATTCTCATAAGTCACTTTTTGTGCATCACCTCCTTCATAAGCTACTATTTCCGGGATGCTGTCTTTAAGTGCTGCAAAATAACTGATATGCTTTTGCTTTGCTTCCGCAGAAATACCTGCCTTAAATTTAAAACATACAATATGCTTAAACATCTTTCCTTTTTTAGGTGTAACAAATGCAAACAATAAAACCGCCAGGCTCATTACCGCAACAAAGAATGGAATTATTTTTTTATTCATACACTTAACTTTTCATGTTGTTAAACTGTAAAGGCATACCCAAACCTGCTCCTTTTAAGGCAGCAATAACATCCTGCAGATCATCGATTTTTTTACCGGTTACCCGCACAATATCATCCATAATCTGCGCCTGCACTTTAAGACCTGAATCTTTGATCACTTTTACAACCTTCTTTGCATCTTCCTGCTTCAACCCATTTTTTACGGGAATCTCTTTCTTGATCACTTTACCACTCGGGTAAGCATCTTTCTCAAAATTAAAAGCACTGGCATCAATACCCTGTTTCATAGAACGGCTGATGATCACATCAATCACCTGCTTCATCTTCATGTCACTTTCCACTTCTACCTTTATCAGGTATTCCTTTTTATCAAGATCAATCTCAACAGGTGAACCTTTAAAATCAAAACGATTGGCGATTTCCTTCTTAACAACGTTTACTGCGTTATCCAGCGTTTGTAAGTCAACAGAGCTGGCGATATCAAAAGATGGCATAACAAATTTTTTAAATAATTGGTCAAATGTAAGTGGAATTTGAGTTAGCTGTTTCAAAAGTTATTTTCTGTAACAAACAAGCTTTGTCATTGTTGCGTGTAAGCCTTCACAGGCAATAATAGCTATACATCAAGCAAACTTTTCATCTCGTCAAAGGGTTTGCAGCACACTGCTGATAATGACTTGCTTTGGGTAAGCAAACATTATTCACCATTTAAATTTTATGCCATGAAAAAGTTATTTGCAAGAGTTGGTTTACTTGTAACCTTATACCTGGGGCTTTCCGCAACCTCAGCTATTGCAGGCGGAGACAGCTACAGTATTTATTTAAACAACAAATTGCTGGTAAAAGAGTTTGTGCATAATGCCTCTCTTTCTTTAAAAGACCTTCAACTTAGCCAGGCAAATGCAAGTGATGTACTGGTGATCAATTACAGCCATTGCGGAACGGCGGGAAAAGGCAGAAGCATTGCTATTAAAGATGACCAGGGCAAGACCTTGAAGGAATGGAAATTTGCGGACACAGAAGACAAGGAAGCCGGCATGCGCATACCTGTAAAAGAGTTGCTGGCGCTGGAAAAACAACATCCGCAACAAAGCCTGAATGTGTATTATTATTCCACCCGCTTTTTACCAAAAGGCAGAGCACTTGCTGCGATTAAAGGAGCTGCAGGCAACAACACGTCTTATTATAAACACGCTGCTGAAGCTGCCGGTATTTTTGCATTCATTTCTTTAAGTTTTACCAGGTTCTACATTTAATGCACTAACAGGTTTTAATAATGAAGCCCCGGTAAAAACCGGGGCCGTTTTTTATAAGTCACATGAGAAAAAACTAGTTCTGTCCACCAGACTTCACCCTGTTCTGTACATCTTCCGCACCGGTGGTTCGCTTGCGTGGGGATTGACCATTGCTGCTGCCAAAACGATACGTAAAAGTGATGATGGCGCGGCGGTTGTCCCAATAGCTGTGAATCTTTGTATATCCCCTGTTTAAATCAGTACTTCCCCTGAAGCTCATGATATAAAAAGGATCACGCAGGTTAATACGGATAGCACCTTTATCTTTTAATATCTTCTTACCACCACCTAAAGAAAACATACCCATCGGCTGCGATAATATAGCGCTGCTCTCCAGTTGTTTCGAACTGTAAAAGCCACTCAGTTCTGCACTCCATCCTTTATTGAAATTAAACTGGTGGCTCATGTTGGCCGTAAATGCAGTCATGTTTACATTGATTGCTTCATCGTCAATAACACCGGCATACTGGTTATTATAAACGTTGGCAAACAGGTTGAGTGTCCACCATTTTTTTAACTGTTTGCTGTAGTTTACTGACAAACCAAAATTACGGCTGGAAGCTACATTTAAAGTAGTCTGATATGTGGTGTAGTTGGAGTCACCCGGCAGCTTAACAGTTAATAATACATCATTGATAATATCTGATACGGTTGTATAATTTGCTGATATATTCAACTCCCCTTTATAATTATAACTCACCTCGATATTATGACTGAATTGCGGCTGCAAGTTGGGATTTCCCTGGCGATAAGTATACCTGTCTAACTGGTATTGAAACGGGTTGAGCGATTGATAACTTGGCCGTTCTATCCTTCTGCCATAAGAAAGACCGAGTGTGTTTTTATCATTCAGATTATAGCTAAAATACGCGGTTGGAAATAATCTTGTATAGTTAAGATGAAAGGCCGTATCCCTGGTAACCTGGTTGCCGTCAACTACAGTTTGCTCTGCACGCAGCCCTAACTGGATGCCAAATTTTTTTATTTGTTTCTGCAGGTTTACATATGCAGCATTGATATTCTCTTTGTATAAAAAATGATTGCTCCGCTGCAGGTCTTTCTCCCAGCTTTGCGAGTTATTATTGAAAAGGCTGTACTGTGCATCATTGTCTGTTTTTACATAGCTGATCTTTACGCCTGCTTCAAGCGTTGCATTTTTCTTCAGCGGTTGCTTGTAATCTGCCTTAAAACTATAAATATCAATATTAGCCGGCAGAAATCCTCTCAGAAGGTATGGATTCGGATTGTTGGGATCTGTATCCGGTAAAGCAATACCCTTTGCATTCTTCAGGTAATTATTAGAGTACTGGTTGCCCTTCGTTCTGTAAAGTATATAATCTGCATCTATGGTAAGTTCTTTGCCTGCGGTATCCAGTTTTTGCTGCAGGTTTAAATTGAAGCCGAGGTTGGTCCAGGGATCGTGCGTTTCAGACTGCGCATCATTATATTGAACAAAAGTGTGTGTACTGTCGAATATGTTTGCTCTGGAGGAAGAAGTGAACCTGTCGTTTTCAAAATTACCTGTAACGGCTACGCCAAACGTTGTTTTCTTATTCGCAAACCAATCCATACCCGCTTTAAAATTTTGCGGCAGTCCTTTATACTTGCCATAAGTATATTGTTCTGAGTAGCGGTCAAAATTGGTGTTTCGGTCTTTACGCGAACTACGGTCTATATATATTTCATTAAAGCCTTCCCAGTAAGAATAGCCATAGTTGCCATACAGGTTGATCTTTCCCTTGCGCCAGTTCAGATTGATGCTATTGGTGTTCTTAAAATATTTTGCGAAAATGGCGCTCATGGAAAGGTTGCCGTTAAAGCCATCGTTCCGGTTTTTTTTTGTTTTAATATTAATGACTCCCGAATTACCCGATGCATCATATTTTGCAGATGGCTGGCTCATAATCTCAATCTGATCAAGCTGATTGGAAGACATGTTCTTCAAATAGTTCGTGAGGTCTTCGCCACTTAAATAAGCAGGCTTACCATCAATAAGAATAATCACACCACGTTTTCCTTTCAGGCTAATATTGCCATTATTATCTACAGTAACGCCGGGAGATTTTTCCAGCACTTCCAATGCAGAAAGCCCGGTATTGGTAGGTGATGCATCAACATTCACAACTGTTTTATCAATCTTGTTTTCAATCAATGGCCTTTTCGCTGCAACACTAACCGTACCCAGGGTGCGCGGCTCTTCTTCCAGATCAAATGAAGGCGCCTGTATAATAGCATTCATGCCAGCATCAATTGCATGATAGACTTTTTTAAAGCCAACAGCATCTGCAAGCAAAAGATATTTTCCCGCCTTTATTTTCTCAAACTCATAGCTTCCGTTCTTATCTGTCACCGCAATTTTTACCAGTGCACTGTCTTTGCTGTGAAGTAGTGAAACCGTGATTGCATCAGCGGGCTTACCTGCCGCTTTTACAATTCCATTAATCTTAAAATTTTCCTGGGCTGTACCTTGTAAACAAAATAGAGTGCAGGCAAAAGCAGCAAGTATGGTACAAACTGTTTTCATGTAATGCAGTTGTTGGATGATATACGCTGCTAAATTGAAAAAGTTACAGCGCTGTACAAGTGCAAATATGGATAAACGGATGAATCACTTTGTAGTTGGAAGACCTTCGTAGATGCATCTTGATGAGTGGATATTAGGATGGATGAATGCATTAACAAGCGCCCCGGATATATAAACGCAACCTGAAATAAAGCCCTTAATATTTGCTACATATTTAGAAAATCACGGAACCAGTAACCGGAATTCTTGATGGTGCGCAGTTGCGTATTAAAGTCAACATGCACCAATCCAAAACGGGCTTTGTACCCTTCACTCCATTCAAAATTATCAGTGAGCGTCCAGGCAAAATAACCTTTAATATTAACGCCTTCCTGCTTGGCCCTTAGCAGGGCCCCAAGGTATTGCTGAAAGTAGTTGATCCGTGCTTCATCTTCCACCTGTCCTCCTCTCACTTCATCTTTAAAAGCAGCCCCATTTTCTGTGATGATGATTTCCTTTACACCACCGTATAACCAGAATTTCTTAATGATGCGGTAGAAGCTGTCGGCATTTACTTCCCAACCCATTGCAGTATGCGGCACTTTGCGGGTAACAGCTTTTACTTCAGACGCCTGAACAATTGGGATGATAGGATTATGCTTTATTACAATAGGAAAATAATTTTGCAGCCCGATAAAATCAAAACGGAACTGCATCTTCTCGGTATACTTCCAGGCTTTACTATGCAGCTCCAGCCGTTCCAGGAACTTAAAATCATCTTTTGGATATCCCCTGCCCAGTGTTGGTTCTACAAACAACCGGTTCATTAAAATATCCATTCTTTTCGCAGCCTGTACATCTTCTTCCCTGTCCGTATAAGGAACGACTTCTGAACAGGAAAATGTGGTGCCGATATGCGCATGATCAACCAGTGACCTTATAACATTACCACCTTCAGCCTGCGCCATCACTGCATGGTGAATAGCCGGCAAAAAATTATTCAATCCTGTTTTACCAGGTGCATGCTTGCCCAGCATATAACCCAGCGAAGTAAAGCCCATTGGTTCATTCAGGATAAGCCAGTGCTTTACTTTATCACCATATTCTTCAGCACATATTGTTGCAAACCGGTTAAACCAGCGGAGGATGCGATAGTTCGTCCAGCCGCCTTCCTTTTCCAGTGCCTGCGGTAAATCCCAATGATATAGCGTAGCGTAAGGAACAAGATTCAGCTTCAGGCATTCATCAATCAAACGGTGATAAAAGGCGATGCCCTCCTTGTTTACACGACCGGTACCATCGGGCAATATCCTTGGCCAGGAAATGGAAAAACGAAAACTGTTAAATCCTAATGCTTTGGCAAGCATTAGGTCATCTTTATATCGGTAATAAAAATCGCAGGCCTGGTAAGGCTTTCCGCCCCCTTTGATCTTTCCCTGTCTTCTCGCATATACATCCCAGATTGAAAGCCCGCGGCCATCTGTTAGGTAGGCGCCTTCATTTTGTTGTGCCGCCATAGCAACACCCCAGTGAAAATCAGGGCCGAAAGCCTTTGCATTGATCTTGTTATTTTGGAAACCGCTCATGGTAGTGCAAAACTCATGGTTATGATTGTTACCTTAATATTAAGATTAAGTTATCAATTGATCTCGCAAAATGGCTTGCGGATTGTGTGGGTAAACAAACTTTGACAGAATTTAAACCGCAGGCCATATTTGTAATCTATATTTTGCGATAGTTTTAAAATTTTTTGAATGAAGAAAGCTTTACTCTTTATACTTGTTTTTCTTGCAACGCACAGCTTATTTGCACAAAAGGTGGACAGTATTTGTTTTCATCTATATACGGATAGTCTTAAGAAATCTGTTTATAATTATATTAATGTAGATGGCAAATTAACCGATGGCCGGTATATACCGCTGGGAAGTAAAGAAGTAAAATTCAGTACGAGTTATGGCAAGTGGGATGGCAACAGCCTCATTATAGATACGTCTTATAAAAAAGATTCAGTTGTAGTGAGCGCATACCTGATTGAAAATCCGGCGTTAAAACAAACCATTACGATTTATATGAAGAAGAATAACGAGGAAGAAGTATTGCCTACACTGGATGAAGTATTAAAACCTAAACGGAAAAAAAGAAATTGATGATCCGACGAATCATACGAGGATATACAAATAGCAAAGCCTTCCGTACAGAAGGCTTTGCTTATATAAATCATTGAATAATGATCGCTTACATTTTCTTGGCATCTTCCAGGAACTTGGCCAATCCGATATCTGTCAACGGATGTTTTAATAAACCAAGAATTGGCTCAAGCGGGCAGGTACATACATGTGCGCCTAATTCAGCAGCCCTGATAATGTGATTGGGATTGCGGATAGAAGCTGCAAGAATTTCAGTTTTGAAACCTTGTACTTTGTAAATACGTGCAATCTGTCCAATCAGCTCCATACCGTCCCAACCGCTGTCATCAATACGGCCAATAAACGGAGATACATACTTGGCGCCTGCTTTAGCGGCAAGTATAGCCTGGCCGGCAGAAAATACCAGCGTACAGTTGGTGCTGATACCATTATCAGTAAACCATTTGATGGCTTTGATACCATCTTTAATCATCGGAACTTTTACGATGATATTCTTGTGAATGGCAGCAAGCTTTTTACCTTCTTCAATAATGGTCTCAAAGTTGGTTGTTAAAACTTCTGCGCTTACATCACCATCTACAATTTCACAAATGGTTTTATAATGATTGTTGATGGCTTCCGCACCTTTGATGCCTTCTTTGGCCATCAGGGATGGATTGGTAGTAACGCCGTCAAGTATTCCTAAATCGTTTGCTTCTTTAATCTGGGAAAGGTTCCCGGTGTCGATAAAAAATTTCATAGAAAAAAGTGGAGCTATTAAAGTGTTAAGAAAGATCTGTTTTATCAGTCGCCCGTAGTTGGAAGGCAAGATAAAGAAAAAATGGCAGGCTTATTACATCGCACCGCTACAACCGCCTACTCTTGCTGCATTCCTGCCCTGGGAGGGTTCAGCAGGAGCTGGTCATGTAAGACCTGCCGGCGCAAAGATAAGGGATGAACAATTGTTTTCTGTAATTTTTTGAAATAGATTTTTTTAAAGTAGTGTGAATGCTGAATGGTCAATGGTGAATGGGTTAAGGCGGGAGGTATAAGGTTTAAATGTCCGGCATATCCTTTCCATTCATAGCCCCATCGGGGCAATATATCATTAGCAATAATACAATGATGAATAAGCCCCGGAGGGGCGACATGTGTAATACAAAATCCAAATTTGTAAAGCAGAAATTATGGATGATCAATGAAGATATTTGTGAGACGTGAAAGGTGAAGCTTGAAGCGATAAACGTAAGTGTGCCTCACGATTCACAAGCAATCAATTTTCTTCTCTCAAATCTTTACCCGTAAGATGAATAAATACATCTTCCAGGTTGGCCAGCTTTACTTCTTTGGGTCTTTCAAAGCCGGTTGCAACAAGATTATCTATAAGTTGATCAGGCGAAGCCAGTGCAATAATTTTTCCTGCATCAATAATGGCTACCCGATCACATAACTTTTCGGCTTCATCCATATAATGCGTAGTGATAATAACCGTAGTACCCTTGCTGCGTATATCGCGAATAAGCTCCCACAAATTTCTTCTTGCCTGCGGGTCGAGGCCAGTAGTAGGCTCATCCAGGAAAATGATCTTGGGCCGATTGATCAATGTAGTCGCGATAGAAAAACGCTGTTTTTGTCCGCCACTGAGTTCCTTGAATTTATTCTTTGCCTTATCCCTTAAGTTTACACTATCCAGCAACTGCAAAGGGTTTACCGGCGCATTATACAATCCTGCAAAAAGATTGATCAATTCTACCAGGTTAAGACCCGGATAATAACCGGAAGTTTGCAACTGCACCCCAATCACCTTCTTTATCTCGTTGGGAGATTGATCAAGATCCAGGTCATCTACCAGCACTTTACCGCTGGTTTTCTCCCGCAATGTTTCTATGATCTCCAGCGTGGTTGATTTACCTGCGCCATTAGGACCCAGCAGCCCAAATATTTCTCCTTCCTGCACTTCAAAGCTGATTCCTTTGACTGCTTCAAAATCACCGTACTTCTTGGTAAGATCCTTAACTGAAATGATCGTGCGCTGCATACAACTTGATTGGCTTTAATTCAGGGAGCAACTGGATAAATGGTAACTGTATTTTATCAGCTTCCGGCTTTATATAAACGGTTGCTCAACTGTTCAGGACAAAGATAATTCCATTTTTATATCGGCTGTAACAAATGGGGAGTCTGTAACATCCACATATTGAAAGCCATACTTTTCATACAACATCAATGCAGTAGTTAACCGGCTGTTGGAATATAATAACAGCTTTGAAGCTGCTATTTCACGGGCTTTTGCAAGACATCTTTCTATCAGCAGTTTGCTGATGCCTTGCCCCTGGAATGCAGGCGCAACGGTCATTTTTGCCAGCTCATAAATATTGTCATGCTCATGCATAAGTACCGCAGTACCAACAATTTCTTCTCCGGACTTTGCCAGAAAAATATATCCACCGTTTTCTATAATGGTTGTTACCGGGTTGTCAAGCACTTTCAGATCATGACTTTCGGTAAGATGATATTGCTCTAACCACTCCAGGTTAAGCGCTTTAAAAGCAGCAGCATACTTTGGTTCAAAGTAAATAATCTCAATCATGGCAGACAGGTTTTCTATGGTAATATACTATAAACAGCAAGAGGAAAGCGCGGCTGCACTTCCCTCTTAAAACTATATAAGATCAAGCCTATTTCTTTTCAGCTACCGCTGCAGTAGCTTTATTGATGTTGGCAGTCCACTCCATACTGATCGCAGACTTTTCCAGCTTAACGTAGCTGCCCGGGTTTGTTTCAAGATCGATGGTATTATCTTCATTCACCTTGGCAACCCTGCCATGTATACCGGCAATGGTAACAACCTTGTCACCCTTCTGCAGGTTATCAATAAATTTCTTTTGATCTTTTGCTTTCTTGGCCTGCGGACGGATCATAAACAGCCAGAATACGAGAATGATCGCACCCATCATCACTAACTGGAAGGTTCCGCCGCCGCCTTGTCCCTGTCCGGCAGCCAATAGAATTGCATTCATTTGAGTCATTGTATGTTATTTAAAACGTAAAGATTTGGTTAGCTCTTTTTTTCTTTCACTTCACCACTGAATACCAGTATATGTTGCGTGTTATGTTTTGTATTGGTAGTTACAAAAATTGATTTATGAATATTGCCTACGGAGCCTTTGTTGCTGTCGTAAACACCGGTTACCTCTCCTTCCCCACCGGGAGGAATGGCTTCCTTGGTAAAGTCTGCCACGGTACAACCGCAACCAGGTCTTGCATCAGAAATGATCAATGGCTTTGTTCCTGTATTTTTAAAACGGAAAGTCATTTTTACTTCCTGCCCTTTTTCTACAGTACCGAAATTATACAGCGAATCTTCCCATTTTATTTCCGTGTAATTCGCAGTATCATTCAATGCATCTTTACCTTTTGCGTCCGTTTTAGCAGCGTTTGACTGGCAGGCATAAATACCTGTGGCCAGCACCAGCATTAACAGGATCGTTTTCATATAAGCTTTGTTTAGCATGGCAAAACTCTGTTATATTTTTTGTTTGAAGTCTGTTTTATGAATTTTATTCTGAGACAGCAGGTCCTTATGAATATTATCCAGTATACCATTCACAAACTGGCCACTTTGCGGCGTACTGTATTCCTTGGCAATATCAATATATTCATTGATGGTTACTTTGGGAGGGATCGTTTCAAAATACAGGAACTCGCACACACCCATCCGCATCAGTATCATATCAAGAATGGCAATCCGCTCCGGGTCCCAGTTCTTCAGCTTTGGTTTAATCAGGTCAATCAGTTGTTCTTTTCTTTCCATTGATGTTACCATCAGGTCTCTTGCAAACTTCCACTTTTCTGCCCCAAGCAGGTCCTGCAGGTTATACGTTCCAGGCTTCTGAAAATAATTCAGGATTAGCTGGTTGATCATTTCCGCATCATCATCCCAATTGGTAAAGAGTTCTTCTGCATGAGAAACAAAATCTTCATTGGGTAACATCAAATCGGTAAAAATAAACTTGATAATATCCCGTTCCTCATTCTTTTCCCGGCTGTTTACCTGGATGTATTGCTTATAAATGTCTGAAGCCACCAGGTTCAGGTATATTTTTCTTACCAGTTCCGCATCTGCGAGTTGCCCGGGTTTGTTAGCTTCTACGGCCTTGCGGTAAGAGTCGTTTTCCAGGATTTTCCAGAGCAATTCATTCCCGGCAATCTTTGTATTTACATTCAGATCTTCTGCAGATGGTAAATTCTTGGAGGCTCTTAAACGTGCGTCTGTTTCAACATACTGTGCCACGCTGGTTAAAAAATGCAACAGGTACACAAATAACTGGTGAGACTGGTCAAACTGTTTCTGTAAAACTTTAACAGGGTCATTCTTGCTATTTTCCATTGATTCTAGGGAATAAACCAACTGCATCACTTTAACCCTGATATTTCTTCTGCTAATCATGTAAAAAAGAACTTTTTCGGCTGCGAAGATAGGGGAATGTAAAAATATGGGCGAAGGCGAAATGTGAAATTTACAAATACAGAAACCTGCACCGCGTTCAACCGGCATATAATACCCATGTTTATCAGGCAAAATAAAATGCACCTGCAGGAGCTAACTATTTTTCCTTGCAGGTGCATTTCATTTAAACAATCAAGGCAAAACATAAAGCAGGGATAGAAATCCCCGCTCAGTATCATACCTGCTTATGAGACTTTTTGTATGATACTTATCTCTAAATTGCCTAAATCATTCGCTAGTAGCCATTATTTTGTTTGAGTACGCCGTTACTCAGATCTATTTGTTGTTGTGGTATGGGAAAATATTCGCTCTTTCCTGCGGTGAACGCCGCGCCCTTTAAATAAGTGCGGATATTACTTTCGTACTGAAGGTATTTTCCGATAGTTGCGGAAGCCTCATCCCAGCGAACGAGATCAAAGAAACGATGGCCTTCCATGCCCAGCTCCAGCTTCCGCTCAAAATGAACTGCTTTGCGCGCCTCCTCTTTACTGGCCCAGGATGCGGTATAAACGCCGATCTTATAATTGGCGGCAGGCGTAGTGGTGCCATCTTTATAAACCCAGCTTTCTGGTTTGGCGGCGCGTGCCCTTATTTCATTAATATAGTTGCGGGCTTTGTTAAGATCACCCACTTCCACCTCGCACTCTGCCAGCCACAAGACAACATCAGCAAAACGGATCAGGTTACAGTTAATCGCTGTAACGGTGCTGCTCCAGAAGGAAGCGTCTGTTAACTTGCCTTTTTGTTCTTTATAATACACATTTTTCTTGGGATTATAAGGGCCGCCATACGCCTGGTCACGTTGCCAGGAAACACCCTGGTGAGGACCATAATCCAGGTAAGGGATACCACGACGACCAACCGTCCAATCCAAACGTGAATCAAGCGTGCCGCCATAAGGTGTAAAGGCTGCATCAGCAGGTACGCCTTCATCACTTGTAACTGTAGGCGCGGTGTTATAGCCATCAGGAGCAGGCAAGCCAGTGGTTGCATCTGTTTTATAAGAATTCACCAGGTCCTGTGATGGCTGAAAGAAACCGCAGCAATCAAACGGGCCGCCATACGGGCCATTTAATACATCTCCATAATTGGCGTTGGCCGCACCTGCACCATCATTCACAGAACTTTGAACGGCAAAAACACTTTCCTTGCTGTTCTTGGTAGCAGCATTAAAATTATCCTGGTATTTATCCAGTAAACCGTACTTAATACCCAATGGGGTAGTTCCATTTGTATATACAGCTTCAAGTATTGCTTTTGCTTCTGTATATTTTTTCTGGAACATCAGGCATTTGCCAAGCATAGCTCCTGCTGCCCATTTATTGGCCCTTCCTGCAGCACTCATGGTTGCCGGCAGGTTATCGTAAGCAAACTGCAAATCAGCTTCAATCTTTGGCCAGATATCCTCTGTGTTCGGCACATTTACTTTTTCATTGGGTACGGTAAAATCAGTCATTGTCTCGTCAATGTAAGGCGCATTGTTCCACATCTTCTTCGCTTCAAAATGAAAATGTGCCCTTAAAAACCTTGCTTCCCCTTCAATACGTTTGCGGTCCGCATCAGATATATCAGTAGCATTTGGCATAATCTTCAGTACAATATTTGCACGGGTAACACCATCGTATACCGCAATCCATTTCTGGTTACAGAAGGCGTTGGTAGGAACCGGCGTATAAGCTTCTATGGCATTGATCTCAGGCTGGTCTGTAGCGGTGCTGCCTTTGTGTGCATCGCCACCTGCAATACTGCCGTATACCCAGTTAGATGCTGCAGAAGACCAGCTACCTACAGTGGCACTTCCCACGCTATAACCATCCAGTAAAGAATAAGCACCGATCAGCAACTGCTCAACGCCTGTCTGGTTGGCAAGCAGGTCCGGGTCAAGTGTACCATTGGAATTTTTATTGAGAAAGTTCTTGCTACAGGAATATAACCCGTATATCCCCAGCATGATCATGATGATAATTATCAGTTTCTTTTTCATACTTCAATAGGTTGAATGATTTAAAAATTAATGCTGGCTCCTACCAGGAATGTTTTTACTGTAGGATAAACACCGAGATCTATACCGGCAGCCCTGTCATCTGTGGTAACAATCTCCGGATCCAACCCTGAATATTTAGTGATCGTGAATAAATTGGTGGCCTGCACATATAGCCTGAACTTATCAATCTTCAACCTGCTTAATGCTTTGGATGGAATGGTATACCCGAGGGTAAGATTTCTCAGGCGCATATAAGATGCATTCTCCATATAGAAAGAATTAGGTACTGTATTCGTACTAAAAGTGGCATCTACTTCCTGTATGGGGAAGTTTGCATTGGGCCGTTCAGGCGTCCATGAATCATACAATGTAGCTTTGCTTTTATTAGTAATACCTGTTTGATAAAAGTCTGTATTAAAGCGGCCATAATTGATGGCATCTCTGCCCTGTACACCATAGAAGAAAGCGGAGAGATCGAACCCTTTATAAGAGAATTCAAGGTTTAAGCCATAGGTGAATTTAGGATTCGGATTGCCAAAGAACACACGGTCATCTGCATTAATGGTATCATTGCCATCTGCATCCATGTATTTAAAACGGCCGGGGGCTGCTGCATCCTGAACCGGTGATCCTTCCACATCACGCTGATCTCTGAACAACCCTACAATCTTATACCCGTAATAAGCATTGATGGCCTGCCCTACTGCGTTACGTGTAAAGGTTCCGTTGATCCTGTTCGCTTCATTCAATGGGCTGTTATAATCAAAATAAGTGAGGCCTTTGGAAATGGAAGTAATAGTATTTTTATAAGTGGTGAAGGTAAGTGTACCATCAAACTTTACATCTCCGAGATTTGCCTTCTGGGATATCTGCAGATCGATACCCCAGTTTCTCATGCTACCCACGTTAAAGAAAGGTGGGTTAAGTGCTGCAATACCGCCGGAAGTAGCGAGTTGCTGAACAGGATACAGCAGGTCTTCCGTTTTCTTCTGGTACCAGTCGAACACGATTTCCGTTCCTTTAAACAACAACGCATCAAAGCCAACGTTGGTAGTTACGTTTGTTTCCCACTGACCGGCAGAGTTGCCGATAAAGTTATTATAGAAACCCGGTGCAGTAGATGTACTCGTACCATTGATATCGTAAGCAGCGGCGCTGTTACTTGGCGAGAATTGCGTAAACTGGTTGGTAGCGCCAATACGCTGGTTACCCATGCGGCCCCAGCTTCCGCGGAGCTTCAGTTCTTTGATCCATTTAACGTCTTTCAGAAAATCTTCTTCTGATATACGCCATCCGATAGATGCTGCGGGGAAGGTTCCGTAACGTGCATCAGTACCAAAGCGGGATGACCCGTCACGTCTTACGGTAACACTTAACAGATACCTGTCTTTAAAAGTATAATCCACTTTTCCAAACAAGGAAAATAAGGAGGCTCCGCTTGGTGCGCCGCTGGCCAATTGGTTGGAGCTACCGGAACTTAAGGTGATATAATCGTAATTAAAATAACTGAAGTAGGTACTTCTGGAACCTGTTATCTGGTTAGAAAATTCATCTACTGCTTCAGAACCCACCAATGCTTGTACACTATGATCGCCGAAAGTATTTTTATAGGAAAGCTGGTTGGTCCATATCCAGGAACGGTTTTTACCAAAGGTGCTTGAGTACGTCGGGTTGCGGTCATTTTCCGCACCTTCATATTCTATATAAGGATAGGCTTTGGTATCATAAGAATTGAAGTAGCCGCCAAAACTGGTACGTGCAGTAAAATGTTTAAACAGGTCAACTTCTGCATAGGCATTGCCAAACAACAGGAAGTTATTGGCGCGGTTGTTTTTCTTTCTTTCACTAAACGCTACAACATTATTGGGTGTGCCAAGGTCTTTACCTTTGGTGCCGGCAAAATCACCCTGGCGGATAGTATATACAGGTACGATAGGCAGCATCAGGCGACTAAGTATCACATCACTGTTTTCTGTGTTGTTTTCCACTGCATTTGCCTCAGAAAAGAACACCTGCATATTGGAACCGATGCGCACATTTTGCTTCACGTTAAACTCTGTATTAAAACGGGCGCTGTAACGTTTGTAGAAGTTGTTGATGATGATACCATCCTGGTTAAAATAATTAAAGCTGGCGAGGTACTTGCTTTTATCCGGTGATCCACCTGACACTGTAATCGTATGGTTCATAATAGGTGCCGAACGGGTGATCTCTTTCCACCAGTTAGTACCCTGTTTATTGGCGGGAACAATAAGGTAAGGCTGATAGTTGGCATCACCTAGCCTGTTATAGTTAAGATCATACAGGCTGGCGTTTGCCTCAGGGGCGCCTTCCTTTACACCGGTTGCGCTGCCTGCGAGCAGGTAATCAGGTAACACAGGCGTTGCCCCGGAACCATACTGGTTGCTGGCGGGTGTTTTACCTGAGTTTTTATAGGCCATCCATTGCAGGTCTGCGTATTCCTGCGGGTTAAGCATATTCTTTTGTCCGCTGCCAGGGCTTTGAACGCCATAGTACATATTGTAGGTTACCTTGGCCGATCCTGTTTTTCCTTTTTTTGTGGTGATGATGATTACGCCGTTGGAGGCACGGGCACCATATACAGAAGCAGAGGCAGCATCTTTTAAGATCTGCATGGACTCTATATCGTCCGGGTTTAATCCCAGCAAGGAACCAGTGGGCACACCATCAACAATATACAGTGGATCATTTCCCGTAAAGGAAGCAAAGCCGCGGATTCTTACAGTAGATACGCTGCCGGGCTGACTATTCGTGGTTACGTTAACACCGGCTGCTCGCCCCTGCAACTGGTTTTCAGCAGTGGTAGCGGGCATGGTTTGCAGGTCTGCCACTTTTACTACAGATACAGATCCGGTGATATCCTTTTTTCGTTGCGAGGAATAACCTGTTACCACAATTTCGTTAAGGTCATTCTGGCGTTCACTCAGCACAGCATTGGCCTGGCCATTGGTGATGGTGATTTCCATTGCTTCATAACCAACAGAAGAAACCACCAGGATATTACTGCCTGCGGGCACGCTGATACTAAAAGCGCCATTCTCATCGGTATTTACGCCAACAGTAGAACCTTTAACTGTTACTGTGGCAAAAGCAATCGGCTTGCTGTCTTTTGCGGAGGTTACTTTCCCGGTTACTTTTTGCTGGGCAAGCAAGGGAACAGAGTTTAGTAAGGCAATAAAGAGTAAGCATAGCGGAATTGCTGCTTTTTTTAATTTCATAAGCATGTATTTTTCAGTTTACAAATAAGCAAATCGTTAATGGTATTTATTTTCTGTTTTATTGAATAAGCGTTCTTATCGTTCTATTAAAAAACCAGCGGTATGGTCAAGCATTTCCTTAGTCATACGGATGAATACTTTCCCGTTCTGCCATTGCCATTGTTCATCACTGGTGACTCCTCCAGTACTCAGTTTCTTCACAACAGAAGGTTTGGTATCATAAGGAATAGCCATCTCCCCTTCTGAGAAGGGTATCACTGCCAGTTTTTTTGATTGACTGATAGCTGCAGTATCCTGCGCAATCAGGGCCCATTGCCCCGTCCACCGGAGATGGGTAACATAACTGTCGTTCAACAAGCTTTGATTTACCGTATCCCGAAGCACCAGCGAGGTAAGAATACTGTCCTTGCCACTCATCTCCTGCCGGCCCCAGCAATGAAGTGCAGGGGGAGCATTCAGGCTTCCCGTGAAACTGTTTAGCCATAAGGGATGCCAGGTAGTAGTTCTGCGAAACCATTCATGTACCGCAAGCCTGCGGTTGATATAAGCCGGGTTAGCCGGTTGCTGGTTAACTACAGAAGGTAATACACCACCGGGTGAACCAATGATGCAGGTATTCATCAACACTTCGTCATCCTGCGACCAGTCATAGGATGAAGAGCCATTAACAGCAATATTTTTTGAAGAAAGTAAAGAAGCCCAGATGCTCCATTCCTGGTGTCCCTTTTTTATATCATACCATAAATCCCCCTGGTCATCCATCGATACAAGATCAGTAACAGGTGCCCACAACGGACTAAGACTATAGTACATTATGGTAACGTTAGGATCAACAGCTTTGGCAGCTTCGCTGATCAGCTTTACCAGTTCATAAGAGTATCGCTCACCGCGATAAGCAGGATCGCGTGGTGCGGTAACAGAAGGATCTGGACAGCCATAACCAAAGTCAAGCTTGATCAATGCCGGATGAACTGTTTTCATGATCTGCGTGGTACGCTCCCGGATAAACTGCTGCACTTTTTGAGAGCTGATATCCATACAATAATATCCTCCACTCCATGGGCTGAAGTTCCAGTTGGCGCGGCAGGGTTTTCCATCCTTTTTTAATAACAGATCCTTGAGGGTGAGGCCGGACGAATAAGGGTCGCTGATCCAGGCAATGGTTTCCCAAACGCCCACCTCCATCCCTTGTGAACGGATGTATTGAAGATCTTCAAAGAAGTCAGGGAACTTCTGCAGGTTGGGTGTACCAGATCCCTGTTTAGATTCCCAGGGATCATCCAGTACAAGTATTTCACTGCTGATGGACCGGGCAAAATCAGCCAGTGGTCTGATGACATAATTCTTATCCCGCCACATACCCCAGGTGTTCCATATTGCAGTTGCAGGATGTGAAGTATTTGTTCTGCCGGGAAATGATTGGTAGTATCTCTCCATCGCTGCATAAGCATTACCTCCCATGGTCAGCCGCAGCGGTTGCTTCCATGTTCTTTTGCTACCGGCAGGCCCGCCCCATAAATCTTCGCGGTAGATATATTGTAAACAGGAACTTGTTGATTGTACGCGTAACATCATCACAGCATCAGGTACGCTGCCAGCTCCGGCTACCATATACCCTGCGTCTGAACCCATGGCCGCATAATAAAGCGGGCGTGGATAAGCGGCACCATATGGCGACCCCAGCGAAGGCCCGAAACTACCCAGGGCTATACTTGCCTGGCCAAAGTCCCACATGCGAAAATAGCTCTGTACAGTACCGCCCTTTGCACCGGGTATGCAATAACCAAACGATTGCCAGTCTCCCATAAAAGGTCTGTCCCAGGTGGGTGATACAGCACTGCTGTCTTCACTTACGGAAGATGCACCGAAATACATTTCAAGAATGGCCGGCGCTTTTCCTGTCCAACTGATTTCAAGATGATTAAAAGAAACTCCCCAGGGCTCACTGGTAATATCCAGCACACCGGTACCAAGATGACCGATACGAAGATTAAGATGCAATGCTTCCGGTTTTACTACAGACTGTGCCGCAACTACAGAAGCTTTTACAAATTGTTTTTGCTGATTAACAAGTACCCAGAAGGAAGGCAAAAGGCTGCCCTGCCATATACCGGCATTGGATGCTGTAGAAATTAATTTTGCTTTGTCTTTGGATAAATCCCATTGTAGCTGAAGATTGCCGCTGTTGTATGTCCATGGCTCACCGGAACCGGCAATGGATGGGGAACAGAATGCATGAAGGGTATATAAGATAAGCAATGCCGTTAATAGGCCTGGTTTGTTCATACACAAGCAATTTAGGTTTGCACCCAAGGGTATAAATGATACTATGATATGCCCGTAGACACGTTAAAAACAAGGATTGGTTACTGAAGGAAACCTGTTTTGGAAATATGGCGGCCAACCGGTCCTTTAAACATAAGCTGTTACCATTCAATCATGTCATCTTCACTACTCCAAAACTACTTTTTTACTAAAGAATAAGCTGGCATAAGTTTATCTGATCATGGTATTATTTTTTCCTAATTCAGGGCAGGCCGGGAACTGATCGGGAAAAGACAGTATCAACAGAACAGCTATTATCATTTATAATTAATGGCTATTAGAAATGCAGCAAACAGTAATACTTTATTGTCCATAAAATTAAAGCAACAGGAAGAAGAGAGGTAAAATAATGTATGTTTGACAAATATTAAAAACGATTGCCATTCATGAAACCAGTACTGGAACATCTGCCGTTACAGGAAGAAGAATCTTTTTTTGTGGAAGCCTTTGACATGCCTTATTTCAGCACGCCCTGGCATTATCATCCTGAATATGAGCTGGTATATGTTGCAGAAAGTGAAGGCAAAAGATTTATCGGCAACTCTATTGCCGATTTTAAGAAGGGGGACCTTTGTTTTCTTGGCGCCAACCTGCCGCACCTGTATCGCAACCCTCCTGCTTATTATGAAAAGAAACCTTCCTTACGGGCCAGGTCTATTGTCATCCATTTTAAAGAAAATTCGCTGGGCCGCGACTTCTTCTATCTCCCGCAGGCAAAGAAACTCACCGCATTCCTGGAGAGATCAAAACAAGGTATAGACATTCATGGAGAGACCCGGAAAAAAGTGGTGCAGAAAATGCATGCAATGTTGAAGAGCACAGGTTTGCAAAGGCTTATTCAATTACTTGAAATTCTAAACCTGCTGGCAGAAACCACCGAATATAGTCTTATCTCAAAAAACGGTATTACCGGCCACAACAACTTTGATGCGGAACGATTGAACAAGGTGTTCCAGTATATTTTGCAAAACTTCAACCGCGAAATTAAACTGGAAGAAGCAGCTTCGCTGGTGTATATGACGAGGACCTCCTTCTGCCGTTTCTTCCTGGAAAGAACAAAGCGGACCTTCTCTGATTATTTGTCAGAAGTACGTTTAAATAATGCTGCAAGATTATTGATAGAAAAGAATCTGAAGATCACCAGTATTGCTACAGAAAGCGGGTATAACAACCTTTCCAACTTTAACCGCCAGTTTAAAGAGCGGTATAAGATGAGCCCCCAGAAATACCGGCAACTGGTTTTGCATGAACACGCTTTACCAGATTAATGTAAAAGCTTATTGTTTTATGAGGATTATCCTATTCAAAAAGAGTTTTTTCCTTTCTTCATTTGTCTTAAAATGAAAAGTAATTCCCGGGTCTATTTCCGGTACATTAATTTCACCAATGTAATGCTGTGCCTCACGCTGGTTCTCCCCGGAAGTATAGCTGTCAACCCACGCACCTATCTGCTCCTGCCGCTGCCAGATGGAAAAGGAACAACCTTCCCCAAACTTTGTATAGTCTGCATAGAGCTTATATTTTCCTGCAGGAATATTATCCAGTGACAAACGCAACATAGAGGCTTCGGTTGCAGTGAACTTAAAACTCATCCCACCTGTAGGATAGGCCCAAAGAGACTTTGCCTCAATGCCTTCCCAAACCGAATATTTAAGTAGTTGCGGAAAGAAGATGAGTGTGTCCGGAACATAAACTTTTGCAGAGGCTGCATCAGGTAAGGCTTGTTTTAAAGGAGCCCTGTTGCCATAGTAAAAAGCGATAGATGTATACAAAGACGGAATATTATTATGCTCCGGGCCGTGTTCAATGGAATGATCTATACTTTCCTCAAAAGGTAACTTGTCAGATATATAAAACCTGTAACCACCGGTTCTGCAAAAGGGAAGTGAATAATCCAGCGACCCATGCAGCGGCAAGCTTTGCTTGGCATCCCAGCGATCCATAAAAGCGTACCATCCCCCATTGAAGTAATCCTCTGAGCCTGTTCCGTGTAAACGCAGGTGACCATCAATCACGGTGGAATCATCTCCTTCAAAGAAATAGGTCATTCCCGGTTGTAATCCCTGCGCCTGCAGCAAAGTGCCTATATAGTGTCCTTTACCATTTAACGAAAGCAGTGTATGAGGTTTGCCTGCAACCGTCTTGCCGGAATGCCATACGGAATATAACTTTCCTTCATTGGCTGCAACTTGTTTTTCAGGGCTGTAATAAACCGTTGCACTTAACTGTACCGCCGGGCTGCCTGCTGGTTTCCTGCTCACCAGTTCAATTTTTGCACTGTTGGTAAAAGGCATGGGTAACCAGCAATAGTTACTGTTATCACTGGTGCCGAGCAGAAGCGCCTGCATGGATATTTTTCCGAAAGCATATCCAAAGAAATCAGCTACCGGGCAATAGATGGCGGGTTCCTTTTCTCCATCCCAGTAAATATGCAGGTCAATATTTTTTTCATTGCCTTCAAATGTAGATGCCGGTGATAAACGAATGCCGGTGATCCTGCCTCCCTTGTTAAAAGCTGCAATTGTTTTTGTTTCTCCCGGGTTAAGCAATATGGTGGATTGTGTTGCCTGCACATGCTGATCATTGGTAAAATCTGTTGCCTCTTTTTTACTTTTCGCCCAGAAGCGGACAATCTTATCAAGTGCTGAGCTGTCTGCATCAGTAAGCTTACCTGTAAAGCTTTGTATAGGCGTGCCTTTTTTAAATTGCCGGTATTGTATCTGGTGAAACTGTGTGTTCTTGCCCCTAAAGACAATGATACATCGAGAGGAAAAGAGTATAGGTAAACAACAATAGTTACCCCCAAGGTTACTTCCGCACAAAGGTTTAATAAACGGGTATCTTTTTCCTGAAAACAGGTCGCGGTAACGGATAGACAACAAGGGCCTTGTGGTATCATCAATATAAAAATCCAGGGTATCATCAGAAACCGTGGGCGTCCAGATACGGTTGATCATACCAGGCCCCGACTGGTCAAAAATTACCAGGCTGCTATCTGCATTACGCCTGATAAAAGAGTAGTTGCCATTAAACCCGTCATTGTTACCACCGGTAGTATCATAAGTAGAAACCTGCCCAACGATACTATTGGAACGATAAACCGGTAAGGCTGAAATATCGTAATAATTGCGCAACTCGTTTGCAAGTGTAACGGCAGGCGGATGTTCCTGGCCAGGCAATCTTTCCTGCACCAGCAAAAGCACCAGTACAAAGAAGATACACCTGCGTAACGGCAGGTTATACATAAGGGTGATTTAGAAATAGGTAATATGGTAACCGGCTGATACCAGCATAAGTTGCTTATACCTTGTCCGGATCAGGATGCAACCATGGTTGCCTGTATTCACGTTTTAACAAGGCAGTTGCTTCAGGATCATTTTTAATAGTCCTTGTTTGCGGATCATACACCAACGCCCTTCCTGTTTTCATAGACAGGTTGGCGATAATACAACTGGCCGTAGAGATATGTCCCTCTTCAATATCGGCAATCGGCCGCCCATTCTTTTCAATGGCTTCCAGAAAGTTAAGCATATGTCGCCTGGTAGCAGGGGCTGCATTCAGTTCTATATCTTTCTCAGTAACGTCTTCAGGATATTTCTCTTTTTCATACAACACATCCTTATGTATTTTTTCACCCTTGCCTACCGGTGTAAAATCGCACTGCATCGTGCTGGCCCTCAGGGTACCTTTTGATCCATATAAAGTAAAGGACCATGGATACTCGGGATCAGCAGGTGTGCCCCAGCTACGGTGCTGCCATACACAATTAAGGCCATCATATTCAAAGAGGGCCGATTGTGTATCGGAAATATTAGACTTCCCTTCCTTATCTACATAAATGCCACCTGTTGAGCTGATGCGTTTTGGCCAGCCCAGCTTCAGCATCCAGCGTACTGTATCAAACATGTGGATGCACATATCACCCATAATGCCATTGCCATATTCCATAAAAGTTCTCCACCAGCGAACGTGTGGTATACCGTCATAAGGCCGTAGCGGTGCCGGGCCTGTCCACATTTCATAGTCAAAAAAATCAGGTACCGGTTGCACTGCCGGGTTACCGTTATTTCGCATAGGGTAGTAACAACACATTTCTGCATGCGCCACCGTACCCAATAATCCTGCATCTACAATTTCTTTTTTTGCATCCACCAGGTGGGGGGTGCTTTTTCTCTGTGTACCCACCTGCACCACCCGGTTATATTTCCGTGCAGCAGCAACCATCGCTTCCCCTTCAATTACATCTACACTAATTGGTTTTTGCACATACACGTGGGCGCCTGCTTTTACTGCATCTATGGTTTGTAAAGCATGCCAGTGATCCGGTGTGCCGATCAGCACAATCTCCGGTTTGGCTTCTGCCAGCAGCTTGCGATAGTCTGTGTATAATACAGGTTTCTTTTTAGAGCGCTGCCGCTGGCTTACCAATGTGGCTGCTGCATCAAGCTGATGTTTATCCACATCACATAATGCCACCACTTCTACGGGCGCCACCTGTATTAATCGAAAGAGATCACTTTTACCATACCAGCCGGTACCTATCAATGCAACACGATAGGTCTTTGTTTGCCTGGCATATAGCTGATTGGCACTCATTGCTGCAAGCGCGAGTGTAGCTGCGGTTCCTTTAATAAACTGTCTGCGGTGAATATGGTGTGTAGTCATGTGTGCCTGGTTAATGGATGTTTTTTATAGTGTTGAATAAGCAATCAATACATCATGCAATGAATGATATGGCATGCTTTCGAAAAAGGAAGATACGATATCAACGCAATAAGAAACACCCGTATAGTAGAAGATTTTTTTATTTATTGATTGATCCTTCCGCTTTGCTGCTTATTGAATGATGAAGCTGCTTAATTTTATTCCATGAAAAAGAAACTGGTGGTATTAACAGGTGCAGGTATAAGTGCGGAGAGCGGATTAAAAACTTTTCGCGACAGTGATGGGTTATGGGAAGGATATGATATAGAAGATGTAGCCACACCACGAGGCTGGAAAAAGAACCCTCAACTGGTGCTGGACTTTTACAATCACCGCAGAAGAGAAGTGGCAAAAGCAGAACCCAATGCAGCACACAAGGGACTGGCTGCCCTGCAGACTGATTTTGATGTACACATCATTACACAAAATATAGATGACCTGCACGAACGTGCCGGCAGTGAAAAAGTACTACACCTGCATGGCGAAATATTTAAGATGCGCAGTGAACTGGATGAGGACCTGTTATACGATATAAGAACAGATATTCAACTGGGAGATACAGCAGAAGATGGCACCCAGTTAAGACCTGCCATTGTATGGTTTGAAGAACCTGTACCCATGATTGAAGCCGCTGCCAGGGTTGCCGGTATTGCAGATTTTTTTGTAGTGATTGGCACATCACTGGTAGTGTACCCCGCAGCAGGGCTCATTAATTATGCACCCGCGGCCATTCCGAAATATATTCTTGATAAGAAGATACCCTATGCTTCCGGTTTTGCCAATGTTACCAATATTGAGAAATCTGCCACAGAAGGTATTAAAGATTTAACTGAAATGCTGCTCAAACTTTTGTAACGCCAGTGCAGCTATCAATCCTAACGAAATGAAATGGCTAGAACGGCAGGTTAATACCAAGCTGTATCGCATAATTATTGCGGTTGATAATGCCGGAACTATCCCTGTAAATATGTTCTTTATTTCTCCAGGTAAAATCCGCTATATCTAACCAGCCGTTATTGGTAAGACGGGCGGGATCCTTTAATTTAATCCCCATATCTACCCGAATAAGGAAATAGTTGAAATCAAAACGTAAACCCGTACCTATACCAATGGCAATATCTTTTCCCAACCTTCTGAAATCAAAGTTGGCATTGGGCAATCCAGCTACTTTGCGAACATTCCATACGTTGCCAATATCGGTAAACAGGGCACTGCCTATATTAACCCCGCCAATGGTGGCCAGTTGAAAGCGATACTCCAGGTTGGCCTCCAGTTGCAGATCGCCATAGCGGTCTTTATAACGAAGGGTATCACTGGCAATATTGCTGCCCAACCCTATTTGACGCAGGGTCCATGCCCGCATACTGTTTGGACCGCCTCCGATAAACTGTTTATAAAATGGCAAGGTTTGCCCAAGCAGCGGGTCTCTGCTGTAGTTAATGCCAAAGCCGCCAAATAGCCGCAGGGCAAGCGATGTCTTTGGCATTTTGATATTCTTTCTTACTTCGGCTTCCAGTTTTATATACTGGTAAATATCGTTCTGCAGGCTTTTAATCAATCCGAATACATGCCCCGCCCATTCCGCAGCTACCCGGAAATAATTGGTATGATTAGGATGTATCTTACCTGGTGAAGTAACAGTTCTGCTTACCAGGATGCTAACGATGTTACCTGTGTTAAAAGCATTCCTGAGAAAAGGGTTGCTTGATATCGCATCCTTTAGCAACGTAAGGCTATCCAGCCCGTAAAACTCCAGGTTTAAAGGTTTTACCTGCCATACGCGGGTGCGCCTGTTCGTCCACTCCCACCCGTAAGAAATATTTAAAGAACGAAGACGGAAATAATCACTTCTTTCCGAATAGGAACCAGTGGCGTTAAGGATCGTTTTTACACCATCCGCCCTGTCTAACCTTCCTGCAAATACCCGGGGAATGGCAATCCCTTCCGGGAATACGACTGTCTGGCTAAGTGATGACTGAAAGGTTTGTAATAACTTATTGGTAATACCGCCGCCAAGGTTAAGCTCGATACCGTTGCGTAAACTGGTAGAAGCCTGTATTGCTCTTTTAAAAAGGTTACGGTTACGGTAGGTGGAGTTAAATGATAAACCAAACAGGTTATTGGAACCAAGTATATCACCGGTATTACGGCTGGCCTCAAGATCAAACGTGACGTTTTGGCGAGGATAAGGCACCAGGAAAAAATGATAGTCTACCGTATCCTGTCGCTCCACTACTCTTGCATCTACCTGTCTCCATGCACCGATCTGCGAAAGGTTGTTGATCGTTTTATAAAAAGTACGTTCATTATAGGGTGATCCCTGCCGTATATAAGTGTGCGTTCGCAGCGGCCTGTAACGAAACTTGCCTTCGTTATAGAACATTGTGATGGCATTCGTATCCGGCGATTCGTACCTTTTGAACTGAGGATTATTCACCAGGCTGTCGAAAATATCAAACGCCCCTGTTTCAGGGTAATAATAAATATGCCCGGAATAATATCTTTTAAATACGGAGGAGTCTACCAGCGATGAATCCACAGGATTGCGGCGTTCTTTTATCTCCAGGCTGGCCGTAGGATTTTCCCGTCGTTTTTTTAAAGCATTATTGATGATCTCTGCCAGTTGAAAGGGATCAATTACCTGCTGTAATAAGGAAATGTCCATCGTATCAGCTACAGATACCAGGTATTCCCTTCCCATTTTATAATAGCCACGAAGTTTAAATGTATCTACCAGCCTGTCAAGTTCTGTACCCACTTCTTCTTTGGATAACCTGGTGGTGCCTGGTTTTATCAGCGATTGATTAGCGCCCCTGTTCGCATAAAACCGGATGGTACTGTCACTAAAGTTATAGGCCAGGGAATCAATGATCGTGGCCTTGCCGGTATTCACCTCCATGGTAACCTTTACCCGCTGCTGGTCTTTATGCACAGTTGTGTCATAACGTGACTGCATGGAAGCATAATAATAGCCTTGTGATTTAAGATAACTGGTCATCATGGCCTTGGTACGTGGCACATAGGCAGTATCAAATACCGGTGGGTTTCTCAGGCGATAAAAGAACCCGAACTGCTGCAGCTTACGGGTAACCAGGCTGTCATCCCAATAACTTTGCAATGCCAATTCCAGTCTTTTTCTTTCATCTTTGCTGGTATTACCTTTTTGTACAACAATTTTGCTTTCATATACAAATGGTTTGGCCGGGTATTCCTGTTTTCCGCAGGAGATCAGCAGGCAAACCATGCATAAACAAAACAAGGAAATATATAGAGGCTCGCTGCTTAACTTCATGATTATGATAACTAAAAACGAAATCAAATATATCCAAAGTTTATACCACAAAAAAAACAGGGACCAGGAAGCTGTGTTTATTGCGGAAGGCCCCAAGATAGTACAGGAATTATTAACCAGTGATTTTTTAATACAACGCCTGTTTGCCACGGAAGCATGGGTGGCAGAGAACAGCGGACAGGATAAGGTAACTATTATTAAAGAGGAAGAGCTGCAAAAGATATCGCAACTGCAAACACCCAACCAGGTGCTGGCTATTGTAAGCCAGCAGCGGCCTGCCCAACCGCCGGTATTTAAAGGCTGTCTTACGCTTGCACTGGACGGCATCCAGGACCCCGGGAACCTGGGTACCATAATACGGATCGCTGACTGGTTTGGAATCAAACAGGTATTGGCCACAGCAGACACTGCAGACAATTATAACGGTAAAGTAATACAATCTACCATGGGTAGTTTCCTACGTGTACAGGTGTGGTACCAACCCTTGCAGGAATTGTTGCCACAGGCCAATGTAAACATCTATGGCGCCCTGTTAAACGGGCAGGATATCAAATCTGTAGAATCTCCCAAAGAAGGCATTCTTGTTATCGGTAATGAATCAAAGGGAATCAGCCCTGCATTACTACCTTTTATTAATACCCCGGTAACCATCCCAAGGCTGGGCCATGCAGAATCTTTGAATGCAGCAGTGGCTACAGGAATTATTTTATCGCATTTGTGTTAGTATGTTTTCTTCACCATGTGCCGCCTGTAGAATATAAGAAATCGATATTGTCTGTAGAAGTATCACAAAGCCAGTTATACCCGATCTCTGCGGCTGCTTTCATGAGCTCAATAGTCGTTAAATGACTATCCTTTGTCAAAAAAGCAAATAAAATTATTATACTGTTCTGTTTTTAAAATGCCTTTGTCAGTATTCGCCAGTTGAAGTGTTAGCAGACAATTTACTGGCTGGATAAACTCAACTGCGCCTAATTCAAAGTTATTGTCACCGTCAATCAGATGTTTGAGGATCAGAGCAATTAATTGATCTGTTTGCGTTATGCTGAAATCGTAAAGCCTGATTAAATTTTCGGAAACTACACTATCATATTTTCCGCCAGCCAATAAGTCTTCTAAATACTCAAGTTTCATGTGCAGCTCCTGTAGACATAAATTAAATAAAAACCAGCATTTAAGTTCCACAACAGAAAGGAAACTTATCAATCGCCGATGTTACCTATATTTTATTCCACCAGAAAAGAATTGTTGTTACTACTTACTAGCTGGCTATCTAAATGTTAGCTGAATATTTCGCGTAAAGTTTAGGAAACATCTTCTTCAAATCATCGCTTTCCTCGTCCCATTCTTGCCCGGTAGTTTCTGAATATTCCCTGTTAGAATGGGGTATTTCCTGTCCTGTGACTTTCTCAAAAACTGTAGCGGCAACATAACCTAATCCCTCCCATTCTGAACCCTCAATTCTGTTAGTATCTACTTCAACAAGTGTTTCCGGATCAGCAATTGTTGTAAAGTAAAAATCTTTGCCTTGTCCGATTACCCATTCTCTAAAGTCATTAAAACTGTCATCACTGCAGCCGCCATGAATAAGATAGATTGCTCCCCATAACTCCCAGGTATTAGACTTATCCTTATAAAAACAAAACCTGTTTTCAAACCGGATGATATCTGTCGGTGAAAGTTTATGTAATTCAGTTGCCAGTAGTTGCTGCTGCTTTTCAAAGTCCTGGCCCGAGTTGTTTTTTGTGGTAAGAATAATTTCCCAAAACCTTTCGTCTTCAAGTAATTCGTCTGTGGAGGTGAAGTTTATATTTTTCTTTCCTCCACCAAATAATTTATCAAAAAGTCCCATACATTCTGTAAGCTTGTTTTTTAAAATACCATTTAAACAGCAGACCTTATAGTTTAAGCTATTCTTTCCAATACGCATTCGCCGCCCTGGCCAATTCTTCAATCGTCAATTCATTGTGGCCCTGGTCAAAAATCTTGATAACGTTACAACTGATTGCAAGGTTCGCCCCACTATAATCAAACCTTGTATCATGTTGCTTACATGTAATAATAACCAAATCATTTGTGATGTCTGCAGAAAGTATCTCCAGTTGTGCTTGAAAAATGTCTGGTAGGTTGATTACAGGAATAGCAGGAACACCTGGTGAATTCGTCCAGGGAGATAGTGTTATCTTGTTAATCCCGGATAGTTCAATATAAAACTTATTAAAGGAGCTGTCCATTTGTTCTGCCAGGTACTCACAGTAAATGGTCAGGACCAGCAACTCTTTATCGCCAGACCATGCAGAAATTATCCCGTCATGCAGAATGGAAAAAATGTTTCTTATATCTTCAATCATTTTCATTTTTATTTCCGCTAGCCGCCCCACCAAGTTTTGCCTCTACAAATTCGGCCGCCCGAAGAACAGCAGATATCCATCTGCATCTTTTATCTCAAACCCTTTAATATCGTCACTGTTATCATGAAGCGGTTTCTTAAACACAACTGCATTAGAACGGTATTCTTCAAACAGTTTCTCCGGGTCTGCTGTGGAAATATAGGCATCGGGGGGCGCCCACTCGTGCCGGGTATGATTGGGAATAGGTTTTATATCGTCAGCAACAGCCTTAAGCATAATAGAAATATGGTCCCTTCCTATTATGGCCCAGTAAGGATGGTCACCCGGACCTGTATAATGAATTTTAAATCCAAGTTTACCTACATAAAAGGAAACAGATGTTTGCAAATCGGTAACTATAAAACAGGGCATGATATGAGAGAGGTTGGTCATGTATTACCATTTACATTTAAGGAGGTGTAAAACGATATCAATGTAAACATTTTTGGAGGATCTGTTGCATTTAGTCCCACACTTAAGTCCGGCGCTGTTAAGAACAGCCGGCAGTTGGCTTTAGCCAAAGTATCGCCAACCGGAATCATAGTAAGTGTTTTGCAGGCAGTATCTTATTAAATAATACTTATCCATTTTTATCAATGATTTTTTGGTGGGGTGGGGATACTCACCCATAGGTAAACGCTTTATATTGCACTAAAACTTACCTGCATTATCAGTCTATGAAGGTTAAATTTCAAATAGAATTCGTAAATAAAGATAGAAGACCTTATTACCTGATTGCGCGGTACCTTACGCAGGAACAGCCTTTCTCACTTAATGGTACGCCCTATTTGAATAACTTTAAAATCAAACCGGTTTTAATAAAACCAAGAGCTTCAGATAAAGATGGCAACCCAAGAGTTGACCTCTATATATTTTACCCGGTCAATGGAGATGATATCAAAACATTAAATACTGGAACTATCGTGGAATTAACCACCAGTTAAACCTGATATTATGCTGTTAGTGCTATCTGCTTCTCCGACTTGTTTTTCCGCTTGCCTGCGGGTTTGCTGCGTATGTAGCATTTACCCTTCCAACTGGCGCCGGTTGCCGGCCTACCACTCCTGATACGGGACCAAGGATCCCTTTGATAATAATTTCCCATAACAAAGTTTTAGAATGTTGAAAATGTTTGTGTCGTAATTGCCTTGATAAGCGTAGGTAAGACCCCCCAACAGCACAAGACACCGCCACATTCCGTGTACGCTCATTTTTCTACAAAAACATTGTACTGAAATAGCAGGGTGTTTGAATGTACACACGGTAACGCATATCTTTATCCAAAGAGTTCATGGGAGCTCTCTGGATTTTTTATTTAAGCACAAGGAGATGAATTTAACAATCACAGGATATTCTACTGCCCTATTTTCAACCTGGTATTTTATAGAAGAGCTGGGTTTATTGTTCGACTGTGGTGACGGATTGACTTCTACGTTATTACAAAAAAGCAGGAAAATAGAGAATGTATTTATTTCCCACGCAGACAGGGACCATCTCACAGGACTTTTACAATTTAATCAGTTAAACGCAAGACAAGGATTACCCGTTATCCACTACCCGTGGGACTGCGGTTCGTTTCCTGCGCTGAAAGAATTTTCAACACAGTTTGATCCACACGTTAAAGGAGCTATTTGGATACCGGTAACTGACAAAGATAAGATCTGGATAAAAAAAGATGTGTATGTTGAGGCAATCCGAAACAATCATGTTTCAGCCAATCAACATTCTTATAAAAGCCTTGGTTACCGGGTAGTAAATGTAAAATCAAAACTGAAACCTGAATACTTAACCTTGCCAGCCAGTGAAATTAAAAAGGCTATTGAAACCCTGGGCAAAGAAGCGACTTATACAAATGTTGAAACTATCCTCCTTTCTTACAGCGGTGACACTCCCTGCGAAAATTTTGAATTTTGGAATAATTCAAAAATACTTATTCACGAAGCGACTTTTTTAGGTGGGGAAGAAGATAAAAACATTCACACACACGGCAACAAACACAGCCATCTTGAAGAAGTAATAAAATCAGTTTCAGCAATCAATATTGAACGCCTGGTTCTTGGGCATTTCTCCTCCAGGTATTCAAATGAACAAATTGATAACCGGATTACGACACTATGTAAACACTATAACATAAAGGTTCCGGTACACAGACTTTTGCCGGGGGAGGCAACAAAAGATATATTATCTACGCATCCAATATATTAGAACAACAGTTAATAATATTGGCTGGAGAATTTTTAGTAACCACTACAATTATGATCAAGCTATCTTCTTACTTTTTAATGTTACTTTTTCTTGTCAGTTGTAGTAATTCAACTATTACCAAAGAACAGGCAATTAATATTAAAGACTCTGCCCGTTCATTACCAGGCAATGCAAACGTTGCTGAAAACAAAACGGCACATGATTCGGGTAACGTTAACCAGGAAAATGCTACTACTGTAAATAATGAAGACAATATTCAAAAAGCCGTTGTTTCAAAAAGTGATAGCTCCATTTGGTTAACAGCAAACATAAAACTCGATCATAGAATATTCGGGTACAACAAACCAGATACCGCTTCAACAAAAATGATCCTGCTATCAATTTTTACGGACGATGTAAAAGGAAACCCATTCAAATGTCCTTTCGGCGCTTATTATCAAACCAGTGATATGCCTGACATGGAACTCAAATATATTGGTATGGAAAATGAATTTGTAAAGGCAAATATTCTTAAGAATGATAGCGTACAGGCAACTGTATATATTGATAAGAAGTGGATTGAGTTGGAGGAATAGTGATGAAGATTTGTTTGTCTGAAAAAATGAGTTCATCATAAAATAGTAATCTGTCACTGTTAAAATCATTCCAAAATCCATCATCCTTTCCCGAAAGTTAACTTAAGTGAATTTTTGCGATTTCCTTCCTGGGGATGTTTGCAAAAAATAAAATATGGGACTATCTAATTTGGGCATCTTTCACACAATCATTGGCATCATTGCAATCGTAGCAGCAATCCTATCTTTTGTACGATCCGGTAAAATCAGTCTGGAGCACTCAACGGGCAAAATATATTTCTATGGTACAGTGATTACTTCCTTAACAGCATTAGGCCTTTCTAAAAATGGCGGTATTAATCCCGGGCACTTTTTTTCCATATTCATTCTGATACTGGTAATAATTGCTTACTTTCTTTATGCCAGGAAAAAAGAAAGTAAAAAAGCCCGTTATTATGAAAACTTTTTGTTGTCTTTCAGTTTTTTCCTGTCGCTTGTGCCAACTGTCAACGAAACGTTTACACGTGTTCCAATTGGCCATCCATGGGCAAAGAACCCTGCTGATCCGGTAATTGCCAAAACATTGCTTACACTTTTGTTATTGTTTATCATCGGCTCCGTTTTTCAATTCAGGAAGCAAAAAAATATCAATAAAATCCTTAAGTAGCCATTTTGAAAATTAATCAAGAGAGCATATCAACTATGTTTCATTAAATAGCAACACTCTCAATCATTCATATAAATCCGGCAGAAAGAAATTATTACTTAGCTTTAAAGAATGTAATTCCGGCTTATTGTACACAGCTACGAATATTGAAAACATTTACTACCAGGATCGATGTAATGGATACAGATAAATCAGACTTTTTACAACATATACTCACACCTTTTGCTGGGCTAACAGAAGAAGACATTGCTGTTAGTCTTCCTTTTTGGCGGAAGCGGCAAATACGCAAGGGAGATTTTTACAACATGCAGAATATTGTTTGTAAAGATTTGGGCATTGTTACAAAAGGTATCTTCAGAGTATATTACTGCGATTCAACTACCCATGAAGAGAAAAACATGTTCTTCTTTTCGGAGGAACAGTTCATCGTTTCTTTTCGCAGTTTTTTATACCAATATCCCTGCGTGTATTACATTGAGGCGTTGGAAGACGCAGAAGTGCTGTACGTATCTTACCAGGATTTGCAGAACCTGTATCAAAGTCATAAACCCTGGGAGCGTTTTGGAAGAATGCTGGCAGAACACTTCTTTCACCAGTCGCAAGGCCGAACAGAATACCTGTTATTGTTTAATAACGAAAAGCGTTATTTAAACTTACTAAAAGAACATCCAAAAATTGTAGAAAGAATCGCAGCTTTTCATATTGCTTCTTACCTGGGAATAAAAAACCAATCATTAAGCAGGATTAAGAAAAGAGTACAGGGTAATGATGAACCGTAACCTATAGTATTTATAACATATCCTCCTGCTTGCCAGGAATACCGTACTGATTTTCTTATGCCGATACTTTTCACCTGGACTTTTCAACACAATAAATTTGAACTTTTCAGCAAAACAGGCTATTTCATTTTAGGGTGACCTTTACGTCATCATTTAAAAAGAAATAACATGAAAAACTCCAACAAAGACAGTAAGGTTTTAGTTACCGGAGGTGCAGGTTTTATTGCTGTACATTGCATCATTAAGTTACTTCAGCAAGGTTATACGGTAAGAACAACTTTGCGCTCGTTAAACCGTGTGAATGAAGTAAAAGAAATGCTCTGCAATGGGGGAATCAATTCGTTTGAAAATCTCTCCTTTATTGAAGCAGACCTGAAAGAAGATAAAAACTGGAACGATGCTGTAAAAGATTGTACCTATGTGTTACATGTAGCATCACCAACACCCGCCATTCAATTTGAGCATGAAGATGAAATCATCAAACCAGCAAGGGAAGGTGTGTTGCGGGTTTTGAAAGCAGCGAGGGATGCCAATGTAAAACGGGTGGTGTTAACTTCTGCTTATGGCGCTATTGGCTGCGGGCACAGGAACCGTACAACGCCATATACAGAACAGGACTGGACAGACCTTTCTGCAGATCTGCATCCTTATCAAAAGTCAAAAACCCTGGCAGAGATTGCCGCATGGGATTTTATAAAAAAAGAAGGCGGCGCGCTGGAACTTTCCACCGTAAACCCGGTAGCGGTGATGGGACCGGTATTGGGAACTGATTACTCTCACTCCAACCAGATATTAAGACGTATGCTCGAAGGAGAACTGGAAGCTTGCCCCAAAATAGAATCCTGCTATGTGGATGTGCGTGATGTGGCAGACCTGCATGTATTGGCAATGACAAAACCTGAAGCAAAAGGGGAACGTTTTCTTGCGACTACCGGCAATGCCTTGTCAATGCTGGAGGTGGCAAACATTTTGAGAAGCAGGTTAGGTGAGGATGCAGCAAAAGTTCCGACGAGTGAAATTGCGAATTGGAAATTACGTGCTGCGGCACTACTAAAGCCCGACTTGAAAATGGTAGTAACATTACTTGGACAGTATGCACAAGCCAGCGGTGAAAAAGCAGGAAAATTGTTACATTGGTCGCCGCGTACAAATGAAGAAGCCATTATAGCTACTGCCGAAAGCATGTTGAAGCTGGGTCTCATTAAAAAGTAAAAGCAATGAAAGTAATCACAACGGGAGCAACCGCCATCTCCAATTGTTATATAAGCCCCACTCCTTCTACCGAGCAGTTTATACCTACCCATACGTTTATGTACCTGGTTGCGGGAGCAATGACGGTGTACGATGGCAGCAAGGAATACAACATTAAGCAGGGCGACTATGGCATTGGAAGAAGGAACCATTTAGCCAGGTATACCAAGCAGGCCGATAATGGTAATTTCAGAAAGATATATATTGTTTTTGAACAGGATTTTTTAAAAGAATTCAATCAGACTTTCAATTATAAAGTTGCCAACAATTTGCCGGCCCAGGCGATTATCCGCTTAAATAAAAGCAGGTTGATCGATAACTTTATCCAGTCTTTAATGCCTTATTTTGATGAGCATGGAATTATTGATGGCGACTTTCTAAACATCAAACGCAGCGAACTGTTATTGGTGCTGCTAAAAACAAATCCTGAGCTGGCCAATGTTCTCTTTGATTTCAGCATTCCTGAAAAAATAGACATGGAGGAATTTATGAACAGGAATTATAAATTCAATGTAAGTATAGAACGGTTTGCATATTTAACGGGCAGAAGCCTGTCGGCATTTAAACGTGACTTTGAAAGAACATTTCATACCACACCAAGTCATTGGCTGGTACAAAAAAGACTGGAAGAAGCATACTACCTGCTTAATAAGAAGCATAAAAAACCTTCAGATATTTATCTTGACCTGGGCTTTGAAAATTTCTCCCATTTTTCCTTTGCGTTTAAAAAACTGTTTGGTCATTCACCTACACAGATTAACAAATAAAAAGCGCCTGCTAATAACGCGTTGCCAGAAGTGGGTTGATGACATTGTAGATATATCTGCAATATCTAAAGATGTTGAAATAGAACAAACCGGTAATCCAAATCGCTCTTAAAGACAGTTACGCCATCTATTGCCAGTGTTTCAAAGATTTCTTATCTTTTTACCCCATCCCAATAAAAAATGAACCGTAAACTTATCACCCTTGTCTTTTTTATTATACTATCAAAAATCCTGTGCGGCCAGGTTACTTGTTTAAATCCCGGCAGAGTGGAAGTATTGCCCGTGTTTTTTGTACCGAAAAATGTTTCGTTTCCTGATTCTACGGTACAAAAAGACAGGATACGTCAGCATTTGGTATGGTCGCAAAACAGGTATAAAGAAATGCTTGGCAGCAGGGCTACCTTTAAAATTGCCGATACCGGTGCCTTAATATATCACGGCACAAGAACAGACAGCTATTATAAAACTTTTACTGACAGAGGAGCTGCTGCTTACCTGGAAGAGTTATTACCCTATCTAGGATATACACGCTTTAATTGCCCGTTTGTAATACTGGTGGTATATATTGATTACAATACCAACTTCCCGCTGGCAGGCGGCAGAACATTTAATGGCGGCATCAACACAGGCGGCGGGGTCATCATCATATCAGGTGCAGACTTAAAATTTTTGCCTAATTTTCAATCTACACTTCAGCATGAACTGGGACATGGCTTTGGTTTACCGCATGTAGATTCTTATGGGTACAATATGAATACGAATGCCTCTGTCATGTCATACAACCCATCGCACCAAACTAATTTTTTCACGCCAAGTGCTACACCGGGTACTTTGATTCCGGAAGATATCCGTAACCTATCCCTGAATAAACTTGCATTGTCCGGTCTTGCTTTTGATTCTGCAAAAGACATTCCCACAGGGTATACTATTTATGAGGGCATTCCATTGGTTGGCATGATGGATATTCCCGGGGAATACTCTTACAAAATAACTGCTACTACCACTTCCGGAGAAACCTACAATTCATCTGCGGGTAATTTGGTGCAGAATGAGATAAAACTAAGTTACCCGGGAATGCCTTTTGCTTACGACGCGCAGAACATGTGGCATTCAGGTGAAGTAGCAGACTGGGCAAACGTTACCATAAAATTTCCGTTTATTGTTACGCTGGATAAAATTGGTATACACACGCAACATAGCGGTTTGTATCAAAAAGCTGACAGTATAAGAATTGAAAAATATAATAACAATAATTTTTCCCGGATAACAGAACAGGCGTTACCCGATGTTGATGAATATATTTCCTTCAAACCCACTACGGATAGTGTCTTCAGGTTTCAGTTTAAGCCCGGCATTACAAAAATGGTGACCATAAGAGGAATCGAATTTTTTAATAATAACGAAGTTGTATTTCCGCCAAGGGTGCCCTACATTTTAAGGAATCCCCAGAAAAAACTATTAGCGGCAAAAGCTGTATTGAATATGCCCGCAGATAGTTCAATCATACAATCATTTTTAGTGCCCTTAAGCTGGAGTGGCCCACAAAGCATAACCTATAAATTGCAGATAGATACGTGCAAAGACTTTTGCTCGCCTGTTTTTGAGGGATATATTCAAAATGCTGCTTTCTCTTATCCAATAAAAGTGATGAATAAGAAATACTTCTGGCGTGTTAAGGGGTTAAATACCATCGGTCAGGGGTTTGGAGAATGGAGTGATATCCGTCATTTTCAACCACAGGCTGCTGCCGTATTTAATTTTACCGGTAATGGAAGTTATTTCACCGCTGCCAATTGGGAAAATAATATGGTACCCCCTAACCCTGTACCGGCCGGGGTGGAAGTACGCTTAAAAAGTGGAAACTCATCTGAATGCCGCATCGACCAAACTGTAACTTTTCTGTCGGGTTCAAGACTATCTGTCGCGCCGAATACCAATGTGAGACTGGTTCAGAATGTTATTATACAATAATGAAAGACCCCGGCAAGATGGATATCGTTGCGAATAAATAATTCCAACACAATTTCAGGACCTTACGGCATCATCTTTAGACATGAGCTTTGGATTTGAAACTTTTGCAGAAATGTCCGCTTACCTTTTAAAAATTATGGGCCTTGAATTACAGGCCGGGCTTTATTTTTTTCCTCTTGAGCACCAGGGCTGCAATGAGTGATACCAGTATTCCAACCGGCAAAATCTCCGCATAGGTAAAAAGAGTAAACCCTAACGGTGTAGCATACGTTTCTTTTGCCTGATTGATCTCCGCAATTTTAGCTTCCAGCGCTGATCCTGAAAGAGAAGTCTTTGCTTGTTCTATCATAGCAGCGCAGTACCGATCCATATAATCAGGCAGGAAGTTCTTGTAAACTATTGCCCAGGTAATAACATATAAGGTAGAAGCAATCAAGGCAATAAGAAATCCCATACCGAATGCTTTTCCAAAACCAATGATACCTTCAGCCTGTTTATCCCTGTAAGATTTAATGGCGACAAAAATAAATGTGAATGCGATCAGCATACCCAGGTACCCGATCACCATTGAAGATGCACCCGCATGCAAAGTATCACTGTTGGCAGAAATGAGCATCGTCGTGGCCATAAAAGCAGACACCACCGCGCCGGCGATCAATCCGTAAATAATAACTGTTCTTTTCATGTTGATTTTTTTATGCCTCAAAAATGCAATTCCGGCACATTATATCATTCACCCGATAGTATGATTTTACATCTGTCGCTTCAAATTCACACAAAAGTTGGAGGCTAAGCGATAAGATTCAGACGTTTTGCTTTTTCGATTGCCTGGGTTCTTCTTTTAACATCCAGTTTTTCAAAGAGACGTGAAGTGTGCGTCTTGATGGTGTTGAGAGAGACAAAGAGCTGGTCGGCGATTTCCTGGTTGGTAGAGCCTGTAGCAATGAGCGTTAACACTTCGAGTTCGCGCTGACTGATGCCAAGATCCCTGAGCATTTTAGCATCAGGTGAAAAAGTTTCCGCCACCTGCCTGTAGATGATCACTTCCTTTTCAACAACGATGGTTTCTTTGATAATTTCCTTTTTGGGTCGTGTAAGTTTTTTTGCCAGCCAGATACCAATGAAAGTAAAAATAACCGCGATTCCTGTGATATATACTTCGGCTGCATGGTCCAGCACCAGGAACCTGAACTCCATCCATTGCAGTAACAACATCACAGATGCCATTGCAGCAGCATAGAGCAATACATTCTTTAGTGTAAATACTTTCATAGCCGTTCTCAAATGTAAATTATTTATACAAGATAAGAAGTGGCGTTAACAGGTACATCATTCATGTGAGCTAAACATTTTGCGGTATGCTTTTGGGCAATGTTTTCAGGCAACCTGTAGTTTTGGTAATCGATCAGCCGGTCCGCGAAAACATCCGGTAGAGATGAGTTGTTACTGGATATGCTTTGTAATACGGGAAGTTATCTATCCTTGCTGTTACAGGCAGTTTAAACGGGCAGGATTCCATCATTCCTGAACATAAAAAAACGCTGCTCTGAAGAACAGCGTTTTTTACATTGATATATTTTTCTAGGTTCCTAGCAACTTATATAATTCATCCAGCTTTGGCGTAAGTATAATTTCAGTACGCCTGTTTTTAGCCCTGCCTTCCGGTGTGGAATTGGTATCTACAGGATCAAACTGGCTATGACCAGATGCTTCTACCCGCACAGGATCTACCTGGTAAGTATTCACCAGTATTCTTACGATAGCTGTAGCCCTTGAAACGCTTAATGCCCAGTTGTCTTCATACTTACCCCTGATAGGAATTGAATCTGTATGACCTTCAATATTTACAGCAATATCAGGATTGATGATCAATACAGCAGCAAGCTTACTCAATGCTTCTTTGCCTAAAGGATTTACAACGGCACTGCCTGAAGGAAATAAGAGGTTTTCACTAAGGCTCACATATACCTTACCATTCTTTTGCGTAACCGTTAAATCACTTGAACTGAAACCACTTAACGCATCGGTCATTTTCTTTCTCAGCTCTGCTGCTTTTTGCTTCTGCTGATCAAGCAAAGACTGAAGCTGTTCCAGTTTTCTTTGTTGTGTTTCATAAGCCTGTTTGCTGCTGCTCAATTGGTTCTTCAACTGGCTTTGCGTATTGTTTGATTCTTCTGCAAGCTTTGCATTCGCCGCGGTGAGATCTTTAATTTTTTGTTCCAGTTGTGCAACATTTGCTTCCAGTCCGGTCACTTTATTGGCCAATGTGGCGCTGTCATTTTTTGAATAACGCAAGGCAACCTGTGCATCCAGGTACTTTTTCTTTGACACACAAGAAGTCGTCAAAAAGAATGCAATGGCAATGATCGAAAGCGTACTTATTCCTTTTTTCATGCGCTATTTTTTTGTATACTATAAAAAATGATGCCTGATTTACTGTATTCATTTAAACGATAGACCAACAACCTATAAATCCACTTGAAAGAATTGATTTACAAGTCTTCTGCCATGCTGAATTATTTAAAACAATTCCGGTGGCTTGTTTTCATCGGCCTTTTTCTCCCAATGCATTTCAACGCTTTTGCTGTAGTCCATCAGTTTTGCACCCACTGCTTTCCAGCCCATTACTTCTACCATACGGGCAATTTTAAACTTGGCGCTACGCACCTGTTGCCCGCGACCGGTTTGCACAGAAAGTACAGGCTCTTCCTCTGTAGATATAGCTTCCAAACGATTTTCTTTACCTTCTTTTATAAAAAGGAATTTGTTATTGAGCGTAGTCGTCTCAATCTTGAAACGTTTCACATTGTACTGCTGCTTATCATTGTCAAGATATACAGCAGAAATAATTTTTTCCGGCTCAAACTTTTCAATAGACAAAATCTTTTCCGTATCAAAACGCTGGGTTAGCTCTGTATCAGTTAACTCATAACTTCCTTCTTTATAAAATACAATGATCTTTTCATCTTCAAAACTTCCCAGGAAAATTCCTTTCTCCTCATTGTTCAGCCTGCCAAATTTATCATCAAACCAAAGCTTACGGCCTGCCAGTGTTGACTTACCTTTTTCCTTAAACTTAACGCTTCTTATCGCATACTTGGTTACCTGGTTACCCATGCTGCTACGGCCCTTGATGTCAATTTCTTCAAAAAAGAAATCCAGTTCCTTAATACGCGCAGAACTGTTAGGGCTAAGAATTACTTTAACAATTTCTGCTTCGCCATTAGGGTTTGCAGTAAAGTAATGAACCTTACTTTTATCGTTGCCCTTGGTTAAATCATATTCCTTATCACGGGTAATACCTGTTACATTAAAACGTTTGGCATAGCTGGTACCTGAATCACCATCCACATAAATCATGTTGTAAGTGGTGCGTTCATCATTCTTATTAAACACTGCAGCATGTATAATGTCTTTACCGATAAACACTTTGTCTGCCACACGTACAATCTTCATAATACCACGTTTGGTAAAGACGATGATATCATCAAGATCAGAACACTCTACCAGCAATTCATCTTTCTTTAAACTTGTACCTACAAAGCCTTCTGCGCGATTGATATAAACTTTGGTATTTGCGATGGCCACATGTTTTGCCTGTATGGTATCAAACAGTTTGATCTCGGTTTTACGTTCGCGGCCCTTGCCATATTTCTTTAAGAGGTTTTCAAAATAAGCAACAGCAAAATCAGTAAGATTATCCAGGTCATGGTTCACCTGTTTAATATCAGCTTCAATACCTTTGATCTGTTCATTCAGTTCATCAATATCCAGCTTGTATATTCTTCGTACCGGCTTCTCAGTCAGCTTCAGAATATCTTCCCTGGCGATATCGCGTTTCAATTTCTTTTTGAACGGACCAAACGCTTTGTCTATCGCTTCAATTACCTTTTCCCAGGTTTCATGTCTTTTCTCCAGCTCTTTATAAATCTTTTCTTCAAAGAAGATTTTTTCTAAAGATGTGTAATGCCATTTGTCTTCCAGCTCTGCCAGTTTAATTTCCAGTTCCCGCTTCAACAGGCCTTTGGTATTATCGGCAGATATTTTCAACAGATCATGCACGCTGATAAAACGAGGCTTCTGCTCAACAATTACACAGGCATTGGGTGATAAACTTACTTCACAATCTGTAAATGCATACAATGCATCTATAGTGATATCAGGAGAAATGCCCGGCGCCAGCTCCACCATAATCTCTACGTTCTTGGCGGTGGCGTCTGTTACTTTTTTTATTTTGATCTTTCCCTGGTCATTGGCCTTTACAATCGATTCCATCAGCGATGTAGTGGTGACGCTGTAAGGCACACATTTGATGATCACCGTTTTTTTATCCAGCTCTTCTATGATGGCCCGAACCCTTACTTTACCCCCGCGTTTTCCCTCACCGTAATTCGTAACATCAATCATTCCACCGGTTTGAAAGTCGGGGAACAAGTCAAACTTTTTTCCTTTAAGATATTTGATGGAAGCATCACAGAGTTCGCAAAAATTATGCGGCAATATTTTGGTGGATAATCCTACCGCAATACCATCAGCACCCTGTGCAAGAAGTAAGGGAAACTTCATAGGCAGGTTCACCGGCTCCTGTTTGCGACCATCATAACTTAATTGCCATTCGGTTGTTTTTGCATTGAAGGCTACTTCCAAAGCAAACTTCGATAACCTTGCTTCTATATATCTTGGTGCAGCCGCATCATCTCCTGTTCTTACATCGCCCCAGTTGCCCTGTGTTTCAATCATCAGGTCTTTCTGCCCCATATTCACGAGTGCTTCGCCAATACTTGCATCACCATGCGGGTGATATTGCATGCTTTGCCCAATGATGTTCGCCACCTTGTTAAAACGTCCGTCATCCATCTCCTTCATCGCATGAAGAATACGGCGCTGCACGGGTTTTAAACCGTCTTCCACCGCCGGTACTGCACGTTCCAGTATCACATAGGACGCATAGTCCAGAAACCAGGTTTTATACTGGCCCTGAACACCACTTTCATTGGTTAAATCAAGCTCCTGTTTTTCTTTCGCCATTATTGATTAAGTTCTTTTATCAAAAGTAGAATTTGTTATGCCTCATAAAACTCCAGCGGCTGCCCGTTAGGATCATAAAAAAACACAAAGCGTTTGCCGGTGATTTCATCTACACGAATTTCCTGTACCTCCACCTGATGATCCAGCAGCCATATTCTTGCAGCTTCAATATCATGCACGGTAAATGCCAGATGCCGCAAGCCTTTGGCCTCCGGGTAAGAAGCCCTTTCCCGGTAATCAGGAAAAGAAAATAGTTCTATCTGGTAATTGCCATTGATCGCAAGATCAAGCTTGTAAGATTGCCGTTCTTCGCGATAGGTTTCTTTGATGATTTCAAAACCCAGCACTTCTGTATAAAAATGCTTGCTCACCTCGTAATCGTCAGTGAGTATAGCTACATGATGTATGTTTTTTATCCCGATCATTTCATTGATAGATATTGGAAAAAATAAATTGATAAACCCTACCCTTCCTGTTGCTCTTCTGTTACCGGGGCTGCCACACCAGCCAGTTTAACGGAAATTTCTTTCCAGCCTTTCGCCCAGTCGCCCTGTATTTCCAGCTTGCCTTCTTCCGCCATTTGCCTGATACGCCACACCAGGAACACATCACCCGTTGCGATCTTCATTTTTGAAAATGCATGCTGCAATATTTTTTGCAATTTCTGAAAGTCTCCCGTGATTGCTCCCAGCAATGCTTTATCAAAATGATCCGCCTCTTTGCCTGCGATTTTCTTACCGCCTTCCAGTATACGCACCATCGCATTTTCTGTGCAGAGTTTTTTCCATTCATCAGGATCTACTTCAAACTCACTCAGCGTAATCAATCTTGCCAGTCGCCTGGCTTTTAAAAATTCTTTCGGCTGTATCTGGTGTAATGCCGTTGGATAAAAAATGCTTCCCTTTTCATTAATAAAAGGAAGGTTGTTCAGGTATAACACAAATATCCTTGACTGATAGTTTTTCAACTGGCTCATCAACCAATAATAACCGGATACATCGTGGGCGTTTTGTCCCATCCAGATCCAGACAATCAGCTCCGGTTCCTCGTCCAGTTTCTTCTGCAACTGGTGTACGGTAAGCTTATCATCTACCAGGTCAATTTGTTCTGTGTAAGGAGATGATTCCAGCAATCCTTTCCACCAGTCGCGGCGTTGCAGGTAACCTTCCGTTTCATAAATGTCTTTCACCGGCCCCACTGCAAAATCATCTTTTATCTGCCAGATATCGCCATTGATACTTCCGCTTTCATCAAGCGCAATCGCCTGTTGTAAAACGTTGATATCCGGTTCCTGGAATACGATGTGTAACATAAGTAATGAAAAAGTAAAAATGAAAAAGTAAAAATTCAAACCCGGCATTCACGTTAAGCCAATCGCGTTTATCATTGGTTAATTCTTAATTAACTCTTCTTCCACCAGGTCCAGTTCCACCCTTAGATTATTAATAATAAACTCCTGCCGTTCCTGCGTGTTCTTACCCATGAAATATTCCAGCAGGTGTTGTATATGATCACCCTGTTCCAATATCACGGGCTGAAGTTTGATGCCGTCTTCTGTGATAAACCTTTCAAATTCGTCGGGAGATATTTCACCTAATCCCTTAAACCTGGTGATTTCCGGTTTACCAGTAAGCTTTTTGATGGCCGCCTGTTTTTCTGTTTCATCAAAACAGTAAATGGTTTCCTGTTTATTGCGTACGCGGAAAAGCGGCGTCTCCAGGATATATACATGGCCGCGCTTTACCAGGTCTGGAAAAAACTGCAGGAAGAAGGTCATCAGCAACAAGCGTATATGCATGCCATCCACATCGGCATCCGTGGCAATAACGATGCGGTTATAACGCAAATCCTCCAGGCCTTCTTCTATATTCAATGCATGCTGTAATAAATTGAACTCTTCGTTTTCATACACGATCTTTTTGGTAAGACTAAAACAGTTCAATGGTTTTCCACGCAGACTGAATACGGCTTGCGTATCCACATTTCTCGCCTTGGTAATAGAGCCGCTGGCGCTATCGCCTTCCGTAATAAAGATGGTGCTGTTTTTTTGCAGTGTTACAAAATCTTCCCGGTTCTTCACCGGTGGTTCATCATTCAGGTGAACACGGCAATCGCGTAATTTCTTATTGTGAAGATTCGCCTTTTTGGCGCGTTCGTTGGCCAGCTTTTTTATACCGGCCAGTTCCTTCCGCTCCCTTTCGCTCTGTTCAATTCTTTTCTTTAACGCATCTGCAACAGGTGTGTTACGATGCAGGAAATTATCAAGTTCCTTGGAAAGAAAATCAACCACAAAATTCTTCATGCTTGGCCCGTCTTCATATACATTCAGCGAACCAAGTTTTGTTTTTGTCTGGCTTTCAAATACCGGCTCCTGTACGCGTACAGATACCGCCGCCACAATACTTCCGCGTATATCTGCGGCTTCATAATCTTTCTTATAAAAATCGCGGATCACCTTTACAAAAGCTTCCCGAAATGCCTGCTGATGGGTACCGCCCTGCGTGGTGTACTGTCCGTTCACAAAAGAATATAAATCTTCGCCATAATCATTGTTATGGGTCATGGCCACTTCAATGTCTTCGCCCTTTAAATGAATGATGGGATAACGTATCTCATCTTCATTGGTCTTGCGTTGCAACAGATCCAGCAAACCATTCTTACTTACATAACGCTTGCCGTTAAAGTTGATGATAAGACCGGCATTGAGGTAACAATAATTCCAGAGCTGTGCATCCAGGTACTCAGGTATGAAATGAAAGTTTTTAAACACCGTATCATCCGGTATAAAAATCACCTTGGTGCCGTTGCTTTCCTCTGTAGCGGTTTCTTTATGTTCTTTGGTAAGCACTCCCTTTTCAAACTCGGCCACCTTTGCCCTGCCATCACGAACACTCTGCACTTTAAAGTAATTACTTAATGCATTTACCGCTTTTGTACCCACACCATTCAGGCCCACACTTTTCTGGAAGGCTTTGCTGTCATATTTGGCGCCGGTATTGATCTTGCTTACCACATCCACCACTTTGCCCAAAGGGATGCCGCGGCCATAGTCGCGAATGGTAACGGTTTTCCCTTCAATTGAAATCTCCACATGCTTGCCATAGCCCATGGTATGTTCATCAATACAGTTGTCAAGCACTTCCTTTACCAGCACATAAATACCATCGTCCGGTGAAGATCCATCGCCTAACTTGCCAATATACATACCCGGTCTAAGCCGTATATGCTCTTTCCAGTCAAGGCTTTTAATACTGTCTTCGGTATAATCAAACAGGTTCTTTTCTTTTGCTTCAGCCATAGGATAAAGTCTGTTATTAGTTTTTAATTTGTTGTTACCAGCGGCATCGCCAAACCCGGCTTCGTTGTGTCACTCACTTGTACGGTTGTACGTTCATCAGCAAATCCCGCTTCGGAAAATAAGCAATCAATTATTCAAAGTTGGCGGCCTGCACTAACCCGCAAAAATATGTTCTTCATCAGGCGTTGCCAAGCAATGTTTATAAACAAAAGCGGCTCTTTTGTGGAAAAACCTGTTAAAAAACGAAAGAATGGAAAACTTTTTGCTTTAACCGATGAAAGCCGGTTTATTAAAAAAAGTTTAGTTAAAAGCATTTAACCAAATTAAAACATACAAAAAATTAGTTTTATGGTATGAGCGTTGAAACGAGCAGGAAATACAACAACGTGCAGGAGATTCTTACGCATATTGCCGGTATATTGATTATTATACCGCTTGCTCCTTTTATTTGCCGTTTTATTCCGCCGGTAATGCTGGGCAGCATTAATGTAGACCTGGTTGTGTCTTTCCTTATCGCGATTATACTGGTGCGCCTGTTGCTCTGGCTGATAAAACCACTGGTACTTCCCGCTGCTATACTGGTAGTGCTGGTATTGGGTTACAACCAGCTTAACGGCAACTATAATTTTACCAGTGTGGTGCGTGATTACCGTACCCTCGCCTACATCAACTGGAAAGTACGTGAAGAAAAACAGAGCGATCTGCTGAATGTAAGTCCCTACCTGTTTGAGAACCCTGCAAGTAAGGTTAGCAGGCTGGTGAAAGCAAAGGTTCAGTTAACAGATTCCACCGTTCGTAACTTCTCGGTAAAGCACTCCCTGGATTATTTTAAATCTTACGAAGCCAAATACAAGATGACCACCCGTTATCTTTCTTTATTCAAATACATCAACCTTAACTTTAATTACGTTCCCGATACCCGTCGTGATGAATATTATGCAACTCCCAAAGAAACTATTTTAAATGGCATGGGCGGTGATTGTGACGACCACAGTATTTTAATGACAAGCTGCCTGATGAGCATCGGCGCACGTTGCAGGATGGTGATTGTGGAAGGGCATATGTACCCGGAAATGTTTGTGGGCGATAAAGATGATTTTGATATTTTTCAGCAGGCAGTAATACAGTTATTTGGCGATCTTCAAATTCACCGCATCTACTATCATGAATACAACGGCGATTACTGGGTTAATCTTGATTATACCGCAAGACATCCCGGCGGACCTTATATGAATGATAAGGTTAAGCTGGTAATTGAACCTTAGTTAAATCAGTTGCGTCTATCTGTCTCTCATAAAAATTTTCCATCCCGTTAAACCTTGCTTTTTTAATGTGGTCTATTTAATACACTACAGAAAAAATACAACCAGGTATAAATTTGCAGCAGGGTTAAACGGGTGTCTCAGCCGCAGGCGGGGCACCCTTCTTATTTCTTAAAAGCAAAGTACACTGCACCTAATAATAACAGGAAACTCACCGCATACTTCCAGTGAAAAGGTTCTTTCAGGTATATCACTGCAAAGAAGCTAAAAACGGTAAGCGTTATCACTTCCTGGATCATCTTTAACTGGAACCCGTTAAAGCCTTCTTTAAAACCAATGCGATTTGCGGGAACCATAAAACAATACTCCAGCAACGCGATACACCAGCTTACCAGTATCGTTTTCCACAGAGGCACATTTTCATATTTCAGGTGGCCATACCAGGCAATCGTCATAAAAACATTGGAACATAACAACAACACAACTGTACGCATGGTTGCAGGATTAATGATTGTTTATGGAATGATTCAGCAGCGTTTACCGCATTAATATTTATCTATGAATAGCGTCTCTTTCTCGGTGGCTTTGCTTCCAGTTCATCTATCAAAGCTTCCGGTGTAGGATTTTTTGTTATACCAACCGCAACCTGGAACAACCCGATGATCAGCACAATGGAAAAAATGATCTCCTGCCATCTTAACCAGTAACCCCAGCAACTATAAATTGCCCCTTTAGCAGGGTTCGCCAATTCATAAATTACTTCTGTTTGTTCCCCACCGCTATAACTCCTGAAAAGATAATCCGCATTCACCACATATTGTTTCTTATTGACTGTAAAGATTGCTTTGGGTGCAACTGTATTACTGGCACTGTCTTTTATAAAACGGATAGTTGCATTGGCGGTGATGCCGTTGAAATAATCAGGCTCGCGGGTAAATAATACATACGTCCCAAATATCACCAGATATAAAATAACCACTGTCTTATACAAAGCAACTGTTTTAGCGGGCAAAAATAACTGGAATGAAGCAAATAAGGGAGGTGAAAAATGAAAAGGGAAAAGTGAAAAATGAAAGTAACCAACATCAACGCACGATTGATATCTTACTTCTCGCGGGAGTAATTCCGGCTCTGGCTAATTAACAAAGTTCCACCAGAAACCATAGCGAATCCAAAGTCCGCGGCCACCATAATGCGGCGCTGTAAAATTGTATTTGGTAAACCCAAAGCCATTATTGTTGACGTTGGCGGTATTTAAGTTTTCCAGGCGAACAAATCCCTTAAAGCTTTTGATCCGGAAATGAAAAAAGAAATCTATATCAGGCCTGTTGGAAACTTTCACGGTATCCTGGTAAAAGAACTGGCCATTGAATGGTGAATAGTTAGATGGCTTGAATGGCGTGTAATACCTGATTTCCAATCCCGTGGACAAGAAAAGATTCTTAAAGAAATTTCCTTCAAAAACAATTCGGTTTCGTGTCAGCACTGATGGCACATTAATCGGCGGGTTACCGGTAGTCTGCTGCAGGTGCAATTCTGAATACCAGTTAAAAAAACGGGTGAGCTTGAATTTCTTTTCTGCACTTACCTGTAACACGTTAAATAAAGTAGATTCCTGCTGAGGGTTAAAGAAGCTTTCAAAGTAAGTATAATTATTAACCACATAATAGTTACCCGTTAGCTTAAGCTGCAATGCAGGCAGGTAAAAGTTGGCGAAGAAACGGGTGGTATTTTCCTTTTTCAGGTCCTGCTGAATGGTTACCGGAAACGAAGTCTGGTTATCATACATGTAAGATGGCGTCCTGTTTACGTTCTGGAAACCAAGTTCAAAAGCGCCAATCTTACGGCCAAGTTCGCGTGACAAGCTCAGGTATAAAGCATAGTCACCGCTGTAACTTCCGGCAACATATAACTGACCATTGGCTTCTATATCCCATTTCTTGTTGCGGGTTCGGTTACGATATTCACCGGTAAGATATACGTTGCTAAACCTTGTGCGGGATGAGGTATCAAACTCCCCCTTGAGAAATTGATAAGCCGCCCCCATTTTTAAAAACTGGTTCTGGTTCTTTTTCTCCGGAAAAGTAATAATGCTGAATTCGTTGGTAAGATCTTTCCAAAGGTCTTTAAAGCGAACGGAATCCACCGGGTTAAAATAATTATAATACAGGTTGTAGCTCGCCGGTGAACGATCATAATCCTGGAAAATATACTGGTTACTGGTATAACTGATGGTATGCTGCAATCTTAAACGTGGATAAAACAAGCGGTACGTTACAGAATCTGTAACCAGGGAATCCTTGCTGCCCAGGTCATAATAATGCCGGAAATACAATGTGTTATTTTTATACAGGGTACCTGTTACAATCGTTGTACTAAAGATGTTCCTGGTGTTTCCATTATTGCTGCCCAGTCTTGTGGGTGCTTCGTACGGATCGCCCAGGGTAAGACTGTCAAGTTTCTTATCATCAATCAAACCACCATTTTCTGAAGATTTGGAACTGTTGAGAATGTAAATAAAATATGCGCCGTAACGTTTATTGGAGGTTTGATAAAAACTGTTGAAGCGGATGTTGCTGGTACTCGTATTCTGGTTACGATAAGTACCGGGCGAGTTAAGCAGGCGGTATTCAAAAGTAAAGTTGAAATTTTTGTTTCGGTTCTGCGTATGCATCAGGTTGATCGTCTGTTCAGACTTACTGCCGATAAGATAAGCCAGTTCTGTATAGGGCCTGGTAGTTTGAAAAAAGCGGGTTCCTTCAATCGTATATTGATACACATCATATGCATGAAAACCTGCATCAAAACCAGCCTTCATATTGGGTTTAAACAATAGAGAATAGGCCGCCGTACCCAAGTTACCCAAATCATTATAAGTGTAGGCCAACGGCACTCTTTTATGATAGTCGTTAAGGGAAGAGTCAAGATAATGAACCCGGGACGAATCGAAATATTTAAAACTGATGGTGATAGAATCTGCAAACTGGTCGCGGTGTTTAAGACTTAGCGAATCCTTACTTTTTTTGATAGGCCTTCCCTGGCTGTCATAAGAAACATCACTGGTTTTTAAATTATTAAGATTACCGGGCAATTGCGCAGATACAAAATGGCTGAGCATGCAAAGAACAATCAGAACAATAAAAAAAGGATAATGCTTGCTTTTGTACATGCAACAATGAATAATTTACAAACTAACGGCAAATAAAGAATGATTCCATCTAAAAACCGTGTTAATTCAACCACACAGGTGTTCTATAAAAACGCAATGTTACGCTTCTGCTACCAATGCTTTAAATAAGGCGGTAAGTTTAGGCTCTGCATCTTTGGCTGCGGCCAATACTTCTTCATGGGTAATCACATTTTCTTCCTCTCTTATTCCCAGGTCAGTAATCACGCTCATGGCAAAAACTTTCATTCCTGCGTGTACCGCCACTATTACTTCCTGCACGGTACTCATTCCAACCGCATCCCCACCAATCGCTTTAATCAGCCGGTATTCAGCACGGGTTTCAAAGGTGGGCCCGGTAACGCCGGTATAAACGCCTTCCTTAAAATCATAGCCTAATTCCCTGGCTGTTGCTTTAGCTTTTTCAATAAGTAGTTTATCGTATGGCTCGCTCATGTCAGGAAAGCGGGTACCCAGCTCATCTTCATTTTTACCCAATAAGGGATTCGTTACAAAAAAGCTGATATGATCTTTGATAATCATCAGGTCCCCTACCCTGAAATCTTTATTTACACCACCGGCAGCATTGGATAATAGTAAAGTTTGTACCCCCAGTAATTTCATGACCCTAATGGGATAAGATACCTGCTGCGCGGTATATCCCTCATAAAAATGGAAACGGCCGGCCATTACCACCACTTTTTTACCACTCAGTTCACCCAATATCAACCTGCCATGATGGCCTTCTACCGTGCTTACCGGAAAGTGAGGAAGATCGCTGTAAGGTATTTCCTTTTCAATCGCAATTTCATCTACCAGGTTGCCCAAACCACTGCCAAGCACAATGCCTACTGCAGGCTGGTGAGGATAAACCGACTGAATATATTGCACCGTTGCGGTGAGTTGTTGCATTAATGCAGAAGACATAACTTATTTTTTATACCGGCTATCACCAGGGCGATATATTGTACCGGCCATCCGGCAAATATATATAAATGCATGGTTGCCTTTACGGTGTGTTAACAATCCATATTGCCGGCCAATATGATTAAGTACTATTTTTAGGCACTAATAGATTAAATCGCTTGCGACCAAAACCACTGCTCATCTTCATTTTAATAGTTGTCTGCATTGCCGGAGACCTGCATGCGCAGTTATGCCAGGGAAGCCTGGGTGATCCCGTGGTAAATATCACTTTTGGTTCCGGAACCAGTTCGCAGCGGCCGTTTGCATTAACGAACTATTCTTTTGTTTCAAACGACTGCCCCAATGATGGTTCTTATACACTAATTAACCGCACCTCCGGTTGTTTTGGCAATACCTGGCACAGCGTGGAAAATCATACCCCCAATGACGCGAACGGATTAATGATGTTGATTAACGCCTCTGTGGATACCGGTGATTTTTATATTGATACCATCAAAAATCTTTGCCCCAATACCACGTACGAATTCGCAGCATGGATTGTAAATATATTGAGGCCAAGTGCCTGTGGCGGTTCGGGAATAAGTCCTAAAATAACCTTTGCCATAGAAACAACAACCGGTACGCCAATCAAAAATTATAAAAGCGGAAACATACCAAGCACATCTTCCCCGGAATGGAAACAATACGGTTTTTTCTTTACCACGGCGCCGGGAATGGCATCGGTCGTAATACGGCTTACCAACGGTGCCCCGGGAGGTTGCGGCAATGATCTTGCACTGGATGACATTACCTTCCGGCCATGCGGCCCGAGTGTTGATGCAACCATTAACGGGTTCAGCGCACTGGACACGATCAATGTGTGCGAAGACTCTACAGGAAGTCCGTATACCATCAACGGCCTAGTATCCTCCGGATATGAAAATCCTTCACTGCAATGGCAATTGAGTACGGATGGTGGCGCAAACTTTTCAGATATCAGCAATGCCAATAATGCAACCTATCTTTCCAAGGTAACAGCAGTGGGCAGTTACCTTTATCGACTTGCTGTTGCAGAAGGCAATAACATCAGTTCAACCGCCTGCAGAATCAATTCTAATATTATACGATTGAATATAAATCCGCTGCCGGTGATCCAGGCTAGAAGTAACTCCCCCGTTTGCGGTAATGAAGATCTTATGTTGTCCGCTGGCGGCGGGAGTGTTTACCACTGGAGCGGCCCCGCCGGCTTTGCTTCTGCTGATTCGTCAGCCATTATTCCACATCCAACACAGAACTATGCCGGGTTATATAAAGTGAATGTAACCACGGCCAGCGGTTGCGATAACACCGATTCTGTAACAGTAGGTATTTTTCCTGCGGCAGTGGCAGAGGCCGGCAGCGATGTTACCATATGCGAAGGCAGCGCCGCCAGGTTACAGGGTAGCGGTGGAGTGAGTTATGAGTGGAGACCCTTGCGCAACTTATCATCTCCTGCAAGTCAAAGCACCAGTGCATCACCCATAGACACTACACTTTATTATGTAACGGTAACCGATGAACATGGTTGTAAAGCCACAGATTCAGTAAGTGTTAATGTGCTTCATAAACCCGTTGCCAATGCAGGCCCGGATAAGGTAATACTGGGCGGACAATCAACCCAGTTGCAGGGAAGTGTTGCAGGTGACAGTATAAGATTTGTATGGTCGCCATCGTCAGGCATTAATAACACTAATACACTGCAGCCAACCGTAAACCCGGAACACGATATCACTTATACCCTTTTCGCGATATCAAAAGCGGGTTGTGGAACAGCGTCAGATAATGTATTTGTACGGGTTTTTGAAAAGGTGAATGTGCCCAATGCTTTTTCTCCCAATGGCGATGGCATTAATGATACCTGGCGGATGGATGCGATTGAAACCTATCCTGAATGTATTGTTGAAGTCTTCAACCGTTACGGTCAGCCGGTATATAAAAGCAAAGGTTATTCCAGGAACTGGGATGGCACCTATAATGGCAAACCCTTACCTGTAGCCACTTATTATTATGTAATTGAGTTGGACAAGGCTTTGCCAAAATTATCCGGCTGGGTGGCACTGTTAAGATAATAGATAGAAGGCTTTTCATCAGCATACAGATGACATCGATGTATAGTATCAGGATTTTATTATCCCAAAATCTTTTGGCATCTGCTAAAACAAACAGAGAAATCCATCTTATTCATGTTATCCGTGTTCTATTGCTTTATTTAGCTTCCCCTGCTATTACATTAACCGTCATCTTCCTTCCCTGCCGCAAAACATCCAGCAATATGCGTTTGCCGATCCTATCTTCCGAAAGACATTTATGCAGGTCATCTACAGATCCAACTGCCAGATCATTAAACCCGACAATGATATCACCATTCTTCAGCTCACTGTTATATACAGGAACATCAGCGAAGATTTCATACACATAGACCCCGGTTTTCTTCTGCAACTTATAGGAAGCGATCATTCTTTCGGTAAGGTTTACCAACTGGCCGCCAATACCAAGATAGGCACGCTTTACCCTGCCCTGCATAATAAGTTTGCCCGCAACATAAGCCGCCAGGTTAGATGATACGGCAAAACACAAACCTTGAGCGGTAGGTATCATCGCGGTATTTACGCCAATTACCTGGCCCAGTGAATTTACCAGCGGGCCGCCGGAATTACCGGGATTTAATGCTGCATCCGTTTGTATCACATCATCAATCAGCCTGCCGTTGGAGGCTCTTAATGTTCTGCCAAGAGCACTTACCACACCTGCGGTTACGCTATGTTGTAATCCGAGAGGATTGCCGATTGCAATTGCGATTTGCCCGGGCTGTAACTGATCAGAGTTAGCGAAACTCAACGCCTTTAACCCGCTTTCAAAACACTTCAATACTGCAATATCGGTAGATGCATCTGCGCCTTTTAGTTCTGCATTGGCGATACGGCCATCACTAAATGAAACTTTTATAGATGATGAATTTTCTATTACATGATGATTTGTTACCACGAAACCATCAGAAGAAATAATAAAACCTGAACCCGATGCAGGCGTTAATACCTGGCGGTTTGTTCTGCGGTCGGCTACATATTTTTCCACCTGCACATGCACTACCGATTCTGCTACATGATGGGCGACACCCGAAACTGTTTTGGAGTAAACATCCAAAAGATCAGTATCATGATATGATACCAGTTGTAATGGATTATTCATGATGAACGCTGCTCAAAACATGCACCAACAGGAAAACCGTGACAGGATGCCAGCAAAAAAGAAGCTGTACTAAAACAATGTGCTTATGCAGTTACCTATTTGGCAGAACAGCTCACCGTTAGATGCTTTATACAAAAAATCGCCGCCGGTAACTATAAACTGTTTCCCCTATCTTCGTCCCTCAAATTTTATCGCTATGAATCTTCACGAATATCAAGCCAAAGAATTACTGAAAAAATACAATGTACCGGTTCAGGAAGGCATTGCAGTAGAAAGCGTAATGGCCGCTGAAGAAGCTTACCGCCAGATTAAAACGCAAACAGGAAACAACTTTGCCGTAGTTAAGGCCCAGATACATGCAGGTGGCCGCGGTAAGGGTAAGATTGAAGGTTCAGAGCAGCGTGGTGTTGCCGTAGGTAAAAGCCTGGAGGATATTGAGAACATTGCCCGTAATATACTGGGCGGTACGCTGGTAACTATTCAAACAGGACCTGCAGGTAAAAAAGTAAATAAGGTATTGGTTGCACAGGATGTATATTATTCCGGACCAAACCCTGTAAAGGAATTTTATCTGTCTATTTTATTAGATCGTGCAAAGGGGCAGAATGTAATTATGTACAGCACCGAAGGTGGTATGGACATTGAAGAAGTGGCGCACAACACACCTGATAAAATCTTTAAAGAGTGGGTACATCCTTCCGGCGGATTGCAGGGTTTCCAGGCAAGAAAAATTGCCTTCAACCTTGGCCTTAGCGGTGAAGCATTTAAGAACTGTGTGAAATTTGTAACCAACCTTTACAATGCATATGTTGGGCTTGATTGCAGCATGCTGGAAATAAACCCTTTGTTCAAAACAAGTGATGAAAAGATCATTGCGGTGGATTGTAAAATGAACCTGGACGAAAATGCCTTGATGCGTCATAACGATCTTGCTGCATTAAGGGATATTACGGAGGAAGATCCTACCGAAGTTGAAGCCGGACGTTTTAACCTGAACTTTGTTAAACTGGATGGCAACGTAGGTTGTATGGTGAATGGAGCCGGATTAGCGATGGCAACGATGGACATGATCAAGTTAAGTGGTGGTGAGCCAGCCAACTTCCTGGATGTAGGCGGTACCGCCAATGCACAAACTGTAGAAGCAGGTTTCCGTATTATCATGAAAGATCCTAATGTGAAGGCCATCCTGATCAACATCTTTGGTGGTATTGTACGTTGCGACCGTGTTGCTGCCGGTGTAATTGAAGCATACAATAAACTGGGCAATATCAGCATTCCTATCATCGTAAGATTACAGGGTACCAATGCAGAAGAAGCCAAAAAACTGATTGATGAAAGCGGATTGAAAGTACAATCAGCCATCTTGTTAAGTGAAGCGGCAGACCTGGTAAAGAAAGCGGTGGCTTAAAGAATAACTTCATCTTTTTATAAAGAAACTCTCACCCGCGGGTGGGAGTTTTTTTATTGCATCATATCAACACTGATAATTCTCTTCCAAATGAAAAACTTCATACATGGAATGCAGATTGAATAGCAATAGTTACTATTTTAGTACGGTTTACCAAAACAACAATGAAGCTGCTGTAAATGGAGATCGCTAAAGCATTAACCAAAGAACACGCCTGGCAATCTTTCCTGGATGGAAGTAGCGATGCTTATGCGGAAATTTATGATGATCATTTTCACCTGCTGAATGATTTCGGTCTTCGCCTGCACAACGACAGGGAGATGGTGAAAGACTGTATACAGGACCTGTTTGTCAAGCTATGGAATAACCGTCAGCAACTGGCAGCGGTGCAATCAGTGAAGTCTTATTTATTTACCTCCCTCAGAAACAGTCTTATCAATAAACTTTCGTCTGCAGATATAAAAAACAAGGCTGCGCATATAAACCCGGAGGACATGGATTTTTTACTGGAGTATTCTGCCGAAGAGCAAACCATTGACCATGAGACAGACAAAGCACAGGCACTTCAGTTACTGGCTGCGATGAATACGCTTACTGCCAGGCAAAAAGAATGTATTTACCTGCGCTATTATGTTGGGTTGGAATATGAAGAAATAGCAGACATGATGCAGATCTCCAGGAAGGCATCATATAAATTACTGGCAAGATCGCTGGACATGCTAAAGTCTTATATCAGGAAAACTTACAGCTTCCTGTTTTTACCTATCTGAACACCTCTTTTTCCTTCCGTCTGAATATTTTTAAAAAAGTTGATTTTTCGTGGGGTAATTCCTGCAAACAGGCTGTCAGTACAAAAGAACAGCTTGCCAGATAACTGCTGCTACGAATTACCGGTAATAACGGCAACTGTCGCAACCGACTAAAACTTATGGGAAATACTGCAGATTACAGTACTTACAATGCCGACGATTTTTTAGAGGATAGTTATTTTCTAGCCTGGATGCGGGAAGAGGATGCTGCCATTATACAATGGTGGCTGCAATGGCTGGAAGCAAACCCTCAGAAAGCATCAGCAATCAAAGAGGCAAAAGAAAAGTTTAAACTGCTCACCTCGTTTCGCAAATTTCCGCCGGATGAACAGGCTGCCAGCGAAGTATGGGAACAGATCAATTCATCAACCGGGTATCACACTATTATCCCACATCGCCGGGTAATTTTTTATCAGCGCCGATGGTTTTGGGCTGCGGCTTCCGTATTGATCTTACTTACCGCCTCATTACTTTATTTCCACAAAACAACGGTTCAACGCGAAGAGATTACCATTAACGCCATAAACAGTATTCAGACAACTACATTGGAAGACGGCACTGTAATAACCCTGAATAAAAACAGCACGCTCTCTTATTACAAGCCGGAATTACGGGAAGTATGGGTAAAAGGACAGGCGGTGTTTGAAGTAAAAAAACAACATACCCCTGATAATAAACTTACACCATTCCTGGTACATGCAGGAAATATGCTGGTTACCGTTACCGGGACTGTTTTTTCTATTACCAATAATAATAACGAAACAAATGTGGTGTTGTCTGAAGGCGGAGTAAACGCATCGGCAGGCAACAAAACAATACAACTGTTGCCTGGTGAAAAACTTGAATATACCGGCAGTAAACTGGAAAAAACAAAAGTAAATCCGCAACTATTCTCTGCCTGGAAAGATGGAGAATTTCATTTTGACAATACTTCTCTTACAGAATTAAAAGAAGTGATCAAAGACAGCTATGGCGCAACGCTTATCATTAAACAGGAGAACAGGATAAAGCACCACCTGGTAAGCGGGATAATTACAGCAGAAAGCAGGGAGAAATTCCTGCAAACACTTGCCGTATTACTCAACGTTGATATCAATGCGAAAGACAGCACCATTCTAATGCAACCAAAATAGTTCATCCTTATTTCATCAACATTAACACAGCCATATTATGACAGCATTTCCACTCATTGAATAACCGGTTAACTGCGTATTACTTTTTCTTCAAAAAATCCGGATCACATTGAAAACATTAATCATTCTATTAAACAAACGATTCGCTTATGAAATTATCTCTACAACGCAGTTGCTGCCTGTTAATGTTCTCCGGGTGTTTGCTCACGCTGTTTTACACAAAAGCAGAAGCGCAGGTGAGTTATGCAAAAAACAACTTCGCGGTTTATAACCGGCAAACAGCCAGTGCCGAAAAGCTTAGCCTGAAAGACCTGTTTGGACAGCTATACCAGAAAAGAAACCTGCGATTTGCATGGAACGAGCAGACTACACCACCAGTGTATGTTTCGGCAACTATTCTTCAATTGTCTGATGAAAAAATTATCACCTCGCTAAATCAATTGCTTCAGCAGAATGGTTTAAAACTTACCCGTATTTCAGACAAGCAATACGTGGTGGTGGAATACAAAGGATCACCGGAGCGGAAACCTGCACCGGTAAAAAATATGCGGGAAGAAATACAGATTACCGGGCATGTGAAAGATGGTTTGGGACAACCGATACAGGGTGCTTCTGTAATGGTGAGCAATTCCAGCAAAGGCACAATCACTGATGCAGGCGGCGCCTTTACAATCATGGCCAGCAAAGGAGATTCGCTGGCGTTTCAACAAGTGGGTTTTGTTTCCCAAACCGTGTTGATCAAAGACAGGATTGAATTTGAAATTACGCTTGAAGCACTCTCCGGTGGCTTAAACGAAGTGGTGGTGGTTGGTTTTGGCAAACAGAAAAAGGTAAGCCAGATCGGCGCTCAATCCACCGTAAAAGTGGAAGAGTTAAAGCAGCCCGTTGCCAACCTGAGCAATGTGATCGCAGGAAGATTAGCGGGCATTATCGGCGTACAGCGAAGTGGTGAACCGGGTTATGATAATTCAAGTATATGGATCAGGGGTATCTCTACCTTTACTAATAGTGGCCCTCTCGTGCTTGTAGATGGGGTAGAAAGAAATTTCAATTATATAGACCCGGAGGATATAGAAAGCTTTAGCATCCTGAAAGATGCATCTGCAACAGCGGTATATGGTGTAAGAGGTGCAAATGGTGTGATCCTTATTCAAACAAAAAAAGGAAAGGCAGGCAGGCCAAGGGTAAACATACAGTACAACCAGGGCTTTACACAGTTTACCAAAACACCAAGTTTTGTGGATGGTGTTAAGTATATGACGCTTGCCAATGAAGCCTATGCCAACAGCAACCCCGGCAGCCCGGCCCTGTATTCGCAGGAACGTATTGACGCTACCGCTGCGGGCAAAGACCCTGACCTTTATCCCAATGTAAACTGGATGAAGGAAATGCTGCGTGAAACCGGTATGAACAGGCGTGCCAATGCCAATGTTACCGGTGGGTCTACCAACGCCAAGTATTATTTATCCCTGGGTTATTATGAAGAAAACGGCTTGTTTAAAACAGATGATCTTGCCAAATACAACTCATCCATTAAATACAAACGTTACAACTTTACGTCTAACCTCAACCTGGATATTACCAGTACTACCAAACTTGATTTTGGAGCATCCGGCTGGATATCTATCGGAAACTTCCCCGGCACCGGTACTGATGCAATCTGGGATAATATATTTCTCTCCACTCCTATTGCCATGCCGGCCATGTACAGCAATGGCTATGCACCCATGTTGAGAAGCGGTATTGTAAGTCCTTACGTCGCACTTACACAATCCGGTTATGTGAGGGAAAACAGGAACCAGTTGTGGTCCAACATCAGGTTAACACAGGATCTGAGCGCCTGGTTAAAAGGCTTATCAGCAACAGCTATGTATTCATTTGATGCTTACAACGAAAACTCGATCAGGCGTACAAAATCTGTGGATGGTTACATTGCACTGGGCCGTGATACTGATGGCAATCTTCAGTTTGAACAAACCAGGGTGGGTTCCAATTACCTGGGATATGGAAGAACCAATGGCGGGCGCAGACAGTTATATACAGAGGCTTCCATTAACTATAGCGGAAAGTTTGGCAAGCACGATGTAAGCGCCATGACTTTATTTAACCAGACAGATCTTGAAAATGCATTTGCAGATGATTTCATAGGGGCCATTCCTTTCCGTAACCAGGGCCTGGCAGGCAGGGTTACCTATGGTTTTGATACACGTTATTTGTTTGAAGCAAACTTCGGTTATAACGGTGCAGAAAACTTTGCGCCTGCAAAACGCTATGGTTTCTTTCCATCATTTGGCGCAGGCTGGGTAGTGTCTAACGAGAAATTCTTTGAGCATGTTAAAGCAATAGATTTTCTCAAATTCCGTGGATCCTGGGGCAAGGTGGGTAATAATAAAATAAGTGATAGCTATCGTTTTGGATATATCGCACAGGTTGGCGGTGGTAATGGTGGTTATGCTTTTGGAAGAACAAATTACTACGATCCCGGAGGTTTAGACATATCTGAATATGCAGTGGATGTAACCTGGGAACAGGCAGAAAAAACCAACATCGGCCTGGAGCTGAAAACACTAAACAACGCACTTTCTGTTACTGTTGATTACTTTGAAGAAAAGAGAACAGGCATCTTTTTACGCCGCTCCAACATACCTAATTATGTCGGTCTGCGTAATAACCCTTATGGCAATTTTGGTGAAGTACATAATAAGGGTGTAGATGGTACGATTGAATACAGCAAAGCAATAGGAAAAGACTGGAACTTTTATTTCAGGGGTAATTTCACCTGGAACAGGGCAACTGTAATAGATGATGCCAATGCTGCATGGCCTTATCCATGGCAGCAAAGAATTGGCCGTAAGTTAGGGCAACGCTTTGGGTATACTGCACTTGGTTTGTTTGCAGATGAAAAAGAAATTGCCAACAGTCCTATGCAAACGGGTATTGTTAAACCCGGTGATATCAAATTTAAAGACCTGAATGGTGATGGCCGCATTGATGCGTATGACCAGGGCCCGATCGGTTATGGCTCAACCCCTGAAATGGTATATGGTTTTGGCCCCACCATTTCTTATAAAGGCTTTTCCGCAGGTGCTTTCTTTAAAGGTATTACCAATGTTGACATTAACCTTGCAGGGGAAGGTTTTCAACCCTTCCAGCTAGGCGGAGACCGTGGCAATATTCTTTCAGAAGTGCAGAATCGCTGGACAACAGAGAACCCCAATCCGCATGCGACCTATCCACGGCTTACTTACCCATCCAACAGCAATATGAATTATGAGAACAGCACCTGGTGGGTAAAAAGCGGCGCATTCCTTCGTCTTCAAACAGTGGAAGCAAGCTATACCATCACAAAGAAGCAATGGCTGGATAAGGCAAAGATGTCGTCGCTGAGAATCTATTTTCTCGGTTACAACGTAGCCACTTTCAGCAATTTTAAAATGTGGGATGTAGAGCTTGGCGATGGTAAAGGAGCCCGCTACCCGCTGATCAAATCCTTTAACCTGGGTCTTGAATGCAGGTTCAAATAACAGCATTGTAAACAGGAATGATCATCTAAAAAATCTTGTCATGAAACTTTTTAACCTATATACATTTTTATTACTCCTGCTCTCCGGCATCTCTTTCTCCTGCAAAAAATATTTTGACCAGGTACCGGATGACCGCATTACGATTGAAGAGGTTTTTCAAAAGAAGGCCGCATCTGAGCAATATCTCGCCAACGTTTACAGCTATATAAAAGACCAGGCCAACCAGTGGTCTGATAATCCCTGGACAGGCAACAGCGATGAAATTGAAGTAGCCTGGGCCAAGTATAATTGCTATCGTTTGAATATTGGAAGCTGGAGCCCTACCAACGGTTATTTTGACCTGTGGACGGCTTACTACCAGGGCATACGTTCTGCCAGCTACTTTATGAATCATATTGATGGCAATGAAGAAATTCTTCGCCTGGATGGCCAGCAACGTATCGACCAGTATAAAGCCGAAGCCCGTTTTCTCCGTGCATTCTTTTACTTCTCTTTAATGAGACAGTATGGCCCTGTGGTATTGATCGGCAATGAAGAACTACCCTTTGACGCCGCTACCAATGACCTGCAATTTCCAAGAAGCACTTTTGATGAAGCGGTGAATTATGTAGCAGGCCAGTTTGATTCAGCAGCTATGCAATTGCCCGTTGTTGCAGCAGAAGACAGGGATTGGGGACGTGCTACCAAAGGCGCTGCACTAGCCATTAAAGCCAGGCTGTTATTGTATGCTGCAAGCCCTTTATACAATGGCAATACAGACTACGCCAATTTTAAAAACCAGGATGGCACACAGCTCATCAGCCAGGCTTACGACAAAGAAAAATGGAAGAGCGCGGCAGATGCAGCCAAAACCGTTATTGACATGAATGCATATGCGTTATATACAGATGCAGGTGGTGATCCTGTAGCTTCGTACCGTGGTATTTTTCTTGAGCCATGGAACAATGAAACCATTTTCGCACGCAAGGGAAATGACCTTGGTGGCTGGGATGTACATTGCTCACCCCGTGCTGCCGGCGGCTGGTCTGGTATCGGCGTTACCCAGGAAATGGTAGATGCCTATGCAATGAAAGACGGGCTACCCATTAACAGATCGCCTTTGTATACAGAAGCAGGTTTTACTGATGGCATTTACAACATGTACGTTAACCGTGAGCCAAGATTTTACGCCTCCGTAAATTATCACGGGAGAAAATACAGGGGCGGAAATATCACTTCAGAAAGACAACTCAATTTCTTTAATGGCGGAACAGATGGCAAGTATGAAGGAACGGAAGATTTTACGCATACAGGCTACCTGGTATTTAAGAATGTAAGTACCAATACCAACAGGATCACCAACCAGTATTTCTCACGTCCTTATGTAATGGCAAGGCTGGGTGAAGTATACCTGAATTATGCAGAAGCTTTAAATGAATACGATTACAGCGCAGGTATGGTGGAAGCATTAAAATACCTGAACCTGGTTCGCAAGCGTGCGGGTGTTCCTTTATATGGCGATGGTGCGGATGCATTGGCTATTCCCGCCAGCCAGTCTGAAATGAGGGATGCCATTCGCAGGGAACGCCGTGTAGAGCTTGCCTTTGAAACACATCGCTGGTTTGATGTTCGCCGCTGGAAGATTGTAAGAGATGTGATGAAGCCTGTACATGGCATGAACATCAATGGAGGTAATGAAAGCGATTTCTTTAAACGCACCGAAGTGGCCGACCGTTTCTGGAGGGATGCGTACGTATGGTTCCCTATTCCCCAATGGGAAATGGACCGCGCCAAACTGGTAGTACAAAACCCCGGCTGGCAATAATTAATCATCATCCACTCATTCATTAAAAAATTATAGCGATGCAGCTATCTAACATATTATATAAACTATCAGGTACAGCCATCATAACAGCATTGCTTTGCGGCTGTGTAAAAAATGATGTTGATTTACCGGAACAAAACCAGGACGATTATAACCTTGTGTACATGCCGCAGGCGGTGAATAACCCGGTTATTGCCAACCTCATCATGAAAGGTGAGGAACAATCAGTTATCTATGGTGCAAGTTTTGGCGGCGTAGGTTATCCTGCAGAAGATATTTCTGTAAACTTTAGTGCGGCACCTAACCTGGTAGATTCCTTTAACCGCGCCAATAGCACCAGTTACCCGGTATTACCTGCTGAAAGTTACAGCTTAAGTGAATCCTCAGCAGTTATTGCAAAGGGCACGTTGAGTACAGCACCGCTGGAGTTGAAAATAAAAACAGAAGGTGTATTGGAACTATTCAAAGAATATCTTTTACCTGTTACCATGACGATGCCACATAACATCAGCAGTGTTAAAGAGAACATGCAACTGGCTACCACTTTTTATGTAGTAAAAGGCTCACTCGATCTTGCTGATTTTCCTGATTATGACCGCTCAAAATGGAAGGTGATTGATTTCTCTTCTGAGGAAGCCAATGGTGAAGGAGCAGGCAACGGTCATGCCATTCATGCAATAGATAATGATAAGAATACTTTCTGGCATACACAATGGCAAGGCGCCAGCCCGGGCTTGCCGCATCATATCACGATTGATATGGAAGAAACCAAAACAATACATGGTTTCTCTTTTATACCCCGCCAGAATTCCAATGCAGGACGTCCAAAAGATGTAACGCTGCAAACAAGTACAGATGGCACCAACTGGGTTGATGCAGGAAATATGATGATCGAAAACAGCAATGATTTTCAGAAAAAATTCCTGCTTACCGGCTTTAAAGAAGCCAGGTATTTTAAGCTTACCATAACCTCAACACATGGCGGCGCCAACTATACGCACATGGCTGAACTGGGGGCTTTTTAAAAAGTATTGCATGATAAATAAGATAATATTGATACGAACCCTGCACCCTTAATTAACAATTTAGATGTTTGGGAAACTCAGCTCCTGCCAATGGCGGGAGTTGTTGTTTACACAGGTACATTACCAGCCAAGGGGAATTTTTTCCATTAACGCGGCCTGTACGGGACACCCGCACCCATTGTTCCTCTCACAGGTATATATACGGGCTACTATGGCAGCATTCTTGTAACCTTACCTGCAAAACGATCGTATATGAAACAAATAAAAAGCCATGTACATCAGAAGAAAAACGGGCACATACCTGCAAAAACTGATCATCCGCACAACGAGAAAAAACATCCATCAGATGTAGATGAACATGCTGACAGAACGGATGAATATGATGAGTTTAATAAACAAACCGGCGATACAAAAGTTGAACCTGTAATGGAAGAATCACACAAGACGGCACATGATTAGCAGGCTGCTCTTAATTAAAAAGTATAAATTGATTCACTGATTAATCAGACTTACAGAAAACACAAAGCCTCCACAGGGAGGCTTTGTGATATAGTTCGTGAACTTGCTTTATTTACCCGAATCCTTACCCGCAGAATCTCCACCAATTACGCTTCCGCTTTCCAGGGTATTGGAAGGTTTGGTTGCAAAGGCTTTTTCAAGCTCGCCTAAATCCTGCAGCATTTTCTCGGTATTGTTCTTCTCGTAGATCATGCCATCAGCTTTAAGACCGGTAAGTGAATTATAGAACTTTAACTGCTGCTGCAAATCAGTTCTTACAGACTTCAATACTTTGTTCGCCAGCTTTTCATCTCCCGCCTGGTAACATGCCTGCAGGAAGAGCATTGATAAACGGTTATGCTCGTTGCCTCTTGATACCATGCCATAAGGGAAATTTTCTTCCAGCATCATTTTATCCGCTTTTTCCAGTGCTTTCCTGGCATCTTCCTTCCTGTTTTTGAAAGCAAGGTCAAGGGCTATTTCTGTATGTGCACGACGGATCGTGTTGAGGTGCCTCCGGTTTTCCTCGTCATAATAAACACCGGGCAAATCAGCATTTCCATAAGAGAACTTATGCATGATGTTGTCCAGCATTTTATTGGTATTAAAGTAATCGCCCGCAACCGGTACCAGCCTGTAGCTAAGACCATCTTTGCGCAGGTAATTACCAAAACCTAACTCGCCGTAATTCTGCGTAAAGTAAATAGGGCGTTTCCATTTATTGGCTGCAATTACATCCAATACCGCCAGGTCGTTCTTCATGATGATGTTCTTTGGAATTTCAAACCTCACCTCGCTTAATACGCTGTCTGTAGCATTGGCTGTACCATTGGCTTTTACCGCGTTTACATCTACCGGTATAGAAACTTTTTTTACCGGGTAAGTGTTGATCATATCACCATCACCCTGGCTCATGGTCTTGTCTGCATCGTCACTTTCTATATACTTCATCACATCTCCCAGGTAATAGTATTGATTTTCGGGATACTGCTGTTTTGGCTGGTAACGTATATAATCCCTGCGGCGACCTTCGATCTGCTCTGCACTTAAGGTAAGGTTGATCGGCGCACTCTGGTTCACCTTGTAACGCATCTGGTTGATGTACCAGTCGATACCCAGCAGGGAAGTATTGATTACACGGATATCGGGGCGAATGCCTTCCACTTCCTGCGCATACCATAAGGGGTAAGTATCATTATCACCAAAGGTGAAAAGGATCGCATCTTTATCACAGCTTTCCAGGTAGTCTTTTGCCAGGTCTCTCGCCAGTTGCTTGCGGCTGCGGTCATGGTCGTCCCACTCCTGCTGTGCCATTAAAACCGGCACCGCCAGCAAACAAACTGCGGTGGCTACGGTAGAGGCGGTGGATTGATTCATCACTTTACCCAACCAGTCTTTTACTTTCAGTACGCCAATGCCTATCCAAACGGCGAAGGCGTAAAAAGAACCTACATAGGCGTAATCACGTTCACGTGGCTGCCTTCCTGCCTGGTTAAGATAGATCACAATGGCAAAGCCGGTAAAGAAGAACAGCAGGAAGTTTACCCATGCATCATCTCCCCTCTTCTTAAAGTGATAAAATAATCCAATTGCTCCCAGAATAAACGGTAAGAGAAACAGGCCATTGTGCGCCTTGTTTTTCTTCATACTGTCGGGCATCAGGCTCTGGTCACCATACATCAGGTTATCTATAAAGCTGATACCGGTGATCCAGTTACCGTCTCTTACATTACCGCTAAATTCCCACTGAACATCATTCTGTTTTCCGCTGAAGTTCCACATGAAGTAACGGAAATACATAAAGTAGTTCTGGTAAACGGTAAAGAACTTTACATTATCCGCAAAATCCGGGGCCCTTTCGTAGCTGCCGTCTTTGTTCTTTCCGATATTCATAAAAATAGCATAGTAATCCGCATGGCCCTGGTCGTTGCTGGCATCCCACATACGGGGGAACACCATCTTATCCTCGGCTGCGTATACATAATGGCCATCTTTACCATTTACAATGTATTTGTCTTTTCCTTTTTCGTATTTATTGGTGGTCTCTTTATAATCGATGGGCTGTGCAGTAAATTTCTGACCGTAAAGGATCGGGAAATCTCCGTACTGTTCGCGACCAAGATAACCTACCAGGCTCATCGGGTTATCTACATTATACATATCCACGGCAGGGTCTGCATTACTGCGTATCATGGTGGTAAGATAAGTACTGTAACCTATTAACATAAATGCTAAACACCATAGTGCCAGGCGTAAATAAGCCCATCCTTTTTTTGCAGCGAAACGTAAGCCAAACCAGATACCAAACGTAAGCAGCAGGAAAAAAAAGATAAAACCGGAGAAGAAAGGCAAGCCGAATGAATTCACGAAAATGATATCAAACTGGCCGGCCGTTTTTATGGAATACTGGATAACACCCACCTGCACAATACCGGTAATGATACACCCGATTACAAAGAAGATATAGGTGCCGCCATAGTACTCTTTTTTGTTTTTGTTGATGGCTTCCACGCCATATAATAAGGCAATGGCGATAATGGTGCCCATGATCATTAAACCGGATACGGTACCATCCATGGTAACGCCCCTCTCGGGGTTTACTTCACCATTGGCACTAATGAGCGCAACAACAAAAGCCAGTGCACCGCCGATAGCTACACACCAGACAAAGTATTTACGGATAAGTTTATAATTGAAATGCTCACGCTTCCTGAAATAGTACACCATCACAATGGCAGGGATGGTGAGGAGGTTTAACAAGTGTACACCGATGGAAAGCCCCATGAGAAAGAAGATAAACACGATCCAGCGGTCTGCGCCGGGTTCATCTGCCGTATGCTCCCACTTAAGTATTCCCCAGAATACGATGGCGGTGAAGAAAGAGGACAAGGCATACACCTCACCTTCTACAGCGCTGTACCAGAATGAATCGCTGAACGTATAGGCAAGTGCACCAACCACACCTGCACCCATTACACTCCAGATCTGCGGCATGGTAAGTTCTACATTTCTTACCGGCTGTACAATCCTGCGTGCAAAGTGCGTAATGGTCCAGAAGAGGAACAGTATGGTAAAACCGCTGGCCAGGGCACTCATGATATTTACCGCCTTGGCTGCCGTCATTGGGTTATCGCCAAACAACACGATAAAAATCCTGCCGATTAACACGAACAAAGGCGCGCCGGGAGGGTGCGGAATTTGCACCTTAAAACAACTGCTCACAAACTCGCCGCAGTCCCATAAGCTACCGCCCGCTTCCGCTGTTAACACATACACCGTACAGGCTATTAAGCAAACAATCCAACCTGTAATGTTATTGATCCGTTTAAAATTCATACTGGGTCTGGTTTATTTAAAGACGGGCAAACCTAATGTAAAGTGTTGAAATTTGAAAATGGGAATTTCAGGTGGTGGATTTAGGGGGAAGAGATAGAGATTTTTTAACAAAATACCGGTTCCAGGATGCTGATTGCTGGTTACCGGAATGTTGACTATTTTAGACTGCTGTAAATTTGACTGCGGCAATTACAGGCATGAGCTTTTACAAAGAAGCCTGCAAGTGTTTATTACCTGCAGGCTTCATCAGTATTGTATATTGCCGCAAAGCCGCGAAGGCTCTAAAGAATTAAGTAACCATTTTGCTATCTCACAGGCCCCATTTAACCTTCAACATTTATCATCTGACATCATTTCCTCCACCCCATTCAACATTCAACATTTATCATTCAACATAATTTTCACCGCCGCATTTAACCTTCAATATTTATCACTCAACATAACCTAAAAAGAGTCTTTGCCGGTAACCTTTCCATTGTTTTCAATAGAAACTGCCGGATGGCGATAAGCCTTTTCCATATCAGTTAACGCACCCAACAAATCAACAGTGGTTGACTTGTCATAAGCCAGCAACTGAGATTTATCTTCGTCCAGGCTGTTGTAATAGCGCAACTGCTGTTCAAGATCTGTTTTTACAGAGTCGTACACCTTTTTGGCCAGGTCTTTTTCATTGGCGCGATAGCAGGCCTGAAGGAACAGCAGGGAGATGCGGTTATGATCGTTGTTTTTGGAAACCATACCGTAAGGTAAATTCTCCTGCAAAATCATCTTATCTGTTTTCTGCAATACTTTACGAGCCTCTTCCAAATGATTTGTATCCAGCAGGTTGGTAGCAAGTTCCACATCTGCGCGGCGGATCACATTTAATTCCTTCCTGTTCTCTTCATCAAAATATACATTTGGCAGGTCTGCATTTCCATGGCTAAACTTATTCATCACCACATCATACATCTTTTGCGTATTATACCCGGTGTTATTTGAAATAGGTACCAGCCGGTAGGTTAACCCGTCTTTACGCAGGTAATTCTCAAAACCAAGATTGCTTGCTTGTGTATTGGTGAAGTAAATCGGCCGGTTCCAGCGGTTGGCAGCAATGATATTCAGCATCGCCAGGTCATTCTTGTATAAAATGTTCTTGGATATTTCAAAACGCATTTCAGGGATCACCACATCAGTATCATTCACCGTACCATTATGTTTTACCAGGTTGGCATCTACCGGTATGGCCACTCTTCTCACCGGGAAAGTATTGTAAGCATTATCACCTCTTGACTCCATCCTCGACGGATCATCACTGCCTACATAATTCTTCATCATATCATACAGATCGTAATACCGATTTTCTGGGAACTGCTGCTGTGGCTTGTACAAAGCCACATCCCTCCTGCCGCCCAGGATTTGCTCGCGGCTCCAGATCACATCCACAGGTGCGCTGGCATTCAACTTATATCTTAACTGGTTAATATACCAATCTGTACTTAATAAAGAAGTAATAACAATCCTTACATCAGGGCGAATGCCTTCAACTTCCTGTGCATACCATAAAGGATAGGTATCATTGTCCCAGGTGCTGAAGAGAATGGCATTGGGCGCACAGCTTTCCAGGTAATCTTTGGCCAGGTCGCGGGCAAGTTGCTTTTTGCTGCGGTCATGATCATTCCATTCCTGCTGCACCATTAATAAAGGAACGGCCGCCACACAGGTAATGGTTGCCAGTGCTACAGCCATGCGGTTACTGCTGAACCGCTGGTACCAGTCTTTTACTTTTAATACGCCCAACCCTATCCAGATGGCAAAGGCATAAAAAGAGCCTACATACGCATAATCACGCTCTCTTGGCTGAAAACCCGGTTGGTTGATATAAAATACAATTCCTACGCCGGTCATAAGGAAGAGCAGTGCGTTGATGAGCATATCCTCCTTTCTTCTTTTAAGATGATAAAGGAGACCGATTAGGCCCAGCACGAGCGGCAGCATAAACAGCCTGTTATGCGCTTTATTGTTTTTGATGCTGTCCGGCAGCAATTCCTGTTTTCCATATAAAAGGTTATCAATAAAAGAAATACCGGTGATCCAGTTGCCATCACGCACCTGTCCCCTGAACATTCCCTCCAGGTCATTCTGTTTTCCGCTGAAATTCCACATAAAGTAGCGGAAGTACATAAAGTAGTTCTGGTAAGTAACATAATAACTGAGGTTTTCACCGAAGGTGGGCGCCCTTTCATAAGTGCCGTCTTTCAACTTACCGATGCCTGCAAAGTTGGCGTAGTAATCTGCATGCGCCTGTTCATTGGATCCGTCCCACATACGCGGAAAAATAGTTTTATCATCCGGTGCAAATACCTGGTGACCTTCCTTACCTGCTACCACATATTTGCCATTGCTTTTTTCATAACGGTCCCCTGTTTCTTTATAGCCTGTTTGCGCGGTAAACTTTTGCCCGTATAACAAAGGGAAATCGCCATATTGTTCGCGGTTCAGGTATTTTACAAGATTACCGGGATTGTCTACATTGGAAATATCGAGCGGCGTATCAGCATTGCTCCTGATCATTGTAGTGATATAAGTACTAAAGCCGATAAACATAAAGGTGAGCGACCATAAGGCCAGCCTGAGTTGGGGAAGATTTTTCTTTGCTGCATATTTTAAACCGAAACGAATACCCAGCGCCATTAATATAAAGAAGGCTGCAAAACCGGAGAAGAAGGGAAGGCCCAACCCGTTTACAAAAGCAATATCAAATTTTCCTGCTGCTTTAATGGAATACTGTATCACCCCGATTTGAACAATTCCCGTAATAACACAACCCGCAACAAAAAAGATATAGGCGCCGCCGTAATATTGTTTCTTCTGTTTGCCGAAAGCTTCCAGTACATATAAGAGTCCAATGGCAATGATCGTTCCCATGATCATCAGCCCGGCCATTGTTGCATCCATCGGGAAGCCGTTTTCATCACCGGCTTCTGCATTGGCGCTGATTAAGGCAAGTATAAATGCAAGACTGCCGCCGATGATCACTACACGTAAAAAATATTTACGTACCAGCGGGTAGTTGATCTGTTCTTTCTTCCTGAAGTAATAAACCATTACAATCGCCGGGATGGTTAACAAATTAAGCAGGTGCACACCAATGGAAAGGCCCACCAGGAAGAAAATAAAGATGATCCATTTATCACTGCCGGGCTCATCTGCTACGTGTTCCCACTTAAGCATGGCCCAGAATACAATCGCAGTAAAGAAAGAAGACAACGCATACACTTCTCCTTCCACTGCACTATACCAGAACGAATCGCTGAACGTATAAGCCAGCGCGCCAACAACGCCGGCGCCGATCACACTAAATACCTGCGTGCCTGTTAAGGCAACATCGCGCAGGGGTTGCACCAATCTTTTAGCAAAATGGGTGATCGTCCAGAAAAGAAAAAGAATGGTAAAGCCGCTGGCTAATGCGCTCATGATGTTCACTGCTTTTGCAGCCGTTATGGGGTTATCGCCAAACAGTACAATAAAGATCCTTCCCAACAATACAAACAGCGGTGCGCCCGGAGGATGCGGCACCTGTAATTTAAAGCAACTGCTTACAAATTCACCACAGTCCCACAGGCTTCCACCTGCTTCGGCAGTGAGCACATATACCGTACAGGCTAACAGGCACACGGCCCAGCCCGCAATGTTGTTAATTGTTTTAAAGCGCATACTGATTTTATTTTTGAGGAAGGAAGACCTAATATAATTCAAAGCCGGCGAATGTGGCTTGCGGGAAAGTTTTTTAAGAAGATATTAGGAATAGGCACAAAGGGGCAAAGGCACAGAGGTACAAAGGATAGAAAAGGGTAAGTGATAAATGTTGAATGAGGTGAAAGAGGGAAAATGGGAGGATATAAATTGGGAATAAGGATATGGGTTAATGGTGTTTGGTGAAAGGGGTAAGGAAGAAGATACAGTAACAGGCATGGTATAGGCTGGTAACTAATAACGGCAACTACTTACCAAGAAAATCCCGAAATGGTTTTTCCGCCTTGGTGAATTGTGCCTGTATTGATTTACTGGCAGGAGTAAAGAAATCTTTTTCGATGATGACGCCGGACTTATTAAATGTTCTTTTCCATGTACCTATGGCTTGCCCGTTATGTATCATCACCGGCCAGAAAATTCCATTGGCAGAAAATGCTTTGGCATGGTGAGGTTTAGCCAATACAATTTCCCGCTGCTTGTAGCTGATCATCACTTCATCAAAAGCAGGCAGCAGCAATGCGGAAGGCTTTGCAGTTTTTTCGCGAAGCAAAGGATCAAACCAGTAAGTATTTCCATGTATGTTTTCCGATGTTAGCTTTTCGGCATTCATCGCGAGGCCGTTCCTGGCATCAGTTAGCGTTAAGCCGGCCCACCAGGAAAAATCCTGTATCGTTGCCGGGCCATGGCTGAGAAAATAGCGAAGTGCGAGCATGCCCAATGCTTTCTCCCGGTCAATAGGCTTAGCAGGTTTTACCCTTTTATATAACAAAGCATAGGTTAGTGATTTGTTCTTTACGGGGCCATTACAAACAAGTCCATCCAGTTCTGCGCGGAACATCAGGTGGGCCATTTTCTCACCGGTGGTCTTTATGCCTTCTTTTTGTAAAAGGTCAGCGATCTCATCTCTTGATAAGAAGCTTTGATCAGTCAATGCTTTTTCTAACAGTTGCTGACTCTTACTGAATATTTTTTCTGTCAGCGCCAGTTGTTTGTGCCTGCCTTTTAGGGAAGCTCTTAGTTTGGGGGCAGACAGTTCAGTCATCCAGTAAATATCTTTTGCTGCAACAAAATGCCAGGTGGGTCTTAGTATATGTGTTCGAAGGATCAGAGCTTTATTCAAAGCTGTTTCTACCTGCGCATCGGTAATACCGGGCAATCGTACGCCGACAGCCCATTTTGCCATGGCGTAATCCTGTGCCTGTATCGCCCCCATCCAGCCAACAAGTTTTGGAATGGTCGTAAATTTTGTACCCGCAATTTGCTGGCTGATAAGCCGCAGGGAAGCAACGTCTTTTAAATTCATGAATTGCTATTAAAGTATGTAAGATACACGATAGCCTTTACGATTATCCCAAACCGTATGTTTGTTATCGCTCATTAATAATTGTTAGCGATCTGCCTGCCATATAGCGTTAGTTATAAAATAGCTTACGTATGTAAGGCATCTGATCTTTAAAGCAAAAAAAGTAATGGGTTTGCCTTTGGAAGTCAGCGGCAATGTAACTTTCAGGAAAAGGGTATTCAGCAAAAGAAAACACTTTAAATAGTCTGTACAAGGTCTTAAGAATTTCAAAACTACTTTGATAAGAAAGCAACCGGTGATAATACAAAGGCGGCCAGGCGGATTAGTCTTCTTAAATTGATAACTTAAAATAAAAATATATTCGGTGGTACACCCCAAAACCACTCTATCTAAGAAAATATGCACGACATTAAGCTTCTGAACTGCGTTATCAAAGAAAATATGTACAACATTGTACTTCTGAACCAGGATGGCGGAGAAAATATCCCTGGTGTTCTACTTCCAAACCAGGATATCGGAGAAAATAACTCCGGCGTTCTACTTCAGAACTCCGATGTTTTAGAAAATATCCCCGGTGTTCTACCTCAAAACCAGGACATTGCAGAAAATATGTCCTGCGTTCTACTTTAAAACTATGCCATTTCAGAAAAAAAATTCCTTCTAAATAAGATGTAAAAGGATAAGAACTAAACAATTGCGACAATCGCTTCCTGCTTGCCTGGCTTTCTGACAAACAATTTATACAGCAAATGAATACTACCATCATGGGTAAGCAGAAACTCTTTATTTGAACTACTCTGTTCTTAAACTCTTTACCGGGTTTGCCCTGGCAGCCCTTATCGCCTGGAAACTTATGGTTATAAGTGCGATAATGATGGCAACAAGTCCGCCGGCGGCAAATAACCACCAACTGATAGTGATGCGGTACGCATAATCCTGCAACCATTGCTGCATATAATACCATGCAACCGGCGCAGCAATTACAAAAGCAATGGAAATAAGCACTACGAATTCTTTCGAGAACAAATACACAATATTGCCGGCAGTGGCGCCAAGCACTTTACGAATGCCCACTTCCTTTATCCGCTGCGCTGCCATAAATGATGCCAGACCATACAGGCCGAGACAGCTAAGGAATACAGCAATGGCAGCGAATACCTTGTACAACTGGGCCAACTGGTTTTCCTGCTTGTAAAAGTTTTCAATTTTCTCATCCAGGAACTTGTATTCGTACACAAAATCAGGAAAGGTTTGCTCCCACACCGTCTTAACAGATTGCAGGGTAGCGGCAATATTATTTGTAACGAGTTTTATTCCTGCCTGGTTGTACATGGTTACGTTTGTAGTAATGAGCAAGGGCGCCAGTTGCTGACGAAAAGACCTGTTGTTAAAATCCTTTAGTACACCAACCACCGGGCACTTTATGCGGTCTCCCCACATGCTTATTTCCTTATTTAAAATGTCTTCCGGTTTTTTTATTCCAAGGCTTTTCAGCAATGATTCGTTTACTAAAAATTCCCTGGTATAACCGGAGGGCTGCAGGTTTCTTCCCGCAACCAGGGGCAACTTGTAGGCAGACAGGTATTCTTCGTCAGAAAACTTGGTGATCGCCTTAAAATCTGTCTCTTTTGCTGCGTGGTTATACCTGAATGTGCTCCACATATCAGTGCCATCTTCTACCGGTGTGTTGGAACTGAAACTTACTGCCTGCACCCCGTTGATGGATGTTAACCGTTTTCTTAAATAATCCAGCCTGCTGATGCGGAGGCTGTCTGTACGGAAAGGAACATTGATGATGGCTTCTTTGTCAAAACCCAGCGGCTGATTCATGAAATGCCCCATTTGCTGCACAATGATAAATGTTCCGATGATGAGCGCCTGTGCAATAATAAATTGAAATACCACCAATCCTCTTCTTAAGGAGATACCTTTTGCCGTATTCGCGTTGAATTTACTTTTTAACGCATTCACCGGGTTAAACCCAGACAACACAACAGAAGGATAAAACCCTGCAAGTGCGGTTACCGCAATGGTTACTATTAAAAGGAATAATACTATTGACGGGTTGCCGAGGATATTGAACGAAAGCGAAAGCTCCAGTAGCCGGTTTACAGCAGGGAGTGTCAGGATAGTGATTGCGGTTGCAAGTACTACGGCGCCTGTAACTATTAAAAAAGTTTCAATGATGAAGTGAATCTGCAGTTGGGATTTTGTACTGCCCAACACTTTTCTAACACCCACCTCTTTTGCACGGTTAACGGCCTGCGCGGTAGACAGATTGATAAAATTTACACATGCAATCAACAGGATGAAAGCCGCTATCAGCCATAATACATTAAGCAGCTCATGACTGATTGTTTTGTTACTGTAATTACTCACCCGGGTATCGTAATGCACGGCACTTACCGGCTGAAAAATATGGCTATCCTTATTATCTGCAGCCTGTACCTTTTTGGAGAAGGCCCTTAACTGCTGGTTGAAATTGTCAACGGAAATATTAGGCGGCAATAGAACATAACAACCAAAACCTGCTGCCGATCTATCTTCCCAATCAGTAGATTTTTCCATCAGACTTCCGGTAAAACCGGTTCCATAAGCCACTACAAGTTTCAGTTGAAAGTCTGTATTTGCAGGTATGCCTGCAAGTATGCCAGACACCTTTAATCTTTCCGTACCGTGTTCAAAAATGTAGCCGCCGGCTTCCAGGTTAAGGGTTTTGCCGATGGCTGTTTTCCAATCGCCAAAATATTTTTCAGCAACCTCTTTTGTAAGGAGTACGTTGTTGGGCTCATTTAATGAGGCGTAGGAGCCTGCAAGCAGGGGAAAGTCAAATATGTTAAAGAAGGATGGTGTTGTAAAAAATACGCCGCGTTGTTCTTTGAATGTTTTTACCGTTGTTCCGTTGTCATCGGGTATCAGCAACTGGTCATCCTGGCTTGCAAATACAGGGGCTATTTGTTCTATTTGGGGAAAAGACGTTTTCAATGCGTTTGGCAAGGGCAAAGGCACATCCTTACTGTAAGAAACAACCGCGGCATCGGTATGATGGTATTCTGTTAGTATACGGTAGGCGCGGTCTTTCTTTGCATGAAAATCATCAAAGCTTGTTTGAAATTGTATGATGATAAAGATCATCATACAAACAGCAATACCCACGGCAAGGCCGGCAATATTGATGATCGTGTAATTCCTGTTACGTACTAAGCTTCTGAAAGCAGTCTTGAAATAATTTTTATACATAACAGGTTGTTTTGCTTTTCAAAAGCACAATTGAAATGCCAGTTTGTTATCTCTAATGTACACCGGAGACCGAAGAGAGAAGTAAGAATAAAAGTGTGCGGTTATGATACAGCAGTGTCCGCTTTTATTACAGGAGAAATAAAGCCGGGTAATCTTCAGTGAAGAATGTTCAGGATGATTCAAAAGTAAAATGAAGGCTTTCAACATCCCGTAAGAGGAAACAGCTTGTTCCCTTTTATGGAAAAAAAAGAGGCTGCTCAATATTTTTGAGACAACCTCTTACTTAATTTGCTTTTTATGATTTACGTTTAGTTCAGCTTCAGGTTCTTGCTAGTTCCAGATTTCATTTATTGCAGTAAGAATAACAGGTTTTCCATCAGTTACAATAATGGTATGTTCGTGCTGCGCCATAAAACCTCCTTTGTTGCCAACCATCGTCCAGCCGTCGTTTAATGTTTTGGCAAATGTTGATATGGTAGAGATAAAAGTTTCAATAGCAACAACAGCATTTTTCTTAAATCTTACCGTGTTGTACAGGTCCCTGTAATTTGCGATTTCATGTGGCTCCTCGTGAAGGCTTTTTCCTATTCCGTGGCCCGTTAGATTTTTAATCACTTTGTATCCATGTTTTCCTGCTTCCGTTTCCATTACATACCCGATGTCTGAAATGCGGACGCCGCCTTTTATACGGCAGATGGCTTTGTGCAAAACCAGCTTTGAAGCATCTATCAGTTTTTGGTGACCGTTAATATCTCTGCCAATTACAAAGGAACCTCCGTTGTCTGACCAAAAACCATGAAGCTCGGCAGATACATCGATGTTTACCAGATCACCTTCTTTCAGGATTCTTTTATATGAAGGAATGCCATGACAAAATTCATTGTTTACGCTGATGCAGGTGCAGCCCGGGAAGCGATAGGTTAACAACGGTGCTGATTTAGCGCCAAAGCCAGCCAGTATATGCGCACCGAAATTGTCTAACTGTTTGGTAGACATGCCAGGTTGTGCATAGCTTCTCATTTCTTTTAAGGTGTACGCAACCGCCTCGCTTACTTTTTGCATCCCTGCTAATTCTGCTTCATTTGTAATTGACATAGCTGCTTTATTTACCTTTCATTTCATCGTTTGCAGGCGAAAATCCCTATTGAAGTAAACCTTCTTCCTGTCGCAAACTTTATAAAATTACTAAGGTTTGCTGTTATTCTATGAGGATGATCAATTTCTACTTTTACTGATTTATGGTTGGCCCAAAAAATTGCCATGTTACAGTTGCTGATGTAAATTAACTTGGCTTATCATCACTTACTTGCCTTCTTGGATTATTGCAAATAAAAATCCTGAACGTAATTTCCGCTTTTTTACATTGACAAAATATTCCAGAAATTTACAAAACCTTAATTCCAATGAATTTCTACATGCTTGTTGTTGAAGTCAGGATCTTCCGCGTCTCCTTTAGTCTCGCACCACATTCCCGCAGGTAAATTATTCATTTTAATTTCCTGTTTATCGGCAATAATGCCTCCAAAAGCTACATACTCAATAAAGCGATTAAATAAATCGTATACAGCATCCTCATGCTGACTGGGAACTTCATGAATACTTAGATCAGGTCGTCCAAATTTTCTTAATCCCCTGGTATGATACCATTTTTTCCCGTTCTCTTCGGAGTACAATATCGTAATATGATTCCTTGGAACAGCGCCATCCGGATTGAATATATTTTCTAACCACTCTTGTTTATGCAGAAACTTAAAGCCCTGCGGATCATAAACACCAACCCCGCCTTTGTCCATTAAATATGTTATAATTCCAACAACGTCACGTAAATAATTTAAGTTGGAAGTGTCTTTAAATTCCCCTCTAATGATAAAGCATTCTTTTGCGCTGTTTATCTTACTGGCAAAGCTAGAGTCGTGAGTTTTCAAAGATTCCCAAAGGAACCCTTGTAAAAGTGACTTAATATAATCGGGATGGTTGGTCGGTCCATATTTCATTAGGCTACAACCAGGAGGTAGACCTTCAGTTCTATACTTTTCTGTGGAAACTCTAAAATCAGCCGAGAAATTTCCGAAAATGCAATAGAAGAGAAATGGATCATCAAGAGGTTTCTTAAAGAACTTTCTATCCCATGTTTGTAAAGATCCCATATAAACTTTTTGTGCCGGTTGTTGGGAATATGATGAGCATTTAATAATTAACAAGATGAAAATGAGAAGTAGTTGTCTATTCATGGAGGTTGCTTGTAATGGTTTAAGTTTCGTGAAGTTGATTCATTTGAAAAACGTACAGTTATCATCAGACTGAATTGTTCTCTATCCTCGGAGATAAAGCTTTGGCTAAAGCATTATTTGCATTACATAACCAACAGGTATAAATGCAAGATTGCAGACGTTTAGTTTCCGTTACTTACCATCCAGTTTGCTTGTTCATTTGCCCCCAGTTCAATAATGGCACGAGACCCGATCATTGTTTTTTTTAATGAAGTCATCAATTGAAATTCCTTTTCTTTAAAAATCGCCGATAAGTCAACCGCAAAACGCCGCGGCTTGTTAGATAAATTCTTTAACACGAAACCTTTTGCGGTAATGGTGTAACGTATGTTGTATAAAGGATTGGTGAATTCAATGGTTCCATAGCCGTTAACATTAGGCTTGATAGATAAATCCGCGTTGGCGGCATGTTGAATACCCAGGTAATTATCGATAAGAACAGAGGTATACACACATGGATATTCATAGTACATTTCTGCACCATGCCAGTCTTTATTATCGATATAATACACATGGTTCATATCATATCGTTCGCCCATATAAAAGGAATCTTTAATTGCTTCAACGGCGACTGTTTTTAACTGCTGATGCAGCATCCCATTGTTGTTGCGCCACTTCCAGTAAGAAGCATCCCACCACCAGTAACGGCCGGCAGCGCACAGGTCATAAGGCCCGCCATTTCCGATTTCATATTTGTTATAAGCCGCAACATCTGCTGATAAGAAACTGGGAAACCGTTGAAATTCGGCCAGGTTAGTATTGACAAATTTATTAACGGCATCGGTTTGCGTTTCTGTTGCATAGCCAAATATCACCGGCAGGATGTTTGCCAGCAGGTGCGGGTGATTATGATTGTTTCCATTCCTGTCAACCCAATCTACAAACCGTTGCTCCTTTTCATTCCAGAAGCCTTGCGGAACGGGCTGCACCAATTGCTGTGCTATCTTTTTTGAAATACCAGTGTAATAATTTGACTTGTCTCTGCGGTTTAATACATTTTCGATTTGCGCAAGTAACTGAAAAGTATAGGCGGCCAATGCCCCTGACATGGTTTCGCGGCCATCTTTCATTACCTGGTCTTCATAATATACATCACTCCATACACGACCATACTGATCAATATTTGCAATGGTAAAAGCAGCAGCGTTTTCAAGATTATCAATGTTTTTATTTAACCAGGCAGTATCCTTGGTAGCTTCAAAATAATGAAATGATTCTTCCAGCACTTCCATATTGCCGGTTAATAAAAACATGTTGGCATTTGTTTCATTGTTCTGGCTGTTCCTGCGTATATGATATTCGCGTTCACCGCCGGGCTGTACGGAACAGGGGTTGCGGAATAATCCTTCCGGATCATCCTGCATTAATTTAAACTGAAGCTCTATCATACGTTTCACCACATCAATATCAAGGTCGGATGCAAACGCAAGCCGTCCTTTTATCTGGAATTCATGATCCACATCGGGATAAGAGCCGGCATAAGCTTTCGGGTTAAGTGTGCTGATGACATACCCGCTTGAATAAGGGTAATTTTTTGCTTTGGTTTTTTCTATCACCGATGGCAGCATTGTACCCCAGTAAAAACCGGCCAATGCATTGGCAAGCGTATCGCCACCTTCAATATTTAAAGAGTAGCGGTTGTTAAAGCAATCGCTGTGAGGGCGTGCCTCTGCCTTATGCAATTCAAAATTTCTGGCATACACCTTCACGTTTATACTGCCATTTTCTATTTCTGCAGTAGCAGAATCATTTCCTGATAATTTTAACAGGTATGCATTGTCTTTTGAAAACGGATCCTGGGGCAATACCCACACACTGGTATTCGCAACAATTTTACCGGAACTGCCATTTAAAGGTAGCACATACCATTTGTTATTTTCCTGGTTAATACCAATAGCGATTTGTGTTTGAAAAAGCAATTCAGCAGGAGCATTGCTATGCTGAATACGTATTACTGAAACACCTTTTACTGTTTTAACCTTCGCATTTTTAATATTCAGCAAAATGCCTGAAGACTTTAATTGAGCATGCGTTAAAATGCAATTCAACAAAGCAAAAGCAACTAAAAATTTTCTCATATAACAACCGGTTTGGCGCTTTAAAATTTTACCCACCTGTCTGTGAATTACTGAAAGGCGGAATTGCAGAGTCCGCTCAACAGGATTGCAAATGTAGACTTACTTCGGGTCTTAGAGAAACCCAACAACCCGGCTTTACAAATACTGCTGGCTAACATCACTTACTGGTATTGCGCTCTGTAGAAGCTGTATGTTTCATCAAGCTCAATTTGATTGTTGGCAAACCATTTCAGGAAATCATCCCACTTGTCTTTGTTGTTTGACCGCCACGTTTCAAAACCAGCCTCTTCACCCTTCATTAACAGCCAGTGATTGTACGCTTCCAAATGCCCGGCCTGCTTTATTTTTTGCTGATAATCAAACAGGACATTGGGATAGATTTTGTGCTTGTTGCTGTTGAAATAATTATCAACAAAACGTGTACGGATATTATCCAGCGAGTTAATATCTACTTGTTTTTCGCCAACAATAGCAGACATCAGTATCATTTCATAACAAGCTGTTCCAAAAGGAAATTTGATTTTTGTGGGATCCGTCAAATTACTAATATTGATGGTTGCATTTTTACTGAAACTAACCGAATAAGAAGTGTCTGATGTAAATTTTATTTCGCTCTTATAGGTGTCAAAAAGTAATTTGCTTATTTCTGCTGTTCGTTTACTGTTCCGCTCCAGGTTTATAAAAATCTCCCCGTAAATCATTCCCCAAACTTCTTCTGTTGAGCTGCAGAATATTTTGGCGGCCCAATAATAATTGGAAGGATATGCCGGAGCTTTTTCAATGCCCTTTTCGTAAAAGGTGAGCGCTTCATCGTATTGTTTTTTAACAATCTTCATATTACCCAGCTCTAAATATAACTCTCCCGCATTTGGAAACTTATCAAGGCCCTTTTCATAAGTTTCAATTGCCTTTTTCGGTTTGCCCTGATAATCATAAGCATTTCCCAGTGCCTGGTACACTTTTCCATTTACATCTTTGTGTTTAAGCAGCTTTTCCAGGATATCAGATGCTTTTTTATACTCTTTTGTAGCGCTGTAAGTGTAGGCTAACTCAAATGGATAGGTTAGGTTGTCTGGGTCTAGTTGTTGCGCTTCTTCCAATAACTTAATCGCCTCATCATATTTGCCTTCTTCGTCTTCAAGCTTAATTGCTTCATTTGCCTTAGATAATGCCAGATCCCTGTTTGTTTGTGCAAAGGAAAACTTTACTGTTAAAAGGCATACGAATAAACAGGCCAGGTTGATAATTTTCTTCATAGCTATTTTTAGGTTTACGATTTGTTGAACCGTGCTCACTCCCATAGAAAGCAGGTTTAAAGTTGAAATTTCTGTAACTTAAAAATGCTGAAAATCAGGTATATGAAAAAATATATCTATGCGGTAAATGATTAGCTTTTTGATGGGAAGCCTTAATATAATTTCTTCAGATAATGTTAAAATTCTTTACTCAGTTACCCATCACCATAGGTATTGCCTCGTCAAAAATCATCACCCCGATATTATTGTTGGCCGGGCCAGCGCATTAACCTACTTTTGCGGCCTTTTGTATTGCTTAAATACAGTGGGCATTGATTTACTCATCTTTTTAAATATCGCATTTTGATCTTAATTATTGTTGTCTTCATTTTACACTGGTATTTATCTCTTTTTGCGCAAACATTCTTTTTGCACAGGTATGCTGCTCATAAAGCATTTAAGATGAGTAAAGGATGGGAGAAGTTCTTTTTTGTATTTTGTTACCTAACGCAGGGTTCTTCTTATTTAAGTCCCAAAGCTTACGGTATTATGCACAGGATACATCACTCCTATACCGATACAGAAGATGATCCTCATTCCCCTTCTTTTGATAAGAATTTTTTTTCCATGATGTGGCGCACACGGGGTGTTTATAACGGAATTTTTTCCGGCAATGTTCCTGTAGAAGAACGGTTCCTGAAAAATATCCCTACCTGGAATTGGTTTGACCGCTGGGCTAACTCAGCTTTATCAAGATTAATTTGGATAGGCCTTTACGTTTGGTTTTATATCGCCTTTGCACCATCGCTCTGGTGGTTTATACTCATTCCTTTACACGCAGTTATGGGACCGTTGCACGGTGTGATTATTAACTGGTTTGCGCACAAACATGGTCATACCAATTTTGAAACCGGCAACACTTCTAAAAATCTTTTCAAGGTAGACTGGCTGATGTTTGGGGAAGGCTATCATAATAATCATCATATGTTTCCGGCACGCGTAAATTTTGCCGCAGTAAAAGGAGAGGTTGATTTTTGCTATCCCTTCATTTTGGTAATGAATAAATTGAAGATTATACAATTACCCGTAGCTGCAGTTAAAAAAGTTTCTGAAGAATAAAACTATATCAATTGCTTGCGGTTATGCCGATCTATTGGTGGAAGATTTTTTAAAATTTCAGACAGCTCTTACAGGCCTTTGGGATGATTACTAAAATGATCTGTAAACATGATGCGTGGATGGAGCGGGATATGTCTTTCTTATCAATACAATGGCAAAAATTTTAAGCTTTATTGTTACAGTGCGCCAAATACCGCTTAAATAATCATTGCTGCAATTTTTCAAATTTACTTCCCGTCCACCTGTATAAAGATTCAGACACCTGGTAGTTACCTGTTTTATATGAATTGGCAATAACTTCTTTTATTTTACCAATTCCATTTGGATTATTACTTCCGGTAATCAATAACAAATCCCTGTTGTGGATACCGACAATAAAATCTCCGTCTACAGGAAAATTTTCTTTATTCCAAATGGAAGGTAACAAGATTAAACTGGCTTCATAATCCCCACCGGCAGTTACCATGTACAAACCATTTTCTCCCTGCCTTTGGATATTGGGAATTATCCTGTCAAAATTTCGCAGGGCAATAGATTTTAAACTGTCCCTGGAAATGCCAAGTTTTTTAAAATCATCCTCATTCAAATACCGGATATTGTTTTTTGTATCTTCTGCATACGCAATAATCAGTTGATCATTGTACTTATCGGTGAGCATCGGGAACGCTTTGCCGTTATCACCTAAATTGCTAACATCGTTTAAATATTCAGCAGGTTTAATAACAGGTACAATATTGCCGGTATTCAGTTTACTTCTCTCCACATACAAATCCGACGCAGATGCAACATAGCGGCTGATAACATTTTTAATAGAATCAGGTTCGGCCTTATAATCATTGTAAGCATTGTCCAGGTAATGTTTATAATCAAAATCTCCTTTCCTGGAAGTGATTAAAAGATTTCCGCTCAACTCAAATTTCACATCAGGATGTTTTTTTCTTAAGGAATCCAGATAAACTTTTGCAAACTCCTACTCATTAAGCAAAGCATTTTTTGAATTGCAGCTTACAACAGTAAGGCTTAGAAAAATAAAAGTGAAGTAACGTATAATCATTTTTTAAAAGGGTTGTATCAATGGCAGCAATATAACAACTATATGTGTTCACGTTGTTTGCTGATGATAATTGTTTTAAAATTTTTTCATTTATTTTTCATCCTTCACATCATTAGGCATACTGAATTTAACAGGGCTGTTTTATAGCTACAAATAAAAAGTCACGCCGAACAACGGCGTGACCCTGTAAAAATATTGCTATCAGTTCTTACAGATAACTCAGGTTGGTTTGTGGTGTAAGCGCAAGCAATGTTTCATACATCAGCCTGATGGTAGCATCAATATCTTTTTTATGAATCATTTCCACCGTAGTATGCATGTAACGCAGCGGGATGGAAATAAGCACAGAAGGGCAACCATCATTGGCATACGCAAAACTGTCTGTATCAGTTCCTGTGCTGCGGCTTACCGTTCTTAACTGAACCGGTATCTCTTCTTTTTCTGCAACATCCTGAACAAAATTCAGCAGCTTATTGTGTACCGCAGGACCGTATGCCAGTGACGGGCCTTTTCCGCAGGCAACATCGCCTTCAATCACTTTGTTGATCATTGGTGTTTGCGTATCGTGTGTAACATCCGTAATAATCGCAACATTGGGTTTGATACGACGGGCAATCATTTCCGCACCACGAAGACCAATTTCTTCCTGCACCGCATTTACGATATATAAAGCATAAGGCAGTTTCTTCTTATTTTCCTTGAGTAAACGGGCTACTTCCGCAATCATAAAACCGCCAACACGGTTGTCCATGGCGCGACCTATATAATAATCATAGGCCAGCTCATCAAAGCCTTCTTCATACGTAACTACTGCGCCGATATGTATACCCAGTTCTTCCACTTCCTTACGATTTCTTGCGCCGCAATCCAGGAAAAGATTGTCCACTTTGGGCTGCTGCTCTTTCTGGTCAGGATTGCCCAAACGTGTATGTATTGCCGGCCAGCCAAACACTGCTTTTACAGCGCCTTTCTTACCGTGAATCAATACCCTTTTAGCAGGAGCCACCTGGTGGTCAACACCGCCGTTACGTTTGAGGTAAATCAACCCCTGGTCATTAATATAATTTACAAACCAGCTAATCTCATCAGCATGCGCCTCTATTACCACTTTAAATGGTTCTGTAGGATTAATTACCGCCACAGCCGTGCCATAAGGATCTACAAAATGAGTATCCGCAAAAGGTTTAATGTAATCGAGCCACAACTTTTGCCCTTTGCTTTCAAAACCTACCGGGGACGGATTATTGATATAATTTTTGAAAAAGCCCAGCGATGTTTCTGTGATTACTTCTTTCGCTTTCTGCTTTGCCTGTTTTTTCTTGTCTTTTGCCATAGCAATAAATATTAGAGCGGTAAATGTAAGTTCAAAATTCGATTGACCAATCACCAACGCATACTTCTGTATACAGGGCAATGCCTTATTAATGAATAAACACAACACCTGCAATACCGCATATAGCCTTTGCCAGCATTAAGCCATCAATAATAATCAGGTAATAGAGTATTTTCTTGCGTCGGTGCATGGAGTAAGCAACCATCAGTAATAATACAAACGGTACACTGTTCAATAATATCCGCAGAAAAGGAAAATGATTTAAGAGGGAAAATATAAGAAAGGACGCCCAACCGGCGATAGTCAATGGCATGATGATATAAAAGATCGTCTTTCGCAAACCCACTCTTACCACAAAAGTTTTGAGATGATGGTTGTGATCGGCAGCATAATCTTTTATATCGAACATGATACAAAGCACGGTAATGAACATCCAGTTTTTTATAAAAAGCCATGCGCTGAAAACGGAAACATCATAAGCCTGTTTTGTTTGGATAGCCTTAAACATTACGGGATAAATAGTGACCATTCCAGCCCAGACAAAACCAATTACAAATGGTTTTAGCCAGCCATTTCTCCGCAGGTTAAAACCTGTGCCCGGTTTTAGTGAGAGACCATAGTATAATGCAGCCGCCACCGGAACCGTAAGTAATCCCAGCCAGTTAAGAAAGGATATCTGGAACAATCCGTCATAATACTTAATGGCGTAAAAAATACCTCCGGCTATTACAAATAATGACCATACCAATTGAGACATTTTCGCATGAAGATGATGATGCTGGTACCATAGCGTACGAGGATTGGTAGTATTAACTTTAGATTCTGTAACGTAGGCCTTTGTATAATAAACTACGGTAGCTGCCGCAAAGAGCAGGTAAAAAAGCAATGGATTAAGCGGCAGGCCCATTTGCATGTTTGCTTCCATGGCAAGCGCAACTGCACATGCAGCATAAAAATAGTTGCCGAAGAAAATTAATTCAACGAGCTTTTTTGCAAACACTTATTAGTGTCTTTTAAGAATTACAAATTCAGGTGAAACAAGGGTATCGCTTGAGTTATTCGCTACGTCAGTCAATACAAAGCGGTAAACACAGGTATCATTAATAGGATTTGAGGTTGAACCGCATTGCGGTTCTGCCAGCAATGGATATTTTGTGGCATTCTGGGCATCCAGACCGTATGCAAAATTAATAACCAGCTCACCTTCCAGGTTATTATCCTTTGGCACATCTGTAGGTATTGGATAATTTTCTACCGAGTGACTGAGTTCACAATTTCTTGCTATTTTTTCTACGTAAATGTTGTTCTGGATATCCCCTTCTTTGTCAGTAAAACCTAAAGTGAATGACAAAACTCCGTCGGGTGGCACAACAAGTGTATTAATACTTTTGAATGTAAGTTGAGGTTTGGAAGAAAACTTATCCTTGCTACATCCTGCCAATATTGTTAGACTTATCCCTGCGATCAATAATTTTGCGTTCATTTCAAATGGTTTCATGTCAAATTTAGCTAAAACAAATCATCAGTTGCTTAATACTGATTTTGATGTTAACAATATTTTTAAAGAGGAGCTTGACTTCAATTTCGCTGCCCTGGATATTTTCAGGTATCAATTCCACCATAATCCTGTTTATCGTCAGTGGTGTGAAGCCATACAACTGAAGCCAAACGTTAATACGATTGAAGAGATTGCGTTCCTGCCCATATCTTTTTTTAAGACCCACGAAATAAAAACAGGAAGCTTTAATGGGCAAATTGTTTTTACCAGCAGCGGCACCACACAAACCACTACCAGTAAACACCTGGTGAAGGAAGAAGAATTGTACCGTAAAAGTTTTATTACTGCATTTGAACAGCAATATGGTCCTGTTAAAGATTGGTGTGTAATCGGGTTACTTCCCTCCTACCTGGAAAGATCGGGATCTTCTCTTATTTATATGGTGGATGAGATGATCCGAATTTCCGGCCATCCGAAAAGCGGTTTTTATTTAAACGAACTGGATGCCCTGGCCAATGTTTTACAGAAGCTGGAAACACAGCAACAACCAGTTTTGCTTATCGGGGTAACTTTTGCTTTGCTTGATTTTGCGGCTGCATATCCTTTACCGTTAAAGCATACTGTTGTAATGGAAACAGGTGGCATGAAAGGCAGGCGACGGGAACAGACGCGCCAGGAGGTACATGATTTTCTTGAACAGCAATGGGGTATTACCAGTGTTCACTCTGAATACGGCATGACTGAATTGCTAAGCCAGGCATATTCCAAAGGACAGGGACGATATGTTTGCCCGCCATGGATGAAAGTGCTGGTGCGGGATGAAGAAGACCCGTTAGCCATTGCAACAGAAGGAAAAGGTATCCTGAATATAATTGACCTTGCCAATGTTTATAGCTGTTCATTTATTGCCACCGATGATGCGGGCATTGTACACCCGGATGGCAGTTTTGAAGTTTGGGGAAGAGTAGATAACAGCGATATCCGCGGATGCAGTTTATTGGTGATTTAAAATGAATTTGTTTATATGGATTGATATTCTATATTTGCGCTCCTGAAAAATAATTAGCTACTCCTGCAGTAGTCAATTGTTCTAAATGCCCAGGTGGCGAAATTGGTAGACGCACTGTGTTCAGGTCGCAGCGTTCGCAAGGATGTGCTGGTTCGAATCCAGTCCTGGGCACTCTTCAGATTTTATTAGACCCTGTAAGTCAATTGATTTACAGGGTTTTATGTTTTCAGGCGTGTTGTTTTTTACCTCTTTTTCACGCTTTCTGCCGCCATTCATGACTCAAAAATGACTCGCAGATGACACAAAACATTTCAGGCACAAAACCAGCACACGACTGGCACACAACCTGCTTAATTAAAGGTTTTGAAGCACCTTTTGACACCCGCTATGACACATGGAATGACTCACAGCTAACTTACACTTACTTATGCTTACCTTATCCAAATTGGCCATGGTATTCTTCAGCTACCGGCATTAAATTAATTTTATCAAAAGTAAATGTAGCAGCATGAATATCGTGGAAAGACTATCGAATGACAAATCAAAAATTTACTACACCATTGAGTGGGGACGTGGACCGGGAGAAAGAGCATCCACTGGCATTTACACCTTTGTGAAACCCACCAACCTGGTTCAAAAACACCACAACAAGGACTCTCTACTACTCCTTGAAAAAAAGAAGTCCGAGTTAACACTGGAAAAACAGGCAATTGGTTCGGGGTTCGTCCCATCCCATAAATTCAAAGCAAATTTTATTGATTATTACCAGGAGTATGTAGACAACAATAAAAGAAAACGCAAACGGCACCTGGAAACGAGTTTAAAGCACTTCAAATCTTTTCTGAAAAAAGATTTTATTTCTCCACTTGATATTACGGAAAATTTGTGCTTAAGATTCCGCCAGCACATGCTTGACAAGTTTAACGGAGATACACCTGCCAATTATTTTTGTCAATTCAAAAAAGTACTAAAGGCGGCCACAAAGGAGGGATATTACAGATATAGTCCATCCGAAGATCTAAAGTCAAAGTCAAAGAAAAACAAAAAGTTCAAAAACCACCTGGAAGCAGACGAATATATCCGCTTATTACGAACACCGTGCGTTCATGAAGAAGTTCGAGAGGCATTCATAGTGAGTTGCTACACCGCTCTCAGATGGTGTGACGTAGCGCCTTTGAGCTGGCAGGATATTACCGGAGATCAGCTAAAAACCAGAATAATACAACAAAAAACCGGCGAGCCCTTAGCAGTTACGCTACATCCAATCGCCCGGGAAATTCTTGAAAAGCGAAAGGCAAGGCTGAATAGTAGTTCTACTAATCAAAAAATATTCAGCCTGCCGTCAGCAGATGGAGCTAATAAAATACTTGCAAAATGGTGTAGCGATGCAGGTATTAGTAAACATATTACCTGGCACTGCGCACGTCTTAGCTTTTCGATCCTGTTACAAGATAGAAATGTTGACGGAGCAACTGTAGCATTGCTTTTAGGTCATACAACTACCAAACATGTACAAGAAACCTACAAGCGGCATCGACCAAAAGATCAAGCAGCAGCTATCAGTTTGCTACCTGATCCCGGTTTAAATTAAGTAAAAAAGAGCCGCTTATATAGCGGCTCTTTTTATTACTGCAATTAATGCCATCATCATTTTTTCTGGATTTCAAAACTCCATCTTCTTGTTGACATTTAGGAGGTGCCCACAGAGATTAAGTCAAGGCCTTCATTTTTGGCAGTAAACCGCATTGTTTTTAAACACTCCTAATTTTTCTCATTTTTACGCGAATCGAGTTCGTGCCAGATTGAAATATTAAGAGCTTCTTCAGCCCTCAAATAGAATATTACTTTTCAAATTCGACTTGCTGGTCATCATTGACCTTCCTCACATTTATCATAAATCAAAATTTAATCTAACAATACTTCCTTCAACCGGGCTAAAAGATGGCTCATACTGTAAATAACCAAACATTTGTAAATCCTTCATACATCGCTGGTAGGTGCGCCCGGAAATTTTCGCCTTTCGGATAAGTTGCTTTTTATATATGACTACCTCTTTAATATTCCCTTTTCTATGACCGGTCATAAGGACAGCCAGGTAAATACAGATGTGTACAGGACTGATACGAGGATCATTCTGCACATGATCTAAGAAGCTAAATATTACCTGGCCTATTTCCATTCCTGTTCTATTATTTCTCTTTTGCGGGGTGGCGGCTCGTCTACTTTCTTTTTTCAACCACTTTATTTACCAGAAATCACAATACTTCAAAATAGCAATTTGGCAATGCTGCCACCCACTATTAACATAAGTGAACTGAATTAAAGGAAATTGTTATTTTAATGTTCCGGTACATTGCCTCAACAATACATCGGTGTGCGAATAAAATGAAATCTATTACTCCACAACTAACGCGGCATTAGTGGTTATCAAAATCGTGTAAGGTGATATCAATGACTACAATGAACAGACATTTTCAATGGTTGTATTAAGGCTAACTGACACATTGAGTTTTTGTTTTACACTCAATAGTCACCCCCCATCATCCTATCTAAATCATCTCTTTTGTAGTATCCACATCTATTCTTATATACTTTTGCTTCCTCGCATCTCTTTGCTAGTTGTGTCCTTCCAAGGTTACAATAAATCAGTGCCTCTTCCGGTTTGAGAAAAGGCTTAAAACAAAGCGCAATAGCTTTCATTGTCATCGCGTCATCTTTCTTCATCATACCATTTCCCAATTTATTGAGTTTAATTACCTCCCCCCTTCCTTGCATCAAAACATGAATCTCTCCCGCGCCGCCCAGAAGTACATCCCCTTAAGCATAAACGAGCCGCGTAAACATACAGGCATGTCAAGGCAGGAGCGATGCTTTATAAGGCTTCCTTTTGGCAGCCACAAGATAATATCGGCAGTTTAAGAAACCCTTTTCTGCTTAAACGGATTTACGGCAGCGACAGGTTTGTCTTTGGCTACTTTGACAGTAAGTGTATTATCGTCCAAACCAGAACCGTGGAGCTCACTGATGGCCTTATGGCTTTCATCAAGATTCGGCATTTCGACAAAACCAAAACCCCTGCTTTGCTTGGATTCTTTGTCGTAAACCACGAACGCAGAAGAAACTTTACCGTACTCTTCAAACAGTTCTTTCAATTCTAGGCTATCCAGGTCTGCCGGCAGACCGGCGATGTACAGTTTCATGTATTTAAGTGTTTGTGATAAATATAATTCATTTAAAAGTAGTGTCCAGGGATACCCCAGATTTGGCCAGGCCTTTTTTGCTCCTGTTCCTGGTGACGTTCAAGAATACGCAGGACTTTCCTAATAGAGACCGACTGCTCTGAAGAAGCAACGATCCTTACACTGCGCAAATCTCTTTTCTGTTGTCTGGCAGTCTTAATATTTTCCAACGATGCATCCCACCTTTTATCATACACGACATAACGGTCACCCCTATTTGTTGCTTCCGTTAAATACCGGTGTAACTCCGCGATAGCTGTCCGCTGAATACGCATACCTTCAATCATCAGTCCGTTGGACTTTTGTCTGGGCACTAACATAATCTTACTCCTCTTTTTTTGCAGGTTCATGATGAAGACAAATCAAACTGCCGAGTTTCGGGTGGTAACTTGGCACGTAGTCAATGTAACCAAAAGCAGTAAGCTCTCGGATACACTTATGATAGGTAGATACGCGGCCCATTTTTGCAAGCAGCATCACTTCTTTACGGGTGATAGAAACAGGAGTGATAAACTCGTTCAGGTTCCAAAGCTGGAACAAGGCAAGATATATCAGCACATGATTGGATGTAACCCGCTCATCCTTCTTCACAGCAGTATAAAACCGCGTCAGTTCTGTTACATACATACGCTGTCGTTTGTTTAATGAGCTGCACTTGACCAAAAGATTATTGTCCGTAAGACCGTCCGCGGTTACGACGCTTTTCAAAAGGCGGCAGTTTCTGGATTTGTGTAAGGATCTTTGCGATCGGCTCAAACACATACTGCTGGGTCAGTTGCGGCCTGAAATACTTACTCTCGAGCGCCTGGAAAGCATTGGGGAAGGTGGCAAGGTCTTTTTGGAGAACAAGGGTATCCTTGGGAAAACTGACGTAGTTCATCCCTTTTGCCTGGGCCTGTACCAGATGTTGCTGAATGTCCTTAATGTTTGCGGGGTTGATTTGCATACCCGAAACTTCAACGAAAAGCAATTTTTCCTTCATAATCACTCGCACATTTTAATATTAAAATTGTTTTGCTCTCAGCAAAAGCCCGGCTGAAATTTTAAGTTCAACTGTCCTGGCACCGCTTTCCTCCCTTAGCTGGATAATTAGCTCTTTATTTGGGGGAAGGGTAAAGGCTTTGAACCCTATAGAGACTGGTCGCCTATCACAGCCGGCAATCAGAAGTCTAGGTAATTCAAAAAGCGGGAAGACTTCTGTTTCCTGCATAGCAGTTCGCTTGGCCTGTTTACGGTCTCTGATAAAGAATCGTAAGGAAGCTATAGGGTATTTGATAGAAGTTTTATTGAGCAGGCTTAGCTCGAAGAACATGGCGTCATCTTTCAGATATATGCCATGAAGCGTAAGCTCCATTTTTTGTTTCCGGACTTTCTTATGCGTAAAGCCTGGCATCTTATCAATACTATCCCTAATCTGGTTGTACAAGACTTCATTTAAAATCTGACCAGAAACCTGGGCCTTAATTTCATCCACCGCAACCGGTTTAAAAAAAACATTCAATACCGGAGGTTTTTCTTCATACACAACAACAATGGAATAGAACTTCCCGTCGCTGGTAATAATAGACAGATTGGTCGGAGTAAAGTCAACTGTAATAGCTTTAACCTGCAAAATATTCTCCACCCCTTTTGCCTTTTGTATCACCACATCACGGCTCCCCCTGTCCGCACTCTTAATAGCAAATGGGAAAATTAAATTGCTGGTGTGGTGATCACTGATGCTTAAATGGTAGGGCATCAGGTAGGTGACTTCCCCGCGCTGTGCGAATAGCGCTGGTGAAAGCAAAGAAAATAACAATGCACACAAATTTCTAACACACATAGTCTGTCATTTTTATTTTAATAATAGTTTATAACCCTCTTTTAATTCTATTTTCACCTGCTTGATTTTCTTGCTGAATAGTCGCTTTCCGGCTTCAATACCTGCGCCCATTGCCTGGGCTCCAATAGAGGGATCCAGCGATGAGATATGGATGCCTTGCATCGTTTGCTCTGCGGACTGCTTGGCTACTTGTGAACTGATATCGTTAGGGACGGCGATTCCCTGCATACCATCAAGGTCATAAGCCGTGAGTGATACCGGCAAAATATTCCGGCTGTGCTGAATGGAGCCGATAGCAATTTGTAAACGACCGTTACCGAGTGAAGTCCTGCCATAGATAAATGTTTGTGCCGGAATGAAAATACCGTTGATATACACATTGTTCAACAGCCTCAGTTTGACAGTCGACGAGTTGATGATGGTTTGCGTTTCCGCTATCTCAACTTCAAAGGCATTGGATTCTGTGCTCACTGATTCATCCGACAAAGAATAAAACCCGCTAGTTTTTTGAACCAATTGCTTTGTGGTATCTGTATTGCTTTGCAACAAACTAACAAAAGAGGTATCTCTAGTACTTACAGGGAATACTCGTGCAACATCCTTCGTAGTAGTTTCCTTTGCTTTTGCCTGCAGGCTTTCCGGCTGTTGCGCTTCCAGCAGCTTTTCAACAATCGAATTAAGCTGTGCCAGTTGAGGGTCAGTACTTGTATCCTTTTGATGAATGGTTTTCATCATCTGCTCTAGCCTGTCGATATCCCCGGAAGGCATTGCGTTCAACTCGCGGGCGCTTTTAAGCGGTGAAGCTGCTTTCTGTGGCAAAGCCTCTTGCGGTTCCTTCAACACCTTATCCAATGCAGCCAGCTTTTCCATCAACTCCTCATCTTTGTCCTTTTTGTTTTCTTTGCGAGTCCCAGCAGGATCATACCTGAATCTTCCATAAGAGAAAGGCTTAGGAGTGTTCTTGCTCGAAGACGTATCAGCTACCAGGTAAGGAAATTCCTTCTGATCTGCCTTTAACCGTTCCCGTATTTTTATTGAGTCACGATCAGCTTTTAGATAAAGCGACATCTTGTCCATGGGAGTTTCCTTGAATACCGGTTCAGGCAAGGTCATATTAAGACCAGCAAGCCTGGTAGTTTCTTCATCGGCTGCACTGACCTGTCCTCCTCCCATCAGCCAAAACATGACCGTCATGAAAGGAATCACAAAAAGCGGCAACACCAACATAAATTTCCGCTTCCTCAAAAACGCTGCACTGTGTGCGGTTTGCTCATTCATCTTATTTATTTTTTATAGTGATACAATTGCTCCAGTTGTTCAAGAGAGTCCAATAAACCGGGCCGCGCTTTCTTAATGCTATCGTAATAAAACTTACCAATCGAATCTTTTGACATGCTATCCAAAACCTGTTTATACATGCACCATCTTCGTATCGGAGAAGATGGTGCATGTATGAGCGGAACCCTGATCTGATCAACTTCAAACGCATCATCTAATAAATTGCCACAGGCAACCCCAAAAGCAATACTTCCGGCGATCAACAAAACCCATTGCCATTTTTTCATATCAGGGTGATTTAAGGTCTTTATTCTCTACTATCGACCAGCGTTCAATCAGAAACCCATGCGGGTTATTTTCACTCCTGCTAACATCCCTTAGGTAACCTTCCGTGACCAGCGACCTGTACAGTGTGCTCGATGACCGGATAATGGTTTCTGTAGCATGACACCTGAAGTAATAAGGCTGTGATTGAAGATTAAGTTCAATGGAGTCGACAATAATCCGCTGACTGACATTACCGGAAATAATACCAGCGTAAAAGCCGTTCTCCTTTAAATCCTGGTATTGCTTTTTGGCCGTTGCGTCTGCCATACCAAGGGCCTTTCCGATACCCGCTTCATTCGCCTTACCATCTGGATCAAGCGTAAAGAAAAGCTGGTGAAATGTCCGTATATGGTCTTTGGCCTCTACTGGAATATTGTCCTTACGATCACCAGCAATGGCTTCGAATACTTTGCCATCGGCCAACACATAGACTTTACTTTGTGTGATGGATTCAATCTTGTAACTTTTAAACATCATCGCGCAGCAAAGCAGGAAAGAACCGGCGACAACGATCATCGTAAACCGCTTCACATGGCGGAAAGCCGTATCTATATTTTTCATTTTTCTAAACATGTCATAAAATTTTTTAGCCCTTTAGAGAGAAGGCTGGAGTGAGGGTTATTTACCTCCCAGTTTATCCCTGAACCAATTACTTGCTCTTCCTGTGGCGCGCCCTGCACCGGCGGATATTCCCTTTCCCGTAGGAGTCGTGTTGTACCCGGACATAAAATCATCACCTGCGTGTCGGATATTTCCGATGCCCCGACCTATTCGTCCACCGGCCCATGCTCCTCCAACCATGGCTCCCTTACCGGCCACGCCGGTTGCGGTGGAGGCAACACTGCCTGCCATGCCTGTTACTTTACTGGCATGTGCACCGCCACCACCCGAATGGACAATATAATTAGCCACAGAAGGAACTGTGAAATATCCGACAATGCCAATGATCATGAAGATGAGGTAAGCGGTATCTGCGACGGTGAAAAAACTATCTCCATTTTCAGCAATCTGCTGCAATTCCATGGTGAGCATATTTTCCTGGATTTTTCCGATGATGGCGCCGAAGATGTTGGCAATCGGTAACCATAGAAAGATATTGATATAGCGAGCGAGCCAGTGACGAAGCGTATGATGAAATCCGTCAAATACCGAGAGGCCAAAAACAATCGGTCCAAGTATAGCAAGGACGATCAGGTTAAACGTGCGAAGCGTATTGATACATAATGCTGCAGCCTGGAAAAGCACCTGTAATACATTGCTCATCCATTCCTTGATCGTAGTCTTAAGATTATAGCCAGCTTTCGCAAAAGCAAACTTGATGTCGTTGCCAATCCCATCAAACAAGCCCTCGTCTTCCAGGTCCTCATCTGGATGTGTGTACTTATACCACATATCACGATCACCGGCACCTTGATCTCCTACATACATTTGCCAGGCAGGTGTTTCCTCTCTTTTCTTAAGTAAAGCTTCTACCGCATAGTTGGTATTATCCACCATGCTTTCTGTACCGGTAACGATTGGTTGTAAGATGCCATTGATTAATGCGATGACTGATGGGAAAATTAAAATGGCAAAGCCAATCACAAAAGGGCGCAGCAACGGATAGACATCTACAGGTTCAGCATTGGCAATATGCCGCCAGATGCGGGAGCCGATATAAAAGAGCGCTGCGAAACCCGCAATAGCCCGGCCAACGCTGATAAGGTCAGAACATAAAGGCAACATGTCTTCATAGAGCTGGTCCAGTACCTGGTGCAGACTTTTGATGGTGCCTGCTACGCCGTCCTGTGCAAAGGAGAACATCGGTAGTCCTACCAACGTCAACACCAAAATAAACTTGATATTCTTCATACACACATTTTCTTATCTCACTTAAATATTGTTTACTTCATTAGTCCCCTCGTCATTTTGATGTCCAGTGCATCCTTTGCCCGCTGAAAAGCAAGCACAGAGGTCTGGTTATTAAAGCTTCGCAGAAATAAGAGCTTATCCCGCATACTTTCATAAATCTGGTCGATGGAAGCAAGCCTTTCTTCATCATTCATGCGGAGCTTATTTGCCGTAACGACCATGGTTAAATCATCGATATCCTTCAGCGAATGACTGAATAAGTTGTTATAAACTTTACCTACATACTCCAACTCTTTGATGCTGAAATTCCCGGAAGACTTAAACCTGTTATAAGCCGCTTTGTATTCTTTGACCAGGGCTATTTCATATATAACAATGTCTGCCGCTTTTTTATAATTGCGAACAACCGGGCTGACTGCAAGCAAGCCATCCAGGAAGACTTTATGTATGCTGAAATTTCCCTGACTAACGTCCCTTATCGCACTATAACCTTTACTGACAATTTCATACCCCGTCTTCATGTCAGCAAGGATTTGCTTGAACTGGGAGAGTTTCTCAATATTCAATATCAACTGCTGAATCTCCTGGTCCTGTCCGTAAGACTTAAATGTCATTAATATTACAGCGACTAGCCACCACTTTTTCATTTTCATCTCGTTTTCGTTTCGCAAATAAACCTGCGACTTCAGCCGCGTCCTGCAACTTGGCCAGCCTTCTCTTTTTTAACTGTGCATACCCTGACTGAAACCGGACTATACTTTCATGATCTTCACGAGATACTTGGCTCAGGCTTTCTAACAGGCTCAACTGCTCGTCTTCATTCAATGTTTTCCTTGCAGAGAATAGTCCTTTCACTTTTTCCATTGTATCATTCGCCTCCTTGGCCATCCTGTGAAACTCCGCCCTGATAAAATCAAGTTCAACAGGAGAAAGGCATTTATCCTCCTTTAACTCTTTTGAAAGGATATCAACAGTCTCATGAATGCTATTGACGGCATCCATAATGGCAGTCATGAGCGTACCTTTTTGCTTTTTCATCGTAAATAGTTTTCGTGAGTATCATGTTTGCGACCAGCAGCCAAAGCAAAAACCTCATTGCCAAAAGACTGAACGAATGCATACTTGTCTTTGACGGCAGTATACAATTCATTGATACGTTCCAGTCGTTGGTCTTCAGTGAGTTCCAGTTTACCGGAAGTAACAATGTCTGACAGCGACAAGAGATCAGAAAGGCAACCATCAGTAACAGCGCTTAATACTTTTTGTAAATATTCAAGCTCGTTCGGTTCAAAAGAACCAACCTTTTTAATCTCTGTTGTAAGCTGCCTGGTCCTTTTAGCAAGTGTCAACTGCATAGAGATGATTTCTGCCACACGGCCATCATTCCGGACAACCGGACTGACCGTCTTCAGCGAGGAGAAGAACGAATTATGCAGGTTAAATTCACCGCTTTTGAAATCATCAATCACATTAAGTCCGGTCTTCGCTATTTCATAACCTTCCTCCAGGTAACCAGTGTAAACTTTTAATGCTGCGATTTGTGCCAGCAGGTATTTCTTCTGCGTTTTACCCTGGCTAAACCACTCCGAAAAGGTTTGTGCTTCAACCCCTTCACATCCAAGCCACATCAACAACAGGAATACAATATTTTTCATTTTTACTTTTGGCTTTTTACTTTTCACAACCCATACAACCTCTTAGTGGACTCAATTTCATTTTCGTCCTTCGAACGCTTCAAGCTTAGTATCGCATTTTCGTTATTGAAAAGCAGCAAGTCAGCATAATTCTGTTCAACACTGGCGGCAGCATCATCAATGATCTTCATCCTGGCGGCATCACTCATTTGCGTGGCGAAAGATTTGACGACCAGCAATAGCTTATTGGCATTATTTACCGTTTGTTCAAGAATTCCGCTATATACCTTGCCCATATAATCCAGTTCGCCGGAAGTAAAATGAGGATCACTTTTGAGCATGGTCCAAGTGCGTTGATAGGACTTTAACAATGCAACCTGCTTATCCGCGATATCCCTGATCTTATGGTAATTGCTGATATATATTTTCACTGTCCAGAGCCCACTATAAAATCCTTCATATAAATCCCTTTGCTTTTCTGCCCATTCACCGATTTCCCGCAAATGCAATTTGGACACCGCATTCTCCAATATTTTTTGCGCGTTTTGCAACCAGATCTGCTCATTCTGCAATCGTTGTATCTTTAAGTCGATGGCTTTGATAATGCGCGACCCAAAACCAGCGACATTGCCTACACCTGGAATATCTTGTGCTTTTGTTTCGTGAACCGTAATCATTATACCTAATCCAGCGACAACCACTACTTTGATAATTCTATTCATCTCCCACTTTTTGATATTTGGAACCTCCTACAAAAAGGCAATGTTGTTCCCGGTCAAAGCTGATAACCTTTCCATGCCTTTGCTCATGTATAATACCTGTATTGGAATCAAAGATGCCTATCCAGGTATTCTCATTATGCTTCAGCGGTAATGTCTTTCCGTTTGCATACTGCACAAAGGCCGAGCGTTTGACAATCTTGTAACTGTTATCACCACTTTCCATTGAGGTGATGACCAGTGTATCCTGCCCGTCGGCAAACTCATGGTGGATTGGCCGGACATAGATGCCGGGAATAAAGTCTATCATCCTGGCTTTTTTAAAGCGGCTGCAACCACCAGCAAAAACCCCTAAGGCAAAAATTGTTTGAAAGATTTTTTTCATAGTTCACCTGTTTTATTATCCTTGACTAATTCTGTAATGCCATTTTCCATGGAACCATAACGGGAGGCGTATTCCGCTACCCGGACTCTTTCCTTCCCTTCCGTGGTATAGGCAAAATATTCTTCCGGACAGAGTTCATTCTTATAAACTTTCATCACCTGCCCGCCAATATCGATGTAGATCTCGCGATCGTCCTTGTTAACTGACAAAAGGATCGTCTTTCCCTTGTCGCTCAGACCAAGCACATCCTGTAGTTTATCAAACTTGTTCATAAACTTGCGCATATCCATCAGGATCTTGATGTCTGCGTTATTGATGATAGCATCTTTGATGATCGGGGAAGAGATCAGGTCATCTAGCTCCTGCGTGATCACGATGGGAATGCCATTGAATTTTCTAATCGTCTTGAACGCATATTTCAAAAACTCCGCCATCCCACTCTTAGCAATCGCCTTCCATGCTTCATCAATTGTCAGCACTTTTCGAATCCCCGCCAGCTTGCGCATTTTCGAGATAAAGAGTTCCATGATGATCAGCGTAACCACTGGGAAGAGTATTTGGTGATCTTTGATGCTGTCCAGCTCAAAAACAATAAAGGGCTGATTAAGCAGGTCCAGGTTTTCCGTAGCGTTCAGGAGATAGTCAAACTCGCCGGTTTTATAGTAGGGGCGCAAAACATACAAGAAATTACCAATATCAAAATCCTTATCCTTGACATGTTGATCTTTTAACACGTCCACGTAAGAGGATTCCAGGTATTCATAAAATGTATTAAAGCAGGGAAAGATGTCTGGAAATATAGACAGGTATTGATAATATCCCTGCAATGCGTTGGACAACGCCACATATTCACTGCGCTGGAAGCTTTCGTTTTCCTGCTTCCATAAAGCCACCAGTAATGCTTTTAAGCTCTCTTTTTTCTCTGTATCAAGGACATCACCGCTGGCGATATAAAAAGGGTTAAATCGTATCGGGTTCTTTTCTTCATAGGCAAAGTAATAGCCGCCGACTAACTCGCAAAGTCCCTTATAACTTCCACCTATATCCACCGTTACGCAATGTGCCCCCTGGTCGTATAGTGAACGCAAGATGTGGTTAACGGTCATCGATTTGCCGCCGCCAGAAGTACCACATACCAAGGTTCCCATGTTAGAAGCATAACCATCCCGCCTCGGCCCGTCATACAGATCAACATATATAGGTTTGCCAGTAAGGCGATCTCCGAATCTGATTCCTTCAGTGGGCAAGGCGGACTGATAGTTGGTCTCCCAGTTTAAAAAGCAGGACGCCTGCTCAATGAAAGTATCCAAGCTGTCATTCATCGGGAAGTCTGCTTCATTACCCGGCATACAGGCCCAGAAGATTTGGGGTGCACCTGTCGTTTCGAGCTTGGCAACAGTCTCCATGCTGGCAAGTGCCGCAGTCACCATATTCAGTTGTTCCCGTGCGGTTTCTTCTGAAGCAGCAATGGTCATGATATTACAATGCAATGCTGCCGGTATCCGTGATTCCGCAGCGGATTCATTCAGGTATTGGTTAACTGCATCGTGTGCAATCGCATTCTCCCTGCTGTAGTTTGCAAGGGAACGAAGACGCAGTGCTTTTTTCTCCAGTTTTTGTCTTACTGTATAACTGTCTTTGATAAAGACAAGCTGGTTGTAAACATGATCACATTGCAATAACACTCCGCAGGGAGCAGCAAAGCTGACTGGGAAATCAGTCTTGTCTGTACTGTATTTATCATAAGTCATGCGAGGCCCACACACCGGTGGTAGTGTTGCTGCATCAGCTATTGTATAAAAGCGGACTTCATCCTCGCCAATCCTGATACCTTTACTTAGATCAATATCCTTAATCAGCAAATCTTGGCCAGAAGACAAGAGGTAACAATATCGTTCAATTAACCCTGCATGTTTTTCATTACTGGCAAGCTCCTGATCACTTAATCTTTGTAATCCGATACCAGCTTCTTTCATCAATCTTACAAACTGGCTTGCCTGGTTTTCCCATAGCAGAAGATGATCCTTGTTTATAGCATGCTCTGGTACTACCGTTGGACGCAGCAAATTTGAAAGAGCGGTCGACGATAATTTATCAGGAGCCGCTTTCTTCGTTAGAATGATAAAACAGTCATGGTTTAGATAAGGGCGACCTTTAAAGTGCTCTCCGGCCGCCCTGTTGAGAAAGCTGGGATCAGCATTCCCCTTAATCCCCGTGAAACCATGAGAAAAGAAATAGTCCTGTTTATGAAAGATGGTGCCGGCCGGCAACGCTTTTAATGCACGGGCGGTGCCCTGATGGATATGCTCCAGATCTTCCGCAGAAAGCGTAAAGATCTCCGGCAAGGTTACCCTATAAGCAAAAGAGATGTCTCCCTGCTTTGATAAGATCGCATCGTTTTCTATGCCTGCGACCGGCAACACATCTTCCAGCCATTTTTCCATTTGAAGTATTTTATTTCCGGTCCCGCTCTCCTACCTGGAGATGGTTGGGGTGAGGTAAAATCGTTTCCTTGATTTACTCTTCAACAGTTTGGGCACATACCGCCTTGCACTCTTCTTACTTAATCCGTGTTCACCATATTTCTTGCTCATTTGGAAGACTTGATAGCATCCGCCACCACCGATTCCGAGTACGATAGCGACACAGAGAAAAGCATTTACACCTGCGATATATATGATGGAAAACAGGATAAGTGTACCCATAATGACAGCACCTAAATACCAGATATATTGCGCTAACAAACCGTGAAACTCAATGGGTTTCGACACACCTTTATTGATATCGTATACACTGTTGGCCATGCCTATAATCCAAAGAAGCTTTTAAGCACGGTTGCTACAACGACTAAGAAAATGCATGCGCCAAACCAGGCAGCCGCTGTCTGTGAGGTATCCGGTTGGCCGGTGCTCCATTTTTGATACACCTTCACAGCACCGATCAATCCAAGTACAGCACCTACGGCGTACATTAAATCAGTTCCTGCATCGAAATAACTTTTAACCTGGTCGGTAGCTTCCTGGATACCTGCAGCTCCATCTGCACGGGCAACCAGGTTTGCAATAACAAATGATCCGGTAATGCCTGCTTTAGACAATACTCGTTTACGCAGGACTGCCTGCACACACTTTCTGACACACATACTACACTACTTTATAATTAAGAATAAAAGAACTTGTGGCGGAAGGACGTTGTTGCAAATAAAATCAGCAAGGAAGGAGAATTGCAGATTTAAGTGCATATAAACGTATTTATATACATTGCAATGGAAGGAGTCATTGATGAATCAAATTTGAGGAATTTGATTGGTAAATATTTAGGGGATTTGCAGTAATTTTTAGTCATCCTAAAAATAGTTCCTTTTCAGCTGCCTGAAATTATCCCACACCTGTAAACTAGAAGGAGATCTATGGGAATGCATATAATAAAAATGCACATTTAAGTTGTCCCTGATTTATATTCGGCCGCAGTAGTGCTTAAGAAAAAGGAATACCCGTCAATAATTACAATATAACCTAGCTGCGAAATAAAACAGGGACTAGAAAGCCCCTGTTCCTCTTCAGTATAAAAAACACGACCAGGAAAACTAATGAGAAAAAGAAGGTTGAAAATAATGCTCCACGAGTCCCTTGCTTCCCATTACTGCAGCGGAACGCTGATGCAGACTTGAGGGAGCTACCACCAGCATTCGTTCAAAACCATCCAGCGCCATACCGCCTGCGGCTTCCAGTAAATAAGCCATGGGGTTGCATTCATATAACAACCGCAACTTACCTGCAGGATGACTGAAAGTATAGGGATAGAGAAAGATGCCTCCTTTGAGCAGTGTCCGGTGAACATCCGCCACCAAACTACCAGCATAGCGCTGGGAAAAGCCTTTAGCCTGACAGGCCGCAATAAAACCCTTCACCTCTTCAGAATAATTTTGCTGGTAACCCATGTTGATCGAGAACGCCTTGGCGTTTACCGGGCATTGAATATCCGGGTGACTGAGGCAAAACTCTCCGATAGTCGGGTCAAGGGTAAAGCCATTGATACCACGTTTGGTCGCATACACGAGCATCGTAGAAGGGCCGTAGATAATATATCCCGCAGCAACCAACGCCGAGCCAGGTTGAAGAAAGTCGCGCAACGCACATTTTGTTCCTTCTACCGTTAAACGTTTGTAGATGCCAAAGATCGTTCCGATGGAAATATTACAATCAATATTGCTGCTGCCATCGAGCGGATCAAAAGCTACAACATATTTGCTATTCTTATTGAGATCATCTTCAAAGACTTCCATATCTTCCATCTCTTCACTTGCAATACCTGCACAACCGCGACCATTCTTCAGTACTTCACGTAGCGCATGATGGGCAAAGAGGTCAAGGCGCTGAATCATTTCATCGTGGTGATTTGACTCACCGGTCTCACCTAGAAGATCGCAAAGTCCGGCGCGGTTCACCTGGTGATTGATGCGTTTGGCCGCAAGTGCGATCTCTTTCAGCACCGTGCTCAACTGTCCGGTAGCCTGTGGAAACTGTTTTAATTGAGCTGTAATAAATTCATCTAAGGTCAAAATATTCATTATTTGGCGTTGTGATAAAAGAATCAAGGACTGTAGAAACAGCCCCTGCCGAATATGAGAAAAATACTAAATGCATGTATCAGACAATTCATCAGGACATTTGTACCAGTATGCAGCAAATTATTCCGACAATAACTTCACCGGCCCCAACAACCCTGACGGAAGCAACGGTGAATTTGCCTGGTAAAATGGTTGCGTAGTGTAAGTAATCTTTTGAGTCACACCTGGCTGCTCATCCCCTATTAGCCGGTTGACCCAAAGATTGGTCACCCTAATCACAAGCTCGTTTAAACCCGGCTTAAGTGCAGCACTGATACCGGAAATAAAAGGTCTCTTCCAAAGGGTTCCAACGGCCACGCCGTTTACTTCGACTTCTGCAATATTTTTCACTTCACCCAAATCAAGGACTATGGATCTACCCGAGCTGATTTGTGCGGCATCCAGCTCAAACATTTTGCGGTATGTAGCAGTTCCGGAAAAATACTTGACTCCTGCATCAGCACTTTGCGGATAAGATATCAGCGTATCGAATGTTACATTGGCAGGAGCACCGCGCTCCTGCTGAAAACAGACTTCCCACGGCCCTTCCAGTTGCATTAAGGGGTGCGGCACAACTGCAGGAAGTGTCACTCGCTGTTGCTTCGCCTTGCCCGCGAAAATCACAAACACCGCATCATTCGGAGCAAGCTTCAAGTTCACATAAGTACGTCCCTTCGTAATCCTGTAGGATACCGCTTCCCGCTTTCCCGTCTCCGCATACCATAGCTCTGGCTGCTTACCGGTAATTCTGAAACTTACTTCCATATCCTGCGAGGTGGAATTGCGGCTATTGATCCAGTAAATGTCACCGTCTGCAAGCTTGCGGTGTACATACAGCAAACGTGTCTGAGGAGTTGGCTTGGGATAAGTAAAATCAGGTTCGGCAGCGCATGTTTTTAAAACATCATCAGTACATTGTCCTGTGAAAACATTCGGGCTGTTCCAGCTTTCAGAGACAATATGCTGAAATTCATTTTCATCGTCCATCAAACCCGTTGAATGCGCTGGTTTGACTCCGGCGATGATCGCTCCGGCTTTGATCAGTTGCTGCATCTTCTTCAACACTTTTAAAGGTATTCTCCGTGCATTGCTGTCCAGCACCAGCATACGGTAACTCATGCCGCTTGGGGTAACCAGCTTACCATCTTTTACGCTCAATAAATTCAGCAAAATATCGGAGTTCACAAAGTCATACTGATATCCCTCCGGGATAGCCGGAAGTTTTGTTTTAAAGAGCGATGTGATATTATCATCTTCCCCATAATAGTAGGCAATGTCTGCAACGAACTTCCCTTGCTGCAACAAATAACTGCTACGGGACAGATAATCACTCCACACCCTTGCCTGCTCCGCCCAGGTATCGTGGCGGTCAAACCACTGGCCGAAAGGTCCGAGACCAAGACCGGGAATTTTATCATCGAGGGGCTGATGCGGAGAGCAATGAATTACAAAACGATTAAGACCGTTGGCAAGTTCAAGATCTGCAGTTGGCTTGAGGCTTTCCGGCGACCAGCTCCAGGCATAACCGCCATAACCAAAGGTTGTCAGGGACTCTGCAGCCACAAGGTTCTGCCCATAGATATGCGCGACTGATGCAGACTCCCTGATATCCGCCTCATAGGAGGTCTGATCATTCCTGTTGAAATAAGGATGTTTGGTCCACATTGCTGACATGGGAACTGCGGAGCGGCGTTTCACTTCCATCCCATCAGCTATCAGTGCCCGGCCACTCTCATGCGACTCAGAATAACGTTTCATGCCATAAACTGCCAGAATATCGGTGAGCTGATCGTAATGATATTCGCTCGTCATCTCTGAAATGGTTTTGCGGAAATCAAAAAGGAAACGGTCGCTAGATGCTGCATTGCTGATGACCACCCCTGCCAGTACAGGCATCCATGGGATCATCGAATAGCCTCGCCGATGAAAGAACTGCTCCGGCATTTTCGCAGTCCAGTTCTGCGCACCTGCTTCCCAGCTATCCGTCACCAGGTACTGCAGTCCCCCCTTCTCTCCCATCAGTCCTGCCGTAGCATTCCTGTACATGTCAAGATAGTGCGTGAAGTATCTTTTAACCGCGACCGGGTCCATCTTGTCTACTTCAAATCCTGTTGCTTCGGCGGTGGCAGGATGGTTGGTAATCCCCATCACCGTATAACCAAAACGAAGAATCCGCCATTTACCTGCAGGTGCGGTCCAGTGAAGTATACCATCCTTCGAAAGCTGTCGGGTCAGATCTATCACGCCACTTATGGGGATCGCATCAGTTGCTGCCGGGGTAGATTCGTTAAGCAGCCCGGGTGCCGGTGCAAACGCAGCCTTGTCTTCATACCGGTGGATACGCGAACCGGTATGTAATACGAGTTCCTGTACCATTGTTCCGGGATGAAGGTCTTGCCGGCTCCCCGGCAGGTTCTTAAACCTGATCCTGAAGAAGCGAGCCGTTACGGGAGGCACAGCAATGGTTTGTTGCGGTACTTCACCCGCCGGAAGCCAGGCTACATGCCTGAAAGCAATACCATCTTCACTCACCTCGAAGGCCCGGGATGCTTTCAGGTCACCATTGGCGTTCATAAAACCACGATCACCACCACCGGCGATCGTGACAGCGCTGATCATCACCGGATGATCGAATGCAAAGCTGATCCAGCCAAAGCCTGTTGCAGTATCAGCGGGAAGCACCATTCCTTTTTCAAGATCGCCATCTGCCAACTGGTAAAGATCAAACGCACCGCCGCTGGAATTCAGCTCCGGCTGAAGCGAAAGCATACTTTGTTCACGCGCTGCGACGGGAACGGCAATGACTGCAACATCCCTGTAATACGCCGGCATGCTACCTCCCTGGTTGGTTAACCCATCATTTAAGGGGATATTCTGAAAGGTACCGGAGGAGGCCGCCGCTCTTGCCAGGGGAATACCACTTGCACCGCTTTCCACCAGCGTCTCTGACCAGACGAGTTTCTTCATACCGTCTTCTTTAGGTACCCAGGAGCCGCCACTCTCACTCCAGCCCGGAGAGCCTGCAATGGCCATTTCAAGTTTTAAAGAATCTGCGAGTCTGGTCGCACAGGCAAATGCATCCTTCCACTCCGGGGTCATATAAACAAGACGATTAGGCACGATTTGAGGGGTTTCCATAGCGGCATCAAAATTCTGAAATCCCCCGATGCCCGCGCGATGCATCCACAACAGGTCTTTTCGGATGCCTTCTTTGGTGATATTACCGTTCATCCAGTGCCACCATACGCGGGGTTTGGCAGTGGAAGGGGGCGATTGAAATCGCTGAAACAAGGTATCTCCATGCTGCCCGTGTGTAAATAGACAAACGGCACTTAAGCACATAAGTGAAAAGATCTTTCTCATCATCATTGTAGTTGTCTTATAAACGTAAAGACAACCGGGGAATCAAAATGTACCAGCAATCTACAATAACTTCATTTTGAAGGTAAGTCAGGTACCGTAATTTTAACACCGAAGAGAGACCGGACAGATGCAGCAACATATTCATCAATTGGTTTAACGACATGAAAACAGCACAAAATTTTTTACTTGGATTTCTTTTACTGGCTGCAGATATTGCAAATGGACAGGGGGTACCTGGCATACCGGAACCAAGAAAGGATGTCAGAAAACCGGTAGACTCTTCCTGGAATCATTACCTGGCCGGAGACAAGCTGTTATCCAATGGACAATTGCTGAATCCCGCAGGACAAAGCCTGAATCTAAAAGAAGGGACGAGAGTGTTAAACCTTGCGCTCGCCTATCGAAATAATCTGATTGTTGCCAAAACCAATAGAGCCCTTTGTTTTATTGACGCAAAGGATTTTAAAGCACTTGGTTCCTTTAACTACCCCGATAAAGACGAAGGTTCGATGTATGGACTTGCAGTGGACAAGAACGATTCAACGATTTACTTCACCGGGTTACAGAAAAATTTGTATGCAGGTTACATAAACAGGTCAGGAACATTCACGCTAACCAGGAAAATAGATCTCTCTGCCAATAAGAAAAAGACCAATCCGCTTGGAATCGGGCTATGTGATAATATCGCACTCGTCGCCCTTGCTATCACGAACAACATAGCTTTTGTGGATCTTTCGAAAGGTAAGCTGCTAACAACGATACCTGTGGGCGTTTGTCCTTATGCGGTGGTGATCAGCAAAGATAAAAGGCTCGCATTTGTGAGCAACTTTGGCGGACCGCATCCCGAAAAAGGAGACATTACAGAAAGCTCAGCCGGATCAGCGGTAGCCGTGGATGACCGCTCTGTGGCATTGCGTGGTTCTGTCACCGTGATCGACATAAAGTCAAGAAAAAAAATAGCAGAGATTGCCACGCGTATCCAGCCGGAGTCAATGGTGCTGTCTCCCGATAGCAAACTGCTTTATGTGACAGATGAAAGCGGCGATGGTATCAGCGTAATAGACGCAAAAAACTTTAAAGTATTGCATACGATTGACACTAAACCTGATCCATCCCTTCCTTATGGGAGCCTTACGACAGCGCTTGCATTCAGTGCAGATGGAAAGATGTTACTGGCTGCCAATGCCGGGAACAATTCCATTGCGCTCATTGACCCGAAACAACCGCAGAAAAGACCCTATGGTTTTATCGCAGCAGGTGGTTTTCCCGGAGCGGTTTGTGTCTCCGGTAACGATTTATTTATCGGGAACGTAACTGCGTTAAAAGGTGAGCTGCAAAAAGTAGCTTTGCCGGCTAATACAACGGAAGTTGACGGGTACACAGAGGAAGCCAGGAAAGGCTTTCATTTCATTGACCTGCTGAGAGCCCAGGGAGCTGCAAACTACAATGCTGCGCCTGCGCCTGTTCCGTCCAATCCGGGGGAGCCTTCATTGATAAAACATGTGGTCTACATCATCAAAGAAAATAAAAAATTTGACCAGGTGCTGGGAGACTTCGGGAGAGGTAACTGCGACCCCAGGCTGGTGGAATTCGGTAAGGAGACCACCCCTAATACGCATAAGCTTGCCAACGAATTTGTACTGCTCGACAATTATTACTGTAATGGGGTGAATTCGAGTGACGGTCATCAGTGGGCTATCCAGGGGATCACAACCCCTTATCATGAAAAGGATTTTTCCATGGGGCATTGCTCCTATGATTTTGGTACGGATCCGCTGGCCTATGCCGGTTGCGGTTTTATCTGGAATCACCTGTTGCGCAAAGGCATTTCGTTTAGAAATTTTGGAGAAACAGATCTGGCAGAAATCACCAGGGGGAAGACCTGGACCGATGTGTACAATTCCTGGAAGAACGCAAATGATGCTGCGCAATATAAGTGTGTGTATGCGATGAAAAGCCTCGAAAAATACAGTGACCTTCGTTTCCCGGGCTGGAACATGAATATCACCGACCAGGTAAGAGCGGACGCATTTATCAATGCATTGAAAGCATATGAAACCGCAGGCAGTCTCCCTGAATTTATCGTGATTTATCTACCCAACGATCATACCTCCGGATACAGTGAAAGCTCACCTACTCCACGCGCCTATGTAGCTGATAATGACTGGGCAACGGGCCGGGTGGTGGAAGCACTGTCAAAAAGTTCTTTCTGGAAAGACATGGCTATTTTTATCAATGAAGACGATCCGCAAAGCGGAACGGATCATGTGGACGGTCATCGCTCTGTTTGTATGATCGCCAGCCCGTATGTAAAGCGGGAGGTAACCATCAGCAGGTTTTACAATCAGTCCTCTGTGCTGCATACCATCTGCCAGATATTCGGCGTACAGCCCATGAATCAACTGGTGGCCGCAGCGCCCCTTATGACCGAATGCTTCCAGGAGAAACCAGACTATCATCCTTATGCCTGTCTGCCGCCTGTCATTCCAATCAATGAGATGAATCCTCCCAAAGGAGCGATGAAAAGTAAAACGACTGCGAGACTGGCGCCGCTTACACGGCGCATGGATTTCTCAAAGCCTGATCTGATTGATAAGGACGCTTTATTATTTAGTGAGTATGTGTGGTCTACCATACATGGTGATAAGCCTTTTCCAAGGGCGTTTTTTGGTGCACATCAAAAAGGCCTGAAGGCGCTGGGTTTGAAAGTTGATGCAACTGACATTGATTAGCGGGCATAGCCTCGATGTAAACATTCTGCTATTCTTTATGCCAGCTTCCTAAGGAGTAGACTGTCATTCAAATCAAAACCAGTTATTTCTGGTATATCTTTTTTGCAAGATCCGGGATGAGCGCTTTGAATAAATGCACTGCTTTGTCAGTTTCTCCTTCCAGCGTACCGTAGTTGTTTCCACCGCAGGCATATACATAACCACTTATGATGAGATCATCGAAGTAAATATCAAAATGATGGGTAACTCCGCCGGTGCAGCCCGAATCCTGTTGAACAGGCACTGAAGATATCTGTAATGCACGGAGTGCTTGCAGGAACTTGTAAAAATCATTGTCAGATAGCGGTATGCTGAACTCCGCCAGAGTATTACCGTAGGAATCTACTGTAAGATTGAGCATTTCCCGGGCGACACGTATGAGGTAACTTCTGTGATATTGTGGTGGGACAGATGCATCGGTAAAACGGTAAATGAGCTTGGTTTGCAATGGCGTTTTTTATACTAAAATACAACTCTGTTTTGATGAGCGATCGTTTAATCGCGTTGGTGTGCAGCGCTTGCATCAGGCATTTAATGAACGAGGAACTATCCTTCCCCCAATAATCACTTGTGAGATATTTATATCCTCATCAAAGAGTATTATGTCCGCATCAAATCCTGCTGCAAGGAGCCCCTTCTGATGATCCAGTTTAAGGATCCTTGCAGGCACCAGGGTCATCATTTTTACCGCTTCCCACAAGGGCAGACCGACAAGCGTAATCATCGTACGAATAAGACGGTCGGCAGTGGCGACACTTCCGGCAAAAGAACTCCGGTCAGGAAGCTTGGCCACCCCATCTTCCACCAGCACTTTCAGGCCGTTATTGATATCGCCCAGCACACTTTCTCCGGGCGGCATTCCCGCGGCACGCATGGCGTCAGTGATGAGTGCTATCCCGTTAGAGCCCTTGATTTTATGAATAAGCCGCAGCAGCGGTGCAGGCAGGTGCACACCGTCTGCGATGATCTCCACATCGATCTCATCTAGCAGGTAAACGCTTTCGATGACACCTGCGTAGCGGAAGGCGTTTCTGCGCGTCACACCGGACATGCCGGAATAAAAGTGGGTGGCAAGTGTATAGCCATGTTCTAGCGCTATAACGACGTCGTCATAAACGGCATTGGTATGTGCCATTGCCGGAAGGATACCGTGTCGGGTAAGATAAGTCCCGAAGTCGGTGGCCCCCGGAAGTTCCGGGGCCGCGCTCCACCTGGCAATGCATCCTCCGGCGGCGGCAATGACCTCTTTATATTCAGATGGGTTAGGATTACGGATATACCGAGGGTCCTGGGCTCCCCGCTGATCCATATCAAAATAAGGCCCTTCGATATGCATCCCTAAAAACCCCGCGCCATCGTAATCAGTCTGAACCGCTTTTTGATAAGTCGCTATCGTGTGCATTAAATGATTTTTGTCAGCGGTCAGCGTTGTCGGAAGCAGGGAAGTGGTGCCGTACATCGCATGCGTTTTTGCGACTTTGTGAAACGCTTCAACGGTACCATCCATAAAATCAGCACCGCCGCCGCCATGTACATGTAAATCGATGAATCCGGGCGAAACATATCTACCTTCTGCGTCTATGGTGATATCTGCAGGATGATCAATGTCCTTTTCACTTACCTGCGCAATCCTTCCGTCGTAAAGCAGTAATGCTCCGCCGGGGATGATCCGGTAAGGCATGATCAGTTTGGCGTTGACTATTTTTATGGATGTATACTTTTCCATCTGCGAAGCTTATAGCCTTTAAATGCGTAAAAAATAAGGTAAAGATAGCAGGGCAGCAGAACAACGTAGGCGGTACGCAGCGAAAGATGATCAGCCAGCGCCCCGTAAATCAGGGGAAGAATGGCATTGCCGCAAAGCCCCATGATCATTACCGAAGCACCGAGTTTGGTATAGCGGCCAAGATCTTTTAACGCAAGCGGCCAGATACCTGCCCATACCAGGGAATTGGCAAGCCCGAGCAGGACCACGAACCATATTGAAAGATCGGTGTCGTAGCCTAAAAAACGGGTATTGCCGGACATGATCAGGATGCCTGCAGCAAACAGGAATCCCAATACAGTACAAGCCCTTAGTGCCGCGAGCTGGCTGATCCACCGTGGTATCAGGATGATTCCGGCAATATATCCTGTGATCGTGGCAAACAAGGTAAACGACGGAAATACTTTGGCTTCGAGCAGGGACAGCTTCATGGATTCTGCGTAACCGATGATGGTATCCACGGCAATCACCTGCGTGCCGACATGCAGGAAGATTGCGATCGCCCCCAGTACGAGATGCGGGAACTGGATGATGGAAGACTTCGTTGCATTTTGCGCTGATAACCGCTCATCTTCCGATTCCGTGTCGATCTCCGGCAGTGGTGACAGGCGCACTACCAGTCCCAGGATAAACAGCAGCACGGCGATGAGTGCATAGGGAGCAACCACACGCCTGATAAGCTGGTCAAGAAACAGGTTTTTTGAAACGGCGTCCATACCGGAGAGCTGGCTGAATATTGCGCCATCGTTTGCCTTGAGCACCACAGCGCCCAGTGCCAGTGGTGCAATGATCCCGGCGCCTTTATTAAAGATCCCCATGATACTGATCCGCTGAGCAGCCCGTTCGGGTTTTCCAAGCAGGGTGATATAGGGATTGGCGGCGGTCTGTAAAACAGCCAGTCCCAAACCGATGGTAAACAATCCTGACAGGAAAAGCGGGTAAGCCCTCAGATAAGCCGCCGGGATAAACAAGAGGGCTCCGATCGACATCGTCCAGAATCCATACATGATCCCGCGTTTAAAACCGAGCCTCCGGATCAGGTAGGAAGATGGTACCGACATCACCAGGTAGGCGATATAAAAAGCAAAAGTGACCAGGTATGCCTCAAAATGAGAAAGCTCGCAGGCGATACGGAAATATGGGATCAGCACCGCATTTACCCATGACACAAAACCAAATACAAAAAAAAGCATGCCGATGATCACGAGCGAAACGGCGACCTGTCTTTTGGTTAGCGTACCGGTCTTCAGTTGATCCATGCTATATAACAGGTTGATTTACCAACAGGGATGCGGAGGCGTTATCCAGAAAAAACGTACAATCCGGATGTTGTTGCAGGATGCTTGCCGGAAACTGATTGCTCACTTCCTGTTCCAGGCTGTCTCTGACAGCAACTGCTTTTCTTTTATCCGGCACAGAGCAAATAATATGCTTTGAACGCATGATCTGTTTGATGGACATGCTGATCGCCTGCTCCGGCACCTCATTTATGGATGCAAACCAGCCTTCATTCATCTGCTGCTGCCTGCAGGGCTGGTCAAGGTTTACCACGAGGTAAGGCTCTTCCGTGTCAAAATCGGCAGGGGGGTCATTAAACGCAAGGTGACCGTTCTCTCCAATGCCCACAAGGGCGATATCGATCGGATGATCCGCAATTAACTTTCCTAAGCGTACGCACTCTTCAGCGGGATCTGCATCGCCGTTCACCAGTACCGCCTCCTTTAAGGCACCAACCTTGTCCAGAAAACGCTCTTTTAAATATTTCCGGAAGCTGGCCGGATGCGACTGTGGCAGGTCGATGTATTCATCAAGGTGAAACATGGTCACTTTCGACCAGTCGATACCCGGTTGTGCAATCAGTTCACTGATGGTTTCGAACTGACTCGCGCCTGTGGCGAGGATAATATTCGCAGAGTCTTTTGTCGAAAGGATTCCACGCAAAAGCGCGGCCGTTTTTTTTCCTGCAGCTTCCCCCAGTTCTTCGGGATTGCGTTTGATTACAATATTCATATTTGATCGGTTTTACGTTAATGTCTCGGGTTATTTTACGCCTGTCAGATGACCCTGCGTGATATTAATTTCCAAAGGTTTGTTCTGCTGCCAGCTGCCCCGTGTGAAGTCGGGAACGTCGACGCTGGCGCCACGTTTGGCGACCGAGGCCTCGCTCAACGGGCCGATGACGCTCCAGGCAGCGGCGTCGTAGACATCATGATCTACTGGTAGCCCGTTGCGTAAACAATCGATCAGACGCCAGTCCATTAAAAAATCCATTCCGCCGTGTCCGCCTATATTTTTCGCCATCTCTCCCAGCAACTTTACCACAGGCAGCGTGTATTTGTCTTCCAGTTCTTTTAGGTCCTTTTCCTCAAGCCAACCTTCATGACTTGTCGCTATGCGACCGGGCAACGGATACTTCTGCGCTGCTGCTTTTGTTCCGGTCAGCGCATGAATGCGGGAATAGGGATGGGGAGAGGAAACGTCATGCTGCAGAAGGATCGTTTTTCCGTTCACCGTCTTGATCGTGGAGATGTTCATATTACCCCTGAAATGACTGCCTGCAAATGGTTTGAAGTCCGGGTCGCTGGCAGCCGCACCGGCAGCAAGCGCCGCAAGGGTAAAATCATTGCTGCAGACAGAAACCAGGTAGTCCATCCGATCACCGCGGTTGATATTCATCGCCTGAGCCACGGGCCCCAATCCATGTGTGGGGTATAGATTGCCATTGCGATGAGCGTTTTCCTTTAAACGCCAGAAATCATAGCGGGCATCCTTATTAAAGAAGCTGTTGGAAATATCATGGATATACGCTCCTTCCCCATGCACGAGTTCGCCGAAAAATCCCTGTCTTGCCATATTGAGGGTAAGCAACTCGAAAAAATCATAGCAGCAGTTTTCGAGTATCACACAGTGCCTCCTGTTTTTTTCTGATGCTTCCACCAGTTGCCAGCACTCCTCAACCGTTTTTGCTGCGGGAACTTCGACTGCCACATGCTTGCCGTGATTAAGTGCATAGACCGCGATCGGTGTATGAAGTTCCCATGGTGTGGCAATGTAGACCAGATCGATATCGGGGTTTTCACAAAGCGATTTCCAGGCATCTTTCTTCCCGGTATAAAGCAACGGCCGGTGTCCCGAATCCTTTAGTTTTTCCTTTGCAGCCTCCGCCATCTGCGGTCTGATGTCACAAAGCCCCCTGATATCCACTCCATCGATATGATTGATGCGGGGGACGGCTGCCCCGCCCCGGTTTCCGAGACCAATAAAACCAATACGAACGGTGTCTACCGGCTTTGCTGCGTACCCGCACATATTGAAGGTTTGCCCTGACTGTTGGGCTGCCATTGCAGATGAAGCATTAGGGCCACTGAAAGACGATCCGGTCAGTAAACCTGTTCCCAGCAAGCCTGATAGTTTTAAAAAGTCCCTGCGATTATTATTCATAGTTCCTGTTTTTAATCCGGTAAAAATTCAGCGGCAGCAACGCCGCCAAAGGAGGCAACCCTTTGTTTAAAGTCATTTAATTGTGGAGCGGAAAGCGTTCGTCCCGACATTGTTACCGGCTGACTGAAACCAACCTTTCCCTCCGTGAGCATGACTGCCGATAACAGATCACCCCATGGAAGCAACCCCGGCAGATGGATCGCCATGCTAAAAATATCGATACCCGTGCGTTGATCAAATGCATAGCTAAGCGGGCAATATCGCAGTAAAAGGGCCTGTTTACCTGGGTGAAGTGCCTTATAGAGGAGTGCTGCAACAGCAGTTTCCTTTTCAGCATCCAGCAAAACAGTACCGGGATGATATTCCCTTTCCAGGTAACGGGCCACAGCGTCCAGTTCGGCCACCCATTTCCCGATCACCGTTTCTCCCATCCACAGGACTGATCTGGCCAGGGTGTGGAACCTGGGCAGACTGCCATCAGTGCGATTTGCTGCGGGGGAAGCGGAGGCACCCGTTCCCCATAGGTCAATGCGTATAATGTTATATCCCTGCTTTTGATAAGAATTGATGCGCGTCTCAGGCAGGCTGTCCGCACCTCCGGGGTGCAGCAGGATCACATATTTATCCGATGCCGCCTTGCTGATCGTCAAAGCTGTCAGCATGATTGAATCACCTTCCAGGATAACAGTCTTTGTCCCCGGTTCCCCCGTAGTTTCTTTAAGGATCCTGACCGCTCCTGCTTCGCTCACGCCAAGCAATGCCCTTAATTCGTTTCTCTTTACAGAAGGATCGGCCGGTGTTCCGGTTTTTTTCACAGCACCGGCGCAATAGGCTGCTATTCCTTTTACCCGCCCGTCCCGGTTTCCTTTTGAAAATACCATCAGTTCCGGTTCTGTGAACAGGTGGTAAGTGGGTTCCTGCCTGGGTGAGCCATCTCCTTTTCCCTTTAGGTGGAGATCCATCCACCCGAGGAGTGCGCCACGCATTTCCGGCCAGTAACCATGGGTGGTATCAAACAACTGGTATCTGAGCCGGTCTTCTGCATGATACATCCGGTAGGCAGGCCGGGTATTTTGATAGCTTCTTAACATCTCTTCGGGCCGGAAAGTAGGGCTGGCATCTTTCAGGGCGCTGCAAAGTTTTAACGCCCTGGGCGCGATAAGGGATAATACACCAGCTTCTTCTGTCAGGCACAACCCGCCCGGCAGCAGCTCGCAGACACAGTTGGAGTTCATGATATAGGATTCAAAGGTCCCGACGCTTACCACCGGCATCGCAGCCTTGATACGGGTATCCATGGCGGAGAGCCACATCGTCTGATTTCCCCCGCCGCTGGCCCCTGTCGCGCCGATCCTTGTGCTGTCCACATAAGCGAGTGAACATAACAGATCCACCGCACGGATGTTATCAGCCACCTGGTCTCCCAGCAGCGACTCACCAAGATTCAGCAGGGACGCGCCAAGATTGGCGCCATGATATTCCGGGACACCGTGTTCTGTCGTGCGCTCCCCCGAACCCCAGGCGTCAATATTAATACAGACATAGCCGGACAGCGCCAGCGCATGCGCGCAGGCCTGCACCATATCCCCGGCTTTTCCGCCCGGCCAGTGACCGTGCATGTTAACGACTGCAGGGAACGGGCCACGCCCCTCCGGTACATAAAGATTGGCCGTTGCATAGATGCCGGGCCTTGCCTGAAACCAGATCTTGTGGATCACATATCCTTTTTGCAGTATGGTACCGGTTTCATGCAAATCCACGGGCAACGCATGATTGATATAAATGTTACCAAGTTTTTTTATTTGATCGCGAAGCCCGCGGGCATCTGCGACCGATCCAGTGTCTGGAATTAATAAACGGTTACGTTTTGCGGCTTCCGCTTTTAAGGTTGCGCCGACCAGGTCGGAAGGCGCCGCGCCAAACATCCCCGGAGTAGTTTGCGCATCTCCGGCAGTCATCTTCAGCATGAAAATCAGCAGTACTCCAAAGGCTCTGTACATATCTGGTTATTTTAATTGATATCCCACCAAACGCGGGTAGCTGCATTGTCAGGTCCCCCGAGCATCTGTTTTGCCTTTTCCAGTTCCACCCCGTTGGTAGCAGCGTCAACGGAGGAGTAAGGTAGCCTTTTAATAAAAGTTCCCAACGGTAAATCTGCGTTATCCGACTGTAGCAGGGGATACATTTGCGGAAACCCACTGCGGCGGAATTCCGCCCAGGCTTCCACTCCATCGGGGAATAGTCCCAGCCACTTCTGTATTCCGATCTGGGCGCGCTGCGCCGCTTCCGTTGTCCCCCATTTTACAGGGATGGAGGATACCGCGGGAGAACCCGCTTCATCGCCAGGTGCAGCCGGCAAAGCATCGGAGGCGATATATTCATTGATAGCGGCCAGATCCTTTATCCCCCATTCATCCATACTAACCGCAATGCCTTTTTCATACAGCTCTTTTGCGGAGCCGCCCATCTCCCAGCCATTCAACGCTCCTTCAGCACGGAGGAAGTAGGCTTCCGAAGCGTGCAAAACGGGTTGTGAAACGGCCAGGTTGGCCACCCAGGCCCCGGAAGCAGCACTCCAGTTCACCCAGCGTGTTCCTACATTGGAAGTCTGCGCCGGCCGGTTTCCGGGGAGATTGATGGCCGTTGCGGAAGAGCCGTTGCGAAGTCCCTTGAATTGCCCGCTCCCTACGGCTGGCTGAAAGTAGATCCCGATACGCGGGTCGTTGTATCCTTTGAGGTAGGAAGCGATGGTACTGCTCATACTGAATTCATTATTGGCGGCATTAAATGCCAGCCCGTTGGCATCATCCCCGTTAAGCGAGCGCTGGACATAGGCCGATTCCGCGCTTTGGGTCATGACCCCTGAGGCAACAGCGGTCTCCGCCTGTTGCCTGGCCAATTCGGGAGCAACACCGGAAATACGCAGTGCAAGACGTAACCTCAGCGTATTGGCAAAGGCGATCCACTTGGCCTTGTCACCTGCGTACATGATATCGTAGTTTCCAAAGACATTGTTCGCACTCAGGGCCTTGAGGCTGGTCACGGAAGAATCCAGTCTTTTAAACAGATCCTCATAGATCTTGTCCTGCGCGTCGTATGGGATGGAAGGATTGCTTTCCCCTGCATGGAAGTAGGGTACCGGTCCGTAATAATCGGTCAGCCTGTGAAAAATGTACACCCACATGATATTGGCCAGCGCATATTCACCGGATGCAGTGGTGGTATTACCCATAATTGTCTGCAACTGGGGCATGGTCAATACATAGGTAACAATGCCCGGTCTTGAAAGCCAGGTATCGTTCAGCGCATACCTGTCGGTGGTAAAACTGGTGGTCGTCAGCGCAAAATACTGCGCGTAAAGATCCGGCATCAGGATCGAGATCGTCTGATAGTAAGACCGCTGGATCGTTGCCGCCGACTGCGCTCTGGAAAACATATAAGGTAACTCCGCTGCACCCGCCCCGGTGATCTTTGCGGGATTGGTATTGATATCCTCAAAATTCTTGGTACAGGACACTGCTCCCAATAACAGGAGGAGAAGGCAACAGCTGTATAGTCTGGTCATATGATGATTTTTGAAAATTAGAAAGAAACACTTGCGTTAAGACCGAAGCTTCTGACGCCGGGTAACAATCCGCTTTCGATGCCCTGGTAATTACCGGCGCCGATAGCAACTTCCGGATCGACAGGTATCGTTCTTTTTCCGATGCCCGGCAGGTCGAGTAATGATTTTCCCCTGTAAAGAAAAAACAGGTTCCTGCCGGTCAGGGCAACGCGGAGACTCCGGATCCTTTTGTTGGTAAAATCAAACTGGTAGGTTAAAGAAAGCTCACGCAACCTGAAATTGGTTGTACTGTACGCAAAAAATCCTGCATAGCCGCTTCTGCCACCCTGCGAAACGGAGGACCATAACTGCTCTGCCGAGACCGCCTTGCTGTTCTCGCTGCCATCTGCGGTTATTCCGTTCAGCACCAGCCCACCTTCGCGGAACCTGGTGGTATACTCACTGATCCCGAAATAAGCCATCATCGCGTCAGTGCCGGAAACTAGCGTTCCTCCTACCCGTCCGTCCAGCAGGACAGAAAGAGACAGTTTTTTATACTCAAAGCGGTTATTCCATCCAAGGGTGTAATCTGGATTGAAATTGCCGATCTTTTGGAGAGAGGTCAGTACGGGCAGCCCATTGGTGTTGACAAGGTACCTGCCACTTTTTTCCTCTCTTGCCCAGTCATAGTCATAAATATCACCGTAAGCACCGCCGGGCCTGATCAGCAGGCTGCCCAGCCCGGTAGCCGTCGAAAGGCTTGCCTGTTTTACCGAACCGCTAAGCGAGATGACCTTATTTCGGTTGAGTGCGAAATTGATGCCCGTACTCCACTTGAAGTTCTTTGACTCGAGCGCCGTTGCGGTCAGCATTGCCTCTATACCCTTGTTGCTGATATTACCGGCGTTGATGTATTGTTGGTTGTAACCGGATGCCTGCGGAAGACCGAGAAAGATCAGTTGGTTAAAGGTATTGCTGCTGTAGGCTGTCGCATCAAGGCTTAATTTACCTTCCAGGAATTTCCACTCGACCCCGACTTCCCAGGAGCGCGTTTTTTCCGGTTTCAGATTATTGATATACTGGGTAACATCCCTGGATACGAAGCCGCTTCCTGCACCCGGGGCATAGGAGTAGGTTTGTACGAGCAGATATGGGTCTGCATCGTTACCCACCTGGGTAAAGGATCCCCGTATCTTACCAAAGCTGATCCAGCGCGGCATCGTTATTATATCTGACAGGACAAATGACAGCCCTGCAGAGGGATAAAAATAGCTGTGAGGTGAAGGCAGTGTGGAGGACCAGTCATTGCGGGCACTTACATCCGCATATAACCATTTCTTAAAACTCAGCTGCGTATTGGCATACACGGACTGAATTTCCTTGTCGGCAATGATGCTCGATACAGAAGGCGTGGTGGCGAAGTTCAGGTTGAACTGGTTAGGAATGCTCAACCCGTTGGCAAAGGCCTGTGAATTATAACCTTTAGAACGAAGCACGGCAGCCCCGATATTGTAAGAGATCCCGATATCCTGGCTTATTTTATTTGTACCGGAAATCAGCAGGTCCATATTCCGTTCCCAGTGATTGACATAGGCTTCCTGGTACCGACCGCCCGCGTTGGTGGTAATGGGCAGGGTTCCAGCATAAAAGCCTGCCGTGATCTTATCATCATACCGGTCAAGACTATATCGTCCCTGCACCGAAAGCCAGTCTGCGAGTTGGTATTTTGCCAGTCCGACCATCATCACACGGTTACGGTGCTCGCTCAGGTTTGTCCGGTAGACATCCCAGTAAGGATTCTGGAAGATCGATGAATTTGTCCAGTAAAAAGGGACCGGCTGTCCTGTCTGTGTATTGTAATTTTCGAAATGCATTAAAGAATCGCCCGGCATGTCCCTGGGCATGATGAGCGCTTCGTTGGTCACCCCGTTGTCACCAAGCCGGGGTTTGTTGTGAATGTCCTGGCTGATATAGGTAAGCTTCACATCCGTGGTAAGCTTCGGGATGATTTCAGAATTTAACCTCAGGTTCAGCGTGTTTCTGCCAAGCCCGTTCTTGGGTACGATTCCCTGGTTATTGTTGTAGGTATAGGATGCATAACCGCGCATTTTTTCCGTTCCTCCTGAAACGCTGACCGAATGATCTGTGGATACGCCGGTACGATAAAAATCACGGAGATTGTCGGGATAGGTGGTGGTGGCGGCACCATAACTCTGTGCGGCTTGTGCGCCGGCCACCCCTCCGTTGCCGCGGCCGTAAGTATTTTGAAGATCCATCAGCAGCATTGCTTTGTCCATCGACACCGCCCCGTTATAGCTGACAGAAAGTTTGCCCCTGGAGCCGGATTTGGTGGTAATGATCAATGCCCCGTTTGCGGCCCTGTTACCATAAAGCGCAGCCGCAGCGGGCCCTTTCAGTACAGTGATATTTTCAATGTCATCCGGATTTATAGAAGCGGCCCCGTCACTGCCGGAGTAGCCACTGCTAAGACTTTTCTGTTGTGTGGCAACCGTGTTGGCAGATCCGCTTCCCCCCTGCTCGGTTGTCATGGTATTGTCGATCGGTACACCGTCAACAACGATTAATGCATTATTGTTTCCGCTGATGGAACGGTTACCCCTGAGTACGATCCTGGCTGCTCCGCCGGGGCCGGTGGCCACAGGCGTCACCACTGCACCGGCAACCTTGCCACTCAGCGAGCCGATAACATTGGCTCCGGGGTTTTTTACCGCGTTGATCTCGTCACCGCCGATTTGCTGGGTAGCATAGCCCAGTGAACGTGTCTGTCTTTTGATGCCAAGAGCAGTGACTACTACCCCATCAAGTTGCCTAGCATCCTGCGACAAAACTATATTGAGGACGTCACCAGCTCCGACAGCCAGCATCTGCCGTCCGAATCCAATCATGGAGAAGGAGATAGAATCGCTCTGCAATGCAGTGACCGAGTAATGGCCGTCGTTGTCTGTTACGGCCGCATTCGTGCTGCCCTTTACCTGCACGGTAACGCCGGCAAGCGGGCTTTTACCGGCGTCTGTTACCACGCCTTTGACCGTTTTCCTTTCCTGTGCCATGGCGTGTCCGCCGGGCGACAGGGCCAGCAGAAAACAGCCTCCCGAGAATAGAATAGTCCAGATTTTCCGTCTCATGCTCATTTGGTTTTTTGTTTTGGCTGCAAATGAATTACCGTCTGAAATTAACAGAAAACTAATGCGGTCCGCCGGGCTAAAGGGTTTAAATTAATGAGAACGGTTTCGATAACGTTCTCGAAACCATTTTGGCAAAAAGAAAAGACGTGAGCAGGCGGTGATGGTTAATCCCTGCGGGTGGAATCCCTTGGTATCAGCAAGGTCGGCAACATGATCTCTTCGGGTGGAAAACGTTTTTTGGTAATATGTTTGATCAGCAGCTCACAGCTTTTTTTTCCGATCTCAAAGGCGGGCTCAGCAACGGTGGTAAGTGAGGGAGTGATCAGTGCGGAAACCGGGTCATTGGTGAAGCCAACGACCCCAACATCGCGGCCTATGGCGATCCCTTTTCTTTTCAGCACGAGCATCGTCCCGACGGCCTTGCGGTCATTTACGCAGAATACCGCGTCCGGTATGTCTGATAAATCAAAGAGCGTCTCCGCACCTGTTTCGCCGCATTGCTGCGAAAAACCAGCATGAATGATAAAGGCATCATTGATTTCCACATCATATTTTTTATGTGCATCAACGAAACCTTTCAGTCTTTTTTCGGTCATGGCAATGCCACGTGGTCCTGCAAGGTGGGCGATCTTACGGTAACCCTGTCCGATCAGGTGTTCAGTTGCAGTGAAAGCTCCATGGTAATCATCCTGGACAATCTTTGAGGTATCAAGATCGGGCGAGACGCGGTCAAAAAAGACCACAGGCATTTTCCTGCTCATAAGTTCCGCGAAGTGGCCAAAGGAAGAAGCGCAGGAAGAAACAAGGAATCCGGCAAAACCGGAAATATTGACGTTACGTACAATATCCATTTCCCGCTGTTCGGCATCACTGGTAAGGAACAACATGATATTGTACCCCTTCTGATAAGCAATCTCCTGGATGCCGGTGATCACCGTAGAAAAGTAATAGTTGGTGACAAAAGGCAAAACGATCCCGATATTGTTGGTCTTTCCTTTCGCAAGACTGGTCGCATTCAGATTGGGTTGATAGTTCAGCATCTTTGCCATCTGCAGCACTTTTGCGCGGGTTTCTTTATTTACATCATACGTGTTGCGGAGTGCCCGGGACACGGTAGCCACAGAAATGTTCAGTCTCGCAGCAATATCCCTGATCGTAATCATTTCTGTCATGTTCAAACCGGAGGTAAATGAAATGTTGCCGGGTGTGCCGGCATATCTGCCCATAGCATCACCGGGAGGTTAACGTTGGAAAAGTACTTTAAAAAAGCTGTGAAGAAAAACACAAAAGCAAGCCGGCGGGATACCGGCATCTCAAATTCCCGATTAGTTGTATGGTGCGGATTGCCTTATTCCTTCGGGTATTTTTAATAAGCCGGTTATATTTACAAATGTTTTTCGAGTTTATACCAGACGCCCGGTTTGATTTTCTGACCAGCTTCTCGCAAAAATTTCATATCCCGGTATCTGATGACCGGCTGATCATACCTCCGGTCATGGGCACAGGCAGTATCAGGAAATTCTCCCTGACCCCGGGGATGAAAGCACTCGTTCATCGCTACAGGTTTAAGGAGGATTTTGTACTTAACAGGGTAGGTACGGAAATGCCCAATGGTCTGGTAAGTATTATCTTTCACGCCAATGAAATGTCTGGAAGTGTCGATACCGGCAATCAGCCTGATCCGCTGTCGCGTCACTCTGAATTTGCGATACAGATTGCTTCCACAGACCTTGACTCACAAATCCGTTTTCCGGCAAACACAGATATTTATTTCCTGGTATTAGGAGTCATGCAGGATACCCTGAAGGAGTTATTAACCATCCAGGGCCCCAACAGCGTGGTCAAAACGATTCTCACGGCAACGCAGGGTTTCCTGTTCTATGAAAGTATGGATGCAGAAATATTCAGGATCGTCAGGCAATTGACGGATCTGTCTGTTGAAGGAGCGCTGGGTAACTTTTATCAAAGGCTGAAAGTGCAGGAACTGCTGTACATAATTTTCGATAAACTGCAAAAGCGGGAGAGCCATCAACATAATACGCTTCATAAAGATGACGCAGACCGGTTGTTCGTCATCCGTACCGCCATCCTTGCCGACTTATCGCTTCCCCCAAGCCTGCCGGAGCTTGCAAAAATGGCGGGGTTCGGCGAAACAAAAATGAAGGATCTTTTCAAACAGGTTTTCGGAAATACCATCTATAACTACTACCAGCAAGCCAGAATGGAAGAGGCAGCCTTCCTGCTGAAAAAAAATGGGTTATCGGTTGCTGAGGTCGGGTATCAGCTTGGATTTAGCAACCTCAGCCATTTTGCACGTGTATTTGAAAAACATTATGGAGTGAAGCCCAAAAAATACAGCAGCGGCGGATAGGACTATTCTTCGGTCCTGAGCTGCTATTTTAACCGGTTTCGCGTAGTGAATTTTGTGTGTCTACAAAACAAGACACCATGAATAAACTACTAATGCCATACCATAAAGGCTCCTTACAACTGAAAAATCACCTGGTCATGGCTCCCATGACCCGCAGCCGGGCCATCAATAACCTGCCTAACGAACTGATGGCTGACTACTATGCACAAAGAACCGGGGCCGGTCTCATCATTACGGAAGGAACCGCACCATCACCCGATGCACTCGGCTACGCAAGGATCCCCGGTATTTTTTCCAGGGAACACATCTCCGGTTGGAAAAAGATCACGGAGGCGGTACACGGTGGCGGAACCAGGATTTTTTTACAGCTCATGCATACCGGCCGCATCGGGCATACAGATAACCTTGCCGCCGGTGCACGCCTGGCAGGCGTTTCCACCATCAAAGCTGCCGGAGAAATCTGGACGGATTCGAAAGGTAACCAGCCCTATCCGGTTCCTCATGCCTTAACGGAGGAGGAAGTAGAAACCGTGATCGCTGAACATGTGACCGCAGCACGCAACGCGATGGAAGCAGGCTTTGATGGGATTGAGCTGCATGGCGCCAATGGATATCTCACGGAACAGTTCTTAAATCCTCATGTCAATAACCGTACGGATAGCTGGGGAGGAAGCGTAGCGCACAGGACGAGGTTTGCCATCCGGACCCTTCAGGCAATAGCTGCCGCGATCGGTGCGGCCAAAACCGGTGTGCGTTTTTCACCCTATTCGACCCTTGGCGACCTGCAGCCCTATCACGAACAGGACGTACATGACACCTACGCACTCCTGGCGAAAGAATTGAACAATACCGGTATCGCATACCTGCATATCGGGGTATCCGGTAATATACCTCAAAAGACTTTTGACGCGATACGAAGCGCTTTTAGCGGAACTATTATTCTTTGCAACGGGCTGACGCCGGAAACTGCCTTGACAGCCCTGGATGCCGGCTTTGCAGACCTCGTGGCTTTTGGTCGTTCCTTTCTTGCCAACCCGGACCTGGACAAGCGTATCGCAACGGCTGCCCCATTAAATCAGCCTGACTATAATACCCTGTATACGCCGGGAGCTACAGGCTATACGGATTACCCGTTGATATAAAAAAGCAAATAAGGTTATTTACTATTAAACAAGATCAAAATGAAAATCACGACAACCGGCTCACTTGGAAACGTGGGCAATCCATTGGTTAAACTGCTGGTCGCTGCAGGACACGATGTAACTGTTATCAGCAACAATGACGGACGTAAAGAAGTAATACAAAGTTCAGGCGCAAGGGCAGCAATAGGCTCGGTCATTGATGCCTGTTTTCTAACGGAGGCATTTTCTGGTGCTGACGCCGTATTCACCATGACCCCATCAGCCATGGGAGTAACCAATATCATCGAAAACATTGCAGCTGTGGGTCGCACTTATGCAGAAGCGATCAGAATGGCCAAAGTAAAGCGGGTGGTCATGTTAAGCAGTATAGGGGCGCATGCAGCAGAAGGAACCGGTCCGGTTAAGGCCGTGTACCAGGTAGAAAAGGAATTGAATAAGCTGCCTGGTGTGGGTCTTACGATCTTAAGAGCAGGTTTGTTCTATTATAATTTTTTCAGGGATATACCTGTGATTAAAAGCATGCAACTGATGGGTAATAATTACGGTGAAGATGACCAGTTGCCGCTGGCGCATCCTGAAGACATTGCAGCGGCCATTGCAACTGAGCTGCAATCGGAAGTACACGGGACAGCAGTTAAGTATATCGTCAGTGATATCGCCGGCGGAAAACAGATTGCGGCTGCGTTGGGCAAGGCGATCGGGATGCCGGAATTACCATGGGTGAACATTCCTGACGAACAATATACAGAAACCATGCTTCGCGCAGGTGTACCACCCGAGCTTGCAGCGCTTTTAACAGAAATGGGGCAGGCAGTAAGATTGGGTACCCTTACAAATGACTTTTTCAACACAGGGGCAACGGTGACGGGCAGCATCAAACTCGGTCAGTTTGCGCAGGAATTCAAAAACAGGTATGTAAAATCCTGATATCACTGAAATCATCGTTGGTCAGGCGGCACAAATATGATCAAACTATCCTAAGGTTTTCCTTCTAAAGCCCCCTATAGGGGGCTTTACTCTTTCAGACAAGAGTCTTAAGCCTTTCAGGGCGGGATACAGGCGTTTTCCGGTTTGGCCGTGATCGCCTCAACTATTTGGCAAGGACAAGGCAATGGTATTGAAAAATGTGACTATCCCCGAAATTGTTTATTATTGAAGGCTACTTCAACACAATTTTTTTGGTAAACTTGCCTGTATCAGCATATGCATCCCGAAAGGCTAAAGCAATTACAAGATCGTATCGCAGGCGGAGATGAGGCTGCTTTAAAGGCCCTGCATGAGTTTTTTGCCAGATCTTTATTCAAAGGAGCACTGACGATCACGCGTTCCGTCCCAGCTTCCGAAGAGATCGTTAACGACGTTTTTTTAAAGCTCTGGATGCAGCGCAGGCAATTACCTGCCATCGAACATCTCAATGCCTATCTTTTCACGGTTACCAGGAACGCCAGCCTCGATTACCTTCGGAAAATTTCCGGCAGGCAGTTCTATGATATTGATGACGCGGAAATACCCGTCCTCATCATCAATCGCTCACCGGAAGACATGATGATATCTTCCGAGATCATTCATAAAATCAACCAGGAAATCAGCCGTCTGCCTCCCAGATGCAGGCTGATCTTTAAGTTGGTGAAGATTGACGGACTCAAATACAGGGAGGTAGCAGGGTTGCTTGACCTCGACATCAAAACAGTGGAAACGCAAATGAGCATCGCACTTAAAAAGCTCCACCATGCGATCCGTCTTTTTCTTCCGGATCACTTCAGGCAAACAAAACCTTAGCCGGGCACTGTTAAAATTATTTTCTGGTCCTTTAGGGGTATTCCTTACTGCAATACGTTCTATTCTTTAAAGCACCTGATAATCAAGTATGAACCCGGAAGAGCGGATATGGGAATTACTCAGCAAAAAGGAAGGCGGGGAAATTACCGGCGATGAATTGACCGAGCTGGAAAAGCTGTTACGGGACAATGAAACCATTGCAGGCAGCAATGCCATCCTGGGGGAAATATGGCAGCACGAAATGATTGCTGCGGAACAGTCGTTTGATACCCGCAGGAGTTGGGACGGGATTTCCGATCAGCTTCATCAACAGCAAACCCGCAGAACGAAAACCGTCTCATTAATGCTGAAATGGGCTGCGGCTGCCGCCGTAATCTTAATGATTGCCGGTGCTGCCCGGATGTATCTCAGCGGAAATTCCCCAAGGCAACCATCGGTCATCGCAGAGAGCAAACCCAACCAGGTCTCCACAGCCCCCGGATCGAGGTCAAAGCTGGTTTTGCCGGATGGTACAAAAGTCTGGCTGAACGCGGGCAGCCGGATCACCTATGCCGATTTTAACGGCGCTGCGACCCGCGAAGTCAGTTTGTGGGGAGAGGCTTTTTTTGAAGTGGTACATAGCGACATACAACCTTTTATCGTGCATACACCCGATGCAGATATCCGGGACCTGGGAACTTCTTTTGGGATCAAGGCATACCCTGGTGATGATCATTTTGAGACCACGCTGATCGAAGGAAGCGTAGAAGTAACGGATCACCGGCAGGCGGAAAGAAAAATACTTTTGAAACCAAGGGAAAAACTTACGATTTCATTTAAGGACAGTACTCGGGCTGGGGAGAAAGACAGCACGAGACAGGGTGGCCTGACCATGCTTTATAAGATCGATAAAATAGAAAATGATGCCCATGGGCTCTTGCCGGAAACTGCATGGACGCAAAATAAACTGGTATTTAACAATGAACCGTTCGAAAGACTCGCGGAGCGTATGGAGCGCTGGTACAATGTAAGCATTCATTTTGAAGGGCAGGCCATCGCCCGGACACCTTTTTCCGGTATTATCGAAAACGAAACCCTGGAACAGGCATTGCAGGCGATGCAGTTTTCAACTCCTTTTAAATATAAAATAAACGAAGCTGATGTTTGGATCACCCAAAAATAAAGAATGCTGTAAATGAAGTATTCAACTGATTACTCACCAAAACGATTGTCTATGTCATAAGAAAGAAGATCTGCTGTACTAAAACAAAAAAGGAGATGTTTCGAGCATCTCCCCTAAAGACCAAAACTGGGAACAGCTGTGAGATAGCTGATCCCGATTGTTTCATTCTCCAAAGCTAAAATTATGAAAAAAAATTGGCAGGCGCCCTATTGTTGCAGGGGCGTCCTTAAACTGCTTTTCATTATGAAAATGATGATCTTTTTAATGCTTGTATGTTCGGTCCATGTCTATTCCGGCGCCTTTTCACAGCATAAAATCACCCTTTCCATCAAAAATGCCAGGCTGAAGTACGCCTTGACTGCGATCGAAAGAACTACAGGTTACCGGTTTATCTATACCGATAATATCCTCCCCGAGGAGGAAGACTTCAACATTAGCGTAAAGGAGGCTCCGTTATCGCTGGTGCTGGATAAATTGTTTACCAACACCAATCTTACCTATAAGGTCATTCATGACAGCCTGATCGCTATCGGTCAGTCCGGAAGTGCTTATCCGGTAGGCAGAATCCAGGGCAGAATTACGGATTCCGCCGGTAACCAGGCACTCGCCGGTGTCAGTGTCCAGATCAAGGGTACCTATGCTGGAACGACGACCGACCAGCAAGGCAACTTCAAGCTGGATGTGTCGGAAACTGCTGTATTGCAGATCTCTTATGTTGGATACATCACCCGTGAAGTGCCGGTTTCCGGGAGGCTGTTTATCGAGGTAGCCTTATCTTCGTCAAATACCGGTCTTGACCAGGTGGTGGTCATAGGTTATGGCACCAGGGACAAGAAAAGCATCACCACTTCTATCTCCACGATCAGCGCAGCCGATATTTCCCAAAGTGTCTCTCCCAGTGCGGAATTTGCCATGCAGGGAAGGATGCCAGGTGTATATGTTTCAGGTAATTCAGGCAACCCGATGGACCGGCCAACAATTCGGATACGGGGTACCAATACCTGGGGAGTATCGGATCCTTTGTACGTTATCGACGGTGTCCCGGTCACCGAACTCGGGGCAGGTATTGAAGGTACCGATGCAAGGGTGCAGGACATGCGGAGCCCGATCAATATCATGACACTTATCAACCCGGATGACATCGAATCCATGTCAGTACTAAAAGATGCTTCCGCAGCGGCCATCTACGGTGTGCGTGCAGCCAACGGCGTTATACTTATTACCACTAAAAAAGGCAAAGCGGGTAAACCGGTTGTTAACTTCAATGCGCGTTACGGCATGCAGGAGGTAGTAAAAAAATGGGACCTGCTGAATACCCGGCAATACCTGGACTTTTACAAAGCATCCTATGCTGCAAACCCGGCATTCACACTTGACCCGTGGTTTGATCCCACGAGCCCGGGATATCTTGGCAACAGCACCGAAACCTATGACTGGCAAACACCGCTGGTGCATAAAAATGCACCCGCACAGGACTATTCCTTAAGGGTATCGGGTGGCAGTGAAAAGACCGATTACAGCTTTTCATTTGGCTATAACAACACCGAAGGAGCGCTCATCAACCAGGGGCTCGAACGTTATTCCATGGCAATGAAGGTGAACACACAGGCTACTTCCTGGATGAACCTGGGTGTAAATTACCGGCTGGCCTACCAGCAAAACAATGCCCTGAACCAGGGCAGTCTCTCCGATGTGGCCATGACCCCTCCCCTGCAGCCCCTTTTCCAGGCAGGCGGGGCATCTTTTCTGAACGGTTATGCACCGGTGGTAGCGGGATACGATGCCGATAATGTCTGGAGTACCGCAAAACTTTACGGTGATGCCACGCGGGTAAACGTTTACGGACAGATGTCCAAATGGTACCAGCGTTATAATTTTCTGCGTAATCTCGGGGATGCCTACATTGAATTAAAACCTTTGGCGGGTCTCACTATAAAGGGGGTTATAAGTGTTGACTGGTATCGGCAGAAACGAAACCGTTTTTATGATTATGACCAGAACTATTTCGATTATACGGGAGGTGATCCCAGATCAAAAGGCGGAGGAACGTCCGTGGGACTTTATGACGAACGCGATATCGTGAATTTTAACCTTACCAAAGAACTCAGCATTACCTATGAGCGACGCTTCGGCGGTCATCGTATCAATCTGCTGTTAAACGGCTCTCACCAGAAGTATTACGGCAATTATGTATCAGGGGAGACCGAATATATGACCACCCGTAATCCTGACCTGTTTACCCTTGGCGGAGATAACAAATACACCAAACTGGAATCTGATAAATTCCGTTGGGCGCTTGCCGGGTTGCTGGGCAGGCTGAGCTACGACTACCAGTCCAGGTATTACCTGGATTTCACATTGCGCCGTGACGGCAGCAGCCGTTTCAGTCCGTCCAACCGTTGGGGCAGTTTTCCTGCAGTATCGGCGGCGTGGCGGATGACTTCCGAATCATTTTTGAAAGGCCGGAATTGGCTGACTGACTTGAAATTGCGCGCCGGCTGGGGGCAGCTGGGTAACCAGGAAGTGCGTCCGATGGCTTATGTTTCGGTAGTTTCCACCAACCCGATGTTTGCCTTTGGCTCCTTGCCGGGAGGTAACGGGGTAGGCAACTACCAGACGGGTGCAGCCCTGTTTTCTTTTCCCAATCCAGACCTGAAATGGGAAAGAACAAGTTCCACCAATATCGGTATTGACGCCGTGTTATTCCAGCGGCTGAATTTTACCGCGGAATATTATTACAAGGTCACCAATGGCATCCTCCAGCAGACCTCGATCCCTCCAAGTGTGGGAAGCATTGAAAACCCGGTTGCCAATATCGCAAGGGTAAAAAACAGTGGGGTGGAATTCAGTGTTACCTATTCCGGCAAACTGGCGAAAAACCTGGAGTATAACGTCGGAGGTAATTTCAGCACCGTGTCCAATAAGGTGCTGAAAACCTACCAGGATATTCCCATTAATACGGCTACGGGGAGGATAGAGCAGGGATACCCGATCAACTACCTTTATGGCTATGTCGCAGATGGTATCTTACAGTCCCAGGCGGAAGCGCAGGCTTATGGCCAGCAATATAACGACGCCTATGCCACCCAGCAGCACCAGCAGGGCGACATGAAGTTTAAAGACCTCAACGGGGCGCCCAGCAAGGATTATCGTTTTTATACACCCTCTCCTGATGGCAAGATCGACGACTATGACCGCACCTATCTTGGCAAAACGATACCGGGCTATTATTACGGATTTAACGTGGGTCTGAATTATAAGGGTTTTGATTGCTCGGTTTTCTTCCAGGGGGTGGGTGATGTGCAGAAATATAATACTGCATTGATGAATCTTTCTGTTTTGGGAACCAGGGGGATCAACATGGTTACGTCCGTGCTGGATGCATGGACACCGGAGCATAAGAACACAGATATTCCACGTGCGGTCGTTGGTGATCCCAATGCCAATGAGCGGTATTCTTCCCGTTTTGTAGAAAGTGCGGCCTACCTGCGCCTTGGAAGCGCACAACTCGGTTATTCCCTGCCTAAAAGTGCCTACCGGATGCTGGGCGGTATGCAATATCTCCGGTTATATGTGAGCGTTTCCAATGCTTTTTTAGTTTCTGGTTGGAAAGGGCTTGATCCGGAGAATGACCGGAACCCGATGCCCCGGACTTTCACGTTTGGCATCAGCGGACGATTTTAGATTAATGACTATTTTAACATTAACAATATGAAAATCAACATATTTTATTTGTTTACCCTCTTATTTGCCTTAGGTACAGAAGCCTGCAACAAGAGCCTCGAAGTGGCTCCCACAAAAGAACTGGAAGATGGATATTTCGATTCCGAGGAACACCTGGAACGGGGTATTGGTGCAGTGTACGCCAAGCTGACGGATTTGTATACCTACAATGCGAATTCCCCGTGTCAGCGCATGTGGCTGTTGCCGGGTGACGATCTTCAGGCAAACAATCCTAATCCTTTTGACAACTTCAGCGGACTAAACGGATCGAGCGCCGATGTCGGTTTTGTATGGCAGGCCTTCTACCAGCTTGTCAACCGTTCCAATACCATGCTCCAAAAAATTACCGAAAATGCCGGTGTTTATACAACCTCAGGGTTGCAGGATCATCACAAGGGTGAGATGCTTTTCTTGCGGGGCTGGTGTTTTTATAACCTGTGGAGCTGGTGGCGGAAAGCCCCGGTACAAACGGAACGGCTGGTGGGTTATGGTCTCCAGCTGAACCTGCCTCCGTCGGACGGTTTCCAGATGCTGGACACGGCCATCAGCGACCTCAAACAGGCGGCGGCCCTGCTGCCCGGTGCCTGGCCGGCTGCACAGACCGGTCGCGTGACTAAAGACGGCGCCAACGGTATGCTCGTAAAATGCTATGTAACAAGAGCCGGATACAACAACAAGAACCAGGATGATTATAATAAAGCATTGCTGGCATTTGCAGCTGTCTCGGCATCCAGACAACTGGCTGGGAGGTTCGGGGATAATTTCAGTTACCAGGCAGAGAACAATTCCGAGTCACTTTTCGAATTCCAGGCAAGTCAATCTGCTGCGGAAAATCCATGGCTCAGTAATGATTTTGGGTTTAGTACCGGCTCGATGGGAGCTTTTTACCAGTTTTTTGAGAATATGTGGACCAATCAGGGTACGCTTGTGATGCCGACCGTAAAACTGGTCAATGCTTTTGACCCAAAGGATCCCCGGCGTGATGCTTCTTTCCGGAAAATGGATGATGCCGCCTGGACACTGAACGGAGGATATAAATTTATCAAGTATACACCAGACGGTGGAGGTATTTATACCGGTATCGCTTCGATCAATTCAATCGATAACTACCGGATCCTCCGGCTGGCAGACGTCAAGCTGCTGGCGGCAGAAGCCTTTTTTGCGACAGGAAAATCGGCCGATGCACTTGCCCAGGTCAATGATATCCGTGCAAGAGCCCGCCGCTCTTCCACAGACGGACAGGAATCTGCGCAGCCGGCAGCACTAAGGACCTTATCGATGACGGACATCATGGAGGAGCGGTTTTGCGAACTCGCCGGGGAAGCAAATATCCGGTGGGAGGATCTGCGCAGGTGGAATGCTGCGGGTTTTATCCATTTAGGTTCCTGGAAGCAGTCAGATTTCGGGTTCTCCTCAGACTACAACTCCTTTAAGTTTGATGCGGAGAAACATTTGCTGATGCCCATTCCAACCACAGAGCTGGACAACAATCCGGAAATGCTAAAAAGTGGACAAAATCCTGGTTATTAAACTATTAAATAGGTTTACATGAAATTTAAATTATTATTACTTTTTTGTCTGTTCGCGATGACCGTTAGAGGCCAGCTTCCGGCGATAGATATCACAAAGGGAGCCTTCAGTTGCCGCGGATCCTATCTTTCCTTCACTCAATATCAGGGAAGGGATAAGGAACCGGCATACCAGTTAGGTTTAAACACGATCACCAGGAGAGGAAACGGTATACGGCTGTTCACGTTCGCCGCCATAGAAAATGGTGCCGAAGTTGCGGCTGAAATCAGTGCCGATCCCTCCAGGTTAAGGATCAGCACTGCCCATGGCCATGCGCTCATTTGCTTTCAGGGGCCAGATATCATCCGCATACAGTTAACAAACATGACGCTTCGCTTAAAGCCACCGGTAGAACCGAGATTGATGCCAATTGCCGCGAATCGGTGGCGCTACTACAGCGACTGGACGGAACGGTTCCTCATCACTGCGCATCAGGGGACGCTGAAATCTTTACCGGCAATCCCGGACAAACCCCAGAATGTTTACAGTGAAGCTGTCTTTGATCTTACACCGGATACCGGCGGCAGAGCCGACCTGGAGCTGGAATATTACCTCAGCCAGGCAAATCCGAAACCATCCAGCCCTGCTTTCAACGATTGTATGAAAGAAAGCGCATCGTCCTACACAAAATGGCTCGTCTCCATGCCTTCTGTGCCGCAAAAGTACCAGCCTGCACTAGCACAGGCGGCCTGGGTCAACTGGTCATCGATTGTGCATCCAAGAGGCAATTTAAAAAGGGAAGGCATGATCATGTCAAAATTATGGATGAATGCAATCTGGAGCTGGGATCATTGTTTTAATGCGATGGCGACGGCGTACAGTAATCCGCAACTGGCTTTTGATCAGCTAATGGTCGTTTTCGACCACCAGAATGAACTGGGTGCTTTGCCGGATGATGTATATGAATACCGGTTAGGCTGGGGATACCTCAAGCCGCCGATTCATGGCTGGGTACTGAAATGCATGATGGAAAAATCAAAAGCGGTTACGCCCGCCATGCTCGCAAAAATTTACCCCTACCTCGTAAAATGGACCGATTTTTACTTTAAATACCGGGACGACAATAACAACGGGTTGGCAGAGACTCAGCATGGTAATGATTCAGGAGCAGACAATGCCACGATTTTTGACGAAGGAATGCCGGTGGATGATCCGGCACTAAATACTTACCTCGTTATTCAAATGGACGTGTTGTCAGATATTGCTGCCAAACTTGGGAAGCCGGCGGAAGCAAAACAATGGAAAGCGCGTTCGGGAAGCTTGTACAAACTTCTCATGTCAAATCTCTGGGATGGCAAACAGTTTTTATTCCGCAGGGTAATTGACGGTAAACCCAACCAGGGCCCTTTCTGTTTTATGCGTGCACTCCCGCTCATGCTGGGAAAACGCCTGCCAGCGGAGGTGAGACAGCAGCTTATCAGTTTCATCCGGGACACGCTCGTCAGCCCTTACGGAATCGCCACGGAAGGCACCATGAGCCCCAAATACAGTAAGGAAAGTTATATTTACTGGCGGGGAGCGATCTGGGCGCCTACTGTGTATATGCTGCTTGATGCACTGGAACAGTGCGGGGAAAAACAACTGGTACGCGATCTTGCAGGAAAGTTCTGCGATATGTGCAGTAAAGAAGGGTTTGCGGAAAACTTTAATCCCCTGGACGGGAAAGGACTTTGCGATCCTGCCTATACCTGGACCTCCAGCGTTTTTATTCTACTCGCACACGAGTATCTTGATGATACAGGCAATAGTGCGGGCCGATAAATGAATGTTTCAATGGCCGCACTGCTCATAATTACTTCTTGTAGAAAAGAACGCAAAATGACTGGTGCGGCTTTTAACGCAAAGCGAGAGCAAAGAAGAATTTGCTGCTAATTCTAAAGAGTTGTATCATCATGAAAACAGATGCTTCTATAACGATCCGGATGTTTGCAACCGAATTAAAAACAGGATTGCAGCGGTTGCTGAAAAATATGTTATCTGGGGGCACAGGTTTTTTGCGCTCAATGTGATACAAACGGACCAACGGAAAGAACATAAAATCTTTATTTAGACAAATCAGTTGACCTTGGAGTTGTATGAACCATTTTTCAAACAACAGACCTGTTAACCTCTAAATGGATATCTATTCTGGCTGAGGCTGTAGTCCAGGACAACTACAGCCTTGGGGAAAAAGCAGATTTATCAACAGGCTTTCAAACAATCCTGAAAAGCAAAAGCATCCTGGTGATCAGCCAATAAATTCATCAAGGGAGCAGTTTGCTTTTTTAACAGAAAACTATCAACTTGTAAATATTAATGCACCTTCCTTACAGATTGACTTGACGAAAAGATCCCATTCGACTAATCGTTTCAGATCCAGCGGGATCGAGGCTATCTGCAAATTCGTACATGGGAATGATTCCACTCTTTAGGCCGTTATACCCGATCGAAAAGATCCGCAACCGATAAAGAGATAGCATACAGACAACCGGGAAATCAAAACTTACTGCTATCGTGCAACGCCCGGCATTTTACTGGCACTCAAAGGAAAATCAATTTAGTCGATCAAGGCATATTTTTAGTTGTTTCAGGTATATTCTTTTGATAAGGCTTTATCCATTTTTGCCGCCATCAAAACGGGGAGCCTACACAAGCAAATAACAACGGAATCAGGATTCCTCGTTTCGTCAATCTTCTGACTGACTATGGTTTCAAACTGGCATTTGGTACCGATGCCAACAAAGAGATACTCATTGCCTTTCTAAACGCATTACGGATCAATCATCAGCGCCGCATCACCGACCTGGTGTATAACAGGAATGAATATCACGGGGAAGCTGAACATCACCGCAAAGCTGTATTTGACATCACCTGTACCGGAGATAGCGGGGATCGTTTTATTATCGAAGTCCAGCGCCTTCAGCAGGATTACTTCAGGGAACGTGCACTTTTTTACGCCAGCAGGATGATCCATGACCAGGCAATAAAGGGAAGAGCCTGGGATTATAACACCGATGCCGTCTACTTTATCGGTATTCTGGACTTTTGCCTTCCGGACAATGAGCGGGATATTTGTGTCCGGAACATTGCGATGACAGATGCAGCAACGGGAAAAATCTTCGATAAGATGATGTTCATCTTTGTTGAGATCCCGCGCTTTGATAAAGCCCCACAAGAACTAAAAACCGATCTTGATCAATGGCTTTATGTATTAAGGGATTTGCACCGATTGGACAAAATTCCTTTAATTTTGAATCACAGAATTTTTAAAAAACTTTTCCATATGGCCGAGGTAGCAAAAATGTCCAGGGAAGAATATATGCGCTATGAACGCAGTCTGATGAATTATTGGGATGAGAACGGATGTAAGAACTTTGCAAGAAAAGAGGGAGTTGCAGAAGGACATGAGAAAGGACTTGCCGAAGGACATGATAAAGGAGTTGCAGAGGGTCTTTCGCAGGCAAAACAGCAGATCGCAAAACAGATGCTTGCATCAGGAAAACTTACAGTGGCTGAAATTGCTGAAATGACCGGACTCAAAGAGGAATTTATTCTTCAACTAGCTTGAGCAATAATACAGGTGACTCACTTGGGTACTGAATACAGTTAAAGCCCCGTCGAGGGGGCTTTGTTTTTATCAGCAGACAACATCAAAACATCATTATTTTGATAAGAGTTTTAAAGCCCGAAACAGGTTCACGATACCGCCGGTCCTGCAAAATTGCCCGAGGTCTGCAACCTTCGGTTGAATGACAGAGTGCTCAATGATATTCCTGAGTCGGGTGGCGCTTAATCCCGGATAGTAAGACAGCAGAAATGCCGCCATACCGCTGACAACCGGAGCAGCCATGCTGGTTCCGTTCTGCGGCTCATATTTGTTGCCAGGGACGGTGGACCAGATACTGACGCCGGGAGCAAAGACATCCACGGTCTTCTTTCCGAAATTAGAGAACCATGCCTTTATTTGTGTTGGATCGTCACCTGCCAGGCCGGCACCGACAGAGATCCAGTTAGCAGCCCGCCTGCCATTGAAATAATAAGGTGTAGGAAAACTCCATGCCGTATCGATATCGATATTTTCATTACCTGCAGCATGAACGAGCAACACATGCTTACGTTCTGCATAACCAACCGCATCGTCGATCCAGTCCTTATGGGGAGAAAGTCCCTTGCCAAAACTCATGTTGATGATCTTTGCGCCGTTGTCCACCGCGTAACGGATCGCCAGTGCAATATCCTTATCGTGTTCGTCTCCGTCCGGCACAACACGCAATATCATGAGCCGGGCGGAGGGAGCGATTCCCGCGATAATGCCCGCCACATGTGTACCGTGGTAAGATGTCAGCGCCTGCACATCCGGGTTACCATAATTTTGATCGGTAAGCTCAGCTTCGTTATCCTTTGTTACGTCGCCGCGGTAGTTGGGCGGCGGGTGACTGAACGCCTCATACTGCGCTTTGAGCCCGGAGGTATAATTGTCAAACCCGTTGATAAAATCACCGACGACTCCGTCCGGGGGATAACGGTTTCCTTTGAGTATTGCGGCGAGATAATTGCGTGCATCCGTAAAATCCCTGGAAGCAGTGTTAAAACTATCCAGTTCCTGGAGCGTGTAAGCCTGTTTCAAAAGCCGCGGCTTTATGATACTGTCCGCTTTCCTGATTTTTTGGAGTGCGTCTTTGTAAGGCGCCGGATCCGCCAGCTTTGATCTGGCTGCCCTCCAGTCTGCCGCGGCCTTCTCCCTGGTTGTGCCAGGCAAAGCGTCTTTTCTTTCAAAATATATCCGCTCAAACTCACGTGAGTCCTGCCCTACATTGCTTCCATCCCTGCCACCCAGAAAATTCCAGCCATGGATATCATCCGGATACCCGTTACCGTCATCATCGATACCGTTACCGGGAACTTCTTTTGTATTGGTCCATAATTGACCTGAAAGCGCTTCGTTCGCTGTATCGATCCCGCTGTCAATTACTGCAACGATTACCGGCCGGGATATCTTTCTGCAGGACGCCATGAGTGTCTCTGCCTTTTCCAGACTGACCCCGTAATAACCAGTTGAAGCCGGATCCATCAGGTGCCAGTTCCGGGGTGGCGGAGCCAGTGTTCTGGCCGTTTGCCATTTTAAGTTCTTAAGCGGGCGGGCGTTGACTGTTTGCCCGCTTTCGGCAGCCACAAAATCCTGTCGGCTAATCACAGTAATACCCAGTTGCTCGGGATGAACCGGCACAGCAGGAAAATGGGCACCACCATCCGGGAAGGGAAAGTCCAATTTCATTTGACCGTTGATGTAACGGATCACCCCCTGACAGACACTGTCCGGTTGATAAAATTCCGGATGGTTTTCCCATTTAGAGGGTCTGGCGCCATAACAATAACGGTTGCCGGCGGCAGTGACAGGCAGCCCGGCCTGATCAAATACGGTACTGTTGCAATCTATCCCGAAAAACAAATTGTCGTAGAATCGAAGATCCCCGGCAGGGTTATCCTGCAGACGAAGCACATTGGTGGAATGAGGTTCAAGAACAGGGGTTTGCCGGGCATCGGCCCTGAGCTCAAAACGCCCTCCTACCATGTTATGGACATAGGCTATGCCCTGCGACCAGATCCGCTGCGAATTACGAGAAAGCATGATGTTGTTATCCAGCAGGATCGGCCCGTGATTTACTTCAAAATAGGTATCCCAGTCGTCATGGTCGAAGAGCACATTGTTTGTGATCCTTGTACCCTGTGCCATCCAGTCCAGCCAGATGCCCCGGTTGTTGTGATAAAGAAGGTTATTACTGATAAGCATGTCGACCGCACCATGAAATTTGATTGCAGCCATTTCTGCACCGCCGAATAACCGCTGCATGTGAACATCATGAATCGTATTACCGGTGACAGCGCTGAAGGAACAGCCAAGACTTCCCACGATGCCCGCCTGCTCGCAAAAAGAGATGTGATTGTTGCGCACCAGGTGATGACCGATATGACGGCCGTCCCAACCATGCAGAAGCGCGCGCTGAACGGTTTCCACGTATCCTTCTGCGGAGTTAGCGGAAGTATTGTCGTAAGCGTCGCCGTATTTACCGAGGGAGATACCGCTGCATTTAGAGTAGCTGATATCGCAGTTTTCAATGATCCACCCCTTGCTCCAGTTGGTACCGATGAGCCCGATCTGTTCAGCCGTGGGTGCTGCCCATGGAGTGGCCGCATGCTTCATGGTAAACCCGCTCACAGTGATGTAGTCAATACCTGTTTTCGAAGGATAGAAAACAGACTGGCGAACGTTGATCTCTACAGTGGCTTTGTTGGGATTACGACTGCCAAAGTTGGCCATGATGCAGGTACTGTCTTTGGTCACCCGCGCATACCAATGACCATTGCTGGAAATCAGTGAGTCCGGTGAGCTTGATTCCATCAGCCAGTTACCATCGAGGTAAACAGCCCCGGTATGCTGCTTCCACCCTTTCCCGTCATACCAGTCGCCGCGAATCTCGTCGTTATAAGGATTAAATCCGCCAAAGAAACTGTTGGGAAGTGTAACCATCCATACCTGGCCTCGCTGCCATTTCCAGCCTTTGATAATCCCCGAACCGCGGATCTCGACCTGCTCTCCGGGTGCAGCCATATAGGTGATCCGTTTTTCCTCAGACAGCCCTCCTGTAGGAGGATCGATCCTTTCACGATAGATACCGGAATGAACAATGATCGTATCACCTGGTTGTGCAAGCTGCGCCGCAGATTGTATACTTGCAAGAGGACCGTTTTTCCGGACATGATAAACCTTCTGAGACTGTCCCATGAGAAATGTAATAATTGCCGTCAATAGCAGGCATCCACGATTAAGAAAAGTTTTCAAGTAGAAGTTTAGAAGCAAAGACAATTGGGTGAGTGAAATGTACCAGTTGGGAGAACGTTTGTTTTGAGAGGCTGTTTTTCCAGTTTATTGAATAAGGCCAGTCTTGATATAAGAAAATCTTCACAGGCCTTTGTCTTAAAACCTGTTTTAAAAGTCCACAAATGGCTGTTAAGGATTACTGAATGTATTTTCCTGAAGTTTGACAGAACTATCTTTTTGCCATCAAATCAAGGCTGTTATCCAATATCAACAACCATTAACATCAGCAGCACCGCCAATACCCCCAAACGAAAAAATCCGGTAATTCTATGAAGGTCCGGATGAAAGTTCGGATTTTTCATTTTCAAAATTCTTTCCATTCATTAACATAACCAGTTCATTGTACTAACTTGGGAGTTAAAGAAAATCAAATGGAAATAAAAGATGGTATATACTATAACAAGGGGCATGAACTTAACCCTTCCATTATTTCCAAAGCACGTTATGCTTTGGGAATCAAAAAAGAAAAGCCTGTGAATCAGAGAACCTGTACACCAGCGTATTGGGTTGAACTGGTAACCATTTTCGGCAAACATTATAAAGTAGGGAAAGAAAAAATTGAGAAAGCAAAAAGAAGCAGAATTTATAAGTAATCAATCTTGTCAACCTGAGGGTGATGGAGAATTACTGGTGGATAAATTTTTAGTTGATGTATCGCACAAACTTATAACTCGCTAACATTTTAAAATAGTGAGCCAACTACTGACGATATAAACCAATATCCGGTACTTCGCCATTATCACTTTCATTACAATAATCGCCGCCGTCTCATCCATTGTATTTGTTTTTCGCACCAATAGTCATTTTCATAAGATTTTCCATCAGGCAGTTATGTCCGAAAACGCCGGAAACTATTCCAGTGCAGTAGAATTGTACAAACTTCAGGACGAACAGTTTCAAACGAAGTTTTTAAAGCAGAAGAAGTTAGCACTCACCGTGCGCGAAAGACTTAAGACGTTGGAAAAGCAGCTATATTTTGAGGAGGGATTCAAAGAGGGAACTCCTGGATTTAAAGACCTCTCTGTTTCGTAAATAAATCGAGGGCAAGATTGGCCGCAAGTTCAATAGGGCAAGGGCAACTATAAAATCGTGCTTACCGCACTGCGTTATTCTGCCAATCCCGAAGAACATCTGAACATGATGCAGAGATTGAAGAGGTATAAAGCCAGTATGCGGCAATGCTGAAAGTGATCAGTTTTATGGCACTGATAGCAATCTGCATCTCATGGCCTGGACTACTTGGCATATTCACTTATATGATGTAAATAACAGTAAGGGAACTGAGTATCGGCAAAAAACTCGATGCCAGTAACGGTTGTATCAGCCGGTTAATACAAATTAAAAACCCGGCGTCTTCGACAAGGCACCGGGTATTATTACGAAACTAACTGCTAGACTATTGCTTTTCTATTTTAATTGTTTCATACAACTGATTCAATGTGACCTTGTAATTGCCTGCATCGGTGATTTTCCACTTGTTGTCAGGGTTGCCCCCTGGAACAAAAACCGCATGGGTTTCGGTGATGGCTGCATCGTTCGCTGGCGGCATAAAGTAATCCGTCCCCCAGTTACCGGTAGCGGTAGGAATTTTAAATTCACCGGCATTTAGCGCACCGGTATAAGTAAACTCATAAGGGTTACCCACAGTTGGCACCATGGAAACAGGTGCATCTATATTCCAGCCCGCAGCCGTTGCATCACCCACCATCCAGAGTTGCTTGTAAGGCGTGAATGACTTGATCTGAATAAAGGCGCTGGAACTGATATTGAGTAGTATCTTATAAGCCCCCGGAGTTGTGATTTCCCATTTATTGTCGGGGCTCCCTCCTGTAATTAACTGCACCGCGGTGTTCGTAAGCGCCGGGTGATTGATCGAAGGCATAAAATAATCCCCGTTCCAGTTACCAGTGGTAGTAGGAATTTTAAATTCACCGGCGTTCAATACCTCGTTATACTTGAACTGGAAACTATTGGTAGGATCTTTTACCATCTCGTTAGGTTTATCAATATCCCAGCCATTGGGTGTAGCACTTCCAACGATCCATAATTTATCATAGGCAGCCCCCGTGGGTGCCGGCGTAACCTTAAGCGTGATGCTGTTACTGGTAGCGGTTTTACCGTTGAGTGCAACGCTTGCATAAACCACAGCCTGCACTTCAGAAACAGTTCCGACAGGTAATGAAAACTTGTCAACCAATATACCATTCAGTTCTGCATTAGTAAATTTTTTACTTACGACATTTTTTGCCACATCCACTGAATCTGAATTTGAACCAGCAGTAAGTATGATCTTATAGGCGATTTCAGAATTCGCAAAAGCAGTCCAGGATAGTGTGGTCGCCTCGCCACCGGGATTGGATGCGTCGATCACAACAGTATCCACGGAAGCACTCAACTCCCCTGGATCCAGAGGCTGCGGTGTCGGTGCCTTTGTTGTTTTACTGCATGATACAAACAAGGCCGCACCGAGGATAAGCAAGCATACTTTTATTAAATAAGATTTGTGTTGCATGTTGAAAGATTTGACTGGTTAATAGCCGGGGTTTTGAATAAGCTGCGGAGACAGGTTGATAATATCCTGACCGATGGGGTAGATCTGTGTATGATCATCGCCATCCGGTTGTTTATCCCACCAGGCACCGGTATTGAACATACCCCAGCGGATAAGGTCAGTCCGTCGGCGTCCTTCCACCACGAATTCCCTGCCCCACTCATCCAGCATTTCCTGGTCTGTAAGCTGGCTGCCATTCGCATTGTACAGGCTTGGAGAACCCGCAGGGTAATTGCGTTTGCGCACTGCATTTAACAGCGTTGCTGCAGCGGCTTTGTCCCCTGCCCTGTACTTACATTCTGCCAGTGAATAATAGACCTCTGCCAATCTTATTTCAGCATAAGCAGAGGCAATGGTATTGGGATCCTTTGACGGGTAGATCGGATATTTTGCCACCCATATGCCGGAGTTATCATCCGCATGGTTCATGTTGGATTCCTTATCTGCCGGTTTTTGTCCCGGTGCAAGATCTTTAAACCAGCCTACCTGGTCACGGGCAAAAATGGTGTAGCCCCTGTTGCTTTTTACGAGTTTGGTAGAGTCTGCATAATATGGCAAATATCCCACAAGGAACATTCCTTCACGCGTGCTGTTGCCAAGGTTCTTATAACGTTTCAGGCGAACGTCGTCCGGGTACTTCTGAAATTTCACAAAAGGTTTTCCCATCGTGAAAGAATATTCTACGCTATCCACATCCCTTCCAGGCTGCAAAGCATAACGGGTGTTCATGCCGCCAAGATCAGTAAAGCCAAAAAAATTCTGTGCCTGGTGCGGCGCCATCCAGAAATACATATCCCCGGAATACTGCCAGTGAGTACGTGCAAGCGTACCTGGAAAACCAAAGATCACTTCCGGAGACGTGGAGTTGCTGTAGTCAAACGGCGCATCCCAACGTGTCTCCAAACCGTACTGTCCATACTTTCCATCAATAATATCCTGGCAAACAGTGGCGCATTCAGCAAACTTATCCTGACCAATATAAACTTTTGCATTCAGGTACAACCTTACAAGCAATGCGGCGGCTGCTCCTTTTGTCCAGCGCCCGATCGCGTTTTCCTTAAGGTCCTGGCTGGTGGGCAAACCCGGGATGGCTTCCATCAGTTCCTTTTCTATAAAATCAAAGATTTCCTGAGGCGTTGACTGGTTAGGCATCAGCGTCTCGCCCTTTATCTTGGTGATGATCGGGATGTTGCGGTAAAGGTCAAACGCACGAAGGTTGAACCATGCGCGGTGTGTTCTCAATTCCGCGATAAAATCAGCCTTTTCAGCGTCCGTAATCCCTACCTTGGTGATGTCTACAGCTTCTATATCCTGCAGTGAATTGGTCGCAAGACTGATGCCCTGGAATAGCGCCGTCCACATACCGCTGGTATACCCATCCTGAATGGTCCAGCTATGGTAGTGCGCCCTTTGATAGATGCCGCCATCGAACCAGTCACCGTCCCTGTTCGGTGTCATCAGTTCATCGGTTGGTAGTTCCTGCGCATAAAATAGTCCGTTGCCCTGGATAGACCAGTAGCCATGCTCAAAAGAGCGTAAAAAGTCACGGATAACGTCATCCCTTGTTTGTAAAAAGTTATCGGAAGTAATGCGGTCGTAAAGGTTTTCTGTCACCTTGGTGCAACTTCCATATAACAAAAGCATCAAAGAGCTTAGCGCAATCGTGGTCAGATATTTATTGAAATATTTCATGGTCCGATAGATTAATCATTAAAACTTAAGTTGTAAACCAACCAGTACCTGGATCGTGGAAGGGTAATAAGAAAGGGAAGCGTTGATGCCCGGGGTAAGCCCGTTAACATTCACGGATTCCACATCTCCCGTGGTCCATTTGGTAAAGGTGTACAGGTTCCTGGCAGTGAAGTACAATCTTCCTGAGGTGATTTGCTTAAGGGGCGACTTGAAATTATACCCCATTGTCACGTTGTCAATTTTCACAAAATCACCCTTTTCCAGAAAATAATCTGACAGGCTTGAGTAGGTTTCCGCATTGGTTAATGCAGCATATTTACCATTACCGTAAGCGCTGCTGAGCACGTTTGCGCCACCTTGCGTCACCGGCGTTCCGATATAAAATGCGTTGGTGTTAAACAGGTCATATCCGAATGCACCGCGGAGAAAAACAGAGATGTCGAAGTTCCGGTAGGTCAGCGTCTGACCCAGGCTGGCAGTAAATTTAGGCAGGCCATTTCCTACATACTGCTTATCATCTACGGATGCTTTGTTACCCGGGATTACCTTGCCTGTTTTATCGTATACCAGCAACCGTCCTGTTGCATCAATACCTGCGGAACGAAGCATATAGAAACTACCGATACGACGACCTTCTTCCAGACGTTGAGCAGAACCCGGGGAACCTGGGGCAGGCATACCTACAAGGTCTGTGAATTTCTGACCCTGGTAAGTATTATTGGAAAAGGAAAGGAATTTATTGTCATTGGTAGCGCCGGCGAAAGTAACACTGTAATTAAAGTTTTTGCCCCTCAGCACACTTGCATTTAACTGTATTTCAAAACCTGAGTTTTTCATGGAACCCACATTGGCAAAAGTGGTTGGCTGCACATTTGGCGGCACGGGCACATTGTAACTTCCAAGCAGGTCTTTGTTGGTACGTATATAATAGTTAAGGCTGCCGGTCAGCTTATTTTTGAACAGCTCAAAGTCAAGACCTAAATTAAAGTTTTCAGCCTTTTCCCATCTCAGGTCATAATTGGTATTCTGGCTCGGCCCCCATACCTGGTAAGAGGTTCCGTTATAGGAATAATAGCCAAAACCGGAATAAGTATCCAGTGATAAATAGCTGCCAAAATCCTGATTACCGGTTTCGCCGTAATCCGCTCTTAACTTCAGGTCATTCAGCCAGGAAAGACGAGGAAAGAATTTTTCGTTCGTGATTCTCCATCCGACAGAACCTGCAGGGAAATAACCCCATTTGTGGTCAAAACCGAACTTGGAAGAACCTTCCCTGCGAAGACTTGCAGAAAGGTAATAACGATTGTCAAAGTCGTAGTTCAGACGGCCAAAGAAAGCAATGAGCGTCGCATCGTTCTTATAAGAACCTACATTTCTGAAAGTGAAATCACCCGAGCTGCCGTTGGTTGGCAAAGGCAGGTTATATACCCCTGTTCCAAGACCGTTGTAGGTAAGCACATCCGAAGGAAAATTTGAATTGGAACCACTCAGGCCCGAGTTATTAAAATAGTAATAGGAATAACCGCCCAGCAACTTAAAAGAATGTGTTTTAATATTCAGCGAGTAATTACCGATCCACTCAAAACTTTTTTGATCGCTTTTGTTATAATTTCTTCCACCCGAGTTCCTGCCTGCATTGCCGTTAATAGCCCCGGTATTATAAGAGGGGGTAAAACCAAAATCAAAAAAGTCCTGTGTTTGCTGACCAAGCGTTACCTGGGTGTAAAGATCTTTTGTGATATTTAGTTTAAAGGATCCGCTCCAGTCGAGGTACTTGCCTTCTGTTCCGCTTAGTACGGTCTTTAATTCCTCCACCGGGTTATAAGAACCGGAAAAACCTGTGTTGATAAAATTGTACCGCGCAGGATTTGCGGTATCCATAATAGGTAATGTCGGGTTCAATGTAAGGCTTTGGTTAAACGCGCCATAACTGGCATTATTGGTCTTTAAATACCTTGGCGCAATGGTCACAGCGATCGAATACAGATTATTAGCTGATGTATGGTTTAAGTTCAACCGTGCACCATATTCCTCTTTGGTTGAACGCAAATCGAGACCTTTTGCATTGCGATAGTCAAAAGACACGATATAATTCGTTTTGGCATTACCTCCCGATACCTGGAACGTATGCTTGTTCTGAAATGCAAAGTTGTTGCTTACCGATTTATACCAATCCGTTTTGGCGCCGTAATCCACTCCCCTGTTATGTGCAATAAATTCTTCAGGCGAGAGTACACTGATCTTATTGGTGAGAAAATCAAAACTTGTATAGCCGTCATAAAAAGCCTGCGTCTGTGCCGTTCCTTTCTTGGTGGTGATAAGGATAACGCCATTACTACCTCTTGTACCATAGATCGCTGAGGCGGCACCACCTTTGAGCACATCAATGGATTCAATGTCATTCTGATTCAGATTGTCAATGTTTCCTCCCGGTATGCCATTGATTACATACAATGGCCCCAAACCGGCATTCCTTGAGGAAACGCCGCGCAGCTGGATGTTGGGGCTGGAATTAGGGTCAGCAGGCGAAGTGTTTGTTACACTTAAACCGGCAACCTTACCCTGGATGGATGTAAGGGCGCCATTACCGCCAAAGGTCAGCAGATCTTTTGATGTAAGGTGGGTAATCGCACTGGTCACCTCGCGCTTGTTCAGCGTGCCATAACCTACCGATACCACCACCACATCGGTGAGCGATCCGGTAGCAGCAAGCAGCGTAATCGCTGCCGCATTGTCAACAGGAATTTCCATCGTTTCATAACCTACAGAACTTACTACCAGTATGGTAGCTGCCTGAGGAACGGCGAAGGAAAAAGTGCCGTTGGAGAGCGTCTGTGTTCCTGTTTTGGTGCCTTTTGCCATAACAGAAACATTTGCAAGTGGCACTCCGACAGAGTCCGTTACCTTGCCGGTAACCTGTCTGGTCTGTGCAATGCTCACGGCTGAGATAAAGGAAAGACACAGGCAGACAATAAATCTCATCAATCGTTGGTCAGTCATAACCGGGTTTTAAACTTTTAAGCAAATAGTCTCGTTTGAACTACCCTTTGCCGGTAGCTGTTCGCTGGCTTTACGTGATAATTTCGTTTGTGGCGATGAACAGTGGAAGATGGCAATCATCTGGCAGTTTAGTCGGTGAATGGCAGTTCAAATCATTGGATACAAAGGAACTCGATGCGCCGAGGATCATAATATCACAGCGTTTCATGTTGTTATCAAACTGTATCAATTTTTCGCAAGCTTCCGGATACGTAAAACCTTAATACATCAACCTGTATCTTGTGGTTGTATTCGTGAGGAGCAACAAAAAATGCCCTCACGACTGCATCGATAACACCCCGGTATGAGATATTTCCTGACGATTTGCGGTATATTTCTTTCGCTGCTGCTATATTCCCAGCCTTACTATTTTCGTAACTACCAGACGGAGCAGGGACTGTCAAATAATCTTGTGACCTGCATCAGGCAGGATGCCGCAGGCTTTATATGGGCTGGCACCCGTAATGGACTTAACCGATTTGACGGAAATAATTTCAAGGTGTTCCGCAACGTTGCGGGTGATGACAAAAGCATTGGCAGCAACTCCATATTAAGCCTTTATGAAGATGCGAAAAAGCAGCTATGGATTGGCACCTACCAGGGTTTATATCAATATAATGCAGGGCAGGAAAACTTTCACCGCTTCGGGCTGATACCACAGGTAGAAGTCAAAGCGATCACCAGTGACCGTTACGGCAATACCTGGGTCATCGCCAGCGACCAGTTATACAAATGCAACGAATCAGCCCGCACTTCGGAAATACAACAGGAAGCTCACGGACAATGTATCTCTTTAAAAATTATAAAAGAAGATCAGGTCTGGAGCGCCTACTCCAACGGGGTTGTTAAACATTATGATGTTTCATCGGGGAGGCTCGTCAGGTATAATATGACAGACCTGTTACATACGCCTTTCCCCGCAGTGATCACCAGCATTCTTCCTGTGAATGATACGTCCGTAATTATTGCAACTTCAAAAGATGCTTTTCTTTTCAACCCGTCCAGCCTTCAGCTGACCAATATATTCCAGGAAACTTTCTGGCTCAACAAAATACAAACGCATACGATCCTCGAACAGTCGCCGGGTGAATACTGGTTTGGCACGGAAGATGGCATTTACATTGCCAACCTTCATGATCATAAATTCATGCATATTGAAAAACATATTGCGGACCGTTTTACGATCAATGACAACGTCATCACCAGCTTCTTCAACGACCGGGAAGGAAATTCCTGGATCGGAACCCGTTTCGGAGGACTGAACTACTACTCCCGACAGCTTAGTCAGTTTCAGAAATACTTTTACCTGCCTGAGGTGAACAGTTTAAGTGGTAACCTGATACATGAGATCTGTTCCGATCAAAAGGGGAACCTGTGGATCGGTACGGAAGATGCTGGGCTAAACAAGCTGGATAGGAAGACCGGAAGATTCAAACACTTTATGCCGGGAAAAGATAAAGGCTCACTTACTTACCACAATATTCATGGGCTGGTGGCTAGTGATAATGAGCTGTGGATAGGTACTTACGAACATGGGCTCGATGTGATGGACCTGCGTACCGAAAAAATCATTCGCCATTACCAGCAAGGCTTTACGCCAAGCGACCTCAATGGCAACTTTATTGTGTCATTATACAAAACAAAAAACAAGGATATCCTGGTTGGCACCTGGAACGCCCTTTTTAAATATGACCGGGAAAAGGACAATTTCCTGTTGCTGCCCTTTTTTCACCGGCAGGCGCAGGCAGTGCTGGAAGATCATCGCGGCACGATCTGGGTGTGCAGTTATGGAGAAGGTGTTTATTTTCAGAATGAGCAAACCGGTGAGCAGGGAAGCTTCCGGATGGACTCAGCCAACGTGAATTCTCTGAACAGTAACCATGTGAACAACCTGTTTGAAGACCGTGATCACAGGATCTGGTTTTGCACCGAGAATGGCTTGTGTTTCTACGATAGTTCATCAAAAAAGGTGATCCGTTACCTGCCGGTACCTGAATTGATAAATACCCAGGTATTAAAGATGTTACAGGATGACCAGGGATGGTTGTGGATCTCTACTTCAGCAGGCCTTGTGCGGTTAAATCCATCCAATCATCAATATCATCTTTATACTGCTGCAAATGGTCTGTTAACCGATCAGTTCAATTATAATTCAGGATATAAAGGCACAGACGGGACCTTATACTTTGGAACGGTGAAAGGAATGATCAGTTTTCTCCCGTCCTCTTTTGTTACCAACAGGCTACCCCCTCCTGTCTATATCACCGGTATCCGGGTAAACAACAAGCGGCTCGTCATTGACAGCGCATCTTCTCCGCTAAAACGGTCCTTGCTTTATACCCACAAACTAACCTTAACGGCAGACGAGTCAAACATTGTTCTTTCTGTATCGGCCTTGAGTTACACAATGCCTGCACTAAACAGCTACATGTATAAGATGGAAGGCCTGGATAAGGATTGGACAAGAATGGAAAACAACCGGAACATTTACTATACCAAACTACCTCCTGGCTCCTATACGTTTAAAGTGAAAGGTAGTAACGGCGATAAAATATGGAACAACCATATTTCTTCTCTGCAAATTAAAATCCTGCCACCATGGTGGGCCAGCTTGTGGGCCTACGTACTGTACACGCTGTTATTTCTAAGCATGCTATGGTTAATTTTCAGGTACTACGGCATCCTGATGCGTGAAAAAAACCAGCGGCAATTGAATACCCTGGAGCTGGCAAAGGAACGGGAAGTCTATCATGCAAAAATTGAATTCTTTACCAATATTGCTCATGAGATCAGAACACCGCTGACATTAATTAAATTGCCACTTGAAAAACTGTTGAAATTGCGTTCAACAGGAGAAGATGTCAAGGAGCACTTAGTCATGATAGAGAAGAATACAGACCGGCTGATCAATCTAACCAACCAGTTGCTCGATTTTAGAAAAGCCGAGGCAAATAACTATACACTCAGTTTCGTAAGGACCGATATCAATGAGTTATTGCGGGAGATATTCCAGGTGTACGCTCCATTTGCAGAAGAAAGAAAGATTGGCTGCAAACTGGAAATTCCTCGTATTCCCCTCATGGCATATGTAGATCCTGAGGCATTACGAAAAATCGTCAGCAACCTGCTCAGCAATGCCGTGAAGTATGCGGCTCATACCGCTTCCGTAAAACTCCTTCCCTTTAGCAGTGACGATCAGCTTTTTCATATCGAATTCAGGAACGATGGCATCGTTATTCCTGTTGAAATGAAGGACAAGATCTTTGAGCCCTTCTTCCGGCTGAAACAAACCGAGAAATTTGCAGGTACGGGCATCGGTCTCGCACTGGCGCGTTCGCTTGCAGAACTTCACCAGGGCAGGCTTGAATTAAAACAAAGCGGGGATAAAAATAACAACCTCTTCCTCCTTTCCATTCCTGTACACCAGGACCAGGAAATTGACCTGGATGAATATGAAACGATCGAAAGTAATATTTCCGTCACCGATACAACAGATATTGCTATTACTGAACAGACACACGAAATCTCTATCCTTGTGGTAGAAGACCAAAAGGAAATTGTCCGGTTTCTTCAAAAAGAATTGCATTCCACTTACAACATCTTTACTGCATCGGATGGTCAGCAGGCAATTGAGATTTTATCCAAAGAAAATATACAGCTTGTCATCAGCGATATTATGATGCCCGTCATGGATGGCATTGAATTTTGCAGACGGGTTAAAACAGATATACAATATAGCCATATCCCCGTGATCCTGCTAACAGCAAAGAACACGATCACCTCAAAAATAGAGGGCCTTGAAACAGGGGCAGACGCCTATATTGAAAAGCCTTTTGTGATGGAATACCTGCTCGCGCAGATCAACAGCCTGCTCAGTAACCGGGAACACCTGAAAAAATTCTATGCGCATTCACCGCTGGCACATATCAGGGGGATAGCGGTAACAAAGGCCGACACGACATTCCTGGAAGAACTGCAGCAACTGATCAATGACAACATCACCGAAAAAGACCTGGATGTTGATACCATATCCCGTATGATGAATATGAGCCGTGGCACATTCTATCGTAAAATCAAAGGGCTATCAAATCTTTCACCCAATGAACTGATCAATCTTTCACGTCTTAAAAAGGCGGCAGAATTGCTGGCGGAAGGCAGGTTTAAAATAAGTGAAGTAGCCAACATGGTTGGTTATCATCTCAACAATAACTTCTCACGCGATTTTCACAGGCAGTTTGGAATATCTCCATCGGAATATGTTCAGCAACTTAAAAAAGGCAGGAACAGCTAACGGTACCCCTGGTGATTTTATGACAGCTAACACATTGACTTTTAGCTATCTTGGCGTCGCCTGCTACTTCTGGTACAACGGAGTCCGTTTTAACAAATACTCCAAGGAACCTTTGTATGCATTTTTCCCAGTAAAGAGCAAGGGTTTTCGGCGATCATCGAAGATCGGCTCTCCCTTGTCATTATAAATCTTGATCGTTACAAGTGTGGCATACTCCTGTTCTGTCGTTGAAGTCTTGGTCGATGTAGCAGAAAAGGTTTTATCGTCGCGATCCTTACCACTGTTTCCGTTAACGTTTCCTTCAGTGGTTTGCGTTGACCTGCTGGTCTGACCGTCCCGGTTAATACTTACGGTTCCCTGTAGCACATATTCAACACCTAACAGCGCGCATAATTCATCCATCGTGTAATTATCCAGATTATCTTTTGTGATACCGGATTTTGCAAGCTTCACATTCACTTGCCTGTTGTCGGCATAGCTGTATGACCCGACCTGTTTTACAAGAAAATCCCTGCACTCATCCTGTATTCTTAATCCCGATTCTTTTGAGCTGTTGTCAATATCTGTAACATAAGAAAATGGAAGGATCGCTACTTTATTGTGACGCTCTGTATTGGACATCGCTTGTCCGGGCGAATCTTCTGGAATCTTGGAAGAGATACTGTTGTATTGTTCTACCCGACCACTTGCAAAAGTGATTTTTCGTATCTCCGTTTTTTTGATCTTATATACTGTTTTTTCTCCCGTATAAACAAAGTTGACAATACTGTCGAGCACTTCTGTCACGTCGCCGGTCATAACAGATCCGTTGAGTTTTTCAATGGTATCTCTTTTAGCGCTTTCCTGGGCAGAGACCGAGGCGGCCAGGACGAGAAAAATAGCCAGGTTTAGTTTTTTCATTGCAAGTCAGCTTTTTGGTTAAGATAGCATAATCAGGATGTCAAGATAAATATTTTTAGTCATGCATACTATTTTACCAGCTGCAGGTCGGTCTCAATGCCAGCATCTGACCGTTTATTCCCAGTATCTATCCTTTTGTTCCTAATCCATCAGCCTGCTTAATGCTCCATCCTAATTTTATTATATGGTCGGTAAGGAATCACCCCTTATAAGACCTCGCCCGGGTGCTACAGTTTTTTGAATAAAACTTCCTGGACCTCTTGCCGGGATCATCAACATTTTCTTAACCTATTTACCATCAACCACCAGTAAAATGGACGCTCAACAATCTAATCTGTCTTCAGCCAAGTATGGCTATGACATGGTCGTTGCAACGACCCAGGTATCCATCAATACCACCATGAAAGAATTTCTTTCCTCTGCAGACACCAAGGAAATCAACATTTGCTATGCTTATGATGATAACGGCGATCTTGTTCAGACAGACTACCAGACGCTTGTTAGTCAGGCAGGGATCGATCCGTACAGTATTGCATCAGGCAACTACCATAAGACCGACCCGGTCGCCAAGCTTGACAATGTGGGTTTCGCCTTTGCTTTCAAAGCGCAGATGGGCCTGCCTGCTATGGATCCCTCCAAGATGCCGGACATCGTTGTATTGAATAAAGGCAGCGAATTTGTCACCTACCAGTTGTATTGCCAGGAATTCTCCATCCTCAACCTTCAGGAATCGGGCGGAGGAAGAAATCTCACCTGGACCAATATCTCACAACCGGACGATGCGCCATGGATACTTAGCATGACAGTAAACATTGACCTGAGGGCGGATAACTCAGCAGACGCTTTTTCAAAGCTTCCCCCTGATATCCAAAAACAGGTGAAAAATCTTAACCCGGATTCCGCCTTCAGTGTTCAGCAACTGCTGCTGGATCTTAGCACGAGACAACTGGACAGCCTGCCAAACATTGTGGGACTTGATAAGACCACCGATGCATACACCTATCTGCAAAAGGTTTTTGTGGACACCTACTTTGGCAATCTTACTTCAGGAGATGTTGTTTTGGGTTATGCTGTTACACCGGAAAACCTCAATCCCAATCCTGTTCAGCCTTCTATTATCCCTACTGATCTGAATATTATGGTCTCACCAAGTATGACTGCCACCGGAGATCCGAATCCACAGGACCAGGGCATGTACACCTTAAACTACCTTGTTATGACGGAGAACCATAACATGCCGGCACCGGTGCCATTCACCTGGAATTGGGTGGAAGACACCCAGGCCGCGCAGTTCCATGGAACGATGTCGATCAACCGCAATATTTTTGTCGATTACCTTAATAAAAAACTCTCCGAATGGCTGCCCAATATCTGTTATATTCCAAAAGTAACGGTTACTTACAGCAGCACCCACGTTGCAGATTTTTCCTGTCCCCTGACAAAGGATGACACCCCGCAAACCTACACCATGAATCCTTCCGGTAGCACGCTCCTTACTTTCAATTATGCAAAATCCAGTAAGGATCAGGCAGGCCTTGATGGAGACATGGCAACACTTGAACTCGATTATACAGCAGTGTCAACTGTTTCCTGCAACAGTAAACAACTCATTATTGAAACCACTACAGCGATCTATGTAGATGTATCGATCCTCAGCGGGCATGGGACAGGATATCCACTTAAGTATCAGGCTACCCTTACTTATGATCTGGATGTGGATGCAACCGGTACCATCACAGTAGCCGGCGGCTCACCGGATGTTAAGGACTTGTCCGACAGCCTGGATACGGACACCTGGGTAAAGGTCATGAATTTTTTCAGCGGCGGCGGTGTGGACAAACTAATGGGGCCTATTGCCCAAACAGTTCATGCAGATACTTTTGTACTGGAGGATTTTGATTCATTTATCCAAAAAGCCCTTCAGAACAACGCGTTCTGGGTGTTCCCCGGTGGTAAAACCTTCTCCTTTGCAGATGTCTTTTTCTCCGACAATCAGGATATGGTTGCCCATATTACCTATGCCGATGCGAGCTAATTTTTTTCAACAACCATTTTCACATTTTAAATACCGGGACAATGAGTGCAAATCAGTCCGACTTATCAGCCGGAGCATACGGCTATGATACGGTTACAGCTATTACACAACGTGCCATCAATTCAAGCTTTAAAAGTTTTTTCACCTATACCCAGTTTCCAGAAGTAACCATCTGTTACAGGTACGATGACAATGGCAGCCTGACAGCGGCAGACTTGGGCCAACTGATCGGTACTACCGGGCTGGATCCGTTTTCCATTGCCAGCGGCGTGTATCATAAAAGCGACCCGATAGCACAGCTTGACGCTGTCGGTTTTGCTTTTGCCATCCGCACACAGATCGGCATACCAGAAAACAATAGCGATATCCCCGACATCATTGACTTAAATAAAGGGAGTGGTCAGGTTGGCTACCGTTTGCTGATGAAAAAATTCGCTATTCTTAACCTGCAGGAAAGCGGAGGTGGGAGGAATCTTAGCTGGACAAATATTTCACAGGACAATTCGCAACCTTGGATATTTATGGTCAACTCAGGGCTGACATTTACCGAAGACACCAGCACTGACGCATTCAGCTCATTGCCAGTGGCCATCAAACAAAACGTTCAGCTGCTCAATCCGGATGCCACTTTTAATATCTGGAGGCTGACGCTTGATACGACAAAGCTTTCCCTTGACTCCATCCCTGTTCCGCCCGGCCTTGATACAACAACCGATGCAGCAACCTATCTGAGTAAAAACTTCATAACGGATTTCTTTAACAAGATACCACCATCAAGTCTTGAATTAGCCTACTGCATTAAGCCAAAACCATTCAACCCCAGCAATTCGGTCGCCTCGATCATCCCCACGGACATCAGCATGCTACTGTCACCGTCGACAAGTTCAGGTTCAGGAGTTCCGGATGGGTCACTGAATACCCTTGATTTGATAGGTATGACCGGAAAAAATAAAATGCCGGCACCTGTTCCTTTCACGTGGGATTGGGTAGATGCCCCTTCTAAAAACGGCCTCGTTGCGATCAACCGCAATACCTTTGCCGGTTTTGTAAGCGGCTCACTGACAGGATGGTTAAAAAATATTGCGCTTATCCCGGTATCAAAAGTAACAGTGGACACCAGTGGAAAATTATGTTATTATGCACCGGTGACACAGGATTCCGGCCCACAGCAGTTTATTTTACAAAGTTCAGGAGCGGACATACTTACTTTTTCTTATTCGCAAAAAAGCAGCGCTGCCGCTGCGGCATCTATAGGTTCACTTGATGTAGAATATTCCGCCAGTTCCAAAGTGACTATTGCAAACCGGCAGCTCATCGTTACAACAGATACAGCTTTTTATATGGATATTGCTGCTCTTGGGGGCCATTCAAAAGGTTATCCCTTGAAGTACCATGCTGTCAATACTTATGACATCAGCGTCAACATCAATGGTGATGTGCAGGTGACGGGTGGCAAGCCTGTGGTCACGGACACATCGGATAAGATGAACTCCAGTGTATGGGCAGACATTGCAAAAATCATTACCGGCAACTCTTATGAAGATGTAATCAAACAATTGCAGGCAAGCCTAACAGAAAACAGCTTCGTAATCATGGGTCTTGATGCACTGATAGCAAATCTCGTACGGTACAGCAATGCGTGGATATTTCCCGGTTCAACCCAAATGAGCTTTAAGGATGTCTTTATCTCTGATAACCAGGACATCATTATTTCATTCTGAAGCTAAAAAACGTTTATGATGCCGGGAACTTCATCCTCCCTTCTTTCCGGGGACAAATACGGATATGATATGGTCGTTGCTGTCACGGAACAGGCACTTGACAGGTCAATGAGATTTTTCCTGATGCTTGCTCCTCCAAGGGAAGTGACACTATGTTATTGTTACGATGAAAACGGAGTGGGGGTACCGGCTGATTATAATGCAGTAATCGGTGGTGCCGGATTTGATCCCTACAGCATTCCTTCCGGAACATATCATTGTGATGACCAGGTTGGAAAACTTGATACGGCGGGTTTTTGCTTTGCCATGAAAATAAAGACAGGTTCTTGCGATGCATTGAACAGCCTTGACATGAAGGTGATACAATTCAACCAGGGAATGGGTCGGCTGAAGTACAGCTTTGCATGCCCGGAAGTCTACCTGTTAACCCTGACTGAATTACAGGGTGGAAAAATCCTCAAGTGGACCAACCTGAGCCAGCGTGCCGGTGATGCTCCATGGATCTTTTCCTGTGTAGTAAATATTGGTCTTCGTTCAGACGATACCGCTTTTTCAAAGTTACCGGCAGATACGCAGAACTTAATAAAAAACCTGAACCCGGACTCCGCCTTCAGCATACAGCAATTATACATGGATCTCAGTACCGTTTCCCTGGAAAGTCCGCCGACCCTTGACCTAGATCCGGACAGTGAAGCAGCAAAGTTGTTTCAAAAGATTTTTGTAAACGCCTACTTCGCCGGATTGCCACCGGGAAGCGAAGTGTTGGGCTACGCCGTTCAACCGGTTAATCCATTTCCTTCTCAGGCTGCAGCGACCAGCACGATACCTACAGCGGTTGCAATGGAGATTTCCCCTTATGTTAACTCAAACGGTGATGCCAACCCCCAGCAACAGGCACTTTACACTCTTAACTACCTGGTCATGACAGATAATAAAACGATGCCCGTTGTCAATCCGTTCAACTGGAACTGGGTAGAGAGTGGAGGTCAGGGTGTGATGGCCGTTAACAGGAACATTTTTGCAGGCGGCATAAACCATACTTTATCCAATTGGCTGTCACAGATTTGTATTCAGCCTCAGGTACAATTAACACTCAGCGGATTGGAACCGAATTATCATTATCACGCCATAACGGATAACGCAGTACACACATTCGTCTTGAATCCTAATGACAAAACAATATTATCTTTTAAGTACTCCAGTCAAAGCAGTGACGCATCGGGACTTAATGGTTGCCTTGGATCGTTGTATGTAGGGTACAACGTTGCATCAGAAGTGGTCTGCCAAAGTAGCCAGATCATTATTACCACGACAGCGATCGCATTCATGAGCATCAGTAAGAGCAGCGCAACAGCCTCAGGCAATGCACTTCATTATCAGGCGGTACTGACCTATCATTTAAGCGTTGATGAATCAGGAAAAGTGTCGGTATCTGCTCCGCAGACAGCCATCACCGATTGCTCTGACAACATATCTCCCGATGGCCCCTGGGGGGCTATTGTGAATGCATTTTCCGGAGGTGAATTCCAGGAGTTGATAAATAATATCAAAGGGAGCCTGCAAAGCGATGCGTTTAACATCAATCACTTCGACCAGGACATTACCAGATCACTGCAGGATATTAGCATGTGGGTATTCCCCGGACAATATGATTTTTTATTTACGGATGTCTTTTTTTCTGATGGGCAGGACCTGATAACACCAATCGCCTACCGGTATCCCATTCCCGGACAGTAATCAGATGATTCTTTGATATACATCAGCTTCACTAAATAAATTATTAATTCAAAAAAGCTTTTACCATGAAAATCACTTCCCAGTCCGAGTTAATGAAGAATCAGAAACATGCAGAGATCATGTCTGCTGATGCGGTGTTTCGTGCTGTACAAACCAGTGAAGGCCACTCCCTGCTCTTTTCCATCGGCACAGACAATATCTTTTATCTTACCAGGGAAACTCCTGCAGATGTAACAGGCTGGGTAAAACAGGATCTCAGCAGCGGCCTCGCTGCAGGTAAGGTCAGGGCCAATACCTTTGACGTATCCCTCAACCACCTTACAGGAAATATTGATATTGCGCTGGCCGTGACCATCGACGGCAAAGATGTGTTATACCTTTCCCAGAATAACTCAAACGCAGATGCTGCATGGACTTCGGCACTTAGCTGGACCGCCTGTCCGGCCGATGACCCGGACTACCCTTCCGTTTCCATTGCTGATGTTTTTCTATCCCAGGGACGCGCCACAGAATACATCGTAGTAGATGTCTTAAAGGACCCGTCCAGTGCACAAAAGTTTGTGCTCCGCTTCTTTGTTGATCCCACCAAAAAATTATCCGGCAAATACTGGAACCGTCATGATCTTGCAGCCGACCTGCAGGCAGGCACCATCAGCAGCCTGCTTGGCAAAAGGGCAAAGGACCGTATTGACGGTATTTACACCATGGGCAATATCAACGGAACGGAAGAACTTATATTCACACCCCTACAAAACGTATTCAATCCCTCGGTAGCGCCAAGCCCTGCACGTATGACCATGCCCGCACTTGCAAGTGCCATGTCACTCACCGCCAATACGGACGGGACAACCAACCTCTTTGTTGCAGGTGACAAGGCGCTTTACTTTTTTCCTTCCTCTAACCAGAAAGACCAGGCGTCAGGTCAAAAGATCGTAGACAATGCCATCTTCGCAGGTGTGCAGGTACTTTACTCCGAAGTGATTAACAACACCGTTTATGTATGGGGGCTTAACCTGGCCGGTGCTATTTTTTACCTTAAATGCCCGGCAGGACAGGAAACGGTAACCACCGCATGGTCCTACCCTGTACCTCTGCTGGATGGAGTAGAGCAGATGGCTCCTTATGCAAATGTAAAGACCACACACAGCGTCATCTTCGCGCACCTCTCCGGACAGAACCTTGTGCAGCTTACCCAAGACCCGCTCACCGCTATATGGCAGCAACGGAACATCGCCCTGCCAGCAACAGATGTTAACAATATCATTGAATTCAATACTTTTTCTACCCACATCAATGTGACCAATGATGACGGTACTATCAGCGGTAAGGCGGTTACGCTTGCGGTGACCTCCAAAAGCCCTGTCGGAATCTATGTAAACAATATTTATCACAAGCTTTCTGCAGATGTACCGACCAATATCGATACCGATGTAACCGGGACTTTAACCATCCTGCAGGAAACACAGGCACTCAGCGCAGTGTGTTATCATGTAAGCCAACAGGACTCCGGGGCTACACTTGATATCAATCCGATGAGCAAGCTGGTGGATAAAGCTTCTGCCATCAAGACCAATGATGACCTGGACAAAGTATCACTCGATAATGGGGACGGCACCAGCAAAAAGCTGCTGCCCGACGGTACTACGGATGATCAGAAAACAGCAACCGTCAGTGCACTATCCCAGTTTGCAACCGTATCTGCAACGCTGCCCGCCGATGGCTCAAAAAAAGTCCCTGCGGCTTCCCCGACAGCAGCCGCAGCGGTAAAGTTTACACCACAGCCCCACAACATATGGGGTATCTCTTACGGAAAAGACGCTGTCTCCTATCATGAAGGCCAGGCAGCCATGGATCACTTTGGTTTAGCCATCCATCCCACCACCAACAAACTCGTGCTGACCGCAGCTAGTCTGGGGGCATCGGATGATCCCTTCCTTAATGCCATCGAAACCGCAGCAGAAGACTTTTTTAACTGGCTGAAAAAAGCATGGGATGCTGTCACCGATTTCTTTGTTCATCTTGCACAGGATGTATACCACTTCTTCATCAAGCTCGGAGATATCCTGTACCATTTTGTAATGGACTGCATCAGCGTGGTGATCAATGCCATCGAATTTGTGTTCAATAAGATCAAGGTCTTCTTCGAAGACCTCATCAAATGGCTGGGCTTCCTGTTTAGCTGGAACGACATACTACGTACACACAACGTGACCAAAAACATTTTAAAAAAATATGCTGGTTATTGCATCAGTAATATCGGAACTTTTAAGACGCAGGTAACAGAAGTCTTCCAAAACCTGGAAGCCAATATCAATAACTGGGCAGGGTTACCCGCTCCCACTCTTACAACAACAGATATCACCAGCAAGGGCAATTCGGATGTCGGCCAGAACAGTCCCCAGTCACGTTATGGGATCTATCATACCCAGCACAACGTCACCAATGCAACCTCCACCGGCCTAACGCCATCTGCGGGTACCGGCTCCATATTACAGGACCTTCTAAACATGGTTGACCGGGAAGGCGATGCTTTTAAAACAGCATACAACAATATCCTGGATATTATTAATAATATCTCTACGCTTTCGCTGCTTGATGTGATCAAAAAGATTATCGCTATCCTGGTCGATCTTATTCTTACGACCATGGAAAATATTGCGGTGACTTTTCTTGACATTGCAGCTGACATTGTACAGGGAGCAATGGACCTTTTGGATGCACCGATAGACATCCCCGTGATTTCCTGGCTATATGGTTTGATCACCAACGGAAGCAAGCTGAGCATCCTTGACCTGGTATGCCTGGTGGTGGCGATACCATCCACGCTGATCTATAAAGTTGCTACCAATAGGGCGCCTTTCCCTGACGATGGCCTGTCTACCGGTTTGATTAACGCTACAGATTTTGCCACGATTCAAAAGTTATGTGCAGATGCTTCCAAAGCACCATCGCCAATGGCGCTGCAAGCAACGAACTATAAATTAGGCGACTCGCCCTTGCTGCTGAGTGGGGACATTTACGACACCATTGCATTTTCAGCAAACTGTATGGCCTTTGGAGGTGCGATCCTGCTTTCCATTGTGAATGGTATAAAAATGTATAGTGAAAACGGACCTGAATCTTCCCTGCTTTACAGCCTGGCCGGTATCCTGTATTTACCTTATGTTTCGCCTGATATCATGGGAAGCATCAAGCAATTGAAAGATGTTAAGTGGTACGCGGTAATGAATGAAGTAGTGACCAGCCTTTGCACGATCAAGGCCCTGATTGACATCTCAGGTTACAATAAAAAGAATAGTGAGTTTGCAATGGGCTGGGACAAGGCTTCGCCATTTATCGAAAGTGCATTGAACTTTATCTGGCAGGTGCCTACCACAGCGGCAGTATGCTATAAAGAAAATCAGAGCATGTCAGGCTTTGTCAACTTCCTTGGCGGTTCATTCTTTGACGCCGGTGGTATTATCGCGCCCATCGTTGCCGATGACCCGGAAAAACTCAGCCAGATCGCAGCATTTGCGGCAAGTGTCGCCTGTAATGTAGGGTATGGCTCCTGTTGCCTTGCAACCAATTTTATTCCTTCGAATGAATAACAACTGCTGAGGTAATCATCAATTCAAAAAAGCTTTTACCATGAAAATCACTTCCCAGTCCGAGTTAATGAAGAATCAGAAACATGCAGAGATCATGTCTGCTGATGCGGTGTTTCGTGCTGTACAAACCAG